>Ga0209643_1000006_pt1 | contig 878238 bp, 882 predicted proteins | sample AutmiccBRH37_all_FD_187383 | JGI IMG/M metagenome (GOLD analysis project Ga0209643, IMG submission 187383) | Deep subsurface microbial communities from Mt. Terri, Switzerland - Autotrophic microbial communities BRH/37_all (SPAdes) (version 2) | ecosystem: Environmental > Aquatic > Deep... | reverse complement strand
GTCTCCAAACGCGGCCAGGGCACCGGCTATTCGGGGATCGAGAACCCGCTCTTCTACAAGGACAACACCCGCATGTTCTACGGCGACGCCAAGGCGAGCCTGTCGAGCCTCTTGCCCAAGATCGACTGATCCTTGGAGGTGTGATTTGCGGAGGGCGCGGCCGAAAGGCTGCGCCCTTTGGCTTTGCTGCGCCCTTTGGTTTTGCTGCGCCAGCGTATCGTCAGACAGATCGCCTGCGGCGCGTGACGACCGTTCGCAGGTGTTTCACCGGACGACCGTCGACCGCGCAGAGACCTGCGCCGATCAACGCCATACCCCAGATATGCCGCGCGAGCAGCGCCTCGCCCAGAAACAGTGTCCCCAACAGAATCGCGCTGATCGGCACAAGAAGCGTCACCAGCAAGAGATTGGTCGCGCCCGCCGTCGACAGGATGCGGAAATAGAGCGTATACGCGAAAGCCGTCGATATGGCGGCGACGCCGATCACCGCGCCGATGCTCCGCCATCCGGGGACGGGCAGGGTCCAGGGCTGATCCACGACCATCACCAATGGCAAAAGGATCAGGCTGGACGCGATGACCTGACCGGTCGCGGTGCTCATCGGGCTAACGCCCAAGGTGCGAAACCTGCGCCCGAAGATGCCCGCGACAGCATAGGAAACCGCAGCGAGAAGGCATAGGATCTGGGCTGCGACGTGAACGCCAAGATCGCGCAGGGCCCCAGTGCCGATCATCACCGCGACCCCGGCAAAGCCGATCAGTACACCCGAGAGCTTGCCGCGACTCATCTGCTCGTCCTGCGTCAACAGATGCGCAAGCAAGACTCCAAAGAACGGGGTCGAGGCGTTCAGGATCGACGCCGCACCCGAGGTGATATGCTGCTGCCCCCAGACGATCAGGGTGAAGGGAATGGCATTGTTCAAAAGACCCATGCCAAGAAAGGCCGCCCAGACCCGCCGGTCCTGCGGCATCCGTTCGCCGCGCAGCCGCAGAAGCGCAAGCAGAAGGATCGCGGCAAGGGCCACCCGTGCCAGAACCACGGTCAAGACCGGCAATTCCCGCAGCGCGACGCTGTTGAAGAAGAAAGACCCGCCCCAGACGGTTGCAAGGGCCAAAAGCATGACCCATTCCCGTCCCGTCATGGGGCGGTTTGCAGGGGTGAGGAGTGGCATGTCCTGTCCTTTCACTTGGCGCTCCGGCAGAGCGGGTTGACACCACCTTGTCATCGACACGCGCGCCGGACGACCCGTTTCCTGCGCTAAAGAGGTTTTAGACGCGCGCGTGTCATCCTCTGGCGCTTTCGTCTTTGGCTGTCGTTGAAAATTGAGTATTTAGACCAAGAAAAAGCCCAAAGGTCAGGCTGTATACACTTGTGTTCCGCTAAATCATTGGGTTTGAACGAAAAACCTCTTTTTCGCGGGCGCGGCACGCGCTAAGGAGCGGTCAGGATCAGGAGAACGGCGCATGCCCCCCATTCAGGACCACCCGCTGCGCTATGATCTGGCCAATGAGCTGCATGCGCGGCCGTTTCCGTCACTTGAGGCGCCCTGTACGGCGGTGTTTCTGGCCGTCAAGCAACCGCATGACGCGGCCAAGCGCGACCGCGCGGCGGATCTGGCGCATCTGACGGCGCTTCTGGATCGCTACGGGGCCAAGCATCCGCAGCCGGGGGCCACGCATTATTCCGGTCAGATCGGGCGGCACAGCCTGAAATGGGAAAGCCATACCGAGATGGTGACCTATACCGTCTTTACCGACGGGGTCAGCGCGCGCCCCTTTGATCCGGCAGATTTCGAGGTCTTTCCCGTCGATTGGCTGTCCGATGCGCCGGGGCTGCGCGTCACCTCTGCGATGATCCGGGTGATCCCGTGGAAAAGCCGCGAGGCGACGCGCGACGAGATTGATCAGTGGTTCGTGTCCGAGAGCGTGGCTGTGGCGCGGGTGCTGGATGATGCGGCCGTGATGGCGGGCGATTTCCGGATTGATCCGGCGGGGCATCTGCGGTTCTCGCTACATGTCGCCCCCTCAACCGGCGCGCGCCGGATTGGCCGTGTGGTGCAGCGCCTCTGCGAGATCGAGACCTACAAGGCGATGTCGATGCTGGGCTTTGCCCGCGTTCGCGAAATGGGCCGCCAGATGGGCGACACCGACAGCCAGTTGAGCCGCCTCATCAATGACATGACCGGCGGCAGCCAGCCGGCGGAGGAAACGCTGCAAAGCCTGTTGCGGGTTTCGGCGGAACTGGAGGCGCTGGTGGCGCAATCCTCGTTCCGCTTTGGCGCCACGGCAGCCTATGAGCAGATCGTGCATCAGCGGATCGTCGTTTTGCGCGAGGAGCGCTTTGAGGGCCGTCAGACATTCGCGGAATTCATGATGCGCCGCTATGATCCGGCGATGCGCACGGTGCGCGCCACCAAGGACCGGCTGGCCGCGATGGCAGACCGGGCGATGCGGGCGGGCGAATTGCTGCGCACCCGCGTCGATGTCGAACGCAGCGCGCAGAATCAGGCGCTGTTGGAGAGCATGGACAAACGCGCCGATCTGCAATTGCGCCTGCAAAAGACCGTTGAAGGCCTGTCAGTGGTGGCGATCAGCTATTACGCCGTCTCGCTCGCGGGCTATCTGCTCTATCCGTTGGCGGAGGCGCTGGAGGTCAGTAAAGGCATGGTCACAGCCATTGCGACCCTGCCGGTGATCGTGCTCGTGTGGTGGATGGTTCAGCGCATCCGCAAGAAACTGCATTGACGCCGCTCAGGTGATGTAATGCAGCCGGTCAAAGCTCTGTCGCCAGTCCGACACCTCGGGGCGCAGCGCGTCCGGGTCATTGCCGCGCAGCGCCCGCGCGATCACGGCGGCCATGCGCGGAGCATGGTCTGGCGTGACCCCCCAGCGGACCAGTTCCGGCGTGCCGATGCGCAGCCCGTTCATGTCGCCCGCCACGGCGGGTAGGGGCAGGCCGATGCCACAGGCGAGAAAGCCTGCGCGGCGCAGTGTTTTGGATGCCGCCTGACCGCCGCCAAATCCGGCTGCCGCGATGGCGAATTGATGCGAGGCCGTGGCGATACCCCCGGCCTTGAAGACCGGCAGACCTTCTGCCTCGAGCGCCGCTGCCAGCGCCTGCGCCAGTGCGATCATCTGCGCGGCATAGGCGCGCCCATGCATCCGCCAATCCAAGAGCGTTACTGCCAGAGCCGCCGATTTCGCCGCGTCGAAATTCGCGGTAAGCCCCGGAAAGGCGATGGCATCCAGCCGCTCGGCCAGAGCGGTGTCATTGCTGACGATGAGCCCACCGGCAGGCCCGCCAAGGCTCTTGTAGGTGCTCATCGTCATCAGATGCGCGCCCTCATGGAGGGGGTTCTTCCATGCGCCACCCGCAATGATCCCACATTGATGCGCCGCGTCAAAGAGCAGATGCGCGCCCACGTCATCGGCAATCGCGCGCACCTCGCGCACCGGATGTTCCTGCAGATTGAGGCTCGCGCCCAGCGTGATCAGCCGGGGGTGTTCAGCCTCAGCCAGCGCGCGCAGCCTCTCGACATCCACCGTATACCCATCGGCATGGACCGGCGCCTCAAGGATGCGCAGCCCGTAGAGCCCGGCACAGCCCGGCGCGTGATGGGTCACATGCCCGCCGATGCTGGCAGGCGGCGCAATGATCGTGTCGCCGGGTTTGCAGGTGGCCATAAAGGCGTAGAGGTTGGCAATCGCGCCGGAGGGGACGCGAATCTCGGCATAGCGGGCGTCAAACACCTCGGCGGCGAGTTCGGCCGCGATGACCTCGATTTCCTCGATCGCCTCAAGCCCCATTTCGTATTTGTCGCCCGGATAGCCCAACGACGGGCGCGACCCGATGCCAGAGGCGAGAAGAGCCTCGGCGCGCGGGTTCATCACATTGGTGGCGGGGTTGAGGTTGAAACACTCGGCCTCATGGATGCGGCGGTTGTCCTCGGCCAGCGCCTCGATGCGCGCGGCGATTGTGTCTGCGTCTTGGGTGGCGGTGCGGGTGGCAAGCGTCTGGATCAGGTCTTCGCATAGGCTGGGCACCCAGGGGCGGCGGGCAAGTGTCATGGCGGTCTCCTCAGGATCGGTTTCCAGCAAAATGCTTTGACGGGCTGGACGGCGCAAACGAGATTATATAAAATTCAGCGTAGAAAAACTAAGGCTAGAAAATGTCTGTATCGCCTCCGCGTCCCAAGGGTCCGCCGCTCAATGCGTTGCGTGCGTTTGAGGCCGCCGCTCGTCTGGGTGGTTTTGCCAATGCCGCCGAAGAGCTCTGCGTCACCCCCGGTGCGATCTCGCAGCATATCCGCGCGCTGGAGGCGTGGATCGGCGCGGACCTCTTTGAGCGCCGCTCGCAGGGGGTGCGGCTGACCGCGCTGGGGGCCGAGGCGCTGCCGGGGTTTGCCACGGCTTTTGATGCGATGGGGGCGGCTGTGCATGCCATGCGGAGCGCCGCGCGGCATGGCACGCTGCATATCGCGGCGCTGCCATCGGTGGCGCAACTCTGGCTCTCGCCGCGCCTGCCGGCGGTGCGCGCGGCGCTGCCGGACCTGCGCATTTCCGTCTCGGCCATCGAGAGCCCGCCCAATCTGGCGCGCGATCTCTTTGACCTCAGCCTCTTTATCCGCCCGCCGACCGGGGCCCGGGGCGAGCGGGTGCTGGCGCGGGATATGATCCTGCCGGTCTGTGCGCCCGAGATTGCCGCAGGTTTGCGCAGCTCTGACGATCTTGTCGGGGAAACCCTGTTGCACGATGCGCTCTGGCCCGAGGATTGGGCGCAATGGGCACGGGCGAGGCTGCCGGGTATCAGCCTTCCCACCAACGGGCCGCGCTATTCACTCTATGCCATCGCGTTGGAGGAGGCGCGACATGGGGCGGGGGTATTGATGGGGCATCAGAGCCTTGTGCAGAGCGCGTTAGACGATGGCACCCTTGTCGCGCCCTTTGATCTGGCTGTGCCGACGGGCAAGGCGCTGGTGCTGGAGCATCCGGCCTTTGATCCGCCCCGCGCCGATCTGGCGCGGGTGTTGGCACTGCTCGGCGGACAGGTCACGGGCTGATCCCCTCTGGCCATTGCCGCGCGGCTGCGGTATCCGGGCCGGGTTGCAACACCCCGGAGGGCGCGCTCATGTCCGACACCGTTCCATTCGAGAAACCCGGCCCCGTCGAGGCCGATCTGCGTCACGCCATCGCGCCGACCGAAGAGATCATCGCCGAGGCGCGCAAGGGCCGGATGTTCATCCTCGTGGACCATGAGGACCGCGAGAACGAGGGTGATCTGGTGATCGCCGCCGAATTCGCCACGCCCGAGGCGGTGAATTTCATGGCGACCCACGGGCGTGGCCTGATTTGTCTGCCGATGACAGCCGAGCGGATCGACCGGCTGGGCCTGCCGATGATGGCGGTCAACAATTCCTCGCGGCATGAAACCGCCTTTACCGTCTCGATCGAGGCGCGCGAAGGGGTGAGCACCGGGATTTCCGCCCATGATCGCGCCCTGACCATTGCCACGGCGATCAACGAGCAAAATACCATGGCGGCGATTGCCACGCCGGGGCATGTGTTTCCGCTGCGCGCGCGGCGCGGCGGCGTGCTGGTGCGCGCCGGTCATACCGAGGCGGCGGTTGATATCGCGCGCCTTGCCGGGCTGAACCCCTCGGGCGTGATCTGTGAGATCATGAAGGAAGACGGCGGGATGGCGCGGCTGCCCGACCTCATCGAATTTGCGGCCAAGCATGACCTGAAAATCGGCACGATTTCAGACCTCATTGCCTACCGGCACAAGCACGATAACCTGATCACCGAAATCCGGCGCGAAACCGTGACATCGAGTCACGGTGGCGCCTGGGACATGCGGATTTTCGCCGACCAGATCACGCAGACCGAACATGTCGTGCTGAGCAAGGGGGACATCACCGATGGACGCCCCGTGCTGGCGCGCACCCATGCGCTCAATGCGCTGGAGGATGTGCTGGGCATAGGCCTGAGCAAACGCGCCGAAGGCCCCACCGGCAAGCTGCCGCGTGCGATGGAAATCATTGCCCGCGAGGGACGCGGTGCCGTGTTCCTGTTCCGCCAACCCCGGCCCAAGCTGGCGGGCGAGATGGAGGATGAGGATGCGCCGCGCACCATCAAGCACACCGGGCTTGGGGCGCAGATCATGTCGACCATGGGCATTCACGAGTTGATTCTGCTGACGGACAGCCCGAAAACCCGCTATCTGGGTCTGGATGCCTATGGCATTTCGATTATAGGCACCCAGCCACTGACCGAGGAGTGAGAGCATGGCCGAGCATGAATACACCCTGCCGCGTGCCGAGTTTGACAAGCCAGTGAAGCTCTTGATCGTCGTGGCGCCGTTTTACCGCGACATCGCCGACAATCTGATCGCTGGGGCCACCGCCGAGATCGAGGCCACGGGCGGCACCTATGAGATTGCCGAAGTGCCCGGCGCGCTGGAAATCCCCACTGCTATCGGCATCGCGGAACGCATGTCCAACTTTGACGGCTATGTCGGGCTGGGCTGTGTGATCCGGGGCGAGACCACGCATTACGAGACCGTCTGCAATGACAGCTCGCGTGGGATTGCGCTCTTGGGCTTGCAGGGGCTGTGCATCGGCAATGGCATTCTCACCGTCGAGAACCGCCCGCAAGCCGAGGTGCGCGCCGATCCCAAAGCCATGAACAAAGGCGCAGGGGCTGCGGCAGCGGCCTTGCATCTGGTGGCCTTGGCCCGTAAATGGGGCGGCCCGCGCAAAGGCGTCGGCTTTAAACCTGCGACCGAAGAGATCCAGATCGCGGGTCAGACAAAAGGCACGCCCACCGCATGACCACCGATCCCGCCCTCTCTGGCAACCGCAAACGCCAGATGAAATCCGCAGCCCGCCTCTACGCGGTGCAGGCTCTGTTTCAGATGGAACATTCCGGCCAGACCTCTGACGTGGTGCGCGAGGAGTTTCTGGATTTCCGGTTCGGGGCCGAAGTGGACGAGGGCGTCGACATGGCCGAGGGCGATGTCGATCTGTTTCGCAAACTGCTCGACGATGCGGTGAACTGGCAGGCCAAGATTGACCAGATGACTGACCGCGCCTTGGTGGCGAAATGGCCGATTGCGCGGATTGATCCGACCCTCCGGGCGCTCTTTCGCGCAGCGGGGGCCGAACTGGTCGAGTCCGACACGCCGCCCAAGGTGGTGATCATGGAATATGTCGATGTTGCCAAGGCCTTTTACCCGGCGGGCAAGGAATCGAAATTCGTCAATGCCGTGCTCGATCACATGGCGCGCGAGGCGCGACCCGAGGCGTTCTGAACGAGGCCCCGCCAGCGTGAGGGCCAGCCCCAAACCCCGAGGTATTTGCGGCCAGATGAAAGCGACAGGTAAAAGGGTCGCGGGGCGCCGACTTGTAATTCTGTGTCAAAAGCGTAAACTTGAGCCAAAGCAAAGGAGTCGTTTCATGCCCAAGCTTATACGCCTCTACATCACGCAGGTTGCCATCGGCTTTGGCATCGCGGGGGTCTTTGTCGCCCTGCTGCTGTGGTTCAATGTCGCAAATCTCTGGCATCTGGTCAGCCATTCCGACAAGGGGCTGCTGGCCGTTGTGATCCTGTGGTTTGCGAACGGCATCGTGTTCGCAGGCGTGCAATTCGCCATTGCCGTGATGCGGATGAAAGATGACGATGACGACGAGCCGCGCGGTGGGCACCGTCAGCATATGATGCAGCGCGACTATATGGCTATCCCGGTCCGGGTCGACGATGGCCGCGCCCGTGAGGCATGGCGCAAGCGCTAGGACCGTTCACCGCGTTCGAACTGAGGTCTGAAGCGCCCCCTTGCGGGGCGTTTTCAGTGCGTACAGACTGCATGTCCACACAGGACACGGTGTCCGCAGGTGAAAGGTTGGATCTGGGTGTGACGGGCCCGTAGCAACCGTTCGGTGGTATGATTCCCGAGGACCTGTATGTACAGGTGGGCATCGGATAACTGGACCAGGGCCCAGACAGAGCCAATTCCCTCGGATTTGCTTAAGGCCACTGGAATGCAACCGTTATCGAGAAGAACAGAACCCGCCACGCCTCACAGTTAAGCCTTTGCTCGGGCCACGACAAGGGGTTGCGCGCGTTCGTGGTTTGTTCATAATCGCCGCATGGAATGGACCGCCGATCAAATCCTGCAACCGGGACAACTTCTGGCACGCGGAGTGTGTCGCCATCTACGCGGCTATGATTTTGATTCTATTGTAGAGTTTGTGCCGGAGCGGGGGCGGCGCGTGGATGTCATGGCGATTGGTCCCAAGGGTGAAATTTGGGTGATCGAGTGCAAATCAAGCCGCGCCGATTTCATGGGGGACGCCAAATGGCAAGGATATCTGCAATGGTGTGACCGCTATTTCTGGGCCGTAGACGCGGAGTTTCCCATCGACCTGCTGCCAGATGGCACCGGGCTGATTCTCGCCGATGCCTATAATGCAGAGATCATTCGCATGGCGCCGGAAACCCGGCTTGCCGGGGCGCGCCGTGCCGCGCTCACCCGTAAATTCGCCCGTCATGCGGCGCGGCGTCTGCAATCGGTGCTGGACCCGCGCCTGTGATCACTTGGCCCGCGCAGCCGTGGCCGAAGCGATGAGCTCTTGAGCGATTTCCTCGGCCTCATCTGGGGTGAAGTCCATAGGAATTTCAAGGCCTTGCGCCTCAATGTAGAGGCGCACCATGCCCTGATCGGTGGGCCCGATTTGCAGGTTGGCTTCGACGTCGCTCTCTGAATTGATACCCATTGCGCTCTCCTTGAAAGAGCCGGTTTGCTACTCTTTTCCCACTTGCTTGACAAGCGCCTTGGCGCTTTGGTGAGGGGTATGGACGAAATCACTCTGCGCCTCTTTCATCCGGACGATGCCCCTTGGCTCATCGAGCGTCACGGGACCCTTTATGCTCAGGAGGCGGGGTTCGATGCTACGTTCGCCCCGCTCGTGGCCGAAATCGTCAATGACTTCATAGCGATGCATGATCCAGAGCGCGAAGCGGGCTGGGTCGCGGAGGCAGGCGGGCAGCCGCTTGGGTCAATCTTTTGCGTCGCGTTGAGCGAGGATATCGCCAAATTGCGGCTCTTTCTGCTCGACCCCGGCGCGCGGGGCAGGGGCCTTGGCCAGCGGATGTTGAGTCATTGCATGGCCTTTGCCCGAAAGGCGGGCTACCGGGGCATGCAGCTTGCGACCCATGAAAGCCACCGCGCCGCTTGCGCGCTTTATGCGCGCAACGGCTGGCGGATCGCCACTTCGCACCCGGTGCGGTCGTATGGCTGTGATCTTGTGGAACAAACCTGGGAAATCCGCTTTCATTAGGCTTGCATTCGGAGAACGGTAAAGTTACATCGCCCTCCAGTGCCGCCTTAGCTCAGTTGGTTAGAGCGCTGGATTGTGGATCCAGAGGTCCCCTGTTCAAGCCAGGGAGGCGGTACCATCAAAACCCGATAGAACATGCCAAGCGGGTCTGACTGAGTTCAGAGATCCGCGTGATTTCTGCATGCTTCGCAAACCTCTCGACATGCGACCGCAACGCACTGGCGTTGCCCCTCCGGTTCGGACGGGTTTACGGTGGTCTGAAGTGTACCCGGTTTAGGTCTTACACTGCGTGTTTTTGCTCCAAGCCCGACCAATATGCATGGTTGGGCCTCTGCGGATCATGTCAGGGCGTGTGCCCGTCACCACCTTGGGTCAGTGACGGGTTATTCGGCTGCCATTCGGTATCCCGGCGTCGAGTTTGACATGGCCAGTTCCTCGTCATCCATGAACTCGACAATGTCTTCGAACAGCGGCGTGGACAGGTAACGCTCTCCTGTGTCGGGCAACATGGCGAGGATCACCGATCCTTTGGGCGCCCGTTCGGCAATCTGCATGGCGACAGCAAAGCTCGCGCCGCCCGAGACACCGGTCAGGATTCCCTCGCGTGCGGCGAGTTTCTTGGCCCAAGCGATGCCGTCTGCACCAGTGACCGGGATCAAGTCGTCATAGCCGCCCGTGTCCAAGGCTTCTTGGAGCACCAGCGGAATGAAATCCGGCGTCCAACCTTGGATGGGATGTGGCTCAAAGGCGGGATGACTGCCCGCGGGGGCACCGTTGCTGCTACGCTCCTGAGCGATCCCACTTGCGATCAGCGCGGCATTCGCGGGTTCGCTGAGAATGATCTTTGTCTCCGGACACTCCTTGCGCAGAACCCGCGCGAGTCCCGTGACCGTGCCGCCGGTTCCGTATCCTGTGACGAGATAATCCAGCCTGTCACCGGAAAAATCATTGATGATCTCGCGCGCGGTTGTTGATTCGTGGATATCCGCATTTGCCGATGTCTCAAATTGATGCGCGAGGAACCAGCCGTTCTTTTCGGCCAATTCCACGGCTTTCATATACATTCCCGTGCCCTTTTCCGCGCGCGGCGTCAGCACGACCTTGGCACCCAGCATCCGCATCATCCGCCGACGTTCGACCGAAAAGCTGTCGGCCATGGTGACAACCAGCGGATAGCCTTTCTGCGCACAGACCATCGCGAGCCCGATGCCGGTATTCCCGCTGGTGGCCTCGACCACGGTCTGACCCGGCTTCAGAGTACCTGCGCGTTCCGCAGCCTCTATGATGTTGAGGGCAAGCCGGTCCTTGACCGATGCTGCCGGATTGAAAAACTCGGCCTTGACGTAAACGCGCACATCCGGCGGCGCGATATTGTTGATACGAACGACCGGTGTGTCGCCAACGGTATCAAGGATCGAGTCGTAGAGGCGTCCTCGTCCATTTGTGGTTCGGAGTGTTCCAGTTGTCATTCGTGTTCTCCCTTAGTCTGTCCGGTCGTGCGGTGGTGGGCCCGTCTTCGCCTGAGACCTGAACGGATACGCCGCAGCAAGACGTCTTGCACGACACGCAAAGGACAACGAAGATGGTGAAGGATACCATCGGCGCGGACATCTCGAAAGACCATCTCGACGCGCGCCGCCTGATTGACGTCGAGCCCAAGGGCAGGGGTCATGATCGCTGACAGACGGTCCGACATCTGGAATGAACAGGCAAAGCAGAGCGGAACAGGCGCATTGCCTTGCCTTTGCTGGCGTATGGCACCCCTGGCTCGCGTGTGGCTGAGGTCAGGCGAGTAGAGTTTTCGGGGCTCCACTCAAATCTCGGAAACTCTGGAGTCGTGAAAGTCGTCAGCATCAGGCATAATGCGCGAACGACGCCCCGTTCGGCGGTGCGGGACTGGGGTGCGGGACTGGGGCGCGGGACGGGCCACGAGCAACCATCGCATCTGCCTTTTCCGTTTACCCGGTGGCCCGACCGGGTATTACTTTCAGTGACGCGCCATGCTGGCGCCGCCTCTGCCGCGCGACATCCGGAGATCAACGCTTTGACCAGAGTTTCAAGAATCTTTGCAGCCCTTGTGCTGGCATCATTTGCCGCTGGCTGCAGCACGCCGCGCGAAAGCTGCATCGCCTCTGTGACGCGTGACTACAGGGCACTTGAAAGTCTGATGGTCGAAACGCAGCAAAATATCATTCGGGGCTACGCGGTCCATTCGCAAAGCGTGCCCTATACCGTCCAAGGCATCTGCCACTGGAGCGATCCCTATACATACCGAACGTTGCCCTATCCCTGCCCGTCAACCCAATACCGGACCCAGACAACGCCGGTGGCGATTGATGTCAGCCATGAGAAGGAAAAACTTGCGCAATACAAACGTTTGTTGCCCGATTACGCCGCCAGGGCCGCAAATGGTGTAAAGCAGTGCAACGCGCAGTTTCCGGAAAATTCATAGGCCCTGACCCCGCGCGACCCCGTTCGATGGGTGATCCGCCACTCGGGCCCGAGTGGCTGCGCGATGTGGTCCGATGTCCCCGTTTTTCGGGGTCACTCTTGCCGCTCAACGGTCACGGTTTGCCGCAGGGTTCCGCTCTGGCGGTCATAAATCAAGATGCGGTTGTCGTCGGTCACGATCGCATACCAGTCGCGGCCTTGGGTAAAGGCTGTGGCGTTGGTGCCATCTGGCAGGGCGATGCTGTCAGGCACAACAGGCCGCGCCACGGTGTCATACCCCCAGAAGCGGGTGACAAGCAGCCCCACGATCACTAGAAGGCCCACAATCATGGTCGCGGTCAGGACAGTGACCAGCCGCGCCAGAAATTTCAGTGTCGCCGGACTGATCGGCGCGGAGTTGTCATCCATGGGGCTAGAACCACTTGTCTTTCGGATCGGGGATGATCCGCCTCAACGCCTTGATAAGGCGCTTTCGCGCGATGTGCCAGAGGAGGCGACCCTGTCGCGCACCCGTCTGGCGCGGCTGCTCGAAGAGGGGGCTGTGCAGGTCAATGGCGCGGTGATGCGCGACGCCAAGGCGCGGGTGACTGCGGGCGACCTGATAGAAATCCTCGTGCCAGAGGCGCGCGAGAGCCATATCAGCGCCGAGGCGATAGCGCTGACCGTCGTCTATGAGGATGACGATCTGATCGTCATAAACAAACCGGCCGGCATGGTTGTGCATCCGGCACCAGGCAGTCCGGAGGGGACGCTGGTCAATGCGCTGTTGCATCATTGCGGCGACAGCCTGTCAGGGGTGGGCGGGTCCAAACGACCCGGCATCGTCCACCGCATCGACAAGGACACCAGCGGTCTCTTGGTGGTTGCCAAATCGGATGCCGCGCATCAGGGGTTGGCCGCGCAATTCGAGGCGCATAGCGTCGAGCGCTCATACCGCGCCGTGGTCAATGGTGTGCCCGATGCTGGCGACCCGCGTCTGCGGGGCCTGCCCGGCATCAGTTTCGAGGCCGGCAATATCCTGCGCATCGCCACCCGTCTGGCCCGACACAAGACCGACCGTCAAAAACAGGCCGTGTTGTTTGAGGGCGGGCGGCATGCGGTGACGCGGGCACGCGTGATCGAGTCCTTTGGGACGCCCGGCGTTGTTTCGCTCATGGAGTGCTGGCTGGAGACCGGGCGCACCCACCAGATTCGGGTGCATATGGCGCATGCCGGGCACGGGCTGATTGGTGATCCGGTCTATGGCGGACGTCGAAAACTCTCGGAGAAGGCACTTTCAGCCACGGCCGTCGCGGCCGCGCGCGACTTTCCCCGGCAGGCGCTGCATGCGGCTGTGCTGGGGTTTGTGCATCCGGTGAGCGGCATGGCCCTGCGGTTCGAGGCGGCGCTGCCCGAGGACATGACAACCCTGATCGCTGCGCTGCGTGGATCGTGACAGAGGCGCAAGATCGCGTGACTTTTTGTCATAATGCGGGCGTAGCGACGGAACTATCCTAGATCAGCGTTAGTTGATCTAGAGTACGACAGCACCTTGAAAGGGTGTCAGCCTGTACCTAGTTCAATGTTAACGATGTAAACATCAGGAGGGACAACCGAGTGGGAAATTACAAGAATCTGCCGGCCCCAACGCCGGAAGGCGGTTTGAACCGCTACATGCAGGAAATCCGCAAATTCCCGCTGCTAGAGCCGGAAGAGGAATACATGCTGGCGAAACGTTGGGTCGAGGAACAGGACACCGAGGCGGCGCACAAGATGGTCACCAGCCACCTGCGTCTGGCCGCCAAGATCGCCATGGGCTATCGCGGCTACGGCCTGCCGCAGGCCGAGGTGATTTCCGAGGCCAATGTGGGGCTGATGCAGGCGGTCAAGCGGTTCGACCCCGAGCGCGGCTTTCGGCTTGCGACCTATGCGATGTGGTGGATTCGCGCCAGCATTCAGGAATATATCCTGCGCTCGTGGAGCCTTGTGAAACTGGGCACCACCTCGGCGCAGAAAAAGCTGTTTTTCAATCTGCGCAAGGCCAAAGCCAAGATCGGCGCGCTGGAAGATGGCGATATGCGGCCCGAAGTCGTCAAGAAGATCGCGACTGATCTGGGCGTGACCGAGGCCGAAGTCATCAGCATGAATCAGCGGATGGCCGGGGCTGACGCATCGCTCAATGCCACGGTTGGCTCTGAGGGCGAAGGGTCGATGCAGTGGCAGGACTGGCTCGAGGATGAGGATGCCGATCAGGCTGGTGATTACGAGCGACGCGATGAAATGGATGCGCGACGCGAATTGCTGACCATGGCGATGGACGTGCTCAACGAGCGCGAGCGCGATATCCTGACACAGCGCCGCCTGAGCGATGAAACCGTGACCCTCGAAGATCTGAGCGCGGAATATGACGTGAGCCGTGAACGTATCCGTCAGATCGAGGTGCGGGCCTTTGAGAAACTGCAAAAGCGGATGCGGGCGCTGGCGCAGGAAAAAGGCATGCTTGCATCGGTCTGAAGCAACGCTTGGCGCGACCGAACAAAACGCGTATCTCTCGACCGACAATCAGTGTGCGAGGGATACAGTGACGCAAGCAGCAGGGCAGGCGGTGACAGGGGCAAACCGTGGAGTCAGGCTTTTGTGCTTTGGCATGGTTCTTCTCATCGCCGCCTGTGCGCCGCGCGCAACCGCCGAGCGCGCGGCCCCCAATCCCGCAGCCACGGTCGTGCCGATCTATGTTGCGACGGGGCGCAGGCTCGATCAGACCGGGCCGATTTTCGGGTTGGAGCGGACAGAGGGTCTGCGCTATTTCCGGACCGATGTGTCCGTTCCACCAACCCACCAACCGGGGCAGATCGAATGGCCGGACGGCCCTCCGGACGCGGCCACGGATTTTGTCGTCACCGGAACCGAGGTCTTCCCCAGTCCCGGCGCGATGGTCAATGAGGTCAGGCAAGAGCACGCAGGACGCGAGACCCTGCTCTTTGTGCATGGCTACAACAACACGCTGTCCGAAGCGATGTATCGGCTGGCACAGATCCAGACCGATTTCGACACGGGCATGCCGGGACTGTTGTTCTCGTGGCCCTCGGCGGGCGATCCGCGTGGCTATATCTATGACCGCGATTCGGTGCTTTATGCGCGCGATGATCTGACTGATATGCTGCGCCAGCTGACCCGCGCGCCGGGTGACAAGGTGTTCTTGCTGGCGCATTCCATGGGGTCGAGCCTTGTGATGGAATCACTGCGCGAAATCGCCCTCAGTGGGGACCGCCATTTGCTGAACCGGATCAGCGGTGTGGTGCTGATGTCGCCTGATATCGACCCGGATGTGTTTGACCGTCAGGCCGAGGTGATCGGCAAACTGCCGCAACCGTTCCTGATCTTCATCACCAAGGCGGACCGGGCGCTGACTGTCTCGGGGTTCATTACCGGGCGCAAACCGCGTTTGGGCATGATCGACACCGTTGACAAGGTGCAGCGGCCGGATGTTCAGGTCTTCGACTTCAGCACTTTGGCGGATGGCTCCGGGCTCAATCACTTTGTGCCCGTTACATCGCCTGCCGCCATCGGTCTTCTGCGCGAGATATTGGCCGAGTCAGGGCCACAGAGCAGTGACTTCATCAAGAGCATGGCGCTGCGCCTTCCCAAACCCAAAGTGTTGCAGCCCTGAGGAAGTGGGAATTGACGCAAAGTGCAGGGCGCGTAGACTGAAACTCTGCGAAAGGAGGATGCCATGGCTGGCGGATGGGCGCGCGACGGCGCGGTAAGTGAACAGATCGAGGCGTCGATTTCTGATGAATTGGCGCGGTTGAAGGCGCGGCGCGGCCCGCAGGGCGAGAGCCTGACGCATTGCGCCGAATGCGAGGAACCGATCCCCGAGGCGCGGCGCGTGGCGATTCCAGGGGTCAAGCTCTGCATCGACTGCCAGCAAGAGCGCGACGCGGCCCAATCCCCGCGCGGCGGCATCAACCGGCGCGGATCAAAGGACAGCCAGTTGAAGTGAGGGGGGAAAGCGGGGGCTCTGCCCCCTTGGCCTACGGCCAATTCCCCCGAAGTATTTTGGGCAAGATGAAAGCCCGACCGAGCCTTAGCCCTCCATCGCCTCCAACTCGTCGATCATACCAGAGATCATCGACAGCCCCTTGTCCCAGAACGCCGGGTCAGAGGCATCAAGGCCGAACGGGGCAAGCAGGTCCTTGTGATGTTTGGACCCACCCGCCTTGAGCATCTCGAAATACTTGTCCTGAAATCCCTCGGGATTTTCCTCGTAGACCGCATAAAGAGCGTTCACCAGCCCGTCACCAAAGGCGTAGGCGTAGACGTAGAAGGGTGAATGGATGAAATGTGGGATATAGGCCCAAAAGGTCTCATACCCGTCCATGAAATCAAATGCTTCACCGAGACTTTGGGCCTGCACTGACATCCAGAGCAGGTTGATATCGTCAGGGGTCAGTTCGCCGTCGCGCCGCGCGGCGTGGAGTTTGCATTCGAAATCGTAAAACGCGATCTGGCGCACGACCGTGTTGATCATGTCCTCGACCTTGCCAGCCAGCAGCACCTTGCGTTCGGCCTGGGTCTTGGCCCCGTCGAGCATGCGGCGGAAGGTCAGCATTTCGCCGAAAACACTGGCGGTCTCGGCCAGGGTGAGCGGTGTCGAGGACAGCAATTCGCCCTGATCCGCCGCCAGGCGCTGATGCACGCCATGCCCCAGCTCATGCGCCAGCGTCATCACGTCGCGCGGTTTGCCAAGGTAGTTGAGCATCACATAGGGATGCACGGTCGTCACGGTCGGATGGGCAAAGGCCCCCGGCGCCTTGCCCGGTTTCACGCCGGCGTCGATCCAGCCCCGCTCGAAAAACGGCTGCGCCAGATCGGCCATGCGCGGATCAAAGGCGGCGTAGGCCCCCATCACCGTGTCGCGCGCCTCGTCCCAATCGACCAGGCGCGTGGTCTCCATCGGGAGGGGGGCGTTGCGGTCCCAGACCTGCATCCGCTCCAGCCCCAGCCACTTGCGCTTGAGCTCGTAATAGCGATGCGACAGTTTCGGATAGGCCGCGACCACCGCATTGCGCAGCGCCTCGACGACCTCGGGCTCGACATCGTTCGAGAGGTGGCGTGCGGTCTGGGCCGTGGGCATCTTGCGCCAGCGGTCGATCACCTCTTTTTCCTTGGCCTGCGTATTGTGGACGCGGGCAAAGGTGCGGATGTTCTCGCCAAAGACCCGTGCCAGTTCACGAGCCGCCGCTTCGCGTTTGCTGCGGTCCTGTTCGGTGAGCAGATTCAGCGTGCCCTCGATGCTGAGGTCATCGCCATCGACGGTAAAGGTCAGCCCGGCAATGGTCTCGTCAAAGAGGCGCTCCCAGGCGTCGCCGACAACGCCGAGGTCATGCAGGAATTTCTCCAGCTCATCCGAAAGCTGATAGGGCTTCATCGCGCGGATGCGGTCGAGCACCGGCTTGTAGCGGGCAAGATCGTTGTTTTCGGAATACATCGCCGTCAGCGCAGTCTCGTCGAGCCGGTTCAACTCCAGCGAAAAGAACACCAGCGGCGTGGTCGAATTCGTCACCTTTTCCTGACAATCAGACATGAATTTCGCCCGCCCGCCATCGGTGGTCAGCTGGTAATAGCGCAGGCCCGCGTAGGACATGATGCGTCCCGCGATGTTGCTGATCGCCTCATCGCGCCGGATACAGTCCACAAGACCCTTTGCGTCGAGCGTGGCCAGTTTCCCCTCGTAATCGGCGGCAAACTCGGCGCAGGCGCTCTGTAGCCACTCAAGATCGCGTTTGAGTTCCGGGGCCGTCTCTGAGGTGTAGAGATCGCTCAGATCCCATTCCGGCAGGTTTCCCAGGTTCCTGTTACCAGATGTTGCATTGGCGTCGCGGACGGGAAACGGCAGATTGAGCATGGGGCACCTCGTGTTGATATGGCCCAGACATAGGCCGGAGGTGCCGGGGCTACAAGAGGACAGGCACCACTGGTGCTTGCCATTCGCGACCTGCTGGCTAGGGTGGCGCGCACCATGAACCGGGGAGGTGAGACATGAAATTCGCACGATATGGTACGGCCGGGCAGGAGAAGCCTGCGGTTCTGGACGATCAGGGGCGGTTGCGCGATCTGTCGGGCGTTTTGCCTGATCTCGCGGGGCCGCTGTTGGCGGACCTGCCGCGCATCGACCCCGAGAGCCTGCCATTGGTCAAGGGAACGCCACGGATCGGCCCGCCGGTAGGTCAGGTGGGCAAGCTGATCTGCATTGGGCTGAACTATACCGATCATGCCGAGGAGTTGGGCGTTGACGCGCCACCAGAGCCGGTGGTGTTCCTCAAGGCGACATCGGCCATCACCGGCCCCTATGACCCGGTCAGCCTGCCGCGTGGCGCGCGCAAGGGCGATTGGGAGATCGAGTTGGGCGTGGTGATCGGTCGTCGCGCAAAATACGTGACCGAGGCAGACGCGTTGTCCCATGTTGCGGGCTACACCATTGTCAACGACGTGTCAGAGCGCGCCTATCAGATGGAGCGGGCCGGCCAATGGACCAAGGGCAAGAGCTGTGACAGTTTTGCGCCGATTGGTCCCTGGCTGGTCACGCCTGACGAGGTGGACGATCTCGAGGCGCTCGACCTTTCGCTCGACCTCAATGGCACGCGGATGCAGACCGGCAGCACGGCGCGGATGATCTTTCCGGTGGCGCATATCGTGGCCTATCTGAGCGAATTGATGACGCTTGAACCCGGCGACGTGATCGCAACCGGCACGCCTCCCGGTGTGGGCATGGGCCAAAGGCCGCCGCGCTATCTGGCCGAGGGCGATGAAATGGTGTTGCGGATCAGTGGGCTTGGGGAGCAGCGCTCGCCCGTGGTGCGGGACCGCTAGAGCCAAGGCGCGCGGTGCTGCCGTAGAAATCGCAAAGCTGTTGCAACATGCGTTTGCGCATGTCTTGCGTGTCCATCAGGGTCTCATGCCGCCCGCCGGGCACCACGTCCAGGTGCCCGCCCGGCCACTGCGCCATGCGCTCGTGCACACGCGGCACATCGACGATCTGCTCGTCGCTGCCCAGAATGGTCAGGCAGGGCAGGGCGGGTGAGGGCAGGCGTGCGAGATCGCGGGTCTCGCGCAGGGCCTCGTGCAGCCAGTGCAGACTGGGGCCGCCCAGCCCAAGTTCGGGATGCGCCCGCAACTGCCGCGCCATGTCGTCATACATCTCGCGGTCATTGGTCAGCTTGTTGGTCTCGAACGGTTCGGCCAGCACGTAATGTTCGCCCGCCGTGCCGGGGGCATAGCGATGGCTCATGCCAAGTTGCCGACTGCCCCAAGACAGCGACCACGCGACCGGGCGCAGCGCTTGGGCCATGTGGATGCCCCACATCGGGCTGGAAAAGGCACAGCTTTGAACGTCCAGCCCCTCTATCACCGCACGCAGCCCGATGCAGCCGCCCATGGAATGCGCCAAGAGATACCAAGGGCGCGGCAGATCGAGGCGCTTGGCGGCCTCGCTCATGGCGATGACATCCTGCTGGTAGTCTATGAAGTGATGCACATGGCCCGCCATGGCATCCTCGGTCAGCCGGTCAGAGAGACCCTGACCGCGCCAGTCGATCGCCAAAGTCGCATAGCCACATCCGGCAAAATGCGTGGCGGCACGACCGTATTTTTCGATGTATTCCGTCCGTCCGGGAAACAGCAGAATGGTGCCCTTCGGCCCCTGCCGGTTCCACAAGCCAACGCGAAGGCGCACCCCGTCGGCTGCGGTCAGCCACCACGCAGCACCGCCCTCAGGCCCGTAGGCCACATCGTCAAAGAGCGGTGCCTCATGCATCAGGCCAGCACGCTGCCCAGCTTCATCGCCATGCCCATGTCGCCGTCGACGCTGAGGCGGCCAGACATGAAGGCGGCGGTCGGATCGAGATCGCCGGCGAGAATCGATTCGAACGTGTCGCGGCTGGCCGTCATCGTGACATCGGTCTCGTCGTCACCTTCGCGCGCGCCATCGGCGTCGATCACGATCGCACCCTCGTCCTCGATGACGAATTTCGCGGTGCCGTCAAACCCTTCGCCGCCGAGTTTTTCATTCAGGGCAGCCACCGCTGCGGTCATAACGTCGCTCATTTGCGCTTCCTTTCACATTTGCGATGCCGGGGCTGTGCAACCGGACAATCTGCGCTAAACTCACACATGTTATGGGTGCAGTAATCATCAATCTCAACCGTATCGTCGCGGCAGGTGTCGCGATAGTCACGTTTTCCCTACCCGTGCTGGCGGAGGAGACGCGATTGGATGATCTCTTTGCCCAGCTCTCGCAGGCCGAGGCGCCCGAGGCGCGCAAGATTGCCGCAGAGATAGAGCTGGCGTTGTCGCGCTCTGGGTCGCCCGCGATGGACCTCTTGCTGAGGCGGGGGCAGGATGCGCTCGAAGCGGGGGACCTTGGGGCGGCAATCGAGCATTTGAGTGCCGCCATCGACCATGCGCCGGACTTTGCCGAGGCGTGGCATCTGCGCTCCGTCGCGTTCTTCAAGCAGGAAAGATACGGTCTTGCGCTGCATGACATCGAGCAGGCCTTGGCGCTCGAGCCGCGGCATTTCAACGTGATCTATGGCCTGGGTGTCCTTTTGGACGAACTCGGCCAGCCCGATCTGGCAGAGGATGCGTTTTCGCGCGCCTTGGCTATACATCCCCATCACGAGGACGTAACCAAGGCCCGGGAGAGCGTGACCCGGGACTTGGGCGGCGCGGAACTCTGACACTTTCAAGGAGCACGGCGGATGCCCGAACAGTCAAGAACCTTTGCGGTTCTGGGCCCGACCAATACCGGCAAGACGCATTACGCGATTGAGCGGATGCTGGGCTATCGCACCGGAATCATCGGCCTGCCGTTGCGCCTCTTGGCACGCGAGGTCTATGACAAGATCGTAGCCGTGCGCGGCCCCTCTGTCGTGGCGCTGGTCACGGGCGAAGAACGCATCGTGCCCGAGCGCGCGCAGTACTGGGTCTGCACCGTCGAGGCGATGCCCGAGGGGATGGGGACGGATTTCGTCGCGGTGGATGAGATCCAGCTCTGCGCCGACCCTGAGCGCGGCCATGTCTTCACCGACCGGCTGTTGCGCATGCGCGGATTACGCGAGACGCAATTTCTCGGCAGTCACACCATGCGCCAAACCATGGCCGCGCTGGTGCCGGGGGTGGAATTCCTGAGCCGCGCGCGTATGTCACAACTGACATACACCGGCCCCAAGAAGATCGCCAAGATGCCCGCCCGCAGCGCGATTGTCGGGTTCTCAGTTGAGAATGTCTATGCCATCGCTGAATTGCTGCGCCGTCAAAAAGGCGGGGCCGCAGTGGTCATGGGCGCGCTCAGCCCGCGCACCCGCAATGCACAGGTAGAGCTCTATCAGAATGGCGATGTCGATTATCTCGTCGCGACGGATGCCATCGGCATGGGGCTTAATCTCGATATCAACCATGTGGCGTTTTCCTCTCTCAGCAAATTCGACGGGCGCAGAATGCGCTATTTGCAGCCGAACGAGTTGGGGCAAATCGCCGGGCGCGCCGGGCGGGGGATGAGCAACGGCACCTTTGGGGTGACCGGCGAGGCCCCCGATCTTGATCCCGAACTGGCCGAGGCGATCATGGAGCATCGCTTTGCGCCGATCCGCAAACTCGAATGGCGCAATGCGCGTCTGCAATTCGGCACCACGGCCGCACTGATTGGCAGTCTTGAGGCGCGACCGGAGCACGAGTTGCTGGCCCGCGTCCGCGAGGCGGATGATCTCACCGCGCTCAAGACTTTGTCTGACCTTCCGGATGTGGCGCGGCGGGCCATCGGCGGGCCTGCCGTGAAACTGCTCTGGGATGTCTGCCGAATTCCCGATTTCCGGGGCATCAGCGCGGCAGAACACGCGAGCCTTCTGGAACGAATCTTTTGTGATCTGGTTGAGTATGGTCGGGTGCCCGATGACTGGCTGGCACAGCAGGTGAGCCGCATCGACCGGACCGATGGCGATATCGACACACTGTCCAAACGGTTGGCGTATATCCGCACATGGACCTATGTCGCGCAGCGAAAAGGTTGGGTGGATGACGAAAAACATTGGCGCGGCGCGACACGCGCTGTAGAAGACCGCCTGTCGGACGCGCTGCACGAACGTCTGACCCAGAGATTTGTGGACCGGCGCACATCCGTGCTCTTGCGCCGGCTCAAGCAGAAGGAAGCCATGGTGGCCGAAGTGAACGATCAAGGTGACGTGACCGTCGAAGGCGAATTCGTCGGACGGCTCGAAGGGTTCCGCTTTATGCAGGACAGGTCTGCGGCGGGCAACGAAGCGCGCACGCTGCAACAGGCGAGCACGGCGGCACTGGCCCCGCATTTTCATCTCAAGGCGGACCGGTTCTACAACGCGCCCGACACCGAGATCGACTTTACCGAGCAAGGCGGCCTCTTGTGGGGCAAGGAGGCGGTGGGCAAACTGACGCCCGGTGCAGACCCGCTCAAGCCGCAGATCGTGGCCTTTGTCGATGACGAGGCGGGGCCGGATGTGGCCGCCAAGGTGCAACGCCGCTTGCAGCATTACATCGACCGCAAGATTGCCACCCTGTTCGAGCCGCTCCTGAACATCCAGCGCGACGAGACGCTGAACGGTCTGGCGCGCGGATTCGGCTTTCGCATGGTCGAGGCGATGGGTCTCATCCCGCGCGGCGAAGTGGCGGATGAAGTCAAGGCGCTGGATCAGGACGCCCGCGGCGCGCTGCGCAAACATGGCATCCGCTTTGGTCAGTTCACGGTATTCCTGCCACTCCTGCTCAAGCCCGCGCCGACGCGCCTGCGGCTGGTGCTGTGGTCGCTAAGCCAAGGGATGGATGAATTCCCCGAGGCCCCGCCGCCGGGTCTGGTCACGGTTCCCGCGCGCAGTGACGCGCCCAAGGGCTATTTCACCATGGCTGGCTATCGCGCCGCCGGGGATCGGGCGATTCGGATTGATATGCTCGAACGTCTGGCGGACATGCTGCGCGGTGAGGATACGCGGGCTGGGTTCGAGGCCAAGCCGGACATGCTCTCGATCACCGGCATGACGCTGGAGCAATTCGCCGTCTTGATGCAGGGGCTGGGCTACAAGGCCGAGCGCGGCGAGCGCGAAAAAGTCAAACCGGTGGATCAGGCTATCGCGGATGCGCCCGCCGATGCTGCCCAAGCCGCAGAGGCTGAAACGGTAGGCGATGTGGTTGCGGATATCCCCGATGAGGGCGTCGCTCCCATCGCGGCAGAGCCCGAGATCGAGGCCGAAGTGCCCGGCGCTCTGGACGCGGTCCCCGCCGAGGAACTGGTCCCCGGCGAGACGCCGGACGTGGCCGCCCCCGAGATCGAGGTCTTCTATACGTTCACCTGGGCTCCGCGTGCGAGTCGGCCTCGTGGCGAACGTCCGGCGCAAGCAGGACGCGGGCCGCGTGGCGCACAGGGCGCGCAGGGAGCACAGGGTGCCCCGAGCGACGGTGGCGAGGCGCAAAAGCGGGAAGGCAGACCGCAGCGTCAAGGTGGCAAACCCCGCGGCAAACCCGGCAAGGGCAAACCGCGCGAGGCGCGTGAAGAACAGCCCAAGACCTATGCCGCCAAGCCCGAGAAAAAGAATGACCGGATCGACCCGGACAATCCCTTTGCCGCCGCGCTCATGGGGCTGAGGACCAAGGGCTGAGCGTTTGGACGGCCCGGGCGTAAAAATCAGGCTCGACAAATGGCTCTGGCAGGCGCGGTTCTTCAAGACGCGCACGCTGGCGGCCAAGGAAGTATCGGCCGGGCATGTGCGGGTGAATGGCGCGCGGGTGAGCAAACCCGCGCAGGCCGTCGGGCCACAGGATGTGCTCACATTTTCACAGGCCACACGGGTGCGGGTGGTGCGGATCGTCGAGATCGGCACCCGGCGTGGCCCGGCACCCGAGGCGCAGGCGCTCTATGACGACCTGAGCGACCCGGTGACGCAGGACAGCGTTCCGCCCGCGCCCAAATATGAGGGAAAAGGACGCCCGACCAAGCGTGACCGCCGCAAACTCGATCTCAATGGACCGGGACCGCTTGATTGATCCGCCCCACTGGATTAGGTGAGGCGCAATTCGGCAAGAATGAGAGACGGCCATGACCTATATCGTGAACGACGCCTGCATCGCCTGCAAATACACCGACTGTGTCGAGGTCTGCCCGGTCGATTGTTTTTACGAGGGCGAGAACATGTTGGTCATTCATCCGGATGAATGCATCGACTGTGGCGTCTGCGAGCCGGAATGCCCCGCCGACGCGATCCGCCCGGACACCGAGCCGGATATGGAAAAATGGGTCGAGTTCAACCGCAAATATGCCGAAATGTGGCCGGTGATCATCACCAAGAAAGACCCGCTGCCCGAGGCCGAAGAGCGCGACGGTGAGGCCGGCAAGCTTGATAAATATTTCTCCGAGGCTCCCGGCGAAGGCGGCTGAGACTGATTCGCGGACAGGGTGCGGCCGACTGGGCCGCGCGCGAAATCGTGAACGCCGTAAAGCGTTCATTTGAGGGCGTGAGTGCCCTCTGCCAGAACACCGCCCTTTCATTGAGCGGTTTTTTGTGATACAGTTTCATGACAAATGAAGAGATAGCCTGATATCCATTCACCCGCGTTGCTGCCCGGGGGTGGATTACTCTGCGACAGAGTTACATATTCCGTGGACCAATATGGCCCTTGGCATATGTTTTTGTGCGTCTGAGCTGGCAGCCCTGCGAGGAAGACCTGAATGTCGAAGACCAAGAAGTCCGAATTTCGCCCTGATGATTATGTTGTATACCCCGCGCATGGCGTGGGCCAGATCGTTTCGATCGAAGAGCAGGAAATCGCCGGCATCACGCTGGAACTGTTCGTGATCTCGTTCGAAAAAGACAAGATGACCCTGCGTGTGCCGACCAACAAGGCCACCGAGATCGGAATGCGTGGCCTGTCCAGCCCCGATGTCGTGTCCAAGGCCATGAGCACGCTCAAAGGCAAAGCCAAGGTCAAGCGCGCGATGTGGTCGCGTCGGGCGCAGGAATACGAGCAAAAGATCAATTCCGGCGATCTGATCGCTATCGCCGAAGTGGTGCGCGACCTGCACCGCTCTGACGACCAGCGCGAGCAAAGCTATTCCGAGCGGCAGCTCTATGAAGCCGCGCTCGAGCGTTTGACCCGCGAAGTCGCCGCCGTTTCCGGCGGAGATGAAGTGCTGGCTGCGCGTCAGGTGGATGAGGTGCTGGTGTCGCGCGCCGCGTGAGTCCGATCACCTCAGATAGTCAAAGGCCGTACCGCAAGGTGCGGCCTTTCTCGTGCCTCACGCCAAGAGGCTGATCAACACCGCGATCTCCGCCAGTTGCTGCGTTGCGCCAAGGATGTCGCCCGTCTGTCCGCCGATCTTGGCGCGCGCGATCAAAGCGATGGCCAACGTCGTGAAACCTGCGCATACCAGTGCTGTAAGACCCGCGCCCCCAAGCAGCGCAAATGTCCCTGCCGCCGCCAGCCCAATCCCCAGGGTCACAGTTGCAACCCTCGGGCGCCCCTGTGCCTGTGACAGCCCCGTGTCGCGGGCATGCGGCAGGGCACACATCACCACCGGCATCATAGCGCGCGACAGCATGGCTGCGGCCAGCACGGCCGCTGTCGCAATCGCCGGGCTGGCGTCAAAAAGCAGCCAGAGCGCCACACCGCGAGCCCCAAGGGACAGGATCAGCGCAATCACCCCATAACTGCCGATATGACTGTCTTTCATGATCGCCAACCGCCGCTCGCGCGTCCAACCGCCCCAGAGACCATCGGCAGTATCGGCAAGCCCATCCTCGTGCAGGGCACCGCTCAGCAGAATCGGAGTGGCGACGACCAAGAGCGCCACCAACGGTGTCGGCCATCCCAGCCAGAGCGCGACCAGCCCGCCCAAGGCCGCTAGTCCGCCCAGCACCACGCCCGCCAGCGGATAGGCCCAAGCCGCCCGCGCGCCCCGCTCATAGTGCCACACCGGCACAGGCAAGCGGCTGAGCAGGCTCAGCGCCAGCGGCACATCTCTGAACCGGATCAAGGCTGTGTCGTTTTCTGCCATGGGCGTGCCCTTTTCGTCTGGGGCGGGGGCTCTGCCTGCGATACAGAAAGGACAGATCACAATCAATGAGGCTTTGCATGGCGGGTGCCTTCTCTTCACTGTCCGATTTTGCGGCACTCCTTGGCGAAATGCCCGGCCCGGACCCTGCCGCCATGATTGATGCGCAGGCGCGTGATGCGCAATTGACCAAGCCCCCCGGTGCTCTTGGGCGGTTAGAGGGGCTTGCGGTGTGGTATTGTGGCTGGCGCGGCGAGGCACGGGCCCGCGTGACCGCACCTCAGGTGATTGTCTTTGCCGGCAATCACGGTGTCGTGGCGCAGGGCGTTTCGGCCTTTCCCGCCGAAGTGACCGCGCAGATGGTCGCGAATTTCCGCGCGGGCGGTGCAGCCGTAAACCAATTGGCGGCGCAGGTCGGCGCGCGGATGGACGTGCACGCGCTTGATCTCGACCGGCCCACGGGCGACATCAGCCTTGGCCCGGCCATGTCCGAAGACGAGATGTTGATCGCGCTCAGCACGGGCTGGGATGCGGTTGATCCGGCCAGTGATCTCTTGGTCGTGGGGGAAATGGGGATCGGAAATACCACAAGCGCTGCGGCAATTGCCTTGGCGCTCCATGGCGGAGAGGCCGCCGCTTGGACCGGGCGCGGCACGGGCCTCGCAGACGCGGCACTTGCCCATAAGGCGCAGATTGTCGCGCAGGCGGTTGCCATCAACGCGGCCAGCGGGGCAGGGGGGCTGGAAGTCTTGCGCCGCTTGGGCGGGCGCGAGTTGGTGGCGATGGCCGGGGCCATGGCGCGGGCGCGGAACCTGCGCATTCCGGTGATTCTCGACGGATTCATCTGCACTGCCGCTGCGGCCTGCCTTGAGGCAGAATGCGCCGGCGCGCTCGGTCACACTGTGGCGGGGCATGTGAGCGCCGAACCCGGACATGCGCGGCTCTTGCAGATATTGGACAAGGTGCCGCTTCTCTCCCTCGATCTGCGTCTGGGCGAGGGATCAGGCGGCGTGCTGGCGGTGAGCGTTGTTCAGGCGGCCTTGGCCTGCCATTCTGGAATGGCCACCTTTGCAGAGGCGGGCGTGACGGGCGCGTGACGCTGCCTGTTCTGGCGTCATCGCCTTGACCCGCCTGTTGCCCCGGAATACTGATTAAAATCGTCAGATTACCCCGGAGCGTCAGGCCCATGAGCGAAAAACTTTTGCACCGCCTTGCATGGGTCGTGGTCGTGCTCTGCGTGGCCCCTATCCTCGCGGCGGCGCTCGCGGCGTTGACGGGCGATTTGCAAACCTGGCGCGAGGTGCTGTCCACCGTCCTGCCCCGCTATACAGCCACGACCCTGACACTGGTCGTGATTGTCGGGCTGAGCACGGCGGTGATCGGGTCGGTCACGGCTTGGCTCGTGACCGTCTATCGCTTTCCCGGTGCCCGGCTGCTGGAGGTTGCACTGGCCCTGCCGCTGGCCTTTCCGGCCTATGTGATGGCCTATGCCTATACCCATATGCTGGATCACCCCGGCCCGGTGCAAACGGCGCTGCGTGCCGTGACCGGATGGGGGCCGCGTGACTATTGGTTTCCCGAGGTCCGCAGCTTGGGCGGTGCGGCAGTGATGCTGACCATCGTTCTTTACCCTTACGTCTACCTGCTGGCGCGCGCCTCGTTCCGGCAGCAATCGGGCAATGCGTTTCTGGTGGCGCGCACGCTGGGACGCTCGCCGATGCAGGCGTTCTGGCGCGTGGCCCTGCCGATGGCGCGTCCGGCGATTGCGGGCGGTGCGCTTCTTGCCATCATGGAGACGATCGCGGATTTCGGCACCGTGGCGTTCTTCAACGTTCAGACCTTTGCCACAGGCATCTATCAGGCGTGGTTCAGCCTTGGCGACCGGGCGGCGGCCGCGCAGCTGGCGCTCTGCCTGCTGGCCTTTGCGCTGTTGCTGGCCGGGCTGGAACGCAACAGCCGGGGGCGGTCGCGCACCGCCGGACGCGGCGCGCGGTTCGAGACGATGGAGCAGCCTGTTCTAAAGGGAGCGGCGGGCTGGGGGGCATTCTTGCTCTGTTTCCTGCCGGTGCTCCTGGGGTTTGTGCTGCCGGTGATCATGCTCGGGGTGATGGCGATCGGCTCGGGGCAGAATATTCTCTCAGCGCGGTATCTTGGGTTCATGTCCAACTCGATCCTCCTGGCGAGTGTGGCCGCCGTGCTGACCGTCGCGGGGGCCATCCTTGTGGGATTTCGTGCGCGCACCCGTCCAGGGCGCAGCTCTCGCTGGCTAGTGTTGGGGGCCGGGCTTGGCTATGCGGTGCCGGGCGGGGTGATTGCGGTGGGGCTGATGGTGCCAATGGCGGGGCTGGACAATGCCATCGACGCCGTCATGCAAGAGACATTCGGCATCCGCAGCGGGCTTTTGATCACGGGATCAATCTGGTTGATGATCCTCGCCTATATTGTGCGGTTCATGGCGGCCGCGCTCAATGCCTATGACAGTGGCATGGCGACGGTGCCGGGGCATCTGGATGCGATCGGCCGCTCCTTGGGACAGCCCGGACCCAAGCTGCTGACCCGTGTGCATTTGCCGGTGGCGCGCACCTCGGTGGTGACCGCGCTCTTGATCGTTTTCGTCGATGTGATGAAGGAACTCCCGGCCACGCTGATCCTGCATCCCTTTGACGTTCAGACGCTGGCGGTGCAGGCGCATCGCCTCGCCGCCGATGAGCGGCTCTCAGAGGCGGCGGTGCCCTCGCTGGTGCTGGTGGGCTTTGGCCTGATCCCGGTGCTGATCCTCTGTCGCACGCTGGGACGTGAAAGCATGGGACGGCGTGCGGCGAAACTGGGCACGGCGATTTCGGCGGGGTGATGGGAGGGGCAGTCGCCCCTAACGCCACCGCGCGGCTCACCACACCGCACCGCGTTACTCCCCCGGACGCCGCAGGCTGAATATCTCGCGGATCACCGAATAATCCTGATACCCAAGCCGAGTCAGAGGCGTGTAGCGGGTGATGTCAAAGCGGCCATCCACCATGCAATCATCGCGCATGTGAATGCCTGTCACTTCGCCGAACACCACGAAATTCGCCTCACCCGGCAATTGCACGATCTCGGTCAACTTGCATTCCAGACTCGCCGGAGAGGCCGCCACCCGCGCGCAGGAAATCGTGCTGCACTCGGCTTTCTCCAGCCCGGCATCGACAAATTCATCCACGTCACGCTCCCATGCCCCAGAGGTGCGATTCATCGCGTCGCGCAAGGCCTCGCTTACGATATTCACGCAAAACACGCCGGTCTCACGGATATTGGCCACACTGTCCTTGGTATCGCCGCGATCCGCCTTGGCCGCAGTCGAGGCGAACATCACCTGCGGCGGCACATAAGCCACGGCATTGAAAAAGGAATAGGGGGCGAGGTTATCCTGCCCATCGGCACCCCGGCTCGAGATCCAGCCAATCGGGCGCGGCGTCACAATGGCGTTGAACGGGTTGTGCGGCAGGCCGTGGCCATCCTCGGGTTTGTAAAACATCCACCTCTCCTTGGTCATCGGGTTTGTGCCTGTCGTAGCGTCGTGCTACGCGCATGACCAGTTGATTTTCGCAAGGACAGAGCCCGGCATGTTCACCCTCGAGACGGAGAAAGCCGTTGATTATTGGGAGGTTGAGGCCCTCTATGACCTGTGCTTTGCACCGGGGCGCGAGGCGCTGTCGTCCTATCGCCTGCGCGACAACGTGCCAGCCGTCGCCGATTTGTGCCTTGTGGTGCGCGATGGTGAGGGGATTTTGGCCGGGGCGATCCGCTACTGGCCTGTGCGGATCGGGGTGGCACGCGCGCTCTTGCTGGGGCCAGTGGCCGTGCATCCCACCCATCAGGGCGAGGGGTTGGGCGCGCTTCTGATCCGCGACAGCTTGGAGCGGGCAGAGGCGCTGGGCTGGGATCGGGTCATTCTGGTGGGCGATGCGCCCTATTACAGCCGCTTTGGATTTGCCAAGCTGGCCTCGGTGGAAATGCCGCCCCCCACCAACCCAGAGCGCGTTCTGGGGCTGGAACTGCGCCCGGGTGCATGGGCGACTGTGGCGGGCAAAGTGGCGCGCGATGCTTGAATTCTAACGCCGCCGTGGCCAGTTCAACGGGGTAAAACCCTTGCGGAGCACGCAGATGGAGCTATTGGGCCGACCAATCGGCGAGACCGAGATCGAAACGCGCATGAACGCGTTGGTGCAGCGCAATGCTCAGGCGGGCAATGGGGTCATTGACCTGCTCAACCTCGTGGGCGGACAGGCCGAGGGGCTGCTGGACCGCCTGCCACCGGCGCTGCGGATGCGACTCAACGAGACCACCGAAGAGGCGCTCCGCCGTGCTGCCGAAATAGCGCATCGCTCGCGCAGCGTTGTCGGCGAACAGCCCGGATGGCGAACACGCGCGCTGACCGCCTCGATGGGGGCTGTGGGTGGCATGGGCGGCCTGCCATCGGCCTTGGCAGAGTTGCCAATGACGGTGACGGTGCTGCTCCGGGCGATTCAGGATGTGGCGGTAGAGCACGGGTTTGATCCATCTGAGCCCAGTATTCGGTTCGATTCCATCGAGGTGTTCGGCGCGGCCGGTCCGCTTGAACGCGATGATGGGGCCAATGCGGGCTTTATCGGGACGCGGATGACGGTCACTGGCCCTGCGCTCAAGGCGCTGATCGCGCGGGTGGCCCCGCGTCTGGCGGCTGTGCTTGGGCAAAAACTGGCGGCGCAAACGGTTCCGATCCTCGGCGCTGCGGCGGGGGCTGCCACCAACTATGCCTATACCCGCTACTATCAGGATATGGCGCAGGTGCATTTCGGGCTACGGCGGCTGGCGATTGATGCCGGGCGCGAGAGACAAGATGTGGTTGCGGAATTTCGCGCGAAAGCCGCCAAGACGCGGCTGCGAAAAGGGTAAAAGATACCGGGTCCAGATTGATGGATGTCGTGGGCATAAGTTTATCAAAATCAATTGGCTAGGCGTTGTGAAATTTACCCAGAACGGCCCGGACACCCGTGGGTTGAAGTGCCGAAGACCACGACCCTCGCGCGGCGTGCGCCTCTTGGCGAGATAGGAGCAAACAGCACCCGAACCGGGACTGCGACCGGGAAAAATGACCACTGCACTGCCAAGGGCTGCGAATTTTCTTGATATTCTGTGCCGAGATCATACCGTCGAGACAATCAATTTTAGTCAGGTGTTAAGCATGGCAGCAGAATCAGATCATGGACACGCTCTGCCGGCATGGTTCGCATCTCCCGGTGATGGGGATGTTCTTGCGTGGCTGTCTTTGGCTTTGATCATCGGGGGGCTTTACGCGCTCGTGACGCTCTATGCGGCTTTTGATCGTTGGGCAGAGCATCAGTCACACGGAACGCCTTTGGCCAAAACCATTCCCACAATGCTGACGGTTGCCTTGCTGTACGAGATATTTCCTCTTGGACATTTCAACATCCTGCTCCCGATCAGTGCGATCCTGATTGCCTTGATGGCGGATTGGGCGCGCTTCAATCTGAGAGGGGCGCCTGCGGCTGAGAGTGATCCGCGACCGGATGTCGAAAACCAGACAAGCGAGGCAGACCGTGTTTGAGCTCCTACTGACCTCGTTTCCGGTCATCATCCGCTATTTCCAGTTAAAGCGCCGAGGGGAGGCTCTGACCGTCTGGAACATGCGCACGGCGGTTCTGATCTGGGCGGTGCTGGCGTTCCTGCTGTTTCTCGTCATCTTTTACTTTCACCCCAAATCCTATTCGGGCATCGTCCCCTTTCGCACCATTTCCGTGGTTGCGCAGGCCAGTGGGCCGGTCACCGAACTTCCAGTCCGCAATGGTCAACGGGTCGAACCCGGTGATCTCCTGTTCCGTGTTGACAGCCGGTCCCAACAGGCGGCTCTGGCGCAGGCAGAGGCCGAGTTTGCCAAGATCAGCGCGGCAGAAACCAAGGCTGGTGAGACCCTGAAGGTGGCGCAGTTCAGTGTGGTCGAGGCGACGGCATCGCTGGAAAAGCTGAGGGTCGATCTGGAGAATGCGCAGACATTGGTGTCCAGAAATGTCGGGACACGAGATGCGGTTCGCGAGCTTGAGGCCTCGGTCGCAATGGCGCAGGCGGCATTGGAGTCCGCAGAGGCACAAGTGGGCCTCGCCCAAACGGATATTTCCGAAAGCCTGCCGGCGCAACGTCGGGCGGCTGAGGCTGTTCTGGAGAGTGCAAAGGTCGCGGTCGATCAGACCGAGGTGCGCAGCTATTCTGGGGGCGTGGTAACACAGCTTGCGATGAGCGTGGGCAGTCCGGCCTCGACCCTGATCCTCAGCCCGGCCATGGTGATCATTCCGGACCGGCCCGAGGGATGGCCGGTGCGGACGATCGCGGGGTTTTCTCAGGTCGCTCGCGGGACCATTTATGACGGAATGCCCGCTGAAATTGCCTGTGACAGCAACGTCAGCCTGTCGTTCCGCAACGCGGTCCTGCCTGCGCGGGTGGTTGCAGTCCAGCCTGCGATTTCCACGGGGCAGATCGTGCCGGGTGGGCGCTTGTTGGACCCTGCCGATATGCTGCGACGCGGCTCGATTCTGGTTTATCTCGAGCTTGAGTATCCCGAGCACGAAAAGATCATGCTGGATGGCAGCGGGTGCTTGATTCAGACCTATACCAGCAATCTTCCGGGATTTTTGGGGCATGTGATCGCGGCGACGGGCGTGATCAAGGCGGTCGGGTTGCGCATCAAGGTCTGGGGATCGCTGGTGTCGGGCGTGGGTCTTGCCGGGGGTGGTGGGCACTAAGTCCCCTTCGCGTTACATCTGCTCGCGTAGATAATCCATCACAGCCGGGCGCACGCTTTGCGCGCCGCGCGCGCGCTCGATGTGAATCACATCACGCAATCCCCCAAGGTCGATCCGCCGCAACAGGCTTTTGACCGGACCGATAGAGGCGGGGCGCATCGAGAGCGTGCGAAATCCGATCGCGGCAAGACACGCAGCCTCAACGGGGCGGCCCGCATCCTCGCCACAGAAACTGAGCGGCGTGCCAAGGGTAGCGCAGCGATAGACTATGCCTTCGAGGAAATTCAGAAAGCTGATGTTGAGCGTGTCGTACCGGCGGCGCACGCGCTCGTTCTCGCGGTCGGCGGCAAAGAAGAACTGCTTGAGATCGTTCCCCCCGACCGACAAAAAGTCCACCTCGGAATAAAACGCATCCGGCGCAAAGGCGAGCGATGGGGTCTCCAGCATCGCCCCCACCTCGATCAGTTCGGGAATCGGATGGCCCAGAATGCGCTCGCGCTCCAGTGCCTTTTCCATCTCGGCGCGGGCGGCGGTGAATTCGTCGCGCTGTGCGACAAAGGGGAACATGATGGTCAGCGGGCGGCCCTTGGCCGCACGGATGAGCGCCTGAAGCTGCATCCGCATCACCCCCGGCTTGTCCAGCCCAACCCGGATCGCGCGCCAGCCCATCGCCGGGTTGGGCTCGTCGTTGGGCTTCATATAGGGCAGCACCTTGTCCGAGCCGATATCAAGCGTGCGGAACACCACGCGCTGTTGGCCTGCGGCATCCATCACCCGCGCATAGAGCTCTGACAATTCCGCCCGTTTGGGCATGTGGTTGCGAATGAGAAACTGCAACTCGGTGCGAAACAGCCCCACCCCCTCGGCCCCGGATCCGGCAAGGCTCGGCAGATCCGCCATAAGCCCCGCATTCATCTTGAGTTTGATATGCTGGCCACAGAGCGTCTCGGCGGGCTTGTCCCGGATCGAGGCATAGCGTTGCTGCGCCTCGGCCTGCATCGCCATCTTGTCGCGAAAGGCCGACACCACGGTATCGTCTGGGCGCAGATGCACAATGCCCTGATCGCCATCGACAAGGATCAGATCGCCGTTCAACGCCTCGGTGGTGATGCGATTGGCATGGATCACCAGCGGAATCGCCAGGGCTCGCGCGACAATGGCGGCATGCGACCCGACCGATCCCTCTTCCAGAACGATCCCCTTGAGGCTGCGACCATAGTCCAGCAATTCCGCCGGGCCGATGCTGCGGGCGATGAGGATCGGATCGGGCGGCATATCCGCGCCAGTCTCGTGGCCCTGACCGGTGAGGATACGCAACAGGCGGTTCGACAGGTCATCCAGATCATGCAGCCGCTCGCGCAGGTAGGCATCCGTGACCTGTGTCATGCGGGCGCGGGCGGCGGATTGTTCCTTTTCCACGGCGGCCTCAGCCGAGAGGCCGCTGTCGATATTGGCCTCCATCCGGCGCATCCAGCCCTTGGAATTGGCGAACATGCGATAGGCCTCGAGCACCTCCATCTGGTCCTTGTCGCCGCCCTTGGCAGACGTCAGCATACGATCAACGCCCACGCGCAACGTCTCGACCGCCTCGTTGAGGCGCGCCAACTCGCGCACCGGATCATCGGCAATGGGGTTGGTCACAACCACGCGCGGTTCGTGCAGCCAGACACGGCCCTGCGCGGTGCCCTCTTGCGCGCTGGTGCCACGAAAGAGCACGGCCTGCTGATGGCGGGCCGACATGGCCGCCCCTTCACCCACGAAGGCGCCAAGCTCGGCCATTTCGGCCAACACCATGGCGACCACCTCGACCGCATAGATTTCCTCATCCGAGAACAGTCGCGCCTGTTTCGATTGCACGACGAGAACGCCCAGTTTTTCACCAAGCCGCTGGATCGGGACGCCGAGAAAGGATGAATAAGCCTCTTCCCCGGTTTCCGGCATATAGCGAAAGCCGCGCTCTGCGGGGGCATTGTCAGTGTTGATCACCTCGCCGGTGCGCGCCACACGGCCCACCAGACCTTCACCCATGCGCATCCGGGTCTGGTGCACGGCCTCGGGTTTAAGACCCTCTGTGGCACAAAGTTCCAGCGTGTCCTCATCGCGAAACAGGTAGATCGAACAGACCTCGATCCGCATTTCCTCGGCGATCAGGCGTGTAATCTGGTCAAGACGGGTCTGGCCGCCTGCATCCTCGGCCATGATGGCGCGCAAGCGGCCCAACATCTGGCGGCTGTCGGTCTTGAAATGGTCGCTCATGCGCGGCGGTCCCCCGGGGCGGATTCAGGGATTGGCCAGACCCGGGACCGGTGATGTGGGGGCCGGGTCAGGCCGCTTTGTCTAACTCGAAGGCATCATGCAGCGCCTGAACCGCGAGTTCCATGTATTTTCGGTCGATCAGCACGGAAATCTTGATCTCGGAGGTTGCAATGACTTTGATGTTCACACCTTCATCGCTCAGCGTCTTGAACATCTTGGCGGCAACGCCCGATTGGCTGCGCATGCCAATGCCCACAGCCGAGACCTTGGCCACATTCGTATCAGCGATCAGGTCGTGATAATTGATCTCGCCGCGCTCTTTGGCATCGCGCAGCGCCTTTTCGGCGCGGATCACCTGATCGACCGGGCAGGAAAAGGTCATGTCGGTGCGCCCCTCCTCTGCAATGTTCTGGATGATCATGTCGACATTGACACCCGCCTCTGACAGCGGGCCAAAGATGGCGGCGGCGATGCCGGGGCGGTCAGCCACCGAAATGAGGGTCATTTTCGCCTCGTCGCGGGAATAGGCAATACCGCTGACAACCTTTGATTCCATGATTTCCTCCTCGGCGCATACAAGCGTGCCGGCCGCGTCCGATGGTTCCTCGAAACTGCTGAGCACCCGCAGTTTCACATTATAGCGCATCGCCAGTTCCACGGAACGGGTTTGCAGCACCTTGGCCCCGAGCGAGGCCAGTTCCAGCATTTCCTCAAACGCGATCTTGTCCAGCTTGCGCGCCTTTGAGGTGATGCGCGGGTCGGTGGTATAGACCCCGTCCACATCTGTGTAGATATCGCAGCGCTCCGCGTCAAAGGCGGCGGCAAAGGCCACGGCGGTGGTGTCAGAGCCGCCACGCCCCAATGTTGTGATCCGGCCCTCAGGAGAGATCCCTTGAAACCCCGCCACCACGGCCACGCGCATGCCTTGGGCGAAGCGGCCATTGATGTTGTCGGTCGGGATTTCTTCGATCCGGGCGGCGCTATGGGCGGAATTGGTCTTGAGCGGCACTTGCCAGCCTTGCCAGCTGCGCGCGGGGATTTCCATTTCCTGAAGCGTCAGAGCCATCAGACCAGCGGTGACATTCTCACCCGAACTGACCACGGCATCATATTCGCGCGCGTCATACAGCGGCGAAATCTCTCCGACCCAACCCACCATTTCATTGGTCTTGCCGGACATGGCCGAGACGATGACGATGACGTCATAGCCCTTGGCCACCTCAAGGCCCACGCGCTTGGCGGCGCGGCGGATGCGGTCGATATTGGCGACCGAAGTGCCGCCGAATTTCATCACGAGAACGGGCATGGATGCAGTCCTGAGCCGATTTATCGCGCGGGGTGTACGCGCGGGCAAGGCGCGGCGCAAGGGGGGAGGTGTCGTAGGGGGTTTGGGTGCCGCCGCCACCCTCTGCGTTCAATAGGGATGGTCGCGCCCGTCCCATGTCTGAAAGCAGCCCGTCGAGGCGATATCCAGCGCGGCAAAACGCTCCGCCAGGCCCGTTGCGGCCTCGTCCACGGAAATCTCCGCAGTGTCACCGCCCATGTCGGTGCGCACCCAGCCGGGGTGATAGATGCCCACCGAAATCCCGTCCCCGCGCAAGTCACTGGCCAGATTGCGCCCGAGATTCAGAGCCGCCGCTTTCGAGGCGCGGTAAATGTAACTGCCGCCGGGCGCGCGGGTGTGGCTTGCCATCTGGCTTGAGATGATCGCGATCTTTGCCGATTGGCCCGCGCGCAGATGCGGCAATAGCGCCTGAACGGTCAAAAATATGCCGGTGACATTTGTGGCAAAGGTCTCGGTCCACATCCCGACCGGATAGCCAGTCTCCAACGATTGACCTTTGTCGGCATAAACGCCTGCATTGCAGATCAATAGGTCAATCGGCTGACCGGCGAGGCACTCGCCAAGGGCCGCGCAAGAGGCAGGGTCCGTCACGTCGAGGGCGATTTCCCCTTCAGCGGGCCTGCGCGCGGTGGCGATGACGCTGTGCCCTTGGTTGCGGTACTGATCGGCGAGCGCGCGGCCGATACCGCGATTGGCCCCTGTGATGAGGATATGCATGTCAGACCTTTCAGATCAGTTGGATTTGCGACGCGGAATAAATGGCAGCGGGGCCACGGGCACCCCGTCCTCGATCAGCTTGCGCGTCTCTTCGGGCTTGGCTTCGCCGTAGATGCTCCGCTCCGGCGTCAGCCCGTCGTGCATGTCACGCGCCTCGCGGGCAAAGTTGAGCCCGACATATTCCGATTGTGTCTCGATTCGATGCTTGAGCAGGGCAAGCGCCTGTTCGGCAGGGCTGGGAGAATTCGGCGCTGCCTCAGGTGTGTTGTGCAGGCTGGGCGCCATCAACGCCTTCTGCACGTCGGACATGCCGCAGATTGCACAATTGACCATGCCAGCGCCCTGCAGTTTCTCAAAAGCGGCAGCGGATTGAAACCAACTGTCGAACTGATGATCTGCGGCGCATTTGAGGGTGAACTTAATCATAACCTGATCCATTGCAGTGCCGTCGATAGTTACGCCGCTGCGCGGAAAATTCAAGCTATGCTTTTGATCTTACAGCCCAAGCCGTTGCGGATTGAAACTTCTTATGATCTCTGCCAGTTCGGGTTCCCTTACCCGCGCCGCGGCCTTTTTCGGGCGAAACCACTTCACGCGGCGCTGTCCGGCTTCGGGAAAATGCGCGGTCTGCGATTTCACACGAACCGGATAGACAAGGGCCACACAGGGCAGGCCGCGATCAGGTCCGATGGTCTTGGCATAGGAATAAAGGCCGAGGCAGGTGTCGTAGGCGCGCCCTTGCACGCCCGCTTCTTCCCATGCTTCGCGCAGGGCCATGGCGGCCGGGGTGCGGCCCGATGCAGGCCAGCCCTTGGGCAAGATCCAGCGACCAGAGCCACGGCTGGTGATCAGCAGGATTTCGGGCTTGTTCCCGACCATGCGAAAACAGAGCGCCGCGAACTGCGTGCGAATCTCCGATTTGGGGACTGCCGACAAGAGGAGCGGCATCTGCTTGAGTTTCAAAAGCGTCACCGGCCTGACCGCTCCCCATGTCGCCATACATCCCTGTGATCCATATAGCGCGGGGCTCGGGCCTCGGACCAGCAGATTTTCACCTATCATTTCTGATCAAAAGAATCGGAATTGACATACCTTATTAATTAAGTCAGAAATTACGAGCCAAGCCAGCCCGTCGTGGTGCGAGCCCGGCGTAACCTGCAACAGAGGACTGCAAGGCATGGCACATGTAAATTTTTTCTCGGCGGGGGCTCTTGCATGATCCGCGCACAAACCAAATCAGACCCCGATCTGGTGGCCGAGGCCACCTGCCACGACGCCCGCGCGCTGACGAATGGGGCCAACACGGCCTTGATCGTGCTCGACGGGCAGATTTACACGCTGCGCATCACCCGCGCAGGCAAGCTGATTCTCACCAAATGAAACATGCGCGCGACCTGACCGGCGAGATGCCGGTGGCCCAAATCTCTGAGATGCATCACCTGAACAGGCTGGTGGTGGCCTCGCTGCGGGCGTGGAACGCGGGCGGCGCACTGCGCGCGCATGCCCTGCTGTGCGAACGGATGGCAGAACCGATGGCGCTCGCGGCGTTTGAGGCGCTGCATGATCTGACCGAGGCGCTGGGGGCAACTCTGCGCCGCCCGTTGCGCTGTCACACGCCGCAGTGCGGCTGTGTCGGTATGGATGAGGCCGCCTTTGCCCGGTTTGTCGAAGAGGCGGCGCTGGGCGACCGCGAAGATGCCCTGATGATGGCAAGCGTGCTTGTCACTGCGCGTGGCATTCTGCCGCTGACCGAGGCGGCGGCGCGCTTTGGATTGTGTTTGCACAGGGCAGACCTCTGTGCGAAATCCGCGCGGATTCCGGAACCAACAAGCGCGACCCGGCATTAAGACAGGGGAACTGGCCATGATGATCTGTCACTGTATGTCCATCACCGATACCGATATTCACCGGGCCATCGACTGGATGCGCGCGGCCGATCCGGACACGCTGATCACCCCCGGCAAAGTATACCGCACCTTGGGCAAGCGGGCTGATTGTGGCGGATGTCTGCCACTCTTTATTGACACCATGCGTCAAGCGGATAGCCTGAGCATACCTATGCACCTGCGCGGACTTCGCCGCGCGACCACACAGGGAGACGCATATGAAAGGCGACGCCAAGGTCATCGACTATCTCAATCAGGCACTCAGGAGTGAGTTGACAGCGGTCAGCCAATACTGGCTGCACTACCGCTTGCAGGAGGATTGGGGATATGGCCGCATTGCCGCCAAATCCCGCGAGGAAAGCATCGAAGAGATGCAACACGCCGACAAGCTGATTGCGCGGATCATCTTTCTGGGCGGGCATCCAAACCTGCAAAAGCTGGACTCGCTCAGGATCGGAGAGAATTTGCGCGAGACGCTCGAGGCCGACCTGGCCGCCGAACACGACGCGCGCACGCTCTATATCGAGGCGCGCGGCCGTTGCGAAAGCGTGGCGGATTACGTGTCAAAGAACCTCTTTGAAGAATTGATCGCGGATGAGGAGGGGCATATTGATTACCTCGAAACGCAGATCGACCTCTTCGATAAATTGGGCGCCGAGCGGTATGGCCTGCTCAACGCCACCCCGGCCGATTCGGCAGAATAACGCGCGCGTGGACTGAGGGGGGGTGCCTGACCGCGTCGGTTGCTTGCCCCTCAACGCATCCAGAATCCGTTCCGCTTGATCGTGTTGCGGATCACCTGCTCGCGGCGTGGCAGGTCGTCTTGGTCAAAGAGCGCCCGCACCTTCAATCCCCTCCCCTGATAGATCATCCGCTTGGCGGGATCGTAAGCCTTGAGCACGCGCTTGATCTTGTTGGGGGCGGTCACGTCTTGCAGGACGTTGACCACATGATCGGCCTCGCGCGCATAGAGCAGCGGCAAGAGCCGGTAATGACAACTGACCGCACCATCCAAAAGGCCGGGCGGCAGCGTGTCGCGCCCACCCCCAAGCGAATGGATCACTAGGGGCAGCGCCACCTGATCGAGCCAGGGATCGAGCGATTGGCAGATCAACTCGCGCGGCGCGTCATCGCGGATGCCGAGCGCGTAATCGAGAAACCGTTGACCAAAGACATGCGGGCATTGGTAGAAAAAGAAGCCGGCGTTGAAATAAAGATAGCGTTGCCAGTAGCCCTCGGGCTGGCCATGATCGAGCGAGGTTTCGAACTCAATGCCAAACTTGTCGTAGAGAGATTTCCAAATCTGGGTATGGGTTGGCCCATAGAGCTCGATCTGCGGCCATGTGCCTTCACGGCGCAGCGACGCGGTGGGGCGACTGAAATCGAACGGCACCGACGCAAGATCACCACAGATCAACGTATCAGTGTCGAAAAACACAAAGGGCTCCCCCTTGGGCAAGGCGAACAGCGCCTCGATCTTGTTTCCATAGGGATAGGCCGCGCCGAAATGACGGCTCTCAAAAGCCAGGAATTCCGCGCCGAGATCGGTCAAGAGCGCTCGACTGTCCTCGTCCTTGATGCGCGGGTCATCCCGCCACAGCGGCCCCGGCTGCGGCTCCGCCACAAAAAGACGCCCCGGAAACTCGGGCGAGGTGGCCCGCAGCGACGCGGCAAAGAGAATGGCCTCGTATTGCAAACGACCGGCCTGACCGACGATCAGGATATTGTAGCTCTGAGGCGCCTCTGTCTTGGGAACCTGTGTCTTGGGGGTCATTCTTGTCGTGATCCTGCCTGACTGCCGCCGCCACTATGGGGTTTTCCACCGTCCAGATAAAGCGGTTATCGCAGGGCGGCGCGCCGCATGGATCAAAAGCGCAGGGTCAAACCGGCAAGCGGGCCAGAGAATGTCGCGTCGAATTTTCGGCCATTCTTGCTGTAATCCACATAAAGATGCCGGTAACCCGCCGAGAGCCAGAGCCGGTCATTGGCCTGCCAGTTGAGCGTGCCCACCAGTTGGGACGTCATGTCAGATCCCGCACCAAAACCGCCGACATCGGCATAGCCGATAAAGGACCAGCGGTCCGAGAGGCGGATATTGGTGCGTGCGGCCAGGATCGGATCAGTAAAGCTCACGTCGATCCCGGCGGCAAGGCCCGGCACCGGCGTCGTCGCGCGCCCCTCGACCTCCCAGTGGCGCAAACCGACCATGAAATCGACCGCCGCATCGGGCGTCGTCAGTGCCCGGTAGCCTGCGGTGAGTGTCAGTGAGGTTTGCTCAATCCGGCCCTGCGCGGGCAGGCCGGGGGCAGGGGCTGGCAGTGGCACGATCCCGCTCCGCGAACTGGCCGAATGCGAAATGTCCCCCATCACCACGAACTGCTGATAGCGGGCATACCCCGTGAGAAACAACGCCGCGTCGAGATCTTCGAGAACATCCGACAGCCCCTCGTCAAACCGCAATGACGGGCCGCCCGCAAGTGGCATGATCGTGCCACCAACACCCGTCCCCCAGGCGTAGGGCGTGATCTGGGCGCTCCAGTCCTGCGCACGCGCCGGCGCAGCAAGGCTCAGGATCGCGAGCAGGGCCAAAACCCGCGCCCACATCAGAGCCGGTCTTTCACGATGGACCCGCCTTTGACGATCATCGCAAGACTTTGCTCGGGCGTATCCAGCCAGTCGAGCCCAGCTTCCGGCTCACCCTCGACAACCAGAAGATCGGCCATGGCCCCCACGTCGATCACGCCCAACCGCCCCTCATAACCCGCACGGTCCCCCGACAGGGCCAGCAATTCGCCCGCCGCCCCCGTCGCCATGCGCAAGGCCTCAAGCGGGGGCATGAACCGGCTCAGCTTGGCCAGTTGCCGCCCCTGACTGCTGGCCCCTGCGGGGTTCATCAGAACGTCGGTGCCAAAGGCCATGTTGACCCCTTCGGCGCGGCCCAGCTCAAATGCCCGCTCTGTGCCTGCGGACACCTCTTCCTGCTTGGCGCGTTGCACGGGATCAGTGCGGGGATTGGCATCCTCATCCATCAAGAACGGCTGGATTGACCACCACGCGCCTGCATCGCGCATCATCCGCACGGTTTCGAGATCCGCCAATTGCCCGTGTTCAATGGATTTCACCCCGGCGCGCAGGGCGCGCTGGATGCCCTTGGGCGTATAGACATGGGCGCAAACATAGGTGCCCCAATCCGACGCGGCCTCGACGGCAGCGCGCATTTCATCCTCGGTATATTGCAGGCTCTCAAGCGGATCATAGAGCGAGGTGACACCACCCCCGGCCATGATCTTGATCTGGCTCGCGCCCTTCATCAGTTGCTCGCGGGTGCGGCGCAAGATCTCAGTGCGCCCGTCGGCGATCGCAACCACGCCAACCTTCTCGGTATAGCTCAGGTCGCCGTCGGCGCGGGGCAATTCCGAAATCATGCGAAAATCGCCATGTCCCGAGGTCTGCGACAGCATCGCGCCAGAGGCAAGGATGCGCGGACCGCTAAGCGCGCCTCGGTCAATCGCCAGTTTCAGGCCAAAGGCCGGTCCGCCGGTGTCGCGCACCGAGGTAAATCCGCGCATAAGCGTCGCGTCCGCCTCGCGCCCTGCCATCAGGTGCACGAAACCGATATCCGCTGTCATCGCCTGAAGCTGGGTCACACCGACCAGCGTGCTGTGCCAATGCGCGTCGATCAGGCCCGGAATGACCGCCCGTCCACCACAGTCGATGCGCTCCGCCTCGCTTGGTCCCTGTCCAGCGGCAGGCAGGCCGGTGATCCGCGCGCCCTCGATCAGAATGTCGCGTCCTTGGGTCAACGCGGGGCCGTGACCGTCGAAATAACGCAGATTGCTCAGCAACAGCGGGCGTCCGGGCGTCTGCGCCCGCGCCTTACGTGGCGCAAGACCAAAGCCCGCGTAGAGACCAAGGAGTGCCGCCGTCCCGCCCAGCATCTCGCGGCGGTTGAGATCCGCCTCAATCCGGGCAAAGGCCGCCTGTGTCGTCGGCGCTCCGCAGAGACAGCAATCAAGGGCGGCGTGGGGCGGGGTATCGGTATGGCTGCAAATCTGGCACATGAAAGGCTCTCTCCCAACTGCGTCAATCAAGCATGCAGGGCGCCAATCGCGCCATCCACGCAATTTAAACTAGAGATCGAACCGCCTGCGTCAACGCAAAGCACATGCCAGCGGCCAAAAAAACCGAAAATGCAGTCGAAATTTGAGAGGGTCAGAGTGGTGGGCGACCCAGGAATCGAACCTGGCGTGCGTCTCCGCGAGGGAGTTACAGTCCCCTGCCACACCTTGCGGCCTGTCGCCCACTGTCCAGCGCTTGCGCGTCTGGCGTGGGGGGCTGATTACTAGTGGCTGCATGCTGCGTCAACCGGAAAATCGCTTGCAAGCCATGCCTGCCCGTCGCATTGTCGCGGGCCGGAAAAGAGGGGCCTTATAGCCATGAAAAAACCCCGTTGGGTGATCGACAAGGAACAGGCCAAACGGGCGTCGGCCTCTGAGACCGTGTGGCTTTTTGGGCTGCACGCGGTGCGCGACGCGCTGGAGAATCCATCCCGTGAAAAGCTGCGCCTGATCGTCACAAAGAATGCCGCGGACAAGCTGGAGGCGGCGATTGCCGCGAGCGGGATCACCCCGGAAGAGGTTGATCCGCGCAAATTCAACGCGCCGCTTGATCCCGGTTCCGTGCATCAGGGGGCCGCGCTCGAGGTCAAGCCGCTCGATTGGGGACCGATGGGCGAGGTCTGTCTTGGCGACGGACGCACAGCCCCCCGTGTGGTGCTCCTGGACCGGGTGACGGACCCGCATAACGTGGGCGCGATCCTGCGCTCCGCAGAGGTGTTCGGCGCGCGGGCGGTCATCGCCCCCCGCCACCACGCCGCCCCCGAGACCGGGGCGCTCGCCAAGACCGCCAGCGGCGCGCTGGAGCGGCAGCCCTATCTGCGGGTGCGCAATCTGGCAGACGCCATCATCGAGTTGCAGGCGATGGGGTATCTGGTGCTGGGACTGGCCGGTGAGGCGGAGATGACCATCGAGGCCGCCATGGAGGGGCGGCGCGACCGGCCCGTGGCCCTTGTGCTTGGGGCCGAAGGGCCGGGCCTTCGAGAGCGCACGCGCGAGGTCTGCGATGCGCTGGTGCGGATTGAGTTCGCCAGCGATTTCGGCTCGCTCAACGTGTCGAACGCGGCCGCCGTGGCGCTCTACGCCGCACGCGCCTGAGGCAGGGCGGCGGCATCCTCAAAGGCAGTGAGGAACCGTCCCTTGATCATCCAACTGAGGCCAAAGGCGCAAAGCCCGAGAGATTCAAACAGGAAGGTCAGGCGCAGGCTGTCCCACAAAGCTTCGATGTTCTGCGCAAAAGCAAGCGGTAGGATCATCTCGAGCAGCGCCGCCTTGACCGCCAACACCCCCACCACGGCAAAGATGATCCGCCCAAGCATGCGATACCACCGATTGCGTCGGTCCTTGCGGTTGCCAGCAAGCCGCGCGGTGGTCGTATTCTCGCGGGTAAAGACAAAAGTCGAGAAATACCCCAACACGAGAAACATCACCCCCGCCGCCCCGAAATGCATCATTTGAAGGGCTGTGGGCACATCCGGGCCGATAGCGGCAAAACTGGCCCAGAAATCATAGCTGATCGTGCCGTCGACCGTGCCGCCCGGCGGGTGGAACCCCTCTGAGCCGCTGGCATTGGTCAGGAACACGCGCGCCACCTCGCCGGTATAGGCACAGCCAGACCCGGTTGTGGGCACAAAGGCCACGATAACCGCAGCCACCCCAGCGAGCTTGAGCAGCGCCACGTCATACCAATGCCAGCCCAAGCAGCCCTCGCGCCCCGGCGCGCGAAAGCTGTAAAAGAACATCAGCAAGAGCCCGATAAAACTGAGCGCGCCCACGAGGATATCCCCCCCGATGCGGCTGAAATAATAATGGCTGATCGAGGCGTTGAAGCAGGTGTTGGTCAGGATCGACGCCAGCCCAAGCGACACCGGCAGGCCAAGCGCCACATAGCCAACGCCCAGATTGAGGCGGCGCAGGTCGATGTCGAACGGCAAATCACGCAAGTCAGGGAGCGGGTCGTTTGTATCGGTCATCGGGCGTGTCCTTTGTCTGTCAGCCAAGACCAGACTAGCGCAGGACCACCGCTATCCGAAACGCTTTCACGCCTCAGGCCGCGTCCTCCTCGCCGTCCGCCTCCGGCGCGGTCCAGCGATTGACATAATCGGATTGATAGACCTTATCCGCCGATTTGGTCGAGCGTTTCGGTTTGCGCACCGCATAGTCGAGGATGATCCCGCCCTCGGCCAGAGATCCCGACAGGCGCGGGCGCTTGCCGGTCACATTGGGATTGGTGGTCGTCACCACCTTGCGCGCATGGGCGGGTTTGATCGGTTGCAGCGCACAATGGAGCACCTCATAGCCCAGCGTCGCCTCCCAGAAGCCATACACCATCTCGGGGTTGATCTGGTAAAAGGAATGGTTGACCCAATTGTTGCACGGGCTGTGCCCGATCAGCACGCCGCCGGGTTTCAGCATCTTGTGGATGTTGCGATAGGCGGTGGGCAGATCAAAGATATGCTCACACGTGCCGCCGTCATAAATCACGTCGAATTTGCGCTCCAGCTTCTTGGGCAGGTCCGCACTCAGATCCTGAATGATGCTCGCTTTCTCGAAATCCGAGAAATCCATCGAGTCGACCGACTCAAACCCCAGTTTCCCAAAGAATCCTTCCGAATAGGTCTCGCCCTCGGGGATGAGATCGGCCTCGCTCACGCCCGGCATATGGTCCGCCATCACCTGAGTGAACACCCGCGACGACGCGCCGCGCCGCGACCCGATCCATCGCTGCCGCCCCAGCATCAGAAACTTGCCGCCCAGATCGTGGCTCTTGACTGTTTCGATCAGTCGGGCGGCGAGGGTATCGGGAATGGCCATATGTCTGCTCTCTGAAAATCCGGCCCGTCTGGCCAGTCCTGGATGGGAACCGACTTGATGCGGCCTTGAGCGCACTCTGGCGCTTTTGCGACGTGGGATCAAGCGGGCGAGGGCGGCTGCGCGCAGTGCAGACCAATGCCTGGATGGTCTTGACCCTCGCGCGCGGCTCAACTAGTTACGCCCCGAGTGCGGGCGTTGTGTAATGGTAAGACCCTTGCCTTCCAAGCAAGAGACGCGGGTTCGATTCCCGCCGCCCGCTCCATCCTCGTCCCAGCGAATACGCCCTGCGGCTGATCTGTCCCCTTGACCCGGGCGTCAACGCCCGCCAAGAACCGTTGCCAAATGGTGAGGAATTAAGACCTATGGTGCGCAGAGCCGAAAACGGCGCTGATCTGCTAGATCGCGAGAAATCGAAACGTGTGGGCGCGCTGGCCGAATTGTGGCCGTTCCTGCGTCCCTACCGGCGCTTGTTGGCCGCAGCCATACTGGCCCTGGTGGTGACGGCCAGCGTCGCGCTGATTTTACCCTTGGCGGTGCGCCGTGTGGTGGACAACTTCAATGCGGATAACGGAGCCATCCTCGATCAGTATTTCGGGGCGGCGTTGCTCATCGCGGCGCTTTTGGCGGTGGGCACCGGCCTGCGCTATCTCCTGGTCACGCGGTTGGGCGAACGTGTCGTCGCCGATATCCGCAAGGGCGTGTTCGACCGGGTGATTGGCATGAGCCCCGCCTTTTTCGAGAAACTCATGACCGGCGAGGTGCTGAGCCGCATCACCACGGACACCACGCTCATTCTCTCGGTGATTGGCTCATCCATTTCCATCGCCCTGCGCAATCTGCTCATCCTTGTGGGCGGCATGGGGCTGATGCTGTTGACCTCGGCCAAGCTGACCGGCCTTGTGCTGCTCATCGTGCCGCTGGTCATCGTGCCCATTCTGACCCTCGGACGGCGGATGCGCGTGCTCAGCCGCGAGAATCAGGACTGGATCGCCAATAGCTCCGGCAATGCCTCTGAGGCGCTCCTGTCGGTGCAGACCGTGCAGGCCTTTACCCATGAAGGTGAGACCCGCGCGCGCTTTGCCGATGTGACGGAGCGCAGCCATGACGCGGCGCGCCGCCGTGTGAACACCCGTGCCTTGATGACGGTGATCGTGATCTTTCTCGTCTTCACCGGCATTGTCGGTGTGCTCTGGATCGGCGCACGCGATGTGCGCGCCGGCGAAATGACCGCGGGCAGTCTCGTGCAATTCGTGATCTATGCGGTGATGGTCGCAGGCGCGGTGGCAGCACTCTCGGAGATCTGGGGCGAGTTGCAGCGCGCGGCCGGAGCGACAGAGCGTCTGGTCGAGTTGCTGCAAGCCGAAGACCCGGTGCGCGATCCTGCCCGCCCTGTGGCTGTGCCGCGCCCGGTGCGGGGCGAGATTGCCTTTGAGGATGTGCAATTCACCTATCCGTCGCGGCCCGGCATCGCGGCCCTGGATCATGTGAGCCTGACCATCCGCCCCGGCGAGACCGTGGCCCTTGTCGGCCCCTCGGGCGCGGGCAAGACCAGCGTTATTCAGCTGATCCAGCGATTCTATGACCCGGATGCCGGGCGCATCACGCTGGATGGCGTGCCCTTGGCCGATATGGCACGGCACGAGTTCCGCCGAGATCTGGCACTGGTGCCTCAAGACCCGGTGATCTTTGCCGCGTCGGCGCGCGAGAACATCCGTTTCGGACGGCTCGACGCCACCGATGCCGAGATTGAGGCCGCAGCGCGCGCGGCGGCCGCGCATGATTTCATCTCGGCCTTGCCCGAGGGGTATGACACCTATGTGGGCGAGCGCGGTGTGATGCTCTCGGGTGGACAAAAGCAACGGATCGCCATCGCCCGCGCCATCCTGCGCGACGCGGCGGTGCTGCTCTTGGACGAGGCCACAAGCGCGCTCGATGCCGAAAGCGAGCGTGCCGTGCAACGCGCGGTCGAGACGATGGCCCGCACGCGGACCACGATCATCGTGGCGCATCGGTTGGCGACAGTGAAAAAGGCCGATCGCATTGTGGTCATGGATCAGGGCCGGATCGTGGCGCAGGGCACGCATGACAGTCTGGTGGCTGAAAACGGTCTCTATGCCCGCCTCGCGCGCCTGCAATTCACCGATGGCGAGGCCGCCTGAGCGCGGCTATTCGCCTCTTGCCGCGCCCGGCCCGATTTGGGATAAGACCGTAGCGATCAATCACGGAGAGCCACATGCCCGCACGCATCTACAAACCGGCCCGAAACGCCATGCAATCCGGCACCGCCAAGACGCGGCATTGGGTGCTGGAATTCGTGTCCGAGACGGCGCGTGAGGTTGATCCGCTGATGGGCTGGACCTCGAACGCGGATACGCAGGCGCAGGTCAGATTGCGGTTCGAATCCAAGGAAGCGGCGCTGCAATATGCCAAGGATCAAGGCATCGACGCCGTGGTTCAGGAACCGCACGCCCGCAAACCCAATATCCGCCCCGGTGGCTATGGCGACAACTTCGCCACCAGCCGCCGTCAGGTCTGGACGCATTAGCGCGCGCCGGGCGGCACCTCTCCGAGGCTTGGTCCCGAAATTATCTTCGAAACAAAAACGCCCCAGAGATTTCCGGGGCGTTTTCTAATCCATAACTCGTGGGTAGCGATCAGGCGGCGCGGAAAAAATCCGAACGCTCTGCCAGATCAGCAACCAATGTTTCGCGCTTCAGACCCAGTTTGGTCAGCTTGGCATCGCTTGCCATCGACAGGATTTCAACATCATGGGCAAAGCGGTTTGCAGCAACCACGGACTGGAAAAACCCGTCGATCAATCGCAGCGGCGCAAGCGCGAGACGGGCGAAATTCCCGAGAGCCGGTGCCGAAACAGTGCTGTGGGACGAATAAGCCATGGCTGAACTCTCCTGAGGTTGCCGAATGAATATGCCGCGTATGCAGCATAAATATACTGCGTTGCAGCAATTTTCCATACCACAGTATGCAACCCCGCTCTGCGCGGGTGGCATGGCTCAGGCGGATCTGTCTGAGACTGGACGGATCAGGCCCGGCCCACACGCCCCGCGCGCCCGCCCCGACGCTTGCGCAGCAATCCGGCGCGGTCGGGCAGGGCCTCCATGATCTCGCGCCGCTCGTCAGGTGACATCTTGGTCCATCGGGTGATTTCGTCGATCGAGCGCAGACATCCCGTACAGACCCGCGCCTCGGGATGCACCACACAGATCTTGACGCAGGGGCTCTCAACCTCGTTTCGCACCCATGGGCTCTCATCTGTCATGCTCAGCCCTCATATGGCTCATCCGGTCCAACACCCCTTGCAGGATATAGGCCGCCGCGATGTTGTCGATCACCTGCATGCGACGCTTTCGTGTCGCATCCGCCTCGAGAAGCGCTCTTTCGGCCGCCACCGTCGACAAACGCTCGTCCCAATAGCCGATGGGCGCGTCCGTCAAACGTGACAGATTGCGGGCAAAGGCGCGGGTGGATTGGGCGCGCGGCCCTTCACTCCCGTCCATGTTCCGCGGCAGGCCAAGAATGATCCCGCCCACGTCGCGCCCCGTCATGATGTCGAACAAGCGCGCGGCATCCTCCGTGAACTTCACCCGCTTGACGGTTTCATGCGGGCTCGCCACCGACCAGAGCCGATCCGACAGCGCCACGCCAATCGTCTTGGTCCCAAGATCGAGCCCCATGATCGCACGGCCGCGCGGCAATGCCCCGGCAAAACCCGCAATCTCCTCAAAGATCATTCCGCCACACCCGCAGCGTTCGCCGCTGCCCGCACCAACGCCAACCGCTCCGGCTCATCGGCAAAGACCGCCTGCGCCTCGGCCCAGATCTCTTGCGCCTTGTCTTGCTCACCCAGCACGCCGTACGCACTGATCAGCCGCGCCCAATCCTGTTCGGTGCCGCCTTCGTTGGCCAATCGCTCCGCCAATCCCGCGACCATGCCCCGGATCATCTCTTGCTGTGCCTCGGGGTCCATGTCTTGGGCGGCGGCGATATCCGCCGCAGTCGGCCCCGGCGCACCCGCCTCGGGCGGCAGCGTATAGCGCACCCCGGCGCGCGCTGCCAAGTCCTCGATCTGCGCCCGGATTGCGGGCACCCAAGGGGCCTCCGGCGTGCTCTCATCGAGCAGCGCCTCCCACAGCCGGAACGCCGCATCGGGCCGGTCCACCTGCATCATGTAAAGCCCAAGATAGAACCGTGCGGACGGTTCGCGCCCGTCCTTCTCCAGCGCGGCACGCAGCACCTGTTCAGCCTCGGACGAGACATAGCCGCCGCTTGCGTTGATCATCAGATCCGCCAGCATCGCATGATCGGCCGCCGTGGCTGTCGCACCCTTGACGGCAATCAATCGCTGCTGCGCCGTGCGCGCGGCGACCATATTCCCAAGCGCGGCCTCGCTGCGCACCAGAAAGCGCAGCCCCTGTTGGTCCTCGGGTCGCTCTGCCACGGTCTTGCGCAACTGCTCGATCAGTTTGAGATAGTCTTCGTTCGTGCCCTCGGGTACGCCGCCCTCACCGGGGCCAAACCGCTCTTCCGCCGCCGCCTGATCCAGCCGCGTCGCCCGCGCCGCATCCGAGGCGGCGATCCGCGCCGCCATCGGCAAATCCTCATAGCCCGGCGCGCCGACCCGGTCATAGATCACCACACCACCGCCCGCGATCACCGCCACGATCACCCCGGCCATCACCATCCCTGCGCCGCGCGGCTGCCCGCCGCTCTCGCCACCCTGACGCAATTGCGCATCCGCCGCCAACACCTTGCGCGAAATCTCCGAGCGCAGCCGCTCGGCATCCTCAGGCGCAATCACACCGCGCGCGGTGTCACGTTCGATTTCCTTCAACTGATCCCGGTAAACCTGCAAATCATAGGCCGCAGGCGGCGCTTCGCCGACGCGCCCGCGCAGCAGGACGAGGCCCAGAACAGCCCCCACGCCGATCGCCAATGCCGCAACGATGATCCAGAAACCCATGTCTTTTCCTTCTGTGTTGTCCTCATGTAACCGTCCGCGCGCCCGGAAAAAAGGCCCAAGCGGTCACATCCCCGCGCCCAGCCCGCGCCCCGATGTCGCAATGTCGCTATTGATACCGTTTCCGCCGCCCGGAGTATCCTTTCAACCGGCCACCTGACGCATTACGGTATCACTCGCATCCAAGCCCGAATCCAGCCAACTCCAGAGAGCGCGCATGAAACACTATTCCGCCTTTGCCGTCGCCCGAGAGGCGCTCCGCCACCACATGGGATGGGAGCGGGCCTGGGCCTCGCCCGAGCCGAAAAAGAAATACGATGTCATCATCGTCGGCGCAGGCGGTCATGGCTTGGCCACGGCCTATTATCTGGGCAAGAATTTCGGCATCACCAATGTCGCGGTGCTGGAAAAGGGCTGGCTCGGTGGCGGCAACACGGGCCGCAACACCACCATCATCCGCTCCAACTACCTGCAAGACCCCTCCGCCGCGATCTACGAGAAATCGCGCTCGCTGTATGAGACCCTCTCACAGGATCTCAACTACAACATCATGTTCTCACCCCGTGGCCTGATCATGCTGGCCCAGACCGAACACGAAGTGCGCGGCTATCAGCGCACGGCGCATGCCAACGCCCTGCAAGGGGTCTCGACCGAATTCATCTCGCCCGCCCGCGTCAAGGAGATTGTCCCGATCATCAATCTCGACGGCCCGCGCTATCCCGTCTTGGGCGGCCTCTATCAGGCGCGCGGCGGCACGGCGCGGCACGATGCGGTCGCATGGGGCTATGCCCGCGCCTGTTCCGCCATGGGCATGCACATCCTGCAAAAATGCGAAGTCACCGGCATTTCCCGCGAGAATGGCCGCGTGACGGGCGTCACCACCAATCGTGGCGACATCGGCTGCGACAAACTCGGGATTGTCGTCGCGGGCCACTCCGGCCACCTCGCCGACATGGCCGGCTTCCGCCTGCCCATCGAATCCGTCGCCCTTCAGGCGCTGGTCTCCGAGCCGATCAAACCCTGCATGGATTGCGTCGTCATGGCCAACACCGTGCATGGCTACATGTCGCAATCCGACAAGGGCGAGATGGTCATCGGCGGCGGCACCGACGGCTATAACAACTACACGCAACGCGGCTCCTTCCACCATGTCGAAGAAACCGTCCGCGCCCTGATCGAGACCTTCCCGATGGTCGCCCGCCTCAAGATGCTGCGCCAATGGGGCGGCATCGTCGACGTCACCGGCGACCGCTCGCCGATCCTCAGCAAAACCCCCGTCGATGGCATCTTCATCAACTGCGGCTGGGGCACCGGCGGCTTCAAGGCCATTCCCGGCTCCGGCTGGGGCTTTGCCGAACTGATGGCCAAGGGCCACTCCCCGCTCTGCGACGAATTCGGCCTCGACCGCTTCTATCAGGGCCGATTTATTGATGAATCCGTCGCCGCTGGCGTCGCCCACTAAGGAGGACTTGACCCATGCTGATCCTCACCTGCCCCTGCTGCGGCGTCACGGGCGAAGAGACCGAATTCCACCAGGGCGGCGAGGCGCATCTCAAGCGTTTCGGCCCCGGCTCTGCCGATGATGACTTCCACACCTATATGTTCGCCAAGGAAAACCCCAAAGGCGCACATTTCGAACGCTGGCGGCATAACAACGGCTGCGGCAAGTGGTTCATCATGGCCCGCGATACCGTGACGCTCGAGGTCTACGGCACCTATCCCGCCCAGACCTATGAGCCGCCCCAGCACATCCGCGATGCGATCACCGCCAAACGTCCCGGCTGGACATGGCGCGACTTCGCATGACCATTCACCTTTCTAAAAATACTCACAACACCACGCCCGCACCGGGCACGAGGGTTTAAGACATGAGCACGCGTCTGGCCAAGGGTGGCCGCCTCCTCGACAAGGGCCGCGCCCTTCACTTCACCTTCAACGGCAAGCGCCTCAAGGGCCATGCCGGCGACACGCTCGCCTCCGCGCTTCTGGCCAATGACCAGATGCTGGTCGGGCGCTCGTTCAAATACCACCGCCCGCGCGGTATCGTGGCCTCTGGCGCGGAAGAGCCGAACGCGCTCGTCCATCTGGGCGAGGGGCCGCGCATGGAACCCAACCAGCGCGTCACCACGACCGAGCTGTTCGACGGTCTGACCTGCACCTCCCAGAACCACTGGCCGAACCTCGATTTCGACATTGGCGCGGTCAACACCCATCTCGCGCGCTTCCTGCCTGCGGGCTTCTATTACAAGATGTTCATCCACCCGCGCCCCTTTTGGAAACACATCTACGAGCCGTTCATCCGCCAATCAGCGGGCTTGGGCCGCGCCAGCAACCCCGGCGACCCCGACCGCTACGAGCATTTCTATTTCTTCTGCGACGTGGCCGTGATCGGCGGCGGCGTGGCGGGTCTGCAAGCGGCGCTTGCTGCGGCAGAGGCCGGGGCAAAGGTGCTCTTGATGGAGCAAACCGCCCATTGGGGCGGCCGCGCGCCTGTAGACGGCGGCGAGATTGACGGCCAACCCGCCGAGGATTGGATCACCGCCACCCTCGCCAAACTCCGCGACATGCCCAATGTCACCCTGCGTTTGCGCTCTATGGGGGCAGGGGTCTATGACCACGGCTATCTCTTGGGTTACGAGCGGGTGAGCGATCACACCCCCGGCACCAATGCGCCGCGCCACCGTCTCTGGCGTATCCGCGCGGGGCAAATCATCACCGCCACCGGTGCCATTGAGCGCCCGCTCAGCTTCGCAGGCAATGACATTCCCGGCGTCATGCTGGCCTCTGCCATCCGCGACTATGCGGTCAATTATGGTGTCTCCATCGGCGACCGCACCGTCGTTGTCACCAATAACGATGACGCCTACCGCACTGCCATCACGCTCAAGAAATTCGGCCTCGAAATCCCCGCCATCCTCGACGCCCGCCAGCAGGGCGGCGGCGCTCTGGCGGCAGAGGCCCGCGCGCTTGGCATCCGGGTTGAGAATGGCAAGGGCATCGCAAAGGTCAAAGGTGGCAAGCGCGTCACCGGCGTGGCCATCTGCGCCCAAGCCGGCGAAGGCGCTGTGCTGGAAGAGATCAAATGCGATGCGGTCGCCATGTCCGGCGGCTGGTCGCCGGTGGTTCACCTCTGGTCCCATTGCGGCGGCAAACTCCTCTGGGACAACGCACAGGCGCATTTCCGCCCCGACCCCGCCAATCCCCCGCGCGGCGCGAAAGGAGAGGCGTTTGTGGTCGTCGCGGGATCGGCCAATGGCTATCTCGATCTGGCGGCCACGCTCACAGACGCCGACACCGCAGGTAAAACGGCGGCCAAGGCTATGGGCCACACGCCCAAATCGACCAAGGCCCCCACAGCCAGTGCCACCGACGAGGCGGCGCTTGAGGCGGTCTGGCTCATGCCGCAAGGCGCGAATATCAAGCTGCGGATGAAATCCTGGCTCGATTACCAGAACGATGTAAAGGTCTCCGACGTCCAGTTGGCCGCCCGCGAAGGCTACGAGAGCGTCGAACACGCCAAGCGTTACACCACGCTCGGCATGGCCACAGATCAGGGCAAGCTCAGCAATATCAATGGCTTGGCGATTCTCTCGGATGCCCTTGGCCAACCGATCCCGCAGACCGGCACCACCACCTTCCGCCCGCCCTATACGCCGATTTCCCTATCGGCCATCGCCGGGTCAGCGCGGGACGAGATTTTCCAGCCGATCCGCAAAACCCCGATCCACGGCTGGCACGAGGCCAATGGCGCTCATTTCGAACCCGTCGGCCAATGGCGCCGCCCCTATTGCTTCCCCAAGGGCGAGGAAACCCACCGCGACGCCGTGACCCGCGAGATCAACCAGACGCGGTCCCGCCTAAGCCTGCTTGATGCCTCAACGCTCGGCAAGATCATCGTCAAGGGGCCGGACGCGGGCAAATTCCTCGACATGCTCTACACCAATGTCATGAGCAGCCTGAAACCCGGCAAATGCCGCTATGGCCTCATGTGCAACGAAAACGGCTTCCTCATGGATGACGGCGTCGTGGCGCGTATCGACGAGGATACGTTCCTCTGCCACACGACCACCGGCGGCGCGGAATCGATCCACGGGCATATGGAGGATTGGCTGCAATGCGAGTGGTGGGACTGGAAGGTCTATACCGCCAACGTGACCGAGCAATATGCGCAAATCGCCGTTGTCGGCCCCAAAGCCCGCGAGACCCTCGCGAAACTGACCACCGATGACCTCAGCAATGACGCGCTGCCTTTCATGGGCTGGGCCGATCTCACACTGGCCGATATGCCGGTGCGCGCCTATCGCATCTCCTTCTCGGGCGAGTTGAGCTATGAAATCGCCGTCCCCGCCAGCCATGGTCGCGCCCTCTGGGATGCGCTGTTGGACGCCGGGGCAGAGCATGGCGTGACGCCCTACGGCACCGAAGGCCTGCACGTCATGCGCGCCGAAAAGGGCTTCATCATGATCGGTGATGAAACCGACGGCACGGTGATCCCCCAAGACCTCAACATGGGCTGGGCGATTTCCAAGAAAAAAGATGACTACCTTGGCAAACGCGCGCAGGAACGCTCGCATATGGCCGATCCCAACCGCTGGAAACTCGTGGGTCTGGAAACGCTCGATGGCTCGGTCCTGCCCGATGGCGCCTATGCCACCGCGCCCGGCCACAATGCCAACGGCCAGCGCAAGACCCAAGGCCGCGTGACCTCGACCTATTACTCGCCCACCCTCGGACGCGGGATTGCCATGGGTCTGGTTCACAACGGCCCTGATCGAATGGGCGATGTGCTCGATTTCCCAAAGGTCGATGGCGGCATCATAAAGGCCAAGATCGTCGATCCGATTTTCTTCGACAAGGACGGGGAGAAACAGAATGTCTAACGCCGTGACCGCCCTCAACGGGGCCAACTATCAAGGCTTTGCCACCATCGCGGATCAGGGTCTGACCGGCATGATCACCATGCGCGGTGATCTCGCCAGCGCAGGGGTCAAGGCGGCGGTCAAATCCGCCACCGGCCTTGACGTGCCCGCTCAGCGTCAGGCGCTGATGGGGCAGGGCACCGCCGCCCTCTGGATGTCGCCCGACGAACTCCTGCTCCTGTGCCCCTATGCCGAAGTGGGCGCGCGGCTTGCCGCCGTCGAAAAGGCGCTCAAGGGTCAGCATTTTCTCGCCGTCAATGTTTCGGACGCCCGCACCTTTCTGCGTATCTCCGGCAAGGGCACGCGCGAGGTTCTGGCCAAGGTCTGCCCGGTCGATCTCTCGCCCGAGGTATTCATCCCCGGCATGTTCCGCCGCACCCGCATGGCGCAGGTTCCTGCCGCCTTCTGGCTCGACGAGACCGGCACCTTCCACCTCATCTGCTTCCGGTCGGTTGCAGACTATGCCTTTGAGCTCCTCAAGGCCTCTGCCCAGCCCGGTGGCGAGGTCGGTCTTTACGCCTGATCCGCCAATCCTGACTGAAAAACTCTGACCGCGGGGTTGACCTTTGCGCAATCCGGCCACCATGTAGGGGGCATCCGATATGACTGCAAACGAACAAGGGGGCCCAAATGGCTTTTGAACTTCCCGACCTTCCCTATGCCCATGACGCGCTCGCCGCGCATGGCATGTCCGCCGAAACGCTCGAATATCACCACGACCTCCACCACAAGGCCTATGTCGACAACGGCAACAAGCTGATTGCCGGCACCGAATGGGATGGCAAGTCGCTGGAAGAGATCATCACCGGAACCTACGACAAATCCGCTGTGGCGCAATCGGGCATCTTCAACAACATCAGCCAGCTCTGGAACCACAACCAGTTCTGGGAAATGATGAGCCCGACCAAGACCGGCATGCCCGGAGCCTTGGAAAAGGCGATCACCGAGAGCTTTGGTTCGGTCGACAAATTCAAAGAGGCGTTCTCCGCCGCTGGCGCCGGTCAGTTCGGTTCTGGTTGGGCCTGGCTCGTCAAGGACAAGGACGGCAGCCTCAAGGTCACCAAGACCGAGAATGGCGTCAACCCGCTCTGCTTTGGCCAGACAGCGCTTCTGGGCTGCGACGTGTGGGAGCACTCCTACTACATCGACTTCCGGAACAAGCGCCCGGCCTATCTGACCAACTTCCTCGACAATCTGGTCAACTGGGAAAACGTCGCCTCGCGGATGTGATCCAAGCGGAGCGTGTCAGGTTTTCAGCCCCGTCGGCAGCCGCCGATGGGGCTTTTTCATGGCCTATCCGCAGTCGGCTGAACCTGTGTACGAAAACCGCGTACATTCCGTACATGCTGTACATTTTCACCTTGCCCCTCCGCGCCGCATGCGGCAGCACTCCGGGGACGGTTTTCAGGAGGCATCAGGCACATGCGCGACGCGACCAAAGGCATCCTTGCGATGGTCGCCACCTGCACGGTCTGGGGACTCTCAGGCATCTATTACAAGCTGCTCGATCACATTCCCCCCATCGAAATTCTGGCCCACCGAACCCTTTGGTCATGCATCTTTTTCTCGCTCGTCCTTTTGATACAAGGGAGAATTTCCGTTCTCGGCCAAGCACTTGGCGCGCGGCGCTCGGTGTTCCTGATCGGTTTTGCGGCGCTGATGATCTCGACCAACTGGTTCGTGTTCATCACCTCTATCCAGATCGGTAAGGCGGTTGAAGCGTCGCTTGGCTATTACATTTTCCCCCTGGTGGCGGTGCTCTTGGGTGCCATCGCCTTTCGCGAACGCCTTGGAAAGGCTCAACTTTTTGCCGTAGCCTTGGCCGCGACGGCGGTCATCACCCTCACCATCGGCTTGGGTGTCCCGCCTTGGATCGCCCTTGTTCTGGCTTCCAGCTTTGGTCTCTACGGTCTTGTAAAAAAAGGACTTTCCATCGGACCCGTGGTCTCGGTCACAGCCGAAGTCATGCTCTTGTCGCCCATCGCCTTGGGGGTTTTGTGGTGGTTTCACTCAGACGGGCACGGTGCCTTTGGCACCAATTGGCACGACAGCCTGCTCCTCGCCTTCTCCGGTATCCTGACCGCCACACCGCTGATCATGTTCAGTTACGCGACAAAACGCATCACACTGGCCACCGTGGGACTGGTGCAATACCTGAACCCCAGCCTGCAATTCCTTGTTGCAACAGTATTATTTCGTGAAGTCTTCAGCTTCTGGCATGCCATCGCCTTTGGCATGATCTGGACCGCCTTGGCGATTTACACCACCGCGAGCCTGCGTCAGGACAGGGCGGCTCGCAGGGCGATCCTCAAATCCTGAACCGTATCAATGGCTTGCACAAAGGATTTCACGTTGTCCTCGGCAAACCCTTGGGTCACGACATGCTCCAGAAGTTGCGTGAGAGGTGTCCAGTAATCTTCTGTATTCAAAAGAAAAATAGGTTTCTGATGCAGCCCAAGCTGCCGCCATGTCAGCACTTCGAAAAACTCATCCAGCGATCCCGCGCCACCGGGTAGAACCACGATGGCGTCCGAGTTCATATACATCACCTTCTTGCGTTCATGCATGGTCTCGGTCACAACATATTGTGTCAGGTCCCGTTTGCCCACTTCCCAAGCCACCAGATGTGCAGGAATGACGCCAAAGGTTTCCCCGCCCGCCGCCTGCGCCGCCCGCGCCGTGGCCCCCATCAAGCCTACATCCCCCGCACCATAAACCAGCCGCCAGCCGTTTTCGGCCAACATCTGGCCTGTGCCGGATGCATCCTCCATATATCTTGGGTTATTCCCGGCACGTGCGCCGCAAAAGACACAGACGGAACGCGCTGACATGAAATCACTCCGGGCTGATGCAGGGTTGTTTTGACCCGTGATAGCCTTGTTGCTATTCTTGAGCAACCTGACATAATGTCGGGGCATGGGGATGTAAGAAAGATGAGCAATTTCGGCGGTTTAGGTTCTGGATCGGCGATGGGTCTTGGCGGGCTGACCGTTCTAGGCGCGCTGATTGCGGCACTTTATTTCCGCGCACAGCCAGACCCTGGGCCCTTACCGATCCCCAGCGTTGAAACCGCGCAAGCCCCGATCGCGACCGCGCCCGACTCCCTTGCAACCCCACCGATGCCCGCGCCACCGGCGATCGACACTTTTCGTCTGGAACCCAACGGTCAGATGATCATCGCCGGTCAGGCAGAGCCGGGATGGAATGTCTCGATTATGCTGGACGACGTGAACATGGGCTTTGTACTCTCTGATAATGCAGGGAAATTCGTCCAGTTCCTCGATCTCCCCGCAAGCTCCTCGCCGCGTGTTCTGTCACTGAAGATGCGCTCTGACCCTTCTGGCCAGGAAATCGCCTCGCAAGACGAGATCATCATCGCGCCCACTCCCGAGGTTGCGCCGGACATCTCTGCCAACCCCTCCGTCGCGCCAATGCCCGAGCCGCAACCTGTCGCTGCCGACGCAACATCCTCCGCGCAACTGAGCGAGACCGACAGCCCGCAAACCGTTCTCCTGACCGACGAAACCGGCGTGCGGGTCTTGCAGACACCATCCTCGAATGCGTCCCCCGATGTAATGGCGAACGTTGCTCTGGACGCGATCACCTATTCGTCCGATGGCGAGGTCGAGCTGTCTGGGCGTGCCCAAGGTACTGGATTTGTTCGAATTTACCTCGACAATGATCCCGTCACCACGTCGCAGGTCACGCCCGATGGCGAATGGACCACGGCGTTGCCAGAGGTTGATACGGGCGTCTACACCCTGCGTGTCGACGAGGTCGACGCTGAGGGAGCTGTCACGTCGAGAGTTGAAACCCCATTCAAGCGCGAGGATCAACGCGTCTTGGCCGAGGCTCAAACCGCAGATATCAGTTCCATCCGCGCGGTCACGGTGCAACCCGGCTCTACCCTCTGGGCAATTTCGCGAGAGACTTATGGTGAGGGTCTGCTCTATGTCCGGGTCTATGAGGCCAACCGCGACCGCATTCGCGATCCGGACCTGATCTATCCGGGGCAGGTCTTTACACTGCCACGCTAGAGCAGACTGGCAATCCTTGTGGCTCAGAGCTATCTCTGAGACAAGTGATTGAAAAGGCTAGCTCATGCGTCACGCCAGCATTACCACCTCAGACACGCCCGCCAATGGCTGGCGCACGGTCAGGCGCGTCGCCCCCTATCTCTGGCCCGCAGATCAGCCTTGGGTTAAACGCCGCGTTGTTTTTGCGCTGATCGCCCTTTTGGTCGCGAAACTGATTGGTGTCGGCACACCATTTTTCTACAAAGCAGCGGTCGATATGCTGGCGGGCGAGGGACAATCCGCAGCTTGGATGCTGGGTGCAGGTGCCGTTGGTCTAACCGTTGCCTATGGCATGGCGCGGCTGATGACAGTTGGTTTTCAACAACTCCGTGACGTGATTTTCGCGCGCGTTGCACAGCGTGCCCTGCGCGCGCTTGCACTGCAAACTTTTCAACATATTCACGCGATGTCAATGCGTTACCACATCACCCGCAAGACCGGTGGTCTCAGCCGGATTATTGAGCGCGGGGTCAAGGGGGTGGAGTTTCTGCTGCGGTTTCTCCTGTTTTCGATTGGTCCATTGGCGTTGGAACTGTTGCTGATCGGCGTGGTTCTCGCGGTCGTTTTTGACATCTGGTATCTGGTCGTGGTCGTGGCAGTGATCGGAACCTATATCGCCTTTACCTTCAAGGTAACCGAGTGGCGGGTGCGTCTGCGCAAAGAGATGAACGATCAGGATACCGACGCCAATCAAAAGGCGATCGACAGTCTGCTCAATTTTGAAACGGTCAAGTATTTCGGAGCAGAGGGGCGCGAGGCGAGCCGATATGATGCAGCCATGGCCGGGTATGAGCAGGCTGCGCTCCAGACCTCCTATTCACTGGCCTTCCTCAACTTTGGTCAATCCCTGATCATCACGGGCGGGTTGGTCATCGTGATGGTGATGGCGGCAATCGGCGTGCAATCCGGACAGATGACCGTTGGCGATTTCGTCATGGTCAATGCCTATATGGTGCAAATCACGATGCCACTCAACTTCTTGGGGACGGTCTATCGTGAAATACGTCAGGCTCTGGTTGATATGGCTGAAATGTTCGATTTGTTAGAGCAGAATCCAGATGTAAAGGATAAGTCTGACGCAGATGTTCTAAAAGTGAAGGTGGCGTCTGTTCGATTGGAAGGCATTGATTTTGGATATGACGCAAATCGGCCCATTCTCAGAGGTGTGACGCTTGATGTGCCAGCCGGGCAGACGGTCGCAGTTGTGGGTCCTTCGGGCTCGGGCAAGTCGACGATTGGGCGCTTGCTCTTTCGCTTCTACGATGTTCAGGCGGGGCGTGTGCTGATCGACGGTCGAGATGTGCGTGACGTGACCCAAGAAAGCCTGCATGCGGCGATAGGCGTTGTTCCGCAAGATACGGTGCTTTTCAACGATACAATCGGCTATAATATTGGCTACGGGCGCGCCGGTGCCACGCAGTCAGAGATAGAGGACGCAGCGCGCGCGGCTCAAATCCATGATTTCATTGCCAGTTTACCTGAAGGCTATGCCACGCAGGTGGGCGAGAGAGGCCTGAAACTTTCGGGCGGCGAAAAGCAGCGCGTCGGTATTGCGCGCACTTTGCTCAAGAATCCACCGATCCTGCTCCTGGACGAGGCGACCAGTGCACTCGACACCCAAACAGAGCGGGATATCCAGGGCGCCTTGGCGCTTGCGGCAGAGGGGCGCACGGTCATCATGATTGCGCACAGATTGTCCACTGTGGCCAACGCAGATAAAATTGTCGTTTTGGATCAAGGTGTTGTGGTTGAGCAGGGAACACATTCCGATCTTCTGGCGCGGCAGGGACGGTACGCGGCACTCTGGCAACGGCAAGCGCGTGAAGAGGAAGAAGAGGCAGCGTGACCAGGTTGTCATGGGACAGTTACTTTGTCCCTTTAGAAATCCGTTCATCGAGCGCTACATATCGGACTTGTCAGGTTGCAATCGCGATATATAGTGGATTCAGGACGGGGTCAGGTGCCCGCTCTGGCACCTAGACCCCTAACGACCGGGGTGAGAGGATAGTCAGTCAGATGGACGGCGATTTCAGGACAGAATTTGTAAGAGAACCCGCAGCGTTGCGGCATTACCCGGCGCTTGTGTTGAATGCCGATTACCGCCCGCTGTCATATTATCCACTGTCGCTCTGGACATGGCAGGAAGCAATCAAAGCAGCATGGTCTGACCGGGTTGATATTGTAGCAGAATACGACCAGTGGGTCAGAAGCCCGAGCACAACCATACGCATCCCTTCCGTCATCGTCCTCAAAGATTACGTGAAACCCCAAAAGCGCGTGGCCTTCACGCGCTTTAATTTATTCTTGCGGGACGAATTCATGTGTCAGTATTGCGGTGGCAGGGGGGATCTGACGTTTGATCATGTTGTGCCGCGCGCCTCGGGTGGGGTCACAAGCTGGGAGAATGTTGTCGCGGCCTGTAGTCCCTGCAATTTGCGCAAAGGGTCGAAAAGCCTACGCCAATCCGGTCTGAGCCTGCGCAAACCACCCCGTATGCCGGAAGCGGAGCAGTTGCGTAATCAAGGGCGGAAATTTCCTCCGAACCATCTGCATGACAGCTGGCTCGATTTTCTATATTGGGATGCTGAGCTGGAGGCCTGAAGGCCGATTGCCCCAAATCGGTCGCCGCAGAGGTATCTAGCTTGAAAATCCGGGGTTGATTTACCGGCATGATTTCTATTTGTTATCAGATCTCCGATACCTAATAGGACTGGTCTATCATGCTGGATAAGCTGGAGATGTTCATTGCTGTCGCGAAAGAGGGCCATTTTGGCCGTGCGGCGGTCAGCATCGGGATCACACAACCGTCGCTCTCGGCGGGGATCAAGCAGCTTGAGGAACAGTTGGGTGTGCAGCTCATTTTTCGCGGCTCACGCTACGGCGGCCTCACTCCAGAGGGGCAGGCGACGCTGGTTTGGGCACGGCGAATCGTCGGCGACGCCCGGCAATTGCGTGAAGAAATGCGCGCCAAACGACATGGCTTGTCTGGTCAACTGCGTATCGCGGCAATCCCGACGGCGCTGACATGGGCGGCGCGGCTCTGTCATAGGTTCAACGCCAAACACCCCAAGGTACGCTTTACCATTCTGTCGCGCACCTCGGTCGAGATCCTGAGCATGCTGGACAATCTCGATATCGACGCCGGTATTTCCTATCTGGACAACGAGCCGATGGGCCGGGTCAGCACAGAGCCACTTTATGAGGAACGCTATATGCTGGTTTGCGCGGAGAATGCGCGCTTTGCCACGCGCGACGCTGTCTGCTGGGAAGAACTGGCGGGCGAACAACTTTGCCTGCTGACCCCAGATATGCAGAACCGCAGGATCATCAACCGCAACTTTGCTGCCGTCGATGTGACGCCAGAAGCCTGGATTGAATCGAACTCTACCGTGGTCCTGATGGCGACCGTAGAAACCGGCGGATGGATGACGGTACTCCCCGAAGATGCCGCCCGGTTTCACGCCCATGGCAAACCTTTGAAACTCATCCCACTCTCAGGTCCCGAACCTGCCCATTCTGTCGGTTTGGTCGCCCCATACCGCGAACCGCACACACCGGTATTGGAAAGCCTCCTGCGCGAGGCGCGTCGATTAGGGGTCAATGCTTGATAGAATTTGCCTATTGATTGACCGTATATTGATATTGATTGTTCATGGCTTGAGCTGATTGACTGATCGCGCAACTGCGAGAGGCAAGCCATGACAACACCCGCCCCGGATGATATTCAAGCTATCCTGACAGAGCATCTGCATCTTGAAGGGCCACTCCTGCCAATCCTGCACGCCATGCAAGACGCCTTCGGTCACATCCCCGAGGCAGCGCATCGACCCATTGCCGAAGCGCTCAACATAAGCCGAGCAGAGCTGCATGGCGTCATCAGCTTTTACCACGATTTCCGTGCCAATCCTGCCGGACGGCATGTTCTGAAGATCTGTCGGGCCGAGGCATGTCAGGCTGTCGGAGGCACGGCGCTTGCCGATGCGACACTGACCAAGCTGGGCCTTGATTGGCATGGCACCACCGCGAATGGCGCGGTCACGGTCGAGCCGGTGTATTGCCTTGGCCTGTGCGCCTGCGCGCCTGCGGCGATGCTGGATGACCGCGTGGTGGGCCGGGTGGATGCCGCCCGGATGGATACCCTCTTGGCGGAGGCGGGCGCATGAAGATTTACGTCCCCATGGACAGCGCCGCCAAGGCGCTTGGCGCTGAAGAGGTGGTCGCCGCCATTCTCGCCGTTGCACCGGAGGCACATATCATCCGCACCGGTACGCGCGGCATGATCTGGCTGGAACCGCTGGTCGAGGTCGAGATCAACGGGATACGTCACGGTTACGGTCCGGCGACAGTGGGCGATGTTGCGGGCATTCTCGATGGCAGCAGCGCCAAGGCGCTAGGCCCAGTTGAGTATCTGGACTGGATGAAGCGGCAGACGCGCCTCACCTTCGCCCGCGTCGGCGTCGTTGACCCTCTTAACATCGCGGATTACGAGGCGCATGGTGGGCTTGTGGGCCTGCGTCGCGCCATTGAAATGGACGGCGCCGGGATCGTTGCAGAAGTTACCCAATCGGGCCTTCGCGGGCGTGGAGGCGCAGGATTCCCGACCGGCATCAAATGGAAGACCGTGTTCGAGGCGCAGGCGCCGCAGAAATACATCGTCTGCAATGCCGATGAGGGCGACAGCGGCACCTTCGCCGACCGGATGATCATGGAGGGAGACCCCTTTACCCTGATTGAGGGAATGACGATTGCGGGCCTCGGTGTCGGCGCGACACGCGGGTATGTTTATCTGCGCTCGGAATACCCCGATGCAATCCGTGTGATGCGCCGCGCAGTCGAAATCGCGCGCGCGGCAGGTGTATTGGGCGCGGATGTGCTGAGCTCTGGCCGGGCGTTTGACATGGAAATCCGTGTGGGCGCCGGCGCCTATGTCTGCGGCGAGGAAACCTCGCTTCTGAATTCGCTCGAAGGCAAGCGCGGCGTCGTCCGTGCCAAACCACCCCTTCCGGCGCTCGAAGGATTTCTTGGGCGACCCACGGTGGTGAACAACGTGATCAGCCTCGCCACGGTGCCGGTGATTTTTGAGAAAGGCGCGCAACACTATGCCGATTTCGGTCTTGGGCGCTCGCGCGGCACCGTGACCCTTCAGATTGCAGGTAACGTGGCGCGGGGAGGTTTGTTTGAGACCGCCTTTGGCATCACCTTGGACGAGGTGGTGAATGATCTGGGCGGCGGCACGGCCTCTGGTCGCCCGGTCAAGGCGGTGCAGGTGGGCGGACCCCTCGGGTCCTATATCCCCGTCGATAATTTCGACGCCGCTCTCGGTTATGAGGAACTCGACGCCAGGGGCGGGCTGCTTGGGCATGCCGGTCTCGTGGTGTTTGATGACGCTGCGGACATGCTGCAAATGGCCCGCTTCGCGATGGAATTCTGCGCTGTGGAAAGCTGTGGCAAATGCACGCCCTGCCGGATTGGTGCGGTTCGAGGTGTTGAGACCATCGACCGGATCGCTGCCGGTGACGGTTCGGCCATCCCGCTTTTGACGGACCTCTGCGAGACCATGAAAGATGGCTCGCTCTGTGCACTTGGGGGGTTCACTCCCTTGCCGGTGATGTCTGCCCTCACGCATTTCCCAAATGATTTCGCCACCCAAAAGGAGGCCGCCGAATGAAAGATTTCATCATTCCCAACGACCGCGACATGGGCACGCCCGCCAAGCAGGGCGCACCGGTGACTTTGGAAATCGACGGCATGGCCGTCACCGTGCCCGAAGGCACGTCCGTGCTGCGCGCGGCGGCCGAGGCTGGCATCCAGATCCCCAAGCTCTGCGCCTCTGACAACCTCGAGGCCTTCGGCTCCTGCCGCCTCTGCGTCGTGGAAATCGAGGGGCGGCGCGGCACGCCTGCCTCCTGCACCACGCCTGTAACCCCCGGCATGGTGGTCCATACCGGCTCAAGCAAAGTGCGCAAGATCCGCAAAGGGGTGATGGAGCTTTACATCTCCGATCATCCGCTTGATTGCCTGACCTGTTCGGCCAACGGCGATTGCGAATTGCAGGATATGGCCGGCGCGGTCGGTCTGCGCGACGTGCGCTATGAAGCCCCGGAAAATGGCGGCATGGTCAACCATTTCGAAGCCCGCAACACGAGCGGCGAAACGAACCCGGAATGGCTGCCCAAGGACGACAGCAACCCCTATTTCAGCTATGATCCCAGCAAATGCATCGTCTGCAACCGCTGCGTTCGCGCCTGCGAAGAGGTGCAGGGCACCTTTGCACTGACCATTAAGGGCCGTGGCTTTGACAGCCGGGTGTCGGCGGGCAATGCGGGTGACGACTTCCTCGCCTCCGATTGCGTGAGCTGCGGTGCCTGCGTGCAGGCCTGCCCGACCGCGACGCTTCAGGAGAAATCCATCATCGAGTTGGGCACGCCCGACCGCTCGGTCATCACCACCTGCGCCTATTGCGGCGTCGGCTGCTCCTTCAAGGCCGAGATGAATGGCGACACGTTGGTGCGCATGACCCCCTACAAGCACGGCAAGGCCAATCGCGGGCATTCCTGCGTCAAGGGCCGTTTTGCCTATGGCTATGCCCATCACCAGGACCGCATCCTCAAGCCGATGATCCGCGATCAGATCACCGATCCCTGGCGCGAGGTCGAGTGGGACGAGGCGCTGAGTTTCGCCGCCACCCGGATGCGCGGACTTCAGGAGAAATATGGCAAGAAATCTATCGGCGTGATTACCTCAAGCCGCTGCACCAACGAAGAAACCTATCTGGTGCAGAAACTGGCGCGCGCAGTCTTTTGCAACAACAACACCGATACCTGCGCGCGCGTTTGTCATTCGCCCACCGGCTATGGTTTGGGTCAGACCTTTGGCACCTCTGCGGGCACGCAGGATTTCGATTCCGTTGAGCACACCGATGTGGTGGTGGTGATCGGTGCGAACCCCACGGATGGACACCCGGTCTTTGCCTCGCGGCTGAAAAAGCGGCTGCGCGAAGGCGCCAAGTTGATCGTGGTCGATCCGCGGCGGATTGATCTGGTGAAATCGGCGCATGTCGCGGCGTCGCATCACCTGCCGCTACGCCCCGGCACCAATGTCGCCGTGGTCAGCGCCCTTGCGCATGTGATCGTGACCGAAAGGCTGATGAATGAGGACTTCATCCGCGAGCGCTGCGATTGGGACGAATTCCAGCATTACGCCGACTTCATCAGCAATCCGCGCCACTCTCCCGAAGCAACGGCTATGCTCACCGGCGTCGATCCGGCAGAACTCCGCAAAGCCGCCCGCCTCTTTGCCACCGGCGGCAACGGGTCGATCTATTATGGCCTTGGCGTGACCGAACATTCCCAAGGCTCCACCACCGTCATGGGCATCGCCAATCTCGCCATGCTGACTGGCAACATGGGGCGGCCCGGCGTCGGCGTGAACCCGCTGCGCGGCCAAAACAACGTGCAGGGCGCCTGCGACATGGGCTCTTTCCCGCACGAACTGCCCGGCTATCGCCACGTCAAAGGCCCCGAGGTCCGCAAGGTCTTTGAAGAGGCATGGGGCGTTCAGATCGACGCGGAACCCGGCCTGCGCATCCCCAACATGCTCGATGCGGCGGTGGATGGCACCTTCAAGGGGCTCTATTGTCAGGGCGAAGACATCTTGCAATCGGACCCTGACACCAAGCATGTGGCGGCGGGTCTGGCGGCGATGGAATGCGTCATCGTGCACGACCTCTTTCTCAACGAAACTGCCAATTACGCGCACGTCTTCCTGCCCGGTTCGACCTTCCTCGAAAAGGACGGGACGTTTACCAATGCCGAACGCCGCATCAACCGCGTGCGCAAGGTGATCCCGCCCCTCAACGGCTATGCCGACTGGGAGATCACCCAGATGCTCGCCAATGCCATGGGGGCAGGCTGGCACTACAGCCACCCGGCCCGGATCATGGAAGAGATCGCGGCAACGACGCCGTCTTTCGCCGGTGTGGATTACGCGCTGCTGGAGGAAAAAGGCAGCGTGCAATGGCCCTGCAACGAGGCGCATCCCGAGGGCACGCCCCTCATGCATGTCGACGGGTTCATGCGCGGCAAGGGGCGGTTCATTGTCACCGAATACGTGGCAACGGATGAAAAAACCGGCCCGCGCTTCCCGCTTCTGCTGACCACGGGGCGCATTCTCAGCCAGTATAACGTTGGCGCACAGACGCGGCGCACCGACAATGTCATCTGGCATGAAGAGGATTTGCTGGAAATCCACCCGCATGATGCAGAGGTACGCGGGCTGAAAGAGGGCGATTGGGTGCGGCTGGCCAGCCGTGCGGGTGAAACGACGCTGCGCGCCAAGCTCACGGATCGGGTCAGCCCCGGCGTCGTCTACACCACCTTCCACCACCCGGACACTCAGGCCAATGTGATCACCACCGACTATTCCGATTGGGCGACGAATTGCCCGGAATACAAGGTGACAGCGGTGCAGATCAGCCTCTCGAACGGACCGACCGACTGGCAAGAAAATTATACCGCGCAGGCCGCCCAAGCGCGGCGCATCCTGCCCGCGGCAGAGTGATGGCGATGGGCTTTTCTCCCACCCAGAGCCGGCCGGGCCTCTCGGTGCAGATCGAGGGGGCGCGCCGCGTCACCCGCGCCCTGCCCGAAGAGGTCCCGGTAGCCTTTGTCTTTGACGGCACGACGCAGGCGGTGATGATGGCGACTCCTGACGATATCGCCGATTTCGCCCATGGCTTCGCCGTGACCGAGGGGATTGTGACCGATCCTTTGGAAATTGAGTCGTTTGAAATCGCCGCGCATGATCACGGGATTGAGGCGCGGTTCTGGCTGCGCGGCGACCGGCAAGAGGCGCTCGCGACTCGGCGACGCTTCATGGCCGGGCCAGTGGGCTGTGGACTTTGCGGTATCGACAGTCTGGAACAGGCGATCCGGCCGGTGCCCCGCGTGAGACAGCACGGTCCGATTTTCTCGCAGTATGAGGTTGCCCACGCCACCGAGGCGCTCAGCGCGCATCAACCGCTGCATGATCTCACCCGCGCCACCCACGCGGCCGGATTCATCCGTCCGGGCGAGGGGCTGGTCCTGGCGCGTGAGGATGTGGGGCGTCACAATGCGCTCGACAAACTCATCGGCGCGCTCTGGCGTGCTGGTATCGACCCGTCGGAAGGGGCTATCGTGATGACCAGCCGTCTCTCGGTCGAACTGGTGCAGAAATGCGCGATGGCAGGCTGCAGCATTCTGATTGCAGTTTCCGCGCCCACCGCCCATGCGCTACGGCTGGCGGAAACCTCGGGCCTTTCTATCGCCGCCTTTGCGCGTGGCGGCGGCTTTGATCTCTATTCCCACCCCCATCGTATCAACACCGAGGTTCCTCATGTCGCCTGAGAAGATGGTCCATATGGCCAACCAGATCGCCACATTCTTCAAAACCCAACCCGGCAGCGACCGCTCCACGCGTGTCGCCGCGCATTTGACGGATTATTGGGAGCCGCGCATGCTGGAGCAGCTACATTCCTATGTTGCGACTGGTGGAAAAGGGCTGGATGATCTGGTGATCGCAGCAGAAGCGGAGATTGCCGTGACGCGTGCCAGTGTCTGAAACAGAGCACCCTGATTGGCGTCAGCTCAGATAGATCCGAAATTCCGTTGGTTGGCATGGATATTTAGGGTGCGCGAGCATCCAAAAGAGGTGGCTGGCAAAGAGCTTCGAGTTCCCTTCTCGGGGTCAAGGCGGTTTGCACTGGTGGCGCTGTGAGCGCCGCTTTTTCAGGCGCGATCTCTAAATCAGATTATATATTACAAAACTCCGTTATTGCTGTTTGGCTACAGAACAAGCGAGCCGCGTTTTGACGCTCCCACTATCCCAATTTCTTGGAGATGCCAGATGCTTTGCGCGGTGGGAACTTTCTAAGGTGTCTTCCACGTCTAGGAGGTTGAACCAGACTAGGCTCTGACGCTTGCATCTTGACCCAGTCCCGGCGCAAATACGCACAGGCTGGCCAGATTGGGCTGAATGGGGGCAGGATGATACCGGTCATAGGATATTCCGAGGCAAAGGTCGCGGTGCTTGGGTTGGGGCGCACGGGCCTTTCGGCAGCACGGGCATTGCGTGCAGGCGGTGCAGAGGTGCTCGCATGGGACGACACCGAGACCGCGCGCGTGGCTGCTGAGGCTGAGGGGTTTGCCATCGTTGATCTGTCGAGGGCGGGCGCGTTGGACAGGGTGGCGTCCTTGATTGTCAGCCCCGGCATTCCCCATCTCTATCCGGCACCCAATCGGGTGATCGTGGCGGCGCAGGCGGCAGGTGTGCCAGTGGACAATGACATCGGTCTGTTTTTCCGATCTCTGGCAACTGACGACTGGGACGGGTTTGACGTGACGCCCAAGGTGATCGCCGTCACAGGCAGCAATGGCAAATCCACGACATCGGCACTCATTCACCATGTACTTGTCGAGGCAGGGCGAACGGCCCAACTCGCCGGTAATATCGGGCGTGGCGTGCTGGATATCGACCCGCCTGAAGATGGGGGTGTCGTTGTTCTGGAACTCAGCAGCTACCAAACTGATCTGGCGCGGGCCTTGACGCCTGATGTGGCGGTGTTCACCAATTTCTCACCAGATCACCTAGATCGGCACGCGGGTCTTGGCGGCTATTTCGCGGCCAAGCGCAGGCTCTTTGCCGAAGGCGGACCGGACCGGGCCGTGATCGGCGTGGATGAGCCCGAGGGCCAGTATCTTGCCGGGCAGATGGCGGAAGGGCCGAATGATGATCGGGTGATCCGGATTTCCGTTGACCATAAACTCACGGGTTCTGGCTGGTCTGTCTTTGCCCGCAAGGGATTTCTTAGCGAATACCGTCATGGGCGGCAGGTGGGGTCTATTGATCTGCGCGGCGTGAAGGGCTTGCCCGGATCGCACAATCATCAGAACGCCTGCGCCGCCTATGCCGCATGCCGGACCCTTGGGCTGGCCCCGCGCGTGATTGAGGCAGGGCTGCACAGTTATGCGGGTTTGCCGCATCGCAGTCAGCGGGTGGCGGAGAAAGATGGCATCATTTTTGTCAACGACAGCAAGGCAACGAATGTCGATAGCGCACTCAAGGCTTTGCAGGCGTTCGAGAATATCCGCTGGATTTGTGGTGGGTTGGAAAAGGACGGCGGCCTCGCTGGCTTGGCACCGGGGCTGGCGCATGTACGAAAGGCCTATGTGATTGGGCGTGAGGCAGCAGGATTCGCGCGTGCTCTTGGGACGGTTGAGTCAGAAGTCTGCACCACCATGGCGAAGGCCGTGGCCAGTGCAATGAGCGATGCGGAATCCGGTGATGTGGTACTATTGGCCCCGGCGGCGGCAAGTTTCGACCAATACGACAACTTCGAAAAGCGCGGTGAGGATTTCATGGCCCAAGTTCTGGCGCGTCTTTGACCATGGGCGGCGTGGTTCTGCGGCTTGATCATCTGGCAGTGGCAGCAGAGAGCCTTGAGGCGGGGCGCGCGCATGTCGAGGACGCGCTTGGATTGCGTCTTCAACCCGGTGGCAAGCATGCCCATTTTGGCACGCACAACATGCTCTTGGGGTTGGCAGATGGCCTTTATCTTGAAGTGATTGCGATTGATCCAGAGGCCCCTGCGCCGGGATGTCCCCGCTGGTTCGATCTGGATCGTGTTTCCGGTCCACCATGTCTGCACAACTGGATTTGTGCGGTGAACGATCTGGAGGCGGCGCTGATCCGGCATCCGCAGGCCGGACAGCCAGTGGCGCTGTCGCGCGGCGATCTGAAGTGGCGGATGGCAGTGCCGCAGACTGGAATTTTACCAATGGACAATCTGTTCCCGGCACTGATCGAGTGGCACGGCTCGGCGCATCCTGCGACGCGATTGACGCCATCCGGGGCGCGGCTCTCGCGGTTGATCGTCTCGCATCCAAATGCCAAGACGTTGCAAGCGGTGCTTGGACCCGAACTCGGCGACAACAGAGTGGTTTTTGAAACGGGGAATGCGGGGTTGTGTGCAGAGATTGCCACGCCGCATGGTCTAAGAGTGCTGCAATGATCGTCAGAAAAGCGGAACAGCGTGATATCGGGCCGATCCTCGCGTTCTGGAATCCGCTCATCCGAGAAACATCTGTTACCTTCACGACAGTGGAAAAGACGGCGGACTCCCTCGCTGGAGATATGGCCGCACGTGGTTTAGCCTTTCAGGTGATTGAAGAACAGGGCGTGGTTCTCGGGTTTGCCAGCTACGGCGGGTTTCGCTCGGGTCCGGGCTATGCCCGTACAGCGGAGCATACGGTGATTTTAGCCCAAGCCGCACGGGGACGCGGGTTGGGTCGGGCATTGATGACGCGCCTGGAAGATGTGGCACGCGCGGCTGACCTGCATGTGCTCGTTGCGGGTGTGAGTGGCGAAAATGCGGCGGCCATCGCCTTTCATCGCGCCATCGGCTACTCTGAGGTGGCGCGAATGCCCGAAGTCGGGCGAAAATTCGGGCGCTGGTTGGATTTGGTGCTACTACAGAAAACCTTGTGACGGTTTGCACTGACAGTGCTCTTGATTGGGTCTAAGGTATTTGGCATGTCGATCTGGGTGCGTATCTCCGAAGCCTTGTCGGCCCTCGCCAGCGGCGAGGGGCTCAGCGCCGTTTTCGACCGTCTGCGTAGCCCACCCGAGCGCAGTGTTGCCTTTACCATAGCAGTTATCGCGCTCTCGGCGAAAATGGCTAAGGCGGATGGTCTGGTGACGCGTGAAGAGGTGACGGCGTTTCGCGAAGTCTTCCAGATTGCCGAGGCCGAAGAAGCCAATGCCGCCCGCGTATTCAACCTAGCGCGGCAAGATGTGGCAGGGTTTGAGGAGTATGCTCGACGCATTGCGCGGATGTTCGACGGTCAGCCGGGCACGCTCTGTGACCTGATGGAGGGGTTGTTTCACATCGCGATGGCGGATGGGGTGTATCATCCGAATGAGGACACCTTTCTGGAGCGCGTGGCAGAGATTTTCGAGCTAAAGCCGCAGTCTTTTCGGGCGCTGAGATCGCGGTTTGTGCCCAATGCCGCACCCGATCCTTGGTCTGTGCTCGGCGTCACTGTGGATACGCCGATCGACGAGGTGCGCAAGATCTGGCGTCAGTTGGTGCGCGAGACACATCCCGATAGGATGCAGGCGCGTGGTGTGCCACCCGAAGCGATCAAGCTCGCCGAGCGACGTCTGGTCGATATCAATCGCGCGTGGGACGAAATCAGCGAGGCGCGTGTCAGTGCGGATCGCCACCTATAACGTCGAATGGTTCAATGCGCTCTTTGATGATTTAGGGCGTCCCTTGGACGATGCCGAATGGTCGGCGCGCTACAAGGTGACTCGCGGGGATCAACTGACTGCCCTTGGAATTGTCTTTTCCGCTCTTGATGCTGATGCTGTTCTTGTGGTTGAGGCCCCGGATCAAAACGGGCGGCGCAGCACCGTGACGGCACTTGAGAATTTCGCTTTGCTGATTGGCTTGAGAGCACGTCGGGCGGTGATCGGCTTTGCCAATGACACGCAACAGGAATTGGCGCTGCTCTACGATCCGGATGTCCTGACCGCGCGTCATGATCCGCAGGGCGACCCAATGCCCGGCGGGGTCGGGGTGCCGCGATTTGACGGTATATTCCGAATAGATCTCGATATCGACGACCACGCTGACCGGGTGCAGTTTTCCAAACCGCCGCTCGAGGTGGAGCTGACCACCAAGGCGGGCCGGGTGCTGCGCTTGATCGGCGCGCATCTAAAATCCAAGGCGCCGCATGGGGCCAAAGGCCGCGACGAGACCCTGCGCATCGCTATTGCCAATCGACGAAAGCAATTGGCGCAGGCGGTGTGGTTACGACAGAGGATCGCGGCGCATCTGGAGGTGGGGGATGCGTTGATCGTGCTGGGGGATCTGAATGACGGGCCCGGACTTGATGAATACGAGCATCTGTTTGGCCGCTCATCCCTCGAGATTATCACGGGCGAAGGGCAGGAGACCGCTCTGACACTCTTTGATCCGCATGCACATGGAGCATTAACCCAGCGGATCGGGGCTATTCACACCACAGCACGGTTCTACATCCGCGATAAAAAGCGCTACATGCAGGCCCTGCTGGATTATATCCTGATCTCACCGGATCTGATGGCGCGCCGACCTGTCTGGCGGATCTGGCATCCGTTCGACGATCCGGGGTGCTGGGACAATCGCGATCTCCGCGAGGCGCTTCTGGCGGCATCAGACCATTTTCCCGTCACACTGGATCTTGAGCTTTGATCTTAAAATCCTCATCAGACCTGCCTATATGAGTGGAATGAAACCATTTCGCCTGATCCGCACTGTCTTTCTGATTGCAGCGCTCAGCGCGGCCCCTCTGGCCGCTCAAGAGGCTGAAGATGAGGGGCGCTCTCTGATTGAAGAAGGCGCGCGGCTGTTTTTCGAGGGTCTCCAGCGAGAGATGGGGCCCGCTCTTGAGGGGCTGCGCGACAGGGCGCAAGAGATGGAGCCCGCCTTGCGTCAGTTTGTCGAGGAAATGGGGCCAGCGCTGCGCGACCTGATGGACGAGGTCGGCGATTTGAGCGCCTATCATGCCCCCGAGGTTCTACCCAATGGGGACATCATCCTGCGCCGCAAGACTCCGCAAGAGATAAAAGATGCCCCTCTGCCAGAAGGTGAAATCGAACTCTAAGCTGGTTTGGTCTGCTCAAGTTCCCTGTCACTACGGGGTCTTGATCACGACGCGGGCTGATAATGCTGCGGCCAACGACGCAAAGCGCGACTGAGCCACCTCGCCAAAGAGCGGGGCGGCCTCTGCCGAGAGGCGCAGTTCAAGCACCTTTTTCTGAGGAAACCAGCGCAATTCGCCCAAATGGGCATTGCGCTTGAGCCAGAGCATTGCGGTAAAGCGCATGGCCTTGCCGAGAACCTCTGCCTCGTGGCGGTCCTTGTCCGAAATCAGCCCGTCAAGATCGGCAAATCGACTGTTCTCGCGCTTGTTTGAATAGCGGTGCAACAGGGCGAGGCCCAGATAGACCCGCTCTGAATGTTTGAGGCCGCCCAGATTGGCGCGGGTGGCATTGTCGAAACAGACTTCGGCGCGGTAATCCGGATGTGCGCGCCAACTGACGTCATGCAAGAGGCATGCAGCTCGCATCAGGCGGCGGCGCTCTGGCTTGGCGGATTTGAAGAGCGGAAGAATGAAATGGTAGATGACTTTGCCAAATCCGGGCAGACGCGCATCCTTCTGCTCGGCAAAACGGCAGGCCTCTATCAATGGATCACGGTCGCGCAGCATTTGAGGCATCTGCTCATAAAGCAGGCCTTCGCGGATGCCATAGCTGGACACGGCGATGTCTCGTGGTTTGAAGGTTTTGATCAACTCGCCCAGAACCTCGACCGCTTGCGGGACAAGGTCTATCCGGGCCATCGACACGCCTGATTGCAGCCGGAGTGTTTCGGCATCCTGCTTTTCGATGTACTTGATCGTCGCGCGTACATCGGCGGGGCTCATGCGGTATTCGTGAAGGACATGTAGCGGATAATTGCGCCGCGCCATGTCAATTCGGGCGATCGCCCGCCAAGAGCCGCCGACCAGAAAGAGGCGGTTCTTTTGTTCACCAAGTTCGTCGCGCATGGCAGTCAAGGTTTGACGGATATAGGTCTTGCGCGCCTTCTTGCCGCCCTTGAGATCGCGAAGTTTCAGCGGACCAAGTGGCGAGGACACCCGCGCGCCGACCTTGCCGCCATTGATCTCGGCCAGTTCCATTGATGAACCGCCAATGTCACAGACAAGCCCATAAGACCCCGGCCAACCCAAGAGAACGCCTTGCGCCGATAGGCGCGCTTCTTCTCGGCCGTCGATGACCCAGAGCTTGAGACCGGTTTCGCGTTCAACCTCGGCGCAGAACTCTGCACTATCGCTGGCCTCGCGCACGGCGGCCGTGGCGACGGCCACAAGCGGGCCGGTGTCCATGCCGTCGGCCAACATTTGAAACCGCTTCAGCGCCTCCAGAGCGCGTTTGCGACCGGTCGGATTCAGTCGGCCACTTTCGGACATGCCCGCACCGAGGCCGCACATGATTTTTTCGTTGTAAAAGTATGCGGGGCTGCGCGCAGCGCCGTCAAAGACCACAAGGCGCACGGAGTTCGAGCCCACATCAACCACACCCACGCGGCTGAGCGCGCGCGCGGTGGGGCTATCGAACAGGGGACGGCCGAATGGGCCGCCGTCGGGTTCTGTTGGATCGTTGGTGCCGTCCATATCCGTCCCAGTCTTACGCGCCCCCTCTATGCGACACGGGCGCGCGCGGGTCAATCATCCGTATGGGTCAATTTAGGCACATCCGATGCGCCTGCCGAACCGCGACCAGAGAGCGACGGGTATTCCATGAAGAAGCGATGGCAGTTGAAGGCAAATGCTCCTTCGGGGACGGGCGTACGGGTAAAGCTGCCATCGGGTGCCATGACCCAACTCTGCGCAACATCGGCCATGTTGGCGGCCATGACCTGACTGACGATCTGTGCCTTGACGGTCTGGTTTTCGATTTCGACGAGGGTCTCGACGCGGCGGTTCAGATTTCGGCCCATCCAGTCGGCCGAGGAAATGAACACCCGCGCCCTTTTTGATGGCAGACCGAACCCATTGCCGAAACAGACGATGCGGGAATGCTCGAGAAAACGTCCAACAATGGATTTCACCCGAATATTGCTGGATAGGCCCTTGATTCCGGGACGCAATCCGCAGATGCCGCGCACCACGAGGTCGATCTTGACGCCTGCCTCTGACGCCGCATAGAGGGCGTCAATGATGTCGGGCTCGATCAGCGAGTTCATCTTGGCCCATATCGCCGCAGGTTTGCCGACCCTCGCATGCTCGGCCTCTCGGCCGATCAGTTCAAGCAGGCGAGGTTTAAGCGACTTGGGCGATATCGAAAGATTCTCCAGCCCCTCAGGTTCGGCATAGCCAGAGAGATAATTGAACACCTTTGTGGCATCGCGCCCAAGCTGCGTGTTGCAGGTAAAAAAGCTGAGGTCCGTGTAAATCCGGGCCGTGATCGGGTGGTAATTGCCCGTGCCATAATGCGTATACGTGACCAGATTCTCGCCCTCGCGCCGCACCACGGTCGAAATTTTGGCATGTGTCTTGAGGTCGATGAAACCATAAACCACATGCGCGCCCGCCCGTTCCAAGCGCCGAGATTGCCGGATATTGGCCGCTTCGTCGAACCGTGCCTTGAGTTCGACAAGGGCGGTGACGGATTTGCCATCCTCAGCCGCCTCGCAGAGCGCCTCGACGATGGGAGAATTGCGTGAGGTGCGATAGAGCGTCTGTTTGATCGCCACGACATCGGGATCGTGCGCGGCCTGCGTTAGAAACCGCACCACCATGTCAAAGGTCTCATAGGGGTGATGCAGCAGCATGTCCTTTTGCCGGATCGCCGCAAACATATCTCCGCCATGGTCCTGTACCCGTTCCGGCACGCGCGGAGTAAAGGGCGGCCAGAGTAGGTCAGGGCGGGCATCCAGCACCAGTTCCTTGAGGTCTGCTAGACCAATCATGCCCTCGACCTCGACCACCTCTTCGGGGATGACATGCAGTTCCTGCATGATCACGCGGCGCAGATCCTCTGGCGCATTGGCCGAGATCTTCATCCTCACCACCTCGCCGCGGCGCCGACGTTTCAGCGCCACCTCGAATTCGCGTACGAGGTCTTCGGCTTCTTCCTCGACCTCCAGATCGCTGTCGCGAAGCACGCGAAAAGCGCAATGGCTCTTGTACCGATAGCCCGGAAAGAGGCTGTGCAGATGCAACAAGAGCAACTCTTCCAGCGGCAGGAAGCGATAGGTGCCCTCGGGCGCGGGCAGCGGGATGAATCTCGCGATCTGTTGTGGAATCGGCAAGAGCGCCTGAAGTGGGCGTTTGTCCGCCTTGCGCTCAAGATGCAGGGCGAGACTATAGCCCAGATTGGGAATGAACGGAAAAGGATGCGCCGGGTCGATGGCCAGCGGTGAGAGCACTGGAAAAGCCTTGTTCAGAAAGACATCCGCAAGATAGGTCTTGTCGTCTTCGCCGAGTGAAGTGTGCTCGAGAATAGAGATGTTCTCGGCCTCCATCTCGCGGCGCAGGCTGTCATAGGTTTTCTGTTGCGAGTCCAAAAGCTTGCGGGCGTTCTCGTTGATCAGGACAAGCTGTTCGGCAGGGGTCAATCCATCGGCAGCGGGGGTGGTGTTGCCCGCTTGCGCCAGCTCTCTCAGGCCCGCGACGCGCACATTGTAGAACTCGTCCAGATTGGTCGCGGAAATCGACAGAAAGCGCAGCCGTTCAAGGAGCGGCACGCGTGGATTCTGTGCCTCTTCCAGCACACGCCAGTTAAAGCCAAGCCAGCTGAGTTCACGGTTATAGAACCGCCCCGGCCCGGTGAGGTCCAGATCAGGCAGTTCGACAGCTTCGGGCGCGGGGTGTTTCAGAAAATCTGATTGGGTCATGACGGGCTTATCGCGCTGATATGTAACGGATTGGTGACGCAGCGTGGCGCTATTACACCATTTTGTCCAGCACTTGCGCGGCGAATGCGCGGGTGATGGCGCGGCGCTCTGCGAGGGCTGCTGCATCGAGGGTCTCGACCACCTCTCGCACAGCGGCAAAGGAGCGGTCGATGCGGCGCGAGAGATAGGGGACAGTGTCTGGGCTCGGGGCAATCTGGCGGTCAGCAAAGAGTTTGGTCAACACAGCGGCGAGCAAAGCGTCATCGGGCGCGCGCAATTGGGTCACAAGCGTACCCTGCATGCGGCTCATCAGGTCGGGCAGCCTGAGTGGCCAGAGGTGCGGGGGGCGCTCTGCCGTGAGAAGGATCGTATGGCCTTCCGCGAGGCTAAGATTGTGCAGATGAAAGAGTGCCTCTTCTGCGGCGCGATTGCCTGCTGTCTGCTCTGCATCTTCAATCGCGAGAGGACTGAGCGCAAGAGCGGGAATATCAGCATCGGTGAGATCAGCGGCAGCAATGATCCGGGCGCCGGAAAGAGCCGCCCAAACATGTGTGAGATGGGTTTTCCCGGAACCGGTGGGCCCCGCGAGGATCAGCTTGCGTGAAGGCCATGTCTCCCAGGAGTCGATCATGGCCACTGCTTCGGCATTTGCCGGTGAGACGAAAAAATCCTCTCTCCCCAGTGCGGGCCGCACTGGCAAATCAAAGCTGAGTTGGTGGGGCGTCATTCGCGGTCAACGCTTTCGATGCCGCGATAAAGCCGGCTGTCGCGGTATTGGTCGATCGCAAAGCGGGCGATAACCCCAAGCGCTGCGGCCACGGGCACCGCGACCAGCATGCCGACAAAGCCGAAAAGTGCACCGAATGCAGAGAGTGCGAAAATGAGCCAGACCGGATGAAGGCCCACTGAGGAGCCGACCAGCTTGGGCGTCAAAAAATTGCCCTCAATGATCTGTCCCGACACAAAGACTGCGGCTACGAGGCCGACGCTGACCCAATCGCCCCAGAACTGAAACAGGGCAAGTCCGACGGCGAGCACGCCGCCTACGATGGAACCGACGTAGGGGATGAAGGTAATCAGTCCGGCGATGGCGCCGACCACGAGGCCGAATTGCAAGCCGACCAGCATCAGGGCGACCGCATAATAGGTGCCAAGGATCAGGCAGACCGTGCCCATGCCGCGGATGAAGCTGGCCAGCGTGTTGTCGATTTGGCGTGCGAGGCGGCGGATGACGGGGGCGTGGTCGCGTGGCAGGAGGCGGTCGATTTCAGCGACCATATTGTCCCAATCATAGAGAAGGTAGACTGAAACGACGGGAACAATGACAAGCAATATCAATATGTTAACCATTGATGCGGCCGAACTGAGCACTGTCTCGAGCAATTGGCCGCCGCGTTCGCGGATGGTCTCTCCCACGGACAGCAGCGTCTTGTTCAGTGCCGAATCCGCCTCGAAAAGAGAGGGGAAATGCGTGGTGAGAAAGCGATGGAGATCATTGGCAAGTTCCGGTGCTATGTTGAACAAGGCAACGGCCTGATTGACCAAGGAGGGAATCACCAAAAGTGCAATGATAACAAAGGCCAGGATGGCCAGAAGCGTGATCACCCCTACCGACGTGGCACGACTGAGACCCAGACGTTCCAGTCGGTCGGCTACCGGATCAAGGAAATAAGCAATTGCGCCGCCAAGCACGAACGGCAGGATCACATCACCCAAAAACCAAAGCAAAACAAAGGCTACGACGGCTGCCGCGCCCCAGTATTTCATCTGTTCCCTAACGGGGAGCGCCATTGTTCGCCTCCTGATACAGGCCCTATGTCATCGTTCGAGCGGGCGGTTTCAAGGGGAAAGGCAAGGTTCGGGAATATTTGCGCCCGATCTCTTACCGCGCCACTATACGGCGCGATAAGTCTTTGATTTCACGTGATTTATCGCTTCGCCTCTGGTTCAGGCGAGGGAGATATTCGACGCTGATTCACGACCGTCGCGGCCGGATTCGATGTCGAAAGTCACTTTCTGGTCGTCGGCCAGACCGGTCAGGCCAGCGCGCTCAACGGCGGAAATGTGAACGAAAACGTCCTTGCCACCGCCATCGGGCGCAATGAAACCATAGCCCTTGGTGGCGTTGAACCATTTTACGGTGCCAGTAGCCATCGTACTGATATCCTTTTGTTTTTGCTGCCCGCGGGAGTGCGGCAGCCCGGCAAAGTCGTGCAAGATCGAGTGACTGAGCCGTAAAGGACAGATGGTCGATAGCGGTAACGTCGCACCAAGAAATATGGCCAGTTCCAAAATGAAAAGCAAGACCCCCGCATCTGGCCCCCGTACGCTTGTGCGGTCAGACCGTACGTTCACGCGATCCCTGCCAGAGGAGCGACCGCGCCCCGGTCAGAGAACGGTGACGACCGTCCCAATCGGCACACGCGCGTAGAGATCCTGAACGTGCTCGTTGATCATCCGGATGCAGCCGTTCGACACTGATTGCCCGATCGAGGAGGGCTGGGTTGTTCCGTGAATCCGGTAATAGGTATCGCGACCATTCTGGAAGAGATAGAGGGCGCGCGAGCCAAGCGGATTGTCAGAGCCGCCGGGCTGAACATAATCATTGTCCTTGAAGCGGCCATAAGTGCGGGGCTCACGTTCGATCATCTCGTCCGTCGGGCGCCAAGTGGGCCATTCTTTTTTGACAGAGATTGTGGCGGTGCCGGTAAACTCCAAGCCTGCCTTGCCGACGCCCACGCCGTACCGGCGGGCACGGCCCGGCGCGGTGACGAAATAGAGGAAATGCGCGCGCGGCAGCACGATCAGTTGACCGGGTTGATAGACGGGGTCAAAGGACACCTCTTGAGGGGCGAATTTCGGGTTGAGCTCAAAGGCACCGGCAAAATTCGGGGCGAGGGTTGCCGTGCCGAGGGTGGCAAGGCCGGTGGACATGAATGTGCGGCGATGAATCATCGGAACCTCCTGAAATGTCGACTCAGATATAAAGCCTGCGTTCGCGATTGAAAAAATCAAAAGCGGTTGATGCTCACGTTCCGAGCCAGACTGTGGCGATAGGGTCGCGTGTTTGGGTCAGATCGCTGCCCAATCGGTGAAGAGAGCGAAGAAGGGGGGATGATGGAGAGGCGCGGAGGGGTCGCGCGGTTGAGTGTTCCGGTTTGACATGGTGGGCTCCTGTTGGTTGCTCAGGTCACAGGTGGGGGCCTGATCGGACGGGGACCAGAGGCGATGAAGGATTTGTGATTGAGGTTGAAAGACTTGGCTCTTGGGCAAAAGGCGGAGTCCGTCGTGTATCCTAGCCTGCCAGACCCAGCCTGCGTTCGCGCCGGATCACGGCGAGGATGGTGACGATGGCGGCCAGTGCCGTTGTGAGCATGATCCACAGAAGCGCAAAGACCCCACTTCCGGGGGTGAGCAGCAGTCCCGCCAAGGCCGAGAGCCCTGCGCCGATGCCGATCATCAGCGCGCCCGACAGGCCACTGGCGGTGCCCGCAAGATCGGGGCGGATCGAGAGGGCGCCTGCGGTCGCATTCGGGATCACCATGCCATTGCCCAAGCCCATGAACATCATCAGCCCAAAGAACGTGAAGGCCGTGCCAAACCCGAGATAGAAGAGAAAGAGGTTGAGGGCGATACCAGCCGCGTTGAAGAGTGTGCCCCAGAGCACCATGCGGTTGACGCCGACGCGTGTCGAGAACCGCCCCGACGCAAAATTTCCAAGGAAATAGCCAATTGCCGGGGCACCAAAGAGGATGCCGAGGGTCGAGGGCGGCAGGCCAAACACCTTGTCTCCCACAAAGGGTGCGCCCCCCAGATAGGCAAAGAATGCGCCGGACGACAGCCCTGCCGCCAGTGCATAGCCCCAGAACCGGCGCGAGGTCAGAAGGGCAGGATAGTCGCGAAACTGCTGCATCAGGGTGCGGCCCGACAGCGGCGCGGTTTCGCCCAGATCACGCCAACAGACCACAAAGAGCGCTGCGCCGAGAATAAAGAGCGCCCAGAAATTCGCCTGCCAGCCAAAGGCCTCGTCCAACAGCCCACCAAAGGCCGGACCGATCATCGGAACCACCGCCATGCCCATGGTCACGTAGCCGATCATCGAAGCGGCGCGGTCCTGCGGGACCATATCGCGCACGATGGCACGGCTGAGAACCATGGCAACGACGACGCTGGCCTGCACCATGCGAAAGGTGAGGAAGACGGTGACGTTGGGCGCAAAGATGCAACCCAGAGTGGCGACGAGGAAGAGGCCGAGCCCCCAGAGAATCACCGGACGCCGCCCCCAACGGTCCGAAATTGGTCCCATCAGAAGTTGCAGCCCGGCATTGACCCCGAGGTAGAGCGCCACCGACAGTTGGATCAACCGGTATTCGGTGTTGAAATACGCGGTCATTCCCGGCAGGCTGGGAAGAAAGATGTTCATCGCAAGCGCCGATAGGCCCGCAAGCAGGATCAGCGTTGAAATATGCGGTGGGGTGGTGCGGTTCAGATACCGGGGGGGCTGAGCGGTGGTCATCGCTTATGGCTAGGAGCGGCATCCGGTGAAGTCCATGCCGCGTAGGCCATTATTTGCAAGTTTACATATTTGCTGAATATGTTTTGCGAACATTTGCAAATTTGCCCGATTTTCCTTTGTCCGCGCGGCTCTAATCCCTATGCTGCGCGCATTATCGCAGGGATCGCTAGGGGAGTGCCATGAAAGACATCCTTCAGGAGTTGGAAAGCCGCCGCGCCGAGGCGCGCAAGGGCGGGGGCGCGCGCCGGGTTGACGCGCAGCACGCCAAAGGCAAGCTGACGGCGCGCGAGCGGGTCGAATTGCTGCTCGATGAGGGCAGCTTTGAAGAGTTCGACATGTTCAAGGCGCATCGCTGCACCGATTTCGGGATGGAACAAGAGCGGCCCTTTGGCGACGGGGTCGTGACCGGCTGGGGCACGATCAATGGTCGCATGGTCTATGTGTTTTCGCAGGATTTTACCGTGTTCGGCGGGTCTCTGTCGGAAACGCATGCCGAGAAGATCTGCAAGATCATGGATATGGCGATGCAGAATGGTGCGCCGGTCATCGGCATCAACGATTCGGGCGGCGCGCGCATTCAGGAGGGTGTGGCCAGTCTTGCCGGCTATGCCGAGGTGTTTCAGCGCAATATCATGGCGAGCGGGGTCATTCCGCAGATCAGCCTCATCATGGGCCCCTGTGCCGGGGGGGCGGTCTATAGCCCCGCGATGACAGATTTCATTTTCATGGTGCGCGACAGTTCTTATATGTTCGTGACCGGACCCGATGTGGTCAAGACGGTGACCAATGAGGTTGTCACCGCCGAGGAACTGGGCGGCGCGAGCACGCATACCCGCAAATCGAGCGTGGCAGATGGCGCGTTCGAGAATGATGTGGAGGCGCTGGCCGAGGTGCGGCGGCTGGTGGATTTCCTGCCGCTGAACAACCGCGAGAAGCCGCCGGTGCGTCCCTTCTTTGACGAGCCGGGGCGGGTGGAGCAAAGCCTCGATACGCTGATCCCAGACAATGCCAACACGCCCTATGACATGAAGGAATTGATCCTCAAGGTTGCGGATGAGGCGGATTTCTACGAGATTCAGGCGGAGTTCGCCAAGAATATCATCACCGGGTTCATCCGGTTGGAGGGGCAGACCGTCGGTGTTGTCGCCAATCAGCCGATGGTGTTGGCGGGATGTCTGGATATCGACAGCAGCCGCAAGGCGGCGCGCTTTGTACGGTTCTGCGACGCGTTCGAGATCCCGATCCTCACATTCGTCGATGTGCCGGGGTTCCTGCCGGGCACGGGGCAGGAATATGGCGGCGTGATCAAGCATGGTGCCAAGCTGCTCTTTGCCTATGGCGAGGCGACGGTGCCCAAGGTGACGGTGATCACCCGCAAGGCCTATGGTGGCGCCTATGACGTGATGGCCTCGAAGCATCTGCGCGGCGATTTCAACTATGCCTGGCCCACGGCCGAGATTGCGGTGATGGGGGCCAAGGGGGCGACAGAGATCATCCACCGCGCCGATCTGGGGGCGCCCGACAAGATCGCGACGCATACCAAGGATTACGAGGCGCGGTTTGCCAATCCGTTCGTGGCGGCGGAACGCGGCTTTATCGACGAGGTGATCCAGCCGCGCAGCACGCGGATGCGGGTGAGCCGGGCGTTTGCCAGTCTGCGCAACAAGAAGCTGACCAACCCTTGGAAAAAACACGATAATATTCCTCTGTGAGGGGTAAGGATTGGGGGCCTGCCCCCAAACCCCCGGAGTATTTTCAGAACCGTGATGCGCAAGAGAGGCAGGATGGGCAGGGACCGCTGGCATGTGATCGAGGAGGAGGGCGCGCTGACGCTGGCGCGGCGGGTGCCTGTGCGCTTTGATCTGGCGGTGGAGACGGTGTTGCCCGGCGTCACCGGGCGGCGGCGGTTGGCGCATCTGGTGCGACAGGATCTGTGGCGGGCGTTGCAATCGCTGCGCGGCTACGCCCCGGTGGTGCAGGTGACGCGCCGGGCGGACGCGATGCAGGTGCGGGCCGGAGGGGCCGTGGCGGGGCGGTTTGATCGCGCCAATTGCGAGGCCCTGATCGCGGTGGTGTTGGAGGATGCGGACAATCGTGCGCGCTGGATGAGGCGCGCATGATGAGACGGGTGGGACGGGCTGTGGCGCTGAGCGCCGGGCTGGCTCTCGCCCAAGGGGCGGCAGCGCAGGAGGAGGCGCTGCCGCTACCCTCGGGTCTTGTGGCGCGGATACAGGAAGTGCTGACGGATCGACCCGGCGTGGGCCTCACCTATCGGTTCCGGTTTGTGGCGGAAGGATTCGAGGGCGTGTCCGAGGAAGAGGCGGAACTGGAAACGGTGCTGGCCGATCTGATCTGGCTGTGCGAGAGCTACGCGCTGCCGCGATTGGCAAATACTGGGCCAACGCCCGCTCAGGTTGTGATTTCGCTGGCGGATCGACCGTCGGAATTCGGGGTTTTCGACCCCACAGTCATTCAGGTCTTTGAGGCCTACAGGCCGCAGGATGGAGCCTGCATCTGGGAGATGTTCTAATGCAAACGCAAAATGTTGCGCCGCGAAATCAAGACCTTGGAGCAACTGAGGCTTTGGGGACACAGGCGCACGGGATTGGTGAAGACAGATGTTCAAATCCAAAAAATTCCGATAAGCTGAATCGAGGTTGCACCCAAGCGACCTTTACCTCGCCCCTAAGGCGGGCAGGGACATGGTGTCCTTGCGCGTCTTTTCATGAAGATACGAGAGACAGGAGATATACATGTCGAAGAGCGTTAAGAGCATTCTCGCAATCGGCCTCGTTGCCTTTGTTGCAGCATGTGCCCAGCAGGCCGAAGAAGAGTTTGTTGTGGTCGAGCCGATCACCACAGAGCCCGTTTCGACCGGCAAGTACAAGTAAGCCCATTGGGCTAGGTACGGGACGGACCGGTTGGGCCGTCCCGTCCACCAAACTTTCCGCGCAACGCCCCGGTGATTCGGAGGGCGTAACATGCTGAAGCATCGCGGTTTTCCCGGTCGTTTGCCGGGCACGGATTTCCAATTCACCATTCGCCGCGCCAATCCCAAAGGGGCCAGCCCTCTGCTTCCTCGTGAGCGGTTTCGCGACCGTAGGCCCGCTGACAAGCGGGCGGATGTCGGATTCCTGCGCGCCATCTGGGAGTGTTTTGGCGCAGAGCCCTTTGAGCGGGGCAATCTGGATGCCGGGCGGTTGAGCTGGCTTTTGGGGCGCGAGGTGAAGCCTGCCGAGGAGCCCTTTGATCCCACGAGTTATGAGGCACTGCTGGTGCTTGATCTCGATGTGGCGCGATCGTCCTTTCCCGAGGTGTTCGAGTGAGAATGGGAGGGGGTGACCCAGTTTTTGGTGGCGCTTTGGGCGGCATTTTGCCTACAGGTTGTGTAAACGGGCAAAGGTCTGCCGACGCCGGTCTGTTGCGCAGCTCGTGCTTGGCGCATCGGCGCGTTGCTGGCAGATTAAGCCAAGTGGCGGGAGTCCTTTCCCCAGAGGTTGCGACCTTGCGTCGGTCCCGCCGCCCTTCCCCTTGTGGGCGATCCTATGCGGGCGTGCATGGATCGCCCACATTTTCGATCCGCGCAGATGAGGAGTCATCACTTGGTGCGGGTGGGCGGGCATTCGCCGATGCAGGCGGCCGCAGGCGCAATCGCTTTGACGCGGCCCTGTTCGCAGCGTTTTATGCCCGCGATATCCTATGCATCACCAAAGGAGAACGCCACACATGCAGAATATCCGATTGCACCCGATCCGACGGGGCATTGCCCCCATTTTGGCCGTCCTTGCCCTTGGCACGCTTGTCGCCTGCGGTGACACGGTTCCCGAACAGGCGCTGTTGGGGGGCGGTGCCGGCGCTCTTACAGGGGCGGCTGTCGGGGGCAGCGTTATCACAGGGGCCGCAGTCGGCGCTGCGGGCAATGTGGTCTATTGCCAAGCCTATCCCGGCCGGTGCTGACACTCTGATCCACAAGGCGGACGCAGGCGATTTGCCTGCCCGCCGCAAGATTTCAAACCGAACCATCGGCGCGCCCTGCGCCGGTGGTTTTTTTGTTGTGCCAAGAGAGATCCGGCGCGCCGCCTGAGGGGCTGCCGCGTAACGTGAGGAAGGGACGGAAGATGTTCAAGAAGATATTGATCGCCAACCGGGGCGAGATTGCCTGTCGCGTGATCAAGACCGCGCGCAAGATGGGCATCGCCACGGTGGCGATCTATTCGGATGCGGATCGCAATGCGCTGCATGTGCGCATGGCCGATGAGGCGGTGCATATCGGACCGGCCCCTGCGTCTGAGAGCTATATCGTCATCGACAAGGTGATGGCTGCGGTCAAGGCCACAGGGGCCGAGGCCGTGCATCCCGGCTATGGATTTCTGAGCGAGAATCCCAAGTTCGCACAGGCGCTGGAGGCGGCGGGTGTGGCCTTTGTCGGGCCTCCCGTTAAGGCTATTGAGGCGATGGGGGACAAGATCACCTCGAAGAAGATCGCGCAGGAGGCGGGCGTGAGCACTGTGCCCGGCTATATGGGCCTGATCGCCGATGCCGAAGAGGCGGTGACGATTTCGAACCAGATCGGTTATCCGGTGATGATCAAGGCCTCTGCGGGCGGCGGCGGCAAGGGGATGCGGATCGCCTGGACGGACGAGGAGGCGCGCGAGGGGTTTCAAAGCTCCAAGAACGAGGCGGCGAGTTCCTTTGGGGATGACCGGATATTCATCGAGAAATTCGTCACGCAGCCACGCCATATCGAGATTCAAGTGCTGTGCGATACCCATGGCAACGGCATCTATCTGGGCGAGCGGGAATGCAGCATTCAGCGCCGCAATCAAAAGGTGATCGAAGAGGCGCCGAGCCCGTTTCTGGATGAGGCCACGCGCAAGGCGATGGGGGAACAGGCCGTGGCGCTGGCACAGGCGGTGGGCTATGCCAGTGCCGGCACGGTCGAATTCATCGTCGATGGCGAGAAGAATTTCTTCTTCCTTGAAATGAACACGCGGTTGCAGGTGGAGCATCCGGTGACGGAGTTGATCACCGGTGTCGATCTGGTCGAGCAGATGATCCGGGTGGCTAATGGCGAGGCGCTGAGCCTGACGCAGGCCGATGTAAAGCTCAAGGGTTGGGCGATGGAGAGCCGCCTCTATGCCGAGGATCCCTATCGCGGGTTCCTGCCGTCGATTGGCCGTCTGACCCGCTATCGCCCGCCCGAGGAACTGGCGATGGACGGCGCGGTGGTGCGCAATGACACCGGCGTCTTTGAGGGCGGCGAGATCAGCATGTATTACGATCCGATGATCGCCAAGCTCTGCACCTGGGGGCATACCCGCGCCGAGGCGATTGAGGGGATGCGGGTGGCGCTGGACAGCTTTGAGGTTGAGGGGATTGGCCATAACCTGCCGTTCCTGAGCGCGGTGATGGATCACCCGCGCTTTGTCAGCGGCGATATCACCACGGCGTTCATTGCCGAGGAATATCCCGAAGGCTTTACCGGCGTGACCCTGCCGGAAGAGGCTCTGCGCGCGATTGCCGCGAGCACGGCGGCGATGCACCGGGTGGCGGAAATCCGGCGCACGCGGGTGTCGGGGCGGATGGACAATCACGAGCGCCATGTCGGCGAGGACTGGGTTGTGAGCCTTCAGGGCAAGAGCTTTGGCGTGGTGGTGGCCGCCGACCGCGAGGGGGCGACTGTGCGCTTTGAGGATGGTGACACGCTGCGGGTCACGAGCGACTGGACGCCGGGGGATCAATTGGCGCGGCTTGATGTGGATGGCCGGACGCTGGTGCTCAAGGTCGGCAAGATCAGCGGCGGGTTCCGTATCCGCACGCGGGGCGCTGATCTCAAGGTGCATGTGCGCACGCCGCGTCAGGCGGAACTGGCCGCGTTAATGCCCGAGAAACTGCCGCCTGATACATCCAAGTTGCTGCTCTGCCCGATGCCGGGGTTGATCGTGAAGGTCAATGTCGCGCCGGGCGACGAGGTGCAGGAGGGGCAGGCGCTCTGCACCGTGGAGGCGATGAAGATGGAAAACATTCTGCGCGCCGAACGCAAGGGCGTCGTGGCAAAGGTCAATGCCGGACCGGGCGACAGCCTGGCGGTGGATGATGTGATCATGGAGTTCGAATGAGGGGATGATCGAGCTTGCCCTGAATAACCTGCTGTTGCTGGGGGCTTGCGCCGCCGGCATTCTGCTGGTCGCCTTCTTCGTAATGGAGGAGGCGCCGGTGGCGCGGCGGGTGTTCGGGCAATTCATGTTTGTGATTGCCTTGCCGCTCTTGGTGTTGGTGGTGACGCCCTTGCTGCTCTTGGCCACATGGCTGGGGGTGAGCGTGCCGATCATGCAGGCCTTGATCGCGGGGCTGGTGATCGCGGGTGGCTGGCTTACGGGGGCAATCTTTAACGAGTTGGGCAAGGCCAAGGCCAAGGCCGAGCGGTTGCGCGATTTTCACAAGGCGATTTATGCCGAGATTGGCAATGCTCTGGCGGCGTTGTGGGACAGTGGCCGGGCGCAAGACTATGCAAGACAGACCATAGACCGGATGCAGCGTGAGCCGGATTACATCCCGTTCATTCCGCGGGAGCATCACGATCACATTTTCGATGCGATCACCACGCAGATTGATGTTCTGCCCCGGCAGACGATTGACGCGGTTGTGGCCTATTACAGTCTGGTCAAGGGAATCGCGAACCTTGCCGATGACATGCGGGGAGATCGGTTTCAAAGCCTGTCTCAGGACCGGCGCATTCTGCTGTATTCAGATTATCTGGAGATGCGGCGCCAAGCCTTTGATACCGGGCAATTCGCGCTCAAACTGATCAAGGCCTATGCCGCCGATGGGGCATCTGCGGCGGAGCGTCTGCTGATCAATAGCCGGGACGCGGACCTGTCCGCCCGGTCACAGGGATCGGAGTGAAGGGAATGTCAGGATCTTTTTCCATTGGTTCCGTGTCCTCGATTGAGCCTGCGCAGGGCACCATGCTCTGCCCGTTGAATATAGGGTGGCTGGTCGGCTTTCGCAAGCGATGTGGCCGTGTCGGGCGCACGGGCCTTGGGTTCGGCTTGGCGGGACTGGTGGGGCTGTCCGCCTGCGCGCGGGACGCAGAGGCGGCGCAGCGGGGGCGGTTGGCGGCGTGGTTTGCCTTGGGCGAGACTGTGGAATTCACGGCGATGATGCACTGTGCCGTCGGCCTCTACCGGGTGGCCGACGGGCGGATCAAGGCGGCGATGCCGGTGGCAGGCTCTGCGCCTGAGATGGCGCGGGTGCTGGGCGCGCGGGGGCGCGCGGCATGGGGCGCGCCGGGGCAGGCCCCCGATGCCGCGATGATCGCAATGGCCAATGTCGACAGACCCACCGGCATGGCCATGCGGCGAGCGGGGCTTGAGGCGCGGGCCTGTATGGGTGAGGTGAGCGAGAGCGCGTTTCATCATCTGCTGGGCACGCCCGGCGTGGTTCTGGCCTGGGAGGCCGAGACCGGCGCGCTGATGCTGATGGACCCCGGCACCGGGCTCTTGATCGTGGCGATGGGAGAGGGCTGATGGGGCGCGGGGATCAGCTGTCGCCGGGTCGCTCGCGCAGTTCCTGTTGGCGCATCGGCAGCTTGTCGATGGTGCGGATGATCTCGCGCACATGCCAAGGCGCGGGCTTGCGCAGATATATGACGCCATCCTTGCCGATGAGCACAAGGCCAAACCCGCGCGGGCGCAGTGTCTTGCGCAGGTCCGAGCGGGCGTCGGGGTCCGTATCGGTGATCACCACCACATCGAGGGCAGTGAGCACATCGAGCCGGTCGCTGATATACCCCATCTGTTCGACATATCGCGGATCGGCGGGGGTATCGGCAAAGATCACGAGCGGTCTTTTGAGCCAGAGGAAATCATTCAAATTGATCGCATCGGCCGTGAGGATTGAGGCGGATGCGGGGGCTGTACCACTGTCCTGCGCAAAACCGGTAGTGGCGATAAATGCCGCTAAAACAAGGGATAAGATGGGTTTCATGGGCTCTCCTGCTGGCACAGATATAGGCCGGTTGGTGGCGTTTGCGAAGGGCGAATGCCGCAGCCGCGTGAATTTTTCAGGGTTAAGCGCATGGTCAGGAATTGGTCGCAGGATCGGAGGCAAGAGTTTCCGGCCGCGGATTGCGGCGATTCGAAAGGTCAGACCTGACATGGAGATCATCCTGCATCTGGGGGCGCATCGCACCGCCTCGACATCGTTTCAGCATTACATGCGGGCCAATGCGGCCGAGTTGGCCGCGCAGGGCCTTGGCTATTGGGGGCCGGAGGTGACGCGCGACGGGGTGCTGAGCGGGGTCATTCCGATCGCCGGAGCGATGAGCGCTACCGTGCAGTTGGACCGTGCGCGTGGGCGCATCGCGCTGCGGCTGGCCGAGGCGCGGGCGCAGGGGCTGAAGCGCGTGCTGGTGAGCGACGAGAACATGATCGGCGCGGCGCGGCGCAACCTGCGGCGCGGCCGGCTCTATCCGGGCATAGGCGAGCGAATGGCGCGGTTTGCGCATGCGTTCGATGGGCGCATCACCCGCGTGGCCCTGTCGGTGCGGGGACAAGACAGTTGGTGGGCCTCGGCATTGGCCTATGGCGTCGGGCGTGGTCATGCTGTGCCGGAGGTCGATGATCTGGACCGCTTGGTGACGGTCAACCGCCATTGGCGCGAGGTGATCGGCGATCTGGCCTGTGCGCTGCGCGGTGTCGATCTGGTGGTGCTGCCGCATGAGGCACATGCCGGGCGGCCCGAGGATCGCTTGCGCGCCATGACCGGGATCGAGGCGTTGCCGCGCAAGGCGTCACGGCTCTGGCTCAACCGCGCGCCCGATCTGGCGGCTTTGCGCCGCGCTGTGGCGGCGCGGGGCGGAGATGTGACGCAATTGCCCGAGGGCGAGGGGCGCTGGCAGCCCTTTGACCGGGATCAGAGATTGGCCCTGCAAGAGGCCTATGCCGACGATCTGTTCTGGCTCGGAGCCGGGGCGGAGGGTCTGGCGCGACTATGTGAGGAAACCGGACCGGATGAGGCGGGGAGACACCTGCCCTCTGGCCAGAATGCAAGAGGACATCAGAATGGCTTTGAAGAAAGACGATTGGCGTAAGCTGGCGGCGGCGGAACTCAAGGGACGGCCGCTCGAAGATCTGACCTGGAAGACGCTGGAGGGCATTCCCGTCGCGCCGCTCTATACCGCCGAGGATGTGGCGGAGCTGCCGCATATGGGGGGCATTCCGGGGGCAGCGCCGTTCACACGCGGGGTCAAGGCCACGATGTATGCCGGGCGTCCCTGGACGATCCGGCAATATGCCGGATTCTCCACGGCGGAGGAGTCGAACGCCTTTTACCGCCGCAATCTGGCGGCGGGGCAGCAGGGGGTGTCGGTCGCCTTTGATCTGGCCACGCATCGCGGCTATGACAGCGATCATGCGCGCGTCGAGGGTGATGTCGGCAAAGCCGGGGTGGCGATTGACAGCGTCGAGGATATGAAAATCCTCTTTGATGGCATCCCGCTCGATAAGGTCAGCGTCAGCATGACGATGAACGGTGCGGTGATCCCGGTTCTGGCCAGTTTCATTGTCGCGGGGGAAGAGCAGGGGCATGACAAGAGCCTGCTGTCGGGCACCATTCAGAATGACATTCTGAAAGAATTCATGGTGCGCAACACCTATATCTATCCGCCCAAACCGTCGATGCGGATCGTGTCGGATATCATCGCCTATACCGCCGAGCATATGCCGAAGTTCAACTCGATCTCGATTTCCGGCTATCACATGCAGGAGGCGGGCGCGAACCTTGTGCAGGAGCTTGCCTATACGCTGGCGGATGGGCGCGAATATGTGCGTGCCGCGATTGAGGCGGGGATGGATGTCGACAGTTTCGCGCCGCGTCTGTCGTTCTTCTTTGCCATCGGGATGAATTTCTTTATGGAGGCGGCCAAGTTGCGGGCGGCGCGGCTCTTGTGGCACCGCATTATGACCGAGTTCGGCGCGACGCGCGAGACCTCCAAGATGCTGCGCACCCATTGTCAGACCAGTGGTGTGAGTTTGCAGGAGCAGGACCCCTATAACAATGTCATTCGCACCGCCTATGAGGCGATGAGCGCGGTTCTGGGCGGCACGCAATCGCTGCATACCAATGCGCTGGATGAGGCGATTGCCCTGCCCACGGATTTCTCGGCGCGGATCGCGCGCAACACGCAGTTGATCCTGCAGGAGGAAACCGGGGTGACCAAGGTGGTCGATCCGCTGGCGGGGTCGTATTACGTCGAGAAGCTGACGCATGATCTGGCGGAGAAGGCCTGGGCGCTGATCGAGGAAGTCGAGGACATGGGCGGCATGACCCGCGCGGTCGAGAGCGGCATGCCCAAATTGCGGATCGAGGAGACGGCGGCGACCCGGCAGGCGATGATCGACCGGGGTGACGAGGTGATCGTCGGCGTGAACAAGTATCGCAAGGACAAGGAAGACCCGATCGACATTCTCGACATCGACAATGACAAGGTACGGGAGTCTCAGATCGCGCGGTTGGAGCGTATTCGGGCGAGCCGGGACGAGGCCGCCTGTCAGGCCGCGCTCGACGAATTGACGCGCCGTGCGCGCGAGGGGGGCAATCTGCTTGACGCGGCGGTGGATGCCGCGCGGGCGCGCGCCACTGTGGGAGAGATCAGCATGGCACTGGAAAAGGAATTCGGGCGGCACCGCGCCGAGGTCAAGACGCTGGCCGGGGTGTATGGCGCGGCCTATGAGGGCGATGCGGGCTTTGCCGCCATTCAGAAATCGGTGGAGGATTTCGCCGAGGTAGAGGGGCGGCGGCCGCGCATGCTGGTCGTCAAGATGGGGCAGGACGGGCATGACCGGGGGGCCAAGGTGATTGCCACGGCCTTTGCCGATATCGGGTTTGACGTCGATGTCGGCCCCTTGTTCCAAACGCCCGAGGAGGCGGCGCAGGATGCCATAGACAATGACGTGCATGTCGTGGGGATCAGTTCTCAGGCGGCAGGGCACAAGACACTGGCCCCCAAACTGATCGAGGCGCTACGGGCGCGCGATGCGGGCGATATTATCGTGATCTGCGGCGGCGTCATTCCGCAGCAGGACTATGCCTTTTTGCAAAAAGCGGGGGTCAAGGCGATCTTTGGGCCGGGCACGAATATTCCCGAGGCGGCCAAGGACATTCTGCGGCTCATTCGCGAGGCGCGTGGATAGGGTGTAAGGGGGGCGGTGGGGGCGTTTGCTGACGCTGACCCCAAGCGATGAGCCGCGTGGTGCCCGACCGCCGCGCGGCGGCGCTACGCGCCTTTGTTCCGCGCATTGGGGATTGAGGCCAAGGTCAGCAAAAGGCCGCAAAACAGTCTTTGGTCTGTCGGCCTGACCGAGGCGGGCTGGGACCGAACGGCTAGGCGTCTGTCCCGGTTTGCGCAATCGCCGTGCCTGCGGCCCAGCCCGACGACCACGCCCATTGGAAGTTGTAGCCGCCAAGCCAGCCGGTTACATCCACGGCCTCGCCAATGGCATAGAGGCCGGGGAGATGCCGGGACTCGAGGGTCTTGGACGAGAGCCCGTCGGTGGCGATACCGCCAAGCGTGACTTCGGCGGTGCGGTAGCCTTCGGTGCCGGTGGGTTTGAGCGTCCAGCCGCGCAGCGCGTCGGTGATCGCAGCCAACCGTGCGTCGGAGTGATCGGCGAGATTGCCTGCGAGACCAAGGGCAGGGGCGAGATAGGCCACCAGTTTCGCGGGCAAGTGATGGCTGAGGTCGGTGGTAATGTTGCGACGACCTGCGGTCTGACGCTGTTGGCGGAGTGCGTCATAGAGCGTGGCGTTGGGGTCAAGATCAAGGGATATCGGCTGACCCTCACGCCAGACGGACGAGATTTGCAGGATCGCGGGGCCAGAGAGGCCGCGATGGGTGAACAGCGCCGCCTCGTCAAAGCTGATCCCGTCGCAACTGGCGCGCACCGGCAGAGCGGTGCCCGAGAGCGCGGCAAAGGGCGCGTCGGAAAAGGTGAGCGGCACAAGGGCGGGGCGAATGTCCGTCAACTGATGGCCGAATTGCTGTGCGATGTCATAGGCCATGCCGGTGGCGCCCATCTTGGGGATGGATTTGCCGCCCGTGGCGAGCACGAGGTTGCGGGCCGTGACCGTGACACGCCGCCCCTCGCGGTCGAGCGTGACGCAGAAGTGGCGGCCGTCATGCGTGACATCCGACACTTGCGTCGAGAGCCAGAGTTCGGCCCCGGCTTGGCGCAGTTCCTTGACCAGCATGGCAACGATTTGGGTCGCCTTGTCGTCACAAAAGAGCTGGCCCAGGGTTTTTTCGTGCCAGGCGATGCCGTGGCGCGCGATGAGATCGAGAAAATCCCATTGGGTATAGCGCGAGAGCGCCGACTTGCAGAAATGCGGGTTGGCCGAGATGAAATTCGCCGGTGTCGTGCCAAGGTTGGTGAAATTGCAGCGCCCGCCGCCCGAGATTCGGATCTTTTCGCCCGGTGCGCGTGCATGGTCGATCACCAGCGTGCCCGGCCCGGCATGGGCGGCACACATCATGCCGGCGGCCCCGGCCCCGAGAATAAGAGTGGTGCAGGCGTGGCGCATGGGCATGGCTCTGACGCGAAATGCTGCCGATTGGCAAGGGGATAGTTCTGGCATTAAGGTGAAAATAACGCTAGGATATGTGTCAGACCCCGAAAAGGGGCGCAAGATGCATGAGGCGGCAGTCAGATGACAGAAATGGTCTACGGGGCAATGCCCCTGCGGGACGCAGAGCCCGTCCTTCCGAAATGGTGGCGCACGATCGACAAATGGTCGCTGACCTGTGTTCTGATCCTGTTCAGTATCGGGATGTTGCTGGGCCTTGCGGCCTCGCCGCCCTTGGCAGAGAAAAACGGGCTTGGTGCGTTTTATTACGTGCAGAGGCAGGCGCTGTTTGGCGGGATGGCGCTGGCAGTGATGGTGCTGGTGTCGATGATGCGCCCAGAGATGGTGCGACGTCTGGCGGTGTTGGGGTTCCTTGCTGCGTTTCTTGCCCTGATGGCGCTGCCGTTTCTCGGCACCGATTTCGGCAAGGGCGCTGTGCGGTGGTACAGTCTGGGCTTTGCCTCGGTTCAGCCGTCAGAGTTTCTCAAGCCGGTGTTTGTGGTGGTCGCGGCCTGGATGATGGCCGCAAGCCAACAGGTGAATGGGCCGCCGGGGCTGAGTTGGTCGTTTCTGCTGACCATCGTGATCCTTGCCTTTCTGGCGATGCAGCCTGATTTTGGGCAGGCGGCGCTGGTGCTGTTTGGCTGGGGTGTGATGTATTTTGTGGCCGGTGCGCCGGTGACGCTGCTGTTGGGCATGGCGGGGGGCGTGGTGCTTGTCGGGACCTTTGCCTATTCCAATTCCGAGCATTTTGCGCGACGGATCGACGGGTTTCTAAGCCCGGAGGTGGACCCGACAACGCAGCTTGGCTTTGCCACCAATGCGATCCGCGAGGGCGGATTTTTTGGCGTCGGCGTGGGTGAGGGACAGGTGAAATGGAGCCTGCCGGATGCGCATACGGATTTCATCATCGCGGTGGCGGCTGAGGAATACGGGCTGGTTCTCGTGCTCTGCATCATTGCTCTTTATGCCAGTGTCGTCGTACGCTCGCTGATGCGGTTGATGCGGGAACGCGATCCGTTCATTCGGTTGGCGGGGACCGGGCTTGTGATCATGTTTGGGGCGCAAGCGATGATCAACATGGGTGTGGCGGTGCGCCTTCTGCCTGCGAAGGGCATGACGCTGCCGTTTGTGAGCTATGGTGGATCCTCTGTGGTAGCGGGGGGCATTGCCGTGGGCATGCTTCTTGCCTTTACCCGGACGCGGCCACAGGGCCAGATCGGGGATATTCTGCGGGGGCGGCGGTGAGCGCGCGGCAGCCCCTCTTGATCATCGCGGCGGGCGGCACGGGCGGGCATATGTTTCCGGCGCAGGCGCTGGCCGAGGTGATGCTGCGGCGGGGCTGGCGGGTGCGTCTGAGCACCGATGCGCGCGGGGCGCGCTATGTGGGCGGCTTTCCGCATTCCGTCGAGATCGAGCAGGTGGCTAGCGCCACCTTTGCGCGGGGCGGCCTTGTCAACAAAGTGATGGTGCCGTTTCAGGTCGCGGGCGGCGTGGTGGGAGCCGGACTGCGGATGATGCGCGACAAGCCGGATGTGGTGGTGGGCTTTGGTGGCTATCCGAGCATTCCGGCCTTGGTCGCGGCATGGGCGTTGCGGCGTCCGCGCATGGTCCATGAGCAGAACGGGGTTCTGGGCCGGGTCAATCGAATTTTTGCGAGGCGGGTCGATGTGGTGGCCTGCGGCACATGGCCGACAACGCTGCCGGAGGGTGCCGAAGGCGTGCCGGTGGGCAATCCGGTGCGTGCGGCCGTGCTGGAGCGGGCGGGGGCGGGGTATATCGCGCCCGGAGATTATCCGATGTCGGTGCTGGTGATCGGCGGCTCTCAAGGCGCGCGGATCCTCAGCGATGTGGTGCCCGCCGCGATTGCCGCGCTGCCGGAGGCGATCCTGCGCAATGTCCGGGTGAGCCATCAGGCGCGCGAAGAGGATATGAACCGCGTGGCGCGGTTCTACGCCGGGGCCGGGATTGATGCGGATGTTCAGCCGTTTTTCCGCGATGTGCCGCGGCGCATGACTGAGGCGCAATTGGTCATCAGCCGGGCGGGAGCGTCGAGTATCGCCGATATTTCCATCATCGGGCGACCTGCGATCCTGATCCCCTATGCCGCCGCGGCGGGGGACCATCAGGCCGCCAATGCGCGCGGGTTGGCGGCGGCTGGCGGGGCAATCGTGATCCCCGAGAGCCGGCTATCCGAGGCGGTGCTGACCGAACAGATTGCCGCTGTGCTGAGCGATCCGAGGGGCGCGTCGATGATGGCGCAGGCGGCGCTGAGCTGCGGGATGCCGGACGCGCCACAACATCTGGCCGATATGGTCGAAGACATTGCGAATAAAGGGCAGAGCCGATGAATGCAGCCACCAAGCTACCGACCGATATTGGACCGATTCATTTCGTGGGGATCGGCGGTATTGGCATGTCGGGGATTGCCGAGGTGCTGATCAACCATGGCTACCGGGTGCAGGGGTCTGATCTGAAATCCACCCCCATCACCGAGCGGTTGGCGGGTATCGGCGCCACGGTATTCGAGGGGCAGCGGGCGGAGAACCTGGACGGGGCAGAGGTGGTGGTCATTTCTTCGGCCATCAAGCCGGGCAATCCCGAGCTGGATGAGGCACGCAAGCGTGGCTTGCCGGTCGTGCGCCGGGCCGAGATGCTGGCAGAGCTGATGCGGCTCAAGTCCAACATCGCCGTGGCGGGCACCCATGGCAAGACGACCACAACGACGCTTGTCGCGGAGCTGTTGGTCAAGGGCGGGATTGATCCCACGGTGATCAACGGTGGTGTGATCCATGCCTATGGCAGCAATGCGCGTATGGGGCAGGGCGAGTGGATGGTGGTGGAGGCCGACGAGAGCGACGGCACCTTTAACCGTCTGCCCGCGACCATTGCCATCGTCACCAATATCGACCCCGAGCATATGGAGCATTGGGGCGATTTCGAGCGGTTGCGGCAGGGGTTTTACGACTTTGTCAGCAATATTCCGTTTTACGGTCTGGCTGTCTGTTGCACTGATCATCCCGAAGTGCAGGCGCTGGTGGGGCGGATCACTGACCGTCGGGTTCTGACCTATGGGTTCAACGCGCAGGCCGATGTGCGCGCGGTCAATCTGACCTACGAGAAGGGTGTCGCGCATTTTGATGTGGCTCTTCAGGCCGAAGGGCGGGTGATCGAAGGCTGCACCCTGCCGATGCCCGGCGATCACAATGTCAGCAATGCGCTGAGTGCCGTGGCGGTGGCCCGGCATCTGGGCATGAAGGCCGATGAAATCCGCGCGGCCTTGGCCAGTTTCGGCGGCGTCAACCGGCGCTTTACCCGCGTAGGCGAGGTGGACGGTGTCACCATTATCGACGATTACGGTCATCATCCGGTGGAGATTGCCGCCGTGCTGCGCGCCGCACGGCAGGCGACGACCGGTCGGGTGATCGCGGTGCATCAGCCGCATCGCTATACCCGCCTGTCGAGCCTGTTTGATGATTTCTGCGGCTGCTTCAACGAGGCGGATGTGGTGGCGATTGCCGAGGTTTATGCCGCTGGTGAAGATCCCATTCCGGGGGCGAGCCGGGATGATCTTGTGGCGGGGCTCATCCGGCACGGCCATCGACACGCCCGCGCTATCCGTGACGAGGACGATCTGGAGCGGCTGGTGCGCGAGCAGGCCGGACCGGGGGATATGGTTGTCTGTCTGGGCGCGGGCACGATCAGTGCCTGGGCCAACGGGCTACCTGCGCGTCTCAAGGGATAGAGACATGGCCGAGATCCTCAAACGCAGGATCGGGCTAGGATTGCTGACCGCTTACGGTGTTGGGGTCATGGTGGGGGCCGGGATTTACGTTCTGGTCGGGGCCGTGGCCGCCGAAGCCGGAATCTGGGCACCCTTGGCCTTTGTGCTGGCGGGGGTCATCGCCGCCCCCACAGCGCTGAGTTATGCTGAGTTTTCCACCCGGTTTCCGGAAGCCGCCGGCGAGGCGGCCTTTGTCGCAAAGGGGGTGCAAGCGCCATGGTTGGGCACGCTGGTCGGGCTGGCGATTGTGATGGCCGGGGCGGTATCGGCAGCGGCAGTGTTGCGTGGTGGCGTGGGGTATCTGGGCGCAGTGACGGGATGGCCTGCGGGGCCGAGCATGGTGGTGATCGGGGCGCTGTTGGCGGCGGTGGCCGTGGTCGGCGTGTTGGAGAGCCTTGCGCTTGCCGCGATCTTTACGGTGGTTGAGGTTCTGGGACTGGGTCTGGTGGTTTATGCAGGGTTCAGCGCCGTGCCTGTCGCGGATTTTCAGATGCCGCAAGAGATAGTCTGGTCGGGCGTGACGGCCGGGGCGGTGCTGGCTTTCTTCGCCTTCATCGGGTTTGAGGATATCGTCAACATGGCCGAAGAGGTGCGCGAACCGGAGCGCGTCCTGCCCCGTGCAATCCTGTTGTCCCTGATCATCACGAGCCTGCTTTACGCGTTGGTCACTTGGGCGGCGGTGCGGTCGGTGCCGCTCGAGCGGCTTGGCGCGAGTGAGCAGCCCTTGGCGCTGGTGTGGCAAATGGGGCAGGGCGGCAGTGCCGCGTTTTTGTCATTGATCGCGGTGGTGGCGGCATTGAATGGCGTTCTGGCGCAGATGGTGATGGCGAGCCGGGTTCTGTTTGGTCTGGGACGGCGCAGTGCATGGCTGTCCGTGTTTCACCACGCGCACCCCCGGTTTGGCACGCCAGTGCGCGCAACCGCACTGATCGGTGTGGCGGTCATCGGGGGCGCGCTGGCCTTGCCGGTGGCGGAGTTGGCGGGTGTGACCTCGACGTTGCTCTTGACGGTGTTCGTGATGGTCAATGGCGCGCTGATCCTGATGAAGCGGCGGGTGCCCGAAGCGGCGTTTCGGGTGCCGGTGGCGGTGCCGGTCTTTGGTGTGGTGGTGGCGTTGGCCGCCTTGGGCGCGAGCCTTGGAGGGTTGGGATGACACTGTCTCTGATATTGGCCTGCCTCTGGGCGGTGGCTGCAAATGTCTTGGCGATGCTGCCAAGCCGCGACAATTACTGGCGGCGGGCCTATGTTCTGATAGCGCTCGGCGTGCCGATCCTCGGGTTTGTCACATGGCAGAACGGACCTTGGATTGGTCTGTTGGTGATGGTCGCGGGCATGAGCGTTTTGCGTTGGCCGGTGATCTATCTCGGGCGTTGGATCAGGCAGCGCTTGGGGTAGCTCGGGCGCATGGGGCTTTACCTTGGGCGCGGCAGAAGGCAGAAGAACCGCCATGATGAGATTTCCTGATACGCGGGGCGCATTGACCCCGAATAGGCCTTTGGCCGATCTGACCTGGTTGCGCGTGGGCGGGCCAGCGGATTGGCTGTTTCAACCGGCTGATCTGGAGGATCTGGCAGCATTTCTGGCTGGGCTGGATGCGGCGGTGCCAGTTTTTCCCATGGGTGTGGGCAGCAATCTCATTGTGCGCGATGGGGGTCTTCATGCCGTGGTGATCCGGTTGGGACGCGGGTTCAACGGTATTCGCGTTGAGGGTCCGCGCGTCGTTGCCGGGGCGGCCGCGCTCGATGCGCATGTCGCACGGCGGGCGGCGGAGGCGGGAGTGGACCTCACATTTCTGCGCACTATTCCGGGCAGCATCGGTGGCGCGGTGCGGATGAACGCGGGCTGCTATGGGGCCTATGTGGCGGATCATCTGATCGAGGCGCGGGCCGTGACACGCGGCGGTGAGGTGGTGACGCTATCGCCCGATGCGCTGCAATTTGCCTATCGGCACAGCGCGCTGCCGGACGGCTGGGTGATCTTTGAGGCGACGTTTGAAGGCGTGCCGGGCGATCCGGCGACGCTGGAGGCCAAGATGGCCGAGCAGATCGCCAAGCGTGATGCCACACAGCCCACCAAAGAGCGCAGTGCCGGCAGCACATTCCGCAATCCGGCCGGGTTTTCCTCGACCGGGCGGGCCGATGATGTGCAGGATCTCAAGGCCTGGAAGGTGATCGACGAGGCGGGATTGCGCGGCGCGCGGCGGGGGGCGGCGCAGATGAGCGAGATGCATCCCAACTTTTTGATCAACACCGGCGGGGCCTCTGCTGCTGATCTTGAGGGCCTCGGCGACGAGGTGCGAAAAAAGGTTTTTCAAATGCGTGGAATAGAGTTAGAGTGGGAAATCATGAGGGTCGGTGAACCGGCTCCGGGCGCAAGCCCTCAGGCAGACTAACAAAAACAATACGACAACAGGGCCGGTAAACCGGTCCGGGACATTGAGGCACATGGTGGTTGGTTCGAGCAGAACAACCCCGAAAGTGGCGGTGATCATGGGCGGCCCCTCGGCGGAGAGGGACGTGTCGCTCTCTTCAGGGCGTGAATGCGCCGTCGCGTTGAGGGAAGCAGGGTTTGAGGTGGTCGAGGTGGATGCCGCGACAGACCTCTGCACGCGTTTACAAGACATAAAGCCGGACGTGGTATTCAATGCCCTGCATGGGCGTTGGGGTGAGGATGGGTGCGTGCAGGGGATGTTGGAATGGCTGGGCCTGCCCTATACTCATTCGGGCGTTCTGTCGTCCGCTCTCGCCATGGACAAGGAGCGCACCAAGGTGGCCTACCGCGCGGCCGGTCTGCCTGTGGTCGACAGCGTGTTGGCGCGGCGTGACGAGGTGCGGGCCGGGCATGTGATGCCGCCGCCCTATGTGGTCAAGCCCTACAATGAGGGATCGTCCGTAGGCGTCTATCTGGTCGAGGCCGGGGCCAACCGGCCGCCTGCGCTCTCGGATGATATGCCGGATGTGGTGATGGTCGAGAGCTATGCACCGGGGCGTGAACTCACGACCACGGTGATCGGCGACCGGGCTCTGACGGTGACGGATATCCTGACCGAAGGCTGGTATGACTACGATGCCAAATACAAGCCCGGTGGCTCGCGCCATGTGGTGCCTGCCGATGTGCCGCAGGAGATCTTCGACGCGTGCCTCGACTATGCGCTGCGGGCGCATGAGGTTCTGGGCTGTCGCGGGGTGAGCCGCACTGATTTTCGCTGGGATGAAGCGCGCGGTCTTGACGGGTTGATCCTGCTTGAGACCAACACGCAGCCGGGGATGACGCCGACCTCCTTGGTGCCGGAACAGGCGCAGGCGCTGGGCATTTCCTTTCCTGAATTGTGCCGCTGGATGGTGGAGGATGCGTCATGCAACCGGTAATTCCGCGGGCTGATCCGGCACCATCACGGATGTCATATCGCCTCCAGCGGTTGATGCTGACGCCGCTTTATCGACGGCTGATCCGGTTCGGTTTGCCGGTGCTCGTGATTGCTGGGCTGGTCGGAGGGTATCTGGGCAGCGAGGCGCGGCGCACGGCGCTGGTGGAGCAGATTGCGGACCTCCGCCACCAGATTGAGACGCGCCCCGAGTTCATGGTCAACCTTTTGTCGGTCGAAGGCGCGAGCACGAGCGTGCAAGAGGATATTCGCGAGATTTTCCCCTATGACCTTCCCGCGAGCTCGTTCGACCTCGTGCTCGACGACATTCGGGTGATGATCGAGGAATTGCCTGCCGTGGCGCGTGCTGAGGTGCGCATTCGGCAGGGTGGCGTTTTGGTGGCCGAGATCACCGAGCGCGTGCCGGTCGCGCTCTGGAAAACGCGGGATGCGCTGAACGTGATTGATATCGAAGGTCAGGTGATCGGGGTGGTCAATGCCCGCTCTGAGCGCGCCGATTTGCCGGTGGTGGCAGGCGAAGGCGCACCCGAGCAGGTGGCAGAAGCGCTGGACGTTCTGCACGCTGCGGCTCCGATGGGGCTGGAGCTGCGCGGTCTTGTGCGGATGGGCGAGCGGCGTTGGGATCTGGTTCTATCGGATGGCAAGCGCGTTCTCTTGCCCGAGAGCGGGGCGGTGCGCGCGTTAGAGCGGGTGATGGTGCTTCATGGGGCGCAGGACATGCTGGAGCGGGATCTGGCGGCGGTGGATATGCGGATCGCGGCGCGTCCGACGATCCGATTGAACGAAGCGGCCATGGAAGACTGGTGGACGATAACTCAGATGAGCTTGGGGACGAACTGACGATGATCGAGCTGTATGAATCCCAAAGGGCGATGCGCCATATGCGCAAGGCGGCGATGCAGAGGGGCGTGGTCGCGGTGCTGGATGTGGGCACCTCCAAGATCGCCTGTCTGGTGCTGCGGTTTGATGGCACCGAGCGGTTGCATGAGGCCGAGGGAATTGGCCGGATGGCCGGGCAAGCCGGGTTCCGGGTGATCGGGGCGGCGACGACACGCTCGCGCGGGGTGCGCTTTGGCGAGATCGACGCCATGGCCGAGACCGAGCGCGCCATTCGCACCGCCGTTCAGGCGGCGCAGAAGATGGCCAATATCCGGGTCGATCATGTCATTGCCTGTTTTTCGGGCGCAGGGCCGCGCAGCTATGGTCTGGCCGGGCAAGTCGAGTTGGAAGGCCATACCGTCAGCGAACAGGATATCAGCCGCGTGCTGAGCGCCTGCGACGTGCCGGATTTCGGCGAGGGCCGCGAGGTGCTGCATGCGCAGCCGGTCAATTTTGCGCTGGATCATCGCAGTGGCCTGATTGATCCGCGCGGGCAGATGGGGCAGGTCTTGTCCACCGACATGCATATGCTGACGGTGGACGGTGCCGCGATCCAGAACCTAGCCTATTGCGTCAAGCGGTGTGACCTGGAACTGGCAGGGGTTGCCAGCTCTGCCTATGTGTCGGGCATCGCGGCGCTGGTCGAGGACGAGCAGGAACTGGGTGCCGCCTGTATTGATCTGGGCGGCGGCACGTCGGGTGTGTCGATCTTTATCAAGAAACACATGATCTATGCCGATAGCGTCCGCATGGGCGGCGATCATGTCACCAATGACATTTCCATGGGGTTGCAGGTGCCGCAGGCCACCGCCGAGCGGATCAAGACCTTTTACGGCGGTGTCGTGGCCACCGGCATGGATGACCGCGAGATGATCGAGATCGGGGGCGACACCGGCGATTACGAGCATGATCGGCGGCGGGTGAGCCGGGCCGAACTGATCGGGATCATGCGCCCGAGGGTCGAGGAAATTCTCGAAGAGGTGCGCGCGCGGTTGGATGCCGCAGGGTTCGATCATCTGCCCAGCCAACAGATCGTGTTGACCGGAGGCGGCAGCCAGATCCCCGGTCTTGACGGGTTGGCAAGCAAGATCTTGGGGCAGCAGGTGCGTCTGGGGCGGCCTCTGCGGGTGCATGGGCTGCCGCAGGCGGCGACCGGGGCGGGGTTTGCCAGTGCGGTGGGTATGTGCCTCTTTGCGGCCAATCCGCAGGACGAATGGTGGGATTTCGAGATTCCCGTCGATCGCTATCCGGCGCGCTCGCTGAAGCGGGCGATGAAATGGTTTCGGGACAACTGGTGACCGCAAGATGTGGCGTCATCGGCGAAATCCCGCGAAAAAGACCACGAAAGGCGCCATATTTAGTGGCTGTTTCGTGTTTTTTAGGTGACGATTGGGCCAACCATCGGTAAGAATGGTGCCAATCAGGCGGAAAACAGCCCGCGAATGTGGGCATCAGGACAGGCGGACAAGCTATGACACTCAACCTCACTATGCCCGGACATGACGAGCTGAAGCCCCGTATCACCGTTTTCGGTGTGGGTGGGGCGGGTGGCAACGCCGTGAACAACATGATCGAGAAGCAACTCGATGGTGTGGATTTCGTGGTGGCCAACACGGATGCGCAGGCCCTGAGCCAGAGCAATGCGGAAAGCCGCATTCAGCTGGGCGTCAAGGTAACTGAGGGGCTGGGCGCAGGCGCGCGGGCCTCTGTCGGGGCCGCCGCCGCCGAAGAGAGCATCGAGCAGATCGTTGATCATCTGGCGGGTGCGCATATGTGCTTTATCACCGCCGGCATGGGCGGGGGCACCGGCACCGGGGCCGCACCGATCATCGCGCAGGCCGCGCGTGAGTTGGGCGTGCTGACGGTGGGTGTTGTCACCAAGCCGTTCCAGTTCGAGGGCGCCAAGCGGATGCGTCAGGCCGAAGAAGGCGTTGAGGCGCTGCAAAAGATGGTCGACACGCTGATCATCATCCCCAACCAGAACCTGTTCCGTCTGGCCAATGAAAAAACGACCTTTACCGAGGCGTTCAGCATGGCCGACGATGTTCTCTATCAGGGCGTCAAGGGTGTGACCGATCTGATGGTGCGCCCCGGCCTCATCAACCTTGACTTCGCCGATGTGCGCGCCGTGATGGACGAGATGGGCAAGGCGATGATGGGCACCGGGGAGGATAGCGGCGAGGATCGCGCCATCCAGGCCGCAGAAAAGGCGATTGCCAACCCGCTCCTGGATGAAATCAGCCTGCGCGGGGCCAAGGGTGTGTTGATCAACATCACCGGCGGTCATGACCTCACGCTGTTCGAATTGGACGAAGCCGCCAACCGCATCCGCGAGGAAGTGGACCCGGATGCGAATATCATCGTGGGGTCGACCCTTGATCCGTCGATGGAAGGCTCGATCCGTGTCAGCGTTGTGGCGACGGGTATCGACGTGAGCCAAGTGGCCGCCGATTTGCCCGTGCCGCGCCGCTCGATGGCGCAGCCGCTCAAGCAGCAAGTCAGTGCCGAAGTTCCGGCCCCGGCCCCGGTTGCACAGCCCGAGCCTGCACCGGTTGCCGCCCGAGTGGCCGAGCCTGAGCCCTCGCTCTTTGGTGCGATGGACGCGCAGCGCGCCGCTGCCGAGGAGCAGATGGAGGATATCTTTGACGACGAGATCGCCGCTGACGATCTGCCGCCGCCGGCCTATCAGCCGCGCGTCGAGGAATTCGCGCGCAGCACCTATGCCGAAGAGGATGATCTCGATGCCTATGTCGCGCCGCGCGCCCCGGCCCCCGGCACGCCCACTCCTGAGGCATTGCAGCGGTTGCAGGCCGCTGTCGGTCGCACCCCGGTGCAGCCACAACAGCGCCGCCCCGAGCCCGAGGCCCGTGCGCCAGAAGAGCGTCCGCGCTTTGGCATAAACTCGCTGATCAACCGGATGACCGGGCATGCCGCCCCCGAGGCGGAGCGTCCGCAGGCGGCCGCACGCCCGACACGTCAGCAGCCGACCATGGGCAACGCGCAGCCGCAGCACGCTCCGGCGCGGGCCCATGACGAGGATGAGCAGATCGAGATTCCGGCATTTTTGCGCCGTCAGGCGAACTGATCCGGCGCTTTGCCGGGTGTTTGGAAAAGCCGCCCGTCAAGGCGGCTTTTTCTATTTGAGGGGTGAGCGGCGGGGGTCGTGGAGCGTGACGGTGGAATTCCGCAACGCGCCTCAGATCACCCGAGCGAAATGTGCCAAAGACGTTTTGCACCGCAAATTAATGTGCTAGGACCAAGGCGATGCGGGCGAACTGCCCCGCGTTTTCGTAACTGAGAGTGAGATCGCGCATGAGAATCGGCACGTCCCGGGCCAGGCTGTTCGGAGCCTTTGCTGTGGCAATGGCCATCGCGGGCTGTGGCAATAAGGAAAGCGTCGAGCGCGGCACGGTCAATTACGAGAATTACACGGCCCAGCAGATTTTCGAGCGGGGCGAATATGATCTGGCGCAGCGCGATCCTGAATTGGCGGCGACGAGTTTTGCCGAGGTTGAGCGGCTCTATCCCTATTCCGATCTGGCCAAGCGTGCGGTGATCATGCAGGCATTTGCCCATCATCAGGCCAAGGAATATGAAGAAAGCCGCGCCGCCGCTCAACGCTTCATCGACTTTTACCCGACCGACGAGGATGCGGCCTATGCGCAATACCTTTTGGCGCTGAGCTATTACGATCAGATTGACGAGGTCGGGCGCGATCAAGGGCTGACCTTTCAGGCGCTGCAATCTCTGCGTGAGGTGATCGAGCGCTATCCTGACAGCGAATACGCCAATTCCGCGATCCTGAAGTTCGATCTGGCATTCGACCATCTGGCCTCAAAAGAGATGGAAATCGGTCGCTATTACCTCAAGCGCGATAATTTTGCCGCTGCTGCCAACCGGTTCCGGGTGGTGGTCGAGGATTTCCAAACCACGACCCATACCGCCGAAGCGTTGCACCGGCTGGTAGAATCCTATCTGTCGCTGGGGTTGGTCAACGAGGCGCGCACAGCGGGCGCAATTCTTGGACATAACTTCCAAGGGACAGATTGGTATGAGGACAGCTACAAGCTCTTGACCGGGCGGGGCTATACATTGGAGGCGGCGGGAGATGGCTGGTTGCAGCAGATCTATCGCCAGACCGTCCAGGGCCGCTGGCTATAAGGGGGGACGGGGGAACACCCTGCCCGACGGGTTGGCCTGATGCTGCGCACGCTTGAAATCCGGGACATGCTGATCATCGACCGGCTGGACCTGAGGTTTCAGCCGGGTCTCAATGTGCTGACCGGCGAAACCGGAGCGGGAAAGTCGATTCTGCTCGACAGTCTGGGGTTCGTTCTGGGCTGGCGGGGCCGGGCCGAATTGGTGCGCAACGGGGCGGATCAGGGCGAGGTGATCGCCGAATTTGATCTCACCGCGGGGCATCCGGCGCGCGCGATCCTGCGCGAGGCTGGATTGCCGGATGAAGAGGCGCTGATCCTGCGCCGGGTCAACAGTGCCGATGGGCGCAAGACCGCTTGGGTCAATGACCGGCGGGTGTCCGGCGAGGTGTTGCGGCAGTTGTCGGATGTGCTGGTTGAATTGCATGGGCAGCAGGATGACCGGGGTTTGCTTGATCCCAAGGGGCATCGGGATTTGCTGGACGCTTACGGCGATCTGGCTGCGCTGCGCGAGGCCGTGCGCGTCGCATGGCGAGATATGGCGGCGCGGCGCAAGGCGCGCGATGCGGCAGAGGCAGCGCAGGCGGCGCTGCGCGCTGAGGAGGAGTTTTTGCGCCATGCTGTGACGGAACTCGATGCCCTTGGCCCGCAGCCCGGTGAAGAGGCAGAGCTGGATGCACGTCGTCGGATGATGCAGGGGGCAGAGCGCATCCGGGCAGATATCGCCAAGGCCGCTGAAGCGATCGGACTCAACGGCGCAGAGGGTGCGGCAGGCGATGCGCTGCGGTGGCTTGAGTCGGTGGCGGACAAGGCCGAGGGGCAGTTGGACGAGCCGGTGGCGGCGATTGGTCGGGCGCTGGTGGAATTGGACGAGGCCGGACGTGGCGTGCAGCGCTGTTTGGAGGCGCTCAATTTCAATCCATTGGAGTTGGAAGAGACCGAGGAGCGGCTCTTTGCGATCCGGGCGTTGGTGCGCAAACATGGGATTATCCCCGATGATTTGGCCGCATTTGCGGAGGATCTGCGCGGGCAATTGGCGGCTCTGGATCGGGGCGACGCGGATATGCGCATGCTGGCGGCGGCCTTGGCGGACGCGGAGCGCCGCTATGCCCACGCGGCGGAGGTGTTGACCGAGGCGCGCGTGACGGCGGCCTTGGCGCTCGACCGGGCGGTGATGGCGGAGCTGGCGCCGCTCAAGATGGAGCGCGCGGTGTTCACCACCGATATTCGGCACGCGGAGCCGGGTGCCACCGGGCAGGATGAGGTGACCTTTCGCGTGGCCACCAACCCCGGCGCGCCCTCGGGAGCGTTGGGCAAGATCGCCTCGGGGGGGGAGTTGAGCCGGTTTCTGCTGGCGCTCAAGGTGTGTCTGACGGGCACGGACAGTGGCGTTACGATGATCTTTGACGAGATCGACCGGGGCGTGGGCGGGGCCACGGCGGATGCCGTGGGCCGCAGGCTGGCGCAATTGGCGGCAGGTGGTCAGGTTCTGGTGGTCACACATTCGCCGCAGGTGGCCGCGCGCGGCGCGCATCACTGGCGGGTGGAAAAGCGGGTCGAGGCGGAAGAAACGCTCTCGACCGTGCGGGCGATGACGGGCGCTGACCGTGTGGATGAGATCGCGCGCATGCTCTCGGGCGAGCGGATCACGCCCGAGGCGCGAGCCGCCGCTGAGGCGTTGATGGAGGGGTAGGCGTGGGGGCGCTTCCCCCGCTGCCGGTGCCTGGCGTCCCCCGAGGTATTTTGGTCAGATGAAGGGGGGCGGGTCAGTTTCGCGGCGGGACAAGTTTGCCGGGGTTGAGGATGTTCAAGGGATCGAGCGCCTGTTTGATGGCCCCCATCATCGCCCATCCTCCGCCATGTTCGCGTTGCATGTAGCCCAGTTTGCCAATCCCGATGCCATGTTCGCCGGTGGCTGTTCCGCCAAGGGCCAAGGCGCGCTCGACCATGCGGTCCGAGGCGGATTTCGCACGGGCAAGCTCTTGTTGATCCGTGATATCCACCAGCAGGACGGCGTGAAAATTGCCATCGCCGACATGGCCCAGAATTGGCCCCTGGACGCCCGCCTGTGCGAGATCGGCGCGGGTCTCCTCGATCGCTTGGGCCAGATGTGAGATTGGGACGCAGATGTCGGTGACAATGGCGCGCGCGCCGGGGCGCGCGGCGAGGATAGCGTAATAGGCCGTGTGACGCATGGTCCAGAGGGCGGTGCGCGCCTCTGTCTGCGTGGCCCAGTCAAAGTCCGAGCCATGGTGATCGGCCGCGAGCGCGCCAAAGGTTTCGGCCTGTTCGGCAACACTGGCGGCGGTGCCGTGAAACTCTAGCAAGAGATGCGGTTTCTCGGGCAAGGCCATGTTGGAATAGGCGTTGACGGCGCGGACACTGTCGCTGTCCATCAGTTCGATCCGGGCCATCGGGATGCCGCATTGAATGGTGTCGATCACGGTTGCAACGGCATCGGCCACGGTGTCGAAGGCGCAGACCGCCGAGGATATCGCTTCGGGCTGGCCGGAAAGGCGCAAGGTGAGTTCGGTGATCAGCCCAAGCGTCCCTTCCGCCCCCACAAAGAGCCCGGTGAGATCGTAGCCTGATGAGGATTTGCGCGCACCGGTGCCCGTGCGGATCACCTCTCCTGAGGCGGTGACCACCTGGAGTGCCAGAACATTGTCACGCATGGTGCCGTAGCGCACGGCAGTGGTGCCGCTGGCGCGGGTCGAGGCCATGCCCCCCAAAGAGGCATTGGCGCCGGGATCGACCGGGAAGAACAAGCCGGTGGTGCGCAGCACGTCGTTGAGCGCCTCGCGGGTCACACCCGGTTGCACCCGCGCGGTCATATCGGCCTGCGCCACCTCAAGCACCTGATTCATCCGGGCGAAATCCACCACGATCCCGCCCTTGAAGGCCTGCGCCTGTCCTTCGAGCGAGGTGCCAGTGCCCCAAGCCACGACCGGAACGCGGTGGCGCGCACAGATGGTCACGACCTGCGTCACCTGTTCCGTTGTTTCGGGATAAACCACGGCATCGGGTGGGCAGAGGGGAAAATACGACTCGCTCTGGCCATGCAGGTCGAGATCGGACTTGGACAGGGTGACCTGTTGGCCTAGACAGGAAAGGAGGTCGGCAATTGCGCTTGGCATGTCCATCGGGAAACTTTCTTTCGTGAGTTTGAACACAGAGTATTCCAAGCCGAGGACAAGCGAAAGCGCGGGGCTGTCGCGCGAAGGGGAGGCGATGCAGGCGGACGAACCGTCCTTTCTGGGCCAGTTGAGGAAGGGCGTGAGCGAAGGCCTGCGCGAGGGCTGGCGCGTCCTGCGCAAGCGCGGCCCAAGCCAGTTTCAGTTCTGGCTGATCGCCCTGATCATCGGGATTGCCGCAGGCTTTGCCGCGCTGTTCTTTCGCAAGGGGATCACCGCGCTACAAGAACTGGTTTATGGCACCGATGACGTGGCGCAACTGCACAGCTTTGCCGGACAATTGCCGTGGTACTGGGTCCTGATGCTGCCTGTGGCGGGGGGGCTTGTGGTCGGGCTGATCCTGCATCGGTTCACGCCGGATGGGCGTGTGCGCTCGGTTGCGGATGTGATCGAGGGTGCGGCGCTCTATGAGGGACGGGTCGAGCGGCGCGAGGGGCTGGCCTCGGCTGCGGCCTCGTTGATCACGTTGGGAACCGGGGGATCATCAGGGCGCGAGGGGCCGGTGGTGCATCTGGCGGGGGTGATTTCATCCTGGGTGAGCGAGCGCATCCATGCCGATGGCGTCACGGGCCGCGATCTTTTGGGCTGTGCGGTGGCGGCAGCCGTCTCCGCCTCGTTCAACGCGCCCATTGCGGGGGCGCTCTTTGCGCTTGAGGTGGTGCTGCGGCATTTCGCTGTGCATGCCTTTGCCCCGATTGCCATTGCCTCTGTCGCGGGGACGGTGATCAACCGATTGGAATTTGGGGGTGTGACCGAGTTTACCCTGCCTGAAGCCGGAGCCTTGGAATTCTATGCGGAGTTGCCGGCCTTTCTCATTCTTGGCTTGATCTGTGGCGTGGTGGCGGCGGCGCTGATGCGGGCGATCTTCTTGGCCGAGGATGTGGCGATGCATGTGCAGACGCGGCTGGGGCTGCCGCGCTGGTTGCGGCCGGTGGGGGCGGGGCTCTTGTTGGGGCTGCTGGCCATCTGGTTTCCGCATATCATCGGGGTTGGCTATGAAACCACCTCGGCGGCGCTCACCGGCAAGCTCTTGTGGCATGAGGCGGCGGTCTTTGCGGTGCTCAAGGTGCTGGCGGTGGCGATCACCATTGGCGGGCGCATGGGCGGCGGCGTGTTTTCACCCTCGCTTATGTTGGGCGCGCTGACCGGGCTGGCGTTTGGGTATGTGGCCACAGCGACTTTTCCCGAGGTATCGGGGGCACATACGCTCTATGCCTTGGCGGGAATGGGGGCCGTGGCAGCAGCAGTGTTGGGCGCGCCGATTTCCACGACGTTGATCGTGTTTGAACTGACTGGCGACTGGCAGACCGGGCTGGCGGTCATGGTGGCGGTCTCGACCTCGACCGCCCTTGGATCAAAGCTGGTGCGGCGGTCGTTCTTTCTGACGCAGCTCATGCGGCGCGGCATCAGGCTGGTGGCGGGGCCACAGGACTATCTCTTGGGTATGTTCCGGGTGTCCAAAGTGATGCGCGGCCCGGATCATGAGCAGGCTGCGGATGTGGATCAATGCTGGTCGTTGATCGAGCAGGGCGTTTATCTTGATGTGACCGCGACGCTGGAGCAGGCGATGCCGGTGTTTGAGCGGGCCGCTGTGCCCTTTGTGCCGGTGGTTACGCTTGTTGGGGGGGATCAGCCGCCCGAATTGTCGGGCGCGCTGTTTCATGTGGATGCGCTCAAGGCTTATAACCGAGCCTTGGCGGCGGTGTCAGAGGAAGAGCATAGCTGAGGCTTGTTTCGCGCCGCTTGGCCCGCAGGCTCAGACCCGTTCCACAGTGACGGTATCGCTGGCATAAAAGGCGATGTGATCCTTGATCTCGGCCACCTCTGGTTTTGGGGATTCATAGCTCCATGCGGCGTTTTGCAACGTCTGGCTCTTGGTGATGATCGAGTAGTAGCGCGCGTCACCCTTGTAGGGGCAATGGCTGAACTGTTCACTCTCGTCGAGAAAGGCCATGGCGATGTCCTCGCGCGGGAAATAGATCACGAAAGGATAATCGCCTTCGGTGAGTTCCAGTGCATTGCGGCTCTCGCCCAGAACGGCACCGCCCGCGCGGACCGTCCATGTGCCCTGTGCCTTGCGAATCGTTATTCGTGCCATCGTCCATCCCCCTTGTTACGTCGTCTTGATCTTGGTCTGACGCAGAAATCTAACAGGAATATGTCAGCTTGTCTGCGTTACTTTATCCAACCATAGCCGCGCCGGGGCCGAAAGCAGAGGGCCAATCTTGTCGCGGCAGGCGGTGTGATAGGTATTGAGCCAGTCGCGTTCCGGTTTTGTCAGCAGATCGGCGTCGATGAGGCGCGTATCCAGCGGGGTATAGGTCAGTGTTTCGAACCCAAACTGCGTGACCCGGTCGCCGCCGGGCAGGGGATCGAGCGCCGTCACGACGATGAGATTCTCGATTCGGATGCCGAAGGCGCCCTCTCGGTAATAGCCCGGCTCGTTCGACAAAATCATGCCCGGCTCAAGCGGCACCTCGGAGAGGCGCGAGAGGCGTTGCGGGCCTTCGTGCACGCAAAGATACACGCCGACGCCGTGGCCGGTGCCATGGGCGTAGTCCTGATCGGCCAGCCAGAGGGGGTAGCGTGCGATAGCGTCGAGATCGCGTCCTGCAAGACCGCGCGGAAACCGCAGCCGCGAGATGGCGATCATGCCTTGCAGCACGCGGGTGAAGGCGGCGCGCTCGTCCGCGCCGGGGATGCCCACGGGCAGGGTCCGGGTGATGTCGGTGGTGCCGTCGAGATACTGCCCGCCGCTGTCGAGCACGAGGAGGTCGCCGTCTACAAGCGTCCGGTTGCTTGCCTCGCTCACGCGGTAATGCGGCAGCGCGCCATTGGGGCCGGACCCGGCGATTGTGTCAAAGCTGATGTCCAAAAGCTGGCCGGTGGCCGCGCGACACGCCTCGAGCCGCCGCGCCACGTCGATTTCGGTGAGCGTGCCGGGGGGCTGCGCGTCGAACCACGCCAGAAATTCGCACATGGCGGCCCCATCGCGCAGATGGGCGATGCGGGTGGCGGTGATTTCGGCTTGCGTCTTGCGCGCCTTGGGCAGGATGCAGGGATCGGCGCCCCATTGATGGGCGACGCCGGCGGCATCCAGCACCTGCACCACACGCAGCGGCACGTTGGCGCGGTCGAGGCGCACCGGGCCGGGGAGGACGGCAAGGGCTGTCTCGAAGGCGTCGGGCGGCGCGAGCGTCACCGCGTCGCCCAGATGCGTGCGGGCGGTGGCATCAAGTTTGGCGGGGTCGGTGAAGAAGGTGGCGTGCCCGGTGTCATGTATGATGGCAAAGCCCTGCGCCACCGGATTGCGCGGAATGTCACAGCCCCGGATGTTGAAGAGCCAAGCAATGGAATCTGTGAGGGTGATAACCGCCGATCTTTGGCCTGCTTTGCGCAGGGTTTCCGCCAAGGCGGCGCGTTTCTCGGCATGGCTGGCCCCTGCGAGGCTGTCGGGCCAAGGGGTGATGGCACCCTGCGGAGGGGCGGGGCGATCAGGCCAGACAGCGTCGATCAGGTTGGTGTGAGAGGTGAGATGGATTGCGCTGCCTGTGAGGGCTTCGGTCAGCGCCTCGATCTGTTCCGGCGTATAGAGCCAAGGATCAAAGCCCACGGTTCCGCCCTCTGGCAGATGCTGCTTGAGCCAAGGTCCAAGGCGGGTTTCGGGCCAATCCACGGCTGTGAAATGGCCGGTATCGACCTGCGCACGCACCTGCACCCGGTAGCGACCGTCAGTGAAGACCCCCGCCGCATCTGCCAACGCCGCGCAGAACCCGGCAGAGCCGGTAAAGCCGGTGAGCCACGCGAGCCGGTCATCGCAGGCGGCGACATATTCGCCCTGATGGGCATCGGCGCGCGGCACCAGCCACCCCTCCAGCCCGGCATCGGCCATGGCACGGCGCAGCGCCTCGAGGCGGGGCGGACCTTGATCGGGGCGGGCGGTTTCGGTGAAGGACTGAAACATGGGGCCTCCTGCGGCGCTGTGCGAGTCGTGGTGTCGAGGGATGGGGGCGCTGCCCCCGTCCCGGACCCTGTCCGGGACTCCCCCGAAGTATTTTGGGCCAGATGAAGCCAGGCCGGATCAGCTGGCGCGGCGTATTCCCATGAACCGTGCGCGGGCGCGGGGGTCGCTATCAAAGAGCGCGGCCAGTTGTTCGGTCATGGCGCCTGCCAGTTGGTCGGCGTCGGTGATGGTCACGGCGCGCTGGTAATAGCGGGTGACGTCATGGCCGATGCCGATGGCCAGCAGTTCGACCTGTTTGCGGCGCTCGACCATGGCGATCACATCGCGCAGGTGTTTTTCCAAGTAGTTGGCGGGGTTGACGGAGAGGGTGCTGTCGTCGACCGGCGCGCCGTCGGAGATCACCATCAGAATCTTGCGCGCCTCCTTGCGGGCCACCATGCGGCGGTGCGCCCATTCCAGCGCTTCGCCGTCGATGTTTTCCTTGAGCAGCCCCTCTTTCATCATCAGCCCGAGATTGTCGCGGGTGCGGCGCATGGGAGCGTCGGCGGATTTGTAGACGATGTGGCGCAGGTCATTGAGGCGGCCGGGCAATTGCGGGCGGCCTTCGGCGAGCCATTTTTCGCGGCTCTGCCCGCCTTTCCACGCGCGGGTGGTGAAGCCGAGGATTTCGACCTTGACCGAGCAGCGTTCCAGAGTGCGGGCCAGAACATCGGCGCAGATGGCGGCGATGGAAATGGGGCGGCCCCGCATCGAGCCGGAATTGTCGAGAAGCAGCGTCACCATCGTGTCGCGGAATTCTGTATCCTTTTCCACCTTGAAGCTGAGCGGTGTGGTGGGGTTGGCCACCACACGCGCCAACCGGCCTGCATCCAAGATGCCCTCTTCGCGGTCGAATTCCCAAGACCGGCTCTGCTGCGCCTGAAGGCGGCGTTGCAGTTTGTTGGCAAGGCGGCTCACTGCGCCCTTGAGTGGCTCAAGCTGTTGATCGAGATAGGCGCGCAGGCGTTCCAGCTCAATCGGGTCGGCCAGATCCTCGGCGCGGATCTCCTCGTCGAAATCGGCATTGTAAATCGCGTAATTCGGGTCGGCATCGGATACAGGATGTGGGGCGGGCGGCTCCAGCGGGGCCTCGCCTTCGGGCAGCTCGGTCTCGTCCTGCATGTCCTCGTCGGCCATGTCCTCCATGCTGACCTGGGCCTGAGCTGCGTCCTGCTGTTCATCTTGTGACCGTTCGGGATCGGCTTCGGCCTCCGTCTCGTCGCTGTCGTCCTGACCAGAGCTGTCGGGCTCGTCCTGCTCTTCGCCGGAGTCTTCGGCCTCGTCCTGCTGGTCGTCATCCATGCTGTCGGGATCATCGCCCAACTGATCGCCGTAGCCCAGGTCCTCGATGATCCGGCGGGCGAATTTGGCGAAAGCTGTTTGATCGGCGAGCGTGTCCTGAAGTGCGTCGAGGGTGCCGCCGGCCTGTTCCTCGATGAACCCGCGCCACAGGTCCATGACGTTCTGCGCGCCAGCAGGCATATCGCGGCCCGTGGCGAGGTGGCGGATGAGGTATCCGGCAGCGGCGGGCAGCGGGGCATCGGCGGTGGAGGTGATCCGCTCAAAGCCCAGACGATTGGCGTCCTGCGCGATCTTGGCGTCGATATTGGTGGCGGTGCCGGGCATGTCACGCGCGCCCACCGCCTCGCACCGCGCGGTTTCCATCGCCTCGTAGAGGTCGCGGGCCATGTCACCGGGGGGGGCATAGCGGGCATGGGTGCCCGCGTCGTGGAATTTATGCCGCAGGGCCAGCGCATCGGCGGTGCCGCGCGCCAAGAGCACCTCTTCGCGGCTCATCCGGCGGGAGACCTGCGGCAGACGCATGGCCTCGCCCGAGATGCCGCTGGGGTCCACCGAATAGCTGACGGTCAGTTCCTTGTCGTCCGCCATCACCTTGGTGGCGTTGGCGAGCGCCTTCTTGAACGGATCGGCGGGGTTGTCGGTGGGTTTGTTCATCGGGGTATCCCTGACGCCCAGCGGGCTATCGCACTTTCACATTCGCAGCACTCTCGGGCAGTTCCTCGTCAAAGCAGCGCTGATAGAATTCGGCGACGGTCTGACGCTCCAATTCATCGCATTTGTTGAGGAAGGTTAGCCGGAAGGCATAGCCCACATTGCGGAAAATCGTGGCGTTCTGCGCCCATGCGATCACGGTGCGGGGGCTCATAACGGTGGAGAGTTCGCCATTCATGAAGGCGGTGCGCGAGAGATCGGCAACCGTCACCATGCGGCTGATGGTCTTGCGCCCGTCTGCGGTGTTGTAGAGCGGGTTCTTGGCCAGCACGATGGCGGTTTCAGCGTCATGGCTGAGGTAGTTGAGCGTGGCCACAAGCGACCAGCGGTCCATCTGACCCTGGTTGATCTGCTGGGTTCCATGATAGAGCCCGGTGGTGTCGCCCAGACCCACGGTATTGGCCGTAGCGAAGAGGCGGAAATAGGGGTTGGGCGCGATCACCTCATTCTGGTCCAGAAGCGTCAGCTTGCCATCCGCCTCGAGCACGCGCTGGATCACGAACATCACATCGGCGCGGCCTGCGTCATATTCGTCGAACACGATGGCGGTCGGGTTGCGCAGCGCCCACGGCAGAATGCCCTCGTGGAATTCGGTGACCTGCACGCCGTCGCGCAGTTTGATCGCGTCCTTGCCGATCAGGTCGATCCGGCTGATGTGGCTGTCGAGGTTGACGCGCACGCAGGGCCAGTTGAGGCGGGCGGCGACCTGCTCGATATGGGTTGATTTGCCGGTGCCGTGATAGCCTTGGATCATCACGCGGCGGTTGTGGGAAAACCCGGCGAGGATCGCGAGCGTGGTGTCGGGATCGAATTTATAGGTCGAGTCGAATTCCGGCACGCGCTCGGTACGCTCGGCAAAACCTTTGACGATCATGTCCGTGTCGATGCCAAAGATCTCGCGGACAGAGATTTCTTCGGTCGGTTTTGCGTTGATGTCCATCGTTCCGTCAGCCATTGCGCCGGTCCTTCAATCGGGTCGTTTCTCAGGTATCGTCGTGCAACATATCGCAGCAGAGGGCAAGGGGAAGGGGCAAGATTGCGCTGGTCTTATGTGGGGGGCCGGATTGGCCTCATGGGTGCGCTTACTCGGTGCTTTCGGCAATCTCGGACAGGGTTTCGGCGTCGAGAATGCGGACTATGCCGCGCTCAATCGCCACGATACCGCGCCGGGCAAGGGCATCGAGGCGGCGCGAGACCACTTCGCGGGCGGAGCCGATCATCACGGCAATTTCGGCATGGGTGGCATGGAGCGTGTCGCCTGTCGCCCGGTCGAGCAGGCATTGCGCGAGGCGGGTCTCAACGCGCTGAAAGGCCACGCGGTCGAGCAGGTGCATCATGGATTGCAGGCGCTGCGCGAATGCGGCGAAGACGAAATGCCGAAATGCGTCTGAGAGGCCCATGAGGCGCAGAAACGTGTCGCGCGGCACGAGCACGAGTTCGCAAGCCGTGCGGGTGATTGCCTCGCCGGAGTAGGCGTCGCCGCCCATCAGGCCGAGGGTGGATTGCACGCAGCTTTGGCCCGGCTCGACCGCGTAGAGCAAAAGCTCACGCCCCGAAGCGCCGGTGAGATAAACATCGACCCGGCCCGAGATCATGATGACGAAGCCCTTGACGGTGTCGCCGGGGTGAAAAAGCACGGTGCCCGCAGGCGCGGCCATCGGCGTCAGGCGGTCGAGCAGGGCGCGCGCCTCGGGGTCGAGCGGCGGCAGGCCGGGGGCGCGCGCCACCCATGCCATCAACCGCGCCCGCGTTTCTCGAACCGGGGCAGCATGGCCGAGAAATCGCGGCCCTTGCCATCTTCGGCTTCCACGAATTGCGCGTAAAGATCGCAGGCGGCGCGGCCCATGGGGGTGTCGGCGTCCGCCGCCTCTGCCGCCTGTTGCGAGAGGCGAAGATCCTTGAGCATGAGATCGGCGGCAAAGCCCGGTTTGTAGTCGTTGTCGGCGGGCGATTTGGGGCCGACGCCGGGGGCCGGGCAATAGGCGTTCATCGACCATGAGTAGCCCGAGGAGGTCGAGACCACATCGAACATCGCCTGTCGGTCGAGGCCCAGTTTATCGGCCAAGGCAAAAGCCTCGCAGGTGGCGATCATGGTGACGCCGAGGATCATGTTGTTGCAGATCTTGGCCGCCTGCCCATTGCCGGAGGGGCCGCAATGCACCGCCTTTTGCCCCATGATATCAAAGAGGTCTCGGGCGATGTTAAAGCCAGCCTCATCACCACCCACCATGAAGGTGAGCGTGCCTGCGGTGGCGCCGCCAACGCCGCCCGACACCGGCGCATCGAGCGCGGAGAGGCCCGCCGTCTGCGCCTCGGCCGCGACCTCGCGGGCGCTGGCGACATCGACGGTGGAGCAGTCGAGCAGAACCGCGCCCTTGTCCATGACCGGGATCACCTCGGCTGCGACCTTGCGCAGGATGGACCCGTTGGGCAGCATGGTAATGACAACTGCCGCGCCCCGGGCGGAGTCAACGGCGCTGGCGGCCATCGTTACGCCGTCGATGCTGACCTCGGCCATGTCGTAGCCGGTGACATCATGCCCCGCCTTGGCCAGATTGGCCGCCATCGGTGCGCCCATATTGCCCAGCCCGATAAACCCGATTTTCATGTATTTGCCTCCTCCAGCGTCAGGGCGTTCTTGCCCAAGGGTTGCAACATCTGCGCGACGGCTACGTCCGGCAGGCTGTCAATCCCATGTTTCCAAATTGGTTTTCTGTCCTTGTCGATGATCGCGGCGCGAATACCCTCAAGGAAATCGCCCTGTTCCATGGCACGATAGGTGAAACGGTATTCAAGGCCAAGGGCACGCCCGATATCGGCGGTGGGCGCCCGCAGACGGTGAATCATCTCGACCGCGCAGGCCATCGAGAGGGGGGAATTGCGGCTGAGGGTTTTTAGCGTGTCGCGGGCAAAATCGCTGTCCTCGGCGCGCAGGGCGTTGGCGACGTCGCGCAGGGTCTCGCCGCTGAAATGGCGGTCGATTTGGGGGGTGAGGGCAGGCAGGAGGCCTGGTGGCGGTGTCTCGGCATGGGCGGCGATAACGGCCGGGTCTCCAGTCTCGATCAGGGCGGCGGTGAGGGTGGGCCATATGAGTTGTGGCACGTAAGTATCTGCAAATCCCGCATGAATTGCGTCATCCGGTCCCATGCGCGTACCTGTGGTGCCGAGATATTCACCCAAGCGCCCCGGCGCGCGGGCAAGGAGCAGCGAGCCGCCCACATCCGGCACAAGGCCGATGCCACATTCCGGCATGGCGATTTGCGTGCTCTCGCAGGTGACGCGGTGCGACCCGTGACAGGAAATGCCCACGCCGCCGCCCATGACAAAGCCCTGCATCAGGGCGATATAGGGTTTGGGATAGCCCGCGATCTTGGCGTTGAGGCGGTATTCATCGGCCCAGAAGCGGCGGCCAAAGGCGAAATCGCCCGCGCGGCCGGTGTCGTAGAGTTGCTGGATGTCGCCGCCTGCGCAAAAGGCCTTGTCCCCTGTTGCGTCGATCAGGATGAGGGCCACTTCGTCATCCGTGCGCCAGTCGTCCAGCGCCGTCTCGATCGCCGTGGCCATGTCGTAGCTGAGCGCATTCAGCGCCTTGGGGCGGGTGAGGGTGATGCGGCCCGCGCGCCCCTCTTTGCGGATCGAGATGTCTGTGGTCATTGGCCCGCCAGCATTTGCCGCGCCACGATGAGGCGCATGATCTCGTTGGTGCCCTCCAGGATTTCATGCACGCGCAGGTCGCGGACCAGTTTTTCAATGCCGTAATCGGCGAGATAGCCGTAGCCGCCATGCAGTTGCAGGCATTGGTTGACGACGCGGCTGCCGGTTTCGGTCACGAATTTCTTGGCCATGGCGCAGAATTTGGTGGCATCGGGGGCGTCATTGTCGAGCTTCCACGCCGCTTGGCGGAGGAAGGTGCGGGCGGCTTGGAGGTCGATTTCCATGTCGGCGAGACGGAATTGTAGGGCTTGAAACTGGTCAATCGGCTTTCCAAAGGCCTTGCGCTCGGCCATATAGCGCAGAGTTTGGGTCAGTCCCTGCTGAGCCGCACCAAGCGAGCAAGCGCTGATGTTGAGGCGCCCGCCATCAAGGCCGGACATCGCATAAGTGAAACCTTTCCCCTCTTCTCCCACCATATTTTCGGAAGAAATATTGCAATTGTCAAACTGCACCTGCCGGGTTGGTTGGCTGCGCCAGCCCATTTTATCCTCGAGCCCGCCATAGCTGAGGCCCGCTGTGCCAGCCTCGACATAGACGGTTGAGATGCCCTTGGGGCCGTCGCTGCCGGTGCGGACCATGACGACATAAGCGTCAGAATAGCCCCCGCCCGAGATGAAGGCCTTGGTGCCGTTGAGCGTGTAGCCCTCATTGGTGCGGTCGGCGCGGGTCTTGAGGGCTGCGGCGTCAGAGCCGGAACCGGGCTCGGTCAGGCAGTAGGACAGGACGGTTTCCATGGTCAGCGCGCGGGGCAGCACCCGCGACTTCATCTCATCTGAGCCGAATTTGTCGATCATCTTGGCGCACATGTTGTGGATCGACAGGAACGCCGCGACCGAGGGGCAGGCCATCGAGAGCGCCTCAAACACCAGCGTCGCATCGAGCCGTGAGAGGCCAGAGCCACCCGCATCCTCGCTCACATAGAGCCCGCCAAGGCCAAGCGCCGCGATTTCCGGCCACAGGTCCTTGGGGATGGTGCCGGCCCTCTCCCATTCGCGGGCATGGGGCGCGATGCGGTCCTGTCCAAAGGCATGGGCCATGTCGAAAATGGCAGTCTGTTCCTCGGTAAGGGCGAAATCCATCGGCGGCTCCTCTGCGCTGAAATGAACGGCTGTTTAATTAACAACTATTTCAGAACTATTGCAAAGGGGGGATGGGGAAAAGGGGTGTAGCGTGACTGTTGTAGCGTGACAACTTAGTTTGCAGTAAATTACACTCTAGTTTACAGCAACGCGATTTTGGGTAAGGGCCGGTTGTTTGCGTGCCGCGAACGTTCACAAAAGTTCGCTCAGAGGGAAGTATTGTTGTCATCTTCGCCGGACTGGCACTATATCTAGAAGAAAGCCCCAACAAACAGGAGACAAGCATGGCAAACAGAAAGCAGTTCCTATCCCGTTCCGAGGACGACGCTGAACTGCTCCAACTTCTGGCACGCACACAAGACGTCGAAGTGAGTGACGAGGTTCTCCATGAGCAGCGCGTGAGCTTTGCTTTTGGCAACGCAATGAATGACGATACGATTACAAAAGACAGCGTCAAAAGAGCGAGCGAGAGTATTCGGCTGCGCGCATAATCTTTACAGGGTGGCGGCACTTTTAGGGTGCCGCCAGAATACAGTAAAATGGCACTTCGAAAATCAGAATACCCTCATCTATTTGAGCGTGTACAAGAGCAGAACCTGCTCCGGCAGTACGATTTATTGACGAATTGCGTCGAGATCGGATTTGAGCAAGGCATTGATGCGTTCGACAAGTATACATTATGGGCGCTAAACTATGTGGCGGTGGCAAATATATGCCAGCTGGGCGGACGCTACCGGGAAGGGCCCATATATGTAGGAAACCACATTCCTCCCCATTTTCGTGACGTTGAAAAACATATGGATCAATTATTCTCGTTGATCCACGAAAACTGGGATGTGATTACGAGCCCCACAACGTTAGCAGCTTACGCTTTGTGGCGGCTAAACTGGATTCATCCATTCATCGAAGGAAACGGACGAACCGCGAGAGCAGCTTGCTATTACCTAATCTGTATGAGGCAGGGTCGTCTCTTGCCTGGACGTAAAATTGTACCGGAACGAATTCGGGAAAATCGAGAACCTTACTACGCTGCTCTAAAGAAAGCGGACGATGCTTGGGAGGCCGGACATTTTGATGTGTCCGAGCTGGATACATACCTTCAAGGTCTTTTGCGGGATCAGTTAGCGGACAACGATTAGCGCATACACGCGCCTTCCATTGCTCGACTCGACTGATCGAGGTCAGATTTGCCGTTCGCGCGGCGGGATCATATTTGACCGCGAAAGCGACGTAGCTCGAATTCGTTGGGGCGTTTCACAAAATCGTCCGCCGTAGCCCAGAGAGACTTGATCAAGAAAGGTGTTCTGGGGGCATTTTGACTTGGATCAGATGGGTAGCGAAGTGGGTAACCGCTAAGGCCGCCGTGAAGATTGCCGAGTGCAATGATGTACTCTTCGATAAGCGGCAGTATATCATCATCGTTAGGAACGTCCGGATAGTCACCGTTCGCACGATCCTCTGCTGCCACCAGGCGTGCATTAGCAAAAACGTGACCCCGCACCGGTTCGCATACGTCGGTGCCCCATAGGCTTACGATATCGTGTCCTTTTCGCCCTTTGGTTGGTGGCGGCTGGCCATTCAAGTTGGAACACGCTTTGAGCATCAACTCTAGCCCATGACCAGCAAGTGCCAAAGTCGGTCGAAATAGGATTCGACCTCTATCCCGCTGTGCAGCGTTCAAGACCAAAGCGCCCTCTAAGAATTGCTTTGCAATGCTCGCATATTGTCCGGCGTCCGAGGAAAAGAAATCTGCCATAAAGAACCTACCTTATTGCGAGACGGCTTTCGCGATGTGCGACTGAAGCCTAGCATTTGAATGCATCGTTCATCGGTACTAGAGTACCTTGTGTCGGTGTACCGCAAAAGTCCGCAGCGGTTTTAAACCGGCCAACGTTCGACAGTCCGTCTAACCGGGCATTTAACACCCCCCTAAACACCCCCCTCACTCCACATACCGAAACCCCTGCACGGCGCGGAAATGGCCGCCGTAGCCGGTCCCGGCGGGTTTGAGGCCTTTGCGCGCCCGGGCGGCGGCGAGGGTCTTCATGCTACGCTCCTTGGACTCGGCGTAGAGGATGGCCGAGACCTGTGCCCAGAGGGGATCGCGGCGGAGCGCTGCGGCGAGGCCGGGGTGCGAGGTGTGAAAGAGCATCGGCATCGGTTTCACTTGCGGCTTAGCGCGCGGCGTTTGAGATGGAAGCGATGCGGGGCTCAGGTCATCGAGAGTCGCGGAACATTAAAAGGGCAAGCTCTAGAGCCACATGTTTGACAGGCTCGTTCAAGCCATTGTCAGTCTTCAATTCCTCCAAGGAGTGGAACTTGCCTCTGGTAAACTGGCCAATTTCGTCAGGCCCGGCATACCCCATCAACCAGTCCGAAAATGTTCGTCTTTCAACGCCATCGCTCCAAGTGAGTGACAAGTTACTGTGACGATGATCGTGGACAATCCTCCTATAATAGCAGTCTTCGACTACAGCCTTCTCCCCCTCCAGGACCTGGAAAAAAAGTTGGTCATGATACATGAGAACGCCGGTGATCTGATCCCTCGCGTTATTGCGCTGAGAGACCTCAAGGATGTCAGACAAAGTTTCCTGACCGAGCGGTGATCGAGCGGAGCTTACATAGGCGAGTTGATAGAGCAAGAGTGGGTCCTGTGCATGATGGAAACGGCCGCTTATACCATTGGTTGTGCTATGACCATTCAGTGGCCGGCAGAATCTCGCTGGAGTTGCAGCGATTTTGAGCGATTGACCGCTTCAGGAAACGCCGGTGCGGTATCTTAAGGTAGGGAACGCGGGAGGCAGTTTCGAAAGCCCAGCGGCCTTTTTAAATGCCCCTTCAACACCCACCTAAACCCCTTTCACTCCACATAGCGAAACCCCTGCACGGCGCGAAAATGCCCGCCATAACCTGACCCGGCGGGCTTGAGCCCCTTGCGCGCCCGGGCGGCGGCGAGGGTCTTCATGCTGCGCTCCTTCGATTCGGCGTAGAGGATGGCCGAGACCTGCGCCCAGAGGGGATCGCGGCGCAGGGCGGCGGCAAGGCCGGGGTGCGAAGTGTGAAAGAGCATCGGCATGGGCCTCTCGTAGCGGTTCACGCCGCGCCGCCAGAGGGCGCAGACCTCGTTGAGAAACCGCAAGCCCAGCCCCGCGCCCTGCCACTCGGGCATGACGACGAGGCGACAGGCGCGGCCCTCGACCAGCCCCGGTCGGGTCGAGACGGCGAGATGCGCCACGGGTGCGCCGTCGACAAAGCCCACGTAGTAATTGGCCGCGATCATGCGGGGCAGCTTCAGGTAGTGATGCGGCTCAAAGGCGGGCCAGAAGGAGCCGTCCGTCTGGTGAATGTCCATGGCAATGCGCGGTGCCCGTCGAAGACGCCTCCAGCGGAACTCAGCCCGGCGGGTGTCGATCACCCAATCGGGCTGCAACCAGGACACCACGTCCTCGTGACAGGTGACGGCGACGAACTGGCCGGGGCCGCGTCGCCATGCCTTGGCAAAGGCGGCCGCCCCGATCTGGGCCACGCGCCGGTCGATGGTCGAGGTGAACTCGTCGAGAATGGCAAAGCTCGGCCGCTCGGCGAGAATGCGCGCGAGCTCGGCCCGGAACTGCTCGCCGGTCGAGAGGTGGCGGAAGGGGCGCAGCCAGCTCGGCACCGTGCCAAGGCCCACGGCCGAGAGCGCCGCCGCGACAGCATCAAATTCCCCCTCGGGATCAATCGCGTCGATCAGCGCGCCCTCGGGCCACGGGCGCGGATCAAGCTCAGCGCCAAAGGCTTCGCGGGCGAGCGAGGATTTCCCGCTGCCCGAGGGGCCGACGATGAGGCCGATCTGCCACGGGCGTGCCGCCAAATCAGCCTCGACCTCGAGGCGGAAATCCGCGTCGCCCTCGACGTTGAAGAGGCTGGAGACCCGGGCCGCGCGGTAGGTGTCCGGGATGGGGCTGGCGTGGTGAATGGCGAGCTTCATGTCACCACCACGCGGCATTTGAAGCCCTGACGGCGCAGGCGGCCGAAGGCGTCGACTTGGGCGGCCTCGTCCTCGAGGAGGACAATGACGCCATATTGCCGCCTGTAACGGACGCCTTTGGGCAGGCCCGGCGCACCGGGCGGCAGGTCAGGTTTCGGGAGTGTGGTCGATCTGGCCAAGTCTGGCTCCTTCTCTCTGCGCATCGCGCGTTGGGGGAAGGGCTCTTGGCCTCAGGATATTCATCGCCCGGCAGCGCGGGCATTTGATCGAGACGCCGGATATTTGCGCGCCTCTCTCATATTTAAATAGCAAACGGCCGCAGGCGCAGCAACGCAGTTCTAGACCTTCCAAATCGAATCGCCTCATAGTCCCGCCGCCCCCTTGGGGCAGGGAGCGGCCATGAGGTCTGACTGGTCGGCGGGGTTGAAGTTTGGTGACTGGCCCCGCGTCCCCGGGCGTGCCCTCCAGCGCGCTCGGGGCCTCCTGTAGGGCGGCCGCTCAGGGCCACCGGGAAATCCCCACTCATTGGGGAATGTCTTCAGATCGACCGGCCGACGGTCAGGCGCGCCGCATAGGTTTCCGTCTTGCCGCCTTTCGAGGCGCGCAGCTGGACCTCGTAGAGCCCCGCCGAGAATGTCTCCGCAGGCCAGAACACGCGCACCTTACCCGCCGCGCCGTCCAGGACACTCGCCCCCAAGGGGATGGTGGGGCCAGCGCCGACCGCCCATGCCTCCACAGCGGCCCCGCCGAGATCGGGCGCGGTGCTGTCCTTCCTGAGGAACGTGATTTCGGCGGAATAGGTGTTTTTCTCGAAGGTCTCCATCTTATCCATCAGTCTCTCCATGTGGCCACAAAACGTGGCTCATCCCAAAGGGCGGTAAAGCTCGGTTCATCCCAAAGGGCCGTAAATTGAGGCTCATCCCAGAGGGCCGTGGCCCGGAAGTCCACCACCCGGCTCGTGTCAGCGGGTGTGGCCTCTGACCCAGACGTGCCTCCGGAGACCGCAGACCGGGCCGCGATCCGCGCGGGTGCGGCTATCACGCCGGACACGCCGCCCGCGTTGGCTGCGCGCTGAGTGATTGCGGTGGGTGTGGCCTCTGCCCCGGACAGCCCGCCTGACGCGGCCTCTCTGACGCTGACATGCGCGGCCATGGCCCCGGTGCCAGAGGCGCCCCCGGAGGCTGCAGCGCGCGATCCTACAGACACCGGCGCGGCACTCGCGCCAGAGGTGCCACCGCAGGTCGCGGATCGCGCGACCTGTCCGGTTGTCTGAGGGGTGGCGATGGCCCCGGATGCGCCGCCGCCCGACGCGCTGCGCGTGACGATCTGGACGGGGCTTGCGGACGCGCCAGAGAGGCCGCCTGATGCTCCAGCGCGCCCGGAGACGCGCGTCGGTGCTGCGTCGGCACCGGAAGCCCCGCCGGAGATCGCAGCGCGACCCTGCACGGCAACAGAGGCCGCAGAGGCACCCGACGCGCCTTCGCTCGACGCGGCCCGCAAGAGCACAGAGGCAGGAGAGGCGGTCAGACCAAAGGTGCCGCCACTGGACGCAGTGCGCTCTGAGATGCCAGAAGCGCCAGGCGTGATGTACTTACCGTTGAGGTAGTTGAACATCTCAGTGAGCTGCGGCGCGGTGTGCGCGCCGGCATAAATCAGCACCGCAGCGCAATCCATCAGCGCGCCTGCGTTGTCGCTCAGTTTGTAGTTAATATATAGCTTGGACAGAATGGTGTTGAGCGTGGCGGGTGTGCCGGAAATGACGCCAGCGTTGTCAACGTATCCGACGACACCCGACCCGTTGAAAGTGATCGAAATGATGTGCCAGGTGTCGTCGTTAAAGTTGGCAGCGGATGCGAAACTGGCGGCCCAGAAATCGGTCAGCACCTTTTCGGTGTTGCTGAGCACGGTCCCAAAGGCTTGCCGTGTGGTCGGGGCGCCATACATGACCCCGTTGAAATTACCGGCGCTAGTCCCCGGCGGGAAACGAACAACCACATACATTGTGCGAGGCTCTACCCCGTCCGGTATGTCCTCGCCCGCCAGGTCGACAGTCCCCAGCCCGTCATTGCTGCTATCAAAACTGAAATAAGCTGCGCCAGTCGGCGTCCCCTCTTCGGCCGTGCGCAGCGTAGGCTCGGACATGGCCCCGAGTTGCGTCAGCTCGATCCCGGCAATCTCATCCACCCACAGAGTAGGCGACACAACCGTATTGGTTGTCTCGAACTGGACTTTGAGATTGGTCGTGATCAGTGCCATCGTTGGCAGCCCTCATGTGATGTCATAGCTTGAGAGCGCGAAGCTCTCGTTTGAGTGTCGCAGCGAGGTCCAACTGGCCCGCCCCGAAACTGTCAGAACTCAGGGTTTTCAAGCTGATATTCGGACGCTCGTATTTTTCGAGCAGGTCGACTGCCGCCATGAGAGCCGCGTTCCAGGCGTGGATGGCGCGTACGCCATCCACCACCGGACCGCCGTTGCTCTCATAGGCGACGCGGGTCATCAGGACAGGAAGACATTGAGGCTCGAAGCCGGGAACTTGATCTCCGCGCCCACGCCCAGATCGGCGGCGGTGATTGCCGACCAGGTCAGCAGATTACCCGCAGTCGCCGCGTCGTAATAGCCGACAGCGACGACGCTCTGGACCGGGTCATGCGTGGTGGCAAAGACAATCTCGGCGCTGTTGAGCACCGCCTGCCGGGTGCCATCCGCCGGATCTGCAGCAGGCGCGCCAAAGGTCACGGCCGCGCGGGCATAGCCGCTGCCGGTCACTTCGGTGCCGCCGCCTGCGTCGGTGGGCGCGGCCGTAAAGAGCGCCAGATGCACGGAGGCGGGGCTGGTTATCGCCGTGTTCCGAAAAACGTGATTGAGCACGGCAGCTTCGAGGTAGGTGGAGAAGGTCGACATTTCAGTTTCCTTTCAGGGTTGGTTTCAGTGTCGGGCCGCGAATTCCGCGACCCCGGTTGGAACGTCTGGCCAGACGGGTACATCGCCGTCCTCGATGGCGCGACGGCACTCGGCCTGCATGGCCTTGCGCCACGCGGTCCATGCAACGGCGCGCTCCTGGTCGCCCTCGATGAGGCCCGCCAGCGCCAGCGCGTCGACACGCACAGCGCCATTGAGGATCGCGGTTGAGAACAGGATGCCCGCCTGCGCGATGTTCATTTGCGTCGTCTCGGAGCCAACGCCGAGGATGCGCGCGCGGCACTCGGTCCTGATCGCCGTGGCACGCTCAAACGCGGCGGCTTGCGCTTTGGCCTCGGCGGTGACCGCCTGGCTGAAATCAATCTGCATCGGGGATCTCCAGATCATAGGGCGGAAGGGTCACCGGGCCGTTGCCGGTCAGAGTGAGGGGCGCGGGATTGATCGTCTGCGGTGGCGCAGATGAACCGAACGGCACGATCAGCGACAGGTGCAGCACGCCCTCGATCCGCTCGACAGGACCGGCGAACCAATTGCTCGCAATCGCCTCGCGTGGCAGCGTGGCCCCGTCTGGCAGGGGCGAGAAATCGAAGGTCTCACCGTTGAGTGTCAGAATGTCGCCGTTGCGCGTGACCGTCAGGGGGGTGGCGCGGCGCTGCGGGATCAGTGTGATGTGCATCGGGTCTCTCCTTAGAACCAGCGGCCGACAGCAACGATGTTTGCAAAACTGGAAACGCGCGCATTGGTGGTCAAAAAGGTGCTCATATTCAGCGTTGTTGTGGTCACGCTCGACGCCCGAGCAAAGGCCACGGAACCGCCGCCGGTGGTCACGGCCGCCACGCGCGGGGTGACGGCGAATTCAGCCGGATAGGTCCATGCGACTTCACCCGCATCCGAGGTGGCAACTGTCGTCGCACAGATCTGCGTGCCATTGGCGAACCGCGTGTATTCGCCATTGCCGCCGACAAACACGCTTTCGATCAGCGCGCCGGTCGGCACACCTGCGGCCTGAGTGACCGTCCCGAGGATGTTTGAGCGCGCAAAGACCTGTGACCCGTTGAGCAGCAGGTTTGTGATCGCGTTGAGGCCCGCGCTCGACAGAAGTGCCCGCTGCACACCGCCCGTGACCATGCCGATCTGGTCCGCAGCGGGGCGACGAAAACCGGTGTTTAGATCGGCCAGAAACGCCACCCCCGGCTCAGCCAGCGTGCCGTCGCCAAACCGGCCAGAAAGCGGGCCAGCCTGTGCCGCGTCAAATATTGCCATCACATCGTTGAACGCCGCAATCAGCCCGTCGCGCACGGCCCCGAGATTGGCAATGGCGTAGCTGCCGCCGCTAATCGTCGTGCCGGTATAGGCGACCGCCAGCGTGATCGAGGTGTTGCTGTTGACAGTCAGAACCTCGCCGACAATCACGCCATTGCGTACCACCATCATGCCCGGTGCGGCGTTGGCCAGCCATGCCGTGCCGCTGCCCGTCAGTGCGGCGCTGCCGCTCGTGATGCTGATCGTGCCGGTCCGATACCAGATGCTCATGGTGTTCCTCGCTCTGTGTTAACTGAATGTGGCAATCGCTTTTTCCTCTGCAAAAAGCTGCGTTCCCGGCAGAACGAGCACGCCCTTAAGACCACCGGGGTGAAACCAGTAACGTGCCTGCAATTTGTAGGTGGTCGCGGATGCCCCCGGCGTCGTGCGGTTCTTGAAAACCATGCTGTCAAGCAGTTGCCTTTTGCCCAATTCGACGCGTTGACGGTAGACAAGCGTGTCTTCCATCTGCACCCCGTTCCGAAGTATGCGATACTCCACGTCAGCGCCCAGATCATCTGGGCTGAGTGACCCCGCCTGAAACCTGACGTTCAGGATCATGTGTCGCTCACTCGGCAGATTGCTGTGCGCAGCCGTCAAGGTCAGAACATCTTGAAAGGCAGAAGTACTGGTGATCAGAAAATCTGAACCAAGCGTTGTGGCGCTAATTGCCCCTGTCGCATTTGCTTCGATCTTGTCCGTAACAATTGACCCGCCAAGGATCAGATCGCCATCGAGAACAAAGTCGCCGGAAACTTCGACAGTGCCATCCAGTTTGATGTAATCGCCCTTGATCCGGGCGGTCGTGACAGGCTCTGTCTCACCATCATCCACACGCACCAGCGACAACACATCATCGCCGCCAAGTGACCAGACAAAGCCGCTCGATATGCCGTCTATGGTTGCCTCAGCAAAGGCCGTAGCCTCTGCCAGCGCCGTGACACTGCCGTAGCTGGCCACGATCTGCTGATTGACCGCCGCCACCGCGCCGTCGGCTGTCACACGGGTTGCAGCCACCTGTGTGATCACGGCGGCGTTCTGATCGACCTTAGAGGCTAGAAGAAGCCGCTCGCTCGCCTCGGCGCTGATACCGTCCACGACCTGCGTGGAAATCTCGCGCCGCCCAAATGCCGTTGTTTCGCGCACCGCCTGCCCGTCGAGGAAACCGCGCAGCAGTCCCTCGGCAACCTCATCAGCACCCTCACCCACGCGGTTGAACAGGTCAGAGACAGATCGCGGCATGTTCGCATCGCCAAGCACAGCATCATGCCGGTCAAAGGCCGTGTCGATCTGGTCGCGCAGGGCGTCGGCAAGGTCCGCTTGCGTCAACCGCAAATCCGGCGTGGTCACACTCAGCCACGGCGTCCACGCGGTCGGGCTGTCGGCCACATAACGGGCGCGGACCTCGTATTCCGTCGCGGCGATGATGTCGCCCCGCACCAGCACGCGGCCCCCGTCGACCGGCTTGATGCCCTCTGCGACGATCTCCTGCGTGGCCTTCACGCGCACCTGATATTTCAGGTTGCGGATCGCGGGCAGGCTTTCAATCGTCCAGGTCAACAGGATTGCCGGGCGGCGCGCAGTGCCGCCTGCGTCCGACAGGTCAAACGCAGCCACTGACAGCGGCACCACAAGCGGCGCAGGCGGTGTCTGACCATTGGTGGGCAGAGGTGCCGGCACGTCGAGCTCCGGCCCCCAATCTGTATCCGTGGCCTCGCGCTCGCGCATCACCACGACTTGCAGCAACGTGTCGGTGCGGTCCTCGACCTCGATCACCTCGAACACCTTGTTCGTGTAGCCGTAAATCTCGGACGTGAAGCTGATCGAATCCAGCGGCTCGACCAGCGCGAAACTCGGCGGCAAGGTCACTTGGAACGTCACAAACCGGCGCGCATCCAGCAGCAGAGAATTCAGCAGGTGCTGCGCCTGCGCCTTGACGCTCACCGCAGGCAGTCCAACGCTTGCCACCCGCTGCCCGCCATCCTCGGCCACCCAATCCTCGTTCAGGATCAGATCGGCCTCGCGGCCCTCCCAGATATCATTCGGCTCGACGTAAGTCCCGGTGATGCCGTTGGTCACGTTCTCGAACGCCGGGAACGGCGTGAGCTCCGAGGATTCCGTGATTACGAAATCCGCATCGGTGAGAGCCAGCACCGGGGCCGAGGGCGCACCCACGCGCACCCGGAACACGCCACCGAACTCAGCCGTCTGGGCAAAGCTGGCGCGGTTCATTTCCTCGATCACATCGACCGGGGCCATCTCCTCGACGTTGATCTCGAAGCCCGCCACGTATTGCTTGCGCCCGCCGATATCGACGTCGCACTCGTTCATGCCCGCAAACCAGTTATCGAGTGGCAAATCCTCGGCAGACACCTGCCCGCCCCAGATGTCGCCCGTGGGCAGGGTGATGCCACGATAGATGTTGTAATTGATCACCTGCGGATTTTCTGAGAACTCCCAAGTTGCGGGATTGTCCCACCGATGCGCGCCAGAGCCGCCCACGGTGGTATCCTTGCGCGGATCGTAGAGCTTGATGCCCTGCACCTCGAACCGGACAGAGGGCAGGCCCTGATAAATCTCGGGGTCCAGCGCGAATTCCAGCACCGCATAGGCTGTGCCGCGCAGGACGTGATCCGTGGTCCAAGGACGGTCAGGATGCGCGCCATAGTATGTCACCAGCGTTGGATCGGCCTCGGTCTGCGTCCCGTCGTAGAACCACATCCACGCGGTCGGGTCTGTGTCGTCCTGCCGGAACTCGGTCAGGATGCGACGGCCAGAATTTTCGGGCACCTCATTGAACGGCCCCGCGCTATTGTCGGGGGCCTCGATGTCGGAATATTTGCCGTTTATGACGATCCGCCCAGTCAGACCTTGCACAGGAATGTTCGAGACCTCGAGAATGTAGGTCAGGATGCCGTTGTTCTTGAAGCGGCTATAGGCGGGCGCAACCGCGTGGCCCTCCGCCGCCATTGTGCCCACGATGAATTTCTGCGGCGTCACGTCGCCGGTCGTGGTCTGTTCGGTCTGGATGCCCTGACCATTGACCTTGGGCTTCTTGGCAAAGGCTTGATTGAGCAGCGAGAGGCCCACGCCCACGATGATCCGCGTCGCAAACGCCCCCAGTGCACCGAACCCCGCAGCAATCGCCGCAAACGTGCCAGCCCCGGCGCTTGATGCCGCCAGCGCAACGGCAATCGCAGTGGAAATCGGCTCGGCCATAGCTCCGCCGGGTGCTACGATAAAGCCTACGAGGAACGCAAAGAACAGGATCATATCTTGAAAGCCCTCGCCGCCTTGAGGCGCGATAAATGGCCCAGCCCGTCGGGGCGCAGCACGAACACGCGGTCGCTGGCAAAGATGCCCATGGCGCTGCCCTCGCACACCGCCAGATCGCCCACCTGCGCCATGGCGGGCGGGATCTCCGGGAAGAGGCTGGCGATATAATCGACATGGCTGGCAAAGCCGTCTTCGGCCATCACGCGGGCAAGCCCCGCCATGCTGCGATAGCGCCCGCGCCACCGCTCGCCGTGATCCACGCCCGTCGCGGCCTTGACCCACCCGGCGACATACATGCCGCAATCGTGGCTGCCGGGGCGAAAGCGCATCACCCGCACAGTGTCGAGATAGGCGATCAGCATCTGTGCCCGGCTCATCCACGACTATCCCCGTTGCTGGTACTGCCCCCGCCCGCGCGCTCGTCTGCCGTGGGTGTGGACGGCGTGACGCTCGTGGGCGGCGGCGCGCCGTTCTGCGACTTGCCTGACCCCCAGAACACCGGCACCGCGCCCGAGGTGGCGGCATTCTCCCGCCCCCGGTCCGTGGCGTTGATCCGGCGCTGCGCGGAATTGGACTTCTTGAGCGCCAAGGTCCGGGTCAACGCCCGCGCGGCGCTTGCCACCGTCATGGTGACATCCGCCGATTGCCCCTCTGCGGCGCGCGGCAGGGGCATCTCTTCGACCCAACCTTTGATCACCCGCACGGGCACGCCGACCTGCACCGCCTTGACCGGATCGAAAAACACCCGGTGCACCTCGACCGGCGCACCGCGCAGGTCATAGAGGTTCACCAGATTGACCACCGCAGCCGGAATGCCGGAAAAACGGATTGTGTGCATTCGTACATTCAAGCCCACTTCGCCCCGGATCGGATCAAGCCCAAGGATTGAGCCCGCGCCCTGATAGCTGCGCGCGGTCTCGCCAACGGTGAATTGCCGAACATCAAGCCCATTCCAGAACCCCACGGCCTCGATCAGCCCTGTGGATTTGCGCCGCGCTGATACCCACACCAGATGCCGGGATATGACACCCGTAAGGCTGGCCAGCATATTTTCGGTGGCGGTGCCGTAATCGCGCATCTACACCCCCACGCTTTGCACAAAGGAGAACTGTGCGCCCTCGGCTCTGCCCGCGCGATGTGCGCCGTAGGCCGGATTTGGTTCGAGCCGCGCCTTGATTACCGGCCTGATCAGCGTCACGGGATCGCCAACGACAATCCCCGGCTGGAGCGGCGGCGTCACTTGAAACCATGCGGTCGTGCCCGGAGCGCCGGACTGGATATCACTCACCACCCGATGCAGGCCATATCGCACGGGGCTGGAGCCATACTGCACGCCCATGAAATCGCCACCGCGCAGCCAATAGAGACCGGGCATGCCTTGCAGCTTGATCATCCGCGCATCTGCCGCATCAAGCTGTGCGACCGTGGGCGTGGCCGCGCCAAGGATCGCCCCGGTCGGATCATCTGCCGGATGCGTCTTTGCCGGATCGTAGACCAGAAACGACGCCCCCGGCGTGTCCAGCACGGACAAGAGCGCGTCGATCCGCGCGGCATTGCTGCGATTGCTCATGGGGGGAAGGGTAAGCGACCCGCGCCACACCGGCGCACCCAGCAGCGCAGGCAGAGGAATGCCGCTGGCCGTGCGGTCGATCTGCATGGGCGTGTTGATCACGAGCTGCGAGACCGAGATTTTCAGCCGGTCTTGGAACTCGGCCAGAACGAGGGGAAAAGCCAAGGGCATCAACCGCGCCTCCGGGGGTCTTTGTTGATACGATCAACCGCCTGCGGCAGGCCGCTGCGCGTGAATTGCTCAATCCCGGCCCGCGTCACCTGCACGGCCACTTCCCCCGATATGCGGCGCACGTCCTGGACGATGCTGCCGTTCTCGACGCGGGCCACGACCTCGATGCGCGGGCCCGCGCTACCGCTCTGGGCTCGCGTCGCACCGGCAGCCTGCGCGGGCAGGGGCAGGCCGCCCCCGGCAAAGCCTGGAATGATCGCGCCTGCGTTCATGGCCTCGAGCACCGCGCGGTTGCGGGCCGTGGCCTCGGCCGTCATGATGAATTCCCCGGCGCTTACCATCGCGCGGATCCTGTCCCCCCGGCCTGTGCCCGCGCCCAAGAGGAGGCCGGGACGGGTGACAAGAGGATCGCCGCCACTGGCAAAGCCGGGCGCCATCTCGCCGGGCAAGCCGCCAGACGCAATATTGATCAGCGACCCGCCCGAGAGGAGACCAAAGAGATCGCCAAGGCCGCCACCACCGCCACCGCTGCCCCCAAAGAGACCGGAGAGCGGGCCGGTGCCGAGGATCAGCGCTTCCTTGGCCGCGCGGATGACCATGTCGCCGATCCCCTCCCAGACGTCCCGGAGGCTTTCGGCCTCGAGCAGCACGTCGTCGACGGCGTTGTTGAATTCCTCCTTGCGCTCCATGGCGACGCGCTCGTTCTCATGGGCCTCGACGAGCGCCTCGATCTCCGCGCGTTGCTTTGGCGTCGCGGCGGTCAGGCGGTCGCGCAGGCGGATCATCTCGCGCTGCACCGGGTCGCTCTCGCGCAGCGCCTCGATCTCGCGCCGCTTGCTCTCGATCAGCCGGTCGAGCGCCTGCTGTTCGCGCAGGGTCTCGTTGGCCGATGCGCCACGCGCGCCGCTGCCGGACCGCGTCGGCCGGGCTAGCTCGTTGAGGCGGGATGTCTCACGGGCCAGTTCGACAACGGCGTCCCGGCGCGCATTTAGGTCATCGACTGTTGCCGTATCGCCGCTGGCCTCGCCCCGGATTACCGCCGTCTCGCGGTCGAACCTAGCACCGGCCAAGGCTCCGGCGCGCCCAATCGGATCGTCGCGAAACTCCGCCCGGATACGGGCGTTCTCCAACCCGACCTGGCCTTGGGATTGCAGGTCGAACATGGCATCGACGGCACCGCGCACCTCGGCCGAGAGCCGCGCGGCCTCGTCGGCGGCCGCGCGGATGCTGCCGGACATGTCGCTCGTCGCGATTTCAAAGGTGTGTTGTGCGGCCTCGCGCATGGCCTCTTTTGTTTCTTCGCTCGCGCCAGAGGCGTCGGCCTCCGCAAGCGCCGCATCGAGGGCGAACTGCGCGCGCAACCGCGTCACCTCGGCACTGTCCGCGCCTGCCCGCGCGATAGCCTCGGCCACGCCATTCTGCTGGATCATGGTCGAGAGCGTGGCCTGCGCCGCCGCCTCGGCCTTCAGCTGCTCGCCGGTGCTTTTGGTCACCAGATCGAGGAAGGTCAGCATTTCTTCGGTCTGGCGGTTTCGGGCGGGGTCTTCCCCTTGCAGCTTGGCAACTTCGGCCAGGGTCAGACGCATTTTGTCAAGCGTCAGGAGGCGGTCTTGCTCTGCCTCGGACGTCTCCCCCGAGGCCAGCGCGGCGCGGGTGTAGCTCTCGATCAGCGCGTCGACGGCGGCGGCTTGTTCTTCGACCGTGCCTTGCGCGGCCTCCTGAAGGGCGGCGAAATCGTTGAGAACGTCTTGAACAAGTTCACGGCTCCCGGCACGCATCCGCCCAAAGAGACCGCTGAGGTCGAACTCAGAAGCGAGCGTGGAGAGCGCTTGACCCTCGGCCACGTCGAGCCCGCCGTCGACCGATTGCGGCAGGAGGTTGCGGTTGCGGTTGATGCGCCCAAAGTCCACGCCGGTTTCGCCCAGAAAATCTCCGATGTTTTCGCCGGTCTCACGGGCGGTGATACGCTTCTCGGCCTCGACGATCCGGTCGAGCAGGTCTTGGGCGCGGTCCACAAAGCCTTCGCCGAAGCGGTCGGCCAGTTCGAGCCGGGTGGATGAGGCCTCGGCGATCTTGTCCCTCAGGCTGTCGATCCGGTTCTCGAGCGCCTCGACGCTGTCCGCGAAACTCTCGGCCTCTTCCGAGGAGGACATGAACCAATTGACCACGGTAGCGGTCGCCGCCAGTGCGCCGATGGTGATCAGATTGATCGGGCTCAGCATCGCGAGAACCGCCCCGCCCAATGCCCGGAACGCGCCCGCCGCCCCGAGCGGCCCGATCACCTGAGTGATTTGCGTGCCCTGCTGAATGGCCAGCGTGAGCGGGTTCTGACCCGCCGCGAGCATGACAAACACGTCATTGCCCTGCGCCACGAGGTTGCCCATCGAGCCTGCGGCGAGGCGATTGGCCGAGGCCATTTTCTGGGTCGCCGCTGCATTGACCTCGGCGGCCGAGCTTGCCGCCCTAAGGCCCGTAGCGGAGGTTCTGGCGGCCGTCTCAAGCTGCTTGACCCCGCGTGCGGCGGTTGCACCTTGGGTGCCGACGCCGCGAATGTCCTGGGAGGCCGATTTCGCGGCGGTGCCGGTGGCCTGCAACTCCGCCTTCGCCTGATCGGCGTCCATGAGGATCTCGCCCTGGACACGGAATGCCATCTCAGTTCTCCCTCATCGCGGCCACAGCCGCGCCTTCGATCACCTGCACCTCGGCCCAAAGCGCGGGCGTGACCTTGACCCCGCTCATGCGCAGGCCCGCCCGCGCGGCCGTGTAGTCAAGGCCCACCACGCGGAAACCCGCCAGCCCGGCCGAGACGGTGCGCCATTGATTGCAGACCGCGAGAAAGGCCCGCACCGCCGGGACATTCTGCGGCCAAACACCAGAGCCGGACGGATCGCGGCGGAGGTGACCCGGGTCGATCCCCCAGAATTCCGCCTCGTCGTCATGGTCGCCGCCTGCGTCATCTGCGATCAGGTCGCCGCGCGCCCATGCCCGCCCGGCCCATTTCAGTTTTTTACCCGTTTCCCCACCAACGCCGCGTAATAGGCGTTGACCAGGGCGACGCGGACATAGGCCAGTCCAATCAGCCGGTCGCGCAGGCCGTGGCTGTAAGGCAGCTTGTTGCCCTTCTCGTCCTCGATGTCGTCGAGACTGACGATGGCCGCCGACAGGAACTCGCGCTCGCCGCGCGTGGTGCGCATGTCGAGCGCCTCAATCTCTTCATCGGGCAGCACGCGGAAGGTGGCATTGAGCGTCTGGAGATCATGGCCGCCATCGGCGGGCACCTTGATCTCGACAGGGTGGGTGAAGGTCGGCGTCTGGTCGATCTTGAACATGGGGGTGAACTCTCTTTCAAAGGGGCATTGAAGGGGGCGTTGAACCCCCTCAGGTGAGCGTCATCGCCCACTGGTCGGCGGCGGTGGAGGCGGTGGGCAGTGGCACGAGGCGCAGCGGCCATTCCTTGCGGCCTTGCCCGTCCTCCAGCCCCTCGGGACGCTGCATCTGGGCATTCGGGGCCGCGATATTGACGATGTTGCCCGCCGTCTTGCCGTGCTCGATCTCGACGGCGACCTTCTCTTGGGTGGCCGCCATGGTGAACGGGTTGAAGGTGGAGAGCGTCACGGCGCGCACCCGCGCCTCGATGGTGTTCTCATGCCCGTCGAGGATCACTTCCTCCTCGCCGATCAGAAACTGCGCCTCGATGCGGTTGGCGAGGGTGAGCTTGAAATTGCGCATCACGAGCGAGGTGCTATCAATCGTGAAGACCGGCGTGTTGGCATCCGACGCGGCCAGCGGGTCGGGAATGCCGATAAAGTCCGGGGTTGGCTGGACCACGTCGGCCGGGGCCACATAGAGGGCCGTGAACTCGAACTCGATATAGGGAATGCCCGAGGCCGAGACGTCAAAGGCGGCGGTGCCGCGCACGCCCACCATGGCATAGAGCGTGCCGCCGATATTGAGGTGGAGTGTGATGCTCTCGAGGTTTGAATAGACCCGGTTGTAGACCACGGAGGTGGCCGCCGTCACGGTCTCGGCACAGCCGCAGGCGCGCAGGAGACGGCCCCAGCGGGGCGCGGTGCCGACGGTACCGGAGCCTGCCAGTTCGACCTTGAACGAGATCGTGCGGTGCAGATCGACGGGGATCGTGCCGGTGGGGCCGCCGTGCGGCGTATCGAGATTGCGGTCCAGATCCTGACCCTGCATCGGCGACAGGCGCACATCCGTGGCGAGGATTGCATCAGTGCCGGTCGGGGCGGCATCGGTGCCATAGGTGGTTTCCTGCTTGGCCAGCAGGACCTTGCGTCTCCAGAGCAGGCTCATTTGTCAGCGTCCTTCTTCTCGGGTTTCGGGGTGGGGGCGGGCTTTGAGGGCGACGCATCCGCGCGCTTCAGCGCGCCCTTGTCATCGCGGGTGTACGCCCCGCCGGAGGTCGGAAGATTGGTCATGAGAGGATCCTCAGTTGGTCATCGATGGAGAAATCAAGCTGGTAGGCGAGCACACCGGCACCGCTGGACATGAGTTGGCCGCGCTCGAACCGGAAGACACCGACCTCGTCGCCCGGTGCCCATCCCGCCAAGGCGCGCACCACGCGCATCAGGAACTGGTCGATCTTGTCGAGGGAGGCGGCCCCGGTGCGATCAAAACTTTGGGCGAAGATCACCACGCTCGTGCGGTGGGTCAGCATCTGGCTGAACACACCCGACGCAGCATCCGGGCGGCCCCCCTGAATGCCGGAGGGAAAGACATAGGCCGCGACCGATTGCGCCGGCAGTTTCTTCGAGCGGATCAGATCGACAAAGGCGCGCCCGCCGTCGATACGACCGCCAAGTTCGGGCACCTCAGCCGCGAGGCGGGCCATGACATCGGAGATGTTCATGCGAATACCTCGCGGAGATAGGTCTCGACCGTGTCCACGATGTCGGTCTCGTCCTTGTCGTCAAAGCCCAGAAAGGGCCGGGCTGGAATTTCGACCTGGTCGACCATGATGAATTGGCCATTGGGCAGGGTGAAGGCGAGTTTGGCCGTGGCGTCACCGCCCGCGGCCTTCGGCTCGATGAACGCGCCAAACTGATGGGTGGCGGCGTAGGGCACGTTGGTGCCGATGCGCGCGGACTGGCTGTCAGCCTCTGTCACGATGCTGTCCCGCAGGCGTGTACTGTCGACCAGCGTCTTGCCGCCGAACTCGCGCGCGCGGTGCGAGACGGGCCACGCGATGCCGCCCGGGCCTTCGCCCTTCTCGAACCGCTCCGAGACGGAGGTTTCCAGAACGGTGCCGATGCGGCGCATCAAAGGGGTGAGGTCGGACAACTGGCGCAGGCCATTGGCAATGGCGCTGTCAAAGTCGAGACTGTCGAGGCTGACTGTGAGGGTGACCATCTCAGAACCCCTTCAGGCTGTCGCGGGTGAAGGTGCCCTCCGGCGCGCTGATCTGGGGTAGCTGGGGATTGCCCCGGCCTGTGTCCTCGGGCGTCTCGTCTCCGAGCGAGGCCTCGCCCTTGCGCACTTCGCGCAGAAAGCTGATCGCGGCCTCATAGCCCTCTTCGGCCCCGTCAAAGGCGGCGGCCCGCGCACCGAGCAGCCGGTACCAGGCAATTGCCGCAGTATGCATCGTCAGGACACGGGGCGGATTGTCTGCATTGTAAAGCCCTGCGACATAGCTCTCGGCGACAGACACGGCGTCGTCCACGGCCACCTGCAGCGCGGTCATACCGATCACGCCGGGGATTGTGTCACGCGCCGTCACTTCGGCGAGGAAGCCTTCGCCGTAGCGGTCGATCATGTCTTGCACAGTCAGGTAGGCCATCAGCGGGCCACCCCTTTGACGGCCCACATGACGGCCTCTTCGATCTTGGTGCGCGCGAGGGAAAACTCGCGGCCCTGATCGGCGGCGATCTCGTCGAGAAACCTTTGGCCGATATCCTTGATCGCCTCGACCCGGGCCTTCTCGATGTCGCCCAGTTTGCGGTAGCTGTGCCGCACGGGGCTGTTTTCGACCCGGGTGTCGTCGGTGCTCTTGATCGTCTCGGCCATGGCGCGCCTCCGGGTTGGGTGTTTGGTGCCGGTCTCTCCCGGCTGTCACGTCCATTCCTCAGACGTTGCAGGCTCCAACTCGCGTGGGCCGCGCCTACTCGGATCGCCTCCGGAGGGGTCTGGTTGTCGCCCTATGTGCCCGTGAGGTTCGCGATTGATCCTTTCGCTCTGGAATTTCAGGATGCCGCGTTGGCGGCGGCCTGCATCCCGGCCCAGACCGAATCCCGCGCGGCGGCGGTGATCTGGTCGGCCAAACCGGGAAGCGCGTCCTGCAGTGCCTTGACCTTGGGCTTGCCGCTCTTGTCGAAGGCGTCGCCGGGCAGGGCGTTGATGGCATTGGTCAAGGCCACGCGCAGCGCGTCGTCGAGGACAAGCGGCGGCGCGGTGTCTGCCGCGTCCCCGGCCTCTTCGATTGCGCCCAGGGCGAGAAGGCGCGCAATCTGCGCCTCCCCGCCGATTTTTTGCGCGGGGACGGTCGTTCCCGCCTCCAGCCGCTTGGCTGCGATCACGGTGCGTTTGATGAGATAGCTCATGCCGCATCCTCGATCAGATAGCCGGTGGCCGGAGCCGCGATGACTTCGCGGACCTGCTCGCCTACGCGGAGCGTGGTGGAACCTTTGAGGCCGACCTTGGGGTCAAAGAAGCGCCCCGAGACGCGCCCGTCGAACTGCGCCGTCCAGCCCCATGCGGGGGCGGTGCCGTCCGGACCGGCCTGAGTGTTGCGATGGATCAGGGCGATATTGCCGCCCCAGACCTTCTCGAAGGCAGCCGTCTGACCCTTGCGGGCCGAGTTGATATAGCTGTCGCCCACGAGGATCTGAGAGAGTTCGAAAAGCTCCGCCACCGCCTCGCGGCCGGCGCGGCCCTTGTCGCCCGAGGTCCGGTTGATGGCCTTCAGGATATCGGGATGGGTCGAGAGCGCCGTCCAGGCCTTACGCCCCATCGCGGCCACGTTGGGGCGCATGATGAAGGTGGCATCAAGGGCGGCAGAGATCACGCCGATGGGATCGGACGTGGGATCGCTGAACTGGCCCGCGCCCGAGAGCACCACTTTTTTGTCCGCGTCATAGTTGGCCGCGTCCTGCACCATGGCGGCCACGCGCTTTTCGCGGTCGAGCTGGATCAGATGGGCCAGACCCTCGACGGCGCGCGCCTCGGGATCGAAAGCCGAATTGCCAGCGGCGCGCAGGGCGCGGGCGGCATCGATGTCGCGCTGCGGCACCACGTCGTCGAGACCGTAGTCCTTGACCGAAGAGGTGCGCTCTTCGCCGGTGAACTCAACCTGTTGGACCAGACCTTTGCGGCCGACTTCCGTGTCGGGCACCGTGAACATCTGCTCAGGCGGGAAATAGGTCCATTTGAAATCCGTAGCCATGACCGGCACGCGCGGCATGACCTCGTCGGCAATGAACGAGATGTCGGGGTTGCGGAAATTGACGGCGATGGCGGTCAGGACCGGATCGACGACAAAGGGGGTGGGGGTGCTCATGGATCAGCGCTCCTAAAGATCAGGTGACAGAGTGACGGGCGATGGCCACGTCGATGATGTCGCCAGCGACGCCCGCCTGCAGCGCGTAGCCGATGGCGATGTTTCCGGCTCCGGCCACTGCGGCCACACCGAGGCCCGAGGCGTTCGAGGCGACGGGCGCACCTGCGGCGACTGTGCCCGCGAGCTTGAGCTCTCCGGAGCCGGACATGATCACGTCCGCTGTCTGGCCAATGGCCGCATCCAGTTGGTCCGAGATGCCAATCGCGAGATTGGTCGCGGAGGCGGCCACAAGGATGCCGCCGCCCGCGCCGAATTTGACGATCCGGCGGCCGGGCACCGCCGCCTCGGCGGTGTAGGATTTGATGAACATACCGGGATTAGGCATCGTCGCTCTCCATGGTTTCTTCGATCTGCCGGGCCGCCTCCGCAAAGCTCAGCGTTCGGCCTTCGGCCTCGGCGTCCTTGATCAGCCGCTTGGCCGCTGCGGTGATGTCGTCCGCTCCCTTGACCTGTGGCAGGGCGTCACCACCCGCCCGCTCGCTGAAATCGATCAGCGGCTTGGCCCGTTTTGAGAGCAGGTCGCGGAACCAGTCGCGCTGGCTGGCGGTCTTGCCTTCGGCAAAAGACACCTCGTCCGTCGCGTCGAGGTTTTCCATGAACGCGGCCATCTCATCCTTGAGGCCGGGGGCGATGCGCCCGTCCTTGGCAAGGGCGTCGAGGAGGGCCGCGTCTTCGGCGCGGCGTGCGGCGCGCGTACCTTCGGCGAAGGCCGCCTCCTTGGCGGCAATCTCGGCCTCGCGCGCATCGAGCGCGGCTTGGCGGTCTTCGGGGGTTGGCTTGTCCGTGCCGGACATATCGGGGTCTCCTTCTTGGGTTTCGGCGAATGGGGCGGGCTCGGTCTCGGGCGCGCCTGCGGCGTCGCGGAGTGCCTCCTGGCCTGCGGGCGTGCGTGCCCAGGACAGGACGGCGGAGATCGCGCCTTTCAGGGCATCGCCGAAACTGGCGACAGGCGCGTCTTCTTCCGAGAAGGCGATCTCAAGGGTCACGGCCTCGGCGTCCTCAGAGAACTCGGCCGCCTTGAGGCCTTTCACGGCGGGGGGCTGAGCACCCAGAAAGCCCACATGCTTGAGGTAATAGATGCCGGGGGTCGGGTTAGCGGCGGCCTTGGGGGGATAGAAAGAGGCGCTGATCCGCTTGAAGCGTCCGGCGCGCACCATCTCGGCGAAGGCAGGCTCGACCTGGTCAGGCTCGGCGAAAAGCTCGGCCCCTTCGGCGCGCAGGGATTTCACCCAGCCATAGGCCGGGGCATCGGTGCGGGGATGGCCCACGACAATGGGGGCCTCGTGGAGGGCGGGATCATAGGCAGCGGCGATGCCCTCAACCTCAGCCTCGGAAAATTCGAAGCTCTGCCCGGATTGGGCGGTGTGGCGGCCAGCGCGGAAGATGTGAAGCGGTTTTGTCATGCGACCGACACTAGGCCGGGCGCGGGTGCCATATCAGATGAAGGGCTTCAGGGGAGGCGAGGTTTTGGCAGGGTCCCCTTGTGGCCACACTATCCGCCCAACCGGGCATCCGGCAAGGCCGGAATGCCAAGAGGCCCTGAGAGGCCCCCAGAATGGCCTCCCCCCTGACGGCGGGGGAAGGTGGCCCGCAGGGCCGAGGGGGGTATTCAATGGGTATTTAATGGCGCTCTGACGGGGTATTCCGTGGCGCGGCCTCGGTTGCAGGTGCGCTCGCAAGGCCAATTTGCCCGAAATCGCCTCAGGAGGCCGGATCGACAAGGAATGCGCGCAGGATCGCACGGCGCTCTTCGGGCGTCCTCTTAGGGCGGTCGAAATACCCAAACAGATCTTCGCGGCGGACCGCGACCAGCTCTTCCTTGTCCGGATCGTCGTCAGGCAATGCTTCCGCTTCGCGCAATGCGGCCTCATAAGCCTCGCGGCTCCATTCGTCGGGCGGCTCAACCAGCAACGTTCGCATCACGGATCTCCGTTCATGGCCCTGACAATGGCAGCGGCAACACCCCGGGCGGACTCTTCTATGCGCTGCCGGATTGCTCGCGACTGCGCGCCAAGGCTCTCTTGATATAAGATCAGGCCCTGAGACTGCAAGACGTCGAGGACCGCGAGGCGCACCGCATGGTCGCGCTCTGTATTGGTCAAGGCCGGGGCCAACTCGTCAATGAGTTCTGCCGCCACCTCCGAAAGCTCGCGCATGTCGCCACGGCTAAGTCTCAGCATCTGTGCCCGGTAGAGTGAGCCGTCGTGACCAACGGCGATGATTGATCGAACTTGGCGCTGGAACATAACCGCCATGTCATCCGGGCTGAGCGGCGCGGAACTGGGGTGATTGTGCACGAGGCCGACGGCCGTGCCGCTCTCCAGCCGCTGGATTATGGAGGGGGTCAGTTTGACGCGCTTCGGCTTGCCCACGCTCCAGTCGATTTCCTCGCCGGTCCTCAGATCGAATGCGCCAAGATGCTCCCGCCCATCGCCCAGGCCCATGAGCCGGGCGCGCATGACAAAGCCAAGCTCGGTCGCCGCCGCCGGGGCGGAAAGCCCGGCCGATACGCCTGCGTGGCGCGCCCCGAGGTCAAGCCACGCCTGACCCGGGTTGCCATCCCACGCGGGATCGACCCCGAGTGCCGTGGGTTCGATCTCACCGGTGCGACGGTTCAGCACCCCGCGCTCCTCCAGCTCGAAATCCTCTGTCACCTTGAGGCCGCGCCGCTCTAGCATGCCCTGCGAGAGTTGCTGAACGGTGCAGCCGCACCGCCAGCCGTTGGGGGGAAAGATGCGAAGCCATGCCGGGTGATCGACGGGCAGGATCAGGTCGTGATAGCGCGCGTGGTCCTCGCGCTTGGTGTCGCGCTGGATCTGGACGTAGCGCAGGAAGGGGAAGGCCGCCTTGGTGCGCTGAATGCGCGCCCATTTGCCCGCAGCATGGGCCGCGCGCATATTGGCGTCGAAGATCACCCGCAGGCGGCGCGGCGAGTCAAGCCGGACGTTCTTCAACTCGCCGGTCAGGGGGTCGCGCTCCGTGCCGCTGCCCCACCAGCCGAGCCGTTTCAACTCGGGCTCGAGGTCATCCATGAAGCTGCCCAGCGTGCCGCCGTTGGCCAGCGCACGGTCGAGCGCGCCCCGGATCGTCTCGAGCACGTCAGTCCGCATCGCCTTGGCGACAACGAAATTGCTCGCGTGCTCATTGCGCCAGACGTCGCGGAAATCGAACCGCGCATCGGGCGGGGCGAGGCCCTTGGAGCGAAAGAAGGACAGCGCATCCTCGGGGCGCAGGCGCTGCAGGTCGATCATGGGGCCACGGAGCCGGGCAGGGTGTCCGACCCGTCCGCCGCCTCGCTGTCATCCACCACGGCCCCCAGCTCACCCGCCAGACGCGCGGCGAAACTGGCCTCAGTCAAGAGGTCAGTCATCGCTTGTCCGTCGCTCGGTGCGGCCGCCAAGGCGTCGATACGGGCGCGCAGCGCCTCAAGCGTGGTGCCCGGTGCGATGCTGCCCAGAAGGGACGCGATATCTGCGAATAGCGGCTCGACGGCCGCCTCGGCATGTCCCTCGGCGATAATCTCGGCCGCAAGCGCATCGAGTGCGCTATCGTGGCGATGCTCGGCGAAACCGGCCTCCGGTGCGGCCTCCTCACCCGGCGGGGGGGTGTCCGGAGGTGCGGCACGCTCATACCCATCGCCATAGGTCTCCTGTACGCGGTCCTCGGACATGCGCCAGCCCATGCGATGCAGCTTCTCGTCGCGGTCCACGGCGGCGGTGGTGTCTTCCGGGTCCTCCATCTTGCGCCACACCTTTGGGGGCACAACGCCCGGGAAGTTGAACGCGGAGAGCTGCGCCACCGGTCCCTCGTTGAAGGATTGACAGACCAGATCCGCATCGGACTTCTTAACGGCATCACCGACGCCGTCATGCACCTCGGCCTGAGAGCGGCTGGAGCCGTCGTCCGTCGTCATGGTTTGCGACAGAACGATCTTCGAGATGGCGGCGTCCATCGCGTCGTGCAGCTTCTGGTAATCGAGTGAACTGGACCCTGACGGTGCCGACAGCAGATCGATATCCATGCCTTCGGGAATGATGATCCCCGCCTCGGAGCGGATTGCCATTACGGCCTCGAGCAGCGTCTTCTTCTCCTCTTCTGTGGCTTGCGCCGGATACTTGCCCCGTCCGGTCGGCATGCCGAACTTGTCGAGGGCGATCAGCCAGAGCTTGAGGCCGTTGCGTTTGAACCAGACCGGCCAATAGAGCCAATGCGCGAGGCCGAGGCCATAGGGCTCGTCGTCGTGATCCGCCCCGGTCGAGAAGACCCAGAACTTCTCGGGCGGCATCTCCTCGCCCATAAGCATGTTCGACATGGTCAGCAGGCGCAAGCCGCAGTCCTCGTCAAAGCGAAACCTGACACGGTCGCGCACGCGGATCTCCTCCCAGCCCCAGATTTGCCCGTCGCGCCGATACATCTGCTCGGCGACGGAATACCCATAGAAGAGCCCCCAGAGCATCTTCTCGGTCAGGCGGTCGAACTTCATGGCCGAAAGCTCGTCCCGCAGCCAGTCGGCCGCGCGTTTGCCTGCCACCGTGTCCTCGCCCGGCACCACTTCCCATTCCCGGCTGGTCACGGCCGAGATGCGCTGCGTCATCACCGATTTGACCTGCGGATCGGTCAGGATCGGTTTGTAGATATCAAAGCTGCCGCCGCCGCGCGTGCGCAGGATCGGATCGGTCGGCTCGAGCAGCGGGCCGATCCACGGCCGGGTGATGTCACGACCGTTCTGGATGCCCGAAAGCTCCATCGGGTTGCGCATCCGCACTGACCGCAGTCGCATCGTGCTGGTCTTCCTAGCCATCTCCGAACCCTCCGAAATCCAAACCGCCGCCGCCCCGGGCAAAGCCCATGCGTCGGCCACCCATGGTGCCTGTGAAGTCATCCGCACCGGACGTGGCGCGCCGCCCGGTCGATTGATATTCCATCGGCACCACGTCCTGATTGCTGGCGTACCAGGCGAGCGCGCTCGCGATGGCGCTGTCGCCGTGGCGGTCGAGACCGTCCGAGCCTTTGAAGCGAAAGTTCTCCGGCACGCGGATGATGCCGCCCGTGTATTGCAGCGCCTGGTGATCGCGCAGCACGTCCTCATGGGCGGGCAGCACGATGGTGCGATCCGAGAAGGCCTCGATATAGGGAGGCATCTCGAGCTCGTACCATTGCCGCGTGAAAGCCACCTCGACAATGCGCGACCCATAGCGTTGGGCTGCGACCTCGGCGAGGTAGGCGCCATTGCCGGTGCGGTCCATCGCCCCTTTTTGGAAGTTGGGCAGGCGGTCGAGCAGCCAGAAGAGCACGTCGCGCTGCTGGTCAAAGGGGATATTGCGCAGCTCGACGATGAGCTTGGTGCGCCGGGTGAGATCGACGCCCTGTTCGAGGATGATGATGTCGGTCGCGTCGCCCGAGCGCGCAAAGTCCTCGCCCATGAAATGCGGCCGGGTGCGATCGAGGGTTTCAAGCACCGGTTCAAGGTGGGTTCTACACCATGTTAAAGCGGCGGCCTTGCGCACGGCCTCATCGGCGTTTTTGAAGCTGTCGGGCTGCGTCCAGCGATGGAACGGGATGCCCTGCGCCATGCAAGCCTCGATCTGCACGCGGGTGAGGGCCGCGCCCTGCATCTCGGCGGGCTCCGCATCGAGCTCCTGACGCATGGCGGCCTCGCGCGCGCCGTAGGAGCGGCGGATGGTGCTCTCCCAGTCCGCTTCGGCCGCGGCACCCCAGACCTTGCCCTGCATCATGCAGACGCGCTTATAAAGCCCGTTGGTGACGGCATCGCCGAAGGTGTAGCGATGCACCTTGAAGCCGTTCTTGCCGGAGCGCGCTTCGCGGATCAGTTCGTTGAAGGCGTTAAGATAGCCGTTGTGGGTCGAGATGATCCGGACCTTGCCGCCCCAGATCAGCATCGCGTTGACGGCGTCGATCACCTCGCGCACATCCTTGTGGAAGGCCGCCTCGTCGATCACCACGGTGCCCTGAAGACCCCGGATGTTGGCCGGGTTGGAACTCAGCGCCTCAACCCGGAACCCGGAGGCAAAGCGCACCCGGTAGGCGTTGATGAACTTGGTGGTGCCATCGGGCTGTTGATCCTCGAAGAGAAACTCCTCGATGGGGTGGGCCGCCCCGGCAATCACCCGCGCGAAATGCGCCACATAGCCAATGGCCTCGCGGCCCTTGTCCTTGGTGTCGCCGATGTAAAAGCAGTTCTGCCCGCCCGCGCCGCGCGCGGCGGCGGCAATGAGCGCACAGCCCAGCATCTCGGCAAAGGTGATGCCGGTGCGGCGGCCCTTCTCGCAAACCTTGAGGTCGCTCTCGTCGGCCAACCAGGAGCGTTGATGCGCCATCAGGATGCCGTCGGCCAGCGGATCGAGGCTCTCGGGGATTTCCGAGCCGCGCGGCAACTCCTCGGGGAGCGCGTCCGGGTCGCGGGTGAGGACGGGGGCTGTCACGGGTTACCCTCCTCTATACTCCAACCGTTGCGGGCGAGCGATTTGAAGAGCAGCCGAGCAATGGTAAGGTCGAACGTAACCTTGAGGCCCGGACCTGAGCTTTTCTTCTGCACCGCGTCCTGAATTGCGGCATCCTCCGTCGAAACCCAGCTGCCGGTTTTGCCGTCCGGTCTTTTCCATCGATAGGCCATCAACAACGCGCCTCCCGGCGCAGGCGTTCTATACAAAGCCTTGCACGGACAAGGTCCGGATAGCCTTTGACCCTCCAGCCCGGACCCATTTCCAATCTCAAGAGCCGCCGATGAACGCCGCCGTACGTGCGGCCGTCTACCTTTGGTCCCTCCAGCATCGAACGGATCACCCACGCCGCGTCGCGGCAAACGCGCTCTATGTTACAATCACGCCCGGCCCAGTATTTGGCATGCGCGGCCATGTCGTTGGCGATTTGGGCGGGTGTGGCCATCAGCGCCGCTCCCGATGCTTGCGGACCAGCCGCCAGTTGTTCACGGCCACGCCGCCGGTGATCGCGGCGAGCAGCATGATCCAGCGCTCTTGACCCAGCCACGTCAGCAGAATGCCAGCAGCGAGTGCCACGCCGAGCTTGACGGCCCACCAATTGCCCGTCAGGCCCATGAGGCGGGCCATGAGCGGGTTGGCCTCGACCAGCCCGCCGCGCAGGGCGGCGCGCGTGGACGCCACGTCGGCGAATTGCGCCAGCAGATAAACAGCCCAGATGAAAACCAGTTCAGACATTATGCAACCTCCCAGTAGCCGTCGCGCAGCCAGCCGTGCCAGCCGCAACGCAGTTGATTGACCGACGGCGTGAGCGTCGGCTCGGACATGGACCCGTTCCAATCCCAGCTCGGGGTAGACGCGGGCTTGCCGCGCAGGCCGATAATGATCCGGGACGGACCGTCGCAGCCGCAGGGGCAGTAAAACCAGAGGGCCGCGCCGTCCGGGCCGCCTTGGGTCAGATCGATGTGGAAACTGCCCGGCAGTTTTTGGCGGCGGAACTCAGCCGGGTTGGGGAATTCAATGGCGCGGATCATGGACGCGCCTCGGCAATCCAGATCAGATAGGGCTGCTCCCGCCACCACGCGATGGTGCAGTGCACGCCCAGATGCGTGATGCGCTCCCTGCGCCCGAACAGAAATATTCGCACGCGGTGGGACAATGGGGCGCGACGCCAGTTGTGGTCACCCACCATCACTTTCCCACCGGTCGACAGATCCTTGTTCGGTATTCCCGCGAGGTCATCCAGTGCTGTCGGTATCAATTCATCCACCGCGCACCCCCAGAAACTCCCGGCGCAGCTTGCCGATGACGTCGCTCGAGAGCCCCAGCTCATCGCGGGCGCTGTCCAGCGCCTCGACGGCGTTCGCCCGCTCCTCGGCGGCGATGCGGGCGCGTTCCTTGACCAAGAGCTGCTCGCGGATCCCGGCGCTCGACATGATGTCCTTCATCATCTTGCCGAGGAAATGCAGCTCGCGCGGGTCGATGTCCTCGCCCTCCTTGCCCATCTGCGATTTGAGCACCTTGAAGGCGACGCTGGTCATCATCTGGAAGAGGACGCGGTGGCGGTCGGCCTCTTCCGATAGGTCATTGTCGGCCAGCCATTGTTGTGCCCAGGCTCCGGCTTCGTCCTGGAGCTTGACGAACTGCTCGTACTCCTGCCCGTAGGCATGCAGGGCGCTCTTGCCGATGCGCAGCTCGAGGCCTTCTTCCTCCAGCCAGAAATTGAGCTCATCCGTCAGCTCCTCGTAGCCGTGAAAGCCCTTTTCCTTCCACCAGCCGTGGAGCCGCGCGCGTAGCTCCGGCGGCAAGAGTTCGACCTTGCGAGGCGGGGGCATGTCAGAGCCTCCGCGCGCTTGGGCGCTGAACGTCCGGATGCGGCGCCTCACCGCGCGCAACCTCGATGCCGCGCCGGGTCGCCTCGGCAATGACAAAGTCGCCGTGATCGATCATCGTCACCATGCCGACTTCCTGCAGCCAGGCCAGCTCAGTCGTGACCTGGTCGAAGGTGGAACCGACACCCACGCCGTTCAGGACGTCGCGCAGGATCGAGGCGTTGGCGGTGTAGCCCGAGACCTGCTCGAGATGCCGCAGGATCGCCAGACGGCGGTGCTTGCGGAGGGTTGTCTGATAATCGCTCACTTCTTGCCTCCATCGAGCAGGTGTTGTTCGTGGCGTGTGACGATGATCTCCAGCCGCTCAGTGATTTTTGCGTTGCCTTCCATCACGGCTGCCATTTTCTCCATTGCTCCGGTCTGCTTGACCAGTTCGAGCTGCAGCGCGTGCATGTCATCCCGGCCCGGCATGCTGGAGATCGTCTGCTCAATCCGCGAGATCCGGCTTTCGTGCCTGTCCATGCGGTCGCGCCCGTCCTTCAGGTCCTTGTCGAGATCTTTGCGGCGCGTGGCGACGAAGGTGTAGAAAGCTACCAGCATCGGGAAAATGACGCCGGTCGCCTTCCAGAAGATATCCCAATCCATCATGCCGCGCGCTTCCAGTCATCAATTGCCGGATTGTCCGTCACTTCGATTGAAGCCAACGCGACTTCAGCATCTGGACCGGTATCGGCTGCTCCAGGACTATCGTGACGCAGCGCCCGCAATTGGGCGATGTTGCTCGCCACCTTAGGTGCCTGCGTGATGATCCTGGCGGCTTCCTTCTGCATCGAGACACCCCGGAACTTGTGAAGCTCGCGCGCGCCGAAGTAGAAGGCAACAATGGCCCCCATCAGCGCCCAGAGCGGTTCGGGCACAAGGGCGAGGCCGGTCATCCGCTCCGCAAACCAGATCGGGTCCGACATGGCAGACCAGAAGAGAAAAATGCAGCCAAAGGCCATGGCCGGGCGCGGCAGGCGGTTCAGACCGTCTACAAACTGGCCCCACGCGCCTTGTCCGCCGGTGAACTCGGCCGCCATCTGGCTCAGCGCCGCCTGCTGAAACGACGCCTCCCTTGCGTCCGCCTTTTCGGCATTGGGCCTAAAAACTTCTGCCGTCTCGGCGATGACATTGCGGCCGCCGCCAAACAGCGCGCCCAGAAATCGGATTAACCCCATGATGCTGTCCTTTGCTTGAATTGCGCGTCCGTCATCCGGTAGCGCGCCGACATGAATTCCTCGGCGCGCCTGATCCAGCCGCCTTTGCCGCCAGCGCGGGAGCGCGCGAACTTGCGGCTTGCGGGCCGCGCATCGGCGAGGCGGAAATAGTAATTGCGCCGCGCGACAGCGTAGGCGTCTGCGATGTGATCTGGGGCCGCGTCATGAGCGGCGCGCACCGCGCGCAGGGTGGCCGGACCGATTGCGCCATCCGCCGTCGCCGCAAAGCCCATCTCCGTTGCAAGGCGCTGCAGGATTTTCACGGCGTTGGACCCGGCATTGACCTGCATGTCGAAGACGCTTGCGTGCAGCACTTCGGGAAGGTCCGCGATGCGCGGCCGCACGAAGTAATGCTCGATGAAGATATCGACGGCGCGGGCGTGGGTCATGAGGCGCACATCGGCCACGTCCACGTCGCCGTCCCGGTCGAGATCAAGGCCGAGGCTGCGCATGGTGTGGATCGTGACGCCAAAATTGGTCGCCCCGCCGGGGTCGGCGGGGTCATTCACATAGCCGCCCTCACGGGCGACAATCTCTTCGGCAATGGTTCGGACTGTTTGCATGGGTGCCCCCTTTCCCGTCAGGATAAAGGGGGTGCCGCTGCTTATTCAGATGAAGCCCTTCGCATGACGGCCAGAAGAGGGGGCTCTTCCTCCTGTGCCAACTCCGCCTTGACCTGCAAAACACGGCGGGCGGTCACGCCGAAACGGTTGGCCAGTTCATTGACCGGCGTGTCCGGGGCGTCGCGCAGGGCCTGTCTCAGACCGTCTCGGGTCTGCGCCCGGATGGAGGGCACGTCCACGTAGTCACCAGCGTAGCGGTCGGAAATCCATCTGGCAATATCCGGCCCTCCGAGCGCCGTCAGCTGGCTTTTGGTCTTTGGCGTCCCGGGCACATAGAGGCGCATGCCGCCTGCACGGAGCAAGAAACGCTCGACCGGGGCATCGCCCAGATCGGCGCGCATCTCGTCGACCCAGAGAGGTTCATTCTCCATGGGGCACCTTCCTGCGCCGCCGCCCCGGAGGCGGCGTGTTCTGCCGTGTGACGGTCACAACGCAACCGCCCTCGATCCTGTAGACGAACCCGCCACTGATCACGCCGCAGGCACCGGCCTCGAGGCCCTCCTCCACAACGCGCCCGATCTCGCGGCGGAGCGCGTCGATATCCACGCCTTTGACCCGCTCGAGATAGCGGATCACGGCATGGACAGAGGCGGGGTGGCGTGGCTTTTTCACCGGCGGTGGTCCTCCCAATCGAAGTCGATGTTCTGCCGCTGGCCCCACGTTTTGAGGGCCTGAATGACGGCGTCGATCTGTTCCCACGCGCGCAGCATGTCGACATCAGCCGGGACCGATCCCCAGACGCTCCCGAACCGCGCCCGGATGAACTTGTTGAGCCCGGCGCGGGAGGGGTCGCGCAGCGCGCCGGACTGTCCGAGCTTGCGCCAGAGGACGTGGATCATGCGCAGATCGGCACGCGGTGCGGGCTTGTGGCGCGGGTTGCGGGGACGATCCTCGAACCCGGCCTGCTTCAGCCGGTTGACGATCAGCTTCAACTCGCCGTCGTTCATGTCGCGCAAAGACGCCTTGCCGGTGACGCTGACCTGCAAGTCGCGGCGGGCTTCGTCGTCGAGGCCCAACTGGCGGCAGGCCACGAAGATCAGCTGTTGCAGCGCGCGGTTCATGCCAGTGTCATCCCGAGCGCTTGCGCGTACATCTCGAGAACCGCCTGTTCCTCGGCGACGTCGTTGATGTCACGCTTGCGCAGGGCGATGATCTTGCGCATCACGGCGGTGTCGTAACCGCGCCCTTTGGCCTCTGCCATCAGCTCCTTTTGATGCTCCGTGAGGTCCTTCTTCTCAGATTCAAGCTGCTCCCACCGTTCGATGAACTGGCGCAGCTCTTCTGCAGTCACCCGATAGTTATCATCCTGAGAAGTCATTGCTCATTCCTCTATTGTGCTGGCCAACGTCGCGACGCAGACCGGTTCCACCTCGATTGAACACACGATCCGGCGCTCGCACTCAGGGCAGGTATGGGTGCCCCAGCTGACGTCTCCCAAATCGTGATAGCAACCCGGGCAGGTCCAATTGTCGTCCCTGCCCGGGTTGCGGCATTCCTCGGTAAAAGGCTCATAGCTCGGACGGCTCATAGCGAACTCTCCAAGTAACGGGTGACCGCGCCGAGCAACTGGTCGCGGTCTTCATCCTCGCCGGGCATCACCTCGATCAGGAGCCGCATCGCGTCGGCCAAAATCGCGAGGGTGTCGCCGCCCCTGATATTCCCGACCGGGCAAATCTTGCCCTCGCGCGCGGCCTCGATCAAATCGAAGGACGCGCTGGAGGTTTGTTCCGCTGCCGCAAGCAGCTTGTTGACGGTGTCGTCCATCTCTCAGAACCTCGACTGAAGAGCCAAGACGACGAGTGCCGTGCCCAGCAGGCTGAAAAATGGCGCGGCAATGGAGGTCGCCTTCGCCTTATCTAACTCGCCCTTGTCAAGCTGCTGGCCGCACAATGCGGCGACCATCAGCGCCAGCAGATGAAAGACGACCCCAGCCACAATGATTAGAACGGCGCTCATACCCTCACACCTTCGCCAGATCGAGAACCACGGTCTGCCATGGCGCTTCGGTGTTGGGGCGGTGCTTCACGCGCACATAGGTGGCCTTGCCAACCACGCGCATGGCGTCGCGGATGGCGTCCATCGCCCGGTTCCAGCGGGCATCGGCGATGTCGAGGCGCAGCAGCATGAAGATCTCGGCGCGGTTGATCTGGCCTTCCTTGTCGGTGTTGAAGGCGCGCGTCACGATGGCCTGAATTTCCGGGCGGCTGTCGGCGGCCCACTCATTGAGGCATTCGTCGATCAGGCCCTTGGCGATCTGCAACTCGGGGCCGAAGTCAACGCGGTCCTGTACCTGCACCTGCACCTGATAGAGCCCGTCATAGGTGGACAGCGTCTTGTTGCCTTTGGCCCCGCCCACGGTCGTATCGTACTCTTGCGCGAGGATCGCCTCGAAGTCCGAGATGTCGTCGAAGGTGTGCTCCTTGAAGCGCTTGAGCTGGTCACTCAGCGCCAGCGCATATCCGGCGATCTTGCGCACCTGCTCATCCATCAGCTGGTCTTGCGCGCGCACGAGATCGAGCGGCACCTCGCGGCCCTTGGCGTCGACCATCTTGCGGCGGCCGTTCTCCTCGATGATGCCCGACGGCACCGGGCGGGGGGTGAATTCAGACATTTTACTCTCCTGTTGAAGGGGGTGTTGAAAGGAGGCTTGGACCCACGCCGTGGAGCGCGCAGACGGCGGCCATGGCGGCGATCTCGTCCATCGAGCAGAGCGTACTGCCGCGCGGGCCAAGCAGGTCCACCTTGGCCACTCCCGAGGCTGCAAGGCGCAGCATCTCGTCGGGGCTCCAGCGGTTGAGTTCGGGGGCGTTCATGCGTCGGTCTCCTTGTCGTCGAGAACGGCGTCGATCAGATTGTCGCGTGCGGCGCGGTCGAGGATGTCGCGCGCCAGCACGCCCACGGTCACGCCGCGCAGATCGGCGTGCACCTTGAGCAGGTCGCGCAAATCCTCGGCCACGCCCGTGGCGCAAATCTTGCGGCGTGCGGGCAGGGGGCCGGAACGGGCGGGTGCCACGTTCACGCCGCGCTTGCGCCAGTAGCTCAGTCGACACGAGACGGCATTGGGGGACATGCCGGTCAACTCGGCGATCTCGCAGGGGCGCTTGCCACGCCGCGCCATGTCCAGCATCGCCGGAAGAAGGAGGCTATGCTTCTGCATCGTCGTCCCCCATGTGGACCGGGCACCGGTTGCAGGCGCGGTACATAGTGACGGTCTGCGAGTTGACGTTCTCGAAATGACGCGCCTTGCCGCGCCATTTGCGGCAGACCTGTAGCCCGATTTCGCCCTGGACGGGGCAGGCAACGGTCGCCTTCATGAAATGCCCGCGCACGAGATCCTCAACGAGGCTCGTATCCGCCTGATAGCGGTTGCGCAGGATGCTCGAGACCAGCGACGCACTGCGCTCCATCCGCCGCGCCACCTTGTTCTGGCTATCCCGGTCGCAGGCCTCGGCCAGAGCGGCCACCCAGTCGGGCAAGGCCTCGCCCCAGAACTCGCGGGCGGTGTCCAGCGCGCTCATGCCGCACCGCCTTTCGCCGGGCTGAAATCGCCCGTGTTGGGATCAAGGATGCCCGCCAATCGCACGGGCTTGGGGGCACGTGGGCCAGTATCCTCGATTATCTGGTAGAGCGCCTCACGACGGCCGGGGATGGCCGTCTGGCGTACCTTCAGGTGGTTGGAGGCCAGTAGCTGGCGGCAATAGGCACGGGCCTTCTCGACAGTGACCTCGACGCCCCCGGCATTGGCATGGGCCGCCACATCGGTCGGGTTGAAATGGCGCAGATGGCGCATGGCCCGCCACATGTTGCCCTCGGGCGTGGCCTCGCCTGTAACCGGCTGTGGGCCGGGCTGGGGCATATGGGCCGGGGCATACCAGCGCTTGCCATTACGCGCGATCCGCGTCACGCGGATCTGGCCTGCGTCCATCCAGTGGCGGATATAGCGGACGGCGGTCTCGCGGCTGCACCCGCGCCGGGCCACCTCGGCCCAGTCGAACTCCTCGAGGCCTTTCACCTCTGCCCACATCTGCGCAAAGAGGTCGCTCATGCGCGCACCGCCTTTCCGCCCGGCCCAAGCGGCACGACCGTATCCGGACCACGCGCCGCCGCCGGGCGGAAATCATCGACGCGACGTACTGCCGGAGGCTGGCCTGTCTCGAAGACCCGGTTGCCCCATAGATCAAGATCCGCCAACCGGCGACCCCGCCCGTGGGCGAGTTCCTTGGCACGTGCGAGGTTGATCGCCACGCGACGGATCGAGCCGCCCGAGGCGTCAACGATGGAGGTCAGAAGATCGTCCGCGACGTCGATGCCGGCCGCATAGATCGAGGCCAGCTTCTGCGCGTCGCTGATATTGCAGGCAAGAGCGGGCTCCCATGCAAGTTGCCGGTTGTGAATGTTCTCCCAGCGGGTCAAATCCTGCGGCAACTTTTCCTCACCGACCAGAATAATCGGGGCCTGACTGCTCTCGTAGATGTCGCGGGCAAGCTCGATCATCCGCTTGCGCAGGAGATATTGCGCGTCATCGATGATGAGCGGCCGGTCGGTCCGGGCGAGCTGCGCGCCGATGGCGTCCACCATCGCGGGCACGCCGCGCACCGGCGTAAGGCCAATCTCCCGCAAAACTGCCTGCGCGAAATACGTCGGTGTCCAGCAGTCTTTGACCTGGACAACATGGGCCTGATACTCGTTGGCCGCGACCGTCACGGCGGTAGTCTTGCCCCAGCCGGAGGGGCCGTAGAACGTGGCCATGCCGGGCAGACCAAAGGCGCGGGTCTGAACTCGTTCGACCAGGCCAATCAGCGCCGCGACATTCCGCAGGGGCGCAATAGAGGGTGTCATTCTGCTCTCCTTTTCTTCTTATTCTTGGGTGCCAAAGAGACGCGCCATGCGTAGTTTGGCGCGATAGTCTGAACTCTGCTGATAGTCGGCCAGCCAGTCGGCCTGCGCCTGTGTCAGCGCCTCTCCGTCCGCCTGTGCGCGCTCAAGGACGCGGGCGCGGGCGAACATGATTTCGGGATCGTCGTCGGCGGGCTCGGCGGGCCGCACGCGGTGCTCCTCAAGCCGCATCACGCGGGCCTCGATCTCGGCCAGATGCTCGACCTCCTCGGCACTTTGAGCGCGCCGACGCCGCTTGGGTGCGGCGGCGTGCGGCGTCACCAGCTGATGAACTTGCGCTTCTGGCAAGGGTTCACTGGCTGCGAGGCCAGAGGCCGCACGCACCCGCGCTGCCACCTCGGCTGCCGTCAACTCGCGCGCAGCCTTGGCCTCGGCCTTCTGTGCCTTCGCCCACGCCCCGCGCTTGCGCGCATGGTCGCGTGCGGCTTCGACGTCGATGAATTTGGCGGCCTCGAGACAGGCGGCATGGCCCAAATAGCGGCCCGTGAGATCATAGACCTCGAGCCCGGCTCCCAAATCATCCGCGTCGAACCGCGCAACCACCTTTTCGCCTGCGATCCGGTACATCCACTCTGACCAGTATTCCGTGTCATAGAGCTTCAGCGCGCCGTTTCCGGTCTTGGCCCGCACGCCCTCGGCGCGCAGGAGCCACATGCGCAGCTGTTCGTCCGTCGCGCGCTTGACTGTCGCCTTGGCATAGCCCGCGTTGAACACCTCATTGAACGAGCGTCCCATGGCCACTTCACTGCGCCGCCCGGGCCGGGCGTTGTGATGCTCGAGCTCATCCTCCAATACGAGGCGGAACTCGTCGAGCGGGACGGCGCGGGAGCCATAGTCCTCCGGTTTGGCTTCCGGTCTGTTGCCGGTATAGGCCCCGTCAAAGGCCGGGTGCTTGGCCACCCGGTCGCAGAGATCGCGAAACGCGCGCTCGATGGGCTTGGATTGCCCCGAATAGGGCGTGGCCCAATGGATTTCGACACCTAGGAGCGGAAGGAGGCCGGGGATATCTTCGTCGGTGATCTTGAACCGAAACCGGGTCGGCGTGCCGCCCGTCATCGCCTTGGCGGCGAATTCCCGGCCGTTGTCGATCAGAACCGACTGCGGGATGCCATAGGTCCGGATCAGATCGCCGGTCACCAGCTGCACGGTGTGGCTGTTGGCCGTCGGGGATAGTCGCCACGCCAAGAGTTTGCCGGAATAGACGTCCGACCAGACCATCATCTGCGGGCGCACGGGCTTGTCGTAGCCGGGCCAGTCCACGAAGACGTCGAACTTGTGATAGTCGCCCTGCACGCATTCGAGCGGGGTCATGAATGCCTTGCTGCGGACCTGCGCGGGATAGAGGCGGCGCAATGCCTCTTCGCCCCTGCGCAAGTAGATTTCAGTGGGGGCCGATACGCTGGACTTGAGCCAGCGCCGCACCTGATGCAGCGGCGGCACGACACTGTTGCGTCGCTCGGACGTCCAGACGCGCACTGCACGGTCATAGCAGCTTGTGAGAGAGGGCTGGGACGGGCGCAGCCAGTCACTGCGCACGAGCGCCAGAAAGGCCGGGTCTGTATCCAGTCGGGATCCTTGTGCCCGCCGCAACGCCCGCCCGTCGATCAGATAGGCCAGCCGGTCGGCGCGTGCGACGCCCTCGATGTGCGAGAGATAATTCCAGAGCGATTTCTCGGCGCGTCCCGACTTGCGTGCGACCTCCCGCACCGCCGCCGACCGTGTCAGCCCGGCCCCTTCCAGTAACTCGACCTCGGCGATGGCTGCCAGCCGCGCCTCGGCTTCAGCGCGGGCCTTGTCACCCGCCGCCGCATATCGATCCCATGCCGCGTCTTGCCCCTGCTGAACGGGTGCGGTTTTGACCAGGCTGGAACTTAGCCGCATGCGGGCGCGCAATGGCAGAACGCTCCAGTGATATTCGATGCCGCCGCCTACCCCCTTGCGCCGCCGGGCCTTCCCCGCGTGTCGCGCCCAGCCATCACGCTGTGCCAGTTCGTTGATCTTGCGCTTTGTGCTCGGGAGATCCGGAAGCCCGGCCTCCGCCAGCTCTGCCGCGCTCCACCATTCCTGCGCAGGGGCCGGGCCTGTCATGCTGCATCCCCTTGGTCAAGTTCCCCGAACAGCGTCGCAACCTCCGCGCCGCGCTCCTCCAGAAACGCCATGCGCTCGCGCTTGCCCGCGCGGTCCCATGCGTCCAAGAGGCGTGACAGGGTTGCGTCCTTGGGACTTGCCGGGGCCGGGGCTTCGCCCCGTGCAACACGGTAAGCCTTACGGGCAGCGTTGACTGTCTTTGCCTCCCCGGAAGAGAGCGCCTTCATGACTTCGCTACGTTCTCCAGGATCAGAAATCTTGCCGATTTCTGCTATATCCTTGTATCCGAGGTATTGGGGTGCCAACTGGATTGCACGAACTTCATCCGCCTCCAGAGCCTTCACAGCCCTGATCTGACGCCGAACCGTGCTCTCATCCTGTCCCGTCATTTGCCCGACTTTCACGGCGAAAGATACGACGGGCATCGTGCCCGTCGTATCCCACCGCTTGGCAACAAGAGCCTCACCAATCGCCGCGCGGGCTTCGGGGTGCTTCTTTTCGTACGCCTCTTTGTACTCCAGCAGAAAGACCGCGCGATCTATCGGCTTCATCTCAGCACGGGCCAGATTGCGCTCGATCTCCATAAGGCGGGCATCGGCGTCCGTCCCGTCGTAGACAGACGCAAGGATCGTGACGTTCCCGAGCCGCTTTGCGACCTCAATCCGATGCGCGCCGTCAATAAGGCGATAGACTACGGTGCCTTTGCGTCGTACGCGGCGCACATCAATCGGATCGGTGGTAGAGCCACCTTCGTCGATTGTCATGAGGATGGCCGAGATACCAACCTCGTCTACAGGACGCAGCCGGTCCTCTATGACGATTTCAGCAACAGCCATCTCCCGTGTCTCGATCAGGCGCATTTCACTCATTGTCGAGCGCCTTTTCGAGGGCCTCTAGTATCCCCTTAAGCGCTTCGATATCGCTCTTGATCAGGAAAACCGGCACGTCTGGGAGGGCCATGTACAAGGGGTCCCCGTTCGCCAGCTGGCGCGCAACGAACCTGATCGCATTGGCCTTTTCCAAGGCAAGCTGAGCGAGATTGTCAAATTTGTGCAATTTGTCTGTTTTGGTCATTCTGGGGCCTTCGTCATTGTGTACCGGCAGATCAGCCGGTCGCCTTTCCGTTCGCGGGTGCAGAGGATTTCCGCCCCGTTCGCGCGCAGTTCAGAAATGCAACTGTTCACCGCCACCACATGCGCCCGGCGCACGATCTCGCGCGTGGTATGCGGGCGACCGTCCTTGAGGACGGCCAGAACCCGTTGCAGGCGGGGCGAGGTGAGCGGCGCGTGGTGCATCAGCAGCCCAGCATCTGAGCATCGAGCCCGGCGCAACCGGAACGGCAGTTGCCACACATGCGGTGCCCCAGCCCCGTCGACCAGAACTCGGTGCCGCAGGTGAGGCAAGGACGGTTGCGGGCGTGCTGTGACTTAACCGCCTCGACGTCCATCCGGTCTTGGGCGCGCAGGGCGATATCGCGGTTGCTGAACGTGCCGGACACGCGCTCCTTGCCGTCGAAAACGGCGTAGCCGCGGCCCGTTTTTTGAACATGCAGGCTCATGCGATCACCCTCCAAAGCACGCGACGCCGAAGAGCAGGACGAACAGCGCCAGCACTCCCACCACATCGCCGATGACAGAAAAAGCACCCCGGCCGGAGCAAGCAGACTGGGCACAGCCGGGGCGCAGGTACCGCGCAGCGCACAGGCCAGCACGCGCGCGGATCTTGGAAACGGGTTTGAACAGGGGTTTCAACGATGCACCCTCCGCAGGTCATTTTCCCGCATGAACGCTTCCTTGCGGATCGACAGGTGATGATCCTCTGCCAAGCGGCTCAGGCGCATCAACGGCAGCGCACAGCAGGGCTCGTCGATGTCGCGTACCAGCTGCAAGGCCAGCGCCACACGCTGCACTTGCGGGATGGCCGCGATCTCGGCCTGCAACTGGCCCGCGTCGGGGATCAGATCGGAAATCCGCATCGCATTAATCCTGTGTTGAAGGGGGTGTTTCAGGGGCGGCGTCTCGGCTCAGCACCCCATAGGACAGGCCGAAAGCGACCACGGCCCAGAAGACGAACGCGAGCATCATAGCGATAGCAAGGCCGCTGCCCGGAGGAAGGTTGCGTTCGGGGTCGCGCACTTCGCGTAGTCGCCCACGCATGCCACGGCCTAGCTTGATACCGCTCATGCGGCGTCCTCCCGCCGCATGCGGTCGGCATAGAGCCGCGCAAAGGTCTCCTCGCCCACCTCGTCAAGCATCTTTTGGCGCAGGGCGCGGGCCTTGGTCCCGTTCCATCCGCCGGTGGCAGCGCTCTTGGCATTGGTCGGCGTCACCCCATGCGGCACGCACCAATCCTTCAGGTTGGTGCCGATCACCCGCAGATACCCTAGGAACACGTCATAGAAGACGGGTCCCGGCTGGATTGTTGTGACTTTTTCTGTCATATGCTTTTTCCCTAGTAGGTCACAAAATGACCGTATTTCACGTTCAAGCTTAGTTTTGAACGTGAAATACGTTCATGTCAATAGGTTTTATCAGAATGTCAGCGGATCCCGGTAAAAGGCTTGCGCTCTGGAGAAAGAAGCAGGGGCTGTCCCAACGCGCCCTTGGTTCTACGATGGAGGTGAGCCAAGGATATATTGGTGATATCGAAGCCGGACGGAGCGAACCGTCGCGCAACTTCCTGATCCGGCTGCAAGGGCGCTTTGGCCTGCGAGCCGATTACATTCTCTATGGCGAAGGCGACCCCGTCGCCGCCGAACCGCCACCGCCAACGCGCGCGCGCCTCGATCCGATGATCCTGATGATCTGCGGAACGGAAGTCCGCAAGGTCTACGCCGATCTCGGCCTCGACCTTCCTAGCGATACGCATTTTAAGGAAGGCGTATGGTTCTACAACGAGCTGCTCTCGCGCATGGAAAATCCCGAGGACGGCGACGAGCTAGAGGCTCTGCTGCCGGACATCCGGCAACTGCTTAAAACCCGCCTGCACAATTCCGTTGATCCCTAAGTCGTATCCTGGGCGACATTGCCTGACCGGCACATGCGTGGTAGGCCACAACGATAAACTTGGAGGTTTCAACGTGCGAACGCTTCTATGCCGTGCCGCTCTTACGGCGATGTTTGTGGCCGCCGCCCCGTACTCTGCGTCGGCGCAAGTTAGCCATCAAGACTATGAGGGCGACTGCCAACTTGTATTTCTCGTGGCCCGCGTTGCAATCGGTAGTAGCCAGTACGGGCTGGTGTCTCTCGAAGAGACTTTACAAGAATACACCAGCCCAAGTGTTTTTCGTACTGCGTCGCAGCGTTCAGTTTATGAACGGATTATCCGCGATGCCTATGGCCGCCCCATAATGGTTAAGGGAGGCACGATGCCAACTGATGTCTATCGTGAAGTGATCGACGGATTTGCGTCAGACTGGGCCGGGTCGTGTGAACGCGGTGAGCTTCATGCGCGTTGAAGAACCTACCTTTTAGCGTTCCTTAGGCCTAGAAAAACCGTCCCACTTCTATTCTCCGTTTATCCTACTTCAGAAATCTCTATGTATTTGATTTCATTAGCGGAAACATGGAAGTGGGACGGCAAATTAGAACTGGGCGGACTTGGTCCCAGTTCCGGACGTGCCGGGGGCCGTTAAATGCCCCCTTAAACACCCCTCTCAGAGCCGTTTGAACCATATTTCAATAGGGTTTCGCACATTTTGCGCTTCGCAGTTCGCAGTGGCCCCGAAAACGCCAACATCGCCGTTTTCGCCCGCTTCTCGCACTTTACTGCAAACTTCACCCATGCCAACCGCAGCCCCGCGTCCGCGCAGAAATATGCCTTATTTCATTGACCTATCCGGCTTCATCCCGCCTCATTCTGGGTCTTCCGGCATGACTGTAAACTAGAGTGTAACCCTACAACTGTTGTAGCGTGACAGCGAAGTTTGCAGTGAATTACAGTGAAGTTTACAGCAACGGGGTTTTTAGAAATTGGTGACTGTGACGTCCGGCCCAAAGCGACCGTTCGTCGATCAACCCAGATGCTGCGACCCGGAACGTCACACCGGACATTCGCCGAGAGTGTAAAACCGAGCCTATCGCGCCCCAGATCTATTTCTAATTTTCAACGCGCTCCAACGGGCGAACCTGTGTGCGAAACTCATGAGCGGTGACTGCAACGCTAGCGACACTAAAAACGGATACTCGTATGCAATTTGCCGCTTCGGTATCGAAGAGGGCCAAGTTCTTTCCCGTCCCCACAGAACTCGTATAAAGTACACCGTCAAATCCTTTTTTCTTTATAAACTCGCAGAGATATTGACTTGGAACGTAGTCAGTTGCGGCGCTGCGGGGCAGCACCGGACGAGTGAGTTCGTGGCCCAGACTTTCTAGGAACGGCAAGTCTGCCCTAAGCTGAACAATCTCATCGGAAGATCCACAGATAAAAGGAGAGACGAGTGTCTTAGGTGATCGTAAATCGACGATTGTAAGTCCTTCACGCAGCTCAAATTCTGCAACGGTCGCGAATTCACCCGTATGAGGGCGTATTTCCGAAATCGCTGTGTTCTCATCAGATGCAAGATAGAGATACGGAATGCCTGCGGGGTTGGCTCTTCCGTGGGAAGCGGAACCTTTTGGTGGCGCTCCCATCGATTGGGCATCGAAAGGCTGATTATCAGGCGAGATCCTGGCTCGAAACCAGATCTTTTCTAGCGGTGCTGAAAGCAAGAACTCGAGCAAAAGCTTCAACCGTTCTTCCTTAATTTTTTCGTCTAGAAAATACCTATTCTTGAAGCGAAGTTCTTGACGAAGTTCAAGCCAATCACCGACCTTAGAGTCATCCGGCGCGGTCAAGGGTCTAAACGACTTTCGAACGATCTCTCCATCATCTAAAATATCGGAAAGTAGTTCTTTGGCGTGTGCTTCGTCCATTTTGGCATGAGAGAAAAGCCCCCAGTCCTTTTTGAAGTTTGCCACAAGACTTACACCGCCTTCAGCTTCTTCATAAGATTCGACTAGCAGCTCAAAAACATCAGAAAGCTCCGACGGTTCAACAAGTTTGTCCGAAGGGTCTCCGCAATAATTACAATCCCCTTTCGCCAATTCTGTAGCCAGAAATTGAAACAGGTGTTTTTCGAGTCCACGGTCCCCAAAACAGTTTGGGCAGCATTTATTTGGCATCAATTCGCCTCAGAAAAATAGTCTGCCAGTGTCTCAATGTGATGGATCATCGAAAGTTTTTTAACCTGACCCAGCCCTGGAAAGTGTTGTTTTGCATGCAACTCTAGGAACTCAGATAAAGCCTTACCATGAAACAGGTTTGATGTTCCGTGATTGAACTTCGTGACCAGCTTAGAGAGCGCTTCTGCGAACTTTCCAGCAGGATCCGTTGGAGTGCTATTTGAATCTGACACAAAATGGCGCACGTACATCTGATCGTCTTTGTCTGGATCAATGAACGTCATGTGAATGGCGACGGCATAAGCAGGTCCACCTGTCTCACTATAGTCATCCCCGACAGTTAGGAAGTCTCCAAAACCATTCAAACCCAACTCGGAATTAAATGTTACATGCAAATCTGAAAAAAGCTCAACAGCAGGATAACTAGCATTCCGCTGTTTGTTGAATCCATCCCGAAGCAGCACTCGAGAAGCACTGCTGAACTTCTTTCGGTATAATACAGGGCTAGCCTGTTCGATGAAGACATGTCGTGTATGACTGAGCTCGTCCCCAAGTTTTTCTGCGAGGCCGTTTTCCTGCAGAAAGCCCGAGTGAATAAAATACGGCCTATGATTTGTATGAGCTTCAAAAAGCGTCATGGCATCTATTACCGTCATCGTATCCGTCAATAAGATGCCAGCGCTTACGTTGTCGGTCTCAAGATAGCCTTCCTTGAGAAAAGTCGATATTGCGGCTCCATTTCCAGCTAAGCTTCCATGTTGAGGATTCACTATTACGATCGCATGCCCACCGCTTTCACAAACCGCGTCAAGCGCACGGGTCAACCCCTTCAGTGCTTCTTTTACGGGTTCAATTATGGGTATGAAACCAGCCTTCGCCAGCAATTCTGCGGTATCTCGAATAGTGATGAGCTCAAATTGCTTACCGCGAAAGTATGGAAAGTACATTTAACATCCTAACTCCAAAATATTGATTGTTCGATTGGAGTTTTAATGGCTTGCACCAGTTTTGCCCCGTCACTTAGCCTTAAGTTGTACATCAATGCGGCGGCATGCAACGATAAAGGTAGATCTTCGACGAGTCTCTGGAAAGAATGTTGTGTTCGGCTCTGCCTGAGCACCTGAACCATTGCGTCATGGACTTCTCTTGGATCAAGGCGTTCGTAGAGTTCTGAAAGCGCGCTAAACATCTGAGTGTTTGGCACGGAAGGTACAGGCTTGCCTATGTGTTTGAGAATACGAATTGCCTCAGTTCTTCGAAGAGCCCCCAGAATGCTGAGTGGTTTAACTTCGTCTGGCCGATCGACGGCTTCTCTAACTGTGCTTATGCTATTCCATCTTTTCAGATACATAACGCCTACGTGAAGCGGCGCGAGCTCTTTTATCGCGTTGATGTGACGTTCTGAAGCAATTACATACGTACGAGCAAATATATCGGCGTAGTCTTCTAGTTGTTTCTCAAGTCTCTGGAGACTGTCACGTTCGGATTTAACCTCATAGACTGTAGATGTGCCGTTCAATATGACAACATCCGCTCTGCTAGCTCCAGTTCGAAACTCTCTCACCATACTGGCTGTTTTCAGGGAATGTTTACCTAAGAGCACGTTTTGAACTATAGCCGACTGATAAATGTATTCATTTCGGAGGCCACTTCGGCGTAATTGAGCGAAGCCAAAGTCAAACGCGTCACCGACGGTGCGAACTTCTTGAAGTTCGAATAGTTCAGCTTGATTTACCAACGAGCTAAACTTGGCAGAGCTGCCTTTTTCAGCAAGTTCTCTAACAACGCCGGCCGAAAAAAGGCGAGCAATCGCCGCATCCTTGTGGTGGTCGCGAGTTCTATCTGTGTACATTGGTCGAATTCGCCGCTGCCTTTTCGGGGGACCCTAAACCAAATTTGACCGTTGCACATCAGAAAAACGTCGCGACTGATTGCTCATCAAGTCCAAGTCGAGGGCCAATCGCTGGCCCAACACGAAGGCATAAGAGATTGGCCAAATGAATATCCGCCTAGAAACTATGGTTTTCAGGCCTCGCACCCATAGCGAACTTCCGCTTTCCGCCCTTCCTGCTCGTGCTGCGTCGGCTAGCTGGGAGTTTGATCTCGATCGGCTACCGCCTGACACCGATCATTGGGAAGGAACATGAGGGGCTGTTTCAACGCCCCTTTAACACCCCCCTCACTCGACATACCGAAAGCCCTGCACCGCGCGGAAATGCCCGCCGTAGCCGCTCCCGGCGGGTTTGAGGCCTTTGCGTGCCCGGGCGGCGGCGAGGGTCTTCATGCTGCGTTCCTTGGCCTCGGCATAGAGGATGGCCGAAACCTGTGCCCAGAGGGGATCGCGGCGCAGGGCGGCGGCGAGGCCGGGATGCGAGGTGTGAAACAGCATCGGCATCGGTTTGTCGTAGCGGTTCACGCCGCGCCGCCAGAGCGCGCAAACCTCGTTGAGAAAGCGCAGCCCCAGCCCCGCGCCCTGCCACTCAGGCATGACGACAAGGCGGCAGGCGCGGCCTTCGACCAGCCCCGGCCGGGTCGAGACGGCCAGATGCGCCACCGGTGCGCCGTCGACGAAGCCCACGTAGTAATTGGCCGCGATCATGCGGGGCAGCTTCAGGTAGTGATGCGGCTCAAAGGCGGGCCAGAAGGAGCCGTCTGTCTGGTGAATGTCCATGGCAATGCGGGGTGCCCGTCGAAGACGCCTCCAGCGAAACTCGGCCCGGCGGGTGTCGATCACCCAATCGGGCTGCAACCAGGACACGACGTCCTCGTGACAGGTGACGGCGACGAACTGGCCAGAGCCCCGCCGCCATGCCTTGGCAAAGGCTGCCGCCCCGATCTGGGCCACGCGCCGGTCAATGGTCGAGGTGAACTCGTCGAGAATGGCAAAGCTCGGCCGCTCGGCCAGAATGCGCGCGAGCTCGGCCCGGAACTGCTCGCCGGTGGAGAGGTGGGGATAGGGGCGCAGCCAGCTGGGCACCGTGCCGAGGCCCACGGCGGAGAGGGCGGCCGCGACGGCGTCGAATTCGCCCTCGGGGTCAATCGCGTCGATCAGCGCGCCCTCGGGCCACGGGCGCGGGTCAAGCTCCGCTCCGAAGGCTTCGCGGGCGAGCGAGGATTTCCCGCTGCCAGAGGGGCCGACGATGAGGCCTATCTGCCAGGGCTGTGCTGCCAGATCGGCCTCGACCTCGATGCGGAAATCCGCGTCGCCCTCGACGTTGAAGAGGCTGGAGACCCGGGCGGCGCGGTAGGTATCCGGGATGGGGCTGGCGTGGTGGATGGCGAGCTTCATGTGACCACCACGCGGCATTTGAAGCCTTGGCGGCGCAACCGGCCGAAGGCGTTGATTTGAGCCACCTCGTCCTCGAGGAGGACGATGACGCCATATTGCCGCCGGTAGCGGACGCCTTTGGGCAGGCCCGGCGCACCGGGCGGCAGCTCAGGTTTCGGGAGTGTGGTCGATCTGGTCAAGTTTGGCTCCTTCTCTCTGCGCATCGCGCGTTTGGGGAAGGGCTCTTGGCCTCAGGATATTCATCGCCCGGCAGCGCGGGCATTTGATCGAGACGCCGGATATTTGCGCCCCTCTCTGATATTTAAATAGCAAACGGCTGCATGCGCAGCAACGCAGTTCTAGACCTTCCAAATCGAATCGCCTCATAGTCCCGCCGCCCCCTTGGGGCAGGGAGCGGCCATGAGGTGTTTCTGGTCGGCGGGGGTATGTTTGGTGACTGGCCCCGCGTGCCCGGGCGTGCCCTCCAGCACGCTCGGGGCCTCCTGTAGGGCGGCCGCTCACGGCCACCGGGTAATCCCCACACATTGGGGGATGTCTTCAGATCGACCGGGCGACTGTCAGGCGCGCCGCATAGGTTTCCGTCTTGCCGCCTTTCGAGGCGCGCAGCTGGACCTCGTAGAGCCCCGCCGCAAATGTCTCCGCAGGCCAGAACACGCGCACCACGCCGGCCATGCCGTCCAGGACACTCACCCCCAAGGGGATGGTGGGGCCAGCGCCGAGCGCCCATGCCTCTACAGCGGCCCCGCTGAGATCGGGCGCGGTGCTGTCCTTCCTGAGAAAGGTGATGACGGCGGAATAGGTGTTTTTCTCGAAGGTCTTCATCTCGTCCATCAGTCTCTCCATTCGGCCACAAAACGTGGCTCATCCCAAAGAGCGGTAAAGCGTGGTTCATCCCAGAGCGCCGTTGCCCTGAAATCCACCACCCGGCTTGTGTCAGCGGGTGCGGCCTCTGACCCGGATGTGCCTCCCGAGACCGCAGACCGGGCCGCGATCAGCGTGGGTTCGGCTGTGAGGCCGGACACACCGCCAGCGTTGGCCGCGCGCAGTGTGACTGCGGCGGGTATGGCCTCTGCCCCTGACAGCCCTCCTGACGCCGCCGCCTTGACGCTGACATGCACGGCCATGGCCCCGGTGCCAGAGACCCCGCCGCTGGAGGCGCTGCGCGTCTGCACACGGACCGCCATAGCCTCAGACCCAGATGCGCCTCCTGACGTGGCGCCGCGGCTTGTTTGAGTGCCCGCCTGGGGCAAGGCCTCGGATCCCGACGCGCCGCCGCTTGATGCCCCGCGCAGCGCGACCTGCACAGGGGCCGCAGGCGAGCCCGACGCGCCGCCGCCCGGTGCGCTGCGCGTGGCGATCCGGACAGGGCTTGCAGACGCGCCAGAGGTGCCGCCGGATGCGCCAGCGCGACCCGAGACGAGAGTGGCTGCCGCGTCGGCACCAGATGTTCCGCCGGAGGTCGCAGCGCGGCCCTGCACGATAACGGGGGCCGCCGTAGCTCCCGATGTGCCGCCGTTCGATGCGGTTCGTGAGAGCACGGAGACAGGAGCGGCGTTCAGACCCGAGGTGCCGCCACTCGATGCGGCGCGCTCAGAAACAACCGTCCCACCGCCACTAGGGATTTCCTCGATATACTTGTTGCGAAGATAGGCGTTCGTCTCAGCCAACTGCGCCGGATTATGCGCCCCGGCATAGATCAAAACAGCGGCACAATCCATGAAGGCACCGCTGTTGTTGCTGAGTTTGTAATTGATATAGAGGCGTTCCAGTACCGTGTTGAGCGTGGCCGGGGTGCCGCCCATCAGGTTCACGTTGTCGATGAACCCTTCAACATCTTCCCCGTCAAAAGTGACCGCTAGCACATGCCAAAGGTCATCGTTGAAACTATCGACCGACGCATAGCTGGCCGCCCAGAAGTCGGTGAGCACTTTTTCAGTGCCGCTCATCACCATACCGAATGCCTGGCGCGTAGAGGGATTGCCATACATCACGCCGTTGAAGTTACCGGCGTTCACTTGGTTAGGATAACGGGCAACGATGTACATCGTACGAGGCTCCGCCCCGTCTGGCAGATCGTGGTCGTATAAGGTGTCATTCCCAAGTCCGTCAATGCTACCGACAAACTGAAAATAACTCGCTCCAGTAGGTGTTCCCTCTTCGCCTGTCCGCAACACTGGCGCAGTCATAAGGTGTTCTTGGACTAGCTCAATCCCGGCGACTTCGTCCACCCACAGCGTCGGGGAGACAACCGTGTTGGTTGTCTCGAACTGAGCTTTAAGATTCGTGGTGATCAGCGCCATCTTTGGGCTTCCTTACGTGATGTCACAGCTTGAGAGCGCGGAGATCCCGCTTGAGTGAGGCCGCGAGATCCATCCGCCCCGCGTCGAACGTGTCCGAACTTAAGGTCTTGAGGCTCACATTCGGGCGCTCGTATTTTTCGAGCAGGTCGATTGCCGCCATGAGAGCCGCGTTCCAGGCGTGGATGGCGCGAACGCCATCCACCACCGGGCCGCCGTTGCTCTCATAGGCGACGCGGTTCATCAGGAAAGGAATTCCTTGAGTTTCGACGCCGGGAACTTGATCTCCGCGCCCACGCCCAGATCGGCGGGGGGGATTGCCGACCAGCTCAGAAAATTGCCCCCTGTCGCCGCATCGTAATAGGCGACGGCAACAACGCTCTGCACCGGATCGTGGGTCGAGGAAAACACGACGTCCGGGCCGTTGAGCACCGCCTGTCGGGTGCCATCCTCCGGATCGGCAGCGGGCGCGGCAAAGGTCACGGCCGCGCGGGCATAGCCGCTGCCGGTCACTTCAGTGCCGCCGCCTGCGTCAGTGGGCGCGGCCGTAAAGAGCGCCAGATACACCGCCTCGGGGCTGGGCAGCGGGGTGTTGCGAAAAACGTGATTGAGCAGGGCGGCTTCGAGGTAGGTGGAGAAGGTCGACATGTCAGTTTCCTTTTGGTTTGGGTGTTCGTGGTTTCAGTGTCGGGCCGCGAATTCCGCGACCCCGGTTGGTACGTCTGGCCAGACGGGTGCATCCCCGTCCTCGATGGCGCGACGGCTCTCCGCCTGCATCGCCTTGCGCCACGCGGTCCATGCAACGGCGCGCTCCTGGTCGCCCTCGATGAGGCCTGCGAGTGCCAGCGCGTCGGCGCGCGCCGCGCCGTTGATGGTGGCTGTCGAGAACAGGATGCCCGCCTGGGCGATGTTGCTCTGTGTTTCCAAGTCGGCCACGGAGAGGATGAGGGTCCTGCAGTCCGCCTTGATTTGGGCGGCGCGGATGGCCTGTGCGCGGGGTGTATTTTGGCGGAACTCAGGCATCGCTTACCTCCACCTCTGCATCAAACCCGACCCACGGAAACGGCGGGGCGACGGCGAGGGCGTACACGCCTGCATCGACCAGCGTCAGAGGCTCCGACAGGTTCATGATGACGAGCTCGTCGCCCACTTCGTTGCGCACTGTTACCGCGCTCCCGACGGGTAGCAGGGACAGGTCATAAACCCAGCCGGTGTCTTGCGTGGTGGCAGGCGGCGTGATCGTCGGGCGCGCCTCGATGCGCAGCGGGTCCGACGCAATGTAGTGTGTCGCAGTGTCTGCCAGCGCACCGACAAACAGGCCCCGCTCAGGCGTGACATTGGCGGCAATGGTGCTTGCCGATGCCTCAACGTGGCCCGTGATCTGACCCGTGGCCGGGTTATAGATGTTGGCGCTGACGGTCATGCGTTACCTCTTGAGGATCGTGGCGACGGAATGGACGTTCTGGATCAGGAAGGGCACACCCGAGCCGCGCTGGCATTCCAGCGTGATTGTCTGATTGCCAGTCCCCACTGAGATTGTTCGCCGAAACGGAACAAGCTCCTGAAAATGTGCACCACCCTGAGAGTCAAAGGGCGACCCGCTCAGCAGCAGACGCAGCCCCCACGACCCAGCAGTTGGCCCGCCGTTCAGCAGCCAATTCACATGGCAGTCAATCATCAGAAGCGAGCCACTATCCGGCACGTTCACAATGAAAGACGTCGCGTTGTTCCATGCCGTGGCTGTCGCGGGCGTCTTGGTGCCGCCGCCGTAGTTCTCGAAGAACGTGGACGGCTCAGTGACAGCGCGTCCGTTGATCTTGGCCGTTGTGATTGCATTCGTAGCGATTTGCCCGGCGTTGATCGCAGCCGTCGCGATCAGTGCGCTCGTTATCGTGTTGGCGGAAATCTTGTCGCCTGTGATGGTGCCCGCCGCGATCTCAGCGGCGGTGACAGTTCCCGAGGCGATCTTGGCCGCAGTAATCGTATTGCCGGCGATCTTGTCACCGGTGATCGTCGTGCCCGCAATCTTATCACCCGTGATTGTCGCGGCGGCGATCTTGACCGCTGTAACAGCACCCGTCGCAATCTCAGAGGCAGTGATGGTGCTGGCCGCTATCTGTGACGCGGTGATCGTGTTTGCGGCGATGTTGGATCCTTGGATCGTGCCTGCCGCGATCTTGGCAGAGGTAATGGTGCCCGATGCAATCTCAGTTGCTGTAATCGTGCCGGATGCGATCTTGGCGGCTGTGATCGTGTCTGCTGCGATCTGCGAGGCGGTCACGGCACCCACAGCGATCTTGGGTGTCGAAATCGCGCCGTCCGTGATTTGCGTACCGGTGATTTGCCCCGTCACCTTTGCGGCTGCGATGGCGGCAAGCTGCGCGTTGGTTAACTGACCCGTAACTTTCGAGGCAGCAAGCCCCGCAATTTTGGCGTCCGTGACTGCGCCGGTCGCGATCTGCGGTGTCTGTATCTGCCCGGTCAGTTTTGCCGCCGCCAAGGCCGCGATCTGCGCATCGGTCAACTGCCCAGTGACATCAACGGCAGGCACCGTGGCGACATAGGCCGTGCCGCTCCAACGATAGAGCTTGCTCTCAAACATGATCGCCTCGGTCAGCTTGACCGTTGGGAGCGTGCCCTCGACAATCGTGACGGGTTCGATACCGGCAGCAAAATCAGCCCGCTGGATACGCACGTCGTCAGTGGTCACCCAGATCCATGCAGTCCATGTGCCTCGGCGATTGTCAGAAAGCGCTTTGGCGCGCACGCGCAGGTTCGTGAGTGGCGGCACGGGCTGGATGGTCATTGCGCCACGCTCGACATCGAGCACGGTGCCGCTCCAGACCTCCTCCTCGGTCTCGCGCTTTTGGCATTCAATGGCGATGCCCTTGATAGTCTCGGCGATCCCGGAGGCATCCCAGAAGACGTCGACGGCCGCATGCGCACGGGTGCCTGCCTGATTGGTGACAATGCGCGCGTCGGCGTCGAAAAAGGGCAGGCCTGCGTCTGTAGGGATTGGGCGGGGCAGGATAGAGGCGCGGTCGGGGATCTCATACGCCGGGTCGATCTCGAAATCATCCGGGTCGCGCTCGCGTAGCGAGGTGACAATGGTCAACCGGTGCAGATCGAGCACGATCTCCGTGACCTCGAAGAGCTTGGCGTCGTAGTCGTTCCAGGCGCTGGTGACGACCACAGTATTGAGGGGGCGCAGACCGGCATAGTCGGGCGGCAGTGGCCAGGCGTGACGCCGCCAGCGGCGATGGTCGCGCAGCGTGTCCTCGGCCAGTTGCCCGGCCTGTCCCGGGTTAAACACGGCCGGAAGGTCCAGCTCGAAATTCCGCACGATACCGTCCTCTGCCTCCCAGTCGGGATTGCGGATCTGATCGAGGGGCACGCCGTTCCAGAGCGCGCCGGGCGAGACATATTTGGCGGTGACCCGGTTGAAGATCTCAAGCAGTTCGGGAAACGGGTCTTTGGTGGCGGCGTCCGTCACCAGAAGATCGTCGTCCGTGATCGCGGCCACGGCGATGTCGGGTGCGCCGACCTGAATATACCAGAAGCCCCCGAACTCCGCGATCTGGCCGTTGCAGGCGGCGAGCAATTCGTTGATCACATCTCCGGACGTGTCCTCGGCGAATTTGATCTCATAGCCGGACTGGTACTGAGGCCGCCCGTCCACGTCCACGTCGCAGGCGTTCATGCCCGGCACCCAGTTCCAAAGCGGCAGATCCTCTGCGTCGGCCTCGCCGCCCCAGATCGAGCCGTCATGGAGCGACAGGCCGCGCAGGATGTTGTAGGTCTTCACGATAGGATTGCGTGTCGGCCCCCATGTCGTTGGATCGTCCCAGCGGTGCAGGCCTGTGCCGCCGACCGTGCTATCGAGGCGGGGATCGTAGAACGGGATGCCGTTCTCCTCATAGCGCTGCTCCGGCGCTCCATTGGGCCAGACCTTGGAGCTCACTTCCATCGTCAGGATCGCGTAGGGGATGCCGTGCCCGATATGTGCCTCTGTCCAGGGCGTCTCGGGGTCCTCGGCATATTTGGCGACGAGTGTCGGATCTGCGCCGGTCTGGGTGCCGTCGTAGACCTTGATCCATGCATAATCGACGCCAAGGTCGCGCTTGGCGAGGACTGGAAAGCCGTAGTCGGGATGTTCCTCTGTCCCCAACTCGGAATAGACGCCGTCCACCATCAAGCGGCTGAAGGTGGCCCCGGGCAGGCCGCCCAGCTCGATGACGGTCTGGTAGTATTTGTTATTGGGGCCGTGGCTGTTGTGATAGATCAGATGCCCTTTGGTGGCGTAGAGGCCGACGATTGTGGTCTCGCTCTCCAGCTCGCCGCGCGTGGTCGCGGTCACCTGCAGCCCGAAGGCGGTGTTGCGCCCGCGCCGGGCTCGGCGCTGTTGCAACAGGCTTAGCCCGACCGATGCGAATAGCCGCAGGGCAAAGAGCGCGACGGCTTTGACCGTGATCCCGGCAAAGATGGCGGCGGCGGCGGCGGCCAGCGGCCCGGCCGAAGCGGGTGCCGTCGAGGCGAGCACGAGTGCCGCTATCCAAGCAAACAGTCTCATGGCCGATAAATCCGGATGGCGCGATTTAGTGGGGCAGCGCCAAGGCCGCGACCGGGACGCAGTGCGTGAATATGACCGCCACCGATGATGCCCATGACCTCCTCGCCTGCCTCGATCAGCACGGCCACGTCGCCGGTCTGCGCCTGCATCCAGCCTGCGCCCGGCAACAGGATCGGTGCCAGAACCTCGGCGGGCGACGCGAACCCGTCGGCGGCTAGAAGCGTGCGACCCTCCTCAATGCTGCGATAGCGCCCGCGCCACCGTGCGGCCGGATCCTGCCCGGTCAGCACGGCGATCCAGTCGGCCGCGAACATTGCGCAGTCGGACAGGCTCGGCCGGAATGCTACCGCGCGCCGGGCGTCGAGGAATTGCCGCAGAAGATGCACGCGTCCCGTCATCGCCGGTTGTCTCCGTCCACGTTCAAGGGCGGTGGCGCTGGCGGGATCTCGGTCACGACCGTTTCCTGACCCCATGGGATCGGGCGGTCGGCGATGCTGGCGGCATATTCGCGGAACCTGTCGGCCGGGTCGCGCAACCGTTGTGCCGCGTCAGATTTGAAGAGAGGCTGGCGAAACGTAAGCCGCCGCGCGGCCGAGGAAATCACCAGCTCCGTGCGCGACTGATCGCCGAGCTTGCCCAGCGTCTCCGGTGCCGTCTCTAACCATCCCTTGATGACGCGCTGTGGCGTGCCCAACGGCGCGCCGGTGTAGATATCCATCGGCTGTGACCAGACCCGCACCCGCGCCTGTGAGGCCTGATAGACCTGCAAGGCGAGCTTTGCGGCATCCGTCATTGGCGGCAGGATGACCCGGTTGCGGCGTACCTCAAGGCCAATCCCGGCGCGGATCGGCGGCACCTCGATCACATTGCCCGCGCCCAGAAAGAGATGGGTTTCGCCGTCGACGCTAAAGGTCTGGTGATCGTCCCCTGTCCAGAGCCCCATCTGGACGATCTCGCCCGTGACCCGGTCGCGTGGCTCGATCAACACGAGGATATGCGCATCCGTGCCGCTGCGCTCGGCCAACTGATCTGTCTGCGCGAGATCAAAGCTCATACGCCGCCCCCCAGCGTCTGTTGCCAGGTGAAGCTGCCGCCCTCGGTGCGGCGCGAGCGCCCCGGTCCCGGTTTGAAGCTGAGTAGTTTTGCCCGCGCCTGCGGGCGATCAACGACCACTGAGGCCCCGACCACGACGCCGGGTCGCAGGAAGGGGGACACCTCGAACCGGGCAGTCGCCCCGGTGCTATCCGCCGTGACGGTCGCATTGAGAATGCGGTGGACGTTATATCGGACGGGGCTCGTCAGATACTGAAACCCGATTTTCTGCCCGCGCCGCAGGGTGAAGTTCGGCGGCAGGCCTTGCAGGCTCAGTTCGCGGTTGCCGGGCACGAGGCTCTTGATCGTGACCGGTTGCGCGGCCCAGTTGATGCCTGCCGGATAGGCGGGGTCTTGGGGCGCGAATTGACGGCGGTCATAGATCATAAAGGACGCCCCCGGCTCGAGCAGGTGCTCGATCAGCGCGTCTTGCGCCGCGATCACGTCGGGCTCCGACTTGCCCAGAACGACCTCGCCCTGCCAGAGCCGTGCCCCTCGCCGATGGGTGATGACCTCGCCCCCGGCCGTGACAGAGCTTGTGCTGTCGCCCGGCAGATAAAAGGTGGCCTCTTCGATCCCCAAGAGGTCGAAAAATCCAGACGTCGGAATGGGCCAAACCTGGACCGCCATTATCCCCTCCCCAGCGGGTCGCGCCGGATCGTCTCGACCCGGAGCGGCAGCTGCTCGTTTGAAAAGTTGTCGACTACGTCCACGGCCACGTCCCGCGCGCGGTCCTCGACGACGACACGGAACAGGTCCGACGGCTCGATCCGCAGGCGTGTCATGCCCTCCGCCGAAGCGCCCGCGCCGCCACCTCTTGCCGGCGCTGCGCCCGCAGCCTGCACAGGCAGGGGCAGGCCGCCCCCGGCAAAGCCCGGAATGATCGCGCCTGCGTTCATGGCCTCGAGCACCGCGCGGTTGCGCGCTGTGGCCTCGGCCGTCATGATGAATTCCCCGGCACTCACCATCGCGCGAATACGGTCGCCCCGGCCCGTGCCTGCGCCCAAGAGGAGGCCGGGACGGGTGACAAGAGGATCGCCGCCGCTGGCAAAGCCGGGCAGGCCGCCATTGGCGAAGGAGAGCAGCGAGCCTCCCGAGAAAAGGTCAAAGAGATCGCCAAGCCCGCCGCCGCCGAAGATCCCGCTCAGGAGACCGCCGCCGCCGCTGCCCCCAAAGAGACCGGACAGCGGGCCAGAGCCGAGGATGAGCGCTTCCTTGGCCGCGCGGATGATCATGTCGCCGATCCCCTCCCAGACGTCCCGGAGGCTTTCGGCCTCGAGCAGCACGTCGTCGACGGCGTTGCCGAATTCCTCCTTGCGCTCCATGGCGACGCGCTCGTTTTCATGGGCCTCGACGAGAGCCTCGATCTCCGCACGTTGCTTTGGCGTCGCGGCGGTCAGGCGTTCACGCAAGCGGATCATCTCGCGCTGCACCGGATCGCTTTCGCGCAGGGCCTCTATCTCGCGCTGTTTGGATGCGATCAGCCGGTCAAGGGCCTGCTGTTCGCGCAGGGTCTCGTTGGTCGATGTGCCCCGCGCGCCGCTGCCGGACCGCGTGGGTCGGGCCTGCTCGTTGAGGCGCGCAATTTCGCGGGCCTGCTCGATGGCGGCTTGCCGTTGGCTGTTGAGAAAGGCTTCCTCCCCGGCGTTCGCAAAGCCGTCGCGGCGAAGTGGTTGTGTGTCTCTGTCAAAACGTGCACCGGCCAAGGCCCCCGCACGTCCAACAGGGTCGTCGCGGAACTCGGCACGGATACGCGCGGTCTCAAGCTGGGCCTGCCCTTGAGATTGCAGGTCGAACATTGCGTCGACAGCGCCGCGCACCTCGGCCGAGAGGCGGGCTGCCTCATTTGCGGCGGCGTTCAACGCGCCGGAAACATCTACCGTCGACAGATCAAATGCAGCTTCAGCCGCCTCGCGCAGTGCCTCCTTGGTTGCCTCGCTTGCGTCCGAAGCCGCGATCTCCTCCAGCTTGGCGTTGAGGGCGAACTGCGCGCGTAGGCGCGAGACTTCGACGCTGTCCGCGCCGGTCCGGGCGATAGCCTCCGCGACCGCATTCTGCTCGGTCAGCGTCAAAAGCATGGCCTGCGCCGCCGCCTCGGCCTTCAGCTGCTCGCCGGTGCTTTTGGTCACCAGGTCGAGGAAGGTCAGCATTTCCTCGGACTGGCGGTTGTCCTCAGGGTTTTGCGATTGAAGCTCGGCGACTTCGGCCAAGCGGATACGCATCTGGTCAAGTGTCAGAAGTCGGGCTTCTTCTGCCTCGGATATTGTCCCCACCGCTTCGGCGGCGGCGGTGTAGCTTAGAATGAGCGCCTCAATGGCGCCTTGCTGCTGTTCAATTGTCCCGCCAGCGGCGTCCTGCAGCGCGATCAGGTCCTCTGCGACGGCTTCCGCAAGCCTGCGTTGTTCGTCAAATACGCTTCGGTCTCGGATAATGCCGCCGAAGTCGAATTCGTCTTCGATGGCACGGCGGTTAAATCCGACGCCACGCGAGGGGTTTATGCCCGTCTCGCCGACAAACGAGCCGATATTTGACGCCGCCTCGCGCTGTGCCGCGCGCTTTTCTGCCTCGACGATGCGGTCGAGAATGTCCTGCGCGCGGTCAACGAAGCCTTCACCAAACCGGTCGGCCAGCTCCAGCCGGGTGGCAGAGGCCTCGGCGATCTTGTCCTTCAGGCTGTCGATGCGGGTCTCGAGCGCTTCAACGCTGTCCGCGAAGCTCTCGGCCTCTTCTGACGATGACATGAACCAGTTGACCACGGTAGCCGTCGCCGCGAGCGCGCCGATGGTGATCAGATTAATGGGGCTCAGCATCGCAAGAACCGCGCCGCCCAAAGCCCGGAACGCGCCTGCAGCCCCGAGCGGGCCTATGACTTGAGTGATCTGCGTGCCCTGCTGGATAGCCAGTGTCAGCGGGTTCTGCCCCGCTGCCAGCATGACGAAGACGTCATTGCCCTGCGCCACCAGGTTGCCCATCGAGCCTGCGGCAAGGCGATTGGCCGAGGCCATTTTCTGAGTTGCAGCAGTGTTGACATTCGCAGCGGAACTGGCAGCGGTCAGGCCCGTTGCCGAGGTCCGCGCGGCGGTCTCGAGTTGTTTCACACCGCGCGCTGCATTGGCCCCTTGGGTGCCCACGCCGCGAATGTCTTGGGCGGCCCCTTTGGCGGCGGTGCCGGTTGCCTGCAGCTCCGCCTTCGCCTGGTCGGCGTCCATGAGGATTTCGGCCCGTGCGACCAATGTCATGTCAGCTCTCCCGCATCGCGGCCACGGCCGCGCTTTCGATCACCTGTACCTCGGCCCAAAGTTGGGGCGTGATCCGTATCCCGCTCATGCGCAGGCCCGCCCGTGCAGCGGTGTAGTCGAGGCCCACGACCCGGAAACCGGCCAGCCCGGCCGAGACAGTGCGCCATTGATTGCAGACCGCGAGGAAGGCCCGAACGACCGGGACGTTTTGCGGCCAGATGCCAGTGCCAGTGCCAGAGCCGGACGGATCGCGAGTGAGCTGGCCCGGGTCGATCCCCCAGAACGCCGCCTCGTCATCATGGTCGCTGCCCTGGTCATCAGCGATCAGGTCGCCGCGCGCCCATGCCCGCCCGGCCCATTTCAGTTTTTTACCCGCTTCCCCATGAGCGCCGCGTGATAGGCATTGACCAGGGCGACGCGGACATAGGCCAGACCGATCAGCCGGTCGCGCAGGCTGTGGCTGTAGGGCAGCGTCTTGCCCTTCTCGTCTTCGACGTCGTCAAAGCCCACCACGGCCGCCGCTAGAAATTCCCGCTCACCGCGTGTGGTGCGCATGTCGAAAGCCTCGATTTCATCGTCGGGCAGCACGCGGAACGTGACTTGCAGGTCCTGCAAGTCATGGCCCCCGTCGGTGGGCACCTTGATCTCGACGCGGTGGGTAAAGGCCGGGGTCGGGTCGATCTTGAACATGGGGTAAACTCTCTTTCAAAGTGGCGTTGAAGGGCGCGTTAAAGCCCCTCAGGTGAGCGTCATCGTCCACTGGTCGGCAGCGGTAGCGGTGGTGGGCAGCGGCACAAGGCGCAGCGGCCACTCCTTGCGACCCTGACCGTCCTCAAGCCCTTCAGGACGCTGCATCTGCGCATTCGGGGCGGCGATATTGACGATGTTGCCTGCCGTCTTGCCGTGCTCGATCTCGAGCGCGACCTTGGCTTTGGTGGCGGCCATGGTGAACGGGTTGAACGTGGCCAGCGCCACGGCACGCACCCGCGCCTCGACGGTGTTCTCATGCCCGTCGAGTAGCACTTCCTCCTCACCGATCAGGAATTGCGCCTCGACGCGATTGGCGAGGGTGAGCTTGAAGCTCCGCATCACAAGCGACGTCTCATCAATCGTGAAGGTGGGCGTGTTGGCATCCGAGGCCGCGAGCGGATCGGGAATGCCGGTGAAATCTGGGGTCGGGATCGCCACGTCGGCCGGGGCCACGTAGAGGGCGGTGAACTCGAACTCGATATAGGGAATGCCCGAGGCCGAGACGTCAAAGGCGGCGGTCCCGCGCACCCCCACCATGGCGTAGAGCGTGCCGCCGATATTGAGGTGCAGCGTGACGCTCTCAAGGTTCGAGTAAACCCGATTGTAGACCACAGACGTCGCCGCCGTCACGGTCTCGGCACAGCCACAGGCCCGCAGGAGGCGGCCCCAGCGGGGCGCGGTTCCGGCGGTGCCGGAGCCTGCCAGTTCGACCTTGAACGAGATGGTGCGGTGCAGATCGACCGGGATCGTGCCGGTGGGCCCGCCGTGCGGCGTGTCGAGATTGCGGTCGAGATCCTGACCCTGCATCGGCGACAGGCGCACATCGGTCGCGAGGATTGCGTCGCCGCCAGTAGGGGTGGCGTCCGTTCCATAGGTGGTTTCCAGCTTCGCGAGCAGGACTTTGCGTCTCCAGAGCAGGCTCATTTGTCGGCATCCTTCTTGTCAGATTTGGGCGCGGACGTGGGCTTGGGGCTGGCCCCGGCAGGTTTCAGCGCGCCCTTGTCGTCGCGGGTGTAGGATCCGCCGGAGGTGGGAAGTTTGGTCATGAGATGATCCTCAGTTGATCGTCGATGGAGAAATCGAGTTGATAGGCGAGGCGACCGGCCCCGCTCTCGATGAGCTGGCCACGCTCAAAACGGTGCACGCCGACCTCGTCACCCGGTGCCCAGCCCGCCAAGGCGCGGATCACGCGCATCAGGAACTGGTCGATCTTGTCGAGGGCGGTGGCCCCCGTGCGGTCAAAGGATTGCACGAAGATCACCACGCTCGTGCGATAGGTCAGCATCTGGCTGTAGACGCCCGCCGCGGCATCGGCGCGCCCGCCCTGCATGCCGGAGGGAAAGACGTAGGCCGCGACCGATTGCGCGGGCAGCTTCTTGGAGCGGATCAGATCGACAAAGGCGCGCCCGCCGTCGACACGACCGGCAAGCTCGGGCACCTCAGCCTCGATCCGGGTGATGACGTCGCCGATCATTTCAAAACCCTTTCAGGCTGTCGCGGCTGAAGGTGCCCTCCGGCGCGCTGATCTGCGGAAGCTGGGGGTTGCCCCGCACAGTGTCCCCGGGCGTCTCGTCGCCGAGCGAGGCCTCGCCCTTGCGCACCTGCCGCAGAAAACTGACGGCGTCCTCATAGCCTTCCTTGGCCCCGTCAAAGGCAGCGGCCCGCGCGCCGAGAAGCCGATACCAGGCAATCGCGGCGGCGTGCATGGTGAGCGCACGCGGTGGGTTGGACGTATCATAAAGCCCCGCGACATAGCTCTCGGCGACGGAGACGGCATCGTCGACGGCCACCTGCAGCGCCGCCGTGTCGATCACCCCGGGCATTGTGTCACGCGCAGTGACTTGGGCGAGAAACCCCTCGCCGTAGCGGTCGATCATGTCGCTGGGCAAAAGATAGGGCATGTCCGCCTCCGGGTCCGTTGTTTGGGTGCCGGTCTCTCCCGGCTGTCACGCCTGATCCTAGGCGGCGTCCCCTCGGGGGTATTCTCAGGTGGCCGCGTTGGCGGCGGCCTGCATCTCAGCCCAGACGGTATCCCGCGCGGCTGCGGTGATCCGGTCGGCGATGCTGGGGGCTGCGTCCTGCAACGCCTTGACCTTAGGCTTGCCGCTCTTGTCGAAGGCGTCGCCGGGCAGGTCGTTGATGGCATTGGTCAAGGCCGCGCGCAGTGCGTCGTCCATCTCGAGTGGGGTCACGGTTCCCGCCTCGTCTCCGGCCTTTTCGATTGCGCCCAGGGCGAGGAGGCGCGCAACCTGCGCCTCGGTGCCGATATCCTTGGCGTTTACCTGGTCGCCGATCTCCAGCCGTTTGGCCGCGATCACAGTGCGTTTGATGCGATAGCTCATGCTGCGTCCTCGATCAGATAGCCGGTGGCGGGGGCCGCGATGACTTCGCGGAGCTGCTCGCCCACGCGCAGCGTGGTGGCCCCTTTTAGACCGACCTTGGGGTCGAAGAAGCGCCCCGAGACGCGGCCATCGAACTGTGCGGTCCAGCCCCATGCGGGGGCGGTGCCGTCGGGGCCTGCCTGCATGTTGCGGTGGATCAGGGCGATATTGCCGCCCCAGACCTTCTCAAAAGCGGCCGTTTGCCCTTTGCGGGCTGAGTTGATGTAGCTGTCGCCCACGAGGATTTCCGACAGCTCGAACAGCTCTGCCACCGCCTCGCGGCTGGCGCGGCCCTTGTCGCCCGACGTGCGGTTGATGGCCTTCAGGATATCGGGATGGGTTGAGAGCGCCGTCCAGGCCTTGCGGCCCATTGCGGCCACGTTCGGGCGCATGATGAAGGTGGCGTCGAGGGCAGCAGAGATCACGCCGATAGGGTCGGAGGCGGGATCGCTGAACTGGCCCGCGCCCGACAGCACCACTTTCTTGTCGGCGTCATAGTTTGCGGCGTCCTGCACCATGGCCGCGACGCGCTTTTCGCGGTCGAGCTGGATCAGATGCGTGACGCCTTCGACCGCGCGGGCCTCGGGATCGAAGGCCGAGTTGCCAGCGGCGCGCAGGCTGCGGGCAGTATCGATGTCGCGCTGCGGCACCACGTCGTCGAGACCGTAGTCCTTGACCGAGGAGGTGCGCTCTTCGCCGGTGAACTCGACCTGTTGGACCAGACCTTTGCGGCCCACTTCCGTGTCAGGCACCGTGAACATCTGTTCAGGCGGGAAATAGGTCCATTTGAAATCCGTGCCCATGACCGGAACGCGGGGCATCACCTGGTCAGCAATGAACGAGATATCGGGGTTGCGGTAGTTGACGGCGATGGCGGTCAGGACCGGATCGACGACGAAGGGGGTGGGTGTGCTCATTGATCAGCGCTCCTTGAGGATCAGGTGACGGAGTGGCGGGCAATCGCCACATCGATGATGTCGCCAGCGACACCGGCCTGCAGCGCGTAGCCGACGGCGACGTTTCCGGCCCCGGCGGCGGCTGCGACGCCCAAACCTGCGGCATTTGACGTGACAGGGGCACCTGCAGCGACCGTGCCTGCAAGCTCAAGCTCGGCGGAGCCGGACATGATCACGTCCTGAAGATCGCCAAGTTTCGCGTCGAGCTGGTCCGAGATGCCAATCGCGAGATTGGTCGCGGAGGCGGCCACAAGGACGCCGCCAGCCGCGCCGAATTTGACGATCCGGCGACCGGGCACTGCCGCCTCGGCGGCGTAGGATTTGATGAACAGTCCGGGATTAGCCATTGTCGCTCTCCATGGTTGCCTCGATGTGGCGTGCGGCCTCGGCGAAGCTCAGCGTGCGGCCCTCCGCCTCGGCGTCCTTGATCAGACGCTTGGCGGCGGCGGTGATATCGTCCGACCCCTTGACCTGCGGCGTGGCATCACCGCTCGCCCGCTCGCCGAATTCGATCAGCGGCTTGGTCTGTTTGGAGAGCAGGTCGCGGAACCAGTCGCGCGGGCTGGCGCTCTTGCCTTCGGCAAAGGCCACCTCGTCTTGCGCATCGAGGCTTTCCATAAACGCGGCCATTTCGTCCTTGAGGCCCGGCGCGATGCGCCCGTCCTTGGCAAGGGCGTCGAGGAGGGCGGCATCTTCGGCGCGGCGGGTCGTGCTCTGCGCCTCGGCGAAAGCCGCCTCTTTCGCGGCGATCTCGGCCTCGCGCGCGTCGAGCGCGGCTTGGCGGTCTTCGGGGGTTGGCGTGTCCTTGCCGGACATATCGGTCTCTCCTTCTTGGGTTTCTGCAAAGGGGGCTTGTCCGTCCTCGGGCACGTCGATGGCGTGGCGGAGCGCGTCTTGGCCTGCGGGCGTGCGTGCCCAGGACAGGACGGCGGAAACCGCGCCTTTCAGGGCGTCCGCGAAACTGGCGGCAGGCGCGTCGGCCTCCGCCTCTGAGAAGGCGATCTCTAGGGTCACGGCCTCGGCGTCCTCGGCGAACTCGGCGGCCTTCAGCCCTTTCACGGCGGGGGGCTGGGCACCCAGAAAGCCCACATGCTTAAGGTAGTAGGTGCCGGGGCTCGGGTTTGCTGCGGCTTTGGGGGGATAGAAGCAGGCGCTAATGCGCTTGAAGCGGCCCGCGCGCACCATCTCGGCGAAGGCGGGTTCGACCTGGTCAGGCTCGGCAAAGAGCTCCGAGCCGTCGGCGCGCAGGCTCTTGACCCAGCCATAGGCCGGGGCATCGGTGCGGGGATGGCCCACGACGATGGGGGCCTCATGGAGGGCGGGATCATAGGCGGCGGCGATGCCCTCAACCTCGGCCTCGGAAAAGTCGAGGCTCTGCCCGGATTGGGCGGTGTGGCGGCCAGCGCGGAAGATGTGAAGCGGTTTTGTCATGACCCGACATTAAGCCGGGGCGACGGGCCAGATCAGATGAAGGACTTCAGGGGAAAGCGGTCCTGGTGCAGAGGCCGCCTTGGATCAGAGTAGCGCCCGAGGGGTGGGCGCGGCAAGCCCGGAATGCACAAGGCCACTGAACGCCCCACTGAGTGCGCTCATACCTCTGGCGGGGGTTGGGTCGCAAAATCCCCGAGGGGGGTATTAAAGGGGTATTTAATGAGGCGCTCAGAGGCCATTGCGGGACAAAGGCCGGGTTGCAGGCCCCGCTCTCAGAGAAATTTGGCCCTGTTAGCCCTGAAGCGGGGTGCAAATCACTGTCCGGCGGCACTGTCCAAATACTCTTCGATGGTGGCGACGATGGAGTCGGCGTCCTCATCGCCGACCCCGAGATAGGGACGTGCGGGAATGTCTCCCCACGGGATCGATATCATGAATTCGCGCCCATTCTTGTCCCGCCCGGCGCGCGCGCCGAACGCCCCGGCCTCGGCTCCGAACTGCATCACGGCGGCCTGAATGACGTTCGAACCCCATGCGACCCGGTCCGCCGATGGCTCGGCATTGATTGTGGTCGACAGGATGCGCGAGGGGCCGATCAGGGGCCGGGTGGGCTGGCCGTCGCCCCGCCGCCGGTACGCCTCGAGCGTGGCCGGGCTCTTGGGTGCCCAAGGATTGCCATCCGGATCGGTGCCGTCTTTGAAGTTCTCCCGCGTGCTATTGACCATCAGTTCGCCGATATCCTGCATCAAAGGGGTCATGTCGGTGAGGGCAGCGGACACGCGGGCGAGCGCTTGGGTGATTTCCTCTTCATTGATTTCGACGGTGATCATGGCTATTCTCCTTTCTGTCGGCTGTGCATCCACCCACCGCATTCAGGTTGCGGGAACGCGTCTGGGCGTACGGGAGGGGTCAGCCGATATTTTCCACCCAATAGGTCAAGAGTACGAGCCGCTGGCGTCGCGGTCGCGCGACGAAATGCGCGACATAGCGCCGTGCGCCGATAGTCTTAGTCAGACGCAAGACCCGAGACTGCACGCTACGGGCATCCGTCCATTCAAAGCTGTCTGGGCGCTGGAATATCTCGGGCAACCGTCCCAAGTCTTCCGGGGTGACCGCTATCTGCCCACGGGAGGCCTCGCGCTCTGGGTTCCCGTGGCGTGCAAAAATATGACGGATGGAATCCGCGTCAACGGCCACGTCGTAGCGGTCTAGATCGCGCCGCGCACCCTCGCGGTTGAGCCGGGCCTGAGTGGTAGTCATCAACCCGAGGGACTGGATCGGCTCCCGCTCGGAAATGGTCTTCCGTGCGGCTTGGGTGTTCGCGGTCTCGACGCGCGCTGCGTAGCGCCGGATATTGTCAGCCAATGACGGCAGGCCTCGGTATCCTTCGACCAGAAGATCGCGGGTCCGGTCCGGGAGGCTGGCCATGTAGGCCACCGCGAGGTTATACCGCCAATCGACGACCTTGGCCGCCATCGTGCGAATTTCGTCCACGGTGCTGGCCCCGGGCGTGTAATCCCAGCCCTTGTCGATCCCTTTCGGCGCGCCGGTGCGCGGATCCCGGGATTGCCAGTCGTCGGGCAGGCGCTTGTCCGGGTCGCCGCCGCGACGACGTGCGCCGTCCTCAGAGCGCGCGCCGATCACGTAGCAGCTGCAGCCCCAGCCGTTGGGCGGGCCATGCGTGATCCAGAACGGGTGATCAGGTGGCAAGACCAGCCCGTCCCAGCCAAGATGGATCAGGCGCGGCTCAGTTGAGCCGCCGTGCTGGTAGACCCAGAACGCAAAATTGCCCTCGATGAGCTGCGCCATCCGCCCGGCCGCGTAGCTGGTCGCGATGTTGGTGCGGTAGATCACCCGCGTGCGCCATGCCTCGCCGCGCGTGCTGCCTTCGCCGGTCCAGCCGTGCCAGCCGCGTCGGGTGACGGTGGCGCGAAAATCGCGGCGGAACTCTTCCAGAGACGTGCCCTGCGAGATGGCCTTATCAACAGAGGCCGCCAGATCCGCCAAGAGGTCGGCCTTCTGTGCCCCTGCCACCATGAAAGCCCGGTCGTGCTGGGCGAGGGTGATGTCATCCCACCGCGCCGTCGGCACGAGATCGCCCAGGCGCAGGCGAAAGGCGGCGATCTGCTCGCGGAAGGGACGGCGAAACGTCGCGCCGAGATCAGCCACTATCTTCCTCCAACGCGGCGCGGCCTCCGGCATGCGCCGCCGTGAGGGCCGACGCGATCACGTCGCGGAGTGCTGCATCGTCCAGGTCCGGAAACCCGGCCAGCAGCCGCTCGCGGAACTCCGCAAGGCTGGTCGACGTCTCCAGCATCGCCTCGATTTGTTCGAGCATCGCCAGCATCGGCACCGACGCCTCGTTCGCCAACCGGTCTGCCAGATCGCCCACAGGGCCGTCGAGCGCGCCGTCATGTTCGGCGAAACCGGCCTCGGGCGTGTCCTCGTCTGGCGGTGTGTTCTCCGGGGGCGTGGCGCGCTCATAGCCGTCGCCGTAGATTTCCTTGACGCGGTCTTCGGTCATCTGCCAGCCGATCCGATGCAGCTTTTCATCGCGGTCGACGGCGGCGGTTGTATCCTCCGGGTCCTCCATCTTGCGCCACACCCTTGGCGGCGCGACACCGGGGAAGTTGAAACCGCAAAGCCGCGCCACCGGCCCTTCGTTGAAGGATTGGCACACGAGATCCGCGTCGGATTTCTTGACGGCGTCGCCCACGTCGTCATGCACCTCGGCTTGCGACCGACTGGAGCCATTGTCGGTGGTCATGGTCTGGGACAGCACGATCTTCGAGATGGCGGCATCCATCGTGTCGTGCAGTTTCTGGTAATCCAGCGAACTTGCCCCCGAGGGCGCTGACAAAAGCTCAATATCCATGCCCTCGGGAATGATGATCCCGGCCTCTGAGCGTATGGCCATGACGGCCTCTAGCAGTTTCTTTTGCTCGGCCTCAGTGGCTTGCGACGGGTATTTGCCGCGTGCGGTCGGCATGCCGAATTTGTCGAGGGCGATCAGCCAGAGCTTCAGCCCGTTGCGTTTGAACCAGACCGGCCAGTAGAGCCAATGCGCGAGGCCTAAGCCGTAAGGTTCGTCGTCGTGATCCGCGCCGGTCGAGAAGACCCAGAACTTCTCGGGTGGCATTTCCTCGCCTGTGAGCATGTTGGACATGGTCAGCAGGCGCAGGCCGCACTCCTCATCAAAGCGAAACCGCACCCGGTCGCGCACGCGGATTTCCTCCCAGCCCCAAAGCTGCCCGTCGCGGCGAAACATCTGTTCGGCGACGGAATAGCCATAGAAGAGGCCCCAGAGCATCTTCTCGGTCAGGCGGTCGAATTTCATGGCCGAAAGCTCGTCGCGCAGCCAGTCGGCCGCGCGTTTGCCCGCCGCCGTTTCCTCGCCCGGCACCACTTCCCATTCCCGGCTGGTCACGGCCGAGATGCGCTGCGTCATCACTGATTTGACCTGCGGGTCGGTCAGGATCGGCTTGTAGATGTCGAAACTGCCGCCGCCGCGCGTGCGCAGGATCGGGTCCGTCGGCTCCAGCAGCGGGCCGATCCATGGTCGGGTGATGTCGCGCCCGTGCTGGATGCCCGACAGCTCCATCGGGTTGCGCAGCCGAACCGAGCGCAGCCGCATTGTGCCGGTTTTTCTAGCCATCCGAGAACCCTCCAAAATCCAAGCCCCCGCCGCCTCTGGCAAAGCCCATGCGCCGTCCGCCCATCGGGCTGATAAAGTCTTCGGCCGTCAGGGCGGTGCGCCGTCCGGTCGATTGAAACTCCATCGGCACCACGTCCTGATTGCTCGCATACCAGGCGAGCGCGCCTGCGATGGCGCTGTCGCCGTGCCGGTCGAGCCCGTCCGATCCTTTGAAGCGGAAATTCTCAGGCACGCGGATGATGCCGTTGGTGTATTGCAGCGCCTGATGGTCGCGCAGCACGTCCTCATGCGCGGGCAGAACGATGGTGCGATCCGAGAAGGCCTCGATATAAGGCGGCATCTCGAGCTCGTACCATTGCCGCGTGAAGGCCACCTCGACGATCCGCGCGCCGTAGCGTTGGGCCGCGACCTCGGCGAGATAGGCCCCGTTGCCGGTGCGGTCCATCGCGCCTTTTTGGAAATTGGGCAGCCGGTCGAGCAACCAGAAGAGCACGTCGCGCTGCTGATCGAAGGGGATGTTGCGCAGCTCGACGATGAGCTTGGTGCGCCGGGTGAGATCGACGCCCTGCTCGAGAATGATGATGTCGGTCGCGTCACCCGAGCGCGCAAAGTCCTCGCCCATGAAATGCGGCCGGGTTCGATCGAGGGTTTCAAGCACGGGTTCAAGGTGGGTTTTGCACCAGGTAACGGCGGCGGCCTTGCGCACCGCCTCGTCGGCATTCTTGAAACTGTCGGGCTGCGTCCAGCGATGGAACGGGATGCCCTGCGCCATGCAGGCCTCGATCTGGACGCGCGTCAGTGCCGCGCCCTGCATCTCGGCGGGTTCGGCATCGAGTTCCTGACGCATGGCGGCTTCGCGCGCCCCGTAGGAGCGCCGGATCGTGCCCTCCCACTCCGCCTCGGCCTCCGCGCCCCACGCCTTGCCCTGCATCATGCAGACGCGTTTATAGAGCCCGTTGGCGACCGCATCGCCGAAGGTGTAGCGGTGGACCTTAAAGCCGTTCTTGCCCGAGCGCGCCTCGCGGATCAATTCGTTGAAGGCGTTGAGATAGCCGTTGTGGGTCGAGATGATCCGGACCTTGCCGCCCCAGATCAGCATGGCGTTCACCGCATCGATCACCTCGCGCACGTCCTTGTGGAAGGCCGCCTCGTCGATCACCACGGTACCCTGAAGGCCTCGGATATTGGCCGGGTTGGAACTCAGCGCCTCTACGCGGAACCCGGAGGCAAAGCGCACCCGGTAGGCGTTGATGAACTTAGTGGTGCCATCGGGCTGTTGATCCTCAAAAAGAAACTCCTCGATGGGGTGTGCTGCTCCGGCAATCACCCGCGCGAAATGCGCGACATAGCCGATGGCCTCGCGACCCTTGTCCTTGGTGTCGCCGATGTAAAAACAGTTCTGCCCGCCCGCACCACGCGCGGCGGCGGCAATGAGCGCGCAGCCCAGCATCTCGGCAAAGGTGATGCCGGTGCGTCGGCCCTTTTCGCAGACCTTGAGGTCGCTCTCATCCGCAAGCCAGCTGCGTTGATGGGCCATCAGAATGCCGTCGGCCAGCGGATCGAGGCTCTCGGGGATCTCCGAGCCGCGCGGCAGTTCTTCGGGCAGGGCGTCGGGGTCGCGGGTGAGGACCGGCTCTGTCACGCGCGCACCCCCAGAAACTCGCGACGCAGCTTGCCGATGACGTCGCTCGATAGTCCCAGCTCATCGCGGGCACTGTCCAATGCTTCGACGGCATTGGCGCGTTCCTCGGCCGCGATGCGGGCGCGTTCCTTGACCATCAGCTGCTCGCGGATGCCAGCGCTCGACATGATGTCCTTCATCATCTTGCCCAGAAAGTGCAGCTCGCGTGGGTCGATATCCTCGCCCTCCTTGCTCATCTGCGATTTCAGGACCTTGAAGGCCACGCTGGTCATCATCTGGAAGAGGACGCGGTGACGGTCGGCTTCCTCGGAGAGGTCATTGTCGGCCAGCCATTGTTGCGCCCAGGCTCCGGCCTCGTCCTGCAGCTTGACGAATTGCTCGTATTCCTGCCCATAGGCATGCAGCGCGCTCTTGCCGATGCGCAGCTCGAGCCCGTCTTCGGCGAGGCGAAAGTTCAACTCCTCGGCAAGTTCCTCATAGCCGTGAAACCCTTTCGCCTTCCACCAGTCGTGCAGCCACTGGCGAAGCTCGGCGGGGAGCAGCTCGACCTTGCGGGGTGGGGGCATGTCAGAGCCTCCGTGCGCTTGGGCGCTGGATCTCCGGATGCACCGCCTCGCCGCGCGCGACCTCGATGCCGCGCCGTGTGGCCTCGGCAATGACAAAGTCGCCATGATCGGCGACGGTGACCATGCCCACCTCCTGCAGCCATGCCAGTTCGGTGGTCACCTGGTCAAAGGTTGAACCCACGCCCACGCCATTGAGGACGTCGCGCAGGATCGAGGCATTGGCGGTGTAGCCCGAGACCTGTTCGAGATGCCGCAGGATTGCGAGGCGGCGGTGTTTGCGCAAGGTTGCCTGATAATCGCTCACGTCTTGCCTCCGTTTAGCAGGTGTTGTTCGTGCCGTGACACGATGGCCTCTAGCCGCGCGGTGATCATGGCGTTGCCCTCCATGACAGCCGCCATCTTCTCCATTGATCCGGTCTGTCTGACGAGTTCGAGCTGCAGCGAGTGCATGTCATCCTTGCCCGGCATGTTCTGGACCGACTGCTCAAGCCGCGAGATCCGCGCCTCGTGCCGGTCCATACGCTCGTGTCCCGCCTCCAGCCTTTGATCGAGGTCTTTGCGACGGGTGGCGATGAAGGTGTAGATGGCCACAATCACTGGTAAGATGACACCCGAGGCCTTCCAGAAGAGATCCCAGTCCATCATGCCGCGCGCTTCCAGTCATCAATCGCCAGATTGTCGCTTGTAGCGACAGCAGCCAGCGCTACCTCGGCGTCCGGTCCCGTATCGGCCGCGCCCGGGCTATCCGCCCGCAGCGCCCGCAACTGGGCGATGTTGCTTGCCACTTTGGGGGCCTGTGCGATGATCCGGACGGCCTCTTTCTGCATCGAGACGCCCCGAAACTTGTGCAGCTCGCGCGCGCCGAAGTAGAACGCGACAATGGCACCCATCAGCGCCCAGAGCGGTTCCGGGACCAGGGCGAGGCCCTGCATGCGCTCGGCAAACCAGATCGGGTCCGACATGGCCGACCAGAAGAGAAAGATGCAGCCAAAAGCCATGGCCGGGCGCGGCAGGCGGTTGAGCCCGTCGATCAGCGCTGACCACCAGTTGTTGCCATGGCCGAACTCCGCAGCCATCTGCGAAAGGGCAGCTTGCTGAAAGGACGCCTCGCGCGCATCCGCCGCCTCGGCATTGGGTCGAAAGACCTCCGCCGTCTCGGCAATGACATTGCGCCCGCCACCAAAGAGCGCGCCCAGTAATCGGATCAGCCCCATGATACCACCCTTTGTTTGAAATCTGCGTCGGACATGCGGTAGCGCGCTGCCATGAATTCCTCGGCGCGCCTGATCCAGCCGCCTTTGCCGCCTGCGCGGGCGCGCGCGAACTTGCGGCTTGCGGGCCGCGCATCGGCGAGGCGGAAATAGTAGTTGCGCCGGGCAATCGCGTAGGCGTCGGCGATATGGGCGGGGGCCGCGTCATGGGCGGCCTGCACCGCGCGCAGGGTCGCCGGTCCGATTGCGCCGTCGGCAGTGGCGGGAAAGCCCATCTCTGTCACAAGGAGCTGCAGGATTTTCACGGAATTGGACCCGGCGTTGACCTGCATGTCGAACACGCTCGCCTGCAGCGCCTCGGGCAGTTCCGCGATGCGTGGCCGCACGAAATAATGCTCGATGAAAATATCGACGGCGCGGGCGCGGGTCATAAGGCGAACATCGGCCACGTCCACGTCGCCATCCCGGTCGAGATCAAGACCGAGGCTGCGCATGGTGTGGATCGTGACGCCAAAATTGGTGGCCCCACCGGGATCGGCCGGGTCATTCACAAAGCCGCCCTCGCGGGCAACAATCTCTTCGGCAATGGTTCGGACTGTTTGCATGGGTGCCCCCCTTTCCCGTCAGGATAAAGGGGGCCGCAAAGCTTATTCAGATGAAGCCTTTCGCATGACCTTGAGGAGGGGTGGTTCTTCCTCCTCTGCCAGCTCCGCCTTGACCTGCAAGACGCGGCGGGCGGTGACGCCGAAACGGTTGGCCAGTTCATTAACCGGCGTATCCGGGGCCTCGCGCAGGGCTTGTTTGAGCCCCTCCCGGGCCTGAGCGCGGCCCGAGGGCACGTCCAGATATTCGCCAGCGTAGCGGGCGGAAATCCATCTGGCAATATCCCGACCCGCCAGCGTCACTAGGAGGCTGTCGGCAAGGCGGGTGCCAGGCACATAAAGCCGCATACCGCCTACGCGCGACAGGAACCGCTCGACCGGGGTGTCGCCCAGATCGGCGCGCATCTCGTCAATCCAAGAGGGTTCACGCTCCATGGGGGGCCTTCCTGCGCCGCCGCCCCGGGGGCTGGGTGTGCCGCCGGGTGATGGTCACGACGCAGCCGCCCTCGATCCTGTAGACGAACCCGCCGCTGATCACGCCGCAGGCTCCGGCCTCGAGACCTTGATCCACCACGCGCCCGATCTCGCGGCGCACCGCGTCGATATCCATGCCCTTGACCCGCTCGAGATAGCGGATCACGGCATGGTCAGAGGCGGGGTGGCGGGGCTTTTTCACCGGCGGTGATCCTCCCAGTCAAAGTCGATCTGGGCGCGCTCACCCCAAGACTTGAGCGCTTGGATCACGTCGTCGATCAGCTTCCACTCGCGCAGCATGTCGACGTCGGCCGGGACCGATCCCCAGACGCCTCCGAACCGAGCGCGGATGAACTTGTTGAGCCCGGCGCGGGAGGGGTCGCGCAACGCGCCCGACTGGCCGAGCTTGCGCCAGAGTACATGGATCATGCGCAGATCGGCGCGCGGTGCGGGCTTGTGGCGCGGGTTGTGGGGCTTGTCCTCGAACCCGGCCTGCTTCAGCCGGTTAACGATCAACCGCAGCTCGCCGTCGTTCATGTCGCGCAAGCTGACCTTGCCGGTGACGCTGACCTGCAAATCGCGGCGCGCGTCCTCGTCGAGCCCCAACTGGCGGCAAGCCGCGAAGATCAGTTGTTGCAGCGCGCGGTTCATTCCCTCAGACCTTCGCCAGATCGATGGTGATCGGCTCCCATGACGCATCATGTGCCGCCCTGTGCCAGCAGCGCACGTAGGTCTTTGAGCCGACGGTGCGCATCGCGTCGCGGATTGCGTCCTGCCCACGTTTCCAGCGTGCATCGGTGCTGTCACGGCGCAGGAGCATGAAGATCAGAGCGCGGTTGATCTGGCCCTGCTTGTCAGTGTTGAAGGCATCGGTCACAAGGCCACGCAACTCGGCGCGCGCCTCTGCGGACCACTCGTTCAGACACTCGTCGAAGAGCTGCTTTGCCGTCTGCAATTCGGGGCCAAAATCAATCCGGTCGGACACGCGCACCTCGACCTTGTAGAGCTGGTCGATGCTCATCAGCGTCTTGTTGCCCTTCTTGCCGCCAATCCTTGCGTCGTATTCTTGAGCAAGGATCGCCTCGAAGGCGCTGATGTCGTCGAAAGTGTGTGCCTTAAAGCGCTTGACCTGTTCGGACAGCGGCAGGCCGTAGCTGACGATCTTGCGCACGGTTTCATCCTCGAGCAGATGCTGCGGCTTGACCGTTTCCAGAGGCTGCCAGCCGCCCCGGCCGTCGCCCATATAGATATTGCCGTCGATCTCGCGGCGTCCGTCCGGGATGTGATGAGGGGTGAATTCAGACATTTTACTCTCCTGTTGAAGGGGGTGTTGAAAGCAGGCGCGGACCCACGCCATGCAGTGCGCAGACGGCGGCCATGGCGGCGATCTCGTCCATCGAGCAGAGTGTGCTGCCGCGCGGACCAAGGAGGTCCACCTTGGCCACGCCCGAGGCCGCGAGGCGCAGCATCTCATCGGGGCTCCAGCGGTTGAGTTCGGGGGCGTTCATGCGTCGGTCTCCTTGTCGTCAAGAATGGCGTCGATCAGATTGTCGCGGATCACGACCTCGAGAATGCGGACGGCGAGCGCCTTGGTCTGCACGCCCCGCGCGAGGGCATGCGGCTCGAGCGCGCCACGGACTTCGGCGTTGAGCCGGGTCAGCTGCGCGCCTTGACGCCCGCAGGGTTTGCCCAGCCGGACCGGCGGGAACGGGGCCCCGTGGCGGCGCAGGTAATGCAGCACGCTGTGGACGCGGGACGTCGTGACACTGAGGCGGCGCGCGATCTCGCGGGCGGGCACCGCCTCTGCGGCGAGCGCCGACACGGGCGTATCGAGGCTGTCATCACGCCGCGTCATCGTCGGCCCCCTTATGGACCGGGCAACGGTTGCAGGCGCGGTACATCGTGACGGTAAGCGAATTCACATTCTCGAACTGCGCCGCCTTGGATCGCCACTTGCGACAGACCTGTTTGCCGATCTCGCCCAAGGCGGGGCAGTCGACCACCGCGCGCATGAAATGGCCGCGCACGACGTCCTCGACGATGCTGGTGTCAGCCGGATAGCGGTTGCGCAGGATGTTCGACACAAGGGTCGCGCTGCGCTCCATCTTGACCGCGACCTTGTTCTGGCTGGTCTCGTCGCAGGCGCGCGCCAAGGCGGCCACCCAATCGGGCAAATCCTCGCCCCAGAATTCCCGGGCCGTGTCGAGCGCGCTCATGCTGCACCACCTTTCGCGGGGGCAAATTCGCCGGTGTTGGGATCGAGAATGCCAGCCAGACGCACGGGTTTGGGCGCGCGCGGGCCGGTATCCTCGACCAAGCGATAGAGCGCTTCGCGGCGACCGGGAATGGCCATTTCGACCACGCGCAGATGTTCGGAGGCGAGAAGCTGGCGGCAATAGGCGCGCGCCTTCTCGACGGTGACGGCGACGCCGCCCGCGTTGGCATGGGCTGCGATATCGACGGGGCTGAAACTATGCCGCAGCGTGCGCATGGCGCGCCACATATTGCCCTCGGGTGTTGCCTCGCCAGAGACCGGCTGCGGGCCGGGCAGGGGGCGGTCTGTGGGGGCATACCAGCGTTTGCCATTGCGGGTGACGCGGCTCACGCGGATCTTGCCCGCGTCCCGCCAGTGGCGCAGGTAGCGCACGGCAGTCTCGCGGCTGCAGCCGAGCCGGGACACGGCCTGCCAGTCAAACTCCTCAAGCTCGCGGACCTGCGTCCAAAGGCGATCAAAGAGGTCACTCATGCCCGGCCCGCCTTCTTCTCAGCCGCGAGCGGCACGATCTTTTCGGGGGCGAGTGGGGCGGCGAGGCGGAAATCATCGACACGGCGCACCGCAGGAGGTTGCCCGGTCTCGAAGGCCCGGTTGCCCCAAAGCTCGAGGTCGGCCAGACGCCGCCCCCGGCCCATGGCCAGTTCCTTGGCACGTGCCAGATTGATCGCCACCCGGCGGATCGAGCCGCCCGAGGCGTCGACGATGGCTCCGAGCAGGTCAGCGCCGACGTCGATACCAGCCGCGTAGATTGGCGCGAGCTTTTCTGCGTCCGGCAGGTTGCAGGCGAGGGCGGGTTCCCATGCGAGTTGGCGGTTGTGGATGTTCTCCCAGCGGGTCAGATCCTGCGGCAGCTTTTCTTCGCCGACCAGAATGACCGGGGCCTGACAGCTCTCGTAAATGTCGCGGGCCAGCTCGATCATCCGCTTGCGCAGGAGATATTGCGCGTCGTCGATGATGAGCGGGCGGTCATTGCGTGCAAGCTGTGCGCCGATTGCATCGACCATGGCGGCCACGCCGCGTTGCGATGGCAGGCCGATCTCGCGCAGGATCGCTTGCGCCAGATAGGTTGGTGTCCAGCAGTCTTTGACCTGGACAACATGGGCCTGATATTCATTGGCCGCGACTGTCACGGCGGTCGTCTTGCCCCAGCCGGATGGGCCATAGAACGTGGCCATGCCGGGCAGGCCAAAGGCGCGGGACTGGACGCGCTCAACGAGGCCGATCAGCGCTGCGACGTTTCGCAGGGGCGCAATGGAAGGGGTCATGCTGCTCTCCTTTTCTTGTTACTCTTGGGCACCGAAGCGGCGCTCCATGCGCAGCTGGGCGCGGTAGTCGGAACTCTGTTGGTAGTCGGCCAGCCAATCGGCCTGTGCCTGCGTGAGTGTCTCGCCTTCCGCCTGCGCGCTCTCAAGAGCGCGGGCACGCAGAAACAGGGCCTTGGGATCGTCTTCATCGACCTCAACGGGGCGTGCGCGATGCTCAGCTAGGCGCGTCACGCGGGCCTCAAGCGCTGCTTCGCGCTCTATCTCCTCGACGCTCTGCGCGCGCCGCCGTTTTGGGGCGGCCTTATGCGGTGTCACCAGCTGATGCACCTGCGCCTCGGGCAGGGGTTCGTCTGCCGCCAGCCCCGAGGCTGCGCGCACACGTGCGGCCACCTCTGCCGCCGTCAACTCGCGCGCGGCCTTGGCCTCGTCGCGCTGCGCACGCATCCACGTCTTGCGCTTTCGGTTGTGATCGCGTGCGGCCCCAACGTCGCGGAACTTGGCGTCCTTGAGACACTTGGCATGGCCGAGGTACCGGCCCGCCAGATCATAAACCTCGAGCCCGGCTGTCAAATCATCCGCGTCGAACCGCGCTACCACCTTTTCCCCTGCGATCCGGTACATCCACTCGGACCAGTATTCCGTGTCGTAGAGTTTCAGCGCGCCGTTGCTGGTCTTGGCCCGCACTCCCTCGGCCCGCAGGAGCCAGAGGCGCAGCTGCTCGTCGGTCGCGCGCTTGATCGTGGCGCGCGCATAGCCCTCGTTGAAGACCTCATTGAACGACCGTCCCATGGCAACTTCACTGCGCCGCCCGGGGCGGGCGTTGTGATGCGCAAGCTCTTCCTCCAACACGAGGCGGAACTCGTCGAGCGGGATGGCGCGGGAGCCGTAATCTTCAGGCTTTGCCGTTGGCTTGTTGCCCGTATAGGCCCCGTCAAAGGCGGGGTGTTTGGCCACCCGGTCGCAGAGGTCGCGAAAGGCGCGCTCGATAGGTTTGGATTGCCCGGAATAGGGCGTGGCCCAGTGGACATGCACGCCCAAGAGCGGGAGCAGCCCGGGAATATCCTCGTCCGTGACCTTGAACCGAAACCGGGTTGGCGTGCCGCCCGTCATCGCCTTGGCGGCAAATTCCCGGCCATTGTCGATCAGAACTGATTGCGGGATGCCATAGGTCCGGATCAGGTCACCGGTCACAAGCTGCACGGTGTGGCTGTTGGCCGTGTCCGACAGACGCCATGCCAAGAGCTTGCCGGAATAGACGTCCGACCAGACCATCATCTGCGGCCGCACAGGCGTGTCGATGCCGGGCCAGCGCACGAACACGTCGAACTTGTGGTAATCGCCCTGCACGCATTCGAGCGGGACCATGAAGGCCTTGCTGCGCACCTGCGCGGGATAGAGGCGGCGGAGTGCCTCCTCGCCCTTGCGCAGGTAGGTTTCTGTCGGTGCCGAGACGTTGGCCTTGATCCAGCGCCGCACCTGGTGAAGGGGAGGCACGGTGCTGTTGCGCCGCTCGGAGGTCCAGACGCGCACGGCGCGGTCATAGCAACTGGTGAGCGAGGGTTGCGACAGGCGCAGCCAATCGCTGCGCACCAGCGCCAGAAAGGCCGGGTCGATATCGCCCCGTTGGGCGGGAGCACGCCGCACTGCGCGCCCGTCGATCAGGTAAGCCAGCCGGTCGGCGGGGGCCGCTCCCTCGACCTGCCCGAGGTAATTCCAGAGAGATTTCTCGGACCGTCCCAGCTTGTGCGCGACCTCGCGCACGGCCGCGGAGCGGGTCAACCCGGCCCCTTCCAACAATTCGACCTCGGCAACGGCCTCTAGCCGCGCCTCGGCCTCAGTGCGGGCCTTGTCGCCCGCCGCTGCATAGCGTTCCCACGCCTCGTCTTTGCCGGATTTCTCCTCCGGGGCTTTGACCAGATCGGCGCTAAGTCGCATGCGGGCGCGCAACGGCAGCACGCTCCAGTGATATTCAACGCCGCCACCGGCCCCCTTGCGCCGCCGGACCTTACCCGCGTGCCGCGCCCAGCCCTCGCGTTGCGCCAACAGATTGACCTTGCGCTTGGTGCCGGGCAGGTCGGGCAACCCAGCCTCGGCCAGCTCAGCCGCACTCCACCACTCCTGCGCAGGGGCCGGGCCAGTCATGCCGCATCCCCTTGGTCAAGCTCGCCGAACAACGCCGCAACCTCTGCGCCGCGTTCCTCGAGGAATGCCCGGCGCTCGCGCTTGCCCGCGCGGTCCCAAGCGTCGAGTAGGCGCGACAGCTTCTGGTCTTTATCGCTCGCCGGGGCTGGAGCCTCGCCGCGTGCTGCAAGGTAAGCCTTTCGTGCTGCCCCCGCATTCTTGACCAGCCCCTCAGAGAGCGCTTCCACAACATAGTTGCGCTCCTCTGTGCCGACGATCTTTCTGAGCGCCAGCAAGTCATTCAGACGGAGGGCCGGCGAGTGTTTAAGGGCTTCGTATTCTTCGCGTGAAAGAGACGCTCCGGCTGCCATTATATTATAGACTTGGCGGGTTTTGATGCCCCGAGCTGTGGCGATGGTTTGTGCAAGTGCACTGAAATGCAGTTGCATCCAACGTCCTGCAGCCCCAGCTGATCCTTGCCGCATTTCGGGATGGATTTTCTGGATCATCTCCCGGCGCGTGGCCAAAAAGTAGGCGTCATCAAGGACGGTCATGGGTTGACCCATGAGGTTGCCGTCGATCTCCATAAGTCGCGCTTCTGCGTCGTTACAGCGAACCAAATCGACAGGAATTGAAGTCTTGCCCAGCTCCCTCATCGCGGCAAGCCTGTGGGCGCCGTCTATGAGATAATCTCCATCTTTCTTGCGGCGAACCCGGATGCTGCCGCTGAACCCGGTTTCCCTTATAGCTTCAACGAGATTGGCAATGCCGTCTGGAGATGTGTCACGTAACCGATCCTCGACCTTGATCGCGTCTATCGGCAATTCGGTGATTGTGGACAGGTGTTCAATCATTAGCCCACCATCTGGGCGTCGAGCCCGGCGCAATTGGTGCGGCAGTTGCCGCACATGCGGTGTCCCAATCCCGTTGACCAGAACTCGGTGCCGCAAGTCAGGCAGGGGCGGTTACGGGCGTGCTTGGATTTGGCTGTCTCGTTCTCCATCCGGTCTTGGGCGCGCAGGGCGATATCGCGGTTGCTGAACGCGCCAGATAAGCGCTCCTTACCGTCGAAAACGGCGTATCCATGGCCCCATCTTTGCACATGCAGGCTCATCCCGCTCACCCTCCGAAACTCGCGACGGCAAAGAGCAGGACGAACAGCGCCATAACCCCCACTACATCGCCAATGACAGAAAAAACGCCCCGGCCGGAGCAAGCAGATTGGGCACAGCCGGGGCGCAGTGACCGCGCAGCGCACAGGCCAGCACGCGCGCGGAGACGAAATTTATGGGCAAGGCGGCGGATCATCGGGCACGCTCCAGAACGAACGCTTCCTTGCGGATCGACAACTCATGATCCTCGGCCAAGCGACTGAGGCGCATCAGCGGCAGCGCACAGCACGGCTCGTCGATGTCGCGCACCAACTGCAAAGCCAGCGCCACGCGCTGCGCCTGCGGGATGGCCGCGATCTCAGCCTGCAACTGCCCGGCATCGGGAATGAGATCGGATAACCGCATCACATTAAATCCTCTGTTGAAGGGGGTGTTTCAGGGGCGGCACCTTGGCGCAGAACCGCGACAGACAGGCCCGCAGCGACTACGGCCCAGAAGACGAGGGCGAGCAGCAGGGCTATCGCAAAGCCGCTTCCGGGGGGAAGGTTGCCTTCGGGGTCGGGGCGCGGGCTCATGCGGCATCCTCCTGTTTGGCGGATGGACGGGGGATGTCGCGGGGCCATTCGAGGTCCCGGTCCCAATTCTCGTCGAACCAAGCGAGCAAGCGCTCGGCTGTCGCAGTGCGGCAATCCCAGCCGCACTCGATCATTTTCTTGAAGAAATCGCCCTTACCCAAGGCGCGCATGGAGATCGCATAGTGCGTGACCCCGCGATGCGCGGCGAGCGTGGTGGCGAGTGTTATAAGGGCGTCTCTCTGTTTCATGAGGAGAGTATAGCCACTACTAGCCCGGCAATACAAGCCTGTAGTAGCTTTATGTTTACGAATTGGCCATTACTGGCTATCGTGACCAGATGGATGTGATTCTTAACCAGATCGATGAGGCCCTGAAAAAGAAGGGCTATTCAGACGCGAAAGCCTCGCGGCTCGCGGTCGGTCATCCGTCTTTGATTAAGAACTTTCGAATGAAGCGCGACGGCGACAAACGATACAATTGGGCTTCACTGGAGCGGCTAGCCGAAGTACTTGATCTAGAGCTATATTTTGGTCCGCCGCGCGAAGTGGGGGCTGTATACACTACCCAGATCGACCACGAAGATTTCGCCGCAATCCCGCGCGTTGACGCGCGGCTGGCGGCGGGGGCAGGGGCCTTGAACGGCGATGTCAGCCTGCAAGGCGCACTGGCCTTTCGCCAGAACTGGTTGCGCGAGCGGGGTATTTCACCTGCGCAGGCGTGTCTGCTCACCGTTGCGGGTGACAGCATGGCCCCGACCCTGAACGACGGCGACCTTGTCATGATCGACGAGCGCCGCACCACGATCCGCAACCGCCACGTCTACGCCTTCGTCGACACCGATGGCAGCGCCCGCGTCAAGCGCCTCGACCTGGTCGACAACGAGATGATGGTGCTGACCTCCGACAACCCGATCCACCCGACCGAAACCCGCCGTGGCCCCGACATGAACCGCATGCGCGTCCTGGGCGAGATCGTGTGGTCAGCGCATGCGTGGTGAGGGCTTCGTTAAGATGAATATTACCGATGCTTCGACAACAGGGGCGGGAAAGCCGACTTTCGCTGCGCCCGGGACCTCGACAGCACCCGGGGCGGAAACCGGACCTTGCCGATATTCCACCGACGGCTACAATGACCCAAAGTAAAGGGTTAAACATGGCCATTCCACTCACTCCTCCAAACAACAAACGCAATTACATAGACGCAGGGTTTCATGGTATCTTGGCGGTTCTGGAAGCACTAAGCCCCGCCGGTCCAAACATTCCGAATGTTCTCTCAAATCTGAAATCCGGGTTCAGCGCACTTTCGGGCACGGCACAGGACGAGCCGGGGCAACGGGCTTGGATCTGGGCTTTTAAGACGATCAGTTACGCGGTTAGTGATGTGCTAAAGGCTGAGCGCATCAAAGCTCCACTGTCAGGGAAGAAAGATGAAGCGGTCAGTGAATTTCTCGAGACTGCGGCGCAGTTCGATGGACAAGAGCTTGATGCCCTTACGCTGACAAACCCAGGTCTTTCGCCTCTGTTCAATAAAGCGCATCAAGCTCTCGGAGCCATGCTCCTGAAGGCGACAACCAGTATGGATCTCGAAATCGATACGCTTGAGGAACGTTTCAGACGTGCCTTGCGAACTGGTTCAAATCGAACACTCTGCGAGGATCCCAGCTATTTTCGGGTTCTCGAAGATGGGCTTACAGGACTTGGGGGCGAAAGTGCTCGACGCGACGGACATTGGGCACGCCATGCATATTGGGTTTCCCATCAATATACGGATGCACCGATATTCTCTCCAGATGAGGCCGAAGTCATTCCGCTTGAAGCTGTCTACCTGCCGCCTCGGTGCTTTTGGCACCAAATTGAAAAATTCCAAAAAGAGGATGGTTCTGAAACAGAGCGTAAGACCGCACATGTAGCTGAGCTACATAAGGCGACGCATACTTGGATGGCTGGAAATGCTCAACAAGATCCTGTCCGTGTAGTTACCGGGGGGCCGGGAAGTGGGAAGTCCTCTTTCGCGCGCGCCTTCGCACATGAGGTGATTGAACAGGGCGTTCATCGCGTACTATTCATACAGCTTCAGCACATGGTTCTGTCTGGCTCACTACATGATGATATAGCGCGCTATGTCGACCGCCGCGATACCTCGACAGGCAAACACGGCAGCCCGGGCTTGCCCGGAAGTCCCCTGGATTGGCGCAAAACAGATGAGTTACCTATTCTAATCATCTTCGATGGACTGGACGAGCTATCAACTAAAGAAGAAGACGGGGAGCGCTACGCCAGAGAACTTCTGCTTGCCCTTAAACTAATGCTTTCACCTCTAAACACAGATGGCACCCCTATTCGGGCACTTGTGCTGGGTCGTAATCTGGCTTGTGAAGGCGCAATGAAGGCTTCCAATATTCCGGTGCAGCACATGCTCAACGTTGCGCCGATCGCAAAGATGACTAACGAAACATGTATGATGCCCTCACAGGCTGATGATGAAATCGAAGACCCTGATGGCCTGATGAGTAATGATCAGCGGGCAACCTATTGGCGGAAATGGGCGACTCTCAAGGATCTTGATCCAGAGAAAATACCAGCTGCAGTTACCGCTGACAGCATGAGAGAGCTTAATGTTGAGCCCCTTCTATTGCACCTTTTGGTGATCTCAAAATACAGTAGTGACGATTGGGAAATAGCGGCTGATAATAAGAACGTTGTTTATGAGGATATCCTCCAGAAAATATTCGAACGAAACAAAGAGAAAGATCACTTCGTCGCCGCGGGTGTAAATGAGGAGCTATTCTTTGAGCTGATGGAATGTCTTGGCATTGCTGCTTGGCGTGGAAACGGGCGCACAGGAGATGAAGACGACTTTCGCCAAATTCGTAAATTGCACCTTGGGCGTGAAAAGAAATTTAAGGACTTTCCTGCGGCAAACCTTAAATCAGTGGCTCTCAACATTCATACCCGTGCTGGGCAAGGCGACGCGGACAGCGGATTCGAATTTATTCATAAGAGCTTTGGCGAATATCTTGCTGCTCGTGGTCTGTTATCGCACGCCCTGAAGGTTGCAAAAGAATTGGAAGACGCGGAAGCTGAAGACGTTGAGCAGAGATGGAGTCAGATTATTGGATCTGGTGAACTGACAACTGAGATCATAGATTTTCTTTATGATGAGGCGCGTGAGAAGTTAACGTCCGAGACTGCGCTCGGCCCTAAAAATGCTTTGACTGAATTGCTGGGGTGGACACTCAGTAATGGTTTTTCTGTTCATAAAATGGCCCCCGAAGCACAATGGACCGATCTGGTTTTCCGACATCGTTGTGCGATTACTGCGCTCATGGCATGCACTTCCTCGTTGGCTACGGCTATCCCGATAGGAGATTGGAGTACCATAGAGTTTAATACACCTTGGACCGTGAATATCGATTGGCCAAATACCGATAGGCTTAGCACGAAATCACTTCTCAACGAAATGGGTCTCACCGACGAAAAAATAGTCGTAAAGGTCCTCCGCAGGATCAATCTTGCGGAGCAACGCCTTTGGAACCAAAGTTTGAGCCGAGCAAACTTAGAAGGTGCCGATCTTAGGTCAACGACGATCATATGGTCCACATTAATAGGGTCCAACCTAAAAGGGGCCAGCCTCGAATATACGGATGGAGTAAAAGCAAGTTTAATTGGTACACATTTGAAGGAATGCGACCTATCAAAGTCGACCTTTGATAACGCGATGTTTGAGGGTGTCAGTATGCGCGGGTGCGATCTAAGAAACGCAAGTTTCCGCGATATTGATGCTTCAAGCACCAGAAGTCATTTTGCACTTAACATATACGACAATGAGCGCGTGAAGGGCTCCATTGATCTAGAAGGTGCTCATCTTGAAAATACAGACTTTTCGGGCGCAGATCTTTCTGGGGTAGTTAACCTATCACTTTCTGCGTTAAATTCTGCAGTCGGCACCATTGGAACAAAGCTTCCAGATTACATAAATCGAGAAAAAGTTGTATGGTTGATGGAAGGAAACGCCCAAGAAAAGCGGGCGCCTAACGCTTATCAACACGCTGCGAGGAACCGAGGCCGTAGACGGCCTAGACATGTCAGCATCCCTTCGATGTAAGTATTCCGAGGCTCGCTTAAGAAAGGGAAAATGACGAAAATTTACTACATCGTATTGGCGCGTAGCGCCAATATAGCTGCCTTTTAACCTGCTGGAAATGGGTATGCTGCGGGGTTGTATACACCGCTCCTGCAAGAAATCCGAACAGGGAAAAAAGTACTTCGTGCAACTTGAACGTCCTCTATAACTTTCAACCCTACATTCATGTTTGAACCTGAATTTTTTAATCATGCGCTCTTGGACTAAGATGCTCGCGCGGGACTGGCGCTTGATGCGGTCGTTCGACCTTCTGATTTGACGTTGTTTTCGTGTTTCGGGGTTCGTGCTGCAACGAAAGTCCGCAATGACGGGCCGCAGTTAGCATTTCAAACAGCGGGCAATGGCAGCTTAGGGCCGCTAGCGACACCCGAACTCGTCCTTGAAACCCCGCACCCGCGCAAGCGAACTGGCGGAGCTTTGGCCGCAGACTGTCTCACAGGGTACGCCGTCACGATCTCCATCCGCGCGGCTGTAGCCACAAACGCACCATTGATAGACGGCTTCGCGGCAACTGCTGACTTGCCCGCAAGTCCGGCCGCAGGCATAGCGTTGCGCCAGCTGATAGGAGCCGTCATGCGGCGTGGATTGCGTCTGCGCGAAACCAAGCGTGGAAGATATTCCGAACAGCGCGACGGCTAGGAACAAGCGCCTCAATGTCATGGGCAGGATCCTTAGGTAAACTCGGCGAGGGGCCGCGGCCGACTGCTCACGGCATTGAGGCCGTGCGCCCTCGTAACGGGCCATTTAGGCGCTGCTAGGACGTATGACACGCGTTGGCGCAATAGAAGCAGCCGTTTGCGTTATACCCTCGAGACTTAGCCGATTTAATTGCCGAATGACAGTCATTGTGAAGTCCCAAAGCAACCCTGTTCCAGTACGCCGCTGGATTTTGGCAGTTCAGCTCATCGCTCCGGTGGACTTCATTGTCGCCGTTGATCTGCGTATTTTTGTTCACATAATATTCGGGCATAATTCGTTCCATTCTGAGTTAAATCTATAGATTTTTACCCTTAAGGAGCGCGCGATCCGAGTCTACAGCCATTGCGGAAGTCGCCAACGGGCGTCTAGGCGCGCGCGCGGACAAGGCGGCAAATGGGGCTTATGTTTCCAGAAGGTAAACAAATTTTACACAACATATGATCCCTTACGAGACAGGTGACACCGGCCCGAATCCAACCGCAATCGGACACGAAAAACCGCCCGGATTCGACGATCCCAAAATTGAGATGCCCCCGCCCCGCCCGACGCCGCACCGGGAGGCGCTGCGGGCGGGCGCAGGGCTGGGGGCGAGGGCCGGTCTCAGGCGGTCTCGATCCAGTCAGGAACGGAGCATATGCAAACCCAGTCCCTTGCGGTATCGTCCAGCGTAAAGGGGTCTGCAAGGGAGGGATCATGGCAAGGAAACCCATGACGGCTGAGGCGTTTATGACCGAATTGGCGCGAGACGCTCAATATCTTGAGAGGATAGAAAAGGAAGACCAAAGATTAGCACAGGAGGAGGCCAGGCTGTCGCAGGATGAACGGCCCATTGTGGCCGATCTGGTCGCGCTGGGACTTCACGTGGCGTCGATCTGGGATCTGGTCAATTCGGAGTCCGACTATTCTTTGGCAGTCCCAAGTCTCCTCAGGCATTTAAACTTTCCATATGTGAAGAAAAACAAGGAAGGGATCATAAGATCTCTGGCAGCTCCTTTTGCCCGGGGTGTTGCTGGCCGCCAGTTGATAAGGCTTTTTCGGGCGGAACGTGATGATGACCTCAGGTGGGTTATGGGCAATACTCTGTCCGTGGTTGCCGATGCTGGCGACGTCGAAGATATTATTTCTTTGCTCGAAGACCGTCGTTACGGGTTTTCGAGATCCGAGCTCCCTTTTGGCGTGACGAGAATTCTGAAAGAGGACAGCATTCCCTATCTGATCCGGCTGCTGGAGAATGACGATTTGCTCGTTAGCGCAATTGCATGTCTGGGAAAGCTTAAAGCTCAAACCTCTGCAGATAAGATTTCTGAGTTTGTTGAACATCCGGAGTCTGAGGTCAGAAAAACCGCGAAGAAGGCCCTAAAATACCTAGGCATCTGAAGCTTTGCTCCCGTCATCGTCCTTGGTGACATTTCTACTTTGCGGACCGGCTGACATTTCTACTTGGTTGCAACAGGTGGCCCTACCGGCGGATGCCGTCGCCGGAAGCTCCGCGAAAGTCCGCTTTAAGTGTTACCGCTGTAGGTCCCAGACTGGACCATGTGTTCTGATGCTTGGCACCAAGTTGCGCCCCGTACGGCGCAAGACATTGTCGTTCAATATGTAGACCGACATTACCAACGGGATCACGATTAAAAACGGAAGGGCCGGGGTATAGTCTCCAAATGAAATGAGAGTAGCATTTTCTGCAATAAACCGTCCCAACGAAGAGTGTGGCGGTTGAATCCCCAGACCTATAAAAGAAAGAGAAAAGACCACTAGTATCGTTGCGTTAAAGATATTCCCAAGCATTGCCGCAAGAAAAACTATTTCCTGTCGCACGAATTTCCCCGCAACGCCAAACCACAAAACCGCTGAACCTGATTTCGATGCGGTATATGCGTTTTCGAGCGCCGCTCCCATGGTTTCGCTGCTGCATAAACGAAAAACACGTCCCGAAAACGGTATGGTAATTGCTATGATCAAGCTTAGGCTTGAAGGGACGTAGAACAGGGCCCCAAAGAAGAAGCCCCAGTACAGTGCAGGCAGAGTTGAGATCGCGTGCGCAAGCACGAAGATCGTTCTGTTCAACCACCCACCGAGCACTATGGCAGTGACGCCCGCGCAAAGACCAATGGTGATCGAAAGCAAGGACGTAGCCGAAGCCACCCAGACGAGGTTTCTGAGGCCATAGATCAATCTTGATAAGCTGTCGCGGCCTAGTTCATCAGTTCCCAAAAGGAACTCTTCATCCGCAGGTGAAAATGCTGTGGCGACACTAAGGGTTGGTTCAAATGGCGCCAGAATTGGAGCGAAAGCTGATACAAAAAATGCGCAAAAAACAACGACTAACCCGATAGTTGCGCCGAAACGTGTCGGGGGCTTGATATTGCTTGGATTCGGCGAAAAAGCTGCAACAGGCTTTTCAAAGAAAGAACGCATCACTCAAATCCCTCCCTATCAATACTTGGCCAGTGCCAACGCGCGCGTTGTCAAAGCCCCACGGCATGAACATCATCAAACACGCATCGGATTGGCTTGTCGATGATCATAACCGGTGGCTGTGGGCAAAGTTGAAGTAAGCCCCACAAAGCTGCCATTCGCGCGCGATGCAGCAATCAGTACAAAGGGCTCGATCCGGTCATTCGAAGGCGGGTCGGACCCGCTTCGCACCAGCAGCTACAGCGGTGGCTCGATCTCAAAAAGGGTCCCACTTCTTTTTCTACCGCCTTTACGCCGGGAATCTCCAAGCCTTTGATTTCAAAAGCCGCAGCAGGGATCTGGGAGGGCTAAGTAGAACTGGGCGGTTTGGGTCCCAGTTCCGGATGCGGAAAAGGCCCTTGAATGGTGTGTTTAGCACCCACCCAAGAGGCGCTTAAACCGTGTTTTAATGGGGTTTGGTAGGGTTCGCCACGTCCGCGGCCTTGCTCCGACCAACGCGCTCGTTTTCGCCCTGTTGGTGCTGTTTTGCCGATTTACTGCAAACTTTGCACTCGCGCGTCCCGGTGGGCCTCTTGGCGCTCGAAACCCCTTATTTCATTGGGTGATCCGCCTTCTTCCAGCCTCGTCCCGGGTCGTCCGGCATCACTGTAAACAATGGTGTAAACCTACAACTGTTGTAGCGTGACAGCGAAGTTTGCAGTGAATTACACTCTAGTTTACAGCAACGGGGGTTTTGGGAGCGCTGTCAGGCAGGAGTGACCCCCGCCGCATTTTGCAGAGAGGGTCACGTATTTCAAAGCGCTGGCTTACTTTGGAACCAAAACAGCGTTGACAACATGGATCACGCCATTCGACTGATTAACATCAGCGACGGTCACCAGTGAAGCGTTCCCGCTTTCGTCGTAGATGTAGACGTTGTCGCCGCGCACCTGTGCAGACAATGCGTCACCAGACACCGCGTTAAAATGGTAAAACCCGTCAGCGCTTGACCGGGCGGCGGCGATAATTTCGGCAGCCGACCAATCACCTGCGACGACATGTGCGGTCAGGACTTTTTGCAGCATCGCCTTGTTCTCAGGCAGCAGCAGCGTTTCGACAGTACCAGCGGGCAAGGCGGCGAACGCATCGTTGACTGGTGCGAACACAGTGAAAGGTCCTTCGCCTTGCAACGTGTCAACAAGATCTGCCGCCTGAACTGCCGCAACAAGTGTCGTGTGGATAGGAGAGTTCACCGCGTTTTCGATGATGTTGCGTTCAACAAGCATCTCCGCGCCACCAACCTTTGGATTTCCCGTATGATCATCTGCAAAGGCGGGTGTGGATGCGATCGCAAAAGTGAGCGCGAAGAGCGTAGATTTAATGGGTGTCATAGCTGTTCTCCTTGTAAATGGGCCACGCTTTTGTGCGGCTATACAAAGATCCACGAAACCAACCGCGAAACAGTTTCAATTACTCGCAAATACTGACGATTTTCCAATCGTTGAGCGCATCGTCACCGGCACAAGGTGTTCCTGTTTAGCTGTCGGCGAAGTTCAAGAGCAGATGTTCATATCAAACGCGGCGAACCTCGGCTCTCCGCCCTTCGTTACGCCTGCTGCGCTCCTTGGCCTCGGCAAGGAGGAGGGCCGAGACCTGCGCCCAGAGGGGGTCGCGGCGGAGGGCTGCGGCGAGGCCGGGGTGCGAGGTGTGACAGAGCATCGGCATTGGCTTGTCATAGAGGTTCACGCCGCGCCGCCAGAGGGCGCAGACCTCGTTGAGGGCCCTCAACCGGAGGCTGGCGCGCCGCTCCATTCGGGCAGGGGGAAAACCTTGTCGTAGGCCCAGTTAAATCCGAATGCGTAGACCATGTAGAACAGCGCAAAGGACAGATCCATCACGAAGGCCTGCCAGAGCGAGATACCGAGATACCATGCGAAGAACGGCATCAAGACGATCAAGAGGCCGGTTTCAAAGAGGACGGTGTGCAGAATGCGCAGCGAGGCCGATTTCTTGGTTGTGCCGGACAAGCGTTGCAAGGCCACATCGAACACATAGTTGTAGATCATGTTCCACAGCGTTGCGAGGGTGGCGCTCACAATGCCGACCACACCGATGTCGTGTATCGGGACGTGAAACGTGACCGCGCCAAGTGGGACGACGAGAAGCAAAGCGATGATTTCAAAACTCAAGGCGTGGCGGAGACGATCAAGCGGGGAGCGCATGGCGACCTCAAACTAGGTGCCGGGTCGTCCCGGGCTGTTGTCCAGATGTGGAGGTCGTCCTCGCTGGATAATATCGCACCTCTGCAAGGGTGTTTCAAGGAGGTCAAAGTCTTTTGGCGATTGGGAACGAGAGCCCCCTGTGCATGACCTGAGCGTCCAATGGTCCAAGCCGGATACGGAGCGGGCAATCACTGGCTCAGGAATGAGGCCATGTGTCCGGCCGCATCAAACCTGTTTCAACCATGCGCAGAACGAAAGTTCGAACCCGTAAGTAACAGCGCCCCTCACCTGGGTTTCGGGGCGCTCTGGTTTTTGCATCGAGACGGCTTCAGAGCAACAGCACCTGTGTGCCCACTGCCACCTTGGCGAACAGCTCTTCGATATGGGGGTTATAGAGACCGATACAGCCGGAAGACGATTGCCGACCGATCTTGCGGGTGTCGTGGGTGCCATGGACCAGATAGGCGGGCCAACTGAGATAGAGAGCATGGGTGCCAAGCGGATTGCCCGGACCCGGGGGCATGTAGGCGGGCAGGGAGGGATCACGCTCGCGCATGGACTGGGTTGGGGTCCAGTCGGGGCCGACCCGTTTGCGCACCACCTCGGTATAGCCCCGCCGCGTGAGTTCTTCGGTCAGCGGAACCGACGACGGGTAGAGCGCATAAGTCTCGCCATCGGGGCCCCAGTAATGCAGCGCACGGCTGTCGATATCGGCCAGAATGGCGCCTTTGCCCAGAGTATCGAAGTGATCGCGCCAATCTCGGGTGACAAAGGCGGACGCGTTGCGACGGTTCGTCACTTCGCTCAGGGGGGCAGCGCGCAGGATGCCGGGAGTTGCAAGTGCTGCAAGGCCAGCGGCAATCGCGTGGCGGCGGGTAAGTCGACTGGGGGTCACTGGGCTCGATCCTCTTTATTGTGACTATTGGCAGGAACATAGGGACAGCAGCGGGTAAAGCGAAGGGGTTGACGGGCAGAAACCCGCATCACCTCACGGAATTGTCATCAGGTGTTCTCAGGTGCTTGTGCTCTCACGTTATGCGGCACGTTTGCACCTCATGGTTGCGCGACTGGCACTGCCGTGCTTTTCTTTCACCCAAGAGCAAGTCATTTCAGCAGCCTATTTCAACGGAGGGCATAACCATGCCACAAGAACACCGGGTCGCCGTGGCGGTCATTCACGGTATGGGCAGTCAGGGCGACAAACCACAAGCCGACAACGCGGTCAGCTTTTCCCGCGATCTTTATCAGGCGTTACGCCGCCGGATGGGGGAGGCACGATTTGACAGTCTTGTGGGGTGGCGCGAGATCTTCTGGTCGGACATCCTGCAAGAGAGACAGCAGGGTTACATGGACCGTGCGCTCAAGGGCGAGGCCAATTGGATGGGGTCGCGGGATTTCGTGATGCACAGGTTGGCCGATGCAGCCTCTTATCGTTGGGAAACAGGGGATCATGCCTATGTCTACCCAGAGGTGCATTCCCGCGTCACCCGTGCCATCGCCCATTTGGAGGGGGTGACGGGCGCGCGAGCGCCCCTCATCGTGCTGGCGCATTCATTGGGCGGCCAGATCATTTCAAACCACATCTGGGATTTGCAAAAGGGCCATAGCGCCGCGCCAACCATGTTTCAGCGCTTTGAGACGATGGCCGGATTTCTCACGTTTGGGTGCAATATTCCGGTCTTTACGTTCAGTTGTAGACCCGGAGAGGTCAAGGCCATCGACCGGCCCGGTACTGCCATTCCGGCGGGAAAGTGGTTCAAGCCGTGGTGGATCAACCTCAACAGCCGCAATGACATTCTGGGCATGCCTCTGGCTGGTTCGGGGGCAGGCTACGATGTTCTGGCGGCAGATGGTCAGTTGCGCGATCGTTGGATCAGCGCGGGCAATATTCTGACCGCGTGGAATCCGCTGTCGCACAATGCCTATTGGACGGATGGCGATGTACATGGATCTGCCGTGGCGATGATTGAACAGGCAATGCAGATTGGGCCTGTGGGGTGACGCAAAAGGCCCCGGCATCTCTGCCGGGGCCTTTGATCTTGGGCGATTGGGCGCAGGATCAGTCCATTGCCTTGAAGTTGAACTCGCCACCTTCCTTGATGCCGGATGGCCAGCGGGACGTGACGGTTTTGGTCCTTGTGTAGAACTTGAACGAATCCGGGCCGTGCTGGTTGAGATCGCCAAACCCGGATTTTTTCCAGCCACCGAAGGTGTGATAGGCGAGCGGCACCGGAATGGGGACGTTGATGCCGACCATGCCGACGTTCACACGCGCTGCGAAATCGCGGGCGGCGTCGCCGTCGCGGGTAAAGATCGCGGTGCCGTTGCCATATTCATGGTCCATCGCGAGTTTGAGGGCTTCCTCATAAGAGCCCGCGCGGACGGTCGAGAGGACGGGACCAAAGATTTCCTGCGTGTAGATGTCCATATCCGGCGTCACATGGTCAAAGAGGTGCGGACCGACAAAGAAGCCATCCTCATAACCCTGCAGTTTGAAATCGCGGCCATCGACGACGAGTGTCGCCCCCTGTGCGATACCCGAGTCGATCAGTCCGAGAATGCGCTTCTTCGCCTCACCGGTGACAACGGGTCCGTAATCCACATCATTGCCAGCGGTGTACGGCCCGACCTTGAGCTTTTCGATGCGCGGCACGAGTTTCTCGATCAGGCGGTCTGCGGTTTCGTCGCCCACAGGTACGGCGACGGAGATTGCCATGCAGCGTTCACCGGCCGCGCCGTAGCCCGCACCGATCAAGGCGTCTGCGGCCTGATCCATATCGGCATCGGGCATGATGATCATATGGTTCTTGGCTCCGCCAAAGCACTGCACCCGCTTGCCGTTGGAGCAGCCACGGCCATAGATATACTGTGCAATCGGGGTCGAGCCGACAAAGCCGATGGATTGGATCACCTCATGGTCGAGGATCGCGTCCACAGCCACTTTGTCGCCGTTGACGACCTGCAAGATACCCTTGGGCAGCCCAGCCTCTTCCATCAGTTCGGCCAGCATGAGCGGCACCGAGGGGTCACGCTCGGACGGCTTGAGGATAAAGGCGTTGCCGCAGGCAAGGGCGGGCGCGAACATCCACATCGGGATCATCGCCGGAAAGTTGAACGGGGTGATCCCTGCGGTCACGCCGAGCGGTTGGCGCATGGAATAGATGTCGATGCCGGGACCGGCGCTGTCGGTGAATTCACCCTTGAGCAATTGCGGCGCGCCGACGCAATATTCGACCACTTCCAGACCACGCTGGATATCGCCCTTGGCATCTGGAAAGGTCTTGCCATGCTCGCGGCTCAGCGCCTCGGCCAGCTTGTCCATGTCGCGGTTGAGCAGGCGGACAAACTCCATCATCACGCGCGCACGGCGTTGGGGGTTGGTGGCCGCCCAAGCGGGCTGTGCGGCCATCGCGGCGCGCACGGCTTGATCCATTTCTTCGACACTGGCGAGCGGGCATTTCGCCTGCACGTCGCCGGTGGCGGGATTGAACACATCCGAAAAGCGCCCGGAGGTGCCTTTGACATGTTGACCGTTGATATAGTGGGTAAGCTCTTGCATCTGGAATCCTCCTATCCGTTGGCGGCAGGGTAGTCTTGCAAAACTCCTGCGGAAAGAGGCAATATTCCAAAAGTGATTTGCATTTCTGCAAAGGGGGCCGGTGATGCAGCCGCATTGGGACGACATCCGCATCTTTCTCGCTGTTGCACGCTCCGAGAGCCTGTCGGGGGCGGGTCGTATTCTGCGGATCGACCCGGCAACGGTGGGCCGCCGCATCGCGCGGTTGGAGGAAGAGGTGGGCGCGCCGCTCTTTGCCAAATCGCCCACGGGCTATGCGCTGAGCGAGGCAGGGCAGCGCCTCATGGGGCATGCGATGCGCGCCGAAACTGCGATGCAGGACGCCGCCGAGGAAATGGCCGGGCAGGCGGGGGGCATGAGCGGGCAAATCCGGATCGGCGCGCCGGATGGCTGTGCCAATTTCCTGTTGCCGCAGGTCTGTGCCGAGATTGGGGCGCAGAATCCCGATCTGGAGATCCAGATCGTGGCATTGCCGCGGGTTTTTAACCTGACCCGGCGCGAGGCGGATATGGTGATCGCGGTCAGCCCACCCACGGCGGGGCGCCTGACCGTGCAGAAGGTCACCGACTACCAACTGCATCTCGCGGCATCGGTCCGCTATCTACGCAGGCATCCGCCGATCACGCAGATCACCGACCTTGGGGCGCACAGGATGGTTGGCTATATCCCCGACATGATCTTTGACAAGGAACTCGATTACCTCAGCGAAGCGGGGGTGGAGCGTGTCAGCCTCGCGTCGAATTCCGTCTCGGTACAACTCAATTGGGTGCGGCAGGGGGGCGGAATAGGGGTGCTGCACGATTTTTCCCTGCCTTGGGCGCGGGGGCTGCAAAAGGTTTTGCCAGAGGTGTTTTCCCTCACCCGCAGTTTCTATCTGGTGCGGCATGCTGATGATCGGCGACTTGAGCGTCAGAACCGATTTGCCACGGCCCTGGTCGAGGGGTTGCGGCAGGAGGTGCAGAGCCTGGAGGCGCGCACTTGACAGAAATTTTATTATCAAGCACGCTGGTTTAGACAGCATTTTATTGCGGAGGGTCATGTCATGCTCGTGCAGCAAATCCTGAAATCCAAGGGCGACAGCGCGGTGATTACCATCACCCCCACCACCAAGGTATCCGAGGCGGCCCAGATCCTCGCCGAGCGTCGGATTGGCGGTCTGGTGGTATCGCGTGACGGTGAGACCGTTGATGGCATCATCTCGGAGCGTGATATCGTGCGCAGCCTTGCGGTGCGGGGCGTTGTCTGCATGACCGAAACGGTCTCGGAAATGATGACCCGCAACCCCGTTTGCTGCTCCCGTCAGGATACGTCGGATGCTGTCTTGGCGCGGATGACGGACGGCCGGTTTCGGCATATGCCGGTGGTCGAGGCGGGCAAGCTGGTGGGGATCGTAACGATCGGCGACGTGGTCAAGGCACGGCTCGAAGAACTGTCTATGGAGAAGACTGCCCTTGAAGGCATGATCATGGGCTACTAAGCGCTTGCATTCCCTTGCATATTATTGTTGCGTGAGCCGCGATTGCAGCAATGGAGGGCCGCATGCGCATAGGTCTCTATCCCGGCACGTTCGACCCTATTACCTTGGGCCATATCGACATCATTCGCCGGGCCGCCGTTCTGGTGGATCGGCTGGTTTTGGGCGTGGCGATCAATCGTGACAAAGGGCCGCTTTTCTCTTTGGAAGAGCGGGTTGAAATGATCGAGACCGAATGCGCCAAGCTGAGCGCGCAGACCGGCACCGAGATCGTGGCGCATCCCTTCGAGAACCTGTTGATCAATTGCGCGCATGACGTGGGCGCGCAGGTGATCGTGCGCGGCCTGCGGGCGGTCGCGGATTTCGAATATGAATTCCAGATGGTCGGCATGAACCGGGCGCTGGATAATTCGGTCGAGACCGTGTTTCTCATGGCCGATGCCAATCATCAGGCGATTGCCAGCAAACTGGTCAAGGAAATCGCCCGGCTGGGCGGGGATGTGACCAAGTTCGTCACCCCCCCGGTGCGCGCGGCGCTGCTGGCCAAGTTTTCCTGACGCCAGATTTCGCCTGAGGTCTGTCAGGTATGTTCCATCACCCGCGTGTGGCGCGATGCAGGGCCGCGCCCTGTCTCCACGTGACGGCCCATTTCGGCGGCCACATCGAGCATGCGGTTGGAAAAGCCCCATTCGTTGTCATACCAGCTGAGCACGCGGCAGAGCCGCCCCTCCATGACCCGCGTCTGATCGGTGGCAAAGATCGAGCTGTGCGGATCGTGGTTGAAGTCTGAGGACACCAGCGGACGGGTGGTGACATCGAGCACGCCCGAGAGCGCCCCAGCGGCCGCTAGGGTCACGGCGGCGTTGATCTCGTCCACACTGGTGTCGCGCGCGGCCTCAAAGGTGAGGTCGACGACGCTGACATTGGGGGTAGGCACGCGGATGGCGGTGCCATCGAGTCGCCCGGCCAGGCCGGGCAGCACCAGACCCACGGCGCGGGCGGCGCCGGTGGTGGTGGGGATGATGTTCAGCCCCGCCGCGCGGGCGCGGTAGAGATCCTTGTGCATGGTGTCGAGCGTTGGCTGATCGCCGGTGTAGCTATGGATGGTCGTCATAAAGCCGCGCGTGATGCCGATGCTCTCATGCAGCACCTTGGCCAAGGGCGCGAGGCAATTGGTGGTGCAGGAGGCGTTCGAGACGATCACATCGGCGGCGGTCAGGTCCGTGTGATTGACGCCGTAGACCACCGTGCGGTCGGCACCCGTCGAGGGGGCAGAGACCAGCACGCGCCGCGCGCCGTTCCTGAGGTGGCGGGCAGCGGCGTCGCGGTCGGTGAAGATGCCGGTGCATTCGAGCACGATATCGACATCCGCCCACAGCAGCGCTTCGGGGTCGCGCAGGGCGGTCACGCGCATCGGCCCGCGACCGGCGTCGATGCTGTCGGCGGTTGTGGTGATCTGGCCCCGGAAGCGGCCATGCACGCTATCGAATTCCAGCAGGTGGGCGTTGGTCTCGACCGGGGCGAGGTCGTTGATCGCCACGATTTCGATGTCGTGACGGTCCGAGTCGAGCAAAGCGCGCAGCACGTTGCGACCGATCCGGCCAAATCCGTTGATGGCGAGTTTCAAGGGCATGGCATCCTCCGAGAGATATGTTAGCGCTAACAATTGAAAGCGAACATAAACGAATTTCGAAACGAGTCAATGCCGGGGGACTCACAGAGCGGTTATCGCCAGAAGGCGAGGTATTCGATCAGATCAATCAGCTTGCGTCCGAGAAACAGGGTGGATTGAGCGTCGTTCAGCATGACATCGGCCCCGAGCGCGACAAGGATGATGCCCCCAAGGCCAATCGCGAGTGTGTTGGTCATGCCGCGCGCTTTCGCTTAGTCCGTCCGCTCGGGTATGCCGCAGAGGCACCGGCCACGCAAGCCGGATCAGCCAAAGAAAAACCCCCGGCGCTCGGGGCATCGGGGGTTTTGCAGGGCGCGTGAGGGGTTATTGCAACCGTCCCATCGCAACCGCGACATCGGCCATGCGGCAGGAAAAGCCCCATTCATTGTCATACCACGCCAGCACACGCACCAGCCGGTTGCCGATCACCTTGGTCTGATCGGGGGCAAAGATCGAGCTTTCCTCGGTGTGATTGAAGTCGATGCTAACCTTGGGTTCGGGATCATAGGACAGGATGCCCTTCATCGCGCCGGCGGCGGCCTCGGCCACCACGGCGTTGACATCGGCCTTGGTCACGTCGCGTTTGGCCACAAAGGTCAGATCCACCGCCGAGACATTGGGCGTGGGCACGCGGATCGCAGAGCCATCGAGTTTGCCCGCGAGTTCCGGCAGCACCTCGCCAAGCGCCTTGGCCGCCCCGGTCGAGGTCGGGATCATCGACATGGCGGCGGCGCGGGCGCGATAAAGGTCATTGTGACGGCGGTCCAGCGTCGGCTGGTCGCCGGTATAGGCATGGATCGTGGTCATGATGCCGCTCTCGATGCCGATGGCGTCATTCAGCACCTTGGCCAGCGGAGCCAGACAATTGGTGGTGCAGGACCCGTTCGAGATCATCCGCTCAGAGGCCAAGAGCGCCTCATGGTTCACGCCATAGACCACGGTGCGATCCACGTTCTTGGCCGGGGCCGAGATCAGCACCTTGCGCGCGCCGCGCTCTAGGTGGGTGCGCGATTTCGCGCCGTCGTTGAAATTGCCAGTGCATTCGAGCACCACATCGACCCCGTCCCAATCCAATTCGGTCATATCATAGGTCGAGAACATCTGGATCGGCCCGCGTCCCAGATCCATCGTGCGCCCCTCGACCGTGATCGGATGCGAAAAGCGGCCATGCACGCTGTCGTAGCGCATGAGATGCGCTGCGGTCTCGATCGGGCCGGTGGCATTCACCTTAACCACCTGAATATCATTGCGCAGACTCTCGGAAATATGGGCGAGGGTGGCGCGACCGATACGGCCGAAACCGTTGATGCCTACGGTGATGGTCATGGGCGACTCCTGATAGCTGACTTGGCGTCCATATAGACGCGGCAGAGGATGCCGGAAAGCGGTAAAAGTCGTTTTCCAGTTGGAATACAGGATGTTAGCGTTAACCATTGGCCGGTTGCTGCCGTTTTCCCGGTGGTTGCGCTAACGCAAATTGTCCGGTTTGCCGGGGGAGTCCGGCGATGTCCGAGCGGAATACAAAGGGGCACCCGAGGGCACCCCTTTGATTTGATCGGGCCTGAGACTTACAGGAACGTGAAATCGTCCAAAGTGAGTTGCGCGGCCGTGATGCCCTCGACAAGGATCGTGTTGCCGTTCACGCTCATCTGTGCGCCGCCCTCTACATCGACGATATTCATCGCCGCGACGAAACCCGCCAGACCATTGCCACCGTTGGTGATATTGGTCTCGCCCGTGTCCGGGTCAACGCGACGGATCAGGAAGCTGTCGATCCCATCCTCGAAATCGGTGATCACATCGGCCTCGCCGTCGAAGAAGGACGAGAACACGAATTGATCGGCCTCGGTGCCGCCGGTGATCACATCATTACCAGCGCCTGCGTTGATCGTGTCATTGTCCGCGCCGCCGTCGATCACGTCATCACGCCCGCCGCCCGCAAGGAAATCATTGCCGTCGCCGCCAAGGATGCTGTCATCGCCTTCGCCACCGCCAACCCGGTCATCGCCAGCACCGGCGTCAATCGTATCGCGCCCAGTGCCGCCGCCGATGTCGTCAGCCCCATCGCCCGCGTCGATGCTGTCATTGCCAAAGCTGCCGGACATGTTGTCGTTGCCCTCGCCGCCTTCGAGCGTGTCGTCACCCGCGCCGCCCGCAACCACGTCATTGCCCGCGCCGCCGGACACGGAGTCGGCACCAAATCCGCCGCCAATTGTGTCATCGCCCTCGTTGCCATCGAGCGTGTCATTCCCAACTCCGCCGCCGATATTGTCATTGCCGGTTCCGCCAAAGGCCAGATCATTCCCATCCGAGGCGGCGATTGAATCATTGCCGCCACCGCCCTCAAAACTGTCGTTGCCAAGCCCACCGCCCAGAAAATCATTCCCTTCGGAGCCGATCAATGTGTCGTTGTCAGCTGTTCCGGTGAACACCGCGTCAACCTCTTCGGCCACCAGAAACACGCCCGGACGCCCGACGATTTCCTCGATCAGATCGCTGACCAGAACGGTTTGATCCAGAAATTCGACCTGCTCGATGTTGACCAGATCATCCACGCCGTCATTGGGCGAGGCGATGCGCAAGCCGGTCTCGGTCAGAGTGAACTGAAACTCGTTCCGCGAGCCAACGTTATATGTGGCCGTATCGAAACCTTCGCCGCCGTCCAGCAGGTCATCGCCCTCGCCGCCGTTCAGCACGTCATTGCCGCCGCGGCCCTCGATGGTATCCTGCCCGTCGTCGCCGGTGAGAAAGTCGGGGCCATTCGTGCCGATGATCAATTCATCAGCAGAAAGCTCTGACACCGATGCATTCGCAAAGTCGTTGAGCGAGATGGGCTGATTTGGAGCAAAGGCTCCCTGGGTCACGGGGTTGCCTCCGACGATGGAGGACACAAATTGCCGGAAAGACGCAAGATCAGTGGGGTGCGGCACATTTGAGGTGCCAAGCTGGAAGAAGTAATTGTCATTCGTCGCAAAATTGAAGAACGACAACATCACGACCGGGCCAGATGTGGTCGTCGCCAAACCCAAGGTTGGGACATCGATCACAGTATTATTTGAGGTCAGGTCAAGGCCGTCAAGCCGCGCAATCTGAAAGCTCCCCAGATTGGTGATGAAGACATTTGGAACGTTTCCGGCTATTGCGGGTTCCGCGAAGCTATACGAGAATTGATCGCCCGGCACGGATACTTCCAGCGACACAGTCCTGAAATTGCCTGCGATGACGGAAAGTGTGCCGTCCGGGAGCAGGAAGATGTCATCAATACGCGCCGCAAAGCCGTTAATCGTAAAAAGATTCATCAACTCACCCACACGTTGCTACACCTGTCTTCGCTATCTCGAAGCGGTGCGATGATCAAGTCGGGAAATGCTTATTCGCCTTTGGTTACAGGGTCTTGTGACATAAGGGCGCCCCATGGGGCGCCCTTATGCGTCTTGCCAATCGTTGAGTGCCGTTCAGAGGAACGTGAAATCATCCAGCGTGAGTTGCGCGGCCGTGATGCCCTCGACAAGGATCGTGTTGCCGTTCACGCTCATCTGTGCGCCGCCCTCTACATCGACGATATTCATCGCCGCGACGAAACCCGCCAGACCATTGCCACCGTTGGTGATATTGGTCTCGCCCGTGTCCGGGTCAACGCGACGGATCAGGAAGCTGTCGATCCCATCCTCGAAATCGGTGATCACATCGGCCTCGCCGTCGAAGAAGGACGAGAACACGAATTGATCGGCCTCGGTGCCGCCGGTGATCACATCATTACCAGCGCCTGCGTTGATCGTGTCATTGTCCGCGCCGCCGTCGATCACGTCATCACGCCCGCCGCCCGCAAGGAAATCATTGCCGTCGCCGCCAAGGATGCTGTCATCGCCTTCGCCACCGCCAACGCTGTCATTGCCAGCGCCTGCGTCGATCGTGTCCTGTCCCGTGCCGCCGCCGATAGCATCGTCGCCATCACCACCCGAGATGAGGTCATTTCCGAAACTTCCGGACATCGAGTCGTTACCATCTCCGCCGTCCAGCGTGTCATTGTCCGCGCCGCCTGCAACCACGTCATTGCCAGCCCCGCCGCTGATGCTATCCGCGCCAAAGCCGCCCCCGATGATGTCATCGCCGTCACCGCCATCAATCGTGTCAGTGCCCAGACCGCCGCCGATATTGTCAGCGCCCAGACCGCCATTGATCACGTCATTGCCATCCGATCCAGAGATCGAGTCATTACCGTTGCCGCCTTCGATTGAATCATTGTCGATACCGCCTGCCAACACGTCATTTCCATCGATACCGAACAGGGTGTCGTCGCCTGCACCGCCGCTTAAGGTGTCGTCCAGCGGTGTGCCAAAGATCAGATCATTTCCGTCAGTGCCGGGTTCCAGAACCACTTGCGCTGCATTTGAAACGACGCTCTCGTCTGTTCCGAGAAGGTCGGTGTAGGACACGCGCACAGTCAGTGACGTGCCGATATCCTCGGGCACCACAACATAGCTGACATCAACCGCTCCGACGATCGGTATCCCGTTGCGCAGCCATTGATAAGAGAATTCCCCGATCCCATCCGCGTCTGACAACCCCGAAGGGTCCACTGTCAGGGTATTCCCGGCGAAGGCCTCTCCTTCTATGGTAACCGTCCCCTGAGGTGGAACGTTCTCGGCTACATCCCGGATGAAAATCTCGAACGATTTTGACGTGGACGAATCCTCAAAGGCGATGCCATTGAACGATACGTTCAGAAAGAGGCTTTCTTGCCCCTCGTCGAGATCATCGAGAACAGCAGCCATTGAAAATGACTCGATAGTCACGTCCTCTGGAGGATTGATGCTGAAGAATATTGCTTCGCTGTTGCCGGTCCCCACGAAATCGCTTGTATCAGCAGTGCCCCCGACTGTTGAAAACGAGTACGTATAACTCGCGGATACAAAAGTGGCATCATTGAAAACGATTTGAAAGTCCAGGGTCTGACCTTCAAAAACTGTAAATCCATCTGGAGATTCAAGCGAAGCAAATGCCATTTTTCTCACCCGCGTTAAGATTCGATTGTTCACACCACTCGTGTGGGTGGGCTCATCCGCCTACACTACCCTCGTTCCTGATGGTATTGAACCCTTGTGTTTGACAGCGCTGTTGCGATGGAAAAATATGCCTCCGGCTCTCTGACGCTCCCAGCCCTCTTGCCCCATCCGCGCCCCTGTCCTAGAACGCCTCTGATATATCAGCCGGAGGCCGTGCCATGCTTGATCTCACCTATGAAGCCCCGAAACCACGCGTGATCGCGGGGGCCAAGCATGATTGGGAGTTGGTGATCGGGATGGAGGTGCATGCGCAGGTCGCGTCGCGCTCCAAGCTGTTTTCCGGCGCGTCCACGCAATTCGGGGCGGAACCCAATTCCAACGTCGCGTTTGTGGATGCGGCGATGCCGGGGATGTTGCCGGTGATCAACGAATTCTGCGTCGAACAGGCGGTGCGCACGGGGCTGGGGCTCAAGGCCAAGATCAACCTCTGGTCGGCCTTTGACCGCAAGAACTATTTCTACCCCGACCTGCCGCAGGGCTATCAGATCAGCCAGCTCTATCATCCGCTGGTCGGTGAGGGCGAGATCCTTGTCGATATGAGCCCCGGCGTGGCGCGGCTGGTGCGGGTCGAGCGCATCCACATGGAACAGGACGCGGGCAAGTCGATCCATGACATGGACCCGGCGATGTCCTTTGTGGACCTGAACCGCACCGGTGTGTGCCTGATGGAAATCGTCAGCCGCCCCGATATTCGCGGGCCGGAAGAGGCCGCCGCCTATGTGACCAAGCTGCGCCAGATCCTGCGCTACCTTGGCACCTGCGACGGCAATATGCAGAACGGCAATCTGCGGGCCGATGTGAACGTGTCGATCTGCCGTCCGGGACAGTATGAGAAATACATGGAGACGCAGGATTTCAGCCACTTGGGCACGCGCTGCGAGATCAAGAACATGAACTCCATGCGCTTTATCCAGATGGCGATTGACTACGAGGCGCGCCGCCAGATCGCGATTGTCGAGGCGGGCGGCACGGTGGTGCAGGAAACCCGGCTCTATGATCCGGACAAGAACGAGACCCGCTCCATGCGTTCCAAGGAAGAGGCGCATGATTATCGCTATTTCCCCGATCCTGACCTTCTGCCACTGGAAATCGAGCAGGCTTGGGTCGATGAGATTGCCGCCAACCTGCCGGAACTGCCCGACGCCAAGAAGGCGCGGTTCGTGTTGGAATTTGGGCTATCGGAATATGACGCCTCTGTGCTGACGGCCGATCTCGCCAATGCCGCCTATTTCGAGGCGGTGGCGGCGGGCGCGGGCGATGGTAAGCTGGCGGCGAATTGGGTGATCAACGAGCTCTTTGGTCGGCTCAAGAAAGAGGATCATTCAATTGAGGATAGCCCGGTAAGCCCGGCGCAATTGGCCGGTATCGTCCGGCTGATCAAGTCTGACGCCATTTCCGGCAAGATCGCCAAGGACCTCTTCGAGATCGTCTATACCGAAGGCGGCGACCCTGAAGAGATCGTCGAGGCGCGCGGCATGAAGCAGGTGACGGATACCGGCGCGATTGAGGCCGCCGTGGACGAGATCATCGCCGCCAACCCCGCACAGGTGGAAAAGGCGCAGGCCAATCCCAAACTCGCGGGCTGGTTCGTGGGGCAGGTGATGAAAGCCACCGGCGGCAAGGCCAATCCCAAGGCCGTCAATGACATCGTGATGGCGAAGCTGGGGCTGTAACGGGCCCGGCCCTGGATGATCCGGGGTGTCAAACGCAGTCTGGATTTGAAAACCCTACGGATTTCCTTAATCTCGCCCAACCGAGGGGCGAGAATCAGGGAGAGTTCGATGGGCTGGATGAAAGAGGAGACCGGGCTTGAGAAATGCGCCGCGAATTTCGTGGCGCTGACGCCTCTGTCGCATCTGAGGCGCGCGGCGCATCTCTTTCCCACCCATGAGGCGCTGATTTATCGCGACACGCGGCGGACCTATGCAGAGTATCACGCGCGTGTGTCGCGGCTTGCCTCGGCGCTGGTCAAGCTGGGGATCGAGCCCGGCGATGTGGTGGCCACCCTTCTGCCTAATATCCCCGCCCATTGCGAGGCGCATTTCGGGGTGCCCGCCTGTGGCGCGGTGCTGAATGCGATCAACACCCGGCTCGAGGCCGATACCATCGCCTATATTCTTGATCATGGCGGCGCGCGCGTCGTGCTCTGCGATCCGCAATTTCTGCCCACGCTGGCGCAGGCCATCGACCTGATGGAGGGACCGCCTCCCGGCGTTGTCGAGGTGGCCGATGATGCGGCGGGGGTGCATGCCCACGGGCATTACATGGAATATGAGGAACTGCTGGCCTCTGGCGATCCCGATTTCCCCTGGATCATGCCCGAGGATGAATGGGAGAGCCTCGCGCTCAATTACACCTCGGGCACCACGGGGCGGCCCAAGGGCGTGGTCTATCACCATCGCGGCGCGTATCTGATGACCATGGGCACGGTGGTGAGTTGGGATTTGCCGCGCTATCCGACCTATCTGACGATCGTGCCACTCTTTCACTGCAACAACTGGAACCACGTCTGGCTGATGCCCATGCTGGGGGCGACCCTTGTCTGCTGCCGCGACATCACTGCCAAGGCGATTTATGACGCGATTGCAGACGAGGGGGTCACGCATTTCGGCGGTGCGCCCATCGTGCTCAACATGATCGTCAACGCCAAGGACAGCGAGCGGCGCAGGTTCGACCATATCGTCGACGTGTTCACCGCCGGTGCCCCGCCGCCTGCCGCGACCCTGGCCGCAATCGAGCCGTTGGGTTTCAAGGTCACACAGGTTTATGGTCTGACCGAGACCTATGGCCATGTTACCGAATGTCTCTGGCAAGAGGCTTGGGATGACCTGCCCGATGACGAGCGATATTCGATCAAGGCGCGCACAGGGGTTCTTATGCCGATGATGGAGGACATCACCGCGATGGACCCGGAAACGATGACTCAGATCCCAATGGATGGCGAGAGCCTCGGCGAAATCATGATCCGGGGCAATTCGGTGATGAAAGGCTATCTCAAGAACCCGGCCGCCACCGAAGAGGCGTTTCACGGCGGCTATTTCCATTCGGGGGATATCGCGTTCCAGCATCCTGACGGCTATCTCAAGATTGCGGACCGAGCCAAGGACATCATCATCTCGGGCGGCGAGAATATTTCTTCGGTCGAGGTCGAAGGTGTGTTGATGCGCCATCCCGCCGTCATGCTCTGTGCCGTGGTGGCCAAGCCGGATGAGAAATGGGGCGAGGTGCCGTGTGCCTTTGTCGAGTTGAAGGATGGGGTCACGGTCAGTGAGGCCGAATTGATTGCCTTTGCCCGCGAACGGTTGGCGGGTTTCAAGACGCCAAAAGCGGTTGTATTTCAAGAGCTTCCCAAGACAGCGACCGGAAAGATTCAGAAATTCGAACTGCGGCAGAGCGCCCGCGCGCTCTGATCCGCCGCGTCACTCGTCACGCGCGCGCCATTCCCTCAAGCGCAGGACGGCGTTGGCCCCGATCTCTCGCAGCGGTTGGGGGGGCAGGCGTTTGGGCTCTGCCTCTGCGGTGAAATGGCGGGTAATCTCGGTTGAGAGGCCTGCCGCCAGGTCTGCTGCACCCATTCCTGTCAGGGTGCCGCGCGCGGTGCCGAGGCCGTTTTGCACGCAACCGGAGAAAAGCCCCGGTTCAATCTCGCGCATGACGGCAACTCCATTGAGGCTGAGGCAAAGATGCCCGGCCCATGTGTGCTCCATCTTGATACCCGCAAGCTGCGGAAATCGTTGATCAAATTTACGCTGCATGGTGCGAGAAGCGCGGGCAAGATCGGCCTTGGTGGCGCGCATGTCGGGGCGCAGGGCGGCGCAGGTGCGGGTGACGATGCGGTTGCCGCCCTGGGCTGTGTCGATGCGGCGCAGGGTGGTGCCCATGGGGTCAGAGGGGGTGACGCCCCACCGGGTGTGGCCGCCCAGCCGTGCCAGCGTGTCGCGGTCCAGATCAGGGGTCATGGTGGCGAAGAGAAAGAGCTGCATCAGCCGTCCGCGCGCGATGCCAAAGCTCTCAAGATGGCCATTGACGGTCAGGATCACCTTGCCTGCAGAGATCTGGCCATACGGTGTTTTGACCTGCCAAGCGTCGCCTTGGCGGGTAAATTCCGTCACCGGGCTTTGCTCAAAAACCTTTACACCTGAACGGCTTAGACCAGATTCGAGCCCTCGGATATAGCCTGCGGGCTGGAGCATCACCGTGCCGGGGGTATAGAGGCCCGAGCGGTAATGCGCGCTGCCGGTCAGTTCTTGCATGGCTTGGGCGTCGAGCATTTCGGAGGTCTCGCCAAGACTGGCGAGATGGCGCGCGTAGCTCTGGTTATGCGCATGGGCGGTTTCGCTCGCGGCACCGTTCACCTTGCCCGCCGGATCAAAGAAGGCGGGGGCGATGTCATAGTCCTCGACGGCGGTTCTCGCAAAGGTACACGCCGTACGATTGAGCGCGATGAGCGTACGGTCATCGCCCGTGCCTGCGTAGTCTTCCGAAGTCAACTCGTGCGGCAGGTCGATCATGAAGCCAGAGTTGCGCCCCGCCGCGCCTTCGGCAATGCGGCCTGCGTCCAGAATCACGATGCCCGCGCCGGGCACAATCTGTGTTAGCCGGCGTGCCGCCGACAACCCGGCATAGCCCGCGCCGATGATGACGACATCGGCGGTCTTGTTTCCCTCCAGCCGGGGATACGCGTCCTGCGGCGGCAGGATCGCGTTCCAGGCGGCGGGGCCCAGATGGGCGGGCAGGGTGCGGGCGGTGTAGCGTGTCAATCCACCGCCTCATCCGCGTCATCGGCCAGATCAAGCCAGATGGTTTTCAACTGGGTGTATTGGTCGTGGGCGTGGATGCTGTTGTCGCGCCCGCCAAAACCCGACTGCTTGTAGCCGCCAAACGGTGTGGTGATATCGCCCTCGCCAAAGCTGTTGACGGTCACAGTGCCCGCGCGCAGCATCCGCGCGCCCCGGATTGCCCGTTTGGCATTGGCGGTAAAGAGCGCGGCGCAGAGACCGTAGTCGGTGTCATTGGCAACAGAGATCGCCTCGTCAAAGCTGCCGACCTCGATCACGGTCAGGACCGGGCCAAAGATCTCCTCGCGCGCGAGCGGGTGATCGTTCCCAGGCACGGAAACGATCGTCGGCTCGACAAACCCATTCTCGGCCTTGCCGCCCAAGAGGATCGTGTCTGCCTGATCGAGATAGCCGCAAACCTTGGCATAATGCCCTTTGCTGACCAGAGCGCCAATGCGCGTTTCAGGATCGAGCGGGTCGCCCACCACCCATGCGCGGGCATGGGCGGTGATGCGGGCCAAGAGATCGTCCTTGATGGCGCGGTGCACGATCAGCCGCGAGCTGGCCGAGCAGTTTTCGCCCATGTTCCAGAACGCGCCGTTGACGATATGTGCCGCGACCCGGTCGAGGTTCTCGGCATCGTCCATGACGATGGCCGGATTCTTGCCACCCATTTCCAGCACCACCTCTTTGGCGTTGCTGTCGGCGGAGTAGCGCAAGAAGCGTTTGCCGGTTTCGGTCGAGCCGGTAAAGCTGACCATGTCCACATCCATGTGACGGCCCAAGGGTTCGCCCACCTCTGGCCCAGTGCCGGGCAGGACATTGAGCACACCGCGCGGCACACCGGCCTCATGGGCCAGTTCGGCGATACGCAGCGCGGTGAGCGAGGTTTCCTCGGCGGGTTTGAGAACCACGGAACAGCCAGCGGCCAAGGCCGGGCCGATCTTCCATGCCAGCATCAGCAGGGGGAAATTCCACGGCAGCACGAGGCCCACGACGCCAATCGGCTCGCGCAGGACCATGGCGATGTGGTTGTCAGAGGCGGGCGAGACCTGATCATAAATCTTGTCGATCAACTCGGCGTGCCATTTGAGGCAGTTGACGGTTTCGGGCAGGTCCACGGTTTCGCAATCATAGATGGTCTTGCCGGAATCGAGGCTCTCCATCACCGCCAATTCACGGGCGTTGCGGGTGATCAGCTTGGCCAGCCGGATCAGAACCGCCTTGCGCTCGGACGGGTGCAGGCGTGACCAGCGGCCGTCGTCAAAGGCGGCGCGCGCCTTGGTGACGGCAAGCTCTACGTCTTCGGCCCCACAGGCGGCAATCTCTGCCAAGGTCGCGCCGGTGGCGGGATTTAAACTGGCAAATGTCTTGCCCGAAATGGCCGGGCGCGACCTGCCGTCGATAAAGGCACCTGTGGGAAAATCGATCGTGGCGGCGATGGCCGCATAGTCGTCGCGTGTCAGCAAAGCCATGATCAGCCCTCCGCCGTGATGGTTGCAATGGTGGTTTTGAGAACGCGCACGACCTGTTCCAAGGCGCGTTTGTCGTCCTTGTTCAGCCCTTTGAGCGGTGCGCGCATGATGCCTGCGTCGATGCCGGTCATGGTCACGCCATGCTTGATGGTCTGGATGAATTTACCGCCCTGTTCCAGCACATGCATCAGTGGCAGCATGGCCGACATGATGCGTCGTCCCTTGGCAAAATTTCCCTCGACCACGCAGGCGTTGTAGAGCGCGATATGCTCGTGTGGCAGAAAGTTGGAGCCACCGCAGACCCAGAACGGCGCGCCCCACGCAAAGAATTCCAGCGCCTGATCGTCCATGCCGCAGCCAAGCTGGATGTGCGGATAGTCGCGCGCCAAGAGGTGTACGCGGTTGATATCGCCCGAGCTTTCCTTGATGCCGCAGAAATTGCGGCTGCGCCCGACGCGGTCTAGAAATTCCTCGCCCATCATCGTGCCGGTGCGACCGGGATAATTATAGAGCATCACCGGCAGGTTCGCGGCGCGGTCGATAGCGAGCGCATTCAGCGCATTCTCGCGATCCGTGGGCACCGCATAGGGCGGGCTGGCCAAGAGGATCACATCGGCACCGATGTCGCGTGCGGCTTGCGCCAGAGCGATGGAATCATCGGTCAGCATCGCGCCGGTGCCTATGACAAGCGGCACGCGCCCCTTGATGCAGGCATGGGCGAAACGCGCGAGATCGACGCGTTCCTGAACGGTCTGGGCGTAATTCTCGCCGGTGGAGCCGCCCGAGATGATGCCATGCACCCCCGCCGCGATCAGATGTTCGATCACGTCTGAGAGGGCGTCATGGTTGACCGATCCATCGGCGTTATAGGGTGTGATGACGGGGGTATAGATCCCGTCGAACCTGAATATCGGGGTCATGGCGGTCCTCATGCGGGGGTGGAGCGGGCAAGATTGCCCATAGGCACATCGAGTGCCGCAGGCATCACGAAGCGTTCGATCTGGTTGCGCGACAGGTTCCAGTGATCTTCGGCCAATTGCGCGGCGGTGGCCTCGTCCCGCGCTGCGATGGCGTCAATGATGGCATCATGCTGCGCGCTGGCCTCAGAGAGGTTTTCCACCATCTCGGAGGTCTGGGGTTGGTAGAAGGTCATGCCGATGCGGGCATGGTCGATCAGCAGGCGGTGGAACGAGGGCAAGAGAAAGACATTTCCCGCCATCTCGCCGGTGATTTCGTGAAAGCGGGTGTTGGCGAGGGTCCGCTCGGCGGGGGTGCCGCTGCGCAGGGCCGCGCGAAATGCGTCCTGTGCGGCGCGCAGGGCGGCGACCTGAAGCTCTGAGGCGTTGCGTGCGGCAAGCCGGAGGATCGCGCCGTAGATCATCGGGGCCGCCAGAAAGAAATCGCGCAGGGTGGTGTGCGAGAGGTCCGAGACGCGCGGACCGCGATTGTCACGCAGGTCGATATAGCCAAGCCCGGCCAATTCGCGAAACACCTCGCGCACGGGCGTGCGGGAGAGGCCAAAATTGGTGCAGAGCGCCACCTCATCAAGATCCTCGCCGGGGCGCAAGACGGTGGTGAGCACCGATTCCTTGAGATGCGCGGCGAGGGCGAATTTGCGATCCTTCGCGGCCATTGGGGGTCTCCTTTTGGTGGCTGTGGGTTGGGATTACTAAATACAAACTGTATACACAAGAAATTTATATTGTGTAATTCAAAAATTCATCCCATAGAGAACCAGTCACAGTCGATGGACCCGCCATGTCTGACACGCAGCATTTTGCCTTTGTTCTGGTCGAGGAATTCTCGCATCTGGCGTTTTCCTGCGCGGTCGAGCCGTTGCGCATCGCCAACCTGATCAGTGGCAAGGCGCTCTATCGCTGGTCCTTTCTGTCTGAGGGTGGTGCGCAGGCGACCTGTTCCAACGGGTCTGTGACGCTTGTGCATCAGGGATTCGAAAGCGTGCCGCCCTGCGACCTGCTGTTCGTGCTGTCGGGGATCAACATGCGGGCGCATGGCACGCGCCCGTTGCAGACCCTGCTGCGGCGCGCGCATCGGCATGGAACGCCGATTGGGGCGCTCTGTTCAGGGGCGTGGATTCTAGCGGAGGCAGGGTTTCTGAATGGCATGAAGACCGCGATCCACTGGGATTATCACGATGCCTTTATGGAGCGGTTTCCCGAGGTCAATCTGGTGCGCAACGTCTTTGTCGCGGATGAGCGGCACATGACCGCCTCGGGCGGGACGGCGACGGCGGATCTGATGCTGCACCTCATCGAACGCGATCACGGCTATGATCTGTCCGTCGCGGTGGCCGATCAGATGGTCTATGCCTCGGTCCGCGAGGCAAGCGTGGCGCAGCGCATCTCGTTGCAATCGCGCAATGGCATCCGCAATGCCCATCTGAGCAAGGCGATTGCCCGGATGCGTGAGACGGTCGAAGACCCGCTCAGCCCGGCGGAAATCGCGTCGGAGCTTTGCATTTCCACCCGGCAGTTGGAGCGACTGTTTGGTAAGTTCCTGAATACCTCGCCCAAGAAATTCTTTATGGATCTACGCCTGGATCGGGCGCGGCATCTATTGATTCAGTCCGAAGCCTCGGTGGTGGAAATCGCCATTGCCTGCGGATTCGAGAGCCCCGGCCATTTTTCGCGGGTTTACAAATCCGCTTATGGTGTCACTCCTATGCAGCAACGCGGGCGTTTGAGTTGACGATGATGTGCCCGGCCCGGTGAACAGGACGGCGCAGGCCATGAAGATCGAAAACCGCACCTTTGACGAGTTGCAGATCGGCGAGAGCCAGAGCCTTCGGCGGCTCTGCACGCAGGATGATCTGCTGGTGTTTGCCAATGTCTCGGGCAATCACAACCCGATGCATCTCTATGATCTCGACGGCGATGGCGATGGTCAGCCAGAGGCCTTCGTGCCGGGGATGTTTCTGGGATCGCTGGTGTCTGCTGTGCTGGGCAATCTCTTGCCGGGGGCGGGGACGCTCTACCGCGCGCAGAGTCTTGTGTTCCATAATCATGCCCATGCGGGGGATGAATTGGAGAGTCGGGTCACGGTGACGGACAAATCCGAGAAAGATTTTACCGTCACCTTGGCGACCGAGGTGCGCCGGCTGCGGGATGACGCGCTGATTGTGTCTGGCGTGGCGGTGGTCGAGGCACCGCGCCGCAAACTGAACTATTCGAGCCACGATTTGCCGGGATTGATTGTGCAGCGGCATCGGCATTTCGAGAAACTGCTCAAGCGATCGGAGCCTTTGGCCGCGCTGGTCACGGCGGTCGTCTGTCCCGAAGAGCCGAATTCCCTTGGCGGCGCGCTCTTGGCGCGGGCGCATACATTGATCGAGCCGATCCTGATTGGTGATCCGGGACGAATTGCAACGGCGGCGGTGACACTGGGCGCTGATCTGACGGGACTCGAGATCATCGCGGAAGCCGACCCCGAAGCCGCCGCGCGGCGTGCCGTGGCGCTGGTGCATGCGGGGCGGGCCGGGGCGCTGATGAAGGGGCATCTGCACACCGATCAACTGTTGCGCGCCGTTCTGGACAAGGCGCTTGGCCTGCGCGCCGGGCGGCGGTTGACCCATATCTTTGTGATGGATGTGCCGGGGCTGGCGCATCTCTTGATGGTCACGGATGCGGCCATTAACATTGCCCCCGACCTGCGCACCAAGGTCGATATCGTGCAGAACGCGATTGATCTTGCCCTCAGCCTCGGGATCGAGTTGCCCAAGGTCGGCGTGCTCTCGGCGGTCGAGACGGTCAATCCCGATATGCCGTCGTCGATGGATGCCGCGCTCTTGTCCAAGATGGCGGAGCGCGGGCAGATCACTGGCGGGTTGGTCGATGGTCCGCTGGCGATGGACAATGCGGTCGATATTGCGGCAGCGCGCATCAAGGGTATTTCCTCGGCTGTGGCGGGGCGCGCGGATATTCTGGTCGTGCCCAATCTCGATGCGGGCAATATGCTGGCCAAGCAATTGACCTATCTCGCCCATGCCGAGGCGGCGGGGCTGGTGCTGGGCGCGCGGGTGCCGATCATTCTCAATTCGCGGGCGGATGATGATATGGCGCGGCTGGCCTCCTGCGCCGTGGCGGCGCTTTATCAGGCGAGAGGCATGGGGCAGGGCTAAGGCCCTCAGCCCACCTGTGCAGGCAACCAGACGGTGAATTCCGCGCCGCCCTCGGGGCGGTTGCGGGCTGTGATGAGGCCGCCCGCCTGTCGGATCAGGGTCTGGCTGACCGAGAGGCCAAGCCCCGTGCCCTCGCCCTGTTTGGTGGTGAAAAACGGATCGAACACCAGTGCCAGCTTGTCCTCGGGGATGCCGGGCCCGCTGTCGGCCACGATCAGCGCGGCGCCCGCATGCCCCTCGCGAGACTCGGCGTGTGTTGTCACGGCCAGCCGTCCCCCCGTCTTCATGGCCTGAGCCGCATTGGTCACGAGGTTGATGATCACCTGCTGCAATTCGCCCGGATTGATCCGCACCAGCGGCGTGTCGGGCTGCGCGTCGATCACCACCGTGACGCCCGCCTTGGCAACAACGTGATCGACCAGCACAAGGCAATCGCGCAGGACCGAGGCAATCTCGACATCTTCCTCGAAGGTGCCGAATTCGCCGGGGCGCGCGAATTGCAAGAGCTTGCCGACGATCGCGCTGATCCGCCCAACTTGGCGGTCGATGAGGTCAAGTTCGGTGATGACGGGCAATGACCCTGCGCCAAGTGTCTGGCGGATCACATCGAGATTGCCCTGAATGACGGCTGCGGGGTTGTTGATTTCATGCGCGACGCCTGCCGTGATTTCGCCGATGGAGGCGAGCTTTTCGGACATCACCAATTGCTGATAGGTGATCTCGAGCTTGGCATTGGCCTCGCGCAACTCGGCTGTGCGCGCCTCGACACGGGCATTGAGCGCGTCGTTCCATGCGCGCAGGGCGCGGTCGCGTTCCTGCACCTGATCGAGCAGGCTGTCGAGATGGGCGGCCACGGTGCCAATCTCATCACGCGCTGCGACGGGACCGATACGGGCGTCGAGATGACCGGCCTCGACCCGTTCCATGGTCCGCGTCATCCGTTCGAGCGGGGCAAAGATGGTGCGCGCGAGACGCAGAAAGAGGGGGGCGCTGACGGCGAGAACGATCAGAAAGGCCGCGAGAACCAGCAGGTAGGCATTGCGCTTGGCGGCATCAAAGGGTGCCTGAAGAAAGCCGACGTAAAGCATGCCGACCCGGTCCCCAAAGCTGTCGATGAGGGGCTGGTAGGCCGAGATATACCAGTCATTGACCACAAAGGCGCTATCAAGCCAAGTCTGCCCTTCGTCCAGAACCGTGCCCCGGACCGCGGCTGACACCCGCGTTCCAAGCGCGCGCTCATCCGCAAAGAGCCGCACATTGGTTGAGATGCGCACATCCTCGAGAAAGAGTGTCGCGGTGCCCTGCCGGTCGCCTGATCGCCCGGTGTCGCGGTAGACCAGAGCATTGATCGTGTCGATGAAATCAAGGTTGCGATTCAGCAGAATCCCGCCCACCAGAATGCCCTCTCGCCCGCGCGTGCTGACCGGTGTGGCGGTGTGAACGACCATGCCACGATCCTCAACCCTGCGGTTGGTGGGGACGGCAGCGCGGGTCGAGACCAATGGCACCACGGCGCGGGTGGCGAGGCTTTGGCCGGTCTCGGGCAGGTTCTCCAGATCGCGGGATGAAAAAATGTCAATCTCTGTGGCCGGGCGACCCTTGGCGGCCGTGTCGATCACCGGCCAGTCGACCCCGCGTCGCCGCGCCTCGGGCAGGGGCAGGTAATAGAGGAAATCAAGCCCGAGGCTGCGACGGTTCGTGTCGAGAAACGCCGACATGTCTGCCGGATCACCTTGTGCCACCGCGTCAAAGTTGAGCGAGCGCGCGAGAGCGGTCACTTCGGTGCCCGTGGTGGTGAGGATGCGTTGCAGATACTGATTGGCGATGCGCAGGTCGCTGGTGACATTGGTGATCAGCAGGCTGTCGTAATTGGCGGACCAGCGATTGATCGCCACCAGCAAGAGGAGCGGCATCAGAACCACCAGCGGCAGAAGTGCCAAGATCAGCAATCGCAGCCGGACGGATGTCATATGCAAATCGGGCCCCTGTTCAGGAGCCCGACTTTAGGTCAATCATGCAGGTCGCGCAATCGCGCTTGGCCGCTGACGGATCAGTTCCAGCCGACCTGATTGAAGATCGCCTGAGCCGCGGCCGCATTGGCGCCAAAGGAGGCGGTGGGCGTGGTGCTGTCCGGCTTGAATTCGCCCAGCTCTTTCACATGCTCACCGATATCGACACCGGCGAGGACCGGGAATTCGTTGTTGGCATTGGCGAATTGCGCCTGCGCGGTCTCGCTGGCGAGGAACTCAAGCAGAGCGATCGCCTCGTCCGGGTTCGGCGCATGGGCGGTGATGCCGGCCGCCACGAGGTTCATATGCGCGCCGCGGTCGTCCTGGTTCGGCCAGACCCAGCCAATGCCGTCGATGCCGCTGGTCAGCCCGTCCACATCTCCGGCGAGGCCGCGGGCAAAGTAATAGGTGTTCGACACGGCGATGTCGCATTCCCCCGACACGATGCCGCGCAACTGGTCGGTGTCGCCCCCTTCGGGCGCGCGCGCCATGTTGGCGACGATGCCTGCCGCCCAATCCTTGGCCACTTCCTCGCCATGTACTTCGATGATCGAGGCCAGCAGCGACTGGTTGTAGACATTCGACGAGGAGCGGATGCAGATCTGGCCCTTGTATTTCGGATCGGCCAGCTCTTCATAGGTCTGGGGCGGGGCGTCGACCCGGTCCTTGGAATAAAAGATGATGCGCGAGCGCTGCGAGAGGCCGGTCCAGAGATTGTCCGGGTGGCGCAGGTTGGCCGCGACATTGGTCTCGATCAGGTCGGAGTCGAAAGGCTGCAACAGACCCTCGTCCACAGCACGCGAGATATTGCCCACGTCCACGGTCATGAACACATCCGCCGGGCTATTCGCGCCCTCGGCTTTCATGCGCTCGATCAGTTCGGCTTCCTTGCCCTCGATCCGGTTGATCTTGATGCCGGTTTCTTCGGTGAAGGCGTCGTAGAGCGCATTGTCCGAATCGTAATGCCGGCTGGAATAGAGATTGACCTCTTGCGCCAGTGCGGGGGCGGTCAGGGCGAAGAGCGCAGTCACGCTCAGGGCGGCTTTGATCGGGTGCATCGAGAGTCCTTTCAAGGTATCCGAGTGATTTGATGGGGTATCTCTCGTATCTCTGACTAAAAGAGTCAATGGTAATTTCTGACAGTTTTAGTCGGCTGCCGGTCCGCGCTGCCGCAAGCCGCTGCCGATCAGCGTGGTCGTGGCAAAGATCAGCGCCGCAACACAGACGATGGTCGGCCCGGTCGGCGTGTCGAAGTGAAACGACAGCCGCAATCCGCCCAGTGCCGAGGTGCTCGCGATGAGCGTGGCGATGACCGCCATACGCTCGGGCGTGATGGCGAGGGGGCGGGCGGCAGCGGCGGGGACGATCAGCATTGCGGCGATGAGCAGCACGCCCACCACCTTGATCGCCACCGCCACCACCACTGCCAGCGCCAGGGTCAGCACAAGCTGTTCGCGGCGCGGGTCGATGCCTGCCGACCAGGCCAGATCAGGACTGAGCGTGGTGGTCAAAAGCGCTTGCCAGCGCCAAGCAAGGAGACTGAGAACAAGCGCCGCACCGCCCCAGATCACCAGCAGATCCCCCCGGCTGACGGCCAGAATATCGCCAAAGAGATAGGCCATGAGATCAATTCGCACGCCTGAGAGAAACGACACCGCAACGAGGCCAAAGGCCAGTGCCGAATGCGCCAGAACGCCCAGCATCGTATCCATGGCAAAGCCGCGTCCCGACAGGGTTGAAACGGTGGTGGCCATGATCAGCGACATCGCCAGTGCGCCGACAAAGACCGACACGGAAAACGCCAGCGCCATCGCCACCCCGAGGATGGCCGCATGGGCCGTGGCATCGCCGAAATAGGCCATACGCCGCCAGACGACAAAGCTGCCCAAGGGGGCGGCGGCCAGCGCCACGCCAAGACCTGCGAGGGCGGCGCGGACCATGAAATCATCAAGCATCATTCGGCGGCCTCGTGGCTATGAGGGTGATCGTCGGTGTGATCATGGTCATGATCATGGTCATGATCATGATCGTGGGCGTGGTTGTGTTCATGCCGGTAGAGCGCCAGTGCGCCTTGGGTGCCAGTGCCAAAAATCGCCCTATATTCATCAGCTTGCGCGACGACCTCGGGGCGGCCTTCGCAGCAGATGTGACCATTGAGGCAGATCACCCGGTCAGAGGCGCTCATCACCACATGGAGTTCGTGGCTGACCATCAGCACGCCGCACCCAAACTCGCGGCGCACCTCTTCGATGCGGCGGTAAAAGGCGGCGGAGCCGGGTTGATCGAGGCCTTGTGTGGCCTCGTCGAGAATGAGCAGGTCGGGCTTTTCCAAGAGCGCGCGGGCGAGCAGAACGCGCTGGAATTGGCCCCCCGACAGGTCTGCCATCTGTCGATCCCGCAGGTCAGGCAGCCCCGCCTGATCCAATGCGGCGCGCGTTTGATCTGCAGTATGCCGCCTTGGCAGGCCGAGAAAGCGCGTGACGGTCAGCGGCAGCGTCGGGTCGATATGCAGCTTTTGCGGCACATAGCCGATGCGCAGGCCGGGGCGGCGGATGATCGCGCCGCGCGCCGGTTTCTGTGCCCCGATGAGGGCGCGCAGGAGGGTGGATTTGCCCGATCCGTTGGGGCCAACGATGGTCACGATCTCGCCCCGGTCGAGGACGAGATTGACGTCGGACAGCACGGTTGTGCGGTTGAAAGAGACGGTCAGCCCTCTGGTTTCGATCAGGCGCAATTCGTGGCCCCTTTGCAGCATTTCGGGCAGAGGCCCATCGCCTCGACCACGGCCTGTTCGATGACGAAACCCGTGTCGGCAGCGGCGCGGCCCAACATGCCCTTTGAGGGTTCGGCATGGGCCTCGGCCACCGCGTCACATTGGCGGCAGATCAGGAAGGCCGGGGTGTGTTTCTGTCCGGGGTGGGTGCAGGCGATAAAGGCATTGAGCCGCTCGATCTTATGCGCAAAGCCATGTGTCACGAGAAAATCGAGGGCGCGGTAGACGACGGGAGGCTGAGAACCCAACCCTTCGTCGCGCAGGATGTCGAGAATCTCATAGGCCCCCATCGCGCGGTGCTCGCTGAGCAGGATCTCCAGCACGCGGCGGCGGACGGGGGTGAATTGCAACTTGTGCTCTGCACAATGCGTCTCGACCGCCGCGATGGCGTCGCGCACGCAGCCCTTGTGGTCATGCGCTTCGAATCCGATCGTGTCCATCTGGTCCTCCAACGGGTTCACCTTGGGATCATTTTGGGGTTGATATGTTATAGGGTTACATTTATCAAGCGATGTTGAATGTTATGATATCACATATGAGGGCTGCTATGCCGAAGCGTTTTCTAATCTCCGTGAGTCTTGGGGTGTCACTGGCCGGGGTGTCACTGGCCGGGGTGGCCATGGCGGACGCACCAAAGGTGGCCACCGATATTACGCCTGTTCAGTCGCTGGTCGCGCGAGTGATGCAGGGGGTGGGTGCGCCGGAGGTGATCGTGCGCCCCGGTGCCTCGCCGCATGGCTATGCGATGCGCCCGTCTGAGGCGGCGGCGCTGGAGCAGGCTGATTTGGTTTTCTGGATGGGTGAGGGGCTCACGCCTTGGCTGGAGGGTTCCATCGAGTCGCTGGCCAGTGAGGCACATGTGGTCGAGTTACTGGGCGCAGCGGGCAGCCAGGTCTTGCCGTTCCGCGAGGGGGTAGAGTTTGCGGCGCATGAGCACGGCGAGGAACACGGCGAAGACCACGCAGAAGAAGAGGCGGGGCATGCGGATCATGCGGATGCGCATGATCACGACCACGACCATGACCATGAGGGGGCAGACCCGCATGCCTGGCTTGCTCCGGAAAACGCGCGGGCCTGGATGCGGCTGATTGCCGAGGAACTGGCCGAGCATGACCCGGATAATGCCGCAGCCTATGCCGCGAATGCAGAGGCAGGGCAGGCTGAACTCGAGGCGCTGAGCCACGAGATCGCGGCAGAGTTGGCCCCGGTCCAGGACAAGCCCTTTTTGGTGTTTCACGATGCCTATCAGTATTTCGAGAGCGCGTTTGACGTGACCGCAGCAGGGGCGATTGCGCTGGGCGATGCGGCCGCACCGGGACCGGCACGGGTTGCGGCGCTGCGCGACATGGCCGAGGCGCGTGGCATTCTGTGTGTTTTCTCGGAGCCACAATTCGATCCCAAGCTGGTCGAGACCGTGTTTGGCGATGTCGCCACCCACGGCGTGCTTGACCCGATGGGAAGTCAGTTAGAGCCGGGTTCGGGCCTCTATCCGCAGATGCTTCGGGATATGGCCGGGGCGATGGCGACCTGCCTTGGCGGGGCAAGCTAGGGACGCACCGGATCTGACGAATCCGTCAAAACGCAGCGTTAAACTTGCGCGCCTATGAATTCCCGCACATTCTCTCCCGAAAGGAATAACCCTGCGCCGGGAACGCGGGGGCAATCAGGGAGGACGGACCGATGGCGTTCAAGACGCGGCAGGATGCGCTTGATATTCAGAATGAGATGCCTTGGGCGGCGCGCGAGCGCCCCCAGACCATCTATCAGATGTTGAGCGAGGTTGCGCGCAAGTTTCCGAACCGGCCTGCAATCAGCTATCAGTTGTTGTCCGGTGCCACCGACAAGGCGGAGACCCTGACATGGCAGCAGTTTCACGATCAGTGCTGTCAGGCTGCCAATCTCTTTCGCAGCCTCAAGCTGGGCGAAGGCGATGTGGTGGCTCTGGTGCTGCCCAACTGTCTGGAAACGGCGGCGGCGACCATTGGCGGCATGATCGCGGGCATCGTCAACCCGATCAACCCGCTGTTGGAGCCAGAGCAGATCAGCGCCATTCTCCGCGAGACCGGCGCCACGGTGGTGGTCACGCTCAAAGCATTCCCCAAGACCGATATCGCGCAAAAGACCGCTGAAGCGGTGCGCCATGCGCCGAATGTCCATACGGTGCTGGAGATTGATCTCAACCGCTATCTCAGCCCGCCCAAAAGCTGGATTGTGCCGCTGGTGCGGCCCAAGAACCCGGTGCAGCATCATGCCGATTGCATGGATTTCAACAAGGCCAGCGCACGGCAGCCCAAGACCCTGAGTTTTGCCGATAGCGCGGGCGACCGCGTGGCGGCCTATTTCCACACCGGCGGCACCACCGGCATGCCCAAGGTGGCGCAGCACAAGTATTCCGGCATGATCTACAATGGCTGGATCGGGCACACGCTGCTCTTTACCGAGCAGGACAATGTGATGTGCCCGCTGCCTTTGTTCCATGTGTTTGCCTGTCATGTGATCTTGATGGCGATGATCAAATCTGGGGCGCATGTGGTGTTTCCGACGCCTGCGGGCTATCGCGGTGAGGGGGTGTTCGACAATTTCTGGAAGCTCTGCGAGCGCTGGAAGATCAGTTTCATCATAACGGTTCCGACCGCTGTTTCCGCGCTCATGCAGCGCAAGGTGGATGCGGATGTCTCAAGCGTCAGGAACGCCTTTTCCGGATCGGCACCGATGCCGATGGAATTGTTCAACCGGTTCGAATCGGCCACGGGCATTGCGGTGATCGAGGGCTATGGTCTGACCGAGGCGACATGCCTTGTCTCCGCCAACCCGCCCGAGGGCGAAAAGAAGGTTGGATCGGTGGGCGTGCCCTTTCCCTATACCGATGTGCGGATCATCAAGGGCACGGCGGATGGGCCGATGGATTGCGCGGTGGATGAGGTGGGCGAGATTTGCATCTCGAACCCCGGTGTCGTTTCCGGTGGCACCTATACCGAGGCGGTCAAGAACAAGGATCTCTACTATCATGGTGATTATCTGCGCACCGGCGATCTGGGGCGGATTGATCCGGATGGCTATCTGTGGATCACGGGCCGCGCCAAGGATCTGATCATCCGCGGCGGTCATAACATCGACCCCGCCGAGATCGAAGAGGCGCTGATGGTGCATAAGGCGGTGGCGATGGCCGGGGCGATCGGGCAGCCGGATGCGCATGCAGGCGAAATCCCCTGCGCCTATGTGGAGCTGGTGGCCGGGGCCACGGTGACGGGCGAGGAGTTGCTCGAGCATTGCAAGCTGCATGTACACGAGCGCGCGGCGGTGCCGAAACATGTCGAGGTCTTGCCGGAATTGCCAAAGACGGCGGTGGGCAAGGTATTCAAGCCGGATCTGCGCAAACTGGCGATCACGCGGATTTATAACGCGGCATTGGCCGATGCCGGGATTGCCGCGCGGGTGACATCGGTGGTGGATGACAAGAAACGCGGGCTAGTGGCCAAGGTTTCGGGCACGGCGAGTGCGGAGGGCGAGGCCGTGGGGCATGTTCTGGGACAGTTCGTGCGGCCTTGGGATTGGGCGGAGTAGGGGGGCGCTTGAGCCACCCGCGCGGAATCAAGCCCGAAGGGCGCCGCGCGATCGCTGGGCCGTCCGTCGCACCGAAGGTGCGCCGCTATATATCGGCACACCTTTGGCGTGACGGCCTAGCGATGTTGAGAGGAAGCGTTAGGCTGTCAGGTTAGACGGACTTGGCTGGCATAAAGTGGCAGCCAAGTCCGTTGCTTCGCTAGTCCCCGGCCCAGCGACCGCGCGGCTCGGTCAACGGAAGCCGCATACGACCACAGCAACGACAAAAAAAGCCCGGATGATCCTGTCATCCGGGCTTTGCAGTTCTGCGCTCAATGGGCTGTTATGACACGTCCTTGTAGCTGACCTCGCGGGCATCGCTGCCGGTTTTTTCGCGGCGCACGAGCAGGCGGTTGAGGGCGTGGACATAGGCCTTGGCCGAGGCCACGACCGTGTCAGTGTCCGCCGATTGGCCCATCACGATGCGCCCCGCCTCTTCCATCCGTACGGACACGGTGGCCTGTGCGTCGGTGCCTTCGGTCACGGCATGGACCTGATAAAGCTGCAACCGCGCCTCATGCGGAAAGAGCGCCTTGACCGCGTTGAAGGTGGCATCGACAGGCCCGTCGCCGGTGGCCTCGGTCGAAACCTCGCGCCCGTCGATTTCCATCGTGAGGGTCGCCTGTTGCGGACCATCAGTGCCGCAGATCACGCGCAAATGCTTGATTTGCAAGCGATTGTTCTCGGAATCCACTCCTGCGTTGACCAAGGCCACAAGATCGTCGTCGTAGATTTCCTTTTTGCGATCGGCGAGTTCCTTGAAGCGGACGAAGACATCGTTGAGTTGATTGTCGGCCAATTCATAGCCCAAATCCTTGAGCTTGGAACGCAGGGCTGCACGGCCCGAATGCTTGCCCATGACGATATTGGTCTCGGTGAGACCGACATCCTCGGGGCGCATGATCTCGAATGTCTCGGCGTTTTTGAGCATGCCGTCCTGATGGATGCCGGATTCATGGGCAAAGGCGTTCTTGCCGACGATGGCCTTGTTGAACTGCACCGGAAAGCCCGACACGGCGGCAACCCGGCGGGAGATGTTCATCAGCTTGCGGGTATCGACGCCGGTCTCATAAGGCATGATGTCGCCGCGCACCTTGAGGGCCATCACCACCTCTTCCAGCGCCGTGTTGCCAGCGCGCTCGCCAAGGCCATTGATGGTGCATTCGATCTGGCGCGCGCCGCCTGCGACGGCGGCAAGAGCGTTGGCCGTGGCCATGCCGAGGTCGTTGTGGCAATGGGTGGCAAAGACCACGTCATCCGCGCCCGACACGGTTTCGATCAAGCGGCGGATGAGCGAGGCGGATTCCTCGGGCGCGGTATAGCCGACGGTGTCGGGGATGTTGATCGTGGTGGCGCCCGCCTTGATCGCAATCTCGACCGTGCGGCAGAGATAATCCCATTCGGTGCGGGTGGCATCCATCGGCGACCATTGCACATTGTCGCAGAGATTGCGGGCATGTGTCACGGTCTCGTGGATACGCTCGGCCATCTGATCGCGGTCGAGATTGGGAATGGCACGGTGCAGCGGCGAGGTGCCGATAAAGGTGTGGATGCGCGGTTTTGCGGCGTGTTTCACCGCCTCCCAGCAGCGGTCGATATCCTTGAAATTAGCGCGCGCGAGGCCGCAGATCACGGCGTTCCTCGAGTTCTTCGCAATCTCGCTGACCGCGTTGAAATCGCCCTCAGAGGCAATGGGAAACCCCGCCTCGATGATATCGACGCCCATATCATCGAGCAGCCCGGCAATTTCGAGCTTTTCGGCATGGGTCATGGTCGCGCCGGGGCTTTGCTCGCCGTCGCGCAAGGTGGTGTCAAAGATTACGACACGGTCTTTGGTCACCTGTGGTGAAACACGGTCTTTAGAAGTGTTGGTCATGTTGGTCTCTTTCAAAAAATCCTAAGCCTGCGGCGCGAAACGGCACATCCTCTGAGCGGTCGCGCCAAGACGGCACGCTCAGAGGCGGCTTAGGCCTAGCAGGACAGCCCGAGCGGCACGCCGGAGGGCGTGGGGCAAGGGCGTGTTATGATCCTGCATCAACATGGGCGAAACTATAGGCATGCCGTGCGGCGATGAAAACCCCGAAATTGCACGGGTGATCGGGGTTGAAGCGGCGCGGGCTTCGGCTAGGTCTGGCGCATGGATAAGGCATTGATCATAGGGGCCTCTGGCGGGATCGGGCGCGCGGTGAGCGCCGCCTTGCAGGCGCGTGGTGTAATGGTCACGGGCCTGTCGCGGAGCGGCGATGGGATTGATCTGACCGATGAGGGGTCGATTGCGGCGGCGCTTGGGCGGCTTGAGGGGCCGTATGAGTTGATACTGGTCGCAACAGGCGCGTTGGAGATTGCCGGGGCGGAGCCGGAAAAGGCGCTGCGGCAGGTGAGCGCGCAGGCGATGCTGGATCAATTCGCGCTCAATTGCGTCGGGCCGTCCTTGGTGCTCAAGCACAGTGTCCGGCTCTTGCCGCGCGAGGGGCGGGCGGTCTTTGCGGCGCTTTCTGCGCGGGTGGGCTCGATTGGCGACAATAATTTTGGGGGCTGGTACAGTTATCGCACCGCCAAGGCGGCGCTCAATCAGATGATCCATACTGGCGCAATTGAACTGGTGCGCAGTCACCGGGGGGCGATCTGCGTGGCGCTGCATCCGGGCACGGTCGAGACCGCGTTTACCCGCAAATATCTCGGGCGACATCCGGCGGTGCCTGCGGCAGAGGCGGCGGAAAACCTGCTGCGCGTCATCGACGGGTTGCGGCCCGAGGCGAGCGGTGGGTTCTTTGATTGGCAGGGGAAACCCGTGCCATGGTAACACGGCTGATTTTGGTGCTGGGGGATCAACTGAGCCTTGATCTATCGGCGCTGCGCGCGGCGGACAAGGCACGCGACGTGGTGGTCATGGCCGAGGTGATGGACGAGGGCAGCTATGTGCCGCACCATCCCAAGAAAATCGCGCTCATCCTGTCGGCGATGCGGCATTTCGCGCATGAGTTACAGGCCGATGGCTGGCAGGTGGCCTATACGCGGCTGGACGATCCCGAGGCCATGCCGTCGATTGTCGGGGAGTTGATCCGGCGGGCAGAGGAGTACGGTGCAGGCGAGGTGATCGCCACGCAGCCGGGGGAATGGCGGCTGATCGAGGCCCTATCGGATGCCCCTTTGACGGTGCGGCAACTGCCCGATGATCGGTTCATCTGTTCATTGGAGGAGTTCGACCGATGGGCCGAGGGCCGCAAGGAATTGCGGATGGAGTATTTTTACCGCGAGATGCGGCGCAAGACCGGGCTGATGATGGAGGGCGACCAACCGGCGGGGGGCAAGTGGAATTTTGACCATGACAACCGCAAACGTGCGCAGGCGGACCTGCTGCGCGAGGGGCCGCTGCAGTTTGAGCCGGATGCGATCACGGCGGAGGTGCTCGATCTGGTCGAGGCGCGGTTTGGCAAGCATTTTGGCGCGTTGCATCCGTTCTGGTTTGGAGTGACACGGGCCGACGCGGCGCAGGCGTTTGACCATTTCGCGCGGCATCTGCTGCCGGGGTTTGGTGACACGCAGGATGCCATGCTGGAAGGGGATGCGTTTCTGCATCATTCGGTGATTTCGATCTACATGAACATCGGCCTGCTCAGCCCGACCGATATCTGCGCCCGTGTTGTAGAGGAATGGCAAGCAGGCCGGGTGCCGATCAATGCCGCCGAAGGCTATATCCGGCAGGTGATCGGCTGGCGCGAATACATGCGCGGTCTCTATTTCCGCGAGGGGCCTGACTATGTGACGCGCAACGCGCTCGGGCACAGGCGCGACTTGCCCGCGATGTTCTGGGGGGGCGAGACGCGCATGACCTGTGTTGCCCATGCGGTTGGGACGACGGCAAAAGAGGCCTATGCGCATCACATTCAACGGCTGATGGTGACGGGCAATTTCGCGCTTCTAGCCGGGATTGACCCCGCGCAGGTGCATGAGTGGTATCTGGCGGTCTATGCCGATGCCTTTGAATGGGTCGAGGCCCCGAATGTGATCGGCATGAGCCAGTTTGCCGATGGCGGCATCATTGCCAGCAAACCCTATGTGAGCTCTGGCAATTATATCGACAAGATGTCGGATTACTGCCGGTCCTGCGCCTATTCGGTCAAGGAGAAGACCGGCGAGAACGCCTGTCCCTTTAACCTGCTCTATTGGGATTTCCTGATCCGGCACAGGGGGCGATTCGGGCGTAATCCGCGCATGGGGCCGGTTTACCGCACATGGGACAAGATGGAGGAGACACGGCGCGCGGCCGTTCTGGACGGGGCCGCGCGGGTGCTGGGCGATCTGGACGCAGGCCGACCCGTCTGATCACTCGGTCTGGGTGGTGTTTTCGGACAGGGCCCCGTCGTCCCATGTGCCGCTGGCCTCTTGACCGCTGGCATAGCGCATGGTGCCTTCGCCCTGCCGTTTGCCGGCGCGGAACATGCCCTCATAGACATCGCCATTGGTGTAGGTGGCCACGCCGCGCCCCGAGATTTCGCCGGTCTGCCATTCGCCCTCATAGACAAAGCCATCGGGCATGGTGATCTTGCCCTGCCCGTGGCGCTGACCGTCGACGAATTCTCCGACATAGATCGTGCCATCGGGATAGCTCGCGGTGCCGGTGCCGTGGCGTTGACCGTCCTGCCAGTCGCCCTCATAGCGATAGCCGTCGGGGTAGGTCATGACCCCTGTGCCATGGTTGCGGGCATTCTCGAACTCGCCCTCATAGACGAGACCATTGGGGTAGGTTGCACGCCCCGTGCCCTCGATCACGCCGCCGACCCATGATCCTTCATAGGTGGAGCCGTCAGGGTATGTGATGCGCCCTTCGCCATTGGCGAGATCGTCGCGGAACTGCCCCTCATAGACCGAGCCATCGGGATAGGTCACGCGCCCCTGACCCGAGATTTTGCCCGCGACCCATTCGCCCTCATAGAGATAGCCATCGGTGCCGGTAAACGTGCCCTGACCGTGGCGGCGGTCATCCTTGAAGGCACCCTCATAGAGATCGCCATTCTCATAGGTGACGCGGCCCATGCCTTCGCGCCGCCCCGCGACAAGATCGCCCTCATAGATATCGCCATTGGGCTGGGTGAGCTTGCCCTTGCCGTCAATCTCTCCGGCGCGCCATGTGCCCTCGTAGATCAGCCCGTCGGGCATGGTCAGCGTGCCAATCCCCTCGCGCGCGCCGCGCGCAACCGCGCCTTCGTAAACGGCGCCATCGGGATAGGTGATCTTGGCCATGCCTTCCTTGACACCATTGACCCAATCGCCGTCATAGATATAGCCGCCCGGGCTCTGCATCCGGCCACGTCCGTGGTGCATCGCATTGAGAAAACCGCCCTCATAGCGCACGCCATTGGCGTAGATTGCCACACCTTGGCCGGTGATCTTGCCATCCTCCCACGCGCCCTCATAGGTGCCGCCGTCGGTGAACACGATCTTGCCGATGCCATTGGGTTTGCCGCGCGCAAATTCGCCCTCATAGACCGAGCCATTGGGAAAGCGGGCGACACCCGTGCCGCGAATTTCACCCTCGGCCCAGTCGCCGGTATATTCATAGCCATTGGGCAGGGTATAGGTGCCGGTGCCATGTTGCAGCCCGTCCTTGAACGTGCCCTCATAGATGCCACCATCGTCATATTGCTTGGTCTGGACCTCGGCGTCCTGAGCGGCGGCCATGCTGGCGGCGCTGAGGGCAATGCCCAGAAGGATGGCTCTTGTGCGCGAAAAGTTCATATCTGCCCCGATGCCCGATCCCGCCCGATGATACGGCGGCTGCGCCAAATCTAGAGGACGGGGCAGGGGCTGACAACGGGTTTTGGCCAAATCGTCTTTCCCTCCGGCGGCGATCTGCTACATCAGGCCCGAGGATAAGCAGAGGGCACGGACATGGGTGACAGGTTTCGCCTGACATTGGCGCAGTTGAACCCGACGGTGGGGGATCTGGCAGGCAATGCGCGCATGGCGCGTGCGGCATGGCAAGAGGGACGCGCGGCGGGGGCCGATCTGGTGGCGCTGCCGGAAATGTTCATCACCGGTTACAACACGCAGGATCTGGTGCGAAAGCCCGCATTTCATCAGGCTGCGATCGCAACGATCGAGGCGCTGGCGCGCGACTGCGCCGAGGGTCCGGCGCTGGCGATTGGCGGCCCGGCACTCGACGGTGTTGGGCTGTTTAACGCCTATTACGTCTTGCAGGGGGGGGCGGTGCGCGCCCGCGTGCTCAAGCATCACCTGCCCAATGAGACCGTGTTCGACGAGGTGCGGCTCTATGAGAGCGGGCCGGTGGCGGGGCCCTATACGGTGGCAGGTGTGCGGATCGGCAGCCCGATTTGTGAAGATGCCTGGCACGAGGATGTGGCCGAGACATTGGCCGAGACCGGGGCCGAAATCCTGCTCGTGCCCAATGGATCGCCGCATTACCGCAACAAGATGGACCTGCGCCAGAACATGATGGTGGCGCGGGTGATCGAGACCGGCTTGCCGCTCATCTACCTCAACATGGTGGGCGGGCAAGACGATCAGATGTTCGATGGCGGCTCTTTCGTGCTTAACCCCGGTGGGGCGCTGGCGGTGCAACTGCCGATGTTCCAAGAGGCGGTGGTGCATGTCGATCTGGAGCGGGGACCGGAGGGCTGGCGCGCGGCTCCGGGCGTTCTGGCGCATCTGCCGGATGATCTGGAGCAGGATTATACCGCGATGGTTCTCAGCTTGCGCGACTATCTGCGCAAATCCGGGTTTTCAAAGGTCTTGCTGGGCCTTTCGGGCGGGGTCGACAGCGCCATTGTGGCGACGATTGCCGTCGATGCGGTGGGGGCGAAGAACGTCCGCTGCGTGATGTTGCCGTCGGAATTTACCTCGCCCGAGTCGCTGGAGGATGCCAAGGCTGTCGCGGAAAATTTGGGCTGCCGCTATGATTTCGTGCCGATTGATGCCGGGCGTGCGGCGATCACGGCGACGCTGGCCCCCCTCTTTGACGGTATAGACCCGGATCTCACCGAGGAGAATATCCAGTCGCGCCTGCGCGGGCTCTTGCTGATGGCGCTCAGCAACAAGTTTGGCGAGATGCTGCTGACCACGGGCAACAAATCCGAGGTGGCGGTGGGCTATGCCACCATTTATGGCGATATGGCGGGGGGGTATAACCCGATCAAGGATCTCTACAAGACGCGGCTGTTCGAGATTTGCCGCTGGCGGAATGCCCAGCATCGCGACTGGATGATGGGCGGCGCGGGCGTGGTGATCCCCGCGCGGGTGATCGACAAACCGCCCAGTGCGGAATTGCGCGCCGATCAAAAGGACAGCGATTCGTTGCCCGACTATCCGGTGTTGGACGGCATTCTGGACATTCTGGTCGATCAGGACGGCTCGATTTCGGATTGTGTGGCGGCGGGCTACACGCTCGGCGATGCCAAGCGGGTCGAACACCTTCTCTACATCAGCGAGTACAAGCGGTTTCAGGCCGCCCCCGGCACGCGGCTGAGCCATCGGGCCTTTTGGCTCGATCGCCGCTATCCGATCGTCAATCGCTGGCGGGACGGATCGGGAGAGGGCTGAGCGCGACTCGGGTTATTCGGCGGCGGGGCGATGTGCGGCGGGGCGCGGCATGAGATCGCCGCTCTCACGCAGGCGGGCGATATAGGCGATAAGATCGGCCTTGCGCAGCGGTTTGCCAAGAAAGCCGTCCATGCCCGCCAGATGCGCCTCTTGCCGGTGTTGCTCGAGCACATTGGCGGTCACGGCCACCACATGCGCGGGCGGCAGATCCTGCGCCGCCTCTTGCGTGCGGATCAGGCCGGTCGCCTGATAGCCGTCCATACCGGGCATCGAGACATCCATCAGCACCAGATCGGCAGGGGCCGCGCCATAGAGCGCCACCGCTTCGGCACCGCTCGCGGCAAGGCGGAGCTGCGCGCCGGAGCGGGCAAAATAGCGCTCGAGCAAAAGGCGGTTGGTGGCGTTGTCATCGACGCCAAGGATGTGCAGCCCCTCGGCCCAGTTCTCGGCCCAGTTCCCCGCGAGGCGCGCGGGCGCGGGCTCGCACGGAAGTGCTGTGAGAAGGCCGTTGAGGGCGGCGCGCGCCGCCTCGATCAAAAGCGCGTGGCGCAGCGGTTTGCGCAGCACGGAGCGGATGGCATCCGAGGGGGCAACGGCGCGGTCGGACAGCAGGATCTGTGGCGTTGCCCCCTCGGTCAGATCACCGTCAGCCACCCGGTCATCGCGCAGGATGAGCGCCGGCTTGGCCGCAGCGGGCATATCGGCGACGCTCCCCCCTGCGATCACGCGGGCCCCGAGATGGGTGAGCGGGGCGGCGATCCCGGCACGGCGGTCGGCGCAGGGATCAAGCAGCCAGATCACCGGCGCATCCAGACCGGGCTGCGCCAGAGGCGTGGCGCGCAGGCCCCGCCCGCCGCTTTCTTGCGGGATCAGCGGCAGGGTGATGTCAAACCGCGTGCCATGGCTCTCGCGGGAATGGAGCGTCAGCGTGCCGCCCATCAGCGTCACCAACTGGCGACTGACCGCAAGGCCAAGGCCGGTGCCACCAAAGCTGCGGGTGGCGGTGTTGTCCACCTGCTCAAAAGCGGTAAAGACCTTGTCCTGTTGATCCGATGGAATGCCCGCGCCGCTGTCATGGACGCGGATCACGATCTGGCCGGGGCCGCCGGCGCTGGCGCGCAGGGCGACATGGCCCTCCAGCGTGAATTTCACCGCATTGCCCGCGATGTTCACAAGGATCTGGCGCAATCGCCCGGCATCGCCGAGCATGATTTCGGGCAGGTCGGGCGCGACATCGGAATAGAGCATCAGCCCCTTGCGCGCGGCCAGCGGGGCGAGAAGTTGCGTCACATCCTCGACAATCTCGCGCAGGCGGTAGGGCTCGGAGGCGAGCGTGAGCTTGCCCGCCTCGATCTTGGAGAAATCGAGAATGTCGTTGATGATGGTCAAAAGGGCATCGCCCGAGCGGACCATTGTGCTGACATAGCTGTCCTGTTCCGGGGTCAGATCGGTTTCCGAGAGCATGTCGGCCATGCCGATGATGCCGTTCATCGGCGTGCGGATCTCATGGCTCATCTTGGCGAGGAAATCGGATTTCGCATCGTTGGCGATCACCGCCACCTCGCGCGCCTCTTCCAGCCGGGTGATGAGGCGGCGCAGCGGGCGGCCCACGATGACCCGGAACGAGAGCCAATTGGCAAGCGCGGCAATGAGGATGCCGCCCGCCAGCAGCAAGAGCAGGAAATCGCGCTGATAGCGTTTGACGGTCGCAATCTCGCGCTCGTCAAAGCGGGTGACAAGCTCGGTGATGGGCCAGGAAAACACCTCATAGGGCAGCGAGACCGCGGTATCGGCCCCCTGACAACCCAGCCCCTCGGGCACCACCGCCAGCACGGCGCGATTGGCCGGGTCCACCAATTCCACGCAGCGGATTGCGGGATCGCCCAGCAGCGTCTGCATGAGGTCGGTGACATAGGGGCTTGCCCAATCCACCGTGCCATCGCCCTGATCGCTGAAGCGCTCCAGCGCGCCCCCCAGCCGTGATGTGGCATTGCCGATGCGCATGGCCATCGCCTCTTCGCTGCGCAAGAGGTTCTTTTCGCTCAGCCACAAGAGGCCAGAGGCGGCAAAGAGCAAGAAGGTCGGGACCATGACGGCCGTCAGCTTGAGATACAGCCCCAGCGTCGGCGTGCGCAGCGCCGCCCCATCCCTCATGGCCATCGGGGTCACTCCAGCCGGGTGGCGCGGCCCGCGTCCATCAGCGCCTTGAGCGGGGTGCGATTGTCGATCTCGGTCCGGATCACGCCATACCTTCCGCCGCTCTGCGTGATGTAGTAATCCACCGGCACCTCTTTGCCATCGGGGCCGAGGAGGGTGGCGCACATCACATAGACCTCCTCCATCTTGAGGATGATCTCGTGGTTCTCGGTCGGGTAGAATTTGGTCAATTGCCCGGTGGTCAGGTCGAGATGCGGCAGCGCGCCATCCATCATCGACCGGCTCAGGCTGCGTTGCAGCGCCGCCTGAAGCTGGGTGCGCACCTCTGTCAGCGATTGCGCCTGAGCGCCGGTCCCGGAAAACAGACTGAGCGCCAGCAAGGCGAAGAGGGCTAATCGTGTCATGCGGCATCTCCGTCATCGGGCAGCTTTGCACCCATCCAAGCGCATTGACGTTACCAAAGGGTTGATCCGCGCCGGGCACTCCGATCACAACCGCGTGAGCAGGGGACACGCGCCACGCGCTTGTGACTTGTCTCTGTCAGGGTTAGGCACAGATTAGAGCCAGTCGGTTTCAGGAGGGTGCGATGCGAGTTTTTGCAATTTTGCTGACGTTGGCGGCACTTACGGGGCCCGCGCTGGCCTGCGGGCCGGATACCGATTGTCAGCTTGGCGACCGGCATTACCGCATTGCCATGCCCGAAGGGCAGACGGGCGGCCCGGTGGGGGCGGTGGTCTATGCCCATGGCTATCGCGGGTCGGCGGCGGCGGTGATGCAGAATCAGAACCTGCGCCGGATGGTGTCGGACATGGGGCTCGCGCTGATCGCGCTCAAATCCGCCGATGACGATTGGGTGATTCCCTATGCGCCACGCCATATGGACAGCGACGGATCGGTGGAATTCCGCTATGTCGAGGCGGTGATCGAGGATGCCGCGCGGCGGTTTCCGATTGATACCAAGCGGTTGATGGCGGCGGGATTTTCCGCAGGCGGCATGATGGTCTGGAACCTCGCCTGCACCATGCCAGAGCGGTTCGCGGGCTTTGCCGCGATTTCCGGCACCTTCTGGATGAAACCGCCCGAGACCTGCGCCACGCCTGCGGCGAGCCTGGTGCATATTCACGGCACGACTGATCCGACGGTGCCCTTGGCCGGGCGGCCCATTCTGGAGACGCGCCAGGGCGATGTGGCCGAATCGTTGGACATGTATCAGGCGCTGGGTGGATTCCGCCCGAATGGCGAAACGGAATTCGAGGATCTCGAGTGTCAGAACCGCCGCAATCCCACGGGCGACGTGCTCGATTTCTGCCTGCATCCGGGCGGGCATTCGTTTCGCAGCAGCTATCTGCGCTTTGCGTGGGATCGGTTGCAGGCGGCGGGGCAACTCTGAGGCGGGGCTTGTCTGAGGGGCTTATTCGCGAAATACTCGGCTGAATGGGTATTCAGTCGGGGGCGACGCATGTCAGAAGATATTCTCTATGATCAGAGCCATATCGGCTTTCTCGAGGAGCTCTGGGGCGAGGGATTTCTGTCCCCCGGTGGCCCGGAAGAAGTGGCGCGGGTGCTCGATGGTGTCGATCTGACAGGCGCCAAGGTGCTCGACATCGGCTGTGGCTCGGGGGCGATTGCGGTGCTCATGGTGCGCGACCACGGCGCGGCGCATGTCACGGGCATCGACGTCGAAGACCCGGTCTGTGCCGCCGCGCGCGCCCGGGCCGATGCCGCAGGGCTGACCGAACGGATCACCATAGACAAGGTCACGCCGGGGCCGTTTCCCTATCCGGATCAGAGCTTTGACGTGGTGTTTTCCAAGGATTCGATCATCCATATCCCCGACAAAGAGGCGCTGGCACAGGAGGTGTTTCGCGTGTTGAAGCCGGGTGGCATCTTTGCCGCCTCGGACTGGTTGCGCGCACATGACGGCGCGCCGTCGCCCGAGATGGCGCATTACATAGCCCTTGAGGCGCTCGATTTCGCCATGGCGTCGCCAGCGCGCTACCGCGCGGCGCTGGCGGCGGCGGGGTTTGGCGATGTCGCTCTGGTCGACCGCAGCCCGTGGTATGCCGAGGTGGCAGCGGCGGAATTGCAGGAGCTCTCCGGCCCGCGCCGCGCGACATGGGAGGCGCGGCATGGGCCGGACTTTATCGCGCATCAGATCGAGACATGGACCGCGATGGTGCCGGTCATTCAATCGGGCGAGCATTGTCCCCATCACATCCGAGGTCGCAAGCCGGGATGATCGCACCAATAGAGCCAGAGGCGCTGGTGCTCGACACGCCGCGCCTGTCCTTGCGTCCTTGGGCGGATGAGGACGAGGATCTATGCGTTGCGCTGCTATGTGATCCGCAAGTGATGCGATTTGTCGGTGAGACGCTGACCGAGGCACAGGCGCGCGCCCACATGGCCAACGCGCGGCGGCGCGGCGCGGGTGGGAGGCTGGGCATATGGTGCGTGCAGGACCGTGCCACCGGCGAGAAAATCGGCGATGGCGTGCTGACGCCGATCCCGATTGAGACCGAGGAGCCGGACTGGGCGCAATTGGTACCCGACACCTATCCCGAGGCGGCGATTGAGGTCGGATATCTGCTCAAGCCCGGCGCATGGGGACAGGGTTTTGCCACCGAAATCTGCGCCCGCCTGCTGCGTTTTGCGTTTGAGCAGACGGCATTGGCGCAGGTCGTGGCCTGCACCGATCCGGACAATTCCGCCTCGCAACATGTGCTGCGCAAATGCAGACTGCGCGATTGCGGTCCGGCGCGCGCCTATGCCAGTGACGTGGCATGGTTCGAGATGACCCGCGCCGAATGGCAGGCTCAGGCGTCGAACCAATAGCCATCGGGATCGCCGGGGTAGACGCCCAGATTGCGCCCGTGGCCCTGATAGCCCAACAGGCGGCGCACGGCGTCGGGATAGGCATCGGCCTTGGATTTGGGCACCGAGAGATACATGTTTTCCTCCTGCCTGAGCCAGCCCAGCGAATAGGTGGTGATCAACCCCTTGCGCGGCGCGTTCGAGCGGTTGGCCCCGCCCGCATGCACCGTGGCCCCAAGGTAAAACAGCACCGAGCCGCGCGGCATCACGGCTTGCGTGATCTGATCCTCGGTGATGCTCTTGATCGGGCGCAGATCCTGCGAGCCGGGCACGACGCGCGTCGCGCCATTCTCAGCGGTGAAATCATCCAGCGCCCACATGGCCGAGAGCTGAAACTCCACGCCCGGAATGCGGATCGGATAGAAATCATCGTCGCGGTGCAGCACCTGCGGCTTTTCCCCCGGCAGGATCTCGATCGCGGTGGACGAGCCGATGCGGTAATTGACGCAGTGGCGCTTGAGCACGCGGTCGGCCACCTGCATGACCAGAGGATGTGCCAGAACATCCGCCGCCGCCTCGGAAATCTTGAGGATGCTGCCCAGACGTCGGGTCTTGTAGCCGTTGAAATCATTGGCGAACTTATGCCCCTGCGCGTCGAACGGGCCGCGCAGATCGGCGGTGATGCGGTCCAGCAGCGCGGATCCCGCCACCGCATTGACCACCACGCCGCCATCCCTGAGCAGGGTGTCGGCGACAAGGTCCGCGTCGGCATCTGCCGTCAGGCGCGCGACCTCAACCATTGTATTCGGCGCTGAGTTGGGTCAGCCCCGCCTCCATGATATCGAACATTTCATCTATCTCCTCTGTGGTGATGATCAATGGCGGTGAAAACACCGCCATATTGCCGTAGGGGCGCAGCAAGAGGCCGCGCGCCTCGCAGGCGGCATCGAGCTTGGCGCCGAATTGCAGATGTTTGGCGTAGCTTTCGTCGCTGAGGTCGGGCCGACATTCGAGACAGCCCAAGAGACCCATGCCGCGCGCGTCGCCGACGATGTCGAACCTCTCGCCGATGCTGCGCAACCGCGCCTGAAACTGCGGGGTGATGCGGCGGACATGGGCGAGAATATCCTCGCGCTCGATGATCTCGATGTTCTTGAGCGCCGCGGCGCAGGCCACGGGGTGTCCGCAATAGGTATAGCCGTTGTAGAACACATCATCGCCCTCCACCCCCGCCAAGCGCTCCATCAGCGCATCGGACAGGATGCAGGCCCCCAGCGGCACATAGCCCGAGGTGAGACCCTTGGCGCAGGTGATGATATCGGGGGTGAACCCGAACACATCCTCAGAGGCGAACCAATGGCCAAGCCTGCCAAAGCCGGTCACAACCTCGTCCGAGATATAGAGGATGTCGTGCCTGCGACAGATCTCATGGGTGCGTTGGTGATAGCCGGAGGGCGGCACGACAACGCCGCCGGAACACAGGATCGGTTCGGCGATAAAGGCGCCGATGCGGTCGGGGCCAACCTCTGCGATCGTCTGCTCGAACTCGGCGATTTTGAGATCACCCCAATCCGCCACGCTCATGCCTGCGGGGCGGCGGTAGGGGTTCACATCTGGCAGGAACCGCACCAGATCATCGGCCTTGTCGAACCTTGTCTTGAAGCGTTCCTTGCCCGTCATGGTTGCCGCCAGATAGGTCGAGCCGTGATAGGCCTTTTCGCGTGACAGCACGATTTTCTTGTCCGGGCGGCCCAGCCGGTTGTTGAGGAACTGCATGACGCGGATGGCGGTATCGACGGCGGTCGAGCCGCCGGTGGTGAAATGCACGGTGTTGAGATCGCCGGGGGTCAGCTCCGCCAGTTTGCGCGCCAAGAGGGCGGCGGGCTCGGTGGTAAAGGACCAGGGCGAGGCATAGGGCATCGCCATGGCCTGTGCTGCGATCGCCTCGGCCATCTCGGCCCGGCCATAGCCGATCTGCACGCACCACATGCCCCCCGGCCCGTCGATATGGCGCTTGCCCGTGCTGTCCCAGATATGGATGCCCTGCGCGGTGTTGACCCGCAAGAGATCAGACTTGCGCCAGTCGCGGATGCCCGTCCAGGGGTGCAGGTTGTGCCGGCGGTCCAAGAGGGTCAGGTCATCGGGGGCGGGGGTATTGGCGTGCGTGTTCATGGTCGTCTCCGTCTGAAGTCAGGTCTGGTCAGATCAGGTCTGGTAAGATCAGGTCTGGCCGGGCGGGGTAGCGCGGGCGCGGGGCGGGCGGAAAAAGGCTGCATTGACCGGCGTCAGCCGCGCCATGCGCCGATCCCACCGGCCCTCTTCCAGCGTGTAAATCTCGGCCCAGAGGGTGCTCGGATGCCGCGCCGCATAGGGCATCTGCACATGAGCGAGGGCGATGTTGCGCTTGGCGGTGGGGGACCAGACGCCCGAGGTGACATGCCCCACCTCACGGCGCTTGGCCTGATAGACCAGCGCGCCCTGCGCCGGTTTGAACCCCTCGACATCGAGCCGCATCAAGAGGCTGCGGGGCTTGGTGGCCGAGAGCGCGCGGCGACCGTTGAAATGCCCCTTGGTGAGATCGACCATGGGGCCAAGGCCCAACTCTAGGGGGGTGTGCCCCCGGTGCAGGCGTTCCGTGGCATGGGCGGGCTGAAAGTCGACGCCCGCGACCATGAATCCCGCCTCGATCCGGGCGATATTCACCGCCTCATACCCGATGGCGCGCAGCCCGAGATTATCGCCCGCCTGCCAGAGGCGGTCCCAGAGGGGCAGGGCATCGCCCCACGCCGTCCAAAGCTCGTATCCGAGATCGCCGGTGAACCCGGTGCGCGAGATCATCAGCCCCGGCTCCACCTCGGCCAGATCGAAGGGGCGCAGATTTGCCACATCGAGCCCCGCCGCGCACAGCACCGCAAAGGCGGTCGGCCCTTGCAGGGCCAGCCCGGCAATCTCTCGGCTCTCGTCAAGAATGTCTGCGTCAAAGCCCCATGCCGCCTCCAACAGCCATGTCAGCATCGGCTCCTGACAGCACAGCCGCCAATCCTCCGACCCAAGGTGAAAGAGCGTGCCATCGTCGATCACCATCCCCTCTTCGTCGCACCAGAGCGCATAGCCGACCCGGCCTGTCGCAATTTTGGCCACGTCGCGGGTGACGAGACGGTTGAGCACGCGCGCCGCGTCCGGCCCGGTGATGCGGTATTTGTGCATGGGCGAGATATCAAAGAGCGAGGCTTGATTGCGCAGGGCGAAATATTCGAACTCGACCGTGTCGAGCATGGACGGGGCCGCATATCCGGCCCAGCCATACCAGCCCTGCGCCCGGTTGAGCGCGGCAAGGCGCGAATGCACCGGCCCGTCGATCAGGCCCAGCTTGGGATCGGTGGCGATGCTCATGGCGTGCCTCTCAGGGCTGCCTGCGCCGCGTTGCGCCCCGCCAGCCCCATCAGATCGCCGCCGGGATGGGCGGAGGCGCCACAGAGGAGGAGCCCCGATGGACCCATCCCATAGCGCCCGATGCCAATGGCGGGGCGCAGGGTGAGAAGCTGATCAAGGCTCATTTCCGCGTGGTGCCAATGCCCACCCGGCGCGCCGGTCTCGGCTTCGATCTGATCGGGCGGGATCACCTCTACCCCGGTCACAAGGTCGGGCAGGCCGGGGGCGTAGCGGTTGAGCGTCTTTAGCGTGGTCTGGAGCAGCGTATCACGCGCCGCCGCATGCCAGCCCCCCGCCAGATCGACCGGCGCATATTGCACGATGAGAGAGAGGGCGTGGCCCTGCGCACCCCGTTGTGCGGGGTCCGTTTGACCGGGCAAGAGCGCCTCGATCACGGGATGGGGCGATATTTCGCGGTATTTCGACGGGTTGAACGCCTCTTCGACATAGGTGGCGGAGGGCGCGATCACCATGCGGGCCGAGAGCAGATCATCGGGCAGGCCGGGGATCGCGGGCAGAGAGGAAAGCGTCAGGTTGATCTTGGCCACCGTGCCGCGCGCGCGGATATGGCGCAGTCGGCGGGATGCTTCGATGTCGAAATGCGCCAACCCGGCCATCTCTGCGGTGATCCGCGCCCCGCCGCTGCTCAGGACACGGGCGGCATTCAGTGTTTCGCCCCGGTCGCTGATCACGCCGGTCACGCGGTCCTGATCGGTCAGGATACGCGCCACGCCGCAGCCTGTCTCGATCACCGCCCCAGCCTGTCGTGCGGCCCCGGCGAAGGCGTCGATCACCGCCGCCATGCCGCCCATTGGCAGGCTTGCCCCACCGCCATGCCCCATGCGGTAAAGGAGGCCAAAGACCGTGCCGGGCGCGCGCGGTCCCGCCGCCGCGCCGCGCACGGCATCAGCCGCCAAAAGGCCCGCAAGGGGGCTATCGGGGATGTCATCAAGAATGAGATCATAGGCATTCGACAGCAGGATTTGCAGGAACCGCCGCATTTCGGGTTTGCCCATGCGCCGCAGGCCAAGACCGACCCGGCCCAGACGCAAGACCTCTTTCAGCCGTGCGGATGAGAGGAGCGGCGCATCGCTCCCTGGTGGGGCCGCCTCGGCCAACTGTCGCAACAGCGCGGCATAGGAGGTCAGGCGTTGGTGGAGCGCCGCAAAACCCGCCGCATCTGGATGGGTGCCGCCATCGGCAAAGCGGGCCTTTGCGCCTTGTGTGACCACATGACGCCCATCCTCGGAGAGCGCGATAGTGGGCAAGGCCACGGTTTTGAACGGCCAATCGCGTGCACCCAGCCCCAGATCGCGCCGCACCACAGGGCTGAGATTATAGAGCAGATGCGCCATGCGCGGCGCGCCGCTGGCATCGGGGGCGGCCAGACCGCCCAGATGCGGTGCGCGTTCCAGCACGCAAACCGATTGCCCCGACCGCGCCAGCACCCCCGCCGCCGCCAGACCATTCAGCCCGCCACCGATCACGATGGCATCAAAGGTCCGGGTGGCGCTCATGCCGCATAGCCCTTGCGCGGGGCGCGGGGCCATTCGCGGCGCAGGATCGCGCGGGCGGCATTGGCCCCCGGTGCCGCCATCACCCCGCCGCCCGGATGGGCGGATGAGCCGCAGAGATAGAGGCCCGCGATGGGCGAGCCATAGCCGGAATAGCCCGGCACGGGGCGGTTGAAGAAGAGCTGATCAAAGGTCAACTCGCCCTGAAAGATATTGCCCTCGGTCAACCCCACCTCCGTCTCCAACTCCAAGGGCGAGCGGACCTCCATATGCTGAATGCGGTCGCGGATATCCGGGCAGGCGATGGTAATCTGGTCCAAGACGGTCTCGGCCAGCGCGTGCCGCGCGGTGTCCGTCCAGTTCTGGCCGCTGCGCTGGCCCTCGGCCGCGAGATCATAGGGCGCATATTGCACAAAGACCGTCATCATATGACTGCCGGTTGGGGCCATGGTCGGGTCGATCTGGCTGGGGATCAGCATGTCGATATAGGGGCGCGCCGACCAGCGTCCGGCCTTCCAGTCGTCATAGGCGCGCTCCAACTCCCAGAGGCTTTGGGACACATGCAGATCGCCGCGCAGAAAGCTGGCATGCGCGGGCGCGGCGGGAAAGGCGGGCAGGCGGTCGAGTGCGATGTTGAGCTTGGCCGAGGAGCCGCGGATCTTGAACCGCTCCGCCGCGCGGGTGAAGTCCTCGGGCAGGGCAGCGCGCTCGACATGGTTTAGAAACGTGCGTTTCACATCCATGTTCGAGGCCACGACCGGCGCGTGAAACTCGCGTCCATCCTCCAGCGCCACGCCGGTCACGCGGCCCTCCTTCACGAGGATTTGCGCAACACCCGCGCCGACATGGATGGTGCCGCCCGCCGCCTCAAAGGCCGCGCCAAGTGCCGCGGAAATCGCCCCCATGCCGCCCCGGGCAAAGCCCCAGGCTCCGATGCCGCCGTCGATATCGCCCATGTAATGATGCAAGAGCACATAGGCGGTGCCCGGTGAATAGACACCCAAGCCCGTCCCGATGATACCCGACCCGGCCAGATGCGCCTTGATCAGATCGCTCTCGAAATGCTCGTCCAGAAGGTCGCCGATCGACATGGTCCAGAACCGCAGGGTTTCAGCCAGTTCGCGCCGCCCCAGCCCATGCGCCTGTTTCACCATATAGGCCATCTCGCCCAGATCGCGGGGGTGGAGCGAAGCTGGATCCGGTGCGTCGCGCAACAGAAACGGGCGGATGAACCGGCATTGCCGCAGGATCTTCTGCGCATAGCGCGGATAGGCATCGGCATCGCGGGGCGAATGGCGCGCCATTTCCCGGTGCAGGGCGTGGTGATCCGAGTAATAGGCGAAATAATCGCCGTCCGGCGTGAAACTGGCCCCGCCCTCATAGGGGATCACCTGTAGGCCGTATTTCGGCAGGTCGAGATCGCGCACAATCTCGCGCCGCAGGAGCGAGCAGACATAAGAGCAGTTGGAATAGGTCCAGCCTTCGTGCAGCGAGCGGCTGACCGCCGCGCCGCCGATCCAGTCGTTCTTCTCCACCACCAGCACCTGACGGCCGGCGCGTGCCAGATACGCGGCGGCAGTCAGCCCGTTATGGCCCGCGCCGATGATGATGGCGTCAAATGAGGATTGGGGTCGCATGGCTTTGCTCCTGTCGTCATCCTAGCCAAACCCGAATTCGCCGTAAAGTTTTTTTGAGCGCTCAAATAAATTTTTTTGGGCTGACGTGCCGCACGGCCTGTGGCATGGATGGGGAAAGCATCGGACAAAGGGTCAGACGTGGGCGAGGTGACGACCAAAAAACCGCGAAAAGAGCGCAAGGAGAATGCCGAACGCCGCCGCAGGCAGCTCTTGGATGCGGCGCGACGGTCGATCCTGACGTATGGTCTGGCGCGCACCACACTCGCCACCGTCGCGGATGAGGCGGGGCTGTCACAGGGCGTGGCGGTTTTCTATTTCAAGTCCAAGGGCGGCTTGCTCACCGAAACGCTGCGCGATCTTTATGAAGGCTACGAGAGCCAGTGGATGCGGGCGTTGGAGGGCGCGGGCGATGCCCCGCTCGACCGCCTGATGGCCCTGCTCGCGGCGGATTTCAGCGCCGAGGCTTGCGGGGCCGATGTGTTGCCGGTTTGGTTTGCCTTTTGGGGCGAATTGCGCTTTACCGGCCACTATGCCGAGGTGGCGGCAGAGTTCGATGCCACGCGGCACGCGGTCCTGTCTGAAATCTGGGCGCAGCTTTTGCCCGAGGCCCGATCCACCGAGGCGGATCAACTGGCGGAATGGATGGAATCGCTGACCGATGGCTATTGGCAGCGCCTGCATCTGGCCCCAGACAGCTATGACCGGCAACGCGCCCTTGCCGCGAGCAAAGTGTGCCTGTCGCGGTTGGTGCCGGACCTGCTGCGCGAGCCGCCCGCGTGACGCCGCGTGATCACTCCCCGGGGCGGTTCGCGGGATCAAGCGCCGCGTAGAATTTGCGCAGGTATGTGGGCACATGCCAGATGCAGGGCGTGCCCGCCGGGATAAAGAACACATCGCCAGCGGTGAAATGATGCCGCCTGCCATCCGCTTCGGTCAGAGAGACCTCGCCCTCCAGAATCTGCGCCATTTCGTGATAGGGAAAGGGCTCCAGCTCGGTGTTCAGCACCTGCGTATCCCAGAGACCGACTTCGAAATTGCCATGGGCATTGCTGAAGAGGTTGCGGTCACGTTGCGGCGTGCTGGTGTCCTCCATCAAGTCAGCATCGGTCAGGCTCATGTCGGGCGAGAGCACGATCACGCCCCCCTCCGCCGTCAGGCCCTGCGGGGATGTGGCGCGTGGGTCCTTGTAGGTCATGTAGAATTTCTTGAGATACCCGTCCTGTCGCCAACTGACTGGGATGCCGTTGCGGATTGCCACACACTGCCCCGCCTTGGCCGCCACACCCGCGCCTGTGTTATCCAGCAGGCGGAACGCGCCCTCGAGCACAACGATGAACTCATCGCCCGGATAGGGGCCGAACGCCTCTTGCATGCTTGTCGTATCCCAGACCCCCACGCTGAGGCCGAGCGTCTCATCGGCAAAGCAGACATGCAGGTTTTGCGCCTCTGGCGGGGTTTGAAAGTCAGCCGCGTCAATCGCTAGCGGCGTCAGGCCATGTGACCCCGTCGGGCTTAGGCGGATGATCCCGGTCGTCTCGCTCATGGCGGTCTCCTTGAAAATAATATGTCCGGCCTGCCGTGATCTGCATAATCTTCGGTCATTCGGATCATCCGTCTCGCGTCGCAGGCGGGCCGCGCGCAAAACTCTTGACTCGATTCAGGAAACCCTGAAATGATTGAATAACCATTCAATGACATGCCCGAGCGACGGCAAATGTCAACTGCCCAAAGTGATCGCCGGACGCATGCAACACTAATGATTGCGTGACGGGACCCACCGCCAAGGTGGGCCCGCGCCAACAGGGGAGACTGGGACCACATGGATATTCTGGACCAATTGGGCGCTGTGCGCGAAGGCAAGCTCAGCCGTCGGAAATTCACCAAGGGGTTGCTTGCGGCGGGTGTGGCGATGACCACGGTGCCGCTGCCGGCGCGTCGCGCCTTGGCCGCCGAGGGCGATCAGGCCACCTATTTCACCTGGGGTGGCTATGACATCCCCGAACTCTTTGGCCCCTATCAGGAAAAGAACGGCGCACTGCCCAATTTCGCCATTTTCGGCGGTTCGGAAGAGGCGCTGACCAAGATGCGCGGCGGCTTTGTCGTGGATGTGTCGCACCCCTGCAACCAGTCGATGCCACGCTGGGTGCAGACCGGGCTGTTCCAGCCGATTGACACCGCACGTGTCGCCAACTGGGGCGATGTGATCCCCGAACTGGTCGATTTGCCGGGCAATGACCCCGAGGCGGGCAAGGTCTGGATGGCGCCCTTTGATTGGGGGCAGACCTCTGTCACCTATCGCACCGATCTTGTGGAGCTTGAGGGCGAGGAAAGCTGGGATATCCTGTGGGACGAGCGCTATTCCGGGCGGCTGGGGTCGCTGGCCTCGGGCGGGGACGCCTGGTGGTGCGGGGCGATCAAGGCGGGCGTGGATTTTGCCAGCATCGACACGCCAGAAGCGTTTGACAAGATCGCCGCCGTGATGCGCGAGCAGCGCCCGCTGATCCGGCTCTATACCGATGACACGACCACGCTGGAACAGGCGCTCTCGGCGGGGGAAATGGTGGCTTCTATGACATGGAACAGCTCCGCCGTGCTGTTGCAGGCCGAGGGTATCCCGGTCAAATTTGCCAAGCCCAAGGAGGGCGCGCTGACATGGGTCTGCGGCGTGATGATCCACAAGGACGCGCCCAATCTCGACCGCGCCTATGACGTGATCGACTCGCTGCTCAGCGTTGAGACGGGCCATTTCATGATCAACGACTGGGGCTATGGCCATTCCAACAGCAAGGCGTTCGATCAGTTCGACGAAGAAACCCTGGCGGGGCTGGGCCTGAGCAAGAACCCGGTCGAGATCCTGAATGCGGGGCATTTCCAGCAGCCGCAGACGCAGGAATGGGAAACCCGGATGAACGAGCTCTTCGAGCAGATCAAGGCCGGGTTCTGATCCCGCCTGCACCGCCCGCCCGCCCCGGCGGGCGGGTCTCTTGATCCGCCCATCGAGGAGACCGCGCAGGAATGGCCGAAACCTCATTACCGAAACGCCGGTCAGCAGGCGCGCCGCCCCGCGCCCCTGCCTCGCCCCTCCTGCGCCTCTTGCGCCGCAGCGAGAGCGCGCGCGGGTATCTGATGATGTCGCCCACGCTCTTGATCATGACCTTTGGTATCGTGGTGCCGTTTTTCATCCTGCTGGTGATCAGCCTCTGGACCCGTCAGGGTTTTGGGTTTGACACGACCCTCACGCTCGCCAACTACGGCCGAAGCTGGACCGAGCCGATTTATGGCGCGCTGATGCTGCGGTCCTTCTGGATTTCCGGCGTGGCGACGGTGGCCACGGTGCTGCTGTGTTATCCGATGGCCTATTACGTCGCCTTTCACGTCCACAGAAACAAGATGATGTGGATCATCCTGATGACCCTGCCATTCTGGACCAGCTATCTCTTGCGGGTTTTCGCGTGGAAGGTGATCCTTGGGTATGAGGGCGTGATCAACTCCGGGTTGATGTCGGCGGGATTGATCGACGCGCCGCTCGGTTTCCTGCTTTATAGCCCCACGGCGGTGATTATCACGCTGGCGCATGCCTGGGCCGCCTTTGCCATCCTGCCCCTCTATGTGTCGCTGGAAAAGATCGACAAATCGCTGCTCGAGGCTGCGACGGATCTGGGTGACGGACCGATGGCGCGATTTTTCCGCGTCACGCTGCCGCTCTCGATGCCGGGGGTGATCGCGGCCTCGTTCCTGATCTTCATCCCCACCACCGGCGATTACATCACCCCCGCGCTCTTGGGCGGGCCGGATGGGGCAATGATCGGCAATCTCATCCAGTTGCAATTCGGCGCGGTCAACAATTGGCCGATGGGGGCCACGCTGTCGATTGTGCTGATGCTCTGGATTGCGGCACTGGCGCTGGTGTTTCTGCTCGTCACGCGCAAGGTGCAGGGGCGCATCACATGAGCAGCTATATCAAACGCCCCAACCGGGCGCTGCAACTCTACGCGGTGATCTTTTTGATCGTGCTCTATGTGCCGGTGCTCTTTATCCCGCTCTTCAGCTTCAACGATTCCATCTACGTCCGCTTTCCGCTGCAGGGCTTTACCGTAAAATGGTATGGCGAACTCTGGACGCGCGAGCCGGTGTGGAATGCGCTCTGGAACAGCGTCAAGGTGGGGCTGGTGGTCTCGGTCATCTCGACCGTTCTGGGGGTGATGGCGGCGCGCTCGATCACCCGCACCCGGATCAGGGGCAAGGGGGCGCTCGTCACCTTCATCATGATGCCGCTGGTCATTCCCGGCATCATCTTTGGCGTGGCGCTTCTGGTGCTGCTCAGCCGGATGGGCGTGCCGCTCTCGTTGTATACAGTGGGTCTGGGACATCTCATCATCTGCCTGCCCTTTGCCGTGGCCACGCTGTTGCCGCGCTTTGAAGGGTTCGATCCCTCGATCGAAGAGGCCTCGGCCGATCTGGGGGAAAACGGCTGGTGGACCTTCTGGCGGGTGACCTTTCCGATGGTCATGCCGGGGATCGTGGCCAGCCTCTTGTTGACCTTCACCATCTCGTTTGACGAATTCATCATGGCGTTCTTTCTGACCGGCACCGATCCGACCCTGCCGATGTATATCTGGGGGCAATTGCGCTTTCCCAAGGAATTCCCCTCGGTGCTGGCCATGGCCGCGCTGATCCTGTTCGTCTCGTTCGCACTGGTTTTTGTCGCGCAATGGGTCGGGCGCAAGGGGCTGGAGGATCAAGAATGAAGGGCACCTCAGAGATGGCATCCGCCGACCGGTTCATATCCATCCGCAAAGTCAGCAAATCCTTTGGTGCCTTTCAGGCCATCGACGATGTCTCCATGGATATCCGGCAGGGCGAGTTTTTTTCCCTCCTCGGGGCCTCGGGCTGTGGCAAGACCACGCTTTTGCGGATGCTGGCGGGGTTCGAATCCACCTCGAAGGGCGAGATTTTCATCGACGACCAACCGATGTCGGACGTGCCGCCGCATCACCGCCCGGTCAATATGGTGTTCCAGAGCTATGCGATCTTTCCGCATCTCAACGTGCGCGACAATATCGCCTACGGCCTGCGCAAACAGAAATTGTCCGCCGCCCGTCGCGCGGAAATGGTCGAGGACATGCTCGATCTGATCAAGCTGCCGGGCTATGGCAATCGCAAGGCCAACGAGCTCTCGGGCGGTCAACGCCAACGCATCGCCTTGGCGCGCGCGCTCATCCTGCGGCCCAAGGTGCTCTTGCTCGACGAACCCTTGGGCGCGCTCGACAAGCAGTTGCGCGAGCAGATGCAGCTTGAATTGCGCGCCTTGCAGCGGCAGGTCGGCATCACCTTTGTCTTTGTCACCCACGATCAGGAAGAGGCGTTGACCCTCTCGGACCGGATCGCGGTCATGGCGGGGGGCAAGGTGTTGCAGGTGGATACGCCCGCAGGCCTCTACGAGACGCCCAAGACGCGCGACGTCGCCAGCTTCATCGGCAATATGAACTTCTTTCGTGGCACGGTGCGGCGCAATGGCTCTGCCATGGCGGCCATAGAGGCCGAGGGGCTGGGCACCATCCCGATGTCGACGGCTGAGCTCACCAAGCCCGATGGCGCGCCGGTGCAGATTGGCCTCAGACCCGAGAAATTCAGCCTCTCACCGACCCGACCGGACACCGGCCTCGCAATTGAAGGAGCGTTGCGCACCGCGTCCTATATGGGCGAGCGCAGCCAGTATTACCTGAGCATCCCCGGCAAGGACGAGCCGGTCGCGGTGTCTTCGCCGAACACGCATCGCCTGATGGGTGCGCAGGACGCTCCCGAGGGCCAAACGCTCTGGCTCTCGTGGTCGCCCGAGGCCATCGTCATTCTCGAGACCGATTGATCAAAGGAGAGGGGCAGGCCGCAGGACGGACGTGACCCCGACACGCTCATGCAAAGGACCGCCCCCCCGCTCTCGCCTGACACAGGCAAGCCCCGCCGCACCGAACCCAAACAGGTCCGGCGTAGACAATTGATCGAGGCGACCATCGATTCCATTGCGAAATACGGGATCGCGGGCACCACCATGTCGACTGTCACGGACATTGCCGGTCTCTCCATCGGGCTGGTCAATTTTCATTTCCAAAGCAAGCAGAACCTGCTCGAGGAAACCTTGAAATTTCTGGCGCGCGAACACCATGACCATTGGCGCCGCGCCTATGAGGATGCGGGGCTGAGCGCGCGCGACAAACTTCTGGCGATTGTCGACTCGCATTTCCATTCCAAGATCTGCACGCGTCGGAAACTGGCTGTCTGGTATGCGTTCTTTGGCGAGGCGGGGCGGCGCACGGTCTATCGCGCGTTGGTGGATGCCATCGACGACGAACGCTTTGCCTTGTCGCTGGGGCTATGCCAGCAGATCACAGACGAGGGCGGATATCCTCGCCATCCGGTCACGACCATAGCCCGCACCCTTGAAGGGCTCTATGACGGGCTCTGGCTCAATATCCTGATGTATCCCGAGACCTTTGACCGGGATGCGGCGCGGGCCAACGTGCATGCCTATCTGGCCCTCGCCTTTCCCCGGCATTTTGAACTGCCGCAGCAAGCGACAGCGGGACGGCTGGTTCAAATGGAGCGTCGCAGATGAGCAGAGACCCAAGCCACGACATCCTGTTCGAGCCGGTCCGCATCGGTCCCGTGACCGCGCCCAACCGCTTCTATCAGGTGCCGCATTGCACCGGCATGGGCTGGATGCGCCCGCGCACTCTTGCGGCCATGCGCGGGGTCAAGGCCGAGGGCGGCTGGGGCGTCGTCTGCACCGAATACAATTCCATCCACCCGACGTCGGATGACATGCCTCACCCGTCCGCCTCGCTCTGGGACGACAGCGACGTGCGCGCCCACGCCCTGATGACCGAGGCGGTGCATGCACATGGCGCGCTGGCAGGGGCGGAGCTCTGGTATGGCGGGGCGCGCACGCCCAACATGATGACCCGCCTGCCGCCGATGGATCTGGCCTCCGTGCCCAATCTGGCCGGACACCCCTATCAGACCCGCGCCATGGACAAGGACGACATCCGGCAATTCCGCCATTGGCACAAACGCGCCGCGCTGCGCGCCCGCGACGCAGGCTTTGACATCGTTTATGTCTATGCCACCCATGGCTATCTGATCTCGAATTTCCTCAACCCGCGCACGAATACGCGGGGCGATGAATATGGCGGCAGCCTTGAAAACCGGGTGCGTCTGGTGCGCGAGTTGATCACCGAGACCAAAGACGCGGTCGGCGACCGCTGCGCCGTGGCGGTGCGGTTTTCGGCGGATGAAGAGGTGGGCAGCGACGGGCACCCGGTCTGGGGCGAGCGGCGCGACATGTTCGCGATGCTGGCCGAACTGCCGGACCTCTGGGATATCAACATCGCCGATTATTCGCTGGAAATGGGTGTCTCGCGCTTCGTCAAGGAGGGCGCGCTGGAGCCCTATATGACATGGGTGAAATCGGTCACGACCAAGCCCGTCGTCACCGTGGGCCGCTTTACCTCGCCCGATACGATGGCCAGTCAGGTCAAGCGCGGCATCGTGGATTTTATCGGCGCGGCGCGGCCTTCGATTGCCGATCCGTTCTTGCCGCGCAAGATTGCGGAGGGCCGGCTGTCAGCGATCCGCGAATGTATCGGCTGCAATATCTGCTATTCCGGCGACAGTCTGGGCGTGCCCATTCGCTGCACGCAAAACCCGACGATGGGCGAGGAATGGCGGCGCGGCTGGCATCCCGAACGCATCTCGCCACGGGGACGTGATGCGCATGTGCTGATCGTCGGTGCCGGACCGGCGGGGCTGGAGGCGGCGCGCGCCTTGGGCGCACGCGGCTACCGTGTGACGCTGGCCGAGGCCACGCGCGATCTGGGCGGGCGGGTGCTGCGCGAGGCCAGCTTGCCGGGTCTGCGCGAATATATTCGCGTGCGCGACTACCGCGAGCAAGCCTTGCGCGACATGCCCAATGTCGAGATTTTCCGCGAAAGCCGCCTGACCGCGCAGGACGTGCTCGACGTCGGCGCGGATCACGTCGCCATCGCCACCGGCGCGCATTGGCGCAAGGACGTGTTCGACGGCGAGGTGTTTCAGTCCGTGGCCGAGGGCGCGGCAGAGGCGCATATCCTCACGCCCGACGATATCATGGCCGGTCGCCTGCCGGATGGGCCGACCGTGGTCTATGATGGCGACGGCTATTACATGGGCGGCGTCGTGGCCGAGCGTCTGCGCGCGGCGGGGCTCGACGTGACCCTCGCCACGCCCGACGACAGCCTGTCGCGCTGGGCGGGCAATACCGCCGAACGCTGGCGGGTACGGAGCCATCTGCAAGGCCTTGGCGTCCGGTTTGAGCCTGCGCGCGAGATTGCGGGGTTTGACGGTCGCGCGATCGTCCTGCCCTGCGCCTATGGCGGGGCGGCGTTGACCTTGCCTGCCACCCATCTCGTGATGGTCAGCGCGCGGCGTCCCGAGGATGGGCTCTACCAAGATCTGCGCGCCTTGGCCGACCCGCTCCCCTTTACCCTCACACGGATCGGCGATTGCGAGGCCCCGGCGATCATCGCAGCGGCGGTCCATGCCGGGCACCGCTATGCGCAGGAGCTGGACGCCCCGGTTGATCCCGATCTGCCGATGAAACACGACCGGATCGACGTGGGCGCGCCCGGCGGTGCCGCCTGGACGACAGGAGAACAGCCGATATGACCCGACCGGACCAAACCTATCTTGCCAAGCTCTTGCTCTATTACGAGGAGGAAATCGAGGGCGAGGCCTATTTCGACGCACTCGCCCGCCGCTTTCCCGACCCCGCGCAGCACAAGCGCCTGATGCTCTTGGCCGAGGTCGAACGCCACGCGGCCCAAGGTGTCGCTCCGCTCATCGCGCACTATGATCTGACCCCCCGCTCGGTCGAGAGCCTGACCATGAGCGGCCACGAACAGGCGCGCCGCGCGCCGGGCACATGGGCGGGGCTTCTGGACGAGATGAACCGCACATACCCCGCCTATCTCGCGGCGTTTGAGGCGCTTGAGGCGATGGGGCCAGAGGCGGATCAAACCCGCCTGCGGTTCTTGACCGAGCATGAGGTCGCCGCACTCGACTATCTCGCGCTGGAAAACGCTGGCGCGGCGCAGTCCTACGCGCCGCTCGTTCGCTATCTCGCCTCGGCCCCCGTGCCCGCATGAGGGTCGGCGTCCTGTTCGCAGTTTTGCTCTGCGGCGCCTCCGGTCTCAGTGCTCAGGAGGCCGCCGTCGCGCCGCTGACGGAGTGTGACACCTGTCAGGCCCGCCACCGGGGGCTTCAGTCGCTTCAGGCGGCGCGGGCCGGTGCGGCGCGGGCGGGTGCGGCGCGTCCATCGGCAGACCGGGCCATCACACCACCGGCCACGCGCCCGCCACTGACAGTGCCGCGCGTCGGCTCTGATTTGACAGCACCCGACTCCGGCATGGGCCGCGCCTCAGGCCCGCGCCGATGATCGGCCACTCCGCAAGACAGGGCGCAGAGCGGGGCCATGATCGGTGGCTAGGGTCTCAACTGGCGAGCTTGAAATATTTCGCGCCCCGCGTCATCAACTCCGCATGTTGTCCTGCCTCGACCAGCCTGCCATCCTCGATCACCGCGATATGATCAGCATGTTCGATCGTGCTCAGCCGGTGGGCGATCACCAGCGTCGTGCGCCCCTCTGACAGACGCGCCAAGGCCGCCTGCACCTCGCGTTCCGTCCCCCGGTCAAGCGCCGATGTCGCCTCGTCCAAGAGCAGGATCGGCGGATTGCGCAGGAACACCCGTGCAATCGCCACCCGCTGCCGTTGCCCGCCCGAGAGCATGACACCCCGCTCACCGACCAGCGTCTCTAGGCCGTCGGGCAGGCTCTCGACCAGCGGCCCAAGCTGCGCCTCGGCCACAGCCGTGCGAATATCCGCTTCGGTCGCGTCCAGACGGCCATAGGCGATATTCTCGCGCAGCGTGCCACCGAACAGGAACACATCCTGCGACACCAGCCCGATCTGCGCCCGCAGCGACGCCAGCGTCATCTCGCGGAGCGGCACGCCGTCGATCCTGATCTCGCCGCCTGTCGGCTCGTAGAACCGTGGCACCAGAGCCATCAGCGTGGATTTACCCGCCCCTGAGGGACCGACCAAGGCCACGGTCTGACCGGGCAACACCCGCAACGACACGCCGCACAAGGCCGGGCGGTGGCCATCATAGCTGAATTCTACGGTGTCAAAAACGATCTCGCCCTTCAGCTTCGGCGCGGCGACGGCCCCCGGTGTATCGACGATATCCGGCGCGTCCCCGATCAGGTCCAGATAGCGCCGAAACCCGGCAATGCCGCGCGGATAGACCTCAAGCACCGCCGCGATCTTTTCCAGTGGGCGAAAGAACACCCCCACCAAGAGCAGGAATCCGACAAAGGCCCCGGTCGTCAGCGTGCCCTCGAACACATAGGCCGCACCAGCCACCATCACCACCACCTGCACCAGCCGCAGCCCCATATATTGCAGCGCGGTGAGGACGGCCATGATCCGGTAGGCCTCGAGCTTGGTCTTGCGGTAGCGCCCGTTGTCCCCGGCAAAGAGCGCGGCCTCATGCGTCTCGTTGGTAAAGGCCTGCACCACCCGAATCCCGCCAATCGCCTCTTCCAGCCGGACGTTGAATGCCCCGACCCGGCCATAAATCTCTTGCCAGGCCCGCGTCATCCGCCCGCCATAGACCGCCACCAGCCAGACCATCGCCGGCACAATCGCTAGGGTGATGACCGCCAGCGGCGCATGCAGCCAGAGCATCAGGGCAAAGGCCCCGGCAAAGGTCATGATCGCGATAAAGAGATCCTCTGGACCGTGATGCGCGACCTCGCCGATTTCTTCGAGATCGCGGGTCACACGCGCCACCAGCTTGCCGGTTTCGGCGCGGTCGAACCATCCCCAACTCATCCGCGTGAGATGCGCAAAAGCGCGTGCGCGCAGTTCCGTCTCGATATTGATACCCAGCTTGTGCCCCCAATACATCACCACCGTCATGAGCCCGGTATTGACGACATAGACCGCAATGAGACCACAGGCGGCGAGGACCGTCAGCGTCCAGTCGCCCTGTGGCAACAGATGGTCGATGAACCCGGCAATCGCCAGAGGAAAGGCCAGCTCCAACAGTCCCGACAGCACGGCGCAGCCGAAGTCGAGCCAGAAAAGGGCCATGTGAGGGCGGTAGTAGTCGGCGAATTGGCGTAGCATCCGGGCGGGTTCTCCGTATTGGTCGGGTTCAGTCGGGCAGCGCCACAGGCGTACCATCGGCGCGGGTCAGAACCTCCATCCCGGTGCCGTAAACGCGGTGCAGCATGCCGCGGGCCATCAGCGCGTCGGGCGGACCCTCATAGGCCAGACGCCCACCGCGCAGGGCAACGATATGGTCACAGAACCGCGCCGCCATATTGAGATCATGCAGGACGAGGATCACCGTGCGATCCTGCCTGTGACTAAGGCTTTGCACAAGGCGCAGAACCTCGACCTGATGGGTGATGTCGAGCGCCGAAATCGGCTCGTCGAGCAGCAAGACGCCCGCCTCCTGTGCAATCAGCATCGCAAGCCATGCACGCTGCGCCTCGCCCCCCGATAGGGTCGCCACTCGCCGGTCGGCCAGCGACCCCAGCGCGCAGGCCGCCAGAGCGGCCTCGATTGCGGCGTGATCGGCGGCTCCCGGTCGCCCGAGCGCCCCGTGCCAGGGATAGCGCCCAAGTGCCGCCAACTCACGCACCAGCAGTCCCTCGGCGGGCGGTAGATGCTGCGGCAGATAGGCCAGACGCCGCGCAAACGCGCGGTTCGGCCACGTGGTCAAGGGTTTGCCATCCAGCCGGATATGACCCGCCGTGGCCTTGATCTGCCGCGCCAAAAGTTTCAGGAGCGTCGACTTGCCCGATCCGTTATGGCCGATCAGCCCGATCACCCGACCCGCAGGCAGGCGCAGGGTGACATCCTCCAGCAATCGGCGGGCAGGGACCGCATAGGACAGGTGGTCAATCTCGAATGCGTCCGTCATGCGGGTCTCCTTACCATCAACCAGATCAGCCAGGGCGTGCCCAAGAGCGAGGCAAAGAGACCAAGCGGCAGATCATAGGGAAAGCTCGCCATGCGCGCCCCGAAATCGGCGGCCAGCATCAGAATCGCCCCGATTAACACGCTGCCCGCCACATGATCGACCGCCCGCGCCAATCCAATCCGCCGCGCCAGATGCGGCGCCATCAGCCCGACAAAACTCAGCGGCCCGACCAGAACCGTCGCGGCCCCCGTTGCCAGTCCCGCGACCAGCACGATCAGCCCCGAGGTCCGGCGCACCGGCACGCCCAAGCCCTGCGCCACAGCCCCCCCGAGGGGCAGGATCGAGAGCCAGCGCCCCATCGCCATCGCCACCGCAAAAAGCACCAGCAGGATAGTACACAAGAGCGCCGCGCCCAGCGGTCCAAGAGTGGCGGCCGAGCCACTCAGCCACGCCAGAATGGCAAAGGATTTCGCCGTTCCCGCCGCCATCAGCGTTGACAGCACGGCCGCCGCCAGCGCCGAAACCGCGATGCCTGCCAAGAGCACCCGTTCCGGCCGCAGGTCGTGCCCCAGAGCGACACCCGCCAGAACCAAAAGGGCCAGCGACCCCCCCGCTGCCGCCCCGCCGGTGAGCCCAAGAGCCGAGGGTGCCGCCGTGGCAAAGAGCACCGCCGCATAGCCCATCGCTGCACCGCCAGAGACACCCAGCACTTCTGGCGAGGCCAGAGGATTGGCCGTCAGCCGTTGCAAGAGCGCACCGGCCAAGGCCAGCAACCCACCCGCCGCCGCTGCCCCCATAAGGCGCGGCAAACGGTTGGGCAGAAACATCGCCAGCGTTTCGGCGTCAAGCAGCGCCCAGCCCCCCGGCACACGCCCGACCAGCGCCAGCACCGTCAAGGCCCCGCAGCTCAGTCCCAGCAGCGCCCAGAGCAACAGGCTCGGCCGCCTCAGACGGCGCGGTATGTCTTCGCTTGCAGGTGGCGGTGTGCCGCGCAATCGCGGCAAAAGCCATAGCAGGAGCGGCCCACCGATCAGCCCGGTGATCGCCCCGGTCGGAAACATCTCGCCCCCGGTCTGCGCTGCCATCAGCACCAGCCCGTCACACAATGACAGCAGCAGCGCCCCGGCAAGGGGCGCATGGATCAGGATCTGCGCCGGGCTGCGCGCGCCCAGACCCCGCGCGAGTGCCGGAGCCGCAAGCCCGACAAAGGCGACAAGCCCCACCGTTGCCGACACGCTCGCCGCGAGCACGGTCGCCAGCAGCACGGCCAAGACGCGCAGCCGTCCGACATTGAGCCCCAGCGCCCGTGCGCCTGTCTCCTCGATCCGCATCACCTCCAGCGGGCGCAGGATCAACGCCGCCGCACCGCCAGCCGCTGTCAGAACCAGCGCCAGCGTGCCAACCGGGGCCCAGCCGGTCTGCACCAGCGATCCCCCCGTCCAGACCACCAGTGAAAACAGGTATTGCCCCTGTGCCAGTGTCATCGCCGCCGCGAGGCTCGAGGCAAAGAGCCCGACCAGCATGCCCGCGATCACCATGGTCACGGGATGAAAATTCCGCGCGGCGCCAATCCCCATCACCAGCGCCGCCGCCACCGCCGCTCCGGCCAGAGCCACCGGCCACCGGCCAAATCCGAGCAGGTCCGGCATCAGGACCGTCGCAGCAATCAGCGCCAGTTGCGCTCCCGACGACAGGCCCAGCGTCGAGGGATCGGCAATGGGATTGCGAAGCACAAGTTGCAAGAGCGCCCCCGACAACCCGAGCGCCGCCCCGGCAACCAAGGCGATCAACCCGCGCGGCATATGCCCATAGGCCAGCAGAATTGCATCGAGCCCCAAAGCCTCGGCATCATAGGGTGGCAGAGGCCAGCCACCGGTCGGCAGCACGGGTGCGGCCAGAACCCAGAGCGTCAGGGACAGCGCCAAGGCCACCCCATAGCAGAGCGCCGCGCGCGCGGTCATCCCGCCTGCTCCGCCTCGGCCGCGGTGGTCATCAACCGCGCGAACCGCAGCCCGGCAGGGACGCCGCCAAAGGGGTTGATCTCGCCCAACATCGACACCCGACCATTGGCCACCGGCCCCAGCCGGTTCCACAGAACCGAACGCGCCAGCGCCCGCCGTGCCACAATGGGGATATCTGACACCAGCACGATTCGCGCCTCGGGTCGCTCTGCCAGCCGCTCGAGGGGCAGGGGTGCGGCAAAGGCAAAGCGCGTGCTGCGCGACCACGCGTTCTCCAGCCCCAGCTGTTCGAGGACCGCGCCAAACATGCTGTCTGCGCCAAAGGCCCGGACATGCCGCGCATCGCCGATCTCGATGACATAGACCGGTCGATCCCGCCACAGGGTCAGTCGGCGCGCATGCGCGGCCAGCTCCGCCTCGGTCTCTGCGGCGACGCGTGCGGCCACATGCGGTAGGTCGAGCCGGTCCGCCAGCGCGTGCAACGCCGCCATCGCCTTGGGCCAGGGCGACTCGCCGGGGATGTAAAAGGGCAGGCTCATCACCTCAGCAATCGACCCAAGACGCGGTGCGATTCCTGTGTAATAGGGCGACGACAGAATGAGATCGGGCCGGGTGAGCTGCAACAGTTCAAAATTCGGCGATCCGCGCAGCCCCAGATCGACGGTTTGCGCCGGAATCTCAGGCCGGACCGCGTCGGCGCGGTAGCGGATCAACTCGCAGGCCGCGACCGGGACCACGCCCAGCGCCATCGCGGTCTCGAGCATAGCCCAGTCGATGGCCGCGAGTCGGGGACCGCGGGCCTGTGCGGGCAGTCCCCAGAGCGCCATCATCCCTCCGAGAAAGGCGCGGCGTCCGATCCGTGCCGCGTCTACCACTTGTAGGTCAAACGCGCCTGCACCGTTCGACCATCCCCGTAGAAACACCCGAACCCGCCGCAATTCGCGACATAGACCTCATCGGTCAGATTGGTGACATTGACCGAAAAATGCGTGTTCTCGGTGATTTCATACGCCGCGCGCAGATCGAGCAGCGTCACGTCCTCGGACTTGAAGAGATTGGCCGCGTCCCCGAACCGTTCGCCGATATAGCGCACGCCACCGCCCAGTTGCAGCCCGTCGAGCGCCGAGGTGTTGGCGAATTCATAGCTTACCCAAAGGCTTGCGTTGTGCTGCGGCGCATTGGGCAGATCGTTGCCGGGATTGTCGCCACGGCGCTGCTCGGCCTCGTTATAGGTATAGGCGCCGCGCACGCTCCAGCCATTCTCGAGATCGACCGTTCCTTCAATCTCCAACCCTTGCGAGCGGACGGTGCCGATCTGCCGGATGCCGGTGATACCGCCTTCGGTGACGGTGGTGCTCAGATTGGTCTGTTCCAGATCGAAGAGGGCGACACTGAAAAACCCGTTGAACCCGAGCGGCTGATATTTCACCCCGACTTCCCATTGCTTGCCTTCAGTTGGATCAAGCGTGTTGCCGTCAATATCCACCCCGATTTCCGGATCGAACGAGGTGGCATAGCTCAGGTAGGGCGCAACACCCTGATCCGTGATATAGGACAGACCCAACCGATAGGTGGTGGCCTCGTCGCTCTGATCGACCGGAGATGCGCCAGCGAAATTGGTGAAGGTGGTGCCGCTCTGTTCTGCCCAGTCATGCCGCAGCGCCAGCGAGCCGCGCCAATTGCCAAGGCTCATCTCGTCCTGCGCATAGATACCCATCTGCTCCAGCTCCAGATCATTGCTCTGGATAAACCACGGCGCGGTCAGATTGGCGCCGTTGTAGACCGGGTTGTCAAAGCTGATCGGGTCGGCGAACATGAACTCCGTGCTGTCCTCGATATCGTAATGCCGCAGATCGACACCAACGAGCAGATCATGCGTCACCGCCCCGGTCTGCGCCGAACCGGTGATGCGGGTGTCGAGATTGAGTGTCGTGCTGTCCTCGACCTGATTGATGCCGCCGCGCGTGATCGTGTCACCGTCCGGCACCGCGTTATCGACATAGAACCCGGTGTAATCCCAATCGAACTTCTGGTAGCGGAATCCTGCGTCGAGTGCCCAGTCATTGCTGAACTCATGGCGCAACTCAAACCCGAGGTTGAGTGTCTCGCGGTCGCTGCGGTCGTCATTGGGATCACCGGCATAGAAATCGCGCAGATCCTTGCCCTGTTCCGTCAGGGTCAGATCAAACGGCACCCCGGCGGGCGTGATCGGATCGTCTTTTTGCCAAGAGCCCAGAAATTGCAGCACCGTCGCATCGGTGACATCCCAGCGTGTGGCTAGGCCAAGATATTTGCGCGTGGTCTCGAGCTCCGCGATATCTTCCTCACTGTCCCGAACCACCGTGGTCAACCGCGCCGAGAACTTGTCCGAAAAGACATGGTTGAAATCGACGAAGCCTTCCGTCGCCTTGGGGTCACCGACGCCGACACCCACTTCGCCAAAGCTAAGCCGTTGCGCGCGTTTTTGGACCTGATTGATGATCCCGCCCGGATTTCCCGACCCGTAGAGCACCGAGGACGGGCCGCGCAGCACTTCGATCCGCTCCAGAGAATAGATCTCAAAGGAGGGCGCGCCGAAATCGCGCAGGATCCGCAACCCGTTGAGATATTGCGCATTGTTGGCGCTGAACCCCCGGATCGACGGGCTGTCGAAGCGCGGATCGGTGCCAAAGGGCTGCGCCAGAACGCCAGCGGTAAAGCCCAGCGTATCGCCCAGCGTTGTCGCCCCCTGATCCTCGATCTGCTCGCCGGTGATCACCGACACCGATTGCTGCGTCTCAAGAATCGGCGTGCCGGATTTGGTGGCAGTTTGCGCCGTGGTGGCGACATAACCCGGCACCGGGGCCGACGGATCATAGCCGCTCTCCAGTTCAAGCTCTCCCAGATACATCAGGTCAGCGGTGGATTGTGCCGCAGCGGCAGAGGCCAGCACCAAGAGGCTCGCGCTGGCCAGCAAAGAAAGGCGGACGGTCTGTTTCATATCGGTTTCCATGTCATAAATTTTCCGACTCTTTAACTCAGGATATGACCTGTCGCTTGAACCAGACCTCCGGGCTTTGAACGAGTCCCGCCCAATCTTGCCCGCCGCCACACACCGGGCGTCTGCCCATGCACCGCACCAAAGGCGCGCGTGAGATGCGCCTGATCGGCAAACCCGGTCGCGGCAGCGATCTCGGCCAGCCCCAGCGCCGGGTCCGCCATCAACTCGGTCGCGCGGGCGATGCGGGTCTGCATCAACCAGCGTTGCGGCGTTGTGTTGAGGCTCTGCTTGAAGGCCCGCGCGAACCAACTCTCCGAGAGACCCGCAACCTCTGCCAGATCCGGCACCGTCATCCGCCGATGCAGATTGTCCCGCGTGAACTGATCCAGTCGCCGGATCATATGGGGTGAGAGACCGCCGCGCCCCATGGGCTCGACAGGCACGGCCTCCAACCCCAGAACCTCGGCCAGAATGGCGGTCACCAACCCGTCCAGCATCAGATCAGAGCGCTGCGGGCTGTCGACCTCTTGCGCGATGATCTCGGCCATGGACCGCACGCGGCCATATCCCGCAGCTTCCGCAGGCAACAGATGTAGCGCCTCGGTCCGCGCCTCCGAGGCCACGGGGCACAGCCGGTGCAACAGCGGCCCCGGTTCCAGATGCAGGTCGAGATGGGCAAAATCCTGTGTGTGCCGCAGGTCGCTCCAGAGCGGTTGCCCCCCCGGCACATAGAACGCTCCAACACCTGAGCACCATTCGGCATCCGCCTGCGCACGCAGACGCATTGCCTCGGCCCCCCCCTCAAGAAAGACCACCAGCCGGGGGTAGGGTGACAGGTAATAGCCACCGCCCCCCGCCGCACCGCGCACATGCCAGACATCGGCAATCACCCCCGGCCACCGCCGCCACGCCAAGGGGCGCAGCGTTTCGATGGCGCGTGTTTCGGCGGTGATACGGGGCATAAAGCTCATGACGGGGCGATCCGGGGCTAGGGCGGTCCAAGAGAGGAACGAAAGGGCCTGGCCCACCTGCCGTGAGGTGTCTCGCTGAGCATCTCTGGCTCTGTCGCATTCCACTGCCGGGGTCAAGGCGGTGTCGGGACGGAAAAGATAAAATGTTGACAAATTACATCAGGTATTGGATCACAAAGGCGAAAATGACCCCGGAGACACGATGACCCAAATCGCTCAGGCCCGTTTGCCTATGGCTGGCCCCCAAGCCACACGGCTCTTTGAAGACATGGCGCGGGCGGTCAATCTGCCAGCGATTCGCATCGGCGAGGGGCTGCGCCTGCCCTTCGGTGACTCCCTGATCACCCTGGTGCCGCAGCCGGATGAGACCCTCATAGACCTGCGCGCCGAGACCCCCGCCGCCTTGCAATCGCTCCGGGATTTTCTCGCGGAACAGGCTGCACAGGGCGCGTTCTCCCTTGCTTGGGACGCTGCCACCTCCGGGGCGCATCCCGCCAATTTTGCCCTGGGTCGGGTCTGTGAGATGCGGCGTCTGTCGCCGTCCTATCGCCGTTTGATTGTCGAGGGGCCAGACCTTGGGCGCTTTGCCGCAGGTGGTCATCACCTGCGCCTTCTGTTCGGTCCCGAGGGCGCGGGGTGGCCCAGGCTTGACGTGCAGGGCGTCACGCAATGGCCCGGCGGTCTGACGGCGTGGCACCGCCCCGTCTACACGATCCGGCGCATTATCCACGGCACCGGACAGGCGGCGCGGCTTGAGATCGACATCTTCCTGCACGCAGGCGGGCGCACCACCGGCTGGACCGAGCGCGTCACACCCGGCACCATCCTTGGTCTGACCGGTCCCGGCGGCGCCGGGGCCCCCAGCGCGGGATGGCTTGGCCTTGTCGGCGACGAAACCGCCCTGCCGGTGATCGCCCGGATACTGGCTGAGGCCCCGGACGGCACCCGAGGGAGCGCCACACTCTTTGTGCCCGAGCGGGGGGATATCCGTCCGCTTGCCCATCCGGCAGGACTTGTCGTGACATGGGTGCTGCGCGGGGGTCAGACCGGCCCGCTTGACGCGCTGCGCGCGCTCGCGCCGCCGCCCGACGACCGCCATGTCTTTTTCGCCGCCGAACGCACCGAGGCGACAGAGGCGCGCCTTTGGTTGACGTCTCAAGGGTTTGACCGGTCCAGCTTCACAGCGGCCGGCTATTGGACGAAAGAGACCATCTGCTAAAGCGGTGACGTTTGGCTCTTTTGTTTGATACCAGTGGTTTAGATGCCGCAGCTTGAGGCCTGTCACGCCATCGCAACGCACCGCACCCCGGCAGCGGGCAGATGTCCCAAAGCCCGGATGATAAACTTGACTCTTTTACTTATTCTGCCATAACACATGCCGACCATCGGACCGATCCGATCCGATCATACTCGTCACACCGTGCCAGCCCAGCGCCAGCCATGCGGTTTAAACGCCCTCCGAAACGCGGGCGAAAGGAGCCTGCCATGACTGCGCCGCATCGCGCCGTTCCCTGCCTCGCGGCTGTCCTCTGTGCCGCCAGCCTCACGCTGGGCATGCCCAGTGCGGCGCAAGACGCCAGCCCCTCCCCCCAGCTTGACCTTGCACTCAATGCCGTGACCCCGACCGAGGCGGGTGGCTGTCGGCTCAGCTTTGTCATTCGCAACGATCTGGGGGCGGCGATTGAGAAACTGGTGGCAGAAGCGGTGCTTTTTGATGCCGAGGGGCAGGTGGCCACGCTGACACTCTTTGACTTTGGCACCCTGCCTGCGGGGCGTCCCCGCGTGCGGCAATTCGATCTGGCGGGGCAAACCTGCGAGAGCATCGGACAGGTGTTGATCAACGGGATCGGCACCTGTGAAGGGGCTGGGATTGCGCCCGGTGCCTGCCTCGACGCGCTGCGCCTCTCGACCCAGACCACGATCGAGGTGACAGGATGAACGGAACCGAGACAATGCTTGACCGCCTGCATGGGTTGATCGAGATGGGTGGGCCGGTGATTGCCATCATCGGTGTGATGTCCGTGGCGACACTGGCGGTTGTCCTCTACAAGATCTGGCAGTTCCGCGCCTCTGGCGTAGGGCGGCATCTGGCACTGCGCGCCGCTGTCGCCGAATGGGACCAAGGCCAAAGCAAGGCTGCGCGCCGCACGTTGGAGGGGTCGCGCAGCTATCTGGCCCCGGTGATCGCGCGCGCCTTCGCGACTGACGGTGCCAGCGACAGCGCCGCCGTCCGGCGGCTGGAGGCCGAGGCCGACGCGCGGTTTTCCCGGCTCGAACGCGGGTTTCGCTTTCTCGACACGGTGGCGCAGGTGGCGCCGCTGCTTGGTCTCTTCGGCACTGTTCTGGGCATGATTGAGGCGTTTCAAGCGCTGCAATCGGCGGGCTCTCAAGTGGACCCGTCGCTGTTGGCGGGCGGCATCTGGGTGGCACTGCTGACTACCGCCGCAGGGCTTGCCGTAGCGATGCCCGCCTCTGTGGTGCTGTCGTGGTTCGAATCGCGCATGGCCGAAGAACGCGCGCTGGCCGATCACGCGCTCAGCGTCGTGCTTGGCCCTGACAACCGCGTGGTGCGCGGCTCGCCCCCGCTGGGTCAGGCGGTGCCCCAAGGTGCGTAGCCCCCCCTTTCACCGGCGCAAGCTGTCGCTCACCTCGCTGATTGACGTGATCTTTCTGCTGCTCTTGTTCTTCATGCTGTCCTCGACCTTCTCGCAATTTTCCGAAGTGGATTTGGCGACGGCTGGGGCAGGCCGCCCTGCGACATCCGAAACACCGCCGATCTTTGTGCAACTCAGCGCAGGCGGCCTGCGCGTCAATGCCAGAGAGGTGACGCTGGAGACCCTGCGCGACACTCTGACCCCGCTGATGCCAGAGGGCCGCGCCCGCGCGCTGATCAGCACCGGGGGGGATGTCACGGCGCAACGGTTGACCGATCTTCTCTTGGCATTGCGGGGGGTCGCTGGTCTCTCGGCTCAGGTCTTGACCCCGTCATGACGCGCCCCATGCCCCGCTCTCGCCGCGAGCCGACGATTGCTCTGATCAACATCGTATTCCTGATGCTGATCTTCTTCATGGCGGCCGCGACACTGGCACCGCCGCTCGACGGCGATCTGCGGTTGGTGCACACGGCCGACCTCGAGGGGCGCGCACCGCCTGATGCTTTGGTGATCCACGCCGATGGTCATCTCACCTATCGCGGGGCGACGCTGGCCGACGCCGCCGCCTATGTGCGGGCTGCGTACCCAACCGGGGGGGAAACTGTACAGGCTGTACGCATTGTCCCCGACGCGGAATTGCCAGCCCAAGATCTGATCCGGATTGGTGAGGCCCTGCGCAGGGCCGGGGCCACGCGGGTGGTGATGATCACGGAACGGGGGCTCGAATGATCCGCACGTCACGCAGCATTCTATTTCTGTCGATGGCCACAGCCGTTACACTGCACGGGCTGGGCGCATGGTATGTCGAGGCCAGTGCCGAGATCGAGACAGAGGGCGGCGCAGGCGCGTCCGAGGTGGTTTTGGGCAGCAGCTTTGCCGATATGGTGGCAGGCAGCGCCCAGCCAGCGACAGCCACCAGGGCCACGCCCATCCGGCAAACCGCACAGGCGGCAAAACCCGCAGAGCCAGACCAGGCTCAGGCCGTTCCGGCACCGGAACGCCCATCGTCATCTCCCGACGTTTCACAGGCGACCGAGGCCGCTTTGCCCGACCTTCGGGTCAAGCCCAGCGAGATCACAGAGCCGGCTCTGCCTGCAGATACGTCGCAAGCACTTGCTCAATCCGCGCCGCAAGAGATCCTCAAGGCCGAACCAGAGCCAGACGCCGGCCTGCAGATCTCGCGTCGGCCAGAGGCGCGCCCGCGTGAGGTTGAAGAGGTGGCAGCAGAGATCGCTGCCCGCCAAGCCCCTGAACCTGAAAAGAAAAAAGAGACACGCAAACGATCCGGCAATACGGCGACCCAAGATGCCAGCCGGGGCAGCATCACGGGGCGAGAGACCGCAACTGCCGCCCGCGCGGGGCGGGACACGACGTCTCAAAGCTCCGCGCAGGGCAACGCTGCCGCCAGCAACTATCCCGGACAGGTCATGCGGCACCTTGCGCGGGTGCCGCGCCCGCGTGCTGACACGCGCGGCGAGGCGCTCGTGCAATTCTCTATCGCCGAGGGTGGGCGGTTGGCCTCTGTGAGCCTCGCCCGCTCGTCAGGCTCTACCCGGCTGGATCGCGCCGCGCTTACGGTCGTGCAACGCGCTGCGCCATTTCCGGCACCGCCCCAAGGCGCGCAACGCAGCTTCTCCGTCCAGATCAAAGGTCACGGCGTCAATTAGAGACTGCGGCAGCTCTTGGACTGTGCGGCGAGGCGTGTTCCTGTCCGCGCCGCATCTAGTCCCAGCAACTGACCAGCACGGTCATGTCGCCTGCACGGTCCGTCAGCGCCTCGGGCGATATCCGGTCCAGCGCTGAGGTGGTGCGTGGGGTGATGCCACCACGGGTCAGCACCTCTTGCAGCGCGCCATTGGTGGCCGAAAAGCTGACGTCATCCGGCAAAGACCGCCCATCCTGTGCGTGGGCCAGTAACATGCCCAACACCGCGCCGCCGACATCAAGCACGGGGCCACCGGCATCGCCGTCCAGCGCGGCGAGCGCGAGGCGCTTGAGGTGCGGCTCACCGTTCAGCCCCTGCAATTCCGAGAGTTGCCCAAAGGTAAGCGTCGGCGCCCCCAGAAGGCCACCATAGGAATACCCTGCAACCGCCACATCACTCAGCAAACGCGGTGTGGATTCCTGAAAGGTCGCAATACGCAGCGGGGCAAGGGCCATCCGCGGACGCAAGATGGCCACCCCAAGGGCTGCATCGGACAAGACAACATCGGCCTCGTAGCTCTCGTCGATTGTGATCCGTCCACAGCTCTCGACCGCCTCGGCGGTGGTCAATACGGCACCGCCCGCATCAACGTAAAAACCAGAACGCGACTGCTTCGGCTTGCGGATTTCCAACCCGGAGATCAGGTCGATGTCCTGCGCGCCAGCGCCCTCGGTGGGATCGAGTGTGCCGGGAAGCCAAGTAAAGCTGTCCTGCATTCGGCCCACAAGACGGGTGCGGCGGGCCTCGTCCCCGGCAGGCCAGATCAGGGTGAACCCTTTGATCTCTCCGTCCCGCAGCCAGACCCGCGTTTGCGAAATCTTCTGCGTCCCCTCGCCGATCAGCGTGAAGCTATCCCCCTCCAGGCTGCGCAGACCCGTTTCTGGCACAATTTCAAGGGTTTGCATGATGTCGTAGAGCCCCGCCAGGGTGCCGCGATCGCCCTCTTGGCTGATCAGCAGAACCCGGGCCTCGATCTCACCCACGGCGTTGAAATGCGCGAAGGGCGGCTCGTAACGCTCGAATGTAACGACCGCAGTGGGCAATTCCATGGCAATGCCGGTGGCATTGTCGCGCAGGATCTCAAGACCGAGCCCATCAAACACCGCATTGTATTGGCGCAGCAATTCGGCGCGCTGCCGGGTGGTGAGAATGCCCGTTGTGTCAAAGCCGTTCTGTGTCTGCCAGCGCGCCATCGCGGCGCGGGTGCCTTGTCCAAAGGCCGCATCAATCGCGCCGTCATAGACACCGGCCCACGCCATCGCCACTTGTACATCAGCACGCTCGTCACGGGTGAGACGGCTCTCGCTCGCGCGGGCCTCAGACGGGGTCTCATCCGCAGGCGCTGGTGTGGGGACAGGTTCCGGCGCAGAGTCCAGCGATACAACAGGCGGGCTATCGGGAATGGGTACTGCGGGCACGGTCGGTTGCGCGAGCAGGTTCGCGCCAATCGGCCAGAATTGTTGCTGATAATCGCGGCTCTCCGCGATGTAGCTGTCGCGCGCGATCACGCCCTCTGCCCGGTAGACCTGTAATACGCGCTCGGCCTCGTCGCGCCGGTAGGGGCCAAGTGCTATCGCATACCAGCCGCGACCGAGTGAAAACCCGTTCACATCGGCCAGTGTCGCTGCATAGCGGCGGGTTGCGATTTGTGCTTCGTTGAGGCTCGGCTGGGCCTCAATCTGGACCCAGACCACGTCCTCCTGTGCCTGTACTGCGGGAGCGGCCATGAATACCGCAAAGATGAACCCCAGAAAAAAACGCACCATCAGCTTCCCTAAATCGTGACATGTTGCGGTCATTAAGACCTTTTGGGCGTTTTAACAAAATTGCCGGGCGATGCACTCGAAATATTTGGACCGGGCCGAGGCGTGTTGCGCGTCAAACGTCCGATTGACCCCGCCCCGCACCCGGCCTAGGTAGGGGCGGCAAATCAGGGGCAGCATTGGGGTCAGGCATGAGCGACACCACCGAAAAACCGCGCAGCTTTCAGGAGATTATCCTGCGGCTTCAGGCCTATTGGGCCGCTCAGGGCTGTGCCATGATGCAGCCCTATGATATGGAAGTGGGGGCGGGCACCTTTCACCCTGCGACCACGCTGCGCTCCTTGGGGTCGAAACCTTGGGCCGCGGCCTATGTGCAGCCCTCGCGCCGCCCCACCGATGGGCGCTATGGCGAGAACCCCAACCGCTTGCAGCATTATTATCAGTATCAGGTGCTGATCAAACCCAGCCCACCCAATTTGCAGGATCTTTATCTTGGCAGCCTGCGCGCCATCGGCATCGACATGGCGCTGCATGACATCCGCTTTGTCGAGGATGACTGGGAAAGCCCCACGCTGGGCGCTTGGGGGCTTGGCTGGGAGGTCTGGTGCGACGGCATGGAAGTGTCGCAGTTCACCTATTTTCAGCAGGTCGGCGGGCATGATTGCGCGCCGGTGTCGGGCGAATTGACCTATGGTCTCGAGCGTCTCGCGATGTATGTGCTGGGCATTGATCACGTGATGGACATGCCCTTCAACGATCCCGCCGCCCCCATTCCGCTTAAATATGGCGATGTCTTTCGCCAGACCGAAGAAGAATACAGCCGCTGGAATTTCGACGTGGCCAATACCGACGTGCTCCTGCGCCACTTTGAAGAGGCCGAGGCCGAATGTCAGGCGATCCTCGCGCAAGAGGCCGTGGACCCCAAGACCGGCAAACGCATCATCATGGCGCATCCGGCCTATGACCAATGCATCAAGGCCAGCCATCTCTTCAACCTGCTTGACGCGCGCGGTGTCATCTCTGTGACCGAGAGGCAGGCTTATATCGGCCGCGTCCGGGCGCTGGCCAAACTCTGCGCCGATGCCTTTGTGCAGACTGACGCAGGGGGGCAGGCGGCATAATGGGCAAGATATTGGCGGGGGCGATCTTGATCACGGCATTGGTGGCTGGTGCGGCCATGTATTATCTCCAAGTCTACCACTTCTACGAAGAGGTGGCGGCGGATGGCACCAACGATGTGGTCCTGACCTCCTTGGTCACGGGCGCGCCCGAACCGGTGCTCTATGAGAATTTCACCGCCATCGACGCCAGCAGCAGCCCGATCCGCTACCGCGCCTGTTTCACCACCGCGATGAGCCATGCGATGCTGAGCGAGACCTATGAGATGTACGAGCGGGCAGAGCCGCTGACTGCACCTTCATGGTTTGATTGCTACGACGCCCAAGCCATAGGCCAAGCGCTGGAAGAGGGTAGCGCGCTTGCCTTTCTGGGCCAGCGTGACGTGATTTACGGCGTGGACCGCGTGGTCGCTATCACAGAGGACGGGCGCGGCTATGTCTGGCACCAGATCAACCGCTGCGGCGAGGTGGTGTTTGATGGCCAGCCCGCCCCCGTCGATTGTCCCGAACCGCCCCAAGGATACTGAGCCATGCCTGACCTCTTGATCGAACTCTTCTCCGAGGAAATCCCGGCGCGCATGCAGACGAAGGCCGCCGACGACCTGCGCGCGCGGCTGACCGAAGCGCTGGTCGAGGCCGGGCTGACCTATGCGGGCGCTGCGGCGTTTTCCACGCCTCGGCGTCTGGCGCTGACCGTGCAGGGGCTGACCGGCCAGAGCCCGACCACCCGAGAGGAGCGTAAAGGTCCGCGTGTCGACGCACCCGAAAAGGCAATCGAGGGGTTTCTGCGCGGTGCGGGGCTTACTCGTGAACAGCTCGAAATCCGCGACGAGAAAAAGGGTCAGGTCTATTTCGCCACGATCACCAAGCCCGGACGCGCGGCGGCTGAGATCGTCGCCGAGGAACTCGACAAGATCATCCGCACGTTCCCCTGGCCCAAGTCGATGCGTTGGGGCGCAGGCAGCTTGCGGTGGGTGCGCCCGCTCCATTCCATCCTCTGCATCCTGACCGATGAGGCGGGCGAGGTGACGGTCGTTGATCTCGACGTCGACGGCATCCGCGCGGGTAATTCGACCGAGGGGCATCGCTTCATGGGGGTAGGGCGCTTTGCCGTGACCTCTTTTGATGATTACCGCACCAAGCTGCGCCGCGCGCATGTCATTCTGGAAGCCGAGGAACGCGCGCAACAGATCTGGCAAGAGGCCAGCAATCAGGCTTTTGCCTCTGGTTTGGAACTGGTCGAGGATAGCGGGCTTCTGGCCGAGGTGGCGGGGCTGGTGGAATGGCCCGTGGTGCTGATGGGGCGGATTGACGAGGCGTTTCTGTGCCTGCCGCCCGAGGTGTTGCAAACCTCGATGAAAGAACATCAAAAGTTTTTCTCGGTGAAGAACCCCAAGACAGGCCGGATCGAACGCTTTGTGACCGTTGCCAATGTCGAGACCGCCGATCAGGGCGCGACCATTCTGGCGGGCAATCAAAAGGTGCTGGCGGCGCGGCTGTCGGATGCGAAATTCTTTTGGGAAAATGACCTGCGCAAGGTGCAGGCTGAGGGGCTGGAGGGGATGGGCGCAGGGCTGGCGCATGTCACCTTCCACAACAAGCTGGGATCACAGGCAGACCGGATCGCCCGTATCGCGGCACTCGCGCGCGAAATTGCGCCGCATGTGGGGGCCGATGCCGATTTGGCGGAACAGGCGGCAAAGGTGGCCAAGGCCGATCTGCAATCCGCCATGGTCGGCGAATTCCCCGAATTGCAGGGGTTGATGGGGCGGTATTATGCTGCGGCGGCGGGGCTGCGCGCTGAGGTGGCGGCGGCCTGCCAAGAGCATTATTCGCCCCTCGGGCCCGGCGACGCCGTGCCAAGCGCGCCGGTGTCGGTGGCCGTGGCGCTGGCCGACAAGATCGACACATTGTGCGGCTTCTGGGCGATTGACGAGAAACCGACGGGCTCGAAAGACCCCTATGCTCTGAGGCGTGCGGCCTTGGGGGTTATTCGTATCGCTCTGAACAATGACCTGCGTTTGTCCCTGATGCGCTTGATCGACACGCAACTCTTGCGGCAAAAGATGAACTTGTATCGTCACAAGGCCACTCAGGGTGAAATCGACACACTCGAAGAGGTGCTGGAAGAGATTGCTGATCATGGCCTGTTCGGGGCGGCCTATCACGCGGTTCTGGACCGTCTGCGGCAGAGCGGTGAGGCTGAGCAATGGGAAGGCACGCTCGTGTCGGAGTTGGGACGCGCTGTTCCTGAGTTCTCGTCGGACCTCCTCTCCTTTCTCCATGACCGCCTCAAGGTCCATCTGCGGGACGAAGGCATCCGCCACGACGTGATTGATGCCTGCCTTGCCATGCCGGGAAATGACGACCTCACGCTCTTGGCCCACCGTGCCCGCGCGCTTAGTGATTTCCTCAAGACCGATGATGGCGAGAACCTGTTGCAGGGCTTCAAACGGGCCAACAATATCCTCACCCAAGCCGAGGAAAAGGACGGGGTGGAATATTCCTATGGCGCGGATGTGAAATTTGCGGAAACGGATGAGGAAAAGGCGCTCTTTGCCGCCCTCGCCACTGCGGAACCCGCCATTGCCAGCGCGCTCAAATCCGAGGATTTCGCCGGGGCGATGGGGGCCATGGCAGCCCTTCGCGCCCCCATAGACGCTTTCTTTACTGCCGTGCAGGTCAATGCCGAAAGCCAAGTCATCCGCCGCAACCGCCTCAACCTGTTGAGCAGCATTCGGCATATCTGTCTGCAAGCGGCTGACCTCACACGGATTGAAGGGTAAGAGCCGTCATCCTCGGGCCTGACCCGAGGACCTCTTGCCGCCTGAGATCCTCGGGTCAGGCCCGAGGATGGCGGCACCACCGCCCCATCCCAACCCCGTCATCCTTTCCCTTGCCTTGCGCGTCAGCGGGCGTATGGTGCGGTCAAAGGAAAGGTGCCGCAGTGCAGCAAGACGACAGCCATATCACCCTCATCACCCCTTCGGCCCCGGTGCAGCCCCACACCCACGGGGGGCGGGCGAAATGCCTGCAACGCCTCGTGCGGCTCGATCTGCCGGTGCCGTGCACCGTCGCGCTGTCGTTCGAGGCGGTGCACCGGATCGCGGCCGGCGAAGTGCCTGATATGCTGCGGTTTCTGGCTCCGTTCGGCGATGCGCCGCTCCTCTGTGTGCGCCCCTCATCGGAAGACCCCGATTGGGGTGGACCGGGGGCCGTTCTGAACATTGGCATCAACGATGCGCGGTTTGTCGAACTGTCGGACCGGATCGGCAAGCAGGCGGCGTCGGACATCTATCTGCGCTTTGTGCAGGCCTATGCGATCCATGTGGCGCGGCTGGACCCGGATGTGTTCGAGGATGTGTCCGAAGACCCGGTTCTGGGCCTCAGCCAAGCGCTCAAGGCCTATGAGGTCGAGGCCGAAGAGGAATTCCCCCAAGATCCCGGCAAGCAATTGACCGAGGTGCTGCGCTCTATGGCGCGGGCCTGGGAGGGGACCACCGCGCGGCTCTTGCGGCAGGCCAAGGGCGCGCCTGCCGATGCGGGGCTGGGCCTTGTGGTGCAGGAATTGGCGCTTGGGCTGGGGCAGGGGGAATGCGGTTCTGGCGTGATGCAACTGGTCAATGGTGTGACGGGTGCGCGCCAGATCATCGGACGCTACCTGAGTCAGAGCCAAGGGCGCGATGCGCTGAGCGGCGGCGTGGATGCGCTCTATCTGACGCGTGACCCGCGCGGTCCCTCGCTCGAGGAGCTGGCGCCAGACGCCTTTGCCGAGATCAGGACGCATACGGAATTGATGCGTACAAAGCTGCGCGAGGAAATGCAGGCTGAGTTCACCATCGAAAACGGCAAGGTCTGGATTCTCGACGGTCTACGGGTGCCACGCAACGGGCGCGCGGCGGTGGCCATTGCGGTGCGAATGGCCGAGGACGGGATCATTACCCGTGACGACGCGCTGATGCGGATCGAGCCGCGCTCGCTCAATGAATTGCTGCACCGTCAAGTGGACCCGAATGCGCCCCGTGATGTGCTGGCGCGCGGAATTGCCGCCAGTCCCGGCGCCGCCACGGGCCGGGTGGTGTTTTCCGCCGCCGAGGCGCAGGCGGGCCATTCGCGCGGCGAACCCTGCATCCTTGTGCGGCGTGAAACCAGCCCCGAGGATATTCGCGGCATGCATGCGGCGGTGGCCGTGCTGACCGAGCGCGGTGGCATGACCAGCCATGCAGCGGTGATCGGGCGCGGCATTGGCCTCCCCTGCGTTGTGGGGGCGTCAGAAATCCATTTCCAGACCCATCGCAAGCAATTGACCATGCCCGACCGTCGGGTGGTCAAGGCTGGGGATGTGATCACCATCGACGGCACCAACGGTTTGGTTCTGGCCGGAGAGACCCCGTTGCTCGAGGCCGCGCGGGATGAATCGTTTCAGACGCTGATGAGTTGGGCCGATGATGTGCGCGATATTGCGGTGCGGGCCAATGCCGACACTCCGGCCGATGCTGTGGTTGCGCGAAATTTTGATGCGCGTGGCATTGGGCTGTGCCGGACCGAGCACATGTTCTTTGACACCGAGCGGTTGACCGTGATGCGCGAGATGATCTTTGCCGATGGCAGCAAGGATCGCGCCGCCGTGCTCGAGCGGCTCTTGCCGATGCAGCGGGCCGATTTGGCGGATTTGTTCCGCATCATGCAAGGGCTGCCGGTCTGTATTCGCCTCTTTGATCCGCCGCTGCATGAATTTCTGCCGACCGACCGGGTGGGGCATTTGCAATTGGCCGAGGCGCTGGATCTGCCCTTGTCGGATGTGACACGGCGGGTTGAGGCGCTGAGCGAATATAATCCGATGCTGGGCATGCGGGGTGTGCGTCTGGGCATCACCGTGCCCGAGATCTACGACATGCAGGCACGGGCCATCTTTGAAGCAACGCTCGAGGCCAGCCGCGACGGTGCGCCGGTGGTGCCGGAGATCATGATTCCGCTGGTCAGTGCCAAGCGTGAGGTTGAACTGGTGAAAACCCGGGTCGATGCGGTGGCCGCGGCAGTGCGAAACGAGACTGGGCGCGATTTCACCTATCATCTGGGCGTAATGGTCGAGACGCCGCGCGCGGCGTTGCGTGCCGGTGAATTTGCGCCGTTGGTGTCTTTTCTCAGCTTTGGCACGAACGACCTGACGCAGATGACCTATGGGCTGTCGCGTGACGACGCAGGCCGGTTCATGTCGGAGTATGTCAAGCAGGGTGTCTATCCCGAGGACCCGTTCCACATGCTTGATGTCGATGGCGTGGGCGAGTTGCTCAAGATCGGGGCAGAGCGTGGGCGCGCGGCCAATCCTGACATCAGCCTGTCGATCTGCGGTGAGCATGGTGGCAACCCCGAATCAATCGCTTTCTGCCGGGATGCCGGATTCAACTATGTTTCCTGCTCTCCCTTCCGTGTTCCGGTGGCGCGACTTGCTGCCGCACAGCTGACCGTCAAAGACAAGATGCGGTAGTCAGAACCGCTGTTTGCGCAACATCAGACAAAGTCGAGGCGCTTTTTGCGACAGGAAAAGCCATAGGCGGGAACTTGCCGGTGGCTCGGGTGGACGCAACGGGCCTTTTTGTCTAGAGGGCGCGGATGCAGTGGACCATACGTCCATCGGCTTGGAGAAGATGTATGAGACGGATTGCACTCGCTGCGGCACTCGCAGTGTTGGCAGGTCCGGTCGTCGCAGACGCGCCCGTGACCCGATTGATGGAACAGGAAATGCGCGCATTGCGCGCGATCTCAGGTGACAGAATGGCGAGCTATTTGAGCCGCCCCGAGACCGAGATCAGCTATTCGAGCACATGGCTTGATCAGCAAAGCCCAGCCGAAGGCGGAGCAGAGTGGCGCTGTCTGGCAGAGGCGCTTTACTTTGAAGCCCGAGGTGAAAGCATCAAGGGACAGTTCGCGGTGGCCGAAGTCATCCTGAACCGGGTTGATGATCCCTCTTATCCCAATACAGTTTGCGGCGTGATCCATCAGGGAACCGGCCGAAAATATGAATGCCAATTTACCTACACTTGCGACGGGCATTCCGACGTCATTGCAGAGCGCGCCGCCTATCAGACCGTGGGCAAAGTTGCCCGGTTGATGGTCGATGGTGCCCCTCGCAGCCTGACCAGCGGAGCAACGCATTACCATACCCGCGCCGTCGCCCCGCGTTGGGCCCGGCAGTTTCCACGCACGGCCTCTATTGGCGTGCATCATTTCTATCGGCAACCGACGCGTCTGTCCTCGAACTGAGTGGGTTGAACAAGGAAATAGCTGACTTTCACGACAATCGCGGTTGACTCGGGCGCGCGCGTCGGTAAAAGGCAGGCTTCATGAGGTATTCACGGGTGATCCTATTGCCCGGCGCAGGAGATAACCAATGGCGAAGCCGACGACCATCAAGATCCGTCTGAACTCGACCGCGGGCACGGGCCATTTTTACGTGACCAAGAAGAACGCACGCACCATGACCGAAAAGATGACCGTACGAAAGTACGATCCCGTGGTGCGCAAGCATGTCGAGTACAAGGAAGGCAAGATCAAGTAAGATCCCCCTTTCAGACCAGACAGCCAAAGCCGCGCCAACCCGAGCGCGGCTTTTTCTTTTGGGGCGCTCCGGTGGCCGGTGATTTTACCGCAAGAGTGTCTCCCATGCCCCAGTTTCTGATCCGCCCAGTCTTTCCCGCCGATCATGCCGCGATCTCAGATTTGCTCCGTTCGGCCTACGGTCTGCAGATGCAACGCGTGTATCCCGAGGCATTGGTGCGCCAAGCCGTTCCCATTCTCACCCGCTCGGCACCGACGCTCCTGTTTGGCGGGCGGTACTATCTGGCTGAGGTGGGCGAGGATGTGCTGGGCATTGCGGGTTGGAGCGATATAAGCCCATTTGGTCGGACCTGCCCTCTGGGACATGCGCATCTGCGGCATCTGGCCGTTGCGCCGGATTGGCAGGGCCGGGGAATTGGCCGGGCTCTGCTGGAGCATCTCAAGGTGACGGCGGGCCGGGCAGGCGTGCATCGCCTGCATTGCCTCTGTCCTCTGAATGCCGTGCCATTCTGCACTGCAGGTGGGTTTCAGTCGATGGGTGAGGTGGTTCTGGGGCTCTCGCCGGAAGTGAGCCTGCCCGCTGCGCAGATGTGCCACGAGTTGGAGCAGGGAATTGCACCGCGACCGGAGGTAATTGAGGCTGGTGCGACTCTGTGACCTGTGTCAGGGTCTTGTCCGTGATGCGCGTTTCATTGAGCCCTTTTCCGCGATTGATTTTGGTCTTCGCCCTCAGTGTGGCGATGGCCGCTGTGGGCTTTGCGCACCGCGGCAATGACGAGCGGAGCATGGACCCGGACTACCTCGCCTTTGTGGCGGCGGGGGGCACGGCGCAGGATCTCTGTGAAGACCATGTGGCGCAAGACGGTCCGTCGGGGCATTCAAAGCATCAGGCGACAAACGGCTGCGAGGCCTGTCGTCTGGTCGATGGCGTGCTACTGCCGTCCGCAGAGATGCCCTGCACGGCCTGGCTCGCTCCGCGTATCGTGGATTTGCGGCCCGATGGCTCTCATGGTCTGCGACTGGCAAGGTCGAATGTCTTGCCACAAAGCCGCGCTCCGCCGCGCGTCTGATTATTCAAAACCCCAGCTCATTTCAAACTCTGCCCTCGCGTTAGAGGGCCATCTCTGATGGAGATATCCATGACGTCGATTGATCCGGCCTACACCCCTGCGCAGGCGCGCCCCGGGGTTAACAAGTTCTATTTTGCGGCGTGGCGCTGGCATTTCTATGCCGGTCTGTTCGTGATCCCGTTCTTCTGCATATTAGCCGTTACCGGCATGATGATGCTTTGGATTTCATGGGTGGACGGGCGTGATGGAGAACGCACGCCGGTGGTGCCGCAAGAGGTGGCGCTGTCCGTGTCGGTTCAGGCTGAGGGGGCGCTCAGCGCTATTCCCGGCGGCACGCTCAAACAATACGTGGCCCCGCGTCGCGATGATCTGGCCGCGATTTTCCGTGTCGATCTGGAGGGCGAGGCCAATATGGTCGTCGTCGATCCCTATACGGCGCAGGTGCTTGAGATTTTCCCGCGCCGCTCTGGCTGGTATGACTTTGCGGATGGAATTCACAGCGAGTTGATGCTCGGCGTGACCGGTGATCGCATGCTGGAAATTGCGGCCTCTCTCGGAATGGTTCTGATTGCCACGGGTCTGTATATGTGGTGGCCGCGAGACGCAGGCTGGCGTGCGGCACTGATCCCCACGTTTGGGCGTGGGCGGGCGCTCTGGCGGTCGCTGCATGGCGTTCTGGGCTTCTGGATTTCCATTGTTCTGGCGTTCTTTCTGGTCTCGGGCTTAGCTTGGGCAGGGATCTGGGGAGAAAAGATGGTGCAGGCCTGGAGCCAGTTCCCGGCCGAGAAATGGGACAACGTGCCGCTCTCGGACGATATTCATGCCAGCATGAACCATGATCGCAAAGAGGTGCCTTGGGCGTTGGAGCTGACACCAATGCCGGCCTCTGGTAGTCACGCGGGGCATGGCGGGGTTGATGTCGACGCCGGAACGGCGGTCGATATCGACACGCTGGATACTTTGGCGCGCGAGATCGGCTTTGACGCGCGGTATCAGCTCAACCTCCCCAGCGGAGAAAATGGCGTCTGGACGATCAACCGGGACTCGATGAATACCGATGATACCGATCCTACCAGCGACCGCACGGTGCATGTAGATCAATATACCGGCAATATCCTCGCCGATGTGCGCTATGCAGATTATTCGCTGGCGGGCAAGGCGATGGCGGTTGGGATCGCGCTTCATATGGGCACACTGGGGCTCTGGAGCGTGCTGGCCAATACGGTGTTCTGCCTCGCGGTGTTGTTTCTCTGCGTCAGCTCCGTGGTGATGTGGTGGAAACGTCGCCCCGCCGGGGCAGGTGGACGTCTCTCGGCACCGCCACTGCCCAAGGATATGCCGATGTGGCAGGGCGCTGTGCTGGTCGGTTTGGCGGTGTCGCTGGCCTTTCCGCTTGCGGGGGTGACGTTGATCACAGTGCTCGCACTCGACGCTCTGATCTTGTCTCGCTTGCCTGCCTTGCGACGATTGGTGAGTTGAGCGAGGACGCGCACCCTTGATCGTCACGACTTGGCAACAGCCACCACTCCAAGAACCCCGCCCATCAGGCGGGGTTCTGTCGTTTTGTAGGTCAGAAGAGGAGTTGATGTGGGAATGGATGGGACGGAGATGCTCTAATGTGAAAAATAAGCAGATTTTCGCGAATCACTCTGGGGGTTTTGAGTGCCTGTGCTTGGGTTTATCGGGTTTTTTAGGGTAAAGTTGTGGGACGAGATGGCTTCTAAGAGGAAAAGTTATTAATTTATTGGGAAACCACGGGACATTCTTTAGAAGAAGCACCTGCACATATATTGTTATTAAAGGAGTATTATGCACAATATACGGTAATAAATTGTGATGCTTTGCCACATGATGTTGTTTTCTGGGTGTGTTGGGAACTAGATGCTGTAGCGAGTATCGTAAAAAACCGTTGCCATGGGAGCATTTCCCATTGTATGAAGAATGCACGATGAGGACGGGATCACAGAGGGGCGCAAAGACCCCGAAAACTCCCAAGTCAGGTTTCATACAGGCCCCCGCTTTCATCGAATAAAGAGATCCGGCGCGCGAGCGAGCAGACATCCCCCCAGGTGGCGCGCGCAGTCGGACACCCCCCGCTAGGCGGGACGAGGGCGGCGGGTTGATCAGTGGCAGCAGATCAACCCGCCGTTTCGTGTCTCAGGGGTTCGATTTCAAGCTGGGGCGAACAAGAGGACCAACGGGACAGTGGGCCGGATATTTAGAGGCGAGAGCCTCCACAAGGTGGATGGAAAGGGCAGGGTATCAATCCCGGCCCTGTTTCGCCGTGTGATCGAGGCCTCAGACCCGAACTGGACCGACGGCCTCAATCCCGAACTGATCATCGTCTATGGCGACCATCGGCGGCGCTACCTTGAGTGTTATACCATTGAGGCGATGCAGGAGGTCGATGACAAGATCAATGCCCTGCCACGCGGGTCTATGGAACGTAAAATGCTGCAGCGGATGTTCCACGGACAGAGCTTTCCCACATCGGTGGATGAAACCGGGCGGCTGGTGCTGCCCGCCAAGCTGCGCAAGAAGATCGAGCTTGACGATGAGGCGTTCTTCATCGCGGCGGGCGATACGTTTCAAATCTGGAAGCCTGAGACCTACGACGCCGATGAATTGTCGAAAACCGAGAATTGGCTGGAAGAATTCCCCGAGGATTTCGATCCGCTGATCCTCTTGGATCAACCGAAAGGGGCGTAAGCCATGGCTGCTGCCGCCGCCCCTAGAAACACCGCCCCACATATCCCCGTTCTGCTGCGCCCGTTGCTTGCGGCGGTGGCGCCGGTGCGCGGCGTGTGGCTGGATGGCACGCTGGGGGCCGGGGGCTATGCGCGCGGGTTGCTTGAGGCGGGCGCGGATCAGGTGGTCGGTGTGGACCGCGACCCGCTGGCGTTGGAGATGGCGCGGGAGTGGGGAGCGGAGTATGGCGACCGGCTGCGGTTGGTGCAGGGCAATTTCGCGCAGATGGATGACTATGCCGCGGACCTAGACGGTGTTGTGCTCGATCTGGGGGTGTCTTCGATGCAGTTGGATCGGGCGGAGCGGGGCTTTTCGTTTATGAGGGATGGTCCGCTTGACATGCGGATGAGTCAGGATGGGCCTACTGCGGCAGATTTGGTGAACACCACGGATGAGGCGGAACTCGCTGATATCCTTTATCTTTATGGCGAGGAACGGGCGAGCCGCCGGATCGCGCGGGCCATTGTCAAGGCGCGTGAAGTCACCCCGATCGAGTCGACGCTGCAACTGACGGGCATTGTCGAGCGCTGTTTGCCGCGTTCCAAGCCGGGGCAGGCGCATGTGGCTACTCGGAGTTTTCAGGCGATACGGATTGCTGTGAATGACGAATATGGATCTCTTATCGAGGGCTTAGAGGCAGCCGAGCGGGCGTTGAGGCCCGGCGGGCAGTTGGCGGTGGTGACGTTTCACTCCATCGAGGACAGAATGGTCAAGAGATTCATGCAGTTACGCTCTGGCGGCGGTGGCACCGGCAGCCGCCACGCGCCTGAGATAGAGCGTGAGGAACCGCAATTTTCCCTCAAATCGCGCAAGGCGATCGGGCCGGATGACGACGAACTGGCCGTCAATCCGCGCGCCCGGTCGGCCCGACTGCGCGTGGCGGTCCGTACGGATGTGCGGGCTGGACGTACGGAACGGTCACAGCTTGGGATGCCCATGTTGAAAGGAGAGCGATGATGCGCAGTCTGATTTGTGTTTTGACCGCGCTCTCGGTCATCGGTTTGGCGTTTTGGGCGTATCGCGAGAATTACCGGACCCAAGAGGCGCAGGCGCAGGCGCAGGCATTGCAGCGCGGCATTGGCGAGGCGCGCGCGCGGCTTCGGGTGCTCAATGCCGAATGGGCCTATCTCAACCGGCCAGACCGGCTGATGGATCTGGTGGAGTTGAACTACGACAAGCTGGGTCTTTTGCCCTTGCAACCCTATCAGTTCGGTCGGGTGGATCAGGTGGCCTTTCCCAAGCCGGTCGAAGTGCCGATCACCAATCCTGTTGATGTCTCGAACATGGAGCAGTTCCCATGATCCGCACCCCCCTGCGCCCGTTGGCGCGTATTCTGGAGGCCCGCAATCGTGGCGAGAATCCCGACGCCATCGAGCGCGAGAATATCCGCCTGCGGCATGAGGAGATGCGCGACCGGGCGCGACGTCGTGCCGAGGGGCGGCTTTTGGTTCTGTCTGCCGTGTTCTTTGTGGCCTTTGCCGTTGTCGGCGGACGGATGGCGGTTCTGGCGGGAACCGAGCCGGCGGAACCGGCGACCAGCGTTGCCGGATCGCAGATATTCGCACAGCGCGCGGATATAGTGGACCGCGAGGGGCGCATTCTTGCCACCAATTTCGACACGCATAGCCTCTATGCGCAGCCGCAAATGATGGTTGATCCGGCCCATGCCGCCGACCGGCTGGTCGAGATTTTTCCCGATCTCGAGCGGGAAAGGCTGATCAAGGATTTCACGGGTCCGCGTAAATTCCTGTGGATCAAGAAGAAGCTGAGCCCCGAGCAAAAGCAGGCGGTGCATGATATCGGTGAGCCGGGTCTGTTGTTTGGCCCACGCGAAATGCGGCTCTATCCCAACGGGCGGCTGGCGGCACATGTGCTGGGCGGCACCAGTTTTGGCCGTGAGGGGGTGCATGCCGCCGAATTGGTTGGAGTAGCCGGTGTTGAGCGGCATCAGGACGCGCGGTTGCGCGATCCGGCGCAGGCGCATGAACCGCTTGTTCTGTCGCTCGATCTGAGTGTGCAGGCGGCGATGGAGCGGGTGCTCTATGGTGGCATGAAGATCATGAACGCCAAGGGCGCGGCGGGTATCCTGATGGATGCAAAGAGCGGCGAGGTGGTGGCGGTGGCCTCGCTTCCGGATTTTGATCCCAATGATCGTCCCGCGCTGCCGACATCCGGCAGTCCCAGTGACAGCCCGCTCTTCAATCGGGCGGTGCAGGGGGTTTATGAGCTGGGCAGCACGTTCAAGGTGTTTCCGATTGCGCAGGCGATGGAGCTGAAACTTGTCACGCCGGACTCGATCGTCAACACCAAGAGCCCGATGCAATGGGGCAAGTTCCGGATACGGGATTTCAAGAATTACGGACCGGAATTGAGCGTCACCAAGGTGATCGTCAAATCTTCGAACGTGGGCACCGCGCGCATCGCGCTGGAAATCGGGGCCAAGCGGCAGCGCGAATTTCTCGATCAGCTTGGGTTCATCGACCCTGTGCAGTTGGAGATTGCCGAAGCCTCGGGGAGCACGCCGCTCTTGCCGAAGAACTGGTCAGAGTTGTCGACCATGACGATCTCTTACGGGCATGGTCTGTCGGTCAGTCCGATGCATCTGGCGGCCGGCTATGCAACGATTGCCAATGGCGGGCGTCGGGTGACGCCGACGCTTTTGCGCGATCCGACCCGCGCGCCGGGCGAGCGGGTGATGTCCGAAGCGACATCCGCCGCCATGCGCAAGATGCTGCGGCAGGTCGTGTCCGAGGGCACGGCAAGCCTTGGCGAGGTGCCCGGCTATGCGGTGGGGGGCAAGACCGGCACCGCCGACAAGCCCAAGGAACGCGGGGGCGGGTATTACAAGGACAAGGTCATCTCTACCTTTGCCAGCATGTTTCCGGCGCATGACCCGAAATATGTGCTGGTGGTCACGCTGGATGAGCCGGTCGAGACCTCTGGGGATGAGCCCCGCCGCACAGCGGGGTGGACCGCTGTGCCAGTGGCCGCTGAAATCATACGTCGCGTAGCGCCTTTGCTTGGGCTGCGACCCGAGATTGAACCCGGCCCGCTTGCTGCTATAAGCCTGACATCGAATTAAGCCGGAACGGGGCAGTGCGGTGGGGCAAATCAGAACATTGGCGGCATTGGGATTAACAGCCCAAGCCGGACGGCAGGCTGACATCACGGGCTTGGCGGTGGACAGCCGCGAGGTAAAGCCCGGCTATCTCTTTGCCGCTTTGCCGGGGACCAAGGTGCATGGCGCCGAGTTCATTCAATATGCGTTGCGGCAAGGTGCGGGTGCGATTCTGACCGATGCCATCGGCGCGCGGTTGGCGCAGGACTTTCTCAGCCTGAGCGATGCGGCGCTCGTGGTGGCCGAAGACCCGCGTCAAACGCTGGCCTTTGCCGCTGCGTTATGGTTCGGCGCGCAGCCCGAGACGATGATTGCCGTAACCGGCACCAATGGAAAGACATCCGTCGCCACCTTTACCCGGCAGATCTGGGAGCGGCTGGGTTTTGATGCGGTCAATCTGGGCACGACGGGGGTCGAGGGAGCCTATAGTGCGCCCCTTGGCCATACTACGCCCGAACCGATCACCCTGCACCGTATGCTGGCGAAATGCGAGTTGGCGGGTGTGACCCATGCCGCGATGGAGGCGTCGTCGCATGGATTGGCGCAGAGGCGTTTGGACGGCGTGCATCTGGTGGCGGCAGGATTCACCAATTTCACGCAGGATCACTTGGATTATCACGCCAGCTTTGACGAATATTTCGCAGCCAAGGCGGGGCTCTTCGCCCGCGTTTTGCCCGAGGACGGGGTTGCGGTGATCAATATCGACGATTCCCGAGGGGCCGAGATGGCGGCGATTGCCACCGAACGCGGGCAGGATCTCATCACCGTCGGGCGCGAGGTCGGGGCCGATCTGCGCCTGAAGGCGCAGCGGTTCGATGCCACGGGGCAGGTGTTGCGGTTTGAGTGGGAAGATGAGGTGCATCAGCTCCGCCTTGATCTGATTGGCGGGTTTCAGGCGGAGAATGTCCTCTTGGCCGCCGGGCTGGCGATCGGGGCCGGGGCCGATGCCGAGCGCGTATTCGAAACTCTGCCGGGAATGAAGACGGTGCGCGGGCGCATGCAGCTGGCTGCAACGCGGGACACTGGTGCGGCGGTGTTCGTGGATTACGCGCATACGCCGGATGCCGTGGCCACCGCGATCAAGGCGCTGCGTCCGCATGTCATGGGGCGGCTGATTGCGATCGTGGGCGCGGGCGGCGACCGGGACCGCGCCAAGCGGCCCTTGATGGGGCAGGCGGCGGGCACCTATGCCGATCTGGTGATCGTGACCGATGACAACCCGCGCTCTGAGGACCCGGCGAGTATCCGGGCGGCGGTGATGCAGGGCTGTCCGGGGGCGTCCGAAGTGGGCGACCGGGCCGAGGCGATCCTGCGCGGGGTGGATGCGCTGGGGCCGGGGGATGCGCTCTTGATCTGTGGCAAGGGCCATGAGACCGGGCAGGTCGTGGGCGAGGATGTCTTGCCCTTTGACGATGCGGAGCAGGCGAGTTTGGCGGTGACGGTCTTGGACGGGGGGCGGATATGAGCCTCTGGTCGGCGCAGGAGGCCGCTGCGGCCACAGGGGGGCGGGTGACGGGCGACTGGCAGGTGTCGGGCGTGTCGATCGACACGCGCACGTTGCAACGCGGTGATCTCTTCGTGGCGCTGAGTGCGGCGCGCGACGGGCATGAGTTCGTAGCCCAAGCGCTGGCCAAGGGGGCGGCGGCGGCATTGGTGAGCCATGTGCCCGAAGGGGTTGGAGGTGATGCGCCGCTCCTGCTCGTGGCGGATGTGCAGGCGGGGCTGGAGGCCTTGGGCCGCGCGGGTCGGGCGCGCAGCCGGGCGAAGGTGGTGGCTGTGACCGGATCGGTCGGCAAGACCTCGACCAAGGAGATGTTGCGCGACGTGCTGAGACATCAGGGCCGTACGCATGCGGCGGAGGCCAGTTACAACAATCATTGGGGGGTGCCGCTCACGCTGGCGCGGATGCCGGTCGATACGCAGTTTGCCGTGATCGAGATCGGCATGAACCATCCCGGTGAAATCGCGCCTCTGGCGCGGATGGCGCGGCCGCATGTGGCGGTCATCACCACGGTGGCGGCGGCGCATCTGGAGGCGTTCGAGGATATTGAAGGCATCGCCCGCGAGAAGGCCAGCATTTTTGAGGGGCTGGAGCCGGGCGGCGTGGCGGTGATCAATGCCGATATCGCAACGGCGCCGATCCTGCGGGCCGAGGCCGTGCGCCATGCTGCGCGGATCCTCAGCTTTGGCACCGCGCGGGGCGCGCATCATCGCCTGCTCAACGTCGAACTGCATGACCGTGTCACCGTGGGCCACGCCCGCGCCTGGCGCTCGCCGCTGGTCTACAAGGTCGGTGTGCCGGGCCGGCATTTCGCGATGAACGCGTTGGCTGTGCTGGCGGTGGTGCAGGTTCTGGGCTGTGACCGGGCCGTGGCGATGGCCGATCTGGCAGGCTGGGCCCCGCCTGCCGGGCGCGGCACCCGCGAGGAGCTTGTGCTTGATCTGGCCAGCGATGGGATGAGCATTGATCTGATCGACGACGCATTCAACGCCAATCCGACCTCGATGGCCGCAGCACTCGAGGTTCTGGCGGCGGCGCAGCCGCGCGATGGTGTCGGGCGCGTGGCCCGTGGGCGGCGTATTGCAATTCTGGGCGATATGTTGGAATTGGGCGCGGATGAAGTGGCGATGCACGCCGGATTGGCCGATTTGCCATATATGGCGCAGATCGACGAAATCCATTGCGTGGGGCCGCGCATGCGCGCGCTCTGGGAGTTGTTGTCCGAGGGCCGGCAGGGCCGCTGGGCCGCGACCGCCGAGGATCTCGCGGCGCAGGCGCACCGACTGATCGATGCGGGTGATGTTGTGTTGGTGAAGGGTTCCAAGGGGAGCCGGGTGAGCCTTGTGGTCGAGGCGCTGCGGCGCGCGGGCCGAGTGGCAGAGGAAGGATAGCGAAATGCTCTATTGGCTGACCATCTGGTCGGATGGCGGGGATTTCTTCAATCTCTTCCGCTACATCACGTTCCGTGCGGGCGGAGCCTTTATGACGGCGCTGATCTTTGGGTTCCTGTTCGGGCCACCCCTGATCCTTGTACTGCGCAAGCGGCAGGGCAAAGGGCAACCCATTCGCAGCGACGGGCCGGAGGGGCATTTTTCCAAGGCGGGCACACCCACTATGGGAGGGCTCTTGATCGTGGGTGCGCTCTTGACCTCGACCTTGCTCTGGGCGCGGTTGGACAATCCCTATGTCTGGCTGGTGCTGTTCGTCACGGTGGCCTTTGGCCTGATCGGATTTGCCGACGATTACGCCAAGGTGAGCAAGCAGAACGTCAAGGGCGTTTCGAGCAAGGCGCGGTTGGGGTTGGGCTTTGTGATCGCCTTTATCGCGGCCTACTGGGCCGGGCTGCATCATCCTACTGAATTGCAATATCAATTGGCGCTGCCGGTCTTCAAGGATGTGCTGGTCAACATGGGGTTCTTGTTCATCCCCTTTGCGATGTTCGTGATCGTCGGGGCGGCCAATGCGGTCAATCTCACCGATGGTCTGGACGGTTTGGCGATTATGCCGGTGATGATCGCCTCGGCCGCGCTGGGCGTGATTGCCTATACCGTGGGTCGGGTTGATTTCACCGATTATCTGGGGCTGCATTATGTGCCGGGCACAGGGGAGATCCTGATCTTTGTCGCCGGTCTGGTGGGCGGCGGTCTGGGGTTCCTATGGTATAATGCGCCGCCTGCGGCGGTCTTTATGGGCGATACCGGATCATTGGCGCTGGGCGGGGCATTGGGTGCGATTGCGGTGGCGACCAAGCATGAGCTGGTGCTGGGCATCGTCGGCGGGCTCTTTGTGGTCGAAGCGCTGTCGGTCATCATTCAGGTGCTCTATTTCAAACGCACCGGCAAGCGGGTGTTCCTGATGGCGCCGATCCATCACCATTACGAGAAAAAGGGCTGGGCGGAGCCGCAGATCGTGATCCGGTTCTGGATTATCGCGCTTATTCTGGCGATGGTCGGGTTGGCGACGCTGAAACTGCGGTGAGAAGAGAGCGGGGTGGGGTCTGAAGGGGCCTTTCGTCTGCCACTCGCGCGGAACAAAGGCGCGAAGCGCCGCCGCGCGATCGCTGGGCCGTCCCGCGGCCTAGCGATTTGGAGGCGTCGCGCAACGCTTAGGAGTTATACGGCCTTCTCGGGCATAAACTGGCAGTTCCCATGGTCGCATCGCTAGTCCCCGGCCCAGCGACCGCGCGGCTCATCGCTTGGGGCGAAGTCAGCAACAGCCCCCTTCTCTCAAACCGGCCTCTGCCCGCCGATCTTGAGCGTCAGATCTGCTGCGGCTTCGGCCACTTGACGTCCGATCGCGCTGAGGCGGGCGTCCGGCAGGCGGGCGGCAAGGCCCGAGACCGAGATGGCACAGACCGCCTCGGCCTGAGGCGACCAGACCACGGCGGCAAGGCAGCGCAGGCCGGTCACATGTTCTTCGTCATCGAGCGCATAGCCTTGGGCGCGGATGCGTTTGATGTCGACCATGGCAGTGCTCAGGCTGCGGTGCGAACGCTTGGTCATCGGATGAAACCCGGTCCGCGCCACGAAATCCGCAATATCGGCGTTTGGCCAAGTCGCGAGAATCGCCTTGCCCATGCCGGAGCAAAAGGCAGGCACGCGCCCGCCCGGTGGCGAGATGGCGCGCATGATTTCACGGCTTTCGACCTGTGAGAGGGTGACAAGCTCATCCTGATCGAGAATCCCGAGATTGGCGGTCTCGCGCGTGGCATCGCGCAAGCGGCGCAGGAGCGGCAAGGCCGGGGCCACGAAATTATGCCGCCGGGAAAACGCCGCCCCCACCGAAAAGGCACCACGCCCCACATGCCAGAGCGCGCGGTCGGAATCGAACTGGGCGAAATGCTGTAACTCCAGGGTGGTCAACAACCGATGCGTGGTCGAGACCGCCAAGCCTGCCAGACGGGCGAGGTCCGACACCCGTGCGCCTTCGTCCTGCTGGCTGAGAAGTTGCAGCAGGCGCAGCGCGCGGGCGACGGATTGAACGCCTTGGGATTGAGGGTCTGACATGTTCGGTATACCTTTCCATACAATGGAAAACATTTTTCCCGTCCTTACAAGTACAGTGCCGCTGAAGTAGCTGCAAATCCAATGAATTTCCTGATTTTCGGAAGGGACGACCATGACCACATATGTTGAGCGTCACGGCCTGAGCGTGGCGGCACCGCTGGCCCGCCTGATCGAGGACGAGGTAGTGTTGGGGCTGAGTGCTGACGCATTCTGGTCGGGCTATGCCGCACTCCTGCGGGATCTGGCCCCGAAGAACGCGGCGCTTTTGGCCAAGCGCCGCGAGTTGCAGGTGCAGATTGACGGCTGGCACCGGGCGCGGCGCGGGCAGCAGTTTGACGGGGCGGCGTACCGCGAATTCCTGACCGAGATCGGCTACCTTGTGCCGGAACCGGAGGCGTTCGAGCTGGGCACGCAGAACGTTGATGCAGAGATTGCGCAGGTGGCCGGGCCGCAATTGGTCGTGCCGGTGATGAATGCGCGCTTTGCGCTCAATGCCGCGAATGCGCGGTGGGGTAGTCTTTATGATGCGCTCTATGGCACCGATGCGATTTCCGGCACGGCGCAGGGGCCGGGCTATGACGCTGTGCGCGGCCGCCAGGTGATTGCATGGGCGCGGGCGCATCTCGACAAGGTTGTGCCACTGGCTGCCGGGTCCTGGGCGGATGTTGACGCCTTGGAGGTGGACGGCGGGTTGCGTGTCACGGTCGGAGGCCAAGTGACTGGGCTGGCGGATGCGGCGCAGTTTGCGGGCCATACCGAGGGCGGCAGTGTGATGCTGCGCGTCAACGGGTTGATGATCGAGATCGTGATTGATCCTGCCTCGGCGATTGGTCGCGATGATCCGGCAGGCATTGCCGATGTGCGGATCGAGAGCGCGCTGACCGCTATACAGGATTGCGAGGATTCGGTGGCGGCGGTGGATGCCGACGACAAATGCGTGGTCTATGGCAATTGGCTGGGCCTGATGCGCGGCGATCTGGAAGAGCGGTTCGAGAAGGGTGGGCGTTTGTTGACCCGGCGGCTCAACCCGGATGTGAGCTATATTGATCCAGAGGGGCAAGAGGTGGTGCATCCCGGGCGTGCGCTGATGCTGGTGCGCAATGTGGGTCTCTTGATGACCACCGATGCGGTGCTGCTGGAGGGCAAGGAAACGCCCGAGGTGATGCTGGATGCAGCCGTCACGGTCGCGGCGGCGATGCATGATCTGGCGCGGGGCGCGGCGGGCAACTCGCGGGTGGGATCGGTTTATATCGTCATTCCCAAGCTGCATGGGCCGGAGGAATGCGCCTTTGTCGATACGCTCTATGGGCGGGTCGAGGAGATGCTGGGGCTGCCGCGCAATACGGTCAAGCTGGGCGTGATGGACGAGGAGCGGCGGACCTCGGCCAACCTCATGGCCTGTATCAAGGCGGTCAAGGATCGCTGCGTCTTCATCAACACCGGGTTTCTGGACCGCACCGGCGACGAGATCCACACCTCGATGCAGGCGGGGCCGGTCATTCCCAAGGGCGAGATGCAAAAGGCGATCTGGCTTGCGGCCTATGAGGCCGGGAATGTCGATGCGGGCCTTGCGGCGGGCATGACGGGGCGCGGTCAGATCGGCAAGGGCATGTGGGCCAGACCCGATGACATGGCCGATATGCTGGAGGTCAAGATCGCGCATCCCAAGGCCGGGGCCAATACCGCCTGGGTGCCGTCGCCCACGGCGGCGACGTTGCATGCCACGCATTATCACCAAGTTGATGTGGCGGGGCTGCAAGCGGCGTTGAAGGGCCGGGATCGTGCATCACGCGCTGAATTGCTGACGCCGCCGATGATGGTGGGGCGGAACCTGTCGGGCGAGGAAGTGCGGCGCGAGTTGGACAATTCCTGTCAGTCGATCTTGGGCTATGTGGTGCGCTGGGTCGATCAGGGCATTGGCTGTTCCAAGGTGCCGGACATCAACGATGTGGCGCTGATGGAGGATCGGGCAACCTTGCGCATTTCGTCGCAATATCTGGCCAACTGGTTGATCCATGGCATATGCTCGGCCGAAGAGATCGACGCGTCACTGCGGCGGATGGCCCCCAAGGTGGATGCGCAGAACGCGCAGGATCCGGCTTACCGCCCGATGGCCCCCGATTTCGACGGGGCGGCGTTCAAGGCGGCGCGGGATCTGATCTTTGAGGGGGCAAAGCAGCCCTCGGGATATACAGAGCCGCTGCTGCATGCGGCGCGGCGTGGGGTCAAGGCGGCATAAGGGGCTAGGCCATGATGACAGTGAAACGGCTCGATCTGGCGGATGCCGGGGTGCTCTTGGCGGGCGCGCGCGCCAAGGCGGTGGAGGTGGGCGTGCCGATGTGCATCGCCATCACCGACGAGGGCGGCAATCTGGTGGCCTTCGAGCGGATGGATGGCGGCAAGGTGACGTCGATCACCATCGCCATCGACAAGGCGTTCACCGCTGCCGGGGCCAAGAAGGCGACGCATGAATATGGTGAGGTCAGCCAGCCGGGCAAGCCGGTCTACGGCATCGCCTCGGCCATTGGCGGGCGGCTGATGGTGGTGGGCGGTGGTCTGCCGGTGCTGGTGGACGGCGAGGTCGTGGGCGGCATCGGCGTGAGTTCAGGCACGCCGATGCAGGACCGCGAGGTCGCCGAGGCCGGGATCGCGGCGTTTCTGGCGAAGCTCTAAACTTCGGCGGGGGCCACGGCCTGCTGAAAATTTGTAAAGAACTGCGCGGCGAGCTTTTTCGCCGTGCTTTGAATGAGGCGGCTGCCCAATTGCGCGAGCTTGCCGCCAATGTCTGCACGGGCGGTGTAGCGCAGGGTGGTCACGCCCTCCTCTTCGGTCAGGGTCACATCCGCGCCGCCCTTGGCATGGCCTGCGGCCCCGCCATTGCCCTGACCCGTGAGGGAAAACGCATCCGGCGCGCCGGTGGTGTCGAGCGTGACGGTGCCGGTAAAGCGCGCCTTGACCGGGCCGATCTTGAGCACGACGCGCGCTTCCAATTCCGTATCGGAATGTTTGATCAGTTCCTCGCAGCCCGGAATGCTCTGACGCAGGATCTCGGGATCGTTGAGGGCGGCATAGACGCGGGATTTGGGCGCGTTGAGGGTGATTTCGTCGGCGAGGTCCATGGGGGTCTCCTTGATTTAAACGGGGGATTTCAGCTCTGGCGCTGGCCCTGGCGGCGGTGCTGGACGATCTGGGCCAGAATTGAGAGCGCGATTTCCTCGGGGGTGACAGCGTTGATCGCAAGGCCCGCTGGGGACTGGATACGCGCGAGCGCCTCCGGGGTGGCGTCAAGCCGCGCCGCGAGGGTGGCGAATTTGCGGCGGCTGGCGACAAAGCCGATATAGTCGGCCTCAGAGGCCAGCGCCGTGCGCAGCGCGTCGAGATCGCCCGCGCCCTGGGTGGCGATAACCACCATGCGGGCGCGGGTGGCGGCGGGCTGGGGGCTTGGCTCTGTGGTGATGTCAAAGCCGAAGGGCTGGGCGAGGGTCGCCAAGGCGAGGGCCACCGGCGAAGCGCCCAAGATCACCAGTTCGGGGCGGGGCAGGACAGGTTCGACGAAAATCTCCATCGCGCCCTTGCTGGGGCAGCCGTTGCGGGCGATGTCGCGGCCCTGATGGGTCTGGCCGGGGGCGAGGCCCTGCGCGGTCAGATCCTCGTCGGGCTGGATCGAGATCAGGCGCGGGGCGCCTTCGGCGATGGCGGTTCGGGCGGCGCGGGCAATCGCGCCGCGCACGCAACCGCCGCCGATCCAACCCTCAGAGATCGTGCCATCGGCAAGGATCAGCGCCCGCGCGCCGGGCTTGGCGGCAGTGGCACCCACGGTGCGGATCACCGTGGCGATGGCATAGGGTTCGCGCGCCTCTGCAAGGCGGCGGGTAGCGAGATCAAGCGTGTCGGTTTCCATGTCAGAGACGCACCAGTTGGGGGCCAAGGGCGGCCAGATCATTGAGCGTCGTGGCGGCTGCGAAAAAATCGAGATGCGGCAGGGCGGCGGCCATGGCGGCGGTCACGGGGGCGTAATCCTTCCAGCCTTTCAAGGGGTTGAGCCAGATGATGCGACCACCCCGTTTGCGCAGGCGGGTGAGCGCCTCGGTCAGGGCCTCGGGCGGGTCGGTGTCATAGCCATCCGAGAGGATCACCACGACCGTGCGGGAATTGACGCAATGGCGCGCCGGGCCACGGGCGAATTGCGCGAGGGATGCGCCGATTTTCGAGCCGCCGCCAAAGCCATCCGCCAAGAGCGACAGGCGGTTGAGGGCGCGCAGCGGGTCAGGGTCGCGCAGCGCGTCCGAGATGCGCACAAGGCGGGTGTGAAAGAGCCAGGCATCCGTCGCGTCATCGGCGCGAATGAGGCCGGTGAGAAAGGCGAGAAACACCCGCGCATAGATCGTCATCGAGCCCGAGACATCGCAGAGGGCGACGATTCGCATCTGTCTGTCGGGGCGTTTCTTGCGTGGGAGCGAGAGTGGCTCGCCCCCTGTTGAGAGGCTGGCGCGGATGAGGCGGCGAAAGTGGATTTGATCGCCGCGGTGGGCGGCGCGGCGGCGGGACCGCCTGTAAGCGAGCGATTGCGCAAGGCGGCGGGCGATGGTTTCGGCCTCGGCAATGTCCTGCGAGCTGACCAGTTTGCGCATGTCGTGGTGCATCAGGCTGGCGGTGCGGCTGGCGATGAGGGTGCCGGTGCCGTCGCCATGGGCAGAGCCTGCGCCATCGTCGGGGGCGTGGATTTGGCCGCGCGCGGTGCTGTCCTCACCATCCGGATTGCGGGAGTTGCGGGTGTGCAGTGCACCCTTGCGGTCGCTTTGGCTGAATTTTTCGCGCACCCGGCCGGCGTTCAGCCAATAGCTGTCAAACAGCGCGTCGAACTGCGCCACCTCATCGGCGGTGCTGGCGCAGACCGATTTGAGGGCGCGGCGCGTCTCGTCGGGGTTGGTCGCGTTGATATGCGTGAGGGCGGTGAGGGCTGTTTGTGTCTCGCCCACGCCCAGGCGCAAGCCGTTGTCGCGCAGGTGGGATATGAAGCCTGCGACGCGCGCAGATGGTCCCGGATCGCGGGCGGCAAAGCGGGTGGCGCGGCTCATGCGGCCTGACCTGCGAGGCGCTGCGCCACTTCGGTGGTGATATTGGCGCGGTCGGTTTGGGTCTTGAGCAGCGTGGCAAGGGCGGCTTGCAAGATCACCGGATCATGGGTCAGATCGTTGATGCCGAGCCCGGCGAGGGCGGCGGCGAAATCGAGGGTTTCGGCAATGCCGGGGGTCTTTTCCAGGTCTTCGCGGCGGATCGCCTGCACGAAACCGACGATCTGGCGGGTCAGATTCTGGTCGATCTCGGGGCAACGGCTTTGCAGTATTGCAAGCTCTGCGGCCCGGTCTGGGTAGTCGACATGCGCATAAATGCAGCGCCTGCGCAGCGCGTCCGAGAGGTCGCGGGTGCCATTGGCGGTCAGGATCACCATGGGCCGCGCCGTGGCGGTGATGGTGCCCATCTCGGGGATGGTGATCTGGAAATCGGACAGGATTTCAAGAAGATAGGCCTCGAATTCCTCATCGGCGCGGTCGATCTCGTCAATCAGCAGAACCGGTGGTTCTGCCTGTCTTATCGCCTGCAAAAGGGGTCGTTCCAGCAGATACTCATCCGAGAATATCCGCGCCTCGACGCCTGCGCCGGTCTCGCCCCCTTCGGCGGCGGCGCGGATGGCGAGCAATTGGCGCGGGTAGTTCCATTCGTAGATGGCCTGTGCCGCGTCGAGCCCTTCGTAGCATTGCAGGCGGATCAGGCGCGCGGATTTGAGCGCCGCAAGCACGCGCGCCACTTCGGTCTTGCCCACGCCTGCCGCCCCTTCGAGCAGCAGGGGCCGCCCGAGCGAGAGCGCGATATGCAGCGCCATGGTCAGATCGTCACCGGCGATATAGCCGTGATCCGCCATGCCTGCCTGCAAATCGCGCCAGTCCGCCATGCTGTCCCGCTCCTTCAACTTGCTGAAAATACTCCGGGGGGCCGGGGGGGTAGCGCCCCCCGTCCGTCCTTAGCCATGCAGCCCAAGCTCATGGGCGGCGCGCCAGATGCGCCAATGGTCATGCGGCATCTGGGTGTGGCGCAGACCAAAGGGGCGCAGGGCGTCGTGCACCGCGTTGGAAAAGGCCGGGACACCGCCGACATTCGGGCTTTCGCCCACGCCCTTGGCACCGATGGGGTGATGCGGCGACGGGGTTTCGGTGTGATCGGTGGTGTAATGCGGCGTTTCCCACGCGGTGGGGATGAAGAAATCCATCAGCGTGCCGGTTTTGACATTACCCATCTCGTCATAGGCGATTTCCTGTCCCATCGCGATGGCGAGCGCTTCGGTCAGGCCGCCGTGAACCTGCCCCTCGATCACCATCGGGTTGATGCGGGTGCCGCAATCGTCGAGTGCGTAGAACTGGCGGATTTGCGTCTCGCCGGTGTCCACGTCGATCTCCATCACGCAGATGTAGGCCCCGAACGGATAGGTCATGTTGGGCGGGTCGTAATAGCTGACCGCCTCCAGCCCCGGCTCTATGCCGGGAATGGCCTGATGATAGGCGGCATAAGCGATCTCGGCCATGGTCTTGAACCGTTCCGGCGCGCCTTTGACGGCAAAGCGGTCGATGTCGAATTCGACGTCATCGTCATGGACTTCCAAGAGATAGGCCGCGATCATCTGCGCCTTGGCGCGGATTTTGCGCCCGGCAAGCGCGGTGGCGGCCCCCGCGACGGGGGTTGAGCGGCTGCCATAGGTGCCAAGGCCGTAGGGGGCGGTGTCGGTATCGCCTTCCTCGACCGTGATCTTGTCTGCGGGGATGCCAATCTCAGAGGCGAGGATCTGGGCAAAGGTGGTGGCGTGGCCCTGACCCTGAGAGATGGTGCCAAGGCGGGCGATGGCCGATCCGGTGGGGTGGATGCGAATCTCGCAACTGTCGAACATGCCCATGCCGAGGATGTCGCAATTCTTGACCGGGCCTGCGCCGACGATCTCAGTAAAATGCGTCAGGCCGATGCCGATCAATTTGCGGGTTTCGCCGCGTTTGAAGGCCGCGACGCGGTCGGCCTGTTCAGCGCGCAGACCGGCGTAATCGACGGCCTTCAGCGCCTTGTCCCATGCGGTGTGATAGTCGCCAGAATCGTATTCCCAGCCAAGCGCCGAGTGATAGGGGAATTGATCGGCGCGGATGAAATTGATGCGACGCAGCTCTGCCGCGTCCATGTTCAGCTCAATCGCCAATATCTCGATCATTCGTTCGATGAAATAGGCGGCCTCGGTCACGCGGAAGGAGCAGCGATAGGCGACGCCGCCGGGGGCCTTGTTGGTGTAGACGCCATCGACGCCGACATAGGCCACCGGGATGTCATAGCTGCCGGTGCAGATGTGAAAGAACCCAGCCGGGAATTTGGTGGGATCGGCACAGGCGTCGAACGCGCCGTGATCGGCGGTAACATGGCACCAGAGGCCGGTGATCTTGCCCTCTTTGGTGGCCGCGATCTTGCCCTGCATCCAGTAGTCGCGGGCGAATGCGGTGGCCATCAGGTTCTCCATCCGGTCCTCGACCCATTTCACCGGCACGCCGGTGACGATGCTGGCGACGATAGAGCAGACGTAACCGGGATAGACGCCCACCTTATTGCCAAAGCCGCCGCCGATGTCAGGCGACACGACGCGGATGTTGTGTTCGTCTATCCCTGAGAGCAGCGAGGCCACGGTGCGCACCACATGCGGGGCCTGAAAGGTGCCGTAGACGGTCAGCTTGCCATTGAGCTTGTCCATGGAGGCGACGCAGCCGCAGGTTTCGAGCGGGCAGGGGTGGGTGCGGTGGTAATAGATCATCTCCTCGGCCACCACATCGGCAGAAGCGATCACGTCTTCGGTGGCTGTCCTGTCGCCCTGTTCCCAGAGAAAGATGTGGTTGGGATGGCGGCGGGGGCCGTGTGCGCCGTCCGCTCCGGGGGCGAGATCCTCGCGCAGGACGGTGTCGGAGTTGAGCGACACGAACGGGTCGGTGATGACGGGGAGTTCCTCATACTCTACTTCGACCAGTTCCACGGCATCGGCGGCCACATAGCGGTCGCGGGCGACGACAAAGGCCACCTCTTGCCCCTGAAAGAGCACCTTGCCATCAGCCAGCACCATCTGTTTGTCGCCCGCGAGCGTGGGCATCCAGTGCAGACCGAGCGGTTCGAGATCCTTGGCGGTCAGCACCGCTATCACGCCGTCAAGCGCCATGGCGGCGGAGGTGTCAATGGAGGTGACGCGGGCATGGGCGTAGGGCGAGCGGACGAAATCGCCAAAGAGCATGCCGGGCAGCTTGATGTCATCGACGTAATTGCCCTTGCCTTGGGTAAAGCGTGCATCCTCGACGCGTTTGCGGGCGCAGCCGATGCCCTTGAGTTTCGCGGTGCGGTCGTCGCGGTCTGGCGTCAGGTCGTTCATTGCGCGGCCTCCTTGGCGGTGTTGATGTCGCTCGCGGCGGCGAGCACGGCCTTGACGATGTTCTGGTAGCCGGTGCAGCGGCAGAGATTGCCGGCCATGCCAAAGCGCACCTCTTCTTCGGTCGGATCGGGGTTTTCCTTGAGCAGTTGTGCGGCGCGGGTGATCATGCCTGGGGTGCAAAAGCCGCATTGCAGCCCGTGATGTTCGCGGAACGCCTCTTGCAGCGGGTGCAGCGCGCCGGGGGTTCCCAGCCCCTCGATGGTGGTGATGGTCGCGCCATCGGCCTGAGCGGCAAAGACGGTGCAGGATTTGACCGAGCGGTCGCCCATGATCACCGTGCAGGCCCCGCAATGCGAGGTTTCGCAGCCAATGTGGGGCCCGGTGATGTTGAGGCGTTCGCGCAGGACGTGGATCAGGAGTTCGCGCGGCTCTGCCAGCACTTCATGCCGGGTGCCGTTGACGGTGAGGGTGATCTGCATTTTCTTGGACATGGTTTTCTCTCCCTCAGGCGCGCGACCAAGCGCGGGCGATGGCGCGGGCAAGGACAATGCCCGCCGCGTGGCGTTTGAAGGCGACAGGGCCACGATTATCCTCTGACGGGTCGATGGCGTCCTGCATGGCGGTGATTGCGGCGATGACGGCATCCTCGTTGCAGTCGGTGCCGATGAGGGCGTCGCCTGCGGCCTCGGCCCAGATGGGCGTGTCGGAGAGGTTGGTCATGGCGATGGAGGCGGCGGTGCAGTGATCGCCGTCGCGGGTCAGGATCACGGCGGCGGCGGCGGTGGCGTAGTCGCCGATCTTGCGCTTTTGCTTTTCATAGGCTTGCCCGCCGTTCGGGGCGTCAAAGCTGACGGCTGTCAGGATCTCGTCATCTTCCCGGGCTGTGAGATAGGCGCTCTCATAGAAATCACGCGCGGCGATGGTGCGGCTGCCCGCCGGGCCGGTGACGTGGAAGGTGGCGTTCAGGCATTGCATGAGGCCGGGCATGTCGTTGCCGGGATCGCCATTGGCGACATTGCCGCCGACGGTGCCCATGGCGCGCACCTGTGGGTCGGCAATCTGAAGTGCTGCCTCGCGCAGGATGGGGGCGTAGGTGGTGAGACCGGCGTGGGCGATGAGGTCCGCCTGCGTGACCATCGCACCCAAGGTGATGCGGCTGCCATCTATGGTAATGCCGCGCAGTGCCTCGATGGCTTGCAAGTCGATGAGATGCGGCACCTCGGCCATGCGCAGCTTCATCATCGGAATGAGGCTATGACCGCCCGCAATCACACGGGCGTCGTCGCCATGCTCCTGCAAGAGGGCCAAGGCGGCGGGAAGATCACCGGGGCGGTGATAGTCGAATGCGGCTGGAATCATGTGGTCTCCTCCCAAAGACGGGGCCGGATGGCCTTGGGCGGATTTGGCGAGGGGAGAGGCGATTTGTCGCCTCACATGTCCTGAAAATCGCGGTGCGCTGCACGAGATGCGAAATAGCTGCACGAAATGCGAATGCGTCAGGCGGTTAGCGTTTCCACCGCGATGGGGTGCCAGGCGCGCATGCGGGCGCGGAACCAGGTGCGTTGGCGCTTGGCATATTGTCGCGTGGCGATGGTCGCGGCCTCGCGGGCCTGATCGAGGGTCATTTCGCCGCGCAGATGGGCGACGAGTTCGGGCGCACCGATGGCCTTCATCGAGGGCAGGGTGGGGTCCCAGAGGGGGAGGTTGGCGCGCGCTTCATCAAGCGCGCCAGCCGCCAGCATCATGTCAAAGCGGCGGGCGATGCGGGCGGTGAGCCACTCCTTGTCGGCGGTGATCAAGAGCGGCGTGCAGGCGTCGAGCGGCAGAAGCGGGGGCGGCGTGTCATCCTGCCACGCGGCCAATCCCCGGCCCGTGGCGCGCTGCACCTCCCAGGCGCGCTGCACGCGCATGGGGTTGCGGGTGTCGATCCGGGAACGGGTTAGGGGGTCGAGCGCGTCGAGAAGCGTGGATAGCCCTTCGGTTGCCAGCAGGTGATCCGCCTCGGCGCGGATTGAGGCGGGGGGTGTGGGGATATCGGCCAAGCCTTCGGTCAGGGCCGTGAAATAGAGGCCGGTGCCGCCGATGATGATGGGGCGCGCGGGCGTCTGCAGAATGGCCGCCACGTCGCGCAGCCAGTGGCCGGTGGAATAGGGGGCGCGCGGCCCGACGTGGCCATAGAGGCAGTGGGGAACGGCCGCCTCATCCGCCACGCTGGGGCGGGCGCTGAGAATGCGCCAGTTTTCATAGACTTGCAGAGCATCGGCATTGACGATCACGCCGCCTTGGGTGCGGGCGATGTGCATCGCGAGCGCCGATTTGCCGCTGGCGGTGGGGCCGGCGATCAGAACGGGGCGGTCAGGGGGGATGTCAACGGGCAGGCTCATGCGACCGGGTTAGCGTCAATTGCTCGGTTTGGCGAGGCGGTTTGCCGCCTTTTCCCCGCGAAACGGGGTGATCAGCGATTGCACATGGGCGGCATTTGCGACATTTTGCGCGCGATTACCCTGACGCAGCGGAGAATGCCCATGACCAGCCCGGACCGAGCCAAATTCAGCCGCGTGATGCTCAAGATTTCCGGGGAGGCGCTGATGGGGGATCTGGGCTATGGGCTGCATCCGCCGACCGTCGAGCGGATCGCGCGCGAGGTCAAGATCGTGCATGATCTGGGAGTCGAGATCTGTATGGTGATCGGGGGCGGCAACATCTTTCGCGGGTTGCAAGGCAGCGCGCAGGGGATGGAGCGCACGACCGCCGATTACATGGGAATGCTGGCCACGGTGATGAACGCGCTGGCGATGCAATCGGCGCTGGAAAAAATCGGTGTGTTCTGCCGGGTGATTTCCGCCATTCGTATGGACGAGGTGGCAGAGCCCTATATTCGTCGCCGCGCGGTGCGGCATCTGGAGAAAAAGCGCGTCTGTATCTTTGCGGCGGGCACCGGAAACCCCTATTTCACCACCGATACGGCGGCGACGCTGCGCGCCAATGAAATGGCCTGCGAGGCGATCTTCAAGGGAACCAAGGTGGATGGTGTCTATGACAAAGACCCGATCAAGTATGCGGACGCCAAACGCTATAATCGCGTGACCTATGATGAGGTGCTGGCCCAGCATCTGGCCGTGATGGACGCCTCTGCGATTGCGCTGGCGCGGGATAATAACTTGCCTATTATCGTGTTCTCTCTTGACGAACCGGGCGGGTTCAAGGGCATTCTGGCCGGTGAGGGCACCTATACAACCGTCCACGGTTGAGGCAAAACAAGGCTGACAGGACAAGAGCCGGAAGAAGGACCAAGACGACATGGCGGAAGATATCGAAATCGACACGGGCGATCTGGAACGCCGGATGGAAGGCGCGATGAGCGCGCTCAAGACCGAATTTGCGTCCCTGCGGACAGGGCGCGCCTCAGCCTCGATGCTGGAGCCGATCATGGTCGATGCCTATGGCCAGAAGACCCCGATCAATCAGGTGGGCACGGTCAACGTGCCGGAGCCGCGCATGGTCACGATCAACGTCTGGGACAAGGGTCTGGTCGGCAAGGTCGAAAAGGCCATCCGCGAGAGTGGGCTGGGGATCAATCCGCAGCTCAACGGCACGATCATCATGCTGCCGATCCCGGAATTGAACGAGCAGCGCCGCAAAGAGCTGACCAAGGTTGCCGCGCAATATGCCGAACATGCCCGCGTCGCTGTGCGCAATGTGCGCCGCGACGGTATGGATCAAATCAAGAAGGCCAAGGCCGACGGCATGTCCGAGGACGATCAAAAATTCTGGGAAGGTGAAGTGCAGAGCCTGACCGACCGCTTTATCAAGCATGTGGACGAGGTTCTGGACGGCAAACAAGCGGAGATCATGCAGGTCTGATGCCGAAAGTCGCGCCCATGGCAGGAAAATCATCCCCGACCGAGGGGCCGCGCCATGTGGCGATCATCATGGACGGCAATGGCCGCTGGGCGCAAAAGCGCGGGCGACCGCGCCTGTTCGGTCATCACGCCGGCGCGCGGCGGGTGCGCGAGATCGTGCAGTCCTGCCCCGGGTTGGGCGTCAAGTACCTGACCATATTTGCTTTTTCCACGGAAAACTGGAAGCGGACACAGACCGAGGTGGCGGGGCTGATGAGTCTCTTTCGCCGCTATATCATGAAGGAAATGCAGGAGTTTGTGCGCGAGAATGTGCAGGTGCGGTTTATCGGTGATCGCCCCCGGCTGGATGCCAAGCTGCGCAATCTGATGGATGAGGCCGAGGCGATGACCGCGCATTGCACCGGCACCAATCTGACCATCGCGCTCAATTACGGGGGGCGGGACGAGGTGTCGCGCGCCACCAAGCGCCTGGCGATTGACGTGGCCGAGGGACGGCTGCGCCCGGAGGACGTCAATGAGGAAACGCTGCCGCGCTATCTGGATACTTACGTATTGCCCGATCCCGATCTGGTGATCCGCACCTCTGGCGAGGCGCGGATTTCCAATTTCCTGCTCTGGCAATCGGCCTATGCGGAATATGAGTTCATCGACACGCTCTGGCCGGATTTCACCCCGGATGTTTTTGCCCGCTTGCTGTCACAATACGGGTCGCGGGATCGTCGGTTCGGGGCTGCACCTGCATGAGCGGGGCGGCACGCTGGACCGATCTCTGGCCGCGTCTGATGTCGGGCATCGTGCTGATTGTTGTCGGTGCGGTTGAAATCTGGCTTGGCGGGGTTCCCTTTGCGGCGCTGGTCTGTGTGCTCGCTGGGGCGATGATCTGGGAGGCGGCGCGGATGTTTGCGGCCCCCGATGCGTTGCGGTCTGGCGTTCTGGCGGCTGTGGCGGTGGCCTTGGCGCTTTGGTTGCCGGGGATCATGGTGTTGCCGATCCTCTTGGCGGCGGTGGTGGTCGCGTCGAGGTCGGTCGAGCGGGAACGCGGGCCGTTTCTCGCACTGGCGATCTGGTCGCTCTTGGGCTGTTACGCCATGGGCACGCTGCGTGCCGAGGCTGGTTTGATTTGGGTGTTGTGGCTGGTGGCGGTGGTCGTGATCTCTGATGTCGCGGGCTATTTTGCGGGGCGCTCGTTGGGCGGGCCCAAGTTCTGGCCGCGCTACAGCCCCAAAAAGACATGGTCGGGCACGATTGCCGGTTGGATTGGTGCGGCGGGCGTTGGATTGATCTTTGCGGCACCGACCGGGGCGGGGCTGGCGCTGGTGCCGTTGTCGGTTCTGGTGAGCTTTGCCGGGCAGATGGGCGATATTGCCGAAAGTGCGGTCAAGCGCCTGCGCGGGGTCAAGGACAGCTCGAACCTCATTCCCGGTCATGGCGGCGTGTTGGACCGGTTTGACGCGATGCTGGGTGCCGCGCTGGTTGGTGTCATCTTGTGGGCCGTGGGCCTCTTGCCGGGGGTGGCATGAAACGCATTTCCATTTTGGGGGCAACCGGCTCTGTCGGGCAAAACACGATTGATCTGATCAAGCGGTCACCGGGAGCCTATGACGTCGTGGCGCTCACCGGAGGGCGCAAGATCGACAGGCTGGCCCGCGATGCCATAGCGCTTGGGGCGGATGTGGCGGTGACGGCGCATGACGATCTGCTCGTATCGCTGCGTGAGGCATTGAAGGGCAGCAATGTCGAGGCGGCGGCGGGCACGGCAGCCTTGCTCGAGGCCGCTCGCCGGCCGGCGCAATGGGTGATGTCGGCGATTGTCGGCGCGGCTGGGCTTGCCCCCGGTCTGGCGGCGTTGGAGCAGGGCGCGACGCTGGCCTTGGCCAACAAGGAGTCGCTGGTCACGGCGGGGGCGTTGATGATGCGCACCGCGCGCGCCAACCGCGCCACCATCCTGCCGGTGGACAGCGAGCATTCGGCGATCTTTCAGGCGCTGGTGGGTGAGGATTCTGCCGCCGTGAGCCGGGTAATCATTACCGCCTCTGGTGGGGCGTTCCGCGATTGGCCGCTGGAGCGACTGGCGAGTGCCACCGTGGCCGAGGCCTCATCGCATCCGAATTGGGCGATGGGGCAGCGGATCACCATTGATTCCGCCTCGATGTTCAACAAGGCGATGGAGATGATCGAGGCGCGGGAGTTCTTTGGCTTTACCCCCAAGCAGATCGAGGTGCTGATCCATCCGCAGTCCTTGGTGCATGCGCTGGTGGGGTTCTGCGATGGGGCGCTGATGGCACATGTGGGGCCACCGGATATGCGCCATGCGATCGGCTACGCGCTGAACTGGCCGCAACGGCAAGCTTTGCCGGTCGAGGTGCTGGATCTGGCGGCCATCGGCACGCTTGAATTCCGCCCGCCTGACCCCGAGCGCTATCCCGCGCTGCGCCTCGCGCGCGAGGTGATGGAGGCGCGCGGTCTATCGGGTGCGATTTTCAACGCGGCCAAGGAACGGGCGCTGGATCATTTCATCGCGGGGCGCATCCGGTTTACCGATATGAACATGGTGGTCGAAGAGGTGCTGAACGCACTCGGCCATTCGCCAGAGGCACGGAATTCCGAGATGACCCTTGATGTGGTGGCCCATATGGACCATCTGGCAAGGACGCAGGCCGATCAGGTCGTGTTGACGCGAACAACGCAAGGATAAAGCTTGGATATTCTGACCTTTCTGCCGCAATTCGGTAATGTTTTCCTGACGATACTGGCCTTTGTTGTCGCGCTCTCGGTGATTGTGGCGGTGCATGAATATGGTCATTACATCGTCGGCCGCTGGTCCGGGATCAAAGCCGAGGTGTTCTCGCTTGGGTTTGGCCCGGTGCTTTTCGCGCGCACCGACAAACATGGCACGCGCTGGCAACTGGCCGCGCTGCCGTTTGGCGGCTTTGTCAAGTTTTTGGGCGATGCCGATGCTGCGAGCGGCAAGGATGGCGCCGCAATGGCGGCGCTGCCGCCGGAGCGCCTGCGCCAGACCATGCACGGGGCGCCGCTCTGGGCGCGCACGGCCACGGTCGCGGCGGGGCCGGTGTTCAATTTCATCCTGTCGATCCTGATTTTCAGCGCCGTGATGATGAGCGGCGGCAAGACCGCTGATCCTTTGACAGTCGGTGCGCTGAAACCCTTGCCGGTGGAAGGCATCACGCTGGAGCCGGGTGACAGGGTGCTGAGCATTGAGGGGCAAAGCCTGCCTGATGTGGCGGCGGGCGAAGTCTATGACGATCTGATTGACGCGCTGCCGCGGCAAGCGCTCTTGCGCTATGAGGTCGAGCGCGCGGGGAGCCGGGTTACTGCGGCGGGGCCGCAGCTTATGCCGCCATTGATCAGCGGTCTCGCCCCGCAATCAGCGGCGTTCGATGCAGATTTGCAGCCGGGCGATGTGATCACGGCGATCAATGGCACACCGGTTATGGCCTTTGAAGAGCTCAAGGATGTGGTTGAGGGATCGAATGGCGCGCCTCTGGCGCTGACGCTGTGGCGCGCGGGGGGCGAGACCTATGAGGTCAACATCACACCGCGCCGGGTGGACGAGCCGCAGCCCGAGGGCGGGTTTCGCACCGAATGGCGCATTGGCATCGCGGGCGGCATGGCGTTCGAGCCGGCAACCGAACGGTTGGGTCCGGTCGAGGCCGTCGGCAATGCGGTGGGGCAGACCGGCGAGATCATCCAGAGCTCGCTTTCGGGTCTCTATCACATGATCACCGGGGCGATCAGCAGTTGCAACATGTCCGGGCCGATTGGCATAGCGCAGGTTTCGGGGGCGATGGCGAGCCAAGGGCCGGAGAGTTTCGTCTGGTTCATTGCGGTGCTGTCAACGGCTGTGGGTTTGCTCAATCTCTTTCCGGTGCCGGTGCTGGATGGGGGGCATCTGGTGTTTTATGCCTATGAGGCCGTGTCGGGCCGTCCACCGAGTGAGCGCGCGCTGCGGGTGCTGATGACCATAGGCTTGACGCTGGTTCTGTCGTTGATGCTGTTCGCCTTGTTCAACGATATCTTCTGCCCGTGAGGGACGGCGCTGCTCTGTGGCGCATGCCGCGCCTTGAGTCCGCGCTTTGGAGATCGCGGCCAAATCCAATCTGTGAGCCTGCCTAGCCTAGAGCGGCAGATACGCGACCATGTCACCTGCGTTGCGAGCCGGGTCGCTGGCGGGACGGACCATGAGCGCCTCGGCGTTGGCGAGGATGCTGAGGAGCGAACTGTCCTGCTTGTCCTCGGGGTGGATGCCCGCCGGTGTGAGGGCTGCGCGCATGTAATGCTCGCGCGGGCCGTTGGGTGGCAGGGGGATCGCCAGCGGGGCGCGCAGGCGGGGCGCGGCCTGCGCGCCCAGACCCAGCATGGCGTTTATCATCGGGGCAATGAACACATGACCGCAGACTATGGCCGAGACCGGATTGCCCGGCAGGCCGACCATTGCCGCGCCGTTCATGCGTCCGGCCATCAGCGGTTTACCGGGACGCATGGCGACCTTGTAAAAGGCCCGTTCCATGCCCAGATCGCCCGCCACCCGGCCCACGAGATCATGATCGCCAACCGAGGCACCACCGATGGTGATGATCAGATCGGCCCCTCGGGTGAGGGCAAAGCCTGCGGTGAGCGAGGCCACGGTATCGCGGGCGATGGGCAAGATGCGCGCCTCTGCCCCGAGCGCATCCAGCAGCGCCTTGAGGCCAAAGGTGTTGGAGGCGATGATCTGATCGGGGCCCGGGGTCTCTCCGGGCATGACCAATTCGTCGCCGGTGGACATCAGCGCCACCTGTGGTTTGCGGCGCACCGGCACGGCGGCGATGTTCATCGAGGCCAGAAGGGCGATATCGGTGGGGCGCAGGCGGCGGGGGGCTGTGATCGCCTGCCCATGGCGGAAATCGCAACCCAAGGGGCGAATGTGGTCCTTGGTATCCAGTTTATCCCCGAGGGTGATCTGATCGCCGTCGCGGGTCACGTCCTCTTGGATTATCACGCGGCTGGCACCTTTGGGCAGCGGCGCGCCCGTAAAGATGCGCACTGCCGCGCCTGCGCCGAGAGTGCCGGTATAGGCATGGCCCGCCGCCGCCTCGCCAATGACGGTAAATCGCGCGCCGGGTGCGGCTTCTTCTTCGCGGATTGCGTAGCCGTCCATCGCGGAGGCGGCAAAGGGCGGCTGGTCACGGGTCGCAGTCACATCGCGGGCGAGGATACGGCCCGCAGCCTGTGCGAGTGGCACCTCTTCGATGTCGAGCGGGTGCACGAGGCTGAAGAGATGCGCGAGAGCCGCGTCAACGGTGATCATGTCGCCTCATACCGTCCTGATTTTCCGCCATCTTTCAGGATGACGCGGATGCCGCCGATTTCCATCGCCTTGTCTACCGCCTTGGTCATGTCATAGACGGTGAGCGCGGCCACGGAGGCGGCGGTGAGAGCCTCCATCTCGACGCCAGTCTGGCCGGTGGTCTTGACCGTGGCGGCAATGCGCACGCCGGGTAGCTCGGGATCGAGTGTCAGATCCACCGTGACCTTGGTGATGGAGAGCGGGTGGCAGAGCGGGATGAGGTCTGGCGTCCGCTTGGCCGCCATGATCCCGGCGAGGCGGGCGACGGCGAGAACATCGCCCTTTTTGGCACGACCTTCGGCAATGATATCAAAGGTTTCGCGGGCCATCTTGATGTGACCCTCGGCCACTGCAACGCGCGCGGTGATGGCCTTGTCAGAGACATCGACCATATGGGCATGGCCCTGGCCGTCAAAATGGCTGAGCCCTGCCATCAAAAGCCTCCGGGCATGAGCGGATTGGCGAGTATGTCGCGGGTGGCCTGTGCCACATCGTCGGCGCGCATCAGGGTTTCGCCGATAAGAAAGCTGCGCGCGCCATAGCGGGCCATGTCCGAGAGATCGGCAGGCGTTGCAAGGCCGCTCTCGCAGACGATCATCCGCTCGGGGGGGACGAATTTCGACAATTGCCGGGTGGTGTCGAGCGAGGTTTCAAAGCTGTTGAGATCACGATTGTTGATGCCGACCATCCGCGACGTGAGGTGGCCGACGCGGTCAAGCTCTTCGCGGTTGTGAACCTCGATCAGGGCATCCATGCCCCAGTGCGTCGCGGCCTCTTCCAACTCGAGGGCCTGCGCGTCGGATACGCTGGCCATGATGATCAGAATGCAGTCGGCCCCCCAAGCGCGCGCTTCGGCGACCTGGTAGGGGTCATACATGAAATCCTTGCGCAGCACGGGCAGGTCGCAGGCGGCGCGCGCCTCTTTGAGATAGTCTGGTGCACCCTGAAAGCTGGGCGTGTCGGTGAGCACCGAAAGACATGTGGCACCGCCCGTCGCATAGGCCTCTGCCAGAGCGGCCGGGTCGAAATCGGCACGGATGAGGCCCTTGGAGGGGCTGGCCTTTTTGATCTCGGCAATGAGACCGTAACCGGACTTGCTGGCCTTGTGCAGCGCCTCGGCGAAGGGGCGCACCGGGGGCGCTTCGTTGGCCAATGTTTCGATTTCAGAGGTGGGATGGTCGGCCTTGGCTGCCGCGATTTCCTCGAGTTTGTAGGCTTTGATCTTGTCCAGAATGGTCGGGCTGGTCATACGGTCTCCGATGTCAGTTTCGCCAGAGCGGTGAGTTTCGCGCGGGCCGCGCCGCTGTCGATGCTCTCGACAGCCTGGGCCACGCCGTCACGCAGGTCGCTGGCATGTCCCGCCACGGTCAGGGCCGCAGCGGCGTTGAGCAGGACGGCATCGCGGTAAGCGCCGGGTGCCCCATCGAGCAGCGCGCGCAGCGCGGTGGCGTTTTCCGCCGGGGTGCCACCCAAGATGGCCTCAAAGGGATGCACGGGCAACCCGAAATCCTCGGGGTGCAATTCGGTCTCGCGGATGCTGCCGTCTTCTTCTAGGGCCGCGACCCATGAGACGCCGGTGATCGTCATCTCATCTGTGCCGTCCGAGCCATGCACGAGCCAAGCGCGGGTCGCGCCCAGTTGGCCCAGCGTTTCGGCCATGGGACGGATGAGGTCGCGGGAAAAGGCGCCGGTGAGTTGGCGTTTGACGCCTGCGGGGTTGGTGAGGGGGCCGAGGATGTTGAAAATGGTCCGGGTGCCCAATTCGGTGCGCACCGGGCCGACATGCGCCATGGCCGGGTGATGCATGGGTGCCATCATAAAGGCGATGCCCACCTCCCTGAGTGCGCGTTCGACCACGGGGACGCCGACCATGACCTTGATCCCCATCTCGGTCAGCGCATCCGCGGCACCAGATTTGGACGAGAGGTTGCGATTGCCATGCTTGGCCACCGGCACGCCTGCACCAGCCACCACAAAGGCCGTGGCGGTCGAGATATTGAGCGTGCCCTTGCCATCGCCGCCGGTGCCGACAATGTCCATCGCGCCCTCGGGGGCGCGCACCGCGTTGCATTTGGCGCGCATCACGGCGGCGGCGGCGGCATATTCATCGACCGTCTCGCCGCGTGTGCGCAAGGCCATGAGAAAGCCGCCGGTCTGGGCCGGTGTTGCCTCGCCTTCAAAGAGGATCTGAAACGCGATTTCGGCCTCTTGTCGCGTGAGCGGCCGGTCGGCGGCCGCGCCGATCAAGGGTTTGAGCCGATCGCTCATGCCGCGACCTGCATCATGTCGAGGAAGTTCTTGAGGAGCGCGTGACCGTGTTGCGAGGCGATGGATTCGGGGTGAAACTGCACGCCCTGGATTGGCAAATCGCGGTGTTGCAGCCCCATGATGGTGCCATCGGCCAGTTCTGCGGTAATCTCGAGGCAATCGGGCAGGCTGGAGCGTTCCACCACCAGCGAGTGATAGCGCGTGGCCTCGAAGGGTGAGGGCAGACCGGCAAAGACGCCTTTGCCCTGATGATGGATCTGGCCCATCTTGCCATGCACGATTTCGGAGTGGCGGATGACCTTGCCGCCAAAGGCCTGACCGATGGTCTGATGTCCAAGGCAGACGCCAAGCAGGGGAATGCCCGCCTCGGCGGCGGCCAGTGTCAGCGGCAGGCAGATGCCCGCCTGATCCGGGTCGCAGGGACCGGGCGACAGCAGGATCCCATCGGGGTGCATCGCCATCGCCTCTTGCACATTGAGCGCATCGTTGCGCAGAACGCGGGTTTCGGCACCCAATTCGCCGACGTAATGGACGAGATTATAGGTGAAACTGTCGTAGTTGTCGATCAAGAGCAGCATTCGCGCCTGTCCTCATGCAAAGGGGGCTGGAGGCCAAGGGCCCGGTCGCGGTATACTTGTTCAGTCTTGCGCGCTACCGTCAAGAGGCGCTAGGCCGGATAACAGGCAAAACAGGCAGATACGGGGGCAAAGGCAGTGGCACGCGGGGTATTGGCAGGCATGATGACGGGAACGCTGGTCTCGGGACTGGCCTTGGGCACGCTGTCGGTTCTGAGCGGGGGACCGGGCGTCACTCCGCCAGAGGCGGTGAGCCTAGAGGTGCCAGCCGGATCAGGGTTCGACCTTCGGCGAGAAGATGAGCAAGCGGCCTTGCCAGAGGCGCAGAGCGCGCCTGAAAGTGGGGTTGTGTCGCAAGTCGCACCGCCCACACCGGATGATCTGGCCTCTGTCGGCGCGGATACCACGCCGTCCCAGTCTCCTGAGACCGGCGAGGCGGCGGAGCTGGCTGCGGCCCCTTCGGTCGGGGGCGAGACTTCTGGCGTTGCGGTGCAGACGGATGATCCGGTGCTGCCCAGCCCGCTGCTGTCGCCGCCAGACGTGCCGTCCAGCGAGGAGTCCTTGGCGATCTCGACTGATCCGGCGCAGCCGCCCGCCCCGGAACCGGAGGAAGAGAGCGCCGGTGTGAGCGTGCCGCAAGAAGACGCGGCGGACGCTGCCGAGGCAGAGACTGACATGTCGATCTTTCCTGAAGAAGAACCAGCCCCGGTGCTCATTCCAGAGGCATCCGACGGGGACGACATGACGGATATGTCACCGGAGGCCGAAGCGCAGGCGGCGACCGCAACCGCGCCCGAAGACGAGACCGTCTCTAAGACGCTGCCCGCACTCGGGACCATTGGCAACCGCGCGGACGGGGTGACGACCAATCGCCTCCCCAGTCTGGCTGACCCGGCGCCAGAGGTCGAGGCGGCGGTGGAGCCCGTGACGCAGGAGGGGGCTCTGGCCCGCAATCGGGTGGCGTTCGACAATCCCGAGGGCAAGCCTCTGATGGCGATCATCCTCATGGATGACGGGAAGAGCCCGATTGGGCTCGAGGCGCTTCAGAGTTTTCCCTATCCGTTGAATTTCGCGGTCGATGTCGGATGGCCCGGAGCGGCCGCTGCGGCGGAACGGTACCGCGCTGCCGGATTCGAGGTCTTGGCGATGACCGATCTGCCAGAGGGCGCGCGCCCCGAGGATGCAGAGGTCGCGATGCAGGCATGGTTCGCTCAGGTGCCGCAGGCGGTGGCCGTGCTGGAGGGGACCGGCACCGGCCTGCAATCGAGCCGCGAGGCGAGTGCGCAACTGGCTCCGATTCTCAAGGAGAGCGGGCATGGGTTGGTGATGCATCCCAATGGGCTGAACACCGCGCAAAAACTGATTGCGCGTGAAGGCGTGCCTTCGGCCAGTCTATTTCGGGATTTTGACGGGGAGGGGCAGAATGCCGCTGCGATTCGACGATTTCTGGATCAGGCTGCAATGAAGGCGGATCAGCAGGAGGAGGGCGTGATCATGTTGGGCCGGATGCGGGCGGACACGATCAGCGCGCTGCTCTTGTGGGGATTGCAGGACCGGGCCGCGAGCGTGGCGCTGGCACCCGTGTCGGCGGTGCTGCGGTCGGATTGATCCGGGGGAGGGATGCCAAGAGGGCCTGTGCCGCTCAGGCCGCGAAACGCGCGTATCATGCCGCACCGGAGACAGCCGGAGGGGTGGTTTGACCTCAGGATATGCTCACACCCATAGCGAAAGGGCATGGCGATGATCCTCTATCCCACCTTGGAAATTCTCGATGGCAAATGTGTCACCCTGACTCGGGGACGGCTGAATGAGCCGGTGCGATGGCATTTGGATCCGATCGAGACCGCGCGCGGGTTCGTGGCGGCGGGCGCCGAATGGATGCATCTTACGGATATGAGCGGGCTGCGTGGCGCGGTGGACAATAATGATCTCATCGAGCAGATCATCCGTGCCGTGGGTATTCCGGTGCAATTGGGCGGCGGTTTTCGGTCGCGTGAGGCGGTGGAGCGCTGGATCGACAAAGGCGCGGGGCGGATTGTGCTGGGCACGATGGCGATACAGGATCCTGAGGCGGTCAAGGCCCTGGCCAAGTATCACCCGGATCAGATCGTTGTGGCCGTGGATATCTATCAGGGTCAGTTGATGACGGATGGCTGGCGCACGGCCTCCGCCTTTGGTCCGGCCGAATTCATTGCGGCCTTTGACGGTGTGCCGCTGGCAGGTCTTTTGATTACCGATATTGATGCCGATATCGAGGATAGTGACGGCAGTCTCGGGGTGATTTCCGGGCTGGCAGCCAAGACGCGGCATGCGGTGATTGCGCGTGGCACGGTGCGCACGGTCGATGATGTGGCGCGGTTGCGCTATATCCCCAATATCGCAGGGACACTGATCGGGCGCGCGCTGTTGTCCAAGGATGTCGATCTGGCCGAGGCTCTGGAGGTCGCGCGGGCGGTGCCTGAAGCGAAGGCCGAGTTTATCTGACCCCGCGGCGTCAGCCCCGCCACTGGCCGGGGCCGATGCCGTCCAAGGTCCAGTCGCCGATGCGCCAGCGGATGAGACGCAGGGTGGGGTGGCCGATATGGGCGGTCATGCGGCGCACCTGACGGTTGCGCCCTTCGGATATAGTGAGTTTCAGCCAGCAATCGGGGACGGATTTGCGGTAGCGCACCGAGGGTGTGCGGGGCCAGAGCGCGGGTGGGTCGATCCGTTCCACGCGCGCCGGGCGGGTGGGGCCATCGTTGAGCGTGATCCCTTGGCGCAGCGCCGCGAGGGCGGCATCATCGGGCAGGCCCTCGACCTGTGCGAAATAGGTTTTTTCCATTTTGAAACGGGGGTTTGCGATCCGCGCTTGAAGTTGGCCATCATCGGTCAGGATCAACAGTCCCTCGCTGTCGCGGTCGAGGCGCCCGGCGGGATAGACGCGCGGCACGTCGATGAAATCCGACAAGGTTGCGCGCGGGCTGGCCGCAGAGCCACGATCCGTGAATTGCGACAGCACGTCATAGGGTTTGTTGAAGAGGATGAGGCGGGCCATGTGCTTGTGATGCCTCAGGGGCAGGCCCGCTGCAAGTCTCAGTTATAGCCGGGGCGCAGACCCTCGCGGATCTTGTATGACCAGGGCAGGCCGGCGTTGCGCCAGCCATTGACCGCGCGCGCGCCTGCGTCGTTGGTGTCGCCTTCAAAGCCATCGACGACGTTGTAGAGCGTCACATCGACTCCGGCCTCGACCAGTTTGGCGATGGCCTCGGCGCTGCGCGACCCAGAGCGGCACATCACCAGCAGGGTATCCACGCCTGCGGCGGCATCGCTGGCGAGCCACGCCGTCATTTCGTCCACGAAGGCGGGGTTGTCCACCATCTTGTATGCGCCCTTTTTGGCGTCGAAGGCGAGGGCGGGGTCCATCAGTTTCGAGGGGATATTGGCGGCGGCGGCGGTGGCATAGCCGATCAGGTTCACCTCGGACGGGGTGCGCACGTCGATAAGCGCCACGTTGGGGTGTTGGCCCAGCACGCGGCCTGCGTCGGCGGCGGTGATGTAGAGACCGGGGGTGGTCTGTTTGCTCTTGCTCAGGGTCTCAGCGGCGATGGGGTCTTGCAGGTGTAGGGCACCCCCGGCGGCGCTGGAGAGCGGTGCAAGGGCCAGGGCGAGGGCCACAAGGGCCGGGGCGACGAATCGGGTCATGCGGATCATTGGCTTCCCTCCGTTATATTCCTCGATTGGAATGTGATATAACAGAGCTATGCTGGCAAAAGCGCGCACGCCTTGACCTGAGTCAAATGGGATCAGCCGTTGTTGTCGCCGCCAAAGCGTGCGGCATCGGCTGCGGCCCGCCGGATGGCGTTGGATTTATGGACGGTTTCCATATATTCCGCCTCGGGGTCGCTGTCATAGACCACGCCGCCGCCCGCCTGAATATAGAGCTTTTCATCCTTGACGACGGCGGTGCGCAGGGCGATGCAGACATCCATATCGCCGCCTGAGCTGAAATACCCAACGCCGCCGCCGTAGACGCCGCGTTTCTCGGGTTCCAACTCGTCGATGATCTCCATCGCGCGGACCTTGGGCGCGCCGGAGACCGTGCCCGCTGGCAGACCGGCAAGGAGGGCGCTCAGCGCGTCCTGATCCTCGGCCAACTCACCCACGACGTTCGAGACGATATGCATGACATGGCTGTAGCGCTCGATGATGAACTTCTCGGTCGGATGCACGGTGCCGACCTTGCAGACGCGGCCCGCGTCATTGCGCCCCAGATCAAGCAGCATGAGATGCTCGGCCAGTTCCTTTTGATCCGCCAGAAGATCAGCCTCAAGTGCGCGGTCTTCTTCGGGTGTCGCGCCGCGAGGACGGGTGCCTGCGATGGGGCGGATCGTTACCTCTTGGCCGAAGACGCGGACGAGGATTTCGGGGCTGGCCCCAATCACCTGAAAGTCGCCAAAGTGAAAGAAAAACATGAACGGTGACGGGTTTGTCCGCCGTAAAGATCGGTAAAGTGAAAATGGAGGTTGGCGAAAAGGCTGCGTCCAGCGCTGTGAGGGGACCACTTGAAAGATGTCGCCCGCGCGAATGTAATCCTTGGCCGTGTCCACGGCGGCCTTGTAGGCCTCTCGGGTGAAATTCGACACGGGCGCTGCGTCTTCATGCGCCTCGCCCAAGCTGCGGCTGGATTGCGGCAAGGCGCGTTCCAGATCACGCACCGCGTCCATCACCCGCTCGGCGGCTTGCGCATAGGCCGCGCGTGCCGATTGCCCGGTGCCGACCCAAGCGGGGGCCACAACCATCACCTCGCCCTTGACGCCGTCGAGCACGGCAATCACGGATGGGCGCAGCATCACGGCATCGGGCAGGCCAAGCGGGTCCGGGTTCACATTCGGTAGGTGTTCGACCAGCCGGATCATGTCATAGCCAAGATAGCCAAAGAGCCCGGCGCTGGCGGCGGGCATGCCCTCGGGCAAAGCGATGCGGCTCTCGGCAATCAAGGCGCGCAGGTTGTCGAGCGGGTCGCCAGACTGATCCTCGAAGGCGTCGTGATCGAACCGCGCCTGACGATTGATGCGGCTGGCGGTGCCGTGGCATTGCCAGATCACATCGGGTTTCAGGCCGATGATGGAATAGCGCCCGCGCAATTCGCCGCCGGTCACGGATTCGAGCAGGAAGGCGTCGCGCGCGGCGCCTGTCAGCTTGAGCATGAGCGACACGGGCGTGTCGAGATCGGCCGCAAGCCGCGCATGCACCACCTGATTTTCGCCAGCCTCATAGGCGCGGGCGAATGCCTCGAAGGACGGGGTCAGTTCCAATTGGGCGGTCCTCAGTTGAAATTGGCATGCACGGCGTTGAGGGCCGCCTGATTGAGTTCGACACCCGCGCGGGCCCGGATATCGTTGGCCAGCACCTGAAAGAGATCCTGACCAAGATCGCCGGCCACCTGATCCTGAAGCGCTGAGCGCAGGCGGGCGAGATCCTCGTCTTCGGCATCCTCAGCGGGCGGCGCGATGCTGTCGAGTCGCAGGACGAAAAGACGGCCTTCGCCCTCGATCACGCGAACCTCTCCCTCTTCCATGTCAAACACGGTGTCGATGAATTCGGCCGGAGCCTCGGGGCGGTAATCGCGGCGGGTCATGTTGGTGATCTCGGTCGCGGTCAGGCCGAGATCGGCAAAGCTCGCCCCGGCGCGCAACTCCGCGAGTTGCGGCTCCACTTGGGTCTTGAGCGCCTCTACTGTCGCTTTGGTACGCCAGCCGTTCAGAACCGCGTCACGGACATCCTCAAGTGGCTGAACGCGTGGTTCGTCGATGCCGTCGAGACGCAGGGCAAAGATGCCGCCATCGGCGAGCTGCACGACCTCCGGGTAATCGCCCGTCGCTACGGCATCGGCGGCCTCGCGGAAGCTGTCATAGGCCGCCATGCCTTCGGTCAGGCCGGGGTGCCAGTCGATGCTGCCAAGTTCCATGTTGGTTTCCTTGGCCACATCTTCGAGCGTCGCACCACCTGCGAGAAGATCGTCTACGGTGTCGATCTGCGCTTCGATCACGCGGCGGGCGCGGTCACCGGCAAGTTGATCGCGCAGCTGCGGCTCTGCCTCTTCAAACGGGGTGACTTGAGCCGCCAGAATGGCGTTGACGCGAAAGAGAGCTGGGCCAAGACTGGTGTCAATCGGGCCAACCACCTCTCCGGCCTCGGCCGAAAAGACGGACTCTGCTGCGCTGCCGAGATCCTCGCGCGCGACATCGCCCAGGTCGACATCGGACATCTCTAATCCGCGCTCGGAGACGAGCATTTCGAGGGCTATCCCCTCGTCAATGCGGGCTCGGGCGCGGGTCGCGGCCTCGGTATCGGCAAAGATCAGACGTTCCACCAGCCGCCGCTCGGGCAGGTTGAACTCTGCCTCACGTTCGGCATAGGCGTCGCGCAAGGCGGCCTCTTCGACCTCAACACTGTCGATGATCATGGCGGGCGTGATCCACGCAAAGGCGATTTTCTTGGTTTCAGGTGTGGTGAATCTCGGGAGATTGGCCTGATGATAGGCTTGCAAATCCTCTTCTGAGGGGACGGGCAGGCCGGATTGCAGCGCGCTGCGATCCAGAACGGCAAAGGCCAGACTGCGACGCTCTGCCAGATAGGTCATCATCGTGTCCATGTAGGTGGCAGGGGTTTGCAACCCGGCAAGGGCCGCGGCCTGCACCAATGTGCTCGCCGTTTCGGCGCGGATGTTTTCCTCGAACTGGGTCTCGTTCAGCCCGGCTTGGTCGAGGGCAAAGCGATAGGCCTCGCGGTCAAAGCTGCCGTCCAGTCCCTGAAAGGCCGGAATCTCGACAATCTGCTCGCGCAGGTTCGCGTCGCCGATGGACAGCCCCAGACGGTCGGCCTCGTGTTCCAATGCGGCGCGGGCGATGAGGCGCGACAGCACATCGGTATCGACCCCCGCCGCGCGGGCCTCGGCAAGGCTGATGGCGGAGCCGCGCTCTGCCTCGAGCGCGCGGATTTCGTTCTGCAATGCGCGGGCATAGGTGGTCAGGTCAATCTCGGCGGTGCCGACATGACCGACGCTGCGCACGGTGCCAGAGAGGTTGGTTGCGCCAAACCCGGCAAGGCCCGCGATCAAGAGCCCCATCAGAACCCACATTGCGCCTTTGGAAATACCTTTGACCGCCATGATGGCCCCCTGTCCGTTTGTGGCTTCTGCCTGCTTGGGCGACTGTCTACGCGGTGTCGCCGCTCGGGACAAGAGGCCAGCGGAGGGCGCTCAGCCGGTCAAAGAGCGTGTCGATGCCGGCACGGTCGAGATTGGCGAAGGCCACGCGCAATTCGCGTGCGCCCTGTGGATCGTCGGAGGGCCGGAACATGGTGCCGGGAAGAAGCAGGATACCCGCCTCGGGCACCAGCGCCTGTGCCAGTTGGTTGGAGGCCATGGCAAAGGGATGTGCCATATAGGCGAAATACGCACCACACCCCAAGAGTCGCCAGCCCTGCCCGGCGAGTTTGGGCATGTTGTCATGGATGGCCGCGCGCCGGTCGAGGATTTCGGCGCGCTCGCCTGCCAGCCATTGGCCAAGGTTGCGCATGCCCCAGAGGGCCGCGATCTGGCCCAGTTGGTTGGGGCAGATCGTGACCGTATCGAGGAATTTTTCGACCTCGGCGAGACGGGTCGGGGAGGCCACCATTGCGCCGACGCGGTGCCCGGTCAGGCGGTAGGCCTTGGAAAAGGAATAGAGCTGAATGAGCGTATCCGCCCAGTCGGGATCGTGAAAGAGATCATGGCCCGCGCCGGGCCGGGCATCGAAATCGCGATAGGTTTCATCGAGAATGAGGGCGATGCCGCGCTCTTTGGAGAGGCGGTAGAACGCGTGCGTGAGGTCGGCGGGATATTCCACGCCGCCCGGATTGTTGGGGGTGACGAGCACAATGGCGCGGGTGCGCGGCGTGATGAGCGCCGCCGCATGATCCGGATCGGGCAAAAGTTCCGCGCCCGCAGGCAGCGCGACAGCGCGCACACCCGCCATGTCGAGCCACATTTTATGGTTGAAATACCATGGGGTTGGTAGGATAACCTCATCCCCTTCGGCACAGAGCGTGGTGATGGCCGCGCAAAAGGCCTGATTGCAGCCAGAGGTGATGGCGACCTGAGCGGGGACGACGCTGCCGCCATAGGTGGCGGACCAGTGCGCCGCCACCTCGGCGCGCAGATCGGGCAGGCCGAGGACGGGGCCGTAAAGATGCGCTTGCGGATCGTTCAGCGCCGCCTCGGCCACCGCGCGGCGCAGCGCCTCGGGGGGCGGGGCCACGGGGGCGGCTTGGCTTACGTTGATGAGCGGACGCTCGGGCGGGAAAGTCACCCCGTCGAGCCAGCGCCGCGCCTCCATCACAGGCGGCGAAAAGGTGCAGGCGGTGCGGGGCGGGTTGGTCATGTCAGGTGCCCCGGTAGGGTTCGACATATTGCAGCGCCATGTCCCAAGGGAAGAAGATCCAGGTGTCCTGACTGACTTCGGTCACAAAGGTGTCGACCTGTGCGCGGCCCATCGGCTTGGCGTAGACCGTCGCGACATGCGCCAGTGGCAGATGCTGGCGCACCACCTCGAGCGTGCGGCCAGTGTCCACCAGATCATCGACGATCAGGACGCCCGCACCATCGCCCATGATTGCCATATCCGGGGATTTGATCACCACGGGTGCGGTCTGGGTCTGGTGGTTGTAGGATTTGACGCTGATCGTGTCGACGGTGCGAATGTCCAGTTCACGCGCGACGATCATCGCCGGGGCCATGCCGCCGCGTGTGATCGCCACCACGGCGCGCCAGCCGTCTTCGGGCGTCTTGTCCTGCAATCGCCATGCAAGGGCGCGGGCGTCGCGGTGCAACTGATCCCAGCTTACGTGAAAGCCCTTTTCATGGGGGAGGCGGTCCATCATGTCGTTACCTGCTCAGCAAGAGTTTCAGCCCGAGCGCGCCCATCAGCAGGGCTGCCGCGCGGTCGATCAAGGGTTTCGCGCCGAGATAGGCGCGGCGGGCCTGTGCCCCGCTCAGAAGCGTGGCGAAGCCCGCGTAAAAGAGCCACTCAACGATCATGTGATTGGCGGTGATGAGCGCAATTTCCAGCGCCGATAGTCCCTTGGGAAAGATCACAACCAGAACCGAGGCGGCAAAGAGCGCGGATTTCGGATTGCCGAGGTTGATCAAGACGCCATCCAGGAATGCGCGCCCACGTGGTTTGCGCGGACCCTCGGTCACGGGCTGACGGGCGGCGCGCCATGTGCTCCAGGCGATATAGAGCAGATAGGCGGCCCCGGCGAGTTTCAGCGCCATATAGGCCCAGGGAAAAAGGCTGAAGAGCGCCTCTAGTCCCAAGAGAGCCGCCAGTGTCCAGAGTGCAGCGACGAGGCCAAGGCCCAAGCCGGCCGCAATACCTGCGCCCCGCCCATCGGCCAGCGCGGTCCGCAGGGCAAAGAGCAGGGCCGGACCGGGGCTGAGGATGGCGGCGGCGAGAACCGCGTTAAAGGCCAAGAGATCGAACGCGGTCATGGGGTCGCCTCTCAGGTTGCGTCGATGTCGGGGGCGTCCACGGCCTTCATCCCGACGATATGGTAGCCTGCGTCGACATGCAGCGTCTCGCCGGTGACGCCCGAGCCCAAGTCGCTGAGCATGTAGAGTGCGGAGCGGCCGACGTCGTCGATGGTCACGTTGCGGCGCAGGGGGGAATTCAATTCGTTCCATTTGAGGATATAGCGGAAATCGCCGATGCCGGAGGCGGCCAGCGTCTTGATGGGACCGGCGCTGATGGCGTTGACGCGGATGCCGTCTTTGCCCAGATCCTCGGCCATGTATTTGACCGATGCCTCAAGAGCGGCCTTGGCCACCCCCATCACGTTGTAATGCGGCATGACCTGTTCGGCGCCGTAATAGGTGAGGGTGAGGGCCGACCCACCCTCGCCCATCATCTTTTCCGCGCGCTGCATCACGGCGGTGAAGGAATAGACCGAAATATCCATGGTCATCAGGAAATTGTCGCGGCTGGTGTCGACATAGCGCCCGCGCAATTCGTTCTTGTCGGAAAAGCCGATGGCATGGACCACGAAATCGAGGCTGTCCCAGTGGCTGTGCAGGTCGGTAAAGAGCTGATCGACCGAGGCCATGTTGCCCACATCGCAGGGCAGGACGATGGTTGACCCCAGTTCCGCTGCCAGAGGATCGACCCGCTTTTTGAGCGCATCCCCCTGATAGCTGAAGGCAAGCTCTGCGCCTGCATCGGCACAGGCGCGGGCAATGCCCCAGGCGATTGATTTGTCATTGGCGAGCCCCATGATCAGCCCGCGTTTTCCCGCCATCAGATTATTCGACATTCCCAGCCCCCGGCCATCACGATTTTTCTGACCTTTAGGCGATTGGGGGGATTGCATCAAGGGCTGGTCATTCAGGCGCACAACCTGTCAAATGCCGCTATGTGCGTTAGATAGATCGGCAGCGTTCAGTTTTTGAGAGATGGCATCGGGACAGTTTGATGGAACGAGATGGAAAGTTTGCGGGTGATGACCCGTTTGAGATTGCTCGCAACTGGCTTGCTGAGGCGGAACAGTCAGAGCCGAATGACCCCAATGCGGTGGCTCTTTCGACGGTGGATGCCGAGGGACTGCCGAATGTGAGGATGGTCTTGCTCAAGGAAATCTCCTCTGACGGGTTCATCTTTTATACAAATTACAACAGCGCCAAGGGGCAGGAATTGGCGGCGACCCCAAAGGCCGCGATGGTGTTGCACTGGAAATCCTTGCGTCGACAGATTCGCGTCCGTGGCACCGTGAGCCGCGAAGAGGGCGAGCGCGCGGATGCCTATTACGCCTCGCGCTCGCTCAAGAGTAGGCTCGGGGCTTGGGCGTCGGAGCAATCGCAGCCGCTTGATAGCCGTGCGACATTGATGGCGAAAGTGGCCAAGATCACCGCACTCAAGGGGCCGAATCCTGCGAGACCCGCCTTTTGGGGCGGCTTTAGAATCGCCCCGGTTGAAATCGAGTTTTGGGCAGATGGAGCCTTTCGCCTGCATGATCGGTTCGTCTGGCGCCGGGCTTCCGCGACGGAAACCTGGAAAATTCAACGCCTCAACCCATGAATTTCACGTTGCGTGAAATGCAAGGGCTTGAAAGTAGGTATTATTAACCGCTTGCAAGCAGGTGTGAATATGAAGCAAGTGTTAACGCAGTCTTGGGGATGAAGGCTGTAAGGTAGGACAAAGTGACGATAAACGATGATGAAATTCGCAGAGTAAAGGGGCGCGTTAAGTGGTTTGACCCTGTTAAGGGGTTCGGGTTTGTGATTGCCGATGAAGGTGGCCCTGATATTTTGCTCCATGCCAATGTTCTGCGGAACTTTGGTCAAAGTTCCGTGGCCGATCGCGCCGGGGTTGAGTTGGACGTGCAGCAGACCGAACGCGGTCGGCAGGCCGTCGCCGTGCATGCGATAAATCCGCCGGACGATCTCGAGCATACGGGACTGGCCGATCTCGATGAGATTGATCCCGAGATCATTCGCAATGCGCCACTACAGCCCGCCCGTGTCAAATGGTTCGACAAGGGCAAGGGATTCGGTTTTGCCAATACCTTTGGGCGGGAAGAGGACGTGTTTGTTCACGTCGAGGTTCTGCGCCGCTCCGGTCTTGCGGATGTTCAGCCCGGTGAGGCGCTGGCTATTCGCGTGATTGATGGTAAAAGGGGGCGTATGGCAACCGAGGTGTGTGGATGGGAAACGGCGGTAAAATCGTCAGAGTGACAGTGGCGGCCTTGCTGGCCTGTCTGGCAAGTGCTGCGGCAGCGGAATCATGCCGCGAGGATGTGGCGATGCTGCGCAGCGATGCGGGCACGGCACGATTCCGGATCGAGGTTGCCGATGACAAAGAGGAACGCGCGCAGGGTCTCATGAATCGTGAAACCATGTCGATGAGCGCGGGCATGCTCTTTATCTATCCAGAACCACAGCCAGTCGGGTTCTGGATGAAGAACACGTTGATCCCGCTCGACATGATTTTCATGGACGAGACCGGGACCGTCAAGAATGTGCATCACGAGGCACAGCCCTTGGACGAGTCCCCCATCTTTGGTGGTCAGGAGATTCTGGCGGTGCTTGAAATCAACGGTGGTCTGGCGCGCAAGATCGGTATTTCCGAAGGTTGGACCATGCGCCATACCGCCATAGATCAGACCAAGGCCGCTTGGCCCTGTTCAGAAAGCCAATAAAGCGGCGTGATGCCGGTTTTTGGCTTTTCAAGCGCTGCAATCGTCAGTATGCAGGCGCACGGTCCGGGGCGTAGCGCAGTCTGGTAGCGCACCTGTTTTGGGAACAGGGGGTCGTAGGTTCGAATCCTATCGCCCCGACCAATGCTTCTCGTCACAAGATGACAAACGCTCAGCGTGCCACTCTGGCGCGCTGTTTGCGTTTGTGCCCGGTGCAGGGCGCAGTTCAAGCAATCTGACAACTGTGGCGTCCAACTGTGCCGGAAATAACGGCTTATTGCCTGTGTGTTTTGGGCGCTGCGGCTGCGCATCCTGCGTCTCAGCCTGTGGATGAATCATTGGGATGTAGGTGGCTGGGTTGGCCGGAAACCTGTCAAACATTTTTTCTGCATTAATCAGAAAAGTTTTCGTTGACCGCATATGGCAATATACGTCAGTTTGTGTGGGCGGGCATCAAGGCCACAACATATAGTGGTTAGCCCGGGCAGGGACATGACATCAGAATTCGCTATGGCCGACCAACTATCGATCCGGATCGTTTGCGCGCAGAGCGTGTGTGACGCCGAGGTGACGCCGTTTTGGATCGGATTGAACAACTCACACCGGGCCAAAGGTCCAAGAACTATTGCGATGGGGCAGCACAGATGAAAATCGAGAGAAAATTCACCACCGCCGGACAAGACGCCTATGCCGCGCTTGAATTTGTGACCACCAGTTCCGAGATCCGCAATCCGGATGGAACGACGGTGTTCCGGCTGGACGAAATCGAGGTGCCCCGTGGCTGGAGTCAGGTCGCGAGCGATGTGATTGCGCAAAAATATTTCCGCAAGGCAGGCATCCCCAACCGGATCGAAAAGGTCAAGGAAGAGGGCATTCCCGAGTTTCTCTGGCGGTCAGTGCCCGCGGCGGACAATGACGGATTCGGTGGCGAGACATCGGCCAAGCAGGTGTTTGACCGCTTGGCGGGGGCGTGGTGCTATTGGGGCTGGAAGGGTGGCTATTTCACCAAAGAGGCCGATGCCCGCGCCTATTTCGACGAGATGCGCTATATGCTGGCCCGCCAGATGGCCGCGCCCAACAGCCCGCAATGGTTCAACACCGGCCTGCATTGGGCCTATGGCATCGACGGTCCGAGCCAGGGGCATTACTACGTCGATTTCCAGAGTGGCGAACTGACAAAATCCGCCTCTGCCTATGAGCATCCGCAGCCGCACGCCTGCTTTATCCAGTCGGTCAAGGATGATCTGGTCGGCGATGGCGGCATTATGGACCTCTGGGTGCGTGAGGCGCGTCTGTTCAAATACGGCTCCGGCACCGGCACGAATTTCAGCAGCCTGCGCGGTGAGGGCGAGCGGTTGTCGGGGGGTGGAAAATCCTCTGGCCTCATGGGCTTTCTCAAGATCGGCGACCGGGCGGCGGGGGCCATCAAATCGGGCGGCACCACACGGCGTGCGGCCAAGATGGTGATCTGTGACGCCGACCACCCTGACATTCAGGAATTCATCAACTGGAAGGTCAAGGAAGAGCAAAAGGTTGCCAGCATCGTCGCGGGCTCCAAGATGCACGAGCAGAAGCTCAACGAGATCTTTGCCGCGATCCGCGCCTGGGATGGCAGTTCTGAGGATTCGGTTGATCCCAAGAAGAACGATCAGTTGAAATCCGCCATTCGCAGCGCCAAGCAGGTGCAGATCCCCGAGACCTACGTCAAGCGCGTGCTGGACTATGCCAAGCAGGGCTATGAGAGCATCGAATTCCCGACCTATGACACCGATTGGGATAGCGAGGCCTATGCCAGCGTTTCGGGCCAGAATTCCAATAATTCGATCCGCGTCACCGATGCCTTTCTCAAGGCGGTCAAAGACGATGCCGATTGGGCGCTGATCAACCGGGTGGACGGGTCGGTCGCCAAGACGATCAAGGCGCGTGATCTGTGGGAAGATGTGGGGCACGCGGCCTGGGCCTGTGCCGATCCGGGTATTCAGTATCACGACACGGTCAACGCCTGGCACACCTGCCCGGAAGACGGCGAGATTCGCGGCTCGAATCCCTGCTCGGAATATATGTTCCTGGACGATACGGCCTGCAATCTGGCCTCGATGAACCTCTTGAAGTTCTACGTGGACGGCAAGTTTGACGCCGACGCCTATATGCACGCCACGCGGCTCTGGACTGTGACGCTGGAAATCTCGGTGACGATGGCGCAGTTTCCGTCCAAGGAAATCGCGCAACTCAGCTATGAGTTCCGCACGCTGGGTCTGGGCTATGCCAATATTGGCGGCCTGTTGATGAACATGGGCTTTGGCTATGACAGCGACGAGGGCCGTGCGCTCTGTGGGGCGCTGACGGCGATCATGACCGGCGTGGCCTATGCCACAAGCGCAGAAATGGCTGCGGAGCTGGGTGCCTTTGCGGGCTACAAGCGCAACAGCAAGCACATGCTGCGCGTCATCCGCAACCACCGCAACGCCGCCTATGGCGCGACCGAGGGCTATGAGGCGCTGGCGGTGAAACCCGTGCCGCTCGACCACAAGAATTGCCCGGATGCGCGGCTCGTTGATCTGGCGATGGCGTCTTGGGACGAGGCGCTGAAGCTGGGTGAAAAGCACGGCTATCGCAACGCGCAATCGACTGTGATTGCCCCCACCGGGACCATCGGTCTGGTGATGGATTGCGACACCACCGGCATCGAGCCCGATTTCGCGCTGGTGAAGTTCAAGAAGCTGGCGGGGGGTGGTTATTTCAAGATCATCAACCAGTCGGTGCCAGCAGCGCTGGAAAAGCTCGGCTATGGGTCAGCGCAGATCGAGGAAATCGTCAGCTATGCCGTGGGCCATGGCACCATCGGCAACGCGCCGGGGATCAACCACACCTCGCTGATCGGTCATGGGTTTGGCGAGGCGGAGCTGGCCAAGGTGGATGCTGCACTCGGCTCGGCCTTTGATATCCGGTTCGTGTTCAATCAGTGGACCCTGGGGGCGGAGTTCTGCACCAAGGTATTGGGCATCCCCAATGAAAAGCTGAACGATCCGACCTTCGACCTTCTGGCGCATCTGGGCTATTCCAAGCGCGATATCGAGCTGGCCAATGATCATGTTTGCGGCACCATGACGCTTGAGGGCGCGCCCTATCTCAAGACGGATCACTACCACGTCTTTGATTGCGCCAATCCCTGCGGCAAGAAAGGCAAGCGGTATCTCGGGGTCGAGAGCCACATCACCATGATGGCGGCGGCGCAGTCCTTTATCTCGGGGGCGATTTCCAAGACGATCAACATGGCGAATGACGCCAGCATCGTGGATTGCCAAAAGGCCTATGAGTTGTCGTGGTCGCTGGGCGTCAAGGCCAATGCGCTCTACCGCGATGGATCGAAGCTGAGCCAGCCGCTGGCGGCGAGCCTGGTCGAGGATGATGATGAGGCCGCTGAGATCCTTGAATCCGGCACACCGCAGCAAAAGGCGCAGGTGCTGGCCGAGAAGATCGTCGAAAAGGTGATCATCAAGGAAATCCAGAAGTCGCATCGCGAAAAGCTGCCCGAACGGCGCAAGGGCTATACCCAAAAGGCCATCGTCGGCGGTCACAAGGTTTACTTGCGCACCGGCGAATATGAAGATGGGCAGTTGGGCGAAATCTTTATCGACATGCACAAGGAAGGCGCCGGGTTCCGCGCGATGATGAACAACTTCGCCATCGCGGTGTCTGTCGGCCTGCAATATGGTGTGCCGCTGGAGGAATTCGTCGATGCCTTCACCTTTACCAAGTTCGAACCGGCGGGCATGGTGCAGGGCAATGACAGCATCAAGAATGCCACTTCGATCCTCGATTATATCTTCCGCGAACTGGCGGTGAGCTATCTCGACCGAACCGATCTGGCGCATGTCAAACCCTTGGGGGCGAGCTTTGACGATCTTGGTCGGGGCGAGGAAGAGGGCGTGCGCAATGTCTCGGAGATGAGCGAGGCAGCCGCCAGCCGGTCCTTGGAAGTGCTGCGTCAGATCAGTTCGACCGGCTATCTGCGCAAGCGTCTGCCGCAGGAATTGACAGTGTTCCAAGGCGGCCAAAACATGGCGCGCGCCGCTGGCGACGGCATGGATGCGATGAGCATGCTGGCGCGGTTGGTGCCGGAAACCTCAAGCGCCTCGATGGCGGCGACGATGACCACGACCACGGCCGTTGCCTCGGGGTCGGTGAGCATGGACGCCCGCACCAAGGCGCGGCTTCAGGGCTACGAGGGCGAGGCTTGCGGCGACTGCGGCAACTACACGCTGGTGCGCAACGGCACCTGCATGAAGTGCAACACCTGTGGGGCAACGAGCGGGTGTAGCTGAGGAATTGAGACACGGGGCGGGTGCGCTCGTCCCGGGCGGATCAGGCCGCAGGCAGAAACCGAGCGGTCAAATGATGAGCCTGATCAGCAAAACTTGGGGCGCCCTCGGGCGCCCCTTTTTCTGTGCTGCTCGGTGGTCGGTCGCGCCCCGGCTCAGTCCGTCCCGGTGCCGTGGTCCATCTTGGAATGGTCCACCCCATCGGTCGGATCGACCATGAATTCGACCTCGATCCGGCCCGCCTGCTCGAACACGAAGGTTGAGGGCACCATGGCCCCTTCCTTGAGTGGGGCGGTGAGGCCCATCAGCATCACATGCAGGCCGCCCGGTTCCAGAACCACGGTTTCGCCTGCCGGGATCTCGATCCCGGCAACGGGTTGCATCCGCGCCACCCCGTCGCTGCCATGCTCGGTGGTGTGCAGGCTCGTCTTCGTGGCCGCAGGCGTTTCGATGCCGATCAGGCGCTCGGTCGCTGCGCCCTCATTGCTGATCGCCATATAGGCCGCAGCCGATTTGGCACCGGCGAAGGGTTCGTTGATATGCGGGTGGATGATCTCGATCTTGTCTTTCTTCACACCATGCGCATAGGCCGTTCCGCTCAGCATCAGCGCGCCCAGCAGGGCAAGGGCAAACAGTTTCATGAACTCTCCTCTTGTGAACATCGCGCATGCGTCGATGGATTTCCGGTGCTGTGTAATGCGGATAGGTCTCTACGTCCACGTGCTCGGTGACATAGACGAGTGAGAGGCGCCCACGGGTGCCCCTTGTCCTGTCTCAGCATGGGTTGGATATGATGTCGGCCCTCAGCCGCGCGCGTCCTCGAGAATGAGGCGCGCCGCCTTTTCGGCGATCATCACCGTGGGGGAATTGGTGTTGCCCGACGTGATCGTGGGCATGATCGAGGCATCGGCGATGCGCAGCCGCCCCAAACCTTTCAACCGGAGGCGCGGATCGACCACCGCAGCCTCATCCGCACCCATCCGGCAGGTGCCCACCGGGTGAAAGATCGTGGTGCCGATATCGCCTGCGGCGCGGATCAGGTCTTCGCGGGTCTGATAGTCGGGTCCGGGTCGGTATTCCTCGGGGTGGAATCTGGCAAAGGCGGGTTGCGCCACGATCCGGCGGGTCAGTTGGATGGCGCGGGCCGCCACATCGCGATCCGCCTCTGCGGAGAGATAGTTGGGGCGAATCGCCGGGCTCGCGCGAAAATCGGGCGAGGTCACATGCACGCTGCCCCGGCTCTCGGGGCGCAGGTTGCAAACGCTGGCGGTCATTGCAGGAAAGGGATGGACCGGATCGCCGAACTTGTCGAGGCTGACGGGCTGGACGTGGTATTGCAGGTCCGGCGTTTCCTTTTCGGGGCCTGAGCGGGTGAAGATGCCCAACTGGCTGGGGGCCATCGACATTGGACCCGAGCGGGTCAGGAGATATTCCAGCCCAATCCCCAGCTTGCCGCGCAGGCTGCTCGCCTGTTCATTGAGGGTCGGCACGCCGTGAACCTTGTAGACGAGGCGCAATTGCAGATGGTCCTGAAGATTGCCCCCGACCTGCGGCACTTCGACCACGGGGGTGATGCCTGCGCTCTGAAGGGTCGCGCCATTGCCGATGCCCGAGAGTTCCAGCAGCGCCGGAGAACCGATCGCGCCCGCGCATAACACGGTCTCACAGGCGGCATGGGCGGTAAGGCTGCGGCCTTGGTGATGGTAGACCACGCCCTTGACCTCGCCCTCCTGAATGATCAACCGTTCGGCCTGAGCCCCGGTCAGGATATGCAGGTTCTTGCGGTTTTTGGCCGGACGCAGAAAGGCCTTGGACGTGTTCCAGCGGATGCCTGCGCGTTGGTTGACCTCGAAATAGCCGCCGCCCTCGTTGTCGCCGGAATTGAAATCGTCGGTGCGCGGGATGCCTGCCTGTTCGGCAGCCTCAAGAAAGCTGTCCAGCACTTGCCAGCGGACGCGGGTCTTTTCCACACGCCATTCGCCGCCCGCACCGTGCAGGTTGCTCGCGCCTGCGTGGTGATCCTCGGCGCAACGAAAGAGCGGCAGCACGTCGTCCCAGCCCCAGCCCGTGCAGCCCATTTGCGCCCATTGGTCATAATCGCGGCTTTGTCCGCGCATGTAGATCATGCCATTGATCGACGAGCAGCCGCCCAGCACCTTGCCGCGTGGATAGAGCAGGGTGCGACCGTTCAGCCCCGGTTCGGCCTGGGTGCGAAACCGCCAGTCGGTGCGGGGATTGTCGATGCAATAGAGGTATCCGACCGGAATGTGAATCCAATGGTAATTGTCGCGCCCTCCCGCCTCGAGCAGAAGGACGCGGGTTGCGGGATCAGCCGACAGTCGGTTGGCGAGCACGCAACCCGCGCTGCCTGCGCCAATGACGATGTAATCATAGTGATCCATGCACCCTCTCTCGTTCCTGCCGCTTGGCCACAGGAGTCACCTGACCGGGCCGCACCCGGTCGCTCTTTGATCAGAAAACGGCCGGGCCAGCGATTTGCGGCCCGGCCAGAGCGTCAATTGTCCGGGTTGAACCCAAGGCGGCGGCCCAGTCGGGAGGCGTAGAATTCGCCCACGAGGCCCCGGCGGAAGAGCAGCACACAGACCATGAAGACCACGCCGGTGATGATCGTCACCGGAAAGTCGGACGTGGCCAGATAGTTCTGCAAGGTCACGACAATGCCCGCGCCAAAGATCGGACCGATCAGCGTGCCGATGCCGCCGAGCAGGGTCATCAGGATGACTTCGCCCGACATTTGCCATGTGACATCGGTCAACGTGGCAAACTGGAAAACAAGCGATTTGATCCCACCCGCAAGGCCGGTGAGGGCCGCCGACATCACGAAGGCCGTCAGCTTGTAGCGTGTCACGGAATAGCCAAGAGAGGTGGCGCGGCTCTCATTCTCGCGGATTGACTTGAGGATCATGCCGAAGGGCGAATTCACAATGCGCCAGATGATCACCATGCCCAAGAGGAACACGCCCAGCACGAAATAATACATGTTGGTTGCATCCGAGAGGTCGATAAAGCCGAACAGCTCGCCGCGCGGCACCGACTGGATGCCGTCCTCTCCCTTGGTGAATCCTGCCTGCAAGCAGAAGAAAAAGAACATCTGGCTGAGCGCGAGTGTGATCATCGCGAAATAGATGCCCTGACGGCGAATGGCGATCGCCCCCATGATCAGCCCGAGCCCCGCAGCCCCCGCAACCCCCAGCAGGATGCCAAATTCCGGCGACCAGCCCCATTCCTTGACCGCATGGGCGGTGAAATAGGCTGCACCACCGAAAAAGGCGGAATGTCCGAAGCTGAGCAATCCGGTGTAGCCCAGCAGCAGGTTGAAGGCCGCTGCGAAGAGAGCAAAACACAGGAGTTTCATCACGAAGATCGGATAGAGGTAGAACGGCGCCACCAGAAGAAGGGCCAGTGCGACGAGCAACAGCACGATCCGCACAGGCCCGGCATTTGGCAGAATGGTGGAGGTTTGGTTTGCGATGGGTTCAGATTTGCCTGCCATGTCACACATCCTTTCCGAACAGCCCTGCGGGACGCAGGATGAGGACAATCGCCATGATGACGAAAACCACGATGTTTGACGCCTCGGGGTAGAAGACCTTGGTGAGACCTTCGGCAATTCCCAAAAGATAGCCTGTCACGATCGCGCCCAGGATCGACCCCATGCCACCGATGACGACGACCGCAAAAACGATGATGATGATGTTGGACCCCATGAGCGGACTGACCTGATAAATCGGGGCCGCCAGAACCCCGGCAAAGGCAGCAAGGGCCGCCCCCAAGCCATAGGTGAAGGTCAGCAAAAGCGGCACATTAACCCCAAAGCTTTGGACGAGGATCGGGTTTTCCGTTGCCGCCCGGAGATAGGAGCCGAGTTTCGTCTTTTCAATCAGGAGCCAGACGGCGAGGCAGACGATCATAGAGGCGACCACCACCCAGCCACGGTAGACCGGCAGGAACATGAAGCCCAGGTTTACGCCTCCTGCCAGGGCCTCCGGGGTTGGATACGGCTGGCCCGCCGCCCCATAGATGTACCGGAAGGTGCCTTCGATGGTCAGCGCGAGGCCGAAGGTAAAAAGCAGGCCGTAGAGATGATCCAGCTTGTAGAGGCGCGAGAGCATCGTCCGCTCGACGACCGCGCCGGCAAGCCCGACGAGAACCGGCGCAAGGATCAGCGCTGACCAATACCCCAGACCGAGCCAGAGCGACAGAAGGTAGGCCGCGAAGGCGCCGAGCATATATTGCGCCCCATGCGCAAAGTTGATCACCCGCAACAGGCCAAAGATCACCGCAAGCCCAAGGCTGAGCAGGGCGTAGAACGAGCCATTGATCAGGCCGACCAGAAGCTGTCCAAAGAGGGCGGCTGTGGGCACTCCGAATATCGTTATCATGTCACACTCCCAGCGCTTGGTTCAGGTCTTCACGGCGCGCCTCTAGGTCGCCCACGGGGAATTCCATCGCCATCTGTCCGTGATCCATCAGGTAAAAGCGGTCTGCTACCCGGCTGGCAAAGCGGAAATTCTGCTCGACCAGAACAACCGTCATGCCCCGGCTCTTGAGTTCCGTCAGCACCTCGCCAATGGCGTCGATGATGACCGGGGCCAGACCCTCGGTCGGTTCATCAAGAAGAAGACAGCGCGCGCCGGTACGCAGGATGCGCGCCATCGCCAACATCTGCTGTTCGCCACCCGAGAGTTTGGTTCCGGGGCTATTGCGCCGTTCCTTGAGGTTCGGAAAGAGGCGAAAGATTTCCTCGACCGTCATGCCGCCCTCGGCCACCTTGGGCGGAAGCATCAGATTTTCCTCGACGTTGAGCGTCGCAAAAATCCCGCGTTCCTCGGGGACGAATCCCAGTCCGGTATGGGCGGTGCGGTGCAGGGGCATGGTCATCAGATCCTGCCCGGCAAAGGCCATTTGGCCGGTCCGCTTGCGCAGGATGCCCATGACGGTGCGCAATGTGGTGGTTTTGCCCATGCCGTTGCGACCGAGAATACAGATTGTCTCGCCTTCGTTCACATGCAGGTTCACACCGTGCAGAACATGGCTTTCGCCATACCAGGCATGCAGGTCCGTGACCTTCAACAGTGGTTCGCTCATGCCTCGCTCCCCATATAGGCGCTGCGCACGACCGGGTCTTGCGAGACGCTGTCGTAATCGCCTTCGGCGATGATTTCGCCCCGTTGCAACACGGTGACATGGTGGCAGATGTCGGCCACGACCGAGAGGTTATGTTCGACCATCAGCACCGCGCGGTGCCGGGCCACGTCGCGGATGATATCCGCCACGAGCGTGACGTCCTCGCGTCCCATCCCCGCCATCGGCTCGTCCAGAAGCAGGACTTCGGGGTCGAGTGCCAGCGTAGTTGCGATTTCCAGCACGCGTTTGCGGCCATAGGACAGGTCAGACGCGCGGGTGTCGCGGTATTCACTCAGTCCCAGATCGTCAATCAGCACCTCTGCCCGACCGTTCAGGCGGTCCAGAGCCGACATGGGCAACCAGAATTGCGTCGCCAGATTGTTTGGCCGCTGGAGCGCCACACGCACGTTTTCCAGCACCGTCAGATGCGGAAAGACAGCGGAAATCTGGAAAGACCGGACAAGACCCATCCGGGCCACGCGGTCAGGTTTCATGTTGGTAATATCCGCCCCGAGCAGAGTGATCTTGCCCCGGGTGGGTTGCAGGAACTTGGTCAGCAGGTTGAACACCGTCGTCTTGCCCGCGCCATTCGGGCCGATCAGGGCATGAATGCGCGCGTGCTGCACGTCGAGATCGACGTTGTTGACGGCGGTGAAACCCGAGAAGTCCTTACCAAGGCCGCGGGCGGAAAGTACCACCCGCGGCTGGTCCTGCTTGCTCACAGGATGTGCGTTCATCGACCTGAGATGCCTTACTGCGTCACGAGCGGGCAGCCGCTCTCGGCAGGTTTGATATAGGCCACATCGCCGGGGATCGTCGACAGGACGTTGTAATAGTCCCACGGCTCGGTGATCTGGTCGGGCGCTTTGACTTCCATCAGGTAGACGTCCTTGATCATGCGACCGTTCGGAGCGACGACGCCGTTCTCAGCGAAAAGATCCTGCACGGGCAGTTCTTTCAGCTTGGCGGCCACGGCTTCGGTCTCGTCTGTGCCTGCGGCTTCGATGGCCTTGAGATACGATGTCACGGCCGAATAGGTCGCGGCATGGATCATGTTGGGCATCGCCTGCGTGCGCTCAAAGAAGCGCTTGCCGAATTCGCGCGAGGCGTCGGTGCGGTTCCAGTAGAAGCTCTCGGTGAGGGTCAGACCCTGTGCAGCCTCTGCGCCGAGGCCATTGACCTCCGAGAGGGTGAACAGGAGCGCCGCAAGACGCTGACCACCTTGCACGATCCCGAATTCGGCAGCCTGCTTGATGGCGTTCTGCGTATCGGCCCCTGCGTTCGCAAGACCGATCACCTTAGCCCCAGAGGCCTGCGCCTGAAGCAGGAAGGACGAGAAATCGGTGGAGGCCAGCGGGTGACGGACGGCACCGACCACGTCGCCGCCATTCGCCTTGACGAAATTGCCGGTGTTCTCTTCCAGCGAATAGCCAAAGGCATAGTCGGCGGTCAGGAAATACCAGCTGTCGCCGCCCTGCTCGACGAGCGCGCCGCCGGTGCCCACGGCCAGAGCGTGGGTGTCATAGGCCCAATGGAAGCCATAGGGCGAGCACTGTGCGCCGGTCAGTTCTGTGGTGGCGGCGCCGGTTGTGATGGTGATCTTGTTGGCCTCTTTCGACAGCGCCTGCACAGCAAGGGCAACCGATGAGGTGGTCAGTTCCATGATGCTGTCGACTTGCTCGGTGTCATACCACTGACGCGCGATATTCGAGGCAATGTCGGCCTTGTTCTGGTGGTCGGCGGTGGTCACTTCGACCGGCGCGCCCAATACAGTGCCGCCAAAATCCTCGACGGCCATCAGGGCCGCTTCATAGGAATAGCGACCGCCAAAGTTGGCATAGACGCCGGACTGATCGTTCAGAATGCCGATCTTGACCTTGTCGTCGCTGACTTGCGCCAGAGCGGGCGCGGCCAGCAAGCCGATCGCCGCAGCGGATGTAAGCAGTTTACGCATGAGTATCCTCCCAAGCCAACCTACGATTGTGGGGTCCGGTTGCGGAACTCCCATCAGGTTGAGCTATGATTTCGATTCAGTTCCATCGGTCGCCTCCCCAGACGTCCCGACGCCCTAGTGATACAACTTTTAGACTTTGACACAACAGTTCACTTCTGGCTAATTTCATACATTGTCTGTACGAAAATGAACAGAAGTGGTCATATGGCACATCTCACTTGGGACGATTTGCAGTTTTTTCTGGCGGTGGCGCGTGAGGGGCAGTTGTCGCGGGCCGCTCGTCAATTGCAAACCAGCCACGTCACGGTCTCGCGCAGAATCGATCGGCTTGAGGCCGGTCTTGATCTGCGCCTGTTCGAGCGCAATCCACGTGGCTATGAACTCACGAGTAACGGGCGACGGTTGGTTGAAACGGCCGAGCGGATGGAGCAGGAGGCAGATCGGCTGTTGCTGGATTTGACCGGAGACATCCGGGCGCAGCGCGGGTTGTTGCGCGTCGCCATGCCAGAAGGATTCGCCAGTTTTTTCAGTGAGAGCCTTCTGCCGCAGTTCATGGACAAATTCCCAAACATCGCGCTGGAGTTGATCACGCTGCCACAAGTCATGTCCCTGTCGCGCCGCGAGGCTGATCTTTCCGTGACACTCGATCCGACCAAAGCCTCGCCTTATCATTCGGAAAAGATTGTCGATTATGCGCTCCGGGTTTACGGGACACGGCAATATTTGCAGGCCCGGACCGCGATCACGCGGCGCGAGCAGCTGCTTGACCATCCCTTTGCCGGATACATCGAAGACATGATCTTTGCGCGCGGTCTTGATTATTTGGGGGACGTGCACCCCAAGGTTCGCCCCGTGTTCAAGAGTTCGTCGATCTTCAATCAACTGGCCGCCGTGCGCGCTGGTCTCTGTCTCTGCGTGCTGCCCTGCTATATCGCGCGGCATTACGGTGATCTTGTGCCCGTCCTGCCGGACGAGATCACCATCCTGCGCAGCTATTGGTTGACATGCCATCGGGATGTGCGCGCCATGCTGCGCGAACGCGCCGTGATGGAATTCATCAAGACCTCGATGCACAGCCGTCGGACGGATCTGATTCCGACAACCGGCTGATTTTACCCTGCTGACCACAAGACGCTGGACTTGGTTGAAGAAGCCATAAGGGGCGCCCATGAGCGCCCCTTATAAGTCGGTGAAGATGTGAATCGTGAGACCCGGAGAAGAGGCTCAGAGGATCTTCTGACCAGTCTTGTCCCAATCGGCCATAAAGGTCTTGAGCCCCTGATCGGTCAACGGATGCTCTGCCATTTTCTTGATCACGGACGGTGGGGCCGTCATCACGTCAGCGCCGATATATGCGGCCTGAAAGGCGTGGTTGACGGTGCGGATCGAGGCCGCGAGGATCTGGGTCTCGAACCCGTAATTGTCATAGATCGTGCGGATATCGGCGATCAGCTCCATCCCGTCGAGGTTGATGTCATCGAGCCGCCCGATGAAAGGGGAGATGAAGGTGGCCCCCGCCTTGGCCGCCAAGAGCGCCTGATTGGCCGAGAAGCAGAGCGTCACATTGACCATGTGCCCCTCGCCCGAGAGCACTTTGCACGCCTTGAGACCATCCCAGGTGAGCGGCACCTTGACGGCGATATTGCCCGCGATGGCGGCGAGTTTGCGCCCCTCGGCGATCATCTCGTCCGCGGTGAGGGCCACAACTTCGGCGCTGACCGGGCCATCGACCATTTCGGCGATCTCTTTGGTCACTTCGAGAATGTCGCGGCCTGACTTCAGGATGAGCGACGGGTTGGTGGTGACGCCGTCCACCATGCCAAGGTCATTGAGTTCGGCAATCTGATCGGTTTCGGCGGTATCGACAAAGAATTTCATGGGGTGGCCCTCTGTGGCGGGTTGGGTTTGCTTGCCGAAGCGTTTACCTCATAGGCACGCCCGCCGAAACCCCTCACGCGACAGGAGCCGCCCGTTGACCCAAGCCTTGCCCGACTTCTATCACGAGGGCGAGTTGGTGGCGGTGCTGACGGCGCAGCCATTGGACGGCCCGCTGGATTATCTGGCCCCTGAGGGTGGGGTCATGGCCGGGGCCTTTGTCGAGGTGCCGCTGGGGCCGCGCCGGGTGTTGGGTGTTGTCTGGGGGCCGGGCCGGGGTGGATTTGACCTGAAGAAGGCGCGCAGCATCGGCCGCGTGCTCGACGTGGCGCCGATGCGGGGCGAGATGCAGGAGTTTCTGCGCCGTGCCGGTGAGTATACGCTGACACCGCTGCCCGCGATGCTGCGGCTGGCGACGCGCGCGCCGGGGCTGAGCGACCCGCCCTCGATGCAAAAGATTTACCGGCTGGGGGATATGGAGCCTGCGCGCCTGACCGATGCCCGCGCGCGGGTGCTGGAGGTGCTGCGCGATCATGGCGGGCTTGGATTCACGCTCAAGGAGGTGAGCGATCTGGCGGGGGTGACATCCTCGGTGGTCAAAGGGTTGGTGGCGCAAGGGGCCGTGCTTGAGGAGGACACGCCGCGCGATACGCCCTTTGCCCGACTTGATCCCGACCTGCCCGCCAAGGCGCTGACCGAGGATCAGGCGACGGCGGCGCGGTCGCTCTGCGCGGGGCTGCGCGGGCAGGGCTATGGGACAACCCTGCTGCGCGGTGTGACCGGATCGGGTAAGACCGAAGTGTATCTGGAGGCTGTGGCCGAGGCATTGCGTCAAGGGGGGCAAGCGCTGGTGCTCTTGCCCGAGATTGCGTTGACGGCAGAGTTTCTGACGCGGGTCGAGGCGCGGTTTGGCGCGCGCCCGGCGGAATGGCATTCCGGCGTCACCATGACCGAGCGGCGGCGGGTTTGGAAAATGGTCGGGCAGGGGGGCGCACAGATGGTGGTGGGGGCGCGCTCTGCGCTGTTCCTGCCGTTTCAGAATCTGCGGTTGATCGTGGTCGATGAGGAACACGACAGCTCTTACAAACAAGAGGATGGCGCGCTCTATCATGCGCGCGATATGGCGGTTTTGCGTGCGAGCCTGTGTAGCGCGCGGGTGGTGCTGGCCTCGGCCACGCCAAGCCTTGAAAGCTGGGCCAATGCCGAAGCCGGGAAATACGAGCGGCTCGATCTGAACGCGCGGTTCGGCGTGGCAGTGATGCCGGAACTGGCGGCCATCGACATGCGGGCAGAAACATTGCCGTCGAATCGCTGGATTTCGCCCACCTTGCAGGCGGCGGTCAATGCGCGGGTGGCGGCGGGGGAGCAGGCGCTCTTGTTTCTCAACCGGCGCGGCTATGCGCCGACCACCATTTGCCGCGCCTGTGGGTATCAGATCGGATGCCTGCACTGCGACGCGCGCATGGTCGAGCATCGTTTTCAAAAGCGGTTGATGTGCCATCAATGCGGCGAGAGTGCCGCCATGCCCGAGGCCTGCCCATCGTGCGGGGTGGCGGGCAAGCTGGCGGCGGTCGGGCCGGGGGTAGAGCGGCTGGCAGAGGAAGCGGCGGCGCTCTTTCCGCAGGCGCGGATTGCGGTGCTGTCGTCGGACTTGTTCGGGTCTGCGCGCGCGTTGAAAGAGCAGATTGTCGAGATTGCCCAAGGCGCGGCTGACATCATCATCGGCACGCAACTTGTTGCAAAAGGTCATAATTTTCCGTTGCTCACCTTGGTGGGGGTGATTGATGCCGATCTGGGCTTGCAGGGCTCGGACCTGCGCGCCGCCGAGCGGACATTTCAATTGATGCGGCAGGTGGCGGGGCGTGCGGGACGCGCCGAGCGGGCGGGGCGGGCGCTCTTGCAGACGTTTCAGCCCGAGCATCCGGTCATTCGCGCCATTCTGGCAGGGGATGAAGAGGGGTTTTGGCGCGCCGAGGCCGAGGGGCGCAGGCAGGCGGGTGTGCCGCCCTATGGTCGGATGGCGGGGATCATCCTGTCGTCACCCGATATGCAGGCGGTGTTCGATCTGGGCGAGGCGCTGGCGCGGCGCGACGGACCCATTCGGGCGGTGGGAGCGCAGGTCTTTGGCCCGGCACCGGCACCGATTGCCCGTATCCGGGGGCGGCATCGGGTGCGCCTGCTGGTCAAGGCCCCCAAGGGCGCGACATTGCAGGCGGCGGTGTCTGAGTGGATTGCGCAGGTGCGGTTGCCCGCGCAAATGCGGCTGACGGTTGATATTGATCCGCAGAGTTTTTACTGAGGCTTTCTTGAAAAGAAAGTACGTCGAAATCTTTGCAAGATTTCGATTGGGCCATGGGCGCAGCCCCTCGCCAAGGCGGCATCTTGGGCGTAAAGGGAAAATATGAGACCACAGTTTCCCTTGGGCAGAGCGCAAGAGCTGCCATTCTGGCGCAGGCCTGTCACGCTGCTCTTTCTGATGGCTGCCGCGATGCCGGTGGCCTTTGCCACGTGGTCGGCGCTTCTCAATAATTTTGTGATCGAAGTGGCGGGGTTCAACGGCTCTGACATCGGCTGGCTGCACACGGTGCGGGAAATCCCCGGATTTCTGGCGATTGGTGTCATTGCGCTGATCCTCTTCATGCATGAGCAGGTGCTGGCGCTGGTGTCTTTGCTGCTGTTGGGGGTGGCGACCGCGATTACCGCGCATTTCCCGAGTTTGGGCGGGATTCTCACGATCACCATGCTCAGTTCCATCGGGTTTCACTATTTCGAGACGGTGAACCAATCGCTGCAATTGCAATGGTTGGATAAGTTGCGCGCGCCGCAGATGCTGGGCTGGCTGATGGCGGGGGGATCGGCGGCGACGCTGGTGGCCTATGTGCTCATTGTGCTGACATGGCAGGCCTTTGATCTGAGTTACAATTTTGTCTATCTCGTCTCGGGCGGGTTCACGGCTGTGGTGGCGGTGTTCTGCCTGATTGCCTATCCCCGGTTCGAGGCCCCCAATCCACAACTCAAGAAGATGGTACTGCGGCGGCGCTATTGGCTCTATTATGCGCTGCAATTCATGGCGGGCGCGCGGCGGCAGATTTTCATCGTCTTTGCAGGCTTCATGATGGTCGAGAAATTCGGCTTTGACGTGCATGAGGTGACGGCGCTCTTTCTCATCAACCTCGTGGTGAACATGATTTTCGCACCCCTGATGGGCAAGGCCGTGTTTCATTTCGGCGAGCGGCGCACGTTGCTGTTTGAATATGCTGGGCTGGCGATCGTGTTTCTGGCCTATGGCGGCATCTATTTCTTTGGTTGGGGCGTGGTGCTGGCGGCGACGCTCTATGTGATCGACCATATCCTGTTTTCGCTGGCTCTGGCGCTCAAGACCTATTTTCAGAAGATTGCCGATCCCGGCGATATTGCCCCGACCGCGGCCGTGGCCTTTACCATCAACCATATCGCGGCGGTGTTTCTGCCTGCGGCGCTGGGCTATTTATGGCTGGTGTCGCCTGCGGCGGTGTTTTTCGGGGCGGCGGGCATGGCGGGGGTGTCATTCGGCCTTGCGCTGTTGATCCCGCGCCATCCGGAACCGGGCAATGAGACGATCTTTGCGCAGTTTATGCCCGCCCCCGCCGAGTGATCCCGTTCTCCCGAAAAGGAAACTGCATGCCGACCTTTACCGCCCTCACGACCCTGCCCGGACGCGCCAATGCCGAGGCGCTGGCCGAAGCCTTGGAGCATCTGGAGCCGGAACCGACCGGCATCGGATCATTCGAGATGGAGGACGGATCGGGCCTGTGGGAGATTGGCGCCTATTTCGAGGCCGCCCCCGATGAGGTGGCGCTGGCGCTTTTGGCCAAGGTGCATGGGGCCAAGCCCTTTGTCATCTCGGAGTTGCCAGAGGTGGATTGGGTGGCCAAGGTACGCCGCGATTTGACTCCGGTCGTTGCGGGGCGGTTTTTTGTCTATGGCAGCCATGATGCCGACAAGGTGCCCGAGGATTGCGAGCCGCTTCTGATCGAGGCGGCGATGGCCTTTGGCACTGGGCACCACGGCACGACGCAGGGCTGTCTCAAGGCGCTGGACCGGCTGGCGGGCCAAGGCTTTGTCGGGCGCTCTGTGCTGGATCTGGGATGCGGCACGGCGGTTCTGGCGATGGCGGCGGCGCGGATCTGGCCCGGTGTCATGCTGGCCAGCGACATCGACGCGGTGGCGGTTGATGTGGCAAACGCCAATGTCACGGCAAATGCCCTTGAAGGCCGGGTCGAGTGTATCGAGGCCGAGGGGCTGGAGCATCCGCGCCTGAGCGCGGCAGCCCCCTATGATTTGGTGTTTGCCAATATCCTAAAGGGGCCGCTGATCCAGCTGGCACCGGGCATCACGGCGGCGCTGACGCCCGGGGGCAAGGTGATTCTCTCGGGTATTTTGAACGAGCAAGCGGATGAGGTTCGCGACGTTTACTGCGCGATTGGAAACAGTCTCGAGCATCGCGAAGAGATTGGTGACTGGACCACGCTGACCCTATCTAAAAGTCAATGAAAATGCGTCAGAATTAGGGCTAGCCAGAGGGTCTGCCTTGCTTTCGCCACATTTCGGGCATACCTTTTTCCTTATCGCGGTGGGGGTCGTGATAACGGGATGTCTCGATATGAGTGACGCATTTCAAGAGTTCGACGCGCGCCTCAAGACGATTGGCCGCAAACGGACAAAATTAGCGCGGGGCTATGTCAGCAAGGTCGACAAGGATGGGCTGATAATTTTTCGCCCAAAGCGTCGCAGATCCGGCATTCCGTTGCGCGGTCTGCTCTATATGTTTCTCGGGTTCATGTTCTTTAAGGCCGTGATCATCGCGCATCTCGGGCTGCCTCTCTACGGAGACCGCCTGTCACAACTTTCCCAAGGCAGCGTTGTCGAGCAGGCCGGGTCCGTTGTGATGCGGGCCGATCCGCTGAGCCTGACACTCGCGTCCTATCTGCGTCCGATCCTGCACTGAGGTTGCTCTGAGCGGTCTATAGTCGGCTCCAAAATGTAAAAAGCCCGCGCTGGCGATACCGGCGCGGGCTTTTTCATGGGGAGCGACGAAGGGTCAGACCTGACGCGCAACCAGGTCAATGTCGCCACGGCTCAGACCGATATCGTCAAGCTCGCGGTCCGACAGACGAGACAGTGCAGCGCGGGTGGCGCGACGCTCGTTCCATGCGGCAAGAACCGAAAATGCGCGGGAAAAGACTGCGCCGAAGCCGGCGTTCGTGGTGTGGGAGCGGGTGCTATCAAGAGCGGCCATGATTTTATTCCTGTGAATTGAGGGGACAGAGCATGTCTGTTTCTGAGTGGCAGGTAGTCCGGCAATTCCGTTCTCACAAGGCGAGTTTATTGCATAGTTCTTATGCGTTTTATGCATGGGTATAACTACGGGTAAGATACTTGTTTTTAAAAGATTTAATATTATCCCTGGATGACGCTACGTCCCAAGTAGCGACAATTCTGCAACGCAATGATGCCAAATCGGGCAGTTTGTGAACACGCATTCCGCTTGGTGCCTGTTCCCGTTTCGTGCTAATGCTGAAAAAAAGCGAAAAGGCAGGGCAGAGACATGCGGGTATTGGGCATTGATCCCGGGTTGCGAAACCTTGGCTGGGGCGTGATTGAGGTCGAGGGCAGCAGGCTCAGCCATGTGGCCAATGGGATCTGCCATTCCACCGGCCCGGATCTCGCGGCGCGGCTCTTGTCGCTCTATGAACAACTCACCGATATTCTGCACCGCTTTGATCCGCAGGCGGCGGCCGTCGAGCAGACCTTTGTCAACAAGGACGGGGCGGGGACGCTGAAACTGGGTCAGGCGCGGGGCATTGCCCTGTTGGTGCCCGCGCAATACGGGCTGACGGTCGGGGAATATTCGCCCAATACGGTCAAGAAAACAGTGGTTGGCGTGGGCCATGCCGCCAAGGAACAGGTGGCGCATATGGTCAAGGTGCAACTGCCCGGTGTCCTGCTGGCCGGGCCGGATGCGGCGGATGCGCTGGCGATTGCGATCTGTCACGCGCATCACGCGCGGTCCTCCGACATGCTGGCGCGGGCTGTGCAGAGGGCCAGCGCATGATCGGGCGGATCGCTGGGCGGATTGATTATCGCGGCACCGATCACGTGTTGATCGACGTGCGCGGCGTGGGCTATCTGGTCTATTGCTCTGAGCGGACGCTCTCGGCCCTGCCGGGTGTGGGGGGGATGGCGGCGCTCTATACAGATTTGCTGGTGCGCGAGGATCTCTTGCAGCTTTTCGGCTTTCCAACCCTGGTGGAAAAGGAATGGCACCGCTTGTTGATGAGCGTTCAGGGGGTAGGGGCCAAGGCCTCGCTCGCCATTCTGGGCGCATTGGGGCCCGAGGGTGTGGGCCGGGCGATTGCGATTGGGGATTGGCATTCGGTGACCGCGGCCAAAGGCATCGGGGCCAAGACCGCACAACGCGTGGTCAATGAGTTGAAGGACAAGGCGCCCTTGATTATGGCGATGGGGGCCGCCCCGCCCCCCGCGCAGGACGCGGGCGAAGTGATCGAAACAGGGCCGATACAGATTGCCCCCGTACACGCCCCGACCGATCCCGGCGCGCAGGCCGAGGCGCTGTCGGCGCTGACCAATCTGGGCTATTCCCCCGGCGAGGCGGCGGGCGCTGTGGCGCAGGTCGCGGGTGAGATGCCAGAGGCCGCCACTGCCGATCTGATCCGCGCCGCCCTGCGGCGGCTGGCACCGAAGGGGTAATTTATGGCCGAACCAGACCCGACATTGCGCGGCGCGGCCTTGCCCGAGGATCAGGACCGGAGCCTGCGGCCACAGGCGCTGTCAGAGTTCATCGGCCAAAAGGAAGCGCGGGCCAATCTGGCAGTTTTTATCCAATCCGCCCGGCAGCGCGGCGATGCGATGGATCACACGCTGTTTCATGGCCCCCCCGGTCTGGGCAAGACGACGCTGGCACAGATCATGGCGCGCGAATTGGGGGTGGGATTTCGCATGACCTCTGGCCCGGTGCTGGCCAAGGCCGGGGATCTGGCGGCGATCCTGACCAATCTGGAGCGCAACGACGTGCTCTTTATCGACGAAATTCACCGACTCAACCCGGCGGTGGAAGAGGTCCTATATCCGGCGATGGAGGATTTCGAGCTGGATCTGGTGATCGGCGAGGGGCCAGCGGCGCGCACCGTGCGGATCGAATTGCAGCCCTTCACACTGGTCGGGGCGACGACGCGGCTGGGTCTTTTGACCACGCCCCTGCGCGACCGCTTTGGCATTCCCACGCGGCTGCAATTCTACGAAATTGACGAGTTGCACGAAATCGTGACGCGCAACGCAAAGCTCTTGAACATCCCCACCGACACCGAGGGCGCGCGCGAAATTGCCCGCCGCGCGCGCGGCACGCCGCGCATTGCCGGGCGTTTGCTGCGCCGGGTGGTGGATTTCGCCGTGGTCGAGGGTGGCGGCAAGATCAGCCGCGCGCTGGCAGACAGTTCGCTGACGCGGCTGGGGGTGGATCATCTGGGGCTTGACGGCGCCGACCGGCGCTATCTGCGCCTGATTGCCGAGGCCTATCAGGGCGGGCCGGTGGGGATCGAGACCTTATCAGCCGCATTGTCCGAGAGCCGCGATGCGCTGGAAGAGGTGATCGAGCCGTTTCTCCTGCAACAAGGCCTGATCCAACGCACGCCGCGTGGACGGATGCTAGCGCAGGGCGGCTGGGCGCATCTGGGGCTGGCTGCACCGGGGCCAAAGGGGCAGAGTGATCTGTTTGAGAGTGGCAAATGATGTCCGGGGAGGGTGGAGGCATGGGGCCGGAGCATAGAGGCGCGACAGGATTGGCGGTCTGGGGAAGTTTTTTGGTAGTGAAAGTGGTGCCGTTTTTTCGTGAGAGCGAGGTTTTCGTGGAGAGACTTACGACGTTCGAGCAGTCAATTGAGGCGCATCAAAATGGCTAAGCGGGCCTTTGCGCGTTTTTTGAGTGTAACGGTTTTCATGATTGTCTCGTACACCCACGTGGGGCTTGCCCAAGGCTTAGATGTATCGGAAAGGGAATCAGATTTTCAGTATCGGATACAGCGTCCTGCAGGGGTACTGTTGAAAAATTGTATGCAAAACTATGAAGACCTTCCCTGTAAATATTACGCCTATGCATACGTTCTTCGCGCTGGTGGCCAACCGATTTCAGATCTGGAAATGCTCCAGAATATACTCCCTCCTATAGGAGATTTTCCTATTCCTTTAAGGAATAGAATTCTGCCGCAATATGAACTGGCGACATCGTACTGCACGCAACTGGATCAAGCTGTGTTGCTGCGAAGCCTTACCTTTTCCAAGGACCGAAAGTACTTATCCGCCAGTATTGTGCCCGAAGAAATTGAACATTGCTTTTCCGGTTATGATCGAGGCTCTGCAAAATTGCCAAGAAACTACCTTCTGATGGATGATGAAAAGATTTTTGCCCGTGTGGAGTGTTCTACCCATGAGGCCGTTCCCAATCCGACATGTCAGCTTACGGCGTATCCAAGCTCAGGAAATTTTCGCATCGAGATTGGCCCATTCCCCAAGAGGAACCTGCGTATTCTCATCTTGAACGCACAGTTGATCATTCAGGAGTTCATCGACGAGGTGCCGATTGAATTCCCAGATGATTTTGTCTGGACGCAACCACCTAGGTTAGTTCGTATTTCAGAAACTTCAGAAATTGCAATTTCCCTCTCGGAGGAGAAATTGAAATGATAGGGCTGTCCGGCTGGTGGCCATTGACTACACGGGAGACGAGGTGATTGTACCGTAGGTCTTGCAACAGGGCCAAAGAGGCAGAGTGATCCATCCGAAGGTTGAAGCGCTGGGGGCGGGTGTTTGATCTGAGTATTTTTTGGCAAGAAAAGCCGGGTTTACGAGAAGTGGCACGGGTTGATAGATGGGCGCAAAATTCGGAGACCTGCCCATGAGCGACACCCTGACCCCCGACGAGATCGCAGCGCTGTTTACCCGCGCGGATGGCGAATTCCTCTTTGCCCGCTGGGGGCGGCCCATCGTGCCAGTTGTGTTTGGCACGGAGGACGCGACCTTGAGCGTGATCAAGGGCGCGGTCGAGGCGGTGGTGGCGCTGTCCGGGCATCAAATGGCCGAGACCGATCCGGAACTGGGCGCGAACCTCATGCTCTTTTTCTTTCGCGACTGGCAGGAATTGCCCGAGGTGCCGGGGCTGGATCGGCTGATCCCCGATCTTGGCCCGCTGGTGGCCAAGCTTGAGGCGGCGGAGGCTAATCAATACCGGATTTTCCGCTTTGATACGGAGGGGGCGATCCGGGCCTGCTTTGTGTTCCTGCGGATGGACGCGCATCTGAGCGCTGTGCCCGCTGAAACATTGGCGCTGAGCCAGATCGTGCAGAGCATGGTTTTATGGTCGGACCGGGCGTTTCAGGACCGCTCGGCGCTGGCCGTGCTGCCGGGGGGCGATGTTGTGCTGCGGCCCGAGATCGGGGCGTTGATCCGGGCCGGGTATGACCCGGTCTTACCGCCGGTCAGTCAGGATGCGAGCCATGCGCTGCGGCTGGCAGCGCGGATCGGTCAGGCCGGGGCGCACTGAGCCTGCAAAGGCGGCAGCCCAGTGGAAACGTCTTGACCGAATCTGCCAGAATAGCCTTAGTACCCCCATTATCTGGGGAAGTTTGTATGAGAAGCGCTATTTGTGGGGGTGTGTTGCTGGTCGCCGCAGCCTTGGGTGGGCAGGCCGAGGCGCAGGGCTGCGGGGGCAGCTATGTGGTCCAGACCGGCGAAACCCTGTCGATGATCGCCGAGCGCTACTATCAGGATGCGGGCAAGTGGACGGTGATCCAATCGTCCAATCTGGATCAGATCGGCAGTGACCCCAACACGGTCCGGGCCGGGATGCGATTGCACCTGCGTTGTATCAATGGTCTGCCCGTCGGATTGGACGCAGCGACCTCCGTGACGGTAAAGCCCGAAAAAGCAACCTCCGCGGCTCGGGCGGTCGCCGGCGACATGGCGCCCGGGCAGGACAGGATCACTATTCTCACTGGCAGCGATCTGTGGCCCTTTGCCGACAAGTCCCTGCCCGAAGGCGGTATGCTGACTGAGGTCGTGCGCGCGGCGATGGGGGCGGCAAACCCTGCGCAGGGCTTTGCCATCCACTGGATAGATGACTGGTCCGCGCATCAGGACCCGCTCCTGTCCAATCGGCTCCTTGATATTGGTTTTCCCTGGCCCAAGCCGGATTGCACCACGGCCCCAGAGGTTTACGGCTGTGTCAACCTGCTGTTCTCTGCCCCGATGTTCGAGGTGCTGATCCTGCTCTTTGTGGACAGAACGCGCCCCATCTCCTTTCACTCAGCGGCGGATCTTCAGGGCAAGACGCTCTGTCAGCCTGCGGGCCTTGATACTGCCCTCTTCGAACAGCAGGGCCGCAACTGGTTAGAGGCGGGAGTGATCACGCTCAAGACGCCGGCAACGGCGGAGGCCTGCCTGAGCATGCTGGTGGAGGGCACGGTTGACGGTGTGGTCCTCAACGAGTTTCAGGGTCGGCGCAAGGTCAAGGATCTGGGGCTGGAGGACCGCGTCATGGTGGCCGATGGTCAGCCGATCTCGGTTGATGGTGCCCATATGGTCGTGCATAAGTCGCACCCGGATGGCCAAGCGCTGCTTGCCATGTTCAACAGAGGTCTGGAAGAAATCCGGGCCAACGGCACCTATCAACAGATCATTGATGCCCATATGACCCGCGTCTGGGCGGGGCTCTGAGGGATGCGGGGCTGGTTCGCAGGCTGGGCTCTGGCGTTTGGCCTGATACTGCCGGGTGGCGCGCAGGCGCTCTGTGACGTGACATATCGCGTGCAACCCGGCGATACGCTAACCTCAATTGCCACCGTGCATTACGAGGATGCCGATCAGTGGACGCTGATCTATTACGCCAATGGCGCCGCTGTCGCGGGTCAGGCGCAGATCCTCGTGGCGGGGAGCGAGGTCTATATTCCCTGTCCGGCGCAGAGTCCTGATCCCGGTGCCACGCCGCTCTTGCAGCGCGGCGCGGAATTGACCTTGCTCACCGCCGGAGGGGATGCGCCCTTTGTTGATCAGGACTGGCCGGGTGGGGGCATGGTCACGGAATTGGTCAATGCGGCGCTGGAGCTGAGCCCCTCGCCCGTGTCCTATGAAATCGTGTGGGAGGCAGAGCGCAGCCAGTCTCTGGAGCCGCTTTTGGGGCAGACGCGCTATGATATGGGCTTTCCCTGGATCAAGCCCGATTGCGCCATGACACCAGAGGTGACGCTCTGCACAGAGTTTCATTTTTCTGACCCCGTGATGGACCTGCCGGTGATGCTGTTCCGGCGGGCCGACCGTGAATTTGCCTATTCACAGGATGCCGATATTCTGGGCACGCGGCTCTGCCGTCCGGCGGGTCGCTTTATCCATGATCTCGACCGGGCCGACCGGCGCTGGCTGGCGGAGGGCAAGATCAGCCTGACCCAGCCCGGCAGCCCCGAGGAATGCTTTGCCCTCTTGATGGCGGGGGCGGTCGATGCGGTGAGCCTTGACGTCTTTGAGGGCGCGGCCAAGATCGTGGCCATGGGCCTGCGCGGACAGGTGGTGCCGGTCGATCAGCCGCTCTCGCGTGAGGCGCTCTATGCGGTGATTTCCAAGACCCATTGGCGCGGCACCACGCATCTCTACCGGCTCAATGCCGGACTCGCCAAGCTGAGCGAGAGCGGGCGCTATGGCGAGATTGTCCAGCGGCATCTGGCGCTGTTCTGGGACGCGTTGAAATAGGCCGAGGTGGTATGCCCCGTGGCTGGCGGGGCATTGTGAGTATTTGAAGAACGATGAAAGCTGCTCTCAGAGCCCCTCGAAGGCGCAGAGCGTGTGGACCTCCATGCCCATGTCGGTCAGGCGTTTGTGGCCGCCCAGGTCAGGCAGATCGACCACGAAAGCGCAGCCGGTGATGATCCCGCCCAGCCGCTCAATCAGGCGAATACCGGCCGCCGCCGTGCCGCCGGTGGCCAAGAGGTCGTCGACCAGTAGCACCCGCTCGCCGGGTTGGATGGCGTCATCGTGGATTTCGACAACGGCCTCGCCATACTCGAGCTGATAGTCTTCCGAGATCACCGCGCCGGGCAGCTTGCCCTTTTTGCGGATCGGCACAAAGCCCACCGAGAGCTGATGCGCGATGGCACCGCCAAGGATGAAGCCGCGCGCCTCGAGCCCTGCCACCTTGTCGATGGGCTGGCCTGCGTAGGGGTGCAGCATCTGGTCGATGGCCATGCGAAACCCGCGCGGATCGGCAAAGAGCGTGGTCACATCGCGAAAGAGAATACCCTCATGCGGGAAATCGACGATGGTGCGGATATAGTCGCGGACGGCTTTGATGGGCGGCATGGCGTGGCTCCGGCTGGCTGCGGCAGGGTTGTGGCTCAGGGCGCGCGTGGGCGCAAGCGCTCAGTGCGTGGTGCGATAGAGGGCGATGACCTCGGTCAGGGTGCTGATGGCCCAGAGGGTAAGGCCAAAGACCACGATGCAAAGGAGGAAATTGAGGGCCGATTGGGCCAGCTGAGCAAGCCGCCCCTCCGGATTGCCGAGAAAGGCGATTTCAGGCCGCAAAAGAAAGCGCGAGGCGATATAGCCAAAGAGCAGCGCCGAGAGACACCAATAGGTGACGGTGAGGATGGGCTGATCATTGGTGCGCGCCAGATAGCTGGCAAAGCCCACCACCAGAACCCAGCGGATGACCTGAAATATCTCATCGGTGAGCGCCTCAAACCGGCGGCCCATGGCATAGCGCCAGTTTTGATCGGTGAGTTTGTCGATGAGATGTGCCATGCCCCTGTTGTGGGCATGGCGCGCGCGGGCGTCCAGTGGTGTGACAGCCCACGCGCGAAGAGTTGAGCAGGTGCGATCAGCCCAGCACCCGCCCCGCCACCGCATCGAGCCGCGCCATAAGCGTAGGGTCGCGTTTCTCGGGGGCGGTGATCAGGGCAAAATCGAGTGCCCGGTCACAGCCATGCGGGCAAGGCGCGCGGTCGGGGCCGAGCAGCGCGGGCAGGCGGCGCACCATGTTGCGGCCCTTGTCGGCATTGCCGGTGAGGGTGGCAATGATGGCGGTGATATCGACCGCGCCGTGATCCGGATGCCAGCTATCATAGTCGGTGATCATGGCGACGGAGGCGTAGCAGAGTTCCGCCTCGCGGGCGAGCTTGGCCTCGGGCATGCCGGTCATGCCGATGACGTCGCAGCCCCAGACAGTGCGGTAGAGTTTCGACTCGGCCAGCGTCGAGAATTGCGGGCCTTCCATGGCAAGATAGGTGCCGCCGCGATGCACGGTGATGCCTGCATCCTCTGCTGCCGCCTCACAGGCGTCCGACAGGCGCGGACATGTGGGATGCGCCACGCTGACATGGGCCACGCAGCCGGGACCGAAGAAGGATTTCTCGCGTGCAAACGTGCGGTCGATGTATTGATCCACGATCAGAAAGTCGCCCGGTGCCAGATCCTCGCGGAAGGAACCGCAGGCCGAGACGCTGATGACATCCGTGACGCCCAGACGCTTGAGCGCGTCGATATTGGCGCGGTAGGGGACGGAAGAGGGGCTATGCACATGGCCGCGCCCGTGGCGGGGGAGAAAGGCCATCGGCACCCCGTCGAGCGTGCCAGTCAGGATTGCATCCGAGGGCGCGCCCCATGGAGTCTCAACCGAGCGCCATTCGGCCTCTTGCAGCCCGTCAATCTCATAAAGCCCGGAACCGCCGATCACCCCGATCATGGTCTGCGTCATATGCTGCTGTCCTGTCTGATGCCCCTTGCGCTCATGGTTACGACGGTTCGCGGCAAATGAAAATGCCCGCGCGGTCCGTGATCCACGCGGGCGGCTTGCCTGTCATCCCCGGCAGGCAGGCAAAGTGGCGACGGGTGTCAGCCCAGCATCGCCACGACCTCTTCAGTGCTCCAGACGGCGTTGGCCATGTAGCGGAAGTTGATCAGCGCCGCGAGATAGCCATCGCCTTCGGGCAGCATGGCGGCGGCGGTAGCGTCCTTGATCACAGCCACCTCAAAGCCCTGCTCCAGCAATTCACGCATATGGCTCTCGGTGCAGAGATTGGCGGACATGCCCGCAAGGATCACCTGATCAATGCCCCGCTTGCGCAGTTGCAGGGCTAGGTCATTATGCTCGGGCCCGTAGAGTTTATGCGGCGACGAGACAATGGTCTTGCCATCATGGATATAGGGTTTGTAAAGATCGAGGAAATCGGCGCCGGAGCCTTCGAAGCCGTCCAGCGACAGTGGGTCCTTGCGGTCGAACATGCCGATCTTGTGCATCAGTTTTTCGAGCGCGCCTTCGAATTTCCAGCCATGATCGGTGGGGTAGTAGTAATGCGGCGACACGGCGACCGTGATGCCCGCAGCCTTGGCCGCTTTGAACAGGCTCTCGATATTGGCGACGGTGTTGTGACGCTCGACGCTGGCGCCGACCACGCCCCAAGTGACGCCATTGGGGCTGAGAAAATCGTTTTGCGGGTCGGTAACCACTAGGGCGACACGGGCGAGGTCGATTTTCATGTCGCTGGGCGGAAGGGCTGGCTCTGCCGGCTCCGCGTAGGGATTGTCCTGCGCCTGTGCGCCGGTGGCGGCAAGGCCGGTCGCGGCGGCGGCAAGGGCCACAGTGCCGGTCAGCGCCTGACGGCGGGTGAGGGTCTTATCGTGGTTGTGATCGGGGCAATTGCACATGGTCTCTCTCCTGAGTGATGTGTGAGTGCCTTGACTGTGACAGGGCTAATGTGCCTTTGCGTCCCGAATGCGGGGCGTCACATCTTATTTTCGTGCCAATGCCGCCGAGGCGTGGCACTGTTTGTCTATGCCTGTCCCTGAGCACATCACAGCGGCCCATGACCGCATCCTGAGCGAGCTGGATATTCAGCCCGAACCTTTCGCGCTCTGTGCGTTGGAGGGGATGTGCAGCCTTGGGTTGGGGCGGGTTCCGGGGGCGACACTGCATTATGTCCTGAGCGGCGAGGGGCATCTGAGCCTGCAAGATCACGCCGCCATTCTCCTGGCCCCGGGCCGGATGGTACTGGTGCCATCCTGCGCGCGCCATTCGCTCAGTCATAATGGCACGGGGGCGACAGGCCTGCCCGAGTGTCGACCTGCGGGGCTTGATCTCGAAGAACATGTCGCACGAGGCGAGGGCGAGGGCACGATGGTCGTGCTTTGCGCCCGCCTGAATCTGGGCTTGCGCGGCACACATGGTCTGATTGATCTGATGCGCGCGCCACTGACCCTTGATCTGACGACGACGCCGGGCGCGGCCCGCGCGATGGAGACGCTGATGAGCGAGGTCACACAAGAGCGCCCCGGTGGTCGGGCCATGGTGCGGGTGCTGCTCTTGCAATGCGTGATCGAGATGCTGCGCGGACGGCTCGAGGCAGGCGATCCGGCGGTGCTCTGGCTGGGCGCGCTGGCCGATCCGGGGCTGTGGCGGGCGCTCTGTGCGATGCTGGAAGATCCCGGCGCGCCACATGCCCTCGAGAGCCTTGCCGAAGCGGCGGGCATGAGCCGGTCGCGCTTTGCCGAGCGGTTTCAGGCGACCTATGGACAGGGTCCGATGGGGTTTCTCCGGGCGCTGCGTCTGGCGCGGGCCGCACAGCTCTTGGTCGATCAGCGTGTGCCGGTCAAGCGGGTGGCGCAGATGGTGGGATTCGCCAGCCGGAGCGCCTTTACCCGTGCCTTTGTCGAGGCATGGGGGCAGTCGCCGCGCGCCTTCCGGCTGGGACAGGACAGGTGATCAGGCGGCGGACCGGGCGCAGAAGGTGACAGTGTTGCGGCCCTGTGCCTTGGCCGCATAGAGCGCGCGATCCGCCTCTTCCAGCAATTGACCGACAGGCGGAGCGGCCCGGCTAGGGGAGGGATTGGCCATTGTGACCCCAATCGACACGGTCACATGCAGCGTGGCTTTGTGCCCCGAGAGGGCGATCGGGGTCTGAGCGATCATGGCGCAAAGCCGGTCGGCGGTGCGTTGGGCGCGCAGGCGGGTGGTCGCAGGCGTCACGATCAGAAACTCCTCGCCGCCAATACGGGCGAGCATGTCGCCCTCGCGCAGATGCGCCCGAAGATGGCGCGTCACTTCGCAGAGCACCCGGTCGCCTGCCGCATGACCGTATCGGTCATTGACCTGTTTGAAAAAGTCGAGATCGGCGACCATCACGGCAAAGCTCTTGCCGGTGCTCCGACTCGTTTCTATCACCCGTTGCAGGAAGGGTAGGGCGAACCGGCGGTTATGCGCGCCCGTAAGCGGGTCAATCATCGCCGCCTTCAGCCCATCGCGCAACGCCGCCCGAAGCCGTTCTGCGCGCCGCTTGCGCCGCAGTTGCGTGGAGATGCGCAGGATCAGTTCTTCGTGATCCGACTGGCCATTGATGACGTCATCCGCCCCCATATCCAACAGCGTCACCGCAAGCGAGTCTGCCTCGGCATCCAAGAGCACGATAACCGGGCTGCACCGGGTGCGTTGCGCCGTCTTCAATTCCGCCACCAGGCGTAACCCTTCTTCTGCGTCGATAGCGGCGATGCGCAGCAAATAGACATCGGCAGACGGCTGCATCCCCGAAAGGGGCGGCGCGTGATCCATGTCGATTATGCTGGTGCCGTGGATCGAGCCCCCGGCGAGACAGGTTTGCAGGGCATGTGCCTCGGCGCGTGATCTTGCGATGATGCCGATGCGTCCCGGCAGATCGAAACCGGCATGCGGCTCGGCAAATCCCAAGGCCTGTGCGGTGCCAATCTGGCCACTGAGTTCCAATTCGCTGTGATATTGCCGCAAGAGGTTGCGCAATCGTGCCAAAAGCAACGCCTCGGACACCGGTTTGATCAGAATGTCATCCGCCCCGGCACAGAGTGCGGCACGGCGTTCCGTCTGACAGGTGCCGGGCTGCAAGAGCATGACCGGAATGCCCCGCACCGCGTCGGAGCGGCGCAGTGCGGTCACGAACTCTGTCGCCGTGACATCGGCAAGACGAGCATTGGCGAGGATGAGATCAGGACGGTCCCGCACCGCGAGCGTCATGGCCTCTTTGGCCGAAGACGCCTGTAAAACCTCGTAATGCGCAGCGCAAAGTTTGACCTTCAACTCGATCCGATTGGTCGCAAGATCGTCGACGATCAGAATTCTACCTGACATGGACGTAGCGCCTTTGCTCTTGCCCTTTACGATTGGTTCACTATCCATTGCAGAGGTTAAGAAAACCTTTCCAGAAATTAACCGGGATGACGATGCAGCAGGAAACCGCCGAAACAATCGCGTTGCAGGCTCTCAGTTGGCTGGCCGGTCAGGACGATCTGTTGCCGGTGTTTCTGGGGGCGACGGGGGCCTCGCAGGACGATGTGCGGGCACGCGCGACAGAGCCGGAGTTTTTGGGCGCAGTGCTGGATTTCCTGATGATGGATGATGCCTGGGTCGTGGGGTTCTGCGATGCGCAGGGATTGAAATACGAGACGCCGATGATGGCGCGCGCGGCGCTGCCGGGCGGCGCACAGATGAGCTGGACATGAGCCGCGCCGACGGCGTCCTCTTTGACAAGGACGGCACGCTCTTTGATTTCCACGCCACCTGGAGCGTTTGGGCGCATGGCGTCATTCACGATCTGGCAACGGGCGATCCCGCCATCATGGACCGCTTGGCGCAGGAAATACATTACGATTTGGACGCGCGCCTGTTTCGGCCCACAAGCCCGATCATCGCGGGCACCAACCGTGCGGCTGCCGAATGTTTGGGGCGCGCCCTGCCGGGGCGCGCGATTGAAGAGATCGAGGAACATCTGCTGCTGACCTCGGGCACCGCGCCCTTAGCCCCTGCCGTGCCGCTGGCCCCCTATCTTGAAGGGCTTGCAGCGCGGGGGCTGCGGCTGGGTGTGATGACCAATGACAGCGAATACGGGGCGCGCGCGCATCTGACTGCGGCAGGTGTGCTGGCGCATTTCGATTTCATCGCCGGGTTTGATTCCGGCTATGGGGCCAAGCCGGCGCCGGGGCCGCTTCTGGCCTTTGCCCGCGCTATGGGCATGGAGCCTGCCCGCGTGGTCATGGTGGGTGACAGCACCCATGACCTGATGGCGGGGCGCGCAGCGGGGATGCAATGCGTGGGCGTGCTGACCGGCACGGCAAGCCGCGCCGATCTGGAAACGCTGGCCGATATCGTGCTGCCCGACATCGGCCATATCCCGGCTTGGCTGACTGCATGAGGCAACACCCCCTGTTCGGGCTGGCGCTGGCGACCTTCGGTGCGCTGATGCTCACGCCGGATGCGCTTTTCATGCGGTGGTCGGGTATGGGCGGCTATCAGATGGTCGGTTGGCGCGGGTTGCTGATGGGGCTGGTGTTCCTGATCCTCTGGGGTCTGACCTCCAAGCATCGGTTGCGTGATCTGGGCCTTCTGGTGAGCGGTTACGGGATTGGCGTCGTGGTCTGCCAATATGCCAATGCCACGCTCTTCAGCCTTGGCATCGCCAATGCGCCGGTCGCTGTCGTGCTCTGTGCCGTGGCGACCGTACCGGTGTTCGCGGCCCTCTTTGCCCGGCTCATCATCGGGGAGCCGACGCGCATCGCCACATGGATCACCATTGCCGTCGTCCTGGCGGGCATCGCGCTGGCGGTCTTTGGCGGCGGGCACGGGGATGTGACACTGGATCGCGCCGCCCTCTGGGGGGCCTTGGCGGGACTGGGCGTGGCGATGGTGCTGGCGCTCAATTTCGTGATCCTGCGGGCGCAGCCACAAATCCCGATCCTCTTGGTGATCGGGTTGGGCGCGGTGCTGGCCGGGGCCTCTGGCGTGATCGTCACTGGGCCTGCATTGATGCTGCAGGGCGAGGTCTGGGCGATTGCGATCTGTGGCCTCGTGATCCTCCCGGTGTCGTTCTTTTCGCTGTCGCTTGCCTCGCGCTATACCCATGCCTCGAATGTGAGCCTGTTGCTCCTTCTAGAAACGGTGTTGGGGCCGCTCTGGGTCTGGCTGGGCACGGGTGAGGGGCCGACGCCCATGATGCTGGCGGGGGGTGTGATCGTGGTGATCAGTCTGGCGCTCTACCTCTGGCAGACCGGGCGGCGGCGCATGGCGCGGCAAACGTGATGCGCAAAAAACAAAAACGACAGCATAAGTCGCAAAGCGGCATGTGACGCTGCCTTGCGCGGTGTTTCGTGAGGTCAAACGAGCACCGGAGGGCGTCACATGGTCGAAGATCTCAAACGTAGAACACGTAGTGGCGGACGCGCAGGCGGGGCCGCCCGCCGGGGCAGCGCTGTCATCGAACAGATGCCATGGAACCCGCCCATCAACCGCGACCGACCGACCGAGCCGTTGTCCGATGTGGGCGTGCTGGCGATTCACGATGGGGCGATGCGCATTCTCGAAGAGATCGGGATCGAATTCCTCAACCCCGAAGCGGTCGAAATCCTGCGCGCCTCGGGTGGCTGCGAGATCAATGGCGAGAATGTCCGCATGGGCCGCGATTTCGTCATGGAGATGATCGGAAAGGCACCGGAAAGCTGGACCATCACGCCGCGCAATCCCGAGCGGCAGATCACTATCGGCGGCAATCATCTCAATTTCGGCAATGTCTCCTCGCCGCCGAGTTACTGGGATATGAAGATCGGGCGCAAGGTCTCGGGCACCCGCGAGATGTGCCAGAACCTGTTGAAACTGACGCAGTATTTCAACTGCATCCATTTCGCGGGCGGCTACCCGGTGGAACCGCAGGACATTCACGCCAGCGTCCGGCATCTCGACGTGCTCTACGACAAGCTGACGCTGACCGACAAGGCGATGCATGCCTATAGCCTGGGCGCAGAGCGGGTCGAGGACGTGATGGAGATGGTGCGGATTGCGGGCGGCCTCAGCCACGAGGAATTCGAGGCGACGCCACGGATGTATACCAACATCAACTCGACCTCGCCGTTGAAACACGACTATCCGATGCTGGATGGTTGGATGCGGCTGGCGCGGCGGGGGCAGGGGCTTGTGGTCACACCCTTCACGCTGGCGGGCGCAATGGCGCCGGTGACGATGGCGGGGGCGGTGGCGCAATCCATTGCCGAGGCGCTCTGTGCTGTGGTTCTGGCGCAACTCATCCGCCCCGGCGCGCCCTGTGCCATTGGCACCTTTACCAGCAATGTCGACATGAAATCCGGCGCACCCGCCTTTGGCACGCCCGAATATATGCGCGCCACCCAGATGACCGGGCAATTGGCGCGGTTCTACAAGCTGCCGATGCGCGCCTCGGGCGTCTGTGCGGCCAACGTGCCCGACGGTCAGTCCATGTGGGAAACCTCCAACAGCCTCTGGTCCGCAGTGCAGGCAGGGGCGCATATGGTCTATCACGCCGCCGGATGGCTCGAGGGCGGGTTGATTGCATCCCCGGAGAAGTTCATCATGGATTGCGAAATCTTGCAGCAAATCCAACGCTATATGGACCCGATGCTGACGGCCACCGAACCCGATGACATCGCCATAGAGGCCATCCGCGAGGTCGGTGACAAGGGGCATTTCTTTGGCATCCAGCACACGCAGGACCGCTATACCACCGCCTTCTATCAGCCCTTCCTCAGCGATTGGCGCAATTACGAAGCCTGGGAGGCGGCCGGCGCGGTCTGGACCCCCGCGCGGGCGCATCAGGTGTTTCAGGACATCATCGCCGGGTTCGAAGCCCCACCGATGGAAGACGCCGTGCGCGAGGAACTGGCGGATTTCGTGGCACGCCGCAAGGCCGAGGGCGGGGCGCCCACGGATTTCTGACGGGGAAGGTTCATCATTGGCGATGCGCGGGGCGGCGCGTACCGCGCGGTGGCGATTATGGCCAAGGTCAGATCAGACCCAGAAGTGGTGATAAGTCTTGACGACAAACGGAGTGTTTCAGGCCGGCGCGTTGCGGAAGGCTTCGGGCCTGTAGCGTACCTTGGCATTTGGCCCCTTGGGGTCAAGCGTGTAGAGTTCAGGGTATTTTGAAAGGTAGGCGCGCCAGTTTTTTACGGGTATTTTGCTAAGCTTCACGCCGTGATCCCTGAACATGCGCGTCGATAGTATTCTGACTTCCAACCCATTCGCATCCTTGCAATTGGACCGGATTACGTTCCTGATTTTTTGATCAAGGTCGGATACAATATCGCCCACTATGGGCTTTGCAATCTCGGCCTTGGGCTGCGGTATTTTAGCAGAACATGGCGGAGCGGATGTGATCACGTGGAATTCCGAACACGCCGCGCGAAATCTCTCGAGCGTCTTGGCCTCTCCCGCTCCGATCACGGTCAGCCCATAGCCCCGCAAACGAGTGGCAAGATGGGTGAAATCCTGATCCGAACTGACCAAAAGCACCGCCTCGCATTGCTCGGAGAGCGCGCGTTCCATCGCATCGATGCACATCAGCATGTCTGTGGCGTTCTTGCCGCTGCCGGAATGGATGAACTGAAAGCCGGGAACCTTGTCCCAATCAGGCAGAAGACCGACATTGCCATAGGCGCGCAGCAGGTCCGGCGCGCCGTGACGGCGGGCCAGATCAAGGATGGTCTGGGCGTGCGTCACTGAGATATTGTCGGCATCGACAAAGGCCGAGAGGCGCAACGGCACCGTAAGGCGGATCGGGGGCAATGTGCTCATGCCCGCAGCCTAGGAGGTGAATATGGATGGAATTGGGACGGCGGGAGATCTTTTTTATGGCGCGCACGTCAGGTGCGTGACTGCGGGGCTAGGGGACATGAGTATTTGGACCAAGAAAAAGTCACCCCACCACCTTGCCATCCAGCCAGCGACGACAGGCCCGGTCCACCCCAGCATGAAGGCAAAGCGTCAGGATCGCCAGCACGATCAGGGCGGCGAACATCAGATCAATCTTGGCGCGGCCGTTGGCCAGCAGCATGAGATAGCCGAGCCCCTTGGACGCGCCCACCCATTCGCCGATGATCGCCCCGATGGGCGCATAGACCGCAGCGAGGCGCAGACCCGAGGCAAAACCCGGCAGCGCGGCAGGCACGCGGATATGCCACATGAGCCGCGCCCGGTTTGCGCCCATGACGCGCGCGAGGTCGAGCCAATGCGGCGGTGTGCGCATCAACGCGTCAAAAAAGGCTGATGTCACCGGGAAATAGATGATCAGGAGCGCCATCGCGACCTTGGACCAGAGGCCATAGCCCAGCCAGAGCGTGAGAATGGGCGCGAGGGCAAAAACCGGGATCGCCTGGGAAAAGACCATCATCGGGCGGATCAGACGCCGAGCCACATGCGAGGACGCGAGGCCAATCGCCGAGAGGCCGCCGAGAATCGCCCCCAAGGCGAGGCCAATCAACACCTCTGCCGCCGTAATGGTCGCGTGATGGGCAATCAGCGCGCGGCTGGCCCAGAGGGTTTCGGCCACGCGCGCCGGCCCCGGCAGGATGAAGGGCGGCAATGCCGCGAGCGTCACCAGCGCCTGCCAGAGCACAAGCGCGAGCGCTGTAGAGGTGGCGATGGTGACAAGACGGCTCATGGGGCAGGGTATCCGGCGAGGGCCGCATCGAAGAACGCGCGCTCCAGCCTTGTGGCTGTGACAAAGGCGGATTGTGCGGCAGCTTGATCCTCGGGCGAGAGGATAGGCCAGACCTGATCAAGCTGGCCGCGCAGATAGGCCACGACGCCCTCGAACCCCGGCCCGCTGTGCAGGGTGATCCATTCCCCGAACCAAAAGCGGAGGTCTGTGGCGCGGTCCGCATGTGGGCTGGCCCAGTCGAGATAGGTCCATTCGGCGACGCTCAGCACCGCGATCATTTGCGCATAGCGCCCTGATCTTGCCGCCGCGCGCATCAGCGCCTGAAACTCGGCTGTCACCGGATGGGCGGCGGCGGGCGGCTCTACAGTGCCGCCCAAAGCGTCAATCGCACGCAGGAAATAGGTATTCTCCGGTCCTGAAATCAGCCCCAGAAACTGTGCCGCCGGTATGGCATCCGGCAGGCTGGGCGCATGGGCGATGGCAGAGGCCAAGAGCCGCACGAAATCCTCGATAAAGAGGTAATCCTGTTGCAGATAGGCGAGCATCAGCGCCTCGGGCAGCGTGCCCGCCGCAAGCTGGTCGGTAAATGCGTGCCGGGTGGCGGCCTGCCAGTCCTCGGCCACAAGGGATTTGAGATGGTCGGTGGGGCGCATGGCTGTTTCCTTTCAGGCGGGCGCGCGCAGGCGGGCAAAGAGCCGGCCCTGCGCGGCCAAAGTCTCGGGGTCATCCACCGCGCGTGGCACCGGGGCAGAAGGCGACGTCACATCCTCCAGCCCGGTCTCGGTCAGGATATGGATGGCGTGTCCCATGCGCGCGGCCTCGGCCGGGTCATGCGTGACCATCAGCACCGTGCGCTCCGTCAGATGCGTGGCCGTGAGATCCTGCATCTGCGCGCGGGTGCGGGCATCCAGCGCCGAAAACGGCTCGTCGAGGAGGACGATGGGGCGATCCTCCATCAGCGTGCGCGCCAGCGCCACACGCTGTTTCTGCCCGCCCGAAAGCGCATGGGGGCGCTTGTCGGCATGATCCGCCAGCCCCACCCGCGCCAGCATCTCGCGCGCCCGCAGAATGTCGCGCGGTCTGCCGCGCAGCCGCGCCCCAAGCGTCACATTGCCCAGCACATCAAGCCAGGGCATCAGCATTTCACCCTGCGCCATCAGCGCCATGCGCCCCGGAAGCGGCAGACCGTCCGAGGCCGCGATTGTCCCGGCAAACTCTGTCACCTCGTCCAGCCCGGCAATCAGGCGCAAGAGCGTCGTCTTGCCCACGCCGGACGGTCCGAGCAGACAGGTGATGCGCCCGGCCCTCAGGGTTAGCCGCAGCGGTCCAAAGACCGGCACAGCCCCAATCCTGGCGCTGCCATCGAGGGTCAGACTGGGCGGTGCGGTCATGCGCGGCCTCTTCAAGCTTGGGCCGCAGGCTAAGGGGAAGAAGGGCGCAAGGCTGCGCGGTCTCCGTTCCCTCCGCCGGTGCAAGCCGGATCAGGTTCGATGGGTTGGCTCTTCGCCTCTCAGCCCAAGCGGGCACCCCAACGGATATGTCAGGTGTAGCAATGCGTCTTGCCGTTGGCAAGGCTGCGGTGGCGCATGGAATATACCCTGCATTTTAGATGTTCAGCGCTTGTTAGGACTTGGCTGTCAGGCTGGCGCCATCTGAGGGGAGAGTGTCATGCACGGGCTGGTCAACCGCGCCATCGAGAGATTTGTCAGGGATACCTATGGGCGCGATGTGTGGATTGACACGATTCGGCGATTGGATATGGGCCTGACCGAATTTGAATCGATGATGATCTACGAGCCGCAGGTGACCGCGCAGGTGCTTGCGGCGGTGGGCACGCGGCTTGCGCGCGGGCGCGACGACTTGCTTGAGGATATCGGCACCTATCTGGTCTCCAATCCGGCGACCGAGGCGTTGCGCCGCTTGTTACGGTTCAGCGGGGTGGATTTTGTCGATTTCCTGCATTCGCTTGATGACCTGCCAGAGCGCGCGCGCCTTGCGGTTTCTGACCTCGACTTGCCCGCCCTGGAACTGCTCGATCAGGGCGGCGGGCTCTACCGCCTGCATGTCGGCTGTCCAGAAGGGGATGGGCCGCGTTTCGGGCCAGTGGTGGTCGGGCTTTTGCGGGCGATGGCGGATGACTACGGCGCGCTCGCGGTGGTCGAGCATCAGGGCGAGGCCGGAACCTGTGAGATCCTCGAAATTCGGCTTCTGGACGAGGGGTTTGCCCATGGGCGCGCCTTTGTTCTGGGGGCCGGAGGGGGGGCGCCATGACGGATCGCGATCAGGTGCTGTGCCAGATTCTGGCGGGCTTTTGTCCGATGCATGCAGTGCTGGACGAAACCGGGCATGTGGTGGGGGCGGGGCCAACCCTTGCCAAACTCTTTGGCGATCGTCCGATGCACGGCGTGCGGTTTCTCGACCTGATCGACCTCTGCCGCCCGCAGACAGCGCGCGATATGGCGGAGCTGCGTGCCTGTCACGGCGTGCGTCTGCGGCTTCGTCTGCGGGCCGCACCACGGACCACGCTCAAGGGTTTGCTGCTGGCCCTGCCCGGCGGCGGCGCGGTGGTGAACCTCTCCTTCGGGATTTCGGTTGGGGAGGCGGTGCGCGATTTTGGCCTCACCGGCGCGGATTTCGCCGCGACCGATCTCACGACCGAGATGCTCTATCTGATCGAGGCAAAATCCGCCGCGATGGAGGCCTCGCGCAAGCTGAATCTGCGGCTGCAGGGCGCGCGCATCGCTGCCGAAGAACAGGCCTTCACCGACACGTTGACCGGTCTCAGAAACCGGCGCGCGCTCGACCATGTGCTCGATCGGCTGATGCAGAGCGAGCAGGATTTCGCACTGCTGCACCTGGATCTCGATTTCTTCAAGCAGGTCAATGACACGCTGGGCCATGCCGCGGGCGATCACGTGTTGCAAGTGGTCGGAGAGCGGCTCTTGGCCGAAGTGCGCGCCGACGACCTGATTGCGCGGGTGGGCGGGGATGAATTCGTCATTCTCCTCTTGGGTATGACAGATCACGCACCGACCAAAGACCTTGCCACGCGCATGATTGCCCGGTTGCAAGAGCCCGTGGTCTTTCGCGCTCAGGAGTGCCGGATTTCAGCCAGTATCGGCGTCACGTTGAGCTGTGATTATGATATACCAGAGCCGGTACGGATGATGGCCGATGCCGATCTGGCGCTCTATGCCGTCAAGGCGTCCGGCCGCGGACGCGCGATCGTCCACGCCGCACACCTGTGCCGCACGCCCCCTCTGCCGGGCCTCGCCTGAGCCGGATCAGCCGGGCCAGTTTGCGCTGTCGGTCAACATTGCCAGAATACGGGCGGGGTCCTCTTCATGGGCCAGATGCCCCAACCCATCCAACGCAACCACCTGCGCGCAGGTCAGACGTGCCGCCGCGCGCGTCGAGGTATCGGGCGGCACCGCCTGATCCCGCGCACCGGTGATCAAGAGGCACCGGTTGGGAACAGCGCTCAGCCGGTCCAGCAAAGGGGCCACATCCCATTGCGCCATCATTTGCAGCGTGCCATCGACATGCGCCCGGTCCGCGATCAGACGCCCATAGAGCGTCAGACCATCGGGCGGGATGCGCGATCCGGTGCTCTCGATCAGACGACGTGCGCGCGTCACCTTGTCCGCACCCAGCGTAAAGAGCGCCGCTGTCAATGGGTTGAGCGCCAGCAACTTGGCCAACACTGGAAACAGCCAGCCCGCGACGCCCTCGAAGGGTCCCAAGGCGGCATTGAGACAGGCAATGTCCGGCGGCTTGCCATCGGGGGTCATCAGACGCGTGGCCAGCTCGAGCGCAATCGCGCCCCCAGCCGAATGCCCCACAATCAGATCGGGCTGCCACCCCTGCGCCTCGCAAAGTGCTGCGATATCCTCGGCCATACCGGTCAGGCCCAGACGGCGCTTGGCACCGGCACGGCTGAATCCCTGTCCCGGCAGATCAATGGCAATCACCCGGTGGTTCTGCGCCAAAAGCGGCATCAGATCCCGCCAGCTATGGGTCGAGGCCCCGGCTCCGTGCAGCAAGATCGCCAGCGGACCGCTGCCCATGTCCTGCACATGCCAGTGATGCGGCGCATGGTATAGTCGCCGGGAGTGCGCGTTGTGGGGCCATGTCGCCAGATCGCGCTGCCAGTCCATGGCTCAATCTCCCAGGGCCAAGGAAACAGCCGCAGAGATTGCGCGCGCATCGGCGCGGGGCAGAGGCAGGTGCCGCGCGCCCATCTCGGCCGCAAGATGTGCCGGTTCCGGGCCGGGACGGGCTGAGATGTCGATGACGATGGCGGGCCGGCTCTGGTCGCGCCACAGGCGGGCCATGCGCGTGGCATCCAACCCGGCCTGCACCCGGTCGCCGTGGCCATCTAGCGTGATATTGGCCCGCGCATCGGTCAGCAGCGCCAGCGCCGGGCTCAGCCCGTGGGTCTCGGCCTGACAGGCCAGGATCAGCGCCGCTTCAAGCGCCGCAGCAAGCGGCGTGCCGCCGCCACCGGGCAGACCTGCAAGCCGCCGCTTGGCCTGCACCAACGCGCGCGTCGGCGGCAGGATCAGCTCTGCACCCTGACCCCGAAACGCGATCAACGCCACACGGTCGCGCCGCGCATAGGCCTGCGCGAGCAGCAGTTCAACGGCGCCCTTGGCCTCGGCCAGACGGGCCAGGGCTGACGAACCAGAGGCATCCACGGCAAAGATCACCAGCCGGTCGGCGCGATCCTCGAACCGCTTTATTTGGATGTCTGAGGCGTGAATGATGAGACCCGGCGCATCGGGCCGGGTGCGCCGCCGCAGGGCTTGCCAGGGGGCTGCGCTGCGCAGCGTGGCAATCAGATCAATCCGCCCGCGCCCATCCGGCGCACCGGCGCGGGCCGGAAGCGGGCGACCGCGCTGATGCGCCTTGCGCCGCGCCCCCGCGCCCGAGCCAGCGGCGCGGCGTTGACCCGAGCGGCTGGCCAGACTGTCCAGCAGCGCGGGGGGTAACAGGGCCGCCACCGCCTCGAGCAGCACCTCATCGGGAATGTCGGGCGTTTCCGCGCTGGATTGGTCCTCGGGGTCGGGTGTCTCGTCGGGCCTCTCGTCTTCGGGCTCTTGTGGCAGCTGCGTGGCCCGCGACGGATACACCAGCTCTGCGGCTTCGCGCAGATCGTCCTGCGTGACCGTGCCGCGATCCGCCAGTGCCGCCAGAGCGCGGGCGGCCCACAGCGCGAGAAGCGGCGCGCGCAGGCTGTCAATGCCGAAACTGGCAGCCAGCGCCGTGAGCCTGGCGATATCTTCGGGGCTGTGCGTTACGCCCGCAAGCCTGTCGCGCGCCTCCCTCAGATCGGCGGGGGCCGGCATCAGGGCGGGGGCAGCATCGTGGCGAATATCGTCCAGTGTGACATGCAGCGCGAGCCGCTCTGTCAGGGTTGCCGGTGCCGCCTCCTCGCCGTCGATCCCCTCGTCCAAGAGCACCAGCGCATGCGCGCCGCTCTGGTCCAGCAGTTGCGCCAGCCGTGCGGCAAGCGACGGCAGTGTGCGCTCGGCCATGGTCAGGATCAGCCGGGACGGGCTCTGCGCCAGTCCCGCACTCTGAATGAGACGTCCGGCGGTCAGTGTCGCGGCAATATCAGCCCCGCCAAACAGCTGTGTATCCGTCAGGTCGGGATGGATGCGGCGGGCGGGGCCGGGCAGGCGGGCGAGGGCCATTTCAAACGCCTGTCGCACCGGCCCGGCGCGGGCCCGCAGCGTCAGACCACGCAGCCTTTCGGGATCAATCGCCAGCAAGGTGAGCGCCCGCAGCGCGCGCCCCCATGCCGGGCTCGGCGTCATCCCCAGACCTCGGACATGGCGCGCGCGATGCGCGTGGCGCTGCCCGCCTCGTCCAAGGGATCGCGGCGCAGCCTGTGGCTGAGCGCCAGAGGCGCCACTTGGGCAAGATGATCGCGGGTCACGGCGGCATCCCCCTCATAGGCCGCCAATGCACGGGCGGCACGCAGCAAGGTCAATTCGCCGCGCAGCCCGTCTGCGCCGATGGCGATGCAGAGCGTCGCGCAATCGCGCAAGGCCTCCTCGGGCGTGCCCACGCGGCGCAGGGTCTCGCGCGCGGCGAGGATGGCGGCGCGAATGTGACCATCTTCGGCCTGCCATTTCTCCATGAACGCGGCCGTGTCGCGCTCATAGGCGTCGCGGCGGCGGATTACTTCGATGCGCTCTTCGATGTCCTTGGGCGAGCGCACCTCGACCGAGAGACCGAAGCGGTCCAAGAGTTGCGGGCGCAATTCGCCCTCTTCGGGGTTGCCAGAGCCCACCAGCACAAAGCGCGCCGCATGGCGGATCGAGAGACCCTCGCGCTCGACCACGTTCTCGCCGGATTGGGCCACATCGAGCAAAAGATCGACGATGTGATCCTCCAGAAGATTGACCTCGTCGATATAGAGATAGCCGCGGTTGGCCCGTGCCAAGAGTCCCGGTTGAAACGCCTTTTCGCCCAAGGTCAGCGCCCGTTCGATATCAAGCGCGCCGGTCACGCGGTCCTCGGTCACACCCAAGGGCAGATCAACCACCGGGGTTGGCCGCTCGACCATGTCGCCCAGAGGCGCGGTGGACCAGTCGGGCGTGTCTTCGGGACGCTCTGCATTGATCGGACTGCCGTCGATCATGCGAATGGGCGGCAACAGAGCGGCCAGCGCCCGGACGGCTGTGGATTTGCCAGTGCCCCGGTCGCCAAACACCAACACGCCACCAAGCCCCGGCTCGATCGCCGTGAGGATCATGGCACGTTTCATGTCGTCCTGACCGACAATGGCGGAAAACGGAAAAGCTGCGGTCATATCTGTCCTTTGATGTGAGTGAGCGGGCTCGTGCCCCCCCATGTGCCATGATCGCCGATGACACGAAAGCGGGCGTAGAGTTCTTCGCGAAACCAATCGCCATCGCGCACGGCGGCGATGGCGCGGGCATGCGGGCCGTCATGGCGGGCAAACGCTGTCATGCTCTGTGCATCGGGCCAGATCGAGAATGTGACCTGATGCAAGAACGGCACCTCGCCCACCCCGATCTTGAACGCAACGTTGGGGTCCGCTCCGATCACCGCGCTGATATCCGGCACGCGACGCCAGAATTGCAGCGCCTTGCGTGGGCGCACGGTGGCACGCGTGAGCGCCGCAAGCGGGCCGGTGCTCGCGGGGCTGGTGATCTGGAACGGGGCTTCGCCCGACCAATGCCCCCGCGCCGAGGTGGGCGATAGGAATAGCGTCCAACTTTCGGTGGCGCGCGTCCGGTAGCGGCCAAAAATCGGCGCGGTCTCTGTCTGTTTGCGGGCCGTGGCCGCGTCCGGCCAGACGGCAAGAATGGCATAGACGCCAGTGTTCGGAATGGGGGTAAAGCCTTCACCTGTTCCGGACCCCAACAGCTTCCAGAACCCGATGTCCGGCACCTTTGGCAGGGCCAGACGCGCCGCGCCCATCATGGTCAGCGCCCAGAGCCGGTCGATACCGCGCGAAAAGCGGAAAAAACTGAGGCTGACGGTTTGAATGGCACCGCTCCTTTCCGGGCTGTCAGATAAGTCTGACACGGTTTGACGCACAAGAAAAGAGGCGCGAGAAATGATTGTCAATTAAACTAGACACATGTAGGGTCATCTTATGTTGACAAGAGTCGATCCGCGCCTGATGGAACAGGCCACACGCGCCGATGCCCCGCATGCAGTGGTCATTGGGGCCGGGCTCGGGGGGTTGGCCTCTGCGATGCGACTGGGGGCCAAAGGATACCGCGTGACAGTTCTGGACCGCCTTGACAGCCCCGGCGGTCGCGGCTCCAGCATCACCAAGGACGGTCACCGCTTTGATCTGGGGCCGACAATTGTCACCGTGCCGCAGCTCTTTCGCGAGTTGTGGGCGGCCTGCGGGCGCGATTTCGATACCGATGTCGATCTGCGCGCGCTCGATCCTTTCTACGAAATCCGCTGGCCGGATGGCAGCACCTTTACGGCGCGTCAGGACCGGGAGGCGATGCGCGCTGAGGTCTCGCGCCTGTCGCCCGGCGACTTGGCGGGCTATGATCGCTTCGTCAAGGACAGCGAGACGCGCTATTGGTTCGGCTTCGAGGATCTGGGGCGCAGGTCCATGCACCGTCTGGTAGACCTGATCAAGGTCTTGCCGAAATTCGCGTGGCTGCGGGCCGACCGCTCGGTCTATGCCCATGCGGCGGGGCGGATGAAGGATGAACGCCTGCGCATGGCGCTGTCGTTCCATCCGCTCTTTATCGGCGGTGATCCCTTCAACGTGACGTCCATGTATGCGCTCGTCAGCCATCTGGAGGCGGCCTTTGGCGTGCATTACGCCATCGGCGGTGTCGATGCCATCGCCCGCGCCATGGTCCGGGTGATCGAGGGGCAGGGCGGTCTGATCCGGCAGGGGGCCGAGGTCGATGAGATCGTCATCACCAAGAGCCATGCAACGGGCGTCAAGCTGTTGGGTGGTGAGGCGATCAACGCCGATATCGTCGTCTCCAATGCCGATGCCGGGCACACCTATGACCACCTGTTGCGCAATCACACGAAACGGCGCTGGACACCGGCACGGCTCAAACGCTCGCGCTGGTCGATGAGCCTCTTTGTTTGGTATTTCGGCACCCAAGGCACGCGCGAGATGTGGCCGGATGCGGGCCATCACACCATTCTCAACGGCCCCCGTTACAAAGGGCTGGTGCGCGACATCTTCCGGCGTGGCATTCTGTCCGAGGACATGAGCCTCTATGTGCATCGCCCCTCCGTCACCGATCCGGGTGTTGCTCCTGCGGGGGGGGACACGTTTTACGCGCTCAGCCCGGTGCCTCATCTGGGCCATGCCGATCCGGTAGATTGGGCCGCCGAGGCCGAACCCTATCGCCAAAAGGTGCAAAAGGTGCTCGAAGATCAATTGCTTCCGGGGTTGGGCGCGCATCTGACCGCGTCAGAGGTCTTCACACCCGAAACCTTTCGCGACCGCTATCTCAGCCCCTATGGCACCGGCTTTTCGATTGAGCCGCGCATTCTGCAAAGCGCGTGGTTCCGCCCCCATAACGTCAGTGAAGAGGCGCATGGCCTCTATCTGGTCGGGGCAGGCACCCATCCGGGCGCCGGCTTGCCGGGGGTGATTTCCAGCGCCGAAGTGCTGGCGCAATTGGTGCCCGATGCGGTGCCCGTGGGGGTAGAGCGATGATTGCCCCGCGTGATCTGGCGCATTGCACAGAGGCGATCCGCCATGGGTCACGCTCTTTTCACGCCGCCTCCAAACTCTTGCCGCGCCGGGTCCGCGATCCGGCCTTGGCGCTCTATGCCTTTTGCCGTCTGGCCGATGACGCCGTGGACGAGAACCGCGAAAAGGCGGCGGCGGTCCTGTCGCTGCACGAACGCCTGGACCTCGCCTATGCGGGGCGACCCCGCAATGCCCCCGCCGACCGCGCCTTTGCCGCCATCATCGAGGGGTTCGACATGCCGCGCGCCCTGCCGGATGCGCTGCTCGAGGGCTTGGCCTGGGATGCCGAAGGGCGGCGCTATGCAACCCTGTCCGAGCTGCGGGCCTATGCGGCGCGCGTGGCCTCTGCCGTGGGTGCAATGATGTGCGTTCTGATGCGGGTGCGCGACCGTGATGCACTGGCACGCGCCTGCGATCTGGGCGTTGCCATGCAACTCACCAATATTGCCCGCGATGTCGGCGAAGATGCGCGCGAGGGGCGGCTTTATCTGCCGCTCGATTGGCTCTCCGAGGCAGGCATGACGCCCGACGACTTCCTGCACAGCACAACGGCAACCCCCGAGAACCGTCGCATGGTGCGCAAACTCCTGCACGAGGCCGAAGCGCTCTATCACCGCTCTGAATCCGGGATTGCTGCGCTTCCGCTCGCGGCACGGCCGGGCATCTTTGCCGCCCGCTTCATCTACGCCGGAATTGGCGGGCGGGTGCGGGCCGGTGGCTATGACAGCATCACCCGGCGCGCCCGCACCAATGGTCGGCAGAAACTGGGCTGGCTCATGCTGGCCATGCTGCGGGCGGGCGGCACGGTGATCCTGCCCCACTCCCCCATGATCTACGCCAAATCCCTGCCTGAAACCGAGTTTCTGGTGCGCGCCGCCGCTCAGGACGCCCCCCGTGCCGCCGACTGGAGCGATACGCTCTACGAGGCGCTGGCCCGCCTCAAGGCGCAGGATATCGAGCGCGAGACAGGGTTGAGCCGCGATGTCGGGCAGGTTAGAGAGACTGCATGATATGGATCACCTTCGGAATTTTTCTGGCAGCCTGCTTTGCGGCAGGTTCGACCGGCGGGTTGTTTCCGCCGGGTGACTGGTATGCGCGCCTGAAAAAGCCGTGGTGGACGCCGCCCAACTGGCTCTTTCCCGTGGCGTGGACCACCCTCTATGTCTGCATGGCGGCGGCGGGCGCACGCGTGGCGGTCAGCCCCGGCAACGGGATTGCGATGGCGCTCTGGTCCTTGCAAATCGCCCTGAACGGGCTGTGGACGCCGGTCTTCTTTGGCCTGCGGCGGATGCGGTTGGGGCTGATCGTGCTCTGCGCGCTTTGGGTCTCGGTGGCGATAACGCTGGTGGCGCTCTGGTCCGTAGATTGGATCGCGGGGCTGCTCTTTGTGCCCTATCTCATATGGGTCAGCGTGGCGGGGCTGCTCAACCTCTCGGTGCTGCGGCTCAACCCGGATGCGGTGCGCTAGGCGGCGGCGATTGGTCTTGAGCGGACCTTGATTGCGGTTTAACCACGCGGCCCTTCTGACCTCGAGGAATGTCATCTTGGCTCAGTTTCCCGTCTCTACTCAAACCGCCACCGTGATCGGCGCGGCACGCGCACGGCGAGCATCGGCTTGAGCACACCGGCACGAAACCGCGTCAGGTCCAAGGCTTCATGCACCCCCACGGTTTCCTCACCGTCCAACTGCGTGCGCACCGCTGAGCGGCTGTAGAACGGTGCATCAAGCATCGGCTTGACCTGCTTGGGCTGATAGCCAGCGTCGGCACGGGTGTCGCGCGCCACCATCCAGAGACTCCGGCGCATCGCCACCTTGGGTGGCAGAGCAATGGTTTCCGCGTTGCCTGCTGCATCAAAATGCACCGCCATCGCCAGTTCTGATCCATCCATCCGAACCGCATCGTAGAAACAGGTCGATCCACCCCGCGCCGGATACCGCCCCCAGGTCCAATAGCGAAAATCCTGTTCCAGCGCGCGCGTGCCAAAGTTGGCGTCGAAATAGCCGTGCCCCTGCCACTGCCATCCGGGCGCGTCGAGATCGACCTCGATGGTCGAGGTGGGGCCAAAGGGCCGCCAGATATGTGTACCTTCGGGGGTCAGCGGTAACTCTACCCCCGTCAACGCCGTCGGCGTCACGGTAATACGTCCGCGCACGCGGCTGATGACGGGCGGCGATGAAATCTCGTTGATCTCAATGATCAACTGCCCGTCCTGCCAACGCATCGAGGATGGCCCCACCGTCAGGCAATCCTCTGTCTGGCGCAAAGCAGACGTGCCTCGGTCGGTCATCGTGAACCGCCCCCCTTGCCCATAGGTGGCCACGTTGAAGCAGACATGGTTGGCCGGGTTCTTGCGGCCTGACCACGCATACCATGGCGAGAATACCGATCCGATGAAGGCAATGACGCTGACCGCACGGCGGCCATCGTCGCTCAGGCCGTCGATATACCACCAGGCGTAGCCATTGCTGGGGACGTCGAGGTTGAAATTCGGTCGCTCAATATCGCCTCGGCCGCGTGCCGGGCGGAGAGCGTGGCCATGGGCACGCCCGCCCCCGGATGCGCCCCACCCCCCACCAGATAGAGGCCCGTCACCTGCGTCCGCGCCACCGGGCGCTGAAAGGCCGCCATCATCCCCTGCGGGCTCTGCCCGTAGAGCGATCCGAGCGAGGCTGGGAACATCCGGTCGAACCGCGCCGGCGTCGTCAGCGCCCCCTCGCCCGGCAAGGGATTGAGGCGCAGACCAAAACCCGCGAGGGTCTGAAAGGTTCGGGTGTGACATGAGGCAAAATCCTCGGCTGCTTGGGTGAGGCCGTCGAGCGGCGGAGCATTCAGAATGATCTCGAACCGCTCCCGCGTTGGGGGCGGCTCGAGCAGTCCACGATCCTGCGCACAGATATAGACCGTGGGATCACGCGGGCAGCGCCCGGTGCGCAGGTCGTCAAATTCGGACCTAGGATCGGCGGCAAAGAACACATTGTGATGCGCCAGATCAACGCCCGAGGGCGTGGCGGCAAAGGCCCAGACCTGAGCCGAGAGGCTGCGCGCGGTCCTGAGTGTTTGCGGGGCAATATGAGACAGGTCGGGCCCAAGCGCCCCCGAGGCCAAAGCGCGCGGATCGCCGTTGAACACCACATGCGCCGCAGGAATATGCGTGCCATCGGCAAGGGTGACGCCGGTCGCGCCCCCCGCGTGCGTATCAATCCGCGCCACATGCGCCTGAAAGCGGAACTCGGCCCCGCGCGCGCGCGCCAAATCCATCAGACTTTGCGCCAGCCGGTGCATGCCGCCCCGCACCACCCAGACCCCCGCCGCCTCGGCTTGCCAGATCAATGCCAGAAGGGCTGGGGAGTGATAGGGCGACCCGCCGACATAGGTCGCATAGCGCCCAAAGAGCTGTGCCAGACGTGGGTCGTCAAAGTGCCGCGCAAGGCTCTGCGCCAGAGTGGAGAGCGGCGCCATGGCGCGGATCAGCGTCGGTTGTCGCGCAACAACGGCGCTCAGGGCAAGCGGAGAGGGCGCGGCCGCCTGCATCATCGGCCCGTCAAAGGCCGTGAATAGGCGGCGGGCGCGCTTGGAGAATTCGGTAAACTGCCGCGCGGCCCGCGCTCCGGCAAAGGCATGGATTGCTGCGCAACTTCGCGTCTCATCGGCAAAGAGGTCAAGCATGCTGCCATCCGGCCAGAAATGCCGCGCAAGGATCTCTTGCGGAACAAGGTCAAGGTGATCCTCAAGGCGCTCGCCGATACTGGCAAAGAGCGCGTCAAAGACGCCGCGCAGGGTCAAAACAGTTGGCCCCGCATCGACCGGCCCGGCCGCCGAGGGCAGGGCGCGCATCTTGCCGCCCGGACCGGCGTGGCGTTCCAGCACCGTGACCGGCAGGCCGGCATGCGCCAACCGCACAGCAGCAGCCAGCCCCGCGATCCCGGCACCGACGACTACGACTCGGGTGCGCGCGTCTGAAAGAGGGGTGTCTGACTTCATAACGCGATTGTTGACTCATGCGCGCAATGTGTCCAGTATGATTTACACATGATGTGTCAGATTTGTGATACAATCAGCAAAAAGGAGTGGCCATGCCCATCGAGACCCGCATTGAGGCGGCCATTGCGCAGGCGATTGCGCGAGGGCAGGCGGGGCAGACCCCGGCACGGCTGGCTGACGCCCTTGATTACGCGACAAGCCCCGGTGGCGCGCGCATCCGCCCGACGATTCTCATGTCTGTGGCAATGGCCTGTGGCGATGACCGGCCCGACCTCAGCGATGCCGCCGCCGCAGCACTGGAGATCATGCATTGCGCAAGCCTTGTGCATGATGATCTGCCCTGTTTCGACGATGCCGATCTGCGACGTGGCAAGGCTTCGGTGCATCGCGCCTATTCCGAACCGCTGGCCGTGCTGACCGGCGATGCGCTGATCATCATGTCCTTTGAAATTCTCGCCCGCGTGGCCCATCACGATGCCGGCCGCGCCACGGCGTTGATCCTTGCCCTTGCCCGACGCAGCGGCATGCCCAATGGCATCTGTGCTGGTCAGGGCTGGGAGAGCGAACCAAAGGTCGATCTCGAGGCCTATCACCGCTCCAAAACCGGTGCGCTCTTTATCGCCGCGACCCAGATGGGGGCCATCGCGGCGGGGCATGAGCCCGAACCGTGGTATGAGCTTGGCGCGCGCATCGGTGCCGCGTTTCAGGTGGCCGACGACTTGCGCGATGCACTCTTGGATGCCGAGACCTTGGGCAAGCCGGTGGGGCAGGACGATCTGCACGGGCGTCCCAATGCGGTGGCCGAACTCGGCGTGCCCGGGGCCGTAACGCGGCTCAAGGATATTCTGGCGGGGGCGATTTCCTCGATCCCGTCCTGCCCCGGCGAGGCGCGTCTGGCCAAGATGGTGCAGATGCAGGCCGAGCGGATCATTTCTGTTCTGCCCGCGCGCATGCGGGCCTGACCGCATGACCGTGGCAGGCGACCTGACAGAGCGTCGCCCGCAGAGGCGTGGCGGCTGGCTCACGCGCCTGATCTCAAATCCACGCTTTCAGCATTGGGCCAGCGGCTTTCCCCTGACACGCGGCATTGCGCGGCGCGACGGGGCCGAGATTTTCGATATCGTCCAAGGGTTTGTGCAGTCGCAGGTGCTATCGGCGCTGGTCGAGCTGGAGCTTTTGCATCGTCTCGCCGATGGACCGCAGGGCCCCGCCGGTCTGGCGCGACGCACGGGTGTGCCCGAAGATCGCATGACGATTCTGCTCCAGGCGGGCGCGGCTCTTCATCTCCTCACACGTCGCCGTGACGGGCGCTATGCTCTGGCCCGCAAAGGTGCGGCCATTCTCGGGGTGCCGGGGCTTGAAGCGATGATTCGCCATCATCACGCCTTCTACGCTGACATGGCAGATCCCGTCGCCCTCTTGCGCGGGCAGGGCGAGACGGAATTGGCCCGTTTCTGGCCCTATGTCTTTGGCGCGGCCGCAGAGATGGAGCCGGAGGTCGCCCATCGCTATTCGGACCTCATGGCGCAATCTCAGGGACTTGTGGCGCAGGATGTGCTGCGGATGATCCCGTTCAAGGACACGCGTCACCTGCTGGATATCGGCGGCGGCAGCGGCGCGTTTCTGGGCGCGGTCGCCGCGCGTTACCCCAGGCTGAGCCTCACGCTCTTCGATCTCCCCGAGGTGATCCCCTCCGCGCGCGCCCGTTTGGCACAGGCTGGGTTGAGCGCGCGGTTGACACTCGTTCCCGGCTCGTTTCGCACAGAGTCCCTGCCCATGGGCGCGGATACAATCTCACTCATTCGGGTGCTTTACGATCACGACGACGCGACCGTGACGGCGCTCTTGGCCAAGATCCATGCCGCCTTGCCCCCCGGCGGACGGCTGATTGTGGCTGAACCAATGGCCGGTGGCGCACGGCCAGAGCGTGCGGGTGACGTGTATTTTGCCTTTTATACCATGGCGATGGGCACCGGACGCGCACGCTCGGCCGCGCGCATCGCCGCGCTTTGCCGGGCCGCTGGATTTGACCAGATCCACACACCGCGCAGCCTGCGCCCTTTCGTTGCCAGCGCCGTGTCGTGTGTCAAGTCAGCCTGACGGAAATGTGAATATACATGTAAAGAAAGATTGACACATTGGCCTGTCCGGTTACACTTACAAGGAAGAGGAATCCAAAATCTGACAGTGTCAGGCAACGGATAGGAGGCTACCATCGAAACCCGCGCCGTCCATCTCAGAGGTCCCGAAGACCTCTCGGTTGACACCCTGATGCTCAAGGCGCCGGGCGCGGGCGATCTGGTGGTCGATGTCACCCATTCAGGCATTTCCACCGGCACCGAAAAACTCTTTTGGTCCGGCCAGATGCCGCCGTTTCCCGGCATGGGCTATCCGCTGGTGCCCGGCTACGAGGCCGCAGGCGAAGTGGTCGAGGCGGCCCCCGGCACAGGCTACAAACCCGGCGATCATGTGTTCGTGCCCGGTGCCGATTGTTTTGAAGGGGCGTTCGGTCTCTTTGGTGGCGCCTCTGCGCGCCTCGTGACCAAGGCCTCGCGGGTTTGTCGAATCGATGCGGGTTTCGGGGCCGAGGGCGCGCTTCTGGCGCTCGCAGCAACAGCGCGGCATGCGATGGCGGGGCTCGATAAGGCAGTGCCGGATCTCATCGTCGGTCACGGCGTTCTGGGCCGTTTGCTCGCACGGTTGACGATTGCCGCCGGTGCGCCTGCGCCCACGGTCTGGGAAACCCAAGCGGACCGTTGCAAGGGCGAGCAGGGCTATCCGGTGATCCATCCCGATACGGACACGCGCCGCGATTACCGCGCCATTTACGACGCCTCTGGCGATCCCACGATCCTCAATACCCTGATTGGCCGTCTGGCCAAGGGCGGCGAGGTGGTGCTCGCGGGGTTTTATCCGCAGGCGCTCAGCTTTGCCTTTCCGATGGCCTTCATGAAAGAGGCGCGCCTGCGCGTTGCCGCCGAATGGGCGCATGACGACCTGACCGCCACCCGCGCTTTGGTTGAATCGGGTGTGCTTAGCCTCGCTGGGCTGATCACGCATCAGGCCACATCTCGCGACGCAACGCAGGCTTATCGGACCGCCTTCAGCGATCCAGATTGCCTCAAAATGATACTCAACTGGAAGGACGCAGCATGAAAGACGACGTGCCGAACCTAAAAGAGTTCGACCAACGGCTGCGTGATGAAGCGCATGAAGACCTGGCGGACATCATCACAGCCGAGCCGAAGTCCAAGACGCAGATCATTGCGATCTACGGCAAGGGTGGCATCGGCAAGAGTTTCACGCTCGCCAACCTCAGCCATATGATGGCCGAAATGGGCAAGCGCGTGCTGCTGATCGGCTGCGATCCAAAATCCGACACCACCAGCCTGCTGTTTGGCGGCAAGGCCTGTCCCACGATCATCGAAACCTCAGCCAAGAAGAACCTGGCTGGTGAGCCGGTCAAGATCGGCGATGTCTGTTTCAAACGCGGCGGCGTCTTTGCGATGGAGCTGGGCGGGCCAGAAGTGGGCCGGGGCTGTGGCGGGCGCGGGATCATCCACGGCTTTGAGCTGCTGGAGAAACTCGGCTTTCACGATTGGGATTTCGATTACGTCCTTCTGGACTTTCTGGGCGATGTGGTCTGCGGCGGCTTTGGCCTGCCCATCGCGCGGGACATGGCGCAAAAGGTCATTCTTGTCGCCTCGAACGACTTGCAATCGCTCTATGTCGCCAACAACGTCTGCTCTGCGGTCGAGTATTTCCGCAAGCTGGGCGGCAATGTCGGTGTCGCGGGTCTGGTGATCAACAAGGATGACCATTCCGGCGAGGCGCAGGCCTTTGCCAAATCCGTCAATATCCCAGTGCTGGCCGCGATCCCGCAGGATGACGACCTGCGCAAGAAATCCGCCAATTATCAGATCGTTGGCACAGCAGAGAGCCAATGGGGCAGTCTCTTTGCCGAACTGGCTCAGGCGGTCTCGGTCGCCCCGCCGGTGCGCCCCAATCCGCTCGATCAGGATGGGCTTCTGGCGCTCTTCGACAGCAAGGACACAGGCGGAGATTACGTTCTGGTGCCTGCAACAGACGAGGACATGCGCGGCAAATACGCAGCGCCCAAAGCATCGCTGGAGGTGGTCTATGACGACGCCTGATCACCCCCGCCGCGAGACATTGACCGAGGTGCAGCGCCTGTTGGCGCACGCCCGCCCCGAGCAACTGCGCCGCCTTTTGGCCGATATTGCCGCGTCCTCTACGACCGCAGACCGGGATGAGCAAGCATCCCCCCAAAGGCGGGCGTCATGAGCGATGAAGTCACATATGACGGGGCTGCCGAGGCCCATGTGATCTCCGGCACCGCCGTAGAGTCTTCGCCCGAGGTGTCGGACGGGGCAGGGGGCTGCCATTCCGGTGCAGAGATGGACAAGGCCGCGCGCATGGCGGGGCAATCCGAATTGCTCGACCGATATGCCCGCGACTATCCCAAGGGACCGCATGACCAACCCCAGAGCATGTGCCCGGCCTTTGGCTCGCTCCGCGTCGGCCTGCGCATGAAGCGCGTGGCGACCGTGCTGAGCGGGTCCGCCTGCTGCGTCTATGGCCTGACCTTCGTGTCGCATTTCTACGGGGCGCGCCGCTCGGTGGGTTACGTTCCGTTCAATTCCGAAACGCTCGTCACCGGCAAGCTCTTCGAGGATATCCGCGAGAGCGTGCATGAAATGGCCGACCCGGATCGGTTCGACGCCATTGTCGTGACCAACCTCTGTGTTCCGACTGCGAGCGGCGTGCCGCTGCGTCTGCTCCCCAGCGAAATCAACGGCGTGCGGATCGTGGGCATCGACGTGCCGGGCTTTGGTATCCCCACCCATGCCGAGGCCAAGGATGTGTTGGCCGGTGCGATGCTGAATTACGCCCGCAAAGAAGTGATGGCAGGCCCGGTTGCGGCCCCTCAGGGCGGCAAATCCGACCGCCCGACTGTGACCCTGCTGGGCGAGATGTTCCCGGCGGACCCGATGATGATCGGCGCGATGTTGGCCCCCTTGGGGCTGGCTGCCGGGCCGGTGGTGCCTGCCCGTGAGTGGCGCGAACTCTATGCCGCGCTTGACTGTGGCGCGGTGGCGGCGATCCATCCGTTCTACACCGCCGCGATCCGCGAATTCGAGGCCGCAGGCCGCCCCATCGTGGGCTCTGCGCCGGTGGGTCATGACGGCACCGCCGCATGGCTGGCGGGTATTGGCGACGCCTTTGGCCTCGCGTCGGATAAGGTTGCAGCGGCGCAAAACGCCTTCCTGCCCGCCATCCAAGGCGCGCTCGCCAATGCGCCCATCACCGGCACGATCACGCTCTCGGGCTATGAGGGCAGCGAATTGCTGGTGGCGCGTCTCTTGATCGAAAGCGGGGCCAATGTGCCCTATGTCGGCACCGCCTGCCCGAAAACCCCTTGGTCGGCGGCGGATGCAGACTGGCTGGCCGCCAAGGGCGTCAAGGTCAAGTTCCGCGCCTCGCTCGAGGATGATTGCGCCGCGATGGAAGCGATCAAGCCCGATCTTGCCATCGGCACGACGCCCGTCGTGCAAAAGGCCAAGGAAAAGGGCATCCCGGCGCTCTATTTCACCAATCTCATCTCCGCTCGTCCCCTCATGGGTCCGGCCGGTGCGGGCAGCTTGGCCGAGGTGGTCAATGCCGCCATGGGCAACAAGGCCCGGATGGATCACATGCGCGCCTTCTTTGCCGGTGTGGGCGACGGCGATACCGCCGGTATCTGGGAGGGCGCTCCGAACCTGCGCCCCGATTTCCGCGCGCAGCATCAGAAGAAACTCGACAAGCAGGCCCGCGCGGCGGCCGCGCAGGAGATGATCTGATGCTCATTCAGGATCATGATCGCGCAGGCGGATATTGGGGGGCGGTCTATGCCTTCTGCGCCGTCAAGGGCTTGCAGGTGGTGATCGACGGCCCCGTGGGCTGTGAAAACCTGCCTGTCACATCGGTCCTGCATTACACCGACGCGCTGCCGCCGCATGAATTGCCCATCGTCGTCACGGGTCTGGGCGAGAGCGAAATGGGATCAGGCACAGAAGAGGCGATGAAACGCGCCTGGGGCACGCTTGATCCCGCCCTGCCAGCCGTCGTTGTCACCGGCTCCATTGCCGAGATGATCGGCGGCGGTGTGACGCCGCAAGGCACCAATATTCAACGCTTCCTGCCGCGCACCATTGATGAGGATCAATGGCAGTCGGCGGATCGCGCAATGACCTGGATCTTCAGCGAATTCGGCATGACCAAGGGGCGCATGCCCCCCGAGAAAAAGCGCGAAGAGGGCAGCGCCCCGCGCGTCAATATCCTTGGGCCGATGTATGGCACCTTCAACATGCCCTCGGACCTGCACGAAATCCGGCGTCTGGTCGAAGGGATCGGGGCAGAGGTCAATATGGTGATGCCGCTTGGTGCCCATCTGGCCGAGATGCGCAATCTGGTCAACGCCGACGTCAATATCGTCATGTACCGAGAGTTTGGCCGCGGTCTGGCCGAGGTTCTGGGCAAGCCCTATCTTCAGGCCCCCATCGGGGTCGAATCGACCACGCTGTTCCTGCGGACACTGGGCGAGATGCTCGGACTTGACCCGGAACCCTTCATCGCGCGCGAAAAGCACTCGACGCTGAAACCCGTCTGGGATCTCTGGCGCTCGGTGACGCAGGATTTCTTTGCCACGGCGAACTTTGGCATTGTGGCCAATGAAACCTACGCGCGCGGGGTGCGCAATTTCCTCGAAACTGACATGGGCCTGCCCTGCGCCTTTGCGGTGGCCCGGACAGCCGGGAAAAAGACCAACAACGAGGAGGTGCGCAGCCTTGTGCACACCAAACGACCCCTTATCCTGATGGGGTCGATCAACGAGAAGATGTATCTGGCTGAGATGAAGGCCGGGTTTGGCCCGCAGCCGTCTTTCATCCCAATGAGCTTTCCGGGCGCTGCCATCCGGCGCGCCACCGGCACTCCGGTGATGGGCTATGCGGGGGCCACATGGCTGGTTCAGGAAGTGTGCAACAGCCTCTTTGATGCGCTCTTTCACATCCTGCCCTTGGGCACGGAAATGGACGCGGTCCAGGCGACGCCCACGCCCCTGCGCCGGGATTTCCCATGGGATTCGGACGCCGCCCGCGAATTGGAGCGGATCGTCGCCTCCCATCCGGTGCTCACCCGTATTTCCGCAGCCAAGACATTGCGCGACGCCGCCGAAGAGGCCGCGCTGCGGCAGGGCGACGAACGTGTCGTGCTGCAAACCGTTCAAGCGATTTCACCCCGTATGGCCGGGGCCCCAGTTCGAGAGGAGGACTGAGACGATGACTGACATGACATCAAACCCGCCCCGTGTGCGCAGCCGGCAGGCACGCCGCAGGGGTCTGGAATTTCAGCTCTATTTCGCAATGATCTTTGCGTTGGCTCTGCCCTTCGCAACGGTTCGTTGGATGCGCGAGGCGGTTCAGTACCGCACCCTCGACCTGCGCGGCCCCTTGGCCCGCGCTTGGGCCGAGGCGGACCGCACAACGCCATTGATATTCTCGGCCTGACAAGGACCGGGATCAAGGACTGCCTGTCCCATGATGGGGCGGACAGAAACCTGCGGGGCCATGCAGGCCTCGAAGGACCCGGTCGCGGGGCACGCGACGTCAGCATAACGTTCCGGAGGAAAGTTCATGGCTGATAAATCTGACCTGTCGTTCACAGGTCTCACAGACGAGCAGGCCCAAGAGCTGCATTCCGTCTACATGAGCGGCCTATGGCTGTTCACGGCGATTGCAGTGGTTGCACATATTGCAACCTTCATTTGGTTCCCGTGGTTCTAGGAAAGGGGTTAAGACATGGCAAAGTTCTACAAGATCTGGCTCATCTTCGACCCCCGCCGCGTATTCGTGGCGCAGGGCGCGTTCCTGTTTCTTTTGGCAGCGATGATCCATCTCGTGCTTCTGAGCACCGACGGTTTCAACTGGTTTGAAATCGCCGCAGCAAAGTACGGGCAGTGACGTCACTCTCAAAATGATCGCTGCGGGCGGGGCAGGCCTTCGCCCGCGGCTACCTAACGTAACGAAACGGCTGGTCGGGTCATCCGCACAGCCGCACAACGCGGGGACCACGAGATGGCTTTGCTCAGTTTTGAAAGAAAGTACCGTGTCCGCGGAGGAACGCTGGTAGGCGGCGATCTGTTCGATTTTTGGGTCGGGCCCTTCTATGTCGGTTTCTTCGGGGTCACGACAGCATTTTTCGCCGCTTTGGGCACGATCCTGATTTTCTGGGGGGCGTCGCAACAAGGGACGTTCAACCCATGGCTCATCAATATCGCGCCGCCTGACCTCAGCTACGGTTTGGGTCTGGCACCGCTGATGGAGGGGGGATTGTGGCAAATCATCACCTTCTGCGCCACCGGTGCCTTTATCAGCTGGGCGCTGCGCGAAGTGGAAATCTGTCGCAAGCTGGGGATGGGCTATCATGTGCCCTTCGCCTTCAGCTTCGCGATCCTGGCCTATATGACGCTGGTGATCTTTCGCCCGCTTCTGATGGGGGCCTGGGGGCACGGATTTCCCTACGGGATCTTCAGTCACCTCGATTGGGTCTCGAACACCGGATATGCCTATCTGCACTTCCACTATAACCCGGCGCATATGCTGGCGGTGACACTGTTCTTCACCACCACCTTTGCACTGGCGCTGCATGGCGGGTTGATCCTGTCGGCGGCCAATCCCGAGAAGGGCGAAGAGATGAAAACGCCCGATCACGAGGATACCTTCTTTCGCGACTTCATTGGCTACTCTGTCGGCACATTGGGCATTCACCGTGTCGGCTTTCTTCTGGCGATCAATGCGGTCTTTTTCTCGGCTGTCTGTATCATCATCTCCGGCCCGGTCTGGACCAAGGGTTGGCCCGAATGGTGGAATTGGTGGCTCGACCTGCCGATCTGGCCTAGCCAAGTGGGGATGTGACCATGATTGAGTATCAGAATATATTCACCCAAGTGCAGGTTCAGGGCCAACCTGAATGGGGCATGGACGACAATGGCCGGATGATGGAAGAGCGCGCGGGCAAGCCGTTTTTCTCGACCCTCATCGGCTGGCTGGGCAACGCGCAGATCGGGCCGATCAACCTCGGCATGCTCGGTGTGATCAGCCTCATCAGCGGCTTCATGTGGTTCTTTATCGTGGGCCTCAACATGCTGGCGCAGGTCGGCTGGTCGCTGCCGGAATTCCTGCGGCAACTCTTCTGGCTGGCACTGGAGCCGCCGGGGCCCGAGCATGGCCTCTCGATGCCCCCACTCAATGATGGTGGCTGGTATATCATCAGCTCGTTCTTTCTGCTGGTAGCTGTCTGCGCCTGGTGGCTGCGCACCTATCAACTGGCCGCAAGCCACAAGATGGGCAAGCATGTCGCCTGGGCCTTTGCCTCTGCGATCTGGCTCTTTCTGGTGTTGGGCCTCTTCCGGCCGATCCTGATGGGATCGTGGTCCGAGGCGGTGCCCTACGGCATCTTCCCGCACCTTGACTGGACCACCGCGTTCTCGATCCGCTACGGCAACCTCTATTACAACCCGTTCCACTGCCTCTCGATTGTCTTCCTCTATGGCTCGGTCCTGCTCTTTGCGATGCACGGTGCCACCATTCTCGCGGTCAGCCGTTTCGGCGGAGACCGGGAGTTGGAGCAGATCGTTGACCGTGGCACGGCATCAGAGCGCGCCGCCCTCTTCTGGCGCTGGACCATGGGGTTCAACGCGACGATGGAGGGGATTCACCGCTGGGCTTGGTGGTTTGCGGTTCTCACCCCGATCACGGGTGGTATCGGCATCCTTCTGACCGGCACGGTCGTGGACAACTGGTTCATCTGGGCACAGGAACACAACTTTGCGCCCCTCTATGACGGATCTTACGGCTACGACGCTTACGGCTCTTACGAAGCCTTCATCGGACAAGGAGAGTAAGCCATGTTTCCCAAATGGTTTGACAAATGGAACCGTGACAATCCGACCAATATCTTAGGTCCGGCGTTTGCCATCGGAACCGTGGGCGGCGCGGTCTTTGTGGCAGCCCTCCTGGTGACATGGGGCCAGCCCTATGCCACCGAGAGCCTCCAGACCGGCCCGCGCGGCACCGGCATGTCGGTGCCCGAGTTCAAGCTGGATCTGGCCAAGCCCGATCCCTCGATCGAGAGTTTCCTTGCCTCGACGTCGGCCCCGGTGGTGCCGCAGGGCGGTGAGCAGACAGCGGGCGAGGCGCGTGAAAACGTGCCGCCGGGACTCGAAGATTTGACGGTCGAGAACTATGACCGCCTGCTTGCGGCGATGCGCGTCTGGACCGGGATTCCCGATCTCTTCGAGGATTCCGCCAATTACCAGACGGCTGTTGGCCATGTGATGATCGGCATGACCCAAAACCTCAACGAGGAATGGTCAGGCCACGTCAATGCCAACAAGGAGGTGGGTGTGACCTGTTACACCTGTCATCGTGGTCAGCCGGTGCCGTCCGATGTCTGGTTCAAGATCAACCCGGTGAACGAGAGCGCCGAGGGCTGGTCGGCCAATCAGAACCGGGTGACGGTGCAGTCGCAATATACCTCGCTGCCCTCGGATGCGCTCGAGAAATACCTGCTCGATGGCGAGAGCATCAAGGTGCATGACTTGGAATCGCGCGTGGCCGGTGTTCCGGGCACGGATGACTATCCCGGCATCCAACAGGCAGAGCGGACCTTTGCGCTGATGAACTATGTCAGCAACTCGCTCGGGGTGAACTGTGTCTTTTGCCACAACAGCCGCGCCTTTTACGACGGGTCTCAGGTGACGCCGCAATGGGGCACAGAGATTTTGGGCATCGAGATGGTGTTGGAGTTGAACAATACCTATCTCGTGCCGCTCGAAGGTCTCTTGCCCGAAGAGCGCCTGGGCCCGGTCTATGCAGACGCGCCCAAGGCCGCCTGCAAGACCTGCCACAAGGGCTATCAGCAGCCCCTGCAAGGCACCAATGTGATCGGCAACTGGCCGGAACTCGCCACCACCAGCGGCGAGCCGGATTACAGCAACTGATGATGCACGGGGGCGCTTGATGCGCCCCCGCTGCCCCTTGCCGCCCCTCGCGCGGGTGGCATCAGCGCCACCGGGGAGGAGGCCGCCATGACCCAAGACAGACCCAACACACCGCTTCTGGACCGCGTTGCCGGACCATCGGATCTGCGACAGATGCCCGATGAGAAACTGGCCCTGCTTGCGGATGAACTGCGCGCCGAGGTGATTTCCGCTGTCTCGGAAACCGGCGGGCATCTCGGGTCGTCGCTTGGCGTGGTCGAATTGGCGGTAGCCATTCATGCGGTCTTCAACACGCCGATAGACAAACTCGTCTGGGACGTGGGCCATCAATGCTACCCGCACAAGATCCTGACCGGGCGGCGCGACCGTATCCGCACCCTGCGGCAAAAGGATGGGCTCTCGGGATTCACCAAACGCTCGGAATCCATCTACGATCCCTTTGGGGCGGCCCATTCCTCGACCTCGATCAGTGCCGCATTGGGATTTGCCGTGGCTCGCGACATGGGACAGGCCACAGGCGATGCCATCGCGGTGATCGGTGACGGCTCGATCAGCGCGGGCATGGCCTATGAGGCGCTGAATAATGCGGGGGCCGAGGGCCGCCGCCTCTTCGTCATTCTCAACGACAATGAAATGAGCATCGCGCCGCCGGTGGGGGCCATGTCCTCTTATCTCAGCCGCATGTATGCCAGCGAGCCTTTGGCGCGCATGGCCTCGCTCGCCGAAGGGTTCGAGGCCGCCTTGCCCGCACCCCTGCGCGAGAGCGCCAAGCGCGCGCGCCAATTGGTGACGGGGCTGACCGGCTCCGGCACTCTGTTCGAGGAACTCGGCTTTCAATATGTCGGCCCCATCGACGGGCATGACATGGGGCAGCTTCTGTCGGTCCTGCGCGCCGCGCGCACGCGGGCGACCGGGCCGGTCCTCATTCACTGCTGCACCGTCAAGGGCAAGGGCTATGCCCCGGCCGAAGGGGCCGCTGACCGCGGGCACGGCGTGTCGAAATTCGACCCAGCCACCGGCGCACAGGCCAAATCAAAACCCGGCGCACCCTCTTATACGGGCGTCTTCGGGCAGGCTCTGACGGATGAGGCGGCGCGCGATGATCGCATCGTGGCCGTGACCGCCGCGATGCCCGATGGCACGGGCCTCACCAAGATGGCCGAGCGGTTTCCGGCGCGGGTGTTCGACGTGGGCATTGCCGAACAGCACGCCGTGACCTTTGCCGCCGGCATGGCGGCCTCGGGTCTCAAACCCTTTTGCGCGATTTACTCGACTTTCCTGCAACGCGCCTATGATCAGGTGGTGCATGACGTGGCCCTTCAGGGGCTCCCCGTCCGCTTTGCCATCGACCGCGCCGGGTTGGTCGGGGCCGATGGCGCGACCCACGCGGGGGCGTTCGATATCGGCTACCTCGGAAATCTGCCCGGCATGACCCTGATGGCCGCCGCAGACGAGGCCGAGCTTGTGCATATGGTTGCCACGGCAGCCGCCCATGATGCCGGCCCCATCGCATTCCGCTACCCGCGCGGCTCCGGCACCGGCGTGGCCCTGCCGGAACGCGGCAAACCCCTTGCCATCGGCAAGGGCCGCATCATCGAGGAGGGCACAGATGTGGCGATCCTCAGCTTTGGCGCGCATCTCTTTGAATGTCAGGTCGCGGCCGACATGGTCGCCGATGACGGAATTTCCGTGACCGTGGCCGATGCCCGCTTTGCCAAGCCGCTCGACACTGATCTCTTGATGCAGCTCGTCAGCCACCACCGCGCGCTCATCACCGTAGAGCAGGGGGCGATGGGCGGCTTTGGCAGCATGGTGATGCACGAATTGGCCCGGCGCGGCGCCTTTGACAAGGGTCTCATCCTCCGCACCCTCTGCCTGCCCGACCGGTTCATTGATCAGGCCAACCCCGAGGATATGTATGCTGATGCCGGACTGTCGGCCACCGGCATTGCCGATATGATCCGGGCCGCTCTGGCAGGTCGTGCAGAGGTCGTGCCGCTGCGTCAGGTGCTCTGACAGAATATGGCTTCAAGGGCGTGTCACGGTCTGGAGATAGGCCCAGACATCGCGCGCCTTTTGCACGTCTCGTAATTGATAGGCCATCTTGCCGCGAGCGCTCGGTTCGTCGAGGTAATTGCGCAGATAGGCCGTGGCGTCACGCACGTAGACCACGAAATCTTCCTCATTCCAGCGCAGGCCGGACTTGCCCGCCGCGATCATCGAGGTCGAGTAGTGGAATCCCGGCACGCTGCCCGCATGCCGCCCGATCACACCATAGAGGTTGGGACCGGTTCGCCCACCCCGCACCACCGGCGTTTCGGTCTCGTCGATGATCGAATGACAGGCACGGCAGTCCTTGAATAGCGCCTTGCCCCGCGCCACATCCCCGGCGAGGGCCGGTCCTGCGAGACCGACAAAACCGAGTACAAAAATCGCGTACAGATTGTACACTGTGTATCCCTCTCGCCTCTGCGCGCCCCCCAATAGGTGGGTGCCAGACAGGCTGAGTCAATCAGTGTAGGGCTCGGATCACGCGCTTGTCAGCCCGCGTGCGCAGCCTGTGTGAGGTGGCGTTGTCAGGCCACCGCATGCGCCAGGGCGCATTGCTTCCACAGCACGGTCAGCGCCCGGACCAGATGATCTATATCGGCATCAGAATGCAGCGGTCCGGGGGTAAAACGTAACCTTTCCGTGCCTTTAGGAACGGTGGGATAGTTGATCGGCTGCACATAGATCCCGTAATCGCGCATCAGGATATCGGCCAGCATCCGGCATTTGACCGGGTCCTTGATCATCACCGGGATGATATGGCTGTCATTGTCCAGATGCGGAATCCCCACCCGGTCCAGCAGCGACCGCAGCCGCGCCACCTGCGCCCGCTGCGCCTGCCGTTCGTCCTGCGACACCTTGAGATGCCGAATACTCGCCGTCGCCGCCGCCGCCACAGCAGGGGGCAGGGCCGTGGTAAAGATAAATCCACTCGCAAAGGACCGGATGAAATCGCACATCGCCGCCGAGCCGGTGACATAGCCGCCCATGCAGCCATAGGCCTTGCCCAGCGTTCCCTCGATCAGCGTGATCCGATGCGCAAGACCTCGTTCCTCTGACACACCGCCGCCGCGCGGGCCGTAGAGACCCACGGCATGCACCTCGTCGAGATAGGTCATCGCGCCATGTTTCTCTGCAACTTCAACGATTTCCGCCATGGGGCTGATGTCGCCATCCATCGAATAGACGCTCTCGAATGCCACGATCTTGGGCGCATTGGCGGGCAGGGCGGCCAGCTTGCGGTCCAGATCCTCGGGGTCATTATGCCGCCAGATCACCTTTTTGGCGCGGCTGTGACGGATGCCCTCGATCATGCTGGCATGGTTCAACTCATCCGAGAGGATCACGGCATCCGGTAGCCGCGCGCCCAAGGTCGAGAGCGCGGCCCAGTTCGACACATAGCCCGAGGTGAACAGAAGCGCCGCGTCCTTGCCATGCAGATCGGCCAGCTCGCGCTCCAGCACCAGATGATGATGCGCCGTGCCGGAAATATTGCGCGTGCCGCCAGCACCGGTGCCGCAGGCGTCGATCGCGTCCTTCATCGCCTGTCGCACAATGGGATGCTGTCCCATGCCGAGATAGTCATTGGAACACCAGACCGTGACCTCTCTAGGCGCATCCGCGTCATGGCTCTTGGCCTTGGGAAAAGCACCGCATTGCCGCTCCAGTTCCGCGAAAATGCGATAGTTGCCTTCCTTTTTCAGCGCGTCCAACTGCGCCGTGAACATGGCATCAAAATCCATGATGTCCCTCCGGTCTTGATTTTTCAGATGTTGGTTTGGGCGCGGGCAGCATCCAGCGCCAGAGTTTCGCATCCGGCAATGGCAGCACCATTAACCAGTGTTCGAGCAGAGCCAGCGCGGTAATTGCCGCCAAAAGCGCAAATCCCACAGCCGCTTCGGGTGTCGACGCGGACCAAAGCCGCTCCAGCCAGCAAGCCACGGCAAAGCTGAGCGCCGAGATCGTGAGCGGAAAGAACCAGCCCACCGGGGCCACGCGGAAATGGCTGGCCAGATGTGCCAGCTGCGCGGGGAGGAATTCGGTATTGATCTTGGGCACGCCGAAATAGAGGTTCAGCTTGGCGCTGATGCGGGCGAAATAGAGGATCGTAAACGTCCACAAACCGACGGTATTGACCGCACCGGCGGCATAGAACCAGAGCAGGATCAGAACGCCGGTGAGCAGCATCTCGTGATAGGCGACCGTGCCCCAGGCGCGGATGAACCGTTCCCACCCGACCACATGCGCCGGGCAGGGGCGCGTGTTGGGTCCGGTGATCGCCCCGGTGAGAAAGCTCATCTCGATCCAGCCCCAGATCGCCAGTGCAGCAAGGAATGCGCCGCAGGCCGCCCCGGTGCCGGTCAAGCCTAAACTGGCCTCATAGCCCCAGATGCCAAGACCCAGCACAGGAAGGGCCAGAACCACCGCGCGGCGGCCTGCCCTGTCCCCTTTGCGCTCGCACAGGCGCACCACCAAGAGGATCGCCCCGGTGGCGAACCACCAGACAAAAAGCGCCAAGAGGGCTGCGATCCAGGGGCTTTGCACGGCTTAGTCCTTCATCTTGCCAAATCTATCCAAATACATTGCTTCAGTAGGCCGGAACCATCCGGGGCGACGCAGGCAGCGCGTGTTTCTTGGCCGGGATCGTGTAGAGCCCGACAAAGGCCGCCGCCGCCCGCATCTGTGCGCCGATTGACCGCAAGCGTCCGCCAAACCCGCCTTGTGCCCGCGCGTCCGCGAGGTCGGCATTGGCCTTTTGCAGCCGCACCAGCCCCGCTTGCCAGCGTGGATTTTCGATATCAAGGGTGATCGGAAAGATCTGTTTGCTGATATCCGATGTCTTGGTGAACACCTCATGCGCGTACCAATCGGGATCAACCCCGAGCGCGTTGTGAAAGGCAGGCCGCTGATGGTCGCGCACATACATGGTGGCGTAGACCGCCGTCAGGAAAAACTTGATCCACAGCACGTTCTTGCCGCTGGTCAGCTTGGGGTCGGTCTTCATTAGCAGGGCAAAGGCCTCACCATGGCTGAACTCGTCGTTGCACCATTCCTGAAACCATTTGAAGATCGGGTGAAACCGATGCTCGGGATGCGCCTCGAGATGCCGAAAGATCGTGATATAGCGGGCATAGCCGATCTTTTCGCTGAGATAGGTGGCGTAATAGATGAACTTGGGCCGGAAATAGGTGTATTTCTTTTGCTGCGTCAGGAACCCGAGGTTCACCGCAACGCCCGCTTCGCGCAGCGCGTCATTGATAAAGCCCGCATGCCGCGCCTCGTCGCGCGCCATGAGTTGAAAGAGCTGGGTGATGTCCTTGTTATTGCCGCGCCGCTTCATTTCCTTGTAGAGCACGCAGCCAGAGAATTCGGCGGTGCAGCTTGAGACCAGAAAATCAATGAACTCTTTCTTCAGCTTCGGCTCCATCCCCTCCCAATCGACATGGTCCCAGTCTTCGTTCTTCTTGAAATGGCCCCTGTTGGGATCCGCCTCCATCTGGTCGATCAGCTTGTCCCAGTCCTCGCGCACCGAGGACACGTCGACCGCGTCAAGCTCGTCGAAATTAGTGGTGTAAAAGCGCGGCGTGAGCAGGGTGTTCTGCATCGCGAGGTCCGTGGCGGCCTTGCTGTCGAATTTCGCATTCGCCTCTTGGATGGCGAGACCCTCTTCGACGGTGGTGGCGTCGGCGGAATGTTTGACGGCGATATTCATAGCGTCACCTCGTCGGAGAATGAGAATTCACAAAGTTCCATCACCTCGAGATCCCCCGTCCACCGTGTCCAGAGGCGCTCGAGCGCGCTGGCGCGGATGATGGTGGCCTCGCGGTCCTCGCTCACGACCATGCCGTAGGGGGCCATGATCTCGGGGCCATGAACCTTGACGCTGTCGCCGGGATAGACGGTGGTGCCGTTGTTAAAGCGCACATGCGCGTGCAGGCTGTCGAAACAGTGGCTGATCTCGACCGTGCAGGGCGCGCGTTCAAACTCGCGTGTCAGAAGTCCCATCGTGGTGTTCCTTTCCTAGCGGGTCAAAAGTTTGGTGAAAGCCATCGAATTGGTTTGACCAAAGCCCATCAGATCCGCACCCCATCCGGTCGAGGGGTCATGGATCGAGAGGCGGCCATCCTTGCGGGCGATGATCGTGACGGGGCCGGTGAGGTCCACGCCATGCTTGGCGCGCTCGCGGTCAAGAACGCGGGCGACACCGGCGATAAATCCACCCTCTTCGGGCGAGAGATTGGCAATCAGGGTGCCATTGGCATCCAGAACCGTCGCCGCCCCGCTCATGTCGCCGCTCAGAAAGACATGGCGTTCCAGCACGATTTCACTGTCGGGCGGGGTCGCCACCAGCGGCGCATCGGTGAGGCGCGCGTAGGTGACCAGCGCCAGCACCGCCAGCACCAGCCCCAGCATCGCGCGGATCATCATGCGCGGCACGAGGTCGCGATCTGGCGGAGCTTTATACCGTGGGGCGCTTGTATCGGTCATGTCATCGGCTCCTGTCTATTCCGCCGCCATGGCAGACGCGGGCGCGCTGCGCATGATCTTGGGCGTGGCAATGCGGGTCTCTGCCGCTTCGGCAAGCATCTGTGCAACTTTGGCGGCCTCGGGAATACAGCGCAGCGCAGGCTGGGTGCGGCGCATCACCCAAGGGCGCACATGCGGCCAGCAGACCAGATAGCTCAGCTGGGTTTCACCCATCAGATCCAGCGCGATAGTGCCGGTGCCGCCACGCCCGAGCTTCAAATCTGCGCGCCCGACCTGCGTATAGGGCAGGTTGAGCGTGACCGTCAGCGCCGCCCCGATCCGCATCGCAACGCGGCGGTTGGTGATCGTATAAACCGTGGCGCGCGCTTGAATGTAGCCGACCAACATCAGCATCAGGCACACCACCACGCCCATGATCAAGAGCGGCGAGGCGGCGGCAAAGGCCCCGATGAGCGGCATCTGATCCATCAGGGTCACGAACCGCCAAACCGCGAGCACGACGAAATAGCCCGCAACCCACGGCAGGCTGAGCGACTCAACGCTCAGGTGCCACCAGTCGGGTCGACCTTGCCAGAGAATACGCTCGCCTTCAGGCGGTGTCTCTGGCAGGCCCTTTACGGGTTCAAAGGCGAAATCGTCGTGGCTCATGGCTTCGGTCCTTATCCCAGCAGCGGCTCTTGCCGCGCTTCACTGGCGTAGAGTGTCCCACCGCCGTAATAGGCGCTGATCTTGTCTTCTTCGAGCAAGGTTACCTGACGCGGCGATGCGTGGTGCGGCACGCCCGCGAAATGCTTGCCAAAAATCGAGCGAATATTGACGCGGTCGGATTTGATCCGGGCAAAGGTCATCGGCACCAGTCGCTTGCCGTCACCAAACGGGCCCGCCAGATCAATCTCGAGATAGCGCACCAGTTGCTCGGGCTCGTCGATCCACATGTCGCTGATCTTGCCCACGATCTCTCCATCCCCTGCGACCACGGGAAATCCGCGCGGATCACGACCGGCGGCGACGACGAAATGCTCGGTCGCAGCCATTGGCACGATCTTGGGGTGGCCGTGGCCATCCAGTTCCGGCACATCGCGGCGCGGTGCCCAAGAGGCGGGACCAACACCGTCAACCATCGGATCGCCGGTGGGCGCAAACGGAAACCCGTTGCCCGCCGCGGTCTTTTCCAGCGCCAGATCGGTGCGCTCGGGGTTCTGCCCCGATGGCACCGTCAATTCGCCCCGGCCATGCGGCAGTTTAAACGTCTTGTCGCCGGGCAACGGGAACAGCCCTTGATTGGCCGACGGCCTGCCATCGTCATCCTCCAGCGGATAGCCTTCCCGCATGTTCTCGCGCTGAATGTAAAAGATCAGCAGTGCGAAAAACCCATAGAAAAGCCAAAGTGAGAGGCTCGCGAGATCGAAATTTCCAAAGAACGGCTCGGTCATGTCAGACTCCTTTCGAGCGAACGCAGGTCATGTGGGGAAATCGGCCAGCCCGATGCGGCCGCCCCCGGATTGTGTTGTGCTGCCGGATTGCTTGAACCGCACCAGCGGTCCCAAAACGGCCAGGGTAATGAAAAGCAGGGCAATTTCCCCGTGATAGACCACCGAGTAACCGGTGGCTGCTGTGCTCAGCGCCTCGCCCATCTGCCCGGATAGGGCCAGATGATTGACCGCGTCGCGCACGCCGCCGCCAATGGCAATCGAGAGCCCCGCCGCCGTGGCCTGCGCTGCCCCCCAAGCACCAAGTGCGAGACCGTGCCCGGCCATGCCGCCCGCAGCCAGCGCCATGGCGGCGGTCAGCGTGGATACCGCAAAGAGCCCGCCGCCCAGACCAATGAGACCAGCCCCGGCAAAAAACAGCGCAGGCGCCTGCATCGGCGCGGCAAAGATCACGGTGGAAAAGGCGACAATCCCGATCAAGAGGCCGGTGCCTGCCATCCGATAGGCATTGGCCCCCCGCAAGAGCGCGCGCCCCGCAAGCGCAAATCCCATGAGCGCGCCGATCGCCCAAACGGCGGTCAGCATCGTCGTGGATGACACCGAAAGCCCCAGGACTTCACCGCCATAGGGCTCCAGCAGCACATCCTGCATGTTGAAGGCCATGGTGCCAAGGAACACCACCGCCAGCAAACGCCCCGCCGTGCCCCCGGCCATCAGGTCGGCCCAGGCGGCACGGAATTCGGGGCGTGGGGCCTCGCGTTCGGCGCGGCTCATCGGGTTCAACTTTTCCTGTTTCCAGAGCGCCACGAGGTTGAGCAGGATACCTGCCAATGCCGCCCCCTGCACCACGCGGATCAGCGTGAAAGGCGCAAAATCCCGAAGCAGCCAGCCGATCACGATGGCCGAAATCGCCATCCCCAAAAGGAACATGACGTAGAGCAGCGCGACGACGCGCGGCCGCGTCTCATCGGTGGCACGGTCACTGGCCAGCGCCAGACCGGCGGTCTGTGTCATATGAAGTCCAAGGCCGGTCATCAGAAAGGCCAGCGCCGCCAACACTTCGCCCGCCCATGTCGGGCCGACAACCTGTTGGCCCGACAGTACCAACAACGAAAAGGGCATGACGGCCAGTCCACCCATCTGCCAGAGCGACCCAAACCAGAGATAGGGAATACGCTTCCACCCCAGCGCCGAGCGGTGTGTGTCGGACCGAAATCCCATCAACGCCCGGAACGGTGCGATCAGCACCGGCAGCGCGATCATCGTCGCAACCACGAGGGCCGGCACCGAAAGCTCCACGATCATCACCCGGTTGAGCGTTCCCAAAAGCAGCACCGTCGCCATCCCCACCGACACCTGAAACAGAGACAGGCGCAGAAGTTGCCCAAGCGGCAGACCCTCGCTTGCCGCATCGGCAAAGGGCAGCCAGCGTGTGGTCAGCGCCATAAGGGGGGAGGGGCGGCGCGTGCTCATCCCAGCACCTCCATACCCTGAGAGATATAAAAGCCCGATGTCACCCGCTCCAGCGGTTTCAAACTGCATGTGCTGCCCGCATAACGCAGAGCCCGCAGCAGCCGCGCCGACGACTGCGGCACCATGCTGGGCGAGCGGTCGGCGCGGGGAAAGAGCTTGCCCATGCGCCACATCGCCATCAAGAGCGGCGTGCGCGGCGCCACGGTAAAGATCACCGTGCTTTCGGTCCGCGCCGCCAAGGCATCAAGCGCGCGCGCCAGATCGGCCTCGGTGTAATAGATCAGGCTGTCCATCGCCATGACATGATCGAACATGCCAAGGGCCGGATCGAGCATGTCGCCCGCGTGAAAGCTGACATGCGGGACCAGACTCTCCGGCAACCGCCGCCGCGCGAGGTCGATGAGGGCGGGCGAGATATCGACCGCCATCACCTCGGCGCCGCGCGCCGCCAGTTCCGCCGTCATCTGCCCCGCCCCACACCCCGCATCGAGCACCCGCAGACCACGCATGTCCTGCGGCAGGCGCGCCAGCATCTGCGCGCGCATCGCGTCGCGACCGATCCGCACCGTCTGGCGGATTTTTGACACCGGCGCATCCGACGTCAGTCGCTCCCAGACCTGGGTCGCGGTGCGGTCGAAATAGGTCTCGACCCGGTCACGCGTCTGCGCCCAACCGTCCTGAGGGGCACCAAGGACCGGAGGCGAGCTAAAGTCACGCATCAATCGAACCCCAGCAATTCAAAGATGTCCCGGTCTTCCATCGGCGCGGGGGCCAACGGATCGGTGCCGTTCCAGAGATGCTGCGCGAGTCCCGTGTAGATGTCGCGCACCATCTGCACCTCGTCATCCAGCTCCATCTCGAACAGCGTCTTTTTCTTGAGGCGCGAGCGGCGGATGGCGTCGATGTCGGGCATATGCGCAATGCGGTTGAACCCCACCACGTCGCAATAGCGGTCGACCTCGTCCGTATCCTTGGACCGATTTGCGATACAGCCCGCCAGACGCACCTTGTAATTGGCGGATTTGGCCTGCACGGCGGCGATGATCCGGTTCATCGCATAGATGCTGTCGAAATCATTTGCGGTGACGATCAGCGCCCGGTCGGCGTGCTGCAACGGTGCCGCAAACCCCCCGCAGACCACATCGCCCAGCACGTCAAAGATCACTACATCGGCATCATCGAGCATGTGATGCTGCTTGAGTAGCTTGACGGTCTGTCCGACCACATAGCCGCCACAGCCGGTGCCCGCAGGGGGGCCGCCCGCCTCGACACATTTCACGCCGCCCCAGCCGATCGTCACGAAATCCTCGGGCCGCAATTCCTCGGCATGGAAATCGACGCTCTTGAGAATGTCGATCACCGTGGGTTGCAACTGACCCGTCAGGGTAAAGGTGCTGTCATGCTTGGGGTCGCACCCGATCTGCAACACCCGTTTGCCCATGGCGGCAAAGGCCGCCGAGAGATTGGACGAGGTGGTCGATTTGCCGATCCCGCCCTTGCCATAGACCGAGAACACCTTGGCGCCTTCGATTTTCATATCGGCGTCCTGATGCACCTGCACCGATCCCTCGCCGTCCTGTCCCCTCAAGCTGGGAATGTCGTCGCGCGGGCTCATGTTGTCCTCCAATCGGCTTGCGCCGTGATGTTGTGTTTCATCGTTCCCGAAATACTCCGGGGGTGTGGGGGCTGGCCCCCACGCCGGCACTCGTCACATGTGCAAACAGTCGTCATTCTGCGGCCACCCCTTCCATCCGATCTTCCATCGCCGCCGCCGCCGATTGCAGGGCGGCGAGGGTGGCGGCATCGGTCTGCCAATAGGCGCGGTCATGCGCTTCGAGCAGGCGGTTCGCCATGCGCGACGAGGCCACCGGGTTGAGATCGCTCAACCGCTTGCGCATCACCTCATCCAGAACGAAGGTTTCGGAAATGCGCTGATAGATCCACGGCTCCACCTGTCCGGTGGTGGCCGACCAGCCCATCGTATTGGTCACATGCGCCTCGATCTGGCGCACGCCTTCGGCCCCGTGGCGCAACAAACCCTCGTGAAATTTCGGGTTGAGCGAGCGCGAGCGCGTCTCCAACGCCACCTGATCGGCCAGCGTGCGCACGGTCCCGGTGCCCCGCGTGGTGTCCGAGATATAGATCGCCGCTTCCTTGCCGCCGCGCGCCCGGCGTACGGCGCGGGAAATGCCGCCCAGCGTGTCGAAATAATGGTCCACCGTGGTGACACCCAACTCGACCGACTCGAGGTTCTGATAGGCCACCTCAACCCGTTCCAGCGCCGCTTGCAACATCGCGCCTTGGGCCGTTGCTTTGCCATTGACGCCGTAGGCAAAGCCCTTGCGCGCCTGATAGGCATCGGCCAGCTCGTCCTCGTCGTCAAAGGCGGAGCTGTCCACCATCTGATTGACATTCGAGCCATAGGCGCCCTCGGCATTCGAGAAGACCCGCAGCGCTGCCGCCTCGAGATCACAACCCGTCTTGGCCATTTGAGCGCGCACATGGGCGCGGATGAAATTCATCTCGTCCGGCTCATCGGCCTGTGCGGCCACCAAGGCCGCTTCGGCCAGCATCCGCGTCTGCAAGGGCAAAAGATCGCGGAAGATCCCCGAAAGCGTCATCATCACATCTATGCGTGGGCGGCCCAGCACCTCGAGCGGGATCAGGTCCGCACCGGAGAGGCGGCCGAAGGAGTCAAACCGTGGCTTTGCCCCCATCAGCGCCAGCGCCTGTGCCATCGGCGCACCGTCGGATTTGATATTGTCCGATCCCCAGAGCACCAAGGCCACCGAGCGTGGCAGGCTCTTGTGCGTCTCGAGCAGGCGGGCGGCCTGCCGCGCGCCATCCCGACAGGCGAATTCAGTGGGCATGCGGAAGGGATCAAAGGCATGGATATTGCGGCCCGTGGGCAGAATATCCGCCGAGCGGATCAGATCGCCCCCCGGCACCGGCGCGGTGAACCGCCCGCCCAGCGCATGCAGCAGGGCGGGGATCTCGGTTTCCTGTTGCAGCATCAGATCAACCCGAGCGTGCGTTTCGGCATCGGTGCTGTCCATGATCGCAAGATAGCCCGCCCGCGCTTCGGCACTCATGGGCCGCCCCAGCACATGCATGCCCTCGGGGATCAACGCCTCTTCGGTCTCCAGCAGTTTCAGCCAGAGCGTATCCGGCTCGCGTCCGCCCATATCGACCACGGTCGCTTGTTCCGCGATCAAGGCGCGGAGTTCCGCACGCTCAGGGGCGTCCCCGGCCATCTCGCGCCAGCGCTTGAGACTGTCCTTGAGTTCCGCCAGACCCTTGTAGAGACCAGAGCTAGCCAGCGGCGGCGTCAGATGCGTGACCGTGACCGCACCGCTGCGCCGCTTGGCAAGGCTCGCTTCCGAGGGGTTGTTGGACGGGTAGAGGTAGACATTGGGCAAATCGCCGATCAGGCGGTCGGGCCAGCAGCCTGCGCCCGGCCCGGCCTGCTTGCCCGGCATGAACTCCAGCGCGCCATGCATCCCGAAATGCAAGAGCACATCGGCGTTAAAGCTGTTTCTGAGCCAGAGATAGAATTGTGCAAAGGCATGGGTCGGGGCAAATCCGCGCTCAAAGAGCAACCGCATCGGATCGCCCTCATAGCCAAAGACCGGCTGCAATCCGACGAACACCTTGCCGAATTGCGCGCCAAGGATAAAGACCCCGCGCCCGTCCGATTGCACCTTGCCGGGGGCCGCCCCCCATTGTGCCTCGATCTCGCGCAGCCACGGCGTATGGCGCACCATATCATCCGCGCCGACATGCGCGGCGATATTGGCCTCCTGGCCATATTGGCGCGCACTGCCTTCCAGCACGGCGCGGCGCAGATCCTCGACCGTTTCGGGCGGAGTCACATCATAGCCCTCTGCGGCCATGGCATGCAGCATGTTATGCAGCGATTGGAACACATCGAGATAGGCCGCCGTGCCCGCAGCCCCCGCATTGGGTGGAAAGCCGAAGAGCACGATGCCAACCCGGCGTGCCGCCACCTTTTGCCGCCGCAGATGCGCGAGCCGTGCCACCCGCCGCGCCAGCACGTCAATCCGCTCATGGCAGGGGGCCATCGCCTTGGCGCCATCCCCTCCGCCGGTGCAGCGATGCGCGCAGCCTTCACAGGCGACATCGCCGTGCCGTCCGGCAAAAACGGTCGGATTGGTCGCCCCGTCAATCTCGGGCAGGGCGACCAGCATCGTGGTCTCGATCGGCCCCAGACCGCCCGCAGACCCGGCCCATTGCGCCAAGGTCTGAAACTCCAGCGGATGGGCGGCCACATAGGGCACGTCAAGGCGGCTCAGCAGATCGACCGCCGCCGCGCTGTCATTATAGGCCGGTCCCCCCACAAGGCTGAACCCGGTCAGCGACAAGAGCGCATCGACGCGTCCCTCAAAATACCGCTCGATCGCCGGGCGTCCATCCAGACCAGAGGCAAAGGCCGGGATCACCCGCAGTCCGCGCGCCTCAAGCGCCCGGATCACCGCGTCGTAATGCGCATGATCGCCCGACAACACATAGCTGCGCATCACCAGCAGGCCGACCGTTCCGGTGGCCCCTGCGGGCACCGGAATGCGCGCGGCATCAATCGTTATCCGCTCCGGCAAATCGGGGTGATACACCCCCACTTCGGGATAATCCTGCGGTGCCGCAACGCGCAATCCGTGCCAGCGGGCCTCGTGGCCATAGCGCGACATGAGGAACCGCAACATTGCCTCGATATTGTCATCCGACGTGCCCAGCCAATATTGCATGACCAGAAACCACGCGCGCAGATCCTGCGCCTTGCCGGGAATGAATTTCAGAATCCGCGGTAGCCGCCGCAGCATCTTCATCTTCTTTTCGCCGGACTCGACCGAAGGCTTGTCCGACCCGCGCAACCGCTTGATCAGTTTGCGCGCCCCGGTTTCGGGGGCGGCCATATCGAGCGTGCCCATGCGTGTCAGCTTGACGATCTGCGCATCGGCGATGATACCGATCATCGCGTCGCAGTGATCCCGCCGCGCTTGCAGGTCGGGCAGGATCGCCTTGAGATGCTCTTCGAGAAAGAGCAGGCTCACAAGGATCAGATCACCGCGCGCCACATCGGCGCGCGCGGTCTGCAACGCCTCGGGGTTTTCGCCCCATTCGGCGGCGGCATGCACGCTCAAGGTGAGACCCGGAAATTCCGCCGCCATCCGTTCTGCCACCCGCGCACAGGCCCCTGCGGCATGGGCATCCAGCGTCACGATCACGACGCGGTAGGGGGCCGCCGGGGCCATGGGGGTCAGGTCATCGCGCATAATATGCCTTTGCCTCATAGAGCGTCTCGATCCCGATCTCGCTCAGTCCCTTTTCCGTCGCGAAAATCTCGGTGTTGCGCCGGGCCTTGCCGCGCACGAAGAACGGGATTTTCTTGAGTTCGCGCTCGGCATCCGCCAGCCAGATCACCACACCGGACGCTGTCTCTTTGGGCACACTGGCCGCAGGGTGAGAGGGGGCTGACCCTGCGTCATTGGCCACATGCTGCCCGCCATGGTGGCTGGCCCCAGCGGCATCGTGGAATTCGAAATCGTCGCGGAACATATGCAAGAGATGCTCTTCCAGACCCATGACCAAGGGATGCACCCAGGTGTCGAACATCACATTGGCGCCCTCGATCCCCATCTGCGGGGAATAGCGAGCCGGAAAATCCTGCACATGCACCGGGGCCGAGATCACGGCGCAGGGGATGCCCAACCGTTTGCCGATCATCCGCTCCATCTGGGTGCCAAGGATCATCTCGGGGGCGACGGCCTCAATCGCGGCCTCAACCTCGAGATAGTCGTCCGTGATCAGCGCCTCGAGCCCATAGGCCTTGGCCAGTGCCCGAATGGGCCGCGCCATTTCGCGGTTGTAACAACCAAGGCCGACCACCTCGAACCCCATCTCGTCACGGGCAATGCGGGCGGCGGCGGCGGCATGGGTGCCATCGCCAAAGATGAACACGCGTTTGCCGGTCAGATAGGTGCTGTCGACGCTGGCCGAATACCAAGGCAGACGTAAACGATCTTCATCCATCGCTTGAGGAACGCCCGCCAGAACACTGACTTCACGAATAAAATCACGCGTAGCGCCAACGCCGAGAGGAACGGTTTTGGTATAGGGCAGACCCAGGTCACGCTCCATCCAGCGACAGGCGCTCTCGCCAGTCTCAGGATACATCAGCACGTTGAAATGCGCCGCCCCCAGCCGTGCGATATCCGAAGGGGCCGCGCCATAGGGGGCCACCACATTCACCGCGATGCCCATATCGGCCAGCATGCCGGTCAGTTCGGTGATGTCGTCCCGATGCCGGAACCCGAGGGCGGTCGGCCCGATCAGGTTGCAGCTGACCTGCGCAGTTTTCTCGATCGGCTTTGCCAGTGTGCGGGTGATCTGAAAGAAGGTTTCATCCGCGCCGAAATTTTCCTTGCGCTGATAGCTGGGCAAATCGAGCGCTATGACCGGCACCGGCAGGCCCATCATCTCGGCCATGCCGCCGGGGTCGTCCTGGATCAGTTCCGCAGTGCAGGAGGCACCGACAATCATCGCCTCGGGCTTGAACCGGTCATAGGCGGCCTGACACGCGGTCTTGAAAAGATTGGCGGTATCGGCCCCAAGGTCGCGCGCCTGAAAGGTGGTGTAGGTCACGGGCGGGCGGTGGTTGCGCCGCTCGATCATGGTGAACAGCAGATCGGCATAGGTATCGCCCTGCGGTGCGTGCAGCACGTAATGCAGCCCCTTCATGCAGGTGGCGACGCGCATCGCGCCAACATGCGGCGGGCCTTCATAGGTCCAGAGGGTCAGCTTCATTGTGCCGCCCCCAGTTTAAGGGCCGCGCGGCGTCGCATCGGGCGCGAGAACAGCCCCGCCAGATCGCCCGCCTGCTCGTAGAAATGCACCGGGGTGAATACCAGTTCGATCGCCCATTTTGTCGTCAGCCCCTCAGCCTCCAGCGGGTTGGCTAGGCCCAGACCGCAGACGGTCAGATCGGGCGTAGCTGCGCGGCAACGGTCCAGTTGCCGCTCGACATCCTGCCCTTCGGTCAGGTGCGGGCCTGCCTCGAGCAGGTCGAGATCGGGCCCAAGGATCGTCTTGTGCAGGAACGGCGTGCCCACCTCGATGGCGCGCATGCCACATTCGCGGGTCAGGAACCGGGCCAGCGGGATCTCCAATTGGCTGTCGGGGAAGAAAAAGATCGACTTGCCGCTCAGGCTCTCGGCGGCTTGGGCGACGGCGCGGGTGGCGCGGGCGCGCGGCGCGGCGGTGACGCGCTCGAACGTGGCGTCGTCAACGCCAAACTCATCGGCCACGGCGCGCAACCAGCCGGTCGTGCCTTGCGCGCCAAAGGGGAAGGGGGCCGGGATATGCCGTGCGCCGCGCCGCTCCAGCGCTGCCAGCGTATCGCCAAGGAAGGGCTGCAAGAGCGCAAAGACGGTATTCGGTCCAACGGCCACCGGATCATCGGCACGGCGCGCGGGCAGAATGGTCACATCCGTGATCCCCATCTGCGCCAACAGGTCGCGCGCCTGATCCTCGACCACATCGGGCAACGCGCCGACCAGCATCAACTGGCGTGCGTCAGTCTCGGGCAGACCCGGAACCATTGAGGCCAGACAGGCATCCTCGCCTTGGGTAAAGGTTGTCTCGATACCCGACCCGGAATAATTCAGCACCCGCACATGCGGGGCGTGCTGTACGCTCAGCTTCTCGGCGGCGCGCGCGAGATCAAGCTTGATGACCTCCGACGGGCAAGACCCCACAAGGAAGAGCTGCCGGATATCGGGGCGACGCGCGATCAGGCGGCCAACTTCGCGCTCCAACTCGGCCTGAGCATCCGCCAGCCCCGCCAGATCGGTCTCTTCCAGAATGGCGGTGCCAAAGCGTGGCTCTGCAAAGATCATCACGCCAGCGGCGGATTGCAGCAGATGCGCGCAGGTCCGCGAGCCGACCACAAGAAAGAAGGCATCCTGCATCTTGCGATGCAGCCAGATGATGCCGGTCAGTCCGCAAAACACCTCATGCTGACCGCGCTCGCGCAGGACCGGGGCGTCGCGGCATCCAGTGCTGGGGGGTGTGTCGAAACTCATGCCGCTTCCCCCGCCTGAAGGCGCGCCATGCGCAGCTTCCACAGGAATTGTCCGGCGTTGATGACATAGGCCGCATAGGCCGCCAGCGCGAGGCCCATCAGGCCCTGCGGTGACAGGGCGTGGGTCCAAAGCGCCCAGAGATAGGCGGTGTGCAGGGCGATGACGCCAAAGCTGAAAACATCTTCCCAAAAGAACGCAGGTGCAAAGAGGTATTGACCGAACACGACCTTTTCCCAGATCGCGCCCGTCACCATGATGAGATAGAGCACGCCGGTTTTTACAACGATCGACCAGGTGGCGGCCGCAAATCCGTCGCCGGTGGCAAGATAGCGCAGCACCAGACCCAGAGAGACCAAAAAGACCAGAAACTGCACCGGTGCCAGAATGCCCTGCACAAGCGTCCAGACCGTAGCATCGCGGCGCATCCGCTCTGCGGCGGTGTACAGCGTCCCGGTCGCTTGTTGATGATGCGCCTGTCGCGCCATATCCCCTCCGGTCCTGTCTGGTCACTTCTCCTTGATGCTACGATTTGAAGTCCAAATGTGTCAATTATAATTTACACTTTAATCGGCCGCGCATCTGTCATTCTCGCTGGACGCATCTGATCCCGATGGGCCATTCAGGGCAAAATTTAAGCAATAAAGTACGCCTTACGCCTTGTTCACAAGGAATATGAGGAGATAACAGGTAGATGTACGATTTCTAAGAGCGATCTGTCAGGATAATTTGACATTTGACCTTTGCAGACGCACACTAAATCAGACGGAGCAGAAAACGCGCCGCCCTTTTGTTCCATGTGCGATTCGCAATATAGCGGCACGCAGAGGATCGTGGGACAGCAGGGTCGCCTGGGAGGGCAACGCATGAGAGAACCCGACGATAGCGGGTCTGGTCCGCAAGCATCTGGAATTAGGTTTCTCGTCGAATCCGCGTTGCGCAAGGTGGCGCTCGACAAACAGGGCGGGGAAATTCCCAAGAGCCGGGGCGAGTGGATTGCCAGACTCTGTGCCGCGCTGACAGATGAATCCGAGGCCGCACATCAGCGCGTGGTCGCGGCGATGGTGGCCAATGGCATCCCATCGCATGAGATATATCACAGTTACGTGCCGGACGCGGCGCGCTTTCTCGGTGAAATGTGGGTGCAGGACAAGGCCAGCTTTGTCGATGTCACCGTGGGGGCGGCGCGCCTTCAGGCGCTGTTTCGGTCGCGCGACGCGGCGGATCTCGGCGGCTGGATGGATCGCAGCATTCCCCTGGGCCAATCGGTCCTGATGATCGTGCCGACGTTCGAGGACCACTCCATCGGCGCATTTGTCGCAGCGGATCAATTCCGGCGGCATGGCATCTGGGTTCACATGGCCATCGGGCTTGAGAATCAAGAGTTGCAGCACCTTCTCGGTTCGGGCCGATTTGCAATGGCGGGCATTACCGCAGGAAGCGCGAAAACGCTTGAACGATTGACAGAATTAATAGATTACCTACGTTCTAATCTGGAATACTGTCCGCCAATCGTCATTGGGGGGCGTCTTGTAGATAAGCCGAGAGAAGTGGAAAAGAGGACCGGAGCGGATTTTGCAGTACGGACAGCACGGGAAGCGATTGAGCTGTGCGGTCTTGCATCCGTTGTTGATCCGTTATCAATCGACGCCAATGCGTAATCCGCGCGCCTCGCGCGCGAGAGTTGGGATGACAGCGTGACGAAGCAGAACAGGACGACTGAGCGGCCTTACACGGGTGGATTGCCCGGGTCGTCAAGCGTCGATCGCCTGATCGAACAAGCCTCTGACATCGCCGTCATGGTCGATGACAGGACGGTTGTCACTGCCATATCTGTCAGCCCTGATTTGCCCGAGCTGGGCAGCCTTGAACATTGGATCGGGCGGGACTTCCGCAATTTCCTGACCTCGGAGAGTCGGATCAAATTCGACGCCCGCATCGCTGATATGCGCGGTGACCCCGACAGCTTGCCTCGCCCCATCGAACTCAATCACCGCGACAATGCCAATTGGGAATTTCCGGTGCGCTACACACTCCACCGCGAACCCGAGAGCGGTGGCGTTCTGCTGTTGGGCCGGGATATGCAGCCCTTGGCCGAAATCCAGCAGCGGCTTGTGCGCGAACAGATGGCTCGCGAACGCGAGCTTGAGAAGTTCCGCGGCATAGAGACCTGTTACCGTGTCGTGCTCGAAGCCTCCGAGACTCCGCTTGTGCTGATCGACCCCGATCAGGGTCGCATCCGCGATATCAATTCCGCCGCGGCGCTTCTGCTGGGCTCCAAGCGCGACGTGCTGAACGGCAATGCCTTTGCGCAGGCCTTTGAAGGGCAGCGACGTGGCTCGTTCATGGACCAGCTGCGTGCCGCCGCCGCCTCGGATGAAATCACCGGGATCGAGGCCGTGGCCCGACGCAATGGTCGCCTGCTCCAGCTGACCCCTGATCTCTTTCGCGCCTCGGGCGAAGTTCTCATGCTCTGCCGCATGTCCCCCATCGAGGATGAAGAGGCGGCGCGCCCCGAATCCACGCAATCGCTGACGGCGCTCTTCGAGGCGGCCAGCGACGCCATCGTTCTGCTCGATTCCAACGGTCTCATTCGTGATGCCAACGAAGGATTTCTGGTGCTGTCGGATGCGGCGCAATTGCGCGACGTGCAGGGCCGGTCCATGGCGGATTTCCTGTCGCGCGGCAGCGTCGATCTCAAACTCATTCTCGACAATACCCGCAAGACGGGGCGTATGCGCAACTATGGCGCGCATGTCCAGAGCATCGTCGGCAGCCGTGCCTCGGTTGACATCTCGGCGGCACGTCTGCGCGGGCGCAATGTCGATCTGGGCGTCGGGCTGATCATCCGCGATACGACGCCGCGCGACATGCCAACTGTCGAAGAGGCCTCTGCTGTGGTCAGCGAAGAGGCGATGCGCAATGTCATGGACCTTGTAGGCACCGCCTCGCTCAAGGAATTGGTTTCGGCCACCTCGGATGTGGTCGAGAAGATGTGCATTGAAACCGCCGTGCGTCTGACCAACAACAACCGCGTGGCCGCTGCGGAAATGCTGGGGCTCTCCCGTCAGAGCCTTTATGTAAAGCTCCGCAAATTCGGTCTGATCAACGCGCAGGACGAAGATTAAGCCGCGTTGTGATCGCTTGGCCCGAGAAACTGCTTCCCTCACAGGTGAATGTATAGTTTAATTGACACTATGAGTGTCACAGAGTCTTTACACATTGCGCGCCGCCTGCCAGAGCCTCGGGCTCTGCTCACCCTGATCAAGCCGATCACATGGTTTCCGCCCATCTGGGCCTACCTCTGCGGGGTGATATCCTCGGGCGTATCCCCCCTGAGCAATTGGGGGCTGGTGGTGCTTGGCATGGTGCTGGCGGGGCCAGTGGTCTGCGGCATGAGTCAGGCCGCGAATGACTGGTGTGACCGCCATGTCGACGCGATCAACGAACCGCATCGCCCAATCCCATCAGGTCGCGTGCCGGGTCGCTGGGGTCTCTGGGTGGCGCTCGCCATGTCGGTCTTGGCGCTGATCATGGGGGCATTTCTTGGCCCTTGGGGCTTTGGCGCAACCGTGTTCGGAGTGCTCGCCGCCTGGGCCTATTCGGCAGAGCCGGTGCGCCTCAAGCGATCGGGTATCTGGGGGCCGGGCCTTGTCGGGCTGTGCTATGAGGGCCTGCCATGGTTCACGGGAGCGGCTGTCCTGGCCGCTGGCGCGCCGAGCGCGCCGGTCATCCTGATTGCCGCCCTCTATGCCATCGGCGCGCATGGCATCATGACCCTCAATGATTTCAAGGCATTGGAGGGTGACCGCCAGACCGGCGTCAATTCCTTGCCGGTCACGCTCGGACCAGAGCGCGCGGCGCGCGTCGCCTGCATCGTCATGGCGCTGCCACAACTGGCCGTGATCGGCCTGCTGCTTGCATGGGACCGCCCGTGGCATGCCGCCGCAATCGGCATACTTGTCCTTGGCCAATTCTGGGCGATGCGTATTCTGCTCTCTGATCCCAAGGGCCGCGCCCCTTGGTATAACGGCACGGGCGTGACCGCATATGTCACGGGCATGATGATCGCCGCCTTTGCCGTCCGCATCGTCGGAGGGGCAGGATGACACTGAATTGGCTGCAAATCTTTCGCATGGGTCTGGTGCAGATGTGCCTTGGCGCGGTCGTGGTGCTGACCACCTCGACGCTCAACCGCCTGATGGTGGTGGAATTGGCGCTGCCCGCCGTTCTGCCCGGCCTCTTGGTGGCGCTGCATTACGGGATTCAGATCACACGGCCCAATTGGGGCTATCTCTCCGACACCAGCGGTCATCGCACCCGCTGGATCATTGGCGGCATGGCGGTGCTGGCCTCGGGCGGCTATCTTGCGGCCTTTGGCGTCGTGGTGATGGAGTCGCATTTCGCGCTTGGCCTCGCCCTCTCAATCCTTGCCTATGCGCTGATCGGGGTGGGGGTCGGGGCCTCTGGCACCTCGCTTCTGGCGCTCTTGGCCACGGCCACGGCCCCACGTCGCCGGGCGGCAGCGGCCACGATCACCTGGCTCATGATGATCGGCGGCATCGCGGTGACCGCGACCGTTGTTGGCGGGTTTCTGGACCCCTACAGCCCTGCGTTGCTGCTCGAAATCGTCGGCGTCGTCGCGGTCGGCGCGGTCGTGCTGACAGCACTGGCCATCCACGGCATTGAGGCGCGTGTCGGCGTTCAGCCCGCCCGCGCCGATGCCCCCCTGCGCTTTCGCGAGGGGCTGGCCGAGATCTGGGGTGAGCGCGAGGCGCGGCATTTCACGATCTTTGTTTTTCTGTCGATGACTGCCTATTTCATGCAGGAACTTATCCTTGAACCCTATGCCGGTCTCGTCTTCAGCTTCACGCCCGGCCAATCCACCCAACTCTCTGGCGCGCAGAATGGCGGCGTCTTTCTCGGCATGCTGACCGTCGGGGTGGCGGCCACGGGCCTGCGCCTTGGCTCGATCCGGCATTGGGTTGTGGCGGGCTGTTTGGGATCGGCTTCGGCGCTTGCAGCGATTGCGCTGCTCGGGGCCTCGGGCGCGGCGGCGGCACTCGTCCCGATCGTCGTCGTGCTCGGGTTCTTCAACGGAATGTTCGCGGTGGGCGCGATTGGCGCGATGATGGCTCTGGCAGGGCAGGGGCGCGAGGCCCGCGAAGGCACACGCATGGGCCTCTGGGGGGCGGCACAGGCAATGGCCGCAGGCTTTGGCGGTCTCTCTGGCGCCGCTCTCGTCGATATCATGCGGGCGCTCTCGAATACGGATGCAACAGCCTTTGGCGCGGTCTTTCTCTTTGAAGCCGGCCTTTTCGTGCTCTCGGCGCTGCTCGCGCTCAGGGTGATTGATCACGGTCGCGACCGGGGCGCGACACTTGTTCCGGGGGAATGACCATGTTTGATGTCGTCGTAATCGGGGGCGGGCCATCAGGGGCAACAGCAGCCGAGGATCTGGCCCGCTCGGGGCATAAGGTGGCGCTCTTGGATCGCGCCGGACGGATCAAGCCCTGCGGCGGCGCAATTCCCCCGCGCCTCATTGCCGATTTCCACCTGCCCGACGATCAGATCGTCGCCAAGATCACCACCGCTCGCATGATCTCGCCCACCGGGCGGCATGTCGATATTCCCATCGAGAACGGCTTTGTCGGCATGGTGGATCGCGAAGCGTTCGACGAGTTTCTGCGCGTCCGCGCCGCACAGGCCGGGGCAATCCGCGCCACTGGCACCTATCTGCGCATTGACCGCACAGGCGCCACCCCTGCCGTGATTTACCGTGACAAGTCCACAGGCGAAGACCGCTCATTGCCCACCCGCCTGATTATCGGCGCGGATGGTGCGCGCTCCAACGTGGCCCGTGCCGAGGTGCCGGGCGGCGACAAGATCCCCTATGTCATTGCCTATCACGAGATCATCGAGGCCCCGGCCGCGACCGCCACCTATGACCCAAAACGCTGTGATGTGATCTATGACGGGGCGATTTCGCCGGATTTCTACGGCTGGGTCTTCCCGCATGGCAAATCCGCCAGCGTCGGCATGGGCTCAATGGTCAAGGGCGTGGATCTCAAACAGGCCACCGCCGATCTGCGTGCGGCCTCCGGCCTGACCGATTGCCCGACCATCCGCCGCGAGGGTGCACCGATTCCCCTCAAACCGATGGACTGCTGGGACAATGGCCGTGACGTCGTGTTGGCAGGCGACGCCGCGGGTGTCGTCGCTCCGTCCTCGGGCGAGGGCATCTACTACGCCATGGTGGGTGGCCGGGTTGCCGCGACAGCCGCCAGCGCCTGCCTCGCCTCCGGTCGCACACGCGATCTCAAATTGGCCCGTCAACTCTTCATGCGCGACCATAAAACCGTATTCCGGGTTCTGGCCTCGATGCAGAATGCCTATTATAAGTCTGACGAGCGGCGCGAGCGGTTTGTCTCGCTCTGCCATGACGTCGACGTGCAGCGGCTGACATTCGAGGCCTATATGAACAAGAAACTGGTGCGGGCGCGACCGATGGCGCATCTCAAGATCGGGTTGAAGAACCTCGCCCATCTGACGCGGCTGGTCTCCGCCACCCGCGTATGACCGCGCTCATCCCCACATGGATCGGCGGCGATCTTGTTGCTGTCGATAAGCTCGAGGCGCATCAACGCGGCTTGCGGCACAAGGCGGTGTCGGTCTTTGTCATGGCGGGCGAGGATCTATTGATCCAGCGTCGCGCCTTGGAAAAATATCATACCCCCGGCCTCTGGGCCAACACCTGTTGCACGCATCCGCATTGGGGCGAAGACCCGCTCGCCTGCGCGCATCGCAGGCTGTCCGAGGAATTGGGCATCACCGGCCTTACCCTAACCCACCGTGATCAGGTTGAGTACCGCGCCGATGTCGGCGGCGGGCTGACCGAGCATGAGGTCGTGGATATGTTCATGTGTCGCCTGCCTGCGCGCTGCGCCCTGTCGCCGCATCCCGAAGAGGTGATGGACACCCGCTGGATTTCGCTCAACGCGCTCTATGCCGCGATCCGCATGCATCCCACCCGCTATACGCCGTGGTTGCGCATTTACATGGCCGAGCACGCAGCGCAAATCTTCGCCTGACATCGCCGCTTCAGATCTGCCCCATCAGCGCCAGCCCACCATAGAGCGTCACGGCACCCAGAAGAATCGCCACGATCACATTGCGCAGCACATAGCCCGCAATCAACGTCACCGCCGCCGCCGCCATGCGCGGCGCATCCAGCGTGCCGCCCGTGGCTGCTGGCCAGACCACCAAAGGTGCCACCAATCCGGGCAGAACCGCGACCGCCGTATAGCGCAGATGCCGCAACAGCCACGCGGGCAGGGGCCGGTCACCGATCAGCCCGGTAAACACAAACCGCAGCCCAAAACTACCGAGTCCGAGCAACACAATCACGATCCAGAGGCTTGTCTTGTCGATCATGGCAAACGCGCCTCCTTGCGCCGCTCAAGCAACAGCTCGACCTGCGCGCCAGTCATCATGCCCGCAAGGCCCGCGACCAGCAGCCCGAGGTTATAGGGCAGGAAGGCAAAGATTAGCGCCAAGGTCACAGACACAAACGCCGCCGCCAGATGCGCCGGCGTGCGCAGCATCGGCGCAATCATCGCAAGAAAGGTGATCGGCAGCGCAAAATCGAGCGCCAACCCCTCGGGAATCGAGGTGCCCACCAGCGCCCCCACCAGCGTAAAGATATACCAGAGCGGACAGATCGGCGTGACCACCCCAAAGAAATACCCCAACCGCTGCGGCACCGTCCAATCGGGGTTCTGCTCGAATTTCACAATCGCACAGGCATAGCTCTGATCCACCGTGAAATAGGCGGCCAGTGCCCGCTGTCCCAAACTCGCCCCGCCGATATAGGGCGTGAGCGAGGCCGAATACATCGCCATCCGCAGATTGACCGCCAAGGCTGAAATAAGCGCAATCGCCGTAGGCGCGCCATCGCTGAGCAGTTGCAGCGCCGTGAATTGCGCCGCCCCGGCGATCACAAGAACCGAAAAGCTGAGCGTTTCAAACACGTTCAGCCCGGCTTCTGTCGCCACCACGCCAAAGAGCAGCGAAAACGGGACAATCACCAGAATGAAGGGCGCGCCGTCGCGCACGCCTTGCCAATAGGTCGAATTGGTGGTTTGCCTATGCACCGCTTGCCCCTAAGTTGCCCCCGTGCTCTGACACCGCCTACCCAATGCCAGAAGGAGATGCAATTGGCCACCACCGACGACCTCCTGTCTTATCTCATCGCGCCCGATCCCGCAGCCCCCCGTCTGACCCGTTCGGTCGAGGGCATGGACCATGACGGCAATCGCACGCAAATCTCGGTGGTCGAGGAACGCCCGCTCACGATTTTCCTCAACGCGCAGGAAATCGTGACCGCCATGACGATTGGCGATTATCCCGAATATCTGGCGCTTGGCTTCCTGCGCAATCAGGGCATGCTCGGACCGCAAGAAACGGTCTTAGGCGTGGACTATGACGAAGAGTTGGAAACTGTGGTCGTGCGCACCGATGGCCAGACCAACTATGAGGAAAAGCTCAAGAAGAAGACCCGCACCAGCGGCTGCGCCGTGGGCACTGTCTTTGGCGATATGATGGAGGGGCTCGAGGGCGTGACCCTGCCTGCCGTGACAGTCAAGACCTCCGATCTCTACGCGCTGGCCAGCGTGATCAACCGCACCCCCTCGCTTTACCTGGAGGCGGGGGCGATTCACGGCACCGTGCTCTGTCAGGGCAACCGCCCGCTGGTCTATATGGAGGATGTGGGCCGCCACAACGCTGTGGACAAGATCGCGGGCTGGATGCTGAGCGAGGGCGTCGAGGCGGGCGATAAACTCCTCTACACCACCGGGCGTCTGACCTCGGAAATGGTAATCAAGACCGCGATGATGGGGATTCCGGTGCTCGCCTCGCGCTCCGGTTTTACCGCTTGGGGGGTCGAGATTGCGCGCCAAGTGGGATTGACGCTGATAGGCCGGATGCGCGGCAAACGCTTTGTCTGCCTTTCCGGTGATGACCGCCTCCTGCGCGATGCAGACCCCGACAGCGTAGGGGATGAGGACAAGAAACACCGCCGCAAAGGGGCAGACGTATGAGCCGTCCCCTCGGGGTCATACTTGCGGGCGGTCAGGCCACGCGCATGGGGGGCGGCGACAAGGGGCTTTTGCCGCTTGATGAGCGCCCGATCCTTGCGCACGTGATCAACCGTCTGGCCTCGCAGGTGGGGACGATGGCGCTCAACGCCAATGGCGAGCCCGCCCGCTTTGAGGCCTTCGGCCTGCCGGTTCTGCCCGATCCCATCCCCGGTTTCGCCGGGCCGCTGGTGGGCGTGCTCGCCGGGCTTGACTGGGCGGCGGGGCAGGGGGCCGACATAATCGTCACCGTCGCAGCCGACACGCCGTTTTTCCCGACCGATCTGGTCGCGCATCTGACACAGACGGCAGAGGGCATGACCCACCCCCTCGTCCTTGCCGCCACTCCGCGCGGCGATACGGACACCAAATCCATGAGCGGCAGCGGCCTCATCCGACATCCCACCTTCGGCCTCTGGCCCACGGCGCTACGCCACGACCTGCGCGCGGCGCTCTTGGACGGGCTGCGCAAAGTGGTGATCTGGACCGACAAACACCACGGGCGCGAGGCGGTGTTCGACGACGCCCTTGATCCCTTTTTCAACGTCAACACGCCCGAAGATCTCGACGTGGCACGCAGGAGAGCAGCAGCATGAGGATATACGGCGTCACCGGCTGGAAGAACGCTGGCAAAACCGGGCTGATGGAGCGGCTTGTGGCCGAGATCACCGGGCGCGGCTATACTGTCTCGACCGTGAAACACGCGCATCACAGCTTTGACGTGGACCAACCCGGCAAAGACAGCCATCGCCACCGCGTCGCAGGCGCAACCGAGGTCCTCTTGGCTTCGCGCAACCGCTTTGCCCTGATGCATGAACTGCGCGAGGCTGAGGAACCCAGCCTCGAAACCCTCCTGCAGAAACTCGCCCCGGTCGATCTGGTTCTGGTCGAGGGCTACAAGCGTGACCGCCACCCCAAGGTCGAGGCGTTTCGGGCCGAGACCGGCAATCCGTTGATTGCCACCGATGATCCCACCATCCGCGCGGTGGCCAGCGATACAGCACTTGAAATCGACCGTCCGCTCTTTGACCTCAACGACACCAAGGCGATTGCCGATTTCATTCTGGCCGAGGTGGGATTGTGACCCCGTTCGACACCTTTGCGATGCTGGATTGGTCGGGGGCCAAGGATACCGGCCCGCGCCCGTGTCGGGATGCGATCTGGCTCGGGGTCACGCGCCACGGGACGGAGGAGCCTCCCCTCTATCTGCGCAACCGGGCAGAGGCCGAAGCGGCGCTTGTGGTCCTGATCAAGGCAGAGCTTGCAGCGGGGCGCAGACTGCTCATCGGGGTGGATTTTCCTTTTGGATTTCCGGCGGGATTTGCACAGGGTCTGACCGGGTGCGACAATCCCTTTGCGGTCTGGGATTGGCTGGAAACGGTGATCGAGGACGCGCCGGACGGCAATAACCGCTTTGACGTGGCGGCCGAGATCAACGGCCGCTTTCCCGGCGTGGGACCGTTCTGGTTCAACGGACTGAAGCGCGAGATTGAGGGCTTGCCGCGCAAGGATACGCGCGCGGGTCATGGCATGGACGAGCGGCGCGCCGCAGAGGCGCGGGCGCCGGGGGCCTTCACCTGCTGGCAGATGGGCGGCGCGGGGGCTGTGGGCGGGCAGATGCTGACCGGGCTGCCGGTGCTCAATCGGTTGCGGCGCAGGTTCTACGGGCAGGTGTCCGTCTGGCCGTTCGAGGTGCTGGACAAGCCCGTGGCGCTGGTCGAAATCTGGCCGGGGCTGATCAATGCCGCCGTCAAACGCGCCGAGGCGCAGGGAGGCATCCGCGACGCGCATCAGGTGCGGCTCTTGGCGCGCGCGCTGGCCCGCGTGCCGCAGGACCGGCTGTCCGAGATGCTGGCGGTAGATGCCCCCGAGGAGGGCTGGATTCTGGGGTTGGGATATCAGGCAGAGTTGATCGCCGCCGCCGATGACCCGCTCAGACCGCCGCCCCTACGCAACGATTGCTTTGCGCTGCCCGCTGGCGTGGACTGGACGCCTGTGGACGATGCACTCGCCCTCTTGCGCGACCGGCTGCGTCCCGTGGTGGGCCAGACCCGCGCGCCGTTGGCGCAGGCGCTTGGCCGCGTTCTGGCAGCACCCGTCACGGCCCCCCGCGCCAATCCGCCCGAGGCGAACACCGCCGTGGACGGCTACGGCTTTGCCCACGCCAGCCTGACCACCGGCGATCAGATCCTGTCGCTGGTCGAGGGCCGCGCCGCCGCCGGTGTGCCCTATCCGGGCACAGTGCCCTCCGGTCACGCGGTCCGCGTGCTGACGGGCGCTGCCCTGCCTGCGGGCGTCGATACCGTGATCCTGCAAGAGGATGTGACCTTGGGCGAGGACCGCATCGCCTTTCGCGCCGGCCTCAAACCCGGCGCAAACACCCGCCGCGCGGGCGAGGATGTGGCGGCAGGCGCGCCGGTGCTCGCGCCGGGCCGTGTGATCACTTCTGCCGATCTGGCGCTCTGCGCCGCCGTCGGGCTCTCTGACCTGCCCATCCACGATCAGTTGCGCGTCGCGGTCATCTCGACCGGCGATGAGTTGGTCGAGCCGGGCAGCCCCGCCCGCGAGGGGCAGATCTATGACGCCAACCGGCCCATGCTCTTGGGTCTCTTGCAGCAGATGGGCTATGCACCGCTTGATCTCGGGCGTATCGCCGATGACCGCGCCGCACTCCGCGCGGCGCTTGATCGTGCTGCCCAGAATGCCGATGCGATCCTCACCTCCGGCGGGGCCTCGGCGGGGGATGAAGATCACGTCTCGGCCTTGCTGAATGAGGCGGGCGCGATGGCGCAGTGGCGTATCGCGCTCAAACCGGGCCGCCCGCTGGCGCTGGGTCTCTGGCGCGGCGTGCCGGTCTTTGGCCTGCCGGGAAATCCGGTCGCGGCCCTCGTCTGCGCGCTCATCTTCGCGCGCCCCGCATTACGGCTTCTGTCTGGCGCAGGGTGGTCCGTGCCCCAAGGCTTTGATGTGCCCGCAGCCTTTGCCAAATCCAAGAAACCCGGCCGCCGCGAATATCTACGCGCCCGCATCCGTGATGGGCGCGCCGAGGTCTTTGCCTCCGAGGGCTCTGGCCGCATCAGTGGCCTGAGCTGGGCCGAAGGATTGGTGGAACTGCCCGACGGTGCGGCCACTATTCAGCCCGGCGACCTGGTCCGCTATATCCCTTATACGAGCTTTCTCAGCGCCTGACCGGCGTCACGCCACCCCGGCGCGGAGCGCATCATGGATATGCACAAGCCCACAAAGCTGCCCGGACTCGTCCACGGCAAACAATGCGCTGATCTTGTTGGTGTTCATCACCCCCAAAGCCTCTGACAAGAGAGCATCGGGCAAAATGCTGCGGGGGTTTCGCGTGGCGACCTCTCCGGCCGTGCGCGCCATCAGGTCCGACAGGTTCCGGCGCAAGTCACCATCGGTGATCACCGCCAAGAGCCGACCATCCTCGACCACCGCCGCCACACCAAAGCCCTTGGCGGTCATTTCCAGCAATGTCTCCCCCATCGGTGTTGTCTCGCGCACGACCGGCAAGGCATCGCCGCGATGCATCACCGACGACACCCGCAATAGCTGCGCACCCAGGGTGCCACCGGGATGAAACGCCAGAAAATTCTCGCGCTCGAACCCGCGCAACCGCATCATCGCCACCGCCAGCGCATCCCCCAGGGCGAGCGTGCAGGTCGTGCTCGTGGTGGGGGCCATGCCAATGGCACAGGCTTCGGGCGCGTTCGGCAGGGTGAGCAGGAAATCCGCCTGCTGCCCCAAGGTGCTCTCAGCCTTCTTGGTAATGGCAATCAAGGGAATCGCGAACCGGCGGCAATGCGCGATGATATCGGCCAACTCGCGGGTCTCGCCGGAATTGGACATCAGGATCACCGCATCCTCGCGGGTGATCATACCCAAATCGCCGTGGCTGGCCTCGCCGGGGTGAACATATTGCGCCGGCGTGCCGGTGCTGGCCATGGTGGCGGCGATCTTGGCGGCGATATGACCGGACTTTCCCATGCCCGAGACGATCACCCGCCCCCGCACCTCCAACAGCCGCGCCACAACCGCGTCAAAGTCACTGGGCAGGGCTGCCCCCATCGCGGTCAGGGCCTCGGCCTCGATTCGGATGACGTCGCGGGCAATCTCACTCGGGGTCTCGCTGTGAGCCTCGGTATGGGTCTTGGCGGTAGACATGGGCGCAGCCCTCCTTTTGCGCCAACTGTTAGCGTGTCATGCGTCCGGGGCCAAGCGGAGGATGCTGATTTGCGGCAAAATGAACCCTGCGAAACTGTGCCATTCACCCTGCTGAAAATACTCCGGGGGGTCCGGGGGACAGCGTCCCCCGGCGCGTGCGATTTTGTGGCTGGTAAGCGTCTGCGCGCCGCCCTATCGTCGCGCCATGAACGCCGACGCCGCCCTTCTCGACAGCCGCTATGCTTGGACTCGCCTTGCCGTGTCGCTGGCCATTGCCACGATCGGCAATGTCGGCATGTGGTCGATCATCGTCGTGATGCCCGCCATGCAGGCCGAGTTTGGCGTCGACCGCGCGGCGGCCTCGATGCCCTATACTTTGACCATGATCGGCTTTGCGCTGGGCAATCTCGGGATTGGCCGGGTGGTGGACCGCTACGGCGTAACAACAGCCCTGATTGGCGCGGCGATCCTGATTTCCTGCGCGACGGCGCTAGCCGCGATCAGCCCCACGGTGCTGATCCTGTCGGCGCTGCAATTTCTCATCGGATTCGGCACCGCCGCCAGCTTTGGCCCGCTCATCGCCGACATCTCGCTCTGGTTTCTCAAACGGCGCGGCATCGCGGTGGCAATCACCGCCAGTGGCAACTATCTCTCGGGCGCAATCTGGCCGGTGATCCTTGCGGGGATCTTGTCAGAACAGGGGTGGCGGGCGGTCTATATGGTGCTGGCCGTGGTGACCGTGGCGGGGGTGATCCCCTTGGCCCTGCTCCTGCGCCGCCGGGTGCCGCTTGCGGCGCGCGCCCATGCCGATAGCCTCTCTTCGGCCCGCGCCGGGGCCACAGGCCTCTCGCCGCGCACTCTGGCCCTGCTCTTGGGCCTCGCCGGGGTTGGCTGCTGCGTGGCCATGTCGATGCCGCAGGTCCATATCGTCAGCTATTGCGTCGATCTGGGCTACGGCCCCGCTGTGGGCTCGCAGATGCTGTCGCTCATGCTCTTGGGGGGCGTCGCCTCGCGCATTGTCTCAGGCCTGCTCGCCGACCGTTTGGGCGGCGTGCGCACGCTCTTGATCGGCTCGGCGCTGCAGTGTCTGGCGCTGTTCCTTTATCTGCCCTCGGGTGGTCTGACCTCGCTCTATATTGTGAGCCTCGTCTTCGGACTGGCGCAGGGCGGCATCGTGCCCAGCTATGCCGTCATCGTGCGGGAATACATGCCCAGTGCCGAGGCCGGACGCCGCGTGGGCTTTGTGATGATGGCAACCATCGCCGGTATGGCGTTAGGGGGCTGGATGACGGGCTGGATCTATGACCTGACCGGCAGCTATCACATGGCGTTTCTCAACGGCATCGCGTGGAACTTCCTCAACATCGGGATCATTGTGTTGATCCTGCTGCGCACCCGCACCCGCACGGGCAGCGCCCTGCCGGCGTGATCCACCTGTCAGTAGCTGTAGTCGGCGTAAATCCGGCTCAGATCGCCCTTCCAATCGCCGTTGTAGCGGTCGAGCAATTCATCGGCCGGGGTCTTGCCGGTCTCGACGCTCTCGCGCAGCGCATTGAGGAAATGCGTCTCGTCCGGGATCATGCCGCCACCGCCCGAGCGCGCGCGCGCCTTCAGACCGGCCTCAGAGATATTGAGCACCGCGCGGGCCAGTTCATGCATATGGATGTCGCCCACCCGCGCCTGCAACCCGTCCACACTGGCCGCCACCCGCAGCGCATCGCGCGTCTCGGTATCCCAGCCTTTGCAAATGTCCCAAGCCGCGTCGAGCGCGGATTGGTCATACATGAGGCCGACCCAAAAGGCAGGCAGCGCGCAGAGCCTGCGCCACGGGCCGCCATCGGCCCCCCGCATTTCCATGAATTTCTTGATCCGCGCCTCGGGAAAGGTGGTGGTCAGATGATCGGCCCAATCGCTGAGCGTCGGTTTCTCGCCGGGCAGGGCAGGCAGTTCCCCCTTGAGAAAGTCACGGAACGACTGCCCCAAAGCGTCGATATACTTGCCATCGCGATAGACGAAATACATCGGCACATCGAGCGCGTAATCGGCATAGGCCTCAAACCCGAAACCCTCTTCGAACACGAAGGGCAACATGCCGGTGCGCGCGGGGTCCAGATCGCGCCAGACCCGCGCGCGCCAGCTCTTGTGCCCATTGGGCTTGCCCTCGAAAAACGGCGAATTGGCGAAAAGGGCTGTTGCCACCGGCTGTAACGCCAGCGCCACGCGCAGTTTCTGCACCATATCCGCCTCAGAGGCGAAATCGAGATTGACCTGCACGGTGCAGGTCCGGCGCATCATGGTGCGGCCCATGGTGCCGACCTTCTGCATATAGCTGTCCATCAGCTTGTAGCGGCCCTTGGGCATGAGCGGCATGTCGTCATGCATCCAGATCGGGGCAGCACCAAGACCGATAAAGCCAACGCCCACCTTGTCGGCGATATCCTTGACCTCGCGCAGGTGGTCGTTCACCTCGTCGCAGGTCTGATGAATTGTCTCCAGCGGCGCGCCGGACAACTCCAGTTGCCCGCCCGGCTCGAGGCTGACATTGGCCCCGTCCTTTTCCAAGCCGATGAGCTTGCCACCCTCTTCCACAGGGGCCCAGCCATGCCCATCGCGCAGCCCTTCGAGGACCGCCAGAATACTGCGCGGTCCCTCATAGGGGATAGGGCGCTGCGTGTCCTTGCAATAGCCGAACTTCTCGTGTTCGGTGCCAATGCGCCAATCTTCCTTGGGTTTGCAACCACTTGCCAGATATTCGGCCAGTTGCTCATGGCGTTCGATCGGCCCGCCGCCGGATTGTGGGATGGACATGTTCGGGCCTCCTGATCAGGGCATTGTCTCGGGCGACACAGTTGGCGTCAAACGCTCGGACTGTCAATGCAGCCTAAGGTGCGAGGCCGCGGTTTGCGTTTTCTGCCAGATCACAGTCGGGTGATCGGGCAGGCGGCGCATCTGTGCCAGCATATGCTCGGTGCGCAGGCCGGGCAGGGCGGCAAAGGCGTCAAAGAGCGCCTCTGCCCCCTCGGCGGTCAGCGGGATATGCAGCGCTGGCGCGCCCTGCGTGCTCAGCACCCAATGCGCGGGCTGCCCCGTCGGATCGAGCGTCAGCGCCTCAAGATCGCGGATCGCCACGACGCCCCCCGTCAGCGGCCCGAAATAGGCGACCTGTCCCTCATCCACCTGCACCACGCCGGGACCGCCCGCGCCCGCCCGAAACCGCGCCCGTTGCAGACCCATCAGCAGAACCGCCCCGGCAAGGATCAAGAGCGCATAGCCCAGCCATTGCAGGAGGCCGTAGCTGCCAATCCCCCACCAGAGCCCAAGCGCGGTGAGCCCGAGTCCGCTCACCACCTCGCGCCAGCGCCAGAGGGCGGCGCGTGCCTCGGCGCGCATAAAGCTCATGTCCAGTCCCCCAAGCTATTTTGCCAGAGCGTCATCGCCGCCACCGCCGCCGTATCGGCGCGCAGGATACGCGGCCCGAGGCTTACGGCATGCGCCTGCGGCAGCGCGGCCAGACGCGCGCGCTCGGCCTCCGAAAACCCACCCTCGGGGCCGATCAGAATGGCCCAAGGCGCGCCGCGGGGCAGATCGCGGCCCAGCCCCTCCGCGCGCCCCGCCAGCGCCTCATCGCAGAACATCACCTGCCGCGCCTCCGGCCAATCCGCCAGCATCCGGTCCAGCCGGTGCAAATCGCTGACCTCGGGCACATAGGTGCCGCCGCATTGCTCTGCGGCCTCGACGGCATGCGCCTGCAAGCGATCCTGTCTGATCCGCTCGGAATTTGTAAACTCGGTTTGCACCGGGATGATACGGGCGGCCCCCATTTCAGCGGCTTTCTCGACGATAAAATCGGTGCGCGCCTTCTTGATCGGCGCGAACATCAGCCACAGGTCGGGCGGATCACGCTGCGGTGCTGTCTGTTCCGCGATCTGCAAAATGCCCCCGCGCTTGCCCGCCTCGATCACCTCGGCGCGCCATTCCCCGGCCTCACCATTGAACACCAGAACCGCATCGCTCACGCCCTGCCGCATCACCCCAAAAAGGTAATGCGCCTGTGGTTGCGTCAGAGGAATGGTTTGCCCTTCCCCCAACGGGTGCTCTAGATAAAGCCTGATCTTCGCTGCTTTCATGGGGCCAACATATGACCGCAAAGAACCAGACGCCAGAGGCCACGGGGCAGGTGGCCGATGCCTATGCTGGCAATTGGGTGGACCGTCTCGCCCCTGCCGCCACACGCCCCTATCTGCGGCTGGCGCGCGCGGACCGGCCCATCGGCACATGGCTCCTGCTCTTGCCCTGCTGGTGGGGGCTTACACTGGCCATGCTCTCGGACGGGCAGGCGAGCTGGCATGATCTCTGGATCTTCACAGGCTGTGCGCTTGGGGCCTTTCTCATGCGCGGCGCGGGCTGCACCTGGAATGACATCACCGACCGGCATATCGACGGCTCCGTGGCGCGCACCGCCTCGCGCCCGATTCCCTCGGGTCAGGTCACGGTGCGCGGCGCGCTGATCTGGATGGCGGCTCAGGCGCTGATCGCCTTTGCCATCCTCCTGACCTTCAACACCGCCGCGATTGCCCTGGGCGTGCTGTCGCTCCTGCCGGTGGCGGTCTATCCCTTTGCCAAACGCTTTACATGGTGGCCGCAGGTCTTTCTCGGCCTTGCCTTCAACTGGGGCGCGCTCCTCGCCTGGACCGCCCACACCGGGCGGCTGGAGGCCCCGGCGGTGATCCTCTATTTCGCGGGCATCGCCTGGACGCTGTTTTATGACACGATCTATGCCCATCAAGACGCCGAGGACGATGCGCTGATCGGCGTGAAATCCACCGCGCGGCTCTTTGGGGACAACTCGCCCCGCTGGCTGCGCTGGTTTCTGGTGGCGACAGTGTCGTTGATGGCGGTGGCGGTCATTCTTGCGGTGCCTGACGCGCGGCTGACCGCACTCCTTCTGGCGCTCTGCGGCCCTTGGGCGATGGGTTGGCATATGCAGCGCCAGATGCGCCACTTGCGTCTTGACGATACCGCGTGGCTGCTTCAACTCTTTCGCTCCAACCGTGACGCAGGCCTCTTGCCTGTGCCGTTTTTCGCCGTTGCCTGTCTGCTGTGATTGAACTCACCCCGCCGCACGCCTAAAGACGTGGGCAGCACTCATAAATTGGCCATTGCCCGATGCGTTTATCATCCGCCTTCACGATCGCAGGAACTTTTGCCGGCGCAGCGGTGCTTGCGGTCGTCGCCGCTGGCTTTGCCGTCAGCGCCATCGAGGATAGCTCGCGCCGTGCCGTGCGTGACACGCTCGACCGCGCGGGTCTTGTCTGGGCTGATGTCGACAGCGACGGACTCCAGCTTTTCCTCGCGGGCACCGCCCCCTCCGAGGCGACCCGCTTCAAGGCGCTTTCGCTCGCGGGCACCGTGGTCGATGCCGCGCGGGTGATCGACCAGATGCTGGTGCAGGATGCGGCCGATATCGCGCCGCCGCGCTTTGCCATCGAAATCCTGCGGAATGACAGCGGCATCTCTCTGATTGGCCTCGTCCCCGCCGCCACGGACCGCGACAAACTTCTGGCGGATATCGCCTCTGCGACCAATGACGTGCCTGTGGCCGACCTGCTGGACGCCGCCGATTATCCCTATCCCGAAACCTGGCCCGATGCGCTGCGCTTTGCCGTGCGCTCGCTGGGCAAACTGCCCCGGACCAAAATCTCGGTGAGCGCTGAGCGCGTTGAGATCACGGCCATGGTCGACAGCCCCGAGGCGCAGCGCCAGATCGAGACAGAGCTGGCCCGCAGCGCCCCGGACGATGTGCGCCTTGCGCTGGCCATCTCGGCGCCCCGTCCGGTGATCACGCCCTTTACCCTGCGGTTCGTGATCGACGGGACGGGCGCGCGGTTCGATGCCTGCTCCGCCGATACCGACGAGGCGCGCGACCGTATCCTGCGCGCGGCCGGCAAGGCGGGCATGCAAAAGCGGACCGATTGTGTGGTTGGCATGGGCGTGCCCTCGCCACAATGGGCACGTGCCGCCGAACTGGCGATTGCGGCCCTCGCCGACCTCGGCGGTGGCTCGATCACCTTCTCGGATGCCGATGTCGCCCTTCTCGCCCCCGAAGGCACCCCGCAAAGCGACTTTGACGATGTCGCAGGCAAGCTCGAGGCCGATCTGCCCGATGTCTTCGCCCTGACCGCGACCCTGCCGCCGCCCCCCGATACCGCAGAACCCGTCGCGCCTGAATTTGTGGCCACGCTCTCGCCCGAAGGCCAAGTGCTGATTCGTGGCCGCGTCGGCAGCGAAACCAGCCGCGAAACCGTGCGCAGCTTTGCCAAGGCGCGGTTTTCGTCCAATGCGGTGCATCTGACCGCCCGCGTCGCCGAGGGCCTGCCGCGCGACTGGTCCATCCGCGTTTTGACCGGGCTCGAGGTGCTGTCTTATCTGTCCAACGGGGTCGTCACCGTCACCCCCGACAATCTCAGCGTCCAGGGCAACACAGGCCGCAAAAGCGCCAGCGCCGAAATCGCCCAGTTCCTCTCGGACAAATTGGGCGGAGCCGAGAAATACTCGATCGACGTGACCTACAAGAAGGCGCTCGATCCGGTGGCAGGCCTGCCCACGCCAGACGAATGCGAGGCGCAGATCGCCGAGATTCAATCCACCCGCAAGATCAACTTCGAGCCGGGATCGGCCACCATCGACGCGCAGGGCGCCGCGATCATGGATGACATCGCCGACATCCTCAAAGACTGCGGTGAAATTCCCATGGTGATCGGTGGCCATACCGACAGCCAGGGCCGCGAAGAAATGAACGAGCAGCTCAGCCTCGCCCGCGCCCGCGCCGTGCTGGATGAATTGCGCCTGCGCCGGGTGCTCACCTCGTCGCTCGACGCCAAGGGCTACGGCGAGAGCACCCCCATCGCCGACAATGAGACCGAAGAGGGCCGCGAGACCAACCGGCGCATCGAATTCCGCCTGATCCGGCCCGAGCCGGTGCCAGATGAGCAAACAGCGCTTGAAAGCCTCGAAGAACCGGGGGAAGAAGGGACTGAGGCCGAAGAGACCACGCAGGACCAACCCACCGAATGAACAGAACCGAATTTATCATCGCGACCGCCATCGTCCTCTTTGTGGCGTTTTGCATGGGCTGGTTCGCCAATTGGCTGGTGCATCGCTTCATCCGTGTGCCGGGGTCTGATGTCGGCGAACTCGAACGCATGGCGCAGGAACTGCACGAGGCTGAAGAAACCCGCGATCAGGCGATCACCTATCTGCAACAGCGCGAGGCGGAGCTGACCAACCAGATCAGCCAGACCGAGGCCGAATTGGCCGCGACAATGGACGGTCTGCGCGAGGCCCGCTACGAGGCCGAGCAATTGCGCGCCCATCTCGACAAGGTCGCCGGTCGCGCAGTGGGCTGATCCGCGAGAGTGTCCCGGCGCGCATGGGACTTCTCTGGTCAGTCTCGGCCCTAAGCGGACATTCGCCCCAATCCCAAAAGCGCGGAATCAAGGCGCGAAGCGCCGCCGCGCAGCGCCCGTCCGCCCCACCGGGCGGGCGCTTTTGCGACGTCACAACACACTGATAGCGCGGATGTATTTGGCAGGCATAAAGTGACAGCCGACTGTGGTGCAGCGCCCACCCGACGGACGGGCACCGCGCGGCTTATCGTACAGGTCCAATGTCCCCATACCCTCTGCGCCCACTCACCCTTGACGCTCACTCAGGTTGTCGTGGCTCAGTTCCCGGTCCCATGGCCTTTGCCATGACCGTCTTCCGGCTTGCGCGTCAAATCGACAGGCACATCAACCACGATCTCTCCGGACTTTTCAAAGACCAGCGTCAGCGGCACGATCATGCCCTGCTCGAAACTCTCCGTCAGACCCATCATCATCACATGCGCCCCACCACGCTGCAACACCAGCATCTCTCCGGCTGGCACCGCAAAGCCTTCCTCGACATGCACCATCTTCATCACGCCACCCTCTTCGATATGGGTGTGCAACTCCACCTTCTGTGCGGCGGGAGAGGCAGCGCCGATCAAACGATCATCGGCATCGCCGATATTCTCGATCAGCATAAAGGCCGCGCCGGTCTTGGCCGTCGGGCTGGCGCTGCGGGCATAGGTGTCAAGCACGTGAATTTCCTGCGCCAGAGCGGGCGCGGCAAGGGCGGTTGCGGCAAGCGCCGCGAATAGCTTGGATGTGAGAGACATCAGTCGCTCCTTTCAGGTCTGTGTGTCAGTAGTGGCGTGGGGGTCAGACCGCCAAGGGCGGTGCCCGTGCGACGCCCGCAGGCAGGCTGCGTGTCACCACATCCGAGATGACCGTCGTGAGCGAAAGACGCCGCGCGGGCGCGTGCCACTCCGTCAGGACAGGGCGCGCCTCCAGAACCACGGCAAACCCCGGCAGGCAATCCGGGCAGAGATGCGGTGTGACGACGGGCTGGCCCTCACCATCCACTGTGACCGTCACAGGACCCGTTCCGGTGCAGAGCACGATCTCGCCCACGGGCTGTGCGGCCCCGCGCGCCACGGCAAGGCTCTGGCTCGTCAGTGCCAGAAGCAGGCAAAGGCCCAAGGCCAATATCGGGCGATGCTGTCTCATGGGACCGAGATATAGGCCCGCACCGTCACGCTCGGCAAGCGACAAACGCAAACAGCCCCGCCACATTGGGCAGGGCTGCACGCCAGTCTTCTAGATCACAGGCCTCAGGCGACGACGGCCTGTGCCTTTGCAATCTCTTTCTTGACCTTCAGCGCGGTGGCCGACAGCTCGTCGTCCTTGGCCTTGGCCAGAAATGCATCCAGACCACCACGATGATCGACGCTGCGCAGGGCATGCGCCGAGATCCGCAGCTTGATGCCGCGATTCAGGGTCTCGGATTGCAGGGTCACGTCGTTCAGGTTCGGCAGATACCGACGACGTGTCTTGTTATTTGCATGGCTGGAGTTGTTGCCAACCATCGGGCCTTTTCCAGTCAGTTCACAGCGGCGCGACATGGGGTCATCCTCGTTCTTGCTGAGGGCGCGTGCTGGCCCTTCTTAACACAAACGGGCACCACCACAGGCAGCGCCCCGAATTCCGTTTGGGGTCTTTAGGCCCAAACCGCAGGCGCGTCAAGGGATTCTCCCGCCGAATTTGCCGCAATTCCACGTCTTTCGTGGACTGTATTTCAGTGGCTCGCCCCGGACGCCTTTGAAGAGAGTGTTTATCGCAGGATGAAACGCAAATGGCAAAAAACCGCCATCGCGCCTGTGTCGCCGGCTGACTTATGTGCAGAAAAAAGTGTGGAGTTGCGGAATTGGTGGAGCCTAGGGGGATCGAACCCCTGACCTCTTGCATGCCATGCAAGCGCTCTCCCAGCTGAGCTAAGGCCCCAATTCCGTATGGCCCTCAGGCCGTGCGCCGCTCTCTAAGCAAAGCGGCGGGCGGGATCAAGTGGAAAATCCCGCCCCAGGATCATTAAAGATCGTTGTCGTCCGAGGCCACATCGGCGATGTCGTCAAGCGACACATCCTCGTCCTCGTCATCCTCGAGCAGATCATCATCCAACTCGACATCGACGTCATCATCATCCAGCAGATCGCCATCATCATCAATGACGCTCCCGGACTTCAGCTTCTTGGTTTCCGCATCCTCGGCATCGGGTGTCATCGAGCGGGTCTTGCTCGTGGACAGCTCCACAACCTCGCCCGTGTAGGGGCTGACGATCGGGGTCTTGTTCAGGTCGTAAAAGCGTTTGCCGGTGGTCGGGCAGATACGCTTGACGCCCCATTCTTCTTTGGGCATGGGTGATCCCCTTTGAATCTCTGGACTTGTCGATGATCCGCGTCCCCTGCCATAACAATCAACAGCTGTCAAAGCCTTTGACAGAGACACCCGGACCCTAATCAGGAGGTCATATGGGCCATCACGTGCTTGCGGGCAACCCCCCTGTTGAGCTCTGCCTGCGCCGCAGCCCAAGAGCGCGGCGGATTTCGCTGCGCGTATCGGGTCTCGACGGGCGGGTCACGTTGACGATTCCGCGCGGCGTGACCGAGGCCGAGGCACTGGCCTTTGCCCGCTCACGGGCGGATTGGCTGCGCAGCCACCTGTCCGAGCGGCCCGATCACAGGGTCGTGGGGCTTGGCTCCGATCTTCCCGTCGAAGGCGAGACTTTGCTCATCGTGCCCGGCACCGGGCGGCGGGTGACGTGCGCGGCGGCGCAGATCTGCGTGCCCGGCCCGGCCGATACCGTCGCCGCGCGTCTCGAAGGCTGGCTCAAGACGCGCGCCCGCGACCGGCTCGCGGCGGCCTCGGATCATTACGCGGGCCTCTTGGGGCGGCGCTACACCCGTCTCACCCTGCGCGACACGCGCTCGCGCTGGGGGTCGTGCTCCTCCACCGGCGCGCTCAGCTATTCCTGGCGTCTGATCCTGGCCCCGCCCAAGGTTCTAGAGTATGTGGCCGCCCATGAAGTGGCGCATCTGGCGCAGATGAATCACTCGGCCGCGTTCTGGTCCGAGGTCGCGCGCCTCATGCCCGACTATGAAACCCCGCGCGGCTGGCTGCGCCGCGAAGGCAGCGCGCTGCATCGCTATCGTTTCAGCGATTGACCGACGCGCGATTTGTGATCACATAGCGCTATGTTGCTCCCACCGCGCCCCGATCCCTCTCCCTCGGCCCATGACCGCGTCTATCGCGGCCTGCGCTCGCGCATCATGCATGGCGAGATCGCCCCCGGTCAGGCCCTGACCCTGCGCGGCATTGGTGCCGAATTCGGCGTCTCCATGACCCCTGCGCGCGAGGCCGTGCGCCGCCTCTCCGCCGAGGGGGCGCTCACGATGTCTAGCTCGGGTCGCGTGTCCACACCGGAACTCAACAGCGAGCGGATCGAAGAATTGGCCGCCCTGCGCTCTCTGATCGAGGTGGAGCTGGCCAGCCGCGCCTTGCCACGCGCCCATATCGCGCTCATCGACCGCCTCCAGAGCATCAACGCCCGCGTGTCCGAGGATATCGCCCGTCAGGACGCGGTGGCCTATATCCGCCGCAATCTTGAATTTCACCGCACGCTCTATCTGCGCGCCCAAGCGCCGGCCATGCTGGCCATGGCCGAAACCGTCTGGCTTCAGCTTGGCCCCACCATGCGCGCCCTCTATGGCCGTCTGCGACGCAAGGATCCGCCGCATTATCACCGCCTCATCATCGCCGCGCTCAAGGCGGGGGACGAGCCCAGCCTGCGTCTCGCGGTGCGCTCTGACGTGACCCAAGGGCTCAAGATGCTGATTGGCTGACCCTCTAGATCACCAGGGCCAGCGCGCCCGCCGCCACCACCGCAGCGCCCCATGTCCGCCAGAGCGCACGGCAGGCGGCCTCGATCTCGACGGCCCCGATGTCGCGCTGTCCGTCCGCATTGACATAGGGAAACTCCTGCCGCGCGCCGTGATAAGAGCGCGGGCCGGACAGGGCCACGCCTAGGGCCCGCGCCATCGCCGCCTCTGGCCAACCGGCATTGGGCGAACGGTGGTGCCGCGCCTCCTGCGCGACCTGATCCCACTGCGACCAGATCCCATGCGTCGCAAGAATGAGCCCCGCCGTCAGCCGCGCGGGAACCAGATTGAGCAGATCGTCAAACCGCGCCGCCGCCCAGCCGAACGCCTCATGCCGTGGCGTCCGATACCCGATCATACTGTCAGCGGTGTTGGTGATCTTGTAGAGCAAGAGCCCCGGCAGCCCCCCGATGAGAAACCAGAACGCCGGGGCAATGACCCCGTCGCTCAGGTTCTCTGCCGCTGATTCGATGGCCCCGCGCGCCACGTCGGACGCCTCCATTGCGCCGGTATCGCGCCCCACGATCTGCGCCACCGCGCGGCGTCCGTCCCCCAAGGAGATCCGCAGATCGCGGGCCACTGCGGCGACATGATCAACCAGCGACCGTTGCGCCAACACGATCGCAGCGACGATGACCTCCACCACCGGACCCAATTGCGCAAGGGCCCAGCCCAGTCCGAGGGCCAGCAGTCCGAGGCCGGCCATCGCCGCCACGCCGCGCGCGCGCCGCAGCGCCCCGCGATTGAGCACCCGGTCGCACCAGCCCACCGCCCGCCCCATCAAAACCGCCGGATGCGGCACCCTGTCCCAGAGCAAGCGCGGCTCCCCGAGAGCCGCATCAAGCAGCATCGCCAGCACAAGCGTCACAGCGCGGCCTCAAGCCGCGCCCAGCCATCCGGCCCTGGCAGGCCCAGCCGAATCAGATCCTCCGCATAGGGAAACACCCGGCCCAGAATCCGCCGCTCCGCCAGCCGGGTCTGCCACTGCGTCGCCGACCTCACCCGGTAGAGCCGAAACAGGGCACAGCCGCCCACCGCTTCGGCCCCCGCGCGCCACATCAAGGCATCAAGACGCGCCGCCTCTTCATTCAGCCGCACCCGCGTCTCACGCGCCCAAGCCGAATCGCAGAGCGCCCGCGTCCCGATCTCCAGCGCCGGACCAGAGACCGCCCAAGGTCCCTGCATCTCTGCCAAACGCTCCAGATCCCCCGGCGTCCCGATGGCAAAGCCGAGCCGCAGACCAGCCAAACCCCAGAACTTGCCAAAACTCTTGAGCACGATCACCCCCGGCACCGTCGCATGGCGCAGCAGCGACCGCTCCGGGGCCACATCACAGAAGCTCTCGTCGATCACGGTCAGGGTGGCACCCAGATCCTCCGCCCCGTAAAACTGTCCGGTCGGATTGTTCGGATGCACGATCACCCGCGCCTGCACGGGTTGCTCGGTGTGGCGCTCCTCGATCACCTGCCACCCATGGGCGCGAAAACTGGCGGCATGTTCATTATAGGTGGGGCCGGGAATATGCACCACACCCGGCGCGTGCAGCCCCGGCAACCGCGCGATCAGCGCCGAGGCGCCGGGGGCGGCCAACACCGATACCCCGTCCGGCACCTGCCAAAAGTCGCGCGCGGCGCGGATCAGCGCCTCTTGCGCGCTGCGGTCGGGCAGGGCGCTCCAAGCCTCCGAGGATACCTCACCCACCGGATAGGGCAGGGGATTGATCCCGGTCGACAGGTCGAGCCACTCCGCCCGCGTCCCGCCGTATTGCGCCAGAGCCGCATCAATCCCCCCGCCATGATCCCGGCCCCCATGATCCCGACCCAAGGACGTCATGTCTCGGGCTCAGAGGGCAAGGGCGGGTGGCGGGTCACGAAATGCCCTTTCACGCCCTGCGGCCATTGTTTGTAGGGCACTTGGCCGGTGCTGCTCTCGGCATGCAGGCCGGCATAGGTCACAATCGCCTCCGCCGCCTCGGCGTCAGGGGGGAAATTGCCCAGCGTATAGGCCAGTTTGCCCGCGCCTTGGATGGCCACATTGCACCCTTGCCCACAGCCCATCAGGCAGGAAACCCGCCGCGTGCGAATATCCGCGCGCCCCTGTGCGGCGCGTTCGATCAGTTCGGCCAGATCCTCGCCATGCGGGCGCGCATGTGTGGTGGCGTCCCAATCCTCGCGCTTGCAGGTGTCGCAGATGGTGATCCAGCTTGTCATCGGGCGCCTTTCCTTGTCCGCTGGCCCGTTCAAGCGGAATTCCGCACAATCCGCAAGGTCTCCACGCTGCAAAGCCTTGCCAGATGATGGCCCGTTCCGCCTTGGTAAACCATGCGAGGGTCATGGCCGGACAGGCGGCGACATCTTCAGGCACGATTGCGTCGCGATCCCGGCGGTCAAGGTCAGACCGGAACCGGACCGCGCAGGCGCAGCCACCCTGTGCCGGGCGGACCGACATCAGCATCAAGACGCCGCAGATCAAGAAGAGGAGAATCGCTGTCATGGTGCCAGCTTGATGGGGTCAGGTTAACATCAGGTTAGCGCGGCGGGCAGGGCGCGCTTTTGCCTCGTGGAACGCGGGCCGCCGGATGTGTACAAAACCCGCGTACATAACGGACATCCTGTACACACAGGCACAGGACCGCAAAGCCGCTTCACCCTGCGGTCCCAACAGGCTAGAAGGCGGCAACACCACGCTTGGAGAGAGTATGCCCAAACCCGTCGTTCTGTGTATCCTCGATGGCTGGGGGCTCAGCGATTGCCCCGATGCCAATGCCCCGCATCTGGCAAAAACCCCTGTTTTTGATGGGCTTATGGCCTCATGCCCGCATGCGACCCTGATCACACACGGGCCGGACGTCGGTTTGCCGCGCGGCCAGATGGGCAATTCAGAGGTTGGTCACACCAATATCGGCGCGGGCCGGGTGGTGGCCATGGATCTAGGCCAGATCGACTTGGCGATAGAAGATAAATCGTTCTTTGAAAACAAACAGTTACAAGCCTTTATTCAGAAAATGAAGTCGACCGGCGGGCGCGCGCATTTGCTCGGATTGATGTCGGATGGCGGAGTTCACGGTCATATCAATCACATCGCCGCAGCGGCCAAAGCCCTGACCGACGCAGGTGTTCCGGTGCTCTTGCATGCGCTCACGGATGGCCGCGACGTGGCCCCAAAGTCGGCACGGGTTCAACTTGAAAAACTACGTGAAATCATGCCATTGGAGGTCACAATTGCCACGGTGACCGGGCGCTATTTTGCACTGGACCGCGACAATCGCTGGTCCCGCGTGCAAGAAGCCTATGAGGCCATCGTCTTGGGTCGAGGTCTCCGCTGCGCCGATCCGCGCATGGCGATCAGCAACGCCTACGCCCGGTTTGAGACGGACGAATTCATCTCCGCCACGGTGATCGGCGAGTATCTCGGCGCCCGCGACGGCGACGGTCTCTTCTGCCTTAACTTCCGTGCAGATCGCGCGAGGGAAATCCTCCAAGCTATTGCTGATCCAGAGTTTTCTGCCTTTGAGCGTGGCGCGCGCCCGAACTGGGCGGCCCTTCTGGGGATGGTGGAATATTCCGAGACGCACAACGCGTGGTTCGAAACCGTCTTTCCATCGCGCGACATCGTCAACACTCTTGCAGAGTGGGTGGCGCAGAGCGGGCTGCGCCAGTTTCACTTGGCAGAAACCGAGAAATATCCGCATGTTACCTTCTTTCTGAACGGCGGCAAGGAACATCCCGAACCCGGCGAAGACCGCTATATGGCGCCTTCGCCAAACGTCGCGACTTACGATCTCAAACCCGAAATGTCCGCCGAAGAAGTCACGACCCGACTCGTCGCGGCGATCCGAGGACGCTACGATCTGATCGTCGTCAACTATGCCAACCCCGATATGGTCGGCCACACGGGCGATCTCAAAGCCGCAATGGCCGCCTGTGAAGCCGTGGACAAGGGCTTGGGCCGCGCGATTGAGGCGCTCAATGAGGTCGGGGGCACGTTGATCGTCACGGCCGATCACGGCAATTGCGAGGTGATGGTCGATCCCGAAACCGGCGGGCCCCATACGGCCCATACCCTCAATCCCGTGCCGGTCATTCTGGTGGGCGGACCCAAGAATGCAACTTTGCGGCAAGGTGGGCGGCTTGCCGATCTGGCCCCCACGGTTCTCGAACTTATGGGCCTTGAAAAGCCTGAGGAAATGACCGGGGAGACACTTTTGACATGAGGCGCTTTTCGACTGCGCTTGGTCTGTTCCTGCTCTGCAGCTTGGCTGTGCCGACTGCGGCACAGGACCCCGCCGCAGCGGCGCGGTCAGCCGCAGAACAGCTCAATCGCGCCGCAGAGGCTCTTGCGGACGCTGAGGGCGCGCAAAACCGCGTCAAAGCGCTGACACAGGTGATCAAAGCCTACGAGGACGGGCTCGAAGCGATGCGCGACGGGCTGCGCCGCGCTTCCGTGCGCGAGCGTGCCCTTGGCGCTGAATTGCAAGCCCGTGAGGATGAGATCGCTCAGCTACTCGGCGTGCTCTCGACGATGGGAAATGCCCCGGTGCCGGTGCTCCTGATGCACCCCTCAGGTCCGGTGGGCACGGCGCGCGCGGGTATGATCCTGTCCGAAGTCGCGCCAGCTCTGGACTCCCAAGCCCTCGCGTTGCGCGATCAGGTTCAGGAACTGAGTGTGCTGCGCATATTGCAACAAAGTGCCGCCGACACGTTACAAGAGGGTCTCGAGGGTGTGCAAGAGGCGCGCACAGCGCTCAGCACCGCCATGGCGGAACGCACAGATCTGCCACACCGCTTCACCGAAGACCCGGTTCGGACGGCGTTGCTGATTGCATCGACCGAAACCCTCGAGGGATTTGCCAGTGGTCTCAGTCAGATAGCGGTTGACGAGGCCGTGGGCAGCCTGCCTGATATCACGGCACGCAAGGGCTCCCTGCCACTGCCCGCCGAGGGGATCATCCTGCACCGCGCAGGCGAAGCCGATGCCGCAGGGGTCGTGCGACCCGGCATCCTGCTGGCCACCCGCCCACGCGCGCTTGTGACCGCTCCAAGTGCGACCACAGTGCGGTATCGCGGCCCCTTGCTCGACTACGGAAATGTGATCATTCTGGAGCCGCAGGCCGGAATTTTGCTGGTGTTTGCAGGTCTCGATGTTGTTTATGGTCAGGCAGGGCAAGTCCTGCCGGGTGGAAGCCCGGTCGGCCTGATGGGCGGAGCGGGGACCGAGGGCGATCTGCTGCTTGCCGCCGATGCGCAGGATACGGGTGCCAGACGAACACAAACGCTCTATATAGAGGTCCGGCAAGACAATTCTCCAGTGGACCCGCTCACGTGGTTCAAGACCGATAAGGATGGTTGAGATATGAAAAGATTCCTGATGGCTGCCTCCGTTGGCATTCTGACCGGCGCGGTGGTGACGACGCAGGTGGCCGCACCGCTGCTGGCGCAGGAGGCCGAAACGACAGAAAACGTCTACGAACAGCTTGATCTCTTTGGAGATATTTTCGAACGTATCCGCGCGCAATATGTCGAAGAGGTTGAGACAAAGGATCTGATTGAGGCGGCGATCAACGGAATGCTGACGTCGCTCGACCCACATTCCAGCTACCTCTCGCCTGATGACGCTGAGAACATGCAGGTACAGACGCGCGGCGAATTTGGTGGTCTTGGCATCGAAGTCACGCAAGAGGACGGTTTCGTCAAAGTCGTCTCGCCGATGGATGGCACTCCGGCGGATCAAGCGGGGATTGAGGCGGGTGATTTCATCACCCATGTTGATGGCGCGAGCGTGCTGGGTCTTACGTTGGACGAGGCGGTTGATCTGATGCGTGGCCCAGTGGGCAGCGAGATCATCATCACCGTCGTACGCGAAGAAACTCCAGAGCCCTTTGATGTCTCAATCATCCGTGACACGATCAAGCTTACGGCGGTACGCGCCCGGGCAGAACAGGATGCGGTTGTCCTGCGTGTGACCACCTTCAACGATCAGACCTATGCCAATCTTGAAAGCGGGCTGGCGGAAAAGGTCGAGGAACTGGGCGGCGCGGACAAGGTCAGCGGCATCATTCTTGACCTGCGCAACAATCCTGGTGGTCTTTTGACTCAGGCGATCAAGGTTTCCGATGCCTTCCTCGACAAGGGCGAGATTGTGAGCACCCGTGGACGTAACCCACAGGATGGCGAGCGGTTCAACGCCACGCCGGGCGATCTTGCCAATGGCAAACCCATCGTAGTGTTGATCAATGGCGGTTCAGCCAGTGCCTCAGAAATCGTTGCAGGGGCGTTGCAGGACCACCATCGAGCAATTGTTGTCGGCACGAAAAGCTTTGGCAAAGGGTCGGTCCAGACGGTCATGCCGCTGCGTGGCAATGGCGCTATGCGCTTGACAACCTCACGCTATTATACGCCATCAGGCAGATCCATTCAGGCGCTCGGCGTAAGTCCTGATATCCTCGTGGAACAGCCCCGCCGCGCACCGGAGACGGAAGAGGAAGAGACAAGCACGCCGCCGGGCCGCTCTGAGGCGGATCTGCGTGGACGTCTTAACAACGACAGCCTAACCGAGGATGAGATCAAGCAGATTGAAGAAGATCGTGCCCGCGCCGAACAGGCGTCGAAACTGCGCGAAGATGATTATCAACTGGCCTATGCCATTGATATTCTACGTGGATTGTCCGTGATGGGCGGCGGCCAAAACTAGCCCGTTGCCAACACACGGCAAAACCCCGCCCGAGATAAACGGGCGGGGTTTTTAAGTCTTTCAGGATCAGAGTGCAGGACGATTTTGCCTGCTGGATGTGAATTCATTCACCATAAGACCCGGTCTTGACCCTCGCACGAGATAGAACCATGCCGGGCGCTACTGTGCCTTTGCGCGCTCCGGGTCCCACGCTGCAAGGACGTTTGAATTGTCATCATCATCATATTCGTAGAGCGTTTCCCCGGTAACTCCGGTAACTTTCGCAAACTCGTCAGCTGTTTTGCGCGGCAGCCAAGAGCTGCTCACCTGTCCGGGGAAAAGTTCGGCTAGGATTTGAGACGTTGCCAAAGAACATTGCGCCTGCGGTACAGGACCGGCACCTTTGACAAGCTGCATAGCGCGTTCGGCCAATTGTGGAGAAACATCAAGACGCTGGATCTGAACCCGGTAGGTCTTGCGCGCGTGATAGCGGGTGTAGACATCCTCGACGGCAGGCGTGATTCCAAAGAGCACATCATTGCGCTCAGGCAAGTGCTTGCCTTTGTTGAAGGACCCAGCAGGATCAAAGATCACGCGTTGCGATCCATTGATCATGAGGGATGTATGCGCACCCGATCCGTTGTTGTTGTTGATCATCGTATAGACAGTCAGGCTCGGGGGACCATCATGGCGATAGGCTGCGCGGGCCACCTCTTCATCCGGCGCCCATACCGATTCCGCGGCACAGCCCGCAAGCGTCAGAGAGGCGGCAACCGCCAAAGCCAAAGACCGCATCACTTCCCCTCGGCCCGGAACCGCTCTTGACCTATCAACCGTTGACCGCAGCAATGAAGAGGAGAACCGCAATACATACCACAGCCGTATAGGTCACCCATTTGATGAAACCATCAAAGGTCTTTTCCTGAACGTCGATATTCATGTCGCCATGTTTATGCTCGGCCATCACGCGCGTGTCCTTTGCTGCTTGCAGTACGAATTCCGCCGTTGGATAGCCCATTTGAAAGACCCTGTCACGTCCTAAGCTGCCGCAGGCTTAGGCTTTGTTCAGATCTTCGGCGAGGCGAAATCCGATACGTTTCGGCTCTGCTGTTTCGATCTGTTTGGGCAGGGCGCGAAGCATCACGCTGAGCTGGCCCACATGTTGCACCAACTGGGTGCGCATGCCCATTTGATCCTGCCCGTAAAAGGTTATGATGTCGGGCTCAAAATACCCCATCCCCTCGATCCGGATCACGCCGCTGTCGCTGCCGGCAAATCCCATCGCGACCTCATGTGCCTCGTCGAGGGATTTCTCGAAATTCTCAATGTAGAGAATCAATCTCTCATAGGCCCATTGCGCCTGACTCTTGCCTGCCATCAGCCCTTGAGAAAGGTCCAGGGCCGCCGTCTGGATACAGGGTTGATTGGGGTCGGAGTGTACCTCATGAACACGGGGCATTGCGTCGGCCTCGGCATGTTCCGCCGTCGTTTGAATCTTGTCGTCCATCGGACAAAAGCCTTCCGAATTAATTGCCCTTCATCTGCCAGAGCCAAGCCTCATCTGCGCGGCGCCAACGCGTTATTTCTCCAGCGTGACGCAAATGATTGAGATGCGCAACGGCCTCGACAAGGGCTAGCCCATAGGTTCCTCCGTCGATCCGACGCTTGAAGAGAAGTGGAAAGCATTCAGCTGCCGTACGTGGTTCTGTCAGAAAACCGCGCAACCGGTCGAGCGCGCCGTGGTGATTGTCACGCAATTGTTGCATGCGAAAGGGCAAGCCGGTGAAAGGCAGCTTGTGCCCCGGTAAGACGAGGTGATCGTCGCGGGCATGAGCGGCCAGCCGGTCACAGGCAGAGAGCCAGTCAGTCAGCGGATCGGCCTCTGGCTCGGTCGGATAGACGCCAATATTGGGACTGATAGATGGGAGAATCTGATCCCCCGCAATGACCAGATTGTCTTCGCGAGACCACAGAGTGATATGCTCGGGTGCATGCCCGCCCCCCATGTGAACGTCCCAATCGCGCCCCCCTGCGCGGATGACCTCACCGTCTTGGACGCGGGTATACCCAACCGGAATCGGGGCGCAAATATCCGAGAAGTTGTAGGGGCGTTCCGCCTTGCGGGTTTCATAGATGTCAGGGTCCATGCCACCCGCACGCGAAAACGCAAGCGCCTGAGGGGTCGGTCGGTCCTCGACGTCAAGGATCAACATGCGCGCCATCAGCCAACTGGTGCGCGATGCCCAGAGCGTGGCCCCGAACCGATCCATCAACCAGCCGGCCATGCCGATATGATCAGGATGGTGATGGGTCAGGATCACCCGGCTGACAGGGCGACCCTGCAAGGGGCCGACAAGTATATCCTCCCAGAGCGCCATGCTCCGTTTGGAGTAGATGCCCGTGTCGACGATGGTCCAACTGTCACCCTCATCCAAGGCATAGATATTGACGTGATCGAGGACCATGGGCAGGGGCAGTCTTAGCCACAAGACGCCCGGCGCGACCTGTGTAGCGCTGCCGGAAGCAGGGGCATCTTCCCAAGGGCTGTGTATGATCTGTCCGCCATCCATCAGGCTGCAAAATCCTCTGCGGTTAGCGCATAGAGATCATCAGCTCCTTGCGCGGCATGGGCCAGAAGGCCAGCATGTTCGGGCAGTAGCCGCATAATATAGAACCTTGCGAGCCGAGTGCGGGGGCCATCGCCCCCCTCGGCCAGTGCCGCCTTGAGGTGAAAATGTGCGCCTAGGACACGCGCAAACCCGCGCAGAAATGGCGCTGCACCGGCAAAACGGTGGTTCAGATCCTTTTGCCCCAGCATCCATTCCACCGTCTCGCGCAGTGTTTCGGAGGCTTGCCAAACGGGTTCGGCCAGTGCGGGCAGGCTGCTGCGGGCCGTTTCGGCCTGCGCTTCGATTTCATCCAGGATTGCGTGCGCAGCCTCGCCACCATCCATCAGCTTGCGGGCGGCCAGATCCATGGCCTGAATACCGTTGGTGCCCTCGTAGATCGCCGTGACACGCACGTCGCGATAATATTGCGCCGCGCCAGTTTCCTCAATAAAACCCATGCCACCGTGAACCTGGACTCCCATTTCGGCCACAGCAATGCCGGTGTCGGTGCCAAATGCCTTGGCAATGGGCGTAAGGAACGCCGCGCGCGAAGACCAATGCGTCTTGCCCGTGGATGTCTGCAAGTCGATGGCCTGCGCGCAGGCCAGTGCGATGGCACGAGCGGCAAAAATGTCGGCTTTCATGGTAGCGAGCATTCGGCGCACGTCGGCATGTTCTATGATGCTACCAGTACCCGCCTCGCTGGGGGTGCGCCCCTGTTTGCGGTCCATCGCATAGGCGAGCGCGTGCTGATAGGCCCCTTCAGCAACGCCGATGCCCTGTCCCCCAACGCCCAGCCTTGCATTATTCATCATGGTGAACATCGCGCGCATGCCGTCATGCGGTTTACCCACCAGCCAACCGGTTGCCCGATCATACTGCATGACTGCCGTAGGGCTGCCATGCAGGCCCATCTTGTGTTCCAGACTGACCACCTTGAGGCTGTTTTGTTTGCCAGGATTGCCGCTTTCATCGGGGATGAATTTAGGCACGAGAAAGAGGCTGATTCCCTTGGTCCCTTGCACGCCATCCGGCAGGCGGGCGAGCACAAGGTGACAAACGTTCTCAGTAAAGTCATTGTCGCCCCAAGAGATATAGATTTTTTGCCCAGTGATCGCGTAGGTTCCATCGGCGTTGGCCTCGGCCTTGGAACGCAATGCGCCCACATCGGACCCGGCCTGTGGCTCGGTCAGGTTCATAGTGCCAGACCATTCGCCACTGACCAGTTTGGGCAAGTAAACCGCCCGTAGTTCGTCAGAGGCGTGATGCTCCAACGCCTCGATTTGCCCTTGCGTCATCAAGGGGTTGAGTTGCAGCGAGAGACACGCAGAGGACATCATTTCGTTGACTGCTGCGGTCACGGTCATCGGAAGACCCATGCCACCATGATCGGGATGCGCACTAATGGACACCCAGCCCCCGTCAGCTATGACGCGATAGCCCTCGGCATAGCCCGGCGAGGTGCGCACGACGCCATTTTCGAGTCGGGCGGGGTGCAGGTCCCCCTTGCGTTGCAGCGGATAGAGCACTTCTTCACACATCCGCCCCGCTTCGGACAGGATTGCGGCTGTCATGTCCGGTGTGGCTTCAGCAAAGCGATCAGTCGCGACCACCTGAGCAAGGTCGACGATATGGTCGAACAGGAACTGATACTCTTCAACCGGTGCGCGATACGGCATTGAAATCTCCTGAGACTGCCGGGGTGTCTTGGCACCATCGCCCGACCCCTGTATGAAATCTATCCTGATCCTAGCGTAATCCATCGCGGCGCACCTTCAACTGCTACGCCGCGTCAGAAAGGCCTCTTCGTTGCAAACGCGCTCTCTTTCCCCCGATCCGGCCGGATTTGCAAGCGCCGCAGAGATCTGGCGCGCGGGCGGACTCGTAGCCTTTCCAACCGAGACGGTTTACGGTTTGGGGGCTGATGCACGCAACGATCTGGCCGTAGCGCGGATATTCGAGGCCAAGGGACGGCCTAGGTTCAACCCGCTGATCGTGCATGTTGAGAGTGCCGCAATGGCGCAAACATATGTCGAGTGGTCGGATGCTGCGGAAATCCTCGCCTCCGCGTTCTGGCCCGGTCCCCTAACGCTCGTGTTGCCGATGCAGCCCGGTTGTGGGCTTTCCCGCCTTGTGACTGCGGACTTGCCAACGCTCGCAATTCGCGTGCCTGCACATCCCATAGCACATGCTTTGCTGGCAGAGTTTGGTGGTCCTGTGGCGGCGCCCTCTGCAAACCCCTCAGGCCGGATCAGCCCGACTTCGGCAGAACATGTTCTGGCAGGTCTCTCTGGCCGGATTGAGGCCGTGTTAGACGGCGAGGCCTGTCCGGTGGGCGTGGAATCAACCATCGTCGGCCTCGCAGGCGCGCCCACTTTGTTGCGTCCCGGAGGGATCCCAGGCGAAGTGCTCGAAGCGGCTTTGGGCGTGCATCTGGAACTCTATCAAACAGGCGATGCGCCTGTCGCGCCGGGGCAGATGCACTCACATTACGCCCCCGGTGTGCGCGTGCGATTGAATGCGACTGATCGGCAGGAGGGTGAAGTATTGTTGGGCTTTGGCCCGATCGACGCTGATCTCAATCTATCGCCGTCCGGCGATCTGGTAGAGGCTGCGGCCAATCTCTTTGGTCATTTGCATGCGCTGGATGCACTGGATGTCGCGGGTATCGCAGTTTCTCCAATTCCGGACATCGGGCTTGGGCGTGCAATTAATGACCGGCTGCGACGTGCGGCCGCACCGCGGCCCTAGTCAGACTTGAAGTCCGCAGCGATGCGCAATTCGCGCAAGGGGCGAACCAAGGCAATGCAATCGGCGTAAATCGGATCCGCCTTATAGGCGGCGAGGGCCGTTTCATCCGTGAATTCGGCATAGACCACCAAATCAACCCGCTCGGCTGAGATGGCATCGCTCTGAAGGTTGCGCCCCACCTCGAAATGGGTGGAATGCGGAATGCTGGCGAGCATCATCAGACCCTCGCGAATGCGCTCAACGTCATCCGGGTTGGTGGCGGAAAAGAATACGATATGGCGAATCATGTCTTAGTCTTTCGAACGAGAGGCTTTTTCTGCGATTCCAGAGCTGCCCTGACGGCGGTCCAGTTCGACCATCACATCAGATAGGGCGACGTTGCGCGATTGCAGCATGACGAGAAGATGAAATAGGACGTCGGCGGCCTCTGACGTGAGACGGGTTCTGTCGCCTTTAACGGCCTCAATGATTGCCTCAATCGCTTCTTCCCCGAACTTCTCGGCACATTTCTCGGGGCCTTTGGCCAACAGCTTTGCTGTCCAACTGCTCTCGGGATCTGCGCTTGCGCGCGCGGCGATGGTACGGGCGAGATCGTCAAGCGTCATGCGGCCAGCCTCATGGGAATGCCAGCGGCGGCCATATGCGCCTTGGCCTCTGCAATGGTGTAGGTGCCGAAATGAAAGATCGAGGCGGCGAGGACGGCCGAGGCATGGCCTTCGGTCACGCCTTCAACGAGGTGGTCAAGTGTGCCAACGCCTCCTGAGGCGATCACGGGAATATGCACCGCATCGGCAATCGCACGTGTGAGAGGGATGTTGAAGCCGGCGCGTGTGCCGTCGCGGTCCATCGAGGTCAACAGAATTTCACCTGCGCCTTTGGCTGCAACCGTTCGCCCGAAGTCCACCGCGTCAATGCCCGTGGGCCTGCGCCCGCCATGGGTGAAAATCTCCCATCTGCCGGGGGATACTGTCTTTGCGTCGATGGCTACAACGATGCATTGGCTGCCAAACTGATCGGCCGCACGGGCTACGACATCGGGATCAGCCACGGCGGCGGAGTTGAAGCTGACCTTGTCCGCCCCTGCGAGGAGCAGAGCGCGTACATCCTGCGCACTGCGCACGCCGCCCCCTACGGTCAACGGAATATAGCAGTGTTCAGCAGTGCGCCGGACCACATCGAACATTGTGCCGCGATTTTCATGCGTGGCGTGTATGTCCAGAAAGCAAAGTTCATCTGCCCCCGCTGCATCATAGGCACGCGCGGCGTCGACTGGATCGCCTGCATCCCGCAGATCGACAAAGTTTACACCTTTGACCACGCGGCCATCGGCAACATCGAGACAGGGGATGATACGGGTCTTGAGCATTTTACCGCTGTTACAAAGATTTCACGCCGTTGTTTATGGGCAAATCGGTTCACATGCCAGAGGATATGACCCATAAAAGAGTTGCAAATGAAGGAGTTTACCATGAAGCGTTTTCTTGTCGCAGCCGCGATCACTCTCACTGCGTTTCCTGCACTCGGTGATGAAGATGACATCATCAAGGTCAAATCCACCAGTGACGTCGCAACGACCATGGACCGCTTGGAGGCGGCCGTCACCGGTGCTGGGGCCACGGTCTTTGCACGGGTGGATCATGCGGAAGGTGCCGCAAGTGTGGATCTGGCGCTTGATCCTTCACAAGTGTTGATCTTCGGCAACCCGAAAATGGGCACGGCGGCGATGCAGGATGACCCGGTGGCAGGGCTCTTTTTACCTATGAAAGTGCTGGTTTATCAGGATGGCGCGGGCGAGACATGGCTCGTCTATCAGGACCCCGAGGATATGTTTGAAGACACCGGGATCAACGACGACGCTGACTATATCAAGATGATGACCGGCGGGCTTGGGAAACTGACGGCCAAGGCCGCAGAACAGTAAGCGACAGCCTATCGCCGCGTTCAGCCCCTGAGCGCGGCCAAGGCTACCGTGAGGTCGAGTGCTCCATCATAGAGCGCGCGACCCGAGATGGCCCCATTCAGCGTCACGCCACAATCTCGCAGCGCGATCAGATCTTCGAGAGATGATACGCCGCCCGAGGCAATGACCGGGATGCTGACAGAACGGGCAAGCGCCGCCGTCGCCTCGACATTGGGGCCCTGCATGGCCCCGTCGCGGTTGATGTCGGTGTAGATGATCGCCGCCACCCCGGCATCCTCAAAGGATCGTGCCAGATCGGTCGCGTCAACATCGGTCTCGGTGGCCCAGCCCTTGGTCGCCACACGGCCACCCCGCGCGTCAATCCCCACCGCCACCTGCCCCGGAAAGGCGCGCGCGGCCTCGCGCACGAGGGCGGGATTCTCCACCGCTATTGTTCCAAGAATCACCCGGGCCAACCCCTTGTCGAGCCAGCCCTCAATGGTCGCCATATCTCGGATGCCGCCGCCAAGTTGTGCAGGCACTTTGCAGGCGGCCAAGATCGCCTCGACCGGTGCCGCGTTGACCGGCGCCCCGGCGAAGGCACCATTAAGATCCACCAGATGCAGCCATTCGCAGCCCGCGGCGACAAAGTCCAAAGCCTGCGCTGCCGGATCTTCATTGAACACCGTCGCGCGCTCCATATCGCCACGCACGAGACGCACGGCCTTGCCGTCCTTGAGGTCGATTGCAGGATAGAGGATCATCGCGGGGCCTTTCATCTTTGGGTGTCCGGCCTTTGGCATGAGAGCGGGAGAAATGCAACGCGACCCGACGTCAGACTTGATTTGTGCCATGCCAATGGCACAGGTTTCCTGCGGATGTCAGGGAGGAACAGACATGCGTAAACTGGTGATGATGACGGTGGTGTTCACGATGGGGGCCGGGATGGCGATGGCTGAACCGCTCTTGGGAACGTGGCGCACCGCCAAGGATGACAACGGCCATTCCGGGTTGATCGTGGTTGCGCCCTGTGGTGCAAAGCTCTGCGGAACGTTGGTCAAATCTTTTGATGTCGACGGCAAGGAGATGGAAAGCAAGAATATCGGTCGTCAGATCATTTCCGAAACCGCCCCTACTGGCGACGGGGAATACAAGGGCAAAGTCTATTCGCCCGACCGCGACAAGACCTATAATTCCAAGCTGCAATTGACCGGCGAGACGCTCAAGGTTAGTGGCTGCGTTCTGGGTATTTGTCGCGACGGAGGCACTTGGCAAAAGGTCAAGTAAGCGCGACGTCGCATTGCATTCGCGAGGGGACGGTTTGGTCAGATCTGCATCTGCGTTATGATGTCACCATGATGGATCACAACCTTCCCTTCGCCACGCCGCCAGCCGCACTTCTTGAGGCGGCCCTCTACGTGTCGGATATTGACGCGGCAGAGCGGTTTTATGGTGACATCCTCGGGCTCGATCCGATCGTGCGGGTTGGAAATCGCCATGTGTTTTACCGAGTGGGTGCCGGCATCCTGTTGATCTTCAACCCCGAAGAAACGTGTAAACCACCAAACAATCCCGAACTGCCAGTCCCGCCGCATGGCGCCCAAGGGCCGGGCCATTTCTGTTTTGCGGTCGAAGGGCTGGCGCTCGATGATTGGTGTGCACGACTTGAGGCTGCAGGTGTCGAGATCGAGGCGGATTTTCACTGGCCGAACGGGGCACGATCCCTCTATTTTCGCGATCCAGCGGGGAATTCCATTGAAATGGCAGAGCCGCGTTTGTGGGAGAAATAGGCGTTCAGTGGCTGAGTTTTGAGATCGGCCCTTATCCGTCAGTCTGCCGGGTGTCGGGCCCGAAGACCGACCAGCCTGTGCGCGACGCGAGCCGCTCCATTGCTTCGGTGCCAAGCTTGGAGTTGCCGTAGTGATTGAGCCCCGGCGACCAGACCGCAATCGAGGCGATACCCGGCACGATCGACAGGATACCGCCGCCCACCCCGCTCTTGCCCGGCAGCCCCACACGAAAGGCATAGTCGCCTGACCCGTCATAATGCCCGCAGGTCATCATCAACGCATTGATTCGACGGATACGCGCCTCTGACACCAGTCGCGGTGCCCCAGCCCCACCAACCAGAAAGAGCCCTGCATTGGCCAATTGCGCGCAGGTCATCTCGACCGCGCATTGGTGAAAATACGTACCAAGGGTCAAGTCTGGGGCGTTCTTGAGGTTTTCGTGCGAGCTCAGGTAGTGGGCGAGCGCAAAATTGCGGTGACCGGTCGCAATCTCGGATTGCGCGACGCGCTCATTGATGTGAATCGCCTCGTCCCCCGCTGCGGCACGGATGAATCGCAAAAGCGCACCAAGGGCCTCTCGCGGGGTTGACCCTTGCAAGACCGCATCGGTGGTGACGATAGCGCCCGCGTTGATGAACGGGTTGCGTGGATAGCCTTTTTCCAATTCCAAAAGCAGCATCGAGTCAAACGACAACCCCGATGGCTCACGTCCGACTCGTGACCAGAGCCTGTCTCCTAGTTTGCCAAGCGCAAGCGCCAGCATGAACACCTTTGACACAGATTGGATGGAAAACGGCACATCCACATCACCCGCAACCAGCGGCGGTTGGCCGGGGCGAGCAACGGCTATGGCGAATTGGTCGGGGTTCACGCCAGCCAGCTCTGGAATGTAGTCCGCCACCTTGCCCCGGTTCTCAGAGGCCCGGGCAATCTCCGTGATCTCATCCAGCACAGTCTGGAGCGCGGCAGCTGCGCGAGGCATTCAAGGTTTCCAGCGCAGGAAATTGGCAATCAGTCGAAGGCCGGTTTGCTGGCTTTTCTCAGGGTGGAACTGCGTGCCGACGATCGTATCGCGTCCGACAACGGCGGTGATTGCCTCAGCATAATCAACATGCGCCAGAAGATGTGCCGGGTCGGTCACGCGGAAGTGGTAGGAGTGCACGAAATAGGCGTGATCGCCGGTACTAACTCCGTCAAAGATTGGGTGCGGGTTGTCAATCACCAGGTCATTCCAGCCCATATGTGGCACCTTGAGCGCGGGATCAGATGGCTCAATGTGCTCGACCGCCCCCCCAATCCAATCGAACCCGGCTGTTTCCTCATATTCCATTCCGCGCGTTGCCAACATCTGCATGCCGATGCAAATCCCCATGAAGGGGCGGGCCTGCGTAATCACTGCATCCTCGATAGCCTCAAAGACACCGCGGTGATCATAGAGCGCCTTGCGGCATGCGGGAAATGCGCCGTCCCCCGGTAAAACGATCCGGGTTGCGGCGCGGATGACATCGGGGTCTGAGGTGACGATGACAGTGCCCGCGCCGGTCTCGGACGCCATGCGCTGAAACGCCTTTTCAGCCGAGTGCAGGTTGCCGCTCTCGTAGTCGACGATGACAGTGGTCATGTGTCAGAGACTGCCTTTGGTAGAGGGAATCGCATCCGCTTTGCGCGGATCGGTCTCAACCGCCTCGCGCAGACTGCGCGCAACGGCCTTGAACGCGGCCTCTGCCATGTGGTGGCTGTTGATCCCGTGCAGCGCGTCCACATGCAGCGTGATGCCGCCATGGGTGCTGAGGGCCTGAAAGAACTCACGCACGAGTTCGGTGTCGAATGTCCCGATCTTGGGCGTGGGCAGGTCCAGGTGCCACACCAGATAGGGTCGCCCCGACAGATCAAGTGCCGCGCGCACCAGCGCGTCATCCATTGGCAACAGACAGGCTCCGTAACGGCGGATGCCACGTTTGTCTCCGAGGGCCTGCGAGAGCGCCTGACCGAGAGCGATTCCCACGTCTTCGACCGTGTGGTGATCGTCAATGTGCAGGTCGCCAGCACATCGTATTGTCATGTCGATCAAAGAATGCCGCGCGAGTTGATCCAGCATGTGATCAAAGAACCCCACGCCGGTCTGAGTGTCATAGCGACCGGAGCCGTCAAGATTGACGTCGACGGTGATGTCGGTTTCGGCGGTCTTACGGGTGATTGTGGCGCTGCGCATGGGGCCTCCGTCAAGCTTTTGTGGCTCTATACTGCGCTCTGCGGTGCAGGCCAAGCGCCAAGCGCGGAATGTCACGATCCCCCCGGCGGATCGCCCCAAATTTCTTTAATTGTAAGGAAATTTGGAGCGGGCGAGGCGATTCGAACGCCCGACCCTAACCTTGGCAAGGTTATGCTCTACCCCTGAGCTACGCCCGCATCCTTGGGTGAGGCGTGATCTATAAACTCTGGCGCGCGGCTGCAAGAGGAAAATTGCCAGGGACCGTAAATTTTTGTCGTCAACTTGAATGGGTCAGGTGCGACGTAAGTAGGATGGTCAAGAAGCCCCGTAATTTCCTGGAGCATGCTAGGCTCGCTCGGCGTTTGGGTCGTGGGAAGAGGGCCCGCAATAGGAGGAGGAAACGCATGCCAGCCTATCTAATCGCGCAGGTGAAGATCACGAATGATGCCTGGGTGCCGGACTATGCTGCTAGGACGCATGACATCGCGGCAAAACACGGAGGACGGTATCTGTCGCGTAGCGCCAATATTGAGACCTTGGAAGGACTCGCGCCTGATACCACTCTTATCGCGCTGATTGAGTTTCCGTCGGCTGAGGCTGCGCAAGCCTTTGCACATGACCCTGAGTATGCTCCGCTCGCCAAATCCCGTCAGGCGGGGAGCGAGGGACATTTTTGGGTGATAGACGACACGGACGCTGCCGGTTCCATCCCCTATCTTCCAAAAGGCTAAGCCCATTTCCCCCGGCGCCTCGGGGAGAGTATGAGGCACCGGGGGAGGGACGGGGCAACCGATCAGAGGTTGCCGCGTGTGAGTTCACCTGCAATGTGATCCGCCTGCCGCATCGCAAGAGCCACGATCGTCAGCGTCGGGTTTTCCGCAGCACCCGTGGTGAATTGCGAGCCATCCGAGACAAAGAGGTTGGGGATATCATGGGTTTGCCCCCATTTGTTCACCACCCCGTCGCGCGGGTTTTCAGACATACGGTTGGTCCCGAGATTGTGGGTCGAGGGATAGGGCGGCGTCGGGAAGGTGCGCGTGGCCCCCACGGCCTCGTATACCGCGATGCCACGGCTATAGGCATGATTGCGCATCGCGACGTCATTTGGATGGTCGGAGAAATGCACATTGGCCACGGGTAGGCCCCACTGATCCTTGACGTCATGGTTGAGCGTGACGCGGTTGGTTTCCTGCGGCATGTCTTCGCCCACAATCCACATACCGGCCATGTTCTCGTATGCGTCGAGCGCGGTGGTGAACTCGCGGCCCCACGAACCGGGGTCGAGGAACGCCGCCATGAAGGGCAGGCCGAGTGCCAGCGTTTCCAGCTCATAGCCGCCCACAAAACCGCGCGAGGGATCGTGCCGCGCTTCGTCCTGAATGATGCCCGCCATGGTCGTGCCGCGCCACATCTTCACCGGCTTATCAAACACGCCGTAAACCGAGCCGGTCATGTGCCGCATGTAGTTGCGGCCCACTTGACCCGAGGAATTGGCAAGCCCATCGGGGAACATCGACGAGGCAGAGTTGAGCAGTAGCCTGGGCGATTCGAACGAATTGCCCGCGACGCAGACGGCACGCGCCATTTGCATCTGAAGGTTGCCGGCCTCGTCGAAATACTCGACACCCGTCACCTTGCCGCTGTCGTCATGCAGGATACGCGCGACATGCGCCTTGGAGCGGACCTCGAGATTGCCCGTAGCCTCGCCGCGCGGGATGTCTGTGTAGGCCGATGACCATTTCGCGCCCCATTTGCAGCCCTGAAAGCAGAAGCCCGTCTGCTGGCAGGCCATGCGCCCGTCATAGTCCTCAGAGTTGATGGCCATGCGCCCGGTGTGGACTTCTTTGTAACCAAGCGCCTTGGCGCCTGCCTCGAATACCTTGTAATTATTGTTCCCCGGCAGTCCAGCCAGATTGTTGGTGCGGGTCACGCCCAGTTTTGCCTCGGCCTTATCATACCACGGGGCCATTTCGGCCGCGTCGATGGGCCAGTCGAGCAGATTTGCCCCCTGGACGGGTCCGTAATTGGTCTTGGCCTTCCATTCATGGTCCTGAAACCGGATCGAGGCCCCGGCCCAGTGGGTTGTGGTGCCGCCCACCGCCTTGACGATCCAGGCGGGTAGGCCAGAAAAATCCTTGGCCACGCGCCAGTCACCGGACGTTGTGCGTGGATCGAGCCAGGCCAGTTGCCCGAAACTTTCCCATTCGTCGTTGATGTAATCTTCCGGCAGATAGCGCCCGCCCGCCTCAAGCGCCACCACGGACACGCCGCGTTGCGCCAGTTCGTTAGATAGCACACCGCCGCCCGCGCCGGTGCCGATGACGACGATCACAGAGTCGTCGTTAAAATCAAAAGGTGCAGCCATAGTCTTTCCTCCCTCGATGGCTATGGCCTAAAGCCAATTGATGTCGTCAAAGCCGCGGTTGATGTAACCGCCTTGGCTAAAGGACTCGCCCTCATAGCCAAAGAGCGGCCAGACCGCCTTTTGATTATAAAGCCCTGTCACCAGCCCGCCCCGTATCTGTTGAAAGAACGCGCTGTCCTCAATGCTGCGCAGGATGTCCACGCGGTCACGCTCCCAGCCGACGCTGAGATAATCGGCGTGACCCTTGCCCTGCGCTGCGGCGTTGAGGCCCGCGATCCCGGCCTCTACGGCTTCGGCCGCCTCTGCCGTGTCATAGCCCTTGACCGCGATGGCGTAGTATTCATCGGCCAGATGGTCATGCGGATAGATATCGCGCGCCATCTGGATCAGCGCCGCCATGGTCTCGGGCTTGAGCGCTTGGGTCTCGAGCGCCCAAGCGGCATCGGTGCTGGCGACAAAGCCCGTTCCGACGACAAAGCCTGCGCCCGCCGCGATAGATCGCGAGAGCAACTCGCGCCGGTTAAGCCCCTTGCGGGGTTTGGTGTCAGTCATGTGTTATCCTCCCATGCAAAAAATGGGCGCGTCCCTCCCCGGACGCGCCCTTGCTCTCATTTGAAACGCCCGCCGCGTTCCAGTACTTCGATTTCGTAACCATCAGGATCTGCGACAAAGAAAAACTTGCCCACGAGTTTGCCGTCAGGGGCGAATTCCACGATCTTACGCGGACTCAATCCCTCTGCCTCGAATCGTGAATGCTCGGCGGCAAGATCTTCCACAAGCACGGCGAGATGACCGTAACCATCGCCACGGTCATATGGCTCGGTGCGTCCCTTGTTGATGGTCAATTCCACCTCAAAGGGGCTTTCGTCATTCGACATGTAGACGAGGGTGAATTTCTCGAAATCCAGCCGCTCCGCCACGCGCAGCCCAAAGGCCCGAGAATAGAAATCGACCGACCGCGCCTCGTCGAGAACGCGAATCATGCTGTGAATGGCTTTGGCCATCATGCCCTCCGAAACCTGTATTTGGTTCGGAAAAGTTACCAAAGCAGGGGCGGGGCGGGTAGTAAGGGGATACTACGCCTTGATTTGTCTTACTCCGCCGCCATATGGCGTGCCTCGGCCTCCAGCGGGTTTTCGCGGTGCACTAGGCAGGTACAGCGCAAGAGCGACGTGAAATTGGCAGGCTCGCCGTGCAGTTCCAGTACTTCGGCATGCAGTTTCGACACGAAACCGGGGGTCGTCAGCCCCTCGCTCTCGGCGATTTCGTCGAGGATACCCCAAAAGGATTTCTCCAGACGGATGCTGGTGCTCTGGCCATTCAGGCGCATGCGGCGCGTGACCAACTCATAGCGGTCGGGGTCTTGTCCGGCAAAAATTCGGCACATGATCAGGTCCTCCCTCATCCGGGTCGCGGCAGGGACGCGCGCGGCGCGGATCTCAGTACGTTTTAGGATGATGGACGATTTTTGCCAGCAGGGAAAGTCTTCTGCGCCGTCACAGCCTGCACGCTGACATCCGTCAGAGCAACGCGTGACCGATATTGGCAAGCGCGCTGAGGATCAGCATGGCAAAGGTCAGCACCACTCCGGCACTGCGCATCGGCATGATCTCTGGCGTGCGCCCAAATCCCACTGCATGCAGCACCCGCCCCAAGAGCAGCATCAAGCCCAGCAGATGAACAACCCATCCCGGCGCGCCCTGAAGTTCGGCCATGCCCAGCAGGATCAGGCCGAGCGGGGCGTATTCGGCGCAATTGGCCTGCATCCGGATGCGGCGGATCAACAACTTCTCCCCGCCATCGCCCAAAGAAACATTGGTTTTAAATCGGGCGGCGATGACCAGCACGCTCAGGAGGACGAAGAGAAGGCCGATGAGGCCCGCGTAAAGAGGGCTGATGGCAAGGGACATGCGCTTTGCTTTCTGGTCAGGAATAGGTTGCGGAACGGGCCGGGGGCAGGGTGAAATCCTCAGTATGGAAAATCACCCCTGTCTCGGTCAGCAGCAAGAGGCCATAGGCACCCGGCTCGTCAATTGAGAGGCTCGTGTCCTGAGCGTCCAGCGCCATGGGCATCTGGTGACAGGGGCTCTTGAGGATGGCGGTGGGAATGCCCCCTGCCGACCCCAGCACCGTGCGGTGAACATGGCCCGATACGATCTGAACGACATTACCCGCCGCCTTGAGCCGCGCAATGAATTCGGCCCGGTTGCGAAGGCCAATGGCATCCATCCCGGCAAAGCCCGTGTCGATCGGCGGGTGATGGGTAAAGACAATGACCGGGCGGGTGTCCGCCTCAGCCAGACAGTGCTCCAGCCAGTCAAGCCGCACGGGGCAGAGCCAGCCCGAGTGCAGATCCGAAGCCGTCTCATCCAGTGTGTCGAGACAGATCAGCCGATGTGTCCCGATGTCGGCATGATGCTGGATATGCCCTGTTTCCATGCGCATGGCCTCGGGAAAGGCGTCTAGAAATGGTGCGCGGCGGTCGTGATTGCCCAGCATCAGGCTGACGGGCAGGGGGCAATCCGCGAGTGCCCCGCGCAGGCGAGCGTATTCCTCGGGTGCGGCGCGGTGGGTCAGGTCGCCACAGAGCACGATCCGGGCAGCATCAGGGTGTCGCGTCAGCGCGTGTGCAAGCCCTTGGGTAAAGCGCGCGAAGGGATCGAGGCCGATGATGGACTGGCCTTGGGCAACGATGTGAATGTCAGTGAAGACGAGTATTTTCTGCATGGCGCGGCCTGTCACGGGGCATATGGCGCGTAGCATGGCCGAATTGACGGGATTGCAAAAGGGCTTTCGGTGGTGTCGCCTGCCTGTCATCCTCGGGCCTGACCCGGCGATCTCTTGCGGGGAGAGACCCTCGGGACAAGCCCGAGGGTGACAGGGAGGCGTTACTCCAGTTCCACCAGCAGATCCTTCGCGTCGATCTGGCTGCCGGGCTGGACATGCACCGCCTTGACGGTCGCGTCCCGCTCGGCGTGCAGGCCGGTTTCCATCTTCATTGCCTCGATGGTCAACAAGAGATCGCCTGCTTTGATCTTTTGCCCCGCCTTGACCGCAACCGTTGCCACGGCACCGGGCATTGGCGCGCCGATGTGGTTGGCGTTGCCCAATTCCGCCTTGGGCCGGGCAGCGACCTTGTCCTTGATCCGCCGGTCGGGCACGCGCACGGTGCGCGGCTGACCATTGAGTTCAAAGAATACCCGCGCTTCCCCGTCCTCTTGCGTCTCGCTCACCGCGACCAACCGGATCTCAAGGGTCTTGCCAGGATCGATTTCGGCGGTGATTTCCTCGCCGGTTTCCATCCCATAAAAGAAGGTGCGTGTGGGCAGGGTGCGCACGGGCCCGAATTGAGCGTGACGCTCCATGTAATCGGCGAAAACCTTGGGATACATCAGGCTGCCCATCAGGTCTTCGTTGTCGATCTTCTTGCCAAAACGCTCGGTCAGTTCTGCAAGCCGCGCGTCCAGATCCTCGGGCGGCAACAGCGTGCCGGGGCGCACGGTGATGGGCTCTTCGCCCTTCAGCACCTTCTTGACGATGGCGGGGGGGAAGCCGCCCGGTGCCTGTCCCACATAGCCCTTCATCAGTGTGATCACCGAGTCGGGAAAGCTAACCTCGGTCGTAGGGTCGAGCACGTCCTCACAAGTCAGGCCTTGGCTCACCATCATCAACGCCAGATCGCCCACCGTCTTGGCGATCGGTGTCACCTTGATGACATCGCCGAACATCTGGTTCACATCGGCATAGGTGCGCGCGATGTCGTGCCAGCGGTCCTCCATCCCCATCGAGCGCGCTTGCGCCTTGAGGTTGGTAAACTGCCCACCGGGCATCTCGTGCAGATAGACCTCGGAGGTGGGCGACTGCATCCCGCTCTCGAAAGCGGCGTAATGGTTGCGCACCGATTCCCAATAGTTCGAGATGTGCCGGATGGCGGTAATATCGAGGCCCGTGTCGCGCGGCGTGTGGCGCAGCGCCTCAATGATCGTGCCAATCGTCGCCTGAGAGGTATTGCCCGAGAGCGAATCCATGGCGCAATCTACCGCATCCACCCCGGCCTCGGACGCCGCAAGGATCGTCGCCCCGGCGATGCCCGCTGTGTCATGGGTGTGGAAATGCAGCGGCAGGCCCACCTCTTCCTTGAGCGCCTTGAAGAGCACGCTCGCCGTAGCTGGTTTCATCAGCCCGCCCATGTCCTTGATGCACAGGATATGCGTGCCTGCGGCCTTCAGATCCTTGGCCATTGAGAGGTAGTATTTCAGATCATACTTGGAACGCGCCGGGTCCAGCATGTCTCCGGTGTAGCAGATCGCGGCCTCCAGCACCTTGCCCGAGTCGAGCACGGCATCCATGGACACGCGCATGTTCTCGGCCCAGTTCAGCGGATCGAAGACGCGGAAAATATCAACGCCGCTCTCGGCCGCTTGTTTGACAAAGGCCGCAACCACATTGTCGGGATAGTTGGTATAGCCCACCCCGTTCGAGCCGCGCAGCAGCATTTGCGTAAGCAGGTTGGGCATGGCGGCGCGAATGTCGCGCAACCGCTGCCAAGGGCATTCGTCAAGGAAGCGGTAGGCCACGTCAAACGTCGCGCCACCCCAGCATTCGACCGAAAACAACCCTGGTAGATCATGGGCGTAATTGGGCGCGATGCCGATCATGTCGATCGAGCGCATCCGCGTGGCCAAGAGCGATTGATGACTGTCGCGCATGGTTGTGTCGGTGATCAAGAGATGCTTTTGCGCAGCCATCCAGTCGGCCACGGCCTGCGCGCCCTTATGTTCAAGGATCTGCTTTGGGCCATCCTTGATCTCGGGGTTGGTTGGGCGCGGCGCGCGCGGCAGTTTGAGATCGGCGGCTGGGCGGGTGCGCCCCTCGACCTCGGGATGCCCATTAACTGTGATGTCGGCGATATAGCTCAGAACGCGCGTGCCGCGATCCCGCCGCTTGGCGAATTTGAACAGCTCCGGCGTCGTATCGATGAATTTAGTCGTGTAGGTATTGTTCAGGAATGTCGGGTGCTTGAGCAAGTTCTCGACAAAGGCGATGTTGGTGCTCACGCCGCGAATACGGAATTCGCGCAGGGCACGGTCCATGCGGGCAATCGCCTGTTCGGGCGTGGGTGCCCAAGCCGTGACCTTGGTCAGCAGGCTGTCATAATAGCGCGTGATCACACCCCCCGCATAGGCGGTGCCGCCATCAAGGCGAATGCCCATGCCGGTGGCCGAGCGATAGGCGGTGATGCGGCCATAATCGGGAATGAAATTGTTGAGCGGGTCCTCGGTGGTGATCCGGGTCTGGAGCGCGTGGCCATGCAGGGTGATGTCATATTGGCTGGCCTTGCCGGTCGCTTCCATCAGGCTCTTGCCCTCGGCGATCTTGATCTGAGCCTGCACGATGTCGATGCCGGTCACAGCCTCGGTTACGGTGTGCTCGACCTGAACGCGCGGATTGACCTCGATGAAATAAAATTTGCCGGTGTCCATATCCATCAGGAATTCGACGGTGCCCGCACATTCATAGTTCACATGCTTGCAGATCTTGTAGCCAAGTTGACAGATTTCCTCTCGCTGCGTCTCCGACAGATACGGGGCAGGGGCACGCTCGACCACCTTTTGGTTGCGGCGCTGCACCGAGCAGTCCCGCTCAAAGAGGTGATACATATTGCCATGTTTGTCGCCGAGGATCTGAACCTCGACATGGCGCGCGCGCAGGATCATCTTTTCCAGATAGCCCTCGCCATTGCCAAAGGCCGCCTCGGCCTCGCGCCGCCCTTCTCGGACCTTATCCTCTAGCTCGCTCTCGTTCTCGATGGGGCGCATGCCGCGCCCGCCGCCGCCCCAGGATGCCTTGAGCATCAAGGGATAACCGACCTCCTTGGCCTGCTTGCGGATGGCCTTCATGTCGTCGCCCAGAACTTCGGTGGCGGGGATGACCGGCACGCCAGCTTCAATCGCCACGCGTCGCGCACTTGCTTTGTCGCCGAGTGCGCGCATGGTTTCGGCTCGCGGCCCGATAAAGGTGATGCCCGCCGCGTCGCAGGCATCGACAAAGGCCGGGTTTTCGGACAGCAGGCCGTAACCGGGGTGGATCGCATCCGCCCCCGAAAGCTTTGCCACGCGGATTATTTCCTCGATCGACAGATAGGCCTGAACCGGCCCCATGCCCTCGCCGATGCGATACGCCTCATCCGCCTTGAACCGGTGCAGCCCGAGCTTGTCCTCTTCGGCAAAGACAGCGACGGTTTTCTTGCCCATTTCATTGGCGGCCCGCATGATGCGGATGGCGATTTCGCCCCGGTTGGCGATGAGAATTTTCTTGAAGTCGGCCATGCCTGTCCCCCCGGTTTATCAGTTCTGGCGGCGCGACAGTCTATGCCGCATTGCAGCGCTGCATCCTTGTAAGATTTGTGAAAGGTTTGTGCAATCCGGCAAACTGGGTATTCACCGGCAAGGGAAATTTCCTGTCCCGACGGGTGGTCGGCCCTACCCGTTAGGGATCAGCCGCGACCGCACATCCCAGAGCGTGCGCGCGCCCAACTGGCCCATGTTGGCGCGCAGGTCCTCGGCCAGAATATCCGCCAGATGCGCCGGGCCAATCTCGCCCAAGGCACCAAGCGCATAGTGCCAGCCACGCCCCAACATGACGAAATCCGCCCCAAGGGCAATGGCGCGCAGCACATCGAGCCCGCCCTCGATGCCGCCATCCATGATCACGGGCAGGGTGGTTGCGGCGCGCACTTCGGGCAACGCCTCGATGGTGGCGGGGGCGGCGTCGAATTGGCGGCCTGCATGGTTCGAGATCCAGATCGCGTCCACACCCTCTTTCTCGAGCGCTGCCGCATCGTCGCCGCGCAGCACTCCTTTGACCACAAGGGGCCCATCCCAAGCATCGCGTAGCCACCGCAGATAGTCCCAGTCGGGCGAGGTACGCAGCAAATAGCCCGCATGCTTGTTTGACGGCAGGCCCTTGGTCTGGCCAGCGTAATCGTCAATCAGCCGCATGCGCGGCATGCCAAGCCGCGCGGTGCCAAGCGCCCATGTCGGACAGCGCGCGACCTGCGCCAAAAGGCGCGGGGTCAGTTTGGGCGGCTGCGTGAGGCCAGAGCGCACCTGCCGTTCGCGGCGGCTGCCCACGGGCACATCCACAGTCAGCACAAGTACCGAGAACCCGGCGTTGCGGGCGCGGTTCAGCATGTCGGTGCGAATGCCCGTGTCTCGCGGCGGATACATCTGGAACCAGCCATTGCCGTTCAGATGCGGCCCGATATCCTCTGGCTTTTGACTGGCCACGGTCGAGAGGCCATAGGGAATGCCCACCTGCGTTGCCGCCCGCGCCAAGAGCCGCTCGGCATCGGGCCAGATGAGGCCCGACATGCCCACCGGCGCGATGCCTACTGGAAGCGCATGGATCTGGCCCAAGAGAGGGGCCGTGATATCGGGCGTGAATTCGCCGTGCAGGATCGATGGGCTCAGCCGCACCTGATCCAGCATCAGGCGGTTGCGCGCCTTGGTCGCCTCGGTGCCGGTGGCACTGTCTAGGTATTCCCAGACGAAATGCGGAATGCGCCGCGCCGCGCGGGCGCGCAGATCAGACAGGGCGGGATAGGTGGCATGCAGGGTCATGGCGCGCATTTGCGCGGGTTTTCAGGGGCTTGTCCAGAGGTCAGATGTGGGTGGAACAATCCCCGAACATCTCTTTAACTCTCGCCGCCTCCGCGCTATTGTCACGGGCATGAACAGATTTGACGAATCCGATGCCTTTGAGGGCGCCAGCCTCTCGGCGCGTGCCATGGCGGCGCGGCCCGCGCCCTATCTTGATGACCTCAACCCCGAACAGCGCCGCGCGGCGGAAACGCTGGATGGTCCCGTGCTGATGCTCGCAGGGGCGGGGACGGGCAAGACCAAGGCGCTGACCACGCGCATCGTGCATCTGATGAACACCGGGCGCGCGGGGCCCGGTGATATCCTTGCCGTGACCTTTACCAACAAGGCCGCGCGCGAGATGAAAGAGCGTGTAGGCCGCCTCTTGGGCCAGCCCGCCGAGGGGATGCCGTGGCTGGGCACCTTTCACTCGATCTGCGTCAAGCTCTTGCGCCGTCACGCTGAACTGGTTGATCTCAAATCGAATTTCACCATTCTCGACACGGATGACCAACTGCGCCTGCTCAAGCAACTGGTGCAGGCGTCGGGCATTGACGACAAACGCTGGCCGGCGCGGATGCTGGCCGGGATCATCGATCAATGGAAGAACCGCGCCTGGACGCCCGACAATCTACCCGCCTCTGAGGGGAGCGCCTATGATGGCAAGGGGCCGGCGCTCTACCGGCAGTATCAAACCCGCCTGCGCGAGCTGAACGCGGTCGATTTCGGCGACCTGCTGCTGCATGTGGTCACGATCTTTCAAAAGCACGACGATGTGCTCAGGCAATACCAGCGTTGGTTCCGCTATATCCTCGTGGACGAGTATCAGGATACCAACGTCGCGCAATATCTCTGGCTGCGTCTCTTGGCGGGAGGGCACAAGAATATTTGTTGCGTGGGTGATGATGATCAGTCGATCTATGGTTGGCGCGGGGCCGAAGTGGGCAATATCCTGCGGTTCGAAAAGGATTTTCCCGGTGCGGCGGTGATCCGGCTGGAACAGAACTACCGCTCGACGCCGCATATCCTAGCGGCGGCTTCGGGCGTGATTGCGGGCAATCGGGACCGGCTGGGCAAGGAGCTGTGGACGGAGGCCAAAGAGGGCGAGAAGGTACGCCTGATCGGTCATTGGGACGGCGAGGAAGAGGCGCGCTGGATTGGAGAAGAGGTAGAAAGCATGCGGCGCGGTACACGCGGCATGCGGCCCTATCCGCTGGATGAGATGGCGATTCTCGTGCGCGCCAGCCACCAGATGCGTGCCTTTGAAGATCGGTTTTTGACCATCGGCCTGCCCTATCGCGTGATCGGCGGCCCGCGGTTTTATGAGCGTTTGGAAATCCGCGACGCCATGGCCTATTTCCGTCTTGTGGTATCGCCCGCCGATGATCTGGCCTTTGAGCGGATCGTGAACACGCCCAAACGCGGGTTGGGCGACAAGGCGCAGCAAAAAATTCAGGTGACAGCTCGTCAGAATGGTGTGCCGCTGGTCGAGGGCGCGCGGATATTGCTCGAGGATAAAGGGATAACCGGTAAAAGTGCTGCTGAGTTGCGCCGTTTCATAGACGGGCTTGCGCGATGGGGCCGGATGGTAGGCGATGCCGAGTTCAGCCACATTGAACTGGCTGAAATGATCCTTGACGAGAGCGGCTATACCGAGATGTGGCAACTCGATAAGACGCCCGAGGCACCCGGGCGGCTCGAGAACCTAAAAGAATTGGTGAAGGCTCTGGAAGGGTTCGAGAACCTGCAAGGTTTTCTGGAACATGTGAGCCTCATCATGGACAATGAGGCGGGCGAAGACGGCGAGAAAATCACACTCATGACACTGCACGCCGCCAAGGGGCTGGAGTTTCCGGCCGTGTTCCTGCCGGGATGGGAGGATGGTCTTTTCCCATCGCAACGCTCGATGGACGAAAGCGGCGTTCGCGGGCTGGAGGAAGAGCGGCGGCTGGCCTATGTCGGCATAACCCGCGCCGAAGAGGTTTGCACCATATCCTTTGCGGGCAATCGCCGCGTCTATGGCCAGTGGCAATCGCAAATGCCGTCGCGCTTCATCGACGAATTGCCCGAGGCGCATGTCGAGGTTCTCACCCCACCGGGTCTTTATGGCGGAGCCTATGGTGCCGCCGCCGGCAGTGGGATTGAGAGCCGTGCTGCCGATGCCAATGTCTACAACAGTCCCGGCTGGCGGCGACTTCAGGCGCGGGGCGGCGAACGGCCCATGAGTCAGCCAAGCGAGGCGAGGCACAGGGTTATTGAGGCTGAGGCGATTAGCGCGCACACGGTCGGCGAGCGCGTCTTTCACCAGAAGTTTGGATATGGCGCCATTATCGGAATCGAAGGCGACAAACTTGAGATCGCCTTTGACAAGGCGGGCACCAAGAAGGTCGTTGCGCGCTTCATCACGGGTGCTGATGACATGCCGTTCTGAGCGGGTGCAGCGGCCGGTTTGAGTATTTTTGCCAAGAAAAAACGACTTGGCTTTTTCTTGGCGCAAATACTCAAGCCTTACCTTGCGCCGAAACGCTCAGCCGACGTGATCCACGACCGTCAGATGCTGTGCCAGCCGGTTGACCTCGTCGAGGTAGCGCGTGACCAGCTTGGGATCATGCGGTGCCGCGCTAACGCCCGCGGGTATTTCCCGCGCCAGCACCGACTCAACGGCAAGTGAGACTGGAATCGAGACCAGCCGCGCCATCGCCGTGCCACGCGCATCGCCCCAAGCGTCCATCACATAGGTTTTATGCCAGACGGATTTACCGGCTTTTTCCGCCTTGAGATCAACGCAGAGCACCACGCGGTCTGGCTCGCCCTCATCGTAGGCGTTCTCTTGCCAGAACTGATCCGACATCTCCTTGAGCCGGGCATCGCCCGCGGCACCGTTGAGCGTCTCGATCTCGGCAAAGACCTCCTTCCATGCCTCTGACCAGCCATTCAGACGCAGCGTGCCGCGCACGAAATCCTTGATCCGCCAGTCGGGATCGAACCGGTAGTCGGCGATGAAGGGCAGGGAATCGCGGTTGGGGTAAACCTCGAAGATCTCGGGGTTGGGCAAAGGGGCGTCATAGCTGGAAATCGCGTCCCATGGCCGCGCGACCTTGATCTCCGAGAAATTCCGGATTGAGCGCGAGGGCGAGCGCAGCGCCTTGAGCACGCCCAAGGGCGACCAGCTGAACTTGTATCGAAATGGGTTGGGCCGTTTCGGCACGCCGCCGCAATAGGAGGTGAAGCGGAGGTCATTGCCTGCGTCAAAGGCTGGGGAGGCGCGATATTCGGCCACCAGATGATGCGCCATCAGATGATCGATGCCGGGATCAAGACCAATTTCATTGACAAAGCGCAGCCCTTTTTCGCGCGCCGCCTGATCGAGCGCGCGCATTTCAGGTGCGATGTAGGATGAGGACACAAAATTCGCACCCTTCTCAAGGCAGAGTTCCGCCAGTGGCACGTGCCAGTCACCGGGCAGCATCGAGACGACCACGTCACCGGGTTCGAGCGCCGTCGCCAGTTCATCCTTGTCAAAGGCGTGGATATTGTCGGTCAGATCGCCCACCGCCGCCCGCGCCTTGTTGGTCGAACGGTTCCAGACCGCCACCTCATGCCCCGCCTCGATCAGCCGTCGCAGGCCGGGGATGGCCGATAGGCCGGTGCCGCACCAGTGGATTGTCATGTCCGTCTCTCCTTTTACTTATAACGGAGTTTCGCCGCGACGATGCTCAGCATCGCCAGAACGGCGCAGATATTGGCCAGAATGAGAGGCCAGTCGCCGATTATCAGCCCATAGACCAGCCACAGGGAAACTGTGGTCAGAAAGAGCAGGTTCGACGGGAGCGACAGGCCCGAAGTGTCGCGCGTGGCCCAGGCCTTGATCGCCTGCGGAATCCAGCAGATCGTACCCAGAAAGGCGGCCAGATATCCGACATAGGGTGCCATTCAGATGTCGTTCATATGGGTGTGAAAGGTCTCTGCCGCGCGCCCCCAGACCCCTTGATCCAGCGTGTCGAGGGTCAGCAACGAGGCCAGCAATTGCCCGGCATAATCCCGTGAGGATTCAACCGGCAAGAGCGAGGGCAGGTTGTCGATCGCCATCACGTCGAGCGGTGGGGCGCCATGCACGCGCAACACCGGGGCTGTCCATGAGGTCGCCGCGTCATAAACTGGCACCGGGTTGTAATCGCTGTCGGGGTCGCAGGCCACATCGCCGATCACGGTCAATTGGCGGGGCTGGTCAAGCGCGGATTTCGGCACGAAAACCGGCGTGCCGGGGCGCGCGAAGATGCAGTTTAGAAAGATGTCATGCGCGAGGATTTCCGGGAAAGGCCCCCCCGATGCGGTCTCGGCCATGTCCCAGCGGGTGACGGTGACATCCATCGCTTCGCAGAGATCCGCAGCACCGGTGCCCACGCGCCCCAAGGCCCCAATGACGATGGCGCGCGGGCGGGACGCACCCGTGGCATCCAGCTGGGCGCCAAGATCTGCCAGCAGCGCGTCGCGCCCCGGATAGGTATCGACGGGCGGGCAGATCGCGCCGCCCTGTTGTGCCGTCCATGCCATGAGCGACACCGCCGCCCCCGCATAGCCCGCCCAATAGCCAAACGCGGCGACGCGGCGGCCCGTTTCATCGACGAGGTATTCCAGATCATAGAGCGTGCCGCCCCCGGCCTTGAACCGCTGCAAGAGACGTCGCCCGGCATGCTGTCCCTTGAAGGCGTGGCCGAACATGATGTGCCGATGCGGCAGGGGCGTGTCATCCTCGGGGAGTTCCTTGAGCCCAAAAATGATTGCTTCGGTAGGCGCGGACGGCCAAGAGTTCTCAGTCGCAATTTCGCAGCCCGCTGCGCGATAGCTCTCAATCGGAATGGCGCGGTTGTGGCTCTCTTCGACAGTGACACGAATGCCCTTGGTGATCAGTTGCGCCGCCCCTTCGGGCGTTAGTCCCACGCGTTCTTCATTCGGTCTTTGTTCGGCCCGCACCCAGATATGTGTCATGACAAATCCTCAGATCATATCGTCCGCAATCACCCGTGCCACTGAGGGCCGGGCACGCATTGCCTGCATGAACGCGGCAATCTTTGGGAACTCGGCCAGCTTTACCCCATCGCCCTCGAGCCAGTTGCAGGCGACATAGAGATATGGGTCGGCGAGCGTTAGGGTGTCGCCTGTAACGAAGGGGCCTGTGATGAGATTATGTTCCACATAGGTCGCGCTGTCGGTCATGGTCTGGACCGATTTGGTTTTCATATCGTCGAAAGAGCTCTGTTGGTCGGCCCAACGGTGGCCGCGCATCTTGTGGGCGTGGTTCACATGCATGGTGGAGGCGATATAATACATGGCCTCACGCATCTTGGCGGCTTGATAGGGATCGGTGGGGCGCAATTCGGCCTGAGGGGCGATGTCGGCAATGTAATCAAGCAATGCGCCGGTTTCGGTCAGGATGCCCCGGTCGGTGACGAGTGTTGGCACTCGTCCCTTGGGATTGATCGCGAGATAGGCGGCACCGGATTGCTCTCCCGCCCGAAAATCGAGGCGCACCGGTTCAAAGTCGAGCCCCGCCTCGTGCAGCGCGATCACCGCCGCAATCGAGATGGTGCCTTTGGCGTAGTAGAGTTTCATGGCGCGTTCCTCTCACTGTCAGATAAAGGTGCGGGCATGTGCCCGGTCGGGGGTGTCGAGATGGGGCGTGGCGTTGAACGTGCCCAGCATCAGCATGTCATGCACATGCTCGAGCCGGTGCAGAGAACTGTTCATCACCTGCAACATGACCTTGGCCATGCCGGGAATATCGAGGCCGAGGACGTGACGCATGACCATGCCAATCACGCCGCCCGAGGTCACGATCAGGATGCGTCCGTTGTGGTGGCAGATGTCGTCGATCAAGCTGGTGATGCGGGTCGTGAAATGCTCGAAACTCTCGGGCACATCGTCAAGATCGCCCCGCGCCCAGTGTTCGATCACCTGCGGCAGGTAGCGGGCAAATTCAGTGGCGTCGGCAGGCGCGGGAATCCCGTGCTGCGCCTCGATGGCGCGGGCGAGGGCAAAATAGCTCAGTTCATCCAACCGCGGGTCTTGCTCGGTAATATGATAGCCCATGGCGCGGGCGGTGCCGACCTGACGATTGAGAGTTCCGGTGATCACATGGTCGAAATGCGGATTTGTCATAGCCAGATGCGTACCCAACCATTCAGCCTGCTGCACGCCGAGTGGAGAAAGCCGATCATAGCCTGCCTCATCCGTGGCATGGCTGTTGGCCTGCCCATGCCGCACCAGAATTAGCTCTGCCAAGTTAAACGCCTCCCGATTTCAGCGCGACGTTAGCGCCGGTTGCCGGAGGGTTAAAGGTGCGGCGTAAAATATTCTGGAACAGCGCCCATCGGCGAGCCGTCGGCAAAGCAAGGTGACGTCTGGACCAGAATGAATTTAGACCAGAATGAATTTAGACCAGAATGAATCGCCAATTCCGGAGCCCCTCGACGAATGTGGCGCAAAAATGGGGTGAGGTGTCGGGATTGACAGCCACTTGGATGCCACAGCATGCTTTAAAAAGGCCCAAAGCTAGGGAGGCGCGCTGATGACCGACAAGATCACATTCGTACTGGACGGCCACGAAGTCGAAGCAGAGGCGGGGCAGACGATATGGGAAGTCGCGAACGGACGCGGGCTGGTCATCCCTCATCTCTGTCACAAGCCGGCACCAGGCTATCGCCCCGATGGCAATTGTCGCGCGTGTATGGTCGAAGTCGAGGGCGAACGGACGCTGGTCGCGTCGTGTATCCGCGAGGCCAAAGCGGGCATGGTGGTCACGACCAACTCCTCTCGTGCGGAAACCGCGCGCAAGATGGTGGTCGAGATGCTGCTCGCAGACCAGCCGGAACGCGAGGTTTCACATGATCGCTCCAGTCATTTGTGGGACATGGCTGCGGCCAATGGCGTATCCGAAAGCCGTTTTCCCAAAGTCGAACGCAGCCGCATTCCCCTGCTCGACGACAGTCACATCGCGATGCGGGTAAATCTGGATGCCTGCATTTCCTGTGGCCTCTGCGTGCGCGCCTGCCGCGAAGTGCAGGTCAATGACGTGATTGGCATGGCAGGGCGTGGGCATGATGCCTACCCGGTGTTTGACTTGGCCGACCCGATGGGTGCGAGTACTTGCGTGGCCTGCGGTGAATGCGTGCAGGCCTGCCCGACTGGCGCCCTGATGCCTGCCACCGTGCTGGATGACGCCCAACAGGGTGACAGCGCGGATTTTGACGAAGAGGTCAAAAGCATCTGTCCGTTCTGCGGCGTGGGATGTCAGGTGTCTCTCAAGGTCAAGAACGGCAAAGTGAAGTATGTCGAAGGAATCAACGGCCCGGCCAATGAAGGACGTCTGTGCGTCAAAGGGCGTTTTGGGTTTGACTATATCCACCATCCGCACCGTCTGACCAAACCGCTGATCCGCCGCGATGATGCGCCCGCCAAGGGCCTGAACGTCGATCCCGGAAACTGGCAGGAAGTGTTTCGGGAAGCTGAGTGGGACGAGGCGCTCGATTTGGCGGCTGGGGCGCTCAAAGGTCTCAAAGACATCAATGGCGGCACCAGCGTGGCGGGTTTCGGTAGCGCAAAATGCACCAACGAAGAAGCCTATCTCTTTCAAAAATTCATCCGTCAGGGCTTTGGTCACAACAACGTCGACCACTGCACGCGACTCTGCCATGCCTCCTCAGTGGCGGCGCTGATCGAGAATGTCGGGTCGGGTGCCGTGACGGCGACGTTCAACCAGATCGAAAATGCCGATGTAGCGATCATCATCGGGGCAAATCCGCTTGAGAACCACCCTGTCGCCGCGACCTATTTCAAGCAATTCACCAAGCGCGGTGGCAAGCTCATCGTCATGGACCCGCGCGGCCAGGGCATGAAGCGCTTTGCCACCCATATGCTGCAATTCCGCCCGGGTGCGGATGTGGCAATGTTGAACGCGATCTGCCATGTGATCGTTGAGGAAGGGCTTTACGACCAGCAATATATCGCTGCCTTCACTGAGAACTGGGAGGCCGAAAAGAAACATCTTGCCCAGTTCCCGCCCGAGAAAATGGCAGCAATCTGCGGCGTTCCCGCCGAGACGTTGCGCGCCGTCGCCCGCGATTTTGCCGGGGCCAAGGCAGGCATGATCTTTTGGGGGATGGGCGTTAGCCAGCATATCCACGGCACCGACAATTCGCGCTGCTTGATCTCTCTGGCGCTGATGTGCGGCCATGTGGGCCGTCCCGGTACAGGGTTGCACCCGCTGCGCGGCCAGAACAACGTGCAAGGTGCCTCGGATGCGGGACTGGTGCCGATGTTCCTGCCGGATTATCAGACCGTGACCGATGATGGCGTGCGACGCGCCTTTACCGAAGTCTGGCAATCGGGCGACTTCTCGAACCAAAAGGGCCTGACCGTGACCGAGATCATGGATGCGGTCCATGAAGACAAGATCAAGGGCATGTATATTCTGGGCGAAAACCCGGCGATGTCCGACCCGGACGTGGAGCACGCCCGCGATGCATTGGCCAAGCTCGAACATCTCGTCGTACAGGATATCTTTATCACCGAGACGGCCAACTATGCCGATGTGATCCTGCCTGCGAGCGCGTTTTATGAGAAATCTGGCACTGTAACCAATACCAACCGTCAGGTACAAATGGGCCGTTCCGCGGTTTCCCCTCCGGGCGAGGCGCGCGAGGACTGGGCCATCACGGTTGAGTTGGCGAACCGCATCGGGCTTGATTGGTCTTACGACAGCCCGGCCGATGTCTTTGCCGAGATGAAGGTCAACATGCGGTCGCTCGACAATATCACATGGGAGCGGTTGGAGCGGGAAGGGGCTGTGACCTATCCCTGCAAAGGCCCCGATCAACCGGGTGAGGCGGTTGTGTTCGGTGATGGTTTCCCACGTCCCGAGGGACGGGCGAAATTCACTCCGGCGGCCATCATCCCGCCTGACGATGTGCCAGACGCCGACTATCCGATGATTCTGACCACGGGGCGGCAACTTGAGCATTGGCACACCGGGTCCATGACCCGCCGCGCCAGCGTGCTCGATGCAGTCGAACCAGAGGCGAACTGCTCGATTCACCCCTCGACACTTCGCAAGTTGGGTGTAGAGCCGGGAGGGCTGGTGCAGTTGACCACCAAGCGCGGCTCGATCCGTATCATGGCGCGTGCTGATCGCGCGGTGGCACCGGATATGGTGTTCTTGCCCTTTGCATTTGTTGAAGCAGCCGCGAATATCCTTACCAATCCAGCGGTCGACCCCTATGGCAAGATCCCTGAGTTCAAATTCTCGGCCGTCAAGGTCGAGGCGGCGAATATCGCCGCGGAATGACACAGACAGCGCCCCGCGCGGTTCGCGGGGCGCTGTTGCATGCCCTTGGATTTGGCATTTGGCCTCGGGCGTTGGCGCGCCTATAGTTCCGCGTGAACATGACCCGCAAACCTGACACTCCTCTGCGCCGTGGCTGGACCACGGGCGCTTGCGCCACCGCTGCGACGCGGGCGGCGCTGAGTTTGCTATGGGGAGAAGGTGCTGTGCGACGGGTGCGCATCACCTTGCCGCGTGGCGAGACGCCAGAGTTTGACATCGCCCATCATGCAAGCGGTGAAGGCTGGGCCGAGGCAGGGGTCATCAAAGATGCGGGCGACGACCCGGATGTAACGCATGGTGCGATGATTATCGCGCGCGTGGCACGGTCTGCGGGGGGCGTGGTATTTCGCGCGGGCGAGGGCGTAGGGCGTGTCACCATGCCAGGCCTGCCCATCCCGCCGGGTGAGCCCGCCATAAATCCGGTGCCACGCCAGATGATGGAGGCCACGGTAAGCGACATGGCTGAGCGTCTATGCGAGAGCCCCGATATCGAGATCACAGTATCCGTTCCCGGTGGCGCGTCCCTTGCGCAAAAGACGTGGAATTCGAGGTTGGGAATCAAGGGCGGATTGTCGATCCTCGGCACCACAGGGATTGTGCGACCGTTTTCCTGTGCGGCATGGATCGCTTCCATACATCGCGGAATCGACGTTGCGCGCGGGTCCGGTTTGACCCATGTGGCGGGTTGCACCGGGGCTACCAGCGAACGCGTGGTCCAAGGACTCTATGATTTGCCTGACCACGCCATGTTGGACATGGGGGATTTTGCCGGTGGTTTGCTGAAATACCTTGCAAAACATCCGTTGCCGCGCCTGACCATCGGTGGAGGTATCGGTAAGATGGTCAAACTGGCGCAAGGGGCCCGTGATCTCCATTCGGGACGCAGTCAGGTAGATTTTCAAGGCCTTGCCGACGCGTTGGATTTACCGAATCTAAAGTACATGAATACAGCACTGCAAGCATCTGAATTTGCGGGAGAAAACATGGCAAAATGGGTTGCGCATGAAAGCCGTGATAAGGTGCTTGCGATGCTACCAGAGGGTGTCGAGGTCGATACTGTGGTGATTGACCGCGCCGGTACTATCCTGGCGAGGGCGGGCAGCCAATGACGCTCTTGCTTCTGGCGGGTACGGCGGAGGCAAGATATTTGGCTCAGGTCTTGGCGTCTGAGAGACGCGCCGCTATTGCCTCGCTTGCCGGTGCCACACGGCGGCCGCGCCCGTTAGAATTGCCGACCCGGATTGGTGGCTTTGGCGGAGAGTCCGGTTTTGTCCGATATCTTGTGGAAGCAGGGATCACAGCGGTCCTTGATGCCACCCATCCATTTGCGTCGCGCATTTCAGAGCGGACAGCGCGGATCTGCGCGACCAAAAACGTGCCATATTGCCAGCTCTTGCGACCGGAATGGGCGCCCATCGCGGGGGATCATTGGACGTTACTAGCGGCAGAGGAGGACGCGGCGGCGCATATTCCCAAGGGGATGACCGTGTTTCTGGCCACGGGGCGGCAAGGCGTCACTCGCTTTGCGAATCTGACCGGACGACACCTGATCTGCCGGGTGGTGGATCTGCCAGATGAGGCTTTTCCATTTGAGAATGGAGAGTATCTCGTGGGTCGCCCACCCTTCAGCCCCGAGGCTGAACGCGGTCTATTTGAGCGCCTTGGCGTGGACTGGCTTGTTGTCAAAAACGCCGGTGGTCGAGATTCTGAAAGCAAGCTCGCGGCGGCGCGCACGCTCGGCCTGCCGGTTGCCATGATCGCTCGCCCGCCTCAACCCAGTGCGATGCGGGTCGAAACCGTCCCGGCAGCACTGGATTGGGTGCGGGGCTTATGACGGGGCGGACCATCGAGACAGATCTGGACGTGGCCGCTGGGGCGGCACATCTCGCCGCGATCTGTCCACGCATGCGTCACGCGCAAGGGTTGACCGGGCCGTTACCTCTGCGGCGGAACCCGGACGGGTTTGCACAACTTCTCAGTGCGATCGTCAGCCAACAGGTCAGCGTCGCCTCGGCCAATGCGATCTGGTCACGGCTTGAGGGGGCCGGGTTTACTGAACCCGAGCGAATTGTCGCGGTCAGTGACGACGACCTGCGCGCGGTGGGCCTTAGCCGACAAAAGGCGCGCTATGCCCGCGCGCTCGCAGAGGCAAGAATTGACTATCCTGCTCTGCGCACGGAACCGACCCAAGACGTGATCGCTACGCTCACACAAGTGCCTGGAATTGGCGTCTGGACGGCAGAAATATACGCGATGTTCAGCCTTGGCCGTGCCGACGTCTTTGCACCGGGCGATCTGGCCTTGCAAGAGGCTGCGCGGCTGCTCTACGACCTTCCCGAGCGACCAAAGGAACGTGCACTGCGTCAAATGGCAGAGGCATGGTCGCCATGGCGGTCCGTTGCGGCGCGGTTGCTGTGGGCCTATTACCGGATCGCCAAGGATAGGGAAGGGATCAGATGACACGGGTATTGACAGCAGATCGCAAGGAGCCGCTTTCGGGAGAGACACGCTCGGCTGTGGTTTTCTTGCATGGATACGGTGCGAACGGAGCCGACTTGTTGGGGTTGGCGGACCCACTGGCCGACCATTTGCCCGACACGCTCTTTGTAGCCCCTGACGCGCCTGAGAGCATTCCAGGCATGCCCTTTGGGCTGCAATGGTTTCCGATTCCCTGGATCGATGGGTCCAGCGAGGAAGAATCCCACCGAGGGCTGGTGTCAGCAGTCGCGGATCTTAACGCATTCCTTGATGCTCTGATGGTGGACGAAGATCTCTTGCCCGAGCAAGTGGTTCTTTTTGGCTTCTCCCAAGGGACAATGATGGCGCTGCATGTGGCCCCTCGACGCGAAGACGCCTTGGCCGGTGTTGTCGCCTTTTCCGGACGGCTTTTGTCGCCCGAATCTCTTGCGGACGACGTGCAGAGCCGCCCGCCGGTTCTATTGGTGCATGGCGATGCCGATGAGGTGGTGCCGGTGCAGTCTCTGCCACAGGCGGCAGAGGCATTACAGGGCGCCGGATGGCAGGATGTCTACGCGCATATCATGAAGGGAACGGGGCACGGTATCGCACCTGATGGGTTGTCGGTGGCTCTGGCGTTCATGCGCGACAAACTAGGACTATGAAGGCGTCCCGCAAATCGCCCTAGCCTTGCCACATTATCACAGCGTGGATGATCTAATAGCGTGAGGATGACTCAGCAATCTGAAACCCTGACCTTGCCTAGACGGGCGATAAACCTTGGCGCGCTTTATATCGCCGAGATGGCGCTACTTGTTCTGGGGTATCAGGTTTTCAGCGACCTGGAATGCCGAGCTACGGGAATCGAGGACGCTTGCCGAGGGCTGCGGTTGCTGGCGCTTTGGTTGGTCTGTTCCAGTTCACTTATGGGGATTTATCTCTGGGCGCGGCCTGCGGCGCAGGTTGACTTTGCACGAGCCACCGCACATGCGCCAGGTGGGCGTCGATGGGCGGTTTTGCACGGCGCTGGTGTTTTTTGCATGATAGCCCCATTGCTCCTGATTTCGCCTGAAGACCTAAGCGCGCAGTTCAAGGGAATATTTCCGTTGGCTGGTTTGGGCGCAATGATGGCAGCCTTGGGCGGAGTCTTCTGGCTTATGCGAATTGAGGCATGGTCTGAGTGGTTGCATGGGCGTCGCCGGTCGTTGCTTGCAATTGCGATCTTTGCCGCAGCGCTTCCGGGAGCGGTGGTTCTGGTGGGGCCTCTTTGGACTGTGCAGGCTGTGACCGATGTCACGTTCATCACCGTGTTCCTGTTGCTGCGTTTATTTTCGGAAGACGTCGTTGTTGATCCCGCAAGCTATGTAATAGGTACGCCAGAGTTTCAGGTTATGGTGGCCGACAGCTGTTCCGGCATAGAAGGTCTGGTGTTGATCACCGCCTTTCTGGCTCTTTACGGAGTGCTCTTTCGCGATGAGTTACGGCTACGTCGGTTCGGTCTCGTGATCTGGCCGTTGGCGCTGTTGGTCAGTTGGCTGTTCAACGCCGTCCGGATCACGGTTTTGATCCTACTCGGCGTGCATGTGTCGCCCGAACTGGCGGTCAATGGCTTTCACAGCTTTGCCGGTTGGCTCATGTTCACGGCTCTGTCGATCGGGGTCCTCGTCGTGGTTGGACGCAGCGGCTATGCGCTTCAGGCGATATCTGGACCACACTTGCGAACGTGCTCTCCGCTGGCAGAGGACGATACGGCAGGGCGTATTCTGCCTTTTATCGTCTTCGCGATCTCTGGTCTGATTGCACAGGCCTTCTGGACAGAACCGACCCTTGCCTACCCGCTACAAGTGGGAATGATGCTCAGTGCCTTGTGGTGGGTTCGAGGGACGCTCGCGCGCTACGTTGCGTGGCCTTCAATGTTGTCAGTGTTCGCGGGTCTCATTGTCGGGGTGGCTTGGATCGCTACGGCCCCTCCGTCTGCGCCTCCCGTTGAGGCGCTTCTCAATCTGAGCGGAATGGCATTCGCCGCATGGGCCACTCTGCGCATTCTCGGAACAGTCGCTCTGGTTCCCGTGATCGAGGAATTGCTATTTCGGGGTTATGTTCAGGCGCGTCTGGATCGTGGAACGGTAGTGAGCCGAGTTGTCGCGGTTGCCGTCTCCGCTGGCCTCTTCGCCCTTGTCCATGGACGCTGGATCGAGGCGGCTTTGGCAGGTGTTCTTTTTTCTCTCCTTTACATGCAAAAAGGGCGGCTGGCTGATGCCATTGCCGCCCATTCTGTTGCCAATGCTGTTATCGCCGCCGTCGCCCTTTGGAGGGGGGATTGGGCGCTGATCTGACCTAAACTGTTCAGTTCCGCGCGCGACGGCGTTTGATTTCCCAAGCTAGCACAAGCGCGGCAAGCACGACTGCAATTGCGAGTGTGCCGCTCGCCGCGTCCATTTCAGGAACAGAGGAAGCAGAGGACGATCCGTCTGTTGATGTTGTGCCGACCCATCCGTTCCAAAACCAGTCAAACATTTAAAGTCTCCCCAAGAATATGCGTCTAATTCAAGCCTGAGTTATGCCAGATTTTCGACATATTTCAAGCATTGCGCTAAGCGAAACCCTGTAATGGAAACGATCTGGCGCAAATGGTCGCTTTGTTTCCTGTAGCCATAGATGCTTGCCGGAAATTAGGGCAGAATGCTTCCGATGTCTTCGGTTCAGCCTGCAATTTCACGGAATCACTCTGCGGCGCGTAGGGGCGACCCGTCGCCACGCGTGTCTTGAACGGGCTCAATGTCTTTCAGTCGCGGAGTCTCGGTCTCTGCGTGTTTGCCGTAAGGAGAGGGCGTCATAGTTTCGTCCGGCCACACGATATCGGCCTGCTGCATTTGCCGGGCCGACGCTGCGAGCGCCCAGTCCCGTGCCGCACGGCTGGTTCGACCCATTGAGAGTTTGGCCAGCAATTGAGCCCCCCAGAGCAGATAGGTCCCTGCCCAGATCCTGAGTGCCAGCATCGCGGGTGTGAAAATCAACGTCAGAACCGTGGCAATGCCGAGACCAAAAACCACCGCTGTCGCAAGCTGCTTCCACCATAAAGCTGTAGGACTATCAAAGGCATAGCCGCCATTCACAAAGTCAAGGCTGAGCCCAAACATCATTGGCGCAAGGCCTGCCATGGTGGTGATCGTCGTTAGCAGGACTGGGCGGATGCGATCCTGAGCCGTTCGGGTTATGGCTTCGATTTTGGGCATGTAGCGGGCGTAATCTTGGTAGGTGTCGATCAAGACAATGTTGTTGTTCACGACAATCCCTGCGAGGGCCACGATGCCGGTGCCGGTCATGATGATCGAGAAAGGCTGATCCATCACCAGCATGCCAATGAGGACGCCGGTGGTCGACAGAACGACTGCTAAAAGAACCAGTACAGCATTGTAAACACTGTTGAATTGCGCCAGTAGAATGATGAACATCAGGCCAAGCGCGCCCGCAAAGGCCTGTTGCAGGAAGGCGCCGGATTCCTCTTGATCCTCGGCGTCGCCGGTCCATTCATAGCTGATCCCGGGCGGCAGAACGCCCGAGTCCAACCATTCGGTTAGATGCTCTGTTCGCTCATTTGCGGTGATCGGGACCTTACGTTCTGTAACATCTGAGCCGGATATGTTACGAAATAATCCATCCTCAACGGCGGCCTTTATGTCAAAGAAACGCGTCTGGTCGATGCGGTCGATCTGGGCCAATTGCTTGACCGGTTTGCGGGTGATGAAATTCGAGAGCGGCACAAGTCCGTCGTCTGTGCGCACCTTCAGACTGTCGAGGGTCGAGAGCACGCGGTCCTCGTCGGGCAGGCGCACGCGAATTTCGATTTCCTCGTCGCTGCTGTCCACGCGCATCGTGTCGAGTAGGATGCCGCGCGTGACAAGTTGGACCATAGCGCCCACGGTCGCGACATCTGCGCCAAATCGACCGGCCTTCTCGACATCAACGTCGATCTGCCAGTCGATGCCGGGCAGGGGCAAGGTATCCTCGATCTGATGCAGGCCTTGCGTCGCTTCGAATTTCTGCCGCGCCACTTCTGTGAAGGCGATGAGATCGTCCCAGTTGTCGCTCTTGATGCGCAGGTGCAGCGGTTTGGCAGAAGCGGGACCACGGGACTGCGCGAGGATTTCGATCTTGATGCCGGGGATCTGTTGCATCTCGGCAGTCAGTTCGGAGATCACAGCGTCGCCGTCAAACTCGGCGGCAACAACGTCTCGCGACACTGCCACATTGAGCAGCGGGATTGTAAACCATGTCTCGCGGGACTGTGGGCGATCCTCCCATGGGATCGTTTCAAACTGCACCTGGCCGATTGTGTCGCGCGGAGGCTGAGCGCCGCCGATATTGGTGTTGAGCCCACCATCGCCGGCAAAGGCAAAGGCCGTTTGAATACCGGGATGCGCGCGGATGATATCTTCGACCTGATTGACCAATTGGTCTTTTTGTTCAATCGACAGGTTACCGCGACCGCGGACATAGACAACGCCCCGTTCGGGTTCGCTGTCCACAAAGAATTCGGTGCCGTTGCTGTTGTTGATGTAGAACATCAAAACAGAACCCACGAGCACGAAGATCGCCGCAAAAGCCAGAAGTGGCGCGATGGGATTGCCGGTGATCATATGGATCACCCAGCCAAAGGCCGACCGTTGATAGCCACTTTGAACCCGCGGTTTGCGCGGCGGAAAGAGTTGCCTACGTTTTGCTCGCAGGAGATTGCCTGCCCGGCGTGGAAATGCCAGCAATGAGAGGAGTGTGGCGATGACCCCGGCAAGCCCACAAGCGGCCAGAAGTGACACCCCCAAGAGCAAGCCAAACACCGTGATCAGCACTGGCACGACCGACCCGATGATCTGTCCGCCGTCCATGCCTGCGAATTGTGCGCTGACCTCTTTCAAGAGTGCAGGTAAAGTCTGACCGGCCAAAAGCACCACTGCGACTGCACCCGGCAAGAGCAGCACGTGCCAGAGCCAGTAGCCGGCGGCAATCTGTTCGGTGCGATCATTGAGCCACCGCTCCAATCGACCCGTGACGCCGCCCATGACAGGTAAATAGACCAGTGCCACCAAGAGCGAGGCTGACAGCACGAAGATCAGCGTGACCGGCAGCATGCCCATGAACTGACCCGGAATCCCTGGCCAAAAGAGCATCGGAAGGAAGGCGCAAAGCGTCGTCGCGGTTGAACTGACCACAGGCCAAAACATGCGCTTGGCCGCCCCCACATAGGCGTGCATCGGGCCTTCGCCTTCGGAGATGCGTTTGTCGGCGTATTCCACCACCACGATTGCGCCGTCCACCAGCATGCCCACGGCGAGAATCAATCCGAACATGACGATATTGGAAATCGCGACGCCCATCACGGCCAGGAGAGCGAAACACAAGAGGAATGAGGTGGGAATCGAGAAGCCAACGAGCAACGCTGGCCGAATGCCCAAGGCAGCCAGCGTGACAATCATCACGAGTGCGATTGCTGTCAGAACAGAGCCTTCGAGTTGGCTGACCATCGAGGCCACGGTGCGCGACTGATCATTCGATGTGCCGACATTGACTGCAACCTGCAACTCTTTCGGCCATGTCTTTTCGGCCTCGGCCACCACTTTGCGCACCAGATCTGCGGTCTCGATGATGTTGAAGCCTTTGCGTTTTACAACTTGCAGTGCGACCGTGGTCTCTCCGTTAAAGCGCGCCGTGCCGAGACGATCCTCGAAGGTCAGGTTGATCGTGGCCAAGTCGCCAAGCCGCACAACACTGTCGCCATTGGTTTTGACCGGCAGGTTGTAGAAATCGCTGGTATCCTCAAAGGACGACGGGATCTTGACAGCGAAGGCCCCTTGGACGGTATCCACCTCGCCTGCCGCAATAAGCTGGTTGTTGTTGCGCACGACATTGATGAGATCAAGGGCCGTGACGTTATAGGCTTCAAGGCGCAGCGGGTCGATGATGACCTCTAGCATCTCTTCACGATTGCCCGCGATTCCCGCCTCCAGAACCGGCTCCAACCCCTCGAGCGTGTCTTGCAGATCATTGGCGAGTCGCGACATGGTGCGTTCTGGCACCGGGCCGGACAGATTGACGATGATGATCGGGAATTCGCTGAAATTCACCTCGTTCAGGGTGTATTTCTCGGCCCCTTCGGGAAAATCCGCCTCGGCAGTGTCCATCGCGTCGCGCACATCGGCGAGGGTCTTGGTCTTGTCCCAGCCGAATTCGAATTCGAGCGCCACGCCGCCGTAATTTTCGGCGGCGGTGCCGGTCATTTTTTTGAGCCCGTCAAGGTCGCTCAACTCGGTTTCCATCACCTTGACGAGCAGTTTCTCGCTGTCCTCGGCGGAAATGCCGGGAAAGGGAACCGAAATGAAGAGAGCGGGCACCTCGATGTCTGGCTCGCCCTCTTTGGGCAGACCGATATAGGCCATGGTCCCCGCAAGGATCGAGAGCGCGATAAAGGCCAGCACCATGCGCGCGCGGGCAGCAGCCCAGTCGACAAGGCCGGTCATTGGCCCAGTTCCTGATAGACAGGTTCGACGAGAACACCGTCGGTCACATATTCCTGTCCGATTATGATGACATCCGCCTCATCCGGCAAGCCGGTCACCCAGACGCCAGAGGGGCTATCCCGCAAGAGGGTGACGGCTGTGAATTGCGCGCGTTTTTCTGTGTCTACGATCCGGAGACCCAAGGTCCCCTCGTCATTCAGGGTCAAGGCCGATTGCGGGAGCAAATGGGCAATCCGACCTTCGGCGCCGATCATGATCTCGGCGGTCTCGCCATCGCGCAGGCTGATGTCCGGGTTTGGCACCTTTACTTCGATACGAAAGGTCCGGGTGGTGTCATCGGCGGACCGGGAGACAAAGGTCACGCGACCTTCGACCTCGCGACCGGAGGCCATGCGGGCACTCGCGGGCGCGTCCAGTTCCACACGGGCCACCTGCATCTCGGAAACGAAGCCCACCAAGGTGATCGGGTCGAGTTGCAGCACGGTGGCGCAAAGCGCGCCGGGTTGCAGCAGGCTGCCGATTTCGGCGGTGTCGGTGTCAAGCACGCCAGCGAAGGGTGCGGAGATGGTCAGGCGCTCGATCTCCTGTTCAGCGGCGGCGACAGCGGCGCGGGCGGATTCGATCCCGGCGCGCGCCGCCTCAAGGCCAGAGGTTGCCGATTGCACTGCCGCCTGTGCAGAGCTGACAGCTGCACGGGTTGCGGCGACGCGGGTCTGCGAGGCATAACCGTCCTGCACGAGGTTTTCGGCGGCGTTGGCATTGATCTGCGCCTCTTCCAGTTGCGCGCGGGCCTCGTTGGCGCGCGCTTCGGATTCAGGAACACGGCTTTGCGCCTCGAGGAGGTGGGCGCGTGCCTCGGCCAAAGTTGCCTCGCGGGCGGCGGGATCAAGGCGACAGAGGAGGTCACCTTGTTCGACCATCGTGCCTTTGCGCCGCGGATCGTTGATCACGAGGCCAGAGGTTTCGGCGCGCAACTCGACAGTTCGGTCCGCTTCGGTCCGGCCGCGCACGACGACGGCGCTGTCCACGTCGCGGCCCACAGATCGGACGGCGACAACGCGCATGATGTCAGCCTCGCTCAATGTGCCGTCCTCGGTGGTTGATGGCGTGACGCTCTCGGCGGCGGAGGTTGGCGGAGTGTCTGTGAAGCGCTCATGCTCGAACACAAGGGTATAGATCAGGGCGGTCACCACCAAGGCTATGAAAACAGGAAGCAAACGCATGTATATACCTTTGGACCGCGGTGGCGTAACGGGGTGTCTGGTACAGGGGCAACAGACATGAACGAGATACGCTAAACTGACCGGTTCAGATTATTCTTTTCCGTTGCGTGCTGCAAGCATGTCTCTGCGTCTGGGGTGCAGCGCCCCTTGGCAGGGCGCAGGCTTCGGGTTAAGAGGGGCAAAACTCCAAAGGGGGCGCGGCGTGAGCAATACCGACAGTTTCATCGACGAGGTCACAGAAGAGGTCCGCCGCGATCGGCTTTTCGCGCTGATGCGTCGATATGGCTGGATTGCGGTTCTGGCGATCCTCATGCTGGTGGGCGGGGCTGCGTGGAACGAATGGCGCAAGGCGCAGGACCGGGCTGCTGCGCAGGCGCTTGGCGATGCGATGCTTGCCGCTTTGGCGACGGAAGACCGCGCTGCGCGCGCCGATGCCCTGAACGCCATCGAGGTGCAGAACCCGCAGACCGAGGCGGTGATAGCGCTTTTGGCTGCGGCAGAGGCGGCGGCGGAGACCCCCGAGACAGCGGCGGAACGCCTGCTGGCGCTTGCCGATCGCCCGGACGTGGATGCGGTATATCGCAACCTCGCCACACTCAAGGCTGTGATGCTGCCGGGGTCTGGGCTTGATGCCGAGGCACGACGCACGCGGTTGAACGGTTTGGCCCTCAGCGGCGGTGTTTTGCGGCTTTTGGCCGAGGAACAGCTTGCCTTGATTGATCTTGAAACCGGCAATCGCACCGAGGCTGTCGCGCGGCTGACCGCGATCGCCACCGATGCCGAGGCCACGACAGGCTTGCGTAGACGGGTTACACAAGTGATTGTGGCCCTTGGTGAAGACTTGCCCGACTTGCCGGAACCGGTGCAGGGTGCGACGACCGTGGGTGAATAACAGATGCGGCTTCGGGCCAAGGGCTGACGGGGCGGCAGCAGACTAAGCATGAGGGCAAGAGCAGTGAAACCGAACGGATTGATCCTTGGACTGGTTGCAGTCCTTGCCCTTACGGCCTGTAGTAAGAAAACACAGATTCTAAGTGGCGAGCGGGAAGGTATTCGCGAGGTGCTCCAGAGCGAGGCGGCACGCGCGCAGACCGACGTGACCCCGGAAAATCAGGTTCGTCCAGTTGCCTTGCCAGCAGCGACGGTGAATGCAGACTGGCGGCAACGGATCGGCTCGCCTGCAACACGCACGGCGCATCCGGCGCTTGGGCGCGCGCCACAATTGGCGTGGACCGTCAATATCGGTGCAGGCGACGGGCGGCGTGTTCGGATCACGGCAGATCCGGTCGTGGCACAAGGGCGGGTGTTCACCCTTGACGCAGAGGCACAGGTGGCGGCGGTCTCGACCGCTGGACAACTGCTCTGGACAACCGATCTCACTCCGGCGAATGACAACTCGAGCAACGCAAGCGGCGGCGGTTTGGCCTATGGCGACGGCAAGCTCTTTGTTTCATCAGGTTTTGGCCGTTTGACCGCGCTTGATCCCGCAACGGGGGCTGTGGTCTGGCAACAAGAGCTTGGCTCGACCGGAACCGGAAATCCTGCCGTGTTGGACGGGCTGGTCTATGTGGTTGCGGGCGACGACGTCGCTTGGGCGCTGGAAACAGATACCGGGCGGATTGCATGGCAGTTGAGCGGCACGCCGGATATTCACAACGTTCTGGGCGGGCCAGCCCCGGCGATTACCGACAAATACGTGGTCTTTGCCTTTGGTGCGGGGGAATTGCAGGGAGCGTTCCGCCAAGGTGGTCTGCGTCTATGGGATGCCCAAATTGCCGGCGAGCGGTTGGGCGTGGCGAGTGCGCGTGTGGATGACATCACCGGCGATCCGGTGGTTGTGGGCGACCGGATTTACACTGGCAGTCACTCTGGCCGCATGGTGGCCCTGAGCCTTGGCAGCGGCAATCGGCTGTGGACGGCTGAAGAAGGTCCGCTCAATCCGGTGTGGCCTGCGGGTGACTCGGTCTTTATGGTTACGGACCGCAATGAATTGGTGCGTCTCTCGACCGAGGATGGCACACGCATTTGGGGCCACGAACTGCCGCTCTTTGCGGATCGCAAACCCAAGCGCCAAGCCGAGATCGTCGGCCATTTCGGACCCATTCTGGCCGGTGGTCAGTTGATTCTGGCTTCTGGTGATGGGCAGTTGCGATTTTTCGATCCGGCCTCTGGTCAGTTGACGGGCGCGCGCAATCTTCCGGGTGGGGCCACGTCCAATCCAGTGGTGGCTGGCAACACGCTTTACGTCGTATCGAAAAAGGGTCAATTGCTGGCTTTCCGTTGAGCGCGCGATCCTGTATCAGGGCCACTTGATCCGCACCGGAGCCGCAACATGACCTTTTCTCTCGCCATCGTGGGCCGTCCCAATGTTGGCAAATCGACGCTGTTCAACCGTCTGGTGGGCAAGCGCCTTGCTCTGGTTGATAACCAGCCCGGCGTCACGCGTGATCTGCGCGAAGGTGCGGCACGGCTGGGTGATCTGCGGTTCACCGTCATTGATACCGCCGGTCTGGAAGAGGCCACGGACGAGAGCCTTCAGGGTCGCATGCGCAAGCTGACGGAGCGCGCGGTCGACATGGCAGATGTCTGCCTCTTTTTGATTGATGCGCGCGCGGGCGTGACCCCTACCGATGAGATTCTGGCTGAAATCCTGCGCAAACGCTCAGCCCATGTAATCCTTGCGGCCAATAAGGCCGAGGGGTCGGCAGCGGATGCGGGCGTGATAGAGGCCTGGGGTCTGGGGCTGGGCGAGCCTATTCGCCTGTCGGCTGAGCATGGCGAGGGTCTGAACGACCTCTATTCCCAATTGATGCCGCTGTCGGACGCCTTTGAAAAACGTGCCGAGGCAGAAGCGCCCGAAATTGACGTAGCCCTTGAGGAAGACGAGGACGACGAGGATCTGACTTACCGCAAGCCCACCAAGGCGCGCCCGATGCAGGTCGCGGTCGTGGGGAGACCCAATGCAGGAAAATCGACGCTGATCAACAAGATCCTTGGCGAAGAGCGGCTCTTGACTGGCCCTGAGGCCGGGATCACGCGCGATGCTATCTCACTCCAGATCGACTGGGATGGGTTGCCGGTGCGGATTTTCGACACGGCGGGCATGCGAAAAAAGGCGCGGATTCAAGACAAGCTGGAAAAGCTGTCCGTGTCGGATGGGCTAAGGGCGGTAAAATTCGCCGAAGTGGTTGTGGTTCTGTTGGATGCTGCGATTCCGTTTGAACAACAGGATTTGCGGATTGCTGATCTGGCCGAGCGCGAGGGGCGCGCGGTCGTGGTCGCCATCAACAAATGGGATATGGAACCCGACAAGAGCGACAAGATCCGCGAATTGCGCGAGGCCTTTGAGCGACTCTTGCCGCAGTTGCGCGGTGCGCCGCTGGTGACAGTGTCCGCCAAGACCGGCAAGGGGCTCGACCGGCTGCGCGATGCCGTCTCCAAGGCGCATGAAGTCTGGAACCGGCGTGTGACCACGGCGCAACTCAACCGCTGGCTGGTGGGAATGCTAGAGCAGCATCCGCCCCCCGCACCGGGTGGCAAGCGCGTGAAGCTCCGCTACATGACCCAGGCCAAGACGCGACCACCGGGATTTGTCGTCATGTGCAGCCATCCGGAAAAATTGCCCGAGAGCTATTCGCGCTATCTGGTCAACGGGTTGCGCACGGATTTCGACATGCCCGGCACGCCGATCCGCCTCTATTTCCGCAGTCAGGCGGACAAGAACCCCTACAAGGCCAAAAAGAAGGCGGGCCCGTCGAGCCTACGCAAGCATTTGTCGGGCCGTCCGAGCGACTAGCCGATGCTCCTATCAAGGGGGCATCGAGATGAAAATCGAATTTGCCCTCTTGCATTCGTCGCCGACAAGTTCAAATCCTTTGCACGTAAGACTGTTACCTCTCTGTGGCAAGGAGGCTGACGTGACCGAGACCCCCGATCAGGCTGCACTACGCGCGTTTCTAAAACCCTATACGGCCAAGAGCGACTTGCGCGGCGCAGTGTCGTTGACAGGGACATTCGCGACCTATGCAAGCGCTTTGATCTTTGGAGCGTGGCTCGCGATGCACCAGCAGTGGGTCGGGGCAGGGGTGCTGATCGTAGTGATGGCCTTTGCTTCGGTTCGGCTCTATGTGCTGCAACATGATTGTGGGCATCAGTCGCTGTTTGCCAATCGCCGGATGAATGACGCGGCGGGTCATCTGCTGTCGATCTTTTCCCTGACCCCTTACCGGGTCATGCAATACAATCACAATCAGCATCACGCCTATCTCGGCAATCTGGATCATCGCGAGACGACCGAGGTCTATACGATGACGCTGGCCGAATGGCAGGCCGCACCTTGGTCGCGGCGGCTGTGGTATCGCATGTATCGCAATCCGCTGGTGATGCTGTCGTTGGGCGGGATTTATGCCTATTTCATCGCCTATCGCTGGCCGCGCAACACCCGGCTGGTGGGCGTATGGGGGGTCATCGCGCATAACGTGATGTTGATGGGCCTTATTGGGCTTGTCTGGACCATGTTTGGCGTGACGGGTGTCTTGGTTTGGTGTCTGAGTGCGGTGATTGCTGGGGTGATCGGGGTCTTTTTGGTCTTTCTCCAGCATAATTTCGAAGAGACCTATTGGGACCGCAAACCGTCGCTGGATTTCCGCAAGGCGACGCTTGTGGGGTCAAGCTCGCTTGATCTGGGATGGTTGTGGGATCTGGGGACGGGCAATATCGCCTATCACGACCTGCACCACTACAACCCCGGCATCCCGTCCTACAACCTGCGGCGGTGTCAGAATGATCTACCCGACAGCTTGCGGTCCCATGACGTGATCCGCTGGCCCGAGGCGATCCGCAGTTTCCGGTTGAAGCTCTGGGATGAGGCGGCGGGGCGGTTGGTGCCGTTTCCGAAGGCGGACGCCGTGGGGATTGTGGCGGCGGAGTAGGGGGGAGTTGGCAGGTCATATGACTTTCAAGTCATACCGTTGAGGCAACACCGAAATCGGACATTCGAGCTGTGTGCGGCGAAGGTCTGGAAAGAGCCCAGACGACTGACATTCTGCTGCGCAGCGAATGACTGCTATTTGAGATCACTCAAAAACCTTCAGCAACTGCCGGATTTGGAAAGGTTTCCTGGTGACACAAGGCGATGTCGTTGCCGTATCTTCCGAAAACGAACGTTGGCGGGATTTCCTAAACTGCTGCTGCTCGTCGCTTGACTTCCCGGCTAACGCTGAGGACCAAGACCGCGATGCAGCCCAGCAACAGGACCAAGCCACCTGCGAGGGGGGGCAAACTGGTCGCGTCGATCAGTATCGCAGCGAGCGCAACCGTCGCCAGAATGGCCGCAGTAAGCCGGGCGTCAGCCACGAACATGCTGAACAGCTCTGCGAATACGTCCTTCAGGATGTTCATGGGGTCACCTCCTTGATGGGCTGTCGGACCATGCGAGCAGCCATGAGCCCTGCAACAAGAAACAGCGCCGCAAAGACAAACAGGGCAAGGTCATGCCCTGGCCAATCCACGCCCAGACCTTCGCCGGTCCAGAAAACGCCGAAGGCCGATAGCATGACGCCAACGCCGAACTTGAGGGTGTTTTCCGGCACTCGTGCCAGCGGCCGATGAGCAATGGCCCCGACCAAAAGCACCAGTATGCAGGCCGCAAGCGCGCCCAGACTGGCAGCCAGAGCATCCCGCGCCCTGCACCGACCGCTATGACGATGAAGATGACCTCCAAACCTTCCAGCAGCACAGCCTTGAACGCGGCGATTCCCGCGATCCAGTCCTGCGATGTCTGCCGGCGTTCGACCTCGGCGGTGAGGTCGGCCGTTTCACGCGCAAAAATTGCATCCTCGTCGTGCAGGGGAATGACGCCGCCCGCCCGAAGCGCGGCTTTGCGCAGCCAGCCGATACCGAACAGCAGCAAAAGCACCCCGATCACAAGTTGCAACAGGTGTAGCGGCACCTGATCTAGCAGCGGCCCCAAGATCACAACAATCGCAGCCAAAACGAACAGCGCAGCACCCGTGCCAAGCACGGCCGGTTTCCAGCCGCGCAGGGTGGCGACCACCAGCACGATGGTGAACGCCTCGACGACCTCGACAATAGAGGCCAGAAAGGCCGCCCCGACGGCGGGACCTGCGGTGGACCATTCAAGCATTGTTGTTCTCCTTTTTGGCGCTTGCGCGGTTCAGTCCCATCGCCTCGCCTCTCTGACTGCTTCGACGCGGTTCACGGCAATGTCGTCGAGCAGATGCGCGTCGAGTTGGGACAGGTGGGCGCGCTGGCGCTGCCGGTCGAGCCAGAAGGCGAAAGCCGTTGGTCCGGGTGATCGGGACAGGTATGGTGCGAACCGGCTCCAAGGGTGTGGCCCTTGAATTGTCAGGAAGTTCATTGCCTTGGCCTCACTTGTTTTCATCGTGGGCGTCGAAGACCTTCCGCGCATAGTCGTCCAACACGGTGACGCAGCCTTTCAGCCGATCCTGTGCCTCGGAGGCACGGTCGGCCCCGTAAAAATCGAGTTTCTGGATTTTTGTCAGCCAACCCTGGAGCTTCTTCAGATCGACGTCGTTCTCTTCTAGTTCGGCGTAGGTGAAGTGGTTGGCGGCCACTTCCTTGGCGACCTCAGCCTCGAAGTCGTCGCACTTATCGATGAACTCTTCATAGGCGTCGTCCCGCTCCGCCTTGAAGCGCGCCAGAACCTTGGCTTCCTGACCGGGATCGAGAGCGACGGTTTCGAGGATGACCGACTCGCCCTGCGCTTCTTCAATATCATTCTCCAGCATCTTGAGCCGGCGCACGTGGTCGTCTGTTTTGGGCAGAAGACAGACCCCGTTCTGAAGATAGATGGCTCCCATGCCCTTCAGCTTGCGCCAAAGGGCCACGCGTTTCGCAGCGGGTTCAGCGGGCACCTTGTAGGTGAGTAGTAACCAAGAAATGCTTTCCATGGCACATTTTTGATGTAACGATGGTAACATGTCAAGAGGAGCGGACATTGGTTTTCCTCGACGTTTACGCACAATCGGCCATTCGACGCGACGCTGCGAAAGCTCACTTTGTCCGCATCGAGCCTTCGCGTGCTCCGCATCAAAAGACCGGTTCTGGGTCGGAGGTGCTTGACGTTTGGGTCAAGATTTCCTGACGGTTCAACGCGGTTTGATGCAGAAAATCAGCCTTATCGTGTCAAAAATACGCGATGTTCGACACCCCCCGAAGGTATTTAAGGCCAGATGAAAGCGCCGGTTAGGCGAGGCTTCCATCCGCGTTGAGGATCGTCTTGCCGCGCAGATAGGGGTGGAGGGCGTCGGGGATACGGACGGAGCCGTCGGCCTGTTGGCCGTTCTCCAGCACCGCGATCAGGCAGCGGCCGACGGCGAGACCCGAGCCGTTGAGCGTGTGCAGGAATTCGGGTTTGCCGCCGCCCTGCGGTTTGAAGCGGGCGTTCATGCGGCGCGCTTGAAAGTCGCCGCAGACGGAGACCGAGGAAATCTCGCGGTAGGTGTTTTGCCCCGGCAGCCAGACCTCGATGTCATGGGTGCGGCGCGCGCCAAAGCCCATGTCGCCGGTGCAAAGCACGATGGTGCGATAGGGCAGGCCAAGCCGCTCGAGGATGCCTTCGGCACAGCCGGTCATGCGGTCTAACTCGGCGCGGCTCACGTCGGGGTGGGTGATCGAGACCATTTCGACCTTTTCGAACTGGTGTTGGCGCAGCATGCCTGCGGTGTCCCGCCCCGCGCTGCCCGCCTCGGAGCGGAAGCATTGGGTATGGGCCACGTAGCGGCGCGGTAGGGTGCCGGCCTCAACCGTCTCGCCATGCACGATATTGGTGAGCGTCACCTCGGCGGTGGGCACCAGCCACCAGCCATTGGTGGTCTCATAGCTGTCCTCGCCGAATTTCGGCAATTGCCCGGTGCCCAGCATCATTTCGGGGCGCACGAGCACGGGCGTCCATGTCTCTTGCAACCCGTTTTCCTCGACATGGGTGTCGAGCATGAATTGCGCGAGCGCGCGGTGCAGACGGGCGATGCTGCCGGAGAGGACCACAAAGCGCGCGCCGGAGAGTTTGGCCGCCGTCTCAAAATCCATTCCCGGCTGCACGCCGGTGATCTCGTAATGCTCTTTGGGTTGGAAATCGAAAATGGCGGGCGTGCCCCAACGGCGCAGCTCGACATTGCCACTCTCGTCTGTGCCGTCTGGCACATCGTCAAAGGGCAGGTTGGGCAGGGCCATCAAGTGATCCGTCAGTTGCATGTCGAGCGTCTTGGCCTCGGCCTGCATTGCGGCCATTTCAGCCTTTTTATCTGCCACCAATGCGCGAAGCCGCTCAAATTCCGCTTCATCGCCGCGCCCTTTGGCGGCACCTGCTTCTTTGCTGGCGCGGTTCTGCTCGGCTTGCGCGGTTTCAGCCGCGTGGATGCGGGTGCGACGGGCCTCATCGAGCGCGAGGATCTCTGGCGTGACCGGGGCCAGACCACGGCGCGCGAGGGCGGCGTCAAAGGCGTCGGGGGTCTCGCGGATGGCGCGGATATCGTGCATGGCCTTGGTCCTTGGAGCTATCGGTGAATCGCTTGGGCGGCGTTATGCACCAGAAACCGGGCCTGCGCCATGCTTTCGCGCCTTGCAAATACCCCCCGCCGCGCCTAGGTTCCCGGGCAATTCGCGGGCAGGTGTCCGCGCCACAGATAGAGGATACCCCATGGAAGCCTTTGGCCAGTTCATCCCGCTCATTCTGATCTTTGCGATCATGTATTTCCTGCTGATCCGTCCGCAACAAAAGAAGCTCAAAGAACACAAGGCGATGGTCGAGGCGCTGCGTCGGGGCGATCAGGTGGTGACGCAAGGCGGTCTGATCGGCAAGGTGTCGAAGGTCAAGGATGACAGTGAAATCGAGGTTGAATTGGCCGACGGCGTGAAGGTTCGCGTCGTGCGCGCCACCATCGCGCAGGTGCTCTCCAAAACCGAGCCCGCCGAGGGCTAAGCCCATCCTACCCGCGCCAAAGCACTGAAAGGGCAGGAAAATGCTGCAAATCGACCTGTGGAAACGCCTCTGCATCTGGGGGCTCGTTGCTCTTGGTCTGATGCTGGCCCTGCCCAACGGATTCTATTCACGCGTCGAGCGGCATAATGATGCCGTCACCTCTGTCGAGGCGGGCGTTGATCCGGACTCGGTGGCCGAGGATCTCGCGCTTTGGCCGGAGTGGATGCCGTCCAACCTTGTCAATCTGGGTCTTGATCTGCGGGGCGGCGCGCATCTTCTTGCTGAGGTCAAGGTTGCTGATGTCTATCAGGCGCGCGTCGAAGGCATGTGGCCAGAGGTGCGCGATCTCTTGCGCGAGGAGCGTGATCGGGTCGGACCGATCCGCTTGCAAACGACCGAGGCGCCGGAATTGCGGATTCGTCTTGTGGAGAGGCCCGAGATGGCAGCTGAGGCTGCCGCTCTGGTGCGTGGTATTGCCCGGCCTGTGACCGATACTCTGACCGGTGTCGGGGGCAGCGACATCGATGTGACAAGTGAAGGTGCTGACATCATCGTACGGCTGAGCGAGGCCGAGCGACGCGCCACCGATGATCGCACCGTACGGCAGGCGCTGGAGATTATCCGACGCCGGATCGACGAGGTGGGCACGCGGGAGCCGACCATTCAACGGCAGGGCGCGGACCGTATCCTCATCCAGGTGCCGGGAATTGGCAGTGCGGCCGAGTTGAAGGCGCTGATCGGCACCACCGCGCAATTGACCTTTCAACCGGTCATAAGCCGCGCGTCGTCTGCGGACGCGCAGGCCGGTGCGGGCAACGAGGTTTTGCCGTCGCTGGATGAGGAAGGCGTGTTCTACATCCTAGAGCGAGCCCCAGTGGTGACAGGTGAGGAACTGGTCGACGCGCAGCCCGATTTCGACCAGAACGGGCGACCAGCGGTGTCGTTCCGGTTCAATCCGACGGGCGCGCGCAAATTCGGCGACTACACGGCTGAGAATATTGGCAATCCATTTGCTATCGTGCTCGATGGCGAGGTGATCAGCGCACCGGTGATCCAAAGCCACATTGCCGGTGGCTCTGGCATCATCACTGGTAATTTCAATGTGGAAGACAGCACCAATCTTGCAGTTCTGCTGCGGGCGGGAGCGTTGCCGGCGGGGCTCGAGTTTCTCGAAGAGCGGACCGTCGGGCCGGAACTCGGGGCGGACAGTATTGAAGCGGGCAAGCTGGCCTGTCTCGTGGCCTTTGCCTTGGTGCTGGTTTATATGGTGCTGAGCTATGGCGTCTTCGGCATCTTTGCCAATATCGCCTTGATCATCAATGTTGGCTTGATCTTTGGTCTTCTCAGCCTGATCGGGTCTACGCTTACCTTGCCGGGTATTGCCGGGATCGTGCTGACCATCGGGATGGCGGTGGATGCCAATGTGTTGGTGTTTGAGCGCATCCGTGAAGAGATGAAATCGGCCAAAGGCGCCGCGCGCGCCATTGATCTGGGCTATGAGAAGGCGATGAGCGCCATCGTTGATGCCAATATCACCACCTTCATGACGGCTCTCATTCTCTATGTGATGGGCTCGGGACCGGTGCGGGGGTTTGCCATCACACTTGGGCTGGGGATCATCACCTCAGTCTTTACCGCGCTTTTTGTCACGCGCCTGATTGCGGTCATCTGGTTCGAGCGGCAGCGTCCCAAGACGGTCCTGACCGGACGATACCTTCGAATTGTGCCAGAGGTGACATCACTGGATTTCTTTGGCCGTTGGAAACTTTGGTTGGGAATTTCCGGGGTTATGATCCTCGTGGCGCTTGGCTCTTTTGCAGTGCAGGGGCTGAATTTTGGCATTGATTTCAAGGGCGGCACCACAATCCGCACGCAAAGCGCGCAGGAGGTGGATATCGGCACCTATCGCGAGGCGATTGGCGGGCTGGGATTGGGCGATATCAGCATTACGGAGGTGTTCGATCCAACCTTTGGCCCAGATGAAAACGTCGCGATGCTTCGAATTCAGGCGCAGGATGAGGCCGAAAGTGTCACACCAGAGGTGATTGCAGCGGTGGAGGCGGCGTTGCAGCAGGCCGTGCCGGATATTCAGTTCACCTCGGTTGAAAGCGTCGGGCCGAAGGTGTCGGGCGAGCTCATTCAAGCGGCCATGCTGGCGGTGGCGCTCGCCATCGGAGCGGTGCTTGTCTATATCTGGATGCGGTTTGAGTGGCAATTCGCCGTCGGGGCCGTGATTGCCTTGGTGCACGATGTTGCCTTGACGATTGGTGTCTTTTCAGAGCTTCAGATTCAGTTCGATCTGGCGATCATTGCGGCCCTCTTGACCATCGTCGGCTACTCGCTCAACGATACGGTGGTGGTGTTTGACCGGGTCCGCGAGAACCTGCGTAAGTACAAGCAAAAGCCACTGCGTGACGTGCTCAACCTCTCGATCAACGAAACCCTGAGCCGGACCATGATGACCTCGGTCACGACATTGCTGGCCTTGGTCGCGCTCTACTTCTTGGGGGGAGATGTGATCCGGGGCTTTGTGTTTGCCATGATCTGGGGCGTGATCGTGGGAACGTATTCTTCGATTTTCGTGGCAAGCACGGTTCTCATGTGGCTTGGAATCAAGCGCGATTGGTCGAAACCGGATGCCAATGCAGGCACTCAGTTCGCCAATATAGATGCCTGAGGCGCTGAGCGCAGTCGGAGCAACACCAGGCCTGATCTGGCTCCTGCTGGCGATCGGCTTGGCCGGCATTGTCCGGGGATTCACCGGGTTTGGGACCGCGTTGATTTTTGTACCGGTGGCGGGAATATTTCTGCCGCCGCAAATTATCGTTGGGGTGATCACACTTACAGGTATTGCCAGCACCTCTGCGCTCTTGCCGCGCGCCTGGAAGCACGCAGACCGGCGAGAGGTGGCGGTTCTGGCATGTGCAGCCCTTGTGACCGTTCCGGTCGGACTCTGGCTCATGGCGCAGCTTGATCCGGTCAGCATCCGTTGGGTGGTTGCTGGTGTGGGCTCCGTTACCCTTGGTGCCCTGATCACCGGTTGGCGGTTCTCGGGGCATGTGAGTCGACCCATGCTCGTGGCAATCGGCGGCGTGGCCGGGGTGATTGGTGGCTTGACCGGCCTGACCGGCCCGGTGGTGATCCTCTTTTACCTCGCAGGTCAGTCGGTGGCGCAGTCGGTGCGGGCCAACACGATCTTGTTTCTGGCGGCACTTGATGTGGTGATTGTCGTGAACCTGCTGCTGCGCGGAGCGGTCAACGGTCAGATCTTTCTGCTGGCGCTGGTGCTGGCCGTGCCGTATTTTATCACCTCGCTCATTGGTCAATCGTTGTTTGACCCACGTCACGAGCGGCTTTACCGTTGGGTGGCCTATGCGGTGATCGGCCTTGCGGTTTTGAGCGGCCTGCCAATCTGGAACAAGGGGGTATGAGCCATGCGTATGACTGAGATCAGTTTTTCTGGCGCGACTCCGATTGATGGCTACGGGGCGGGGTTCTTTCGGGTGGCCGGACAGGTGATGGAGGGTGCGATATTGGTCACTCCCACCGGGGCCCGAAGGTGGGGCGGCTATGATGATGTCGATGCATTGCTCGCGCTGGTGGATGATATCGACGTGGTTTTCATCGGCACCGGTTCAGAAGTTACGCATATTCCCAATGAGTTACGTTCCGCTCTTGATGCGGCTGGACTTGGCGCTGAGACAATGAATTCACCCGCAGCATGCCGGACCTATAATGTGCTCTTGTCCGAAGGGCGCAGGGTGGCGGCGGCGGTGTTGCCAGTGTGACGATCCGCGCAAGGATCGCGCTTTTCGATTATGGTGCATTGGGTTAAGCAAAGCGCATGAAGCTGAAAGTCTCAGACCTGACGATTGCGCGCGGCGGAATTCCGGTGCTGGAAGGGTTGAGCTTTGCGCTGGACTCTGGCCAAGCGCTTGTTTTGCGAGGGCCGAATGGGAGCGGCAAGACCACGCTCTTGCGCACGGTGGCGGGGCTGCAACCGGCCGTGTTGGGGCGCATCGACGTGCCGCCTGAAAGCCTCGTTTATGCGGGGCATGCGGATGGGATCAAACCGACGCTGAGCGTTGCCGAGAACTTGAAGTTCTGGGCGGAGGTCTTTGGAAATAAAGACTATTCTCATGCAATTGATGCTTTCAAGCTGGCTCCTCTTGCCGACCGGCCGGCTGGCGCACTGTCAGCGGGGCAAAAGCGCCGTCTCGGATTGGCGCGGCTCTTGGTGACGGGACGGACAATCTGGGTTCTCGATGAGCCGACAGTTTCCTTGGATGGAGAGGCCGTTGCGCTGTTCGCAACCGCTGTGCGCGGACATCTGGCGGCAGGGGGCTTGGCGCTGATCGCGACGCATATCGACCTTGGGCTAAGCGAAGCGCAGGTGCTCGATGTCGAGGGCTATCGTGCCAAGCCTTTGGCAGAGAACGATTTTGATGGGGCCTTCCTGTGATCGCCCTCTTGCTTCGCGATATCCGTTTGGCGATGCGGGCGGGCGGTGGCTTTGGCCTTGGGGTGTCGTTCTTTCTCATAGTCGTCGTGCTCGTTCCCTTTGGCGTCGGGCCACAGAGCGTGCTTCTGGCGAAGATTGCGCCGGGGATGCTTTGGCTGGGGGCGCTTCTGGCCTGCCTGTTGTCGCTCGATCGCATTCTGGCGCTCGATTGGGAGGATGGCAGTCTCGACCTTCTGGCGACGTCTCCGCTGCCGATGGAGGGGGTCGTCAGCGTGAAAGCCCTCGCGCATTGGGTGACGACTGGCTTGCCTCTGGTAGCGGTGACACCGGTCCTTGGTCTGCTGCTCAGCCTGCCAGAAGCGGGCTATAAGTGGTTGATTATATCTCTTTTTGTGGGAACGCCTGCCCTGAGTGTTATCGGCACCTTCGGGGCCGCGCTGACCGTGGGGCTCAAGCGCGGAGGCCTGTTGCTGAGCCTGCTTGTGCTACCGCTTTATGTGCCTACACTGATTTTCGGGGCCGAGGTCGCGCGGCGAGGGGCAGACGGGTTTGACACCACGACACCGCTCTTGATGCTGGCGGGGATCACCTGCGGCACCATCGCGCTTTTGCCTTTTGCCTCGGCTGCGGTATTGAGAGTGAACCTGCGCTGATGACACGGGGAAAGCGATGAACCTGAACGCACTCTGGGAATATGCCAATCCCAAGAAATTCATCCAGACGACGGACCGGGTTTTGCCTTGGTTTGCCGGGCTGGCAGCGGTGACGTTGGTGGGGGGGCTGATCTGGGGATTCTTCTTCACGCCTGCCGATTACCGCCAAGGGGCGACCGTTAAAATCATTTATTTACATGTGCCTAGCGCCTTGATGGCGATCAATGCCTGGCTGATGATGTTGGTCACCTCGCTGGTCTGGATCGTGCGGCGGCATCATGTCAGCGCCTTGGCGGCACGGGCTGCGGCACCGGTGGGGATGGTGATGACCGTGATTGCGCTCTTGACCGGGGCAATCTGGGGTCAGCCGATGTGGGGAACATGGTGGGCCTGGGATCCACGACTCACCAGCTTTCTTATCCTTTTTCTCTTTTATCTCGGATACATAGCCCTGTGGGAAGCAATCGAGAACGATGATACGGCGGCGGATCTGACCAGCATTCTGTGCCTTGTCGGATCGGTCTTTGCCCTCTTGAGTCGCTATGCGGTGAATTTCTGGAACCAAGGATTGCATCAAGGGGCGTCGCTCAGCCTCGACAAAGAAGAGAATGTGGCGGATGTGTTTTGGTATCCTCTGCTGGTCTGCATGGCAGGATTTGTTTTTCTTTTCATAGCCTTGGTGCTGATGCGAACGCGCACGGAAATCCGCGCGCGGCGGATGCGGGCGCTCTTGGCGCGTGAGAGGATGGGGGTATGATGCCGGAACTTGGAAAATACGCCGAGGCGGTTCTGTCCTCTTATGCGGTGGCGATTGTGCTGATCGCGGGCCTCATCACGGTCAGTGTGATGCGCTCAAATCGCGTGAACAAAGAGCTGCAACAGATTGAAAACAAGGTGAAATCAAATGGCTAAGATCTCACCGTTGATGATGCTGCCGCTGGTCATTTTCGCGGGATTTGCCGGTCTGGCCTTTGTCGGCTTGCAACGGGACAACCCCAATGAGCTGCCTTCGGCGCTGGCGGGCAAGGCGGCACCCGCGGTGTTGGTGACTCCGCTGGGTGATGGAAAAACGTTCGATGACAATGATTTACGAGACGGAACTGTCAAACTTGTGAATTATTGGGCAAGCTGGTGTGCGCCGTGTCGGGTGGAGCATCCCAATCTCGAGAAACTCGCCAAGGATGGTGTTGCGATCTATGGGGTGAATTACAAGGATAAGCCGGATAACGCTTTGAATTTCCTTAAAGAACTTGGAAATCCCTATGCCGCGCTAGGGGCGGATGAAACGGGACGGATGGCGCTCGACTGGGGTGTCTATGGCGTGCCCGAGACCTATGTCATTGACGGCAAAGGCAATATCGTGTTGCGCTTTGCCGGACCAATCACCGAACGGGTGATGCAGAGCACGATCCTGCCAGCGATCGAGGCGGCGCGCTGAGGTGTAAAGGATGCACCTTGTGTACGCGGGTTTTGTACACAGGCGACGGCATCCGTCAGTCAGGAACGTGACAGGTCGCTGATCCGGTGGTCGTTTCGGGCAGAGGACAGGTGTGCCGTGCCGTGCTTTCGCCGAAAGCGCCGTAGACGGCAAGCAGGCTGAGCAGACCGGCCTGAGCGAGAATGAGTGCGGTGCTACGCATGATTTACCTTTCTTCAATGTCTTGCCTTCAAGATTGGGGGGCGACACCGTGTTTGAAAGGGGACTCACGTCACAATGACATCAGATCAGCGCGATCGGCAGGGATTGGCCGGAATTTGGGCAGAGGTGGCGAAACCCTGCGCAGGAAATGAAAAAGGCGGCCCGTATGCGGGGCCGCCCTGTCGATGATGCCGTGGACTGGATCAGGCCACGGATTTGGCGAGGTTGCGCAGCACGTAATGCAGGACACCGCCATGTTCGATATATTCGATCTCGATCGCGGTATCGATCCGGCATTTGAGCGTGATCGTCTTGGTCGAGCCATCGGCATAGGTGATGGTGCAGGGCACCTCTTGCAACGGTTTGATCGTGTCGAGGCCCGAGATGGCCACGGTTTCATCGCCGGTAAGGTCCAGCGTCTTGCGCGTGTCACCGCCGGTGAACTCGAACGGGATCACGCCCATGCCCACGAGGTTGGAGCGGTGGATACGCTCAAAGCTCTCGGCGATCACGGCCTTGACGCCCAGAAGCGCCGTGCCCTTGGCCGCCCAGTCGCGCGAAGAGCCCGCGCCATACTGCTCGCCGCCAAAGATCACCAGAGGCGTGCCTGCCTCTTGATAGGCCATGGACGCATCAAAGATCGACGTCTGCGCGCCGTCCGGCCCCTTGGTGTAGCCGCCCTCGACGCCTCCGGTTTCATTGGCCAGCATCTCGTTGCGGATGCGGATATTGGCGAAGGTGCCGCGCATCATCACCTCGTGGTTGCCGCGCCGCGATCCGTAGGAGTTGAACTCGCGCACGGGCACCTGACGCTCGGTCAGGTACTTGCCAGCGGGGGTGCTGTCCTTGAAAGAGCCAGCGGGCGAGATGTGGTCTGTGGTGACCATATCCCCCAAGAGCGCCAGAACGCGTGCGCCCGAGATGTTGGAGATCGTGCCCGGCTCTTTGGCCATGCCTTTGAAATAGGGGGGATTTTGCACATATGTCGATTGCGCGGGCCAATCATAGGTCTCGCCTTCGGAGGTCTCAACGGCTTGCCACATTTCGTCGCCTTTGAAGACATCGGCATATTTCGACTGGAACGCCTCGCGCGTCACCGTGCGTTCCACCAGATCCGCGATCTCTTTCTGGCTCGGCCAGATGTCCTTGAGATGGACCGGGTTGCCGTCCCGGTCGGTGCCCAGCGGCTCGGTCGACAGGTCGATGTTCATGTCGCCCGCGATGGCATAGGCCACAACAAGGGGCGGCGAGGCGAGGTAGTTGGCGCGCACGTCGGGGGAAATGCGACCCTCGAAATTGCGGTTGCCCGACAGCACGGAGGTGGCCATCAGGTCGCCTTCGGCAATCGCCTCGGAGATTTCCTTTTGCAGCGGGCCGGAGTTGCCGATGCAGGTGGTGCAGCCATAGCCCACGAGGTTGAAGCCGATGGCATCGAGATCCTCTTGCAACCCGGCGGCCTCGAGATAGGCGGAGACCACTTGAGAGCCGGGGGCGAGCGAGGTTTTGACCCAAGGCTTGCGGTTGAGGCCGAGGGCGCGCGCCTTGCGGGCGACGAGACCGGCACCGATCATCACATAGGGGTTCGAGGTGTTGGTGCAGGAGGTGATCGAGGCGATCACCACAGAGCCGTCGCGGATCGTGTAATCCTCACCCGTGACCTTGACCGATTTGCGCGGGTCGGAGGCCACGGCGGTGGCCGGTCCCTCGGCGGCCATGTCTGTGGCGGCGGGGCTGGTATCCTTGCCCCGGTATTCGGAGACAACATCAAGGAAGGCCGCCGCGGATTTGTCGAGGGTGACGTAATCCTGCGGGCGTTTCGGACCGGAGATGGCGGGCACGATGGTGCCCATATCGAGGCTGAGCGTATCGGTATAGACCGGCGCGTAATCGGCACCGCGCCAGAAACCGTTGGTCTTGGCATAGGCCTCGACCAATTGCACGCGGGCCTCATCGCGGCCGGTGTTGCGCAGGTAGCGCAGGGTCTCGTCGTCGATCGGGAAGAAGCCGCAAGTGGCGCCGTATTCGGGGGCCATGTTGGCGATTGTGGCGCGATCCGCCAGCGGCAGGTGATCGAGACCGGCACCGTAGAATTCGACGAATTTGCCGACAACGCCCTTTTTGCGCAGCATTTCGACGACTTTGAGCACAAGGTCTGTGCCGGTCGTGCCCTCGATCATCCGGCCGGTCAGCTCAAAGCCGACAACCTCTGGGATGAGCATCGAAATCGGTTGCCCCAGCATCGCGGCCTCGGCCTCGATCCCGCCCACGCCCCAGCCAAGCACGGCCATGCCGTTGACCATGGTGGTGTGGCTGTCGGTGCCGACGAGCGTATCCGGGTAGGCCACGACCTCGCCATTCTGGTCGGTGTCGGTCCAGACGGTTTGGGCGAGATATTCGAGATTGACCTGATGGCAGATGCCGGTGCCTGGCGGCACGACGCGGAAGTTGTTGAACGCACCCTGGCCCCATTTCAGGAATTGGTAGCGCTCCATGTTCCGCTCGTATTCGCGGTCGACGTTCATCTGGAAGGCGCGGGGATTGCCGAATTCGTCGATCATCACCGAGTGGTCGATGACGAGATCGACGGGATTGAGCGGGTTGATCTGCTGGGCGTCCCCACCCAGGGCCTTGATCCCGTCGCGCATGGCGGCGAGATCGACGACGGCCGGCACTCCGGTGAAATCCTGCATCAGCACGCGGGCCGGGCGATAGGCCAGTTCGCGGTTGGCGCGGCCACCGTTTTCAGCCCAGTCTGAGAAGGCGCGGATGTCGTCGAGTGAGACGGTCTTGGCATCCTCGAACCGCAGCATGTTTTCCAGCACGACCTTGAGGGCGGCGGGCAGGCGCGAGAAATCGCCTAGTCCGGCCTCTTCGGCGGCGGCGATCGAGTAATAGGCGACCGACTGGTCACCGACGGTGAGGGTCTTGCGGGTCTTGGCGCTGTCTTGTCCGACACTGATGGGCATGGGGCCGTCCTTTCATGGTCGAGGCTGGATCACTTGCCCCTGCTTCTGACCGATTTGAAACGCTCGATCAAGAGGGGTGAAGATAGATTTGTATACTATTGCACACAATTGATGGTTATTTCAAGAAATCACGTCCGACTCTCGAAACGTTGATTGGTTATTGCAGGGCACGCGACCTAGATACGAGCGGTGAGCGATATGATACAGTCGCGGTGTGACAGGGCAGATCCAACGGGAAGCAGACGTTATGCGACAGATGGCAGCGAGCGTGGTCGCGGGGCTTTTGTGCCTTTGGGCGGCGCAGGGCGGGGCGCAGGAGCGACCCGATCCTGACAGACCTGTGGTGGTGGAGCTTTTCACGTCGCAGGGATGCGCCTCTTGTCCGCCGGCAGATGCGTTTTTTCTTGAACTGGTGGCGCGGGAGGATGTGGTCGCACTGTCGCTGCATGTGGATTACTGGGATTACATCGGCTGGACGGACAGTTTTGGCAGTCCGGACAATAGCGCGCGGCAGCGCGGGTATGCCAAGACCGCGGAGCGCAAGATGGTCTATACGCCGCAGATGATCATCAATGGTGAGGATCATGTTGTGGGCACGCGGCTCAAGGATGTGTCCGATCTGATCGAAAAGCACCGGGCGCAGGCGACGAATGGCATAGATGTCGAGGTCACGCGCGATGAGAAACGGGTGCAGATCCGCGCCACCGCCGACCCGGCGCGCGCCATGCCGCTGATGGTGCAATTGGTGCGCTACATTCCGAAGGAAACCGTTGCGATCGAGCGGGGTGAAAATGCAGGCCAAACAATCACCTATGCCAATATTGTGACCGAGATGACGCCTCTGACCGTCTGGGACAGCCGCGAACCGCTGGAGTTGGATGTGGAATTGGCGCGCGAGGACAATGCGGTGGTTCTGCTGCAATACCTGGATCATGGGACGATCGAGGCCGTGGCGCATCTCCGGTGAGCGCGCGGCGGATCGCCCCGTCTGATTTGAGTATTTCCGGAACGATGAGACGCACGGGCGGGCATCAGCCGCCAGTGTGGCTCATGTGGCGCGAGACGCGGCCATCCACGGTCTGACGGGAATAGTCGAAATCATGGCCTTTGGGTTTGCGCGTGATGGCGGCGCGAATCGCCTCTTGGAGCAGGACATCGCTGCCGGGATTGTTGCGCAGGGGCGCGCGCAGGTCGGCCATATCCTCTTGACCCAGGCACATGTAAAGCTCGCCGGTGCAGGTGAGGCGCACGCGGTTGCAGCTTTCGCAGAAATTATGCGTGAGCGGCGTGATGAAACCGATTTTCTGCCCCGTTTCCTCGATCCGCACATAGCGGGCGGGGCCGCCCGTGCGCTCGGGCAAATCGGTGAGCGTGAAGCGCTCGCGCAGGCGGGTGCGCAGGTCCGAGAGTTTCCAGTATTGGTCGAGCCGGTCCTCATTGCCGATGTCGCCCATCGGCATGACTTCGATGAAGGTGAGATCCATGTCGCGGGAGGCGCACCACTCGGTCAGGGTGAAGAGCTCGTCCTCGTTGAAGCCTTTGAGCGCGACGGTATTGATCTTGACGCGCAGCCCGGCGTTCTGGGCCGCGTCAATCCCTTTGAGCACCTGCGGCAGGCGACCCCAACGGGTGATATCGGCGAATTTCTGATCATCGAGCGTGTCGAGCGAGATATTCACCCGGCGCACGCCAGCGGCAAAGAGATCGCCTGCGAAGCGTTCCATCTGGCTGCCGTTGGTGGTGAGGGTCAGTTCCTTGAGCGCGCCCGTTTCCAAATGGCGTGTCATGGCGTCAAAGAAGGTCATGATGCCCTTGCGCACCAGCGGTTCTCCGCCGGTGATGCGCAGTTTCTCGACGCCCATGCGGATGAAGGTCGAGCACATGCGGTCCAATTCCTCCAGCGTGAGCAATTCACGCTTGGGCAGGAAGGTCATGTTCTCGGACATGCAATAGACGCAGCGGAAATCGCAGCGGTCTGTCACGGAGACGCGCAGGTAGGAGATGGCGCGCTGGAACGGGTCTATCAGAGGTGCTGTCATGGCGTAAATCTAGGCGGGGGGGCGAGGCGGGGCAAGGGACAACTTGGCCGTTGAAGGGGCAAGTTCAGGCGGGTAGGGTGGACATATGAGATATTTGGCCATGATCTTGGGAGTTTTGGGCGTGGCAGGCGGCGTGGCAGGCTGTGCGCAGGTGGACCGGGTGTTCGCGCCGCGCGCGGTGCCTGTGCCCGAAGCGGTGGCGCCGATGACCCCTGAAACGCTGGACGCAACGACGCCCGCCGAGCGCAAGGCGGCGCGCGTCGAGGCCGCGACTGCGCCGGCGGGGGCGCTGGGAACAACCGTGGCCTCGCTTGGGTCGCCCGCTGAGCCGGGGCTCTGGCTCAAGACGCCTTTGGTCGATGCACCGGGGCGGGGTCGGGTGGATTATGCCGCGACCGGGCAGTCGGTGGCGGTGGACCTCATTCCGCTAGAGGCGGAGCGGGGGGCGGGCAGCCAATTGTCGCTGGCGGGGTTCCGGGCTGTGGGGGCGGCGCTGACGGCGCTACCAGAACTGCGGGTTTACCGGCTGGCAGACTAAGCCTGCGCGTCTTTTCCTTTGTATTTCGGGCAGGGTCGCTCTATCCGCTGGCGAGAGGCGGATAGGGGGCAGGGCATGCGCACGGTTGTTTTCGATCTGGATGGGACGCTGGCCGATACCAGCGGCGATTTGCTGGCGGCGGCCAATGCCTGTTTTCGGGATATGGGCGCGGGCGATCTCTTGACGCTGGAGACCGATACTGGCGTCGCGCTGCGCGGGGGGCGTGCAATGCTGCGGCTGGGGATGGAGCGGTTGGGGCGGGCCGGGGACGAGGCCACGATCGACCGCTATTACCCGGTGCTGCTGGAGGCCTATGCCGAGGCGATTGATGTGCATACCGTGCTCTATCCCGGCGCGATGGCGGCGGTGGCGCAGTTGAGCGGAGATGGCTACCGCGTGGCGGTCTGCACCAACAAGCCCGAGGGTCTGGCGCGTATCCTCTTGGAGCGGTTGGGGGTGTTGGGGGCGTTTCAGGCGCTGACCGGCGCCGATACGCTGGCGGTGCGCAAGCCGGACCCGGAGCATCTGCGCGAAACCGTGCGGCGGGCGGGGGGTGACCCAAACCGCGCCCTGATGGTGGGGGATACGGTCACGGATCACGAGACCGCGCGGGCGGCGGGCGTGCCGTCGGTCCTGGTGGGGTTCGGCCCCGGCGGGGCGGCGGTGGCGGCGCTGAATCCCGAGGCGGTGATCGGGCATTACGACGAGTTGCCCGGCGTTGTGCGGCGTCTTATCGGCTGAGCCGCAGGGCGGTTTCGGGTTTTCTGAAGGAAGCCGGGGACACGCCGCAAAACCATTGACGAGGGCGGGGGAGCGCCCCAAAACATGGGTATGACAGAGAGATTCACAGGCAATTTCACGCAACAGGAGCCGATCCCCGAAGAGGGGATTGCGGCGGCGCTCGAGGTGCTGCGCTCGGGCCGGTTGCATCGGTATAACCTCGTGGGTGAGGAGGCGGGCGAGGTGGCGGCGCTGGAGCGCGAGTTCGCCGCCTATACCGGCGCGCGCTATGCGCTGGCGGTCACATCGGGCGGCTATGCGATGGCCACGGCGCTGCGGGCCTTGGGCGTGGGGCCGGGGGACAGGGTGCTTACCAATGCCTTTACGCTCGCGCCTGTGCCGGGGTCGATTGCCAGCGTGGGGGCGGTGCCGGTTTTCGTGGGTGTGACCGAGGCGCTGACGATTGATCTGGAGGATCTGGCGGCCAAGGTGGATCAGGCGCAGGTCCTGATGCTGAGCCATATGCGCGGGCATCTGGCGGATATGGATGCGCTCATGGCGATTTGCGATGCGGCCGGTGTGACGGTGATCGAGGATTGCGCGCATACGATGGGGGCGGCGTGGCGCGGTATCCCCTCGGGACGCTGGGGCAAGATCGGGTGCTATTCCACCCAGACCTACAAGCATATGAATTCCGGCGAGGGCGGGTTTCTGATCACGGATGATGACGAGGTGATGGCGCGGGCGGTGATGCTGTCAGGGTCCTATATGCTCTATGGCAAGCATGGCACGGTGCCTGCCCCCGAGGTTTTTGAGCGGGTGAAATATGACACGCCCAATGTTTCAGGGCGGATGGATCATCTGCGCGCGGCGATATTGCGGCCGCAATTGCGGGCTCTGGGCGCGCAGTGCGAGAAGTGGAATGCGCGCTACCGCGTGGTTGAGGATGGCTTGCGCGGCACGCCGGGGTTGACGGTGGTGGAGCGGGCCGAGGCGGAGCGCTATGTGGGATCGTCCATTCAGTTCCTGTTGCTGGACTGGGACGGGGGGCGGATTGCGGATGTGTTGAAGCGGTGCCTCACGCGCGGGGTGGAGTTGAAGTGGTTTGGTGGGGCGGAGCCGGTGGGATTCACCAGCCGCTATGACAGTTGGCGCTATGCGCCGTCTGCGCCGATGCCCGCGAGCGACCGGATTTTGCGTGGGATTGTCGATATGCGCCTGCCGCTGACCTTTAGCCTCGAGGATTGCGCACAGATTGCGCGGATCATCCGGGCCGAGGTGGGGGCGGTGTATCAGGCGCAGGTGTGAGGGGGCGTTCCGTCCAGAATGGACGTTAGCCCGAAACGCTGAGCCGTGCGGTCGCTGGGCCGGGGACTAGCGAAGCCACGGAAATGGCTACCTCTTTATGCCAGCAAAGTCCGTATGCCCCCTCAGAGAAGCACTCCCTTTCCAAATCGCTAGGCCGCGGGACGGTCCAGCGATCCGCGCGGCGGGCTTCGCCCTTGATTCCGCGCGGGGCGATTGGGGCCAAGGGCATCTCGGTGCCAGCCCGGTTATTTTGCCAGCGCATCCAGCACCCGCGCCCAGCTTCGGATGCCTTTGTGAAAGCTCTGGACGTTGTATTTCTCATTTGGGGAATGGATGGCGTCATCCTCTTGGGCAAAGCCGATGAGCATGGCGTCGAGGCCGAGCACCTCTTTGAAAAACCCGGCGATGGGGATGGATCCGCCCATGCCGGTAAAGACCGCTTCGCGCGCCCATTCGTCGGAGAGCGCCTGACGGGCGGCCTCGAATTCGGGGCGGTTGATGTTCATCACTGCGGCGGGTGAGCCGTCAAGATCCTGATTCCAGGTGATTTTGGCATCGGGCGAGAGGCGATCCTCGACGTGTTTGCGGACCTTTTTGCGCAACTTGTCTGGGTCCATGTCGCCAACAAGGCGGCAGGTCAGTTTGCAATGCGCCTCTGATGGGATCACCGTTTTGGTGCCCGCGCCCTGATAGCCACCCCATAGCCCGTTGATTTCCAGCGTTGGGCGCGCCCATTGCTGGACGAGGGTGGAATAGCCCTCTTCGCCATGCGCACGGGTCATGCCGACGGACGAGAGATACTCGTGTTCGTCAAAGCCGCAGCTTTCCCATTGGCGCAGGAGGTCGGCGGGCACCTCATGGACGCCTTCATAGAAGCCCTCGACCGCGACGCGGCCCGTATCGTCATGGAAGGAGGCGATGAGGCGCGAGAGTTCGCGCAAAGGGTTGAGGGCGGGGCCCCCATAATGGCCGGAGTGCAGGTCGATGCGCGGGCCATGAATGGTGAATTCGTCCTTGAGCATGCCGCGCAGTTGCGAGGCGATGGAGGGCACGCCGGGGGCCACCATGGAGGTGTCGCAGATCAGCGCCAGATCGGCGGAAAGCTCGGCGGCATTCTCGCGCATGAAGGGGATGAGCGAGGGTGAGCCTGATTCTTCTTCGCCTTCGAAAAAGAAGGTGATGCGGCAGGGCAGGGTGCCGGTCACGTCCCGATAGGCGCGGCAGGCCTCAACAAAGGTCATGAGCTGGCCCTTGTCATCTGACGACCCGCGCGCGCGGATCACTTTTCCGTGCGGCGTGTCCTGAATTTCGGGGGCGAAGGGATCGGTGTGCCAGAGCGCCAGAGGATCGACCGGCTGGACATCGTAATGGCCGTAAAAGAGCAGGTGCGGTCCGGTGCCACCGGAGGGGCCATCGACATGGCCCACCACCATTGCGCGGCCCGGCGTCGCGCGCTTTTCTGCTGTGACGCCAAGAGCTTGCAGCTCTGCAACCAGCCAATCGGCGGCGGCGTCACACTCGCCGGCATAGGCCGGATCAGTGGAGATCGAGGGGATGCGGAGCAGGCCCATGAGCCGGTCGAGGGCGCTGGGCAATTGGTCGTCGATGCGGGAGAGAACGGCGGAAAGCGACATGACTGGCCTTTGGGTTTTGACTATGGATTGTGGCGAGGGTATCAGGCCGGGCGGCACTGTCCAGTGACTTGACCCAAGTCAAGGAAGAGGGGAGCGGCAATTTGTAACCTGTTGTCTCAGAGGGTAGGATTATATATCCATTCTAAATGTTGAATAAGTGGCACAGGATTTGCCACCAAGACCCGAAAGGCGGCTGGCACCGCTCGCCGGTACCGATCAGGAAGGAACAGCCAGTGGATTACACAGCCAAGCTGGATCAAGCGATTGACCGTCTGCATCAGGAAGGTCGCTATCGGACCTTTATTGATATCGAGCGCCGCAACGGCAATTTCCCGCATGCGATCTGGCACAAGCCCGACGGGGTGGAGCAGCCGATCACGGTCTGGTGTGGCAATGACTATCTGGGCATGGGACAGCACCCGGCTGTGCTGGCGGCGATGCATGAGGCGCTTGATGCCACGGGTGCCGGGTCTGGCGGCACGCGCAACATTTCCGGCACCACGGTTTATCATAAGCGGCTGGAGGCGGAACTTGCCGATCTGCATGGCAAGGAATCGGCGCTGCTCTTTACCAGCGCCTATATCGCCAATGACGCGACGCTGAGCACGCTGCCCAAGCTCTTTCCGGGGCTGATCATCTATTCCGACGCGCTCAACCATGCCAGCATGATCGAAGGTGTGCGCCGCAATGGCGGGGCCAAGCGGATTTTCCGGCACAATGATGTCGAACATCTGCGCGAATTGCTGGCCGCCGATGACCCAACAGCACCCAAGCTGATTGCCTTTGAGAGCGTCTATTCGATGGATGGCGATTTTGGTCCGATCGAGGCGATTTGTGATCTGGCGGATGAGTTTGGCGCGCTGACCTATATCGACGAGGTGCATGCGGTGGGCATGTATGGCGCGCGCGGGGCAGGGATTTGCGAACGCGACCGGCTGATGCACCGTCTCGACATCATCAACGGCACGCTCGCCAAGGCCTACGGTGTGATGGGTGGCTATATCGCGACCTCGGCTAAAATGTGCGACGCAGTAAGGAGTTATGCTCCGGGATTCATCTTTTCGACATCGCTGGCACCGGCCCTGGCGGCGGGGGCGACGGCATCGGTTGCCTTGCTCAAGACCTCTGAGGGACAAAAGCTGCGCGTGCAGCATCAGACGCAGGCGACCATCCTCAAGACCCGGCTCAAGGGCATGGGGCTCCCGATGATCGACCACGGCAGCCACATCGTGCCCGTGATCGTCGGAGACCCGGTCCACACCAAGAAGTTGAGCGATATGCTTTTGGAAGGCTATGGCATTTATGTGCAGCCGATCAATTTTCCGACCGTTCCGCGCGGCACCGAGCGGCTGCGCTTTACGCCCTCGCCGGTGCATGGGCCCAAGGAGATGGATGCATTGGTGCGTGCGATGGATGAATTGTGGAGTCATTGTGCGCTGAATCGCGCCGAATTGGCCGGCTAGTCTCTCTGCGCGTGCATTATACCTTGCCTTGTGTTACCGTCTGATGAAGAAAAGTTCTGAGTTCGAATCGGGACATTCGGGCAGTTGGGCAAAAGACTCGAGAGGCAGGGACCCGCATGATTGGGCGGCGATTTTCGCGAAAGGCCGACGTGGAAGAGGTTGAGGCCCGTGGCTTTGACGCTTTTGATTTGCGCCTTGGCGATCTGATGCGCGGTGAGCGCGCGACGCTCGGAAAATCCCTGTTGGATGTGGAACGTGAGTTGCGGATCAAGGCCAATTACGTGGCTGCGATCGAGAATTGCGAGCCATCGGCCTTTGATACCCCCGGTTTCATTCCCGGCTACGTGCGGTCCTACGCGCGCTATCTCGGTATGGATCCGGATCAGGCGTTCAAGACATTTTGTCTTGAGTCCGGCTTTTCCATTGCTCATGGCATGTCGGCGGAGGCGTCTTCGATCCGCAAGCCGGGTCCGTCCAAGCAACGCAAGGCGGCGCTACAAGATCCGCTGATGTCCCCAAACACCCCGTTTCTGCCAGCCTCCGAAAGCTTTTTGTCACGCATCGAGCCGGGGGCGATTGGATCTGCTCTGGTACTGGTCGCGTTGATCGGCGCTATTGGCTATGGCGGGTGGAGCGTGTTGCGTCAGGTGCAACAGGTGCAACTTGCCCCGGTCGAAAATACGCCGGTGGTCTTGGCCGATCTTGACCCGCTGAGCGGCGCCACTGTGATCCCCGGCGATGTACCCCAAGGCGAGGATGCCGCATCAGGTGTGTTTCAGCCGCCACGCGATGAACGGTTGAGCCGCCTCTATCGCCCCAAGGCGCTGGATGTGCCGGTGATGGTGGCGCGGGATGCGCCGATTTCCACGCTGGACCCGCGCGACGTGGGGACCTTGAGTCCGGTTGCACCGAATGCGGATCGTGACAGCGGTATCGCGCTTGCGCTGAATGAGGCGCAAGGGTTTGAACCGCTTGGCGATGAGCTCCCCGGCCCGAACCGTCCACAGGTTGTGGCCGATACGATGGCGGCTGTGCAAATGGTCGCAGTACGCCCGGCTTGGGTGCGGGTGCGGGCCGCCGATGGCAGTGTGATCTTTGAGGGCATTCTGAACGCGGGTGACACCTATCCGGTGCCTGCGACAGAAGAGCCGCCGACCTTGCGGGTAGGCGAATCGGGAGCTGTTTATTTCGCGGTGAACGGCGCGCATTACGGCCCCGCAGGAGAACGGGGCGCTGTGACCTCTGGTCTGGCCTTGACTGCGGAAGAATTGACCGGACGCTATGCGCTGGCCAATATCGAGGCGGATCAGGATCTGATGCGCTATGTCGCAGAGGCGCAGATTGCGCCAGAGGCTGCACCGCTGCAATAAGCGGCAATCAGCGTCGCGCGATTGCCCCGACCCCCCTGTCGTATTATCTAGGGGTAACGGTCACTCTCAGATGAAACGGGGCAAGACGCGATGTCGCTCAACCATATCCGCCCGTGGCGCAATATTTATCGCCGCAAATCCCGTCAGATCATGGTGGGCAACGTGCCCGTGGGCGGCGATGCGCCCATCACGGTTCAGACCATGACCAACACCCTGACCACCGATGTGGCGGGCACGGTGGCACAGGTGCAGGCGGCGGCAGAGGCGGGGGCGGATATTGTCCGGGTCTCGGTGCCCGATGAGGCGAGTGCGAAGGCGCTCAAGGATATCGTGCGCGAAAGCCCGGTGCCGATCGTGGCAGATATTCATTTCCATTATAAGCGCGGGATCGAGGCCGCCGAGGCGGGGGCCGCCTGTTTGCGGATCAATCCGGGCAATATCGGCGATGAGCGCCGCGTGCGCGAGGTGATTGCGGCGGCGCGGGATCATGGCTGTTCGATGCGGATCGGCGTCAATGCCGGGTCATTGGAAAAGCATCTCTTGGATAAATACGGCGAGCCTTGCCCCGATGCGATGGTCGAGAGCGGTTTGGAGCATATCCGTATTCTGCAAGACAATGATTTCCACGAATTCAAGATCAGTGTGAAAGCGTCGGATGTCTTCATGGCCGCCGCCGCCTATCAGCAATTGGCCGAGGCCACCGATGCGCCGATCCATCTGGGGATCACCGAGGCGGGTGGCCTCATGTCCGGCACGATCAAGAGCGCGATTGGTCTGGGCAACCTGTTGTGGATGGGGATTGGCGATACGATCCGGGTGAGCCTGAGCGCCGATCCGGTGGAAGAGGTCAAGGTTGGCTATGAAATCCTGAAATCGCTGGGCCTGCGGCATCGCGGGGTGAATATCATCTCTTGCCCCTCTTGCGCGCGGCAGGGGTTTGACGTGATCCGCACGGTCGAGGCGCTGGAAAAGCGGCTGGAGCATATCAAGACGCCAATGAGCCTGAGCATCATCGGCTGTGTGGTCAATGGCCCCGGCGAGGCGCTGATGACCGATGTCGGCTTTACCGGCGGCGGGGCAGGCAATGGCATGGTCTATCTGGCGGGCAAGCAGAGCCACCGGATGGATAACGTCCAGATGATCGACCACATCGTCGAACAGGTCGAGCGGCGGGCGGCGGAGATCGAGGCGGAGACGGCGGCGCAGGCGGCGGAGTAGCGCGGGCTTTGCCGCGTTTGCAAAGCGCGGAAAACTTGCTAAGGCAGGCGCGAGCCAATTCCAGCAAAGGATTCCCCGCTATGAGCAGCATCATCGACATTCACGCCCGCGAAATTCTGGACAGCCGGGGCAATCCCACGGTTGAGGTCGATGTGACGCTGGAGGACGGCACCATGGGCCGCGCGGCGGTGCCGTCGGGCGCGTCTACGGGCGCGCATGAGGCCGTCGAGCGGCGCGATGGTGACACGGCGCGCTACATGGGCAAGGGCGTGCTGGCGGCTGTGGCCGCCGTCAATGGCGAGATCGCCGAGGCGCTGGCGGGTATGGATGCGACCGAGCAGGTCTCGCTCGACATGGCGATGATCGAGCTCGACGGCACGCCCAACAAGGCGCGGCTCGGGGCCAATGCGATCCTCGGCGTGAGCCTGGCCTGCGCCAAAGCGGCGGCGGATTTTTCCGGCCAACCGCTCTATCGCTATGTCGGTGGCACCTCGGCCCGCGTGCTGCCGGTGCCGATGATGAACATCATCAACGGCGGCGAGCATGCCGACAACCCCATTGATATTCAGGAATTCATGATCCTGCCGGTGGCGGCGGAGAATATTCGCGATGCCGTGCGCATGGGGTCGGAGGTGTTTCACACGCTGAAAAAGGAACTGTCGGCGGCGGGTCTGGCGACCGGCGTGGGCGATGAGGGCGGCTTTGCCCCCAACCTGTCCTCGACGCGCGATGCGCTGAATTTCATTCTGAAGTCGATCGAGAAGGCCGGGTATCGCCCCGGCGAGGAAATTTACCTTGGTCTCGATTGCGCTGCGACCGAATATTACAAAGGTGGCAAATATGAAATTTCAGGCGAGGGTCTGAGCCTGAGCAGCGCCGAAAATGTTGCATATCTGCAAGCGCTGGTGGCGGATTACCCGATTATTTCCATCGAGGATGGCATGGCCGAGGACGATTGGGATGGTTGGCGCGCCCTGACCGACGCGTTGGGCGACAAGGTGCAACTGGTGGGGGATGACCTCTTTGTCACCAACCCGGAACGTCTGGCGATGGGGATCGAGCGCGGGTGCGCCAATTCGATGCTGGTCAAGGTCAATCAGATCGGCACGCTGACCGAGACGCTGCAAGCGGTCGATATGGCGCATCGCGCGCGGATGACCAATGTGATGTCGCACCGCTCGGGCGAGACCGAGGATGCCACCATTGCCGATCTGGCCGTGGCCACCAATTGCGGGCAGATCAAGACCGGCAGTCTGGCGCGGTCGGACCGGTTGGCGAAATACAACCAGCTGATCCGCATCGAGGAAATGCTGGGCGAGACCGCGATTTACGCGGGACGAAGCATCCTGAAGTAAGTGGTCGCGCGGCATCTTCGGATGCCGTGCCCGCCCCTCTGGTGGCGTGATCCTGCAGGCGCGGCACCGGCAAGACAGGGCCGCGCGGGCGTCTCGGAGCGGTCTGTTGGAGGCGTGCCGGTTCTCTACCTCAACGGCCAGAGGTCATGGCGTCGAACCAGCCGTGCCGGATTAGTTGCGGCCTTATCCTGCCGACGGCGCCGCTATGGGGCAATCATGAAGAGGGGGCCAATGGTGAGGGGGCCAATGGAGGCGAGTAGGAGAATCGAACTCCTGTTCACGGATTTGCAATCCGCTGCGTCACCACTCCGCCAACTCGCCGCTCCAAGTGGTTGGGGTGAATTATATGATCGGGCGGGGCGGCGCAAGTGGGCAATGCGGTGTTTTGCATGGCCAGATTGCCCGAAGCGCATTGGACCTATTGCCGTTGCCGCCGGGTGGCTTCTGTGCGAAAACCTAAAGGATAGGATTCCGAACGCAAGAGTTTAGACCATGACAGACTATGCCGCGCGGCGCACGATGATGGTGGATACGCAAGTACGCCCGTCTGATGTGACCAAATTCCCGATCATCGACGCCATGCTCTCGGTCCCGCGCGAGGTGTTTGTACCGACCGCGTTGCGCGAGGCGGCCTATATGGGCGAGAACCTCGATCTGGGTGAGGGGCGGGTGATGCTCGATCCGCGCACGCTGGCCAAGATGTTGGACGCGCTGGAGATCGAGGGCGACGATCTGGTGCTCGATATCGGGCCGGCCTATGGGTATTCCGCAGCCGTGATTGCCCGCATGGCCGAAGCGGTTGTCGGGGTCGAGGACAAAGCGGCAATGGTCGAAGAGGCACAGCGCACTCTGTCCGAGCAAGGTGCCGACAATGTGGTGATGCATGAGGGGCCGCTTGCGGATGGTGCGCCGGAGCATGGACCCTACGACGTAATTACTGTGCAGGGTGCGGTTGCCCATCTGCCCGAGGCGTTGCTGGCGCAACTCAAGGACGGCGGGCGCATCGCCTGTCTGTTCATGGAGGGGGCCTTGGGTGTGGTGCGGATCGGTTACAAGATCGACGGTCAGATCAGTTGGCGTTACGCGTTCAATGCGGGCGCGCCGATCCTGCCCGGATTTGAAAGGCACGCGGCCTTTACCCTGTGACGGGACGGGCGCGGCAAAAAAAGAGAGAGTGCAGAGCATGAAAACAGGAAACGTGCGGGCCCTCGGCTTTGTGTTTGGACTGACGGTTCTGAGCGTCGTGCCGCTTGCGGTCCGAGCGGAGACCTTGGCTGACACGCTCAAGAGTGCCTATATCAACAGCGGCTTGTTGGACCAGAACCGTGCCTTGCTGCGGTCTGCCGATGAGGATGTGGCGCAGGCTGTGGCCAGCCTGCGGCCGATTATCGACTGGACCTCTGGGATCAGTCTTGATTCAAGTGATACGCGGTCTCAAACGATCAACCGCAATACGACCTCGACCTCGCTCAACCTTGGGATCACGGGGAGCCTGCTGCTCTATGATTTCGGACGCAGTGATTTTTTGACCGAGTCGGCCAAAGAGATCGTTCTTGCGACGCGACAGACCCTGATCAGCGTTGAGCAATTTGTGCTGCTGACCGGCGTGCAGGCCTATATGAACGTGATCCGCAATCAGGAGTTCGTGGCGCTGCGTCAGAACAACTTGCGGCTCTTGCGCGAAGAATTGCGGGCTGCGCAGGATCGCTTTGATGTGGGTGAAGTCACACGGACCGATGTGGCGCAGGCGGAGTCCGCCGTGGCACTGGCGCAGAGCGGGCTGGCGGCGGCGCAGGGCGACCTGACCAGCGCGATCGAGGAATTCCGCGAGGCGGTGGGGCGCGATCCGGGGCCTTTGCAAACACCGGGGGATTTGCCGCAACTTGGCGAGAATGTCGATGCCGCCAAGGCCGTGGCCGTGCGGCGTCATCCCGACATCTTGCAGGCGCAGCACAATGTTGCGGCTGCAGAGTTGAACATCCGGGCTGCCGAGGCCGCTTTGATGCCCACGGTGAACCTGACGGCGCGGATCGGAGCGTCTGAGGATCTGGATGGGCCCGACATGTCGCGCACCGGCAGCGTCGGGGTCGAATTGCGTGGTCCTATCTATCAGGGCGGGCGTTTGAATTCGGCTCAGCGTCAGGCAATGGCGCAGCGCGATTCGCAACTGGCGCAGCTGCATCTGGCCGGGCTTCAGGTGAAGCAGGACGTGGGCAACTCCTATGCCAATCTGCGCGCGGCGCGGGCAAGCCGCACCGCGAGCCGCGAGGCCGTGCGCGCCGCTCAGGTCGCCTTTGAGGGTACGCGCGAAGAGGCGACGTTGGGCGCGCGCACCACGCTGGACGTGCTGGATTCCGAACAGGATCTGCTGGATGCGCAGGCCAATCTGATTTCGGCCAATGCAGATGTGGTGATTGCGGCCTATTCGGTGTTGGCGTCGATTGGTGAATTGACGGCGCGGGATCTCAATCTGGGTGTGCAGACCTATGATCCAACCGCCTATTACAATCTGGTCAAGGATGCCCCGATCGCCATCAGCCCACAGGGTCGGAAACTCGACCGGGTGTTGCGGGCAATTGGAAAGAACTGAAAAGTTTTTGAATCGGTTGTGCGAGGTCGTCCTGAGGGGTAAACTGCCCTCAGGCAAGAGTGGTATAAAAATATGTCCGACCCCGTGACCAATGTGGAAATCGAGGATGTCCTGTCGTCGATCCGGCGGCTGGTGTCGAACGGTCAATCCGATCGCAGCCCTGAGACGAAAGCCGTGCCGCATGGAGTTTTTGACTCCGGGGCGGAGCGGTTGGTGCTGACCCCGTCCTTGCGGGTGGATGGCACGCGGCGGGCGGACACCGCGCCCGATGTCGCAGAGGTGCCGCTTGCTGAGGAAACTCTGTCGGATCACATGAGCATATGGGAGTCCGAAGCAGATCCCGAGACACCCGTGCAGGACAGCCTGTCCGAGGACACCACACCAGAAGATCCGGAGCCGGACAATCAGGAGCCGGAAGCTCTTGTGGTTGAGCAGCCAGAGACCGAGGCGCAGGGTGAGCCCGAAGCCGAGCTGCAACGTGACCTTCAATCCGAGCTGGGCACGCAGGCTGCCGAGTTTGAGGCGCTCGTGGCCGGACGGGACGATCAATGGGAGCCGGATGGTGCATCCGGGGACGATTACGCTGGGGGTCCGGTTTCGGCGATCACCTGGACTGAGGCGGTTGAACCCTCAGAAGAGGATGAGGCATCAGCCGATCCTGATTGGGCCGAGGCGGATGATCTTGGCTCAGAGCGCCATACGCAAAACTGGCAGGATGCGGAGGACGCGCAGGAGAGCGCGGAGCAATCGTCTGCGGCGGGGCGCACCGATGCTCTGTTTATGGATGATGCGGTTCTGGACGAGGACGCGTTGCGCGATCTGGTCGCCGAGATCGTTCGGCAGGAGTTGCAAGGCGCGTTAGGGGAGCGGATCACCCGCAATGTGCGCAAACTCGTGCGCCGCGAGATTCACCGGGCGCTGACCAGTCAGGATTTCGACTGAGCCGGGATTTCCGCGCTGAGCGACAAGAGCAGATCAAGGTCCATGTGCCGCTCCAGATGTGCGGCCAAGGCATCGAGCGTCGTCTCGACATCGGCCCCATAGCGCAGGTCTGACACGGCACCCAATCCCGCGAGAAACGCAGCGCGAAACGGGTCTGAGGCGAAAAGCCCATGCAGATACGCGCCGCGCACCCGACCACTGGCCGAAGCGGCCCCTTCGGGGCGATCCCCGACGTGAAGCCATGCGCGGGCGCAATCCGGGCCGGTTGTTATGCCGAGATGGATTTCATAGCCCTCGACGGTCTCGCCGCTGGCGAGATAGGTGGCCTGCGTCAAGGCCAGCCGCTTTTCCGGCTTCATGACCGTGACCACATCGAGATGCCCCAACCCGGCGACCGACGCGGGCGAGCCTTCGATGCCCTCGGGATCTTCGATCCGTTGACCCAGCATCTGATAGCCGCCGCAGATGCCCAGCACATGCCCGCCGCGCCGGATATGGGCGGCAAGGTCGATATCCCAACCCTGGGCGCGGAAATGCGCCAGATCGGCGATGGTGGATTTGCTGCCGGGGATCAGTACCAGATCGGCATCCCCGGGCAGGGGCTGGCCTGCGGCGATGATCTCGACGGTGACGTCCGGTTCGCTGCTCAGAGGATCCAGATCGTCGAAATTGGCAATGCGACCCAGTCGGGGGACCACCACTTTGAACGCGCCGCCCTTTGTCGAGGCGATGTCCATCACATCCTCTGCCGGAAGGCGCCAGGCATCGGCGAACCACGGCACGACTCCAAGTGAGGGCCAGCCCGTGCGCGCCGCTATCTCGTGCAGACCGTCGTCAAACAGGCTGACATCGCCACGAAACTTGTTGATGGCAAACCCCTTGATCCGTGTGGCATCGTCGAGGGGAAGCACGGCTTGGGTGCCGACGATTTGCGCGATGACGCCGCCCCGGTCGATATCGCCGACAAGGATCACTGGAACGCCAGCGGCCTCGGCAAAGCCCATGTTGGCGATGTCACCGGCGCGCAGGTTGATTTCCGCCGGGCTGCCTGCGCCCTCGATCAACAGAAGATCGGCTGTGGTGGCGAGGCGGTGAAAGCTCTCCAATGTCGGAGCCAGCAATTGTGGCTTTGCCCGGGCATAATCGCGGGCGCGCAGTGTGGCAAAGCGGCGGCCCTGCACGATCACCTGCGCGCCGATGTCGCTCTCGGGTTTGAGCAGGACCGGGTTCATGTCGGTGTGGGGTGCACGGAAGGCGGCCAAGGCCTGAAGCGCCTGTGCGCGGCCAATCTCGCCGCCATCCACCGTCACAGCGGCGTTGTTGGACATGTTCTGCGGCTTGAAGGGGGCGACGCTCAGGCCGCGTCGGGCAAATGCGCGGGCGAGCCCTGCGACCAGCATCGACTTGCCCACATTCGAGCCAGCCCCCTGAATCATGATCGCGCGTGTCATTCCGATGTCCCGTTGCTGTCCTTGGGCGGTGATACAAAGTGCCGGGGCGCAGCGGAAGGCAGATCACGTCACAGCGTGCCGTTTTCCCGACCCAAAAGCAAAAGCCCTGCCAAAATTGGCAGGGCCTCGACTATTCGGCGGAGTGTGCTGCCTCTCAGGCGGCTTCGGCCTGTGCGGCGGCATTGCGGCGCTCGCTCTCTTCGCGAGAGAGGGCCACGGAGGTGCGCACGCCCTTGGATACGAAATCCATCAGGCCAGACACAACGCGCTCATTCGGGTCAATTCCGGCGCAGGACAATACTTCGCGTCCATCGCGGGACCGTGCCCAGCGGGCAATCTGCTCGGGGCCGTTGCCATATTTCTTGTCGTCGGAAATGGCATCATCCAGCGCGGCCAGTACGACGGCCGCAAAGAGTTTACGAGCACGGTTGCCCTGTTCGGCATTGAAAGCCGTACCGTCAACGAAATCCTTCATCATTCGTCCTTGTTCTTATTGCTCTTGCGTTTTGGGCGTGACGGACCTTATGGCGGAGTTTTTGTGATTCGGATAGAGCACATATGCATAACTTCTATGCAAATACTGCATATCTCCGCCCGACACGTAACGACATTTCGTTGTCTTGCCACCCATCATCCCTCCAGATATAGGGAGCAACAATCCCTTATCAACCTTTTGTCATGGTTTGAACGCAATGCCCAAGATCAACGGAAACGAAATTCGCCCCGGCAATGTGCTGGAACATAACGGTGGCCTCTGGGCCGCGGTCAAGGTCGATCATGTGAAACCCGGCAAGGGCGGCGCCTTTGCTCAGGTCGAGATGAAGAACCTGCGCAACGGCACCAAACTCAACGAGCGGTTTCGCAGCGCCGACAAGGTGGAGCGGGTGCGGCTGGAACAGAAGGACCAGCAATTCCTCTATGAAGAGAACGGCAAGCTGGTGTTCATGGATACCGAAACCTATGAGCAAATCGAACTGCCCGCCGATCTGTTGGGCGAGCGCCGCCCGTTTCTTCAGGATGGCATGACCATCACGGTGGAATTCCACAACAGCGAAGCGCTGCATGCCTCCTTGCCGCAAAAGGTGACTTGCAAGATCGTCGAGACCGAGCCGGTGGTCAAAGGCCAGACGGCTGCCAACAGCTTCAAGCCTGCCATCCTCGACAATGGCGTCAAGGTCATGGTGCCGCCGTTCGTTGGTCCGGATGAGGATATCATCGTCAACACCGAGACCATGGAATATTCCGAACGCGCCTGAGGGCGTATCTCGGGTCTGTAGGCGGTCCGTGGTGGCAGGTCAGATGCGGCCTGTCACGCGACCGCAGTCAAGAGCCTTTGGTTTAACGTGATGATCTGCATCAAGATAAACCTTTTGAGACTGGCATATACTCCGAACGGGGAGGTCATCTGAGAATTGGCTCTCAGGTCCATTCCTCCCTTGTGGTTTTGGAGGAATGCAATGATTTTTCAAGCAAAGACCAAGACGTGTGGTTTGCCAGTGATGTTGGCGGCTCTGTCTATGGTAGCCGGAACTGCGGCCTATGCCGCCGATGAAGGCTCGATCGCGCGGGGTGGCCGGCTCTATGACAAGTGGTATTCGGTAATCGGACAAGACGCACCGGCCGCGTCGCACAAGCTGTATCCCACGGATGCGGAATACGCCGACAAGCCCGGAACAAATTGGCGCTGCAAGGAGTGTCATGGCTGGGACGGCATGGGTGTGGATGGCGCCTATTCCGGGGGCAAGCATTTTTCCGGGATCAAGGGCATAAATGGCATGAAAGGTGGCGATCCGGCGGCGGTTGTTGCGCTCTTGTCGGCCCCGGCGCATGGATATGGTGACTATCTTGGCGAGCAAGATCTGACTGATCTGGCGAATTTCGTGGTCCAAGGGCAGGACGCCTATGCCGATTACGTCAGCGACAGCAAGATTGTCGGGGACGTCGAGCGTGGCAAGCAGGTCTTTGGCACCGTCTGCGCCAATTGCCATGGAGCAGACGGAAAGCTGCCCAAGGAAATGCCTCCGCTGGCCTCGCTCACCGGTAACCCGTGGGAGTTGATGCACAAGGTGCTGAACGGTCAGCCCAAAGAAGTAATGCCTGCGCTGCGGGCGTTCGATCACCAGAACGCAGCAGATGTGATCGCCTATATCGAGGCGGAATTGCCCAAGGAATAGAGCGCGACCGCGCCACATGAACGACCGGGCGCATATTGATGTGCCCGGCGCAACTCTTGGGACACAACGGTGATGATGAAACGTTTTAAACAACTGTGGCACTGGTTCACACGGCCTAGCGTTCTGATTGGGCAAGGGGTGCTGCTGGTGATTGGTGGGATCGGTGGGATCATCTTTTGGGGCGGGTTTCACACCGCCATGGAGGCAACCAATACGTTAGAGTTCTGCGTCTCCTGCCATGAGATGCGAGACACGGTTTATGAGGAATACAAGACCAGCGTGCATTACAAGAATGCGTCTGGAGTGCGTGCCATCTGTTCCGATTGCCATGTCCCGCATGAATGGGCCCCAAAGGTGGTGCGCAAGATCCAAGCCAGCAATGAGCTTTGGCATACGCTGCGCGGAACCATCAACACGCCGGAGAAATTCGAGGCCAAACGCGAGCAGCTTGCCATGCATGTCTGGGCAACGATGAAAGCTACAAATTCGCGCGAATGCCGCAACTGTCACAGTTTCGAAGCCATGGATTTCGACAAGCAGGCGCGCCGCGCCCGCGAAAAGATGGAAGTCGTGGCGTTGGAGGGCCATGCGCCAGACGGGTCTTCAACCTGTATAGATTGCCACAAGGGCATTGCCCACAAGCTGCCAAAGGTGGAACGCGATTGAGTGCGGCGCGACGGATGCCGCGCCGGTTCAGACCATCATCTCTTTGGTCGCCGTCAGCGTGACATCGGGGTAATCGCGTGCAACGCGGTCAATGTCCCATTGCAGGCGTGTCAGATAGACGATGTCACCATCATGGTCATGGGCGATGTGTTGCTTGTTGGCGTCAGTGAATTTCTCAACCGCCAGCTTGTCACCCGATACCCAACGGGCAGAGGTGAATTGCGAGCCCTCAAAGCGCACCGGCAGACCGTATTCCAGCTCGATCCGGCTGGCCAGAACCTCGAATTGCAGCGCGCCCACGACGCCGACAATAAAGCCCGAGCCAAAGGCCGGCTTGAAAACCTTGGCGGCCCCCTCTTCGGCGAATTGCATCAGCGCCTTTTCCAGATGCTTGGCCTTCATCGGATCGCCTGCACGCGCCTGTTGCAAGAGTTCCGGCGCGAAGGACGGGATGCCGGTTACGCGCAGGGCCTCGCCTTCGGTCAGGGTGTCGCCGATGCGCAACTGGCCATGGTTGGGGATGCCGATGATGTCGCCGGCCCAGGCCTCTTCGGCGAGTTCGCGGTCGGCGGCGAGAAAGAGCACCGGGGCCGAGACCGTCATCGGTTTCTTTGAGCGCACATGCGTGAGCTTCATGCCGCGTTTGAAATGGCCCGAGGCAAGCCGGACAAAGGCCACGCGGTCGCGGTGTTTGGGGTCCATATTGGCCTGCACCTTGAAGACAAAGCCAGTGACGGCGGTTTCTTCGGGGGCAATGGCGCGGGGAGTGGCCTTTTGCACCTGCGGTTCGGGGCCATAGGTGCCGATGCCGTCCATCAATTCCTTGACGCCAAAGGAGTTGATCGCGGACCCGAACCAGATGGGCGTCATATGACCCTCAAGCACCGATTGCGGATTGAGGGCGGGCAGGAGTTCGCGCGCCATCTCAATCTCTTCGCGCAGCTTTTCGATGAGGTTAGCGGGCACATGCTGGGCCAGTTTTGGATCATCCAACCCGTTGATCTTGATCGATTCCGCCACCTTGTTGCGGTCGGCGCGGTCCATCAGTTCGAGGCGATTGTTCAGCATGTCATAGCAGCCAACAAAATCGCGCCCCATGCCGATGGGCCAACTGGCCGGGGTCACGTCGATGGCGAGGTTCTGCTGAATTTCGTCTATGATATCAAAGGTATCGCGCGCCTCGCGGTCCATCTTGTTGCAAAAGGTCAGGATCGGTAGATCGCGCAGGCGACAGACCTCAAAGAGTTTCTGGGTCTGGCTCTCGACGCCCTTGGCCCCGTCGATCACCATCACGGCGGCATCGACTGCCGTCAGCGTGCGGTACGTATCCTCGGAGAAATCCGAGTGGCCGGGCGTATCCACGAGATTAAAGCGGAGGCGGCCAAAGTCGAAGGACATGGCCGAAGCCGAGACCGATATGCCCCGGTCCTTTTCCATCTGCATGAAGTCCGAGCGCGTGCGCCGCGCCTCGCCCTTGGCGCGCACTTGCCCGGCCATCTGAATGGCGCCGCCATACAGGAGGAACTTTTCGGTCAGCGTCGTCTTGCCCGCATCCGGATGCGAGATGATCGCAAAGGTGCGGCGGCGGGCAATCTCTGCCGGCAGATCGGGGCGGTTTGAAAGGGTGTCCAACATGGGGCCGGATATAGAGGGCTGGACGGTGCGGCGCAATATGCTCAGCGTGTGGACGCCCGTTTGAGAATGTCGGCAGCATTGGGGTGATTGAGCAAGGCTTGACCGACTTCGAATTGCAGGTGGCTGGGGGCGTTCTTGCCCGCGATTTGCTGGCTCAGCGCCTCTTTGAGATCGGCAGGAAGGGCGGCACTGGTGCGGGGATCGACCAGCAGGGTTTCGGCGGCGATGCCTTCGGCATAGATGATCTGATGCCGATCAAAGAGCAATTGCACATAGTCGACAAAACCGCCGCTCTCGCGGCGCACGGTATCGCCGTTGACCAGATGCCTCGCGCGCACCAGCACCTCGGCGCGGCCAGCGCCCAAGGCATCGGAGCGCTGATAGATGAAGAGCCGGTGGTCGGGGCTGACCAGCAGGTCGTGTTCATTGTGCAGCGCACCCGCCACGATCCGGATGGGCGCGAAATCACCCACTGCGCGCACTGTCGACTGCCCGACCCAACGGATTGGTCGCACCCCGTCATCGCGGGTCAGGACCATGTCGCCGGGTGCGAGGGTTTCGACCGGGCGCTGTTCGCCTGTCGCCATGGTGATATGGGTGCCGCGCGAAAAGGACACGCAGGCCACCTGCGCAAAACGTTGCAGCACATCGTCAGTGTCGATCCCGACCAGCGCATAGCCGGTCTTGGGCCGCATCTGGGCCAGCGGCATGGCAAAGACCTCGACCACATTGCCCGCGTCATCGACCTCGACCAGAACCAGCATTTCGGTGGTGCGCCCGGTGCCGGACATCAGGGTGAGGCAGCTGTCCAGATGCACCTGAGCGCCGGGGCGGCCCATGTCGGAATTCTGCGCGATGGTAAAGGGAGCGCCCCCCTGAAGCGACAGCGAGAGGCGGAATTGCCGGGCCTGCGCCTGCAATTCGTAGACATCATCGAGATCGAGTTCGGCGGCAAAGGACAGTGCGTCGCCCATATTGGCCCCGTTGACCACACGAAAATCAAGCCCCTGATAGACGGAGATGATGTGATCGGACAGGGCAGTGTCAGAGGTCATTGACGGGGGCGTTTCCAAAAGCTGGGAAAAGAGCGATTTCCATTCAGGTCCGCTAGCTTAGGTGTATGGCCCCATGGCGTCAATGTGGCGGAGAAACCGGGCCTCGGCGGGTGGTCCCCGTCACGTCCCCCTGAGAGGCGGGTTTTGGTAAACATCTGGCCATTCTGACGCGCAGAGTGTTAATTCCGCGTTGAAGCAGCAGGAGGACGCGAGATGGATCTGGGCATCAAAGGCAAGAAGGCGCTGGTCTGCGCCTCATCCAAGGGGTTGGGGCTTGGCTGTGCGCGGGCTTTGGCCGAGGCCGGTGTCGATCTGGTGATGAACGCGCGCGGAGCCGAGGCGCTGGAAACCGCAGCGGCGGCGATTCGCGCCGAATTCGGTGTTGAGGTGATAACGGTTGCGGCGGATATCACGACCGAGACCGGGCGCGCCGCAGTGCTAGAGGTGGCGCAGGGGGTGGATATTCTGGTGAACAATGCCGGCGGCCCGCCGCCGGGGCTCTGGTCGGATTGGGAGCGGGAGGATTTCATCCGCGCGCTCGATGCCAATATGCTGACCCCCATCGCGCTGATCAAGGCGCTGGTGCCGGAGATGATGGCGCGGGGCTGGGGCAGGGTGGTCAACATCACCTCGCAATCGGTCAAGGCCCCTATTCCAGCACTGGGGCTGTCAAACGCGGCGCGGACTGGGCTCACCGGCTATGTTGCAGGCACCTCGCGACAAGTGGCGGGCAAGGGGGTGACGATCAACAATCTGTTGCCGGGCATTCATGCCACGGACCGTGCCACCTCGCTCGACAAGGGGGTGGCGGAGGCGCAGGGGATCAGCATGGAGGAGGCCCACGCGCGCCGCTGTGCCGGTATTCCGGCGGGCCGTTATGGCACGGCTGATGAGTTCGGCGCCGCCTGTGCCTTTCTGTGCAGCCAGCATGCCGGGTTTATCGTCGGGCAGAACATCCTCTTGGACGGAGGCGGTGTGAACGCGACGCTTTAGGCGGCACCGCAGCCTTGCCCAAGGCACGGGTGCGGGCAGAGAGATCACAAAACTGTAAAGTCACTGATTTTGGGCTGGTGTCGCGGGGGTTGTGTGGCTAGCGCTAAGGCAACACAATCGGTCGGGGAAAGATAACATGCAAGCATTGGCGATCATTGGCCTCTTTGGGCTGGTCATCTTGGGTAGCCTGCTGGTCGCGCCACGGCGTGCCACCATTGAGGGGTTCTTCAATGGCACGGGGGCGGATGGCCGCGCGCCGGGGCTCTGGGTGCTGGTGCTGAGTCAGGTCACGACGTGGATCTTTGCTCGGTCACTGATGAATTCGGCCATTTTGGGATATTTCTACGGAATCTGGGGCACGCTGGCCTATGCCGCCTATTACGGGTCCTTTGTGACGGGCGGCTTTATCGTGAGCCGTCTGCGCGCCCAAGGGGCGGGATCGGTGCAGGATTGGCTCGGGGGCCGGTTCGGGGCCACGGGCAATGCCTGTTACAATTTGGTGATTGGGCTACGGCTCTTGTCCGAAGTGTTCGCCAATTTGCTGGTGGTGGGGTTGATCTTTGCGGCGGCCCTGCCGGAAATGGGCGTGGCGCGTGATGCGTCGATCCTGATCGTGGCGGTGCTGGGCCTGATCTATAGCGCATGGGGCGGGCTAAGCGCCGCATTGCGCACAGATGTCTTGCAGATGCTGGTGTTTCTCGCGGTCTTTGCGGTGGCTTTTGTCGCGCTCGTGCTCAGCCCCGGGTTTCACATCGGAGCGGTGCTGACGGCACCGGGCACAGCGGGGGCGTGGAACGGGCAGATACTCTTGCTGGTCGCGCTGTTGCAGGTGTTCTCTTATCCGGCACATGATCCTGTGATGATGGATCGCGGCTTTCTTGCTGATCCTGAGACGACGCGCAAATCCTTTCTGCACGCGTTCTGGATCTCGACGCTCTGCATCATCGGGTTTGGGTTTTTCGGGATTCAGGCAGGCTTGATCGGTGCGGAATATGAGGGGGAGTTGATTGGAACCTGGGCGGGCATGTTCCCGGCTTGGCTTTTTGTCGCGCTCTTGGTGTCGCTGTTGATCTCGGCGATCAGCACGCTCGATTCCGCGCTGGCCAGTGCGGCGCGGCTGGTGGTGGACGAGCTGAAACTCGGCCGGCGGTCGCTTGCGGGCGGGCGGATGGCGATGGTTGCCTTCATGGTGTTGGGGACTGGCCTCACGCTCTGGGGCAATCAGACATTGTTTGACGCGGTGGCGGTCAGTGGCACCGCGAGCATGTTCCTCACGCCCATCCTGATTGTTGGGCTGGTGATGGGGTGGTGCATTCCGCTCTGGTCGTATCTGGTGGCCTTTGGGGCGGCGATGGTCGGGGCGGTCGTTTATTTCGCGCGCGAGGCGGAGTGGGCCATGGCGATCCTGCCCGAGACGCATAAATACGAGCAGCTCTTGCTGATCTGCGCCGGGGTGCTGATCGTTGGTTTTGGCGCTGTGCTCTTTGGGGCGCGGCGCGTCTGAACCTTGCTAAGAGGCGACTTCGGCTTAGGTCCTCGGCGGTGATCACCGCAGGGGGCCTTTTCTTATGCGCATTGTCTTTATCCTGCTGTCGCTGGGACTGCTGAGCGCCTGTGCCGGGCGGCCCGATCTGAGTGACGAGCGCCTGTCTGCGCGAGAGTTCAACCTCGAAGAGTTCTTTGACGGGCAGGTGGTGGGCTATGGGCAATTTCAGGATCGGTTCGGCACGGTGCGGCGGCGGTTCGAGGTGCAGGTCGCAGGCGATTGGGATGGGCGCGTCCTGACGCTTGATGAGGATTTCACCTATGAGGACGGAAGCACCGAGACCCGCGTCTGGACCCTGACCAAAACCGGCGATCAGACATGGCAAGGCACGGCACCGGGGGTGATCGGTCTGGCGATGGGGGAAGAACGCGGCGATGCCTTCAATTGGCGCTACACGATTGATCTGCCGGTGCCTGAGGGCACATTGCGCGTCAGCTTTGACGATTGGATGTGGCAGATGAAAGAGGGCCGTGTGTTGAACCGGGCCTATATGGACAAGTTTGGCGTGGAAATCGGCGAGGTGATCATCTGGTTTGAGAAGCAGGGATCGTAGTGGGGGCGTGGCGTCGAGAGATTGGAGGGGACATTGGCCGCAATCTCCAAAGCGCGGAATCTAGGCGCGGCACGCGCCGCCGCGCAGCGGTCATGCTGAAGGCATGCCTCTGGCATGGTCCGCCCCCTCGGGCGGGCGCTTTTGCAACGGTGCAGTCTCTTGAAATTGCGGAAGTGTTTGGCCGAGATAAAGTGCCAGCCGACTATGGTGTAGCGCCCACCCGGCGGACCGGCACTGCGCGGCTCACCGCTTGGGGCCACTGTCCGCTCTAAACCCTCTCCGTCAGAGCATATGCCCGGATTTTGCCGCCTTGGTCGCGAGATAGGCATGGTTATGCGCGTTCTCGCCCAGTTTCAGCGGCACGCGCTCGACCACGTCGATGCCGTTCTGGCGCATCATCTCGATCTTGGCGGGGTTGTTGGTCAGCAGGCGCACGGCGGAAAAGCCCATGAGCGACAGAATGCGCGCGCCGATGCGGAAATCGCGCTCGTCATCCTCGAATCCCAAACGGTGATTGGCCTCGACGGTGTCAAATCCCTGATCCTGCAGAGAATAGGCGCGCATCTTGTTGGCAAGGCCGATGCCGCGCCCCTCTTGGTTGAGATAGAGCAGCACGCCCGCCCCTTCGGAGCCCATTTGCGCCAGAGCACCGCGCAATTGCGGGCCGCAATCGCATTTGAGGCTGCCCATCAGATCGCCGGTGAAACAGGCCGAATGAAGCCGCGCCAGAACGGGCGCGGTGCGGTCTGGTTGACCGATTTCGATTGCATAATGTTCCTCACCACCGTCTTCGGGACGAAAGATATGCAGACGTCCCGCCTCGGACACCGCCAGCGGCAAGCGGGCGCTGACAACCGGGTGCAGGGGGCTGGTGGCCTCAAGCCCGAGGGCTGCGGCACTGTCGAGCAGGGTCAACCCATTGCGCGCGGCAAAGCCCGCGCCCTCGCTCATGGGCAGAACCAGAGCAGCAGGCAGGAGCCGCGCGGATTTCACCAGCGCCAATGCCAAGCGGTGCAGCTCCACGTTGCCGCCGCGTTCGGAGGTGAGCGGCCCTTTCATCGGGCTCTTGAGATCATCTGCCGGATCGGCAACCCCGAGAACCCAGCCCAGCGAGGCATCGGGCGGCACCACAACCCGTGCCAGATCGCCGTCATAGGCGCGCGCCTTGAGTGTGGTGGCGCGGCGTGCTGTAATCGCCAGACTCGGCGCGCCGCCCAGAGCGCGCAGATCGGCCAGACGCTGAGCATCCAGCGTTTCGGCGGCCATGATGAGCGCGGCACCTTGCGGCCCGGCCAGCACAACAGGCACGCCCATACGCAGGTCGCTGCGCGCACGGGCGGCGATTTCGGTGATATCTGGGGCAAGGCTCATGCGACGCTCCTGTCTTTGGACCAGAGTTAGATATAAGCTTTTGTAACGAATTGAAAGAAACGCTCGCAACGCAACACTTGGGCGTGAATGTGTTGTTGCACATCTTGCCGCCAAGTCGCTTGTACCGCATGCTCTTGTCACGGAAGGGGATACCGAGATGGCACAAGTCAAGAAAATTCTTCTCGTGGATGACGATGATGACCTGCGAGAAGCCTTGGGCGAGCAATTGGTCATGACCGAAGATTTCGACGTGTTCGAAGCCGCCAGTGGGTCCGCTGCGATGGGAAAAATCAAGGACATGATTCATGATCTGGTGATCCTTGACGTGGGACTGCCCGACACGGATGGGCGCGAACTCTGCCGGTTGATGCGCAAGCAAGGGGTCAAGGCACCGATTCTCATGCTGACTGGCCATGACGGCGACGCCGATACAATTCTGGGTCTCGATGCCGGGGCCAATGACTACATCACCAAGCCCTTCAAGTTCCCGGTGCTTCTGGCGCGGATTCGCGCACAGCTGCGCCAACATGAGCAATCCGAGGATGCGGTGTTCCAGCTTGGGCCCTACACCTTCAAACCGGCGATGAAGATGCTGATCACGGATGATGAGCGCAAGGTTCGGCTGACCGAGAAAGAGACAAATATCCTTAAATATCTGTACCGTGCGACCGAAGGTGTGGTGCCGCGCGATATTCTGCTGCACGAGGTCTGGGGTTATAATGCGGGGGTCACAACCCATACGCTCGAAACCCACATTTACCGCCTGCGGCAAAAGATCGAACCTGATCCCGGCAACGCTCGCCTTCTGGTAACAGAATCCGGCGGATATCGCCTTGTGGTTTAAAAACCACGGTTTCTTGACCTGTATCAAAGTCGTATCTGCGCGTGACGTTTAATCTGCTATTATTCAGTATGTGTGCGGTTTCACACATGAACCTCCCTGTTGGACTGCCCCGGCCCCTGTGCCGGGGACTCTTTTTCTGGGGCCGGTTTTGGCGGTCTCGACCTGGGTGGATTATTTAGTCCAGAGGCACGGCAATCGCGGCTGGAAACGCCGGGCGCATCGCTCTACTGTCTGCCCGAACCCAGACAGGAGATGCCGCATGCCCTTTACCCTCGCCACATGGAACATCAATTCGGTCCGCCTGCGCGAAGGTCTGGTGGCGCGGTTGATGCAGGAAGAGATGCCGGACATTCTGTGTTTGCAGGAATGCAAGAGCCCGGTGGACAAGATGCCGCTCGAGGCCTTTGCCGCGCTTGGATATCGGCATGTCGTGGCGCGTGGACAAAAGGGCTATAACGGCGTCGCCATCCTGTCCAAGCTGCCCATGGCAGAGGTGGGCGCGATGGATTTCGCGGGTCTCGGACATGCCCGCCATATCGCGGGCCAACTCGAGAATGGCACCGTCATCCATAATTTTTACGTGCCGGCCGGTGGCGATATCCCCGACCGGGCGGTGAACGACAAATTCGGCCAGAAACTCGACTACCTCACCGAGATGCGCGACTGGTTTCGGGACAGCCGCCCCGAAAAGTCGATCCTTGTGGGCGATCTCAACATCGCCCCGCGTGAGGATGATGTGTGGAACCACAAGCAACTTCTCAAGATCGTCAGCCACACGCCGGTTGAGGTGGAACATTTGGGCGATGTGATGGAGGCCGGGGGATGGCAGGATGTGACCCGTGCCGATATTCCCGAGGGGCAACTCTATAGCTGGTGGTCCTACCGTGCGAGCGACTGGGATGCGGCGAACAAGGGGCGCAGGCTTGATCATGTCTGGGCCAGCGGTGACATCCGTGCGGCGGCGCATTCCAGCCGTATCCTGCGCGGCGCACGCGGTTGGGACCAGCCCTCGGATCACGCGCCGGTGTTTGCCACATTTGATCTTTGACTCCGCCGGGTGCGCCCACATATAGGGGGCAAATATCATTAGGAGGCTGAACATGCTGGAACTTGGCAAGAGCAACAGCGCCCCTGCGGCGGGCGATTTGATCAAGGATGTGTCCGAGGCCACCTTTATGGCGGATGTGGTGGACGCCTCGCAAACCGTGCCGGTGATCGTCGATTTCTGGGCGCCGTGGTGTGGACCCTGCAAGACATTGGGCCCGGCGCTCGAGGCGGCGGTGACGCGCGCCAAAGGGGCGGTCAAGATGGCCAAAATCAATGTCGATCAGAATCAAGCGATCGCGGGCCAGATGCGGGTGCAATCGATTCCCACTGTCTATGCCTTTTGGCAGGGTCAGCCGATTGACGGATTTCAGGGCGCCTTGCCCCCTTCCGAAATTGACGCCTTTGTCGCGCGGGTTGTCGCGGCGGCAGGCGGCGAGGCGGATGGCGGTCTGGACGAGGCGCTTGATGCCGCTGATGAGATGCTGGAGGCCGGTGCCGTGGCCGATGCCGCACAGACCTATGCCGCCATCCTGCAAGAAGACCCGGTGAATGCCCGTGGCTATGCCGGGTTGGCCCGTGCGCATATCGCATTGGGAGAGCTGGATCAGGCCGAAGCGATCCTGAACGGTGCCCCGGCCGAGATCAGCCATGCGACAGAGATTGACGCCGCACATGCACAACTGGCGCTGGCACGGCAGGCGCAGGATGCCGGTCCTGTGACCGACTTGCGCGCGGCGGTCGAGGCGGACCCAGCGAATCCGCAGGCGCGGTTCGATCTGGCGCAGGCGCTCTATGCCAATGGGCAGGCGCAAGAGGCGGTGGATGAATTGCTCGACCTGTTCCGGCGTGACCGGGAGTGGAACGACGGGGCGGCCAAGACCCAACTTTTCACCATCTTCGAGGCGCTCAAGCCGAATGATCCGGTCTTGTTGAGTGGGCGGCGTAAATTGAGCTCAATGATATTTGCCTGAGCTCCGGTGCGGGCTAGGTAAGCGGCATGACACATAAGCTCGATCTTCCAGAGATCATTCCCGTCTTTCCGCTGCCCGGTGCGCTGTTGCTGCCGCGGTCGCGCCTGCCCCTGCATTTGTTCGAGCCACGCTATCTGGCGATGCTCGAAGATTGCCTCAAGACACCGGGGCGGTTGATCGGCATGATCCAACCCAACCGGGTGCCGGGCCGCGAGGGCGGCACCGGGCTTCATGCGATCGGCTGTGTTGGCCGGGTTACGCAGTTTTCCGAGACCGAGGACGGGCGGTATATGATCACCCTGACGGGCCTGTCGCGGTTTCGCGTGCAGGACGAGGTCGAGGGGTTCACGCCCTATCGGCGGGCGCGCGTTTCCTGGACCGGGTTCGAGCGTGATATGGGGCCGGTGGACAGTGATCCCGGATTTGATCGGAACGCCTTTCTTGGCCTTCTGGGCCGCTATTTTCAGGCGCGGGAGTTGCAGACGGATTGGGATTCGCTGAAAGAGGCCGAGGATGAGTTGCTGATCAACTCCCTCTCGATGCTCCTTGGGTTTGAGCCGGAGGACAAACAGGCGCTTTTGGAGGCCCCGTCGCTCAGCACACGGCGCGAGACGTTGGTGACACTGATCGAATATGTGCTGCGAGGCGGTGACAATGAGGACATCATGCAATGAGCGATGACATCCAGCTTCCTCCGGCGTTTGATCGTCGTATGCTTGAGGCGCTGATCTGCCCGCAGACTCATGCCACGCTGGAATACGACGTGGCGGCGCAGGAATTGATCAGCCGGTCTGCCGATTTGGCCTATCCTATCCGAAACGGCATCCCGGTGATGTTGATCGACGAAGCGCGCAAGCTGGATTAATTTGCCCGCGTCGCAGTCAGATCAAAGCTGACATCGACCCCAAAGCCGAGCGATTTTTCATCCTTAACCCCGTTACCGACGTTGAAATTGCGGCGGTCCAGCGTGAGCGTGCCCTGTGCGATGGCCGTGTCGCCTGTGATGGTCAGATCAAAGGGCATCTCGACCGGCACGGATTGATCGCGGATCGTCAGCGTGCCGCGCGCCACCGGGCCGGATTCGGTTGCCATCAGGTCAGCGGCGAAACGCGCGGTCGGAAATTCACTGGTGTTGAAGAAATCCGTGCCCATCGCCTGTTGGGTCACTGATCCAAGGGACAGAGAGGCGATGCCGACGGTCACCTCCACTGTGCCGTGTTGTCCTGCGTCATCGGGGGATTCGGAATAGGCGATATTGGCGGTCCAGTCCGCAAAGCTGCCGGTGACGGCGGAGCCCAATTGCTGGACGGTCACTTGCAACTGGCCGCTCTCGACCTGCCAGTCACTCTCGACCGCGGCCAGTGTTGCGGGGCTGCTGGTTTCGGCCGCGCCGAACCAGCCGAGCCAGGTGGCGCCACCGACTGCGCCGAGCCAGATGGCGAGGGCGGCAACGAGGGGCAGGGCGTGATTTGGTTGGTTTGCGGTGGGGATGGCGTCCATGCGCCCCGGCAGCATCCGGCGCAGAGTTGCATCGCCATCGAGCAGGTGATGTTTGAGCGCACCAGCCACATGCGCGGTTATCGCAGCCGCAAGCACCAGCATCAGCACGAAATGCAGCGTTGAGGCGATCTCGGACAGAGTTTCGGATTTCGGAACCAAGGGCAGGTTTTGCCCCAGCGGCCACCAGATCGGCGCAAAGCCGGAGGTTGCGGCATGATGCACCCAGCCCGAGAGCGGCACCAGAACCAGCGACCCATAGAGCAGCCAATGCACGGTTTCCGCCGCCCATGCCTCGATCGTCCTGTCACCGTTGAGCAGCCCCGGTTTGGGTTGGCTGATTGCCCAGACAATGCGGGCGAGCGCCACAAAGAAGATGGCGACCCCGAGGGTCTTGTGCAGGGAGAACAAGACTGTCGCGCGTGCGATCAAGTCCTCGGTCGGCGTTGCCTCGATCTGATGCGCAACCTGGGTGGCAAGCCAACCCAGCGGCAGGTTGGACAGGATCAACAAAGCGGTGAGCCAATGAAAGCTCTTGGTGATGCTGCCATAGCTGGTGGCCGAGTTGGTGATTTGCATCGCAGACGTCCTCATGATTGCAGCGCTAATCTAGCTGGATATGCCAGAGGCGCAATGACTGCCCGCGCACAGGGGGGCTGCGTCTTTGCGGGTCTGCACAATCCTTGCGCAAACACTGTGCAATCTCTGGCAAACACGTTGCTTTGGCAGACGCGGCGATGTATCGGGAGGCACTTTTCAAGGGAGGTGAGCAGATGAGCCGAGCATTCGTATTTCCGGGGCAGGGCGCGCAGGTGATCGGCATGGGGGCGGATCTTGCGGCCAACTATCCGGCGGCACGGGCAGTTTTCGACGAGGTGGACGAGGCGCTTGGACAAAAGCTTTCGGCGTTGATCTGGGAGGGCGAGCAGGAGGCGCTGACCCTGACCGAAAATGCCCAACCGGCGCTTATGGCCACGTCGTTGGCGGCCCTGCGCGCGCTTGAGGCCGAAGGCGTGGATCTGGCGCAGGTCGCTGGCCATGTGGCCGGGCATTCCCTGGGGGAATATTCGGCCCTTGCGGCGGCGGGCGCGATCAGCGTGGCAGATACCGCGCGCCTTCTGCGCATTCGGGGACAGGCGATGCAACAGGCGGTGCCGGTGGGTGTGGGCGCGATGGCGGCGCTGTTGGGTCTGGATTTTGAGACAGCCCGCGATGTGGCACAAGAGGCCGCGCAAGGCGAGGTCTGTCAGGCTGCAAATGACAATGATCCGGGGCAGGTTGTGGTATCTGGCCACAAAGGAGCCGTGGAGCGCGCGCTGGATCTCGCCAAGGCGCGGGGGGCGAAACGGGCGATGCTCTTGCCAGTCAGCGCGCCCTTTCATTGTGCCCTGATGGCACCCGCCGCCGAGGTGATGGCGGCGGCCCTGGCGGATGTCACGATCCATGCACCTGTGGTGCCGCTGGTTGCCAATGTGCGCGCCAGCGCCGTGACGGACCCGGCGGAGATCCGCGCGCTATTGGTGGAGCAGGTCACCGGCTCTGTGCGCTGGCGCGAGTCGGTGATCTACATGGCGGCACAAGGTGTCACCGAGATATGGGAGATCGGGGCGGGCAAGGCGCTCTCGGGTATGATCCGGCGCATTGAGCGCGAGATCACCTGCCGCGCGATTGGCACCTCGGAAGAGGTGAAAGCGACGGCCCAAGTCGTCGCCGATATTTGATGCTGTGCAGCGCTAAAGAGAGAAGGACATAAGATGTTTGATTTGACTGGGAAATCCGCGCTTGTGACGGGCGCCTCTGGTGGCATCGGCGCGTCGATTGCGCGCGCGCTGCATGGTGCGGGTGCAACCGTCGGACTAAGTGGCACCCGCGTCGAGCCTCTTGAGACGCTGGCGGCGGACCTGGGCCAGCGCGCGCATGTCCTGCCCTGCAACCTCAGCGATGCCGAGGCGGTCGATGCATTGACCAAGGATGCCATCGCCGCGATGGGCGGGCTCGATATTCTGGTGAACAACGCCGGGATCACGCGTGATCAGCTCTTTATGCGGATGTCGGACAAGGACTGGCATGACGTGCTCGATGTCAACCTGACCTCTGCGATGCGTCTTTGCCGGGGGGCTGTGCGCCCGATGATGAAGGCGCGTTGGGGCCGGATCATCAATATCGGCTCAATCGTCGGGTCGAGCGGCAACCCCGGTCAGGCCAATTATGCCGCTGCCAAGGCCGGGCTGGTGGGCATGACCAAATCCATCGCCGCAGAGGTGGCAAGCCGGGGCATCACCGCCAATGTGGTGGCACCGGGCTTTATCGCAACGCCGATGACCGATAAATTGAGCGAGGATCAGAAGTCCGCGCTTTATGTTCAGATCCCGATGGCCCGTATGGGCACGTCCGAGGAGATTGCGGCGGCTGTTCTTTATCTTGCCAGCCCCGAGGCAGGCTATGTCACAGGCGCCACCCTGCATGTGAATGGCGGGATGTCCATGTACTGAGTCGAGGCTGGTCTCTCCGTCACAATCGGCCCGAGTGAAAGCATTTGCCATTGCCCGCGCATATGCTATAGGCCACCGAGATTAGCCGGAGGGATATGCGGATTCTCCCGGTGGCCTTTGTATGAAGGCAGTCGAGAACCGCCCATTGGGGCATAATCATCGCCACTTCCCGGCTTGGGCGGGGGCAGACAACGGGCAAGACTGCCCAAGACAAAACGAGGAACAAGACATGAGCGATATCGCAGACCGCGTTAAGAAGATCGTTGTGGAACACCTGGGCGTTGAAGAGGACAAGGTTGTCGACAAAGCCTCTTTCATTGACGATCTCGGCGCGGACAGTCTCGACACGGTCGAGCTGGTCATGGCATTCGAAGAAGAGTTCGGCATCGAGATCCCCGATGATGCGGCGGACACGATCCAGACCTTTGGCGACGCGGTCAAGTTCATCACCGAAGCGTCCTGATTTCGCTCCCGCGCGATAGTCCCGCGCGAGAGTCAAGAACCCTGCCAATCGGCAGGGTTCTTTGCGTTTCAGGCAAGGTTGGCGTCACAATCCCGTGAGCCTGATCCGTGTGGCGCGTGCTGCCGGGCACCGTGACGGTGCCATGACATACGGTTAATGGTCCGTTGATACATCCCTTTCCCATTGCTCTGGCCCATCGCTCTGGCCACGGGCAGCACGCATGCGGTGCGGCAAAAGGAAAGGGATATCCATGAACAAGGCAATCACCGACGGCATCGTTTTCATGCCGCAACCCTTCGCAATCGGTCTCGACCAATGGTCGCGCGAGGACGGGCGACCCGGCTCTGACACCTATGCCAATGCCGCCGATTCGGCGTTTGTGCCAGCGGATCAGGATTTCGGCGGGGCGCTGGAGTTGCAAAAGACGCAAAGCGTGCAGCGCTTGCGGTACATGGGCGAGACGCCGATTCTGCCCGGGTGTTATCTTCAGATCCGGGTGCGGATCAAGGCGATTGCGGGCAACCTGCCCAGTGTTCGGATCGCGGCCTTTGCCGGAGGCGCAGGCGGCGTCGCGCTGTCCGGCGTCACCGTGACCGGGCCGCAGGTCGCGCTCACCACCTATGGCGACGTGGTCGAGGTAACGGCCATCGTGGGCACAGGCACCCGGACCGGCGTTGACATGGCCTGGGGACGCGCCGCGATCTTTGGACATTTCGGTCTCGATTTGACTGGCCCGAGTGGGGGCGTGGTTCGGATCGACGATATCGTCATCGAGGATGTCAGCCGGTTTTTTCTGCGCGACGTGATCAGCACCGTCGACGTGCGTGACTATGGCGCGCTTGGCAACGGGGTGGCGGATGATCACGCAGCCTTTGAGGCGGCTGATACCGCGGCCGAAGGGCGAGAGATCATTGTTCCGGCGGGGCAGTATGTTCTAGGTCAGAGCACCACGATCCAGAGCCGTATCCGGTTTGAAGGCACTGTCGAAATGCCCGATGCCGCGATCCTTGCCTTGACCAAGAATTTTGACCTGCCCGCCTATATAGATGCGTTCGGCGACAGCGAACTGGCTTTCAAGAAAGCGTATCAGGCGCTCTTGAACAATCCGGATCATGTCACGCTTGATCTGGCCGGCCGCAAAGTGTCGCTGCGCGCACCTGTCGACATGGCAGCGGCGGTGGTCAATCGGACAACCTACAATCAGCGCCATGTGATCCAGAATGGCCAGATCTCGGTTTTTCCGGGTCCGGCATGGGAGACAGAGGTCATGACCTCGCAGGCCAGCTATGACATCGCCAATTCCAAACGCCTGACCAATGTGACCAATGTGGCCAATATTCCTGTTGGCGCGCTGATCGAAGGCAATGGCGTGGGCCGCGAGGTCTATGTCACCGCCAAGAACGTAGCGGCCCAGCGGCTCGACATCAGCCAGCCGCTTTTCGATGCGGCGGGCACGCAGGTCTATACCTTCCGACGCTTCAAGTATCTGCTGGATTTCAGCGGCTTCGAGGATGTGTCGCGCATGGTGGTCTCCGAGGTGGACTTTCAATGCACCGGCGATTGCAGCGGGGTGCTTTTGCCGCCGCAGGGGTCCGCCAACCATTTCCGCGACTGTTTCTTTACCCGCCCCAAGGATCGCGGCATCACCAGCCATGGCGAGGGCGATCAGGGGATGATGATCGACCGCTGTCAATTCATCTCCAACGAGGGGCCGCTCTTATCGACGGAGCGGCGCTCGATCGGGTTCAACTCAAACGCCAATGACCTCAAGATCCGCGACAATCGGGTGGTTCTCTTTCGCCATTTTGCCGTCATGGCCGGTAGCAGTTCGATCATCTCGGGCAATCATGTGTTTCAGGGCGATAGCGCCACGAACGGTGTGCGTGCGGCGGGGTTGGTTCTGACGCGGATCAACAATCGCGGCACCATCACCGGGAATTACATCGACAACTGTTTTGTCGAATGGGTCAATGAGCATGACGCAGAGCCGGGGTTTGCCAGCGAGTTCTCGTTCAGTGCGCTGAGCATCACGGACAATGTATTTCTGGCCAGTGACATGGCACCTTGGTTCACCTTTCTCGTGGTCAAACCGCATGGGGCGGGGCATTTTCTGGATGGGATGACCGTCACGGGCAATACCTTTCGGACCATCGGGACCATCACGCGGGTCGAGGCGGTCGATACCAGCTTTGCCGACCTTGACTATGACCGGGTGCGCAATGTCACCTTTGCCGACAACAGCTTTCACAATGTGGACATCCCCGTCACGACTCCGCTGGTCATGCAACACACCCAAGCCAGCGCGGCATCGACCTGGGTCGTAGAGCCAGCTCCACGCTTGCCATTCGGCGCCTGGGCGCAGGGGGTCGAGTCGGTCATGGCGGTGGGACCGTTGCGCAATGCGGCGGATGCAGTGATCCACGCCAGCCCCTATTTCGAGGCGCAGCAGGGACCGAACAAGGATCGGATCAATCTGCGTTGGCCGAGCCCGGTGGCGGGCTCCGTGATCTTGCGGCTTCGGATCGACGATCCGCTGTAAGGCGGTCCGGTCTCTGGCGACGCGTCAGAACTGTCGCCAGAGACCCAGTTTCACACCACGCTCATCTTGTCCCGTGAGCGGCAGGATCACGCCGAATTCGAGATGCGCGCCGGGTTTGGTTTCGTAGACAAATGACGGGACAAATCGGCTGTAGGCGCGACCAAAGGACGGGCGCCCGGTCTGGAGTTGCAGGATCGCCTTGCTGCGTTGGGTGGTATTGAGGCCAAAGGTGATGTCGCTTTCCAGCGTCATCCGGCTGTCACCAAAGACCACGGCGCGCCCGTCAAATGCCGCCCAGGCATGACGCCCCCAGAGCGTGAGGCCACGCCCCAATGACAAGCCGGGGCGCAGCGCCGCAGTCTCGTCCACTTCACCGAGGCCAATCTCAAATGCCAGTCTGAGCTTGCGTCCTGCCCGGCCTATCGGCCAGCGGGCAAAGGCAATGCTCTTGGTCATGCGCAGGGTGTCGCCCCCAAGATCCAGCCCCAGCGTCACCCGTTCGGTCAGGCCGTACTCAGCGTAGAGTGTGAAACTCTGTCGGTAGAGACCGAATTCATCCGGCCCCTCCATCTGTCCGGATGTTGCCAGAAAGATTTGGCCCTTGTCACGCAGCCAGGCACCCGCCTCTGCCGTGGTGATCAGCCAAGGCAGCAGCATGAGTGCAAGGGTAAGACATCTCAGCATGGCTACCTCTGCGTTAACCCTCGTTAAAAAGGGTAAAGCGCGGGTTAAGATCGGCGGGGAATTTACCGTTCGGGAACCGCGTGTTACGCTCGCCTTGCAAAGGAGGTCCGCCATGCCCCAGATCAGTACCGTCACCGACCATCAGACCGTGATCACGACATTCGAGGTGACACCCGGTACCTGTCAGGATCTCATGGATCTCCTGACTGCCGCGTACCGCGATTTCATCTCGCATCAACCGGGCTTCATCTCGGCCGGGCTGCATGTGAACGATGCGCAGACCCGGATCGCCAATTACTCGCAATGGCGCGCGCGGGCGGATTTTCAGGCGATGCTGCGAAGTGACGACATGCGCGCCCGCAACCGCGAGATCAACGAACTCTGCAAGAGCTTTGAGCCGGTGATGTATGACGTGGTGGCGACCTTCGGATGAGTGAGGACACCGGACCATCCGACGACCTGATGCGCGAAGTGGCGGCGCTGCGCCGCGAGTTGCAGACCCTGAATGCGCATCGATTCATCCGGGTGCACAATTCATTCCCGCGCATGCTGGCCTTCAATCTGGCGCGGGGGCTGGCCGCGGGGTTGGGCACCGTGCTTGGGGCGACTGTGCTGATTTCGGTGATGATCTGGATGTTGAGCCAGATCGAGTTTCTGCCAATCATTGGCGAATGGGCGGCGCAAATCGCGGCGCAAGTGCGAGACATGCAGAACTGATCCGGTCCTGATCTGGATCATGGTGCTTGTGTCGTCACCGCCCCATAATCGGATTAGTCAAAAGGAAAGGAAACGCCATGTATTCTCACATCTTGGTTCCGGTGTCGTTCGATCAGGAACGTGATTCGGAGGCGGCCCTTCGGGTGGCACGGCTCTTGGCCGAGGAGACCGGACATATCAGCCTTTTGCATGTGATCGAGCAGGTGCCGGGCTATGCGATATCCTACCTGCCACAGGGCTATGTCAACGAGGCGCGCAAGGCAATCGAAGCGGAATTGGCCGATATTGCCGCCACTTTGCCAAATGGCTCCTGTCATGTGGTCGAGGGGCATTCGGGCCGTACCATCCTCGACTGGGCCGAGCGGTACACGCCGGATTGTATCGTGATTGCGAGCCACCGCCCCGGTATGCAGGATCTTTTGCTCGGGTCCACCGCGGCCAAGGTCGTGCGCCATGCCAATTGCGCGGTGCATGTGATCCGCTGAGCCTGTCCTTGGGCGCTCTGGGTTGCACAGAGGGCAGGGCATGCCCACATGCCCTCTGACGCACTAAATAAGGAGAGCGCCCATGCAATGTCCGATAGACGGCACGCAACTGATTCTCGCGGAACGCACCGGGGTCGAGATCGACTATTGCCCGCAATGCCGGGGTGTCTGGCTCGACCGGGGTGAGTTGGACAAGATCATCGACCGCGCAGCGGGCACAGCAGCGGCACCGCAGGCCGCTCCGGATCATGGAGGCCGTGGGTATTCGGACCGGGGCCATTCGGACCATGGGCAATCCCGGCGGAAAAAGCGTGGCGGATTTCTGGAAGACCTCTTCGACTTCTGAGCCTTTGGGTTGAAGCGGGCCCGTGCGGAGGGTAAGGGCAGGGATGGCCCAAGTTCTCACCTTTCTGCTGGCGCTCGCGATTGGCATAACGACACTGATGCCCTCTTCGACGGGCGTTGCGCCACCTATGGGGCTAGACAAGGCGGCGCACGTGCTGGCCTTTGGCCTGCTTGTGCTCCCCATGGCCGCGCGGCATCCCAAGCATTGGCGATTGATCTGGGTCGCGGCGCTGACATATGGCGGCCTGATCGAGATTGTGCAGCCCTATGTGGGGCGTGGCGCCGAATGGGCGGACCTTTTCGCTGACGGTCTCGGGGCTGCCTGCGGCATCGGCCTTGTGCGCCTCTCTCAACGGTGGCGGCCCCTCTGAGGCGACCACCGATTTCGCATTGGGTGTAAAAGAGCCAATTCGAGTAATCTTTTTATGCAATCCCCGGAAACTTTGATTTGGATCAAAAAGCCCCGCTGTCCTAGCCCATAGGTTGTGGTTAAGGCCACTTGTTCGGTGTGATTCTCAGAGGTTCTTTAGTCCCCTTTTTATCCATCCTCTTTGAGTACCTCCGGCATGGCTCTCATAGTCAAGCCCCGGAGTTTTATAAATGAATTTGACCCGCCGCCGCTTTCTGACCATCGCTGCCACAGCCATCGCGGCACCCTCGTTTGCCTTGGCGTCCCAAAGTGCCCGCTGGCAAGGTCGGGCAATGGGTGCGCCCGCCAGCTTGGTTTTGGCAGGACTGAATCCCGAGGCCGCACAGCCTATCTTTGCGGCGTTTGAGGCCGAATTGGATCGGCTTGATCGCTTGTTCAGCCTCTTTCGCCCCGACAGCACTTTGGTTCAGCTCAACCAGACCGGGCGCCTTGTGGCCCCACCGCCCGAGTTCTTTAACGTGATCGACCTGTCGGATCGTCTGAACAAGGCCACAGGTGGCGCGTTCGACCCCACGGTGCAGCCGCTTTTGCAGGCTGGTATGATGGCGCGCGCACGGGCACGGGTCTTCGGGCTCATTGGTTGGGACAAGGTCAAAATTGATGCGCGTGAAATATCCTTTGAGCGCGCCGGCATGGCGCTAACCCTCAACGGAATCGCCCGGGGGTATGTGACAGACCGGATCGCCGCGTTTCTGCGCGCCGAGGGTTTGACCGATGTGCTCATTGACATTGGGGAGTTGCAGGCGATTGGGCGGAACCCAATTGGGAATACTTGGAAGGCGAGGATTAACTCTGCTAATGGTGAGTACGATCATCATGTTGCGCTCTGCAACCGGGCGCTCGCCACCACGAAACCGATGGGCGTTAAAAAATCGGATGACGGCGTGTATATCGTCTGCCCGAATGGCCATCGTCCCCGCCACAAGATCGTCAGCGTCTCGTCCCCCTCTGCGGCCGTGGCCGACGGGCTTTCCACCGCGATTGCGCTCATGCGGCGAGAACATGCGATTGTGGCGGTCGAACAGTTTCCGGGCACCCGAATCGAAATGATCGCCTGAGACAGCGAACATCGCAGAGAGAATGCGATGCAGACATGGCGACCCCGGGAGGACTTGAACCCCCAACCCCAGACTTAGAAGGTCCGTGCTCTATCCAGTTGAGCTACGGGGCCATATCAGTCTGATAACGGTTCGGAAAACGGTGCGCAACCACGCTCCCCCTGTCCAGCCACCTGTTCTGATTCCTCTTTTCGTTCCGACCGGATGCGCAGGCGCCCACCGCTCCGTCAACCGCGTCACGGGTGCGTCACGGGACCGTTGCGCGGGGATTAATCCGTCCCAAAGGGCTCCATGTCGTAGACAACATGCGCGAGATAGAGCCCATAGGGCGGGCAAACCGGACCGCAGGCGGCGCGGTCGCGGGCGTCAAGCGCGCCGCGCACCTGATCGGGATGCCACGATCCCGCCCCCACGCGTTCGAGCGTTCCAACGATGCTGCGGACCTGGTTGTGCAAAAAGGACCGCGCCCGCAATTGGAAATGGATCTCCATTCCGGTGGGCGTGGAATGTTCTGAAATCTCTATCGAGTCCAATGTCTTGATCGGGCTGGCCGCCTGACAGATGGTCGAGCGGAAGGTGGTGAAATCATGCGTGCCGATGAGATGCGCCGCGCCCGCCCGCATCGCGTCGATGTCCAGCATTGGGCGCACATGCCAGACGCGCCCCTGATCGAGTGTGACCGGCGCCCGGCGTGACAGGATGCGAAAGAGATACTGCCGCTCGGTTGCGGAGAATCGCGCGTGCCAGTCCTCGGGGACACGCGCACAGCCAGTGATTGCGACGGGCAGCGGCTTGAGGTGGTAATTGAGGGCCTCTGACAGGCGAAACGTCCCCCAATCCCGCGGCAGATCGCAATGCGCGACCTGCGCCAGCGCATGCACCCCGGCATCCGTGCGCCCGGCGGCAGCGATGGTGTGTGGGCCCGGTTCAATGCGTCCGAGCGCCGCCTCGATTGCGCCTTGAACCGACGGGTGGTCAACCTGCCTCTGCCAGCCGGCAAAGGGCGCGCCGTCATATTCGATCTTGAGGGCATAGCGGGGCATGGTGCGACTTGGCTTGCTTCTGGATTGGGTGTCATCTGGCCCGAAATACCTCGGGGGGCCGGGGGCAGCGCCCCCGTCAACGGGCGGATTAATAGTCGGCGTTGCCGCCCTGTTGCCAGGATTTCACCAGATTGCCGAACCGGGTGAACTGAGCCTCAAAGCTCAACTCGACCGTGCCAATCGGGCCGTGACGCTGTTTGCCGATGATGACGTCCGCCTTGCCATGCAGGCGCGACATCGCCTCTTGCCATTCGGCCATCTTGTCCATTTCGTGATCGCCCGGCTTTTCGCGTTCCTTGTAATATTCCTCGCGGAACACGAACATCACCACATCTGCGTCCTGTTCGATAGAACCGGATTCGCGCAGGTCCGACAATTGCGGCCGCTTGTCCTCGCGGTTCTCGACCTGACGCGAGAGCTGCGAGAGCGCGACCACGGGGATATTAAGTTCCTTGGCTATCGCCTTGAGTCCCATAGAAATTTCGCCAATCTCCTGCACACGGTTGTCGGACGAGCCGCGCACCAGTTGCAGGTAGTCGACGATCAGCAGGTCAAGACCATGGGTCCGTTTGAGCCGCCGCGCGCGGGCCGCAAGCTGCGAAATCGGGATGGCGGCGGTGTCGTCAATATAGAGCGGGCAGGATTCGAGCGTCTTGGCAGCCTCGACAAAGCGGCGGAATTCGCTTTCGTCCATATCGCCCTGACGAATTTTATGCGACGAGATTTCCGAGGCTTCGGCCAGCACCCGGCCTGCCAATTGTTCGGCGCTCATCTCGAGCGAGAAAAAGCCCACGACGCCCCCATCCACCGCACCTTCGGTGCCATCGGGCAGGGTGCCGCGGCGATAGGCCTTGGCCACGTTGAAGGCAATATTGGTGGCCAGCGAGGTCTTGCCCATCGACGGGCGACCGGCGAGGATCAGAAGGTCGGATTTGTGCAGCCCGCCCAGTTTGCCATCGAGATCGACCAGCCCGGTCGAGATGCCCGCCAGCCCGCCTTCGCGCTGATAGGCGGCATTGGCCACATTAACAGCGTCAGTTACCGCCTTGAGAAAGCTTTGAAATCCGCTTTCGGACTGGCCCTGTTCGGCCAATTGATAGAGCTTTTGTTCGGCCTCGACGATCTGATCCTTGGGCTCGCTATCCACGTTGACGCGCGCGGCCTTGCCCGCGATATCATGGCCAAGGGCAATCAGGGCGCGGCGGATCGCGAGGTCATAGATCATCTGCGCATAGTCGCGCACCGCAAAGGTTGAAATCGCAGCGCCTGCCAGTTTGGCGAGATAGGCGGGACCGCCAAGCTCTTTCAATCCCTCATCATTCTCCAGGAATGCGCGCAGGGTCACGGGCGAGGCGAGGTTGTTCTTGGCAATGCGGGCGGCGGCGGTCTCAAAGATGCGGGCATGCACCGGATCGTAGAAATGCTGTGGCCCGATGATGGCGGCGATGCGATCATAGACGTCATTATTGGTCAGAATCGCGCCGAGGAGTTGCTGTTCGGCCTCGATGGAATGCGGCACGCTATCGGCGGATTGAATCTCTGCTCCGGTCGGATTGAAAGCGCTGATTTCATTCATGCCTGCGGTCCCCGTCTATCGGTTTTTTATCGGTATCGTTTCGGTCGTCTTGGTTCGCGTGTTCTAGGCCAATCCCGCGACGCCCGCCACTTGTATAACTCTGTGGACCTTTGGCGGGATAAGCCGGTGGATAGGCGCGCGCCGCAAACGGGGCACCCGCATCCTGTGGCCTCATCGCTTTAGCCTACCACATCTGGACGCGCTTTGCGATTCGAGAGATGGGTTATCCCCACCCCCTGAGGACAAGTTTATTTCTTGTGTGCCGCCTGCCACTTACGCGGATCGCGCAGGAAATCCTCGACCGCGTTCAGGGTTGCGGCATCGAAAATGGCCTGCGCGCGTGCCTCGGACAGAACATCCCACCAAGTGCAGAGGTGATGCAGCGCGATACCGTGATCGCCAAGGGTTTTCTCGGTCTCGGGGAAGATGCCGTAGTAAAATATCACTGCTGTGTGGCCGCAGGTGGCCCCCGTTTCGCGGATGGCATCCACGAAGCTCAGCTTTGAGCCGCCATCGGTGGTCAGATCCTCGACCAAAAGGACGCGCTGCCCCTCGGTCATGGCGCCTTCGATACGGGCGTTGCGCCCGTAGCCCTTGGGTTTCTTGCGCACATAGGTCATCGGCAGGGCCATGCGCTCGGCCACAAGGGCGGCAAAGGGAATGCCCGCCGTCTCGCCGCCCGCGATATTGTCGAACGCCTCGAACCCGGCCTCACGCATCACGGTGATGGTGAGAAAATCCATCAGCGTCGCGCGGATGCGCGGGTAGCTGATGAGCTTGCGGCAGTCGATATAGGTGGGCGAGGGCAGGCCGGAGGCCAGCGTAAAGGGCTCGGCCGCGTTGAAATGCACCGCGCCGATTTCCAGCAGCATCCGGGCGGTGAGGCGGGCGATTTCGTCCTTGGGTGGGTAGGTGGCGGGGATCATGGCGTGGTCCTTGGGTTGAGCAGTGCGCCGAAGAGTTATGAGGCCTCCGGCGAGAGTATTGAGGGAACGATGAAACTCAGGTCACGCGCCAATCGAGCGCGAAGCCGGGGTCAAAGACGGTGACGGGGCCGTCGCCGGTGTCGATCTTTTCGGGGTAGGTGACCGCATCGCCCTTGGTCAGGGTCAGCGTGGCCTCATTGGCGGGCAGGCCATAGAAGGCAGGGCCGTTGAGCGAGGTAAAGCCCTCGAGCCGCTCAAGCGCGCCCTCGACCTCGAACACATGCGCAAGGATGGACATCGTATTGGTCGCGGTGAAACACCCCGCGCAGCCACAGGCGCTTTCCTTGAGCGGATCGATATGCGGCGCGCTGTCGGTGCCGAGGAAAAACCGCGCATCGCCAGAGGTGGCGGCGGCGCGCAGAGCGAGGCGGTGCTCCTCGCGCTTGGCCACGGGCAAGCAGTAATAATGCGGCTTGATCCCGCCCACGAGGATATGGTTGCGGTTGATCACGAGGTGATGCGTGGTGATCGTGGCCCCAAGGTCTTGATCATGGGCGCGCACATAGTCGACGCCATTGGCGGTCGTGATATGTTCCATCACGACGCGCAAACCGGGGGTGGCGCGGCGCACGGGATCGAGCACGCGGTCGATAAAGACCGCCTCGCGGTCGAAGATATCAACGCTCGGGTCCGTCACTTCGCCATGCACGCAGAGCGGCAGGCCGATGTCGGCCATCTTTTCCAGCACGCCGCGCACCTTGTCGAAATCGCGCACACCGCTCGCGGAATTGGTGGTGGCCCCGGCGGGATAGAGCTTGACCGCCGAGATAAGCCCCGCGGCATGGGCGGCCGCCACATCCTCTGGATCGGTCTCTTCGGTCAAATAGAGCGTCATCAGCGGGGTGAAATCCGTGCCCTCGGGCATCGCGGCCATGATCCGTGCGCGGTAGGCGGCGGCATCCTGTCCGGTGACCACCGGCGGCACCAGATTGGGCATCACGATGGCGCGGGCGAAATGGCGCGTGGTTTCAGGCAGGACGGCGCGCAGCATCGCGCCATCGCGCAGATGCAGGTGCCAATCGTCGGGGCGGCGGAGGGTCAGGGTCTGGGTCATGCGCTCGCGCATACACAATCGGACCGCCCAAGACCAGAGAGTCGGCGCGGGCCCGTCCTATTCTTCCTGCATCCGCGTTTGCATGAGCTTCAATGCCTTGCGAAACCGTGGGCCACCGACGCCGCGCGCAATGGCGTTTTGACAGTGCAGGATTGTCAGGTGCGGTCGCTCCTCAGCCATCAGCCGTTGCAGAACACTCACGAGATAGGGCGTATCCTCGCGCCGCTTGCGATAGAGTTGCGCGAGGCTGAGGCGTGTCAGCTTATCGGCACTGACCTGCGCCAGCAGACGAAAGATCACCCCCATCCGCAACAAGGCCGGCTCTATCTGATAGCCCAGATAGCGAGTGCGGAACTTCATCACGTTGGGGCGGGTAAAGAGCGCGGCATGCATCGCATCAAGCTCGATCTCGGGATCATAGAGCAGCACCGCCGAGGCGGCGGCATCCAGCATGTCGGGCGCATAGCCGTAGCGGTCGCTGAACGAGGCCCGGCGCATCCGCAGGAACCTGTCGTCCCATTCGGCCACGCGCGGATCGAGCGTCGCCTGCGGGCTGAGCATCACCACCTTGGCACCGGGGGCGGCCACCGAAAACGCCGCCGCCGCATAGCCGCAGGGGCCGGCCCCGTAAAAGATCACCTGCTCGAACTCGTCAAAGAATCCGTCGTCGATCAACCGGTCGAAATAGCCATAGACCCGGCTGTCGCGAAACCATGTATCCTGTGCGCTGATCAGGCAGAGATGCGACCAGCCAAGCGCTTTGGTCATCGACCAGCCCAGCGGTTGCGATTGCGGCGACAGGTCCGGCAGTCGGGAAAAGCATTCGAACGTCACCAGCAATGTCGGCTTGCGCTCGATCAGGACCGCGACATGTTTGTCTCCCAACCGCTCGGCATAGCCGTCGTCGCCAGCGAGGTCGTTGGCACGTTCGCACCACTCTGCCCAGCCAAGACCAGAGAGATCGGCATCAAAAATATCGGCGTTGTCCTGCATGATCACTCGTGCCCTCGGTCGTGTCGGAACCGTTCGACTGCGGTCCTGTTGGTATATAGACTGTTCCTGAAATCGGGCAAAACTTTGGAGAAACCAAGGGCTTTCCGGGGGAGGCTCCCACGATTGTGTGAGCGGGCCGCCCTTGACCCGCCGGGGGTTGCGATGCAGTTCTGGTGCACGCAGTGAAAACCGGAGGCAAGAGCGTGCAGACCCCCACATCCATTGACGCGGTGCAAAGCCTGCTGGCCGGGCAGGATTATGTCTGCGGGCGGGCGCTTGGCACCGTGACCTATCTGGCCTTGACGCTTGGTCGACCGCTCTTTCTTGAGGGCGAAGCCGGGACGGGCAAGACCGAGATCGCCAAGGCCTTGGCCAAGGCGCTGGGGCGGCGATTGATCCGGTTGCAATGCTACGAGGGGCTGGATGCGGCGAGCGCGGTCTATGAGTGGAATTTCACCGGGCAGATGATCGCCATCCGCGCCGCCGAGGCGTCGGGGGGCGTGGACCGGGGCCATCTCAAGGACGAACTGTTCACCCAAGAGTTCCTCATAGAGCGTCCGCTTTTGCAGGCGATGCGCCCGCAACCGGGTGGCGCGCCGGTGCTCCTCATTGACGAGATCGACCGCACCGACGAGCCGTTCGAGGCGTTTCTCCTGGAGGCGCTCAGCGATTTTCAGGTGACGATTCCAGAATTGGGCACGATCCACGCACCCGAGCCGCCGATTGTCATCCTCACCTCCAACCGCACCCGCGAGGTGCATGACGCATTAAAGCGGCGGTGCCTCTATCATTGGGTGGATTACCCGACGTTTGACCGGGAGATCGAGATTCTGCACGCCCGCGCGCCTGAGGCCGCAGAGGTGCTCAGCCGCGAGATCGTGGCCTTTGTGCAGCGGTTGCGCACCGAGGATCTCTTCAAGAAACCGGGGGTGGCGGAGACCATTGATTGGGCCAAATGCCTGCTGGCGCTTGATGTGATAGCGCTCAGCCCCGAGGTGATTGCAGATACGCTGGGGGCAATCCTGAAATATCAGGATGACATCTCAAAATTGCAGGGCTCCGAGGCCAAGCGCCTGCTGGATGAGGTGCGTGCGGGGTTGGAGTCGCAATAATGGGCAAAACGCAGCACTTGCGCATCCTTCAACCGCATCCCGGACTATACGCCTATTACGATGGCCGGGTGCCGGGTTACCGATTCATGGAGGGTGACAACTGGGTTGACGAAGGGGCAATCGGTCTGGGTATTGCCACCTATGCGCTGGTCGCAGGACAATCGGCGCTGGTGTATGATACCAGCGTTTCATCCGAGCATGGCGCGGCAATACGGGCGCATCTTGAGCAGATGGGTGTTACCGAATTCACGGTCATCTATAGCCATTGGCATCTGGATCATGTTGCCGGCACGTCAGCTTTTGCCGACTGCGAGGTGATTGCAAACGCGCGCACGGCTGCGCATCTTGCAGACCGGCGTGAAGCGATTGAAGCGGGCACCTATCATGGCCTGCCAGAGATCAAGCCGCTGATCCTGCCGACGCAGGTCTTTTCCGGGCAGTTTGACATGATATTTGGCGACCAGAGGGTCACGCTGATCGAGGCCAATATTCACAGCGATGATGCCACAGTGCTGTGGTTGCCAGAGCGGCGGATTTTGCTGGCAGGTGACACCGTCGAGGATTGTGTGACCTATGTGGATGAGCCTGCGGATTTCGCCGCGCATTTACGAGATCTCGATCGGTTGGCCGCGCTTGAGCCGCAGTTTGTGCTACCGGATCACGGGGCACCGGACATTTTGGCGCGCGGTGGGTATGACCCCGAGGTTATCCGCGCGACGCAACGCTATATTCGTTGGCTTATGGGACTAGAAGCGGCACCAGAGAAATGCGTGACACCGCTGCAAGAGATCATCGCGGATGATCTGGCGACCGGTATTTTGGAATGGTTCGCGCCCTACGCCGATATCCATGCCCAGAATGTTCAACGAACCCTAGAGTTATATGGGCATGACTGAGCTGCCGACCCTCGAATTGCCGGACGATCCCAAGCTCACGCATAACATCACGCATTTCGCGCGGGCCTTGCGGGCGGCGGGGTTGCCAATCGGCACTGGTCGGGTGCTGGATGCGATCCGCGCCGTGGCGGTTGCCGGATTTTCCAGCCGGAGTGATTTCTTTTACACGCTGCGCGCCTGCCTCGTGACGCGACCCGAGCATCTGGTTGTTTTCGCGCAGATTTTTCGCCTCTATTGGCGCGATCCGCGCTACATGGAGCATATGATGGCGATGATGCTGCCCGCTATCCGGGGCGTGCAGGAGGACCGCAGCGCGCAGGCGGCGGAAAAGCGTGCAGCCGAAGCGCTCTTGGACGGGGTGACACGCGACGCGCCACAGATCGAAGAGCACGACAGCGATGAGGTGCAGATCGACGTAGACGCCAGCGCCACCCTCTCGGGCGAGGAACGGCTGCGCACCCTCGATTTTGAGCAGATGAGTACGGCAGAGGTCGCACAAGCAAAACGTATGCTCGCGCGGCTGACCTTGCCGGTCAAACCCTTTGCGTCGCGTCGTGGTATGGCCGCGTTCAATGGTCGCCGGGTTGATGCGGGCCGGACCCTGCGCGCGGCGCTGCGCCATGGTGGCGAAATGCGACGCATTCACCTGCAAAAGCCGCGCGAGCGCTGGCCCAATCTTGTGGTGCTTTGCGATATCTCAGGCTCTATGAGCCAGTATAGCCGGATGGTTTTGCATTTTCTCCATGCCGTTGCCAATCAAAAGGGCGCGGGCTGGGCGCGGGTGCATGCCTTTACCTTTGGCACGCGGTTGACCAACATCACACGGCAATTGGCGACGCGGGATGTCGATGCGGCCCTTGCCGCCGCCGGAAAACAGGCGCAGGATTGGGAGGGCGGCACGCGCATCGGCGCTTGTCTGCACGATTTCAACCGCGACTGGTCACGGCGGGTGATGGGGCAGGGGGCGGTGGTGCTCTTGATCACGGACGGTTTGGACCGTGATGCGCCTGAGGCGCTCAGCCATGAGATGGAGCGGCTGCATCTATCAGCGCGGCGGCTCATATGGCTCAACCCGCTGCTTAGGTGGGAAGGCTTTGCGCCGAAGGCCCAAGGCATCCGAGCGATGCTGCCGCATGTGGACGCCTTACGCGCCGGCCATTCCATCGCCACGCTGGAGGAGCTGGCCGAGGCCATCTCGCGCCGCGACGACAGTGGCGAAAAGGCGCGGCTGATGGCGGCGATGCAGGGGAGATGAGCAAAATGGATCGCTTTGACAACATCCCGGAAACCGCGCTGGCGTGGTATCGGGCGGGCAAGGGGGCGGCCTTGGCCACGGTGGTCGAAACCTGGGGCAGTGCGCCGCGCCGGGTGGGGAGCCAACTGGCGATTTCCGGAGAGGGTGAGATTGCCGGGTCGGTATCGGGTGGTTGCGTCGAGGGCGCTGTGGTGGCCGAGGCGCTTGACGCAATAGAGGCGGGCAAGCCGGTGGAGCTGCACTACGGCGTGTCGGATGGCGATGCTTTTGCCGTGGGGCTCGCCTGTGGCGGCACGATCCGCGTGTTGGTGGAACCAATCGGATCGGTGATGCCCGAGGATCTGCTGGCGGATCTGGTTTTGGCACGGGATGCCCGTATTCCCGTGGCCTATGTCACCGGGCGGGACGGACAGCGATTGGAGCGCGAGGGGCACGGCGCGCGGTTCCGCATGGACCGCTCTGGCTTTGAGGAGGATGGCGAGACATTCGTGGCCATTCACAACCCGCCGCTGCGCCTGATCATCGTGGGGGCGGTGCATATTGCGCAGGCCCTCGTGCCGATGGCGCGGATTGCGGGCTATGATCCGCTGCTGATTGATCCGCGTGAGAGCTTTGCGTCAGAGGCGCGGTTTCCGGGCGAGATTGTGCTGCACGACTGGCCGGATGAGGGCGTGCGTGCCTTTGGTCTGGATGCCCGCACCGCATTGGTTTTGCTGACCCATGACCCCAAGCTGGATGATCCGGCACTGATCGAGGCGCTGCGCTCGGAGGTGTTTTACATCGGCGCGCTGGGATCGATCCGCACCCATGCCAAGCGGGTGGCGCGGTTGCAGGAGGTCGGGTTCTCAGAGGCTGACATCTCTCGCATACATGGCCCCATCGGTCTCGATATCGGCGCGGCTGGCCCGTCTGAGATCGCGGTGAGCATCCTGGCCGAGATGACCCGCGTGCTAAGGAAAGGCGCATGAAATTCGGCCCCGTGCCGCTGGATCAGGCCGAGGGCGGCATTCTGGCGCATTCCGAACAGGTGGCCGGGGGGCGGTTGCGCAAGGGTGTCGTGCTCGATGCTACGCAGATCGCGGCCTTGCGCGCAGCGGGCTATGCTGCGGTTACGGTGGCCGTTCTCGATGCGCAGGATGTCCACGAGAACGCAGCGGCAGAGGCCCTGGCGACGGCCCTGCGCGCAACGACCCCCGACCTTGCCCTGAGCACGCCCTTCACCGGTCGCGTCAACCTGAGTGCCGAGCGGCCCGGTGTGGTCTGTCTTGATGTCGCGGCCATCCATGCGGCCAATGCGGTCGATCCGATGATCACAGTGGCCACCGTGGCGCAGCATCATCAGATCCACGCAGGCGGCATGATCGCGACGGTCAAGATCATCGCCTACGGCGTGCCTCGCGCGGCGCTGGAGCGCGCGGCAGAGGCGGCGCAGGGCGCGGTGCGGCTGGCGGTGGCACAGTACCGCACGGCGAGCCTGATCATCACCGATGTCCCCGGCGGGCCGGGAGACAAGGGGCGCGATGCGATTGCGGCGCGTGTCACCGGGCTGGGCATGGAGATGGTGGAAACGGTGCTCTGTGCGCATGACGAGGCGGCGCTGGCGGCGGCGATCACCAGCGCCAAGGGTGAGATTGTGCTGATTCTCACCGCTTCGGCCACGTCGGACCCGTTTGATACCGCCCCTCAGGCGCTACGCGCGGCGGGCGGACAGGTCGAGCGGTTTGGCATGCCGGTGGATCCGGGCAATCTGCTCTTTCTGGGCCGCTTGGGCGCGCGGCCTGTCATTGGCCTGCCCGGATCAGCGCGTAGCCCGGTTCTACATGGGGCCGACTGGGTTCTGGCGCGGGTCGCCTGCGGTCTGCCCTGCGGGGCGGCAGAGATTGCGGCGATGGGCGTGGGTGGCCTGCTCAAGGAAATTCCCACCCGACCACAGCCGCGCCGGGCCGGGCGCAGCTGAGGCCAAAGAAATCGGGTTCTCAAGTCGCGGGAGGCATGCTTTAGTCGCACTGGACAGCGAGGCCTTTCCTACTAAGGTCTCAGAGGGAGACGAACACATCAAACCGGGAGGAGCCAATGCCTGAGGTCAAAATGACCGTGAATGGCAAGCCAGCGTCGGGCCAGATCGAGGGCCGCACGCTTCTTGTCGAATTTCTGAGAGAGACGCTTGGCCTGACGGGCACGCATGTGGGCTGCGACACCAGCCAGTGTGGCGCCTGCGTGGTGCATGTGGATGGCAAGGCAGTGAAATCCTGCACCATGTTCGCCGCCGAGGCGGAAGGCGCCGAGATCACAACCATCGAGGCCATGGCCGAACCTGACGGCACGCTGCATCCGATTCAGCAGGCGTTTCAGGATCACCATGGGTTGCAATGCGGCTTTTGCACGCCGGGCATGGTGATGTCGGCGGCGGCCCTCTTGGCTGAGAACCCGACGCCGACAGAGACCGAGGTGCGCGATTACCTAGAGGGGAATATCTGCCGCTGCACCGGCTATCACAACATCGTCAAGGCGATCTTGGCGGCGAGCGGTCAGGACGTGAGCCGTATCGCCGCGGAATAAGGTGCATTTGGGGGCGCTGCCCCCGCGCCTGCGGCGCCCCCCGGGATATTTCGGGCAAGAAGAAAGCGCTGCGGGTGATCATGGGGGTGACCCCGTTCGATCAGGGAGGAGAATGACATGCCGAAAGACGGAGGCATTGGGGCCGCGACCCCGCGCCGCGAGGATATCCGGTTTCTGACCGGGAATGGCCATTACACCGATGACATCAACCTGCGCGGGCAGGCCTATGTGCATTTCCTGCGCTCGGATGTGGCGCATGGGCGGCTGAACAAGGTCGACACGAGCGCCGCCGAGGGGATGCCCGGCGTGATCCGCATCTTTACCGGTGCGGATTTCGAAGGCATCGGCGGGTTGCCCTGCGGCTGGCAGGTGACGGACCGCTTCGGCGAGGTGATGCAGGAGCCGGGCCATCCGGTTCTGGCGCGTGGCAAGGTGCGCCATGTCGGCGATCCGATTGCCGCAGTGGTGGCCGAGACCTATGCGCAGGCGCGCGACGCCGCTGAGGCGATTGTCCTCGACATCGAGGAATTGCCTGCTGTCGTGGACATGAAGAAGGCGCTCGAGGACGGCGCGCCCAAGGTGCACGACGACCTCAAGAGCAACCTGTGTTATGACTGGGGCTTTGTCGAAGAGAACAAGGCGGCGGTGAACGAGGCCTTTGAGACGGCCGCGCATGTCACCTCGCTCGAGTTGATCAACAACCGCCTGATTGCCAATCCGATGGAACCGCGCGTGGCGGTCGGCGATTTCAACCGCTCGACAGGCGATCATACCCTCTACACCACCTCGCAGAACCCGCATGTGATCCGCCTCTTGATGGGCGCCTTCGTGCTGGGCATCCCGGAGCACAAATTGCGCGTGGTGGCCCCCGATGTGGGCGGTGGTTTCGGCTCCAAGATCTTTCACTACGCGGAAGAGGCGTTCTGCACCTTTGCCGCCAAGGCACTCAATCGCCCGGTGAAATGGACCTGTTCGCGCTCTGAGGCCTTCATGACCGATGCGCATGGGCGCGACCATGTGACCAAGATCGAATTGGCGCTGGATGCGGACAACAACTTTACCGCCATCCGCACCGATACCCATGCGAATATGGGGGCGTATCTGAGCACCTTTGCGCCGTCGGTGCCGACTTGGCTGCATGGCACGCTGATGGCGGGCAATTACCGCACACCGCTGATCTATGTGAACGTCAAGGCGGTGTTTACCAACACCGTGCCGGTTGATGCCTATCGCGGCGCGGGCCGCCCCGAGGCGACCTATCAATTGGAGCGGGTCATCGACAAGGCGGCGCGGGAATTGGGGGTCGATCCGATCGCGCTGCGCCGCCAGAACTTTATTACGGAATTCCCCTATGCCACGCCCGTGGCGGTGGAATATGACACAGGCGATTATCACGCAACCATGGACAAGCTCGAAGAGATCGCTGATTTCAAGGGCTTTGAGGCGCGACGCACGGCGAGCGAAGCCAAGGGCAAGCTGCGCGGTCTGGGCATCAATTGCTATATCGAAGCCTGCGGCATCGCGCCCTCGAACCTTGTCGGGCAATTAGGCGCGCGCGCGGGCCTATATGAGAGTGCCACCGTGCGGGTCAATGCAACGGGTGGTCTGGTGGTGATGACCGGCTCACACAGCCACGGGCAGGGGCATGAGACCTCATTCGCGCAGGTTGTGGCCGAGATGATCGGCATTGACGCCAATATGATCGAGATCGTGCATGGTGACACCGCCAACACGCCGATGGGCATGGGCACCTATGGCTCCCGGTCTATCGCTGTCGGGGGCTCGGCTATGGTGCGGGCGACCGAAAAGATCATCAACAAGGCCAAGAAGATCGCGGCGCATCTGATGGAGGCATCGGATGCCGATATCGAACTCAAGGATGGCAAGTTCAGCGTTGCGGGCACGGATAAATCCGTGGCCTGGGGCGATGTGACCCTCGCCGCCTATGTGCCGCACAACTATCCGCTGGCGGATATCGAGCCGGGGCTGGAAGAGACGGCGTTTTACGATCCGTCGAATTTCACCTATCCCTCCGGGGCCTATGCCTGCGAAGTCGAGGTCGATCCCGAAACCGGCAAGGTCACAATCGAGCGATTCTCCGCTGCGGATGACTTCGGCAATATCATCAACCCGATGATCGTGTCGGGGCAGGTGCATGGCGGTATCGGGCAGGGGATTGGGCAGGCGCTGCTCGAGGCTTGCGTCTATGATGAGAACGGTCAGCTTCAGACCGGGTCTTACATGGATTATGCCATGCCGCGTGCCGATGATGTCCCGTTCTATCAGGTCGATCATTCCTGTCAGACGCCCTGCACGCACAACCCCTTGGGCGTCAAGGGCTGTGGCGAGGCGGGGGCGATCGGCAGCCCGCCTGCGGTGGTCAACGCGGTGATTGATGCGCTGCAACGCTCGGGCCGGAACGTCACCCATATTGATATGCCGCTGTCGCCATCGCGCGTCTGGCAAGCGATGCAAGGGTAAGGAGAACGATCATGTATGCATTCGATATCGAACGTCCCGCCACCATCGCGGATGCCATCGCGGCCCTCGGGTCTGAGGAGGCGCAGGCGCTGGGCGGGGGGCAGACCCTGATCCCGACGCTCAAGCAACGGCTGGCGGCACCCGCCAAGCTGGTGTGCCTCTCGGCGATCAAGGAGATGCAGGGGATTTGCAGCGCCGACGACGGCGCGCTCTGCATCGGTGGGGGAACCACCCATGCCGCTGTGTCCGCAGGGGCCGGGGCCTATCCGGCGCTTGCTGCGCTGGCGGGTCATATCGGTGATCCGGCGGTGCGCAACCGTGGCACCATCGGCGGTAGCCTCGCCAATAACGACCCCTCGGCCTGCTACCCGGCGGCGGTGCTGGGATCGGGGGCGACGGTGATCACGTCAAATCGCAGCATCGCGGCGGATGACTATTTTCAGGGCATGTTCACCACCGCGCTTGAAGATGGAGAGATCATCACCGAAGTGCGGTTTCCGGTGCCGGAAAAGGCCAACTACCAGAAGTTCGAGCAACCCGCCTCACGCTTTGCCCTCGTCGGCGTGTTTGTCGCGAAATATGCGGACGGCGTGCGCGTGGCGGTGACCGGTGCCTCGGAAGACGGGGTGTTCCGCTGGGCCGAGGCTGAGGCGGTGCTCACGGCCAACTTCGCGCCGGAGGCTCTCGAAGGGCTGACGCTCTCGGGCGATAGCATGATCTCGGACATGCATGGCTCGGGGGCCTACCGCGCGCATCTGGTGGGGGTGATGACCCGCCGCGCGGTTGCGGCGGCAAGCTGAGCGCTGTTACACTGCGGTGAGGTTTGAAATGGCGGGTCTCAAGACCCGCCATTTTCGTGAGGGACAGGGGGCGAGATGCAAGAAATCGACAATCCGTGGCGTGGTGAGGGCTTGCCCGAGGCCGTGCTGACCGGCGCGCCATGGCCGAGCGTCGATGTGGACGCGGTGCGCGCGCTCTTGGGGCGCTGTCCGGCGGCGACAGAGACCCCGCTGGTGCCGGTCATGGGGTTTGGGCCAAAAATCTGGGCCAAGGACGAACGCGGGCGCATGGGGCTGGGCAGTTTCAAGGCGCTGGGCGCGGCCTATGTGATCGCCCATGAAGCGGCAGAGACCGGGCCCGAAGATATGAGCCGCGCGCTTGTGGGGCGCAGCTATGTGACGGCGAGTGCGGGCAATCACGGCATGTCTGTCGCGGCGGGGGCGCGGCTCTTTGGCGCGCGGGCGGTGATCTATCTGGCCGAGACCGTGCCCGAGAGTTTTGCCGCGCGGCTGCGGGCCAAAGGGGCCGACGTGGTGCGAGAAGGGCAAGATTACGAGGCCAGCATGGTCGCGGCGGGGCGCGCGGCGATGGAGAACGACTGGACCCTATTGTCAGACAGTTCCTGGCCGGGATATTTCGATCTGCCGCACCGGTTGATGGAGGGCTATCTGGCCATGGCCGAAGAGGCCGCGCGCCAAATACCCGAGGCACCAACGCATATTCTGCTACAGGCGGGCGTTGGCGGGCTGGCCGGGGCCTGTGCGGCATGGTTCCGGCAGGTCTGGGGCGATGCGCCCCGGATCATTGTGGTCGAGCCTGACCGCGCGCCAGCCCTTTACGAGAGCATTCGCGCAGGCCGTCCACTGGAGACAACTGGACCTGCCTCCACCATGGGGCGGCTCGATTGCAAGGTGCCGTCGCTGATTGCGCTCAAGGGATTGGCGCGGGACGCGGATGCGTTCGTGACGATCACGGATCAAGAGGCCGAGGCGGTGCTGGCTGGATTGGCAGCACAGGGATTGGCCACGACGCCGTCGGGCGCGGCGGGTTTGGCGGCGCTGCCGGGACTCGCGCTCGGCGCGGACGCTCGGGTGCTCTGCATCCTGAGCGAAGGACCAGAGGCATGAGGCGCGGGTTTTCGCAGGCAGAGTTCCGGGCGCGGCTGCGCGCGGCGCAATTCGGCATGGCCGAGGCAGGGCTTGGCGCGCTCTTGCTGACGACAGAGCCGGAAATCCGCTATTTCACCGGATATCTCACGCGGTTCTGGGAAAGCCCAAGCCGTCCGTGGTTTTTGATCCTGCCTGCTTCGGGTGATCCGGTGGCGGTGATCCCCACGATTGGAGCGCCGCTGATGGCGCGGACAGGGCTGCGCGATATTCGCACTTGGGCGGCCCCGGACCCCGAGGATGATGGCGTGTCGCTGCTGGCCGAGACGCTGCGCGAGATTGGCGGCCCCGTGGGTGTGCCCTCGGGCCCCGAGAGCCATGTGCGCATGCCCTTGGCGGATTTCGAGCGGGTGAAACGTGCGAGTGCTCTGGCGTTTCGCGATGATGCCGGGATCATGGCGGGGCTGCGCGCCGTCAAATCCGAGGCCGAAATCGTCAAGATCGCGCATATCTGCGATATCGCCGGGCGCGCCTTTGACCGGGTGGCCGAGATTGCAGAGCCCGGCGTGCCGCTCTGCGCGGTGTTTCGCGATTTCCAGCGGCTTTTGCTCGAAAAGGGCGCTGATTGGGTGCCGTATCTGGCCGGAGGCGCCGGGCCATTGGGCTATGGGGATGTGATCTCGCCCGCCGGCGACACGCCGCTGGCAGCGGGCTATGTGCTCATGCTCGACACCGGCGCGGTCTGGGACGGGTATTTCTGCGACTATGACCGGAATTTCGCGATTGGCCATGCCACGGCAGAGCAAAGCGCAGCGCATGCGCGGTTGATCGAGGCCACCGAGGCCGGAGAAGAGGCGGCGCGCGCCGGTGCTACCGCCTCTGATGTCTGGCGGGCGATGGCGCGGATCACCGGCGGCGATGAAACCTCGGGCCGTCTGGGGCACGGTCTGGGCATGCAACTAACCGAAGGTCTGTCCCTGACGGCCAAGGATCATACCCTCCTCAAGCCCGGTATGGTGATCACGCTGGAACCGGGGGTGGAACTCGCACCGGGGTCGATCATGGTGCATGAGGAAAACATCGTGATCCGCGAAGGTCGGGCACAGCGCCTGTCCCGGTTTGCCCCATCCGCCCTGCCGGTGATCTGAGCGGCCTGCCTCAAATTCTGGCACCACGAAAAAAAAGGCCGAGCACTAAGCTCGGCCGAAGTCCAACAGGGAGGTATGAGGGTGACTGCCTTGCGGCTATCACCGTCACGATTGGCAATTAAGGGTGCCTCTCCGTCCATTCAAGGAAAAAAATGCCGCACATGCAGCATGTCCGCTATGCAAGAGATGCATGGCTGAAACCCGTTTAGCCCGGAACCTCAGCTAACCGCCTGTTCTTTCAGCGTTTTGCGATAGGATATAATCTCGTCCTGCACGAAATCCCGAAAGGCGGCGATCCGCTTGGAGTGGCGCAACTCTTCCGGATAGGCAAGAAACACCGGTACTTCGACCGATTGCACCTCGGGCAGAACGCGCACCAATTGCGGGAAATCACGCGTCAGGTAATCTGGTAGGACGCCGATGCCGAGATTGTGCAGAACGCCCTGGAGAACGCCAAAGTAGTTGTTGACGGTCAAGAGCGAGGAGATGTCATTGGTCATCAACTCGTTCACCAGCATCGCACCGGCCCCGACCTGCGCCGAACGCGGGTTCTGACAGATCAGGCGATGCGCGTTCATATCATCCAGCGATGTTGGCTCGCCGTGCACTTCCAGATAGGACTGCGTCGCATAGAGGCACATATGCACACTCATGAGCCGCTTGCGGATAAGATCGGCCTGTGACGGCTCTTTCATGCGGATCGCCACATCGGCCTCGCGCATCGGCAGGTCGAGCACGCGCTCTTCAAGCATGAGGTCGATCTTGAGATCCGGGTATTTTTCATAGAGCTTGGGCAGGCGCGGTGCCAGCCAGAGCGTGCCGAACCCGGTGGTCGTGGTCACGCGCAAATCACCAAACACCTCCTCCTCGCTGTCACGAATGCGGGCGGTCGCGGCATCGAGCCGTTTCATCATCGCGCGGGTGGCATCGAACAGCAATTCCCCCTGTTCGGTGAGAATCAGCCCGCGTGCGTGGCGGTGAAACAGGGTGGCATTCAGCGATTCTTCCAACGCGCGGATTTGGCGACTTACCGCCGATTGCGACAGATGCAACTGCTCTCCGGCATGGGTGAGACTCCCGGCATCCGCCACCGCATGAAATATTCTGAGCTTGTCCCAATCCATAAATTTAACTTTCTGAGGAAACCAACGCCTATGACGCAATAGCAGATAATCCTCGGTCAACTATAGGGGAGGTGCGACATTTTCGTAAAATTCCACTTGGTAGGTCATGAATTATGACCTAATATTGCTCTATATTGAGGCATGGCCCTCAACCAAGGGAGGCACGCTATGACCACGCAAAAGGTAACGCTGAACGACCGCTTCGATCTGGAGAAATCACCCGTTCTGCTCAATGGCACGCAGGCGCTTGTACGTTTGATGGTGACCCAAGCAGCCCGTGACCGCGCCGCAGGGCTGAACACGGCGGGCTTTGTAACGGGCTATCGCGGTTCGCCTTTGGGGGCCGTCGATCTCCAGATGCGGCGCGCCGGAAAGGTCCTGACAGAGGCGCAGGTGCGCTTCGAGGAAGGGCTGAACGAGGATCTGGCAGCCACCGCCCTCTGGGGCGCGCAACAGGCGGAACTCCGGGGCGAGGGCAAGTATGACGGCGTGTTCGGCCTTTGGTATGGCAAGGGGCCGGGGGTGGACCGCTCGGGCGATGTGATGCGGCACGCCAATATGGCGGGCACGTCGAAACATGGCGGCGTGCTCATGGCGATGGGCGATGATCACACGGGCGAATCCTCGACCGTGCTGCATCAGAGCGAATGGGCGCTGGTCGATGCCTATATGCCGGTGGTCAGCCCGGCGGGCGTGCAGGAAATCCTCGATTACGGCATCTACGGCTATGCGCTCAGCCGCTTTGCCGGGGTCTGGGTGGGTCTCAAGACGATGAAGGATACGGTCGAGGCAACCTCGGTGGTCGATGGCCGCCCGGACCGCGTGCAGCTTGTGACGCCCGATTTCCCGATGCCAGAAGGCGGGCTGAACATTCGCCTGATCGACACGCCGCATGCGCAAGAGACGCGGATGATCGACTTCAAACGCTTTGCCGCCGAGGCGTTTTCCCGTGCCAATGGAATGGACAAGCGTATGCTGGGCAAGCCGGGGGCCAAGATCGGCTTTGTTGCGGCGGGCAAGAACTGGCTCGATCTGGTGCATGCCTTGGACTTATTGGGGGTTGATGCCAATGAGGCAGAGCGCCTTGGCATCACCACCTACAAGGTCGGGCAGGTGTTCCCGCTCGACATGCAAGGGTTTCACGACTGGGCCGAAGACCTTGATCTGATCGTGGTGGTCGAGGAAAAGCGCAAGCTCATCGAGGTGCAGATCAAGGAGGCGATCTTTGACGACCGGCGCGGGCGGCGCGTCTATGGCTGGTACAAGGGCGGTGCCGGGGGCATGCACCGCGAGGAACTCTTCCCGACGCGCGGCGCGCTTGATCCGATTTGGATCGCGGAAAAGCTGGGCGGCATCCTGATCGAAGAGGGGCGCGGCACCGACCGGATCAAGGCGGGGCTCGAGGCGCTGTCAGAGGCGCGGCGCAATGACAACGCCGCCGAGATTGCGACCCGTCTGCCCTATTTCTGTTCGGGCTGCCCACATAACACCTCGACAAAGCTGCCCGAGGGCGCGCGTGCCTATGCCGGGATCGGCTGTCACTACATGGTGCAGTGGATGGACCGCGAGACGACCGGCTTCACCCATATGGGCGGCGAGGGGGCAAATTGGATCGGCGAGGCGCCGTTTTCGACGCGCAAACATGTGTTCCAGAACCTTGGCGACGGCACCTATAACCATTCCGGCGTGCAGGCCATCCGCGCAGCCTTGGCCGCAGGCACGACGATCACCTATAAAATCCTCTACAATGACGCCGTGGCAATGACCGGCGGGCAGGCAAACGAGGGCGGGCTGAACGCACCGCGCATCGCCGCCGAATTGCGCGCCATGGGGGTGCAACATCTGGCGGTCGTCTATGACGAGAAAGAGGACGTGGACTTTAAATCCTTCCCACAAGGTATTGAATTTTCAGAACGATCCGATCTGATGAGCGTGCAGGAACGGCTGGCCGAGGTCGAGGGGGTGAGTGTCATCCTCTATATCCAGACCTGCGCCGCCGAAAAGCGCCGCCGCCGCAAGCGGGGCAAGTTCCCCGATCCCGACCGCCGCGTGTTCATCAATACCGACGTCTGCGAGGGCTGCGGCGATTGCGGGGTGCAGTCAAATTGCGTCTCGATCGTGCCGGTGGAAACCGAACTGGGCCGCAAGCGGGCGATTGATCAATCGAGCTGCAACAAGGATTTTTCCTGCCTCAAGGGATTTTGTCCTTCTTTTGTGACGCTCGAAGGCGCGAAGATCCGCAAGGACAGCACCGCCGATCTGACCCTGCCCGAGATGCCAACCCCAGGGCTGCCCGCGATTGACGGCACCTATAACGTGGTGATCACCGGGGTCGGTGGCACCGGGGTTGTGACCATCGGCGCGGTGATGGCGCAGGCGGCGCAGATTGATGGCAAGGGGGCGGGCATGATGGAAATGGCCGGTCTCGCACAAAAGGGCGGCGCGGTGCATATCCATTGTCGTCTGGCCGAGACCCCCGGCGATATCAGCGCCATTCGCGTGGCGACTGGGGAATGTGATGCGCTCATCGGGGGCGATCTGGTGGTCAGTGCAGGGGCCAAGACGCTGGGTCTGACACGTCCGGGTCGCACCGGCGCGGTGGTCAACAGCCACGAGATCATCACCGGCGATTTCACCCGCAACACCGAATTCACCCTGCCTGCCGACCGCCTGCAACTCGCACTTGAGGCGCGGTTGCGCGATGCGGTGCAGATGTTCGATGCCTCGGATCTGGCCAAAACCGTGATGGGCGATTCGATCTATTCCAACATGATGATCTTTGGCGCGGCTTGGCAGCGCGGGCTGTTGCCCCTCAGCCATGACGCCATCACCGAGGCCATTCGTCTCAATGGGGCGGCGGTCGATGCCAATCTGCGGGCGTTTGAGGTGGGGCGTTGGACGGCGCTCTATCCGGCGGAGGTCGGGAAACTGTTGACCCCCACGGTGCTTGCCAAGCCGAAAACGCTGGCTGAACGCATTGCTTACCGCGAAACGCATCTGACCGCCTATCAGGGCAAGCGGCTGGCGCGGCGGTATCTGCGCCTGCTGGACGGGATCACCGATGCGGGCGTCAAGGACGCGGTGGCGCAGGGCTATCACAAACTGCTCAGCTACAAGGACGAATACGAGGTCGCGCGCCTGCATCTGGAGACGGCGGACAAGGCGCGGGCCGAGTTCGGGGGGGATTTCACGCTGAAATTCCATCTCGCCCCGCCGATGCTGTCGAGGATGGGCAGCGACGGTCGGCCCAAGAAGCGCGAATTCGGCTCCGGCATCCTGCGGGCGTTCGGTCTGCTGGCAAAACTCAAAATCCTGCGCGGCACGCCGCTTGATCCCTTTGGCCGCACCGCCGAGCGTAAATTGGAACGGGCGCTGATCACGCAATATGAGGGCGATATGGCCGAGGTTCTGCCGCTGCTCACCGCCCGCACCCGCGATGCGATCATCGCACTGGCGCTCTTGCCGCTGTCGATCCGGGGCTTTGGTCCGGTCAAGGAGGCCAACGCCGCCAAGGCCGCAACCCGGCGCACAGAGCTCTTGGCGGTGATCCGGTCGGGCGGGGCGGAAATGGCACAGGCGGCGGAATAGGCGTCACGAAACTGTCATGGGATCTGGTCACATCTGTCGCATAATCTTAACGAGACGCGACTCAGCCGAGGATCGCCCATGCGCCCAGATCGCCAGATTGCCCGTGACATTTCCTACGCCTATTCGGCTCAGACCAAGAGCGGGCGCGCGATGATCCGCACGATGGAAAACCTCACCGGGCGAATCGCGTTGATCAAGCGCGCGGCTGGCTATGAGAGCGAAGTGGCGGGCGGGCGTGATTTCTGGGACGTGATCGTCGAGCGCTATGGCCTCACGCTTGATGTGGTGGGCGGCAGCCTCTCGAACATTCCGAAAGAGGGGCCCTTGGTGCTGATCGCCAATCATCCCTACGGCATTCTCGACGGGTTGATGATGGGCCATATCCTAAGCCAGACCCGCGGCGATTTCCGCATTCTGGCGCATCAGATTTTTCGCAAGGCCGAGGATCTGAACAAGGTCATCCTGCCGATCAGTTTCGACGAGACCAAGGAGGCGGTCGCCCTCAATCTGGCCACCCGCAAGACAGCCCTCGACTATCTGGGGCAGGGCGGGGCTATCGGCATCTTTCCGGGCGGCACCGTCAGCACGGCGGCCAAGCCGTTTTCGCACCCGATGGACCCCGGTTGGCGCGGCTTTACCGCCAAGATGATCGCCAAGAGCCAAGCCGCCGTGGTGCCGGTCTATTTCGATGGACACACCAGCCGCCTCTTTCAACTCGCCAGCCATCTGCATGTGACGCTGCGCATGGGCCTCTTGATCAAGGAATTCCGCAAGCGCATCGATACACCGGTGCGCGTGGTGGTGGGCGATCCGATCCCGCGTAGCACACTGTCGCAATATGCCGGCGACACGAAATCCCTCATGGCATTCCTGCGCGCCAAGACTTATGAATTGTCGCCAAGCCCGGTTGTCTCTTCTGAAATCGGGTTTGAATTCGAATAACGGCACTGGACGCGGGACATGGCGGTAGGGATTTTCGACAGCGGGCTGGGCGGCCTGACGGTGTGGGATGCGGTGAGCAAACGCTTGCCGGATGTACCCTTTGTTTATCTGGGGGACAACGCGCATACACCGTATGGCGTGCGCGATGCCGATGATATCTACGATCTGACGACGACATCGGTGGATCGCCTGTTCGCAGCGGGCTGTGATCTGGTGATTCTGGCCTGCAACACCGCCTCGGCGGCGGCGCTGCGGCGGATGCAGGAATCCTGGGTGCCGCGTGACAAGCGGGTGCTGGGCGTCTTTGTGCCGCTGATCGAGGCGCTGACCGAGCGGCAATGGGGCGACAATTCCCCGCCCCGCGAAGTGGCGGTCAAGAACGTGGCGCTCTTTGCGACACCCGCGACCGTGCGCAGCCGGGCGTTCCAACGCGAATTGGCGTTTCGCGCCATAGGGGTCGATGTCGAGGCGCAGGCCTGCGGCGGCGTGGTTGATGCCATCGAAGAGGGCGACATGATTCTGGCCGAAGCGCTGGTGCGCAGCCATGTCGACGCGCTCAAGCGCAAGATGCCGCATCCAGAGGCGGCGGTGCTGGGCTGCACGCATTATCCGTTGGTGCAAGAGGTGTTTCAGGACGCGCTCGGCCCCGATGTGGCGGTCTATTCGCAGCCCAATCTGGTGGCGTCGAGCCTTGCCGATTATCTGGGGCGGCACCCGAACAAGATCGGAGCGGGCACCGAGTCCGCGTTCCTGACCACCGGCGATCCCAAGCGGGTGTCCTCCCGCGCCACGCAATTCCTGCGACGAGAGATCAAGTTCTCGGCAGCCTGACCGCATCCGTTTCGGGCGTATCTCACGGGCCTGACGCATTGCGGCGGGTCCGAAATAGACCTATCCTCAACCCATCTGAAAGTGAGGTCACAATGACCCATAACATCGCCATTCTGGGCGCCTCGGGCTACACCGGGGCCGAGCTTGTCCGGCTGATTGCCACCCATCCGGCCATGCAGATCACCGCACTCGCCGCCAATTCCAAGGCGGGGCAGAGCATGGGACAGGTGTTTCCGCATCTGCGGCATCTCGATTTGCCCGATCTTGTCACCATCGACGAGATTGATTTCTCTGACATAGACCTCTGTTTCTGCGCATTGCCGCACAAAACCAGCCAAGAGGTGATCGCGGCGCTGCCGCGCGACCTCAAGATCGTGGATTTGTCGGCAGATTTCCGGCTGCGTGATCCGAGCGCCTATCAGAAATGGTATGGCAATGCCCATGCTGCTCCCGAGGTTCAGAAAGAGGCGGTGTACGGCCTCACGGAATTCTACCGCGAGGACATTCGCGGCGCACGGCTGGTGGCGGGCACGGGTTGTAACGCGGCGACGGGGCAGTTTATCTTGCGGCCGCTGATCTCTGCCGGGGTGATTGATCTCGACGAGATCATTCTCGACCTCAAATGCGGCGTGTCCGGCGCGGGGCGCAGCCTCAAGGAAAATCTGCTGCATGCGGAACTGTCCGAGGGCTATCACGCCTATTCGGTCGGCGGCACGCATCGGCACTTGGGCGAGTTCGATCAGGAGTTTTCTGCCCTTGCCGGGCGCCCCGTCGAAGTTCAGTTTACCCCGCATCTCATCCCCGCCAATCGCGGGATTCTCGCCACCGGCTATGTCCGGGGCGAGGCCGCGCAGATTCACGCCACACTGGCGGCGGCCTATGCCGAGGAGCCGTTCATCGTGGTTCTGCCGATGGGCGAGACACCCAGCACGCGCCACATTCGCGGCAGTAACTTTTGCCATATCGGCGTGGTGGCGGATCGGCGTGCCGGGCGCACGATCGTGATTGCAGTCCTTGATAACCTGACAAAAGGTAGCAGCGGACAGGCGTTGCAAAACGCCAATCTGATGTTATCTGAACCCGAGACCACGGGGCTGATGCTGGCCCCGGTCTTCCCGTAAGGATGACACCGATGAAATCGCTCAAGAAAAAGCGCCGCGTGCAGGTCATCGCGATTGCCGCCGTGGCGCTTGTGCTGGCCACCGGCCTGATCGGTTATGGCATGCGCGACGGGATCAATTTCTTTCGCTCGCCAACCCAAGTGCTAGCAAAACCGCCCAGCCCCACAGAGGTGTTCCGCATCGGTGGGCTGGTGGAAGCGGGCAGTCTCAAACGCGGCGAGAGCGAGACCATCCGCTTTAACGTGACCGATGGCAACGGCGTGGTGCCTGTGACCTACAAGGGCGTGCTGCCCGATCTCTTTGAGGAAAATCAGGGCATGGTCGGCACCGGCAGCTACCGCGACGGGACCTTTGTCGCCAGCGAAATTCTCGCCAAACATGACGAGACCTATATGCCCAAGGAAGTGGTCGATGCGCTCAAGGCGCAGGGCGTCTACAAGGACCCGAATGGCAGCTAAGGCCGCCTCTGACGGATTTGAGTATTTTCCCCAAGAAGAAGCCCCGGTCAGGCAAGGCCGGGGCGCGTGCGGTTTGACAGGGCGGCGTTAACGATTGGTCCCAATGCTGAGGCTCGTGTTTCACGGGAAAAGGCGGGCCAGCGGATGCAAACTGTCGAGCGGATTGCGCAAGAGATCGTCGCCCGAGAGGGCGGCTATGTGGACGATCCCGATGATCCGGGCGGGGCCACGAATTTTGGCGTGACGATCCACACGCTGCGACGTCTGGGGCTGGACCTCACAGGCGACGGGGCGGTGGATGCCTCCGATGTGCGGGCGCTCACGCGTGATCGGGCTGTGGCGCTCTTGATCGACCATTATTATCGCCGTCCCGGCATCGCGCGCCTGCCAGAGAGCCTGCAAGCCAGCGTGTTCGACATGTATGTCAACGCCGGGGTGAATGCGGTCAAGATCCTGCAACGGCTGTTGCGGGAGATGGGCCAGGGGATCGAGGTGGATGGGCTGATCGGGCCAATTACCGTGACGGCAGCTGAGGTGGCAGCCAAGGCCGCGCCGGATCATATTGCCGATGCCTATGGGATTGCGCGGCGCAATTATTACCTCAGCCTCGCCGACGCCCGCCCCGCCAGCCGCAAATTCGCCCGCAGCCGCGCCGGCGGCAAGGGCGGCTGGATCACACGCGCGGAAGACTTCATCTCGCCACGCTTTCATCTCAGCCAGGCCCAGTTCAACGCGAGGATCAGCGCATGGTGATGGATATTCTGCGGGCGCTCTTTGGCAGCGGTGCCAATGTGGTGCGCGAGACCGCCGAGGTGTTTCGCGTCAACGCCGAGGCCGCTGACCAGCGCAGCGTCGAGACGCAGCGCGCGGCACTGGAGCAGATGGCAGGCGAGTTCCGGCTGGAGAACCGCGGGTTGTTCGACCGGATCATCGACGGGCTGAACCGCATTCCGCGCCCGGCAATGGCGCTTGGCACGATCGGCCTCTTTGTGGCGGCGATGGTTGATCCCCTGTGGTTCGGCGAGCGCATGGCAGGGCTGGCGCTGGTGCCAGAGCCGCTCTGGTGGCTCTTGGGGGCGATTGTCAGTTTCTATTTCGGTGCGCGCTATCAGGCCAAAGGGCAGGACTTTCAACGCTCCATCGCCAGCACCATCGCCCGTGCGCCGCTGGTGGCCGAGAGCATCCGGACCCTGCGCGCACTCGGCCCCACCAGCCCCGGTGTGGCCGATAGCGGCGGCGATGCGGAGGTGGCGTTGAGCGCCTTGACCCCAACCGATAATCCCGCGTTGGCGGAGTGGCGGCGGCGCGGCTGAGCCCCGCGACAATGTGATCCGGCGCGCGCGCCGATTGCGATTGGCCGGGGCTTGGTCCTGCCCTATACTCAGGGCATGATTACAGAACTCGGTCACTTCGCCCTCATCCTTGCCTTTCTGGTGGCCTGTGTTCAGGCCACCGTTCCGCTGATTGGTGCCTATAAACGCTGGCCGGGCTGGATGGCCCTGGCCGAACCGGCGGCGACGATTCAGTTCTTGCTGACAGCCATGGCCTTTGCCGCGCTGACATGGGCCTTTGTCTCCTCGGATTTCTCGCTGCGTCTGGTTGTGCTCAACAGCCACACCGACAAACCGATGCTCTACAAGGTCACGGGCGTCTGGGGCAATCACGAGGGCTCGATGCTCTTGTGGGTCCTGATCGTCACGCTCTTCGGCGCGGCGGTGGCGTGGTTTGGCTCCAATCTGCCGCCGTCTCTGCGCGCGCGGGTGCTGAGCGTGCAGGCGATGGTGGGCGTGGCCTTCTTTGCCTTTATCCTTCTGACCTCCAACCCGTTCCTGCGCATGGCAGTTCCGCCCTTCAACGGGCAGGATCTCAATCCGCTGCTGCAAGATCCCGGTCTCGCCTTCCATCCGCCGTTCCTCTATCTCGGCTATGTCGGCCTCTCGATGACCTTTTCCTTTGCCGTTGCGGCCCTGATCGAAGGGCGCGTTGATGCGGCATGGGGGCGGTGGGTGCGGCCCTACACGCTGGCCGCGTGGATCTTCCTGACCATCGGCATCGGTCTTGGCTCTTGGTGGGCCTATTACGAATTGGGCTGGGGCGGGTTCTGGTTCTGGGACCCGGTGGAAAACGCGTCTTTCATGCCATGGCTGATTGCCGCCGCCCTGCTGCATTCCGCTATCGTTGTGGAAAAGCGCGAAAGCCTGAAAAGCTGGACGATCCTCTTGGCGATCATCGCGTTCGGGTTCTCCATGGTCGGTGCCTTCATCACCCGGTCTGGCGTTCTGACCTCGGTGCATGCCTTTGCCACGGACCCGGAGCGCGGCGTGTTTCTGCTCGCCATCCTTGCTGTGTTCATGGCCGGCGCGCTCACGCTTTTTGCGGCGCGCGCCGGTGTGATGCAGGCCAAGGGCGTGTTCAGCCTTGTCAGCCGCGAATCCGTGCTGGTGCTCAACAACCTCCTGCTGGCGGTGGCCTGTTTCGTGGTCTTTATCGGGACCATCTGGCCGCTCATCGCCGAAATGCTGTTTGATCGCAAACTGTCGGTGGGAGAGCCGTTCTTCAACGCGGCCTTCACCCCCTTCATGGTGGCGCTTGGCCTGTTGTTGCCGGTGGGCGCGATGCTGCCGTGGAAGCGGGCCACTTTGGGTCGGATCATCCGGCAACTGGCCCCGGTCTTCGCGCTTGCCGTGGCCATCGGCGCTCTGGCTTGGGCGATGCAGACCGGGCGCTCGGCGCTCGGTCCCATGGGGCTCTTTCTGGCGGCGTGGCTGATTGGCGGCGCAATGGTCGATATCTGGACACGCACGGGGCGTGGGGCGGGGCGCTTTGCACGCCTCACCCGCCTGCCGCGCGCCGATTGGGGCAAGGCGGTGGCGCATGGCGGGCTTGGCGTGACCATGGCCGGAATTGCGGCGATGATGGCTTGGCAACAAGAAGACATCCGCGTCTTGCAGGTGGGTGAGCAGTTCGACATCGCGGGCTACACGCTGCAACTCGACGAGGTTCACAAAGAGGATGGCCCCAATTACTTTGCCACCTTGGCGACCTTTACCCTGTCCAAGGACGGGCGCGAAATCGCCAAGATGAAGCCCGAGAAACGCGAATACCCCGTGGCGCAGATGCCCACCACAGAGGCCGCGCTCGACAATGCCTTCTTGCGTGACATCTACGTCGTGATCGGAGATCCGCAGATCGGCGGCGGCTGGGCGGTGCGCAGTTATTACAAACCACTGGCCAACTGGATCTGGGGCGGTTCCCTTTTGATGGCGCTTGGCGGGGTCTTGTCGCTCAGCGACCGGCGTTACCGCGTGGCCGCTGGCGCGCGCAAACTGGCCAAGGCGGTGCCTGCGGAATGAAACGCCTGATCCTCGCCCTTTGCGTGATCGCCGCGCCGGTCTTCGCTGTGCAGCCGGATGAGGTTCTTGACGATCCCGCGCTCGAGGCGCGGGCGCGGGATATTTCCTCGGGCCTGCGCTGTCTGGTCTGCCGCAACGAAAGCATCGACGATTCCAACGCCGAACTGGCCCGCGACCTGCGCCTCTTGGTGCGCGAGCGGTTGCTGGCGGGCGACAGCAACGAAGAGGCGGTCCAGTTCATCGTCGACCGCTACGGCGAATATGTCCTGCTCAAGCCCCGGATCGGCGGGTCCAACATCCTCCTGTGGTTGGCCGGACCGCTGATGCTGGGAACCGGTCTGGTGATTGGCGCGGTTTATCTGCGGGGCCGGTCACGCGCGCCCGAAACCGACGTGGCTCGGCTGAGCGAGGCCGAGGAAAGCCGCCTGCGCGAAATCCTCAAGGACTGACGCCCGGTTTCGCTTGGCGTGGACGGAGGTCTGGGGTTTGATACCCAAAACCAGACCGAAAGGCCCGAATCCGTGAAAGACTATCAAACCATCACGCTGGAGATCGCCGACGGCGTGGCGCTCCTCTGCCTCAATCGCGCGGATAAGATGAACGCGCTCAACACCCAGATGCGGGCCGAGATCACCGATGCGGTGATCCACGCGGGACGCGAGGCGCGTGTTGTGGTGCTCACGGGCACGGGCCGTGCGTTTTGCTCGGGGCAGGATCTGGGCGACGGGGGCAATGCCACGACGCTCGATCTCGAGCGGGTGCTGCGCGAGGAATATGTGCCGATGCTGCGCGCCATCACCGATTGCCCGGTGCCGACGATCAGCGCGGTCAACGGACCGGCGGCCGGGGCAGGGGCCAATCTGGCGCTGTCGGCGGATGTGGTGATCGCGACCGAGAGCGCCTATTTCCTTCAGGCCTTTGCCCGCATCGGCCTCATTCCGGATGCGGGCGGCACCTATGCGCTGCCGCGTCAGATGGGCATGGCCAAGGCAATGGGGGCCGCGCTCTTTGCGGAACCCATCTCCGCGCGTCAGGCGAGCGATTGGGGCATGATCTGGGAGGCGGTCAGCGACGAAGGCTTTGCCGCCCATTGGCGCGCCCGTGCGGCCCATCTGGCCAAGGGACCAACGCAAACTTATGGTGCCATCAAACAGGCGATCCGCAGCACATGGGACAACACGCTTGAAACCCAGCTTGACCTTGAGGCCAAATTGCAAGGCGCCTGCGGCCAGAGCCGCGACTTCAAGGAAGGCGTGGTGGCTTTCCTCGAAAAACGCCCCGCACAGTTTGAGGGGCGCTGAGCCGCGAGGGCCGGGCGCATGATGCTTGTCCTGTCGGCGCTTGGCAGTCTTGGCGTTATGGCGCTGATTGGCATTTGGCCGATACGCAAGAGCATTGATATCATGGAAGGCAAATGCGGCATGCAGGCGAGCGCACCGAGCCTGCTGCGGCGTATGCGCGGGTGGTCCTTTGTCGGGGTCTGGGGGCTGCTATTGCTCTTTGTCGGTGCCTTCTACGGTGATTGGGCCAAAACCGGGGATCTGGATGGGGCCGCGATGCGGGCGATGGAGCGGTCGCGTTTCGTGACTGAACTTGCCGTGATGATCATGGGGTCCGACCAATGAACCCGTGGGCGCAGACCAAACCAGAGTTCGACGCTGTGCAGGCGGCCCTGCGGTGTGCGTCGTGCGGTGGGCAGCAAGGGTTTGATCCGCAAACACAGTCCCTCAGATGCGACTCCTGTGGGCGTCTGACAGAGATCGTTGTAGATTCGGGCCTCAACCCGCGGCGCGAGGCGGCCTATGATCCCGGCGCGCCCGAGGATGAGCCGCCCGAGATTGAGCACGCACATCGCTGCGATACCTGTGGCGGTGAGGTCGTGTTTGTGGGCCGTGCGGTGTCCGAACAATGCCCCTATTGCAACGGTTCGGTGGTCCTGTTCGGGGGGCATTCGCATTATACGCCTTCTGCTCTTATCCCCATTGGCAATACAAAGGCCGACGCAGGTGATGCAATCGCTTGCTGGGTGCGTGGGCTCTGGTCAGCGCCGACACCGCTTTCCAAGGTGGTGACAGCGGGCCAGATCGCGGCGGTCTATGCACCTTTCTGGACCTTCGATGCGGCCAAAGACGTGAACTACACGGCCCAACGGCGTACTGGACACGGAAAATCTGCGCGCTGGCGGAGGGTCTCCGGGCAGGTAATGATGGTGCTTGATGACGTGGTGATCGGGGCCTCGGACCATGTCACGCCGGATATTCGCGACGGGATCATGCACGGGTTCTATCCTCAATGGCTCAAACCTTATCAGCCGGAATATCTGGCTGGGTTTGCGGCGGATCTGCACGGGAGCCGGGTGTCTGACGGGTTGATCAAGCTGCGCCGGGACATAGAAGAGCAGGTAAGGCGGCGCATTCAGGTGGATGCTGGCGGCGGGCGGATCAGGAATATCACCTGGACCGGGCACCTTTCGGAAATCCGGTTCCGACGCGTGCTCTTGCCGCTGTGGATCCTGCATTATCGCTATGCGGGCAAGCCATACCGCATTGTTGTGTCTGGGATCGACGGACGTTGTTTTGGCGAGCGGCCTTTCTCGATGGCAAAACTCTTTGGCTGGGCGCTGCTGTCGGCGGCTAGTCTCTTTGGTGCAGGCATGATGATCGGCGCGGGACTGGCACCCGGATAGGTTACGACTTTTTAAAACTCAAAAGCCCGGCATGGAGCCGGGCTTTTGTCTTGGGAGGGCGCATGCGCCTCAGCGCTTTTCGATATCCACGTAATCGCGCAGCGTTGCCCCTTTGTAGAGCTGGCGCGGGCGTCCGATCTTGAGCTGCGGATCGGCGATCATTTCCTTCCACTGCGAAATCCAGCCGATGGTGCGGCTGACCGCGAAAATCGGCGTGAACATCGAGGTCGGGAAGCCCATCGCCTCCAAGATGATCCCCGAGTAGAAATCCACATTCGGGAACAGCTTCTTATCCGAGAAATACGGATCGGCCAGCGCCTGCTTTTCCAGCTCCTTGGCCACCTGAAGCGTCGGGTTGTTCTCGACACCCAGCAGTTCCAGAACCTCATCGGCGGATTGCTTCATCACCTTGGCGCGCGGATCGAAATTCTTGTAGACCCGGTGACCAAAGCCCATCAGGCGGAAGGGGTCGTCCTTATCCTTGGCGCGGGCGATGAATTCCGGAATGCGATCGGGCGTGCCGATTTCCTGCAACATCTCGAGGCAGGCCTGATTGGCACCGCCATGTGCCGGCCCCCAGAGACAGGCAATCCCGGCCGCGACGCAAGCAAACGGGTTGGCCCCCGAAGACGAGGCAAGCCGCACGGTCGAGGTCGAGGCGTTCTGCTCGTGATCGGCATGAAGCGTGAAAATCCGGTCCATCGCACGGCTCAGGATCGGGTTGACCACGAAATTCTCCGCCGGCACGGCAAAGCACATGCGCAGAAAGTTCGACGCATAGTCGAGGTCGTTGCGCGGATACTCGAACGGCTGACCGATGGTGTATTTATAGGCCATCGCGGCAATGGTCGGCATCTTGGCGATCAGCCGGATCGAGGCGACTTCGCGCTGCCAGGGATCGGTGATATCGGTGCTGTCGTGATAGAACGCACTGAGCGCGCCGACCACCCCCACCATGATCGCCATCGGATGCGCATCCCGGCGAAAGCCGCGGAACAGGAAATGCATCTGCTCATGGATCATCGTGTGGTTGGTCACGCGGCTCTCGAAATCCTCGAGTTGTGCGGGGCTCGGCAATTCGCCGTAGAGCAGCAGATAACACACTTCGAGGTAATGCGATTTCTCGGCCAATTGGTCGATCGGATAGCCGCGATGCAGCAATTCACCCTTGTCGCCGTCGATAAAGGTGATGGTGCTGTCACAGCTTGCGGTCGAGGTATAGCCGGGGTCATAGGTGAACACGCCCGCATCGGCATAGAGCTTGCGGATGTCGATCACATCCGGGCCCGCCGTGGGGGAATACATCGGCAATTCATAGGTCTTGCCCGCAATCTCCAGCTTCGCCACTCTCTTGTCGTCTGACATCAGGGGTCCTCCCTTTCAGCGCCCGCATGCGCCATCTGCGCTTCAGGCTGGATAAACGTAACGCCTTGCCAAGGGATTAATCCCCTCTACAGGCCGCATCGGATAGCCGGGCGATGGTTTCATCCCGCCCGAGAACCAGCATCATGTCGAACACACTCGGTGTCGCACTGCGGCCCGCCAGAGCCGCCCGAAGGGGGCCTGCCAGCTTGCCGAACTTCATTCCATGGTCTTCGGCGAATTGGGTCGCCAGACCCTCGATAGCCTCACGTGTCCACGTAGCAGTTTGCAACTGCGGCGTCAATTCTCCCAGTATACCACGGGATACTGAATCAAGCTGCTCGGCGGCTTTCTCCTCCGGCTGAATGGGCCGCGTCGCAAGGATAAAAGCCGCTTTATCAAGGAGTTCCGGAAATGTCTTGGCGCGTTCCTTGAGGCAATACATGCCCTTGGTGAACAGCGTCATTTTTGCGTCATCCAAGGCCGGTTGCTCCGTCGCCGCAAGGAAATCGCACAATTCATGCAGCAGCGCAGCATCGTCGGCCGCGGCAATGTGCTGACCGCAGAGATTCTCCAGCTTCTTAAAGTCCAGACGCGCCGGGGATTTGCCGATTCCCTTGAGATCGAACCACGCCTGCGCCTGTGCATCGTCAAAGAATTCCGCATCGCCATGGCTCCAGCCAAGCCGCGCCAGATAGTTGCGTATCCCCGCCGCCGGATAGCCCATCTTTTGATATTCCTCGACGCCAAGCGCGCCATGCCGCTTGCTCAGCTTCTTGCCGTCGGGTCCGTGAATGAGCGGGATATGGGCATAGACGGGCAGCGGCCAGCCCATCCCCTGATAAATCATCATCTGCCGCGCGGCATTGTTGAGGTGATCATCCCCCCGGATCACATGGGTGACACCCATGTCGTGATCATCCACCACCACGGCCAGCATATAGACCGGCGTTCCATCGCCGCGCAGCAGGACCATATCGTCAAGCTGATCGTTGCCGATGGTCACATCGCCCTGAACCTCGTCCTTGATCACCGTCACGCCCTCGCGCGGGGCCTTGATGCGGATCACATGCGGCACGCCCTCGGGGTGCTGATCGGGCGTGGCGTCGCGCCACGGGCTCTGGAACAAGGTCGAGCGCCCCTCTGCGCGCGCGGACTCGCGATAGGTCTCGATCTCATCCTGCGTGGCAAAGCATTTATAGGCCATCCCCTCCGCCAGCAATTTGCATGCCACCTCGGCGTGGCGGTCGGCGCGCTCAAATTGGCTGATCGCCGCGCCGTCATGCTCGAGGCCGAGCCAGGCCAACCCATCCAGAATCGCTTGAGTCGCCTCAGGAGTCGAGCGCGCCCGGTCGGTATCCTCGATCCGCAGCAGAAACTTGCCGCCGCGCCCGCGCGCAAAGAGCCAGTTGAACAGCGCCGTGCGCGCCCCCCCGATATGCAGATAGCCAGTGGGCGAAGGGGCAAAACGGGTCACGACCTGTTGCGACATGGGACAGATTAACCTCTCGGTAACGATGATGGGGCTAGCGTTGTCGCCTGTCTATCGGCCCGTCATGGGGGAAACAAGCCTTGGGCATCTGGCACCCGACCTGGCACCCAATCTGGCACCGGGCAGAGTCGATCTGGCTGGCACAGCGCGACGCGCTGTTTCCTTGGGTGCCGGTTCTTATGGCCTGTGGCGTGGGGGCCTATTTCTCGCTGTTGCGCGAACCCTCGGTTGCGGTCCTCTGGGGCTGTGGCGCGGGCGCGCTCTTGCTGGCGCTTTTGGCCGCACGCGGGCGCGAATGGACCGGCCCGCTTCTCTGGGCCATGACGCTGATACTGGCGGGCTTCGCGCTCGCGGGTCTGCGGGCGCATCTGGTGGCGGGGCCGATGCTGGGCTGGCGCTACTATGGCCCGGTCGAAGGGCGGATCGTGGGCATCGACCGCTCAGCCTCGGACGCGCTGCGCCTGACGCTCGACCATGTGGTTCTGCACCGCACCGACCCGAACCGCACGCCGCGCCGGGTGCGTGTCTCCCTGCACGGCGATCAACCCCATTTTACGCCACAGCCCAACCTGCGCGTCATCATGACGGCGCATCTCGGCCCGACAGGTGGGCCGGTCGAACCGGGCGGCTTTGATTTCCAGCGCCACGCGTGGTTTCTGGGGATCGGTGCTGTCGGCTATACCCGCACGCCGGTTCTGCGGCTCGAGGCGGGGCAGGGTGGCCAGGCGCTCTTTCGGGCGCGCATGGCGCTGTCGCAGCATGTGCAGAGCCGCCTGCCGGGGCAGACCGGTGCCTTTGCCGCGGCGATCATGACCGGCGACCGCGCGGGGCTGAGCCTTGCGACACTCGACGCCATGCGCATCTCCAACCTGGCGCATCTGCTCGCGATTTCCGGGCTGCATATGGGGCTATTGGCGGGATTTGTCTTTGCCGCCGTCCGCCTCGGCTTTGCCGCCGCGCCGCGCCTTGGCCTGCGCCTTCCGGCCAAGAAGCTCTCGGCCGCTTTGGCCATTCTGGCGGCTGCGGGATATCTCGGCCTCTCGGGCGGCAATGTCGCGACCGAACGCGCCTTTGTCATGGTCGCGGTGATCTTTGGGGCCGTGATGCTCGAACGTCGTGCCTTCAGCCTGCGGGCGGTGGCGGTGGCGGCCGTGATCGTGCTGACCCTGCACCCCGAGGCGCTGCTCGGTCCCGGCTTTCAGATGTCCTTTGCGGCAACCGTGGCTCTGGTCGCGGTGTTTGGCTGGCTGCGCGATGCGGGGCTCGCGCGTGGGCCGCGCTGGCTGCGCCCGGTGCTTGCGGTGGTGATCTCCTCAGCCGTGGCCGGGGCCGCGACGGCGCCGGTCGCCGCCGCGCATTTCAACCAATATGCGCAATTCGGTCTCTTGGCCAATCTTGTGAGCGTGCCGTTGATGGGGGCGCTGGTCATGCCTGCGGCGGTCATCGCCACGCTCTTGGTGCCGCTTGGGATGGATTGGATCGCACTGCGCGTGATGGAGCTTGGCCTGCGCTGGATTCTCGGCGTCGCGGAATGGGTTACGGCACTGGACGGGGCGCGGGTGCCGGTGATGGCACCCGGCCCCTATGTGCTGCCCGTGCTGGCCTTTGGGGCACTCTTTATCGTGCTCTGGCAGGGCCGGACGCGGTTTCTGGGCGTCTTGCCGATCATCTTGGGCACGCTGTTCTGGTCGTTCACAGAGCGGCCCGTCATGGTCGTCTCGGACACTGGCGCGTTGATCGGAGTCATGACAGAGGCCGGGCGCGCGCTCAACAAACCGACAGGAGGTGGGTTCGTGGCAGATAATTGGTTGGAGAATGACGGCGACGACGCCAGCCGCGAGGCGGCCTTTGCCCGCTGGTCCGAGGGTCTGGCCCAGAGCCGCGGTGTCCGCGTCGTGGCGGGCAAGGCCGCAGCCGCCAAGCCGCTCAGCTGCAATGGGGCCAGGCTGGTCGTTCTCAGCGTCACACCTGACACCGCTCCGGCCGAAACCCTTGATTGCCAGATCGTTACACCTGACACTCTGCGCGCCACAGGATCACTGGCCTATTACGCCACCGCGAATGGCCTGCGCCTTGTCACCGCGCGCGATCTCATCGGACAGAGGCTCTGGAATTCTCAATAGCTGCGGATCAACCCGACCAACCGCCCCTGAACCTGCACCTGATCTTCGGGAAAGAGGCGGGTTTCATAGGCGGGATTTGCCGCCTCGAGCGCGATGGCATTGCCCCGACGATAAAAGCGTTTCAGCGTCGCCTCCTGATCCTCGATCAAGGCCACGACGATATCGCCATTATCCGCCACCGAGGTTTCGCGGATGATCACCACATCGCCATCGTTGATCCCGGCCTCGATCATCGAATCGCCGCGCACCTCGAGCGCATAGTGATTGGCCGCGCCCCGGATCATGGTGCCGGGTACCGACACATTGTGTTGCACATGGGCAATCGCCTCGATCGGCACACCAGCGGCGATGCGTCCCATCAGAGGCACCTCAAAGGCATGCGCCACCTCGACCGGCTGGGAATTGGCCGGGCGCGGGCCATCCGGGCGATCGCCGTCGATCACGCGGGGGGTAAAGCTGTGGCGCGCCTCGCCCCCTAGGCTCTCGGGCAGACGCACAATTTCCAACGCACGCGCACGGTGCGCCAGACGTCGGATGAACCCGCGTTCCTCCAGCGCCGTGATCAGGCGGTGAATGCCGGATTTCGACCGCAGATCAAGCGCCTCTTTCATCTCGTCAAAACTGGGTGGAACCCCGTCCCGCTGCACACGCTTCTGAATAAACTCCAGCAAATCGAGTTGTTTTTTGGTCAGCATGGGCCGGATCCTCTCAGGGGTCATTTGGTTTTGTTCTACACATGTTCCCGTTTTGTGTCAATCCGTTCGGCGGTCTTGCCCGGCGCATTGGGCCGCTCTGCCATTGCATCGCGTGACCCGGGGGGGTATGCGCTGCGCGACACCGCATGACCCTGTGACAGCAAAAGGGGGGCCAGATGATCCCGACACCCTATTATCTGATCGACGAACAGCGCCTCTTGCAGAACATGCACAAGATCGAGCGCCTGCGCGCGCTCTCGGGGGCCAAGGCGCTTTTGGCGCTAAAGTGTTTTGCCACCTGGTCGGCCTTTCCAACGATGCAGCCCTATATGGATGGCAGCACCTCATCGTCGCTCTTTGAATTGCGGCTGGGGCGCGAAAAGTTCGGCAAGGAAACCCATGCCTATTCCGTGGCATGGTCCGATGCCGAGATCGACGAGGCAGTGTCCTACGCCGACAAGATCATCTTCAACACCGTGGGCCAGTTGACACGCTATGACACCCAGTCTGCCGGGATCGAGCGCGGCCTGCGCCTCAACCCGCGCTTTTCAACGTCGAGTTTCGATCTCGCCGATCCGGCGCGGCCTTTTTCGCGCTTGGGCGAATGGGACGTGGACAAGATCTTGGGCGTGATCGACCGGATTTCCGGGGTGATGATCCATTACAATTGCGAGAACAGCGATTTCGACCTCTTCGACCAGCAGCTTGCCCGCATCGAGGCGGAATTCGCGCCGGTGCTCGAGCGGCTGCAATGGGTCTCGCTCGGCGGCGGTATCCATTTCACCGGCGACGACTATCCGCTCGAAAAGCTTGCCGCGCGGCTCAAGGGCTTTGCCGAGCGCTTCGGCGTGCAGGTCTATCTCGAGCCGGGCGAGGCGGCGATCACCCAATCGACGACGCTCGAGGTGACGGTGCTCGATCTGCTCGACAACGGTAAGGATCTCGCCATCGTCGATTCCAGCACCGAGGCGCATATGCTCGACCTGCTGATCTACCGCGAGAGCGCCAAGCTGCCGCAGGAGGGATCACATGCCTATGAAATCTGCGGCAAATCCTGCCTTGCGGGCGATATTTTCGGCGAAGCGCGTTTTGCGGCACCGCTGTCCATCGGCGACCGTATCTCCATCGCCGATACCGCCGGTTACACGATGGTCAAGAAAAACTGGTTCAATGGCGTCAACATGCCCGCCATCGCCATCCGGCGCCCCGATGGGACCGTCGATCTGATTCGCAACTTCACCTTCGAGGACTATGCCGCCTCGCTCTCATGAGGACCACCCTCTCTCTTTCCTGGGGCTGATCGCCCTCCTTCCCCTGTCCTGCAACAAAAGGAGACAGCAGAAGTGAAACGTAACGTGCTTATCATCGGTGCCGGTGGCGTGGCTCAGGTCACCGCCCATAAATGCGCTCAGAATAACGATATGTTGGGCGATCTGCACATCGCCTCGCGCACGCTCGCCAAATGCGACGCGATCATCGCCTCGGTTCACGCAAAATCAGCGATGAAACAGCCCGGCACCTTCGCCAGTCATGAAATTGACGCCATGGACAGCGCTGCCGTGGCAGACCTCATCCGCGAGACCGGGGCTGAGATCGTGATCAACGTCGGCTCGCCTTTCGTGAACATGTCCGTGCTCGACGCCTGTATCGAAACAGGGGCCGCCTATATCGACACGGCCATTCACGAAGACCCGGCCAAGATCTGCGAAACGCCGCCGTGGTATGCCAACTACGAATGGAAAAAGCGCGATCTCTGCGCACAGAACGACGTGACTGCCATTCTCGGCATCGGATTTGATCCCGGCGTGGTCAATGCCTTCGCGCGGTTGGCTGCCGATGACTATATGGACACGGTCACCTCCATCGACATCGTGGATATCAACGCCGGCTCGCATGGGCGCTACTTCGCGACCAATTTCGACCCCGAGATCAATTTCCGCGAGTTCACCGGCACCGTCTATTCCTGGCAGAACGGTGCCTGGCAAGAGAACAAGATGTTCGAGGTGGGGCGCGATTGGGATTTGCCCGTTGTCGGCACCTGCCGCGCCTACCTCTCGGGGCATGACGAGGTGCATTCGCTGGCCGCCAATTACCCCAACGCCGATGTGCGGTTCTGGATGGGCTTTGGCGAGCATTACATCAACGTCTTCACCGTGCTGCAAAACCTTGGCCTGCTGTCGGAACATCCCGTCACAACCGCCGAGGGGCTGGAGGTCGTGCCGCTCAAAGTCGTCAAGGCGGTGCTCCCCGATCCCGCATCCTTGGCCCCGGATTATACCGGCAAGACCTGTATCGGCGATCTGGTCAAAGGCACCAAGGACGGCGCGCCGGTCGAGGTCTTTGTCTACAACGTCGCCGACCACAAGCAAGCCTTTGACGAGGTTGGCAGCCAGGGGATTTCCTACACCGCTGGCGTGCCGCCCGTCGCCGCCGCCATCCTGATCGCGCAGGGCGACTGGGATACCGGCACCATGCGCAATGTCGAAGAACTGGACCCCAAACCCTTCCTTACGGTTCTGGACCGGCTGGGTCTGCCGACCCGCGTCCAGATCAACGGCATCGACAAGGCGTGGAACGACTGAACCAATACCTCGGGGCAGGTGGGTTTCCCAACCTGCCCCGACCGCTCGCTCAGGCGCGTTCCTTGCGTGTAAAGCGAGCGTCCAACGCGTCGCCCACACCACCCAGATCAAACTCAAACCCGCTCCCCGCTTGAGCACCGACAGGCTTTGTCGCCCGCGCCGGGGACGTCCCACGCTTGAGCGGGATGACCGAACTGGGCGCGACACTCCGGGTCTCGCGCGGTGCCGTTGCGGCGGGCTGATCCGACACCTTAAAGAACCCAACCGCAACCGTCAGCTCCTCGGCGAGGCTGGCAAGCTGGGTCGCGCTGCTCGACCATTCCTCAGAGGCGGCGTTGTTGGTCTGGGTCACACGGTCAAGCTGTTGAATCAAGAGCGCAATTTGCGACGATCCGGTCGAGAGCTCGCGCTAGGCATCGCTGATTTCCGTGACCAGCCCCGAGGTGCGCTCGATATTGGGCACCAGCTCTGCCAGCATCGCTCTGGCGCCGACCGCCGTGCTCACCGTTGTCGCGGATAGCGCGGATATCTCGGCGGCGGCGGTCTGGCTGCGCTCGGCCAGCTTGCGCACCTCGGCGGCCACCACGGCAAATCCCCGGCCATGTTCCCCGGCGCGTGCGGCCTCGACGGCGGCGTTGAGCGCCAAGGAATCGGTTTGCCGCGCGATTTCCTGAACGATCATGATACGGTCCGCAATCGTCTGCATCGCGCTGACCGCATCGGCCACGGCGCGGCCGCTGGCGCGTGCATCCTCGGCGGATTTGATCGCAATGCCTTCGGTCGTCTGCGAACTCTCGGCACTCTGCGTGATATTCGCGGTCATTTGTTCCACGGCAGAAGAGGCCTCTTCTGTGGCGGCCGCCTGATCGGACGCGCCGCGCGCCAGGTCCTCCGAGGTTTCCGCCAGTTGGGTCGCGCCCGAAGACACGTTGCGTACCGAGTTTGTCACATCGGCCACGATATCGCGCAGGCGCAGGACCATGTCGTTGATCGAGGCCTGCAAGGTCGAAACCTCATCGCGCCCCGTCACGTCGAGCGTCTGACGCAGATCCCCTTGCGAGAGTCCATGAGCCAGATCAGCGGCCTTTGTCACCCGCCGCGCGATGGAGAGCGTGATCACCGCTGCCGCACCGATACCAACCGGATCATGGTCGTGCAAGAGATTGCGCGCCAGACCGACCTGCTTGCGTTGAACGCCGCAGTCGAGGCTACGCGCGCCGGAGAACACGGACGCGGCTTTGCGGTTGTCGCCGCAGAGGTGCGTAAACTGGCCGAACGCAGCCAGACAGCGGCGACAGAAATCTCTGCCCTCTCTGCCACCACGGTCCGGTCAGCGGTGAACGCAGGGGCCATGCTGCAAGGTCTCGTGCCGGATATCGAACGCACATCCTCTCTTGTCAGCGAAATTTCTGCGGCCTCGCAGGAGCTTTCTGCCGGGGCCAATCAGGTCAATCTGGCGATCCAGCAACTCGACAAGGTAACCCAAGAGAACACGTCTGCCGCCGAGGAACTCTCAAGCCAATCCGAGCAGTTGCAGGAAGCGGTGTCCTACTTTGTCCTGTCCGCCAAAGCCGGTGTTCAGACACAGGAACGGTCCGCCCCAGCCCGCGCAACTGTTCGCTCGGTCAAATCCTCCTCGGGCAAAGCCGGACGGAACTCCGCTGGCTTCGCCTTCAACCTTGGTGCCGAAAAGGACGATCTCGACCATGGTTTTTCATCCCGCGACGCGGCGTGAGGGCTGACCGATGAACGAAAACACCCAAGTCGTCACCTTCCAATCGAGTGGCTCACTCTTTGCTGTACCCGTGAACCGGGTCCAGCAGATCCTCGACACCCAACCCATCGCCGCGCTGCCCAACAGCCCGGCGGAACTTCTGGGTCTGATTGATGTCAGAGGCGAGAGCATCGCCGTCACCGACCTCTCAGAGCTTTTGTCCCGAGGCCCGACCAAGGACACCTCCGAGACGCGCATTCTCATCCTGAGCCTGCTCAACGGCCAGCACAGCTCAACCGTCGGTCTGAAAACCGAACGGGTGATCGAGGTGACGGACCTGGACGAGGGGGGGGATAAAATCCCCCGCCGACGCCGGCATCACCACCTGGGATGAAAGTGTGCTCACCGGCATCGGCCGCCGCAACGGCGATTTCGTCTGCATTCTCAATCTCGAAAAGCTCTTTGCCGAAGGCGTCCGGCGCAAATCCCCCGCGTTTGCAACCGAACGCCCCATCGAGACCCCACAAGAGCTTGCCCTGACATGAGCCTGTCCCGCGCCAGATCCCACCACGACCACTTCGCAGAGGTGATTTCCCGCGAAACCGGGATCAAACTCCCCTCCGGCAAAAAGGTGATGATCGAGAGCCGTCTGCGCCGCCGCGTGCAGACGCTCGGGTTCACCTCGCTCGAGGAGTATTTCCGCCATCTCTTCGAGGATGGTGGATTTGGCGCGGAACGCAGCGATGTCATCGACCTGATCACCACCAACAAGACCGATTTCTTCCGGGAACCGGCCCATTTCCGCTGTCTTGTCACGGATATGCTCCCCGATATCATCGACCGCAAGCAACGCCTCGACAAGACCGTCGACCTCAAGGTCTGGAGCGCCGCCTGTTCGGATAGCTCCGAGGCCTATACGGCGGCGATGCTGCTCGAAGAGGCCGCGCGCAAGGGCACGGTCTTTCAATACGCCATTCTCGGCACCGATATCTCCAACCGGATGGTCGCGGCCGCCCGCCGCGCGATCTATACCACGCAGGCCCTGGCACCGGTCCCCGAAGCCCTGCGCACGCGCTACACCATGCAGGGTCAGACAGAGGACATGCGCGGGATAGCACGGATCGTGCCACCTCTCCGGGGCAAGACAAATTTCACGCATCTCAACCTGATAGATGACAGCTACCCCGTGGATCAGGACGTCGACATCATATTCCTGAGCAACGTCTTCATCTATTTCGAGCCCGAGGATCAGGCCAGGGTGATCGCGCGCCTCGCACGCCACCTCGCGCCCAAAGGGTATCTGGTGGTCGGCCATTCGGAATCCATGACCGTGAAACAGCCCAATCTCAAACAGCTCACAACGGCTGTTTATCAAAAAGAGTAGACCGCGTGATGCTGGATGTTGCCTGCAAACCTCAGATTTCCGTCTTGATCATGGACGATTCCGCCTCGGCGCGTGCCATGCTCATGCGCATCGTGGAAACCGATCCGACATTGAAACTCTTCGCCACGGCGGCGGATGCCTTCATCGCGGTCTCGAAAATGCAATCGGGTCTGCCTGATGTCATGCTGCTGGATATGGAACTGCCGCGCATGTCCGGACTGGATTTCCTGTGCAAGATCATGGCCCAACGGCCTATCCCCGTGGTGACCCGCACCATGTCCACCTCTGCGCCCATTTCGCGTATCTTGGGCAATTCGCTGACCACGCGAGAGCCAAAGATCGACGAATTCTCCATCGAATTGGCCCGCATTGCGTCAACCGCCAACGAACAGCTCAAATCGCTTCAGGACCGCCTTGAAATCATCGAGCACGATATGACGGATCTTGATCTTGGGTCTCTCAACCTGTCGCGAGACATGACGGAAACGGTCGGTCCGGCCCTTCGCGGTCTGGAAGAGCAAGTCAGCAAGACTCAACGCGACCATCACGAATTGGCCGCCGGAAACGCCGTGATCGAAACCGGAATGCGGGACATATTCGCCGAGGTTTCCGCCATCGTCGGCGAACTTCAGAGAGGGGACTCCGTCCGGCAACGTCTGGAACATATCAATGTCATCGCGCGCGCCGCTCTCGGCGCCGCGCTGGCGCAAGAGCGTCAGGACGCCTCCGACGCTCTCACATATCTCGCCGTCTGTCAGGCTGAAGAAAGCCGTGATGACATCACGGGCGATGTCCAGTCGGTGCTCCAACGGCTGACGGCCATACACCTCCGGGCCGAACAGGTTCTCTCCGCTGCGGAACAGGTCTATCTTGATCCGAACGACACCCAGAGAAAGCGCGTTTCGGCGATGATTGCCTGCGCCGATAGCCTGTCTGCGGCTCTGACGTCGTCACAGGTCAATCTGGACACGCTCCTGCGGATCACCCGGATGACCCAAGACCATATCGAGGCGATTCAGGGTCTCGCCGCTGATATGGGGCTGCTGGATCATCAAATCCGATTGCTCGGGCTCAATACATTCATCGTCTGCTGCAACATCGGCTCCGAGGCCTGTGCCTTGCAGGAACTCTCGCGTCAGGTTCTGTCGTTGACGAGAACTTCCAACGAGATCTTTGATCAGATCGACGCGACGACCACGGCACTTGCCGCGACACCCATGCCCGATGTCCTGCGCGCCGCCGACACGATGTCGCGCACAATCGCCATCGCGTGTGACCTCACAGAACGGTTGCAGGGCACCGATCAGGCGGTCTGTGGGGTCAAGGCGGCCTGTGTCATAGAGGGCTATGCCCTCAAGACCGCTCTGCTCGCCAGCCACAAGGCCCTGTCTGCTTTCGAGAGGGCCGACTCCGATCTAGCCTCCTTCATCTCGGATCTTCATGGTCTGATTTCACCCGCCAACTGCGGGCAGACCAAATATGATGTTCTTGCCTCAGAGCAGGGTCGCTTGGATCAACTCTATGCGATCTATACGATGGGATCCGAGCGCCGGGGCCATGACCGTGTTTTCTCGGGCAAATCAGATTTTCCAGTGCCACCCGCCACCGCACCGCAAGACTCGAGCGACGCATTGGCGGATATTTTCTTCTGAACGCGGCGCTGCATTTTCGCACAAGTCTGAGCATCGCATGAACGTACGGTGGGACCGCACATCCGTACGGTCAGCCTCAAACGGCTCAATCTACCCGCGCCAAGCAGGCGCGGGTAGATGCGGGAAGTTTGAGATTTACTTTTAAGTATTTTTAATCCGACGGTTATGGTGCAAAGCTCACGCAGGAAGGTGAATTTTGAACCGCTCCCTGATCTCCGCGTCTGTCACTGGATCAAACCGCGCCGACGCGCGCTCTGACAGAATTTTCTCTTTCTTTTCAGTGGCTTTTGCGATCAAATCAGGTTTCCCCAACTCATCCCATTCCTTGGGCGAGGATCGGTTGGCGAGGCAGGGATAGAGATAATCCGTCTGCATCCTGCTAAGTGTTTGTTCTGCCCCAAGAAAATGACCGGGACCGCCAATACAGGTGGCGCGGATCACCTCAAGGCTCAGCGTGTCCTCATCCACCTCAATCCCTCGCGTGCACCTGAGAGCTTGACCAATGAGATCGTCGCCAAGTATCAGTGATTCAAGGCAAAACCCCAACAGAGAGGCATGCATTCCCGCCGCCTCATAGACCATGTTGAGCCCCGAAAGCCCGGCCATGACATTCGACGTCGCCTGCTCCCAACCAGCCTGCATATCCGGCAGTTTCGCATCCGCAATCCCCCCCGCCGCCCCCCCCGGCAACCCATAATACTTGTGCATTTGCGCACAGCCAGCGGTCAAAAGCGCCTGCTCACCCGATCCGCCCGACATGGCTCCGGTGCGCAGATCACTGACAAATGGCCAGGTGCCAAAGATCGCCGGAAAGCCCGGTTTGATCGCGTTGACATAGACCAGTCCGGCCAGACATTCCGCCGTCGCCTGCACGATGGCTCCAGCTATGGGGGCGGGTGCGGTGGCCCCAGCCTGGCCTGCCGAGAGCAGTAGAACGGGCATTCCGCCGCGAATACATTCCTCCATCACAAGGCAAGACTCGGTGGCGAACTTCATCGGTGGAACGACGAAGCAATTGGAATTGCTGACAAAAGGTCGCTCGCGCCATTTGTCTTCACCGCCCGCAATGAGGTGAAGCATCTGCATTGCATCGGCCACAAAACCCGGCTCAGTAAAGGACACACCTACGTGTTTCGTGGTCCCCGCACAGCAGGCATAGAGCGTGTTCAGATCCATCTCGCGGTTGTCGACAATATCTCGGCACACCATGGGACGCTGCACGAAATGGATGTTGTCGAGCTGATCAGCGATGTGGGCGGCATCGTGCAGGTCCTGCACTGTGCACTCGCGATATGTGCGATTATGCACATCAACCAGATGCACCGCCGCGCCCGCCGTGCCATAATGCACCCGATTGCCTTGCAAGAGCATGTCATGTTTGGGATCGCGACCAAACAGCGTCATCGACCGGTTTGCGCGTGCAATCGTGTCCTCAATCAGCGCCCTCGGGAACCGAATGCGTCCATCCGACCCGAGAATAGCCCCCGCACCCGTCAAATAGGCCACCCCAGACGGCGGCGCATCGGCGAGGCCGATCTGTTCGAGCGCGTTCAGAACGGCGTGATGAATGCGGCCCATCTGCGCTTGGCTCAGGGGACAATAGGTGCCGCCCTCTTGTCCCGGATGGACGGGGCGCAGATTAGCGGCGAGGGGGTTGGAGCGGGCCTCACGGCGGGCCGCGCGGCCACCTGCGCGGCGCGTGATTGTTTCGGTCATATCTCAGAATTCCTGTTAAAGAAGAACGCGTTGGCTGTGCTTATCTCAGATGAACACAGGGCGCCCGCGCGCCGCTCTGCCCCGTTCCGCACCGATGGTGCGGACAACAAGTGCGATCTTGCTGCGTGGGTGCATGAGGCTCTCCTTCAGAACACACCCAGACCATCTGATTCTGCATCTGCTGTCTGTCCCATTTCCGACCCGTGTCGCAAATGCGCCCCCTATCGTCGTGCTTGACGGGTGCTGCGGCGGGGGCTAGGACAGCATGATGAGCACCGCACCTTGCATTATCTGCTGCAATATCACCTGAGTTTTCTCAGGCGGGCCGGTCTTGTGTTTCCAAGTGATCACGAAGTTGCTAAGCCCGCCGCGGGACCGCGCGCGAGGACAAAATGACCACGATGAAACTGCACAACACCAAGACCCGGCGGAAAGAGGTTTTCGAGCCTCTCGATAAAGATAACGTGCGGATGTATGTCTGTGGGCCCACGGTCTACGACCGGGCGCATCTTGGCAATGCGCGCCCCGTCGTGGTGTTCGACGTGCTCTATCGTTTGCTGCGCCATGTCTACGGGCCGGAGCACGTGACCTATGTGCGCAACTTCACCGATGTGGACGACAAGATCAACGCCCGCGCCGCCGAGAGCGGGCGTTCGATTTCCGAGATCACAGCGGAAACGACGCAATGGTTTCTGGACGATATGGCGGCCTTGGGGGCGCTGGAACCCTCCATTCGAAATGATCCGGACCACCAAAAGGCGATGCCGCGCGCGACGCAATATATCCCGCAGATGGTGGCGATGATCGAAGGGCTGATCGCCAAGGGCCATGCCTATGAGGCGGAAGGCCATGTGCTCTTTGCTGTGGATAGCTGGCGCGAGCACTATGGCAAACTGTCGGGGCGGTCGGTCGATGACATGATCGCAGGCGCGCGGGTCGAGGTAGCACCGTATAAGCGCAACCCGATGGATTTTGTGCTGTGGAAACCGTCGAGCGATGATTTGCCGGGGTGGGACAGCCCGTGGGGGCGCGGACGGCCCGGCTGGCATATCGAATGCTCGGCCATGGCGCATGAGCTCTTGGGCGAGAGTTTCGACATTCACGGCGGCGGCAATGACCTGATGTTCCCGCACCACGAGAACGAGATCGCCCAAAGCTGCTGTGCGCATCCCGAGGGGGAATTCGCGCGCTACTGGCTGCATAACGAGATGTTGCAGGTCGAGGGCAAGAAAATGTCCAAGTCTTTGGGCAATTTCTTTACGGTGCGGGATTTGCTGGATCAGGGCATACCGGGAGAGGTGATCCGGTTCGTGTTCCTCTCGACACATTACCGGAAGCCGATGGACTGGACGGCGGAGAAGGCGCGGGATGCGGAGAAGACGCTACGAAAATTAAGGCAAATTGCTGAGGGCAGTGAGAGGTGGTCGGATGGAGCCGAGCGCTATCATGAGCCCTTTGACGACGTCGTTGCAGCTTTGTGCGATGATTTAAACACGCATTTGGCTATCAAGCGCCTGCAGGAGCACGCTGATAATTTGGAGTCGAGCGATGATGCTTCTCGTCTATTGGTGACGTTGGACTTGTTGGGTATTTCATCCAATTGGAAAGATGTTGAGCATCTTTATGCGGAACACTTACAGGAGAAAAAAGAAAAGATTGAGGCTTTGATCGTGCGCATGCAGGACGCAAGAGCTTTAAAGGACTGGAGGACTGCGGACGCGATTAAAGCGGCATTGGTCGATTCTGGAATTGAACTGAAGATTAGTAAGGACGGCGTGGAATATGATTTGGGGTGGGACTTCGACTCATCCAAGCTGGAGGCGTTGAAGTGACGCGCTTTTTCGCACACCATCTGCAAGCCGCGCAGTGCCCGACCGCCGGGGGGGCGCTGCAACAGATGTGGGGAGCAGTTTATGGTGTAAAATACCTGAACGATTGTGAGGATTGCGACGTTGCGAAAGCGCCCGCCCGGGGGGGCGGTCGGGCGCTGCGCGGCGGCACCTGCGGTGCCTTGATTCCGCGCGGGGGTGCTAAATGACCGGCGACCGCCTCTATCTCTACGACACAACCCTGCGCGACGGGCAGCAGACGCAAGGCGTGAGTTTTTCTACGCAGGAAAAAACCCAGATCGCCCATGCGCTTGACCGGCTGGGGGTCGATTACATCGAAGGCGGCTGGCCGGGGGCGAACCCGACGGACAATGCCTTTTTCGCGGATGCCCCCGCCACGCGCGCGACGATGACCGCCTTTGGCATGACCAAACGCGCCGGGCGCTCAGCTGAGAATGACGAGGTCTTGGCGGCGGTGCTGAACGCCGGGACCAAAGCGGTCTGCCTCGTGGGCAAGACCCATGATTTCCACGTCACAACCGCCCTCGGGCTCAGCCTTGCGGAAAACACCGACAATATCGCCCGCTCCATCGCGCATGTCGTCGCCGAGGGGCGCGAGGCGTTGTTCGATGCCGAGCATTTCTTTGACGGCTATCAGGCCAATCCCGCCTATGCGCTGAGTTGCCTGCGCGCTGCGATGGACGCGGGCGCGCGGTGGGTCGTGCTCTGCGATACGAACGGCGGCACGCTGCCGCCTGAAATCGGGCGTATCGTGACCGAGGTGATAGCGGCGGGTATTCCCGGCGCGCGGCTTGGCATTCACACCCATGACGACACCGGCAATGCGGTTGCGGGCAGCCTGGCGGCGGTAGACGCAGGCGTGCGGCAAGTGCAGGGCACGCTCAATGGTTTGGGCGAGCGTTGCGGCAATGCCAATCTGACCACGCTCATTCCGACGCTGCTGCTCAAGGAACCCTATGCCAGCGGCTATGAGACAGGCGTTACGCTTGACGGGTTGCGTGGCCTGACTGCCATAAGCCGCCAGTTGGACGAGATCCTCAATCGCGTGCCGCTGCGGCAGGCGGCCTATGTGGGGGCCTCGGCCTTTGCTCATAAGGCGGGGCTGCATGCCAGTGCCATCCTCAAGGACCCTTCGACCTATGAGCATGTCGACCCTGCCGCCGTTGGCAATGCGCGCATTATTCCGATGTCCAATCAGGCAGGCCAATCGAACCTGCGCCAGCGTCTGAGCGAGGCGGGGATTGTGGTGGAGCCGGGTGATCCGGCGCTGGCGCGGCTGCTGGAAACGATCAAGGCGCGCGAAGAAGAGGGCTATACCTATGACAGCGCGCAGGCGAGTTTCGAAATCCTCGCGCGCAAGGAGCTGGGTCAGATGCCCAACTTCTTTGAGGTCAAGCGCTACAAGGTGACGGTAGAGCGGCGCAAGAACAAGTATGACCGCATGGTCAGCCTCTCGGAGGCGGTGGTCGTGGTCAAGGTGGACGGTGACAAGAAGCTGTCGGTGTCCGAGTCGATGGACGATCACGGCTGTGACCGCGGGCCGGTCAATGCGCTGGCCAAGGCACTGGCCAAGGATCTGGGCCGTTATCAGGGCCAGATCGACGATATGCGGCTGGTTGATTTCAAAGTGCGCATCACCCAAGGTGGCACCGAGGCCGCGACGCGCGTCATCATCGACAGTGAGGACGGGCAGGGGCGGCGCTGGTCCACGGTGGGGGTCAGCCCCAATATCGTGGACGCCAGTTTCGAGGCGCTGCTGGATGCGATCAACTGGAAGCTCTTGCACGGGCAGGGGGCGGCGTGAGCCAAAGTTTTGACGCGGATCTAACTGCCTGTGCCGATTTGGTACGCCGAGCCGATCCTGAGCGGTTTCTGGCAGCGATGGCGGCACCTGTTGCGGCACGCGCAGTGCTCTTTCCGGTCTATGCCTTCAATATCGAGGTGGCGCGCGCGCCTTGGGTCACGCAAGAGCCGATGATCGCTGAGATGCGGCTGCAATGGTGGGCCGATGCGCTGGAGGAAATCGCGGCCGGTGGCCTTGTGCGGCGGCATGAGGTGGTGACGCCTTTGGCGCATGTGCTGGATGCGTCCGGGGCCGCGCTGCTGACGGATCTGGTCGAGGCGCGGCGATGGGACATTACGCGCGAGCCTTTCGAGGATGCCGCTGCCTTTGCCCACTATATTGAGACCACATCGGGCAATCTCTTGCAGGCGGCGGCGCTTGCGCTTGGTCCGGCGGCGCCGGAGGTGCTGCGCGATGCGGGCTATGCCCTTGGCCTTGCCAATTGGTTTCGCGCCATTCCGGCGCTGGAGGCGGCGGGGCGCAAGCCCTTGGTGGATGGTCGCCCCGAGGCCGTACGGGCCTTGGCCAAGGACGGGTTGGCGCGGCTGCGCCGTGCGCGGGCTGCACGCCGGCAGGTGTCACGCGCGGCAGGGGCGGCGCTCTTGCCGCTCTGGCTGGCGGGGCCGGTTCTGGGGCGTGTGATACGTGATCCGCGCGCGGTGGCCGAGGGGCGGCTTGGTGTGGCACCCGCCCGTGCGCAGCTCAGCTTGCTGGCACGCAGTTTGACGGGGCGCTGGTAGGCGGATCAGGCCAAGAGGTTGCGCACCTGTGCGAGGATTGCGCCGATCGAGGGGCTTTCGCGATTGGCACGGGTCATGACCAAAAGGCCCACCATGAGCCCTTGCAGGACTTTGGCGGTTTCCGTGATTTGAGCCTCGGTCCGATTTTCGAGATTGTCCTGAGCTAGGCAGTCAACAAAGAAGGCTTCGACCTGCCCCATGCTGTCTTCGATCAAGACGGCGATTTCATCATCATGGGGGGCGAGTTCCATGGCTGAATTCACCATCAGGCAGCCTCCCGGCATCGTGTCATTACCTCTGGCAATGGCGTCGAATGTTGCAAGAATTGCGTCACGCGGTGCTCGGTCCTGTCGGAGTTTCATGAGAAACCCGACCCTGTAGCTCTGATCGTAATGTTTCAGGGCCCTCAGGAAGAGGTCACGCTTATTGCCAAACCCGGCGTAAAGACTGCCACGGTTGAGACCCGTGGCCAATACCAGATCAGCGATAGAGGTACCCTGATAGCCCTGTGTCCAAAAGGCGAGCATGGCAGACTCGAGCACTTCAGCTTCATCATAGGACTTTTCCCAAGGCATGGTTGATCCGTCTATGTCGGCATGATTAGGGATTAAACCGGCCACTCAATAGTCACAACGTTAGAACTTCCCCGACACCTTGGACAAGGGTGAGTAATGGGCCCTTGCCCAAGATGCCGGGTGCTCGTGGTCCGTCCCACGACAGTCTGCGGAGCGGCACCTGTTCTTGAGTGATGGCGCAATGTGCCTTCGACCACATGACTTTGTTTGGAATGATCGGTCAAATAACATTTTTGTGGGCGGCGTTAATTTGCTCAGCTTGCCCAATGGGATTGTGTGGCAATCCTGGCGTGCCAGCGAGCTCGGGATGCTGGGAGACATACCGTGCCTTGATCACCTCGGATGTGCCGCGGCTGTTGTCATGGCTCCAGCCCGGCGGCATCAGACAGTATTTTGCCCGCTCTCGCCAAGAAAGACCCGGCTGCAACACGTCGCGGAAAATCCCGACCCACTCATGAAAGGCAACGCGAAGAGGATTGAAAGTGCCGAGGTTGTGGACGAGCCCGTAATCAACCTTGTCTTCGTCCATTTCAGGCACGAATGTGCCAAATAGCTTGTCCCAGATGATGAAGACACCGGCGTAGTTGCAATCAAGATAGCGAGGGTTTCGCCCGTGATGCACGCGGTGGTGCGAGGGCGTGTTCATTACAGCCTCGAACCAGCGCGGAAGGCGTCCAATCGTTTCAGTGTGAATCCAGAATTGATAGATCAGGTTCATACCACCTACGAATAGAACCATCGCGGGGTGAAACCCCAACAGGATCAACGGCGCACGCAGGATCATCATAAAGGTGAATATTCCGGTCCAGGTTTGACGCAACGCGGTGGTCAGATTGTAATGCTGCGAAGAATGGTGATTGACATGGCTCGCCCAAACCCAACGAACGCGGTGACCAAAGCGATGCACCCAGTAATAGCTCAGATCGTCCAGCACAAAGCAGAGCGCAACGATCCAAAGAGAGGTCCCCAGATCAAACGGTGTGATCCGCCAGAGCAGCATGAAAAGCCCATAGGCGATGAAGCCGAACAGAATACCAGAGGCCACATTGCCGGCACCCATGACAAGCGAGGTCAACGCGTCGCGTGTCTCGTATCGCCCGCCACGCCCTTTGAAGGTGATCCAGAGAAGTTCTGCGAGAATCGCGGCGATGAAAAACGGTACGGCCCAGTTCACCACATCGGGAAAGCTTATCATGTCCGTCATGCTGGTTCCTTCAGGGTTTCGAGCCAGCGAGCCGCTTCGTCAGGGTCCAGAGACAGGCCTATGCGCGGGGCTGTGAAATCGGGTAGGTTGATGCGCAGGCCCTTTGCGTCGGTGGTGATGTGTGCTTGGGTCAGATAACGAGCCGTCGTATCCGCACCCATCGGCCAAACGACGCCGTAGCCTTGCTCGGTTTTGACCAATGCGGCCAAGCGGTTTTGGCATAGGATGACGCGGGTGGGTCTATGTCCGGAAAATTCGCGCAGCCATGCCCTGCTTGCGGCGCTCTCGTCGGCTAGGATTGCTCTGCGCGAAAGACCAAGCACATGCAAAAGCACCGCAATGCCCGCTATTCCAAGCACAACCATCGGCAACAGGATGCTCAACGGCATGGTATCCTCCCTCGTCACAAGTTTAGCCAAAGAATTTATGAACTTGTCAAACGTGGCGTTACGTCATCCGCCTGAAACCGAGCCAGGCGGAACCCGTCGTCGTCCCTCGCGCCACAGAAGGAGGGCCGCGCCGCAGACGATCACAGCCGCACCAAGTAGGGACACGGTGTCAGGCCAGACACCGAACACCACCCCGTCATAGATCCCGGCAAAGATGAGCGCGGTGTAAAAGAACGGGGCCACATAGCTCGCATCCCCCCGTGCCATGGCATTGACAAAACAGGTCTGAGCCGCTGCCATCAGGACACCAATCGCCGCAAGCGCCGCCCATTGTGCCGCATTGGGAGCCTGCCAGACCCAGACAACGGCAAGGCTGGCGATTGTGAGACCAATGGCATTGTTGACGAGCAAAATCTGCCACGGCCCCTCGCGTCCCGACAGGCGTTTGATAAAGATCAGTTCCGCCCCAAGGCAGAGCGCGGCCCCAAGTGCCAGTATCGCGCCAAATTCGACGATCCCGCTACCCGGACGCATCAGAATTGCCGCACCAATCAAGGCAGTGCCCGCCGCCGCCCATCGAACCGGACCCACGCGCTCGCCCAAAAGCGGGATTGCCAGCATCATGCCAAACACCGGGTTGAGAAAGCTGATCGCGGTTGCATCCGAGAGAGGAATGAAAGCCGCTGCGGCGAACATTAACGTGACCCCCGCCCAGCCAAGGCTTGATCGCTTGGTGTGGGTGGCAAAGTCAGGACGGGTCATGCGCGGCCGCTTCACCCCAATCATCGTGCCAATCACGAGGAACGCAAAAAGAAATCTTCCATGGCTGATCTGCAGCGCAGGCAGCGGTGTGCCGAGCGCCCCGGTCCCTATCGCCTTGGCCAAAAGCGTTGTGCCCGCGAGCAAAGCGGCGGCCAGAAGGGTAAGCAAGGCCGCAAGGGCAGGATCTTGTGCGCGCGGATGGAACATCGCGACAGCTTTGCCGCGCCGCTCAATGCGCTGCAAGCTCGAAGCAGCCGACACGGTCCAATAAAATTTGCGGCTCTCATTCCAAAAACGACAGGATGTCGTCGTTTGCCAATCACGCCCTCGATATCCGTGGTCAGTCTTACGAAAAATTGGAACGACACGATGCACCAACGCCGCATTCCTGAATGGCTCCGCCATGCACCCGCGCCCTCCGTTCGAGGTTTCGCCACGCTGGCAGGCACTGAGGCGATGGCGCGTGGCATCCTGATATCCGTTATGCCGCTCGAGATGTACCGCGCCCTCCGGGACGCGGCACTCGTGTCCGAGGTCTATTTCCTTGTGGGTATCTTGTCGCTTGTCACCGGGCTTATGGTGCCGTTCGTTTCACGCTTCATGCCGCGTCGCTGGATCTACGTTATGGGCTGTGCGATGTTTGCGGGGGGCGCAACCTTGGGGGCACAGGGCGGTGCATTGGGCATGATCGGCGCGCTGGCTCTTATCACCGCCGCGACGGTCACCGTCTTTGTCTGCTTTAATGCCTATGTCCTCGATTTCATCGCCAAGACTGAGCTCGGTCGATGCGAGACGTCGCGCATGTTCTACAGTGCGCTGGGCTGGACGGTGGGGCCATGGCTCGGCGTTACACTTCTGGGTGTCTGGCGACCGTTGCCCTTTATGATTGCCGGGGTGGCCGCGCTCACGATGATGGTGCTCTTTCTCTATATGCGGCTCGGGAATGGACGCCTGATCACCCGCGCACGCCGTCCGGCTCCCAATCCGCTTGCCTGGATGCCAAGGTTTTTTGCACAGCCCCGATTGGTGGCCGGCTGGATTTTTGCCGTAATCCGCTCCTGCGGGTGGTGGGCCTATGTGGTCTATTTGCCGATCTTCGCGCTTGAGCAGGGATTGGGCGAAGATCTCGGCGGTATGCTGCTCTCTGTCTCGAATGGCATGCTGTTTCTGACGCCGCTGATGCTGCGCTGGATGCAGCGTCGGTCTATCCGCCATGCTGTTCGGGCAGGATTTTTGATGTCGGGGCTGCTATTTGTCTTTGGCGCGGCGCTGAGCGGCTTGCCCTGGGTTACAGTGGCCTGCCTCGCCTGCGCATCTGTTTTCTTGGTGTTGCTGGATGTCTCGGCGGGATTGCCATTTCTGATGGCGGTAAAACCATCAGAGCGCACCGAGATGTCGGCCATCTACGCAAGTTTCCGCGACGTGTCGGGCATTCTCACGCCAGGGGCGGCCTGGCTGGTGCTGCTCATCGCCCCATTGCCGGGAATCTTTGTGGTATCGGGTGTTGGCCTCATGGGGTGCTGGCATCTGGCGCGGCGGCTGCATCCGCGACTGGGGGCTGTGCGTGTGGCAATGGAACAGGGACCATCTCTCAATATTCCGCTTCCCTTGAGCCAAAAGACCGGCTAGATCACGACCAATGATCACGCACGCAACATATGCCCAGACCCGACGCCGACGCTTCTGCGCCTGACGTCCTTTCGTCTTGTGGTCCCGGCGCGTCTGCGTGCCAAATCCCCGAATGGTCCCAAATGATTGACTTGGCCTCGCCCTTGCGGCACTCAAAGGGCCTCTTTGACAAGGATATAGCCATGATCCCTTCGATCCTGCCAACCTATAATCGCGCACCGCTTTCTTTCGTCAAGGGCGAGGGAACCTGGTTGATCGAAGCTGACGGGCGACGGTTTCTCGATCTGGGCGCGGGTATTGCTGTCAATGCCATGGGGCATGCCCATCCAGCACTTGTGGCGGCGCTGACAGAACAAGCGGGCGCACTTTGGCATACCTCGAACCTCTACCAGATCCCCAAGCAACAGGAACTGGCGGACCGGCTGGTTGCGGCCACGTTCGCCGACACGGTGTTCTTCACCAATTCCGGGACTGAGGCGTGCGAATTGGCGGTCAAGATGGCGCGCAAACAATTCTATGACGCGGGCCAGCCTGAGCGCACAGATATCATCGCCTTTGAGGGTTCGTTTCATGGGCGCTCTGCGGCGGGAATCGCCGCGGCAGGCTCGGAGAAAATGACAAAGGGTTTTGGACCGCTATTGCCCGGTTTCAAGCATGTCGCTTGGGGCGATCACGATGCTCTGCATGCGGCCATTGATGAGAATACGGCCGCAATACTAATCGAGCCCGTGCAGGGTGAGGGCGGCATCCGCCCGTTGCCAGATCAATGCCTCAAGGGCCTGCGTGCGCTCTGCGACGAGACGGGAATCCTGCTCATACTTGACGAGGTGCAGTGCGGTATGGGGCGAACGGGGCGGCTCTTTGCACATGAATGGGCCGGCGTCACGCCTGATATCATGATGGTTGCCAAAGGCATCGGCGGAGGTTTCCCTTTGGGTGCGGTGTTGGCAACGGAACACGCGGCCTCCGGTATGACTGCGGGCACGCATGGGTCCACCTATGGCGGCAATCCTTTGGGATGCGCCGTTGGCTGCGCTGTAATGGAGCATGTGGCAAATTCTGAATTTCTGGCAGAGGTGAACCGCAAGGCGGGTCTGATGCGACAGAGACTTGAAGGTCTGGTGGCAGCCCATCCAACTATATTCGAGGCGGTGCGGGGCATGGGGCTCATGCTGGGTCTCAAATGCCGGGTGCTGAATACGGATGTGGTTCAAGCAGGATATGCTGCGCTCATTGCCACGGTGCCTGCTGCCGACAATGTCCTGCGCCTATTGCCTCCGCTCACCATCACCGATGATGAAATAGCCGAAGCCGTGGCGCGCCTTGATGCGGTCGCAACGACCTTGGAATGCGCGTGATTTCTTCGTTCCCAAAATACTCCGGGGGTTTGGGGGCTGGCCCCCAAACAACCTCCCATCAAAAAGCGATACGTCCATGACCCATTTTCTAGATATCCACAAAACATCTAAAGCTGACCTCCGGGCTATGATTGATCAGGCCCGCAGCATGAAAGAGGCCCGCGCTGACCGCCCGCGCGGCACGCCGGATGACGAGCAACCGCTGGCCGGGCGCATGGTGGCGCTCATCTTCGAAAAACCTTCAACCCGGACCCGCGTTTCGTTTGATGTGGGCGTCCGGCAGATGGGTGGGCAGACTTTGGTGCTTTCGGGGGCCGATATGCAATTGGGGCATGGGGAAACCATTGCCGACACCGCGCGTGTCATGAGTCGATATGTCGATTTGATCATGATCCGGACCTTTGATGAATCCGTTCTTCTTGAAATGGCGGAGCATGCCGATGTGCCGGTGATCAACGGCCTCACGGACCGCACCCATCCCTGCCAGATCATGGCTGATATCCTGACCTACGAGGAACACCGCGGCCCGATCCAAGGCAAAAAGGTCGTTTGGTCCGGCGATGGCAACAATGTCTGTGCCTCCTTGCTGCACGCCGCTGGGCAATTCGGGTTCGACCTGACGTTTACCGGCCCGATGCAGCTTGACCCGGAGCCGGAGTTCATCGGCCTTGCGCGCAAGGCAGGCAGCACGATCACGATTGAGCGCGATCCGTTCAAGGCTGTCGACGGGGCCGACCTTGTCGTCACGGACACCTGGGTCAGTATGCATGACAGCCAGTCCATGAAGGAGCGCCGCCATAACATGCTCCGGCCCTATCAGGTCAATGACAAACTGATGGCAGCGGCGAAGCCCGATGCGCTTTTCATGCACTGCCTGCCGGCTCATCGTGGCGAAGAGGTGACGTCTGATGTGATGGATGGACCGACCTCCGTAATCTTTGATGAGGCGGAGAATCGCCTTCATGCACAGAAAGCTGTCATGCGCTGGTGTCTTGGGGTGTGAAAACGCAGCCGCTTGCAATACCGTCCCTAATCCGCTTAGCCTGACATCGTGGCGTTAGCGGTATCAGGGGGGCGAATGGCGCAGGCGCAGATCGGCATCTACGGACTTGGGACAATGGGCAGCGCCTTGGCGCTCAACATGGCCGAGCACGGCTTTGATGTGGCTGTGACCAATCGTGAGAGTGATTGGATCGCGCCTTTCGTTGAAGAAGCATCTGCGTTCTCAGCACGGCTGCACCCAAAGGAGCGGCTGACGGATTTTGTCGCAGCCCTCAGGACACCGCGCGTCATCCTCTTCATGATCCCATCGGGTGCGCCGATGGACGCGATGCTGGAAGAGATTACCCCTTTGCTTAGCCCCGGCGACACCGTAATCGACGGCGGCAATGCGGATTTTCACGACACCCGCCGTCGTGCAGCGCAATTGACTGAACGCGATCTGCATTTCGTGGGCTTGGGGGTGTCTGGCGGCGAGGCGGGCGCACGTCATGGCCCGTCGATGATGCTGGGCGGGAGCCGCCATAGTTGGGCGCAACTAGAGCCAATTCTGACTTCCATCGCCGCGACATATGATGGCACACCTTGCGTAGCGCATCTGGGGCCGGACGGGGCGGGGCATTTCGTCAAGACCGTGCACAACGGTATTGAATATGCCGATATGCAAGTGATCGCCGAAATATACAGCCTGCTCCGCAACGGGTCCGCGATGCCCCCCGCCGAGATTGGTGCGCTCTTTGCCGATTGGGATCGTGGACCGCTGAAATCCTATCTGGTCGAGATCACGGCCCAGCTTTTGACCTACACCGATCCCGAAACAGGGCATCCGATGGTCGACGTGATCAAGGATGCGGCGGGGCAAAAGGGCACTGGGCGCTGGACCGTGATCGAGGCGCTGCGTATGGGTCAGTCCGCCAGCATGATCGAGGCCGCGGTGGGCGCACGGGGCTGGTCTTCGGAAAAGGACACTCGGCAGCGGGCCGAGACCCTTCTTGGTGGGGCGGTCGGAGCTTTTGATGGCACGCCCGAAGTGCTGGCCGAGGCTTTTCTCGCCGCGCGCATTCTCGCATATGCCCAAGGTTTTCGCATACTTTCAGCGGCGTCAGAGGAGTATCACTGGTCGCTTGATGCAGCCACCATTGCTCGTATCTGGCGGGCGGGCTGCATCATCCGCTCTGCCCTACTCGATGATATTGCTGCGGCGTTCGATCTGGGATTGCCGCAGGATGAGTTGATCTTGTCACCGCAAATGGCGCAGACCCTTTCTCGCTGCATCCCCTCGCTGCGGCAGGTGGTCTGTAGTGCGGTGCATGGCGGGCATCCGGTCCCAGCACTTTCGGCGGGACTCGCATGGTATGACAGTATGCGCCTGGGTCACGGCAGCGCCAATATCATTCAGGCGCAGCGTGACATGTTTGGCCATCACGGATTTGAACGTCTGGGTCGGACCGGGCTGCATCATGGTCCGTGGTGGGATTGAAACCGCGCGTCGGTTCTTCGTAGGTGGAGCAAGGTGAAGATGGATCAGGGATCTGGCTGGCCTTCGGGTTATGGTCGCAGGGTGTTGACCACGGTAGATAGCACCAATGCCGAAGCCGCGCGGCTCGCGCCCTACCTGACGGGGCCAGAATGGATATTGGCACATCAGCAGACAGCGGCGCGTGGGCGGCGAGGCCGGGCATGGGCCAATCCGGCAGGCAATTTTTCCGCCACTTTGGTGATGCGTCCGACCGAGAGTCCGGACCGCGTGGCGCTGCGGTCTTTCGTAGCGTCTCTGGCGCTCTTTGAGGCACTGGTCGCTGCCACCGGGCGGGCTGAGGTCTTTGCTCTCAAGTGGCCGAATGACGTGCTTCTAAACGGGGGAAAACTGGCGGGAATATTGCTGGAAAGCGCCGGGGCGGGGGGCAGCCTCAGCCATTTTGCCATCGGCATCGGTGTCAATCTGTGCAGCGCCCCTGACGTGTCCGAGGTCGAGCAGGGCGCGTTGCGGCCTGTATCGCTCCTGTCTGAGACCGGTATTGTTCTTGACCCTGAGGAGTTCCTGGACTTGCTCGCCCCCGCCTATGCGCGACTTGAGTCGCAGTTCGTCACCTATGGATTTGCGCCCATACGCACCGCTTGGTTGGCGCGGGCAGCGCGCCTAGGCGAAGTGATTACCGCCCGCACGACCCGCGAGGTCTATGAGGGCACGTTTCAAACGGTGGACGAGGCTGGCAATCTTGTTCTATTGACCGCAATGGGACGGCAGACGATCGCGGCCGCCGAAGTGTTTTTCTGACGAAAAGGGGCCGGGCGCATGCTCTTGGCGATTGATTGCGGCAATACCAACACGGTGTTTTCAATCTGGGACGGACAGAAATTTCTCTGCACGCTGCGCACCGCCACGGATCATCAACGCACTGCCGACCAGTATTTCGTCTGGTTCAAGACTTTACTGCACCACTACGGGATAAAGGCCGATATTAACGGCGTCATCATCTCGTCCACCGTGCCGCGCGTGGTGTTCAATCTCCGGGTGTTCTCGGATCGCTATTTCAATTGCCGCCCAATCGTGGTCGGCAAACCCGAGTGCCGCCTGCCCGTCGATGTGCGAGTGGATGCGGGCACCCAAGTGGGACCGGATCGACTGGTGAATACGGTGGCTGGATTCGACCTCTATGGCGGCGACCTGATCGTGGTGGATTTCGGCACCGCGACCACCTTTGACGTGATCGACAACGATGGGGCCTACATCGGCGGCGTGATCGCGCCGGGGGTCAACCTGTCGTTGCAGGCACTGCATGAAGCCGCCGCCGCCTTGCCCCATATCGACGTCACCAAACCAGAGCGCGTGATTGGCACGAATACCGTCGATTGCATGCAGTCCGGCGTATTCTGGGGTTATGTCGGTCTGATCAATGGGCTATGTGAACGGATAAAGGCCGAGCGTGGCCGCACCATGAGGGTGATCGCAACGGGTGGGCTGGCACCTCTCTTCCAGCAAGGTACGGACGTGTTCGACATGTTCGAGGACAATCTGACGATGCACGGCCTGACCGTGATATACGCATATAATAAGGAGGGCTGACGCCCCATGAGTAGCGAACGACTTATCTACCTGCCCCTCGGAGGGGCGGGCGAAATTGGTATGAACGCCTATGTCTACGGCTATGGTAAACCGGGCAAGGAGCGACTGATCCTTGTCGACTTGGGGGTTACTTTTCCGGATATGGACGGGACACCCGGGGTTGATCTGATCCTGCCAGATATCAGTTGGCTTGAGGCGCGTAAGGGGCAGCTTGAGGCGATCTTTATTACTCATGCACATGAGGATCACGTTGGCGCCGTCGCGCATTATTACGGGCGTCTTGGCGCGCCGGTGTACGCACGCGCGTTTACCGCCAATATCGCGCGCCGCAAAATGGAAGAACATGGCCACCCTGACAAGGCGGTCAAGACCGTTTCCCCTTGGCCAGAAACTGTGGCAGCGGGACCGTTCACGGTTGGATTCGTGCCGCTTTCGCACTCTATCCCGGAAAGCTCCGGTCTGGTGATCGATAGCGCCGGTGGGCGCATCGTGCATACCGGGGACTTCAAGATCGACCTCGATCCGGTGGTTGGAGAGCCGTTTGACCGTGATCTCTGGGCCAGCCTCTCAGAGCCGGGTGTCAAGGCGCTTGTTTGTGACTCTACCAATGTGTTTAGCCATCACGAAGGACGCTCCGAGAGCACAGTGGGCGGACCGATCACGGATCTGGTTGCGGCCTCCAAGGGTATGTTCGTTTGCACGACATTTGCCAGCAATGTTGCGCGCGTCAAATCGTTGGCCGAGGCTGGCGTCCGGGCGGGACGCTCTGTCTGTCTCATGGGACGTGCCATGCAGCGGATGATCGAGGCAGCGCAAGCCACAGGCGTGCTCAAGGGATTTCCCAAGACGATCAGTCCGGAAGAAGCGGGCTCCGTACCGCGCGACAGTCTGATGTTGATTGTCACCGGCAGTCAGGGCGAGCGGCGTGCGGCCAGTGCGCAACTTGCCAATGGCAAATACAACGGCATCGTCCTCAAGGATGGTGACACGTTCCTGTTCTCATCCAAGACCATTCCCGGTAACGAGCGCGGCGTCATTCGCATCATCAACCAATTTTCTGAAATGGGTGTCGATGTGGTCGAGGGCGATGACCGCTATCACGTCTCGGGCCATGCCAACCGCCCTGACCTCGATGAGATGCACAAGCTTATCAAACCGCAGATGGTCATTCCGATGCATGGTGAACATCGACACCTGCGCGAGCACGTCAAACTGGCCAATGCCAACCGGCTCAAGGGTGTTCTGGCAGTCAATGGGATGATGATTGATCTCAGTGGCACAGCACCCAAAATTGCTGAATATGTCGAGACCGGTCGCACCTATCTGGATGGGTCTGTGCAGGTGGGGGCGATGGATGGCGTGGTCCGGGACCGTATCCGAATGGCCTTGAACGGGCATGTGATGATCAATGTCATCCTCGATGAAGAAGACGAGCCTTTGGGTGAGCCTTGGGTCGAGGTCATGGGCCTTGCCGAGACTGGGCGTAGCCGCGCGCCCCTCGTAGATGTCCTGGAAGAGGATCTCGCGCAGTTCATGGGGCGGGCAGGGGCCAAGACACTGACTGACGATGACAAGCTCGAAGAGGGGTTGCGCCGTGTCGCACGGCAAAGCGCCCAGACCGAGATCGGCAAGCGGCCAGAGGTGACGGTGGTCATCAGTCGCCTGGCGGTCTGAGCCAGAGAGGGCAGAGGTATGCGGATCGGCTATGTTATGGCAGAAGGTCGGGGGGAAACCGATCTTTTGTTGCATGACGTGGCGCGAGCGGCGCAGGCGCGCGGCCTGCGTTTGTGCGGAACGGTACAGGTAAACACCAATTGCGGTGCTGATCGACCCTGCGACATGGATGTCGAGGTGCTGCCGGACGGACCGGTGATCCGCATCTCTCAAAGTCTAGGACCTGGTGCGCGCGGCTGTCGGTTGGACCCATCGGCGCTCGAGCTGGCGGTCGCCGCAGCCGAGGCACGGCTAGCGGAGGGCTGCGATCTGGTCATCGTCAACAAATTCGGCAAGCACGAGGCCGAGGGGCGCGGGTTTCGCAATCTGATTGCCGAGGCACTGAGCCGGGACGTGCCGGTGCTGGTTGGGGCAAATCGGCTGAACGCGCCGCATCTGTTGGCCTTTTCCGATGGGCTGGCAGAAGCGCTCAGCCCGGACCTCGCGCGCATTCTCGATTGGCTCGATCATGCGGCAACCGGTGCGCGCGCCTGAACCAGAACGCAATTGACCGGGCGGGGGCCATCTGTCATGCAGCAGGCTCAGTCAAGGTGAGGCGAAGACGATGAAGGTCATCATCTGCGGGGCTGGCCAAGTCGGCTGGCAGATCGCACGGCATCTCTCGGGCGAGCGCAACGATGTTACGGTTGTGGACAACAACCCGGATCTTGTGCGCCGCGCCACCGAAACGCTCGATGTGCAGGGGATCACGGGCTTTGCCTCTTACCCCGATGTGCTTGAGCGGGCAGGCGCGCGCGATGCGGACATGATTATCGCGGCCACCTATTCGGATGAGGTCAACATGGTGACCTGTCAGGTGGCACACTCGGTCTTTGGCATCAGTCGCAAGATTGCGCGACTGCGCAGTCAGTCTTATCTCGATGCGATCTATTCCGATCTCTACCGCCGCGATCACATGCCGATCGACGTCGTGATCAGTCCCGAACGAGAGGTGGCGCAGGCCGCGTTGCAACGCCTCGCGGCACCCGCTGCATTCGACACCGAAATGTTCATGGGCGGGCAAGCGCAACTCATGGGCATCAGGCTCGAAGAGGACTGTCCGGTCCTCAATACGCCGTTGCGCCAGCTGAGCGATCTCTTCTCAACTCTGCGTGTGGTGGTTCTGGCGGTTCGTCGTGAGGGACGACTGTTTGCGCCTGAAGCAGGTGATCAGCTCTTTGAAGGGGACGAGTGCTATCTTTTTGCCCCGGTGGAAGATGTGCCACGCACACTCGAGGTGTTCGGCAAATCGCAAAAGAAACAGGAGCGGGTGGTCATTATCGGGGGCGGCAATATCGGTCTTGCGGTGGCGCAGGCGCTTGAGACGAGACAGGGCGGTCGTATCCGCGCCAAGGTGATCGAGAAAAGCCGGCCTCAGGCAGAGCGTGCGGCGGATGCGCTGGAGCGCACGATTGTTCTGAACGGAGATGGTCTCAACGCCGCCCTCTTGGCCGAGGCGGGGATATCGCGCGCAGATGCGGTTTTGGTTGTGACTGATGACGACAAGACCAACATGCTGGCCGCCGTGCGCGCCAAGTCCGAAGGGTGCCCATTTGCCGTGGCGTTGATCAATGACCCGACGATGGTGCCGCTACTCGAACCTTTGGGCATCGACGCCTATATTAACCCGCGTGCGACGACTGTAAGCTCGATTCTGCGGCATATCCGTCACGGCAAGGTACGCGGAGTCTATTCCATAGGTGATGCCGAGGGCGAAGTGATCGAGGCAGAAGTGATGTCGACCTCTTCCATTGCGGGCGCGGCCATCCGCGACATCGACTTTCCCGAAGGCGTGCTGGTTGGAGCGGTGCGCAAGGGCGGCAAGATCTACAAGCCCGCAGGCGGCCTTCGGGTGGAGGCGGGCGATGTGATCGTGATATTTGCAATGGCGGCAGATGTGGCGGCGGTTGAACAGCTGTTGCAGGTCTCGATCGACTTCTTTTGATCCCATGATCGCCCGGCTTCTGACATTTCCCCTGATCCTGATCCTCGCTGGGGTGGCGGCGTTTCTTATGTTTCTGCCTGCCATCGACGCGGCGATGCGCGGCTACAGCGGCGTGGGGCGAGCCTTTGCCTTTTCCGGTATTCTTGGACTGGCTTTGGTTATGAGCGTGGGGTTGGCTCTGTCCGGCCGAACCAATCAAAAGATGAACGATACGCAAAATCTGATTTCGCTCTTGCTAGCCTATCTCTTGCTGCCGGTCTTTCTGGCGCTGCCCTTCTACGAAGGGGTCAGAAATACCACATTCCTCAATGCATATTTCGAAATGGTATCCAGCTTCACGACCACCGGCGCGTCGCTCTTTGATGCGCCGGGGCGTTTGAAGGACAGTCTGCATTTGTGGCGTGCACTGGTAGGCTGGAGCGGGGGGCTCTTGATCTGGATTTCAGCGTCTGCGGTTCTGGCACCGCTCAGCCTTGGCGGTTTCGAAGTTACAGCACGCGGCGAACCGGGGCAGGATGAGACAGTGCTTGGCCGGTTTGAGCGAGCAGCCCCGGCCAAGCGATTGGCACAATCCACTGCCGTATTGGCGCCGGTCTATATCGGACTGACAGCTGCGCTCTGGATCATCCTGATGATTGGTGGGGAGCGCGCCTTTGTCGCAGCGGTGCATGCGATGTCAACCATGGCGACCAGCGGCATATCCTCAATTGGAGGCCTACAGAATGGCGCTGCGGGCTTTGCTGGTGAATTTGCTATTTTTCTCTTTCTCTTTTTTTCACTGTCCCGGCTTACTTTCTCATCCGATACGATTACCGCCGCGCGGCCGGGTGTCATCAATGATCCAGAGTTCCGGCTTGGCGTCATGCTGGTGATCGGTGTTCCCCTGATCCTGATTGTGCGTCATTGGCTTGCGACCTTGGGCATAGAGGAAACTGGAGACTGGCGTGTGGCGCTACGGGCACTCTGGGGCGCGCTCTTTACCGTGCTGTCGTTTCTATCCACCACAGGCTTTGAGAGCGCGGACTGGCAAGAGGCGCGCGACTGGTCAGGCTTGGGCACCCCTGGACTCATATTATTGGGATTGTCCCTGATTGGCGGTGGAGTGGCGACGACGGCAGGTGGTGTGAAACTGCTGCGGGTCTATGCGCTCTATCTGCATGCACGACGCGAAACCGAGCGTCTGGTGCATCCCTCCTCGGTCGGGCGGGCAACCGGCCTCGGGCGACGTATCCGGCGTCAGGGGGCCTATATTGCATGGGTTTTCTTCATGCTATTTGCGATGTCACTTACCTTTGTCACAGCGCTGTTGACGCTCTTTGGCCAAGGGTTCGAATCCGCACTGATTCTTACCATATCGGGCCTCTCAACGACTGGACCATTGATCCTCACCGCGAGTGAGGCGCCAATCCGCTTGTTGGAGCTGAGCGCCGGGGCCAAGATGGTCTATGCGATGGCGATGGTATTGGGACGACTCGAGACTTTGGCCCTTATTGCATTGCTCAATCCGTCCATCTGGCGAGACTAGCACCCCGTGCCTATCAACCTTTCAGATTGGAACGATTTTATTTTTGGGCTGGAAACTCTCGCAAGGGCAAGACATACTCTTTTGCATATGTAAGACCCCTCGCGCCGGTTCGCGGTGCGCGCAATAAAAAAGGCAGGAAGACGCATGGCTTCTGATCGACAAAATTTGCAGGACGCTTTTCTGAATCAGGTACGCAAGACCAAAATTCCTGTTACCGTCTTTCTGATCAACGGGGTCAAGTTGCAGGGTGTGATCACTTGGTTTGACAATTTCTGCATTCTGCTGCGCCGAGACGGTCAGTCGCAGCTTGTTTACAAGCATGCGGTGTCAACCATCATGCCCTCGCAGCCCGTGAATCTCTATGACGGTGATGAACCCAATTGATGGACCATGCACGCCCGATCACAAGGGCCTGGGTCATCCACCCCGAGATAGCCGGTGCAAGCCGCACACGTGAGCCTGCTTTAGCACTCGAAGAAGCCGTGGCTTTGGCGCAGGCTTTGCCGGATATCGACGTGGTCGGGTCGGATGTGGTGCGCCTGCGCAAACCCGATGCTGGTCGTCTCTTTGGTAAGGGCAAGCTTGAGGAGCTTCACCAAGCGATGGAGGCTGCCGACGTCGAGCTTGTGCTGGTCGATGGGCCGGTGACGCCCGTTCAGCAACGTAATCTGGAAAAGGCTTGGGGTGTGAAGCTCCTTGATCGTACCGGCCTTATCCTCGAGATTTTCAGCGACCGTGCCGCCACTCGGGAGGGCGTGCTTCAAGTTGAAATGGCAGCCCTCAGTTATCAGCGCACGCGCCTTGTGCGGGCCTGGACCCACCTTGAGCGGCAGCGCGGCGGGCTTGGCTTTGTCGGCGGTCCCGGCGAGACACAGATCGAGGCGGATCGTCGTGCGATTGACGATCAACTTGTGCGCCTGCGCCGTCAGTTGGAAAAGGTGGCCAAGACCCGCACGCTTCACCGCGCCGCCCGTGCCAAGGTGCCGTTTCCGATTGTGGCCCTCGTTGGCTACACCAATGCGGGGAAATCCACGCTTTTCAACCGTCTGACAGGGGCGGATGTTATGGCCAAGGATATGCTATTTGCGACTCTCGACCCGACCATGCGTAGAGTTGCCCTGCCAGAGGGTGGTCCCGAAGTGATCCTGTCTGACACTGTGGGTTTTATCAGTGACCTGCCCACTGAGTTGGTCGCGGCCTTTCGCGCAACTCTCGAAGAGGTCCTCTCTGCCGATCTTATCTGCCATGTGCGTGATATTTCACATCCGGAAACCGTGTCTCAATCGCGGGATGTCGCAGCAATCCTCGAAAGTCTTGGGGTGAGCGACAAGACCCCACAGATCGAGATTTGGAACAAGATCGACCAGCTCGAGGATGAGGCCCGCGCTGCAGCGGTGACTCAGGCCGAGAGGCAGGATGATGTTCTCGCGATTTCTGCAATCACAGGGCAGGGGATCAACGACCTCGTTGCCGCCATCGGCGCCAAACTGGCCGATGTGACCCATGAGACGGTGTTACACCTTCAGTTTGGCGAGGGACGCAAACGGGCTTGGCTCTTTGAAAAGGAGCTTGTCGAGTCGGAGCGTCAGACCGACGATGGCTTTGACTTGACCGTCCACTGGACAGCGCGCCAAGAGGCCCAGTTCCGCGATCTATGATGGTGGAATGCTTGGGCCCCCGCGAAGGGATCCTGAGAGGGCTGTCGCTAAAGTGCCAGTTGAACGTTGCTCGAAATCCGCAGCGTTTGAGTTTGTCCTAATATGCAAGAAGCAATGGTGCCAACGCCTCGTAAGGCAACACATGACGGGATTGGATTTCTTCTTTGAGGCCGTGATTTGCCCCTTCATGGTGCCTTCATCAAATTCCTGCTATTGTCACAGCCCTACGAGACCGCGCTCCCCAATGACCTCGAACCCAAACGCCGCAGACGATAAGTATCTCGATCTCCTTAGTTCACCGCCTGCGGCACCTTCGCCCGCTTTGGTATAAAACATGCCTTAATCCTTGCCCGTGCCGTGCTTTCGTTTATCAAGAACACGCACAAGAACAAGAAGCTGACGCATGCCCAAAGACACTGCTCCTGAAACACCCGCACCGGTTCTCAAAGATGCGCGCGACTGGGTTCGTATTCTGTCGACCTATCGCGACCCGAGCCCAACGCGTAGCACCTTCGAACTTGGGGTCACGCTTGGCCCGTTCCTGCTGCTCTGGGCGGCTGCATGGTGGTCGTTATCGGTCAGCCTGTGGCTGACACTTGCGCTGTCGCTCGTCAACGCTGCCTTCCTCTTGCGTCTCTTTGCGATCCAGCACGATTGCGGCCATGGTGCATTTTACAAAAGCCGCAACCTCAGCGATTGGCTCGGTCGTGTCATAGGTGTGCTTACTCTCACACCCTACGATGTCTGGCGGCGCGCCCACTCGATCCACCATAGTTCGGCGGGCAATCTCGGGCGGCGGGGAATAGGCGATATCACGACCCTGACCGTGAGCGAATACCGCGCTCTGTCGCCACTTAAACGTCTGATGTACCGGCTTTATCGACATCCGATTGTGATGTTTGGCTTAGGGCCAGGTTACCTTTTCTTTGTGCAGAACCGCCTTCCCATGGGGCTCATGGCACAGTCGCGATACTGGATCAGCGCGATGGGCACCAATGCGGCGATCCTCGCACTGCTTGGGCTCATCCTATATTTTGGTGGGCTTCTGCCAATCCTGCTTATTTTCGTGCCCACGACCCTCCTTGCTGCCACTGCTGGCGTTTGGCTCTTTTACGTGCAGCACCAGTTTGAAGACACGCATTGGGAGGAGGATGACGATTGGGATCTGCACGATGCGGCCCTGCACGGCAGTTCACATTACGTTTTGCCGTCGGTCCTGCAATGGCTCAGTGCCAATATCGGGATACATCATGTGCATCATCTCTACAGCCGCATCCCGTTCTACCGCCTGCCTGAGGTGCTGCGCGACCATGCAGCCTTGGCTGAGTCGCATCGACTCACGATTCGTCAGAGCTTTGCAACGACACGCCTGCACCTCTGGGACGAGAGCAGTAAGCGGTTGATCTCTTTCTCGAACTTGGCCACCAACCCCTGACACCGATATTTTTGGGTAAATTTCAGCGCCAGACCCGTCACTTTAGTCGGGCTGTTTGAATTTTTTTACCGCCCCTGCATCCAAACACCTTCTCGCCCGAGTCTCCTAAGTATCCAAGCTGCAGATAGGCTGCGGCTTCTGATATCCGAGGACTGACTTATGACCAAACTGACTTTTGCACTCGCGACCACTGCCCTGCTGACGAGCACATCGTTGGCCACCGCAGATAATCATGGCAACCACAGCCTGACCGCAATTGCCCTTTCGGGCGATAACATGCTGCACAAGATCGACGTTGCCACTGCGACTGTCAAAGCCTCCATGCCGGTCGAGGGGGTCTCCAGACTGCTCGGAATTGACCTGAGACCAGCCACAGGTCAGTTGATCGGCGTCACCGACGGGTTTGAGATTGTCGAGATCGACCCGGAAACCGGCGCTACCACGGTAATCTCCAAAATGGACAAAGAGCTTCCGATTGGCGGCGATGCGGCCGTGATCGTGGACTTCAACCCCAAAGCCAACAAGCTGCGCTTTATGTCCGGCACAACCAACCACCGTGTCGATATCGAGAGCGGCGCTGTTACCGTCGACGGCAGTCTGACCTTTGACAGCGCTGATATGCACGCAGGCGAAGCCCCGGCCATCGTCGCGGCGGCCTACAGCAATTCCTATGGCACGCCTGAAGCAACGGCGATGTACGACATCGACAGCACCATCGTCGCCCTTATTCAACAGACATCACCCAATGACGGCACGCTCGCTGCCATCGGCAAACTCGGAATTGACGGCGCGGCGCCCTATGCCTTCGATATCGCGACCGATGCCGAGGGAAAGAATACCGCGTGGCTGGTGTCAGGTTCCATGCTGCACACGGTCTCGCTTGACTCCGGGTCTGTTGCCGAAAGCTGGGAACTGACCGGAACAGACGGCGCCGCCGTGCGCGACATCACCTTCATGACGGCGATGTAACCGGATTGTCGGCTCCGCACGTGGAGCCGGCAAGCACCTCCCGGTAAGATCATCCCCCAGTTTGGCGGATGTTTTGTGCCCAGTTACCGCCGATCTTGGTTTGACCGGGAGGTGTCCAGTCTTTACCCCTGAACAGAAGGAGTCGACTCCTAGCATTAAGATGGAAAAAGAGCCCTTCTGTGACAGACCTCTCCCTGTTGATCCAATCCTGTGCCGCCGGCGAGCGCTCGGCCTTAAAACAGATCATGGAGACCGAAGGTGGGCAAATGCTCGGCGTTGCCCGTCGGATGCTCCGACGACAGGATCTGGCCGAAGACGCTGTGCAGGAATGCTTCGTCTTGCTCTGGCGGAAAGCGCACCAGTTCGATGCCGAGAGGGGTCAAGCCAAGGCTTGGATCTATACGATCTTGCGCAACCGATGTCTCACGCTCTTGCGCAACGCGCATCCGGAAACCGCACTTGATCCCGCAGAGGCTGAAGAAGCATCTGATGATGCAATTCTAGAGATCGCCTACAATCGTCTTGAGCGCACGCATGATCTGCGCATCTGTCTTGAATCCTTGGACCCTCATAAACGCATGGCCATTCTGTCATCCTATATCCTTGGCTACAGCCATGGCGAGATTGCCGGACGCATGGGGGCGCCACTCGGATCAGTCAAGGCTTGGGTGCGGCGCGGTCTGTTGATGCTGCGGGAGTGTCTGTCATGACCGACCATTCCCTGTCAGAACGGATCGACGAGGTCGTTCTTGGTCTGGCCAGCGAGGCGGAGCTGTTCGAGATCGAAGGGCTCTGTGCGGCGGATGCCAAAGTGGCCGCGATGCTAGAGCGCGCGCGCCAGCGATTTTTGGCTCTGGATGAAACTGCCGATATACTGCCCCTCCCTGACGGCCTATGGGCACGAGTCGAAACATCCTTGACCGAAGCCGGGCCACACGCGGATGAAATTCCTGCCACCGCACAAGTGATCGCGTTTGCTCCTCTTCAACACAGGCTCAAGACATGGCGATTGGCCGCTTTGAGCGGCATCGCTGCAACTTTCATGCTTGCAAGCGTTTTGGGTTGGTCACTAGTGACAGCGGTTGACCCAACAGTCATTGCCGTTCTGCTCGACGACCAAGGACAGCCCATTGCCGTGGTCGAAGGCACGCAGAGCAACCAGACCCTGATTACATTGTTGGAGAACGCCCGTGTCCCGGACGATCGCGTGATGCAGGTCTGGACCAAGCCGCAGGATGACGGCAGCCCGGTGTCCCTTGGCCTGCTGTCAACGGCGCGCTCTCTTACCCTGTCGGTGGACGGCCTTCCTCCCCCCCGCGCGGACCAACTCTACGAGATCACCTTCGAGCCTCTGGGGGGCTCTCCCACAAACCTTCCAACGGGTCCGATCCTGGCGAAAGGCTTTGCCAAGACACCGGTGTACTAAGACCGCTTTGAATCCTGCCTTGCGCCCCATCGCCAGGGCGGCCTGATGAGAACCTTGGCGCTGTGACCTGCCACTGATCGTTTCTCCAATTTCATAAACACCTTACCACGGTGTCCACGAAATCGGCAGCAGCTCAAACGGATAATTTCTGGTTCATCCTATCAATTAGGAGATCGAGATGATGCAGAAACCTGAAACTTCGACGGACGCCGCTGCAAGCTGGTCAAGACCATCCGCCACAAAATCCGCCAGACCTATTCTGCTGAAAGGAAAATCCGCGTTATCTTGGCCGGTTCGCGTGGCGAGGAAAGTATCTCGGTGCTGTGCCGGTGGGAAAGTATTGCCGAGAGCCTGTGTCACAGCTTGTTAAACGCGTTTCTGGAGCCCGGCGACCTTCGGCGATACTGCCACGTCGTGCCGCGCAGGAGAAGGCGGAAAGCATGATCCATGGCGCTGACCTCCGGCAGAGGTCGCACTGACCGATGCCTCGCGGGGAATTCCTTTGAGTGATAAAAGAAAGCCCACAACGAAGCCGTTGCGGGTTTCTCTTTGCTATCAATACCTTGCGGTAGTTTTGGCTCCGGCGGTAGGGATCGAACCTACGACCAATTGATTAACAGTCAACTGCTCTACCGCTGAGCTACGCCGGAACACTTGGGCCGTATAGCAACCGAGTTGGAGGAGGTCCAGAGGATTTGTCACAAAAAATCGACTGCTTTCGCGTATCCGTCAAAGGCACGCAAATGCTGTGTCGGCGTGCAGTTCACCCAGTGGAATAATTCGAGATTTCTGAGTTAGATCAATGAGGTGCGCAAGTACATTTCGTCTCGCGACCGGGAGGAGGTGAGCGGGGGTATCTGCGTAGACGATCGCTGTCACTTGAGAGGCTGACCGGGGGCCTGCGTGCAAGACCTCGAGAATCGCAGCTTCGCGCGCTAAACGGTGTGATATCAGCCAGTCGAGGCGCGCGGCCGGGTCTTCTATTGGTCCACCGTGGCCCGGCAGAAATCGTCTTGCATGGAGCGCTTTCAGCCGCCTGCAGGATGCCATGAATTGTGTGAGGTCCCCATCTGGCGGCGAGACAAGAGAACTGGCCCAGCCCATCACCAGATCCCCTGTCAGAATTGTGTCTTCGATCACAAAGCACAGGTGATTGCCAAAATGACCCGGCGTCCAGTGTGGCGTAATCTGCCATCCATCGCCAACGACGGACTCTCCATCGAAGAGCAACTGATCCGGGGTAAAAGTCGTGTCCACACCCTCTCCACCGCCGATCATACCCGTGTCGGCGAGGTGTTGCATCACGGGGCTGCGGCCAGCTCTTGCGTCGCCATAGGCGAAGACCGGTGCACCCGTTTCGTCCGAGAGGCGCGCTGCCAAGGGCGAGTGATCGAGATGTGCGTGCGTGACGAGGATGTGGCTGACGCACTGTCCGGGGCCAATCGCACGCAGAATGGCCTGCAAATGCGCGGTATCATCTGGGCCAGGGTCGATTACGGCCAATTGTCGGGTGCCCAGAACGTAGGTATTTGTACCCCAAAACGTCATCGGCGAGGGGTTGGGCGCAAGAATCCTCCGGAGGTCGCTGCCCAGATCTTGCGCTATGCCTACGGGGGGTCTTTTTTCTTGGTCCGTTTGCATGGCTCTTCCTTCTGGCAACCCACGCAGCTAGGTTTAACCATGTCGGTTCGATGGCTCAAACCCTATATGCCCCGAAGCCTTTATGGGCGAGCGGTTCTTATCCTGCTTTTGCCGGTTATAACGCTGCTTTTGGTCGTATCTTTGGTATTTACACAAAGGCTCTTCGACGACGTCACACAGCAGATGGTAAAGACTGTGGCCCGCGAGATTCGGCTGGTGTTGGCCCAACCTGAGGGGAGCGCGGTTGCCGACATCCTTGAGATCGAGCGGCGGCGCGTACCAATGTCCGAGATTCCTCGTGCAGATGAGTACGACTGGTTCGATCTGTCTGGGAATGTGGTCATCCGCGAGTTGCGAGAGTATTTCGATGATTTGGAACGCGTTTCATTGGCCGATAGCAAGTATGTCATATTATATTTTCAGCGAGACGAGTCGGTGATTGAACTTGTATTCGACCGTCGTCGAGTATCAGCGCGGAGACCCTATCAAGTTCTTGTAAACCTTGCGTTTTATGGGATTTTGATGACGGTGGTCTCTTATGTTTACATGCGCAAACAACTGCGACCAATTACGCGCCTTGCAGAGGCGGCAGAGGCTTTTGGGCGCGGTCGGCATGTACCCTACCGCCCGGCAGGCGCCATAGAAGTGCGCGCTGCGGGCAATGCGTTTCTTGATATGCGCGCACGGTTGGAACGACAAATCGAACAACGCACCTTGATGCTTTCGGGCGTCAGCCACGATTTGCGCACCCCGTTGACCCGGCTTCGGTTAGGCCTTGCGATGTTGGATCACGAAGAGGCCGCGCCAATGTTGCGCGATGTGGTGGATATGGAGAGATTGCTCGATGGGTTTTTGGCCTTTGCCCGTGGTGCGCATGAAGGCGAAGCCGAGCCCATTGATCCAATTGATCTCGTGAGGCAAATTGTCGAGGATTCGCAACGTGCGCAGGTTCCTGTGGCACTGGTTGAGACGCGCGGAGAAGGAAGTATTGCTCTGCGGCCAGCGAACATCCGACGAGCTGTTGAGAATCTGATCAACAATGCTGTGCGCTATGGGTCGCGAGCAGAGGTTTCTGTCGTTATGACAGAAAAATCCCTGCGCATCCGGGTGGAAGACGATGGACCTGGCATTCCGCCTGACAGCCGGGGCGACGCCATCAAACCGTTTACGCGTCTGGAGCCTGCGCGAAATCAGAACCGTGGCATGGGAGTCGGCTTGGGTTTATCAATTGTTTTGGATGTGGCTCGGGCACATGGGGGTACGTTGCGCTTGGGCGAAAGTGTGCGTTTGGGCGGCTTGTGCGCTGATATTGTGATCGCACGGTGATGCGAAATCGGAACGTATCGTAGTTTTGTTCTGAAGGGAATCAAACTGGATGCAGACCATCCACAACACAGGTGGCGCCTGACGGGCCACCTATGCCGATGAAAAATATTTTAATATTAGCACGTTAGCTTGCGCGCCGCTCATCGAAACTGAGTGCGATGAAGCTAGGCAAGTGATCCCCCAAGCCCACAACACGCGGGCCACCAGCTTGATCCTGCCGTCCGCGGCCACCGCTGTTCCCACCGCCTTGCCGCTGGCCTCGCTCTTGCGGGCGCTCGCTCTGGCGTTCTTGTGAACGTTCGGGTTGACTCTCTTGGCGAGGAGCAGATCGCTCGGAGCTTGTCGTGCGCTGCTCGGGTTTGACAGCCATCACTTCCGCGACAGGCTCTGTAGGATTTTGCACGGGCAGGGGGGCGTTGTCGGACTTTCCTCTGCTGCGGCTCGCAGTACGCGAACGGCGGGGCTTGACGGGGCGTTCGTCACTGCCTTGCGGAGGCTCTGCGTTGGTTGTCGGTGCGCCCAAGGTAATGGGGCTCTCAACACGGGGAATTTCCTTTTGAAGCAAGGCCTCAACGCCTGCGAGGTTCTTTTCGTCGCGCGGGTTACAGATCATCAATGCCTTGCCGGCGCGACCGGCGCGGCCGGTGCGGCCGATGCGGTGAACGTAGTCTTCGGCATGGCTGGGCACGTCAAAGTTGAAAACATGGCTGACGGCGGGGACATCGAGTCCACGCGCGGCGACATCCGACGCAATGAGAAAACGCAAGGTGCCAGCACGGAAGCCGTCAAGGGTGCGCGTGCGTTGGCTCTGTTCCAGATCGCCGTGAATGGGGGCTGCGTCATAACCATACTTTATCAAGGACTTAGAGACCACATCTACATCAACCTTGCGGTTGCAGAAGATGATTGCATTGCTACAGGCCTCGCCTTCACGGTCGATCAAAGCGCGCAGAAGCCTGCGCTTTTCGCTATCTGCGTTCTCGCGGCGTGTGGGCTTGAACATGACCACGCCCTGTTCGATGGTCTCGGACGCGGTGGCCTGTCGCGCAACCTCGACGCGGGCGGGGTTTGACAGGAAGGTATTGGTGATGCGCTCGATCTCAGGCGCCATCGTGGCCGAAAAGAAAAGTGTTTGACGTGTGAAGGGTGTGAGGCTGAAAATCCGTTCAATATCAGGGATAAAACCCATGTCGAGCATGCGGTCGGCCTCGTCTACGACCATGATTTGAACACCGGTCAGCAAGAGCTTGCCACGCTCGAAATGATCGAGCAGGCGGCCCGGCGTCGCAATCAGAACATCCACGCCCTTGTCGATCAGTTTGTCCTGTTCCTTGAAGCTGACGCCACCGATGAGCAGCGCCTTTGTCAGCTTTAAGTGCTTGGAATATGTATCAAAATTCTCAGCTACCTGGGCTGCGAGTTCACGTGTCGGGCACAGAACCAGACTGCGTGGCATCCGGGCGCGGGCGCGGCCGCGGGACAGCAGTGACAGCATCGGCAGCGTGAAGCTGGCAGTTTTGCCGGTGCCGGTTTGGGCGATCCCCAGAACGTCGCGGCCTTGCAGCGCGTGGGGAATGGCTTCGGCCTGAATGGGCGTCGGGGTCTCGTAACCAGCCTCTTCGATGGCTTTAAGGACCTTGGGATTCAGGTTCAGATCAGAAAATTTTGTCATGTGTATCCGTGGTTTACGGACACAATCCTGGCCCGTACGTCTGGCGCGGGTTCGGGCCCCTCATGGGCCTGTGGTTCTCCACATGGATGACCCGCTGCGCAGCACTTACCTGAGATCGGCGCCAGCGTCAATGCATCGCATTTTCTTGGCAACAATACCGGGGTTCAACCCGAAGATTATGCTTTCATTGGAAACACTTACGCATGGTTTGGAAAGTGGCGCGCGCGTTTGGTGTCGAGGTCGAGATTGATGGGGTGCAGGTGTCCAAATGCCTCAAGTCGATGGCGCAGATCTGGGGTGGCGGTGCAGACTTCGGTGAAGAAGCGACGGAGGGCCAAGTCACCGCCATCGGCCTCTAGCATTTGAAAAAACTCATGCATATTAAAGGCATAGCCGTCAGACTGTGGTGCGGGCTTGAGGTCGGCGCGGTAGGAGCCGTGGTTGAGTCGGTAGCGATACGCGGCGTGCCAATGCTCCCACGTCGCGGCGTGCAAATGGCAAAGCGAAACTTCATGTAGCTCCTTAGCATCAACGTCCATAACCTTGTTTTTAAACGCATTATGGATGCGAATGCTTGTTTCTGACAGACCCGTTCTGACAAAGACCTTGCCCGCGACATGGCTCATGAAGCCGCCATTCAGATAGGGGCCAAAGGTGGGATAGATGGCATTGGTCTGGCTGCGGCGCTCGGTCTGAGACAGGGCGCAGGATTTGAACCACCCGTACGTTTGTGCGGCTTCAGCGTACGGATCGGGGGCCAGTGCCTCGACCGGGCGCACGCGAGCGCTGAACGTATCGGGGGAGAGCTGCGCCAAGTGACCAGACAGGGGGCTGTCGGACCAGAGAAATTCGTCGACGTCGATATGGGCGAGCCAATCGACCTGTGGTCGCTTGTTGAGGCAATGCGTGGCGTTGATGCTTTGGCGCGGTTGATGTTTCTCTGGTCGCCCAGTGCGGGAGCGTCTGCGCCAGTACCCGTCATCGCAGAGGATGACCCGGCATTTGGGATGCGCGCGCAGGGCGGCTTCGGCCTCTGGGTCGGGGGCGTCAAGATAGACATGCACGCGGTGAGCACCCAGATCGAGATGATGGGCGGCGAAATTGAGGATGTCGTGGGTGGGGGCCTTGATCGTGGCGACCACGCCCCAGGTAGGTGCTGCGTTCATGTGCGCAGAATGCGCAAGCCGCGCGCCCGCCGCAAGGGCTCAGGTGTGTTTAGGGATTTGACGTGTTTTGCGCACAAATAGTGGGTTATGATTGGGTGGAGTGCTCGACACTGGCCAGTTGCTGACATTGGCCCCATGCGATGAGCCGCGCGGTGCCCGTCCGCCGGGTGGGCGCTGTTACCTATCTAGCTAGCACTTAATGCTCGCCAAATACTTCCGCGTTATCAAGCAACTACCACGATGCAAAAGCGCCCGCCCGGTGGGGCGGACGGGCGCTGCGCGGCGGCGCGTGCCGCGCCTTGATTCCGCGCTTTTGAGATTGGGGCAAAGTTCGGCTTTAGGCCGTTCGCTATCCTCGCGTCGAAATTGGCTGACAGCCTCAGTCGAACTTGCGCGAGGGGGCGAGAACCGTGGCTTCGCCGATCAACACCTTTTTGCCATTCACCAGACAGCGGCAATCGAGTTGCACCCGGCGTTTGCCGTGGTCGATGCCGATCACCTCGACCTCTGCATGGACCATGTCGCCGGGGCGCACGGGGGCGAGAAATTTGAGGGTTTGGCCCATGTAGACGGTGCCGTGTCCGGGCAATTGCTCGCCGATCACCGCAGAGATGAGGCCAGCGGTCAGCATGCCATGCGCGATGCGCCCCTCGAAAATCGTATCCTGTGCATAGGCGTCATCGAGATGCACTGGGTTGCGGTCGGTCGAAACCTCGGCGAACAGCTCGATGTCGCGGTCGGTCACGACCTTGCGCAGATGGCGGGTCATGCCCATTTCGATGTCTTCGATACAGATCGTGCCGCGCGGCATGTTGTCCAACATTCGCCCCTCCAACAGGTTTGGTGCGTAATTATCAGGCTGTATTTCGCCTCAAGTTGGAATTTAATTACTTTGCGGATGCAGAAAGATCAAGTGTTTTCTCTCAGCGCAAGAATCCGATTGTGAAGGTGGGTGAGGATTTTTCCTTTGCAAGATAATCGTTTAACGCTGATTCATCCGGTTGGTGCGACGTTTTGGTCTCTGTCGCGGCCAAGCCGCCGGAGATGAAGAGAGAATCGATATCCTCACCCATGGCACCGGCCACATCGGTATGAACCCCGTCGCCGATTGCGAGGATGCGGGCGTTCTCGACATCGCGGCCAAGGGCCAAAAGGCGGCGGCGGGCGAGGTCATAGATGGGAGGATGCGGTTTGCCGAAATAGAGGCTTTCACCGCCCATCTCGGTATAAAGCCGGGCGAGGGCCCCGGCACACCATTCCCGCACCTCGCCGCGATCCACCACGATATCAGGATTGGCGCAGAGGAGTTTCAGGCCCATCTGCTTGGCATAGAGGAACTGGGGGCGCAGATCGCTGGGGTCCGCCAAGGGATCGAACGGGCCGATGCAGACGATACCCTCGGCCTCTTCCAAGGGGACGCGGGTGATGGGCACGGGGTTTTCGATCAAATGCAGCGGATCGAAAAAGCGATCATCGAACGGTTGACCGACGAACCAGACCTTTTCGCCGACCACGCCCTGAAACATCGCAGCACGGGCGCTGTCGCCGGAAGTGGCGATGGTATCCCAGGCGTCGCGGGGCACGCCGAAGCCATCGAGTTGTTTTTCGACGCCGCCGCGCGCGCGGGGCGAGTTGGTGACGAGCACCACGGTGCCGCCGTCTGCACGGTAGGATTGAAGGGCGGCGACAGCATCCGGCAGGGCGCGCACGCCGTCATGCACGCAGCCCCAAAGATCGACAAAGAGCGCGTCATAATTGGCGGAAATCTCGCTGAGGGCGGTGATGATGCGGGTCATGGGCGGCTCCTTGTCTGCGGTCGGTGGCTGAGGTCGGCGCAGATATGGCAGGGCGCGTGCGCTTTGGCCAGCGGCGGATATGAGTATTTTGACCAAGAAAAGCGGGGCGCTTCAGAGTCCGTGTGGGCGCACGATGTGGTAATCGCCGCTGAGATAGGTGAGTGGCTTTTGTCCGGCGTTGGTGAGGGCCGTGACGGTGCCGATGCAGATGGCATGGCTGCCATGGGTGATGCGATCCGTGAGCCGGCAGGAGAAGGCGGTGGCGCGCGGCAGCACCGGGCCTTCGGGCCGGGGCGTGTAGTTGAGGCCGAGAAAGCGCTCGGCGGGATTGTCGGGCGACGGTCCGGCAAAGGCACGCGCCACTTCGACCGCATCCTCGGACAGGACATTGACGCAGAAGGCCGCATTCTCGATGACGCTGCGTGCGATCCGGCTGTCGGAGCGCAGGCAGATCAGGACCGAAGGCGGATCGGCGGACAGCGAGGAAAAGGCGCTGACCGTGGCCCCCGCGAGGCCTGCCACCCCGTCCGTGGTCACGACGGTGACGGTCGCTGCCACCTGTCGCATGGCGGCGAGAAAGGCGTCGCGCTTAACGCTGAGGGTGTCTGAAGTCACGCGCGTCTCTCCTGTCGGGGTCCGGGGTCTTTGGGTAACGCCGAAATGTGGCGGGGTAAAGGAAATCCCGTGCCCGGGGGTCAGGTAGCGTGGTGTGATCTGCTTTCAAACCGCACCGGCGAAGGGGCATGAAAAAACCACGCAAGCCGGGGCCTGCGTGGTCAGGGGGACGGTTGGTCCGTCCTTGGTGTGCCTATTTGATGATGGTCTCTGGACCCATGACCGCGTTGGGCAGGACGGTCGAGATCCAGGGCACATAGGTGATGATGATCAGGAACACGAAGAGCACGGCGAGGAACGGCAGGGCGGCGCGCACCACCGCCATCATCGGCATGCCGGCCACGCCGGAGGTCACGAAGAGGTTGAGGCCGACCGGAGGGGTGATCATGCCGATCTCCATGTTCACCACCATGATGATGCCAAGGTGAATAGGGTCGATCCCGAGTTCAAGAGCGATGGGGAACACAAGCGGGGCGACGATCACCAGAAGGCCCGACGGTTCCATGAACTGCCCGCCGATGAGCAGGATCACGTTGACCACGATAAGGAAGGTCACCGGCCCCAGACCCGCGCCGAGCATGGCGTTGGCGATGTGCTGGGGGATCTGTTCCTCGGTCAGCACATGTTTGAGGATGAGCGCGTTGGCGATCACGAACATGAGCATCACGGTGAGCTTGCCCGCATCAAGCAGCGTCTTGCGGGTGTCGCGGTGGAAGAAGGCGGTGAGGAGCGCTGTGGGGCGTTGGTAGAGCGCCAGCGGTGCCTGACCGTCGCCGCGCGCCAGTGGCCCCATGTCGCGGTAGATGAAGCTGGCGACCAAGAAGGCGTAGACTGCGGCCACCGCCGCCGCCTCGGTCGGGGTAAAGATCGCGCCGGTGATGCCGGGGATGCCGTAGATCCCCACCATGATGATCGCGATCAGCAAGAGACCCCAGGCCGCCTCGCGGAAGCTGTCAAAAATTTCACGCCATCCGCGCCATTCGCCCTGTGGCATGTTCTTGACCTTGGCGATGACATAGATGGTGATCATCAGCATTGACCCCGCCAGAAGACCGGGCAGGACGCCCGCGAGGAACATCCGGCCCACCGAGACATCGGTGGCGCTGGCGTAGACAACCATGACGATGGAGGGCGGGATCAGGATGCCAAGCGTGCCCGCGTTACAGATCACACCGGCGGCGAATTCCTTGGTATAGCCCATTTGGCGCATGGCGGCGATCACGATTGTGCCGATCGCGACCACGGTGGCGGGCGAGGAGCCCGAGAGCGCGGCGAACATCATGCAGGCCAACACGCCGGCGATGGCGAGGCCGCCGGGCAGGTGGCCGACGCAGGCGATGGCAAAGCGGATGATGCGTTGCGCCACGCCGCCGGTGGACATGAAGGAGGAAGCCAGAACGAAGAACGGGATCGCGAGCAGGGTGTAATGACCGACGAAGGCGTTGAGCAGTGTGCCTGCAATCGAGGCCAGAGACGTGTCGGAATAGAGCAGCATGAAGAGCGTGGAACTGAGACCGAGCGAGACGGCGATTGGCACGCCGATCAGCATCAGGCCGACGACCATGGTGAAGAGCAGAGCGACATCCATCAGTTTTGCCCTCCATCGGCGTTACGCGCCTGGGCGGCGCGGAGTTCTTCGATCTCGTCTTCTACCTCGTGGCTGGCAATCAGGCGGTCGATCTTGCCGGTCCAGATGGCAATGGCGACCTGTGTGAAGCGCAGGACGAGCAGGAAAGCCGAGAGCGGCAGAACGAGATACGGGATCACCTTGGGCAGTTTTTCGTAGGAGTCGCCGTAGTTGATCAGGTCTTCGAGAAAGCGGAAGACGGCCAGCATGGGCACATCCTGCACCTCGTAAAAGCTCTGAGAACGGGCGGTGGTGTCAAAGCCGGTGGGAACCCAGCGCCCGGAGGTGGGAGGCAGGTCGGCGAAGACCGCCCAATAGTCATAGCACCCCTTGAGCAGCAGCAGAGAGAAGAAGAGGCAGGCCACGACCGCAACCAGCCCCACGATCCGCCGCGCGGGGACCGAGAGCAGGTTGATCACGGCGTCGACGCCCAGATGCGCATGTTTCTTGACCGCATAGGAGGCGCCCAAGAGGACGAGCCAACCGAACATGAATACGGTCAGTTCGAGTGCCCAGAGGATATTCACGTTGAACACATATCGAGCGACAACATTGGCGAAGGTCAGCAATGTCATCACCCCCAGGAGCGCGGCAATCACCGTCTCCTCGATATGGTCGATAAGCCCAGTCTTGTGCTGCATCGTCCCATTCCCAAATTTTGTGAGTGTGTCGCGGGTTGCAAGTCGGGCGGGTGATAGAGAAACCCGCCCGATGCACCAATGGCCCGCCAATACGATGGCGGGCCGCACCGTTTAAAGCCGGATCAGGAGCTTTCGTTCGAGGCAACGGCGGCGTCGATGTTGTCCTGGCCCACGTCTTCCTTGAACTGGTCCCAGACGGGGTTCATCGCTTCCACCCACTTGGCACGCTGTTCCGGGGTCAGTTCACGCACCACGCCGCCGGCGTCGATGATGGCCTGTTTGGCGTCTTCATCGACCTTGGTGGATTCGGCGTTGCGCAGTTCGGTCACTTCGTTGACGATGGTAAGGAACTGGTCGCGGGTTTCGGCATCGAGGCTGTCGAGGAAGTCGACGCTGGCCACGACGAGATAGTCGATGATGCCGTGGTTGGTCTCGGTGGTACCGTCCTGCACCTCGAAGAACTTTTGCCCGTAGATGTTGGACCAGGTGTTTTCCTGCCCATCAACCACGCCCTGCTGGAGCGCGCCGTAAACCTCGGAGAAGGCCATTTTCTGCGGGCTGCCGCCGATAGCTTCCATTTGAGCCACGAGCACGTCGGAGGATTGCACGCGGAACTTGAGGCCATTGGCATCCGAGGGTTCGAGCAGCGGCTTGTTGGCCGACATCTGCTTCATGCCATTGTGCCAATAGGCGAGACCCTGAAGACCACGGCGCTGCATCGAGTCGAGCATCGCCTGACCGGCCTCGGAGCCTTGGAAGCGGTCGACTGCGGCGACATCGGTGAAGAGGAAGGGCAGGTCGAAGAGGCGGAATTGCTTGGTGAACTTCTCGAATTTCGAGAGCGAGGGGGCGGCCAGTTGCACATCGCCCTGCAACATCGCCTCGAGCACCTTGTCATCGTCATAGAGGGTCGAGTTGGGGAACACCTCCATGCACATCTTGCCGTTCATTTCCTCGTTGACGCGGGTTTGCAGCAAGGAGGCGGCGATGCCCTTGGGGTGTTTGTCGGTATTGGTGACGTGGCTGAACTTGACGACGATTTCGCCGTCTTCGCAGGCGGCCATGGCAGCGCCTGCGCCAACGGTCAGGGCCAGTGCCGATACGGCAGCGGTCAGGAATTTCATGTGGGTCTCCTCCCAAGTGGTCATGTTTTGGACTGCGCCCAAGTGGGGCACGGTGGTGACATGGTGAGAGAAAGCGGTTTCCCGCTCAAGGATTTGTATGATTCCTAGGCGGGATGCCTGTTTTATGACGGTTTTACAGAGGGTTGTGCGGCATTATCAGGGTAGCGGGTTTGCGCCCTGTGCATGGCTTGTGCGAAATTTCGCACAGGCAATTCAGGCGTTGTGCGGGATTTCGCACAGATTCCGCCGGGCTCAGCGCCGGTAATCCTCGGGGCGAATCCCGTAGCGTGTCAGCTTGTCGTAGAAGGTCTTGCGCGGCAGTTTGAGCACCTGCGCCGCCTGTGCCGCGCGCCCGTTCTGACGCCCCAAGGCGGCGATCAGGAGCGAGCGTTCGACCCGCGCCATCTGTTCGGCCAATCCCAGTTCGGCCGCCTCTGCGGCGTTGTCCGGCATGCCCAGCACAAAGCGCATGGCCGCAGACATGAGGGAGCGGGCATTGCCCGGCCAATCCTGCGCCATGAGGGCTGCGAGGTGATCGGGGCCGATTTCAGGCGCAGGCAACCCGGCCTGTTCGGCGGCCTGAGCGACATAGTGGCGAAAGAGCACGGGGATATCCTCGGGGCGTTCCGAGAGCGCGGGGATGCGGACGCGCATAACCTCGAGCCGGTAGTAGAGATCGGCGTTGAAGCGGCCGGCGCGCGCCGCCTCTTCCAGATCGGCGGTGCTGCCTGCGATGAGCCGCGTCTCGGAGCCGGATTCCATCCGATCGAGGAGGGCATATTGGCTGTCCATCGGCAGGGCCGGGATTTCGTCGAGAAAGAGCGTGCCGCCATGTGCCTCGTGCAGGGCCATATCGAGGTCGCGGGGGTCGAGCCGGGCCGCGGCACGTTTCACAAAGGAGCCGCCGGCGCGGGGCGACATCAGGTGAATGACCTCGGCCACTTTGGAGACACCCGCGCCCGGCGGGCCGATCACCAGTACTTCGGTCCCTGTGCGGGCCGCCTGCCGCACGGTCTGGCGCATATCCTCGGCGATGCGCGAGGTGCCAAAGAGCATGCGCGCCGCCGGATCACCGGTTTCAAGCTGGGCCTTGAGGCGGCGGTTTTCCAGCACCAGCGCCCGGTTTTTCAAGGCGCGGTCCAGCACGGGAATGAGGGCATCCGGCGCGCAGGGCTTTTCGAGGAAATCAAAGGCCCCTTGACCCATCGCCTTGACCGCCATGGGAATGTCGCCCTCGCCGGTGAGCAGGATCACCGGCAGTTCGTCATCAAGCGCGCGGGTATGGGCCAGCAGGTGAAAGCCGTCCCGCCCCGGCATGCGGATGTCCGAGAGGATCACGCCTGCGAAATCGCGGCTGATGTGATCCTTGGCCTCGATAAAGGAGCCGGCGGCGCGCACGGAGTATTCAGCCAGATCCAATGTCTGGCAGAGGGCCTCGCGGACGGGTTTGTCATCATCGACCACCAGAACCTTGCGGATCATGCGGCACCTTTCTTGACGTGGGCGGGGTCTGTCCATGGCTCCAAGGCCACGGTGAATTCCGCGCCGGTTTCGGTGTTGCGGCCTGTGATCTGTCCACCGAAACTCTGAACGAGCCCGTAAGAGATCGACAGGCCAAGGCCCATGCCTTCGCCATCGCCCACGAGTTTGGTGGAATAGAAGGGGTCGAAGATCTTTTCCGGTTCCTGAATGCCGGGGCCGGTGTCGCGCACGCAGAGGGTGACGGGGGCGCCGGGGATGAGGGTGAGGGTGAGGCGTTTGTTGGTGCTCTTGGCCATGGCGTCGGCGGCGTTGGTGATGAGATTGACCATCACCTGACCCAGCCGCACCTCGCCGCCGCGCACCCAGACCGGGGCGGAGGGCGCCTGCCAGTCGAGGGTGATGGCATCGGCGGTGAGGCGTGCGCCGGTCATTTCGAGGGCGGTGTCGATCACGCGGCCCATGTCGACGCGGCCCATCGGTTCGTTTTCATTGCGCACGAAGGCGCGCAGGTTGCGGATGATACGGCTCATGCGGTGGGCCATCTCGTCAATGCGGGAGAGGTTCTCGGCGGCGCGGTCAGGTTCCCCGCGGTGCAGGAACGCGCCGCCATTGGCAGCGAATTGGCGGATCGCCATCAGGGGCTGGTTGAGTTCGTGGCTGATGCCCGCGCTCATCTTGCCCAAGGCGCTGAGTTTGCCCGCCTGCACCAGTTCGGCCTGCGCGCGTTTGAGGGCGGCCTCGGCCTCTTGGCGCTCGCGGATTTCGTGGCGCAGCGCAAGGTTGGTGCGGGTGAGGGTGGCGGTGCGCTCGGCCACGCGCCCCTCAAGCTGGGCATTGGCGCGGGCGAGCGTTCGGCGGCGTTCCTGTGCGAGATAGAGCAGCGCGCCAAAGAAGAGGAGCACGCCCGCCACCGCGCCCGCCTGAAGCCCCGCGATGCGGCGGGCGGGGGCGACATTCACCAGCGCGGCACCCGTCATGCCGATGCGCGGCAAGGTCTGGCTGACCTGAAGGGCGCGGCGTGGCAGATAGGGGCCAAGGTCGATCTGCCAGATTTCATATCCGGTCGTGAGGCTGCGGGAAAAGGGGATGGGCGCGCCGTTGGGCGGGATCAGCACCGTGTCTTGGGGCACCTTGCGCCAGCCCAAGAGTTCCGAGCGGTTGGACATAAAGACCCGCCCCCGGTCGTCGACCAGAAACACCGCCGTTTGCAGCCCGCGCCATCCGAATTCGACATTCTCGGCATCGGCGATGGCGACAAGCGCGCCGCGCACCTTGCCGTCGGAGCCGAATGAGGGAGCGGCGAAGTGAAACAGCCGCTCTGTGCCATCGGCGCTCATGGTATGGGCGGTGCCAAGCGCGCCGTCCATGGCGCGCAGAAATGGCGCGGACGTGGCCAGCCCCTCGGGCAGGCGCGTGCCGGTGCCCGCCAGCAGATTGCCGCCTCGGTCGACGTAATAGAGCCCGGCGGCACCGGTGCGGTCGGCGGAGGCGGTGAGCAGGCGGTGTGCGGCGGAATCCTGATGCCGGGCATTGGGGCGGTTCAGCGCGGTCAAGGTGGGATGATCGGCCAGCGCCACCGCCTGATCCCGGTAGCGTTGCAGGTCCGACACAAGCCCGCCCAGCACCAGCGCCATATCGGCGCTGCCGCGTCGCGCCAGATCAGAGAGCGCTGCGCGATAGCCATAATGCCAGAGCGTGCCGCTGATCAGGACGACCATCAGCAAGAAGGGCGCGACAATCACGATGAGGGGCGACTTGGGAAACATGGCGTGCAATCTACCAGCGCGCCGAGGCTGTTGACCAGCGGGAATACCTGTCTCAGGCGTGCCCGGCCTCAGACGAGAGCATCAGGGGTGAGATCCCCAGTCGGGTGAGCGCCGTTTCCCATTTCGCCGCGTCGGGCGTGTCAAACACCAGCTGTGAATCGGCATCACAGGTGAGCCAGCCGTTTTGCGCCAATTCGGATTCAAGCTGCCCCGGACCCCAGCCCGAATAGCCGAGCGCCAGCAGCGCGCGTGACGGGCCTGCGCCGCGGGCCATATCCTCTAGAATGTCGAGCGTGGCGGTCATCGCGAAGTCATCGTTCACGTCGAGCGACGAGATGGGGGACCGATAGCCCGGGTCATGCAGGACAAAGCCGCGCCCATGTTCAACCGGGCCGCCGAAATGTACCGGAAGGTTGCGAGTCTGGCGGGTGTGGGAAATCGAAAGTTGCTCGAGAAGGTCGCGCATTCTGAGATCCTGCGTCGGTTTGTTGACGATCAGGCCCATCGCGCCGTCTGAGGAATAGGCGCAGAGCAGCACGACGGCATGCGCAAAGCGCGGATCGCCCATGCCGGGCATGGCGATGAGCAATTTCCCTGTCAGATCCATATCCGGGTGGGCAAGTGTCACGGGCGGCCTCTGTGCTGTCCTGCCTTGAAAATGGGGTGAGCGGGCAAGGGGTGCAAGCGATCTCTTCACAGTCTGGCAAGAATTCTCGCTCGATTGTGAGTTGGCAATTGGCGCAGAATACCCCATTTCACAGTCATGATAAAATCTATCGCTCTCTTTTTCATGACAAGCCTGTGGCTCGTCCTGCCGCTCGACCGGGCGCGGGCGCAGGACAGTATGGTGAGTGTCAGTGTTTTGCCGGGATGGCAGATGGCTGATGGCAGCCATATTGCGGCGCTCAAGTTCGTGCTGGCGGATGGGTGGAAGACCTATTGGCGTGCGCCCGGAGAGGCGGGGATTCCGCCACAGTTCGATTGGCGCGGGTCAGCGAATCTGGCGCGGGCCGAGATCGAGTGGCCCACGCCAAAGCAGACCGTGACCAATGGCATGCGCACCATTGGGTATGAGCATGTCTTGGTTTTGCCCGTGCGCCTGACACCGGCGCGTGTTGGGCAGCCGATCACCTTGAGCGCGGAGATGGAGATTGGGGTTTGCAGCGATATTTGCGTGCCGATGAGCCTGTCCGTGTCGCAGCGATTGGACGGGACGGCGAAGCACCCCGATCCGCAGATCGCCGCGGCCTTGGCTGCGCGGCCTTATACGCAGTCCGAGGCGGGCGTGGGGCGCGTGGTGTGCAAGGTGGCACCGATCGAAGGGGGCGTGCATCTGGTGGCCGAAGTCGATGTTTCTGCGATGGGATTGCAGGAATTGGTCGTGGTCGAGACCGGCAATCCCGCCCTGTGGGTGACACAGGCGACAAGTGAGCGACGCGGCAACCGTCTGCGGGCCGAGGTGGATATTTTCCACGCCGAGGGTCGTGGGTTCATGCTTGATCGAGGTGGCCTGCGGCTCACGATTCTGAGCACGGGCGATGCGGTGGACATTCAGGGCTGTCCGGCGGGATAGGGGCGGTCCCTAGACCGAGCGCGAGCGCAGCGGGCGGCCATCGGGCAGCGAGATATTCGCCACCTGTTCGGAAATCGGATCATTGACCAGAGGATGCGCCTGTGCGCGGAACTCTTGGGGGTCGCGCATTTTCTGCCAGCGGTTGCCGACATAGACTTCGAGCCCGGTGAAGGTGGCCTTGTATCCCATTTTCGAACTGCCGGGCACCCAATAACCCAAATAGACATAAGGCAGGCCGTTTTCGCGCGCGATTTCGATGTGATCGAGGATCACATAGGTGCCAAGCGACTCGCGGGTGCGGTCAGGCTCGTAGAAGGAGTAGACCATGCTGACCCCGTCATCGAGAATGTCGGTGAGGCAAACGGCGATCAGCGCGCCGGTCTCGGCCTCGGTATATTCCACGACGCGGGTGCGGATCGGGGTTTCCTCGACCATGGCGGCGAATTCGAACGTATCCATATCAGCCATGCCGCCGGTCGCGTGGCGGCTTTCGAGGTAGCGGCGAAAGAGGCTGTATTGATCCTCGGTTGCCCAAGGTGAGGTGGCACGGCGTCTCAGGCCCTCGTTGCGGCGCAGGGTGCGGCGCTGGCTCTTGGAGGTGGTGAACTCGGCCACGTTGATCCGCGCCGAAAGGCAGGCGGCGCAATCGGCGCAGGACGGGCGGTAGAGCACGTTTTGCGAGCGGCGAAAGCCTTGTTTGGAGAGCCCGTCATTCAGACGCTGCGCGCCCTCGCCTTGCAGGGCGGTGAACAGCTTGCGCTCCATCCGGCCCGGCAAATACGGGCAGGGTTGCGGTGCCGTCACATAGAATTGGGGCGCGATGGGAAGTGTGTGCCGCATGGTTAATCCGCTGTCTGTCTTGGGCGGACGATAACAATGATATCCGCCCCCGCCAAGGGGCTTGTCATGGCCGCGTTACACGGCGCGTTATGCGGCGGCGCGGCGGTTTATCGCGACGGATCCAAGCACCCGGTCGGTGAGGCCCTGCGCACGGTCGCCGGTGAGCATGAGCACGACGGACACAACCTGAAGGATCGGTATGGCGAAGGAAACCGTTAGGCCAAGCGTGTGCAGAAAAGCCTGCGAAAGATCAAAGCGCGCACCCGTGGCGTCGCGGAACTCGATGGCCGTAAGGCGCATGCCCCAAGTGGCAGAGCCGCGCGCAATGGTCGCGACGCGGTAGGCAAAGCCCACTACGGCCATGAGAATGGGAAAGAAGAAGAGGCCGGTGAAGGCCGTGAAGGGCACAATCAGCAGGCTGATCCCTATGATCACGACCGTATCCACGACAAAGGCAACAAGCCGTTTGACCGGGACATCGGCGTAAAACTCCGGTTGGGTGTCTGGGTTGGGCAGATGCCAGCTTGTGTCGGTCATGGTCTGGGTGCGGGTCCTTGTTGAGCCCTCAAGGTTGGGGGCGTCGACGGGGTTTGCAAGGGGTCAGGTGGTGAAATCCGCCAGATCGCCGCCGCTGAGGCGCAAGAGGTCGCGAGGATCTATGCCGAAGAGGTGGCGCGGTGTACCCGCGGCGGCCCAGACCTGTGGAAAGGTCAGGAGATGCGGATCAAAGAACGCACGCGGGGCGATGAGATGGCCCAAAGGCGAGACGCCACCGATGGCAAAGCCGGTTTGCGCGCGGATGAGGGCGGCATCGGCCTTGCCCAGAGGTTCGTCTGCCAGCGTGGAGGCGCGGGTATCGCACACGCGGTTGGCGCCGGAGGTGACAAAGAGCAGTGCCGCGCCGCTGGTCTCGCCGCGAAACATGATGGATTTGGCGATCTGCGCGATGTCACAGCCCACGAGGTCGGCAGCCATCTGCGCCGTGGTGGCGTCGCCGATCTCGATCGGTGTGATGTCGAGCCCGGCGGCTTGCAGGGCCGCGGTCACGCGTTTGAGGCTCTTGCTCATGATCTTCTCCGGATTTTTTCACAGTATTTCAGGCGCGTGGGGCATTGACCAGCCTTGCGCGGCTTGTATCACTCGGACCATGAGTTTTAGCAATCGCCTGACCCGCCTGCCACATGCCTTTGATCCTGCCGAGGGAGAGGAGGCGCGTGCCGCCTTGCCCGGTCTTGACCCCAAGCTGTCGGATCTGGTGGCGGGGGCGGCGGGGTGCAGCCCGTTTCTCAAATCGCTGATCCAGCAAGAGGCGGCGTGGCTGGAGGGGGCGTTTGACGATCCTGAGGCGGCGTTGGCCGTACTCTTTGCGGCGTTGAAGGATACCCCGGCGGAGCGTCTGGGGTCTGCGTTGCGCGAGGGCAAGCGGCGGGTGGCGCTGATCACCGGGCTGGCCGATCTGGGGGGTGTTTGGCCCTTGGAAGAGGTGACGGACCATTTGACGGATTTTGCCGATCTGGCCTGTGATCTGGCGCTGAAAGCGGCCTTGGCGGCGGAGATCAAGCGCGGCAAGCTGCCGGGCATGACCGAGGCGGATGTTGCCACAGGCGCGGGCATGGTGGTGCTGGCGATGGGCAAGATGGGGGCGCATGAGCTGAATTACAGCTCTGATATTGACCTTATTTGCCTCTTTGATGAAACGCGGCTGGCGCGGGAGGATTTCCACGAGGCACGCGCGTCGTATGTGCGGGCCACGCGCAAGATGTCGGCGATGCTGAACGACCGCACCGCCGAGGGCTATGTGTTTCGCACCGATCTCCGGCTGCGCCCCGATTCGGGCGTCACACCCGTTTGCATGGCGATGGCGGCGGCAGAGACCTATTACGAGAGTCTGGGGCGCACTTGGGAGCGTGCGGCGTATATCAAGGCGCGGCCCTGTGCGGGGGATATCGAGGCGGGCACGCGGTTTCTGCGCACGCTCAAGCCCTTTGTCTGGCGCAAGCATCTGGATTTTGCCGCCATCGAGGATGCTCATAACATGCGGCTGGCCATTCGCGAGCACAAGGGGCTGGGCGGCACGCTCTGCCTTGAGGGGCATAACATGAAGCTGGGGCGTGGCGGGATTCGCGAGATCGAGTTCTTCACTCAGACCCGGCAGTTGATCGCGGGCGGGCGCGATGCCGATCTGCGGGTGCGCGGCACGGTCGAGGGGCTGGCGCGGCTGGCCGAGAAAGGCTGGGTGCCGAAGGCGGCGGCGGACACTTTGACGGGGCATTACCGCTTTCACCGCGAGGTCGAACACCGGGTGCAGATGTTGCGTGATGCACAGACGCATCTGCTGCCCAATTCGGCGGAGGAGTTTGATCGGCTGGCAGCCTTTATGGGGCGAGAGACGGCTGAGTTGCGCGCCGAGATCGTGGCGCGGCTGACCGAGGTGCATGATCTGATCGAAGGGTTCTTTCGCCCCGAAGAAGCGCCCGCGACGCCCGAGGCGGCAGAGGCGCTTAATGGCGATGTGATTGCCCGCTGGCCGAGTTACCCGGCGCTGCGGTCTGATCGGGCGGTGCAGATTTTCAAGCGGCTGAAGCCGGATATTCTGGGGCGGCTGGCGCGCACTGCGCATCCCAATGAGGCCTTGTTGGCCTTTGATGGGTTTTTGTCGGGCCTGCCCGCCGGGGTCCAGGTATTTGCGCTCTTTGAGGCCAATCCGCAGTTGATTGATTTGCTGGTGGATATTGTCGGCACGGCCCCGGCACTGGCGGCGCATCTGTCGCGCAATGCGGGCGTATTCGATGCGGTGATTGCGGGTGATTTCTTTGCCGAGTGGCCGGGGCAGGCGGCGTTGGAGGCGGAGTTGACGGCGCGGCTGGCGGCGGAGAGTGACTATGAGCGCGCGCTCGACGCGGCGCGGCGCTGGCGTAAGGAATGGCATTTCCGGATCGGGGTGCATCATCTGCGTGGGTTGACCGGGGCGGATGCCGCCGCGCGGAAATACGCGGATCTGGCAGGGGCGGTGATTGCCGGCGTCTGGCCGATGGTGGTGGCGCAATTCGCTGAGAAGCATGGGGCACCGCCGGGACGGGGGGCTGTGGTTCTGGGCATGGGATCGTTGGGGGCGGCGCGGTTGAACGCGGGCTCTGATCTTGATCTGATCGTGATTTACGATGCGGAGGATTCCGAAGGCTCGGAGGGGCGCAGGCCGCTGGCGGCGCGCCCTTATTATGCGCGGCTGACACAGGCGATGATCACGGCGTTGACCGCGCCCATGGCCGAAGGCCGGCTCTATGAGGTCGACATGCGGCTCCGCCCCTCGGGCAATCAGGGGCCGGTGGCGACAAGCTGGCCAAGTTTCCAGAGCTATCAGCAGAATGAGGCCTGGACCTGGGAGCATCTGGCGCTGACGCGGGCGCGGGTGATCACCGGCGAGCCAGAGTTGGCACGCGATGTCGAGGCGTTCCGTGAGCGGTTGATTGCGGAGAAGGGCGACCCCGAGGCGGTTTTGGAGGCGGTGGCCGAGATGCGCGCGCGGGTCGCGAGTGCCAAGGCGCCGGCCGGACCTTGGGATGCCAAGCTGGGGCCGGGGCGGCTCTTGGAATTGGAGTTGATGGCGCAGGCGGGCAACCTGATGGCGGGACAAGCCGCGCGCGATGTGGCGGCAGGCCTTGAGGGCGGTGTCGCAATCGGTTGGCTGAGTGACGGGGATGGCGCAGCACTGTCAGAGGCTTATGCGCTTTGCTGGCGGTTGCAGATGGTGGCGCGGTTGATCAGTGACAAGCCGCTTGATCCGGAGCGCATGGGCGAGGGCGGCGCGGCATTTCTGCTGCGCGAGACAGGTCAGGAGGATCTGGGCATGTTGCAGGACCGGCTGGAGACACGCTGCCGTCGGGCGGCGTCGGTGATGGATGCGGCGCTGATGCGTCTGCCCAAGGGGCGCTGAGATATGGCGCGTGATCCCATGGACCCCAAAGGGCTGATTTACGAATCCTACCGGATCGAAGGCATCACTGAGCCGGAATGCCGGTCGGTTTTCCTCGATTGGGCGCTGTCGCTGCCTGCGGGGCAGGAGGTGCAGGGCGCGATTGCCGAGATGATCGGGCGCTATGGGACAGATCATCCCGCGCATCCGATGACGCAGGTTTTGAGTGAAGGCACGGCTAGCGCGGGTCCGGCGCGCAGGCGGGGTGGCTGGCGGTCACGGCCGCGTGGGTCTGAGGGCCAATCTTAGGATCGCTTGTTTGCGTTATGTAATGCGACGTTGCTCGGACCGTTGACACGGTAAAACACAGAGTTTGTCGCAAATGCGCCCTAATCGGGCGTCATCCATAGGGTGCGACAAGAAGCAGGCCCATGGAGGAAGACATGAGCAAACTGAAATTGATGGCTGCGATGATGCTCGGATTCGGTCTGTCGGCCTGTGGCAGTGTGGATACGGCCACCCGCAATGCGCCGCTCGAGGCACCCGTGCTGCGGGCCGCACCGATCTCGTTGGATGTGCAGCAAATCCGGGTCACCGTTCCCAAATCGCTCAAAGTCTCTGAGGCTAACAGCTATTACCCGATGGGTGATATCGTCTGGCGCGAGGATGCGCCGGGAGATCGCCATGCTCAGGTCAAGACGATCATGGAAGAGGCTCTGGCGACAGGCGTGGCCGGATTGCAGCCCGGCACGATCCCGGTGGTTCTCGATGTCGAGGTGACGCGGTTCCATGCGTTGAGCGAGAAGGCACGCTACACCGTTGGCGGTATGCATACGATCCACTTTGCCATGACCCTCCGCAATCCGGTCACGGGCGAGGCTTACGGCGCGCCGAAACCGGTCTCGGTCAGCTTCAAGGCGTTTGGAGGAAGTGCAGCGGTTGCCGCCGAGCAACGCGGCATCACGCAGAAGGTCCGGATCTCTGAGCGTTTGGCCAGTGTGATCCAGACCGAATTGGGCATGCCTGTGCGCACGGAGGCCGATCAGGTCGCGGCGCTGAGCTTGACCGAGTAAATCTGATCTTTTCCACGGGCTGCAATGGGCGTAAGGGGACGGTATGACACCGTCCCCTTATCCTGTGATCCGCCTTCGCCCGAATGTCGAGCCGCGCGCCATCCGTCATGGTGCGCCTTGGGTATTCGACAATGAAATCGTGACTGACCGGCGCACCAAGGCGCTGGCTGCGGGCACCATCGCCCTCTTGGAGGATGCCGAACGCGCGCCGCTGGGGCTGGTGGCGGTCAATATGGCCTCAAAGATCATGGCGCGGATGATGGAACGCGATGTGAGCGTTGCCATTGACCGCGCCTGGCTGGTGGCGCGTCTGACCCGCGCCCATGAGATGCGCGCGCGGCTGCATGACGCGCCGTTTTACCGGCTGGTGCATGCCGAGGCGGATGGGTTACCCGGTGTGGTGATCGACCGCTTTGACGATATTGCGGTGATTCAGCCCAATGCGGCCTGGGCCGAGGCGATGCTGGCCGATCTGGTGTCGGCGGTGCAAGAGGTCACGGGCGTGGGCACCGTGCTCAAGAACGCATCCGGGCGCGCGCGCGGACTGGAAGGGCTGGACGATCAGAGCGCGGTTCTGGTGGGCGAGGCCCCGACTGCACCGGTGCCGGTGGCGATGAACGGGGCCATCTATATGGCCGATCTCCTGGGGGGGCAGAAGACCGGGCTATTCTACGACCAACGCCCCAACCATGCCTTTGCAGCGCGGTTGGCCAAGGGCGCGCGGGTCTTGGATATGTTCAGCCATGTGGGCGGATTTTCTCTGGCGGCCTTGGCGTCGGGGGCGGATCACGCTTTGGCGGTTGATGGGTCCGAGCCTGCCTTGAGCCTGGCTGCCGAAGGGGCGGCCCGGATGGGGGCCTCGGAGCGGTTCAGCACGCGGCGCGGCGATGCGTTCGACGTGATGGAGGCGTTGGCGGCTGAGGGCGCGCAATTCGACGTGGTGATCTGTGATCCGCCTGCCTTTGCGCCGACCAAACAGGCGATGGAAAAGGGGCTGCGCGCCTATGAGCGGGTGGCGCGGTTGGCGACCCCGTTGGTGGCTTCGGGCGGCTATCTGGTCTTGTGTTCCTGTTCGCATGCGGCGGATTTGAGCAAGTTTCGCTCGGCCTGCACCCGTGGCATTGGGCGCGCGGGGCGCATGGGACAGTTGATCCATACAGGATTTGCCGGGCCGGATCACCCCTTGCACCCCAATCTGGCCGAGTCGGGCTATCTCAAGGCGCTGTTTTACCGCCTATGAAGGTGCTCTTGGACACTTGCGTCATCTATCCGACGGTGATGCGCGAGATGATCCTTGGCGTGGCTGAGGCCGGGGCGTTCACGCCGCTCTGGTCCGAGCGCATCCTTGGTGAATGGCGGCGCGCGGTGGTCAAGTTGGGACCGGAGGCCGAGGCACAGGTGGCAGGCGAGGCGGCAGTGATGACGGCGCGGTGGCCGGGGGCCTGTGTCAGCTATGCGCCCTCGCTCGAGGCGCGGCTGTGGTTGCCGGACCCGGCTGATACGCATGTGTTGGCAGCCGCGATTGCCGGGTCAGCCGACGGAATCCTCACGTTGAATGCGCGCGATTTCCCCCGCAATACGCTGGCGGAAGAGGGGGTGTGGCGGGCTGATCCCGATGCGTTTCTGCACGGTATCTGGAAGGCACAGCCGGGACTAGTGGCGGATGTGGCGCAGGTGGTTCTGGACAAGGCGCGGCATCTGTCGGCGGGCAGCTGGGAGATGCGCCCGCTCTTGAAAAAGGCGGGATTGCCGCGTTTGGCGAAGGCGCTCGGGTCCGTTTGACGGACGGGGGCGCAAGAATTCGCAGTGTCCGCAAACGGCGCCAACGGGTACAAGAGCCTGGAAGCGCCGAGCGGTATCAAACACGTCGTGGTCGGCCGTAGGGCTGGCGCGGCCAGCTATTCGTAGGCACCAGCGGAATAGGTGAGCTCGTAGCTGTGGCTATAAAGCTCGAAGACGATGCCGAACGGGTCTTCGACGTAAACCATACGGTAGGGCTTGGTCCCAGGGAAATATTCGCGCACCGGCATCCGCTGCCGCCCGCCGGCTTCGACGATGCGTTGGGCCAGACCTTCGACGTCCGGGTCCTGCACCGCGAAGTGAAAGGTTCCGTGACGCTTGTGCTCGAGCTTGTCCTCGGGCGCGTAGTTACCGGGGAACTCGAAGATCTCGATGCCGATGCCATCGGCGGTCGACAGATGCGCGATCCTGAGCGAACCCCATCCGGGGCCGAACACGTCCGTGCACATGATGCCAATGGCGCTGTCGTCCTCGACGGCCTCGGACGGCGCCATCACGACGTAGAAGCCGAGCACGTCGGAGTAGAACTTCACGGCAGCATCAAGGTCCGGAACGGACAGGCCGATGTGGGAAAAGGTGCGGGGTGTCTGGGTCATCTCATATCTCCATTCGCGTTGCGTTGACGCCGATATGGACAGCGCATGCCGTTTTGTGAAATTATTGTTTTATATGTGAATCATAACAAAGTGTTATTATCCAATGCTCAATGCCACTTGGCTCGAGACCTTTACGACGCTTTGCGAAACCGGGCACTTCACCCAGGCCGCTGAGCGTCTGAACATGACCCAACCGGGCGTGAGCCAGCATCTCAGGAAACTCGAGCAGCAGGTCGGACAGGGGCTGATCAATCGGCAGGGCAAGAGTTTCACCCTCACCGCAGCGGGCGAAGCAATCTTCGCGCTTGGTCTGTCGCGCCGCGCCGAGGAGAAACGCCTGCGCGACGCCATCGAGGCAGACGACCGGGACGCGGGGCCGGTTCACATCGCATGCTCGGGCAGCTTTGCGATGCTGCTCTACCCGATCCTGCTGCCTTGGATGCGCGCCGCGCCCGACCTGAGTGTTCATCTCGAGGCGGCGCCGCAGGCCGAGATCCTTGCAGGGCTGCTGGAAGGGCGCTTCGACCTGGGCGTGCTGGGCGCGGACCCCGACCACGCGCGGCTGGAGGCCAAACACCTTGGACGCGAGGAACTATGTCTCGTCCTGCCAGCGGACGCAGCTGACACGCCTACATCCTTCACCGATCTTGAGGCTCGTGGCTTTATCGCCCATCCCGATGGCTACGGCTATGCCGATGACTTGCTGAGGCTGAATTTCCCGGACGACTACCCTGGCGCCGACCAGCTCAGCGTACGCGGTTCGGTCAATCAGATCGGTCAAATCCCTGCCCCCGTGGCCAAGGGGGTCGGCTACACACTCCTGCCCAAAAGCGGCGTGGAAGCTTTCGCCGACAAGGCGAGCCTCTCCGTTGTCCAGCTTCCGAAGCGCCGCTGGCACGAACTTTGGCTCGTCATGCGCCGCGGTCGTCGCGTGTCGGCAAGGGTGCGCTACGCGCGGGACATGATCGAGCAAGCGGCTGGACAACTCCGGTGAGCACGAAGTCGTCCGATTGAAACGATAGGCCCACACAAAATATGGACACCCCCAAAAAACTCATGGCTTCGCGGAATAAACCCTGATCCTCGGCGTTTGTCTCATGTCCGCCCACGCGGCGGTGTTCAGGCAAATGAGAGGAGAACGATCATGACAGAGATCAATAGCATGGCCCTCACACGGCGGCGGGCCTTGGTGCGGTTGGGGCTGATGACCGGGCTGGCCTATGTGGCGCCGGTGATGATGCATCTGAGCGCGGCGCATGCCTCGGGTGCTGGTGGGGATGGCGGCGACGGCGACGGCGGCGGCGGATCAGGCGGTGGGGGTTCGGGTGGCGGTGGCTCAGGCGGTGGGGCCTCTGGTGGTGGCGCTGGCGGTTCTGGCGGTGGTGCCAGCGGTGGGCGTGGCTCTGGTCCCTCCGGGCGTGGGGCGGATGGCCGTGGGTCCGGTCCCTCGGGACGGTGAAGACGAGCACGCGCGGCGTTTGCGACGCTGCGCGTGGCGTTTGTCTGATCCGCTCATATCTCGGCCAAGTGTCGGAGAGCGAGCCCGTCCGATGTCGGCAAAACCTCGCGCATCCAGCTTGCCAGAGAAGAATAACAGGTCATTTGCGGTAAATTGCATCGTAGAACGTCGTCCATTTATTGGCGCTTTGCGTCGACAGGAACCACGCGAGAGGAGAAAGACATGACACAGGAAGATAGGGCACAGAAAGATACAAAGGCTCTGACGCGGCGGCGGTTGTTGACGCGATTGGGTCTGGCGACCGGGTTGGCGTATGTCGCGCCGGTGATGATGCATCTTGGGGCAGCGCATGCCTCGGGGGCCAGCGGGCGTGGATCACGCGGCTCGCGGGGGTCTGGAGCCTCGGGGCGAGGATACTATCGGAACGGGTATTATCGGAACGGGTATTATTACGAGCGGGGATCCAGCGGAGGCTCTTATGGCTCGGGGCCGTCAGGCAGGGGTCGCCGTGGTCGCCTAAGCACGGGTCAGGTTGTCGATCAGATCATCGGCACATTGGATGGTCTGGGGGCGTTGCGCTGAGATGCGCGTGGAGCCGCCGCATTTGAGGCCGCCCGGGCCGCGTCGATGGGCAGCGCCGGGCAGGGCCAAGACCCAACTGACCTGTGCCGAAGCGCCGCAGGTGGTGGAGCTTTGCGGGGCGGAGGCGGTGGGCCGCGCGTTGGACACGGTGATGCCGGATTGGGGTCTGCGCGCAGTGGAAGACCCGGTGCCACCCGGTGCCCCTGTGACGGTGATCACGGATGTGGCACCCAAAGGCTATAGTTTTCAATCCTGGTGGTCGCGGACGCCGCTGACGAAGCTGGGCCTCGCCGGGGCGAGTTGTGGCGTCGTCGCGGATCTGGTGCAGAGCTATTGCGATGCGCGGCCAGACACGCTTGGGCTGCATTGCGGGGCGGTTGAGGTGGGCGGGCATCTCCTAGCCTTTACCGGGCCATTCCGGGCGGGCAAGACGACACTGGTCACGCGGTTGGCGGCGGAGCCGGGCATGCGGCTCTTTTGCGACGATGTGTTGCCGGTGCGGCCGGATGGTCAGGCGGTGGCGCTTGGGATTCAGCCGCGCCTGCGGCTGCCCTTGCCAGACAGGGTGTCGGATGGGTTTCGCCGGTATGTTGCGGATCATCTGACGGTGCAGGACAGTCGCTATGGGTATGTCGAGAGTCCCGAACAGGCGCGCACCGGCACGTTGGCCCCTTTGGCGGCGTTGATTGTGCTCAGGCGCGAGGAGGGTGCGCCGGCGCGGTTTCACCGGATGCGGTCGGCAGAGGCCGCAGCGCATCTGATCCGGCAGAACATTGCAGATCCCGGTGAGGCGGAGGCGCATTATGATCGGCTGACCGCTCTCGTTGCAGGGCTCTTTTGCGTGACGCTGGTCTATTCCGATCTGGAGGAGGCGGTGGCGCAGGTCCACCGCGCCTTTGCTGCGGGGCATCTGCCTGCGCCGGACCTAGAGATCGACGCGCCCTTGCCGCCAGACCCGATCGAAGGCGATGTTTCGCTGGCCGATCTGTCGGGGGTCTATTGCCGCGCGGCGGAGGTGAGCGCGCGTGAGATCGGTGAAGATGTGTTTCTTTGGCAAATGGAGGGGCGCAATTTCTTTCGCTTGAATCCGGTGGCTGGCGCGGTGTGGGATTTGCTGGAAGAGCCCGCGACGGGCCATGAGATTGCCGCGACGTTGATGGACGTGTTTGCCGATACCCCGGCAGAAATCATCGCGGCGGATCTGTCAGCCCTCCTTGGGCAGCTATCGGCGCGCGGATTGGTGACGGCGTCACTCAGCGGATGAGCGTGCGCATGCCCTGATCGAGACCTGCGAGGGTCATGGGCACCATGCGATCCTCAAAAACCTCACGGATCATCTGGATGGATTGCGTATAGTCCCATTCGCCCTGAGTCACCGGGTTGATCCAGAGGTGATTGGGCCATTGCGTACGCGCGCGATTGAGCCAGACTTGGCCTGCCTCGGCGTTCCAATGTTCATTGGCACCGCCGGGATAGGCGATTTCATAGGGCGACATGCTGGCATCGCCCACGAAGATGCATTTGTAATCTGCGCCATAGGTGCGCAGCACCTCTTGGGTCGGGGTCTGGGCATTCCAGCGGCGGGCATTGTCGCGCCACACGCCCTCATAGAGGCAGTTGTGGAAGTAGTAGTATTCAAGGTGTTTGAATTCAGCGCGGGCGGCGCTGAACAACTCCTCCACCACTTTGATATGCGGGTCCATTGAGCCGCCGACATCGAGAAAAAGCAGCACCTTGACCGCGTTGCGCCGCTCGGGCCGGGTTTGCACATCGAGATAGCCATGTTCGGCGGTGGCGCGGATGGTGCCGTCGAGATCAAGCTCTTCGGCGGCCCCGTCGCGCGCCCATTTGCGCAGGCGTTTCAGCGCCACCTTGATGTTGCGGGTGCCAAGCTCGACCGAGTCGTCGAGATTGCGGAATTCGCGTTTGTCCCAGACCTTGACCGCGCGGCGGTGGCGGCTTTGATCTTGACCAATCCGCACGCCTTCGGGGTTGTAGCCATAGGCACCAAATGGCGAGGTGCCGGCGGTGCCGATCCATTTCGAACCGCCCTGATGGCGGCCTTGCTGGTCCTTGAGGCGCTCGCGCAGGGTTTCCATCAGCTTGTCAAAACCACCGAGCGCCTCGATTTCAGCGCGTTCTTCGGCGGTCAGATGCTTTTCGGCGAGTTTTTGTAGCCATTCGGCGGGCAGGTCGACGGCATTGAGTACGTCCTGGGCGCTGATGGCCTCAAGCCCGGAAAAGCTGGCGGAGAAGGCCTGATCGAAGCGGTCGATATGGCGCTCGTCTTTGACCATCGCGGTGCGGGCAAGGTAATAGAAACCCTCGACGTCATAGGTGACAAGGCCGCGCCCCATGGCCTCGAGTAAGGTCAGGTATTCGCGCAAGGAGACCGGAAGGCCCGCGCGTCTGAGGTTCTCGAAGAACGGCAGGAACATCGCGGATCAGAGCGCGCTGCGGTGGATGATCAGAGTAAGGAAAAGACCCAGAAGGGCGAAAATCAGCGCTAAAACAAAGGCATATTGGAGGATGTCCGCCAATTTTCCTTTGCGTCGCCACGCCATGAGCGCGCCGGTCAGCGCGCCCAGAATTGCCCCGATGATAACAATCATGCCTTACCCGTTCGGTCCTTTGAGCGGGCTGAGCGCGCCCACTTCGCGCAGTTTGGCACGCACTGCCCAATCCGCGCCGTACCCGTAACGCGCCCAGCCCAGACTGTCCAGTCTGACGGCGCGCGCCTCGGAGACGCGGCCCGAGAGATCGAGCGCCTCGGCGCGCAGCATCAGCAGCGTGGCGAGAAGGGCGGCGTTCTCGGCGCGCTCTGCCGTGGCAATATGCGGTCCAAGCAGCATGAGGGCGTCCTCGTCGCGACCCATTGAGACCGCATAGGCGGCCAGTTGGGCGGCGGCAAAGGCGCGGTGCAACTCGGTGCCGGGGTTGGCGTCATAAAATCGCTCGGCCGCGACAAACTGATCCTGTGCAAAGTCCGGATCGGTGGATTGGGTGATGCGTCCGAGCGCAAAGTGGCTGAAGGCGCGGCGGTGGTCGGTCCAACCGACGGCCTGCGCGATGCGGACCGCGTCCATCGCGGCGGTGCGCCGCTCCATCTGGCGGGCACCCGGCCCGAGGGCGGTCTGGATGGCATCAATCCAAGCGCGCGGGGTGGAGCCCGAAAACCGCGGAGCGAGACCGTCGCCGCCGGGGTTGAGACGCGACAGGATGCCGGGAAGACGCTCTTCGACCTCGCGGCGGGTCATGCCTGCGCGCAGTTCGGGAGCGTAAAAGGCGCGCAGCACCAGCATGTCAAATCCGGTCAAGACCGCATGGACATTGTCATCGTTAAAGACGCTGTCGGAGAGGCGGTAAAGATCGTTGAGCGGTCCAAGGGCCTGCGCCAGTTCTTCGTGCAGGCAATCGCGCACCTCTTGGGGGCTCGTGTCATTGGGCACGAAAATCGCGATCGTCTCGCGGCGTCTGAGTTGGCTCCAATCCGTGACACGGGAATTGCGGGCCGCGCGATACTGTGAGAGGCGGGTTATATTGGGGACGACGAAGCAGGCCGCCTTGGGCAAGCTGCGCTGGATCGCGTCGCGGCTCACAGCCTCGATGGTGATGTTTGCCGGGCCTTCGGTGACGCGGGAAATGTTTATCCCGGCCTCGGTTTGCAGGCGGTGCATCAGGCGATTGAGGTCCGAGATCAGGGTGATCGGTGGCGCGCCGGTGACGCGGACCGTGATTGGCCCCTCAAAGCGCGAGAAGTGTTGCAACATCCGACCCGATTCAAGCTGGAAGCCGAGATCCAGTATGTCACGCTGGATGTCACGATTAGAGCGCTGCGCCGGCACGGGGCGCGGTGCGGAAAACGCCTTCATCGGAGGCATGCCGGTCTCTTGCGGCATGGCGGCGCGGGACGCGGGTTCGTTATAGCTGTAATTACCGGGCACGCAGGCGCCGAGCATCAGGCAGATTGGCAGGATTACGCGACGCATCAGACCCCCGTATCGTTTTCGGTCACAACAGACGCCGCCGTCGGAATGACGGGGGCCAATCGCCGGTGGGGGCGGGCAGAGCAAAGCGCGGTCGTCGTCTCAGCGAACCGCGCCTTTTATCTGCCACGACCTTAGCCGGGTTGGGGGCAGAATTTCTGTTCATCCTGTTCCGCGTAAGGAGCATTTAAGGCAAAATTGTGGCAACCACATTTTACCACGGATGCCGACACATGTCATGGTTGTTTTTCGTTGTAAATCAGATGTCTGTCTTGCTTGACCTTTACCGCTGACGGCGCGCCATGAAGGCGAGGCGTTCGAAGAGATGCACATCCTGCTCGTTCTTGAGCAAGGCGCCGTGCAGTTTCGGGAGAGCATCAGCCCCGTCGCGCCGCAAGTCTTCGGGCGAGAGATCCTCGGCGAGGATGAGTTTGAGCCAGTCCAGAACCTCGGAGGTGGACGGTTTTTTCTTGAGACCCGGTTGATCGCGAATCTCAAAGAACTGGGTGAGGGCGGTCGTGAGCAGCGCGGTCTTGATGCCGGGATGATGCACTTCGATGATCCGCTTCAGGGTCTCGGGATCGGGAAAGCGGATGTAATGAAAGAAGCAGCGGCGCAGAAACGCATCGGGCAATTCTTTCTCGTTGTTCGAGGTGATGATGATAACCGGGCGATGGCGGGCACGGATCGTCTCGCCGGTCTCGTAGACGTGGAATTCCATGCGGTCGAGTTCTTGCAAGAGGTCATTGGGAAACTCGATATCGGCCTTGTCGACCTCGTCGATCAGCAGAACGACCTTTTCATCCGAGGCAAAGGCCTCCCAGAGTTTGCCGCGTTTGATGTAGTTGCCAACCTCATGCACCCGCGCCTCGCCCAACTGGCTATCGCGCAGGCGGCTGACGGCGTCGTATTCATAGAGGCCCTGTTGCGCCTTGGTGGTGGATTTGATGTTCCACTCGATGAGGCGCAACCCGAGCGCGCCTGCCACCTGCCGGGCCAGTTCGGTCTTGCCTGTGCCGGGTTCGCCCTTGACCAGCAGGGGGCGTTCGAGCGTGACGGCGGCATTGACCGCGACGGTCAGGTCATCGGTCGCGACATAGGCATCGGTGCCTTTGAATTTCATCGGTTTTTCAATCCTCTTGCAGGCCAGTGGCGCTGAGTTCAGCGCTAAACTAGTCTGTTCGACAATTCACATCAATGCCGTGTGATTGGCTAGTGACAATCCCCGAAGTGGCGTGTAGATCACCGCGCATGGGGCGCCGACTGTCTGAGGAGTTCATTATGCCAGACACTGGCTTTGATGAGGGGATCGAGATGAAAGCGGAAGTATTTCTGCCCAATGATTACCAACCTGCCGAGGATGAGCCGTTCATGAACGCTCGGCAGATGGAGTATTTCCGGCGCAAACTGATCGCGTGGCGGTTAGAGCTGCTGGAAGGCAGCCGGGAGACCATCGAAGGGTTGCAGGATGGCACGCGGGCGATTCCCGATGTTGCAGACCGCGCCAGCGAGGAAACCGACCGGGCTCTGGAACTACGCACGCGGGATCGTCAGCGCAAGCTGGTGTCCAAGATTGATGCGGCGCTGCGCCGGATCGAGGACGGCGAATACGGCTACTGTGAAATGACCGGCGAGCCGATCAGCCTCAAGCGGCTGGATGCGCGACCCATCGCCACGATGACGCTTGAGGCGCAGGAACGCCATGAACGGCGCGAAAAGGTGCATCGCGACGACTAAACGACCAAGGGGTTACAGGCTCCGGGATGAAATTTGACCTAAATGACGCGCCGGGACTTTCCTCCCGGCGCGTTTCGTATCAAGACATGCGCATGACGTTGAACGGGCTGAGCATAGCGGTCATCGGGGCCGGAATTGGCGGGTTGGCTGTGGCCCGCGCCCTTTGCCTGCGCGGTGCGGATGTAACCCTACTGGAGCAGGCCCCCGAGATCAGCGAAGTGGGGGCGGGATTACAGATCAGCCCCAACGGATTCGCGGTCTTGCGCGCGCTCGGGCTGGACGAGGTGTTGCAGGCGCGTTCGGTGCAGGCAGAGGCGATCAGCCTGCGCGATTATCGAGGCGGAGAGGTGCTGCGGCTCGATCTGACGACGCTGGAGCGGCCAGAGTATCATTTCATTCACCGTGCGGATCTGATTGACAGTCTTGCCGATGGTGCGCGCGCTGCGGGCGTCAAACTGCGGCTGATGCAACGGGTGGCGGCAGTCGAGGCTGGGGCGCGACCTGTGGTGCGGATGGTCAATGGATCGAGCCTCGATGTGGATCTGGTGATCGGAGCGGATGGGTTGCATTCGGTGGTGCGGCGTGCGCTCAACGGCACATTGGCCCCGTTCTTTACCCGGCAGGTGGCGTGGCGGGCGGTGGTGCCCAACCTCTGGGGGCGCGGTCCTGAGGCGCAGGTCCATATGGGGCCGATGCGCCATATGGTCAGCTATCCGCTGCGCGGTGGCACATTGCTCAATCTGGTCGCGGTGCAGGAACGGGCCGCCTGGACCGAAGAAAGCTGGAGCCAAACGGATGATCCATTGGCAGTGCGGGCGGCCTTTGGCGATTTTGGGTCAGAGGTTCAGGCGATGTTGGCGGCGGTTGAAGAGGTGCATCTCTGGGGTTTGTTCCGGCATCCGGTGGCGCGGGTCTGGCAGCGCGACGGATTGGCGGTCTTGGGCGATGCTGCGCATCCCACCTTGCCGTTTATGGCGCAGGGGGCGTCGATGGCGCTCGAGGATGCCTGGGTTCTGGTCGATGCATTGAGCGAGGCCGAGGGGCTGGCGGAGGGCTTGGCCCGGTATCAGGAGAGGCGCGAAGCGCGGGTGCGCCGGGTGGTCGAGGCGGCCAATCGCAATGCGTGGAAATACCACCTGAGCTTTCCACCGCTCAGATGGGCCGCGCATACCGCGCTGCGGGCGGGGGGAGCCTTTGCCCCTGACCGGATGATACGACAGTTTGACTGGCTGTATGGGCATGATGTGACGCGCAAGGCGGGGTGAGGGGGTTCACCTTACGGGCGCGGGTCGCATGCCAAAATGACCGCTCAAGATCAAGTCCAATCCCGTGCCGTAGCGACGGATTTCAGGCGTCGATTTCTACCCACAACGGAACATGGTCTGAGGGTTTGTCACGGGCGCGGATTTCCTTGTCGATACCACAGTCGGTCAGCAAATCCGCCGCTTGCGGGCTGAGCAGAAAGTGGTCAATGCGGATACCGTCATTCTTGTTCCAAGCCCCGGCCTGATAATCCCAGAAGGTGTAATGCCCCGGACCCTGCACCCGCGCGCGGAACGCTTCGGTGAAGCCCAGATTGAGGATGCGGCGAAAGGCGGCGCGGCTCTCGGGGAGGGCCAGCGCATCCTCGCGCCACGCCTCGGGGCGGGCGGCGTCCTCATCCTGCGGGATTATGTTGTAATCGCCGCCCATCAGGACCGGCTCTTCACTGGCGAGCAGATCGCGCGCGCGGGCCTGCAGGCGTTCCATCCAGGCCAGTTTATAGTCGTATTTTGGTCCCGGCGTCGGGTTGCCATTGGGGAGGTAGAGACCGCAGAGGCGCAGCGCGCGGTGGTCTCCCATGACGGTGGCCTCGATCCAGCGGGCCTGTTCGTCGGTGTCGTCACCGGGCAGGCCGCGCGTCACATCCTCTAACGGACGTTTGGAGAGGATCGCCACGCCGTTAAAGCCCTTTTGCCCATGCGTTTCGACATTATAGCCGAGATCCTCGAAGATTTCGCGCGGAAAGCCGTCATCGACGGATTTGATCTCTTGCAGGAGGACCACATCCGGGGCGGCCTCATCAAGCCAAGCGGGCAGGGCGTCGATCCGGGCCTTGATGCCGTTGATGTTGAACGTGGCGATTTTCATGGCGCGGCCCCCCCGTGGTCTTGTTTGATCCTATATCGCGCAGGGGCGCGGAGGTGACAAGCGGTCACATCGAGAACGAGGTGCCGCAGCCGCAGGAGGAGGATGCATTTGGATTGTCGATCACAAAGCGCGCGCCGATCAATTCTTCGCTGAAATCAATCGTTGCCCCGGACAAGAAGGGTAGGGATACGGAATCTACGACCACTTTTTGCCCCTCACCTTCGAGAATCAGGTCGTCCGCCGCAGGTTGATCCAGCCGGATTTCGTATTGAAACCCGGAGCAGCCGCCGCCCTCAACCGCGACGCGGAGAGCCTGTCCCTGATCCCCCGCGCCGATTTCGGCGAGGCGGGCAAAGGCGCGATGGGTCACCTTGGGTGGAAGTTGCATGGCGGGCTCCGGGGTGTTTTACGTTTCGGTTCAATTGCAATATATGGTCCATGGCCTCTGGCGACAAGGATATCCCGCATGACCGATCTTTATGCCTCTGATCCCATGGCGATCCGGGGGCGTCTGGTGCCTGAGGAGGAGAGTGTTTTTCGCTCACCCTTTCAGCGCGACCGGGACCGGATCATCCATTCCAGTGCGTTTCGGCGGCTCAAGCACAAGACACAGGTCTTTGTCGCGCACGAGGGCGATTATTTCCGCACGCGGCTGACCCATTCCATCGAAGTGGCTCAGGTGGCGCGCACGATTGCCGGAGCGCTTGGGCTGAACGGCGAGCTGACCGAGGCGGTGGCGCTGGCGCATGATCTGGGGCATCCGCCCTTTGCCCATGCCGGCGAGGATACGCTCGATGCGCTGATGGCGCCCTATGGCGGGTTTGATCACAACGCGCAGGCGGTGCGGATCGTGACATCGCTGGAGCGGCATTATGCCGAGTTCGACGGGCTCAACCTGACATGGGAGACGCTGGAGGGGCTGGCCAAGCACAACGGCCCCTTAACGCCCCTCCGGGGCGATGGCCCCGTAAGCGGGACGCTGCCCTACGCACTGGCGGATTACAACGCGCGGCATGATTTGGAGTTGCACACCCACGCCAGCGCCGAGGCACAGGTGGCGGCCCTCTCGGACGATATTGCCTATAACAATCACGACCTGCATGACGGGTTGCGCGCGGGGCTCTTTACCGATGAGGAAATCGCGGCCCTGCCCATTGTGGGCGACTGTTATGCGGACGTGGACCGGCTCTATCCGGGGCTGGATGCCAAGCGCCGCAGACATGAGGCGCTGCGTCGGGTGTTCGGTGTGATGGTGGGCGATGTGATCGACTGTTCGCGCCATACGCTGGATGAGGCCCGCCCCGCCTCTGTGGCGGAGGTACGTCATCTGGGCCGCCCGGTGATCCAGTTTTCGACTGGCCTCTGGGCTGATCTGAAGGAAATTCGCGGCTTTCTCTTTGCCCGCATGTACCGCGCGCCAGAGGTCAATGCGATGCGTGACCACGTGCATGTCGTGGTGAGTGATCTCTTTCCGCATTACCTGCACGCGCCGCAGCACCTGCCGGAGGAATGGCGCAAGGATGTGGCGCAGGCTGAAGATGAAACGGCTCTCGCCCGGTTGGTGAGTGATTACATCGCTGGCATGACGGATCGTTTCGCGCTTCAGGAACACGCGCGGCTGACGGGCAATCCCGATTTGAGTGCGGACAGAGAGGGGCTTTAGCGCGTTGCGATCCGGTCCTTGGTCCAAGGGCGGGTGAGGCTTGTGATTGACGCGCCTCTCGCCGTTGAGTAACCCACCGCAATGCAGCAAGGAAAGCTTTTATGAACCTCTTTACCGATATGCGTGCCCTCGTCGTGGACACGCTGGCCGCGATGCAGACCGGGGGCCAATTGCCGGAAGGGCTGGATCTGACCAATGTCACGGTCGAGCCGCCGCGCGATGCCGCACATGGTGATATGGCGACCAACGCGGCGATGGTGCTGGCCAAGCCCGCCGGTCTCAAGCCGCGCGAGATTGCAGAAGCGCTTGCGGCGCGGCTGGGCGATGATCCCCGCATCGAGCATGTCGAGGTGGCAGGTCCGGGGTTTCTCAATCTGCGGCTCTCACCGCTCCTCTGGCAAAATGTGGCGCGCGCAGCGTTGCAGCAGGGCGTCACGTTCGGGCGTTCGACCATGGGGCAGGGCCGCCGCGTCAACGTGGAGTTTGTCAGCGCCAACCCCACCGGGCCGCTGCATGTGGGCCATACGCGGGGGGCTGTGTTCGGTGACGCTCTGGCGAGTCTTTTGGATTTCGTGGGCTATGAGGTCACGCGCGAATATTACATCAATGACGGCGGCGCGCAGGTCGATGTGCTCGCCCGCTCGGTCTATCTGCGCTATCTTGAGGCGCATGGGCAGGCGGTGGCCTTTGCCGATGGCACCTATCCCGGCGATTACCTCATTGAGGTCGGTGAGGCGCTGAAGGCTGAGGTGGGCGATGTCTATGTCGGGCAGCCCGAGGATGTCTGGCTGGAGCCGATCCGGGATTTCGCCACGGATCGGATGATGGCGCTGATCCGCGAGGATCTGGCGGCGCTTGGCGTCGAGATGGACGTATTCTATTCGGAAAAGTCGCTTTATGGCACGGGGCTGATCGAGGCCGCGATCGAGGATCTGCGGAGCAAGGGGTTGATCTATCGCGGCGTGCTGGAGCCACCCAAGGGCAAGATGCCCGAGGATTGGGAACCGCGCGAACAGACGTTGTTCAAATCCACCGAACATGGCGACGATGTGGACCGCCCTATCATGAAATCGGATGGCGGTTGGACCTATTTCGCCCCGGATATTGCCTATCATTATGACAAGATCAGCCGGGGTTTTGACCTCTTGATCGACGTCTTTGGTGCGGATCACGGCGGCTATGTCAAGCGGATGAAGGCGGCGGTGTCGGCGCTGTCGGATGGCCGTGTGCCGGTCGATATCAAGCTCTGCCAACTGGTCAAGCTCTTCAAGAATGGTGAACCGTTCAAGATGTCGAAGCGCGCGGGAACCTTTGTCACGCTGCGCGATGTGGTGGACCAGGTGGGGGCTGATGTGACCCGCTTTGTGATGCTCACGCGCAAGAATGACGCACCTTTGGATTTCGATTTCGACAAGGTGCTGGAGCAGTCCAAGGACAATCCGGTGTTCTACGTGCAATATGCCAATGCGCGGGTGAATTCGGTGCTGCGCAAGGCCGCCGAGGCCGGGATGGCGGTGGATGATGCCACGCTGGCGCAAGCCGATCTCTCGGGTTTGACCCACGAGGCAGAGTTGAACGTCGCACGCAAGATTGCCGAATGGCCGCGTCTGGTCGAGATTGCCGGGCGTACAAATGAGCCGCACCGCGTGGCGTTTTATCTCTATGATCTTGCGTCGGATCTGCATGCCCTCTGGAACCGGGGCAATGACGACGCGTCGTTGCGGTTCATTCAAGAGGGCGATGTGGCCACATCGCAGGCTAAAATCGCCCTCGCGCGTGCTGTAACCGTTGTTATTTCCGCAGGTCTTGGTATTCTTGGCGTCACTCCGGCGGAAGAAATGCGCTAACGCAGCAAAGCCGGGGGTGAGGCAGAACAGTACATCCCCGGCGACCATGTATCGCCGGAGAGCAAGAGGCGGACCATGGCAGATATGCACTATGCACGGCCCGAAGCGGGGCCTGAGCGGACGAGTTTCATTGTCAGGCTGACCAATCTGACCGGCGCGGCGTTGTCGATCGCGCTGATCGCGGGCGTGGGCGTCTGGGGATACAAGATGGTCATGCGCGATGTGTCCGGCGTGCCCGTGGTGCGCGCGGCTGAAGGACCAATGCGGGAGACCCCCGCCGATCCCGGTGGCGATGCTGCCGCGCATCAGGGTCTGGCGGTCAATGCGGTGGCCGCAGAGGGGATTGCGGCGGCCCCGGCGGATCGCCTGGTTTTGGCCCCGCCACCGCTTGAATTGTCGCTGGACGATGTTGCGCCACTTACCCAAGGGACGGAGGAGGCTGCGGCGCGGCCCACGGCTGAGGCAACGCAGAGCGATCCAAGTGCTGCGCCGGAAGAGCTGCGCAATGCCTCTATTCTGGCGCTCGCAGATCAAATCGCAGCCGGGGCGTCGCCGATGGCCCCGTTGGAAGAAGTGGTCACCGGGCCGGAGGCGGTTGATGCCCCTGAGGAGGAGGCCGAGGCCGAAGCCGAAGCGGCTGTGGCGGATACCGCGAGCGCGGTGACGCGCCCGCGTGCGCGACCGGCCTCGTTGACCTCGGTTCCCGAGGCGATTGCGCTTGCGGTGGCGGCGGCACAGTCTGTCCCGTCGGATGAGGTGGATGCCGACACCATCCCGCTTGGGACGCGGCTGGCGCAGTTGGGGGCCTTTGATTCGGCTGAGGTGGCGCGCGCAGAATGGGACCGGCTGGCGGGGCGGTTCGGTGACTTTCTGGACGGCAAACAACGAGTTATCCAGCGCGCCGAGAGTGGTGGGCGCACGTTCTACCGGCTGCGGGCCATGGGATTTGCCGATCTGGGCGATGCGCGGCGGTTCTGTTCGGCGCTGGTCGCGGAACGCGCCGAATGTATCCCGGTGGTCACGCGGTGACGCGGTTTGGGGCGACGATCCTAGATGCGGAGGGTCTGCGGCTGACGGGAGAGGAAAAGGCGCTGTTTCGCGATACGCGCCCGTTTGGTTTCATCCTCTTTGCCCGCAATATCGACAGCCCGGATCAGGTACGCGCGCTGTGCTCTGAGATGCGCGAGGCGGCTGGTCATGCGGCGATGATCACCATTGATCAGGAGGGCGGCCGTGTGCAGCGGCTGCGCGCGCCGCTCTGGCGGGAGTGGCCCGCGCCGTTGGATCAGGCCGAAGCGGCAGGCGCGGGCGCGGCGGAGGCGATGTATCTGCGCTATCGCCTGATTGCCGCGGAGTTGCACGCGCTTGGCATTGACAGCAATTGCGCGCCGTTGGTGGATGTGGCGGGGCCTGCGACGCATCCCTTTCTGCGCAATCGTTGCTACGGGTTTGAGGCCCATACGGTAGCGACGCTCGGGCGTGCGGTGGCGGATGGTCTACTGGACGGGGGCGTATTGCCCGTGGTGAAGCATATCCCCGGACATGGCCGCGCCGAAGCGGATAGTCACCATGATCTGCCGGTGGTGACAGCCGTGAAGAGTGACCTGCAAGCCACGGATTTTGCACCGTTTCAGGCCTTGAATGACCTGCCGCTCGGGATGACCGCGCATCTGGTCTATACCGCGATTGATGACGCACCTGCGACGCTGTCCGCGCCGATGATGCGGGTGATCCGGGATGAGATCGGCTTTGACGGGCTGATCATGACCGATGACATTTCGATGAAGGCGCTGAGGGGGACGCTGCCGGAGCTGTCGCGTGCAGCACTCGAGGCGGGCTGCGATGTGATCCTGCATTGCAACGGCACGCTGCCGGAACGGACGGCGGTGGCCGAGGCGGCGGGTGAGATGACCAATGCCGCGCAGATCCGCGCGGAGCGGGCGCTGACATGGCGCAAGACCCCCCAAGAGATTGACATTTCCGCCCTCTCGGCACAGCTTGATGCGCTGATGGGCGGGTGTTCGCATGGTTGAGGACGATTTCGACAGGGACGAGAGGCCGGTCAATGTGGCCGAGCGGCTGGCCGCCGAGGCGCTGATTGTCGATGTGGATGGGTTTGAGGGGCCGCTGGACCTGCTCCTGACGCTGAGTCGGACGCAGAAAGTGGATTTGCGCAAGATTTCGGTGCTGGAACTGGCGCGGCAATATCTGGCCTTTGTCGAGCAAGCCAAGGCGCTGCGGTTGGAACTGGCGGCGGATTATCTGGTGATGGCGGCCTGGCTCGCCTTTCTCAAATCGCGGTTGTTATTGCCGCCTGACCCGACAGAGGACGGGCCGTCGGGCGAGGACTTGGCGGCGCATCTGGCGTTTCAATTGGAGCGGTTGCAGGCGATGCGCGATTGCGCGGCGCGCCTCATGGGACGCGACCGGCTCGGGCGCGATTTCTTTGCGCGCGGTATTCCCGAGGATGTGGCGCGGCTGCGGCGTGTGACCTATACGGCGACGCTGCTTGATCTGATGCAGGGCTATGCAAGGATCAGGACGCGCGACGAATTCCGCCCCTTTGTGATGGATCGTGACGCGCTGTTCACGATGGAGCAGGCGTTGGAGCGGATGCGGGGGCTGATTGGGTTTGCCGGCACCTGGACGGATATCGTGAGCTATTTGCCGGAGGGATTTACCGCCGATCCCGGACGTCGCCGTTCGGCCACGGCCTCGACCTTTGCCGCGGCATTGGAATTGGTCAAAGAGGGACGGGCGGAACTACGGCAAGCGGAGGTTTTCGCGCCCATCGAGCTAAGGCGCAGGGATTAAGAGCATGTCAGAAGTATCGGAAGAAAAAGAACAAAGTCTGTTCAAGGCACCTCCCGTTGCTGAGCAGGAACGGATGATTGAAGCGATGCTCTTTGCGAGCGCCGAGCCGCTTACGACGCGTGACATGGCCGAACGGATGCCGCATGGCAGCGACCCCGCAGAAGCGCTCGTTCATCTGCGCAAGCGTTATGAGGGGCGCGGTGTGCGTGTGGTCAAGGTAGGTGATGCCTGGGCCATCCGCACAGCGCCCGATCTGGGGTATCTGATGAGCCGCGAGACCATTGAGACTCGCAAGCTGAGTCGGGCCGCGATCGAGACCTTGGCGATCATCGCCTATCACCAACCCGTGACGCGCGCCGAGATCGAGGAAATTCGCGGTGTGGCCGTCAGCCGGGGGACGGTGGATCAACTGCTGGAAATGGAGTGGGTCCGGTTCGGGCGGCGCAAGATGACGCCGGGACGCCCGGTGACATTTGTCGTCACGCAGGAGTTTCTGGATCACTTCGGGCTGGAGAGCGCGCGCGATCTGCCGGGGCTCAAGGAATTGCGCGCTGCTGGCCTCTTGGACAATCGCCCGCCGCCGGGAACGATGCCGACGATGGGCAGCGAGGACGGCGACGAGGACGAGGGCGCGCCGGGGCAGAACGAGTTGTTCGAGGATTGAAGGGGCTGGATGGTCGGCGCCTCTGGCGGGCGTATTTTCAAGGGAAAAAGTTTATATTTTTCATTCTACTAGGGTGATCTCGATGCAAAAATCCACTTTTCCGTCCATGCTTTCTGGGGGTCTTGGAAACGTGCTTGAGCGCAGTCACATGCCGGGCGTTATACCGGGATAGCGTTGCATTCAAGCCCTCTTGTATCTTTCTCAGCGCGACGGTGCCCCTCGCGGAACGTCGTAATCTGGGAACGGCATTGCTAACCATCCCGGGGGAAGTCGGACCGAAAGCCTGCAGGTAATAAGGTACCGAAAGAAAGAATGGTCGGCTTCCAAAGATGGAAATGTTCTGAACAGATGAAGGGGAGTCACAGATGTCCCGGATACAAGAAAAGAAGACCATCACAACGGCGACGTCCCCATTCATCGTCATTGGGGTCGACGTTAGCAAAAATCAGCTGGACGTGTATGTTTCCCCAGCAGGCAATCATCACAGCTTCAGGAATGACGCTGGAGGCGTTGCTGAACTGGTCAACTTATGCCGAGATGACGCCGCCGATCTTGTGATCCTTGAGGCGACAGGACGCTATCACAGACTGGCGCATGAAACTCTTCATAAAGCTGGCGTTAAGACTGCTGTCGCGAACCCAGCTCGGAGCAGGAACTTCGCGAGATCGGTCGGCCGCTTGGCCAAGACCGACAGGATCGATGCGCAAATCCTGGCTGAATATGGTGACAGAGTTCGACCTCCGGCGAGCACGCGCCTTCCAAGCTCCAAGCAAAAATTGCAGAGATTACAGTCGCTCGCAGGCAAATCGTCGATGAAATGAAGATCCTGAAACAACAAGAAACACAGACACTGGACGAACTGGTGACCGCGCAGATCGAGGCGCGCATTTCTTTGTGCCAGCGTCATTGCAAAGATCTCGAAAAGCTATTGGCCGAATTGATTGAGGAAGACGATGGCATCAAACGAAAGCACGAAATTCTTACATCAATCCCGGGCATTGACCTGACCACAGCAGCAACTCTGATCTCCGAGCTGAACGAACTGGGCGGCGCCAATGCCAAGCAGTTGCATCTCTCTCCGGTGTCGCGCCCATGAACCGTGATTCAGGCAGCTTCCGCGGAAAACGCAGGATAGGCGGCGGACGCAAACCAGTGAGGGACGTCATGTATATGGCTGCAGTCGTCGCGATCCGCTGGAACAAGGACATGGCCGCGTTCTATCAGCGTCTCAAGAAAGCCGGCAAACCTTTCAAAGTTGCAATCACCGCTGTGATGAGAAAGCTCCTCATACTCGCGAACACGCTTCTCAGCGAAAATCGGCTTTGGTCAGAAACGCAGCCTTGAATTTCAAGACAGATGCTTTTCTAGCGACAACTTCTAACATAATGATCACCTTGAGCGAAACCTATTCGTAGCCGTTCCATCGCGTCAGAGCGCTGTCGCAAGTCTCGTCGAGATGAATTGAACGCTTATCTTAAGAATTCGCAGAATAAGGTCATAGTATGGTTTCGTCCGAGAAATTTCGGTATCGCGCAAGAATCAGAAAGTCAAATACGACAATCGCGTCCTGTTGAAGCTTGCCGATGATACGCCTGTCTGGGAGGAGGCATAGAGTCCGATTCAAAATCTGAGCATTATTAATTCCTTGCAGGATGGCCTGTGACACATCGAATGTGGGCGATGGTGATCCATGCCTCTGCGCTGGCGGTATTTTTTCCCAATCCTTTGACAAGCGGCGGCATCGGCCCAGTCAGCCGTGAGTAGGTTCCACGACCCAACGGCGCGGCGGGACCACGAAGCCCTGCGCAGTGTCGGAGCGCTTGATGATCTGCAAGGTCCATTGCCCGATGGCCTTCAGAGCGTATCGTAGTTTGGGAACGGCATAACCTTCATCTGCAAAGATATGACGCAGTATTGCACAGCGCACGGCGACGGGTTTCAGCACATCTGGCGCGCCGTCACGGTCCTGAATTCCGGCGGTGTGGACCTCGAGCCCGACGAGCAATCCGGTCGTGCAGTGACGATATGGCGCTTGCGGCCCTTGACCCTCTTTCCGGCATCACATCTCCAGCCCTAAATCAGTCGGCCAGCAGGTTAAAACGCAGCCTGGCATCATCCAACTGGTCGACAGACTCCTCACTTACCATTTCTATTCCGAAATCGCGGAACTGCTTAATCGACACCATGATCCAAATCCGCGCCAGGCTTGACGTTTCGATCCACGCCCCCGGGAAGAGGGCGACTCCCGCCACTGTTGATTTTCGTCTCGGATTGACCCATTTGGCGTTGACCCCTCTGAAACGTGTTAATCTCATGAAAAGTCAGCGGAATAATTAATACAAGTGGGTCACCGCATTTCGAAAACTGGTCAATTCCTCGCAGAATTCAACAATCACAGTTTTTCATGCCGCGTCAAACAAACTGAAAGTCCTCCTGCGTAAGATGCGCCACGCTGAGATTGAAAATCAGAATCGCATCTTGATCGCTGTAGGAAATAATCGCGTCGTTTCCCGCCTGCACCAAACTCAAATCTGACATCCCGACAGGTCCCCCGGAGAACCGAATGAAATCCGTGCCATATTCAAAATCTGCGATTGTGTCATGACCATCTCCCGAGCGAAAAGCAAACACATCAGATCCGCCGAGACCTGAGACAACATCGTTCCCTCCTCCAGTTGTAAGCACATCCCCGTGCAACAATGTGCCCGTGATTACATCGTCGCCCGCCGTGGCCTGATCGTCGAGCGCACGCTGACGGATGGCGGCGGGATCGAGAACCGCATCAGTGAACTGGAGCGTTTCGATATTTGAGTGGCTGTGGCCAAGCTCATAACGAACCTGGCGCTGAAGGTTGATCGTGCCGTCCGGTGTATCGATGAGAACGTCATGACCAGAAATGCGAAAGCTTACCTCGTCTGAGCCATACTGGCTAAGACTCAATTCGTCATTTCCGGCACCCCCGACGATAACGTCGTCACCCGACAGATATGAAATCGTGTCGTCGCCACCTCCGGCATTGACAGTATCGTTGCCCACACTGGCGATGAACAGATCAACGTTAAGCGAACCCGTGATTACATCGTCGCCCGCCGTGGCCTGATCGTCGAGCGCACGTTGACGGATGGCTGCGTCATCGAGAACCGCATCTGCGAACTGGAGCGTTTCGATATTTGAATAGATGTGGCCAAGCTCATAACGAACCTGTCGCTGAAGGTTGATCGTGCCGTCCGGCGTGTCGATGAGAACGTCATGACCGGAAATGCGAAAGCTTACCTCCAGAGAGCCATATTGCTGAAGATCCAATGTGTCATTTCCCGCAGCCCCGACGATAACGTCATCTCCCGACAGATATGAAATCGTATCGTCGCCACCTCCGGCATTGACAGTATCGTTGCCCACACTGGCGATGAACAGATCACCGTTAAGCGAACCCGTGATCACATCGTCGCCAGCCGTGGCTTGATCGTCGAGCGCACGTTGACGGATGACTGCGTCATCGAGAATCGCATCTGCGAACTGGAGCGTTTCGATATTTGAGTGGCTGTGGCCAAACTCATAACGAACCTGGCTCTGAAGGTTGATTGTGCCGTCCGGTGTATCGATGAGAACGTCATGACTAGAAATGCGAAAGCTTACCTCGTGTGAGCCATACTGGCTTAGGTCCACTTTATCGTGGCCAGAACCACCGTTGATAACATCGTCCCCCGACAGATATGAAATCGTATCATCACCCGCGGCACCGTTTAAAGTGTCGCTACCAGAACCGCACGCAATCAGTTCTCCGGCGGAGGAGCCAGTAATGTGATCCGTCCCACTCGTTCCGAGCTGCTGAGTGCTGGCCACAGCCTGCCACTCTGACAGTTGCACATCTTGGAGGATGAGTGATCCAGTGGCTCCGGAAACAAGGACATCATTACCTGCTTGTGAGATCGTGACATCAGTTGGCGGAGCGTTGGGGTTTATGGGCGCACCACTGACCACCACTACTCCAACAGCGGCATTAAATCCGGTGTAGGTAGTTGTTGTACCAGCCCCGCCAAATGATGCCCCAAAGTTCGTCTGATTGGAGCCAGAGTCGGGTGGCGAGGGCGGGCTGTTATCGTCAAGTTCCTGATCGGGGAGCAAAGCCCTGAACTGTCCATTTGATGTAATAGTTGAGCCCTGAAGCGTACCACCCGTGATAAAGAAACCAACGTGTTCTAACGAGGTGAAAGCGGGAATTTCGCCAATCGTGTCAAACCCTTTACGACCATTGGGACCCCAAGATGTTGAACCAGTCGGATTTGCAAGGAAATCCACCCAGTAATAGAGTTCACTTCCGCGTATTTCACCGCCAGCAGAAGTTTCTTCGTCCGGAATCCATCGAAATGTTAAATCCGCAGAAGCCAAGTCCGAAGGATTGTAGAATGCCTCTTGTTCTTCAGAGATCGGAAGTGGCTCGTTATTTTCGTCTAATCCGAGGCTAAAGAAGTTGAGAATAATGCTTCCAATCTCTCCAAACGCTCGAAAAGATGAACTACCAGGCACATCGACAGTGAATTCAGCCACTATGGCATCTAGCTGTTGATCGCTAGGTAGATCTAGGCCACGGTATGCGAATGACTAGAGAGGTGGTGTGCCTTCTCCTCCGCCTGCAAACGTAAAGGTTTGCATGCCAACTGACCGATTGTACTCATCTTGATTATCATCAAAGGTCACAAGACGGTCGCTCGAGTCTGGATTTAACAGCACAACATCAATCACGGACCAGTCGAAATTTGGTCCAACATTTATCAAATCCAAGCTGAAAAGATGAAAGTTAACCTCAGTAAGATTGGGAACATCAACAACCATGACTCGATTAGCACCGACAATCGAGTCTGCTCCAGAACCGCCCCAGAAAACTGTCGGAAGAGTGCTTAGACCTAATTCATAGCGATCGTTCCCAGAGCCACCTGCTATCATCAATGGTGCGGTTGTGCCGAAGACACCGCCTCCAATGAATTTATCGCTCGCATCCGTACCGATGAAAACCTCAACATTGTCGTATGTATCGCCTTCCGCGTCGCCGCCGGAACCCGAGCCGCGGATGTTGCCGAAAGCAGGGTCAAGCAACGGCAGGTCAATTCTAACGCTCCCGCTCGTTGGATCAAACCGGACGACATCTATTCCAGCACCGCCATCAATCATATCCGCACCGGATCCGCCATCGAGAATATTCGCCTGATCATTGCCAATAATGAAATCGTTCTGATCGGTACCGATAACGTTCTCAAAACCCGTGATGATGGTTACGCCGAAGCCATTGTCATTCGACTGCATGAACTCTTGCAGCAGATCTATCATCACGCCGGACTCATCCGTCACGTCGCTCAGATCCAGCGTATCTCCTGATGCGGAATTTCCGAGTGCATCTATCAGGACCAGATCGGACGTAGCAACCGCCAGGCTTCCAGAAATTGCGAAAATGTCGTTGAATTCCGTACCAACGATCCCTTCGATATTCAAAAGCGTGTCTGTATCGCCCCAAGGGTCCGTGACCTGGGCAAAAAAGGTGTTCTGCCCTGCCTCCGGATTTTCCACAGCTATGAGGGCTGCGGCGATGCCAGACTGCACCGGCGCGTCCATGTCACCTTCCAAACCCGAGTAATCGACAAGGTCAGAACCACCCTCGCCATTCAACAGGTCATTCCCGGTGCCGCCTACAAGCGTGTCATTTCCATCGCCGCCCAAAAGCTGATCGTCACCACCGGCACCTATCAAACGGTCATTGCCGATGCCCGTTAACATGACATCCCCATTGCCGCCTCCGACGAGATCAAAATTTAGGCTAAGATCGTCAAGTGGATTGTAGGTGAAACCGGGAAAATCCACAACCGTGTCGATGCTGGAAATCAGACTGGCGACCTCGTCTGCACCATCAATCCCCAGCATGGAAAGCAAGGTTCCGATATAGGAGTTGGAATTCTGCGAATAGCTATAGTGAATGTTCGCTTGCGCTTGAAACTGGGCGTGAATTTGTGCCCATAGCGCCCAGACATCATCTTCTGTCCGGTCAGAACCTGCGAAAGAGATGTCGAGTGTAACAATTCCATAGCGATCTGTGACCTGGTAGTTTGGGGTGTTATCGAGATCGTCGTGTAAACGGTCCAACCCGGTAATACCGGTCGAAGGAAATTGCCAAGTACCGAACGTGTAGCCTGCCAGTGCTCCTGCCGTAAGTCCAAGCGGCCCGCCGAGAAGGCCTAACCCCACCGCTGTTGTCCAAAACGTAGTGGGGGCTTGAACCTCGATCTCACCGTCGCCGTTTACCAACTGCAAGTGTCCCCAACCGAGAGTCTCTGAGTTCTGATCGGGAACCAAAAAATCCGTTGCGTCGATGAAGTTTCCTGCCAATGCAATTGTTGCCATGTCCCACCCCTAAAATAAAACCACTACTTTGATGTTTGCCCGTATGCCGTTCCCCACAGTTGCCCATCCTCGTTCCAGCTTGCGGAGAAGGTTTCTGCGTGCACGACCTTAGAGCACAGAAAATTGCTGGAAAAATTACGTGAGACGTAGCATTTTTCTGTCTCGCTCAGAAGATTCCCTGCCTTAACGCTGGTTGTGGCAACTTCAACCTGTCTGCCGTCGCGTACCGCCCGCCCCGAGCTGGTGTAGAGTTCCACTCTCCGCAACCCTTGCACCTCAAACCAACGTTTTGCAGCCATGGGGTTTCCGAGGCTCGAGAAAATTCGGAAAAGGCAGACCTCGATGACGGCTTCGGATCGCATCTTGCGCCAGTCGATCTGCGTCAGGTCTGGAGCGTCGTTCCGTTTCTCGGCAGGCAACAGACAATCCCGAACATCATCAAACCGCGCTGCTGCCCAACGGTCAGCATGTTTGATCGGTGGGTTGCCGTAAACCTTGTAAGGATCAGAATTCTCTGTGGCCAGATGGTCGTACTTGATCGTGCAACTGCCCGTGGATCGACATTCCGCCCTGGTGTCCTCTTCTGAGGCGTCCGCAAATGCGACCGTCGCGGTCAGGAGCGCGAGTGCTGTGGCGGGCAGAACAAAAACACCAGTTTTCATCACTTATTCCCAAACAACGATCAACACTCTGACGTCCTCCGTCCGGACAATCGAGGGTTGAACAACCCGGCTTGTAAAGTACGGAAATCCTTACCGCCACGCAAATGCGCAGGATGATTGATGACTGGAACGCGCCGGTATGGTGACATCATACCCGCCATGAAACTGAAAAAGGCTGCGTAATGTTGATTTTCGTGTCGGATTGACCCATTGGGGGTGCGCACGAAAAGTTGGACTGTTTTCACGTCATAAGTCCTAGGCTTTTACGGTATTCCATTGGGCTTCGACCGCCGAGAGACATCTTGATGCGCGTTTCGTTATACCAGCGGATGTAGGCGTCAACCTCGTCAATAAACTGGGCCGCGGTGAGAGCCGGCCAATCACGAGGATAGAAGAACTCAGTCTTCAATCGCCCGAAGAAGCCTTCACATGCGGCATTGTCCTGCGAGCTCGCCTTTCGTGACATCGAACGAACGAGCTTTGCTGCATCTATACGTTCCAGCCAGCCAGGCCAGCGGTAGTGGCCTCCGCGATCGCTGTGGATTGGCCGCGCTTCGCTGTCCGCGATGGTCTCCGGCAAACACGGAGCGATTCAGTCAGCCTTGCGATTTTCATCTGCAATCATGCCTCTCGCCGCCGTCTACGCCGAGCGGCTGGTTGCCCCAGTCTTTCTTCGCGGATACGGGCGAGGAGGGTTTCGGCGGGCTCATCCGTGGGGTCTTGGGGGACGAGGTCGCCTGCGAAGGCGCGTGCCAGAATGCGCTGTTCGAGGCGGCCCAGCAGTTTCAGGGCCTTTGTGGCCTCGGCGGCAAGGCGGTCGATCTTGGCGAAGGCGGTTTCGATACGGCGGACGATTTCGTGATGTTCATCGAAAGAGGGCAGCGGAACAGGAGTGTCGCGGCAGATTTCCAAGGTAAGATTGCGCTGACCCGCTGTAGCTTTGGAGCGCGATAGAACCCAAGCAAGGAACCATTCACTCGACAGCCAGGTGAGCTACCCCCCGAAATTCGGACACTGACGTAAGCTGCAATTTGTTGTCTGCTGATCTTCAACATGAAGGAGATCAGGAATGTCTAAACGGAAGCAACATCACCCGGAGTTCAAGGCAAAGGTCGCTTTGGAGGCGCTGAAAGGCGAGGAGACGGTCAGCGAGCTGGCAAGTCGGTTCGGTGTACACCCTACGATGATCCATCAATGGAAGCGGGCATTGCTCGCAGGTGCGTCTGGCGTATTTGAACGAGGGGGGCAGAAGACACTGGAGGTCGATGAAGAGCAGGTAAAGGACCTGCATGCCAAGATCGGGGAGTTGGCCGTCGCCAACGATTTTTTGGCCAGCAAGCTCAAACCCTGGACCGGCAAGTGAGGCGCAAGATGATTGCACCGCATCTAGCGGGCCTGTCGGTTGGCAAGCAATGCGCGTTGCTGTCGATCCCGCGGTCGTCGTTTTACTACGAGCCCAAGGGCGAAAGTGAGATGAACCTCGACCTGATGCGCGTGATCGACAAGCAGTTCCTGGAGACGCCGTTTTATGGCGTGCGTCAGATGACTTGGCCCTTGCGGAATGAAGGTCATCTGGTGAATGAGAAACGGATCCGGCGCTTGATGCGGCTGATGGGTCTCATGCCGATCTACCAGAAGCCCAACACCAGCAAGGCGGCCAAAGCGCACAAGATTTATCCCTATCTGCTGCGCGGCCTTCGCGTGGGTCGACCCAACCAAGTCTGGTGCGCAGACATCACGTATCTGCCGATGCGTCGAGGCTTTCTGTATTTGGTCGCCATTATGGACTGGCACACCCGCAAGGTGCTGGCGTGGCGCATCTCAAATACTTTGGAAGCAGAGTTCTGCGTTGATGCGCTGAACGAAGCCATTCACAAGTTCGGCTTGCCAGAGATCATGAATACCGATCAGGGCTCACAGTTGACATCCTTTGCCTGGACAGATCGCCTACGGCGATCTGGTGTGCGTATCTCAATGGACGGCAAGGGCCGCTATCTCGACAACATCTTCGTCGAGCGCCTTTGGCGATCCATGAAATACGAATGCGTCTATCTGCACGCTTGGGAGACCGGATCAGAAGCGAAGGCAGGCGTCAGAAAATGGGTGGAGTTCTACAACCACAAGCGTCCGCATTCTGCCCTTGGCGGCAATCCACCTGCTGTGATCTACTGGCAGCGAAATGGAACAAACAAACCCGATCAGCAGGTGCAAAGAGTAGCTTAATCTACACCAGAACCTGTCCAACAATTGGGGAGTAGCTCAGACATCCGCAACCGCTTGCCTGCTGCGGAGCTTCTGAAAACCTTTACGCCAGGCCAGATCAATGCAGCTTTCGCGGCTCCGACGACGCTTTTGGTCGCAGATCGGCTTGCGGAAACTGCTCGGAAAATGACGCGCAAGAAAACCGAATTGACGCTGGATCATGTGTATGGTTTGGACAGCGTGCGGCAGTCTCTGGACCGAATGTTGAATGATCTCAAAGCGTGGCGGGCGGGAGAGGTATCTTGGGCTGAAGTGACATCCAGCGGCGTATTTCATGGCCCTCCAGGAACCGGGAAAACCACATTGGCGCGAGCGTTTGCTGGCTCCGCGGGTATCGCGATCATTGAAACGTCATATTCTGATTGTCAGAAACACGGCCATCAAGGGGATATGCTTGCTGCTCTGGACAGGAGCTTTGCTGCTGCGAAAGAGGCTGCCCCAGCTGTACTATTCATTGATGAACTCGACAGTTTCTCGCAGCGTGACGCCGCAAGTTTAAATACAGGCTATATGCGCGGGGTCGTCAATGGCCTGCTCGAACAGATCAACCGAGCGAAAGAAGTTGAGGGGCTAATTCTCCTTGGGGCGACGAATTCACTTGATGCGGTTGATCCGGCAGTCATTCGTAGCGGTCGGTTCGATCTCAAGCTGCATGTGCCGCACCCTGACAAGAAGGGGCTTGAGGCTATCCTTGCTGCGAAACTTGGGTCTGCGACTGCCAAAAGGCTCGATCTCGCCAGTCTTGCCGCCAGACTACTGGGTCAGTCCGGAGCTGTGGCGGAGGCAATCGTTCGTGATGCTTTGGGAAGAGCGCGGGAGGACCGAACAACCGTTCGACAAAAACACCTCGAGAACGCAGCAGATCAGATTGTGCCCAAATTGGACCAGGATATCCTGTGCCGGGCGGCAGTGCATGAGGCCGGTCACGCGGTGGCAATGATGCGTTTGGGTTGACCCCTTCCAAAACGGGTGTGTCTAACGGCACAAGGTGGGCAAGTCGAGCACATGCCGTTTCAGATACTGACACCAAAAACGGCACGACAGCGTGTCCAGGTCTTGCTGTCGGGCAGGGCCGCCGAAATTTGCATCTTTGGCGACCCGAGCTCTGGAGCGGGCATCGGTGCAGAAAGTGATCTTGCACAGGCAACAAACTTGGCCCTCGCAATCGAGCGAAAGTGGGGGTTCGGCGAGAGTGGTCTCATCTGGGATTCCGGGACCGCGAATGAGATGTGGCGCTTGCCGGAAAAAGAAAGACGCCGAGTGGAACGGCATTTGCAAGATGCGTCCAGCAGGGCTCTTGTAGTAGTCACAGAGAATAAAGCGCAGATCGTCGATTTGGCGGAGCATCTCTTTCGTGTCAGAGAGATGTCGACGCGCGACATCATCACGTTTGCAAAGCAAATCACAGGCGAAATGACTGTCGGCAAAGCCTCGTGAAGAGACGTGCGCGCGATATAGTGGTGTGTGACTGGGCTCAGTTTTCCGCAGCAAATCGTCACGCCACTCCACTGCAAAAGCCCACCGGGTGCAAACTGCAACCGGCGGGCTTTTTGATGATCTGATTGAAGTTCAGACCTCTGGCCGGTTCGCCAGCCAATCGAGGATGACGCTGGCTCGCCATCCAATGAGACGATCGGTAAACTTTATCGGGGGCGGAAATGTCCCCGCATGGACCTGTCTGTAAATTGTTGAACGGCTCAGTCCGATAATACTTTGCAAATCTTTCTGTCTTAAAATTTTGTCCGTCATTTAGATCCTCTTCTTATGCGACACGACAAAACTAACAGAAGAAGGTTAAAGCCACGTTTACGTTTTGTTCATGATTTTCCGCTCACGTAAGCGGCCCAGTCTTGCATGTAGGGAATGCGCTGCGCCAGGTAGCTTGTACGATTGTAAGCGTCGATCGCGGCATCACCTTTGCGCACATGCCCGATGCAAGCCTCGGCGACTTCAAACGGGCATTGCGCTTGATCTGAAAGCCAAGTCCGGAGCGAAGATCGAAAGCCATGGGGACGGGCTGCTACCTTGTGATCAACGAGGTAGTTGCGCATCGCCATTTTATTCAACGGACCTCCGGTGGCACTAGGGAAGAGATAGCCGTTGCGTTCATAGTTTTTGGCAAGTTCGATCACATTCAGGGCCTCTGGGCTCAAAGGCACGTCGAAGCCGGTCGTGTTGGACAGTCGCCCTTTTGCGTACAGCGCGGGGAGTTTCCAGATTGATCCGTTGATCTGATTGATCTGCATATTGATGACAGAATCTGCGCGAACGCCGGTCAGGATCAACATGCGCAGCGCGAGTTGCGTTGGGTCGTTGTCTCAGAGTGTCTGATAAAATGCGGGCACTTCTAACCACGGCAGGGCGAGGCTCGGTTTTGCAGGTTTCTTGTTTTCCCCGAGGATGATGATAGCTTCATCAATTATTTCGCGGTTTACGAGAAAGCCCTTCGCTCTGGCGTATTTGAACACGATCCGAAGCCGCGAGATTGCTTTTTTTCCCGTGACGGTTTTTTGATGCCATATGGGGGCGAAGGCCCGCGCAATGTCATCCTGATCGATTTTGACGATTGGCATTTAGCCAATCTTTGGCAAGACATGCACACGAAGTGGACCCAGCCATGCGCCGTTTGCGTTCGCACCCTTGAGGCTCGGCTTTTGAGCCTCAAAAGTTGCCGTGGCCAGAGCTTCCAGACGACCATCCCGCGCATTGGCTTGCTGACGTTGCAGGCGGCGCTCTTTGACGGGATCGATACCCTCGTGGACTTGTTTGCGAGCCATGTCAGTTTTTCTACGGGCGTCCGCCAGGCTGACAGTTTTCAGCGAGCCGAGGCCCATTTCCCTTTGCCGACCCCAGAGGCAAAAGCGGAATACCCACTGCCCCCCGCCGTCTGCGCGCTTGTGAAGCCACAATCCTTGCCCATCGCAATACTTGCCCGAGGGCAGGGATTTGAGTTCTGCAACCGTAAATTCATTTGATTTTGCCATGAGGGCACCTCGATTTTTGACTTTTCCCGCTCGTTCTGAGCGGGCTTGACGGCTTGAGGCGGGGATGATGCCGACAGACAGGATTGTCGCGCGTTGCGGGGCGTCCGGTTCGGGGCCTTTAGCGCGTTGGGTTTCATGCCTCGCGGCGTGATTTCAGCGATCCGCGGTCACGCCGGGCACGGGTTGATGCGGCGTAACTGGACGAGGCGGCGCATGTTGTAGGCGAGGTTCTTCATGCCGATCTTGGCCTTCGCCCGCACCATGCCGATCGTGCGCACCAGCGTGCCGCCCATGTCATTGGCCTGCGCGCCGAAGACATGCTCGACCCGAACCCGCACCGAGGATTTGGTCCGGTTGCTACCCTTGGCCTGTTCGGTCAGCGGCTTGCCCCGTTTCCCCTTGCGGTGGATGCGGCTCTTGAGGTTCCGGTCTCGCAGCTTGGCCTCCATCTCCTCTGACCGATACGCCGCATCTGCCCAGACGCCCGCGCCGGTGTTGCCTTTCATCAGCAGGTGATCCACCGCCTGGCTGTCGTGCAGGGCGGCATCGCTGACATGGTAACGACGGACCAGCTTGTGCTTGCGGTCCACGTTGACGCGGTTCTTGTAGCCGTAATGCGACTTCCCATGCTTCTTGGTCCAACGGGCGTCGGTATCCTTCTGCGATCGCTTGGCGGGCTTGTCGGCCCAGCCCTCGGGCACGTCGCCGCCCTTGATCGCCTTGTATTCATCACGGGTGTTGTGATTGCGCGGCACCGGCACGATGGACGCGTCCAGGATCTGCCCACCCCGCGCGATGTAGCCCTGCCGCGCCAGATAGCCGTCGAATTGCCCAAACAGCGCCTCAACCAGCCCCGCCTTGGCCAGCCCCTCGCGATAGAGCCACACCGTCTTGGCGTCGGGCACCCGGTCCTCGAGACCCAGACCAAGGAGTCGCATGAACGAGAGCCGGTCGCGGACCTGATACTCGATCTGGTCGTCGGACAGGTTGTGGAGCGCGCTCAAGACCAGCGTCTTGAACATCAAAACCGCATCCCAAGGCCTGCGCCCGGCCCGCGACTTGCGCTCCGCATCCGGCTTGCGCCAGACCCCTTCCAGCACCGACCGAAACTCCTCCCACGGCACGACCGCGTCGATCTCCACCAGCGGGTCACGCTTTGCGTCCAGGTTCGCGTAGCGGTCCGAAAGATCAAAGAAACCCATCTGCGCCATCGTCAAACCCCAAGCCATGGAACCTCCCGGCCATCATACCGACGTGGTCAGGTCAGGGCAATTTTTCGAGGTGCCCATGAGAATATCCTCCAAGTTATCTACATTCTGACGCAACACTGCCCGAGCTGCCCCGGGACGCCTTGACACACTAAAGCATTGTGATTTAAGGAAGATTAATTCCTGTGACACACAGTGAACACGCCTGACACGATAACGATACGCCTCCGGCGGGAGTATTTCGGCCAAGAAAAAGCACAACACGCCCGGTCCGCCCTGAAATTGGCAAGTTTCAGGGTTATGTCGGTGCAAGAGGCAGCAAGAGGAGCGGTGCTATGAACGCCAATCAGATGATCAACATGGTGGTTCGCATGATCCTGCAACGGGTGATGCGCGGCGGCATGACGGCGGTGAGCAAGAGAATGAGCGGCGGCGATGACGCGGCGGCACGCAAGACCGTGCAGCGCGGGCGGCAGGTGATGAAGATCGGCCGCAAGATGGGGCGCTTTTAAGCCTTGAAATGCTTGGAGAGTTTCAGGCCCTGACCCTGATAGTTTGACGCTATGCCCGCGCCGTAGAGCTGATCGGGCACGCGGTCCATGTGTTCATAGACCAAGCGTCCGACAATCTGGCCATGTTCCAACACGAAAGGTGCCTCGTGGCAGCGCACTTCGAGCACGCCGCGAGAGCCGGTGCCGCCTGCGGCAGCATGGCCAAAGCCGGGATCGAAGAAGCCTGCGTAATGCACCCGGAATTCGCCCACCATGGCCACATAGGGGGCCATTTCGGCGGCGCATTCGGGGGGGATATGCACCGCCTCGCGGCTCACCAAAATGTAAAAGGCACCGGGATCGAGGATGATCTGGCCGTTGTCGGAATGCACCTCTTCCCAATAGGCGGCGGGATCGTAATGGCCGATCCGGTCAAGGTCGATCACGCCGGTGTGCGGCTTGGCGCGGTAACCGACCAGCGTGCCGGTGGCAGGGCGCAGATCGACGGAAAAGCCAAGCCCTTCGTCGATCATGGCGGCACCATCCACCAGCGGCGTTTGGGCGTGGAGCGCGCGCAGGGCGTCATCCGAGAGCACGGCCTGACCTGCGCGAAAGCGGATCTGGTTGAGACGCATGCCGGGGCGCACCAGCACGGAAAAGGAGCGCGGGCAAATCTCGGCATAGAGGGGACCGGCATAGCCGGGGGTCACACGGTCAAACTCGACCCCGCTGTCGGTGATGAGGCGGGTCAAGAGATCGAGCCGACCGGTCGAGGATTTGGCATTGGCAACGGCCTGCACGCCCAGGGGAAGGGCCAGCGATTCCATCAAAGGGACCACGTAAACGCAGCCTTTTTCCAGCACCGCCCCGGCGTCGAGGTCGATGCGGTGCATTTCAAACTCGGCCAGCCTATCGGCGACGGTGCGCCCGGTCCCGGTGAGAAACGATGCCCGCACACGGTAGGCCATCTGACCGAGACGCAGGTCAAGGCTGGCAGGCTGGATCTGTTCGGGCTGGATCGCGGGTGTGCCGGACAGGGTGCCCGTGTCGATCATGGCGCGGATTTGTTGGCTGGAAAGAACCCCGGTCATCTCTGCCCCCTCTTTTTGCGCCCCGCATTCTGGTCAGGGTGCCCGAGGGGCCGAGGCGGGCGGAATCGTCGGTAAATTTGGTCGGGCTAGCAGGACTTGAACCTGCGACCTTCCGTCCCCCAGACGGACGCGCTACCAGGCTGCGCTATAGCCCGACGATGGGCTGTTCATAGCGATTTTGTCCGCAGGGGCAAGAGGGAAATCCCGAAATCGCGCAGGGATTTACCGGTCTTTGGCGTGAGAGGCGGCCTGAGCCCGGAGTGCTGCGACGAGCGGGGCAAAGCGGCGGGCCAATTCCGGGGACACGGGCCGGGGCAGGGTGCTGAGCGCGGTCAGAAGACCGGGGGCTGCGGCGAGGGTGTCGCTCGGATCTGCGGGGAGATCGGGCTCTGCGAAGGGCTCTGGCGGGGGGGTGGTCTCGGCCGCCACATAGTCTGTGGTCTCCGGCGTCTGGACCGGGACGGGAGTGGAGAGTAGGAGGTCATCCGGCTCGGCAGCGGGTTCTGGTTCGAGTGCTGATAGGGGTTCGTCCTCAGCAGTGTCAGCCTCTGGCTCCGGGTCACGGGCGGCAGAGTGCGTGGTCGGTGCGGCCCGCGCGTGGTCTGCTGCCTGGGAGATATCGCTCTCGTCTTTGGCCGTGTCCGCCAGATTATCAGTTGCGTCCGCAGTCCCGGAGTCCGGTTCAGGCTCTTGCCCGGGATGTGCGAAGGTCAGCACGTCGGCGGGGCGCGCGGGTGCTGTTTCGACATCGAGTGCAATGCCGCTGATCTCGCCCGTGGACTCGTCGTCCAAGGGCGGCGACATCCCGCATACGTGTTGAATACCGTTCTCGCGGAGATATTTTTGCGCGCCCTTGATGGTCATGCCCTGATCATGCAGGAGCGCTTTGATGCCACCAATCAGCGTCATGTCTGCGGGGCGGTAATAGCGTCGTCCACCGGCGCGCTTGACCGGCTTGATCTGGGTGAACTTGCTTTCCCAGAACCGCAGCACATGCGCCGGAACCTCAAGCCAATCCGCGACTTCGCTGATGGTTCTAAAGGCGTCGGCGGCTTTGCCCATGGGCGGCGATATCCTCAGCTCTTGGTGCCGTCGGCGACGCGGTCTTTCATCAGGTGAGAGGGGCGAAAGGTCAGCACCCGGCGTGGGTTGATCGGCACTTCTTCGCCAGTTTTGGGATTGCGGCCGACGCGGGCCGTCTTGTCGCGCACCGAGAAGGTGCCGAAAGATGAGATCTTGACCTGTTCTCCGCGCACAAGGGCGTCGGACATATGGTCCAGAACGCTCTCGACCAATTGCGCCGCGTCATTGCGCGACAGCCCAACCTCGCGGAAAACGGCCTCGCTCAAATCCATCCGTGTTAATGTCTTGTCGGTCATCACATCCCCGCGATTTTTTTCATTACATTGCGGCGAAGAGATTTCCGAGTCAATCTCAACCACTTACAGGCAGCGGTTAACCTGCGCCTTTTCGCGCATTTTGGTGAGATTCACCAGCGTAGGGCCACGGCGCCCCACGCCAGACCCCCGCCAATAGCCTCGGCAAGCAGCAAATCGCCCTGTTTGATCTTGCCGGAGGCCACCCCGACCGAGAGCGCCAAGGGGATCGAGGCGGCAGAGGTGTTGCCATGATCCTGCACGGTGACGATGACGCGGTCCATCGGCAGGCCCAGTTTCTTGGCCGTGCCCTGAATGATGCGGATATTGGCCTGATGCGGGACGATCCAATCGACATCGGCACCGGTCAGCCCGATTTTCTCGAGTGCGGCCTCGGCGGTCGACGCGAGCTTCTCGACCGCCTGACGGAAGAGGGGGTTGCCCTGCATGCGCAGTTTGCCCGCCTCGCCGGTGGTTGAAACACCGCCATCGACATAGAGCATATCGCGATAGCGACCGTCGGAATTGAGGTCGGAGGACAGGATTCCGCGATCGGCGGAGGTGCCGGTGCCCTGTTCTGCCGCCAGCACCAATGCGCCCGCCCCATCGCCAAAAAGCACGCAGGTCGAGCGGTCCGTCCAATCCATGATGCGGCTGAAGGTCTCTGCGCCGATCACCAGCACGCGCTGCGCCTGACCGGAGAGGATGAGCGCGTTGGCGGTGGTGAGCGCGTAGATGAAGCCTGCGCAAACGGCCTGAATGTCAAAGCCGAAGCCACGCGTCATGCCAAGCTCTTTTTGCACCATCGTGGCCACAGAGGGGAATGTCAGGTCTGGTGTCGATGTCGCGACAACGATCCCATCAATGTCATCGGCGACAAGACCCGCATTCGTGAGGGCTGCGCGCGCGGCGCGCACAGCGAGATCCGATGTGGGTTGGCCATCGGCGGCAAAATGACGGCGTTCGATGCCGGAGCGGGTGCGAATCCACTCGTCCGAGGTCTCCAGAGTCTTTTCGAATTCCGAGTTGGGAACGATGCGGTCTGGTAGATAATGCCCGATACCTTGGACGACGGAGCGCAGTGTCATTCAGTTTCAGCCTCTGGTTGGGGCTCTGTTTGGAGATCTGAGGGGGCATCCTGATCCAGCAGGGCCGCAGAGGCAACCCGCGCCGCCAGCTTGTCGGAAAAGCCCGATTGTGCCAACTCGAACGCCAGTTTGATTGCGGAGGATACGCCCATGGAATCGGCCGCGCCATGCGATTTGACCACGGTGCCGTTGAGCCCGAGGAACACGCCGCCATTGGCGCGGCGCGGGTCAATCCGCTTTTTCAGGCGGGCGAGCGAGGTATAGGCCAGCACCGAGGCCAGGCGCGACAGCAGCGAATAGGCAAAGGCCTCGCGCAGCAGGTCGGAAATCAGTTTGGCGATGCCTTCGCCGGTTTTGAGGGCCACGTTGCCGGTGAATCCGTCGGTGACGATCACATCACATTTGGTGCCGGGCAGGTCGCGCCCTTCGACAAAGCCGACGAAATCGAAATCCGCAATCCGGGCGTTGGCGGCGATGAGGTCATAGGCCTCTTTCAGCTCGGCGCGGCCCTTGTGCTCTTCGGTGCCGACATTGAGCAGGCCGATCCGGGGGCGCGCAAGGCCGAAGCCGTTGCGCGCATAAGAAGCCCCCATAAGGGCATATTGCATCAGATCCTTGGCATCGGCGCGAATGTCTGCGCCGCCGTCCAGCATGATATTGTGCTTTTGCGGATTCTTGGAGGGCCACATGACCGCTATGGCGGGGCGGAAGATGCCCGGCAGCTTGCGCAGTCGCAGCACCGACATGAGCATCAGCGCGCCGGTATTGCCGCAGGAGACACAGACCGTCGCCTCGCCCATGCGAACCGATTCGAGCGCGGACCACATCGAGGTCTCACGCCCGTGACGCACCACATGCGACGGCTTGTCTTCCATCTTGACAACTTCGGGCGCGTGCCGGATTTCGCATCGCTCGGAGAGGCCACGACGTTTCGAGATCAGGCGCTCCAACTCTTCGCGGGGGCCATGTACGATAAACCCGATATTGGGGTTCTTGGACGCGGAATCGGCAATGCCGGCGACAATGGTCGCCGGCCCCTGATCCCCGCCCATGGCGTCAATCGAGATGATGGTGCGTCCTGCACCCGCCTTGGATTGGTCCGTGCGAGCGGTCATGCAGCAAATCGCCTATCGCGGCTTCAGGCCGCGTCGTCTTCCAGGTCGATCTCTTCCACCAGCGCCACGACCTCGCGGTCGGCATAGTGTCCGCACGCGGAGCACACATGATGCGGGCGCTTCAGTTCGCCGCAGTTGGTGCATTCGTTCGGATTGCCTGCAACCAGCGCGTCATGGGCGCGGCGATTGTTGCGGCGCGATTTCGATACTTTGTTCTGTTGGACGGCCATGTCGCAACCTCAATTCCTGTGGGCCGATATGGCCCTGTTTCACGGGTGTTCGCGGCTCATAGTATGTTACGAGCCGCCGGTTCAACCCCAAATTCCGGTGAGAGCGGGAAAATACAGAGATTTAATGCCGGGGCAAGCGATTCTTGGGGTCAGCGCGAGGCGATCAGTCGTCATTGCCCTCTTGCAGCTTGTCTCGCAAGCTGGCGAGGGCGGCAAAGGGCTTGGTCTCTTCGTCCTGCAGGGGGGCAACACCCTCCTCGGCGATTGCGAGGCTGCCGAGTTCGGCACCATCGCGGCGCGGATAGGCGGGCAGCGCCAGCGCCAAGGCCTCGATCATCACGCGAGAGAGGTCGATTTCGGCACCCAGGGGCTCAAACGTGTCATCCTCGGGCATCTCGATCTCTGCGCCGGGTTCGACCGGGTCGAGATCGGCCTCTGGCGAAAAGCGTCGGGTGACTTTCTCATCAATGCGTGTCTGCACGGGCTCGAGCGTGACCACGCAGGGCTGGATCACGGTTGCGCCCAGGTCGGCCTGCAACAACCAATCCTTGCGCCCCTCGGCGCTCAGCGTACCGCGAAGGCGCAATTTGCGCAGACCGAGCAGATCGAGTTCCGCGGAGATGGCTTCTGTCTGCGCCGTGTCAGGCACCAGATCAAACGTCACGGGCCGGCGGGTCGAAAGGTCAGCCACGCGAATAACCTGGGTCTTTTGCGGGTGTTGTGACATCTTTCCCCTCGCTTCCATTCTTGAAACATTGCATCACCTTGCTGTAAGCGGGATAAAAGCCACAGGCGGCCAAGACAAGAGGGCAGAGATGACAGCGATCCGAAACCGAGTGGTCAGCGCCTTGGCGCTTTGCTGTCTTATTGTCGCAACCGGCTGTTCAGCCACCTACCGCAATCACGGCTATGTGCCGCCCGAAGAAGACCTGCAAAACCTCGTGGTGGGGGTGGATACCCGTGCCACCGTGGATGATGTCGTTGGGCCGCCATCTTTGTCAGGCGTGCTGGCGGATGGTGATTATTATTACGTGCGCAGCCGGGTGCGTGAATATGGCATGTTCCGCCCAAAGGTCGTGGAGCGTCGGGTTCTGGCAATTTCGTTCAATGACGATGACACGATCGCCAATATCGAAGAGTTCGGGCTTGAGGCCGGTCAAGTGGTGCCGCTGGCGCGGCGTGTGACGGATTCGTCTGTGATCAAGAATGGCTTCCTGCGCCAGATCCTGAGCAATATCGGCAATCTCAACCCCGCCTCTGCGTTCGAGTAAAAAGAGGTCATGCCGCTGTCACAGCTTGCGTGCTAAAGCGACCGGGACTAGGGTCGCTCAGCGCAGACGGGGTCGCGGCATGGCAGGGCTTGGCAATCAGCGGTATCAGGCACGGATCGGCACCACGCCCGAGGATCGCCACGCCGCACAGCGGTTGCGGGCGCGGGCCTTTCTGGGCGAAGCCGAGGGGCTGGATCGCGATGCGTTTGACGATATCTGCACCCATGTTCTGATCGAGGACGCTGCGAGCGGTGCTTTGGTCTGTTGCTTCCGGATGCTGATGCTGACCGGCGGGTCTGAGGTCGCGCAGAGCTATTCTGCGCAGTTCTACGAATTGTCCGCGTTGGCCGGATTTGAGGGCAAGATGGCCGAGATGGGCCGGTTCTGCATCGCGCCCGGCCTGAACGATCCCGATATTCTGAGAGTGGCCTGGGCGGCGATGACGCGGTTTGTCGATGCCAACGGCATTGAGATGCTGTTTGGCTGTTCGTCGTTTCAGGGAACCGAAACGGACACCTATCTCGATGCCTTTGCTATGCTGCGGGAGCGGCATCTGGCACCGCGACGCTGGTGGCCGCAGGTCAAGGCCCCGAGCGTATTTCGCTTTGCGCAGCGTCTGCGGCGGCACAAACCGGATGTGAAATTGGCGATGCGGCATATGCCGCCTCTGTTGCGCACCTATTTGATGATGGGAGGGTGGGTGAGCGACCATGCGGTCATCGACCGGCACCTCAACACGCTGCATGTGTTCACCGGCGTCGAGATTGGCGCCATTCCGGCCACGCGCAAACGACTGCTCCGAGCGCTGGCAGGCTGAGGTCCCTTGACGCTGCCGGGGCGGCAGGATAGCCCGCGCCCATGGCACGCGCACCTCTTTTACAACTCACCGACATTTCGCTCACCTTCGGGGGTGAGCCTGTGTTTCACGATCTCTCGCTTGTGGTGCAACCCGGCGACCGGGTGGCGCTTGTGGGGCGCAACGGATCGGGCAAATCCACGTTGATGAAGGTGATGGCCGGTCTGGTCGAGCCGGATCGCGGTGTGCGGGTTGTCACGCCGGGCATCAGTGTGGGCTATATGGAGCAGGAGCCTGACATGGTCGGGTTCACCACGCTGGGGGACTATGCCGCGAGTGAATTGGACCCGGCCGAGACATACAGGGTTGAGATGGCGGGCGAGGGGCTGAAATTCGATCCGGCACGCCCGGTCAGCACGGCTTCGGGCGGGGAACGGCGGCGCGCGGCGCTGGCCAAGCTGATGGCTGAGGCCCCCGATCTGATGCTATTGGACGAACCGACAAACCATCTCGATATTGAGGCGATTGCCTGGTTGGAAACCGAGTTGCGCGAGACCCGTAAAGGCTTTGTCCTCATCAGTCACGACCGCGCTTTTTTACGTGAACTGACGCGCGCAACCCTCTGGATTGACAGGGGAATGACGCGACGACAGGAAAAGGGTTTCGAGCACTTTGAAGTCTGGCGTGACAAGATCTGGGAAGATGAGGATCAGCAGCGGCACAAGCTGGATCGCAAGATCAAGTCTGAGGGGCGTTGGGCCGTTGAAGGGATCAGCGCGCGACGCAAGCGCAATCAGGGGCGGGTGCGTGCCCTTGCCGAATTGCGTGCGGAGCGCAGCAGTCAGATCAGGCGTCAGGGCACGGCAGCAATGGCGCTTGAAGCGGGGCCGTCCTCGGGACGGAAAGTCATCGAGGCTCTTGATATTTCAAAGGCTTATGGCGACAAGCTCATCTTGGACAAGTTCAGCATCAAAATCCTGCGCGGTGATCGGGTGGCCTTTGTTGGCCCCAATGGCGTGGGCAAGACGACGCTGCTCAAAATGCTGCTCAAAGAAATTGAACCTGATGCCGGAACCGTCAGCCAAGGCACCAATCTGATGCCTGCGGTGTTCGATCAGGCGCGGGCACAATTAGACCCGGAAATGAGTCTCTGGGAAAGCCTGACGGGCGATGCCGATATGCGGGTATCGGGGCAGGCGGATCAGGTGCTGGTACGCGGTCAACCCCGGCATGTGGTGGGTTATCTCAAGGATTTCCTGTTTGACGAGCGGCAGGTGCGCGCCCCGGTCAAGTCTTTGTCGGGGGGAGAGAAGGCCCGGCTTTTACTGGCCAAATTGATGGCGCGCGAAAGTAACCTGCTGGTCTTGGACGAACCGACCAATGATCTGGATATCGAGACGCTCGATCTCTTGCAGGAGCTGCTTGACGATTACGACGGCACGGTTCTGCTGGTCAGCCATGATCGCGATTTTCTGGACCGGGTGGCGACCAAGACAATCGCCATGGAGGGGGATGGTCATGCCACCACCTATGCCGGGGGCTGGTCGGATTACCGGGCGCAGCGCTTGGCGGATGTCACAGAGGATTCGGCGAAAAAAGCCGAAAAAACAGATAGTAAAAAGCCGGAGTTGAAGCAGAAAAAACCCGCCGCTACGCGCCTCAGTTTTACTGAAAAACACCGGTTCGAGGAACTGCCGGCGATGATTTCACGGCTTGGTGCCGAGATTGGCAAGCTCGAAGGTCTTTTGGCCGATCCGGCGCTTTTTAAGCGCGAACCGATCAAGTTCAAAAAGGCCACGGAGGCCTTGACGGCGCGGCAAGCGGCCTTGGCTGATGCCGAGGAGGAGTGGTTGGCATTGGCAGAGCGGGCCGAGGGCTGATTTCTGCTGTAGTCCGACACCTGTCGCCGCTAAGGTGCGTTTCATGACCGGCACGGACGACAAAATCAAGGATCGTATCAAGCGACTTTATGAAGGGCGCAGCACGCGCGCGACCCGATTTCGCTATGCGCTTCTGGCCTTTGACGCGTTGAGTATTCTGTTCTTTCTGGCGACGGCCACCTTGACGCTCAATCCGGCGCTGATCGTCGCGGATGTCGTCATTGCGCTCATCATCCTTGGCGATTTTGTCTGTCGGCTGTGGATTGCCGAGAATCGCTTGCGCCATCTGCGCCAGATCTATGTGCTCGTTGATATCGTTGTTCTGGCGTCGCTCATTGTGGCGCCGTTTCTGGGGCAGGGCTGGGCCGCGCTGCGGCTTTTGCGCGCGCTACGACTCGTGCATTCTTACCATCTGCTGCGTGATCTGCGCCGCGATGTGCGGGTATTCCGCCTGCATGAAGATGCGATTGTCGCGGCTGTGAACCTTTTGGTGTTCATTTTTACCATGACGGCGTTGGTCTTTCTTTTTCGCGGGGGTAAGGAGCCGGGGCTCGAGACCTATGTCGACGCGCTCTACTTCACGGTGACGACGCTGACCACGACGGGATTTGGCGATATCATCATGACCACGGGCACCGGGCGGCTCTTGGCGGTTGGGATCATGGTGGTGGGGGTTGGTCTGTTCCTCGGACTTGCGCGGGCCATCTTCATGCCCTCCAAAGTGCGCTACAAATGCGAAGGCTGTGGCCTGTTGCGGCATGACCCGGATGCGATCCACTGCAAGCATTGTGGCCGTGAGGTCCGGATCGAGACTGAGGGCGCATAGCTGCGCCTCACTGCATCCGCAGCGCCCCATCAAGGCGGATCACTTCGCCATTGAGATAGCCGCATTCGATGATGAAGGTCGCGAGCTGGGCATATTCCACCGGATCGCCCAGACGTTTGGGGAATGTCACTTCTGCGGCGAGACTGTCCTGAACCTCTTGCGGCAGGCCGCGCAGCATCGGCGTGGCAAAGGTGCCGGGGGCAATGGCCATGACGCGGATACCGTCGCGCGCCAGATCCCGGGCCATGGGCAGCGAGAGACCGACGATCCCCCCCTTGGAGGCGGCATAGGCGGCCTGACCCTTTTGCCCGTCAAAGGCGGCGATGGAGGCGGTGTTGATGATCACGCCGCGTGCGCCATCTGTATCGGGGACGTTCTGCGCCATTTCCGCCGCTGCCAGGCGCGCCACGTTGAAAGACCCCACAAGGTTGATGTCGAGCGTGCGCCGAAAGAGGTCGAGCGGGTGCGGGCCGTCGCGGCCCAGCACCTTGGCACCGGTGGCGATGCCTGCGCAATTGATCGCCGCTGTGATCCGGCCCATGGCGGATTTGGCTGTTGCGATGGCGGCTGACACTGAGGCCTCATCGGTGACATCGGTCGTTACGAACTGCGCACCGATTTCCGCGGCGATGGCCTCTCCTCGCTCCGCATCGCGGTCAAGCAGCGTCACCGCGGCACCCATGGCGCGGAAATGGCGGGCTGTCGCCTCGCCCAGACCAGAAGCACCGCCGGTGATGATCGCGGCTGTTTCGTCAATGCGCATTTTGCCCTCGCTTGATTTAAATGAACATGTGTTCAAATACTGGGTGTGATCCCTGCTGTCAAAGACTGTCTTGGGCTTTTTCTTGGTCCAAATACTCGGCTCCGTTCACTCTTGGCGCTGTCGTAAGCGGGTGATCACCCCGAGCGTCAGCACGGTGAGCACGATGCGGTAGATGTGGTGGATCGTCACAAAGGCGGGATTCGCCTGAAGGCTGAGCGCCACCAGCGCCATTTCGGTAACGCCGCCGGGGGCGAGGGTGATGAGGAGCACATCCACCGCCTCGCCCGTCATCTCATGCAGGGCGAGGGCCAGCCCGACGCCGAGGGTCAGCATCGCGCCCACCGCCGCCAAGGCGAGCGCAGCACCGCGCAGCAAGAGGCTGCGGCTAAGCCCGGTAAAGCGCATGCCAAGTGCAGTGCCAAGCACGATTTGTGCCATGTTCACAAGCCATTGCGGGATGTCAAAGCTGAGCCAGCCGCTGAGCGACAGGGCCGCCGCAAGGGCCATCGGCCCGGTCATTTGCCCTGCAGGCAGGCGCAGCAGATGACCGAGACCCAAGCCCCCAAGCCCCGCCAGCACGATCAGCGGCAGGTCTGACCAGGGCACATCGGGGCGGGCCATGGTCATGCCGGCAGAACTGCCCACCGGGGCCCCCAGCCAGAGCGAGAGGCCAAGGGGCAGGGCCGTCACCACCACGATGATGCGCAGGAATTGCTGCATCATCAGGCGGGTTACGTCGGCGCCTGCCGCCTCGCCCAGTTCGATGCTCTCATAGAGCCCGCCGGGGGTGCTTGCGTAAAAGGCGGTGGTGGGATCATAGCCACCAAGATGGCGAAAGATCGTATAGCCCATAGCATGCGCCAGACCGACAAAAAGCGTGACTGCGCCAAAGGTTAGCGCGTAGTGATGCGCCTCGGTGAAGAGGGCGGGGGTGACTTGGGCACCGATCATGAGGCCAATGATGGCGATGAACATGAGGCGCAGTTTCTGGGGAAAGCGGTAGCCTGTGGGCAAGCGTTCCGGCAGGACGGTGGCGATGAGCGCCGAGATCGTCAGCGGACCCAGGAGGAAGGGCAGGGGCAGGCCGATGGCCTGGCCTGCAAAGCCCGAGAGAGCAGAGAGTATGAGCAGGAGAAGGGTGGTCGCGTGGATCGGCATGGCGCCAGTTCAAGCATCGGGCGCGGGCGGGGGCAAGGGGGGGATCAGAGGAATGTGACGAATTTGTCAAAGGGCATTTCGCGCAGACGTTGACCTGTGGCTGCGAAGATCGCATTGGCCAGCGCCGGGGCGGCGGGGGGCACGGGCGGCTCGCCGATGCCCTTGATCTTGGTGCCGTTTTCCAGACCGCGGACGGTGATTTCCGGGCATTGATAGAGGCGAAGTGATTGAAATGTATCGAAATTGCCCTGTTCCGCCGCGCCGCCCGCATAGGTGATCTGGGCGTGCATCGCATGTCCCAGACCAAAGAGCACGCCGCCCTTGACCAGCCCTTCAAAGTTGATCGGATCAAGGATGCGGCCCACGTCGGCGGCGACGAAGACGCGGTCAATGCGGAGGCCGTTTTCGGTGTTCGTGACCTCGACCACTTGCGCGCAGGGAACGCCGAAGGAGAGGCAGAACGCGATGCCGCGACCCTGACCGGGGGCAAGGGCGCTGCCCCAGTTCGACATCTCGCCGACCGCCTCCAGCACCTGCCGCGAGGGGGCGTGAGTGCAAAGGCGCAGGCGCTCGGTCAGCGGATCGGCCCCGGCGGCGTGGATCAGTTCGTCAAGCAAACAGTCGTGGAAAAACCCGTTGGAGGATGCCCCCACCGAGCGCCAGGACGAGATCGGTGCCAATTCGGGCGCGCGGTAGCCGGTGACGCGGTAGTGAGGAATATCAAAGGGTTGATCCCATGCACCGGCCACGATTTGCAGGTCTGGACCGGGGGTGGGGATGCCTTGGCGGCCCATCTGTGAGGCGAGGATCGAGGGCATGGCGATGCCCAGATCATAGGCCGTGACCTGCCCGTTTGCGACCCGGCCCCGCCCGCGCGCCATGGCGATCTGGCGGGGAAAGTCGTGGGACATGTCCTCTTCACGGGAATAGGTCAGTTTCACCGGCCTGCCGGGCAATTCCATCGCGATGCGGGTGGCGTGGCGCGTCACCTCATCCTCGAGCCGGTGGCCAAAGCTGCCGCCGATCATCAGGGCGTGGATGTGGATCGCATCAGGTGTAAGGTTTGTAAGCTTTGCCACGTTATTTTGTACAAAGCGCGGCACTTGGGTGCCGGTCCAGATATCGACCCGCTCGGGCGTGTAGAGAACGGTGGCGTTGAGCGGTTCGAGCGGCGCGTGGGCGAGGTAGGGCGCGCGGTATTCGACGGTCAGATCGGTTCCCTCCGAGAAGGCGGTTTCGATATCGCCCGTGTCGCGGAACTGGCTGTCTTGCCGGTCGGGGGTGAAGCTGTCTGCGAGGGTTTGCCAATGGGCGTCCATCTCGGGTGGGATGGGGGCGGGGCCCCATTCGACCGGGATCGCGGCGACCGCCTGCATCGCGCGCCATGTGGTGTCGGCGATGACGGCGACGCCCTCGGGCAAGGCCACCACCTTGATCACGCCGCGCATGGTGAGGGCGGGGGCGGGATCATGGCTGAGGCGCGTGCCGCCCATCGCCGGGTTGAGGCGGAGCGCGGCATGGGCCATGTCGGGGAGCGTCATGTCGATGCCATAGGTTTGCGTGCCGGTGGATTTGGCGACGATGTCGATGCGCTGCATCGGTTGGCCGATGAGTCGCCAATCGGAGGGGGCGCGCAGGGTTACATCGGTGACAGGCTCGGTTTTCGCGGCCTCGGCGGCGAGGCTCTGATAGCTGAGGCTGGTGCCGTCGGGCAGGATCACCGCGCCGCGTTCGGTGCGCAGGTCTGTGACAGAGATGTTATGCAACCGGGCGGCGGTGGCCTTGAGCGTTTCGCGCGCGACGGCCCCGGCATGGCGGAGTTTGTCAAAGCCATCGGGGACGGTGGTAGAGCCGCCGGTGATCTGCATGCCGAGAAATTTCATTGGCGCATCGGCAAGGCTGCGCACGGTTTCGGCAAGCCAACTGTCATCTGTGGCGCGGAACGGCACGGCATCGCCCGACAGGGCGGTGTTGTAATAGGCGGGGCTGGGGGGGCCGGGATCGGTTTTGATCTGGTCAAGATCCACATCGAGTTCCTCGGCAATGAGGGCTGCCTGAAGGGATACGGCCCCTTGGCCTTTGTCGGCGCGGGGGGTGATGAGGGTGATCGCGTCAGCCGTGATGCGCACATAGGGGGTCAGCGCCGCTGCCCCCTCGGGCAGGTCGGTGAGCAGCGGGTTGGCGTAGGGCGTCTTGTACCGCCAGACACCAAAGGCCACACCGCCCGCGATGGCGGCGGAGCCGATGAGGAATGTGCGGCGAGCGATGGTTTTGGCGCGGCCCATGGGTCACGCCCCCTTGAGGCTGCGCGCCGCGGTTTTGACCGCCTCGCGGATGCGGGGATAGCTGCCACAGCGGCAGAGATTGCCGGACAGGGCGTCGTCAATCTCGGTGTCGGTGGGATCGGGGGTCTCACTGAGGAGGCTTGCGGCCTGCATGATCTGGCCGGACTGGCAATAGCCACATTGCGCGACCTGATGCGCGATCCATGCGGCCTGAACTGGATGCGGCGCATCGGGCGTGCCCAGCCCTTCGATCGTGGTCACAGGCCCCCAGACATCGCCCACCGCCACCTGACAAGAGCGAGTGGCCACCCCGTCGATATGCACAGTGCAGGCGCCACATTGGCCGATACCGCAGCCATATTTCGGCCCGGTGATCCCCAGAACATCGCGCAGCGCCCAGAGGAGCGGCATGTCGGGTTCGAGATCATCCAGAGAATGGTTGGTGCCGTTGACGGTGAGTTGCACGCGCAGCCCTTTTTGCAGCCTTTGGAATAATAATAAACCGATCAGTTCAGTTGTCCAGATGGCATGGCAATTGCTGTTTCACTCGGGCGCAAAGACCGTATAGTAGGGGCCTATGAAGCAAAAAACCGGAAAACGGATGCAGGTCGTCATTCACGCAGGAGCCCATCACACCGATGACGACAGGTTGATCAATTGCCTGTCCGCCAATCGAGAGATGCTGGCTGAGCACGGCACCAATGTGCCTGATCCGCAACGCTATCGCCGTTTGGTGCGGGATATTCTGCACCGGGCGCAGGACTCCGGGCTGGCACCGGATGCACGCGACATTCTGGTTGATGCCATCAGCAATGAGGGGGCGGTGGATCGCCTTGTTCTGTCCAATCCGGGATTCTTCGGCACACCCAAGATGGCGGTAGGCGGCGGGACTTTTTACGGTGCGGCCGAGCATCGGCTCAATCTCTTTCGGCAACTCTTTCCCGACGATCAGATCGAGTTGTTTCTTGGAGTGGTCAATCCGGCGACCTTCTTGCCACCGCTGCTCAGGCAGACCGAATTCGATACGATCGAGGCCTTGTTGCGTGGCTATGAGGTGGCGCAGCTGAGGTGGTCGGAGCTTGTCACCCGGATTCGCACCCATCATCCGGATATTCCCGTCACCGTCTGGTGCAATGAGGATACGCCGCTGATCTGGAGCCAGGTCGTGCGTGAATTGGCTGGAATTGACCCCACGGTGCAATTTGAAGGCGAGTTCAGCCTGCTGGAAGAAATTATGACGCCGGCAGGGCTCGAGCGGTTTCGCGGCTATGTGGCGGCCCATCAGGGCATGACCGAAGTGCAGAAACGCCGGGTCGTTGCTGCGTTTCTGGATAAGTTTGCCGATGAGGCCGCCATCGAGGAAGAGCTAGACGTGCCCGGCTGGACCGATGCTGTGGTGGGCACGTTGACCGAGCTCTATGACGAGGACATGTTCACAGTCCAGCGCATACAGGGCGTTCAGGTCATAACCCCGTAAAGCGGGGCAATTGAGTGAGAATTTCGCTTGCAGTGCCGAGACAGCTTGTCTAATCAGGCGCGCAAGCCCCTATAGCTCAGCTGGTAGAGCAACTGATTTGTAATCAGTAGGTCCGCGGTTCGAGTCCGTGTGGGGGCACCATTCCTAACATTCTAGAGTGTGAGCACCGAGGACGCGGTGCTTTACCTGTTGGACATATCCACAGTGATTAAGAGATTCGGCGATATCTTTGGAGCGTTGAGTTTCCAGAGTCGCAACAGACGTCAGTTCATAGCCCTATTGTTGCGGCTTTCGTCGCGGTGCCATGATTTTGCCACAGGTGCGGAGGGGGGTCGAAAGGGGGCCTCGCTTGTCGCAGAATTTGAAACAATTACACGCTATGCGTGTGGTGTGTGGCAGGGGCGACGGAGGTTGTTCCAGTTTTCTCATATTTTTAGAGATCAGCCCAATCGGTTTGGGAAACAGTGCATTACCATGAGGTGAGCATTGTGCGGCAAAAACAAGGCTGGCGTTAACCAGCGTGACGCAATTTTGGCACTTTTGCGCCAGATTTCCCTTGGGCCAGCCTATTCGAAAGGATAATGTCTAGTCAGCCCAACTGGGGGGTTATGTCTGTAGGTCGCGGGGGCGGCCGCACAAAACCATCGCGTTTATCCGTAATGCGCTTGCGCTTACTACGGGTCTGCCTGAACGTGATATTTGGAAGTTTTGGGTGTCTTGCCCCTAAGTGTAGTGCCATGTTGGTATTGCTTCCCCTTTGGTTCTGTGCCGGCCGCTCCTGTCTTGCATCGTCAGGAATGGCGCAGGCGTTTTTGAACAGGGTCGCAAGCATGTGCTTTTGAAGCACGGGAGATGGAACATGGCAATTAACAGAATTGACGGTGATAACACCGAAAACCGCATTGATATTGCTTATACAGCTGATCCCGAGGGGGATCGTATTGACGCGAACGATGCACCGGATGGTTCCAACGATGATGTGGTCGACGGGCTGGGTGGGGATGATACGATTCTCGCAGGTGCCGGGGACGACACGGTTTTTGCCGGGTCTGGCAGCGATTCTGTCGAGGGCGGCGCGGGAAATGATCTGCTCGTTGGCGACACGCCCGATCCGGCAGCGGGCGGGCGGGAGGTGTTTCAGTGGAGCGAGGCCCCCGATCCCAACGATGCAGACCCGATTGATGCGGGCGATCCGATCACGGGGTTCACGCAGAATACCGGCTCTGTCGATGTCACATTCTCGGTGCTCAAGACCTCGGTGACAAATGATACGACCTTTGGGGCGAACACGCAGGACGTTTCGGGCGTCGTGACGGGTGGCGCACCAGCGGATGCCAACAGTTCGCTCTCGGCGGACCTCACTGCGGCGGGAAAAACCGATCTCAAACTTCAGTTCTCGTCAGAGGTGGAGAATGTGTCGTTCAAGATCAACGATCTGGATGGCACTGAGCATGTCCAGATCTTTGCCCTCGATGCCGATGACAATCTCATCCCGGTGACATTCACGGCCGGATCAGCTGTGACCGTCCTGAGCCCGGAAGAGGCGCTTGGTGCCGGGTCCGGTTCAGACGATAATCCGACGCATGGTTTGTTGGTTGAAATCGCGGGTCCCGTGTCACAGCTTGTCATTCGGTATTCCGATGAGGCCGGAACCTCGGACGGCATTAACGTGACGGATGTGTATTTCGGTCTGCCGGGCAGCGTGATCGACACCGGGCTTCCGGGCGATGACACGCTGATCGGGGGCGACGGCGATGATACGCTCCTCGGTGAGATCGGAGACGATTCTCTGATTGGTGGCGATGGGGCGGACAGCATCCTTGGTGGCGCGGGAAATGACACGATCGACTCCGGGTCTCCGGTATCGACAGGTCCTCTCCCCGATCTGGGCTTTGGCACGATCGTTCCCGCTGATCCTGATCCCGAGAACGACCGGGATTTCGTATCGGGTGGCGATGGCGATGACGTGATCCTGACCGGCGACGATGCCGATACGATCACGGGCGGCACAGGTGCGGATGTCATCGACGGTGGTATTGATGCCGACCTGATTGATGGTGACGAGGGCAATGACACCCTCATCGGGGGCGAGGGATCGGATACGATCAATGGCGGCGCCGGTGATGATGTGATCTATGGCGGGCTTGATCCAAGCTTTCCGGACGAGTTCAACATTCCCGACGCGACGGACCCCGAGCCTGACAATGGTCGGGATCTGATTGATGGCGGCGATGGCAATGACACGATCTTTGGTCAGGATGATGACGACACGATTTTTGGTGGCGCCGGAGATGATGTGATCGACGGCGGCATCGACAATGACTTGATTGATGGCGGGGCTGGGGCGGATGTCCTGACCGGGGGCCAGGGCGACGACACGGTCACGGGAGGCACCGGCAACGACACGCTGAGCGGTGGCGATGGTGCCGATAGTCTGAGCGGTGGTGATGATCGCGATGTATTCCTCGCGGCTGGTGCGGGCGATGTGATTGACGGCGGCACTGGCGACAGCACGGATGACGGGGTCAATGACGATTTCGACACGCTCGACCTGCGCGGTCTTGGGCGGTTCGACATTGTTGGGCAAACTGTTGATGCGGATGGTGATTCGACCTCGGGGACTGTCAATTTCCTTGGCACGGACGGCGCGGTCACTGGGTCGCTGCAATTCACCGAGATCGAGAACCTCATTCCTTGCTTTACCCCGGGCACGGCGATTGCCACGCCGCGTGGCGAAAAGCTGGTGGAAGAGCTGAAGGTCGGCGACAAGGTGATCACCCGCGACAACGGCTTGCAGGAGATCCGTTGGATTGGTCAGCGTGTTCTCAGTGGGGATGAATTGATGCGCTCGCCGCATCTGCGCCCGATCCTGATCCGTGCTGGCTCTCTTGGGCATGGTCTGCCCGAGCGGGATATGCTGCTCAGCCCGCAGCACCGGATTCTGCTCAATTCGGATCGGGCCGCGCTCTATTTCGAAGAGCGTGAGGTATTGGCGGCGGCCAAGCATCTGATGGGAATTGAGGGGGTCGAACAGGTCGAGACGCGGGCGGCCACCTATATCCACTTCATGTGCGATCAGCATGAGGTGGTTCTGTCCAACGGCACCTGGACCGAGAGTTTCCAGCCCGGTGAGCAAGTGTTGGACGGGATGGGGGCTGCGCAGCGGAACGAGATCTTTGATCTCTTCCCAGAGCTTCGTGCGATTGAGGGGATTGACGCCTATCAGGCCGCGCGGCGCTCGCTCAAGCGGCATGAGGCACAGTTGCTGGTGCGCTGAACGGCGGCTCTATTGTTACGAATTCGTGGACAATCCCGGTGTAGTGCCGGGATTGTTTCGTTTTGATGCGGTGGATGGTGAGGCGTACCGGGGCAGGGGCCGACGGCGTGTTTTGCGCGCTGAGGCCGGCCCGAAACAGGTGGTCGATGCCGGGGGCATGATGCGGGTGCGCACGAGCAGATAAGCCCTGCGGGGCGCTATAAGCGCGGATCAGAGATTTTAGGGAATGCTAGCAGGATCAAGGGGGTAAGTGGCGGACCGAGGAGGATTCGAACCCCCGACCCCTTGATTCGTAGTCAAGTACTCTATCCAGCTGAGCTATCGGTCCGTGGAGGCAGCAATTAGACTCTGGCGCAGAGCATTGCAAGGGCGTTTTGGCAGAAATCAGGCGGAGAGGTCGAAATTTCCCTTGGGAAAGGTGATGCAAAAGGCAGTGCCGGTCTCGTCGCTGCGTTCGAGCGTGAGGGTGCCACCGTGACCGCGCACCAGCTCTGCGGCGATGGTCAGACCAAGGCCGCTGCCGCCCTTGGTGGTGCCGCCCTGAAACGGCTTGAACAGATGTTCGCGTGCGCGGGCGGGCAGGCCGGGACCGGTATCGGCGACACGGATATACCATTCGCCTGCATCCTCATCGGCCATGACGCTGATTTCGCCGGGGCGACCGCTGTTCACGATGGCCTGACGGGCATTGCGCACCAGATTGCCGATGATCCGGTAGAGTTGTTCGGCATCGGCCAGCAAGATCAAGGTGTTGGGAACGTCTTCGGCAAAGCTGACATTGGCCTCGCCTGCGGCCAAGCGTTCGCTGTCGATCACATCGGCCACGACATCCGCCAGATGCAGGCGGGCCAAGGTCGGCCCGGGCTCTTCGGCCTTGCCATAAGCGAGGGTCGCCTCGCAGAGATGCACGGCGCGGGTCAGGGAGTTCAACAGTTTGGGGGCGAGGCGCTTGACGGTCGGATCTTCGCTGGTCTCGATCCGATCGGTAAAAAGCTGGGCGGAGGTGAGGATATTGCGCAGGTCGTGATTGACCTTGGCCATGGCACCGCCAAGCTGGGCGAGGTGCTCTTTTTGTTTGAGCGCGCTGGTGAGCTGGGTCTGCAGCGATTGCAGCGTTTCCTCAGCCTCGCGCAGTTCTTTGACGCTCGACCTGGGGCGGATCACCAGCCGGGCATCTTCGGGGGAGGCGGCATAGGCCTGCATGGTGCTGACCACGCGTTTGATCGGTTTGACCAGCGTGACGCGCACCGCCAGAAAGAGCAGAACGGCGGTAAAGATGGAAATGACCAGCGAAAGCCAGAGGATACGCAACCCATAGTCGATCATCGCGGCGCGCAGGCCGGTGGTCTCGAGGGTGATTTCGATCAGCAGCCCGCCCATCCGAACGGGTTCACCGATGATGCGGATCACTTGAGAGTCGGGGGTGGCGAGGCGCAACATGGCGTCACGGATCAGGGTAAAAGCGGGAGCATCCCGCAGATCGAACGTTTTTGTGATGGGTTGCGGGACGGGTGACGAGAGCATGAGTTGCCGGGCATCATCGCGACGCAGAACAACGTTGAACACCTCGGCGTTGCGCAGGAGTTCTTCTTGCAAGTCGGGTGTCACCTCTTCGGAGGCGAGCAGGACGAGCGAGGCGATCTGCGCCCGCTCCAGTCGGGTCATCAGATAATCTTCGCGAAAGCGTGCGATGGAGGGCACAAAGATCAGCACCTCGGCCAGCATCACAAAGATGGCCGTCAGGATCAGAAAGCGTCCTGAAAGTGAGTTGAGCAAAATGTCCCCTCCCGAGGGTGGCTGCGATCAGGGCAGCCAGCGTTGCACGAAGCCGACGATACGTTTCACGCCTGTGCTGTCAAACAGACGTGGTGAAAAATAGGCCCCGGCGGCGCGTTTGTTGATTTCGCCTATCGTGGGGTAGGGGGCGACCATATTGGCCACATGTTTCATCTTGAGCTTGTTCGCGAGCACCAGCGCCCAGAGGTTGATCAACTCGCCCGCCTGCGCACCTGCGATGGATACGCCGACGGGACGCCCGCGCACGACCATGACCTTGATCAGACCGGCGGTCTTGCGTTCTGCGATGGCGCGGTCGTTATGGGAGTAATGAAAGCGCACGACCTCAAGGTTGCCGCCGTGTTCCTTGCGCGCCTGCGCCTCGGTCTGACCGACCTGCGCCAGTTCAGGATCGGTATAGCTGGCCCAAGGGATATGATCGGTGCGTTGTTTGGCGGGCAGGCCCAAGAGCGCCTGACGGATGATGAGACCCGCGTGATACCCTGCCACATGGGTGAATTGCAGACCGCCCGCGACGTCGCCTATGGCATAGACGCGTTTGTTTGTGGTGCGCAGAGAGGCGTCCACCTTGATGCCGCGTTTGGTGGTCTCGATTCCCGCAACCTCAAGATTGAGGCGTTGGGTATTGGCCTTGCGGCCCACCGCCATGAGCAGGTGGGTGCCTTTGAAAATGCGCCCGTCCTTGGTCTCGATCTCGATGGCCCCGGCAGTGCCGCGAATTTCGGCAGCGAGGGCGTCTTCGGCAATGTCGATGCCTTCGGCCCGGAATTGGTCGATCACCACAGCGGCCATTTCGGGATCGTCATTTCCAAGAACCTTGGCACCTTCGATCACCGTCACGGCGCACCCCAAGCGCCGATGGGCCTGTGCCATTTCCATTCCGATCGGACCGCCGCCGACGATCAGCAGATGCCCCGGCTTTTCTCGGAGATCAAAGAGCGTTTCGTTTGTCTCAAAGGGCACGGAGTCGAGCCCCGGAATAGGGGGGACAAGGGGGGACGAGCCGGTGGCGATGACGACGCGGCGGGCGGTAATGATGTGCTCGCCGGCCTTGACCTCTGTCGGGGAGATGAATTCGCCATAGTCACGGATGACGCGCACGCCCAAGCCTTCGAAGCGGTCTTGGCTATCGACCGGTTCAATCTGGGCGATCACATCGGCCACGTGATCCTTGGCTGCGGCGTAATCCGCTTGCGGTGTTTGATCCGCGACGCCGTATTGCACGGCATGGGATTGGGCATAGGCCGCCTTGCCGCTGGCAATCAGCGCCTTGGACGGCACGCAGCCGAAGTTGAGGCAGTCGCCGCCCATCTTGTGGCCTTCGAGCATAATGACGCTGGCGCCCATCCGCACGGCCCCCGCTGCGACGGATAATCCGCCCGAGCCAGCCCCAATGACCAGCAGATCGGTTTTCAATCGTGTCATGTTCAAAGTTCCTTCTTGCCGCGAATGGCCTTGATGATCATGGGAAGCGCCGCAAGGGCGCATAGACCAAGAATAGGTCCGATGATCTGGGGTTCCCACAAGAGGGAAAGATCGGGGGTTCCGCCCCGGTCGAACACTTCGCCCAAGCCCACACCGATCCAGGTAAAGACGATGGCGCCGGGAATGATGCCCAGCACGGTGGTGAAGGCAAAGTTGACGAATTTGACGCCAACCAGCGCGGGCAGCAGATTGGCGACGAAGAACGGCACCGCAGGCACCAGGCGCATGAGAAAGAGGACGCTGATTTCGTTGTTGTGCAACCCCTCCTTGAGGCGCTTGAGCGTGCCGTCGGAGGTTTCGATTTTAGCAGCAAGGGTCTTGCCCAGCCCGGCGCGCGCCGCGAGAAAGATGGCGCAGGCACCCAGCGAGGCGGCGATGACATTAAAGCCGGTGCCCAGCACGAGGCCAAAGAGAAAGCCGCCCGTGACCGAGGCCACCGCCGCACCGGGCAGGGAAAAGGCCACGATGACGAAATAGATCGCGATGAAGGCCAGTGCCATCAGCGCAATGTTGGCATCCCGATAGGCAATCAGCGCTTCGCGATTGTCGCGCAGCGTGTCAAAGGTGAGGTAATCGCGCAAGGTGACAAACCCCACCACCGCCACGATCAGAATGATCGCCAAAGGCACGTGGCGCGTCCAGGAGGAAGGTTTGGTCGATTTTGTCTCAGGGCTGCTCTGATCCATGGTCTCGCTCTGTTTCAGGACGGTTGTGTTCTAGGTGCCCTGTCCGAGGTGCATGCGCCAGTGGCCTCACGCGGGGGTGATCAAGGGTGATGGTTTGCGTCGCATGACTGGCGTGATACAAGCGACTTGTAACATTGACTGCGCAGGCGTGCAGGTTTTTGTTGCAAAAGCCGGGGCTGGGGTTTGACTTGTGAAATAGGGGCCTCTATAGACCGGGCTTCGGATACACATAAATGCGGCGCGATTCCTGATATGCGCGGCCAATTAAGTCGGAGACGGAGCGATGAAACGCACCTTTCAACCCTCGAACCTCGTTCGCAAGCATCGCCACGGGTTTCGTGCGCGCATGGCCACCAAGGCCGGTCGCAAGATCCTGAATGCGCGTCGCGCACGTGGCCGCAAGTCTCTCTGCGCGTAAGCGCTGAGGCAAGGTGACGAAAATGACACCGCCGGAGGCCCCGCGCAGCGATGCAGGGAGGATGCCACCGGCGGTTTCGTCATGTCCGGGGGTCAAGGCCTCGTCCAAGATGAGCGTGTTGCGCAAACGGTCGGATTTTCTGGCAGCGGCGCGGGCGCAGCGTCAAGGCACCGGGTCGATGATGGTGCAGGGGCGCGACCGACGGGATGGCGATGGGGCGATCCGGGTGGGGTTCACTTGTTCCAAGAAAGTGGGCAATGCGGTGGCGCGCAACCGGGCCAAACGGCGGCTCCGGGCCGTGGCACGGGAGCTGCTGGCCGCAGAAGGCAAGTCTGGTTGGGATTATGTGCTGATCGGACGCGCAGACGAGACGGCCGCGCGCCCCTTTGAGGCGTTGAAACGTGATCTTTGTTATGCGCTGCGCAAGCTGGCGGGGCAGGGATGAGCCCGCTGGCGCATGTGCTGGCCTTGCCCATTCGCGCCTATCGTCTGCTCCTGAGTCCCTGGGTGGGCTGGCATTGCCGCTATCATCCGACATGCAGTCACTATGCGCTGGAGGCGCTGGAAAAGCACGGCGCGTTGCGCGGGGGGGTGCTGGCGGCATGGCGCATCCTGCGCTGCAATCCCTGGGGGCAATGTGGACATGACCCGGTGCCTGAACCGGGACACCGCCGCGACCCTGTGGAATAAAAGGTCGAATCGCCCTTTTACCTCGGGGGTATCCATGCAATAGGGAAGCGCCAAACGAGCTGTCCATGGAGATGTGAAATGGAGATTCGCGAGGCCCTCACCTTTGATGATGTTCTGCTGGTACCGGCGGCGTCCAATGTCTTGCCGAACACGGCGGATACACGCACGCGGGTGACCCAATCTATCCTGCTGAACATCCCGCTGCTGAGCTCTGCCATGGACACGGTGACCGAGGGGCGCATGGCCATTTCCATGGCGCAGTCGGGTGGCATGGGGGTGATCCACCGCAACCTGACCATCGAGGAACAGGCCCGCGAGGTGCGCCGCGTCAAACGGTTCGAGAGCGGGATCGTCTATAATCCCATCACGCTCACACCCGATCAGACGCTGGCGGATGCCAAGGCCTTGCAAGAGCGCTATAATGTCACCGGCTTTCCGGTGGTGGATGAGACCGGCCGCGTGGTGGGGATCGTGACCAATCGCGACATGCGCTTTGCCGAGGATGACCGCACGCCGGTGCGGGTGATGATGACAAGCAACGATCTGGCGATCCTGCAAGAGCCTGCGGATCGGGATGAAGCCAAGAGCCTGATGAAGGCGCGGCGGATCGAGAAATTGCTCGTGACGGACAAGGCAGGCAAGCTGACCGGCCTCTTGACGCTGCGCGATACCGAACAAGCGGTTCTCAATCCGACGGCCTGCAAGGATGATCTGGGTAGGCTGCGGGTGGCGGCGGCGTCGACCGTGGGCGATGCCGGGTTCGAGCGGTCGCAGGCGCTGATTGATGCGGGCGTGGACATGGTGGTGATCGACACCGCGCATGGCCATTCCGAGGGCGTGGCCCGCGCCGTGGAGCGGATCAAGGCGCTGTCCAATGCCGTGCAGGTGGTGGCAGGCAATGTCGCCACTGCCGAGGCCACGCGCGCCCTCATTGGGGCCGGGGCCGATGCGGTCAAGGTCGGGATCGGGCCGGGCAGCATCTGCACCACGCGGATGGTGGCGGGCGTTGGCGTGCCGCAACTGACGGCGGTGATGGACAGTGCGCGCGCGGCGGGCGATGTGCCGGTCATCGCCGATGGGGGGATCAAGTTCTCGGGCGATTTTGCCAAGGCGATTGCGGCGGGTGCCTCTTGTGCGATGGTCGGATCCATGCTGGCGGGCACGGATGAAAGCCCCGGTGAGGTGATCCTCTACCAGGGGCGGACCTTCAAGGCCTATCGCGGCATGGGGAGCCTTGGCGCCATGGCGCGCGGCTCGGCGGATCGGTATTTCCAGAAAGATGCGGCGAGCGACAAGCTGGTGCCCGAGGGCGTTGAGGGGCAGGTGCCCTACAAAGGGGCTGCGGGCAGCGTGATCCACCAGCTTGTGGGCGGTCTGCGGGCCGCGATGGGCTATACCGGCTGTGCCACGGTCGAAGAGATGCGGCACAATTGCCAATTCGTGCGGATTACTGGCGCGGGACTCAAGGAAAGCCATGTGCATGATGTGCAGATCACCCGTGAGAGTCCGAATTACAGGATTGGATAGGGTTATCATCGTGTTGCGCGGCGTTCTTGAGGTGATGTGGTGACGCCCGGCGCGCGGGTTTCTGCCGCGATCGAGGTGCTGGACCGCGTGCGCGCTGGCGAGCCTGCGGAAAAGGCGCTGACAAACTGGGCGCGGGGCGCGCGCTATGCCGGGTCCAAGGATCGGGCGGCGCTGCGCGATCATGTGTTTTCCGTGCTGCGTTGCTGGCAGTCCTGCGCCGCGCGCGGTGGCGGTGAGACGGGGCGCGCCTTGATGCTGGGGGCGCTACGGGATCAAGGGATTGATCCTGATGACTTGTTTACCGGAGATGGGCATGCGCCGGAGCCTTTGACAGAGGCGGAGCGTGTCTTGGGTGAACGGGATGCCGCGGCGATGCGGGATCTGCCAGAGTGGCTCTGGGAGCGGTTTCAGGCGTCGCTTGGGGCGGACGCGGAGGCCGCAGCGCGCGCGCTTCGTACGCGCGCACCGATCATGCTTCGCGTGAACTTGCGCCGTGCCGCGCGGGATGAGATCATTGCGAGACTGCTGGATGAGGGCATTGTCGCGCGGCCCGTGGGAATTGCGCAGAATGCCCTGCAAGTTATTGAAGGTGAGCGAAAAATAGCAGGATCACAATGCTATTCCGAGGGCTGGATCGAGCTTCAGGATGGTAGCAGTCAAGCGGCGATGGACGCGGTCGAGGTGCCGGAAGGGGCGCGTGTTCTGGATTATTGTGCCGGAGGTGGAGGCAAGGTTCTGGCTCTTGCGGCGCGCATCGAGGCTGCATTTTTCGCCCATGACGCTGCACCTTCGCGGATGCGCGACCTGCCCGCGCGGGCGGCACGTGCTGGCGTCAAGGTGCGGTGCGTTGATCGCCCTGAGGGGCGGTTCGATCTGGTTCTCTGCGATGCGCCCTGTTCTGGCAGCGGCACGTGGCGGCGCACCCCCGAGGCAAAATGGGCGCTGACGCCGGACAGGCTGACGGAGCTGACAGAAATTCAGGCGCAGATTTTAGCGGATGCCGCGCCGCTTGTGACCGTCGGAGGACAGTTGGTCTATGCAACGTGTTCGGTATTAAATGAAGAAAATCAATTCATTATTGAGAGTTATTCAAGTAATAATCCTGGCTGGTCTCTCGTTGGGATGCAGCAATGGCCGATTTCCGACGAAGGGGACGGATTCTTTCTCGCGCAACTTCGGCGTGATTGTTAAAATTCGAGCAACCTTGACGTGATTTACGCCCCGTCGTTAAGTCTCACTTAAGGCTTTCACCCGATAAAGAGGTGGAAGAATTGTAAAGTGAGGGACCGGCGTGGCGTTCATCCCCTATTCGGGTGGTCCCTTTCATCAGGCCGCTCAGCGGCTTGGGCCGCGTGCAGGTTTCATGATGTTGGCGGCGGTTCTTTTTGGGGCGACTGCTCTCATTGTTCCGCGGGGGCAGGCGCAATGGCTCTTGTGGCTGGTCGGCGCAACCTTGGGTCTCGTGGCGCTTTGGGTTGTGATGATCAACCGACATGCACAGGGGCATCGGCGTGATACCTCAGGGCAAGCGGCGCTGATGCTGGAGGCAGACCCGGTGCCCTCGGTTCTGGCAGAGGTTGAGGGGCGTCTGCTTTACGTCAATGCCGCGGCGCGCCGGACATTGGATGCGGAGCGGGCAACGACGCTGACGAGCGCCTTGCGACAAATTTTGGCAAATCCGGGAGCCATTCTTTTTCGGATGGAAACCCGCGCTTTGGCAAAGGGAGCGGCCGTCGAGGATCTTGTGACCCGCGCGGGACATGTGCGGATCAGTGTGCACCGCAGCGGCGAGTCGCATTTCCTGTGGCGAATCGAGAGATCGGCGGATCATGCCACCCGAGAGTCAGAGGCGCATCCATTGCCGATGCTGACGGTGGGGCGCAACGATGCCGTCCTTTACATGAACTCTGCCGCTCGTGATCTGGTCGGAGAGCGGGCGCGCGCGCTCAGCCGGATTTGCGGAAACCTGCCTCTGAAGTCTGGACAGATTAATGACATCGCGACGCCGGACGGGCCGGTGCCCTGTCTTGTGGTCGAACGCGAAGGCATGGCCGGGCGGCGAGAGGTGTTCCTGTTGCCCGGCGTGCAGGGGCCAGAGCGGCCACCGGATGGCTGGGCGTTCTTTGACGAGTTGCCGGTGCCCCTTCTGAAACTGGCTGCAGATGGCACGATCCAGTTGTCCAACCGACCAGCCCGAGAGGTATTGGGGGTCGAGAGCGTTGCTGGGCTTGCCCTGAGCGATATGTTGGAGGGCTTGGGCCGGTCGATCACGGATTGGCTGAGTGATGTGGCGACGGGACGCGGCACTGTTCATTCCGAGTTTTTGAGGGTTCGGCGCGACGATCGAGAGATGTTCGTGCAGGTGACGCTGAACCGGGCGATGGATGCCGGTGCGGTGGTGCTGATTGCGGTGTTGACTGACGCGACGGCCTTGAAATCGCTCGAGGCGCAGTTTGTCCAGAGTCAGAAAATGCAGGCAATTGGGCAACTCGCCGGCGGCATCGCGCATGATTTCAACAATCTTTTGACGGCTATTTCCGGGCATTGTGACCTGTTGCTCCTACGCCATGATCAGGGTGATCCGGATTACAGCGATCTCATGCAGGTCAATCAGAATGCCAATCGCGCGGCGGCGTTGGTGAGTCAATTGCTGGCCTATTCCCGCAAACAGACGCTGCGGCCGCAGGTGATCGACCTGCGCGATACCTTGTCGGATCTCACGCATCTGCTCAACCGATTGGTGGGGGAAAAGGTATCACTCTCGCTCAGCCATGATCCGACCTTGTCGCCGATTCGCGCAGACAAGCGGCAATTGGAACAGGTCTTAATGAACTTGGTCGTCAATTCGCGTGATGCGATGCCAATGGGGGGCGAAATTCGGATTGTTACTCAGAATTTGGTGCTGACTGAACCGATGATGCGGGACCGGGCGGTGGTGTTGCCAGGAAGCTATGTGTCTGTTCGGGTCAGTGATGCAGGGGTCGGCATTGCCCCGGACAAGTTGCAAAAGGTGTTTGAACCTTTTTTTACCACGAAACGCACCGGAGAGGGGACGGGCCTCGGTTTGTCTACGGCCTATGGCATCGTGAAGCAAACAGGAGGGTTTATCTTTGTTGATAGCAAGCAGGGGGAGGGCACCTGTTTTCAACTGCTCTTTCCGGCACATGTGGGCGCGGAAAAGGTTGTGATGCAATCCTCTCTGCCGTTGGCGTCCGAGTCGCAAGGCAGCGGCGTGGTTCTGTTGGTTGAGGATGAGGCCCCGGTACGCGCCTTTGCCAGCCGGGCGTTACAATTGCGCGGTTTCACGGTGATGGAGGCCGAATCCGCCGAAGATGCGCTCGAGATTCTCGAGGATGCGACCCTGCATGTGGATGTGTTTGTGACCGATGTGGTTATGCCCGGGATTGACGGACCGGGCTGGGTGCGCCGTGCTTTGACGTCACGGCCAAAGGCGCGCGTTGTCTTCATGTCCGGCTATGCTGAGGAAACCTTTGGTGACACCCAGGCGCGCATTCCCAATTCCGTCTTTCTGCCGAAACCGTTCTCTCTCAATGAGCTGACGGAAATCGTGCTGCGCCAAATGATCTGAGTGAGCGCGTCTCGCTCTTGTTGGACCAGGCGCAGACCAACCGAAGAAGTTGGGGCGACGGCGGGAGTCAGACGGGCGTCAGGCGGGCGTATCCGGCTTTGATCTGGCACGCATCGGCGTATAGGCTCCGGCTGAGCCAATCCCGTCCCAAAGTGAGAAATCCTCAGAAAATTTGCGGCGCAACCGTGCCTCAATGTCAGGAGCCAGCGATAGCGGCACTTTTGGAGAGAGATTGAGGGTCTGGGGTGCAATGCTTGTGCCCAGCCGCGTATCAAGAAAGTGGCGCAGACCCGATTGGTCCTCGTAGCGGAAGAGATGTGTGACACAAGCACCGTTGCGCTGTGGTTCCAGAAATTTGGCCTGGCTGCCGACGCGCGCGAAATCGGGCTGATCGCCGGAGCAATAAGCGGTAACAAAGTCGTCAAAGGAGAGCCCTTGGGTGCTATTGGGATGGCCTGTCATTTCGGGCCGTTGGCGATAGCGATACCAGCTTCCGAGCCAGTCCAGCGGTTGGCGCATGACTGCGGCGACGTCAAAGCTGCCTTCGAAAAAGCGGTCGATCATCGGGCGAAAGAATCGATTGTAGCGAAACACGGGCGCGTGTTTGAGCTCGGGCGGGGCTGACACGACGATCGCGGCCAGAGGAGCGAGCGCCGCTTCATAGGCGGTGCTTCCGGTCTTGGGCACCGACAAGAGCACCAGCCTTGCTTTGGAAAAAACCAGCATATGCGCCTCTTGGGGTCCGTTCCGACAATTTAGATCCGCTTAAACTACTTGTTAATTGTTGTGCGGGAAAGTGGAGTCACCAGAATTTTCTTGAAATGTTCTCTCTTTGTCCTCATAAGATGCGGGAACAAGAGGCGAACACAGGCAATCATTGCCGCCCGCGGCAGGGTGTGGAATAAGGGACCGAACAAATGGCAACGGCAGATCTTCTCTCCATGGATAACAAGCGGAACGCGGACAAGCAAAAGGCGCTCGACAGTGCGTTGGCGCAGATCGAACGGCAGTTCGGCAAAGGCTCTATCATGAAGTTGGGCGGTGAAAATCCCATCAAGGATATCGAGTCGACATCGACCGGATCACTCGGGCTGGACATCGCGCTTGGTATCGGCGGTATTCCCAAGGGCCGGATTGTCGAGGTTTATGGCCCTGAAAGCTCTGGCAAGACCACGCTAACACTGCATTGCGTGGCGGAAGAGCAAAAGAAGGGCGGGGTTTGCGCCTTTGTGGATGCAGAGCACGCGCTGGATCCGATCTATGCCCGCAAGCTGGGGGTTGATCTGGATGAGTTGCTGATTTCGCAGCCAGATACCGGGGAACAGGCGCTGGAGATTGTCGATACATTGGTGCGCTCGGGCGCGGTCAGCATGATCGTCGTGGATTCGGTTGCCGCTTTGACCCCTAAATCCGAACTGGAAGGCGAGATGGGCGACAGCAGCGTGGGCGTACACGCGCGCCTCATGAGCCAAGCGATGCGCAAATTGACCGGATCCATCAGCCGGACGAACTGTACTGTGATCTTTATCAATCAGATTCGTATGAAGATCGGCGTGATGTTCGGCAGTCCCGAGACCACCACGGGCGGCAATGCGCTGAAATTCTACAGTTCGGTGCGGCTTGATATCCGGCGTATCGGGGCGGTCAAGGATCGGGATGAAATCGTGGGCAATGCAACCCGGGTCAAGGTCGTCAAGAACAAGGTTGCCCCGCCGTTTAAGCAGGTTGAATTCGACATCATGTATGGCGAGGGCATCAGCAAGACGGGTGAGTTGGTCGACATGGGCGTCAAGGCGGGCGTGGTCGAGAAATCTGGCAGTTGGTACAGTTATGGCGATGAGCGGATCGGTCAGGGGCGGGAAAACGCCAAGACCTATCTTCGCGACAATCCCGCCACCGCTCTGGAGATCGAAGACAAGATCCGTGCCTCGCATGGATTGGACTTTCACATGTCCGAAGGGACGGATGACGGTGATATCATGGAGGCCTGATTGCCTCTGCCAAGAGCACCACGGGGCCCGGGCGATGCTTGGGCCTTTTTCTTGCGGTGGACATGGTCCGGCGGCCCCGTTAAATCAGCAAGACGCAGGCCACACACTCGCCCCGGAAAGAGATACCCATGCCCACGCTGAATGAAATCCGTTCGACCTTTCTGAGTTTTTTCGAACGCAACGATCACCGCGTTGTCGAGAGTTCGCCCTTGGTGCCGCGTAACGATCCGACGCTGATGTTCACCAATTCCGGTATGGTCCAGTTCAAGAACTGTTTCACAGGGGTGGAGCATCGCGAGTATGTGCGGGCCACGACCAGCCAGAAATGCGTGCGCGCGGGCGGCAAGCACAATGATTTGGACAATGTCGGCTATACCGCGCGGCATCACACGTTTTTCGAGATGTTGGGCAATTTCAGTTTTGGCGATTATTTCAAGGAGCAGGCGATCCCCTATGCGTGGGACCTGCTGACCAAAGATTTTGGGATCGACAAATCAAAGCTTCTGGTCACGGTTTATCATACGGATGATGAGGCGGCGACCATCTGGAAAAAATACGCGGGCCTCAGCGATGATCGGATCATCCGGATCAAGACGGATGACAATTTCTGGTCGATGGGACCGACCGGTCCCTGCGGCCCCTGTACCGAGATTTTCTATGATCATGGGGACAGTATTTGGGGCGGCCCTCCGGGCAGCGCGGAGGAGGATGGCGACCGGTTCATCGAAATCTGGAACCTCGTTTTCATGCAGAATGAGCGGTTTGAGGATGGCACCATGCGCGCGCTCGACATGCAGTCGATCGACACGGGTATGGGGCTAGAGCGGATCGGGGCGCTCTTGCAGGGCAAGCACGACAATTACGACACCGACCTCATGCGCAGTCTGATCGAGGCCAGCGCGCATGCCACGAGCCAAGATCCGGATGGACCGGGCCGCGTGCATCACCGGGTGATTGCGGATCACCTGCGCTCGACCTCATTCCTCATGGCGGATGGCGTCATGCCGTCGAATGAGGGGCGCGGTTATGTGCTGCGCCGGATCATGCGTCGCGCGATGCGGCATGCGCATATGCTGGGCGCCAAGGATCCGGTGATGTACCGGCTCGTGCCGGCCTTGGTTGCGCAGATGGGACAGGCCTTTCCAGAATTGGGTCGCGCACAGGCGATGATCGAAGAAACGCTGCGCTTGGAAGAGACGCGCTTCAAACAAACGCTGGAACGGGGTTTGCGTCTGCTTGATGACGAGTTGACGGCGCTGGATGACTCCGCGGCCCTGCCGGGGGCGACGGCGTTCAAGCTCTATGACACGTATGGGTTTCCGCTTGATCTCACGCAGGATGCGCTGCGCGAAAAGGGGCGCGAGGTGGATACTGCCGGGTTTGACGCGGCGATGGCCGAGCAGAAGGCCAAGGCACGAGCGGCGTGGTCGGGCACAGGTGAGGCTGCGGATCAGGCCGTATGGTTTGATATTTCCGAACAGGTGAGCGCAACGGATTTTCTGGGCTACGATACCGAGGTCTCTGAGGCGCAGGTGGTTGCCATTGTGTCCGAGGGGAAACGGGTCGATGCGATTGAGCCGGGTGGAACAGGTTGGGTGATCTTTAACCAGACCCCCTTTTACGCGGAGTCCGGCGGGCAAGTCGGTGACCAGGGGCGTCTGGTTGGGAAAGCAGTGAGTGGCTCTATTTCAGACACCAAGAAATTTCCGGGTGGTCTCTTTGGTCACCTGTTTACGCCGGATGAGGGACGGCTGGGCGTTGGGATGAGCGTCAAGCTGGAAGTGGATCACAGCCGACGCAACGCGATCCGGGCCAATCATTCGGCGACGCATTTGCTGCATGAGGCGCTGCGCAAGGCGCTTGGAGAGCACGTGGCGCAGCGCGGATCGTTGAATGCAGAGGATCGGCTGCGGTTTGATTTCAGCCATGCCAAGGCGTTGAGTACCGCCGAGTTGGAGCGGGTCGAAAGCGAAGTGAATGAGTTTATCCGCCAGAATGCACCGGTCGAGACGCGGATCATGACGCCAGATGATGCACGGGCCCTCGGGGCGCAGGCGCTCTTTGGCGAGAAATACGGCGATGAGGTGCGCGTCGTGTCGATGGGCGCTGAGGCGGGATCGGGCAAGGGCGCCGATGGTCGGACCTATTCGATCGAGCTGTGTGGCGGCACGCATGTGCGGCGCACGGGTGATATCGGCGTCTTTGTCGCGCTCGGAGATGCGGCGTCGAGTGCTGGCGTGCGGCGAATCGAGGCGCTGACCGGAGCGGCGGCATTCGACTATCTGAGCGGTCAGGCAGCGCGTCTGGGGCAGGTGGCCTCGGAGTTGAAAGCCCGGCCAGAGGATGTGGCGGACCGTGTCAAGGCGCTGATGGACGAGCGCCGGGCGCTGGCCAACGAGGTGGCGCAGCTGCGCCGCGAATTGGCAATGTCCGGAGGTGCGGCACAGGGCGGCACCGTAGAAGCGCGGGACGTAGGCGGTGTCAAGCTGATCGCTCAGGTGATGACAGGCGTGCAGGGCAAGGATTTGCCCCCCCTGATTGACGAACATAAGGCGCGGCTTGGCTCGGGTGCGGTCTTGCTTATTGCCGATACCGGCGGCAAGGTGGCAGTTGCGGCGGGTGTCACCGACGATTTAACCGGTCGGCTCTCGGCGGTCGAGATGGTGCGCGTGGCGGTGGTCGAACTGGGTGGCAAGGGTGGCGGTGGGCGACCCGACATGGCGCAGGGCGGCGGCACGAGCATGGACGGGGCCGAGGCCGCGATTGCGGCGGCCACCGGGATCATAGAGGGGGTCTTTACCTCCTAGGGAGGTTGAATGAGCGCCTATATCATTGCCCGGATCACGGTGACGAATCCGCAGGATTATCAGACCTATGCCAGTCAGACCGTGGCCACAGCCGAAAAGTTTGGCGGGCGGTTTCTGGCCAAGGGCGGGGTTCAGGATGTGCTGGAAGGGATCTGCCCGGACCGGCATGTCATCATCGAGTTTCCCGATCGGGCGACCGCGCTGGACTGGTATGGGTCTGACGCCTACAGGCGGATATTGCCAATTGCGATGAGCAGCAGCGAACGCGATATCGTCCTTGTGGATGGTATCTGACTTTAGAGACAGGAGTTTTACCCTATGCCAGCCCTCTGGATTGCCCATGTGACCGTGACCGATGCCGAAGCCTATGGCCGCTATGCGGCGCTTGCTGGTCCGGCGATTGCCAAACATGGCGGGGAATTCATCGCGCGCGGGGGGCGGTTTGTGCAGCTTGAGGGCAAGGAACGGCCGCGCAATGTGGTGGCACGTTTTCCGAGCGTCGAGGCGGCAGAGACGTGCTATCACAGCGCCGAATATCAAGCCGCGCTGGATCATGCGCGGGGAGCGTCTGAGCGGGAGTTGGTGATCGTCGAAATCACCGAATAAGCTGGACCGCCTGCCGTCCGGCCCTACCTCTTGTCGCGCGACAGGAGCGGGCGATGCGGGTTTTATTGACAGTTTGGTTGGTCGTTGCGGGCAGTTTAGCGGGCGCGCAGGACCTGTCCGCACTCATGGCCCCGGGGGGAGTGGCGCTGATGCGGCATGCCTTGGCACCGGGAACGGGTGATCCGGCGGCGTTTCGTTTGAGGGATTGTGCGACGCAACGCAATCTGGATGCGCGGGGGCGGGCGCAGGCGCAGGAGACAGGAGCAGCGTTGCGGGCGGCGGGAATCGCGTTTGATCATGTCTGGTCAAGCCGCTGGTGCAGGGCGTTGGACACGGCCGCGTTGATGGAAATGGGCGCGGTCAGGGAACAGCCACCGCTTGATTCCTTTTACGCGGGGCAGGGCGATCCGGAAGGGCAGACAGCGGCGACGTTGCGCCTGATCGACGCGCTGCCAGAGGCGGCGCGGGTGCTGATCGTGACCCATCAGGTCAACATTACCGCGCTGACTGGGCTCGGTGTGGGATCGGGCGAGATTATCATGACGCGGCGTGGGCCAGAGGGGCTGATCCCCGTCGGGCGTTTCAGCATCGTCCCCTGAAAGCAAAAGCCCCGGCGCAGGGCCGGGGCGATCAGGTTCTAGTCCTTTTTCGACATGCGCTTGCGCTCGTGTGGGTCGAGATAGCGTTTGCGCAGGCGGATGGATTGCGGCGTCACCTCGACCAACTCGTCGTCATCGACATAGGCAATCGCCTCTTCCAGGCTCATGGTGATCGGAGTGGTCAGGCGCACCGCCTCATCCGTACCGGAGGCGCGGACGTTGGTCAGTTTTTTGCCCTTGAGGGGGTTCACTTCCAGGTCATTGTCGCGGCTATGCTCGCCGATGATCATGCCGGTATAGATTTTGGCCTGCGGGCCGAGGAACATGCGGCCGCGTTCCTCGAGATTCCACAGGGCATAGGCCACCGCCTCGCCGTTTTCCATAGAGATGAGCACGCCTGCGCGACGTCCGGGGATCGGGCCGCGATGCGGTGCCCAGGAATGGAACACGCGGTTGAGCACGCCGGTGCCGCGCGTGTCGGTGAGGAATTCGCCATGATAACCGATGAGCCCGCGCGAGGGCACATGGGCGATGATGCGGGTCTTGCCCGCACCCGAGGGTTTCATCTCGACCAGATCGCCGCGCCTGGGCCCGGTGATTTTCTCGATCACGGCACCGGTATATTCGTCGTCAACGTCGATGGTGACTTCTTCGATCGGTTCCAGCCGCTCGCCGTTCTCGCCTTCGCGCATGAGCACTTGTGGGCGGGAAATGCTGAGCTCAAAGCCTTCGCGGCGCATGTTTTCGATCAGCACGCCCATCTGCAATTCACCGCGTCCGGCCACCTCGAAGGCGTCGCCACCCGGTGTGTCGGTGACTTTGATGGCGACGTTTGATTCCGCCTCTTTCATCAGACGTTCGCGGATCACCCGGCTCTGGACTTTTTTACCTTCGCGACCGGCGAGGGGGCTGTCGTTGATGCCGAAGGTCACGGTGATGGTGGGCGGATCAATCGGTTGTGCCTTGATCGGGGTTTCGACGGCGAGGGCGCAGATCGTGTCGGCGACCGTCGCCTTGGTCATCCCTGCAAGGCTGACGATATCGCCAGCGGTCGCTTCTTCGATGTCTTGGCTGGCAAGGCCGCGGAAAGCCTGGATGCGGGTCACCCGGAACTGTTCGATCTTTTGGCCGATGCGGCTCAGGGCCTGAACGGTCTGGCCCACCTTGAGGCGGCCCGATTCGACGCGGCCGGTGAGCAGACGTCCAACAAAGGGATCGGCCCCAAGCGTTGTGGCCAGCATGCGGAAATCTTCGTCAATATGTGCAATCTGTCGGGGCGCAGGCACATGGTTGAGGATCAGATCAAAGAGGGCGGTCAGATCCTTGCGTGGGCCGTCCAACTCGTGATCGGCCCAACCGGAGCGGCCCGAGGCATACATATGCGGAAAGTCGAGCTGATCATCATTGGCGTCGAGCGACGCGAAGAGATCAAAGCATTCGTTGAGCGCACGGTCAGGCTCGGCATCGGGTTTGTCGACTTTGTTGAGTACGACGATGGGGCGCAGCCCGAGGCGCAACGCCTTGGCGGTGACGAATTTTGTTTGCGGCATCGGGCCTTCGGCGGCATCGACAAGCAGGACAACGCCATCGACCATGGATAGAATCCGCTCCACCTCGCCACCGAAATCGGCGTGGCCGGGGGTGTCGACGATATTGATGCGGGTCTTCTTGTAGAGAACGCTCGTCGGCTTTGCGAAAATCGTGATGCCCCGTTCGCGTTCCAGATCGTTGCTGTCCATGGCACGTTCATCGACGGATTGGTTGGCGCGGAACGAGCCCGACTGTTTCAGCAATTCGTCCACAAGCGTGGTTTTGCCGTGGTCGACGTGAGCGATGATGGCGATATTGCGCAGATCCATGGGGGACGTGTCCTGATATTGTTCGCCTGCGCCCTATACGCCGCAGCGCGGAATGACCAGAGGCAAAGCGCCCCTGTGGCCGTATCATGCCGCGTGCTTGTGTCGCTTTGGGAACAGAGGCACAGCGCGGGGCCACGCCAGCATACTCGGCCCGAGGCGCTGTGCCAAGGCACCGCTGCCAAGTTTGAAGCGGGCGAGGCCGGGGGATTGCACACTGTCGGCGGGACCGAGATCGAGCCGGACGATGCCCCGGTCTGCCAGTGCAGTCGCGGCCTCCCAAAGCAGGAGTGTATGCGCCGAGAGGCGGCGCCCCTCTGAGCCGGTCCAGCCGATGTGATAGGTCGCGGTGTCGCCATGGGTGAGGATCAGCAGATGCGCGATGCTCTCAGCCTTGTGGTGGGCGGACCAGACCTGAACAGTGCCCGGGTTTTGCGCCGCATAGGCGAGGGTAAAGGCCAGTGGCAGGGCGCGGTAACGGCATGTGCGCTGCTGAACGGCCTCTTGTCGCAAGAGGGCGCTGTGCCGATTGGGGTCAAACGAGGTTTCGATGATCACAAGCCCTGCCGCTTGCGCGTGGCGCAGTCGGTTGCGCCATTTGCCATGCTGCGCGGCCAGTCGCATCGCCTGTGGCGGGCGCAGGTCCAGTTCGGCAAGGGTCTGACCGGGGATGAGCGCCCGGTAACCTTGGGCGGCAAGCTGATCGCCGTCCGCCTCGGTCGCGGCATTGGCGAGCCATAGGCCGCGGGGCAAGGCCAGCGGCAAGGCGGAGAGAATGGCATGACAGGAGGCTGGGGGAAGGTTGGATCGCCAGATCGGGCCGCGCGGCATCCAGTGAAAGGTGAGAGGGCCGATGCGCCGCTCAACCACCTGCGCCTGTGCCAAGGTGTGACCGTCCTGAACGGCGCGCAGAGTCTGCACGGTGACGCCCAAGGCCCGGAGCGCACGCGCGTACTGCGGTTGCTGGTGCAGTGGCGCCGAAGCAGGGGGGGCAGAGAAGTCCGTTAAGAGGATATCCATGCGCCCTACATAAGCGCATGGTTCGTTAAGTCTGGGTTAAGTCGTGCCGATTCAGAACGGGATTTCGTCATCCATGTCGCGCGAGGGGCGGCTGCCGCCCGAGGCCGGGGCGGCGGCTGGAGCCGATCCGTAGTCGCCACCGTAATCACCGCCGTAGCCCTGATCCTGACCGCCACCATAGCTGCCACCACCACCGCCAGCCCCGCCCTCAGCGCGGCCATCGAGCATGACCAGAGTGGCGTCAAAGCCCTGAAGCACGATTTCGGTGCTATATTTGTCCTGCCCTGACTGATCCTGCCATTTGCGGGTCTGCAGCTTGCCCTCAAGATAGACCTTGGAGCCTTTGCGCAGATATTGCTCGGCGACGCGCACCAGCCCTTCGGAGAAGATGGCGACGGAGTGCCATTCGGTCCGCTCGCGGCGTTCGCCGGTGGCGCGGTCCTTCCACGTTTCGGAGGTGGCGATGCGCAGGTTGCAGACCTTGCCGCCGTTCTGAAAGGTCCGGACCTCGGGGTCGCGGCCCAGATTGCCGATGAGAATTACCTTGTTGACAGAGCCGGACATCGCGCCCTCCTTGAATCATGTCGTGGTTCGCGTTTGACGGTTACACCACCGCATTGGCGTGAAGGAAAGGTTAAAATTGTCGATAAATGCGGTGAAACTTGCCGATGTTGCGGAAAGTGCGAAAAGAAATGCTCGAATTCCGCGCCGGATTGCCTATAGTGCCCGGCAGAGACACGGATGGGGGCAGTACCGGAATGCAGCGGATCGCAAGCGCGCTTGTGGCCTTTGGGCTAATGTTACCGGGTGTGGCAGAGGCAGACGTGCTGTCGAGCAAGAGTCGGGTCAGTCTTTTCAAATCGCAAACCAGCGTTCTGGATAATCGGGCGCGACAGCAATACAACAATTCGGTGCGATTGCAGCCGCAGCGCGTCAAAACTCCGACAATGTGGGATGATCTGGCCCCGACCTTTCGGGGGGCGTATCGCGGTCCTTATCTCGAGATGGCGAAACAGGCGGCGCGACGCTATCGCGTACCCGAGGATCTTTTTCTGCGTTTGGTGCAACAGGAGTCTGGCTGGCGAGCCGATGCGCGGTCGCACAAAGGGGCGATTGGCCTTGCTCAGTTGATGCCACAGACGGCGCGCAATCTGGGGGTCAATCCGCATGATCCGCTTGAGAATCTCGAGGGCGGGGCGCGCTATCTGGCCGAGCAGTATCGCATGTTCGGATCGTGGCGGCTGGCTTTGGCGGCCTATAATGCTGGGCCCGGCGCCGTGCAGAAATACGGCGGTGTGCCGCCCTATAAAGAGACCCGGAATTACGTGAAGGTCATTCTGGGAAGCTGATCTGTCCGCTTCAGGTCGCAAATCCGATTTTGTACAGGTGAATTTCGTTGGCGGGATGCTTTGCGGCATTTACCAGCCCCGGCCGATGATGATTATAGAGCGCGCGCCAATAGGGTTGGATGATGACGCCCTCGTCGCGCAGGGTGGTTTGTAGCCGGGCCATGATCCCGCGGCGGCGATCGGGATCGTCGAGGTGATTGGCCTCGTCGAGAAGGGCATCAAACTCTTCATTGGCAAAGCCGCTTTCGTTCCACGCCGCGTTTGAGCGATAGGCAAGGCTCAGCACCTGCACGTCGAGCGGGCGGTGGTTCCATTGGGTCGCTGAAAAGGGAAACTCGCGCCAGTTGGCCCAAAACTCGGGGCCGGGTAGGATACGGCGGCGCACGGTGAGACCGGCGTCGCGCAATTGCGCCGCAACCGCATCGCCGGTGTTGCGCTGCCATTCGTCATCGACGGTCACAAGTTCATGTTCGAATCCCAGAAGGCCAGCCGCCTCAATCTCGGCGCGGGCGCGGCCGGGGTCGTAGGAGGCCGGGCCAATATCGGCGTAAGCAGGGTGGATCGGGCTGACATGGTGATTGGCTGCAACTGTACCGCGCCCGCCGTAGCCAAGTTCGAGACAGATCTCATTGTCCACCGCCAACGCCAAGGCACGCCGTATGGCGCGGTTCAAATACGGGTTGGTGCCCACCATACGCGCAGTCTGAGAGGCGCGGATCACGGTGGTGGCGGCGGTTTCGGTCCGGGTGCCGATCCAGCCAATGGCGTCCATCGCATCAATGAAATCGCCAACGGTTTCGTAGAGTAGGTCGATGTCGCCACGCTCGGCCGCGCTGAGCCAGCCCGAGGGGTTGGTGCCAAAGTCGATGAATTCCACCCGGTCGAGCCACGGCCCGCCAAAAATCTCGGTGCCCCACCAGCTATGATCGGGGTGACGTTCCAAGATGCAGCGCTCACCGGGCACGAGGCTGACGGGGCGGAATGGACCGGTGCCGATGCCGTGTAGAAAAGGATCGCCGCCCTCGTAGCTCTGATGCACGATCGCCGCGGGATAGTCCGACATATTGGCGATGACCGAGATGTCGGGCTGTGAGAGGTTGAGCGCGACCGTCAGATCATCCAGCACGGTGATACCCCCGTCGCGGGCTTGTCCGGTGCCGGGGTCGATCAGACCGGCAAAGCGTCCGGCCATTGAATTGCCCACCGCAGAGGTGTCGCACCAACGCACGATATTGCGCGCCACATCCTGAGCGGTGAAGAGATCGCCATTGTTCCAGATCACACCGGGGCGCAGATGCAAGAGGTAGCGGGTGGCATCCTCATTCACCTGCCAGCGCTCGAGCAGCATCCCGGTGAATGTACCATCGTTCTGATATTCCACCAGATACTCGAGAAAGCCGCGGGTCTGATTGCCAAGCTCGCTCCAGTCATAGCTGCGCGGATCGGTGAGGGCTTTGACACTCTGTTGAATGCGAAGTGTGCCGCCCTGAGCGGGAGCCGGCTGAGCCTGCGCGGGGCGCGTGAGGCCGCCCAGCGCATAGGCGGCACTTGCGCTGAGGCCGAAGGCGGTGGCGCGGCTCAGGAATTCACGTCGACCCATCTGACCTTCACGCAGGGCGCGGGCGTCGGTGAGTGTGGCGGTGTGAGAAAACTGGCGCGGCATCTGAGGCTTTCGCAGAGTGGAGACTCGTAGGGTCGTTGGTCGGGTCCTGAACATTAGATAATGCGTGCGTATAAAGAGCAACCCATTGTGGGCCAGGTGAGGCTCAGGTCGCGAGGGCGGCGGGCTTGCGCGTGGATGCTCCAGCGCGGAGTGCAGAGGGGGTAAGGCCGGTATGCTGCAAGACGAAGCGCGAGAAATAGGCAGCGCTGCCAAAGCCAAGGGTTGCGGCGATCTGGCCTATCGGTAGATCGCCCGCCTCCAACATGTCGCGCGCAGCGTGCAAGCTGCGTTCGGTGAGAAGATCGGCGGCGGTGAGGCCGGAAGCCTGCTTGCATACCCGCGTGAGATGGGTCGGCGTGACGCCCAGCGCACGGGCATAGACCGCCATCGCGCGCCCACTGGTGAAATCGCGGGCAACGAGGGCGGCATAGGCCTGCATCAGACGGGTGCTGGAACTGGGGCGCTCTTGCGGTCCTTGGGCAATCATGGCGCGGCGCAGCCAGACGGTCAGCATCCGCGCCTGCGCATTCAGCGCCTCGTCCATAAAGTCGCGGCGGGCAGATTGCTCGCGCTGCATCGCTTCGAGAATTGCGGTCAATTCGTTCTGGCTGGTGACGTCGCGGATGCGCAGATGATGGGCGGTATCCGGCAAGAGGATTGGGCCACCGGCAGGGAGGATGCAGACCTGTCCAAACCCGGTCTTGCCCAGATCGAGCGCGAACATGGTCCCGGCTGGAATGGCCAGTGCATTATGCACGCCCACGCCGCGCCGCACCCCGTCGATAATGGCGATTCCCTGACCTCGTGTGATCCAGACCAAGGCGTGATGGTCACAGCTATGCTGAAGAGTGAGGCGCCAATCGGTCCCTTTCGCCCATTGCACCACGGTCTTGATCTCGGCATGCGCCATCTTTGGGGCCTAAAAAAAGTTGCGTTTTCACAAGTATTGCATGCTGAATACGGCAAGTCAGGGGTAAAAGTCTGGAATATCTAAAATATTGGACTGGGATCGGCGGTGTGACGCCTAAGGTTGGAAATTTGCGACGATTGACGGATGGAAATCCTTGAGTGTATAAAATGAACAAGTGTTCAATAAATCCGTTTCGGAGGAGGAAACGCGATGTTCAATGCGGTCATGCAGTTTGATCTGGGCGAGGATGTGAATGCCCTGCGCGAGATGGTGCATCGTTGGGCGCAAGAGCGCGTCAAGCCGATGGCAGCGGAGGTTGATCGCAGCAACGCCTTTCCCAACGCGCTCTGGCGGGAAATGGGGGATCTGGGCCTTTTGGGGATCACCGTGCCCGAGGAATATGGCGGGGCAGGGATGAGTTACCTCGCCCATGTGATCGCGGTCGAGGAAATTGCGCGCGCCTCTGCCTCGGTCTCGCTGAGCTATGGCGCGCATTCCAATCTCTGCGTCAATCAGATCAAGTTGAATGGCACGGCTGAGCAGAAGGCCAAGTACTTGCCGGGGCTCGTCAGCGGGCAGCATGTCGGCGCGCTGGCCATGTCTGAGGCGGGCGCGGGCAGTGATGTGGTCAGCATGAAACTGCGGGCCGAGAAGCGGAACGATCATTACAAGCTGAATGGCAGCAAGTACTGGATCACCAACGGGCCGGACGCCGATACTTTGGTGGTTTACGCCAAGACCAACCCGGACGCCGGATCCCAGGGGATCACGGCCTTTCTCATTGAAAAGACGATGAAGGGGTTCAGCACGAGTCCGCATTTCGACAAGCTGGGGATGCGCGGCAGCAATACCGCTGAGCTGATCTTTGACGACGTTGACGTGCCGTTCGAAAATGTCTTGGGCGAAGAGGGCCGGGGCGTGCGCGTGCTCATGTCGGGTCTCGATTACGAGCGCGTCGTTCTGGCGGGCATCGGCACGGGCATCATGGCGGCCTGCCTCGACGAGATCATGCCCTATCTGGCGGAGCGCAAACAGTTTGGGCAGGCCATTGGCTCGTTCCAGCTGATGCAGGGCAAGATCGCGGATATGTATACGGCTATGAATTCTGCGCGGGCTTATGTCTATGAGGTGGCCAAGGCCTGTGACCGGGGTGATGTGACCCGGCAGGATGCGGCGGCCTGTTGTCTCTATGCCTCTGAGCAGGCGATGGTGCAGGCGCATCAGGCCGTGCAGGCAATGGGTGGGGCAGGCTTTCTTGCCGATGCGCCGGTGGCGCGCCTTTTCCGCGATGCCAAGCTGATGGAGATCGGGGCAGGCACGTCTGAGATTCGGCGCATGCTGGTGGGACGCGAATTGATGGGGGCGATGGGGTGAGACTGGCTTTGGTCCTCATGGTCATAGCGGGCGCCGCACTGGGTCAGGATGCCGTCGTCGATGAGGCCATTGTGAAGGCGTGTCATGCCGAGGCTGGACCAGGAGAGGATCAACCCTCTTGCGTCGGTGCGGCGGCACGGATGTGTCAGGCACAACCCGGCGGCGATACGACCTTGGGGACCACAGAATGTCTCATGGCGGAAACGGCGGTTTGGACAGATCTGATGCACGCGGCCTACGCCGCTCAGGTCGAGGCGCTGGACGAGGGTGAGCGCAACCTTGAGGCACAGTTGGCCGTCGCGCAGGACGCGTGGAACGCATATCGCGAGGCGGAATGCGGGCTGCGCTATGGCTACTGGATTGATGGATCAATCCGAACGATCATAGCTGCGGCGTGCCACTTGGAGAAGACGGCGGCACGCACACAGGAACTACGCAGTCTGGGGGATATGGAATGACAGCCGTGAGGCGAGTTATGGACCTATGTGGCGTGCTGATCTTGAGCGCAACACCGCTTGTCGCACAGGACTTGGTGTTTGACATCGCGCCGGTCGAGGCCTGTATTCGCGCAAACGGTGGCGAGGCCTGCGCGGGCAAGGCGGCTTCGGCCTGCATGGAGGCGACGCCAGGCGGGGGAACAACGGTCGGGATGGGCGGTTGTCTCGATCGAGAGCGGGCGCAGTGGGACGGGTGGCTGAACACGGTCTATCAGCAACTTTACGCGAAACTGGCGGCTCAGGATGCGCAAATCCAATCCTATGCGCCAAAGCAAGCCGAGGCGCTGCGCGACATGCAAAGGGCGTGGATCGAGTTTCGCGACGCGAAATGTGGGTATGAGGCGGCGCAATGGGGCGGTGGCACCGGGGCTGGACCTGCGGCGGTGAATTGTCACTTGCACGCGACCGCGCGGCAGATGCTCTATCTGCAATCCAGTCAACTGGGGCACTGAGGTCATGTCACGCCGTCTGCTGTTCCTGCCTCTGATTGCGCTCATCGCGGCCGCGGCCGGATTTGGGCTCATGCTGGGAGGGCGTGCGGCGACGACGACCGAGACTGAGGTGATCGAGCGTGTGGTGGCGGTATATCTGAGCGATGCGGGGGTGGGGGCCGCGCGGTCGGATTGTGCTGCGCGCCCGGCGGCGAGCGCCGATCTCTGGCTGGTGGTGGCCTGTGGGCCCTATGAATATTTTGTTGATGCCTATGGCAGACTGGTCCATGTGAACGCGCCCGAGGCTGCGTCATGAGCGGCGCGCGTCCGCTTTTGGAGCGCGCGCCTTATGAGGCGCTTTACGATGGGTTCCGCTGGGAGATCCCTGCGCGTCTGAACATGGCGGCGCAGGTCTGCGATGTCTGGGCCGCGTCAGAGCCTGAGCGCGTGGCGATCATCGACCTCTCGGGCGAGGGGCCACAGGAGGTCCGGTACGGCGCATTGCGGCGCATGGCGGATGGTCTGGCGCAGGCGCTGGTGGCGCGGGGTGTTCGGCGCGGCGATCGTGTTGGCGTGTTGCGCGCCCAAGGGGCGTGGTGTGCCGCGGCCCACATCGCGATCTGGAAGGTCGGCGCAATCTCAATACCTTTGTTCAAACTCTTCATGCAGGATGCCTTGACCAGCCGAGTGGGCGACGCTGGGGCGCGGGTGGTCGTGACTGATCCTGATGGCGTCAGGATGCTGCGTGCTTTACCCGAGGTCGCGACTTTGGTGCCCGAGGACGAAGGGCTGACCGAGGCGCGGTTTGAGACGGTCGATACGGGCGCGGATGAGCCTGCCGTGCTGATCTACACAAGTGGCACGACAGGCAGCCCCAAGGGTGCGTTGCATGCGCACCGGGTGCTGACCGGGCACCTGCCGGGCGTCGAGATCAGCCATGATTTTCTGGGCCAGACCGGCGATTGCCTCTGGACGCCTGCGGATTGGGCGTGGATTGGCGGGCTCTTCGATGTTCTGATGCCGGGATTGGCGATTGGCGTGCCGGTGGTCGCGGCGCGCATGGTCAAGTTCAGCCCAGAGGAATGCATTAAGATCATCGAGCAAGGCTTTGTCAAAAATGTATTTTTTCCCCCAACTGCGCTGCGCATGCTCAAAGCGACCGATGCGCGGATCACCGGGTTGCGGAGCGTGGCGAGCGGTGGAGAGCCTCTTGGGGCGGAAATGCTCGACTGGGGACGACAGGCGTTGAATGTGACGATCAACGAGTTCTACGGGCAGACAGAGTGCAATATGGTCGGGGCGTCTTGTGGCGCGCTGTTTGAGACGATGCCGGGCTGTCTGGGGCGGGCGGTTCCGGGGCATGCGGTGGCCGTCATTGACGACGCGGGTCACGTCACGGATGGTGAGGGAGAGATTGCCGTGCGGCGCGGATCGGCCTCAATGATGCTGGAATATTGGCAAAGACCGAGAGAGACAGCAGAGAAATTTCGCGGCGACTGGCTCCTGACCGGGGATCGCGGTGTGATCGAAGGCGGTTATATCCGTTTTGTCGGGCGCGAGGATGATGTGATCACCTCTGCCGGGTATCGGATCGGACCGGCTGAGATTGAGGATTGCCTGCTGACCCATCCAGCCGTGGCGACCGTGGGTGTGGTGGGCAAGCCTGACCGCCTGCGCACCGAGATCGTCAAGGCCTATGTCGTGCTGAAAGCAGGTGTATCGCCCTCGACCGCCTTGGCGACAGAGTTGCAGGATCACGTCAAGGCACGTCTCTCGGCCTATTCCTATCCCCGGGACGTTGCATTTCTCGATGCTCTGCCGATGACGGTGACGGGCAAGGTGATCCGCAAGGATCTCAGAGCGCGTGCGGCGGCGGAGGGGCTGGAATGATGGTCCCGATACAGGAAAAATGGGCTGGCACATTGGCCAGCCCCTTCAGTTCGATCCTGTTTGGGAGGGGATCAGAACTTCATCACGTAAGCGGCGTTGAAGATCCACGGATCAATCTTGACCTTGCCGATGTTTACACCACCGACTTTTGCGTCGGTTTCGATGTCGATGTAGCGCACGTCGAGGCGAAGCGCGGATTTCTCGCTGATGGCATAGTCCGCACCCGCATGCAGGGCGAGACCCCAAGAGTCGTCGAGGTCGATCGAGACGCCGTTCAGCGGACCCTTGCCCTTTTCATCAAAGAAGTAGGTGTAGTTGATGCCGACGCCGACGAACGGGGTGAAGGCGCTGGAATTGGTGAAGTGATACTGCAACGACAGGGTCGGCGGCAGATGCTTGGTCTCGCCAACCGTACCGGCACCGCCAAGGTCGATGTCATGCTCGAAGGGCCAAGAGGCCAGAAGCTCGATACCGATTTTGTCGGCAACGAAGTATTCCACCGTGATCGTCGGGCTGAAGGCGCCATCGGCGCTGACCTTGCCTGCGGCTGTATTGCTGCCGTCGCCGGGTTCGATCCAGCCGAGGCCGAGACCGAGAAGGAAGTCGCCCTTTTCTTGGGCGAAGGCCGGAACTGCCGCAGAAGCCAGCAGGGCCGAGAGGGTGAGGGCGGTGATATGTTTCATGGTCTGTCCACTCTTGTTCTTACCGGACGGGGTATGCGCCCATCCGACTCGGAAAACATTGATTTGGGTCAAGTTGCCCGGTTGCTGCGGCGCTGCGGTAAATATGCAACAGGATTGCCCAACCAAGGGGAAAGCTCATGCGTTTGACATCATCCGTTCTGACGGGGTCCGAGGTATTCAAGGCCAATCGCGCCGGCCATCTCGAAGCTCTGAGTTTGGTCCGCGAGGCTGCCGACTGGGCGGCAGCAGGAGGCGGCGCGCAGGCGCGCGAGCGGCATGTGTCACGCGGCAAGATGTTGCCGCGCGACCGGGTGGCGGGCCTGCTTGACCCCGGCAGCCCGTTTCTGGAGGTGGGCGCCACGGCGGCGCATGGGCTCTATGATGGGGCCGCCCCCTGTGCCGGGGTGATTGCGGGCGTGGGGCGCGTCATGGGGCGCGAGGTGATGGTGGTGTGCAATGACGCCACCGTGAAGGGCGGCACCTATTATCCCATGACGGTCAAGAAGCATCTACGCGCGCAGGAGATCGCCGAGGAATGTCACCTGCCATGTGTCTATCTGGTGGATAGCGGCGGCGCGAACCTGCCCAATCAGGATGAGGTATTTCCGGACCGCGACCATTTCGGGCGGATTTTTTACAATCAGGCCCGGATGAGCGCCAAGGGCATCGCGCAGATTGCTGTGGTGATGGGCAGTTGCACCGCTGGTGGCGCCTATGTGCCCGCGATGAGCGATGTCACCATTATCGTGCGCGATCAGGGGACGATTTTTCTGGCAGGCCCGCCCTTGGTCAGGGCCGCGACGGGCGAGGTTGTCAGCGCCGAGGATCTGGGCGGCGGCGACGTCCATACGCGCCTCTCGGGCGTGGCGGATTATCTGGCCGAGGATGACGGGCACGCGCTGGCACTGGCGCGGCGGGCGGTTGCGTCGCTGGGCAGCGGGGGCGCGCCGACTCTCCGTTGGGAGGCACCCGAAGAGCCGGCCTATGACCCCGAGGAATTGCTGGGTGTCGTGCCCGCCGATCTACGCACGCCCTATGACATCCGCGAGGTCATTGCGCGCGTTGTCGATGGCTCGCGGCTGGATGAGTTCAAGGCACGGTTTGGCGAGACGCTGGTGACGGGCTTTGCCCATATCAAGGGCTGTCCGGTGGGGATCGTGGCCAATAACGGCGTCTTGTTCTCTGAAGCCGCGCAAAAGGGCGCGCATTTCGTGGAACTGTGCAGCCAGCGGCGCATCCCTCTGGTGTTTCTGCAAAATATCACCGGTTTCATGGTCGGCCGCAAATACGAGAATGAGGGCATCGCGCGGCACGGGGCCAAGATGGTGACGGCGGTGGCGACAACCTCCGTGCCCAAGATCACCATGGTGGTGGGTGGCTCCTTTGGCGCGGGCAATTACGGCATGGCGGGGCGCGCCTATCAGCCACGTTTCATGTGGTCCTGGCCCAATAGCCGGATATCGGTGATGGGGGGCGAGCAGGCGGCGGGGGTGCTGGCGACGGTGCGCCGCGACGCGATCGAGCGCAAGGGTGGCACCTGGTCGACCGAGGACGAGGCCGAGTTCAAGCGCCCCACGGTCGAGATGTTCGAGCGGCAGGCGCATCCGCTCTATGCGTCTGCGCGGCTCTGGGATGACGGGATCGTCGACCCGCGCAAGAGCCGCGATGTGCTGGCGTTGTCCTTGCGCGCGGCGCTCAACGCGCCGGTTGAAGAGACGCGCTTTGGCGTGTTTCGGATGTGAGGGGCGGGTGACGTGCGAAAAGGCAAGATCACACGGTTCTATCGCGGGGCGCGCCGACATCCGAAATGGGATCTTGGAACGCCGCCGAACCCGCGCGACCGCTCTGCCTTACGCCTCGCACGACGCGGGTTGCGTGACAGAATACTCGATCCCGCGTTTTATCTGCGCGGTGTGATGGTGTTGGGGACGGTCACTTTGATCCTTTTACCGCTTGGGGCGGATATTTTCACCACGGCGCGCATTGGCACGCTGGCGGTTTCGGGGAGTCAGAGCCCGGGGTGTCGATTGGCCGGTGTGACTGATGGCGATACGGTTCGGCTCTACTGTCCGAATAGAGGGCTCATTTCTGCTCGGCTGACGGGGTTCGACACGCCAGAATTGTTCTCGCCGAAATGCGCATCGGAACTCAAGAATGCCATACGTGCGAAATGGGCGCTGAGATGGATGATGATGACGGCCCAAGAGGTGACGTTCGTTCGAGAGGGGACGGATCACTATGGGCGTGCTCTGGTCTTTGCATCCGTGGATGGCGTTCCGGTGGCGCGTTCGATGATCGCCCGTGGAATGGCGCGGTCTTATGATGGCGAAGCGCGACTTGGGTGGTGCTGAGGATAATCAAAATGGGGCATGCCGTGAAGATTGAGTATTTGAAGAACGATGAAACTGGGAGCATGTGCCATGTTTGAGCGGATATTGATCGCGAACCGGGGGGAGATTGCTGGCCGGGTCATGCGCACGGCACGGGCGATGGGCGTCGAGGTGGTGGCGGTCTATTCCGACGCCGACCGGGGGGCCGCACATGTGGCGCTGGCCGACCGGGCGGTATGGATCGGGGGGGCGGCACCAGCCGAGAGCTATTTGCGCGGCGAGGCCATTATCGCGGCGGCGCTGGAGACGGGGGCGCAGGCCATTCACCCCGGCTATGGTTTCCTGAGCGAAAACCCCGATTTTGTCGAGGCCGTGGAGGCGGCGGGGCTGGTCTTTATCGGCCCCTCCTCGGCGGCCATTCGGGCGATGGGCCTCAAGGATGCGGCGAAGGCGCTGATGGAAACGGCGGGCGTGCCGGTGGTGCCGGGCTATCATGGGGCCAATCAGGACCCTGAGCATCTTGCCGGGGCGGCGGAGGCGATAGGCTATCCGGTGCTCATCAAGGCCGTAGCGGGGGGGGGCGGCAAGGGGATGCGGCTGGTGGAGCGGCCTGAGGATTTTGCCGACGCTCTGGAGAGTGCGCAGGGTGAGGCGCGCACGGCCTTTGGCAATGCCGCCGTTCTGATCGAGAAATACATCCAGAAGCCCCGGCATATCGAGGTGCAGGTGTTTGGTGATGGCCACAAAGCGGTGCATCTTTTTGAGCGTGATTGCTCGCTCCAGCGGCGGCATCAGAAGGTGATCGAAGAGGCCCCCGCGCCCGGCATGACGTCCGAGGTGCGCGCCGCCATGGGGCAGGCAGGGGTGCGCGCGGCGGAGGCGATTGGCTATGCGGGGGCCGGCACGGTCGAGTTCATTGTCGATGGCTCAGACGGGCTGCGCCCGGACCGCTTTTGGTTCATGGAGATGAACACCCGGCTGCAAGTCGAGCATCCGGTGACGGAACTGATCACCGGCGTCGATCTGGTGGAATGGCAATTGCGGGTGGCGGCGGGTGAGGGGTTGCCGCTCGTCCAAGAGGAGTTGACGATCAACGGTCACGCCTTTGAGGCGCGGCTCTATGCCGAGGATGTGCCCAAAGGGTTCTTGCCCGCCACGGGGCGGCTGACGCATCTGGAGTTTCCGGCGGGTGTTCGCGCCGATAGCGGCGTGCGGGCGGGCGATGAGATCAGCCCCTGGTATGATCCGATGATTGCCAAGGTGATCACCCATGGCCCCACGCGCGCGGTGGCGTTGCGACGGCTCTCGGCGGCGCTGGCGGGAACCGAGGTGGCCGGGACGGTGACGAACCTCGGGTTTCTGGGGGCGCTGGCGCGGCATGCGGGATTCGCGGCGGGCGAGGTCGATACCGGGCTGATTGCGCGCGATAGTGAGGCGCTGGTGATGGTGCCTGAGGCGGGGTCAAGCGAGGTGGCTTTGGCGGCGCTGGCAGGGTTGGGGCTGCTGGACGATTCGCCGCCCGATGCGGGCTTTGTCCTCTGGGCACCGCTCGAGCGGGAGGTGGTGTTGATCCATGGCGGCGAAGAGACCGCGGTGCGGCTGATGACACACGGGGGCGATGCGCATGATCTGCGGGTAGGGGAGGCGCTGGTCGAGGTACGGCGCGTCGATGGTCGCTGGCGGCTGGATGGGCAGCCTGCGCCGAATGTGGCGGTGGATGGCAGCCGGATCACGGTTTTTGCGCGCTATGGGCTTAGTTTTGATCTGGTCGATCCCTTGGCGCGGGAAGGGGCCGCCGGGGGCGATGCCACCTTGATCGAAGCGCCGATGCCGGGGCTGGTCAAGGCGGTCTATGCCACGCCGGGGCAGGCGGTGGCCAAGGGCGACCGCTTGGCGGTGCTGGAAGCGATGAAGATGGAACACAGCCTCTTGGCCGCACGCGACGGGGTCGTGGCCGAGGTCTTGGTGTCGGCGGGTGATCAGGTCAGTGCCGGGGCGGCGCTGGTCCGGTTGGAAGACGCCGGTCAGACATGACGGACGCCCCGCATGTGATAGGCTACGGGCCGAGCGTCTATACCCGCGCGGTGCGAATGGCGCTCGTTCTCAAGCAGGTAGCCTACGATTATTCGGAAATTGACCCATTCGAGCCGAACCAAGCTGACACGCTCGGTCAAATCCACCCGTTCCACAAGGTGCCGGTGATTGAGCATCGAGGCTTCAGGCTTTCGGAAACGCAGGCCATTCTGGACTACATCGACGGAGTGTTCCCGGGGTTGGCATTGATGCCTCAAGATGTACTGGCCAGGGCCCGGGCCCGACAGGTTATGTGCATCACGGATTCCTATCTGTATCGACCTCTGATCACGCAGGCCTTTTCGCACGGCGTGTTTCGGCCGCTTGTCGGCGAAGCGTTCGACCCTGCCGAAGTCCATGCGGGGTTGATCGAGGCACCCAGAGTGCTGGACGCCTTGGAGGAGATCGCCGCTGAGGGGCAGGTCTTGACGACCGGGTGCCTGTCGCTTGCGGACTGTCTGCTCTGGCCGATGATGGATTATTTTGCCATGCTGCCGGAAGGAAGACAGATGATGACACAGCGCAGCGCGTTGTGGGCATGGGCACAGTGGATCGGGGAAACGCACGTCGCCGAAGTCACGCGGCCCGAGTTGGTAGGAGACAAGGTATCATGATTGCCCTACACCACGTGCCGCTCGCACGGTCGTTTCGGGTTATGTGGCTCTTGGAGGAGATGGGGCTGGATTATGAGGTGAGGTATTATTCGATCCGCGACGGCTCGATGCGCAGCGCGGCGTTTCTGGCGCTGTCGCCTGCCGGGCGCGTGCCGGTGTTGGAGCATCACGGCGCGGTCTGGTTCGAAAGTGCCGCGATTGTGCAGCTTTTGTGCGAGACCGATCCGGAGGCGGGGCTGATGCCCGCGTTGGGAAGTGCGGAGCGGGCGCGGTGTCTGGAGATATTCGGCTATGCCGAAACGGTGGGCTGTCTTTTGGAGAACCTCAACCTCAATCAGGTGTTTTTGCGCCCGCCCGCGCAGCCATCTCCGGTGGTGGTCAAGCTGCTCAATGCCCGCCTGCGCACGAGCCTTGCGGCGATGGAAGCGCGGATGGAGGCGGATTACCTCTTGCCCTCGGGCTTTTCGGCGGCGGATGTGATGTTCGCCTATGGGTTTGAATTGGCGCGCTATTACGTCGATCTTGCGGCCTATCCCCGGCTCATGGCTTACTGGGCGCGGTTGCGTGCGCGACCGGGCTATAGTCGGGCCAAGGCGCGGGACGGGGTTCAGGATATCTACACCCAAGAATTTTATCCGGTCTCGGAGGGGACGTGATGGCAGAGCATGTCGAGATTTTCGAGGTCGGTCCGCGCGACGGGTTGCAGAACGAGGCGCGGCACATTCCAACGCGGGACAAGATCGCTTTCGTGGATTGCCTGAGCGATGCGGGGTTCTCACGCATCGAAGTCGCGAGTTTCGTGAGCCCAAAATGGGTGCCGCAGATGGCGGATTCGGGCGAGGTGCTGCGCGGTATTCGGCGCGCGCCGGGGGTGCGTTATGCGGCCCTCACGCCGAATATGCGTGGGCTTCAGGATGCGCTGGAGGCGGGGGCGGATGAGGTGGCCATCTTTGGGTCCGCCTCGGAGGGGTTTTCACGCGCCAATATCAACGCCACGATTGACGAGAGCCTCGCGCGGTTCGCGCCGGTGATGCAGGCGGCGGGGGCGGAAGGGCTGCGCGTGCGCGGCTATGTATCCTGCGTGGTCGAGTGCCCCTATGACGGGCCGGTGGCCCCGGCTGAGGTGGCGCGGGTGGCTGAGGCGCTTTGGTCCATGGGCTGCTACGAGATCAGCCTTGGCGATACGATTGGGCAGGGCAGGCCCGAGGCGGTCGGGGCGATGCTGGCGACGGTCACGGATGCTGTGCCGGTGGATCGGCTGGCGGGGCATTTCCATGACACCTCGGGGCGCGCGCTCGAGAATATCGAGGTAGCCTTGGCGCAGGGGGTGCGGGTGTTTGATGCCGCCGTGGGGGGCCTCGGGGGCTGTCCCTATGCACCGGGAGCCGCTGGAAATGTGGCGACCGAGGAGGTGCAGGCGCGTCTTGAGGCGCTTGGCTATGAGACCGGGTTGGATCGCGAGGTCTTGACCAAGGCCGCCGAGATGGCGCGGGCGATGCGTTCGGGGCAGGGAGAGGGCTGATGTTCGAGACAATCCATGTGAACCGGGACGCGCGTGGCGTGGTGACGCTCACGCTGGACCGGGAAGAAAAACACAATGCCATGTCGGCGCAGATGATCGCCGAGTTGCACGATGCGGCGGAAACCTTGGGCGCGGATGCTGAGGTGCGGGTGGTCGTGCTGGCCGCGCGTGGCAAGACATTCTGCGCGGGCGGTGATCTGGGCTGGATGCGGGACCAGTTCGAGGCGGAGCCTGAGGCGCGGGGGCGTGAGGCCGCAAAACTGGCGTATATGCTTCAGGCGCTCAATACCCTGCCCAAGCCGCTGATTGGCCGGGTGCATGGCAATGCCTTTGGTGGCGGTGTCGGCCTGTTGAGTGTATGTGATGTGGCGATTGGTGCGGATCATGCGCTGATGGCCTTGACCGAGACTCGGCTGGGCTTGATCCCCGCCACAATCGGCCCCTATGTCGTTGCGCGGATGGGAGAGGCGCGGGCGCGGCGCGTATTCATGTCGGGACGCCGGTTTGACGCCGCCGAGGCGGTGCAGCTTGGCCTTTTGGCGCGGGCCGTGCCCGAGCGCGATCTGGATGCCGCCATCGAGGCTGAAGTGGCACCCTATCTGGACTGCGCACCGGGGGCGGTGGGACAGGCCAAGGCACTGGTGCGCGCCCTTGGTCCGCAGGTCGATGACGCAACGATAGCGATGACCATCGCGGCGCTTACGACCTGTTGGTCAGGCGACGAGGCCCGCGAAGGCATTGGCGCATTCTTTGACCGGCGCAGACCGGCCTGGCAGGTCTGAGTCGCGCGCTTTTGCCGCGCTGCACGAGTGTCTGGTCAGGGAACATGGCCAATTTAACCCATTTCCGGCATACCGCTGCATGCATAACAAGAGAATCCCGCAGACTTGAGGGTCAAACCTGCGCGCGCTCGGTTGACCCCTGCCAAGGGCGGGTTTAAACCCGCGTAAGTCATGCAGCCATCTTGATGCGCCGATCCTCGCGCATGAAAGGAGCCACCCCGTGGAAGAGATGCTGAGGGAATACCTTCCCATCCTCGTTTTCCTGGCCGTTGCCATTGGTTTGGGCCTTGTTCTCATCCTTGCCGCCGTCATTCTGGCCGTCCGCAACCCCGATCCCGAAAAGGTCAGCGCCTATGAATGCGGGTTCAATGCATTCGACGACGCGCGGATGAAGTTCGACGTGCGATTCTATCTGGTGTCGATCCTCTTCATCATCTTCGATCTCGAAATTGCGATGCTGTTTCCATGGGCGGTGGCGTTTCAGGATCTGAGCATGGCAGCGTTCTGGTCGATGATGGTGTTTCTGGGCGTGCTGACCGCAGGGTTCGCCTATGAATGGCGCAAAGGAGCGATGGAATGGCAGTGATGACAGGTGCCAATACCGCAGGGCCGGACCGCGAGGTCGCAACGCAGGCACTGAACGCCGAGTTGCAGGACAAGGGATACTTGCTGACCTCGACCGAGGATATCATCAACTGGGCGCGCACCGGGTCGCTGCATTGGATGACCTTTGGTTTGGCGTGCTGTGCTGTCGAGATGATGCATACCGCCATGCCGCGTTATGATGTGGAGCGTTTTGGCTTTGCGCCGCGCGCCAGCCCGCGCCAGTCGGACGTGATGATCGTGGCCGGAACGCTGACGAACAAGATGGCCCCGGCGCTGCGTAAGGTCTATGACCAGATGCCAGAGCCGCGCTATGTGATTTCTATGGGAAGTTGCGCCAACGGTGGCGGTTACTATCACTACAGCTACAGTGTTGTGCGCGGTTGCGACCGGATTGTGCCGGTGGATATCTATGTACCGGGCTGCCCACCAACGGCAGAGGCCCTGGTTTATGGCATTCTGCAATTGCAGCGCAAAATTCGCCGGACGGGGACAATTGTCAGATGAGCGCAACACTCAAGGAACTTGGCGGCTATATCGAGGCGAAGCGCGTGGATTGCGTGCTGGGCTGGGAGGTCGCGCATGGCGAATTGACGGTCGATGTGGCGATCAATCATATCGCGGGGCTTGCGGAGTTTTTGAAAACCGACCAGAACTGCGCCTTTTCCTCGCTGGTTGATATTACGGCGGTGGATTATCCCGAGCGGGCGAAGCGGTTCGATGTGGTCTACCATTTCCTTAGCATGTACCAAAATCACCGCATCCGTTTGCGGGTGGCGGTCCGCGAAGAGGATATGGTTCCCTCGATCACCGAGCCCTATCCGGCGGCCAACTGGTTCGAGCGTGAAATTTTCGACATGTTTGGCATTCTCTTTTCCGGCCATCCAGATTTACGCCGCATCCTGACCGACTACGGATTTCGCGGGCACCCGCTGCGCAAGGATTTCCCGACCACGGGCTACACTGAGGTGCGCTATGACGAGGTGCAAAAGCGCGTCGTCTATGAGCCTGTGAGCCTTGTGCAGGAATACCGGCAGTTCGATTTCATGAGCCCATGGGAGGGTGCCGAATACATCCTGCCGGGTGATGAGAAGGGGGCGAAGTGATGGGAGGTTACGGTATGGGCGGTGGCGGCCTGATCTTCATGCTGATCTTCGCCGTGCTGATTGTGATTCCTTTCTGGAAATTGTTGCCGAAGTTCGGCATCCCGAACTGGGTCAGTCTTGTCGCTATCATCCCACTTGGGGCACTTGTTCTGCTCTGGATCATGGCGTTCCGCGATCAGTTTGACGGAGGACGTGGTTAATGGACGGCAGCAAAGGTTTCGATGACGCCCTGACGGGCGAGCAGAAGATCCGCAATTTCAACATCAACTTTGGGCCGCAACACCCTGCAGCGCATGGGGTTTTGCGTCTGGTACTAGAGCTGGATGGTGAGTTGGTGGAGCGGTGTGACCCGCATATCGGCCTGCTGCATCGTGGCACCGAAAAGCTGATGGAGAGCCGGACCTATCTGCAAAACCTGCCCTATTTCGACCGGCTGGACTACGTGGCCCCGATGAATCAGGAACATGCCTGGTGTCTGGCCATCGAAAAGCTGACCGGCGTTGAGGTGCCGCGCCGCGCGAGCCTCATCCGGGTGCTCTATTGCGAGATTGGCCGTATCCTCAACCACCTCCTGAACGTCACCACGCAGGCGATGGACGTGGGCGCGCTCACCCCACCGCTCTGGGGTTTTGAAGAGCGCGAGAAGCTGATGGTGTTCTATGAGCGGGCGTGCGGTGCGCGTCTGCACGCGGCCTATTTTCGCCCCGGTGGCGTGCATCAGGACCTGCCGACCGAGTTGATCGACGATATCGAGACCTGGGCCAATGAATTCCCTAGGGTGCTGGATGACATCGACGGGCTGCTGACCGAAAACCGGATTTTCAAGCAGCGCAATGCCGATATTGGCGTCATCAGCCAGCAAGAGGCGCTCGATTGGGGCTTTAGTGGCGTGATGGTGCGTGGCTCTGGCATGGCGTGGGATCTGCGCCGCGCCCAGCCTTATGAATGCTATGACGAGTTCGATTTCCTCATTCCGGTGGGCAAGAATGGCGATTGCTATGATCGCTATCTGTGCCGGATGGAAGAAATGCGCCAATCGCTGCGGATCATCCATCAGGCGATTGAAAAATTGCGCGCCCCCGAGGGGCAGGGTGAAATTCTGGCACGGGGCAAGATCACCCCACCCAAACGCGCCGAGATGAAGCGTTCGATGGAGGCGCTGATCCACCATTTCAAGCTCTATACCGAGGGATTCCACGTCCCTGCGGGCGAAGTCTACGCTGCGGTCGAGGCGCCCAAGGGTGAGTTTGGCGTGTATCTGGTGGCAGATGGCACCAACCGCCCGTATCGAGCCAAGATCCGTGCGCCCGGCTTCTTGCATTTGCAGGCGATGGATCATGTCGCCAAAGGTCATCAACTGGCCGATGTCGCGGCGATCATCGGGACGATGGATGTCGTATTTGGGGAGATCGACCGATAATGAGTTGGGCAAGCCTTGCCATAGCACTTTCGGGTGCGGGTGTGCTGGTGACGGGGCTGCTTGCGGGCCTGTTCCTGCGCGACCCGGTGGCAGGGATGGCTGCAACGACGCATCGCGCCGAACAGTTGCCGCAGGTGATGGCAAACCGATATGTTGCCATGCTCATCCTGACCGTTGGGGCGACGATTTATGGTGATGTCAAAGTGATTGCGCTGCTCTTTGTGGCCTTCTCCTACATGGCGTTTCACGATGCCTGGATCTATAGCCGAGCAGGACAATCGGTGGCCAAGCATATCGGTGCCGGGGTTGCCGCTCTGAGTGTTGTGATGGTGGCACTCTTGGCAGTGGGGCAGGGCGCATGAAGGGTATCGTTACGCTTTTAGTTGCGGCGCTCCCTGCGTTGGCTCAGGCTCAGGCCGTGCCTTCAGAGCGGATCGAGGAATTCGTTGGCGTAATGGCCGAGCATGCCTGTCGGATGTCGCCCTATCAAGCAGACAAAGTCATGCCTGATGCTGGGTTCGCTGACAAGGATGAGAGCAAGGCGATCACTGAACAGCTCATCACCGAAGAGCGCGCGCGCATTCTCGATGGGCAGTTGGTGGTCTTTGGAGGCGCCTGTGGCGGCAAGCTTGATTATTCGGGCCGCGAGCGATTCTTTGCCGCGATTGCAGACAATAATTGCGCTATGACGATTGAAGAAGCCAAGCTCTTGTTGCCGCGTGTGGGTGTCGAGATAACCGAAGTGCAGCTCTTGATGGACAAGATGGAGCGGATGTCGGAAATCCGCGTGTCTGACGATCAAAAGGCGGTATTTCTGGAACAGAGCCTCTGCGACAAATTCAAGGGTCTGTCGGCGGATATGATGAAGAGCAATCCCGAAACCGCCGTTGCCCCACGCAACCCCGCGCAATTGCGCACAGATTTGATCGCTTATATGAAGACCGTCGATTGCAAACTTGGTCGAACAGACGCTGATAGCCAACTTCCCGCCGCTGGTTTCACCACCAAGGAACTGCGCCCCGTGATTGGCAAAATGATTGCGGACGGCGAGGCCGTGATGAATGTCGACGACGATTCCCTGACCCTTTCGCAAGAGGTGTGTTCCGAATGATGCATGCACGTGTCGCAGCGCTCGCCGCTTTGGCCTTGGTTGCGGGCTGTGGCCTGCCACCGCAGGGAGTGACCCAACAGGATATCGCCCTCTACGATGCTGCTGCCGCTTCATTGGGGTGCTCCATGGTGACCGAACCTGACTATCTGGCAGCCGAGATCCAGACCGGGCTGGAGCGGCAGCAATTACTTGATATCACTGCCTATAAATTGTCCTCGGGCGGAGCCGTTCGGCTGCCTGATGGGGGCGTGAAACTGACTACAGGAGCCTGTGCCTGAGAATGCTACGTCGTCTCTATCATAAACAGCCCGAGAGCTTTGCCTTCAGCCCCGCCAATCAGGCCTGGGCTGAGGGGCAGATCAGTAAATATCCCGAAGGCCGACAAGCCAGCGCGATCATCCCGCTTTTGTGGCGGGCTCAAGAGCAAGAGGGCTGGTTGAGCCGTCCGGCGATCGAGCATGTCGCGGATTTGCTGCGGATGGATTACATTCGCGCGCTCGAGGTGGCGACGTTCTATTTCATGTTCCAGTTGCAGCCCGTGGGCAGCGTGGCGCATTTCCAGATTTGCGGCACGACGACCTGCATGATCTGTGGTGCTGAGGATCTGATAGCTGTCTGTCAGGACAAGATCGCACCCAAAGCGTTCGAGCTGTCGGCGGATGGTAAGTTTTCCTGGGAAGAGGTTGAGTGTCTGGGGGCTTGTGCCAACGCGCCGATGGCGCAAATTGGCAAGGATTATTACGAGGATCTGACGACCGCGCGCTTTGCCGAGATCATCGACGAACTGGCCGCAGGCAAGGTGCCGGTGCCGGGGCCGCAAAATGGCCGCTACGCCGCTGAACCAAAGTCGGGGTTGACCAGCCTCAAGGAGTTCGAGAGTGGTCGGGCACAGTATAATGCTAGCGCACAGGCCGCGGTGGATATTGGTGATACGGTCAAACGGATTGATGGAACTGAGGTTCCGCTTCTAACGCCGTGGCGCGACAAGGGTGCGATGCACAAGCCCGCGCCCTCTGCGGTACAGCAGAACGCCGAACCGGTGGCGATCGTGCCCAAGGTAGCAGCCGGCACGCCTGCAGATGCCACCGGGGCTACCAAGGCCGAGGCGCAGGCGACGGCTACGGCGAAACCGGCAGTGGAACCGGCGGCCAAGCCCGTGAAAGCGGCGGCTGAGGCTGAGGTCACGCCGGGCAAGAAGCCCAAAGTAATGAAGTCACCGCGGAAATCCGGCCCGGATGATCTCAAGATGATCAAGGGTGTCGGTCCCAAGCTGGAGCAGCTTTTGCACAGCATGGGCTTTTACCACTTTGATCAGGTGGCAAGTTGGACGGAGGAGGAGATCAGTTGGGTCGATCAGAACCTTGAAGGTTTCAAGGGACGGGTCAGCCGGGACAACTGGGTTGAGCAGGCAAAATTACTGGCTGACGGCAAAGAGACGGAGTTCTCTGCCCGGGCCAAGAAAGGCGGAGTTTACTGAACACGCCTGCTTGAACAAAACAGGGGGTTACTGTCATGTCTGATACGTCGAAATTGAGCACTTGCCAGATCGTAAGTTGGGGTCTCGCGGCCCTGTCGGGGATACTGGTGGTCTGGTCAACCACGCCTGCCGTCGGTTTCTTCGCAGCGCTGCTGCTTGGATTGGCGTGTGCGGTGTTCTTTGGTCTGGTGCTGACAGGGCTGGTCTGTACCGGCTACAGCGCGGAGGACCGGGGGATCGCGGTCAGCGATGTCGAGGCAACGTTGCGCGGCGTGACGGGAATTACGGGCTACAAGGCCCCCGATGTTGAAGACGACGCTCCGGTCGCGGCATCGCCGGCACAATCCGCGCCGGTGCCGACACCCCAAGCCCAGCCGAAATCGGGGGGCACCGACACGGGGCCAAGCAGCGCGGCGCGGGCCAATGACGGCGATGACGAGGCGGTGGGTACGCAACCTGAGGCATTGGCCAAGCCACGCGGAGGTAAGGCGGATGATCTCAAGCAGATCAAGGGCGTGGGGCCCAAGCTCGAAAAGCTCTGTAACGCGATGGGCTTTTACCACTTTGACCAGATTGCAGGCTGGTCGGCAGACGAGATTGCCTGGGTTGATGCCAATCTCAAAGGGTTCAAGGGGCGGGTGACACGCGATAACTGGGCCGCACAGGCCAAGACGCTTGCCGCTGGTGGCGAGACCGAGTTTTCGAAACGCGTCGCAAAGGGCGGCGTTTACGAGGAATGATGCAAGCGATGAGCGCGCAGGACAGAGACAGGCAAATGGCACGCAAGGGCCGCACCGTGGGTGTGGTGATTGCAGCGACTATGCTGATCTGGATGGCCGCTCAATGGCTGGGCGCACAGATGGAATGGCCGATAAGGTTCGTTTTTTTGTTCGATCTGGCCGCCATTGCCGCCTTTGTATGGGCGTTGGTGGTGACTTATCAAATCTGGCGCATGCGCCGGGACAATCAGGGGTAGCGGAATGCTCAAGGACCAGGACCGTATCTTTACCAATCTCTACGGGATGCATGATCGCAGCCTAAAGGGTGCCTTGGCGCGGGGGCATTGGGATGGCACGGCCAAGATACTGCAGAACGGCCGCGATTGGATCGTGAACCAGATGAAGGCGAGTGGGCTTCGCGGCCGTGGCGGTGCGGGCTTTCCTACGGGCCTGAAATGGTCGTTCATGCCCAAGGAAAGCGACGGGCGCCCATCCTATCTGGTGGTCAATGCCGATGAATCCGAGCCGGGAACCTGCAAGGACCGTGAGATCATGCGCCATGATCCACACACACTGATCGAAGGCTGTTTGATAGCAAGTTTCGCGATGAATGCGCATGCCTGCTACATCTACATCCGCGGGGAATACATCCGCGAAAAAGAGGCGCTTCAGGTCGCTATTGATGAGGCGTATGCGGCGGGACTGGTTGGCAAGAATGCCTGTAAATCCGGCTGGGATTTCGACATCTACCTTGCACATGGGGCAGGCGCTTATATCTGCGGCGAGGAAACGGCGCTCCTTGAAAGCCTTGAGGGCAAAAAGGGTATGCCTCGGATGAAGCCACCCTTTCCGGCGGGCGCGGGCCTCTATGGCTGTCCGACCACGGTGAACAACGTGGAATCGATTGCCGTGGTTCCGACCATCCTGCGCCGTGGCCCTGAGTGGTTTTCAAGCTTTGGCCGTCCGAACAATTCGGGGACCAAGCTCTTTGCGATTTCGGGTCATGTGAACAACCCCTGCGTTGTTGAAGAAGCGATGTCGATCAGTTTTGAAGAGCTGATTGAAAAGCATTGTGGCGGGATTCGCGGTGGCTGGGACAACCTTAAGGCTGTGATCCCCGGTGGCTCCTCCGTGCCGTGCATTCGTGGCGAACACATGCGCGAGGCGATCATGGATTTTGATTACCTGCGCGAACAACGCTCGGGCCTTGGCACGGCAGCGGTCATCGTGATGGACAAGTCCACCGATATGATCAAGGCGATCTGGCGGCTCTCAAAATTCTACAAGCATGAAAGCTGCGGTCAGTGCACGCCCTGCCGTGAGGGCACCGGCTGGATGATGCGGGTCATGGACCGGCTGGTGCGTGGCGATGCCGAGGTCGAGGAAATCGACATGCTTCTCGACGTGACCAAGCAGGTCGAGGGCCACACCATTTGTGCGCTTGGTGACGCGGCGGCTTGGCCGATTCAGGGCCTTATCCGTAACTTCCGCGACGAAATCGAGGATCGGATCAAGTCGAAACGCAGCGGACGCGTCAGCGCCGTGGCGGCGGAATGAGCGCCTTGCGTGCATATCGTCTCGCAGGGATTGCCCTGATTGCGATGACCGTGCTCGCAGGCTGTGCAGAGCGCGAGGAGCGGGTGCTGTTCAACGGCAACTACTATCCCGGCAAGGCGCGGGCACAGAAAGAGGACCGGCGCAATTTCACTGCCTCGGTACGGCGTGCCGGTCGTGGACTCGAGGGCGCGCAACAGGCCGTCCTGTACGAGGCAACGCGGTATTGTCTGACCAATTTCGGCACCTCCGAGATTGCTTGGTCCGGCGTGCCTGTCGGGGCTGAAGGACCGGTTTACGGGCGCTCCGGGGACACGGTATCAGTCAGGGGACGCTGCATTATATGGTCGTAAACCGTTTCATATCAGGGGTTTGGGCTGTTTGCTATTGCATAGCAGACACCATGAAACCCATCTGCAGTGCAGATGGGCGCGCCGTGTTGGTGATGCCCCGTACTGATATGAAGGGAATGATCTGATGCGTATGATCCTGTCTTTTATCCTGAGCTTTGGCCTGAGTTTTGGACTGGGTGTATCCGGGAGCGTGGCGTCGGCCAGTGCCGGCTCGCTCTCTCAGGAGGCTGATATAAATAAGGGGCTTTTCTATATGGCAGTCGCCGATGAAATCCGCAAACGCTGCGGTGACATCTCGCCGCGTGTCGTGACCGCCATCTCGTACATGCGAGCCCTCAAAGCCGAGGCGCAGTCGCGTGGCTACACAGAAGCCGAGATTGACGCCTACATCACGGACAAGGCCGAAAAGCGAAAGATACGCGGGCGGAGCGACGATTACATCCGCTCGATGGGGGCCATGCCCAATGACGGCCCGAGCCTGTGCGAACTGGGCCAATCGGAAATCGCGAAGCAAAGCCCGATCGGCAAGTTTCTGAAAGCAAAGTGAGATAATATGTCTGACCTACGCAAGATCATCATCGACGATCAGCAGATCGAGGTAGAGGGCGCAATGACCCTGATTCAGGCCTGTGAGCAGGCCGGGGTCGAGGTGCCGCGCTTCTGTTATCACGAGCGGTTGTCGATTGCCGGGAATTGCCGGATGTGTCTTGTCGAGGTCGTGGGTGGTCCGCCCAAACCGGCGGCAAGCTGCGCCATGCAGGTCAAGGATCTGCGTCCCGGCCCTGATGGCCAGCCGCCGGTTGTCAAGACCAACAGCCCCATGGTCAAAAAGGCCCGCGAGGGGGTGATGGAGTTTCTGCTCATCAACCATCCGCTTGATTGCCCGATCTGCGATCAGGGCGGAGAATGCGATTTGCAGGATCAGGCCATGGCCTATGGGGTGGATTTCAGCCGCTATCGCGAACCAAAGCGGGCGAGCGAGGATCTGGACCTTGGCCCGCTGGTCGAGACCCATATGACGCGTTGCATCTCTTGCACGCGCTGTGTGCGTTTTACCTCCGAGGTGGCCGGGATTATGCAGATGGGTCAGACTGGACGCGGCGAGGATTCCGAGATCACCAGCTATCTGGGGCAAACGCTCGACAGCAATTTGCAGGGCAACATCATTGATTTGTGCCCGGTTGGCGCGCTGGTCAGCAAGCCCTATGCCTTTACTGCGCGTCCGTGGGAACTGACCAAGACCGAAACCATCGACGTGATGGATGCGCTTGGCAGCAGCATTCGGGTGGATTGCAAGGGGCGCGAGGTCATGCGCATCCTGCCGCGCAACCATGACGGTGTGAACGAGGAATGGATTTCCGACAAGACGCGCTTTGTCTGGGACGGGTTGCGGCGTCAGCGTCTGGACCGGCCTTATATCCGTGAAAACGGCAAGCTGCGGGTGGCCTCTTGGCCAGAGGCGCTCGCGTCGGTCGCGCAGGCCATCAAGGGTGCCAAGAAAGTCGCCGGTTTGGTCGGTGATCTTGTTCCCGTCGAGGCAGCCTTTGCCCTGAAAGGTCTGATCGAGGGGCAGGGTGGGCATGTGGAATGCCGCACCGACAAGGCCCATCTGCCCGCAGGCAATCGCAGTGGCTATGTGGGCAATGTCACGATTGAGGTTCTGGATACGGCAAAGAACGTCGTGCTGATCGGCACCGATCCACGTGTTGAAGCCCCGGTTCTGAACGCGCGTCTGCGCAAGGCGTGGATCAAGGGCGCCAATGTCACGCTGGTTGGTCCCAAGGTTGATCTCACCTATGAGTACACCCACGCGGGCACGGATCGAGCCGCGCTTGATGCACTCAAAGTGCCAGAGGATACGATTGTCATTGTCGGCATGGGCGCGCTGCGCGAGGCTGATGGCGCGGCGGTTCTGGCGGCAGCGATGGCGCTCTCGGGTCGGATGCTGGTGCTGCATACGGCGGCGGGGCGTGTGGGCGCAATGGACGTAGGTGCCGTGACCAATGGCGGGCTAGAGGCCGCGATTGACGGTGCTGATGTGATCTACAATCTCGGCGCTGACGAGGTTGAGATCGCGGCGGGGCCGTTTGTGATCTATCAGGGTAGCCATGGGGATCGCGGTGCGCACCGTGCCGATGTGATCCTGCCGGGGGCTGCCTATACCGAAGAACAAGGTCTCTTCGTCAACACCGAAGGCCGCCCACAATTGGCGCTGCGTGCGGGCTTTGCACCGGGTGAGGCTAAGGAAAACTGGGCCATTCTGCGGGCGCTCAGTGGCGAATTGGGCGCGGTATTGCCCTATGACAGCATCGCTCAACTGCGGCAGGCGCTGGTCAAGGCCTTACCCCATCTGAAAAAGATTGATCAGGTGGCGCAGAACGACTGGCAACCGCTGACCAAGGCCGCACTTGGCAAGGCCGATTTCCGGCTGGCGATTGCGGATTTCTACCTGAGCAACCCGATCGCCCGTGCCAGCGAATTGATGGCGGAACTCAGTGCAAATGCTAAGGCGCGCGGTACGCAACCGATGGCGGCAGAGTGAGAATGGTCATGGCCCTCATATCGCCTCTGGCGTTTGGGCTGGCGGGCTGTACCGAGAGCGCGGCCCCCGCGCCCTTTGCGCCCGAGTATCAGGGCATTGAGACGCGGCTCTTGGATGGCGATTTGGTGAATTTCCACGTCCGTATGCGTGGCGCGCGCGACGCCAAGGATGTGGAGCGGTATGCCGAATGCGCCGCCGCGCAATATGCGCTGATCCGGGGCTATGGCTTTGCCCGCCACCTGCGCACCAGTGTTGCGGAACAGGCTGGCATCTGGCAAGGCGATGCGGTCTATACGATCTCGGCGGCTCTGCCCCGAGGGCTACTGACAATCGACGCCGAAGTCGTCGCCGCGAATTGTGCGGAAAACGGAATACCGATGGTGTGAGGACCTGATGGCTGAATTTTTTACAACCCCGCTCGGGATTCTTGTGATCATCTTAGCGCAATGTCTTGCGGTGCTTGGCTTTGTCATGGTGTCGCTATTGTTCCTGGTTTACGGCGATCGCAAGATCTGGGCTGCCGTGCAGATGCGCCGGGGTCCGAATGTGGTGGGCACATGGGGCCTGTTACAGACGGTGGCGGATGCTCTGAAATATGTGGTCAAAGAGGTCGTGGTTCCCGCAGGGGCCGACAAAACGGTGTTCATGTTGGCCCCGATGACGAGCTTCGTGTTGGCGGTGCTGGCTTGGGCCGTGATTCCGATGAACGAGGGTTGGGTCTTGTCGGACATCAACGTCGCCGTGCTCTTTGTCTTCGCCATCTCCTCACTTGAGGTTTACGGTGTGATCATGGGGGGGTGGGCATCAAACTCCAAATACCCGTTCCTTGGATCGTTGCGCTCTGCCGCGCAGATGATTTCCTATGAGGTCTCTTTGGGCCTCATCATCATTGGCGTGATCATCTCGACCGGCTCGCTCAATTTCAGCGAAATTGTCCGGGCACAGGATACCGATTTCGGATTCTTCGGCTGGTATTGGCTACCGCATTTCCCGATGGTGTTCCTGTTCTTTATCAGCGCCTTGGCCGAAACCAACCGGCCGCCCTTCGATCTGCCTGAGGCTGAATCGGAGCTGGTGGCGGGGTATCAGGTGGAATATTCCTCGACGCCGTTCCTGCTGTTCATGGCCGGCGAGTATATCGCGATCTTCCTGATGTGCGCGCTGATGAGCCTTTTGTTCTTTGGCGGCTGGCTGTCACCCATTCCGGGGTTGCCCGATGGGGTGTTGTGGATGATCGGCAAGATGGCGTTCTTCTTCTTCATCTTCGCCATGGTCAAGGCGATCACACCACGTTACCGCTACGATCAGTTGATGCGGATTGGCTGGAAAGTGTTCCTGCCAATGTCTCTGGGATGGGTCGTTATCGTGTCCTTCCTTGCGAAATTCGAAGTGCTGGGCGGCTTTTGGGCCCGCTGGGCGATTGGAGGCTGAACCATGACCAAGATAGATTACGGACGTGCGGCGGGGTATTTCCTGCTCTCCGATTTCATCAAGGGGTTCCGGTTGGGGCTGAAATACTTCTTTGCACCCAAGGCCACGCTGAACTATCCGCATGAAAAAGGCCCGCTCTCGGTCCGGTTCCGGGGTGAGCACGCGCTGCGTCGTTATCCCAATGGCGAAGAGCGCTGCATCGCCTGCAAACTCTGCGAGGCGATTTGCCCGGCGCAGGCGATCACCATTGATGCCGAACCCCGCGATGACGGAAGCCGCCGCACAACGCGCTACGACATCGACATGACGAAATGCATCTATTGTGGTTTCTGTCAGGAGGCCTGCCCGGTCGATGCTATCGTCGAGGGGCCGAATTTCGAGTTTGCCACCGAGACCCGCGAAGAGCTGTTCTATGACAAGGCCAAACTGCTCGCCAATGGCGACCGCTGGGAGGCCGAGATTGCCCGCAACCTCGAGATGGATGCACCCTACAGATGAGCGATCCAACCAACCCCTTTGAGATGATGATGCGTCAGGCTCAGGAAATGGCCAAGGCGATGAACCCGGCACTTGAATCCTTTTCTCCCAAAGGGTTCGAGTCGTTATGGCCGACCATGCCCAAGGAATTCATGGAAATGAGCTTTGGCAAGGGGTTGAACAAGGAGGGGCTGGATGCCAAGACGCGCCTGCTGATCACATTGGCGGGGTTGACCATGTTGGGCGCGCAGAGCGACACCCAGATCCGCATGACCGTTCGCCACGCGCTCGAAGCGGGGGCCACTCAGGACGAGATCGCCGAGACCATTGCGCAGATGGCGATGTTTGCTGGTATCCCTTCGATGACCCGCGCGATGGATTTCGCCCGCGAGGTCATGGACGAGGCCGATAAGGAAGGAAAAGACAAATGACGATTGCGGCCATGGCCTTTTATCTCTTTGCGGTCTCGCTGCTGATCGGGGGACTGTTCACTGTCATCAGCCGCAACCCGGTGCATTCCGTGCTCTGGCTGATCCTGTCCTTCATAAGTGCGGCTGGTCTCTTCGTGCTTCTTGGTGCCGAGTTTGTCGCGATGCTCTTGATCATTGTCTATGTCGGCGCGGTTGCGGTGCTTTTCCTCTTTGTCGTGATGATGCTGGATGTGGATTTTGCCGAACTGAAAGCAGAAATGGCGAAGTATATGCCGCTTGCCCTGCTGATCGGGGTCATCCTGCTCATGCAATTCGGCCTGGTCTTTGGCAATTGGCAGATGGCGGATGGCGCGGAGGCCGCGCGCCGCTCTGTCACCCCGGACGGGGTCGAGAATACTGCCGCCTTGGGGCTTCTGCTCTATGACACCTATTTCATTCTGTTCCAATTGGCGGGCCTGATCCTATTGGTGGCAATGATCGGGGCGATCGTTCTTACGCTGCGGCACCGGACCGATGTCAAACGGCAGGATGTGCTGGCGCAGATGTACCGCGACCCGGCCAAAGCGATGGAATTGCGCGACGTGAAGCCGGGGCAGGGGCTTTAATGGCTGACATCGCGCATCAGGTGGTATCAACCCTCGGTGTGGCGGGTTTGGCCGCACTTTGGGGACTAAAGGCGCTTTTGGGTTTTGCCACCCTGCGCGTCATGAAAAGAAGAAAATTGAGGGTCAGAGGGTGAAACGATGATCGGACTTGAACATTACCTGACGGTGGCAGCGGCGCTGTTCGTCATCGGTATATTTGGCCTCTTCCTGAACCGTAAGAATGTGATCATCCTCTTGATGTCCATCGAACTTATGTTGCTTTCAGTGAATATCAACCTTGTTGCCTTCTCGTCGTTTCTGGGCGATCTGGTCGGGCAGGTTTTCACCCTTTTCGTGCTGACAGTTGCAGCGGCAGAGGCTGCGATCGGCCTCGCGATTCTTGTTTGTTTCTTCCGTAATCGCGGCACCATTGCTGTCGAAGACGTCAATGTGATGAAAGGCTGACGCCATGGAAACCATTCTCCTATTCGCGCCTCTCGTCGGGGCGCTTCTCGCAGGTTTTGGCTGGCGGATCATCGGTGACAAGGGCGCACAGTGGCTGACCACCGGCCTTTTGTTTCTCTCCTGTCTGCTAAGCTGGGTTGTGTTCCTCGGGCATGACGGCGTCATGGAAAAGGTACATCTGCTCGATTGGGTGCAGTCTGGCACGCTAGATACGGCCTGGGCGATACGGATGGATCGCCTGACCGCGATCATGCTGATCGTGATCACGACCGTGTCGGCGCTCGTGCATCTCTATTCCGTGGGCTACATGGCGCATGACGAGAATTTCCGCGAGAACGAGAGCTATCGCCCACGCTTTTTCGCCTACCTGTCGTTCTTTACATTTGCGATGCTGATGCTGGTGACCTCGGACAATCTCTTGCAGATGTTCTTTGGTTGGGAGGGCGTTGGCGTTGCCTCTTACCTGCTGATCGGGTTCTACTATCGCAAGCCGTCGGCCAATGCCGCCGCGATCAAGGCCTTTGTGGTGAACCGGGTCGGGGATTTCGGCTTTGCGCTTGGCATAATGGCGCTCTACTTCCTTGTCGACAGCATCAAGCTCGATGACATCTTTGCCGCAGCACCAATGCTGGCGGAAACGCAATTGACGTTCCTCTGGTCCGAATGGAACGCGGCCAACCTGATTGCAGTGCTTCTTTTCATTGGCGCCATGGGTAAATCGGCGCAGCTTTTCTTGCACACCTGGCTGCCCGATGCGATGGAAGGTCCGACACCTGTGTCCGCGCTTATTCATGCGGCCACCATGGTGACCGCAGGCGTGTTCCTTGTCTGCCGCATGTCGCCGTTGATGGAATATGCACCTGAGGCAAAGACCTTTATTGTCTTCCTCGGAGCTTCGACCGCGTTCTTTGCGGCCACAGTGGGGCTGGTCCAGAATGACATCAAGCGCGTGATTGCCTATTCGACCTGTTCGCAGCTTGGGTACATGTTTGTGGCCGCTGGTGTGGGCGTCTATTCGGTCGCGATGTTCCACCTCTTCACACATGCGTTCTTCAAGGCGATGTTGTTTCTTGGGGCGGGTTCCGTGATCCACGGCATGCATCACGAACAGGACATGCGCAACTATGGCGGGTTGCGCAAGAAACTGCCCTATACCTTTTGGGCGATGATGATCGGCACGCTGGCGATCACCGGCGTGGGCATCCCGCTGACCCATATCGGCTTTGCGGGATTTCTCAGCAAAGACGCGGTGATCGAGAGCGCGTGGGCTGGCACCCAAGGTGGCTATGCCTTCTGGATGCTGGTGATTGCGGCGCTCTTCACCTCGTTTTATAGCTGGCGTCTGATCTTTCTCACCTTCTTTGGCGAGGCGCGCGGCGACAAGCACACACATGAGCACGCGCATGAAAGCCCGATGGTCATGGTGGTCCCGCTCGGGGTACTGGCGCTTGGCGCGGTCTTTGCGGGGATGATCTGGTACAATAGTTTCTTTGGCAGCCATGACGCCGTCAATAAATTCTTTGGCATTGCTGCGCATCACGCAGAAGCGTCTGAGGCACATGGCGCTGATGCAACCGGCGAGGCCGCAGCCGCAACCGACCACGCCGAAGACGTCACGACCGAAGGCAACGCACCTGTCGCAACCCATGGTGAGGCCCCGCAAGGTGCCATCTTCATGCATCCCGACAATCACGTCATGGATGAGGCGCACCATGCCCCCACTTGGGTCAAGGTCAGCCCGTTCATTGCCATGCTGATCGGGTTTGTGATGGCAGTCTGGTTCTACATTCTTGATCCCTCAATGCCGCGTAAAGTGGCCGATACACAGCGACCGCTGTATCTCTTTCTGCTCAACAAGTGGTATTTCGACGAGATCTTCGACTTTCTCTTTGTCCGGCCTGCCAAGGCGCTCGGAAATCTCCTGTGGAAGCGCGGCGATGGGGACGTGATCGACGGGTCGATCAATGGTGTGGCCATGGGGCTCATTCCTTGGGTCACCCGCCTCGCTGGTCGGGCACAGTCCGGCTACATCTTTACCTATGCCTTTGCCATGGTGATCGGGATTGCGGTTCTGGTGACATGGATGACGATCTTCGGGGGGGCCAACTGATGGACAACCTGCTTTCCATTGTGACCTTCATCCCGGTGGTCGCGGCGGCAATCCTTGCGGTTTTTCTCCGTGGTCAGGACGCAGCGGCACAGCGTAATGCCAAATGGGTGGCGCTCATCGCCACCACACTGACCTTTGTCGTGTCGCTGTTTATCCTCTTTCAGTTCGACCCCTCCAACACCGGGTTCCAGATGGTCGAAGAGCGGGAATGGCTCTTGGGCTTGCAGTATAAGATGGGCGTTGATGGGATCAGTGTGCTTTTCGTTATGCTGACGACCTTCATCATGCCGCTGACCATCGCGGCGTCTTGGACTGTGACAACCCGCGTCAAGGAATATATGATCGCCTTCCTGTTATTGGAGACGCTCATGTTGGGCGTATTCATGGCGCTTGATCTCGTGCTCTTTTACCTCTTCTTCGAGGCAGGGCTTATTCCGATGTTCTTGATCATCGGGATATGGGGCGGCAGGGAACGTATCTACGCGTCGTTCAAATTCTTCCTCTACACCTTTCTTGGCTCCGTGCTGATGCTTGTGGCGATGGTCGCAATGTTCTCGGATGCAGGGACCACCGATATTGCGGACCTGCTCAAGCATGAGTTCGAGAGCGAGACGTTCTCGATCCTAGGAGTCCATGTGATCGGCGGCATGCAGACGCTGATGTTCCTCGCGTTCTTTGCCAGCTTTGCGGTCAAAATGCCGATGTGGCCGGTCCACACATGGCTGCCGGACGCCCACGTTCAGGCACCCACGGCTGGCTCTGTTGTGCTGGCAGCGATCCTGTTGAAGATGGGCGGCTATGGCTTCTTGCGCTTCAGCCTGCCAATGTTTCCGGTGGGCACTGAGGTGCTGACGCCTCTGGTGCTCTGGATGTCGGCCATTGCCATTGTCTACACCTCACTGGTTGCACTTGCCCAAGAAGACATGAAGAAACTGATCGCCTATTCCTCGGTCGCCCATATGGGTTACGTCACAATGGGCATATTTGCGGCCAATCAACAGGGCGTGGATGGTGCGATTTTCCAGATGATCAGCCACGGATTCATATCGGGCGCGCTCTTTCTCTGTGTCGGCGTGATTTACGATCGGATGCATACCCGCGAGATTGATGCCTATGGCGGTCTCGTAAACCGGATGCCCGCCTATGCGCTGATCTTCATGTTCTTCACCATGGCCAATGTCGGCCTGCCAGGCACCTCTGGCTTTGTCGGGGAATTCCTGACGCTGGTCGGTGTGTTTCAGGTCAATACATGGGTTGCAGCGGTTGCGACATCAGGTGTGATCCTGTCGGCAGCCTACGCGCTCTGGCTCTATCGTCGGGTGGTCTTTGGTGATCTGATCAAGGAAAGTCTCCGCACCATCACAGATATGAACAAACGCGAGCGGGCGATTTTCGCGCCGCTGGTGGTGATGACGCTCTTGCTTGGGGTTTACCCCCGGCTTGTGACCGACATCACCGGCCCCTCGGTCGAGGCGCTGATTTCCAACGTTGAGACGGCACAGGCCGTGGCGCAAGCTGCGACACAACTTGCCGAAACCTCGCATTGAACCGGAGGCCCTGAGACATGCAGGCTGATCTATCCATAATCCTGCCCGAGATCGTGCTCTCGGCCTATGCGCTGTTGGCGCTCTTGGGTGTGGCCTATACCGGGCAGGACCGAATGGCGGGCATGCTGGTCTGGGTCACGGCGGGGTTGTTTGCGCTGCTGGCGATCTGGATCGGGGCATCGGGGACCGGCACGCGCACCGCCTTTGGCGGCATGTTCAACGATGATGGATTTGCGCGTTTTGCCAAGGTCACGATTCTCCTCTCAGCGGCGGCTGTGCTGGTGCTGGGACAGGATTACATGTCGCGCCGCGGTATTCTGCGGTTTGAATATCCGCTCCTTGTGGCCCTGGCCGTCGTGGGCATGATGGTCATGGTCAGCGCGGGCGATCTGATGGCGCTCTATATGGGGCTCGAACTGCAATCGCTGTCGCTTTATGTCGTGGCCTCTTTGCGCCGGGACAGCGCAAAATCGACCGAGGCGGGGCTCAAGTATTTCGTATTGGGCGCGCTGTCGTCTGGCCTGTTGCTCTATGGGGCGTCGCTGATCTACGGCTTTGCGGGCACAACGCTTTTCTCCGGCATCATCGCAGCAGCCGAGGGGCAGGCTCCGATCGGTCTTTTGATCGGTCTGGTCTTTGTCATCTCCGGTCTCGCGTTCAAGATTTCGGCGGTGCCCTTTCACATGTGGACGCCCGATGTCTATGAAGGCGCGCCAACTCCGATCACTGCGTTCTTTGCGACGGCCCCCAAAATGGCGGCAATGGGGCTTTTTGCCCGCGTCGTGCATGACGCCTTTGGTGGGGTGGTTGCGGATTGGCAGCAGGTGTTGGCGCTTCTGGCGCTGCTCTCGATGTTCCTTGGCGCATTTGCAGCCATCGGCCAGACCGATATCAAGCGTCTGATGGCGTATTCTTCTATTGCCCACATGGGGTATGCGCTGATGGGACTGGCGGCCGGCACGGTGTTTGGTGTGCAGGCGATGCTGATCTATATGGCAATCTATGTCACCATGAACGTGGGAACCTTTGCCTTTATCCTGTCGATGGAACGAGATGGGCAACCGGTGACGGACATTCGCAGCCTCGCCCTGTATTCCCGCGCCGAACCGGGCCGCGCCTTGGCGATGTTGATCCTCTTGTTCAGCCTCGCGGGCGTTCCGCCGCTCTTGGGCTTTTTCGGCAAGCTGTATGTGCTCCGTGCCGCCTATGAAGGTGGGCTTGCATGGCTCGCGATTGCCGGGGTTGTCGCGTCTGTCATCGGCGCGTTTTACTATCTGCGCATCGTCTTCTACATGTATTTCGGAGAAGAGGGGACTGGGGTCGAGACCGGTCGTTCGCCCGTGCAATGGGCGTTTCTGATGGGTTCGGCAGCGGTGATGCTGCTTGGCATCGTCAACATGTTCGGAGTCGAGGCCATGGCACAGGCGGCCGCGGCGACACTGGTCAACTGAGCCTCATTCCAATGCCAAGCCAAACAGGCGCGCCGCAGTGGCGCGCCTGTGTCGTTTATGGGCGCAGATACTTTTCAAGAACGATTGCGGGCATGGCCCCACGCAACAACATGTCTGGCAACACATACGAGGGGGCCATGTCGAGGCCCAGCTCAGCGGCCAGTGCCGCATCCCGCACCATGTCAAATACGCTGACCCGCAGCGAAAGCCGTTCCGCGAGATGGCGTAATTCGTCTTCGGCGGCGGCACAGTCGGGGCAATCATCTTGCGTGAAGAACGCTATTGCGGCGGGCTCGCCCTCTGCCCCAAAGCCGGGCAGACCGGGTGAAAAAAGCTGTCTGGAGGCCCGGTCCAACAGTCCCAAATCACGCGCGGCATCCTCACTATAAAGATCGGTTGCGACAATCTGTGGCCGCTCACGCAATGGATAGATCAGTGCTGGTGTCTCGACCAACACTGCGCGTATTGCCTCTCCGAGTGCCGTTCGCGATGGCTGCGGTAACTCTTGCGCAACGACAGGTAAGGCTGTCCCGTGTAACAGGGCAGCAACGAAGAGGGTAGGGCGCATGGCTATTGTGCGCGGATCTCGTTGGCGATCTCTTGCATGGCATCTTGAGGCAAGTATCCGCGCAGCATTTGATCGCCCATCACAAAGGACGGTGTGCCGGTGATCTGCATTCTCTGACCAAGCGCATGATTGGCGGCGATCACCTCAGAGACCGCCTCGCTGTTCATCTCCGCGATGATTTTAGTGGCATCCAGGCCGAGCGTATCCGCCAGACGGGAGAATCCGGTCTCATTCATGCTGCCGCTATAGCTCATCAGCGCGTCATGCACCGATTTATAGGCCTCATCCCCTGCAACTTGGCGTGTCGCGATGGCAAAGCGAGAGGCGAGCACAGAATCCTCACCCAGAATGGGGAATTCCTTGATAATGAAACGGATATTGCCATCGGCGGCCAAGAGACCCTTCACGTCATCAAAGGCGCGGCGGCAATAGCTGCAGCGATAGTCCATGAATTCAACCAATGTCAGGTTGCCTTCCGGATTGCCCCCAACCCAAGAGTTCGGATCGTTGAAGAGGGCATCGGCATTGCTTCTGACCAGATCGCTATCGGCCTGTGCCTGGCCTTGGGCTTCGCGCTTTTCCAGCACGGCAACTGCTTCCATGATCACTTCGGGGTTCTCGAGCAAGTAAGCTCGAATTTCCTCGCGCAAGAGCGTGCGTTCGGCCTCGTTCAAACTTTCAAGATCGAGCGCGGAGGCCGGCTGTGTCAGAATCAAGCAAAGGCCAAAACTGGCAGAGGACAGAACAGAACGTAGCATCAGGGTCATTTTCTCCGTTTTTCTTCGGCTTCTGCCGCAAAAAGTACATCCTGTGCCCTTTGCCACGCGGCAGAACCGCGGGGTAACAGGGAGGAAGCGCGCGTCGCATGTATCTTAGCATCTTTCAACTGGCCTGCCATCGCATATCGCTCTGCGGTCAGGACCGAGGCCATCCCGTTATTGCCTAACTTTGCATTGGCCTGTGCCAGATCGCGCAGGATGCGGGAGTCACGACCATCGCGCCCCCTCGCGGTTTCCAGAAACTCTGCCGCCTTTTGCACCTGACCATCAGCCAAGAGAGCCCGCCCATAAGATCCAAGGATCAGCGCATTCCGCGGGGCCAGATTGGCAGCGCGCGCATAGGCAGCGACGGCGGGCTTGATCTGTCTGCTTTCCATGAGAATCTGCCCGCGCAACTCGTGCAAATAAGGATCGTTTGGACGCCGTGCGATGGCCCCGTCTATCGCGGCCAAAGCCCGGCGCAGATCAGCCTGCCGATGATAGGCAATTGCCTGACGCATCAATTTGACGTCTTCATAGCCATATTCTCCGGCTCGCGTCAGCGTCCATTTCGGAGATCGCTGAAACGCCGAGAGCTTGCTTTTGGCCCGCGCAAACCAATAGGTTGCTTCAGGGTCGGGCGTTACGGTTTTTGACTGTGCGTCGGCCAATTGGCTGATCCGCCGGAACCGGTCCCGAGAGAGCGGATGGGTGCGCGCATAGGCATCCTGACGGCCTAGCGACAGGGATTCTTGTCCCCGAAATAGATCCATGACCTGCACGGCACCGCGCAGATCGATACCTGCGGCGGCCATAAACCGCATACCGCTGGCATCGGCCGCATTTTCCTCGGCCCGCGTGTGCGAAAAAAAGCTGCGCATCGCGGCCCCCTGAAGCCCGGCTGCGGCCCCTGCGGCAAACTCGCCACTTCCGGCGGCTGCTCCGGCGGCGACGGCCAATGCTGTTCCAAGTGCCGCAGCGGTTCGGGCGTTGCGGGCATTGATCGGGCGACGCATGAGGTGACCATTCGCAATATGGGCCGCCTCATGCGCAATCACCGATTGCAGCATGGCCGGGGTCTCCATCCTCAAGATTAGCCCGGAGTGTATGAAAATACTGTCCGAATCGATCACAAAGGCATTCATGCTCGAATCGTCAATCACCAGAATATCCACCCGTGCGGGACTCAATCCTGCGGCTTGCAATACAGGCGTCGCAAGACTGCGCAAGGCCTGCTCAATATCGGGATCACGCAGCAACGTCACGGCCCGCGCTGGAACAGCCAGCGTCAGGGTCAGCAGCAATGAGAGCGCGGCGAGTCGGAGAAGCAGCATTGACCTTGGCGGCCTTTTCCAGTGAGACGGGTCGGCAAGTGCGCGCAGTCTAGGAGAAAACCCATGCGAAACTCAACCCGGTCGCAGGTCGATGCCTTCATCGTGATGGATGTGATGGAGGCCGCGCGCCGTGCCGAGGCAATGGGACGCCACATCATCCACATGGAGGTGGGGCAACCGGGTACTCCTGCTCCGCAAGGCGCGCGGGATGCCCTTGTCGAAACAATGGCGCGCGAGTCTCTGGGATACACGGTGGCGCTCGGCCTGCCAGCCCTGCGCGCACGGATCGCGCGGCTCTATAAAGACTGGTACAATATCGACCTGAACCCCAACCGGGTCGTCATCACGCCCGGCTCTTCTGGGGCCTTCATTCTCGCCTTTACGGCCCTTTTCGATGTTGGTGACCGGGTCGGAATCGGTGCGCCGGGATATCCCAGCTATCGCCAGATTCTGCGGGCGTTGGATCTCGTGCCGGTGGATATAGAAACAGCGGCGGAAAACCGCTTGCAGCCAACCCCTGGGGATCTCGCGGGGCGCGACTTGCGCGGGCTTCTGGTGGCGAGCCCGGCGAATCCGTCCGGTACGATGCTGGACCGGGCAGCGCTTGGCGGGCTCATTGAGGCGTGTCACGCGCAGGGGGCATCCTTCATCAGCGACGAGATTTATCACGGGATCGACTATGAGCAACGCGCTGTCAGCGCGCTTGAGATCACCGATGAATGCTATGTGATCAACTCCTTCTCCAAGTATTTTTCCATGACCGGCTGGCGCATCGGCTGGATGGTGGTGCCCGAAGATGACGTACGCGTGGTCGAACGTCTGGCGCAGAATCTCTTTATCTGTCCGCCTCACGCCAGTCAGATCGCCGCCCTCGCAGCGATGGATTGTACGTCGGAACTTGAGGCCAACATGGCGATTTACCGGCGCAACCGCACCCTGATGCTGGATGGGCTGCCCAAAGCTGGGTTTGACCGTATCGCACCGCCTGACGGCGCCTTTTATGTTTATGCTGATGTCAGCCATCTGACCGACGACAGCCGCGCCTTTGCTGCCGAAATTTTGGAGAAGGCCGGGGTTGCAGTGACACCGGGATTGGATTTCGACCCAGTCCGCGGTGCCGGAACGCTGCGGTTTTCCTATGCGCGCGCCACGGCGGATATCGAAGAAGGGCTGTCGCGGCTCCAGCACTTTATGGACCAACGCAGCATCTAGAGCAGGCAGGGCGATTGAGTGGGCAATGGGCGCTAAAGCCCGTTCGCCAAAGTTTCACCACAGTCCTGTCCTGAATTCGCCAGATCGGCATGGCACTCGTTTTGGTGGCGGCAACTTTGTCAAAGGGGTGCGAAATGCAACAGCTGAGAAATGGCTATCAAAGCGCTAGTGTGTTGCTTCAGGTCAATGCCGATCTGTTGCTCTATCTGGTCACTCTTGGGTTGGCTCTTTTTGCCGGTGGATTTATTGGCGCGCTCTGATCCATGCGACCTGTTTCACGGCCACTCGCGTTTTGACAAGGCCAGACAGACGGGTTACTGACATCCATAATGAGATGTCTGACTGGGTTTGAGCAATGAATGATCGCGACATGAATCGGCAGAATAGCCGCAACGTTTTTTTCGCGTTGAGAACCGTTAAAGCCGCTCTTGTCTCAGTGATCATTGCCACATTCCTGTTAGGAACCGGCCAACGAGCCGAGGCGCAATCCTATCGCTTCTCCTCGGTGTCCATTGAGGGCAACCAACGTATCGAAGCAGGGACGATTCTTTCCTACGCAGGCATCGCGCGGAACGAGACCGTTTCGGCCGGTCAATTGAACGACGCCTATCAGAAAGTCTTGACCTCGGGACTTTTTGAAGAAGTTGAACTCGTCCCGCAGGGCAATAATCTGCTGATCCGCGTCACCGAGTTTCCAACCATCAATCGCATCGCCTTTGAGGGCAACGACAAGATCAAGGACGAGGATCTTGCTGGATTCATCCAGAGCAAATCGCGTCAAGTCTTTAGCCCGACGCAGGCCGAGCGTGACGCGGGAATAATTTCAGAAGCCTATAGCCAAAACGGTCGCATTGCCGCCCGTGTGACGCCGAAGGTAATCCGGCGGAGCGATAACCGTGTTGATCTGGTGTTCGAGATTTTTGAGGGCCGCAAGATCGAGGTGCAGCGTATTGGCTTTGTCGGCAATCGCGCCTTTTCCGACACTCGCCTCCGTCGCGTGGTCGAAAGCAAGCAAACCGGCCTCCTGCGCGCCCTGATCGAACGCGACACCTTTGTCGAAGATCGGGTGAACTTTGATCGTCAGGTGCTGACCGATTTCTACAACTCGCGCGGCTACGTGGATTTCCGCGTGACGGGAACCAATGCCGAATTGGCCCGCGAGCGGGACGCTTACTTTGTCACGTTCAATGTTCAGGAAGGCCAACAGTTCAAGTTCGGCCAGATCACAACCGTGAGCGAGATGAACGGCGTTGAGGCCGAGACCTATCACGACACACTCAAGATCAAACCGGGAGTGGTTTACTCCCCGACGCTGGTCGAAAATTCGATCGCTCGGATGGAACGTCTGGCCATCAAGAACGGCGTTGATTTCCTGCGAGTCGAGCCGCGCATCACCCGAAACGACCGCGATTTGACGCTGAATGTGGAATTCGCCCTCCAACGCGGGCCGCGTATCTTTGTCGAGCGGATCGACATCGAAGGTAACACGACGACCCTCGACCGCGTGATCCGACGCCAGTTTGATCAAGCCGAAGGTGATCCGTTCAACCCGCGCTCGATCCAGCAGGCGGCAACCCGCATCCGGGCCTTGGGGTATTTCAAGGAGGTGGACGTGAATGCGCGCGAAGGGTCGCGTCCGGACCAAGTTGTGATCGAGACCGACGTGGAAGAGCAAACTACTGGAACGGTGTCCGTCGGTGCCAGCTTTTCCACCAACTCGGGTCTTGGCATTTCTCTTGGCTTCTCGGAGCGCAACTTTATCGGGCGCGGCCAACGGTTAACCGCGCAGATTTTGGCCACTGCCGATTCGATCAACTACAATCTCGGCTTCGTTGAGCCAGCTTTTCTTGGGCGTGATGTGGCCTTGGGTCTTGATTTCTCATTTCAGGAGACAGAGAGCGACAACAGCCTGTTTGACACTGCAATCGGGACATTCCGCCCCAGCCTGACCTTTCCGACCGGCGAGAATACCCGGCTTGGCGTCTACTACAATGCCAGCTACGAGGACATGTCTGACTATCAGGGCACGTCCGGTATTCTTCTGGACGAGATCAACCAAGGGGCGCTATGGACCAGTTCTGTGGGTTACAATTTCAATTATGACACGCGGGAGTCAGGGCTTAATCCCAATGCGGGGGTTCTCTTGTCATTTGGCCAGGAATTTGCCGGTCTCGGCGGTGACAACGACTATATCAAGACCACGGCGCGTCTGGTCGGCCAAACGACTGTCATGAATGAGGATGTGACCTTGAGGGCTATCCTCGAGGGCGGTGCGATCGAGTTTTCCGGAGGCCAAAGCAGCCGCTTTCTCAATCGCTTTGGTTCACAGGTTATTCGCGGCTTTGAGCCGAATGGCATGGGGCCGATTGAAGACGACGAACTGTTGGGCGGTGATTATTTCGCTGCACTCAAATTCGAAGCAGAATTTCCCCTCGGCCTGCCCGACGAATATGGCATCACTGGCGGGGCGTTCTACGACATCGGCTCGATCTGGGGTATTGGCAACCGGGGGTCTGTTGCTCCGGGCAATACGCTGTCCTCGACTGGATTCAAAGCGCGGCATGTGGTTGGTTTCTCGATATTCTGGTCTTCACCCTTTGGCCCGATCCGGATGAACTTCTCCAACGCGCTCAAGAAAGAACCGGGCGATATCGAGCAACAGTTCGATTTGACGGTTCGAACGGAATTCTGAACATGCGAACGGCCCTTGCTCTGGCTGGGCTGATCGTGGCGCTGTCTCTTGGCACCCATGAGACAGCGCGTGCGCAACAGATGGGCGTAATTCAGAGCGATGTTCTTGTGATTGATCCCGAGCGTATGTTGATCGAATCCGATTATGGTCGACGGCTTCAAGTTGATATCCAGACAGAGCGGGACCGGCTCATTGCGCATAATGACCGGATTGCCAAGGAGTTGGAGGCTGAAGAACAAAGCCTGACAAGCCTGCGGGCGACAACGCCGTCGAATGAATTTCGTGCTCTTGCAGATTCCTTTGATCAAAAAGTGGAAGAGTTGCGGCTTGAAAGCGAACGCATGTCCCGCGACCTCGAACGCCGCCGGGATTTGGTGCCGGTGCAGTTCATGCGCGTCGTGCAGCCCGTCTTGGAGGACCTGCTGCGTGAGGCGGGCGCGATGGTGATGATAGATGCGCGCGCTGTGATGCTGCATGCGGGGGCCGCGGATGTAACGGATCTTGCTGTGGTTCGCATAAATGAGCGCATAGGGCGTGGACCACAGGCCCCGGATGTATCCGACAAAGAACCGGACCCTGCTCCGGAGACCCCGGTCGAATAGGCAGGTTTGAGATATTGCTCCTTTGTCTTCCGCTTGCTAGGGACGAGCAAGGTGTTATGCGAAAGGACAGCCCATGACAGAGCCTCTCAAATCTGCGGACATCCATCTGATCCAGCGGCTGATTCCGCATCGTTATCCGTTCCTTTTGGTCGACAAGGTGGTCGATATCGATGGCTATCAGTCGGCGCGCGGCATCAAGAATGTGACGATGAACGAGCCGCATTTTCAAGGACATTTTCCGGGCAAGCCGATCATGCCTGGCGTTACCATCATCGAGGCGATGGCGCAGACGGCCGCCGTGATGGTTGGCACGGCTCTGAACATGCAAGACCGAAACATGCTGGTCTATTTCATGGCGATAGACAGCGCCAAGTTTCGCCGCATGGTGGTGCCGGGCGATGTGCTTGAAATGAAACTGCGCACGACGCGTGGCAAGCCCGGCGGCAAGGTCTGGAAGTTTTCGGGTGTTGCCGAAGTCGAGGGCGAGTTGGCCGCTGAGGCCGAATTCACCGCCATGATGGATTTGCCGAAAGAGTAACTGCGGCGGCGAGCGGTCCCTGTTGCAACTCGCGCGCCGTCACGGGGTGACGGCGCGCCTCTCTTTTCACTTGGGAACGGTGATCGCCTCTATCTTTGGCATCATTTCTGGCATCGCCTTCTGCAAGACAGCAGAAATCATCGGTTGCTGGATCTGCGCCAGTTGCGGCATTTTGCGCATCACGGCGCCGCCATGCTCTGACGTGTAGAAGTCGCGCAATGCGGTCAACTCTTCCAGCGTCATGATATCGGCCATGATTTCATCCTGCTGGAGCATGACATCGGTGAGAGGGTCGGTTAATTCTGAAGAGAAAAGCTGGCCAATTTGCTCGATCTGTTCCGGTGTCATCGCCTGACGGGTTGCCGCCATTTGTTGAATCATGGGCTGCCAAAGTTGTTTGATGAACTCTTGGATATCGGTATCCGTCATCGTCGCTTGCACATACTCCTTGGCAACCGCTACCCGCGCCTCGCGATCACTGTCTGCATAGGCAGGAAACGCAAGACAAAAGGTCAACAAGGCACCACTCAAAATCCGCATGGGACAAACTCCAATCATGTAAATGCGTCGCCACACAAACACCTCTGCTTCTACCTGTCAACGGGCCGCAGGGCATATGGGTTGCATGGTGTCGCAGGGGTTGATATTTCCAGCGGATAAAACCCGATAGATTTGATCGGAAAGAACAAGAGGCTCCGGTGCAGACCCCAATTCCCCGGCTTGAAGTCAACAATCTGATGCGTCGGTATGATGGACGCCTCGTCGTCAATGACGTCTCACTCCGGGTGATGCCGGGGCATCTGACCTGCCTGCTTGGGCCGTCAGGGTGTGGGAAATCGACGACGCTGCGTATGATCGCAGGGGTCGAGATGCAGGATGCTGGTGAGATCTGGGTCGATGGCAATCTTGTGTGCAACACCGTGTTTCGCATACCGCCAGAGCGGCGGCACATTGGCTTGATGTTTCAGGACTTTGCCCTCTTTCCGCATCTCAGCGTGGCGCAGAACGTGGGATTTGGTCTTAGTGGCGACAAATCTGCCAAAGCGGTCCGTATTGGAGAATTGCTCGAGCGGGTGGGGTTGGAACGGCATCTCAACGCCTACCCTCATGAACTGTCTGGTGGCGAGCAGCAGCGTGTGGCCTTGGCCCGCGCGCTCGCGCCCCGTCCCGGCATCATGCTCATGGACGAGCCGTTTTCGGGCCTTGATAACCGCTTGCGCGATGGTATTCGCGACGAGACGCTGGACATCCTGCGTGAACAGGACACCGCCGTGCTCTTGGTCACGCACGAACCCGAAGAGGCTATGCGCATGGCCGACGAGATCGCCCTTATGCGTGATGGGCGCATCGTGCAACAGGGGGCGCCCTATAACGTCTACAATGCTCCGGTGGACCGAAGTGCCATGGCGTTTTTCTCTGAGGTCAACGTGATCCGGGGCAGGGTGCGCGGCTCATTGGTGGATACGCCCTTTGGCCAGTTTCTCTCGCCCGGCGCGTACGAAGGCAGCGAGGTCGAAATCGTGATCCGACCACAGCATATCAAGATCGACTTTGACCGGCACGGGCGCGGCCCAAATCCCACCTCGCAGGACGGCACTCCCGCGCGCGGTGTGGTCGAGCGCGCGCGCTTCATGGGCTCCGAGAGTCTGGTCGAGTTTCGGATGGATCATGACGGCTCGCTGCTCAAGGCCACAGTGCCCAATGTATTCCTGCCGAAACCGGGCAAGGCGCTATGGCTGATGATCCGCCGAGATCGCTGTTTCTTATTTCCCGTCAAGCGGTGAGGCGCTCGTCTCAGACCAATCGCGACGTCGCTATCGCCGCGCGCACGAAATCAGCAAACAGAGGGTGCGGCGCAAAGGGTTTGGATTTCAATTCCGGGTGATATTGCACCCCAATGAACCATGGGTGATCCGACCATTCCACGATTTCTGGCAGGCGACCATCGGGCGACATTCCAGAGAACGTCAGGCCACATCCTTCGAGCTTTTCGCGATATTTTGTGTCCACCTCATAGCGGTGGCGGTGCCGTTCGTCGATCGTCGTTGTGCCATAGATCTGCGCCACGCGGCTACCGTCCTTGAGCACGGCGTCATAGGCCCCAAGACGCATGGTGCCGCCCTTGTCGTCACTGACCTTGCGTTGCACCTTTTCGTTGCCTTGCACCCATTCCTTGAGGTGATAGACAACTGGCTCAAAGCGCCGCTTGCCCGCCTCGTGGTCGAATTCCTCTGATCCGGCATCCCTGAGGCCAGCCACATTGCGCGCGGCCTCAATCACCGCCATTTGCATGCCAAGACAAATGCCCAAATAGGGGATCTTGCGAGTTCGGGCGAATTCGGCAGCTTTGATCTTGCCTTCGGTGCCACGCTCACCAAAGCCGCCGGGCACCAGAATGGCATGAAAACCCTCAAGATGGGCGGCGGGGTCTTCGCGCTCGAAAATCTCGGCATCGACCCATTCCACGTTGACCTTGACCCGGTTAGCCATGCCGCCGTGAATGAGCGCCTCCTTGATCGACTTGTAGGCATCTTCCAATTGCACGTATTTGCCGACAATAGCGATATTTACTGCCCCATCGGTATTCTGGATACGGTCCACCACATCCAGCCACACCGTCAGGTCCGGTTTGGGCGCGGGGCTGATCTGAAACACGTCAAGCACCGCTTGATCCAGCCCTTCACGGTGATAGGCCAGCGGTGCCTCATAGATCGACTTGAGATCATAGGCCGCGACCACATGCTCTTTGCGGACGTTACAAAATAGTGCGATTTTCTCACGTTCCTTGTCCGGGATCGGCTGTTCCGAACGGCACACGAGAATGTCGGGCGCGATGCCGATGCTCTGGAGTTCCTTGACCGAGTGTTGCGTCGGTTTGGTCTTCAACTCGCCACTTGCCGCCAGATAGGGCAGAAGGGTGAGATGCATGAAAATACACTGTCCGCGCGGTCGGTCATGGCTGAACTGCCGGATCGCCTCAAAGAACGGCAGACCCTCGATATCGCCGACGGTGCCGCCGATCTCGCAGAGCATGAAATCGACCTCATCCTCGCCAGTGCTCAGGAATTCCTTGATTTCATTGGTGACATGCGGGACGACCTGTATCGTCTTGCCTAGATAATCGCCGCGGCGTTCTTTTTCCAGGACGTTCGAATAGATACGACCAGAGCTGACAGAGTCGCTGATCCGTGCCGGAACCCCGGTGAATCGCTCATAATGGCCAAGGTCGAGATCGGTCTCTGCGCCATCGTCGGTCACGAATACCTCGCCATGTTCAAACGGACTCATCGTGCCAGGATCAACATTGAGATAGGGGTCAAGTTTGCGCAATCGCACCGAAAACCCACGCGCCTGCAACAACGCCCCAAGGGCGGCCGAAGCCAGTCCCTTGCCAAGCGAAGACACAACGCCGCCCGTAATGAAAATATATCGTGCCATGCGCTGAGGCCCCCGTGTTTCTACGTGTTTGATGGTCGGTCAAAAACCCAGAGATGGCCTCAAAAGACCGCTCTGCCACGGGATTTAACCCTTACAGGATTCGCGAGGTTTGCGCAAGCCAACCGCTAGATGCTGTTGCGCGGCAATCTCCGCCCTCAAAGATTTGTGTCAGTCGGCAGTGGGCGTCAGCGGAGCCGTATCGCCGGATGGCGGCGGCAGGAGGCTGTCTGCATCCGGAAGTGCAGGCACAGACTGTTCTGTGGTGGGCGGTGAATCAGTCAACCGATCCAGCACCGAAACCCCAGCCGCGTTCTGTGCCGCAATGATGGTAAGTGTAATTGAGGTCACAATAAAGGATGCCGCGAGAATCCATGTCATCTTGCCCAGAGCCGTGGCCGCGGCGCGCCCCGTCATGGCCCCACCGCCACCGCCGCCCATCCCAAGTCCGCCGCCTTCGGAGCGTTGCAGCAGTACCACGCCAATCAGGGCGAGCGCCAAAAGAAGGTGGATGGTCAGGACGACATTTTCCATGGATCAGGGGGCCTACGCTTATGTCTCGATCTGCCGCTATCTATGCAATTCTGAGCCTGCCCGCAACCCGGCAATCGGCGCAGGTGCGTCTTATCATCATCATCGGCCATTTTGACGGATCGCTCAGCCGGTGGATCCCTCTCTCGTTCAGCGTGACGTGCCGCAGATGTCTGCATCCGTTCACAGCTTTGGACGAATTAGATGTTTCACCCGGCGCGTCCCCCCGCTATACCAACGCGCGGTTTGGACCAAATGCCGAGGGGTAAATCATGGCAAATGTCGTCGTCGTCGGGGCCCAATGGGGGGACGAGGGAAAAGGCAAGATCGTCGATTGGCTGAGTGAGCGCGCCGATGTGATCGCGCGGTTTCAGGGTGGCCATAACGCGGGCCATACCCTCGTGATCGACGGCAAGGTCTACAAGCTCAATGCGCTGCCCTCAGGCGTGGTGCGGGGCGGAAAGCTGAGCGTGATCGGCAATGGCGTGGTGCTGGACCCCTGGCATCTGATCAAGGAAATAGCGTCGATCCGCGAACTGGGTGTGACAATCACGCCGGAGACGTTGATGATCGCAGAGAATACACCCCTTATCCTGCCGATCCACGGCGAGTTGGACCGCGCCCGTGAAGAAGCCGCGAGCAAAGGCACCAAGATCGGCACAACCGGTCGCGGTATCGGGCCGGCCTATGAGGACAAGGTGGGTCGGCGGTCCGTTCGGGTGGCGGATCTGGCGGATGAGGCCACTTTGATCGCGCGGGTTGACCGCGCACTCCAACATCACGACCCGCTGCGTCGTGGTCTCGGGATCGCGCCGGTCGATCGCGAGGCCTTGATCGCGCAGCTCAAAGACATCGCACCGCAGATCCTTCCCTATGCCGCCCCCGTCTGGAGAGTGCTCAACGAGAACCGCCGCGCGGGCAAGCGTATCCTCTTCGAGGGGGCGCAGGGCGCGCTGTTGGATATTGATTTTGGCACCTATCCCTTTGTCACGTCATCCAATGTGATCGCCGGTCAGGCGGCCACGGGCGTGGGACTTGGACCGGGGGCGATTGATTACGTGCTGGGCATCGTCAAAGCCTATACGACGCGCGTGGGCGAGGGGCCGTTTCCAACCGAATTGCACGATGCGGATGGTCAGCGCCTTGGCGAGCGTGGGCATGAATTCGGCACGGTGACAGGACGCAAGCGGCGCTGCGGCTGGTTCGATGCCTGTCTTGTGCGTCAGACCTGCGTGACCTCGGGCGTCACCGGCATTGCGCTGACGAAGCTCGATGTGCTCGACGGGTTCGAGACGCTGAAAATCTGCGTCGGTTATGACCTCGACGGCACGCGGCTGGATTACCTGCCGACCGCCGCCGACCAACAGGCGCGCTGCACGCCCATTTACGAGGAACTGCCAGGTTGGTCGCAATCGACCGAGGGCGCGCGCAGTTGGGCCGACCTGCCCGCCGAGACGATCAAATACGTTCGTCGCGTTGAAGAGTTGATCGACTGCCCGGTTGCTCTACTTTCCACCTCACCCGAGCGCGAGGATACGATCCTCGTGACAGATCCTTTCGCGGATTGAGGAGACCCGATGCCACTCAGTTACAAGGCCCGGAAACGTTGGTCACTGGTCGTCTTGCTCATTGGCCTGCCAGCCTATGTGGTGGTAGCCGTGAGCCTAGTGAATTGGATGAACCGACCGTCGATCTGGGTGGAATTGCTGATCTATGTGGGGCTTGGCTTTCTTTGGATCGTGCCGCTCAAGCGCGTGTTCATCGGGGTGGGCCAGCCTGACCCAGACGCAGGCAAAGACTGAGCTTCGCCTTTCATCGTTCTGAAAATACTCAAAAAGACGGCGTCTGCCCCAGAGCAGGCGCCGTCTTTCTGATTTTAGCCGCGCATCCGCGCGCCATCCACGTCAAAGAGCGCTTCGGTGAGCATCGTCGCCCCATAACGCCGCCCGAGAATCCCGATCTCCGCACGCAAGCCTGGCTGCGCCTGTCCCGCAGGAATGAGCGCGAGTGCTATCGACTTGTCAGCGTGGTGCGAATAACCACCGGAGGTGCAGAACCCAGCCACCTCACCCGCGATCCAGACCGGTTCATAGCCGTTCACATCGGCATCCGTCGCCTCGACCTCAAAGGCCACCAGTTTGCGCGCGGCGCCCTTGGCACGTTCCGCTTCCGCCGCAGCGCGCCCGACGAAATCGGCGTTCTTGGTAAAGCTGATGAACCGGTCCATCCCGGTCTCGCCGGGGGTGTAATCGGGCGAGAATTCATTGAGCCAGGAGCCAAAGAAGCGATCCAGACGCAGCGACATCATCGCGCGCATGCCAAAGGGCTTCATCCCGTGGTTCTGTCCTTCGGCCCATAGCACATCCCAGAGCGCGCGCTGTGCCATCGGGTCGCAGAAAATCTCATATCCCAGATCGCCAGTGTAACTGACGCGCTGCACCAGGCAATCGGCCATGCCCACGGTCGCGTGTCGCACATCCATGAACCGCATCTCGCCCAGCGGATCGCGGGTGCAGGCCATCAGCACATCCCGTGCGCGTGGTCCTGCGATCTGAAACCCGTTGAGCCGATCCGAGACATTCTCGACCCTGACACCCTCTGCCTCGTTCTGCGCGAACCAGCGCATATGGACGGCTTGTGCACCGTAAGAGGCAGTGAGTTGGAAGCTCTCGTCATTGAGGCAAGACACCGTGAAATCGCCCCAGAGCCGCCCTTTGGGTGAGAGCATCGGGGTGAGCGAGAGACGACCCGGTTTGGGAATCCGCCCCGCCATGATCCGGTCGAGCCAGCCGCGTGCGTTAGGGCCGGAGACAAGGTACTTGCCAAAGTTATGCACCTCGTTGATGCCGACGGCCTCTCGCACGGCCTTGACCTCGCGGGCCGTGGCCTCCCATGCGTTGGAGCGGCGGAAGGATGGGGTCTCATAGCGCGGCTCGTCGCCGGTCGCGAAGTAATTGACCACCTCCAGCCCGTATTGCGCGCCCCAGACCGCGCCCATGCTGTCGAATACGTCGTACATGGGCGTCTGACGAAAGGGGCGGGCGGCGGGCAGCTCTTCGTTCGGGTAGCTGACGGAGAATCGTTTTTGATAGTTTTCAATGACTTTCGGGCGGGTATAGCCCGGCGTTATCCAGTCGCCAAAGCGGGCCACATCCATCGCGGTCACATCGCGTTCACATTCGCCCTCGATCATCCATTGCGCCAGCATCAGGCCCACACCGCCGCCTTGGGAAAATCCCGCCATGACGCCGCAGGCCGACCAATAGCCGCGCAAACCGGGAATGGGGCCAACCAGCGGATTGCCGTCGGGAGCAAAGGTGAACGGGCCGTGAATGACCGACTTGACGCCAGCCTGCTCCAGGACGGGGAACCGGCGGTAGGCAAATTCGATGCTGGCCTCGATTTTGTCGAGGTTGTCGGGCAAAAGCTCATGGCCAAAATCCCAAGGCGTGCCATCGACCGCCCAAGGTTTGCAGGGCTGCTCATAAAAGCCAATACAAAGTCCACGCCCCTCTTGGCGCAGATAGCTTTCGCCTGCCGGGTCCATGACGTGGGGGTGTTCGGTATCGCGACTGTAGATTTCGGGGATTTCGTCGGTAACGATATACTGATGTTCCATCGGGTGCAGCGGCAGGTAGACGCCCGCCATCGCCCCCACTTCGCGCGCCCAGAGACCGCCCGCGTTGACCACATGGTCCGTGTGGATCGTGCCCTTGTCCGTCACCACATCCCAGGTGCCATCTGCGCGTTGGTTGGTTCCGCGCACCATGCAATGCGTTTCGATCTGCGCGCCACCCATGCGCGCGGCCTTGGCATAGGCATGTGTGGTGCCGGACGGATCAAGATGGCCGTCAAGCGGATCGTAGAGCCCGCCCAGAATACCGTCGATATTGGTGACCGGGGCAATATTTGCGATCTCTTCGGGGGTCACGATATGGGTGTCGAGGCCCATGTAGCGATGCTTGGCGCGCTCGGCCAAGAGCATGTCGAACCGGTCGCGATTGTCCGCGAGCGTGACACCGCCGACATGGTGCAACCCGCAAGACATTCCGGTAATCTCTTCGAGTTCCTTGTAGAGGCGGATCGTATAGCCCTGAAGGGCAGCCATATTGGTGTCACCGTTGAGGGTGTGAAACCCGCCTGCGGCATGCCAAGTTGAGCCTGACGTTAATTCTGAGCGTTCCAGAAGCATCACATCGGACCAGCCGAGTTTGGTCAGGTGATAGAGCACGGAACAGCCGACGACACCGCCGCCGATCACGACCACACGGGTGCTGGTTTTCATTGAGAGCCTCCTGATGTTTTGCCAGAGCCTGCCCGCTACGCGTCAAAGATCATGTCTGTCAGCGACAAATTCTGACGTATTTGTGGTTCTGGTGCCCATTGAAACGTTGGCCATCGCGGTGTGGCGATTTTCAAAGAAAACTTGTGCCTCGTTTTATTACCGCGACAAAGTATGTCGGAAAATGGCATTCATCCGGAGCGGGGTCGCCGCAGTTTGTGCCGAAACTTGATCAAGGGACCCGCCATGAAGACCCATGCACAGGCCGTCGTGATCGGCGGCGGCGTTATCGGATGCTCGATTCTCTACCACCTGACCAAACTGGGTTGGACTGATGTCGTCCTGCTTGAACGCAACGAATTGACCAGCGGCAGCACATGGCATGCCGCCGCCAATATCCACGGGCTGCATGACAGCGCCAATATCAGCCGCCTGCAGCATTACACGATGAAGCTCTATAACGAGCTGGAGGCCGAGACCGGGCAAAGCTGTGGCGTGTTCCAGCCCGGCAGTCTCTACTTGGCGCAGACAGAGAATCGCGAGCATCAATTGCGACTTCAGGCGTCCAAGGCCAAGCTCTATGGCATGAACTTTCACGAGATTGGGCGGGATGAGGCCGAGCGGCTGCATCCGCTGGTGAATTTCGACGGCATCCGTTGCATTATGTACGAGCCGGATGGCGGCAATGTAGACCCGTCGGGTGTCACCAATGCCTATGCGGTGGGGGCGCGGCAGCGGGGTGCCGAAATTCATCGGTTCACGCCGGTGACGGGGACGGTGCCGCAACCGAACGGGTCTTGGATCGTTGAGACGCCCAAGGGCAATATCCATACACCGTGGGTGATCAATGCCGCCGGTCTCTGGGGGCGTGAGGTGGCCAAGCTGGCGGGGATCGAACTGCCGCTGCAACCGACCGAGCACCAGTATTTTGTGACCGAGATGATCGCTGAAATTGCCGGAATGGACCGGCGCTTGCCCTCGGTCGCGGATCGGGACGGGGAATATTACCTGCGACAAGAGGGCAAGGGCCTGCTGATCGGCGCCTATGAGCGCGATATGCGATTCTGGGCCGAAGAGGGCACGCCGCTTGATTTCGCGCATGATCTTTTCCCCGATGATCTGGAGCGGATCGAGGAAAACATGCTGCGTGCCATCGACCGGGTGCCGGTGGTGGGCACAGCGGGGATCAAGCGGGTGATCAACGGGCCGATGATCTGGTCGCCTGACAGCAACGTCATTCTTGGGCCGGTGCCCGAACTCAAGGGCTATTTCTGTTGCAACGGCATCATCCCCGGCTTTAGCCAATCGGCAGGCATGGGTTGGATGGTCGCCGAATGGCTGATCAACGGCGAGATGAAATACGACATGTTCGCCTGGGATGTTGCGCGCTTTGGCCTCTGGGCCAACAACCGCGATTTCGTCAAGGCCAAGGTGCGGGACCAATATGCGCATCGTTTCTCGATTCATTTCCCCAATGAAGAGCGCAGCGCCGGGCGTCCGCTGCGCACGCGGCCTGCTTATGAGATGCAAAAGGACATGGGCGCGGTCTTTGGTCTCAACTATGGTTGGGAACATCCGCTGTGGTTCTCGGATGCGCGCGGCACCGTGGATACCAACGGCTTTACCCGGCAGAATTGGTGGGCACCGGTGGGGTCGGAATGCAAGATGCTGCGCGAGCGGGCAGGGATTATCGACATTTCTAATTTCGCCAAGTACCGGGTCAAAGGGCCGGGGGCGGAGGATTGGCTGAACGCTGTCTTTGCAAACCGGATGCCCAAGGCGGTCGGGCGGTCATGCCTGACGCCGCTGATTGGCGTGCGGGGTGGAATCGCGGGGGATGCGACGGTGACGCGGCTTGCGGAGGATGAATTCTGGGTCATTTCCTCAGGCATGGCGGAACGCTATCACAAGCGGTTCTTTGATGCGGTGCCGTTGCCCGAGGGGACCACGTTTGAGAGCCTGACCGACATAGTCTGTGGTTTTAACGTGGCGGGGCCTCAATCGCGCGAGATGTTGCAACGGTTGACGAATGCCTCGCTGGCGACGGCGGATTTCCCGTTCATGGCAAGCCGCCGGATCGAGCTGGGCGGGGTCGCGTGCGTAGCCATTCGTGTGAGTTTCACCGGTGATCTAGGCTGGGAATTGCATTGCGCGGCTGAGGATCAGGCGCGGCTCTATGCGGCGCTGCTGGAAGCAGGGCGTGAGATAGGCGCGGGGCCAGTGGGCAGTCGGGCGCTGATGAGCCTGCGCATTGAGAAGGGTTATGGGTCCTGGAGTCGCGAATACAGCCCAGAGTACTGGCCGCAAGAAGCTGGGCTGGATGGTCTTTGCAAGATGGACAAAGCGTTCCTGAACAAGGCCGCGCTGCAGGAGGTGATCACGCAGGAGCCGCGCGAGCGACTGGTGATCCTGCATCTGAGTGAGGCGGATGTCACAGCGTCGAACGCGGATGCCACGGGCGGAGAGCCGATTTTCAAGGATGGCGTCGGTGTGGGCCGTGTGTCTTCGGGTGCCTACGGCTATTCCGTCGGCATGAGTCTCGCGCTTGGCTATGTCAAAGGGGGCGCAAGGCCTGGTGATGAGGTCGACGTCATGGTCTTGGGTCGACCGCACCGCGCGCGCATTCTGGATGCGGCTCCGTTTGATCCTGAGGGCACGCGCCTGCGCGCCTGAGGAGTCAGCCGTCGCCTTTGTCGGCGGCGGCCTCCTGGGCGGCCTTGAAGCGTTTAAGCTTGTCCAAAAGCAGTGCCCGCGCCTTGATATTGGCGCGGCGTACGCGAACAGCGGTCAAAAAAGCCTCTTCGGCCGTTTGCGAGGTGGCCCCGAGGATGTTTTGAATGTCGGTGATGATGGTCTCATCGCCCGTGGCCTCGATCGCCTTGATCACATCGCGTGCCAGTTCATCCGCCAGATCCTCGGTCACTCCCATGGGACAATCCTCAGCGCGTGTTCTCGGTCAGACGCCGTTTGACATAGGTGCTCACCGACCCGATCATCGTGTCCATATGCGGTTCCTTGAAGAAGTGATCCGCGCCGTCGACCTCTTGATGGGTGATGGTGATGCCATGCTGCTCATGCAGCTTGTTCACCAGCGTCTTGGTGTCCGCAGGCGGAGCAACCCTATCGTTGCTGCCATTGATAATCAGCCCGGAGGCCGGGCAGGGGGCAAGAAAGCTGAAATCATACATGTTGGCGGGCGGGCTGACCGAAATGAAGCCAGTGATTTCCGGCCGCCGCATCAAGAGTTGCATCCCGATCCATGCGCCAAAGGAAAAGCCCGCGACCCAACAATGTTTTGAATTGTTGTTCATTGATTGCAGGTAATCGAGCGCCGAAGCGGCATCGCTCAGCTCACCAACACCTTGATCATATTCGCCCTGACTGCGGCCTACGCCGCGGAAATTGAATCGCAACACGGTAAAGCCCATGTTGTAAAAGGCGTAATGCAGGTTATAGACAACCTTGTTGTTCATCGTGCCACCGAATTGTGGATGCGGATGCAGCACAATCGCAATGGGCGCGTCTTTTTCCTTTTGCGGGTGGTAGCGGCCTTCGAGCCGACCCTCGGGGCCGGGAAAGATAACCTCGGGCATGGGTTCCCTGTGTCCTCTTCATGGGTGAGTGCGATAATCTTGACGACTTCGCTCGGGCACCTTAGAACTGTTCTAAATTGTGATCCGGGCCAGGATGGCTCAGAGCGAGATAAGCCTTGCGCGGCGCAAGGTCAATCAGTTCGCGTAGGGGAAGATCAATGAAACTGAGCACAAAGGGGCGTTATGCCATGGTTGCACTGGTCGATATCGCCTTGCAACCGGCTGGGGCGGTCGTAACTCTAGGGGATGTTTCGCGACGGCAGGATATATCGCTGCCTTATCTAGAGCAGCTTTTTGTCAAACTTCGGCGCGCTGAACTTGTGACCTCGGTCCGGGGTCCGGGCGGCGGATATCGGTTGATGCGGCCTGCGTCGGAAATCCGGGTCTCGGATATTCTCGCGGCGGTGGATGAGACGATTGATGCGCTGCACAAGGGGGCAGGGGCCTCTGGTGGGGCGAGCGGATCGCGGGCGCAATCCATGGCCAATCGGTTGTGGGAAGGCCTGAGCGCACATGTCTATGTGTTTCTACACCAGACTCGTCTGAGCGATGTGGCGGGCAATTCGCTGGCCCCTTGTCCCGCCGTGCCGCACCTCTTTGCTGTGGTGGATGAGGATTGATTTCAAACCTGTGACGGCATTGCCGTCACAGACCCAGCGTATTTCACCAACAAGAATGGGCGATCATGCACAGGGTCTATCTCGATTACAATGCAACGGCTCCGCTGCGTCCCGAGGCGCGAGAGGCCATGATTGATGCCATGGAACTCCTCGGCAACCCCTCAAGTGTGCATGCTGAAGGACGTGCCGCCAAAGGGCTGGTGGAGCGTGCGCGTGCGCAGGTCGCGACAGCCTTTGGGGCCGATGGGGCGGATGTGATCTTTACGTCCGGAGCAACAGAAGCCGCGGCTCTTGCCTGTGCCGGGCGCACCCTGCACGGAAGTTTGGTCGAGCATGATGCGGTTGGCGCGTGGATCACTCCGGATTTGCCGGTGGATGCTGACGGGCGCGTCACCGTCCTTGATCCCGCGCAATCGGTGTTGCAATTGGCCAATTCTGAGACCGGCGTGGTCCAATCCCTGCCTGAGGGATTAGCGGTCAGCGACATGACCCAAGCCTTTGGGAGATTGCCCCTGGCCTTTAACTGGTCCGGCGCAGAAATGGCGCTTGTCTCCGCTCATAAGCTCGGGGGGCCAAAAGGGGTAGGCGCGTTGATCATCCGGCGTGGCACGGATCTGGCTGCGCAGATCCGCGGCGGAGGTCAGGAAATGGGCCGCAGAGCCGGTACTGAGAATGTAATCGGTATCGCCGGATTTGGCGCTGCGGCAGAGGCTTGCGGGCTTGATCTTGAAGACGGTCAATGGGCCCGGATTGAAAAACTTAGAAACATTCTAGAAAATACCATTGCAGAGTTTTCAAATGAGACTATTTTTGTCGGGAAAGCTGCCGCACGTTTGCCGAATACCAGTTGCTTTGTCACTCCGGGTTGGAAAGGCGAGACACAGGTCATGGCGATGGATCTAGCCGGATTTGCGATCTCTGCCGGGAGTGCATGTTCCAGTGGCAAGGTCAAATCCAGCCGGGTGCTGCGCGCGATGGGGTTTGACGAGGTCTTGGCGGGCTGCGCGATCCGCGTGTCGTTGGGGCCGCAGACGACAGAAGACGATATACTGCGCTTTGCCGAAGCTTGGCTGAAGCGACTGCAAAAGCATCGGGGCCGATTGGCCTGATACGGAAGGAGATGGGAATGGCTGCTTTGGATGACGTTCAGGTCAAGGACGGTGTTGATCGTGAAACCGTCGATGCGGTGCGCCAAGTTGGCGAAGCCTACAAGCATGGCTGGAACACCGATATCGAGATGGAATACGCGCCGCTTGGGTTGAACGAAGACATTGTTCGGCTGATCTCGTCCAAGAATGAAGAGCCCGAATGGATGACCGAGTGGCGGCTAGAAGCCTATCGTCGCTGGCTGACCAAGACCGAGCCGGAATGGGCCATGGTGGATTATCCCAAGATCGACTTTCAGGCGCAGTATTACTATGCGCGCCCCAAGTCGATGGAGGTAAAGCCCAAGTCGCTCGACGAGGTCGATCCCAAGTTGCTGGCCACCTATGAAAAGCTGGGTATTCCCCTGAAAGAGCAGATGATTCTTGCCGGAGTTGAAGGTGCTGAGGATGCGCCCGCCGAGGGCCGCAAAGTGGCGGTGGATGCGGTGTTCGACTCTGTGTCTGTTGGCACGACCTTTCAGGCGGAGCTGCGCCGCGCCGGGGTGATCTTCTGCTCGATCTCCGAGGCGATCCGCGAGCACCCCGAGTTGGTCAAGAAATACCTCGGATCCGTCGTGCCGGTCAGTGATAATTTCTACGCGACGCTGAATTCGGCGGTCTTTTCAGACGGTTCGTTTGTCTATGTGCCACCCGGCGTGCGCTGCCCGATGGAGCTAAGCACCTATTTCCGTATCAATGCCGAAAACACAGGCCAGTTCGAGCGGACGCTGATCATCGCCGACAAGGGCTCTTATGTGAGCTACCTCGAAGGCTGCACCGCGCCCAAGCGTGACGTGGCCCAGCTTCATGCCGCCGTGGTCGAGATCATCATCGAGGAAGACGCCGAGGTGAAATACTCCACGGTGCAAAACTGGTATCCGGGCGACGAGAACGGCAAGGGCGGGATCTACAACTTTGTAACCAAGCGTGCCGATTGCCGGGGCGACCGGGCCAAGGTGATGTGGACGCAGGTGGAAACCGGCAGCGCTGTCACATGGAAATACCCGTCCTGCATCCTGCGCGGCGATGACAGCCAGGGCGAATTCTATTCCATCGCCATCGCAAACAACTATCAGCAGGCCGATACCGGCACCAAGATGATCCATCTGGGCAAGAACACCCGCTCGCGCATCGTGTCCAAAGGGATCAGCGCAGGCCATGCGCAGAACACTTATCGCGGGCTGGTCAGCATGCACCCCAAGGCCAAGAACAGCCGCAACTATACGCAGTGCGACAGCCTGCTCATCGGCGATCAATGCGGGGCGCATACGGTGCCCTATATCGAGGTCAAGAACAACTCGAGCCGCGTCGAGCATGAGGCGACGACCTCGAAGGTGGACGACGACCAGATGTTCTATTGCCGTGCGCGTGGCATGGACGAGGAAGAGGCGGTGGCGCTCGTGGTCAACGGGTTCTGCAAGGACGTGTTGCAGGCGCTGCCGATGGAGTTTGCCATGGAGGCGCAGCAGTTGGTGGCGATTTCGCTGGAAGGAAGCGTGGGTTGACGCTCGCGTAAAGGACTTTTCGCCATGATCATCACCACCACCAACACCATCGAGGGCCGCAAGATCGTGGACTACCGCGGCATCGTCGTAGGAGAGGCGATCATGGGTGCCAATATCGTGCGCGATTTTTTTGCTCAGATCACCGATGTGGTCGGCGGTCGGTCTGACTCTTATGAGAGCAAGCTGCGCGAGGCGCGTGACGCGGCGTTGAGCGAGTTGGAAGAGCGCGCGGCAGGGCTTGGGGCCGATGCGGTGGTTGGCGTCGATCTCGATTATGAGGTGGTGGGCGACTCGATGCTGATGGTGTCGGCCAGTGGCACGGCGGTCGTGCTGGACTGATATGGCTGAGGCAGACACCATAGACAGGCCGGTTCTTACCCTGCCCGACGCCGAGGCTGCGCATCTGCGCGAGGTCTATGCGCGGGCAGACGTCATTCTCGAATATGGCTCCGGTGGATCGACCGTTGTCGCCGCCGAAATGCCAGGAAAGCGAGTCTTCTCGGTCGAGAGCGACGAAGAGTGGGCGAAGATGATGCGCGGGTGGTTCGCACAGAATCCACCCGCAAAGGACACGAACGTCGACGTTCTCTGGTCGGACATCGGTCCAACCAAGGAATGGGGATTCCCTCGGAATGCGAGCGGCTGGCGGCGCTATGCGCGCTACCCCCTCAAGGTCTGGGGCCTGCCAGAGTTTGTTCAGCCTGATGTGGTCTTGGTTGATGGTCGTTTTCGCACTGGCTGCGCTTTGGCAGCAGCACTAAGCACCACGAGACCGATCACGGTCCTGTTCGACGATTACACGCCGCGCAAGCACTATCACCGGGTTGAGGATCTGATTGGCGCCCCTCGACGGATTATCGGTCGAATGGCCGAATTCGAGGTAGAGCCGATGGTCCTCAAGCCCGAGATCTTGTTGACAATTATAGAGATGATGACACGGCCCTGATGCCGCCACGACATAGAGAAGGATGATAAAAATGTTGGAAATCAAAAACCTGCACGTCGATCTTGAAGAAGAGGACAAGACCATCCTCAAGGGTGTGAACCTGACCGTCGAGGCTGGCAAGGTGCATGCGATCATGGGGCCGAACGGCTCTGGCAAATCCACATTATCCTATGTTCTCTCGGGGCGCGATGGTTACAAGGTGACCCAAGGCAGCGCCACGCTCTCTGGCGTTGACTTGCTTGATATGGAGCCAGAAGAGCGCGCGGCGGCAGGGTTGTTTCTCGCATTCCAGTATCCGGTGGAAATCCCCGGCGTGGGCAACATGACCTTCTTGCGCACCGCCGTGAATGCGCAGCGCAAGGCGCGTGGCGAGGACGAGATGAGTGCAGCAGATTTCCTCAAACTTGTGCGGGAAAAGGCCAAAACCCTGCAGATCGACGCCGAGATGCTGAAACGCCCCGTCAATGTAGGCTTTTCCGGTGGTGAGAAAAAGCGAAATGAAATTCTCCAGATGGCCATGCTGGAGCCCAAGATGTGCATCTTGGACGAGACTGACTCGGGCTTGGATGTGGATGCGATGAAGCTGGTGGCGGACGGGGTGAACGCTCTGCGGGATGCCGGACGCGGTTTCCTTGTCATTACGCACTACCAGCGTCTGCTTGACCACATCAAACCGGACGTAGTTCACATCATGTCTGATGGCCGGATCATCAAGACAGGTGGCCCGGACCTCGCCCTTGAGGTAGAGCAGAACGGGTACGCCGACATTCTGTCGGAGGGCGTGTAATGGCTGCGCCGCAAGCAAAGCAGGACGTGGTTGAGGCGCGATTGAGTGCGTTGACCCTGCCGGAGGGGGGCAAGTGGATCACAACAGCCCGTGAGGCCGCTTTGCGGCGGTTGAGAACATTGGGATTGCCGGACCGCCGTGACGAATATTGGAAATTCACCCGACCCGACACACTGGTGCAAGCCAATGCGCCGGAAGCCGCCTTGTTACAAGGGGCCGAGGAACCAGAGGGTTTTGACGCGGTCAATCGCCTGAAACTGGTGTTTGTGGATGGGGTGTTCGATCCCAAGGCAAGTGATGATCTGGCACTCGACGGCGTGCGGATCGAGCGACTAAGTGAGGCTGCAAAAACCGATATCCATTGGGCGCGCGACCTCTATGGCGTTCTGGAAGAGCGCGGACAGAGCCCCGTTCCCCGTTCCCTCGCGGCATTCAACACGGCCTTTGCAAGTGATGGGATGCTGATCCATGTAACGGGTCGTCCGAGCAAGGCTATAAATCTGATTTATATCCATAAATCAAAGACTTCAGACGCGGTATTGCACCATGTGATCAAGCTGGAGACCGGAGCTGAGCTGACCATTCTTGAGAGTGGTCCGGCGGCGGCGCGGCTCAACAAGGTCATGGAAGTCGAGATCGCGGATGAGGCGACATTTCACCACATTTGCACCCAAGGCCGAGATCACGAGCGGCGCGCGGTCACGCATCTTTTTGCCCGGCTGGCGGCGCAGAGCACGTTCAAATCCTTTACCATGACAGCCAATGGAAAGATGACACGCAATGAATGCGTGATCGAACTGACCGGCGATGACGCTGTGGCCCATGTGGCGGGCGCTGCTATGGGGGATGGTGATTTTCATCAGGATGACACGGTGTTCGTCACCCATGATGCGCTGCGGTGTGAGAGCCGTCAGGTGTTCAAGAAAGTCTTGCGCAAGGGCGCGACCGGCGTATTTCAGGGTAAGATTCTGGTCAAACCGGGCGCGCAGAAAACCGATGGATATCAGATCAGCCAGGCGCTTTTGCTGGATGAGGACAGTCAGTTTCTAGCTAAACCAGAGCTGGAAATCTATGCTGACGATGTGGCCTGTTCGCATGGCTCGACCTCGGGCGCAATTGACGAGGACGCGCTCTATTATCTGCGTGCGAGGGGGATTCCAAAGTCATTGGCGACGGACCTGCTGACATTGTCGTTCTTGGCTGAAGCTGTTGAGGAAATCGAAGACGAGACCCTGCGTGAGGAAATCAACGGTCAGCTGGCTGGCTGGCTGGAGCGCAGGCGCCGCTGATGCCGGTCACAACAGACCTCGTCGCCACCTATCGCGGTCCACGCCGGGTGGTGCGGCGCTTGCTCGCCATGGGACCGCGTGAGGATCGCGCGCTGGTGATCTTGATCGCGGCCTGCGTTGTTGTGTTCGTTGCACAATGGCCGCGGCTGGCGCGCGAGGCACATTTCACAGGGCAGGAGTTGAACCCCATGTTGGGGGGTGCGTTGCTGGCGTGGATCTTCTTTGCGCCGCTCATTTTCTATGCTTTGGCGCTGATATGCCATGGCATTGCGCGGCTGTTTGGCGGTCGCGGTTCGGCCTATGATGCGCGGGTTGCGCTTTTCTGGGCGTTTCTGGCGGCAAGTCCTCTCATTCTTTTGCATGGGCTCGTGGCAGGATTTGTCGGGCCAGGACCGGGATTGCAGGCTGTTGGTCTCTTGTGGTTGCTGGTGTTCTTGTGGTTTTGGATGTCGGGTATGATCGAGGCGGGATGGAGCAAGGCATGACCCAGGCGCAATTCAAGGCGCTCTTGATAGAAACCCTGTTTCGCCCGCGTGACGCTGCGCGGGCGCTGATGGGTTTCGGGCTCCCGCAAAAGATCTTGTGGATGGCTTTGGTGCTGATGTCTGTGCTGAATGCCATCGTCTATTCCGTATCGTTGCGCCTCTCGCCTCCGACGGATCCCACCGCCGTGACGATCATGCCGCCTGCGTTCCATTCCCCCCTGCTCTTTACGCTTTTCTTGTTTGGGGCGCTCGCCATCACCGTATTTGCTCTGTTCTGGGTGGGTCGATCGCTTGGCGGCAAGGCGCGGATGGAGGATGTGCTGGTCTTGATCTGCTGGTTGCAGGTGCTGCGACTGATCCTGCAAATGGCGGTCGCCGTTCTTGTTTTGACTGTGCCTTCGGCTGCGGTTCTGTTGATCTTTCTGTCTTCAATCTGGGGGATCTACATTCTGATCGGCTTTGTCGATACCGCGCATCGCTATGATAACATGCTGAAATCTGCTGGTGTGATTGTACTCTCCATCGCCGCGATGGCGGTAGGATTGACCATTCTGCTAAGCTTTATCGGCGTGGCTGCAATGGGAGGAGCATGATATGCTCGATGTTGAAAAAATTCGTGCCGACTTCCCAATCCTTGGACGAGAAGTGAACGGCAAGCCATTGGTTTATCTCGACAATGGAGCATCTGCCCAAAAACCGCAGGTTGTCATAGATGCCGTCACCAAGGCGTATTCGATGGAATATGCCAATGTGCATCGCGGGCTACACTATCTGAGCAACCTCGCAACCGAGAAATACGAGGCGGTTCGTGGTATCGTCGCACGGTTTCTGGGTGTCGCGGATGAGGATCAGATCATTTTCAATTCTGGCACCACCGAGGGCATCAATATGGTCGCCTATGGTTGGGCCATGCCGCGGATGCAGCCCGGCGACGAGATTATTCTCAGCATTATGGAACATCACGCCAATATCGTGCCTTGGCATTTTCTGCGGGAACGGCAGGGGGTGGTGCTCAAATGGGTGGATGTGGATGCGCGCGGGGGACTTGATCCACAAAAGGTCATTGATGCCATCACGCCAAGAACAAAACTGATTGCAATTACACATCTTTCCAATGTGTTGGGGACCAAAGTTGATGTGAAGGCGATTTGCGATGCGGCGCATGCCCATGGCGTGCCGGTGCTCGTCGATGGCTCTCAGGCAGCGGTGCACATGCCCGTCAACCTCGATGAGATGGGCTGTGATTTCTATGCGATTACGGGCCACAAGCTCTATGGGCCGTCGGGCTCTGGCGCGATCTATGTGCACAAGGATCGTATGGCTGAAATGCGTCCCTTCATGGGGGGCGGTGACATGATCCGCGAGGTGACGCGCGACAGCGTGACCTATAACGATCCACCGATGAAGTTCGAGGCGGGAACGCCCGGTATCGTGCAGACCATCGGGCTTGGCGTGGCGCTTGAGTATATGATGGGCGTTGGGATGCATGCGATCAGCGCTCACGAGGATGATCTGAGCCGATATGCTCAAGAGCGCCTTGCGGGGCTCAACTGGATCAACGTCCAGGGTAGCATGCCGGACAAGGCCGCGATCTTCTCCTTCACAATGCAAGGGGCTGCGCATGCCCATGATATATCGACCATACTCGACAAGAAGGGGGTGGCTGTCCGTGCCGGCCAGCATTGTACAGGGCCACTGATGGAGCATCTTGGCGTGACAGCCACCTGCCGGGCCTCTTTTGCCATGTACAACACACGCGCCGAGGTCGACGTGTTGATCGAGGCGCTCGAACTGGCGCATGAGCTATTTGGCTGATTTTGCGATTGCGGGGCAGATCATGCCCCGCTATACCACCGCGCAAGTGGACCCATAGCTCAGCTGGATAGAGCGCTGCCCTCCGAAGGCAGAGGCCAGAGGTTCGAATCCTCTTGGGTCCGCCAGATCAAATCACCTCAAATCTCAACGAAACGGACCTTGCCGATATAAGGTAGGTTTCTATTTCGTTGTGCGTAATCAATGCCATAGCCGACGACAAACTCATCTGGGATTTCAAACCCGATCCAATCAGCGTGAATATCCGCTTCGCGGCGAGAAGGTTTGTCCAAGAGCGCGATGGTGCGGAGTTTGTGCGGTCTTCGGCTCTGGAGGAGGTGCAACACATGAAAGAGCGTGTGGCCCGTATCGACGATATCCTCGACCACCAGCACATCACGTGCTTCAATGTCACCTCGTAAGTCTTTGAGAATACGCACCTCTCTACTGCTTTCCATTGAATTTCCATAGGAGGATGTTTCGACGAAATCGACCTCTACCGGCAAATCCAGCTCTCGCACCAGATCGGCGATGAAGATGAAAGACCCGCGCAGCAGACCCACGACCACCAGTTTCTGCGTTCCCGCGAATTCTGCCTCGATCTCATGCGAAAGCGCCTCGATTCGGGCGGCTATGCTCTTGGCAGAAATCAGTTTATCGATAACATAGGCTTGCTGTGGCATGCGACCCTCTTGCACTTCTGGTCTTAGTCTAGGAAAAAGCGCGCCACTGTCACGCGGAAACCGGGGCCCAAATGCCATCACATTCAGAAAAACGTATTCTAAGCTACTCGGCCGATCAGATGTATGCCCTGGTTGCAGATGTGGCCAGCTACCCTCAGTTTCTGCCCTGGACCGCTGCGGCGCGCATCCGCAGCGTGCGGCCGCAAGATGATGGATCAGAAGTTATGGAAGCGGATTTGGTTATTAGTTTCAAGGTGTTCCGGGAGAAATTTGGTAGCCGAGTCGTGCTGTGGCCGCAAGATCGGCGGATCGAAACAGAGTATCTGGAGGGGCCGTTTCAACATATGCGCTCGAACTGGCAGTTTCGTGACGTGAAAGACGGTTGCGAGGTCAGTTTTGACGTTGATTTTGCGTTCAAGAACAGGTTGTTGCAGTCCGCGGCTGATCTATTTTTCTATGAGGCGATGAAGCGGATCGTGCGGGCCTTTGAGCAGCGGGCGGACGCGCTCTACGACAAAACATGAGGATTGAGGTCCAAGTTATTGAGATAAATAACTTAAGAGTAACTTTAAGGCGTGATCCCTCGCTCTTTCTCGGACCGTTTTGCGGCCTAAAGGGCCAAAATCGAGCGTTTCCGTGACTGTGTGACGCCCGGTCCTCGCGAGACCAAAGCAAACGCGACCTTCGGGCTTCTGCTCGGAACCGCCGGGGCCTGCGATTCCGGTAATCGAGAGTGCCAGTTGGGCCGCGCTATGGGAGAGGGCGCCTTCGGCCATTTCGCGTGCGACCTGTTCGGAGACGGCACCATAGGCCTCTAGCGTGGTTTGCGAGACATCCAGCATCTCTATTTTTGATATATTTGAATATGTTACAAAGCCACGTTCAACCACTGCGGATGAGCCGGGGATTTCAGTCAAAGCCGCTGCGACCATACCACCCGTACAGCTTTCGGCGGTGGTGATCATCAGGCCACGCTGTTGGGCTCGGTCGAGAATATCCTGTGCAATCAAAGCCCTAAGACCCCATGATAAAAGCCTGCGGCGAGCATGACGCAGAGTGCGGCGGCGAGGCCGGCGAGGATGTCGTCAAGCATCACGCCCAAGGCATCGTTGCGACGGTCGGCCCAGCCGATGGGGCCAAGTTTGGTGATGTCAAAGAAACGGAAGGCGAGGAAGGAAAAAAGAAAGCCGGGCCAAAGGCTTAGGAGATCCGCCCCAGCATGGGAGGCGCCAAGGGAGACCGGAAGGAACGCCAACCATTGACCTGCAACCTCGTCAATAACGATCTCCGATGGATCGTGGTTCAATTTTCCCTTTGTTTCCAGCGCAGTAGCCCACCATCCTATCAAGAAGGCGAGAATGACCCCTCCTGCAACGAACAGTGGGCCGCCTACAAGATGTAGAGCGAGTGCCACAGGCAAGGCCGCCAGTGATCCCCATGTTCCCGGTGCGGGACGCAGATGGCCAATGTAGAAAAACGTGCAAATCAAGTGGGTTAGGCGCATGTCTTGACCAATGTTACAACGGCTTGGGCGGCGATGCCTTCTTCGCGACCGGTGAAGCCCAAACGTTCGGATGTGGTCGCCTTGACGGAAATTCGGTCACTGGCGACCCCGGTGATCTCGGAGAGAGTGGCCTGCATCGCGGTGGCATGCGGGGTGATCTTGGGGTGCTCACAGACAAGAGTGACGTCTATATTATTGATTTTAAATCCACATTCATCAGCCAATGCAACGGCATGGCGTAGAAAGATGTGACTTTCTGCACCCTTCCATTGGGGGTCGCTTGGTGGGAAGTGACGACCGATATCGCCCTGCGCCAGACCACCATATATGGCGTCTGTGAGAGCATGAAGCCCCACATCCGCGTCAGAATGGCCTTGAAGCCCGCGGTCATGCGGAACCGGGACACCGCAGAGCATGCAATGGTCGCCGGGGCCGAAGCGGTGAACGTCGAATCCTGAACCGACTCTTATATCCATTTGATTTCCAAGTATTTTCTCTGCACGTGCAAAGTCGTGCGGGTGGGTGATCTTGAGATTATCCTCATGGCCCGCGACGATAGCAACCTTGAGTCCGGCGGCGCGCGCGACGGCTACGTCGTCTGCGGCATCCCCGTCGTAGGTGCGATGCGCGTCAAGTATGGCGGTGAATTCAAAGGCTTGCGGTGTTTGCGCCCGGTAAAGGCCGGTGCGGTCGCGGGTTCCGGTCACATATCCGTCCGCGCCGGTCCAGAGAGCATCGGTGATGGCGAGGGCCGGGGCCAGTCCGGGGGTTTCCGAGTGGCGCAATGTGTCCACCATGTACGTTATGTACGCGGCTTTTGTACAGCATCGCGCAACGTCGTGGATCAGCACATAGTCGGGCGGATTTGAGGCCAGCGCCTCTAACCCGTTTCTGACCGATTGCGTGCGGGTGTCGCCCCCGGTTGTGATGAAAATCCGTGGGTCCGGAGCGAGATGATGCAGATCGTCGGGATGAAGAACGACCACAATGCGGTCGATCCCTTGGGCCGCATGAAAGGCGTCGAGGGTCCAGTCAATGACGCGGCGGCCCAGAAGGGGCTGCCACTGTTTGGGGCTGTCCCCGCCGGCGCGAGTGCCCCGGCCTGCGGCGACGATGAGGGCGGCGGTTGTCATGCCTCTTGATTAGGCCGGGTTTTTGCCAAGCGCAATGGCTGAGCATACGCCTAAAAAATAGGCGACGACACGATGGGTGGCTGTTATTTAGGCCGCCAATCATTGTTTGAGGCAGAGTTCACAGGTAGAACTTCGGAATTGCACAAGGATTAGGCAGGGCATGCTGAGGATCGCGGACAGGCAGATTGCAACGCCGGTGTTTCTGGCCCCGATGGCGGGAATCACGGACCTGCCGTTTCGGACGGTGGTCGCGGGATTCGGAGCCGGTCTGGTGGTGAGCGAAATGGTCGCGAGTCAGGAGATGGTGCAGGCCAAACCCTCGGCACGCGGCAAGGCGGAGCTTGGGTTCGGGATCGAGAACACGTCGGTACAATTGGCGGGCTGTGACGCGCATTGGATGGCGGAAGCGGCGCGGGTCGTGGCGGATCAAGGTGCGCGGATCATCGACATCAATATGGGTTGCCCGGCCAAGAAGGTTGTGAGCGCTGCTGGGGCAGGGGCCTCTGGGTCGGCGCTGATGCGGGATATCGATCACGCGCTGCGGTTGATTGAGGCGGTGGTCGGGGCGGTCGATGTGCCGGTGACGCTCAAGACCCGTTTGGGATGGGATGAAGGCTGCTTGAATGCGGCGGAGCTGGCGAAGCGGGCAGAGGCGGCGGGTGTGGCGATGATCACGGTGCATGGGCGCACGCGGTGCCAGTTCTACCGCGGCGCGGCGGATTGGGCGATGATTTCAGATATTGTGCAGGCCGTTAACATTCCGGTCATCGCGAACGGCGATATTGTGGGAGTTGCAACGGCGCGCAGGGCCATGGCGCAATCGAATGCTGCGGGTGTGATGATTGGCCGGGGCGCGCGCGGGCGACCTTGGCTACTGGCGGAAGTTGCGGCGGCGATGGGGCATGGGACGGCCCCAGAGGTGCCGCGCGGTGCAGCGCTGGCGGATCTGGTGGCCGGGCATTACGAGGCGATGTTGGGCTTTTACGGCCGCGATTTGGGTTTGCGCGTCGCGCGCAAGCACCTCGGCTGGTATATGGAGGCGGCGGGCAGCGAACCGGAGATGCGCCGCGCGGTGTTGACGGCGGATCAGGCCAGCGTCGTTCTGGGCCTTTTGCCCGAGGCGATGGCAGCGGAGCCTGCTGCGCAAAGCGAAGACTGCGCTTCGAGGGCGGCGGCATGAGCATCGAGGACGCGTTCTGGATCTCGTTGCCGGTCCCGGCCCTGTTGCTCGATCATCAGGATCGGATCGTCGGGATCAATCCGGCGGCGGAAGGCTTTATGATGTCGTCGTCACGGGCGCTTGCGGGACAGCCGGTCTGGGACAAGCTGGCGGTCAATGCGCCGCTGGAAGAGGCGTTTGAACGGGCGCGGGTCAATGGCGCGCCGCTCTTTGTCAATGATGTGGATGTGGGCACCGGCGAGCGCGCGCCGATGCAGTGTAATTTGCAGGTGGCACCCTTGGCGGGCAGTCCGGGGCATATGATCATGCTGATCAGCCCGCGCGAGTTGGCTGGGCGCATGGTGCAGAACAGCAGCGTCAAGGCGGCGGCGAAATCCGCGATCGGCATGGCGGAAATGCTGGCGCATGAGATCAAGAACCCCCTTGCGGGGATCACCGGGGCGGCGCAGCTCTTGTCGATGACGCTGGGACCAGAGGATCTCGAACTGACCGATCTCATCGTGAGCGAGAGTCGCCGGATCGTGAGTCTGCTGGAGCGGGTCGAGCAGTTTGGCAATATCAGCGCACCCTCCATGCGCCCGGTCAATGTGCATGATGTGCTGGACCGGGCGCGGCGCTCTGCGATGCTGGGCTTTGCCGCGCATATGGCGCTGGTCGAGGATTATGACCCGTCGCTGCCGATGGCGCTCTGTGATGGGGATCAGTTGTTGCAGGTGGTGCTGAACCTCTTGAAGAATGCGGCCGAGGCGGCACGCGGGCGGCCCGGAACGATCCGGCTGCATACCTATTACGAGCAATCGCTGCGGGTGCGGCGGGGTGAGGGGGAGGGTAAGGCGCTGCCCCTTCAGATCGAGATCATCGACGATGGTCCCGGCCTGCCACCGGAGATTGCCGATCAGGTGTTTGACCCCTTTGTTTCGGGACGAGAGAACGGAACCGGATTGGGATTGGCGCTCGCGGCCAAGATCATTTCGGACCATGACGGATGGATCTCGGTCAATTCCGTGCCCGGGCGCACGGTGTTTCGCATCTCGTTGCAACGGGCAGCGGATGAACCCAAGGAGGCTTGACGATGGATGGCACGGTATTGGTCGCCGATGACGACCGCACGATCCGAACGGTTCTGACGCAGGCGCTGACACGGGCGGGATGCCGGGTGCATGCCACGTCGAGCCTGACGACGCTGATGCGGTGGATTGGCGAGGGCAAGGGCGATGTGGTCATTTCGGACGTGATGATGCCCGATGGCAATGGGCTCGAGATGCTGCCCAAGATCGCACAGGACCGGCCCGGCCTGCCGGTGATCGTGATCTCGGCGCAGAATACGATCATGACGGCGATCAAGGCGGCGGAGGCAGAAGCCTATGATTATCTGCCCAAGCCGTTTGATCTGCCTGATCTGATGAAGCGCACGGCGCGGGCGCTGGAGGCGCGGGCGCGCAGGCCCATTCGCGAGCACGAGGTGGAGCGGCCCGAGGAACTGCCGCTGATCGGTCGGACGCCAGCGATGCAGGCGCTCTACCGGGTGGTTGCGCGGATCATGAACACCGATCTGCCGGTGATGATCTGTGGCGAGTCGGGCACGGGAAAATCCCTGATTGCCAAGGCGATCCACGATTTCTCGGATCGTCGGACCTTGCCTTTTGTGACCGTGACACCGTCGGATTTGCGGGAATTGGATGGTCCGTCGCGGGTGATGGCGCGGGTCAAGGGGGGCACGATCGTTCTGGACGAGGTAACAGACCTGCCGCCCGAGGCACAGGGCCGGGTGGTGCGGATGATGGATGCGCCGGGCGATCATGTGCCGCGCTTCATGGCCACGAGCCGGGTGCCGCCGGGGCAGGCGCTGGACGAGGGCACGCTGCGTGAGGATCTCTATTACCGGCTGAGCGGGGCTGTGATCGACGTGCCGAACTTGCGGGCGCGGGTCGAGGATATTCCGCTCTTGGCCGAGCATTTTCTCGGGCGCGATGAGCGCGACGGGCAACCCGCACGGCATCTGTCGGAGCAAGCGGCGGAGTTGATGCGCGCCTATAGCTGGCCGGGGAATGTGCGGCAGTTGGAGAATGCCGTGCGGCGAATCGGGCTGACGGCGGTGACCGAGGAAATCAGCCGGGCCGAGGTCGAGGCCGTGCTGGGCAATCAGCCGCGGTCTGAGCCGGTGATGCGCGAAGGGCGCGGCGAGAGCCTGACCGCCTCGGTGGCGGGACATCTGCGACGGTATTTTGATCTGCATGGCGATGCTCTGCCGCCTGCGGGGCTCTATACGCGGATATTGCGCGAGATCGAGCTTCCGTTGATCGAGATTGCGCTGGATGCGACCGCTGGCAACCAAGCGAAATGTGCGGACCTCCTGGGTATCAACCGCAATACCTTGCGCAAGAAAATCACCGATCTGGATATTAACGTGACACGCCGCCGCAAGTTGATGTAAAACTGCAACAGGACTGTTGCTAAATGGGGCACGCGCGCCCCGACGGTCCATATGTTGCGGGGAAGCACAAGCGACCCCACGAGTGATGGGGGACGTGCGTGGTAACGCAGACACGCGGGATCAGAGGCAGGCGCCTGTCGTGGGAGGGGATCAACCGCCTGCGACGGCTGCAACGGTTGCAGAACTGGGCGACCCTGAGCCTTGTGCTTTTGGGTCCGGTGCTGGCGATGGCGACCTATCTGATGATGGGCCCGCTGGATCAGGGGAGCACATCAGATGGGCTGCGGCTCGTGCTGTTGTGCGACATGGTCTATGTCTTGATGGTGGCCGGATTGGTCATGCAGCGCGTGGCGCGCATGGTGGCCGCGCGGCGCAGTCGGTCGGCGGGGTCTCGGCTGCATCTGCGGCTGACGGGTGTGTTTGCGCTGATGGCGCTCTTGCCCACCATCACCGTGGCGGTGTTTGCCACCCTGTCGGTGAACATGGGGTTGGAAGCATGGTTTTCGGAGCGCGTTGGCCGGGTGGTGGACAGTTCTGTCGCAGCAGCCCAAGCCTATGAAGAGGAACATCGGCGCGATCTGGAAACCGATATTCGGGTTTTGGCGCGGGTGATCAATGCCACCAAACGCGCCGCTGTCTTTATGACCGATGGCGATATCCGTCAGGTTCTGTCCTCGGGGCAGCGCGAGATTCAGCGCGGTCTGCGCGAGGCCTTTGTGATAGATGGCACAGGGGAAATTCGGGCACGGGGCGAGCGATCCTATTTGTTCGACTTTGAAAAGCCGACTGAGGCGCAGATCAACGAGGCCTATGCGCAAGGCGTGGTGGTGATCCGCGATTGGGAGAATGACGAGTTTCGGGCCTTGATGCCGCTCGATGCCGTGCCGGACCGGTTGCTCTATGTGAGCCGGACGGTCGATGGCGCGATTCTGAACCTGTTGGATGAAACCAAGGAAACGGCGGCCTTTTACAAGCAGCGCGAGAGCGAGCGGGGGCGTGTTCTGTTTGAGTTCGGGCTGCTTTATCTCGGGTTTGCCGTGATCCTGATCCTGGCCGCCATCTGGCTTGGGATGTGGTTTGCCGAACGGTTGTCGCAGCCGGTGGGCCGGTTGACCTCGGCGGCACAACGGGTGGGCGAGGGGGATCTTGACACCCAGGTGCGCGAGGAGGAGGGCGACGATGAGATCGCGCAGTTGAGCACCTACTTCAACCAGATGACACGGCAGTTGAAGGGGCAGCGTGAGGCGCTCTTGACCAACACGCAGCAGATCGAGCGGCGGAGGCGGCTGTTTGACTCTGTGCTGGGGTCGGTTTCATCCGGGGTTGTCGGGCTGGATGCGCAGGGCCGCGTTACCTTTGTGAACCGCGCCGCCGAACGGCTGCTCGATTGGGGGGAGGATCAGCAATCCGTGGCCCTGAGTGCAGCGGTGCCGGAATTTGCGGCGCTGTTTGATCGGTTGCGCACGGTGCCCGGCGGATTTGTGCAGGAAGAGATCAAAGTCGCGCGCGGCGACCGGCAGGAGAACCTGCTGGTGCGCATGTCAACGCGGATCAGCGAAGAGGGCCGTCGCGAGGGCTATGTGGTGGCGTTCGACGATGTGACCGATCTGGTGGCGGCGCAGCGTATGGCCGCCTGGGGAGATGTGGCGCGGCGGATTGCGCATGAAATCAAGAACCCGCTGACGCCCATTCAATTGAGTGCCGAGCGGATCAAGCGCAAGTTCGCCAAACAGTTGCCGCCGGACGAGGCCGCGAGTCTTGAGCAATTGACGGATGTGGTGGTACGGCAGACCAATGATCTGCGCCGGATTGTGGATGAGTTTTCGAAGTTCGCGCGCATGCCGGAGCCTGTGACACAGCAGGAAAGCCTGACGCAGGTCTTGCGTGAGGTGGTTCTCTTGCAAGAGAGCGGGCAACCGGAGGTGCGCTTTGACGTGGCGCTGGAGACCGGGCCATTGCGGGCCGATATTGACGCGTCGATGATCGGGCAGGCGCTGACCAATCTGGTGAAGAATGCCGGCGAGGCGATTGAAAGCCTGCAAGAAAAGGGTGCGCCTGCGGGACATCGGCCAATGATCCGCATCGAGAGCAGGGTTGAGGATGGCAACGCCGTGATCCGCATTTCGGACAATGGGATCGGATTGCCGCTGGATCGCGCGCGGCTCTTTGAGCCTTATGTGACGACGCGGGATAAAGGCACCGGGCTGGGCCTGCCCATCGTGAAGAAAATCATCGAAGAGCATGGCGGGACGCTTGTGCTTGAGGATGCAGAGCCGTTTGAAGCGGGGGCACATGCCGGGGCGATGGCCGTGGTGCGGCTTCCGCTGGTGGCGGAAGAGCTTGTAGAGGCCAATCTGGCTGTTTGAGGGACCGATGAGTGATATTCTGATTGTCGATGACGAACGCGATATCCGGGAGCTGATTTCGGATATTCTGGAGGACGAGGGCTATAGCACCCGTCGGGCGGGCAATTCCGACGAGGCAATGGCGGCGATTGCGGCGGAGCAACCCGGTTTGCTGATCCTCGATATCTGGCTGAAGGACAGCCATATGGACGGGATCGACATTCTCAAGGCGGTCAAGCGTGATTATCCCGATGTGCCGGTGGTGATCATCTCTGGCCATGGCAATATCGAAATCGCGGTCGCGGCGATCAAGCAGGGGGCCTATGATTTCATCGAAAAGCCGTTCAACATCGACCAGTTGATGGTGGTGATCCGGCGCGGCATGGAAACCAGCCGGTTGCGGCGGGAGAATCAGGCCTTGAAGCGGCGGGAAACCGCACCGTCCGAGATGCTGGGCGAGGCCCCTGCGTTTCGCACGCTGATGGGGCAGTTGGACAAGGTCACGAAATCCAATGGGCGGGTGATGCTGTCAGGCCCCGCCGGTTCGGGCAAGGAACTGGCGGCGCGCTACATCCATGCCAACTCGGCGCGCGCCTCGGCCCCGTTTGTCACGGTTGGCTGCGCCTCGATTGCCTCGGATCGGATGGAAGAGGTGCTCTTTGGCCGCGAGAATGAAGAGGGCGGCGTGGTTCCGGGGCTGTTGGAAGAGGCCAACGGCGGGGTGATCTATTTTGACGAGGTCGCCGATATGCCGATGGGCACGCAGTCCAAGATCCTGCGGGTGCTGGTGGATCAGACCTTTTTGCGAGTGGGCGGCAGTGACAAGGTACAGGTCGATTTGCGGGTGATTTCTTCGACCAGCCGGGATCTGGAGGCGGAGATTGCCGCAGAGCGGTTTCGGCGCGAGCTCTATCACCGGCTGAATGTGGTGCCGATTGCGGTGCCGAGTCTGGAGGACCGGCGTGAGGATGTTCCGGCGCTGGCCGAGCATTTCATCGCGATGTTCCACAAGACCCAAGGGTTGACGCTGCGCGTGCTGAGCGAGGAGGCGGCGGCGCTGCTGCAGACGATGCGCTGGCCGGGCAATGTGCGGCAGTTGCGCAATGTGATCGAGCGGGTTCTGATTCTGGGCGAAGGCACGGGGCCGATTGTGGCGCGCGAGTTGCCAAGCGAGAGCGCCGGGGCGGTGGAAGAGGGCCGGGTGGTGCTGTCGGGGGCCGTTGCCACAATGGCGCTGCGCGAAGCGCGCGAGGCGTTTGAGCGCGAGTATCTGCTGACCCAGATCAACCGCTTTGGCGGCAATATCAGCCGGACGGCGGAATTCGTGGGCATGGAGCGCAGCGCCCTGCACCGCAAGCTGAAATCCCTTGGGATCGTGACCGGGGTAAAGGGAACGGGACGCGGCGATGAGGAGGAGGATGCGCAGGCATTTGGGTAGAATGTTCTGACCGGCAAGCTGTGTTTGGAATATTGTTCGGATTGTGTGACCGGGCCGGGATGTTGAGCGCTGCTTGACAGGCTGTCCGGGCCAAGCTCCTTATTTGCTCAAGATTAAGTGAAAGCCCGGTCTGATGCTTGTCGTTACTCTGGCACAAGCCTAGGTTCTGCGACAGGACAGCAAGGGGATACATCATGTTTGACATGTTCAGGAAATTGGGGTTGGCGGCGGCACTTGCGGTCGCACCTTTGACCGCCGTTGCACAGTTGGGGCCGCTCACGGACCCCGACGCCGTGGCACAAGCGCAGGCCACGCAAGAGGTGATCGTGCTGGATATCCGCACAGGCGCGGATTACGAGGTGGGCCACATTCCCGGAGCGCTTCCGGCGCCATACGGTCTCTTTCGGGGACCGGCGGAAAACCCCGGCGAGTTGGTCGCCGAGGCGGCCATGACAGACGTCTTGCGCAATCTTGGCGTGACCGAGGGCAGCCAGATTGTCGTGGTGCATCAAGGCAGCGATCAGACCGATTTCGGGGCTGCGGCGCGGGTCTATTGGACGTTGAAATCAAGCGGCATTCAGGATTTGGCAATCCTCAACGGGGGGATGAACGCCTGGCAACAGGCGGGCAAGCCGGTTGAAAAGGGTGCAGCCAAGACGATCACACCGAGCACGATCACGGTCACATATGACCCGACCTGGACGGCGACCCGCGAGGATGTGAAAGCCATTGTGGATGGCAAGGACAGTGCCGAGTTGATCGACGCACGGCCCGAAGCCTTTTGGAAGGGCGAAACCAAACATGCGGCAGCGGCCAAGCCCGGCACGCTGCCGCAGTCGCGGTATTTCACCCATGATCGTTGGTTCGGTCAGGATGAGCCCGCGTTGATCAAGCCGGACCTGATCCGGGAATTGGCCGCACAGAACGGGTTTGAGGCGGGTGACCGGCTGGTGTCCTTTTGCAACACCGGGCATTGGGCCGCGACCAACTGGTTCGCGCTGAGCGAAGTGGCAGGTATCGAAGGCGTGCGGATGTATCCGGAGTCTATGGTCGGTTGGTCGAACTCTGGCTATGAAATGGCCAATGTGCCTGGACTGTTCCAGAATCTGCTGAACAAGATCACCGGCAAATACTGACAGGAGTTCCGAACATGAGCCAAACCGCCTCTGCGTCCGCTCCGGGGATCCCATCGAGCCCCGGCACCCTGTCGCGTGCCGGGATGCTGGTGGCTGTGGGGGCGGTGGTTCTGGCGGTGGCCCTGCTGGCGGGGCCGCGCTTTGGTCTCTTGTTGCTGATCGGTCTCGGCTTTGGCCTGACGCTGGAGGGGTTCCGCTTTGGCTTTACCGGGCCGTGGCGGCGGATGATCCTCGAGCGGGACGCCTCGGGCCTTGTGGCGCAGCTCATCTGCATTGCCATTGTGGCCAGCGTCGCCTTTCCGCTCTTGGCGGCGAATGGCGCAGAGTTGAAGGGCGCGCATGCGCCTATCGGGCTGGCGATGATCGGCGGTGCATTTGTTTTCGGCGCAGCGATGCAGATCGTGATGGGCTGTGGATCCGGCACGCTGGTCAATGCCGGAAGCGGCAATGCGATAGGCGCCGTGGCGCTGCCATTCTTTGCGATTGGCAGTTTTGGGGGTGCCTATCACCTGACCTGGTGGACCAATCTTGGCAGTATGCCGGTGGTGGTGCTCAGCGGTGGGCAGGGGTTGGCACTCACGTTGATCGGATTGGCGGCGGTGGCTGGTCTGGCGCTCATGTTGGGCAAGCCCGGCTCGTATCGTCTGCCTGCACGCTATTGGGGCGCGATACTGGCGCTGGCGGGATTGGCGATCGTGCATCTGGTTGTCGCCGGTCAGCCCTGGGGCGTGGTCTATGGTCTGGGCCTCTGGGTGGCCAAGGTGGTGGTGGCTGTGGGGGGCGATCTGTCGGGATCGGCGTTCTGGTCGGCACCGGGCAATCAGGCACAGGTGGCCGCAAGTGTGCTGACGGATGTGACCTCGCTCACCGATTTCGGGTTGATTGCGGGGGCGGCGCTGATGGCATGGTGGCGTGCCGGTCTGGCCTCGCCGGTGGGCCTTCTGCCTGCGCGGGCCTGGGGTGCGGTGATCATCGCGGGGCTGGTGCTGGGCTATAGCTCAAGACTGGCGTTCGGCTGCAATATCGGGGCGTTCTTCAGCGGCATCGGCACCGGGTCCGCGCATGGCTGGGTGTGGTTTGTCGCGGCCTTTGCCGGGTCTTGGGTTGGCATCCGGCTGCGGCCCTCTCTGGGATTGGAGACGCGCAAATGATCCGGGCGCATGTAACAACGGCGGTATTGGTTCTTGTGGCGGGGTTCATTGCCTTTGACGCTGGGGCGTCAGACCCGCTCAATCCCTATGGCGCTGTGCCGATGCTGGCGCTTGGATCAGGGATGGCTGCGGCGGGGGCGCATTGCGCTGCCCCGCCGCCAAAGTAATCGCAACGCTCAGGACGATGCCCCGAGGAAGCGCATCGGATCGACACTATCGAACCCGTCGCGTACCTCGAAATGCAGGGCAGGCGTGCCGGTGCGGCGGATCTCGGCGAGTTTTTGACCGCGGGTGACGCTATCGCCCTTTTTCACGGTCAGAGCATCGACGTTGGAATAGACCGTCAGGAGCGAGCCTGCGTGTTTCACCACGATGATCGGTACACCATTCGTGTCCTCGGTTATCGCAGCGACTGTGCCCGCATCGGCCGCCACGACGGGTGCCCCAGGGGTGGCGGAGATGTCGATGCCGTCATTGCGGCCCTTGGAATACTCGCGGATGATGTCGCCGTTGACCGGGAAGGACATACGCGCCGCGGTGGTCGTGGTTTCGGTTTTACCCAAATCCGGGGCGGCGATGGTTTCAACGGGCGCAGCCTTGGGCGTGGTCTTTTCGTCTGGCAGGGGTTTGGAGGCGCTCGGCGGCGTCGGCGTGGGCGAGCCAGCACCCGGCCGCGTGACGGTGACGACATCGGCCTCATTGAACGGTTCGGTCTTCTCGCCCGGAAGGGCGACGGGGATCAGCAGGAACTGACCTTCACGGACCGAGAAGTCAGACCCAAGCCCGTTCCAATCGGCCAAGCTGCGGATCGAGACATTGTAGAGTCGCGCGATGGAAAAGGCGGTCTCTCCGCGCTCGACCTTGTGACGGACCGGCTCCGCGCCGACCTGTGCCGGGGCGGCGGTGCCGGGCGTTGCGGGCGGCAGTTCCGAGGTTGTGATAGTCTGGGAATCCGCACGGCGGATCGCGCCATCGGCGAGAGTGCCGATATCCACGCCCGGAGTGGTCTGAATCGGGCCGCCCAGCGGCTCTGCCACACGACCGGGTAGGGCGATGATCTCACCCGTGCGGAGCGGGTCGCCGGTTTGCATGCCGTTGAAGCGGGCCACTTCGCCGGGGTCGGCACCGATGCGGCGGGCGAGGCTGGCCAGAGTGTCACCGCGCTCGGCCACCGCAACTTGATAGCCGGGGTAGGAGATGATGCCGCGCGCATCCGGTTGCGGACGCGGGGCCGTCGCGTTGCGCGCGGCCTCTGCGGTGCTGGGCGCGTTGCCGAAGGCCCCGCGCACGTCGAGATCCAGCGGTTGGTCGCAGGCGGCAAGGGCCAAGGCCATGGTCGCCAGCAACGGTGCGGAGCGTGGGAATTTGCGCATCTCGATCATCCTCTTGAGTGGCCCCTTGTTGGCCGGGGCCTTGGTTACTGTGTCTCGCGCTCTACTCAGCCGTCGCGTCCCAGTCCCTCGATCAGAGGAACAAAGCGCACCGGGCGCAATTCGTCATAGTCAAATCCGGTCTCATGCCGGGTCACGCGGATCAGCCGTTGCACGGCATCGGACTGGCCCACGGGCACGACCATGATACCCCCGATTTTAAGCTGGGCCAATAGGGGGCCGGGCGGGTCTTCGGCGGCTGCGGTCACGATTATGCGGTCAAAGGGCGCCTGATCGGGCAAACCGAAGCTGCCATCGGCGGTCAGGGCCGTGATATTGGTCAGATCGAGGGCGCGAAAGATCTCTGATGCTTCGCTGACCAGTCGTTTGTGACGGTCGACGGTATAAACGCGGCGGGCCAACTGGCTCAGGATCGCTGCCTGATAGCCAGAACCGGTGCCAACCTCGAGCACCTTGTCGCGGCTGGAAACCTTGAGCGCCTGTGTCATCAGCCCCACCACCGAGGGCTGGCTGATGGTCTGGCCGCAGGCGATGGGCAACGGCATATCCTCATAGGCGCGTTCCGCGAAATAGCCACGGATGAAAGGGCCACGGTCGATCTGTTCCATTGCCGTGAGCACGCGCGCATCGGTCACGCCCTTGGAGCGCAGGGCAAAGAGAAACTGCATCTTGCGTTCGGCAATATGGTGATCGTCCTCGTCGGTCATTCGATCGCCCTGAGCGCCTCCAACGCGTCATGGGCGGTCAGGTCCGCACGCATGGGAGTGACCGAGATATACCCTTGAAGGTTCACATCGGCATCTGATCCGGGGCTGGTGGGTTCGTGCTGGGGGGCGCCCGTGACCCAGAGAAAGCGACGACCCGAGGGCGAGACATGCGGCTGCACCCCATAGCCCATATCGCGGCGAAAGCCCTGACGGGCGGCACGCAGGCCCTTGACCTCTGCGGCAGGTACGGGCGGGAAGTTGATGTTGTAGAAAATACCGTAATCGTCCTTGGTCCAGACACCCTTGTCCAGAAGGCGTTGCAGTGTGGGCAGGCCGTGCACGCGCGCGGCCTCGAATGTGTCGTCAAGATCGCGGTTGCCGGGGCCGTAATACTGGCTGAGCGCCACGGCGGGCACGCCCTGAAGCGCCGCCTCCATCGCGGCCCCGACGGTGCCGGAATAGACCGCGTTTTCGGCGGCATTGTTGCCGCGATTGACGCCAGAGAGCACGAGGTCCGGGCGGGCGTCCTTCATCACGTCATGCAGGCCCGCAAGGATGCAATCGGCGGGGCTGCCCTCGGCGGCAAAGCGGCGCGGGCCCATCTGTGCGATCATCATCGGGCGGGTGTAGGAAATGCAGTGACCAACGCCGGATTGCTCGAAGGCGGGGGCCACGGTCCAGACTTCACCAGTCTCACCGGCGAGGGCGGTGGCGATGTCGTGGAGCACGACAAGGCCGGGGGCATTGATGCCGTCGTCATTGGTGATCAGAATGCGCATCGGCCTGCCCCTTTTTCTGGCTTGGTCTCTGTCTAGCTGCCGAGGGCGCGCGCGGCAAGCACGGGACGCAGCTTAGATCAATTCTGCAAGCAGGCGCGCGGCCTCGTCGCGGGGAAGGGCCAAGGTCTCGCGGTCTTCGCCGGGGTGGAAGCGCGCGCGGGTGGCGGTGGGCATCGGATGGGGCGTGAGGATGTGCACACGCGGGCCGGTCTGCGCGGTCTCGGCCTGCCAAGAGCGGGCGAGGGCGATTTGCGCGGCTTTGGTGGCGCCATAGGCCGCATAGAATTTCTCGCCGGCGTGCGGATCGTCGAAAAAGATCGCTTGCCCGCTGGTGCCCAAGAGGGGCGCTATGAAGGGGATCAGAATCCCGGTGGCGGTCACGTTGCAGGCCACGGATTTGGACCAATCGCCCTCGGACAGATGCGCCACCGGGGTCAGGGGGGCGGCATGCACCGCCGCATGCACCCAAGTGGCAATCGCGCCCCAGCGGTCATGGATCGAGCGGCATAGCTGCGCCATCGCTCCAACATTCGTAACGTCCATCGGTGCCAGTGTCGCCTGACCGCCCGCCGCCTGAATGCGGTCATCGAGATCTTCGAGCGCGCCGGTGGTGCGGGCCACGGCAACGACGTGATGGGTTTTGGCCAGGGCCTCGGCCATGGCGGCACCCAGACCGCGCGACGCGCCGGTCACGAGAGCGATCGGGAGGGAGTTCTGAGTTTCCATGCGTAGGGAAATCCCACCAGTTGCGCGGCAATTCAAGGGCAATCGCTTGACTTTCTCGCACATGCAGCGAAAAAGTCATTTCAGAGACATAACAGAGGGACGCGACCAATGCGCGATACAGTTTTGACCAAGGCCGTGATCGGCCACGACACATTGCTCCGCAAGGCGGGGCTGGTTTTGGGCGGCTCTTTCCTGATTGCAGTGGCAGCTCAGATCAGCGTGCCGTTCTATCCGGTGCCGCTCACGCTTCAGACTTTGGCGATTCTGATGGTCGGTCTGACCTTTGGATCACGCCTCGGCGCGCTGACGCTGCTGGCCTATCTGGCCGAGGGAGCGATGGGCCTGCCGGTCTTTGCAGGTGGGTTGAACGGCGTGGCTCTGATGGGACCGACGGCCGGTTTCCTGTTTGGGTTTGTTGCCATGGCCTATCTTGCCGGTTTGGCCGTTGAGCGCGGCGTCGCGCGGGGCGTCGTGTCCACGGCGATTTGTGGCGTGGGGATTTCGGCGCTGCTCTATCTGCCGGGTCTGGCATGGCCTGCGGCGATGCTGGGCAAGAGCGCGGATGCGCTGTGGTCCGGTTGGATGGCCCCCTTCCTGCTGGGGGATGTGGTCAAGGCCGTTCTGGCGGCGATGATCGTCACCGGGGCAACCGCCCTGGTCCGCGCGCGCAAGGGCTGAACCAGCTCCAAAGCGTTGAAACAACGAACGCCGCTCCTGCATGGGAGCGGCGTTTTTCTGTGCGTCGTGGGGATCAGGAGGCGGGAAGGCTGAGCCGTTCGCTGCGCCCACCGTCGCGCGCGAGGATCAAGACCCCCTCACCGATGGCGGCGACTTTAGCGCTGCCAAGGTCGGTGCCAATTTTAACGGTGTGCACCGTGCGGCCGATACGCAAAAGCGCGCGGGCGTGGTCCGGGCCATGCAGGGTGCCAATCAGGGTCAGACGTGCGTCCGGCAGGGCCGCGCGATTGGTGGCGGCATCCAATGTGGCGGCGGGGGTTTCTGTGTGCTCTGTCACGCGTACCTCTTTGTGCAATGCTCAAAGGGGCGTCTAGACGGGTGCTGACGGGGGAGAAAGAGGGCGGGTTTGGTGTCGGCGGAGAGTTGCCGCAATGCAGCAACGCCGCGCAAAGACCCGCTCAGCCGCCTGAGTGACGGCTGAGCGGCGGGCTCTTATTCGGCGGCTTTCAGCTCGAAACCCTTGTCGATCATGTCGGACGGTGCAACGGGATATTCGCCGGAGAAACAGGCGTCGCAATATTGCGGGCATTTGGTGTTGCGCCCGCCTGCCTCGCCCACGGCACGATAGAGACCGTCGAGCGAGATGAACTTGAGACTGTTGACCTGCAAATGGTCGCGCATCTCGTCCTCGGACATGGTGGCGGCGAGCAGTTTTTCCCGCTGCGGTGTATCCACCCCGTAAAAGCAGGGCCACGCGGTAGGCGGCGAGGCAATGCGAAAGTGCACCTCGGCGGCCCCAGCATCGAGGATCATCTCTTTGATCTTGCGCGAGGTGGTGCCGCGCACGACGCTGTCATCCACGAGGATCACGCGCTTGCCCTCGATCAGGGCGCGGTTGACGTTGAGTTTGAGACGCACGCCCATGTTACGGATCTGTTCGGTGGGCTCGATAAAGGTGCGGCCCATGTATTGATTGCGGATGATTCCCATCGCAAAGGGAATGCCTGATTCGTGGCTGAAGCCGATGGCGGCTGGCGTGCCGCTGTCGGGCACGGGACAGACGAGATCGGCATCAACAGGGGCCTCGCGGGCCAGCTCTACACCGATCTGATGGCGGGTTTCATAGACCGAGCGGCCCCCGATGATCGAATCAGGACGCGAGAAATAGACATGTTCGAAGATGCAGAATCGCGAGGACTGGCGGCGAAAGGGAAAATGGCTCTCGACGCCACCCTTGGCCGAGATGACGACCATTTCACCCGGTTCGATTTCACGGACATGGCGCGCGCCGATGATGTCGAGCGCGCAGGTTTCCGAGCTGAGAATCCAGCCCTCTCCCAATTGACCCAAGACCAAGGGCCGCACGCCCAAGGGATCACGCACGCCAATCAACTTGGTGCGGGTCATGGCGACGATTGAAAACGCGCCTTCGACCCGACGCAGCGCATCCTCCATCCGTTCGGGGATATTGCGTTGGAGCGAGCGGGCCATGAGGTGAATGATGCATTCGGTGTCCGAGCTGGACTGAAAGATCGAGCCGCGCTCGATCAGTTCCTTGCGCAGCGCAATAGCGTTGGTGATGTTGCCGTTATGGGCAATTGCCGCACCGCCCATGGAAAATTCACCGAAAAAGGGCTGAACATCGCGGATCGCCGCCCCTTTGGAACCAGCCGTGGAGTAGCGGACATGGCCGATGGCCAGCGGGCCGGGCAGCCGTTCCATCAGCGACTGGCTGGTGAAATTATCGCGCACATACCCAAACCTGCGTTCTGAATTGAAGCCGAGTTCAGGATCGTGGCTGACGATGCCGCCAGCCTCTTGGCCGCGATGTTGCAGCGCGTGCAGGCCGAGGGCCACGAAATTTGCCGCATCGGTCAGACCGATTGCGCCGAAAATTCCGCATTCCTCCTTGAGTTTGTCATCATCGAAAGGGTGAGCGGGGGGCATTTGTTTGGGCAAAGCGGGCAGCTCCGAATCCGTGGATATCGCTTGGGCGTGTCATACGCCCTCAGGCCGGACATGTCACGAAACTATCACAGATAACGTTGGGACGCGATGCGGCCCGTTCCAGATCAGAAGCGCGAGAGAATGACACCTGCCCCGACCAAGAGCGCGGCCATCACGCGGGTCAGCGACAGATCCCTCGCGGCGATGCCGAAGGCACCGATGTAGTCGAGCACCATTGCGCCGACGATCTGTCCAAGGATCAGCGCCGCCGTGGTGGTGAGCACGCCCAGAACCGGCACGCTCCAGAGCGAGGCCCAGACAAAGAAAGCGCCAAGCAGGCCGCCCAGCAAAAGCCAGAGCGGGGCGAGGGCCGCGCGCCCAAAGGCGGCGCTGTCGCCAGAGAGGGCCACCAAGAGCACCAGCGCCACAAAGCCCACGCCAAAGGAAACAGCCGCCGCTGCAACGGAGCTTTCGATGGTGCGCCCAAGGGCCGCGTTGAGCGGCGCCTGAATGGCGATGGCCAGCCCGGCCACGGCCATCAGAATGAGGGCGAAAACCGGGCTTTGCGGCAGCATGTTTACTGCGGAGCCTCGCATTTGCCGATCAGATCCTCGTATTGCCGGGTGATCCAGCCCAACGCCTCGTCGGGGTTGCGATCCTCGATCTTGCCGGTCAGTTGTGAAAAGACCCGCGCCGAGCGGCTGTCGTCGATGATCTGGATGGATTGTGAGGAGATCACAGTCTGATAGACGAAATAAGCGATGGCGATGAGCAGCACACCGCGCGCTACGCCAAAGACAAAGCCAAGCCCTTGGTCAAGACCGCCCAGAACCGAGCGTTGCACCAGCGAGGAAAAGAGCGGCGTGATCAGCGAGGCGATGATGAGACCCACGGCAAAGACCACCGCGAACGCACCGATCATCGACAATTCACAGCTATCGGCGATGAATTCGCCAACCACCGGGATTTCCTTGACCAGCGGTTCCACCTGCGGCGCGAAGATAAAGGCGAGGAGGCCCGCCACGACCCAGCCCGCGATGGCCAGAGACTCGCGCACGAATCCGCGCGAATAGGCCAAGAGCGCCGAGAGCACGATGAAAAGCGCCACGACGCCGTCGATGATGGTAAAACCTTCCATATGCCTCTTCCTGTCCCGATAGACGCCTAACCTGCGCCGAATATGTCACCTACGAATGTGGTCAAATCCCCCATATGGGTGAGTTTGAGGCCACTGTCGCCCGCCGTCTTGCCACCCGACGGGGTGATCGCGGCTGTGAAACCAAGTTTTTGCGCTTCTTTCAACCTGTTTTCGGTCTGCCCCACCGGGCGCAGGGCCCCGGATAGGCTTATTTCGCCGAAAACGACCGTATCTGCCGGCAGGGCTTTGTCCTCGCGTGCGCTTAGAAGGGCGGCGGCGACCGCAAGATCGGCGGCGGGTTCGCTGATCTTGAGGCCACCCGCGACGTTGAGATAGACATCAAGCCCGGCAAAGGGGATGCCGCAGCGCGCCTCGAGCACTGCGAGAATCATCGCCAGACGCGCGCCGTCCCAGCCGACAACGGCGCGGCGCGGTTGAGCATGGGGCGTGGGCGCGACGAGCGCCTGCATTTCGACAAGCAAGGGCCGCGTACCCTCGATCCCCGAAAAGACAACCGAGCCGGGAGTGGGCGCGCCGCGCCCCGAGAGAAAGAGGGCAGAGGGGTTGGCAACCTCGGCCAGCCCCGCACCGGTCATCTCGAAGACGCCGATTTCATCGGCGGGGCCAAAACGGTTCTTGACGGACCGCAGGATGCGGAATTGATGCCCGCGCTCGCCCTCGAAATAGAGCACGCAATCAACCATGTGTTCGACCACGCGGGGGCCGGCGATCTGGCCGTCCTTGGTGACATGGCCGACGAGGATCACGGACGTGCCAAAGCGTTTGGCAAAACTGGTCAGTTCATGCGCCGCAGCGCGGACCTGAGACACGCTGCCGGGAGCAGCCTCGACCGTGTCGGACCAGACGGTCTGAATCGAGTCGATGATCACGAGATCGGGTTTCTCGGATTCGAGCGTGGTCAGGATGTCGCGCAGCGATGTGGCAGCGGCGAGTTTGACGGGGGCATTGCCCAAGCCAAGGCGCTGCGCGCGCATGCGGACCTGAGCGCTGGCCTCTTCGCCGGAGATGTAGAAGGTCTTGAGGCCAGCGCCCGCAAATTGGGCGGCGGCCTGCAAGAGCAGTGTGGATTTGCCGATACCCGGATCGCCGCCCACCAGAACCGCGCTGGCAGGCACAAGGCCGCCGCCCAGAACGCGGTCAAGCTCGCCGATGCCTGAGAGGGTGCGGGGCGGCGGGGCCTCTTCGGTCGAGAGGTCCGTGAGGGTGAGGGGTGTGCCGCGTTTGCCGCCCAGTGTCTTGCTCTTGGGGCCGGTCGAGAGCGGCGCTTCCTCGATGATGCTGTTCCATTCGCCGCAGGCGTCACAACGCCCCGACCAGCGGTTGTGAACCGCGCCGCAGGCCGTGCAGGTGAAGGTGCCGGGTTTTGCCATATGCGCCTGATGCCCCAAGCGGCGGGCGCGGTCAAATGCGAAACCTCTGGTGCGGTTATTCCGCCGCCTTTTGGGTGATGTCAATCACGGTGCCGTCGTGGCGCAGCATGTCTTCGAGCCCCAGTTCCGGCAGCATGTCGCGCAGGTCGTCGCGCAGACGTTGCAACTGGCTCGCAGCGACGCTTTCCTCTAGCTCGACCTCGTGGGACCAGTGTTTGAGTTCGCGGGTGATTTGCTTGGCCTGATCCAACCGGGCATTGAAGGCCTCGACCTCTTGCTGGCGCTGCGTGAGGAAGTTGCGGGCGCGGGCGATACGGTCGTCGGAATAGACCTGCGCCAATTCGCGGCTGATATGGGACATTTGCGCCGCCACCTCTAAGAGGTCCGGCTCTAGCGTGCCGAGATCGGGATGGTCGCGCAGGTAGGCGAGACGTTCGCGCACCGAGTCAAATTCCGACGAAAGGCGAAAGAGCCCGGCACGATCCGCCGCATGGGCTGCGTGATAGGCGCGGGCCACGTCCTGCATCCCGATGTTAAAGCGCCGGTGCGAGGTTTCGAGCGCCATGATGCGGGCGTTGGTCGGCAAGTAGACGCAGAGCAAAATCGCCAGAATCGTGAGGCCGATCTGCGCGAATTGGCCTGCGTTGTGATAGATCACGCCGCCAAAGCCCACGCTGAAATCGAGCCAGGGCAGGGCGCCCACGCTGGCGGCAATGGTGGCAGCGCTCAGGGTGAGCGCGCAGAGCAGAAGGGTCAAAAAGGCAATGCGTTGCAAAATGGACTGTGTCAGCAGCGCTGCGGATCTAAAATAGTCGGTCATGACTTCCCCCCTCGAAAGATCATTTCCAATATAAGCAAGTTTACGCCGATTGCTCGAAAGGCAAAGGATTAATTCAATCAATCCAGAGTCAAGTTTAGGGGAGTGTGGCGTGAGCGCTGCGCGATTGGTGCGAGGCTCTAGAGAATATCGGGGTGATTTTGAGGCGTGTGGCGCTGACCGAGGCTGATCGCCAGCGAGGCGAGGATGCAGGCGGTAAAGAGATAAAGACCCCAGGCCACCTCGACCCTCGCCAAGCCCACGCCTTTGACCACGATGATATAGAGCGCGATGAGGAAGATATCGGCCATGGCGAGTTTGCCCATGACATGCAGCGCGGGCAGGGCGCGCGGCGAGAGGAGGCCAAAGTGCAGGAGGGCGAGGCCGATCGTCTTGAGATAGGGGGCGAAGAGGGCAAAGACCGTGACCAGAAGGGCCAGGTACACGTCGCTCTGCCAGAGGGCTTGCAGGCCGGAGATGATGCTGATTTCGGAGAGGCCAAAGAGTGGCAGGTCGATGCCCGCGCGCATCAGGGGCGCAAACCAGGCGAGGGGGAAGAGCACCAGAAGTGCCAGATTTCCGTATCTCAGGGCTGCGCTCACCGCACCGCCTCGATCGGTCCCTCAGCCCTGCCGTGGATGAATTGATCCAGATAGGGATCGCCGGACTGGTCCATCTCGGACACCGGGCCGGTCCATTTGATCACGCCGTCATGCAGCATGGCGACATTGTCGGCGATGGCGCGCACGGAGGTCATATCGTGGGTGATGGTCATGGCGGTGGCGCCCATTTCGGTGACAATCTCGCGGATCAGGTCGTTGATCACGCCGGCCATGATGGGGTCTAGGCCCGTTGTGGGTTCGTCAAAGAAGATGATCTCGGGTTCGGCGGCGATGGCGCGGGCGAGGCCGACGCGCTTTTGCATGCCGCCCGAAAGCTCGGCGGGGAATTTATCGGCGACATCGGGTTTGAGGCCGACACGGCGCAGTTTCTCGATGGCGATTTCGCGGGCCTCGGACAGGGGCCGCTTGAGCGAGCCACGCAGCAGGCGGAAAGCGACGTTTTGCCAGACGGGCAGCGAGTCAAAGAGCGCGCCGCCCTGAAAGAGCATGCCGAAGCGGGCGAGAAAGGCGTCACGGTCGCCGCGTGTCACGTCCTGTCCGTCAAGCGTGATGGTGCCGCTGTCGGGGCGGACGAGGCCGAGGATACATTTCAGCGCCACGGATTTGCCGGTGCCCGAGCCGCCGATGATGACAAGCGAGGTGGCCGAGGGAATGGTGAGGTTCACGCCTCGCAGGACGCGGTTGGGACCGAAGGCTTTGTGGACGTTTTTAAGTTCGATCATGACGAGAAAAACACCTCTGTCAGGATGTAGTTGGAGGCGAGGATCAGCACGGAGGCAGCCACCACTGCGGATTTGGTGGCGCGGCCCACGCCCTGTGCGCCGCGGCCCGAGTTCATGCCGTAGTAGCAGCCCATCAGCGCCACGATAAAGCCGAAGGCAGCACCCTTGATCAGGCCCGAGACCACATCCCATGTTTCGAGAAAATCCATGGTGTTGTGCAGATAGGTGGCAGCGGAGAAATCGAGCCGTCCGACGCCCACCAGAAACCCGCCCATGATGCCGATCACATCGCCGACGCCCACCAGCACCGGCACCGCGAGGGTCGCGGCCAGCACGCGGGGCAGGGTGAGGTATTTCATCGGGTTGGTGGAGAGGGTGGTGAGCGCGTCGATCTGCTCTGTGACCTTCATCGTGCCGATCTCTGCGGCGATGGAAGAGGCCACGCGCGCGGCGACCATGAGGCCGCCAAGGACGGGACCAAGCTCTCGGGTGAGGCCAATCGCGACAATCGAGGGCACCACGGTTTCGGCGTTGAAGCGCGCGCCGCCGGCGTAGATCTGAAGCGCGAGCGCGCCGCCGGTGAAAAGCGCCGTCATGCCCACAACGGGCAGCGAGAGCCAGCCGATTTGCACCAGCGCATGCAAAAACTCGCGCCAGTAGAAGGGGGGCCGCGCCAGATGGCTGAGTGTATCACTGGCGAAAAGCGCAATCCGGCCCATAGATGCCAGCCCGTTCAGAACGGTGCGGCCAATGCTGGCCAGAAAGCCGAGAATAAAATTCATCCGCCGATATAGCGTCGCGTATAGCGCGCCCCCAATGAGGTCAGGATTTCGTAGCCGATGGTATCGGCGTGATCGGCCAGCGTGTCGATGCTCTGGTGTGGCCCGAGAAGTTGCAGGCTTTTGGGGTCATGGCCCAGATCGGTGATATCGACGCAGATCAGGTCCATCGAGATGCGGCCTGCGATGGGGCAGGGGATATCTTCGGCCCAGAGGCTGGTTTTCGGCCCCATGGCGCGCAGGATGCCATCGGCATAGCCCGCCGCCACCGTGGCGATGCGGGTCTCACGGGGGGCCGTAAAGCCGTTGGCATATCCAACTGTTTCTCCCGGTGCCAGATCGCGGCATTGGATCACGGGGATGTCGAGGGTGACGACGGCGCGCGCCTCTGCAAAGGGACGCCCGCCATAGAGGCCGATGCCGGGGCGGGCCAGATCGAAGTGATAGGCCGCATCCAGCAGGATGCCGCCGGTATTGGCAAGGCTGCGCGGCACATCAAGCCCGTCAGTCATCTCGCGGAAGGTGGCAAGCTGCTGCGGGTTCATCGCATGATCCGGCTCGTCGGCGCAGGCGAGGTGCGACATGATCAGGCGCGGATCCTGGGCCAAGGCGATGTCGCGCAGCGCGGCCCATTCGCCGGGTTCCATGCCGAGGCGGTTCATGCCGCTATCAAGCTGGATGCCGAAGGGGTGCCCCGGCAAGGATTCGACATGGCGGATCATCTGCTCAAGCGAATTGATCATCGGGGTCAGGTGCATGTCGCCGATCATATCCGCGTCACCGGGCATATGGCCGGAAAACACATAAATCGCAGGTCCGCTCCCGAGCGTGTCGCGCAGGGCTGCGCCTTCTTCGGCGACAGCGACAAAGAAGTGGCGGGCACCGGCGCGTGCGAGGCTGCGCGCCACCTTTGCTGCACCCAAGCCATAGGCATCCGCCTTGACCACGGCGGCGGTCTCGCCCGCTGTCATGGCATCCAAGGCGCGCCAATTGGCTGTGATGGCATCAAGGTCGACGGTAAGGAATGCAGTGCTCATAGGCCGGGTTTTGACAGGATGGGCGGGGGCGTCAAGGGGAAAGGCATGATTGGTTCCCGGTCATAGCCAAGGGGTCCGCGCCCATCGAGGCGCAAGCGACGCAAATCTCGCCGGGAGGTGGGCCGTCGGCGGATCAGAACCAGCTCTGAACGCCGCGCGCGGCACCCGATATGTCACGACCCACACCGTCGACAGTGGCACATCCGGCCAGCGTCGCAAGGAGGGCGAGTGCAATCAGTTTTCGCATGCTCATGCCTGTTTTATTGCTCTGTTTCGTTGCTTTTTGTTATTCGTTTGCCTCGAACCACCATACCTCGGGGAGAAAGCCAATGCCATCCCCATAGATCGGCAGCCTGTCGTCAGGGTATTTCAACTGTGACTTATGCGCAATACGACCCACGCTGTATTGATGGATCGGGATCACATAGCGCCCCGCCATAAGTACCCGGTCGAGCGCACGGGTGGCGGCGACGAATTCGGCGCGGTCGCGGGCGGTCAGCATGGCGCGGATCATCGCCTCGGCGGCGGGGGATTTCATGCCCATGAGATTGCGGCTGCCGGGTTGGTCGGCATAGTCGGCGCCCCAATAATAGGTCTGTTCATTGCCGGGGCTGAGCGACAGAGAGCGGCGCATCATGGTGAGGTCAAAGTCAAACTGCGCCTCGCGTTCGGCATATTGCGCCTTGTCGGTCATTTCGACCTTGAGCGTGATGCCGAGCCGCTCGAGGGCGCGGGCGTAGATATCCATCATGGCGCTTGCCTGTGCGATCAGACCGTCCTGTTGTAAAAGGACGGTGAGGGACAGGGGTGTCCCCTCTGCATTCACAAGCCGCCCATTCTGGACCTGCCAGCCCGCCTCGTTCAGCAGGTCCACCGCGCGGCGCAGGGCCGTGCGGTTGCGCGCGGTGCCGTCGCCGACGGGCAGGCTGTAGCCCTCAAGCGTGCCGGGCGGGAGAGTATCGGCCAAGGGGGTCAAGAGATCACGCACCCGGCCCGTGGCGGGGCCGTGATCCATCCCGAGTTCGGAGCCGGAGAAATAAGAGGTGATGCGCGGCTGGCGTCCGCCGGTCAGGGTGTCGTTGATATATTCGAAATTGAACGCGGTGATCAGCGCCTCGCGCACGCGCCAATCGTCCAGCGGGGGGCGGCGGGTGTTCATGACAAAGCCGGTCATGCCCGAGGGTTTGCCATGGGGGATTTCGCTTAGGGTTATCTCGCCGCGCGCAACAGCGGGAAAATCATACTGTGTGGCCCAAGCCTCGGCGTTGAATTCGCGCACGTAACTGACAAGCCCCGCCTTGAACGCCTCTTTCAGCACGGTGTCGTCGCCGTAGAATTCGATGCGGATTTCGTCGAAATTGTTGGTGCCGCGCCGCAGGGGTAGGTCGCGGCCCCAATAGTCGGGATTGCGTTTCAGGGTGACGTGACGGTTGATTTCGTAATCGCTGACCACATAGGGGCCGGTGCCGAGGGGAATGTCATCAATCCCGGCCTCTGTGATGTCGCGTCCCTCCCACTGGGATTTTTGCAGGATCGGGCGGAGACCGGCCAAGAGCGCCAATTCGCGATCATCTTCGGTGAAGGTCAGGCGCAGAGAGCGCGGGCCGGTTTGGGCGATGCTGTCCACCTTGGTCCAGAATCCGCGATAGCGCGGGTGGCCCGTGGTGCCGAGGGTCTCATAGGACCAAAGCACATCTTCGATGGTGACGGGGGTGCCATCCGAGAATCGGGCCTCGGGGCGCAGGGTGAATTCGACCCATCGGCGGTCGTCGTCCGTCTCGACCGATTCGGCCAAAAGACCGTAGAGCGTGAACGGTTCGTCCCAGGACCGACCCATCAGGGTCTCGTGGGTGAGGTCGGCCAGTTGCCACGGCGGATTGCCGCGCAGGATGAAGGGATTGAGCGAATCAAAGCCCCCCACGTTGCCGGTGACGACCGCGCCGCCCCTCGGTGCGTCCGGGTTGGCATAGGGGAGCGACACAAAATCAGGTGGGAGCGCCGGGGCGCCATACATAGCTATGCCATGCGCCGGGGCGGCACCCGCCTGAGAGGCCGTGCCAGCAAGGATGATCGCGGCCAATCCAGCCCTCAGGTGGCGGAAAAATTCTGATCTCATTTTGGCGACAATCCTCAATCATCTTTGTTTGTCTGGGCCGGACCCTAGAGAGGGATTCAAGGCTTTTCAAACTTTTAGCTTGGACAGTGGCGCAGGATTGCTTATAAAGGGGGCACTGCTCGATAGGTTTCTTGCCTGTATGAAACCTGCCTCAATAACTTAACGCCCGCTTCGTGCGGGCGTTTTTTTTGGTCTGCTCGCGAGAGCGTGATGGGTATTCCCGTGCAATTTGCAGATGCAGCACATATGCTGCGCGCGCAATGGTTATTGGGAGACAGAGCATGAGTGTCAAAGGTAAAACCGCCATCATCACGGGGTCAAACTCGGGCATCGGTCTGGGCATCGCTGAAGAACTGGCGCGGGCTGGTGTGAATATCGTGCTGAATTCCTTTACCGATTCGGAAGAGGATCACGCGCTGGCCAAGCGAATCGCCAAGGAGACCGGCGTCGATGTGCGCTATATTCAGGCCGACATGTCCAAGGGCGATCAATGCCGGGCCTTGATCGAAAAGGCGGGGCGCTGCGATATTCTGGTGAACAATGCCGGAATTCAGCATGTGGCGCCGATTGACGAGTTTCCGAGCGACAAATGGGATGCGATCATCGCGATCAACCTCAATTCCGCGTTTCACACCACCGCAGCCGCGCTGCCGATGATGCGCAAGGCGGGGTGGGGCAGGGTGATCAATATCGCCAGCGCCCATGGTCTGACCGCGAGCCCCTATAAATCCGCCTATGTGGCGGCCAAGCATGGCATTGTCGGTCTGACCAAGGTCACGGCGCTGGAAACCGCGAAAGAGCCGATCACGGCCAATGCGATCTGTCCGGGCTATGTGCTGACCCCGCTGGTAGAGGCGCAAATCCCGGATACGATGGAGAAATACGGCATGGGGCGTGAAGAGGTGATCGAGAAGGTCATGCTCGAGCGGCAACCGTCCAAGGAGTTCGCCACGACCGAACAATTGGGCGGCACGGCGTTGTTTTTGTGCTCGGATGCCGCGGCGCAGATCACCGGCACGACGATCAGCGTCGATGGAGGCTGGACAGCGCTCTGAGGGGAAGCCCCGGCTCAGGTTATGCCCCCGCGCGGATAGCACCGCAGGTGCCGCGCGGATCGCTGGGCCGTCCCGCGGCCTAGCGATTTTGAGAGGGAGCGCTTCCCTGAGAGGTCATACGGATTTGGCAGGCATTAAGTGGCAGCCACCTGTGTCGCTTCGCTAGTCCCCGGCCCAGCGACCGCGCGGCTCTGGGTATAGAGCCCCCCCTAATCCCCGGCTTTTTTGCGCGTTTCCTCGGATTTTTTCTGATCCGGATAGACCAGACCGGCAGAGATCACCAGTTTGGCCGCGTCCTCGATGCTCATCTCCAGCTCGATCACATCCTCGCGCGGGAAATACAGCAGAAAGCCAGAGGTGGGGTTGGGCGTGGTCGGCACGAAGACACTCAGAACCTCGCTGTCGGTCTGAGCCTTTTCGCTGATCTCGCCGCGCGCCTCGGTCGAGATAAAGCCGATGGCCCAAATCCCCTTGCGCGGATATTCGACAAGGCAGGCTTTTTCGAAGCTGCGTTCGGATTGGGCAAAGACCGTTTCGGCGATCTGTTTCACACCGGAATAGATGGAGCGCACCACCGGCATCCGGTTCACAAGCGATTCCGCGAAAAGGATCAGGGACCGCCCGATCAACCCCTTGGCGATCCAGCCCACAAGAACCGTGAAGATCAGGAAGATGATGACGCCGACACCGCGCAGGTTGATGCCGATATATTGCTCGGGCTGATACTGTGCCGGAATGAGGGGCAGCACGAAGCCATCGACCCAACCGATCAGCGTCCACATCAGCCAGACCGTCAGACCCACGGGGGCAATCACCACGAGCCCGGTCAGAAAGGATGCGCGCAGACCGCCCAAGCGTCTGGGTTTGCGCGGTGGAGGGGGCAGATCGTCAAAGGGTGTGTTCATCACGGTTCCATCACGCGGATCATGGGGATATCTAGGCACAATATTGCCTGCTCACAATGGGGCATCGGGCGCTGTCGAACGTCACGTTCAAAATACCGGACTGGGGCTTGTATCGGGCCAAGAGGGCAGGTATACGCGCGCCACTGAACCCCGCAGGTATGGGCGGGCTGACAGGGGAGACATCCCTGTCCGTCCACCGGTTGAAGCACCCGCTTCTCTTCCCATGCCGAGGCGAAAACCGGAAAAGGAAAACGAGACATGGCTCTTCCCGAGTTCACGATGCGTCAGTTGTTGGAAGCTGGCGTTCACTTTGGCCACCAGACGCAGCGCTGGAACCCCCGTATGGGCGAATTCATTTATGGCGCGCGCAATGGCATCCATATCATGGATCTGACGCAGACCGTGCCGCTGCTGGATGCGGCGCTGCATGCAATCCGCGAGACCGTTGCCAAGAATGGCCGCATTCTGTTCGTCGGCACCAAGCGTCAAGCCGCGCAGCCGATTGCCGAAGCTGCGGAAAAATGCGCTCAGTATTACATGAACCACCGCTGGCTCGGTGGCACGCTGACGAACTGGCAGACCGTGTCGAAATCGATTCAGCGTTTGAAGCAGATCGACGAGATGATGGAAGTCGGTGCTGAAGGCCTGACCAAGAAAGAGCGTCTTGGCATCGAGCGCGACCAGATCAAGCTTCAGGCGAGCCTGGGCGGTATTCGCGAAATGGGCGGCGTGCCGGACATGCTGTTCGTCATCGACGTCAAGAAAGAAGCGCTGGCCGTGGCTGAAGCCAACAAGCTGGGCATCCCGGTTGTCGGTATCGTTGACACCAACTGCTCGCCCGATGGCATCGACTATATCATCCCCGGCAACGACGACGCGGCGCGTGCCATTGCGCTCTATTGCGATCTGGTCAGCCGCGCGGCACTGGACGGCATGTCCGCCCAGTTGGGCGCGGCAGGCGTCGATATGGGTGCCTTGGAAGATGTGCCGGTCGAAGAAGCCTTGGCCGAAGTTGCCGAAGCCGAAAGCTGAAGCTGCGTCATGAAACTGACATGGGGGCAGGGGTATCCCGCCCCCAATCCCGAGACTGATTTGAGGAGAGCCGGTATGGCGATCACTGCTGCAATGGTTAAAGAACTGCGCGAGAGCACGGGCGCAGGCATGATGGACGCAAAGAAAGCGTTGACCGAAACCGATGGCGACATGGAAGCCGCTGTCGATTGGCTGCGCACCAAGGGGCTGGCCAAGGCTGCCAAGAAATCCGGCCGCACTGCGGCTGAGGGTCTTGTCGCGGTCAAGGTCGCGGGCGGCGTCGGTGTGGCGGTCGAGATCAACTCCGAGACCGACTTTGTTGCCAAGAACGCTGATTTTCAGGGCATGGTGGCTACGATTGCCGATGCCGCTGTCGGTGTGGCCGATGTGGAGGCCCTGAAGGCCGCCACAGTGAATGGCAAGGCCGTCGCTGATATCGTGACCGACAAGATCGCCACCATCGGCGAGAACATGGCGCTGCGCCGGATGGCCCGGATCGAAGGCGACGGTGTGGTGGCCTATGTCCACAATGCCGCAGCCGAGGGTATGGGCAAGATCGGCGTTCTCGTGGCCTTCAAGGGTGATGAGGGTTTTGCCCGCCAAGTGGCGATGCATGTTGCCGCAACCAACCCCGCCGCGCTGAACGAAGCGGTTCTGGACCCGGCGATTGTCGAGAAGGAACGTCAGGTTCAAATCGACATCGCGCGCGAATCGGGCAAGCCGGACGCTGTGATCGAGAAGATGATCGTGGGCCGCATGGCCAAGTTCATGGCAGAGGTGACGTTGATGGGTCAGTCCTTTGTGATGAACCCCGATCTGACCGTCGAGGCAGCAGCCAAGGACGCCGGCACCGAGATCATCGGTTTCGTGCGTCTGGAAGTGGGCGAAGGCATCGAGAAGAAAGAAGAAGATTTCGCCGCAGAAGTGGCCAAGGTCGCACAGGGCTAAGCTCTGGTGATATTCAACTATTAAGGGCATCCTTTGGGGTGCCCTTTTTCATTCGCGGCGGCGCCAAAATGAAACCGGTGCCACCCCGAGGGATGACACCGGTCTTGGATCGCGTCGTCTATTGGGGATGAAACGACGTTTAGATAGGCGCCGACCGTCAGTTCCGATCAATAAGAACCAACGGCCGACATCCGGCAGGACCGGAAAGGACGACGTCACCTGCTCAATAAAACAGGCTCCGCAATCCGAAGTGTTCCCAGGCAAATAGCCACCACTCACGGAACAGTGAGATCATGCTACGTAACGTCAACTCAGGAAAGTAAGGTATTCCATACCATCTGATATCTATCCGATTTTAATGAACTTTATTTCTCGAGAATGAAAATCTGATTCTGAAATGCAGCTTTTAGAACCGCCTGTGCCGTGGTTTCGACTGAGAGTGCATGACGCGCGAGGCGCAGGTGCTTTTCCACGGTGGCAGAGGTCAGGCCCATGATGATCGCGATATCCTGGACGGTCTTGCCGTCACCGACCCAACCGAGCACTTCGCGCTGTCGTGGTGTGAGGGCACGGCCCGGTGCGGTATAGGGCAGGGAGAGAATCCGAAGATGCGCCACATTATTGAGGGCGAGGATCTGTTCGCCACTCTTTTTCCAGAGCGCATCCACTTCTGATTGCATCATGCCTTTTTGTGCGGTGAGGGCGATGGCCCCTTTGGTGCGTGGGCTGAGGGATTTGAAACTGATGGAATAGCCTGCCGTGACACCGTGCGATTGGTTGAACTCGAACACCCGGCGCTCTTGCTTGGTCAGCGTCCCGCTGTCGATCATGTCGCGCAACACGGACCAAGAGCAGGCGCCGTCATTGTCGAGGGCCCAGCGGACCATCGGGGCATTGAAATACAAACCTTCGCCCACGAAGACATCCGTATACCTGGGACTGTGGTTCGTCAGCATGAGAAAATCGTCGGGGTCGCCCAGAGAGGTTGCGGTGCGATAGCGCGTGTAGCCGTAGATCAAACGATCAAAGCCATAGTCCGCCATGAACCGGGTGTGCAGATCCCAGAGTTCTTCGATAGATGCGGCATTCAACAGGGCATTGATGCTGGAGGCTTCTATCATCCGGGACTCTCCAGATGGCCAAGCAATGCGTCGAGTGCGAGGACATAGCCCCGCGCGCCAAAGCCGCAGATCACACCCACAGCCACGCGCGCAATGTAAGACTGGTGCCGAAACGCCTCGCGGGCGTGGACGTTGGAGAGATGCAGTTCAATCGTTGGAATGGCCACGGAGCTGATCGCATCCATCAGGGCGACGGAGGTATGGGTATAGGCTCCGGCGTTGAGGATAATTCCGTCATAGGTTCCGCGAGCCGCATGAATGGCGTCGAGCAGCGCACCTTCGTGATTGCTCTGGGCAAAGGCGACGGTGACACCGCGCTGAGCGGCGGCGGCTTGGCACATCGTTTCGATGTCTTTCAAGGTCGTGCGCCCGTAAACCTCAGGCTGCCGCGTCCCCAAAAGATTGAGGTTTGGTCCGTTCAAAAATAGAATTGCGGTCATGGCTTCGCTCCTGAGACCTTCTCTTAAACCGCAAATCCTTGGCCTGTCGAGACTTCTGTGGTCGTATCTCGTGGATCAAGCGGTAAGGCCGACCTTGGGACACCCTAGTGAACTTGACCTGACAAGGGAAGGTGTCGCAGAAAACTTACTCCTCACTGGGGTCGTGAATTAACATTTCTCGGTAACTAGATGTAATACTTGATTAAACTTTAACTTTAACACCGCTGCATGTGGCTTGGCTGCCACCTATAGGTTACATAATACTGATTATGCGATGCATGGGTGAGGGTAGTCAGGACCGGTTGCAGCGGTTCATGACGATCTGCATACGATGATCCGGACACGCGTAATGCCCCAAGAGCGGATCTTTGCAAGGGGCTTCGATCACTCTCAAGCTGAGCCAGGTGGCAAGCGCCGCAAAGACCACCCCACCCACGGCCTGTCCCAACAACACGCCTTGCGCCCCCCAGATCATTCCGAAGGCGATGGCAAAGGGCCAGATGCCCAACGTGTTGCGCGCCCAGTTGACCGATGTCGAATAGCCCGGATGCCCAAGGTTGTTGAACGAGGCGTTGGCGACAAAGATCGTGCCGTTGAAGAAAGACGCAAGGGCCAACGGCCCGAGGTACAGGTAAAGCAAGGTGCGCATCTCGCCGGTGGCATTGAACAGGTCCGCGATGGGAGCGCGGAAGACGAAGAGCAGCGCCGACATAGCGATCACGTAGAGGGCTAGAAATTTGAGTCCGTCAAAGAAGGTCTCTTGCACCCGATCCAGTCGCCCTGCCCCGAAGTTCTGTCCAAAGATCGGGCCAATCGCTCCGGAAAGCGCGAGAACGACTGAGAAAACCACTGGAATAAGGCGATTGATCACGGCCATGCCCGCGACGGCATCCGCGCCGTATTTTGCCATTTCCCGCGTTACGATGGCAGCCCCGACCGGGGTTGCGACGGTGGCCAGAACGGCAGGCACCGCAATCTTGATTGCGCCGCCGCAATCGCGCAGCACACATCCCAAATGCGGTTTGGAAAATGCGTTGTACCGGGACATGGCGAGACTGAGCGCCAGAACCATGGTCGCCACGCGTGCCACCACGGTCGCCAATGCCGCCCCCTCAAGCCCCATGCTGAGGCTGAATATCAGGATCGGGTCCATCACGAGATTGACGGCGGCACCCAAAAGCGCCGGATACATTGCGCCGCGTGCGTCGCCATAGGCCCGCAGCACGGCCACTGCGACCATGGAGAGGCCAGAAACAAAGGTTGTGGGCAGGATGATCCAGAGATAGCTGGCCGCCATATCGAGCATGGCCCCTTTGGCCCCGACAAGCCCGAGAATGTCGTCAATGAACGGCAAGGCCAGAAGCGGCAGAATGAGGCCAACACCGATGGCGATAACGGCCGTTGTGCTGGCATAATCGCGGGCGGCGGCACGATCCTCGCGCCCTTCTGCCTGTGCCACCAACGCGCCTGCGGCGATGGAGAGCCCGATATTGACCGCGCTGGCAAAGAACATGACCGTGCTGGCATAGCCTGCGGCAGCCGCCAATTCTTCGCGGCCCAGCATGGAAATGAAAAGGATATCAATAAGATCGACAGCGAAAATCGCCATCAATCCGATGCTCGAGGTGAAGGACATCACCGATATGTGCCGAAAAAGATTGCCTCGGGTAAAGCTGCCGCCGGTCTCGGTGAGGGCCATGTCATGCTCCTGTTACATCACGCATGCTGACATAAACGAACAATGACGCTCTGCAACTGGGGCAGGATCAACAAGTCTGTGTGCGTTTTTGCTCAGCGGCGGGCGGCAGCCAGATGCACCAGACGTGCCCCTGTCTCGTAATAGAGTGATTTCAGTGTGACGAAGTGTTCTGAGTGGCTGTCTACCACGGGAACTGGAAGACCGGTTTCATCGCCGCTCAGCAAAGCCTGAGCCGCCGCACGACCGAACACCGTGCCGGGACCGATGCCGCGGCCAGAGTATCCGAAAATGGCAAGCGCGCCCTGCCCCATGCGTTGAATGCGCGGCAAATGATCATAGGTCATGGCGATGCGCCCGGCCCAAGCATGCGCGATGTCGGCCCCTGCAAGACGCGGGAAAAGCTGTGCCAGTTTGCGACGGGCCCAGTCGGCGTGCAAAGCGACATCGCCACCCATACCGCCGAGGATCACGCGCCCTGCCTGATCGCGGCGTACCGACGTCATCACGAGGCCTGTGTCCCAACACCCCTCGCCTCCGGCCAGAATTTCACCTGCGCGATTGTCGCCAATTGGGGCAGTCGCCAGTTGGAAATACTGGACGATCGGCACATCGGGACGAGCCACATGGGTGATGGGGCGGTGATAGGCGTTGGTGGCGATGAGCAGATGCCGCGCGCGGAGTTTGCCGCCGGGGGTGGTGATGATCCATTGTCCGCTGCGGTGTTCGGCAGCAGTGACGGGGGTTCCTTCGCAGATCAGGGCACCGGCGGTCTGGGCGGCGCGGGCCAGGCCGCGCGCATAGGCGAGCGGCTGAATCGTGCCCGCGCGCGCATCATGGAGTGCGCCATAAAACCGATCTGTTCCCGTGCGTTGCACGGTTGTCTTCATGTCAATGAGGCGCACCGGGGCACCCCGCGCAGCCAGTTGGGCATGGCGCGACTCGAGGTCTGCCATGGCCTTGGGCGCATGCGCGAGATGCAGGGTTCCGTTGCGCGTGGGTTCGCAGGCGATGTCATGCTGCGCGATCAGGTCGAACACCAGCGAGGGCGCCTCGGCCAGCACGGCATTGAGATGCTCGCCTGCCTCTGCTCCCAGGATCTTGCACACCTCATCGGGAGGGAGCCAAAGGCCAGCATTGACAAGGCCCACATTGCGTCCAGAGCCGCCCTCGCCCACGGTTTCGGCCTCAAGGACCGCCACATCGGCCCCCTGCCCCGCGGCATAGAGCGCCGCCGACAGTCCGGTGAATCCCGCGCCGATAATTGCAAGGTCCACGCTGCGTTCGCCGTGCAGGGGCTGTGCGGCGAAGGTTTCACGCGAGTTGTCACGCCACAGATTTCCAAGGGCCGACATCGGTCAGAAGAAGGCCTGAAGCCCGGTCTGGGCGCGGCCCAGGATCAGGGCGTGGACGTCATGGGTGCCCTCGTACGTGTTCACGGTCTCGAGGTTGACCATATGCCTAATAACTTGAAATTCCTCTGAAATTCCGTTGCCGCCATGCATGTCGCGGGCGTGGCGGGCGATGTCCAGCGCCTTGCCGCAATTGTTGCGCTTGATCATCGAAATCATCTCGGGGGCGGCGTTGGCCTCGTCCATCAGGCGGCCGACGCGCAGGGCGGCTTGCAGGCCCAAGGTGATTTCGGTCTGCATATTGGCCAGTTTCAGCTGAAAGAGTTGGGTCTGGGCCAAGGGGCGGTTGAACTGCTTGCGGTCAAGGCCGTATTGCCGAGACGCGTGCCAGCAGAATTCCGCAGCCCCCATGACACCCCAAGCGATGCCGTAGCGGGCCCGGTTCAAACATCCAAAGGGGCCTTTAAGTCCTTGAACATTAGGGAGAAGTGACGATTCCGGCACCTCGACATTATCCATAACGATCTCACCGGTGACGGAGGCACGGAGCGAGAGTTTGCCGCCGACCTTGGGGGCACTCAGGCCCTTCATACCCTTCTCTAGCACGAAACCACGGATCTTGCCGTCATGTGCGTCGGACTTGGCCCAGATCACGAACACATCCGCGATAGGGCTATTTGATATCCACATCTTGGTGCCGGAGATGCGATACCCACTATCTGTGCGCACAGCACGGGTTTTCATACCAGCGGGATCGCTGCCTGCGTCCGGTTCTGTCAGGCCAAAACAGCCGATGAGATCGCCGCTGGCCAGACCGGGGAGATATTTGCGGCGCTGCTCTTCGGACCCGTAGGCGTAGATCGGATACATCACGAGCGAGGACTGCACGCTCATCATCGAGCGGTAACCCGAATCAACCCGCTCGATTTCGCGGGCGACGAGGCCATAGCTGACATAGTTCGAGCCGAGCCCGCCGTATTCCTCGGGGATGGTGGTGCCCAAAAGACCCATCTTCCCCATTTCCTTGAATATTTCGGGATCCACACGCTCTTCTCGGTAGGCGGCGATGACGCGTGGTTGCAGCACTTCTTGCGCGAAAGTGCGGGCGCTTGTGGCGATCATGCGCTCTTCTTCGGAGAGCTGGTCATTCAGACGGAAGGGGTCGGCCCAATCGAAAGAGTTAAGGTCCGGTGCATCCTTGGCGCGCAGCGTCGGCGTCTTGGCGTTCATGGCGGGCTCCTTATGAGTATTTTTACAGGTTGAGGGCAGGTTACACTGGCATAGTTGCGAAGAATAACGATAATTTCACATAGACATATGAGTAAACCGCAAGAATGACCCTGCCCCGCCGCTTTCTTCCGTCCATATCATCCTTGCGTGCGCTGGAGGCACTTGATCGTCTGGGCAGCGCCACTGCGGCAGCGGCGGAGCTCTCACAGACACAAAGTGCGGTCAGCAGGCAATTGAAAACATTGGAAGATCAGCTTGGTGTCGGGTTGATCGTGCGGCAGGGCCGTGGCATTCATCTGACTCCGGAAGCGGCGGATTATGCGGATAAAATCCGCGGCGCATTGCAGCAGATTGCACAGGCTTCGGTCAAGCTGACGGTCAATCCGGTGGGCGGCAGTCTGAGCCTTGCGATTCTGCCCACATTCGGGATGCGTTGGCTGGTGCCGCGACTGGCAGACTTTGCACGGCTGCATCCGGAGGTGACAATCAACCTGTCGACCCGGTTGAAGCCATTTAACTTTGTCACAGAACCCTTTGATGCAGCGATACATTTCGGGCATTCTGATTGGCTTGGCACTGAGGCTTTGCGCCTGCGGACGGAGCGGGTTGTTGCCGTGGCAACGCCCGAATTTCTAGCACGACAGGGACCCATTGAGAGTGCCGAGTCCCTCTTGCGTCTGCCGCTTTTACAGATTGAAACCCGGCCTTCTGCCTGGCCAACATGGTTCGAGGCTCAGGGGATTTTGGGGGCAAGGGTGTCGGGCACGATCTATGATCAATTTTCAACCATTACACAGGCGGCGTTGCATGGTCTGGGGGTCGCGCTCTTGCCGGATTATCTGGCCGAACAGGATCTGGCGACGGGGCGATTGGCAATAGCTTGGGGTGACAAGACGCTGATTTCAGGAGCTTATTACTTGGTTTGGCCCGTTCAGAACGGACGCGATCCGGCGCTACGCAAGTTTCGCGATTGGCTGGCGGGACAGGCCGAGGATGAGGACCTGTTACCGCGCTGAGCGACCGGGTGGGGAGATGGCTGATTTGGTGGGATGTACGATTGTGCGGAGTTTCCGTACGGCTTTAACGATTTGGAAAGCCTCAGCCCGCAAGATGAGGATGCGTGAGTCGTCCGGGGAATTGGACTGATCCCCCTACCCCGGTGCCGCGCGTGCCTTGGACTTGGAAACAGGAGGGCCAGAGGAGTCGAATAGTGCGTTCAGATGAAACCCGATTAACCGACGGTTGACAGGCGGTCCGCATGGACATGCTCTGACGCCGTCAGCCCCCCGCAAGCCCGCGGTCAGCCTAAGGCGTAGCCCGCGCCGCGCACGGTGCGCAGCGGGTCTTCGCCGCCATATTGGCAGAGCGCCTTGCGCAACCGGCCGATGTGGACATCGACGGTGCGGGTGTCGACATAGATGTCGCGACCCCAAACGCGGTCAAGGAGCTGCTCGCGAGACCAGACGCGGCCTGGCTTTTCCATGAAGGTGGACAGCAGGCGAAATTCGGTCGGGCCGAGTTTCAGCGGCTTTTCGCTGCGGGTCACGCGATGGGTTTCGGCATCGAGCACGATGTCGAGATATTCCAGTCGTTCGCCGACGGTTGCGGGGCGGGTGCGGCGCAGTTGGGCGCGGACGCGGGCCATGAGTTCGACCAGTGAATAAGGCTTGATCACATAGTCATCTGCTCCGGTCTCCAACCCGCGTACGCGGTCCACCTCTTCGGAGCGGGCCGAGAGCATGATGATCGGGATGCCGCGTGTTTCGGAGCGGGTCTTGAGTTGGCGGCAGACCTCGATGCCCGACACATTCGGCATCATCCAGTCAAGCACAATGATGTCGGGCGGCATCTCGGACACCATCAGGAGCGCCTCTTCGCCATTGCTGGCGGTGAGGACGTGAAAACCGTCGGCCTGAAGATTATAGCCGAGCACCTCACGCTGTGCTGGCTCGTCTTCGACGAGAAGGACGGTAGGCTGATCTGCGGACATCGGGCTTTCCTATCCTAGGCCTTGACCTTGGGGGCGAGATTGGGGTCGATGGACGTGTCGTCGCCCTTGGGGCGCGGATCCTCCGGAAAGGAGCCCGAGACGAGGTAGACCACCTGTTCTGCGATGGCCGTGACCAGATCACCCATGCGCTCGGTGTTCTTGGCAATGAAATGCAAATGCATGCAGGGCGTGATATTGCGCGGGTCCTCCATCATGAAGGTGAGGAATTCGCGAAAGATCGCATTATACATCTGATCGACATCCTGATCACGCCGGATCACCTCATTGGCAAGATCCATGTCGCGCTGGATATAGGCATCGAGCACATCCTTGAGCATTTCCTCAACTTCGCGCGCCATGCGGCGCAGCGCAGCGGGCGAGCCGTTGACAGCGGTCATCTGGCTGAGCACCGAGGTGCGCTTGGCCATGTTCTTGGCATAGTCGCCGATGCGCTCGAGGCTGGCGGAGATTTTGATCACGGTCAGGACAACCCGCAGGTCGCCGGCGGTGGGCGACCGCAAGGCCAGCACGCGGGCGGCCTCTTCGTTGATCTGCTCTTCGAGCGCGTCGATCGCCTTGTCGCGGCCGCGCACCTCTTCGGCAAGTTCATCGTCGCGGGATTCGAGCGAGCGGGCGGCATCGGAGATCGCGCGTTCGACCATGCCGCCCATCTTCATGATATGGGCCTGAATGGTCTCGAGGTCGCGGTCGAAGGAGGAGACGATGTGCTGATGGTCGGACATGGGGAGTTCCTTAGCCAATGCGCCCGGTGATGTAGCTCTCGGTGCGCTCATCCTTGGGGTTGGTGAAAATCTGGCCGGTGTCGCCGAATTCGACGAGATGACCCAAGTGGAAGAAGGCTGTTTTCTGGCTGACGCGGGCGGCCTGCTGCATCGAGTGGGTGACGATGACCACGGAAAACTCCTGGCGCAGCTCGTCGATCAGTTCCTCGACCTGCGCGGTGGCGATGGGATCGAGCGCCGAGCAGGGTTCGTCCATCAGGAGCACTTCGGGTGAGGTGGCCACGGCGCGTGCGATGCAGAGGCGCTGTTGCTGGCCCCCTGAGAGGCCGGTGCCGGGCTGATCGAGCCGGTCTTTGGCCTCGGTCCAGAGCGCGGCGCGGCGCAGGGACTTTTCGACGATCTCGTCAAGATCGGCTTTGGTGCGGGCAAGACCGTGGATACGTGGACCGTAAGCCACGTTGTCATAGATCGACTTGGGGAATGGGTTGGGTTTCTGGAACACCATGCCCACCTTGGCGCGCAATTGCACCGGATCGACCTTTTTGTCGTAGATGTCTTCGCCGTCGATGCGGATATCCCCCTCGACGCGGCAGATGTCGATGGTGTCATTCATCCGGTTGATGCAGCGCAGGAAGGTGGACTTGCCACAGCCCGACGGGCCGATGAAGGCGGTCACGGTCTTGTCGGCGATATCGACGTTCACGTCCTTGATGGCATGCGTATCGCCATAATAGACCTGCACATTGCGCGCGGCGATCTTGATGTCATTATTGCTCACTCTGGTCTCCGAGAGTTTTGGGGCGTCATACATGTGTCTATACCTTTGTTTACCAGCGGCGTTCAAACCGTCTGCGCAGAAGGATGGCAGCGATGTTCATCAGCACGAGGAAGACGAGCAGCACGATGATGGCCCCGGACGCGCGTTCGACAAAGGCCGGATCGCCGCGTTGGGTCCAGTTGTAGACCTGCACCGGTAGGGCGGCGGCAGGATCAAAGAAGCCCTCGGGCGGGCCGCCGGGGTATTCGCGCACAAAGGCCACCATGCCGATGAGGAGCAGCGGCGCGGTTTCGCCAAGCGCCTGTGCCAACCCGATGATTGCGCCGGTGAGGATACCGGGCATGGCGAGCGGCAGGACGTGGTGAAAGATCGCCTGCATCTTGGACGCGCCCACACCGAGCGCTGCATCGCGGATCGAGGGCGGCACGGATTTGAGCGCCGCACGGGTGGCGATGATGATGGTGGGCAGGGTCATCAGGGTCAACACGAGGCCACCCACGATAGGCGCTGATTGCGGCAGGCCCACCATATTGATGAAGATCGCAAGGCCAAGGATACCGAAGACGATGGAGGGCACCGCCGCGAGGTTGGAGATATTCACCTCGATGAGATCGGTCCAACGGTTCTTGGGGGCGAATTCCTCGAGATAGATGGAGGCCGCTACACCGAGCGGCAGCGCCAGCACCAAAACGATCAGCATCATGTAAATCGAGCCGATGATGGCCACGCCGAGACCGGCAGCCTCGGGGCGGGTGTCGGAGGCATCGGGCGCGGTGAAGAAGGCCCAGTTGAACTTGGTTGTGAGGATGCCCGCCTCTTTGAGTTGGTCCGCGAGTTGCAGTTGCTCGGGGGAGATGTTGCGGTCGAGGGCAGCGGTTTCCATGGTCACACGACCCTTGAAAAACCCGTCGATCCGGCCTGCTGCAAGAAGGTCGAATTGCACCGTTTCGCCGATCCTATCGGTGTTCGCCAGAACGAAGTCGCGCAAGGACGCAGGCGCCTCCTTGGAAATCAGCTCACCTGCGGCTTTGGCGTTGATGTCGGTCGCAGCCCCCACACGTTCGATGGCTGCTCCCATTGCGGCGTCGATCAGCGGCGCATAGCCAAAGGTGGACACTTTGGCGATATCTTCCGGGTTGCGGTTGCCGGTCTTGTCGAGTTTGGCGGGATCGAGATAGACCTCCAGCTCGATATAGGTCTGTTGAAAGGAGGACAGACCGCTGGCGAGGATCGAGGTCAGCAGGCCAACCAGAGACAGCAGGCCAATGGTGACCGCGACAAGGCCCATCATGCGGAACCGCGCCTCTTTGGCATTGCGTTGCTTGGTGCGGGCGTCCTGGGTTAGCAAGGACCCTTTGTGCGGGGCCGGGACGGCGTCTGAGGCGGTGAAATCGGTCATTCGTACTGCTCCCGGTATTTGCGCACGATCACAAGGGCGATGACATTGAGCCCAAGCGTGAAGACGAACAGGGTAAGGCCAAGGGCGAAGGCCACCAGCGTTTCGGGGCTGGCAAATTCAGTGTCGCCGGTCAACTGGCTCACGATCTTGACGGTGATTGTGGTCATCGCCTCGAAGGGGTTGAGGCCGAGTTTGGCCGCGGCCCCTGCCCCCATGACGACGATCATCGTCTCGCCGATGGCGCGGCTTGCCGCCAGAAGGATGGCCCCGACAACACCCGGCAAAGCCGCAGGCAGGATCACCTGTTTGATGGTTTCGGATTTGGTGGCCCCGAGGCCATAAGCCCCGTCCCGCATGGATTGCGGCACCGCGTTTATGATGTCATCCGAGAGCGACGAGACAAAGGGAATGAGCATGATCCCCATCACCAAACCGGCTGTCAGCACCGAGGACGAGGAGGAGCCAAGCCCAAGCGGTGAGGCCACATAGTCGCGCAGGAAGGGGCCGACGGTGATCAGGGCAAAGAGACCGTAAACGATGGTCGGGATGCCAGCCAGAACCTCGATCGCGGGTTTGGCGACGGCGCGCAGCGCTTTACTGGCATATTCCGCGAGATAGATGGCGATCATCAGGCCAATCGGCACAGCGACCAGCAGGGCCAGAAAGCTGACATAGAGCGTGCCCCACAAAAGTGGCAGGATGCCCAGATCCGAGCCGCCGCGAAATTGCGGGTTCCAGACGGTCGAAAAGAAGAAATCGCCGGCGGGATACATCTTGAAGAAATTGATGGTCTCGAAGAGAAGCGAGGCCACGATGCCCACGGTTGTGAGGATCGCCACCAGCGACGCGCCGATCAGCAGGGCCAGAACGAAGGTTTCCGAGGCGTTGCGGGCGCGCTGGTCGGGGTGGACGCGCAGCCATGACCAGACCAGCAGAGCGAGGGCCAAGCCAAGCACCGCCACGGTCATCAGGAAATGGCCGGAATTCTGCGACTTGCGCAGTTCCTTGGCCGCCTCAAACACCGGCACCGGCACGTCCGAACCAAGCGCCACGCCGACATTGCCGAGGCGGTTGCGGATATCGGTGAAATCAGCGCGCATGGCGTCAAGGTCGGCCTCGGACATTTGTCTGGCCGCCATCAGCGCATCGAGCCCTTCCGCGATGCGGCGGACATCGGCCATGACAAGGCTCTTGGCCCCGCCGTCGGGGATCACGCTGTCGGGGATCATCTGTCCGATCCGACCTTCGATCAGAAGCGGCTGCACAAAGAGCCACGTCAGCATCAAGAGAAGCGCAGGGACCGCAGTGAAGAGGGCAACGGCCTGACCGTAATAATTGGGCAGGGAATGCAATTTCTTGCCCGTGGCGTGTGAGGTTGCGAAGGCGCGCGCACGCCCCAAGAAAAAGCCCAGCCCGCCAAGGCCGAGCACGATCAGGATTATATAGCCGGTACTCATCTGCTCTCCGCCAAAAAGGGAGGGATGGCGCGGAGGTGCCACCCCTCGGAGGTCTTGGTTTAGTTCAGCACGCCCATGGGGACGCGGTTGGCAACCATTTCCTGAGTCTTGGCAAGCTCGGGGTCGGACACGAGGCCATAGGCCGAGAGCGGGCCATCGGGGCCTGCGATCTCGTCGGAGACGAAGAACTCGATGTATTCCTGCATGCCCGGGATCACATCAAGATGTGCGTTCTTGACGTAGAAGAACAGCGGACGCGACACCGGGTATTCGCCGGATGCGATGGTCTCGACCGAAGGCTCAATGCCGCCCATCGTGGCAACCTGAAGTTTGTCGGTGTTGTTCTGGTAGAACGAGAGACCAAAGACGCCGATGCCGTTCTTGTTGGCGTCAACGCGGGCCAGCGTTTCGGTGTAATCGCCGTCGATGTCGATCGACGCGCCATCGGTGCGCAGCGCCATGCAGGCCTTTTCAGCGGCTTTCTCGTCGCCGCCATTGGCCGCGAGATGCGCGTCATAGGTGCCGTTTTCTTCGCAACCGGCGATGATCACCTTTTCGTCGAACACTTCGCGGGTGCCGTGCTTGGTGCCGGGCACGAAAGCGAGGATTTCGTCGCCGGGCAGGTCGGCGCGCACGTCGGACCAGACCTTGTTGGTGTTGTCAGCCAGAGCGCCATCCTTGACGACCTGAGCCGCCAGCGCCGCGTGCCAATCCGCCGGGGTAAAGGCGTAGGACGGGCCGTTGATGTCGGACGCAAAGACGATGCCATCATAGCCGATGCGGACTTCCATGATCTCGGTCACGCCATTCGAGGCGCAGAGGTCGATATCCGACTGCTTGATGCGCGAGGAAGAGTTGGCGATATCGATGGTGTTCTCGCCGACGCCTTCGCAGAGTTTCTTGCGGCCAGCGCCCGACCCGCCGGATTCAACGACCGGGGTAGGGAATTCAAAATTTTCGCCAAAAGCTTCGGCGACGATGGCGGCATAGGGCAGCACGGTCGAGGAGCCAGCGATCTGGATGTTGTCACGGGCTGCGGCGGTGCCAGCAGCGAGGGCCGTCAGGGCCAGGGCGGAAACGGTGGATTTGAACAGCATGAGTTGCTCCTGAGTTCGGTTTCACGGGGCGCCCAGGCAGGGGCGACCTCGGGGCCAGCACTAGGCGAGATCCACAACGCTTTTGTTACATTTATGTAACTGTTTTATGACAGCGCGGGAAAGGCCGGGTTTCAGAAGGTTTTTTTACGCGCGCAGGGTTTGGCTAGGGTTCTTGTCGGTCCCATTGCGGCAGAATCACCGAAAACTCGGCGCCCTCACCCGGCGTGGAAGAGATTCGCAGCCGTCCCCGGTGGCGGTTGACGATATGTTTGACGATGGCGAGGCCAAGGCCGGTGCCCCCCATCTCGCGCGAGCGGTGGGTGTCGACCCGGTAGAACCGCTCGGTCAGGCGGGGGATATGCAGCGGGTCGATGCCGGGGCCCTGATCACGGACGCGCGCCACGATGGCCGGGGCGCGCAGGGTGGCATCGCGCGGGGTACGCTCCAGCGTGATTGTGATGTGGTTGCCCGTGCCGCCATATTTGATCGCGTTTTCAATCAGGTTGGTAAAGACCTGTTGCAACTGGTCGTCATTGCCGCGCACCACCATGCCTTCGGGTGGATCGAAACTGATGTCGCAGGCGCGGTCGCGCGCCAATGGGCGCAGCGCATGCAGAACCGATCCGATCACCTGCCCCAAGTTCACCTCGTCGCGCGGGCGCACGCGCTCTTCGCTCTCGACCCGGCTGAGTGACAGAAGATCGCGCACAAGGCGTTCCATCCGTGCCGCCTCGGATTGCATGATCCCGAGAAAGCGGTCGATGGCGGCCTGATCGTGGCGCGCAGGCCCTTGCAGCGTTTCGATGAAGCCCATGAGCGCGGTCAAAGGCGTGCGCAATTCATGGCTGACATTGGCCACGAAATCACGGCGCATCTGCGCGGCATGTTCGCGTTCGGTCAAATCCTCGAAACACACGAGCGTGCCGCGCGCATCCAGGGTTTCGACATAGCCCACATGCACCTGAAAGCTGCTGTCGCGCCCCGCCTCGGAGGTTTGATAGGTGATCTTGCGTGGCTGACGGTCGCGCAATGTCGCCTCGATCGCCTCGAGCACATCGGGCTGGCGGAGCGCGGTCAAAAGATGCCGCCCCTCGAGCCCCTGCCCCAAGAGGTCGCGCGCGCCCTGATTGGCGGCAAGGATGCGATCCTGCGGCCCGACCAGAAAGGCAGCAAGCGGGATGCCTGCGAGAACGGTGGCCAGACCCTGCATCGCGTGTCAGAGCGCCGTGAGGCCGGTGCGATACCGGCGCAGGTTCTGTTGATAATGCAAGGCCGTGGCGCGCAGGGCCGCAATCGCGGCCGCGTCCAGACTGCGCACCACCCGTCCCGGCGCGCCCATCACGAGGCTGCCTTCGGGGATTTCCTTGCCCTCGGTGATCAAGGCACCTGCGCCAATCAGGCTGTTGCGCCCGATGCGTGCGCCGTTGAGCACCGTGGCCCCCATGCCGATCAGCACATTTTCCTCCAGAATACAGCCATGAAGCATCGCCTTGTGCCCGATGGTGCAGCCCGGCCCGATGAGGAGCGGATAGCCCATATCTGTGTGCAGGACGCAGTTTTCCTGCACATTGCTGCCAGCGCCGACGCGGATTTCCTCATTGTCGCCGCGCAGGGTGCAGCCGAACCAGATCGAGGCCAGATCCTCGATCACCACCTTGCCGATCACGTTCGCATCGGGGGCGATCCATGTGTTTTCGGCAATCTGCGGCGCGTGGCCGTCGAGCGTGTAGATCGTCATTGCATCTCCTCGAATTCGGTTTGCAGCGCGCGTACATGGGCGGTCAGGCCCGGCTGCTGGCTGCGGCGCAGGCGCGTGGCCTCGATGATGGTCTTGAGCCGCGCCTCGGTGGTGTCGAGATCGTCATTCACCAGCACGAAATCATAGCCGTCCCAATGGCTGATCTCATCCCAGCTTTTCTCCATCCGTTTGGCGATCACCTCGGGCGTGTCCTGCCCGCGCGTCTCAAGCCTGCGGTGCAATTCGCGGATCGAGGGGGGCAGCAGAAAGATCGAGAGCGTATGTGCGCCAAGCGCCGAGTTGCGGATCTGCTGCGCGCCTTGCCAGTCGATATCAAAGAGCACGTCACGCCCGCCATCAATCGCCGCCTGCACCGGGCCACGCGGGCTGCCGTAGAAATTGCCGAACACATGCGCATGTTCCAGCATTTCTCCGGCCGCCACATCCTGCTTGAAGCGCGACTGTGACATGAAATGATAATCCTGCCCGTCCACCTCGCCGGGGCGCGGGGCACGGGTCGTGGCCGAGACCGAAAAGGCTATCGTGGGATCCCAGTCGCGCAGCCGCCGCGAGAGGGTGGATTTGCCAGCACCCGAGGGCGAGGACAGAATGATCAAGAGACCCCTGCGATTGCTCATTCTATGCCCTGCCCTTTTTCTTGGTGCAAATACTCAAATCCTGCGCTGACCGCGCGCGCGTCATTCGACATTCTGCACCTGTTCGCGCATCTGGTCGATCACGGTCTTGAGGTTGAGACCGATCTCGGTCAGCCCGGTATGCTGCGCCTTGGAGCAGAGCGTGTTGGCCTCTCGGTTGAATTCCTGTGTGAGAAAGTCGATCTTGCGTCCGAGCGGCGAACCGGCATCGAGCAAGCTCCGCGTCGCTGTGATATGGGCGGTCAGGCGGTCCAACTCTTCGGTCACGTCCAGTTTGACCGCGAGCAGGCCCAGTTCCTGAGCAAGGCGGGCGGGATCAAGGTCGGGCATCGCGTCACGCAGGCGCGACAGGGCATTCTGATGCGCGCGGGCGACATCGGCGCTGCGGCTCTCGAGCAAGGAGCGCGCCGCCGTTGTCAGGCGGGAAATCTCGTCCAGTTGGGCACGCAGCACCTGCGCAAGTGCCGCACCCTCTGAAGCGCGCATGGCGAGGAAATCGTTGAGCACGGGGTCGAAATCCGCAAGGAGCGCCGCGCAGAGCGCGCTGGTGTCGCTCTCGCCCGCACCTGCCTCGAGCACGCCGCGCAGGGACAGGATATCGGCGGCGGTGCCGGGGCCGAGCGACAGGCCGCAGGCCATGGCGCGGTCTTCGACCAGGGCCATGGCGCGCAGCACATCCTCGAGCCGGTCGGGATTCACCGCCATCTGGCCGCTGGCATCCTCGCTGGTGACACGCAGGCTCAGCGCCACATTGCCGCGTGTCAAGGCCTGACCCAGCCTTGCCCGGAGGGCTGGCTCCAACCCGTCGATCCAGTCGGGCACGCGCAGGCGCAGGTCCAACCCCTTGCCATTGACGCCGCGCAATTCCCAAACCCAGCTATGGCCCATATGCGCGCCCTTGGCCGTCGCGAAAGCGGTCATCGAATGGATCATGCCTTGGGTCGTCCTTGGATCGTGCCGGTTTGCCCCGTCCTAGTGCGTGGTCTGGCGGCTGGCAAGTCTCGGCTGTGGCCTTGGGGGGTGAGTGGTTAACCAAGCACAGCGATTTTTAAACAAATTCCCGGAAACTTGTGTCAGTTTGAAGCAAGCGCGCGGTGTCTCAGGTGCGGATTAAACCGGATCAGGGATGTTGGCGCGGGTGGTTTCAGGCGTTGGGAGGTGAGGTGTATTATGCCGGATGACAGGACGATTTTGCAGGTGCCGGGCGCATCACACGGTTTGCAGGCGCGGCAAGAGGCGGATTTACGGGCACTTTGCAGCTATTGGGAGGGGCTTTGTCAGCGCAACAGCGTGCCGCGCCGGTCAGACATCGACCCGCGCCGGATCAGCGGGCTGTTGTCCAATGCCTTTATCGCCGAGCGGATCGCACCGGGTGTGACGCGGCTGCGCATCGCGGGGATTCATCTGAATGCCCTGATGGGTATGGAAGTGCGGGGCATGCCGCTCACGAGTTTCATTGCGCCCGCGGCGCGTGAGGCCTTTGCGCTCGCGCTGGTCGATCTCTTTGAGCGGCCCGCGCGGTTGGAGTTGGATCTGCATGCCAGAGCGGGATTGGGGCGGCCCGAGATAACGGGGCGGATGATCCTGTTGCCGTTGCGCAGCGATCTGGGGGATGTGTCTCGCGCATTGGGCTGTCTGGTGACGCAAGGCGAGATCGGGCGCGCCTCGCGGCGGTTCGAGGTGGAGGCGGTTCGGGTGCTGCCGATTGGAACGGTTGCGCCGGAAATGAAGCCCTTTGCCGCCTTACCGGGCGGGCTGCGCGACGAGGGGCGCGGGCGCGGTATGAGCCGGGGGCGGGATTATCTGCGCGTGGTGAAGTAGGAACACCTGGGGATGGGTCTTGAGCCGACATTGACCCCCAAAGCGCCCACGCGCGGAGCAAAGGCGCGGAGCGTAGCCGCGCGGTCGCTGGGCCGTCTCGCGGCCCAGCGACCGCGCGGCTTACCCTTGAGATGAACGTCAGCAACAGACCAACCGCAACAGGGTTATTCCCTGCTGCGATCAGTCCGTTTATCAGCCCGCCTCGGCCTGACGGCGCTCAAGGCGCAGGGATTTGAGTTCCTCGGCCACAAGGAAGGCCAATTCCAGCGACTGGCTGGCATTGAGGCGCGGGTCGCAGGCGGTGTGATAGCGGGCCGAGAGGTTTTCGTCAGAGAGCGCACGCATGCCGCCGGTGCATTCGGTCACGTCCTGACCGGTCATCTCGAAATGCACGCCGCCGGGGATGGTAGCCTCGGATTTGTGGATCGCGAAGAACTCGCGCACCTCGCGCAGCACGGAATCGAAGGGCCGTGTTTTGTAGCCTGTCGCCGATTTGATCGTGTTGCCATGCATCGGGTCGCAAACCCAGAGCACATTGGCCCCCTCTTGTTCGACCGTGCGGATCAGGCGCGGCAGGTTGTCACCGACCTTGCCCGCGCCGAAGCGCGCGATGAGCGTCAGGCGCCCGGCCTCATTGCTCGGGTTCAGCGTGGCCAACAGCCGCTTGAGATCCTCGGAGGTCATGGTCGGGCCGCATTTGAGGCCGATCGGGTTCTGCACGCCGCGCAGGAATTCGACATGCGCACCGTCGGGTTGACGGGTGCGGTCACCGATCCAGAGCATATGCCCCGAGCCTGCCAGCCATTTGCCGGAGGTGGAATCAAGCCGACAGAGGGCCTCTTCGTATTCCAGCAAAAGCCCCTCATGCGAGGTGTAGAAATCCACCGTCTTGAGGGTATGGGCACTGTCGCTGTCGATGCCTGCCGCCTTCATGAAGTCGAGCGCGTCGGAGATGTGATTGGCCATCTCGCGGTATTTCGCGGCTTTTTCGCTCTCGGTGAAGCCAAGCGTCCAGGCATGCACCTGATGCACGTCGGCATAGCCACCTGTTGAAAAAGCGCGCAGCAGGTTCAGCGTGGCAGCCGCCTGCGTATAGGCCTGCAACATCTTTTCCGGATTGGGGATGCGCGATTCCGGCGTGAAGGCCAGTTCGTTGATGATGTCACCCCGGTAGCTGGGCAGTTCCACGCCATCAATGACCTCGGTGGGTGCCGAGCGCGGCTTGGCGAATTGACCGGCCATGCGGCCAACCTTGACCACCGGCACCTTGGCCCCATAGGTCAGCACCATCGCCATTTGCAGCATCACCTTGAAGGTGTCGCGGATCGCATCGGCCGAGAACTGATCGAAGGCCTCGGCGCAGTCGCCGCCTTGAAGCAAGAACGCCTCGCCGCGTGCGGCAGCCCCCAAAGCGCGCTTGAGGCGGCGCGCCTCGCCGGCGAAAACCAGCGGCGGATATTGTGTCAGACGGGCCTCGACACCGGCCAGAGCGGCGGCATCGGTATAGTCAGGCATCTGCACCCGCGGTTTCGCGCGCCAGCCTGTTTTCTGCCATTCCGTCATTGTCGTCACTCCGCTTGATCGTATTCTGAGCCTTGTCCTTAACAAAGGCAGGGACGAGAGGCCATATGAAACGCGCAGGAATTGGCCGCAAAATAGCAGGGCCTCTCTTGTCAATCCAGACAGTTTCATGACAGACCCGATAAGGGCCATTGCGCCGGGGATTCGGATGAGTATGACGTCAGAGGCCACAAGAATCGAGGTCAAGGCACCCAAAGCGCCGAAACGCTTTGTGTTTGTGCTGCTCGATAACTTTACACTTCTCAGCTTTGCGTCGGCGATTGAATGTCTGCGTATTGCCAATCGTATGGCGGAAGAAGAGCTCTACAGTTGGGCGCTCAGTGGCGATTCCCAAGAGGTCATCACCTGCTCTGCCGGTGTCCGGTTTTATCTTGATTTTCCGCTGGCAGAGTTGAACCGGGACGATGTGGTATTGGTCTGTGGTGGTGTCGATGTGCAGGCCGCCGCAACCAAGCGCATGTTGAACTGGCTGCGCCGCGAGGCGCGCAAAGGGTTGCGTATGGGCGGGCTCTGCACGGCGGCCTATGTTCTGGCCAAGGCCGGGTTGCTGGATGGCAAGCGCGCCACGATCCATTGGGAAAACCACGACAGTTTCATCGAGGAATTCGAGGACGTGCATCTGACCAAGTCGGTCTTTGTGATCGACGGCAACCGGATGACCACGGCGGGCGGCACCTCTTCCATTGACCTGATGCTGAATATCATTGCCGATGATCACGGCGAGAAGCTGGCCAATGCGGTGGCGGATCAGCAGATTTACAGCTCGATCCGCACCGATCAGGACACGCAGCGTTTGAGCGTGCCGACACGGATCGGCGTGCGCCATCCCAAGCTGAGCCAAGTGATCCAGATGATGGAGAGCAATATCGAGGAGCCGATCAGCCCGGCGGTTCTGGCACGCGAAGTCGGCATGTCGACACGGCAGCTCGAGCGGTTGTTCCGGCGGTATCTGAGCCGCAGCCCCAAGCGGTATTACATGGAATTGCGTCTGCAAAAGGCGCGCAATCTGTTGATGCAGACCGATATGACGGTGATCAACGTGGCGCTGGCCTGTGGCTTTGCCTCGCCGTCGCATTTCTCGAAATGCTACCGGGCGCATTACAACACGACGCCCTATCGCGAGCGTGGGGCGCATTCGTCGCGGCTGTCGGTGTGACAGGGTGCCGCTTTCTTGAAAAGAATGCGGTCCAGGTCATTGCGAGAGCCGGTAGGCCGCGCCCTGCCCCACGCTGAGAAACCAGATCGAGCCATCCGGAGCCTCTCGGATGTCACGGACGCGGCGGGTATCAGAGGATTTGAGGCGCTCGACCTCTGTGAGCTGCGCGCCATCCAAGCGTGAGATCATGTCGAATTTCAATGAGCCTACGAATATGTCGCCGCGCCAGTCGGGGAACATGTCACCGGTGTAGATCATCATGCCCGAGGGCGCGATGGAGGGGTCCCAGTAATGGGCGGGTTGTTCCATGCCGGGTTTTTGCGTGCCTTCCCCGATCTTTAGCCCAGAGTAGTGACGTCCGTAGGAGATCACGGGCCAGCCATAATTGGCCCCTTTGGCGATGCGATTGACCTCATCGCCGCCGCGCGCGCCGTGTTCCACGACCCAAAGGTCGCCCTTGGCATCCAGCGCCGCGCCTTGCGGATTGCGGTGGCCATAGGACCAGATTTCGGGCTCTGCGCCTTTCGTTTGGGTGAAAGGATTATCGGCAGGGATGCGACCGTCACGGGCGATGCGAATGACCGACCCGTTCTGGCGGGCCAGATCCTGCGCCGAGGTGTCATCGCCCCGGTCACCGATGGTGGCGTAGAGCATCCCGTCGCGCCCCTCGACCAGCCGCGAGCCGAAGTGACGACCGCCGGAGGAGCCGGGTTCCAGTTCGAAAATCACCGTCCAATCGGTCAGGCGATCCGCGCCCGGTGCAAGGCGGGCATGGGCGATGGCGGTTCCTTGGCCGCCCTGCTGGGGTTTGGAATAGGTGAAATAAAGCTGACGCGTCCGGGCAAAGTCGCGCGGCACGAGGATGTCAAGCAAGCCCCCCTGCCCGCGTGTGGCTATTTGGGCCACGCCGGTGATTTCGCTGCGTTGGCCGTCCTGCACACGCAGCAGGCGACCGCCCTTTTCGGTGATCAGCACGCCACCCTCTGGTAGAAAGCCTATTGCCCAAGGCTCCGAGAGCCGGTCGACCATCTTGGTCACGGTGAGGTTGCCGGCGCTGCTCTCAAACGCGTGGGCGGGGGTGAGGGCGAGGGTGAGCGCGAGGATCAGGGGGGTAAGACGCAACATGATGTCTCCTTTCCCCTTAAAGATAGGAAGGTCAGGCGCGTTTGCCAGCAATCTGCGCGATGCCCAGCACATCCAGAACGCGCGCCTCGATATCAGAGGCGTTGAGGCGCGCCACGGCATACATATCCTCAGCGCTGGCCTGATCTATGAACGTGTCAGGCAGCACCATGGAGCGGAACTTGAAGCCGCGATCAAACACCTGAGCTTCGGCCAAGAAGTGACTGACATGGCTTGCAAATCCGCCGATTGCACCCTCTTCTATGGTGATCAGCGCCTCGTGGTTCTGCACGAGATCGAGAATCAGTTTCTCATCAAGTGGTTTGGCAAAGCGGGCGTCGGCGATGGTCGGCGTGATCCCGCGCGCGCGCAGGGATTCAGACGCCTTGAGCACCTCGGCGAGCCGGGTGCCGAAGGACAGGATGGCGACGCGCGCGCCCGTCTGAATGATGCGCCCCTTGCCGATTTCCAGCGCTTCGCCACGTTCGGGCATGGTTACACCCATCCCCTCGCCGCGCGGATAGCGGAAGGCAATCGGCCCCTCGTCATGCGCCACTGCAGTGGCGACCATATGGACAAGCTCTGCCTCATCGGCGGCGGCCATGACCACGAAACCGGGCAGATTGGCGAGAAAGGCGGTGTCAAACGCGCCCGCGTGGGTGGCACCGTCTGCGCCCACAAGCCCGGCACGGTCGATGGCAAACCGCACCGGAAGGCGCTGAATCGCCACATCATGAACGACCTGATCGTAACCACGTTGCAGAAAGGTCGAGTAGAGCGCGCAGAAGGGTTTCATCCCCCCCGCCGCCAGACCGGCCGAGAAGGTCACGGCGTGCTGTTCGGCGATGCCCACATCAAAGAGCCGCGACGGATAGCGTTCGGCAAAGAGATTGAGGCCCGTGCCATCGGGCATGGCGGCGGTCACGGCGCAGATTTTGTCATCCTGACCGGCGTGAGCCAGCAGCGCCTTGGCAAAGACGGAGGTGTAGCTGGGCGCATTGGAGGGCGATTTGCGCTGTTCTCCGGTGAGCACGTCGAATTTGGCGGTGGCATGGCCGCCGTCGCGGGCGCGCTCGGCGGGTCCGTAGCCCTTGCCCTTTTTGGTCAGGACGTGAATCAGGATCGGACCATTGGCGCGGGCCTTGACGGTGCGCAGGACGGGGAGCAGTTGGTGCAGGTCGTGGCCGTCGATGGGGCCGAGATAGCTGAAGCCAAGTTCTTCAAAGAGCGTGCCACCGACCGTCAACCCCTTGAGCATGTCCTTGGCGCGGCGCGCGCCCTCTTGAAAGGGGGGCGGCAGAAGAGAAATCGCCCCCTTGGCGGCGGCCTTGAAATCCTGAAACGGCTCACCCGCGTAGAGGCGTGAGAGATAGGAGGAAAGCGCGCCCACCGGCGGTGCGATGGACATCTCATTGTCGTTGAGGATGACGATCAGGCGCTTCTTGAGATGGCCTGCGTTGTTCATCGCCTCAAAGGCCATGCCCGCCGACATCGCCCCGTCGCCGATCACCGCGATGGAATCGCCAAGGCCCGAGGGGCAGTTGCCGCCCAGATCACGCGCCACGGCAAAGCCCAAGGCGGCGCTGATCGAGGTCGAGCTATGGGCCGCGCCAAAGGGATCGTAGGGGGATTCCGAGCGTTTGGTGAAGCCCGAGAGCCCGTCCTTTTGCCGCAGGGTGCGGATACGGTCACGCCGCCCGGTCAGGATCTTGTGCGGGTAGCATTGGTGCGAGACATCCCAAATGATCTTGTCCCGCGGGGCGTCAAACACCGCGTGCAGGGCGACGGTGAGTTCGACCACGCCCAGGCCCGCGCCCAGATGCCCGCCGGTTTCCGACACGGCCGAGATGGTTTCCGAACGCAATTCATGCGCCAGTTGCACCAGTTGGGGATCGGACAGCCGTTTGAGATCCGCAGGGCTGGCTGTCTGATCGAGCAAAGGTGTTTTCGGGCGGTCGGACATCATGCCCCTCCGTGGGGAAATTTCAGCACATTCTAGCTTTGGCGCGAGATAACGAAGCGGGCAAGGTCGCGCAAGGCACCCGCGCGCGCCCCGTAGCAAGATAGCGCGTCGCAAGCCTCTTCAACAAGGCTTGTCGCGCGGGTGCGGGCGCCCTCAAGACCGAGCAGCGAGACAAAGGTGGCCTTGCCCGCCGCGGCATCCTTGCCCACCGCCTTGCCTGCGGCGGCGGCATCGCCGGTCACGTCGATCACATCGTCCTGAATCTGAAAGGCGAGGCCAAGCGCGCGGGCGTAGGTGCTGAGGGGGGCACTGTCGGCCATGGCCATGCGCGCGCCTGCTGTGGCGGACCAGAGAATGAGCGCGCCGGTCTTGCCCGCCTGCAGGGTGGTGATCTCATCCAAGCTGAGCGGCGTTGTGGCGGTCTCGGCGGCGATGTCGAGCGCCTGACCCAGCACCATCCCCTGCCCGCCTGCGGCGCGGGCGAGGGTCAGTGTGAGGTCAGCGCGCACCGCAGCCGGGCCGCAGTCGGGATGCGCCACCAGCTCAAACGCCAGCGATTGCAGCGCGTCGCCCACGAGGATCGCGGTCGCCTCGTCCCATTTGACATGCACGGTGGGCTGACCCCGGCGCAGGGCGTCATTGTCCATGGCGGGCAGATCGTCATGGACGAGGGAATAGGCATGGAGTGCCTCGATGGCGGTGGCGGGCCAAAGCGCAGATGTCTCAGGCACCGCATGCAGCCGCGCGCTTTCCATCACCAGAAAGCCCCGGATGCGTTTGCCGCCTTGCGTGGCGTAGCGCATGCCCTCGGCCACGGGGCCGGTGCCAAAGGCGGCCAGAACGCGGGTCAGATGCGTTTGGATGACCTCGGCCTCGGCGGCAAGTCGCGCCTGCATCTGCGTCAGAGGCCGTCGACGGGCTTGGTGCCGGTGGGCTGGCCGTCGGCGTCGAGGGTGATGGCGGCGACTTTTTCCTCGGCTTCTTTCAGTTTTTCCTCGCAGCGTTTCTTGAGTTTGGCGCCGCGTTCATAGAGCGTGATCGACTCGTCCAGCGCCACATCGCCCCGTTCGAGGCGCCCGACGACCTGCTCCAGCTCTTTCATTGCCTGTTCAAAGGTCATCTCGGAGGGGGGGGTATCGGTCATGGCTGCGTCCTTCTGCGCGGGAATTCAGCACCGATCATAGGGCTGTGCGGCGAGGGGTGCAATTCGGTTGACGCCCCGGTGCGGCTGGGGGACAGTCGAGCCATGTCAGAGCCTGCCGCCCCCCTGCCTGATCTTGATGTGCTTGGCCGCGTGGATGCGCGCCTGCGGGCCCTTGTGACGGCGCATCCCGAGGTGGCGGGGCTCGATATTTCCGAGGTGCTGCGGATCGTGCCGGAGAAGCGCGCGGTGCTTGCTGGGCGCTTGGACGGGCGCGCGGTGGTGGCGCGGCTGGTGGAGCCGAAATATTCCGAAGCGTTGGCCAAGGAATGGGCCGAATTGCAACGCATCTGGCCGCATATGCAGACCGGGCGGTATTGCGTGGCAGAGCCGATCCTGCACCTGCCCGATGCGGGGTTGATGGTGATCGAACGGGTCGAAGGCGACCCCTTGCTGGAACATCTGTGGCAGCAAGATGTCGGCGCGCGCGCGCAGCATCTGCGCCCCGTCGCCGAGTGGCTGCGCCAATACACGGAGGTCAGCGAAAGCTGGCAGGAGGGCAATGCGACCGGGTGGTTGGCCAGAGTGGAGCGGGCAGCGGGCACACAGCCCTTTGCGCGGCTACGGCGGATCGAGGCGGCGATTCTGACGCATCTGCGCAGCATGACGCGGGCCTTGGAGGGCGCAGATTGGCGGGTGGCGATCAGCCATGGCGACTATCACCCGAACAACCTTATTCTGGGATCTGACCGGCTGACGGGGATTGACACTGGCGGCTCGGGGCGGATGCCCGTCTGCAAGGATATTGCACGGTTTCTGGTGCATATGGGTCGACGCGGCATGATCCCGTCCGGGCGGCGCTATCTGGGGGTGGATGCGGAGGGTCTTGAGGTCTTTGCCGACGTGTTCGCCTTGACCGAAATCGAGCGGTGGCTGTGGCTGCCGTTCTTTATCGGGGTGGAGGCCCTCATTCGGGTAGAGAACCGCACGCTCAAATCCAGCCGAATCCGGCGCGCGGAAGAGATGTATGCCCTCTTGCTCGAGGATCTGGCGGCGCGGTAAGCGGCCGTCAGGCGGGGCGTGTGATCAAGGCCTCTTCAAGGTCAGCAATGCGGGCGAGAAGAGGTGTGGTGAGCGCCTGCACCTCAGCGGCGCTGTGGCGTGGGGTGATATGTTGCGGGCAGTTCCAGTCGAAGCCTTCGACCGTGATCAGAAACCCCCGCTCGATCCGGGCGCGGTAATCGGGCATTTCCAGTTGTGCGAGTGTTGCCTGATCCTCGGGGTCGATGACGCGGGCGCGGCCAAAGAGTTTCAGCCGGGTGCGGTTAGGGTAGTCCATGAAAAACATCGACACGCGATCGTCCGTGCTCAGGTTGCCGAGGCTGATATATTGGCGATTGCCGCGAAAATCGGCAAAACCCAGCGTGCGGCTGTCCAGCACGCGCATAAAGCCAAGCGGGCCGCCGCGATGCTGGATATAGGGCCAGCCGGTTTCGGTGACCGTGGCCATGTAGAATGAGTCACGCACCGCGATGAAACCGGCCTCGTGTTCGGTCAGGTGCTGGTTCACCGCATCGGGCTGATGCTGCATTCGCGCGTAGGATGTGCGGCTGCCTTGCAACTCTTGCAGTTTTATGACCGATGGGGTGAAGGCGATATCGGCGAAATGATGGGGCATGGCATCCTCTGAGGTCAAAGGCCTAGATCGGACAGGCCGGGGTGATCGGCGGGGCGTGGTCCCTGTGGCCAGTGGAATTTGCGGGCGCTCTCTTGGATTGGTTGATCATTGATGCTGGCAAAGCGGAGGCGCATGAGGCCTGCCTCGTCGAAGTCCCAATTCTCATTGCCATGGCTGCGAAACCAGTTGCCGGCATCGTCGCGCCATTCATAGGCAAAGCGCACGGCGATGCGCGTGTCGGCAAAGGCCCAAAGCTCCTTGATCAGGCGATAGTCGAGTTCGCGGGTCCACTTGCGTGTCAGAAAGACCTTGATCTCGTCCCGGCCCACGGGGAATTCGGCGCGGTTGCGCCAGCGGCTGTCGGGTGTGTAGGCCAGCGCAACACGTTCGGGATCGCGGCTGTTCCAGCCATCCTCGGCCATGCGGACCTTTTGGGTGGCGGTGGCATGGGTGAAAGGCGGAAGGGGCGGACGGGTGTCTTGGGTCATAGGGCTCTCCGATCGGGGGATGTGACGCGGCGGAGGGCCGCGCCACAAGACTGTTTCAGGCGGCAGTGCGCAAGGCAACCGTTGGAAAGTCAATCTCGACCTGCGTGGCCTTGCCCAAGAGGTTGGTAAAGATGTTCATCGCGACATGGGTGATGATCTCGATGATCTCGGCGTCGGAATGTTCCGCTGCGCGCAGGGCGGCGAATTCGCTTTGGCTGACTTGTCCGGAATGTTCGACGAGCGCGCGGGCGAAGGTGAGCGCTGCCTCGGCCTTGGCATCCGCCGAGCGGCCTGCGCGGTTGGCCAGCATCTCATCCGCATCCAGCCCTGCCTTGCGGCCAATCGCGGTATGGGCGGAGACGCAATACTGACAGCCGTTCTGCTCGGCCACGGCAAGAGCGATGCGTTCGCGGGTCAAGGGATCGAGCACCCCTGCCCCGGCTATGCCATGCAGACCGAGAAAGGCCTGAAGCGCCGCAGGGGAATTGGCGAGAACCCGGATGAAATTGGGCACCATGCCAAGCGCGGAGTGCACCGCGTCTAGCAGCGCCTTGGCGTCTCCGGTGGCGGTTTGCGGGTCGATGACGGATACACGGGCCATATTGCGGCGTCCTTTTGTCTGAGGGGCAATGCGATCCTGCATTGCATGGCGGTAATTTGGTGCAGATTGGCATTTGAAAGAATAGATGAAATGTGGAATACTTTATTTCTCTGGGAGTAATAATTTATGAACCGCTTGCATGAGATCGAAGTCTTTATCGCCGTGGCGGAGGCAGGCAGTTTTGCGCGGGCCGCAACGCGGTTGCGTCTGTCGCCGCCTGCGGTGACACGGGCCGTAGCCGCACTTGAGGATCGGCTGGGTGCGAGGGTGTTCAATCGCACCACGCGCAGCGTCACGATCACCGACGTCGGTCGGCGGTTTCTGGAATCGGCGCGGCGCGTTGTCAGTGATCTGGAGAGTGCGGAGCGCGAGGCGCTGGGAGAGGCCGCCACGCCGCAGGGCCATCTGACGGTCACGGCCTCGGTCACATTCGGGCGGGCGGCGCTGGCGCCGCTGGTCTGCGAATTTCTGGCGCTGTATCCGCGTGTGACCGTGTCGGTGCTTTTGCTCGACCGGGTGGTCAATCTGGTCGAGGAAGGGGTCGATGTCGCGGCGCGTATCGGGCCGCTGCCGGATTCCGGCCTGATGGCCCGCAAGGTCGGGACCGTTCACAGGATTCTGGTGGCGAGTCCGGCGTATCTTGTGGCGCGCGGCGTGCCGATGACCCCGGCGGACCTGCGGGACCATGCGGTGGTGGGATTTACCGGGTTGATGCCAAATCGCGAGTGGCGCTATGTCAACGGCTCGAAAGTCGGGTCCGTGGCGCTGCATCCGCGTTTTGAGATCAATGATGCCGCGACGGCGATCGAAGCGGCTGTGCTGGGGCACGGCATTACGATTGCGCTATCCTATATGGTGGCCGATCTGATCCACGCGGGCCGGTTGGTGCCGGTGTTGCAAGCCTATACCCTGCCACCGCAGCCGGTGCATCTGGTCTATCCCGAGACGCGGTTGGTTGCGCCCAAGATCCGCGCCTTTCTCGATTTTGCGGCTCCGCGTCTGAAGGCGAGTTTGCACGATCTCACCCTGCGCGACGCGGGTGCGTAGTGCTTTTTCGGGCTCGCAAACATATCCGCATGAGATCAGAGGAAGAGAAAATCGTCCGAGGTGAGTTGCGCCGCCGTGATCCCCTCAACGAGGATCGTGTTGCCGTTCACGGTCATTTCCGCGCCCGCCGCCGTGTCGACGATACCCAAAGCCTCGACAAACCCGGCAATTCCGTTGCCGTTGTTGCTAATGTTTGCCTCGCCCGTTGCCGGATTGACGATCCGGATGAACAGGCGGTCGACGCCATCTTTGAAATCGGGGATCACGTCGCGCTCACCGTTGAAAAAGGCGGAGAAGACGAATTGATCTGCGCCTGCGCCGCCCATCATAAGATCGTTGCCAGCCCCGCCGTTGATCGTATCGTCGCCGGTGCCGCCGTCGATCAGATCGTCACGGCCACCCCCGGCCAGAAAATCATTGCCGTCGCCGCCCAAGATGTCGTCACCGCCCTCGCCGCCGCCCACGTTGTCGTGACCTGCCCCCGCGTTGATCGTATCACGACCTGCGCCGCCGCCGATGTCGTCATCGTCGCCGTTGCCGAAGATCAGGTCGTTGCCAAAGCTGCCCGAGATGCTGTCATTGCCAGCCCCGCCCGCAAGCATGTCGTTGCCGGCGCCACCTGCAACCACGTCATTGCCATTGCCGCCCAAAGCGCTGTCGTCGCCAAAGCCCGCGCCGATCACATCGTCGCCCTCACCGCCGTCGATCGTATCGTTGCCCGGACCGCCGCCTATGAAATCTCTACCCGGACCCGCATCGACCAGATCATCCCCGTCCGAGGCTGCAATGGAATCATTGCCACCGCCGCCCTCGAGATGGTCGTGCCCAAGGCCGCCCGACAACATGTCTGCACCCGCCTGACCGAGCAGCGTGTCGTTGTGATCGGTGCCGATGAGCGTACTGCCTTGAGCAAGGGCAACGGCAAAAACATCGGGGTCGTCCAGAATTTCCACCATGACATCAGCCACGCGCAGCCTCTGGTCGGAGAACTCGATCCATTCCACGCCGATCAGTTCATCTGTGCCAAGCGCGGAGACGACCCTTAGCCCTTCGCTCGTGAGGCTGAACGCGGCCGAGGCGCGTGTGATCGTGTCGAAAACTGCCACATCATCGCCGAGATCACCCCAGATCACGTCATCGCCTGCGCCCCCGTCAAGCAGATCATCGCCCGCGCCGCCAAGAAGGGTATCATCGCCCTGCCCACCGTTGAGGATGAAACGCGGTGTGAGAATTTGCGTATGGTGCGTCTCTTCGCCGGGTATGTCTCCGAGGCTGAGAGCGTCATCCCCTGTGACGACCGACACGACCCGGCGCGCGGTGCCGATGCTGGCAGCGATGCCATCGGTCACAGCCTCGACGTTCAAATAGACCAGTGACCAAGCCTGCATGGTGAGCAGAAAAGCGTCCAGATCTTGGGCACTGACGAGATCTATCAGGTCTGTCTCGATCACGACCTGGGCCGCCGCTTCATCCTGGCCACCTGCCCCGCCGTCCCAAAGTTCGGACCAAGACACCCGGTAAAGGGTATCCGCCGGATCACGCACGGCGCTGAAATCCAGCGTCAGGGCGTTTTCGGTTCCGCTGCGTTCCGAGAGGATGAACAAGGTTTGCGGGCCGGCCTCAAATCCGTGGATCGACACATTGCCTGCGTCCCGAAAGTCCAACGATGGTGTCATGCCGATCGTCTGGGTCAGTTGGGAATAGGCCTCACCTGCGGTTGTGAGATGGCCACGACAGAAACAGACCAAAGTCACCGAGCGGCTGAAATCGAACAAGGACGGCCAAAAGTGCGCGACAGTGACATCATGTGTCACCATTTCGTAGAACATATCGACATTCAACGCGGCCTGTTGGAGACCACGGTTGTTGCCGTAGTCAACCTCAGTGGTTCGACGCACGTTCCATTCGGTGATGTAAAAGTCCAGCTCCGGCAGGGTCTGATCCCGTCCTACGAGGGTGTCGCGCCAGAATTGCATTTGGCTGAAGCCGAATTGCTCTTGGGTGTCGGCGGCATCGAACCCGCCGTCGAGGTAATAATGTTCGCTCACCCCGTCGATGGCATTCGCGGCTTCGGATGTGTCAATGGAAAGAAGGGCCCCGTTGCCCTCCTTGACGGGTGTGGTGTCCTGAGCAAAGGCCGAGAGGATGGCGATGTTCTGTGAGCGGGCCGTGCCCTGAGAGGGAACAACCACCTGTGTGAGCTGATCGACGGGAGGCATACCCACACCACCGATTTGCTGTGGGTCATAGACGAATCCCGTGGTCGCATCGACGTAAAGGGTCCCATCGCCATTGGGCGAAAAAAGACCGGCCGAACTGAGGGTCTGAACCACGATATCCGGTTGATCGGCGCGGTGAAGGCCAAGATCAAGCAAGGTGTTTTCGATTGTCTGGGATACGGCAGCGGCCAGATTGCCGTATTCCTGCGCCGCCATCCGTCCCGATGCCCAGAATTCGTTGCCGATTTCGAAGGCATCGATTGTCACGCCCATAGCCGTGGCTTCTTGTACCGCCATGGCGACGAAATCCGCCACATCCGCGAGATAGTCGGCGGACAGAATGCGGGTTCCGTAGGTCCCGGCCAAGAGCGCCTCGCCCGCCGATTGCGTGAACCCGACCGAGGTGGGAATGACAAGCGTCGTGCTCGTGCCAAGTGAGGCGGCCAGGTCCATGAAGTCGGAAAACGCGATCAAATCCAGATCGCCGGAGTTCTCGTAGGATCCGACCATCCGGTTATGGCTTCCGCCCGCGATATCCGAAATGTCGAAATGGGTTTCGGTGATCGTGCCGCCGGGATACCTGAGATTGGTGATTCCGGCCTCGCCAAACCGGTCAAGGACGTCCTGCCGTAAGGATACATCCGTGGTAAGCGTGAGATTGGCGCCAAACATCTCTGAGGAGATTTCGGTCCTTGACGTCTCATCTGTTTGGTCAACAATATGCAGCATTGATCGGAGTCCGTCCAGACGTAGACTTGGAAAGTATTTCGAAAAAACAAAGGTCTATTGGTTAATTTGCCCTGTGTCTCAGATGCTCGTGCAAGAACCGTGCAAAGTTTTTGGGAAACGGAAGGAATTACTCTGGGAAATCAGAATACTACTTTAAGGAGAGTTGTCTAGAAGTCTTCTCTAATGGCGTGAGTGGATTCTGACGCGCATTTCCAGGTCTCAGCCACTGTGGCGGCACATCGTGGCCATGGCCTCTGGACCATCCGGATTTGACCGGATGACGCGGGCGATAGCGGTCTTTTGCCGCTTTCAGGCCCCCTTGGGCGATTTTCATGTCGAAACGTCCGCATTTAATCTCTATGAGGGCGTCAAATCGGTAAACAGACCCTATTTTTGCAAGAACGGAAGTCCCAATGACGGCATATGCGCGTGGCAACCCCAGCCCTGAATACCTCGACATGGTTGCCATGTACGAGACGCTGCATACCGAAGGCGAAAGTATCGCCAAGAAATCTGGCAAGGATACATTTCCGGGCAAGATGCTGATCCGGCACACGCCGGGCATCAAGGAGATGATCGACCGGACGGGCGCGCGCAGTATTCTCGACTATGGGGCAGGCAAAGGTGCTGGCTATGAGCAGCGCAACATCGCCCTGTCGAATGGCGACACGGCCAGCAGCATTCAGGACTATTGGGGGATCAGCGACATCCGCTGTTACGATCCGGGGCATGAGCCGTTCAAGGATCTGCCCGATAGCCAATATGACGGCGTGATCTGCACCGATGTTCTGGAGCATATCACCACACCGGATGTGCCGTGGATCGTGGACGAGATGTTCAGCTATGCGCGCAAGTTTCTCTATGCCAATGTCGCGTGCTACCCGGCGGTCAAGGTGCTGCCCAACGGACAGAATGTGCATTGCACGGTCAAATCACCGGATTGGTGGGCCGGGTTGTTTCATGCCATTGCGATGCGGCACACGGATGTGTCGTTCCGGCTCATCACCTCGACGGCAACCGGGCGGAAGAAGAAGTTCGGCTTCGCCAAGAACCGTAAGAAGGCGTATCAAACGGTCGAACGGATGGCGTGACCCGGTCGGCTGGCCGGGGAACGCGCAGGGATCATGAGTGGTGTTTCAATGAAATACAGACCCGAAGTTGATGGTCTGCGCGCGGTCGCGATTCTGCCGGTGGTGCTCTATCACGCGGGCAGCCCGTGGTTTCCCGGCGGGTTCGTTGGCGTGGATGTGTTCTTTGTCATCTCGGGCTATCTGATCACCTCGATCATCCTGGCCGAGCGTGCGGCGGGCCACTTTACGTTGGCCGGGTTCTATGGCCGCCGCATCCGGCGTATCTTTCCGGCGCTCTTTGCGATGATGGGGATCAGCTATCCGATCGCATGGCTGCTGCTCGACCCATCGGCAATGGCCGAGTTTTCCAGCAGTATCGCGGCCTCGACCGTGTTTTTCGCCAATGTCTATTTCCTTGAGGTCAGCGGCTATTTTGCGACGGCGGCGGAATTCAAGCCGCTTTTGCACAATTGGAGCCTGTCGGTCGAAGAGCAGTTTTACTTGATCTTTCCGATGGCGGTGCTGTTGACATGGCGTGCCGGGTCAAAGTGGCAGGTCCGCATTTTCATCGCGGTGGCGCTTCTCAGCCTTGCCCTTGCGCAATGGCAGATCGCGCGCGGCAATGAAGCGCGCGCGTTTTTCCTGCTCTATGCGCGTCTGTGGGAGCTGATGGTGGGCGTTGTCATCGCCTATTGGCTGGCCACGCCGCAAGGGGCAGCCCTGCGCGAGAGCGGCCGGTGGCGTCACGGCGCGCTTTTGGGTTTGGCGCTCATTCTCTGGGCGGTGTTCACCTTTGACACTGAAACGAAATTTCCGGGGCTGGCGGCACTCTTGCCCTGCGTTGGCGCGGCTCTGGTCATCGCCTGTGCCAAGGGGCAGAGTCTGTCGGGCCGCCTGCTTGGCTGGCGTCCGGTCGTCTTTGTCGGGCTGGTCAGCTATTCGCTCTATCTCTGGCATGTGCCGGCGCTGGTCTTTACCCGTATTGGAACCGGGCGCGACGACCTTGGGCTCATGCTCAGTGCCTGTGCGCTCGCCTTTGTCCTTGCCTGCCTAAGTTGGCGCTATGTTGAACGACCGTTTCGGCGCATGCGCGCGCTGCCGCCCCTGCGCCTGTTTGGCACGGCGGCCGTGTGCATGGCGGTGCTGGGCGGTCTGGGCCTTTGGGGGCAGGAAACCGACGGGTTTCGCGCGCATTACCTTGCCAACCGGCTCGATCCCGTGACGCGCGCCAATTATGAGCGGTTTAGCCCGACCGCCACCCGCGCGCGCGTGGCCGATGACGGCTGTCGCTTTCGCGACGAAGAGATCAAGGATGAGTTCGGCACGCGGTTGCAGGACTGCGCCGCACGGCATGGGCCGGGAATTTTCATCCTTGGGGACTCTCATGCCGAGAATGTCTATAACGCCCTGCGCAGCACCAAGCAGTTCCCGTTTCTTGTGGCCCTCACGCGCGGCGGCTGCAGACCCTATAAATACAAGCCCGAATGCTCTTATGAGGCGGCGATCCCGTTTCTGGAGGCGCATCGCGACGCCGTGGCACAGGTGGTTTTTCATGTCTCCGGCTCGCATTACATTCTCGATCACCGCAACGAAGGTGACACTGACGCGGCGTTTGAGCCGGGCACCGAGGCGCGGATTGCTGACGAGAATATTACCCTCACCTCGGCCTATCTGGCGCGCTTGCCCAAGGGGCTTGATGTGCTCTGGCTTGGCCCCTTTGCCGAGGCGCGGGTGGACCTGAGCAACCCTGGTAATTACAGCCCCGAGCGGCTGCGCTTCAACCCGGTGGCGCTGGCGCATTTTGAGGCGTTGGAGGGGCGGCTCAGGGCCGAGACCGAGGGGCAGAGCGCCTATCGCTATGTCTCGCTGTTGGAGGCGCTCGCATTCGATCAAGACACGCTGTTACAGGGCGATTGCCTGACCTTTTGGGACGTGGATCATTTCAGCCCCTGCGGCGAACGCCTGTTCGGTCCGACCATCGCCGATCTGGTGCAGGGCAAGGCTCTGCTCACGCAGTCACGCTTTTGATATGGCAAATCGGATGTAGAATGAGTAAGCGACCCTCGAAACCGGTCACACTGCGACCGCCCGGCGTGAAACCGGCAGAAAAGGCCCAAGCCCATGCGTGACACTCTCCGCCTGCTGCGCGCCTCCTTTCCCGAGGCCAGCAAGGTCGTCTGGCGCAAGGCCAGTCGGCGCCTGCTCAAGCTCAAGATGGATATGAAAGGTGCGGGTCAAGACGAGCGCATCCGCGCTGAACGCCAGATGCGCGGCCGCGAGCAATTCGCCAGCCTGCAACGCGCCGATGCCGTGGTTGTGTCCTTTGGCAAGAGCGGGCGCACATGGCTGCGGGTGATGATCTCGCGGCTCTATCAACAGGTCTATGATCTGCCCGAGGATATTCTGATCGGGTTCGACAATTTTCACAACATGGACCGACGCGCGCCGCGGCTGTTCTTTACCCATGACAATTACATCGGCGATTTCACTGGCCATACCGACAGCAAGGCGGATTTCTACGACAAACAAGTTCTCTTGATGATGCGCGACCCGCGCGATGTGGCGGTGTCACAGTTCTTTCAGTGGCGGTTTCGTATGCCCTCTGAAAAAAAGCTGCTCAACGAATATCCGGCCCATGGGGATGACACCTCGATCTATGATTTCGTGCTGCATGAGGGTGGTGGCCTGCCCAAGATCATCGACTTCATGAATATCTGGGCGCGGGAAATGGACAAGATGCGCGCGCTCTGTCTCATCCGCTATGAGGATATGCGCGCCAATCCCCAGACGGTGCTGACCGAGGTCGCGCAGTTTCTGGAGATTCCCGCCGATGCCGCCGTGATCCAAGAGGCGGTGGATTATGCGGATTTCGAGAATATGAAGAAGAAAGAGGCCGACAGCAGTTTCCGCCTGAGTGGCGCGCGCGTCGCCCCTGGCGACAAGAGCAATCCCGACAGCTACAAGACCCGGCGCGCCAAGGTGGGCGGCTATCGCGACTATTTCGACGATGCGCAGGTGGCGGTGATCGACGCGCTGGTCGAGGCGCGGCTGGACCCGGTTTACCGCTATGGCGTGACGACCAAAGCGGACAAACCGGCGGAATGAGTCAGTCCGAGACACCACCCCGGATCTGGCGGGTTCTGGGGGACAAGCGCGGTGACAATGCTCAGGTCGAGATTGTCGCCGAGGCGTTGGCCCGGGACCGCGGCTGGGTGTCGGACCTGCGGCATCTGGAGATGTTGCCGCAATTCGTGGTCGGCAAGCCGCGCGTGGGGCCGACGCTCTATCACATTGATCAGAGCCTGAGTGATCCGATCGAGCCGCCCTGGCCCGATCTGATCCTGACACGTGGCCGACGCCCCGCCAATGTGGCGCTCTGGATCAAGAAGCAATCGGGCGGGCGGGCGCGGATCGTGCTGGTGGGCAAGCCTGCGGGCTGGTTCTCGCATCAGATGGCGCAGTTCGATCTGATCGTCACGAGTTCCGAGACCCTGCCTGCGCCGTTCGACAACGTCATGCAGATTGATCTGCCGCTGATGAAGATCAGTGAAGCGCGGCTAGAGGCCGGGCGCAAAGCGTGGCAAGCGCGGCTGGACACCCTGCCCCGTCCTTTGGTGGTGTTTCTCATTGGCGGGCCGACCAGCCCCTTTGTCTATAATGCCGAGATGGAGGCGCGGTTGCGCGCGCGCATGGCGCAGGTGCTGGCCGAGGGCGGCACGCCCTATATCGTTGGCTCACGGCGCACGCCAAAGGGGTTTCTGGACCGCGTAACGGCGGGCCTGTCCGACGGGGTGCAGCGCTTTGACTGGAGCCAGCCGGACAGTGAAAACCCCTATACCGGCCTGCTTGCCCTTGCCGATCGGTTTGTAGTGACCGGCGACAGCATTTCGATGCTGGTCGAGGTGGCGCGTCTGGGCAAAGCGTTGGAAATCGTGGCCCTGCCCTATGGCGGCTTGGGCAAGCTTGATGATCTGCGCAGGCGGGCGGCGGCGTGGATGTTTCAGGCGCGCCGCAACGAGGGGCCGGGCGAGGCGCTGCGTCTTGCACTCGCGCGCGGGCTTTACCACATGCGGTTGCTACAGCAGACCCGGCATTTCCCCGGCTTTCATCAAATCCTGATTGATCGCGGTTTGGCCTCATGGATGGGCGAGCCAAGCGCGGGCATCGGCGACCATCCGGCCCTGTCGGCAACGGATGGCGATGTGGCGCGCATCCTTGCGCGGATTGATCCGCTCTTGTCGGGGCGTTGACATGAGCAAGACCAGCGGCGCGACCCGCATTTGTATGATCAGCAACCCAACGAGCGGCAATAACCGCAAATGGCAGGTGGATATTGAGGCGCGGCTGGCGGCCTATCCGCAGGTCGCGCATCACGTTACCCGCTCTCCACAAGAGGCCGAGGCGCTTGTGCCGGACCTGGCCGCAGCACAGCCCGATGTGGTGGTGATCAACGGTGGCGACGGCACGATTGCCGCTGCCTTGGGCATGATCCTGACGCATTGGCCGCGTGACAGCCTGCCGCTGATCATCATCCTGCCCGGCGGCACCGCGAATATGACGGCAGGGGATATTGGCACCGCCTCGTCGCACCGCCGGGCGTTGAAGCGGTTTTTTCGCTGGCTGGATCGCGGCGCGCCGCTGTCAGGCGACATTCGCACGCGCCACATCATGCGGGTGACGGGGGCGGCGGATGGCCATATCCGCCACGGCATGTTTCTGGGAACCGGGGCGATCATGCAGGCCACGCGGTTTGCCCATAAGAACGTGCATTCGCGCGGGCTGGGCGGTGAGATCAGCCTTGGGATTATCCTCATCCGCTCGGTCTGGGGGTTGATCCGCCAAGACCCGCGGTTCTATCAGCCCACCCATGTTGCCATGACGGTGCAGAGCGGGACGGGTGCGGATGTCACGCGCGACACAGCCCCGATGCTGATCCTTGTGGCCAGCACGCTGGGGCGGCTTTTCCTCGGCATTCGGCCCTTTTGGGCCAAGGACGCGGCGCCCATTGGTCTGACGGCGATCCGGGGCGGTGCGCGACGGTTTGCCCGCGCCTTTCCGTCGGTGTTGCGCGGGCGTCCCAACCGGCATGTGACGGCAGAAAACGGCTATGAGAGCTTTCGCGGCGAGCGGATCGAATTGTGCTTTGACGGCGAGCTGAACCTTGATGGCGAGCTTTTCGCCACTTCCGGGACCGATGTGCCGCTCGTGATCCGCGCCGAAGGGCCAATCCGGTTCTTGCGGCCTCGGTAGGGCAACGCTTGTTTGCTGCCGCGCGGGGGACGTATAACCAGACATGAGATGTCGCATGCAAATCAAGCCAGGTCCATGACAGGCCAACAGCCCACCGCCGATTACCCGACGCCGGATGGCCCGACGCTGGAGACCTCTGCGCCGCTGCGCGCCTTGATGGTCGCATTGGAGACCCGGTTTGGCGATGGTCTTCAGGCGGTGATCCTCTATGGATCGTGTCTGCGCAGCACCGATCTGCTGGACGGGCTGGTCGATTTCTATGTGCTGGTCGAGACCACGCCCAAGGCGGAACCGAACCTCTGGCTAAGGCTCGGAGGGCGTCTGTTGCCGCCCAATGTCTATTACCTTGAGACCCCCTTGGGCACTGAGACCGTACGCTGCAAATATGCCGTTCTCAGCCTTGGGCAGTTTGAGCGCGGCACCGGTCCCGGCTGGTTTCAATCCTACCTCTGGGGACGGTTTGCGCAGCCGGTCAAACCGGTCTGGTGCCGCTCGGCAATGATAGAGCAACGGCTGCATGCGGCGTTCCTGCGCGCGGGGGAAACCCTCTTGCGGCGGGCGATCCCGGCCTTGCCGCCGCAAGGACCGCTGGAGGCCTTGTGGCAAGGCGCTCTGGCGCTCAGCTACGCCACCGAATTGCGGGCGGAACGGCAAGGGCGTGCGGCGGAGCTGGCAGGACATGGCCGCGCCTTCTTCGAGGCCATGACGCTGGCGTTGGAGCCGCGATTGGCGGACGTGTTGCACGTGGAGGACCGGGGCGGCAGTCTGATCTATCAGAGCCACGCATCGGGGCGGGCGCGCCGTCTGGCCCCATTCCTCTGGGCGGTGCGCCGGGTGCAGGGTAAGGCGCTGTCGGTCGCGCGGTTGATCAAGGGGCTTTTCACTTTTGAGGGCGGGCTGGATTATCTGGCCTGGAAGCTCTCACGCCATTCCGGGCAGGTGGTCGAGATCCCCGACAAGGTCCGGCGCAGGCCTTTGATCTATATCTGGGGATTCATGCGCCAGCTCTATCGGCGTGGTGTGTTTCGCTAGACCTGCCATTCATGAGCAAAAACCCGCGTATTGACGCGAGCTATGTTTCAAAGGTGTCGGTCCAGAGGGTCAAACCATGATCCAGATCAAATACATGACAATTTTAATTGTGTTTCTGGACATGGCGTCTCTGGAAAAAGTCATGTATAGAGCCGCTCAGAACAAAAAACCGAGGTTGCGGATCCCCTATCATGAAACACGCAGTATTCATTCAGACGAACCACAAGCAAATCGTCGGCGCGATTGTCGCAGAACATGCGCTACGCCGCTATTCCACCAACAACGACAAGTTTGACGTGCATATCGTCAACAGCCGTGACTACCCGTTCTTCATGGCCCGTGAAGGTCAGGAATACATGCGCGACGGCGTCAAGCGTGTCTGGCTGAATGAGGATCTTCAGTCCTTTACGCCGACCCGCTTTATGCCGCCTGAGTTGATGGGCTATGACGGCCGCGCCGTGGTCATCGACCCCGATGTCTTTGCCTGTGCCGATATCTGGGACCTGCTGAGCCGCGACATGAAGGGCAAGGCCGTGATGGCGCGCATGCGTTCTGGCACCAAGGGTCTCATCGACAAGGCCTATGCCAGCTCGGTGATGCTGCTGGATTGTGCCAAGCTGAAGCATTGGAAGGTCGAAGAGCAGTTCAACGCCATGTTTGACGGCGACCACGATTATTCCCGTTGGATCGGTCTGCGCAACGAAGACCCCACGACGCTGGAGTTCATCGAAAACGAGTGGAACGATTTCGACAAATTCACCACCGACACCAAGATGCTGCACACCACGCGCCGCAAGACGCAGCCGTGGAAGACTGGCCTTCCGGTGGATTGGCGCCCCGCAGAGCGGTTCCGTCTGTTCCCGCCAGCCGCCTGGATTTTGCGCCTGCGTCGCAAAATTTTCGGGGAATACGGCCTGATGGGCAATTACAAAGTGCATCCCGACAAGAACCAGGAGAATTTCTTTTGGGGTCTGGTCAAGGAATGCGTCGAGCAAGGCAAGCTGACGGAAGAGTTCCTGCGCAAGGAAATGGAAGACAACCACGTGCGCCACGACGCTCTCGAAGTCATCGCGCGTGTGCCGAGCCTGCCCGCCGCCCCGGCGCATCCGTTGAGCACCGGTGATCTGGCCAAGGCAGCCTGAGCAAAAGTCTGGCGCGGCTTCGGGCTGCGCCTATGAGAAAAGCGCGCGAATTCTAACCGCCGCATCCTGCGCTCCGCCCGAAAGGTCGGAGCGCATTTTTTCTGTCCATGTCTCGCCTTGAGCGATGAGATCGGGGGCTTCGGAAAGCCATCGCGCTTGATTATCCCGGACCAGAGCCGCTTGGATACGCGAGATGTCGCGGCGCATGCGTCGCGGGGCAAAGCGCATCGCAAGCGCGTGGCTCAGCGGTTTGGGACGCAAATTATGCGGATGCGACCACCAGCCCCCCTGCGGATCGCCGGGGTCAAAAAGATAGAGCGGACGGTCGAGGCTTGCGGCCTCTGCCAGCATCGACATGCTCTCGCCGGTGACGACGAACCGATCCGCGAGCCCGAGATAGGTGGCATAGGGATTGGGAGCCTTGGTGTCACGATCATGCCACCAATAGGTCTGAGCGGGCACGTCGAGGGTGGCGACGACCGCCTCGGCCACGGCGCGGGGGGTGCGGGGGCTGCCGCTCACCAGTGCTGTGCCGCCGGTCTGACGCAGCAGCCGGTTCACGCCCTCGGCCAGATGCCGCCCTTTGTCCGGGGTAAAGACAAACGGGCCGCTGTCGCCGCCGATCAAAACGGCTGTAAAGGGGCGTGGCAGATGCGCGAACTGCGGGGTTCCCTCTGCTGCGGCGCGGTCCACCGTCGCCCGGGTGAATTGGTGCATCGGCAGCGGATTGATCAGAACATTGGCGCAAGGGTCCAGAAAATATTGCGGCGTGCTGACGATAAGATCGTAACACGCCAGCGGTGCCCACGGGCGACCAATATGCACCAGCCGCGTTTTGCCCCCCGACTGGTGCTTGATCCAGCGTGCCACCGGCTCGTTGCGGCGCCCGGCGCTGATGACCAAATCCGGCCAAGGCGGGGTGAGCGGGCTAGACGAGGTCCGGTCGATGCCAAGCAGAGTGGATCCCAGCAGAAGATGTGGCAGGAGTTCCCAACTCCGGGCCAGGATCGTCTTGCGCTCAAAGGGCCACCCCAAGGCCTCGGCCAAGGCCAGCACTTGCGTGTTGTCGCCCGCTTTGCGCCCCAAGAGACACCAGACCACAGGCTGTAGAGATGCGGTGTTGCGATCCAAAGACATCTTCCCTCTTTTTGGGTGATGCGGCCCGAGCCATGACACAGAATAGCCTCTGGCGCACCTGCGGACAAAATTACCCATACAAAGACCGAGCGATACCCTCTATGAGCAACGCACGAAACCCTGATCCCTGACTAGATTGCCTGAATATGACCAATACATCCTACCGAGAGATATGGGAGGTGGCCTCGCGTCACCTGACGCTCACTGCCCTCTTCTTCTGGCCCAAAGCCAAGAAGATCGCCCTGGAACGCCGCCTGCGTGGCAAACAGGAATTTGCCAAGCTGCAAGCGGCGGATTGGGCGCTGGTGTCTTGGGGCAAGAGCGGGCGGACGTGGTTCCGGGTCATGCTGTCGCGGTTCTATCAACTGCATTTCGGTCTCGAGACCGACTATATGCTGGAATTCGACAATTTCCATCGGCTCAACCCGAATGCACCCAAGGTTCTGTTTAGTCATAACAATTATATCCGGGATTATGTCGGCCAATGGGATAATCTGGAGTACTACAAAGGCAAGAAGCTGGTGCTTTTGGTGCGCGATCCGCGGGATGTGGCGGTGTCGCAATATTTCCAATGGCGGTATCGCATGCTGCCCCGGAAAAAGGTGCTGAACGCCTATCCGCCGCATGGCACCGACGTCGAGATTTTCGATTTCGTCTGCAATCCTGCGTGTGGCATCCCGCGCATTGTCGAGGCGTTCAACGTCTGGGCCCGCTCGGTGCCAGAATTAGGGGATAACGTGCTGGTCGTGCGCTATGAGGATTTGCGCAGCGATCCGGCGGAGGTGTTGCGCCAAGTGGTCAGCTTTACCGGGATTGATCCCAGCCCCGATGATCTCGAAGCGGCCAAGGACTATGCCGCCTATGAGAACATGAAAAAGCGCGAAGCGACGAGTGATGGCATGCGTGGCAGTGGTCAGCGGGTCAAGCCGGGCGATGAAAGCAACCCCGACTCCTTCAAGGTGCGGCGCGGCAAGGTGGGTGGCTATCGCGACTATTTCACGCCCGAGCAATTGCTGGTGGTGGATGCGATGGTCGAAGACGTCCTTGATCCGGTGTTCGGGTACACTGGGGGCTGACGGGGACGTTGGTCCCAAGCGATAAGCCATGTGGTGCGCGCCCGGCGGGTCGGACGGGCGCTTCGCGCCTTGATTCCGCGCTTTGGGCATTGCGGCTCATGTCAGCAACAGGCCCGTCTCACTCTCTGGTCTCGGTTCACGCGTCGGAGTGTTTCGCCGAGGCTTCCTGGCTGTAGCGCTGCACCAGAACGTAGTCGGACACGGAATCGACGTCCACCGAGGCATGGGCATAGGGTAGGATCACGACGCCGATGCGCACCCCGACCCTGCGGGACAGCCCGGCGAGCGCCCGGTCAAGGCTGAGCCAGCCCAGTCGGTAGCGCAGCAGCGCCCAGAGACCGAGGAGGCGGATCACCACAAGTGGCTTTTTGCGCTCCTGCTCTACCTGTTTCCAAAAGTCGGCCACGCGGCGCCCGTCTTCGGTCATGAAGGCGAAGAGATTGCAACCGCAATAGCCACCGTCACGAAAGCGCAGAACGGTCTTTTTCAGGTCAGGATAGGTCTCGCGGACCAGATCATAGGGGGCCAGACCGATCACCACATCGCAGCCGCTTGTCGCACTGTCGCGGCAGAAGTGATCGACGATTTCATCGGTCAGCAAGGGATGGTCGGCGGTGGTGATCAAGACCGGCTGATCTCCGGGAAAGCGGCTGAGCATCTGATGGGCGCTGGTGCTGGGTGAGACCCCGGAGGCTGTCCAGTCCACCACGCGCCGTTCAATGAGACCGGCCAGCCCGGCATCGCTCTGGACACATGCCTCTGTCGGGCCGCTGAGATGGATTGAGGCGACGTGGGTTGACGCCTCGAGCGCGTTGATCACGCGCCGGATCATCGGGGTTCCGTCGATGTCGAGCAGCGCCTTGCAGGCCACGCCTGTTTCGTCACGCAGGGCGTCACGGTCTGCCCGTTCGCCCGCAAGGATTACGGAAGCAAAATCTTTCACGGTCTTACTTTCTCAGCGACTTGCTGTCTTGTTCGGTTCTCGGACCGTCTAAAGCGGTTTCTGGTACACGCGATACCGCTTGTAGATCGTGCTACCGATCGCCTCGATGATGTGTCGCATGCCATGATTATCCTCGAGTATCCAGCCCATCTCGACCGATGTGACGTTTCGTTGCTGCATCGCCTTGCGCACGGCTTCGATCACCAGAAAGGCCAGCGTCGGCCCGAGGCGCGCGTTCTGGTATTCCTTGCGCACGCCCATCAGCGCGACGCGCGCGCTCTTGGGGCCGCGCACCTTGAGCCGCCACAGCAGTTTTGCCCAGCCAAACGGCAGGAGCCTGCCGCGCAGATCACCGATCAGCTCGTTGAGATTGGGAAAGGCGGTGATAAAGGCCACCGGGCGCCCGTCGATTTCGGCGAACTGGATGTAATCGTCGGACAGCAGGAAGGAGAGAACCTTGGCTGTCTCGGCGAATTCCTCCTTGGTGAAGGGCACGAATCCCCAATTGTCCGACCATGCATCGTTGAAGATGTCACGCATCGCTTCGTAATCCGCCACCTTCGCCTTGCTGTTGAGGGGGCGGATGGTCACCGTGCGGCTGGCGCGCGTCGCCAGTTTCGTCATCACCTCGGGAGCCACGAAATCGGGGCGCACCTTGTAAGTCAGAAGATCCTTGATCGCGTTGAACCCCTGTTCCTCGATCCGGGCTTTGTAATAGGGCCGCGCATGTCCCATCATCACAAAGGGTGGATCGTCGAAATTTTCGACCAGAAGGCCGAGGTCTTCGTTGATCGACAGATTATAAGGACCGCGCAGGAACGAGGCCCCCTGCCCGCGCAACCAGGTTTGCGCAGTCTCAAAGAGCGCAGCAAAGACCGCCGCGTCATCAATCGCCTCGAGCATTCCGAAATAGCCGATCTTGCCGCCACCAATTTCCTCGGGCTGGAGGTGGTCAAGCTGTGCGGTGATCCGTCCAACGGGCGCGCCGTCACGATACGCCACCCAGCACGCAACCTCGCAATGGGCAAAGAGGGGTTTGTTTTCAAAGACACGTTGCTTTTGTTCAAAGATCAGCGGCGCAATCCAGGCCGGATCGTCTGCGTAGATACGTTCGGGGAGATGCAGAAAGTCCCGTACTGTTTGACCGTTCTTGGCCTCGACCAAGCGGATTTGACCGCGATCGGAGGATGCTACTGACATGAAGTGCCTTTCTCGCCGTGACGGGGCCCCGCCGCTGAGGCGCGCGGATGGCTGATACCAGATATCGTGAGGCTGTCCACGCACCACAAGGGACACAACCAGAACCTGCGTTGTGCCGTCATCCATGTCCCAAGAGGCAAAGCGACTGAACGATCCTTGGAAACTGCTTGCAATTCCGGCACCTAGCCTCAAATAACATCATAAGTATCCACACTGAATAAGAAGAAGTCGAGTCTCATTGGCCAAATTCATTCTTGCAAATGCGTATCGTGACAAGGTGTTCAATAATGTTGTCGCTCGGAACACGCTGTGGTTCATCGACCTTGTCGTTGTATCCGCTGTCATGGGGCTATTCAGAGCGATTCCAGTGGCTTGGGCATCTGCCATTGGCGCAAGGCTCGGCCTGATCTTTGGCAGGATCCTCAATCGGCGCAATCTGGATGTGCGCGCGAACCTGACTCTGGCGCTGCCGGACAAGTCGTCGGCAGAGATCGAGAAGATTGCCAATGAGGTCTGGGCGAATGCGGGTGCCGTGCTGGCGGAGTACCCCAATCTGCACAAGATCAGCGACCCCCGGCGGAATCGCATCGAGGTCGAGGTTCTTGAGCAAATTCCCGCCTATTCCCTGCCTGACCAACCCGCCGTTTTTGTCTCCGCGCATTTGGCCAATTGGGAGGTCATGGCGACTGCGATTGCACGTTTGGATATGCGCCCCTGTGCGATGTATGCGCCGCTGTCCAATCCGTGGCTGGACCGCATGATGCTGTCCTATCGCAAGGCGTTGGGCTGTGAATTGGTGTCGCGGGACGAGGGGCTGCGGGCCTTCATTGATGCTCTGAAAGAGGGCCGCTCGCCGATAATGCTCACGGATCGGCGCGTTGACGGGGGAAAACCGATCCAATTCTTTGGCGAGGAACGAGATACATCGCTTCTGCCGGCGAAGCTTGCTTTGCGCTTTGGCGTGCCTTTGGTGCCGGTTCAGGCCGAACGGTTGCCGGGCGCGCGGTTTCGCGTGCGGTTTCACCCCCCCCTATACCCCAGTGACCCAACCCTTGACCGCGACAATCAGGCTGTTGACCTCGCGCGTCAGATCAACGAAAAGTTCGAGCAGTGGATAACTGCAAGGCCCGGAGAATGGCTTTGCACGAGCAAAATCTGGCCGTCTTCTGTTCTTCGGACAAAAACCGACATATATAGAGACGTATAAAGTCGGCGCATATCAGGAGTGCCCCCCATGTTAAATCACCAACCCAGTCGGACTCATCGTGTCGATGAGTCGGTGCGCCTGTTCGAGAACCCGATTCTTGAAAAGTTGAGCCATGTCCATCCGATCGTTCCCCTGCTTGTCTGGGGACCGGTCGCGGTCTGGCTTTTGGTGCGCGCGGTTAGCGTGCATGGAATCGGGCTGAGCGGCATGGTGGTGATTGGTATTGCCGGGCTCGTGACCTGGACGCTGGCCGAATATCTGCTGCATCGTTATCTGTTCCATTTCGAGGCCAAGACCGATATGGGGCGCCGGTTTCTCTATCTCTTTCACGGCGTGCATCATGACACGCCGCAGGACAAGACTCGCCTTTTGATGCCGCCTGCGGGCGCGCTGCCGATCATCGCGGTTCTCTACCTCATGTTCTACATGATCCTGCCCTACCCTTGGGCTGAACCGTTCACCGGGTTCTTCATCATCGGCTATCTGGTCTATGACTATATCCACTATGCCACGCATCATTTCCCGATGCGGCACCCGGCGCTGAAATTCCTCAAGCATTACCACATGCGGCACCATTTTTCGGATGATGCCGGCCGCTATGGGGTCAGCTCGCCGCTCTGGGATATGATCTTTCGCACCTATCCGACCAAGCCGGAACGCACCGAACGGAACTAGGCACAAGCGAAATCCGCGCCGACAGTCCGGGAACGGGTATTGCCATGGCTAAATTCTTTCTCACGCCAAAGGGGCTGATCGCGCGGTTTCCCTGGGTTCAGACCCCGGCTTGGATGCTTGAGGCGGGCGTGTTCTACCTCTTGCTCGGCTTTGCGCGGGTGCTGCCCTATCGGTTTGTCGCGGCGAGCTTTTCGCGGGCTTTGGGGTGGTTCGGCTATCGCAACGCGCAAAAGCGCCGCACCGTGGGGCGCAACCTGTCGCATGTTTTGCCAGATGCCAGCGAGGCAGAGCGCGACGCGGTGATGCGCTCTATCTTTCGCTCGACGGGGCTGGCGGCGGCGGAATTGTTCCTGCTGGAACGGTTGTGGCAGCAGCGTGCGGAGAGGCTGGAATTTGCAATTCATCCCGACGCGCTGGACATCATCGAACGCAAGGAGGCGATTGTGTTTGCAACCGCGCATGTCAGCGCTTGGCAGCTTTGCAATCTGATCGGGCGCGAGAAAGACCTGACCATCTCGGTCATCTACTCGCCCGAGCCAAACCCCTGGCTGCATGGTTTTTTCCTGTCGCTGCGCCGCGCCTTTGGGGGGCCGCTGGTCCCCAGTGCAGGCGGCGCACGTGAACTTTTGCATGAATTGGCGGCGGGCCGGTCGGTTGGCGCGGCCTTTGACACGCGCATTGACCAAGGCGAATTGGTGCCCTTTTTTGGCACGCCGACGCCCACCAGCACGCTGCCCGCCATGCTGGCACTGCGCGGCTATCCGCTCTTGCCGATCCGGGCTGTGCGCCTGCCCGATGCCCGCTTTCGGATCGACGTTCTGGCACCGCTGCGCCCGGCCGATCCCGATTTGCCGCGCAAAGAGCGAATTATCGACATGACCCATCGCCTCAACCTGATTTTTGAGGGGTGGATACGCGACTATCCCGGCGAATGGATCTGCATGAAACGTCGCTGGGCCAAGACCCGCGCCACCGATCCGCAGTCACCCGATGCCTGAACCGGAGCAAAGCCCGCGTGTCTGGGTGCTGGATGCCTACCGCTCTGGCGAGAAAACGCAGGTGCGTGCCTTGGCGCAGGGGCTTGGATGGCCCTATGAGATCAAGAGCCTGACCTATCGCAAGTTTGAGATGCGGACCAATCTGTTGCGCGGCAGCGATCTGCGTGGCGTGGATCTGCCCAACTCGGACGCCCTTGCGCCGCCTTGGCCCGATCTTGTGATTTCCATGGGCATGCGCAACGAACCTGTCGCGCGCTGGATCAGGGACCAGTCGGGCGACCGCACGCGGCTGGTGTTTCTGGGGCGGCTCTGGGCCGATCCCGCGCGGTTCGATCTGGTGATCACCACGCCGCAATACCGGGTTCCAGACCGGCCCAATGTCCTGCGCAACGCCCTGCCCCTGCATCCGCTTGGTCCGGCCCGGCTCGACGCGGCGCGCGCGCAGTGGGCACCAAAACTGGCGCATCTGCCGCGACCTTACCTTACGCTGAACATCGGCGGGCCAAGCGGCCCCTATGCCTTTGGGACGCGCGCCTCTGCGCGGCTTATACGCGATACTTTGGCCTTGGCGCAGGCGCGGGGTGGATCGCTGCTTGTCAGTTCCAGCGCGCGCACCCCGCCTGAGGCCATCACCGCCTTTGCCGCGCAAACCGACGTGCCGATGCAGCTTTATCGCTTTCGGCCCAACGATCCGGACAATCCCTATCTTGGTTTTCTCGCCGTTGCGGATGAGATCATCGTGACCGCCGACAGTATTTCGATGCTGTCCGAGGCTTATGCGACGGGCAAGCCCGTGCATATGTTCGATCTGGGGGCTGGCGCGCTCAGCATGCGACACGATGCGTTGATGGCGATTGGAGAGCCAGCGCAGGCGCGTGCCTTGGCGCGGCAGGACCATGACCGCCCGGACCTGAGCCTTGGCGCGCTAGCTTATCGTGCGCTGATGCGCTGGGGCTGGAAACATCTGTCGCGCGATATCAGCCAGATGCACCTGCGGTTGGTGCAATCGGGCCGGATGCGTTGGCTGGGTGAGCCGCAGGGCGCGGCGCAGACGACGCCACCGTCCAGCGACATGGCGCGCGCGGTAGCGCGGGTGAACGCGCTCTTTGGGCGCGATTAGGCGTCCTCAACCCCGACTTGAGCCCCGTCTTGTGCCCCCGTCTTGCGCACCGTCACAGGTTCCAGCCGATGCACGATATCGGCGGCATCCGACAGGCTGCTGTTATGGGTGATGACGAGGATCGTGAGCTGTTCGCGCAGGCCGCGCAACGTTTCGATGATGGCGGCCTCACTCTCTGGATCAAGCGCGCTCGTGGCCTCGTCAAGGATCAGAAGTTGCGGTTCGTTGATGAGGGCGCGGGCGATGGCGACCCGTTGACGTTGACCGCCCGATAGCCGCCCCCCCCGCTCGCCCACGACCGTGTGAACGCCCTCGGGCAATTCGCAGACGAACTCCCAAGCGCCGGCTTTTCTCAACGCCTCTTCGACCCGCATCTCGGAAATCCGGGGGTCGCCGAGCGACACATTGTGGAGGATGCTGTCATGGAGCAGGACAGTCTCTTGGGGGACATATCCGACCATACGCCGCCACGCCTTGAGGTCGATGTCCTCAAAGGCCACACCGTCGATGGTGATCTCGCCGCTTTCAGGCCGGAGGAGGCCGATGACAAGATCAATGATCGTGGTCTTGCCCGATCCTGACGGGCCCACCAGCGTTGTCATCTGATGCGCGGGAATCTCCACATCGAGACCCGAGAGCACGGTGTTGCCGTCATAGGAAAACGCGATGTCACGCAATACGATACCTTGGGTCAGCGCGGGGGTGGCGTGGCCGCCCAGATGCTCTTGTTCCGCCTCGGCGCGTCGGTTGGTGTCGATCAGCGACCAATAGGCACTCTCGCTCTGCACCATCTTTTGATACTGCTTTTGCACCTTGCCCAGAAAATTATAGCCGCGCCCCAGCGTCACCGCCAGCATCAGCACAATGGCGAAATCCATCGACAGCACCCCAAGCGCCAGATAGACGCCAAAGGCAATGACCATGATGAACATCAGGTCCTGACCAGAGTTGAGCGCGGCGCTGGCCAGAACCTGACGGCGCAGCGCCTTGTTGAGGCGGTTGGTCTCGTTCTTGAGCAATTCATCCACCAAGTGTTCGCGCGCCATCGCCTTGAGCGGTTTCACCGATTGCAGTGTGTCGGTCAGATGCGACATGAGCGAGACCATGAGCTCGGTCTGTTTCTTGCCCGCCTTGCGGGTCATGCGCACCAGAAAATGCGACAGGCCAATGATCACGATGCCGCCAATCAGGCTGAGCAGAGTCGCTTGCCACGAGATCACCACCGCGACCGAGGTATAGACCAGCGCCTGAATGAAAAAGGTGAGCGCGGTTGCGCCATTCATATAGGCATCGGCCGCGCGCTGTGCCTCGGTGGCCAGCGTGTTGGCCAGCTTGCCCGCCGGCTGATGCAGAAAGAAATGCCAGCGGCTGCGCATCATGTTGCGCAGGATTTGCAGGCGCAGGTCGGTGGCGACACGGGCCGCCGTATAACCCACCTGCCGCTGTGCGATCAAAAGCAGCACCGCCTTGAACGTAGCCGCCACCACGATCAGGATCAGCAGCGCCCCCAGCGTGACGGGAATCCCGGCCCAAGCGAGCACATCAAGCACGACCTGTTCCAACTGTCCCGGCGGTTCTGCCAAGCTGCCCGAGGGATCGGTGTTGAGCACGATCTTGAGCATCGGAAGCATCGCCGACAGCCCCAAACCTTCGGCAAGGCCCGAAAAGAACAGCGCCAGCACCATGAGGAAACTGGCCATCGGATAGGCGCGAAAGAGGTTCAACATCAGGCGCATAGGAAGTCTTTCATGGTCTTGCAAGACAGCTTGCGCATGGGTGCGCCGGTCTCTTGTGGTGGAAGCGCGCGCAGGGCGCTTGCCGCATTGGAGGCGTGGGGTGTCATCACGGCGCGCATGCTGCATGGGCGCGCGCCAGTGTCAACTGGGTGCGGTGCCTCGCTGCCATCTCTGCAGCGCGTGTCGCGTGCCGTGCCGTGACGTCAATCACCCAACCCCCGGACATGGGCGTGAGGTGGTAGAGGTGATAGGCCGCCGCTTCGGGAGAGAGGGACGAGGCCGAGGGCACGCCGATGACCGCTGCCGCCCCATCGCGTGTCGCAAGCGTCTGGTGATGGGTGCGGTGGCTATGACCATGCAGCACCAGTTCCACGCCCTCTGCCTGAAGCAGCCGGCGCAACGCGGCCCCATCCCGCAAAGCCTTGCGCGCCGATACCGTGCCATCGAGCGGCGGGTGATGGATCATCATCACCCGGCAGAGGCCCTCGTCACGCGCCGCCCGCAGCAGATGCGCAAGCCGCGCCAATTGCGCCGGACCGACCGCGCCGCTGGCAAAGGCCGGGGGGGTGGCCACGGCGCTCGATACGCCGATCAGGGCAAGCATCCCCCGCCGCCGCATATACGGAAAGGCGTCAGACGCATGGGCCGTCACGGGTGCGGCATCGCCCTGCCAATAGGGGTGCCACTGGGCCGCGCCCGCCTCCCATGCGCCCCGGATGAGCGCGTCGTGATTGCCAGGGATGACCATGACGCGCGCCGGATCACCCAAGCTCTCAAGCCAGCGGCGCGCGGCGCGATACTCGCTCTCCAGCCCAAGGTTGGTCAGATCCCCCGTCACCGCGATGAGGTCTGGCGCATGACGCTGCATATCCGCGATTAGCGCCGCTAGGATTTCTGGCCGGTGATGATGGCGGCGTTTGCGGTGCCACGACAAGAGGCTCAGCGCGCGCTTGTTCAGCACCGCGCGCCATGGCACCGGCCCCGTCAGCGGCAGATGCGGGTCCGACAGATGCGCCAGCGTGATACCCGCGCCTGTCTCTGGGTCGGATCGCACCTGCCCTGTCATGTGTCTGATGTCCGTCTGCGGTTGGACGTGCCGGGCATGGCCCGGCCCGCCGATTTACTGCGCCGCCGTGCTCTGGCCGGTACGGGTGGCCGCCTCGGGTGCGACCGTCTTGAACGCCGCGATGATGGCGTCGATTTGGTCAAAGCTATGCGCCGCACTCAGGCTGCACCGCAAGAGCGCGGCCCCTTCGGGTGCGGCAGGTGGCAGCACGAGGTTGACGTAAACGCCATGCTCCATCAGCGCATTCCAGATCCGCGCGCCTTCCTCGCGCGAGGGCACGCGCACGGCTATGACCGGGGACACGGGCGCGGCCAACTCATAGCCCGCCGCATTCAGCCCGTCATGCAGGCGCGTGGCATTGGCCCAGAGATTGGCCTTGAGTTCGGGCCGCGTGCGGATCGCCTCTAGGGCGGCGGTGGCAGCACCGATGCTCGCTGGGCTGGGCGACGCGGTAAAGATATAGGGGCGGCTGCCATAGCGCAGCAATTGCAACTCGGGATGGCGGCTCACGCAGAAGCCGCCCAGCGACGCGAGGCTCTTGGAGAAGGTGCCGGTGATGAAATCCACCTGATCGAGAATTCCCGCCTCTTCGCAGAGGCCCAAGCCACGGTCCCCGTAGACGCCAAAGGAATGGGCCTCATCGACCATGAACCACGCGCCATATTCCTTGGCGATGGCGCACAGCTCGGCCAGCGGGGCGGTATCGCCCAACATGCTGTAGAGGCCTTCGGCGATCACCAGCGCGCCCTTGGCCTCATCCCCAAGACGCCGCAACCGCTTGCGCAGATCCTCGGGGTCATTGTGGCGGAAGGCAAGGAAATCGGCACCGCTGATGCGGCACCCGTCATAGATGCAGGCATGGCTATGGCTATCCAGCACGACCTTGTCACCGGGGCGCAGGACGCCCATCAAGAGGCCCAGATTGGTCTGATAGCCGGTCGAGAACACCATGGCCGAGGGCACGCCGTAGAACTCTGCAAAGGACCGCTCGAGCGCGGCATGGCAGGCAAAGCTGCCATTGGCCATGCGCGACCCGGTGGTGCCACTGCCCTGCTCGTGCAGCGCGGCACTGGCCGCCGCCAGCACCGCCGGATCAAAGGTCAGGCCAAGATAGTTGTTGGTGCCTACAAGGATGGTCGGGCGACCCGCAATCATCGCCTCGGTTGAGGACAGGATGCGCTCCATCACAATCCGGGTGGGATCGGCCTCTTCGGCCCCCAATGCGTCACGAAGGTGCGCCAGTTCGGCAAAGCGGTCTGAAATGCTCATGATTTTTTCTCCACAAGCAGTTTGATCTGATCGGCGAGGTTCTGGACCGTATCGACATTGGCCATCATGTTCAGAGGGAAACTGATATCAAAGGTGTCTTCCACCTCCATCAGCAATTCCATCATGTTGACGGAATCGAGGCTCATGTCGGCAACAAGACTGGTTTGCGCAGTCAACTCACCGGATTTCACGGGAAACTTCGACAGGCGCTCGAACAGCACGTCGAGGATTTCCTGTTCTAGGTCTTGGGTCTCATGTGACATTGCTTATGCCCCTATCAGATTTCAACGGCGTCCCGCGCAGGATCGAGGATAGCCCATTTTCCAGAGAAATCAGCGGCTGCCACCCGGTGTCGCGGCTGATTTCGGTGTTGTCGCACACCCAATCGGGGTGGCGTAACTCATTGACCTTGCCCGGCGTCAGCATCGGCATATACCCGAACAGGCGCGAGGCAAGCAGATTGATCCCGGCGACGGATCTCAGAACGTGCTCTGGTATTCTCAGACGCCAGCCGGGTCCACGCCCTGCCACCCGTTCGACAATCGCCGCGATCTCGTCCCAGCCATAGCCCGCCTCATGCCCGTCGTGGAGTTCATAGGTACCCTGTGCCGGGCTGTCCAGAAGTTTGACAATCGCTTGCGCAAGGTCATCCACATGCAAGAGCGAGGCGCGCGCGCCGGGGACGCCCGGCAGTGGCACGATGCCGCGCGCCATGGTCTGAAAGAGCGGCACAAGTTCGCGATCCTCTGGGCCATAAATCGCAGGCGGGCGCAGAATCGCCGCGGTGAACGCCGCGCCGGAGGCCGCCTTGGCCAGCCGCTCTTCGCCCGTGCGCTTGCTGGTTGCATAGGGCGAGAGCTGCGGTTCGCGGGCGGCAAGCGAGGATATCAGGATCACCCGGCGCAGCCCAGCCGCCTGCGCGGCCTCTGCCACATGGGTCACGCCATCGGCGTTCACGCCCAGAAAATCCGTCAAATCGCGCCCGCGCACTTTGCCTGCCACGTGAATGACCGCGTGCGCACCATCCATGAGCCGCAGCAGCGCCGCCCTGTCCGAAAGGCCGCCTGTCACAGTCTCAAGCTTGGGATGCGAAAGACCAACGCCCTGACGATGCACCAGCGCGCGCACCGGGCGCCCCGCCTCAAGCAATTGTCCGATCAGGGCGCGTCCGACAAAGCCGGACGCGCCCGTAACGGCCACCGGGCCGGTCATGCGATGTAACGGGCCTGCGGCATCGTCTCTTCAACGGGCAGGGTCCCGACAGGGTCCGGCGTATGCTGGACCTTGGCGGCCTGACGTCGACCGAGGTAATCAAGGCGCGCCCGCGCCCGTGCCAGCTTGCCCGAGGACGTGCGCGGCAAGGTGCGGGTCGGCACCAGTTCGATGACGCAATCTATGCCATATTCAGACCGCACCAGCGAGGCGATGGTTTTGATCAGGCGCGCACGCTTGATCTCGTCACGCTCACGGCATTGCAAAACGATCACTGCCGTTTCCTGCTGATCTTTCTCGGATGGCACCGAGAAGGCGGCCGCATCGGTATAGTTGATGCCCGGCTGCGTCTTGGCCAGATACTCCAGATCCTCGGGCCAGATGTTGCGGCCGTGGATGATGATCATGTCCTTCTGGCGTCCGGTCACGAACAACCTGCCATTCGCCAGATAGCCAATGTCGCCCGTATCGAGCCAGCCATCTGCGCTCAGACATTCGCGGGTGATCGCCTCTTCCTGAAAATAGTGGCTCATCACGCTGGGGCCGCGCAGGTTGATCACGCCAGCCTGACGCTCTGACAGGTCATTGCCATGCTCGTCGCGGATCGCAATTTCAAACGTGGGCAGCAGCGCGCCGCAATCCACATAACGAGCGACGCGGCGTTTGGATTTCTGCGCCTCTTCCGGGTCGAGCGGCTTGGCGATGCTGTCTTCCTGCATGGTTTCGGCATCGACATAGTCGATCTTGAGTTCCTCATCGAGCCCGGCAAAGCTGATGCCCAGCGAACATTCGGCCATGCCATAACAGGGCAGGAACGCGGTCGATTTAAAACCCGACGGTGCCAGCGCCTCGGCAAAGCGCTTGAGCGGCTCGGGATTGATCATCTCGGCACCGACACAGGCCACGCGCAGCGCGCTGAGATCCCATTGTTCGGCATCGCTCTGGCGCACACGCATGGCGGCAAGGTCATAGCCAAACGGCGGGCCAGAGGTGATCGTGGTGCGGTTGGCCGACATCATTTCCAGCCATTTGCGGGGGCGCATGGCGAAATCCTGCGTGCCCAGGAAATCAACCGATCTCTGGGTAGCCATCGGCATCATGATAAAGGCGACGAGGCCCATGTCATGGTAAAACGGCAACCAAGATCCAAAGCGGTCCTGCTCGGTCATCTTGAGACCGTTGGTGGACATATCGTTGATATTGGCGAGCACCGTTGTGTGGTCAATGACGACGCCACGCGGAAATCGGGTGCTGCCCGACGTGTATTGAATATAGGCGATGCTCTCGGGCGACACGGTCGGCAGCTCGTTTGTCGAGGGCGTCAGGCGCTCAAAATCATCCGGGGTTCCGACAAAGGTAAGGTCAGCACCGGTGGTGGCTTCTTCGAGAAAGCTCATCCATTCGGTCGGGGCCATCGCCACGGATGCACCGCAATTCTCGATCAGTCCGCGCAGTTGTGCGACATAACCCGCATGACCGCCGATATGCATGGTCGCCGGAAGAGGCACAGGAACAAGCCCGGCATACTGGCAGGCCCAGAAGAAGCGCACGAAATGCGGCGAGGTTTCGGCCACCAGACCAACCCGCCCCCCCGGCTCAAGCCCAAGCCCGATCAGGCGACGCGCGAGCGCGATCACCTCGACCTGCAAATCGGCATAGGTGGAGCTTGCGTAAAGTTCGCCACGCGCATTGTAGAAGTTGACGCCCGTGTCGCCCTTGGCGGCATAGTCGAGCGCCGCGATCAACGTCGTGAAGTCTCCGCGCCGTAACGCGAGGCTGTGCGAACTGCCTGTCGCCTGCATCTCAATTTTCCTTATTTCGCTTCCGACTGCTGTCGGTTTGCCCTCTTTGATGACAGTTATATGGCATCTGGCGGTCTCCTGACACAAGCTGGCGTTTCTGGTCAAGAGAGTGACCGAACGTGTGTCGGGCCAGTTTGACCGCGAAGATGGCCCCTTTGCATCTGTCGCGGGTCGTCGGAAATGCGCGTCTGATGACCGTCTTCCTCAACGGGTTCCCAAAAGGCGCAGGCGGATAGACCGGCTCTGCGGATCAGCGCCCAAGCGCACCGCCAAGGACCATCCGATCATGGTCAAGTTCACAGCGGACTGTCATGCGGCGGCAAGCCGGACCGGACAGATCACCCTGTGCTGGAACTCTCTCGGCGCGATGGAACAAGATTTACTATTAAGTGTTTTAAAGCAATTGCTTAGACATGTTTCATGCTGAAGTGCCATCGCTGTCCGCCTGAGGGCCACAGCCTTGGGGTGGGCCTCATCGACCACGGAACGAGAGACAATGAACGGACTCAGAACCGCTCAGTCTAGAGCCCGCCGCCCTAATCTCTGTTCGCAGCCTGTTCTGGAGAGGACCGGACACCCTCTGCAACGACATGCGCGCGGGCCATGATAGAGCCGCCGAAAATGACGCGAGCCGTGGGCAAAACAACATAGGCAACAAGTTGCCCCTGATGTCACATTTGGTTTCCAAGCCGTAACATAAACACTAGATACGCGAGGCTTGAGGCGTTGTGCTCGGAATAACACGCTCTGGACGCCGCGAAATGCGAAGCGAAAGAATCCCGCCTGTTACCCCGGAATACGCCCCGGACGGCCGTAAAGAAGGAGCCTGCCGCTCAGATCTCCGCGCGACCTTTGAGCGGGCCTTTGCATGAAACCGGGTCTCTCTGCATCCTGAGAACGATGGCATCGTGGCTGGTCTGACACGGGCATGTAACGCGCCCGCCTCACCTCAGAGGCCGCTCCGAAAGTGGCCGCTGTGAAGGATGCCGGATCTGCCGATTGAGGACCGAACATCGCGGGCTGTCCTCATCGAGACCAGCCTTGAACTTTGACTGCCCAAGCAAATTCGATGCGGCCACAAATACCCGAGTATGTGGCCAAATGGCGGAGGGAATGGGCCTGAAATCCTACCTTCTTTTGTGGATTCAAACAGGGTCATTGTTACCGCCTCCTCCGCATTCCAATTCAATTGTTTTTCTCATTCTAAGGCTACTGCCAGATGAGTCGAACCAATCTCAGCAAGGATAAAAGTGTTATCCTTTATCTAGCTTCGCGGTGCTGTTCGATTGAATGGTCACTCATCACGATCCGGAGTCGTCGAGCGCCACCGTCATAGGCGTAACCTTGACCCAAACTGACCGAAAGCGGCTCGACAGATATGTCTGTTATGCTGAACAAGGTCGTTGTTAGGTGCGATGCATGAAGTCTCACGGCCCGATCCATCCATATTCGAGCGATCAGGCGATCATAGATGATGCTCGGAGCGCGAAACACTTGATCCGACTATGCGATCAGGCGATGTTGCCTTCAAACGACATGCCACTCGGGGAATGTCGGGTGATCCGTCTCAAAACTTTCCCAAAGTCTGAAGGAACCCGCAGCAGATGAAGCCGATCAACCCTCAGGACCGCCGCATCGCCAATATTCACCAGGCCAACTTCACACCCTTCGTTTACCCCGACGGCGTTGCTCTTGGCGATGCGGTCCTGCAGCTTGACGACAGCCGCGCATTGGGAACCGGCTTTCACGTATACCGCATGCCGCCGGGCATGCGCACGCGCGGGCATCGCCACAACGGCCACGAACAGTTTCTAATTCTGGAAGGCGAGCTGCACGAAAACGATGGCACCATTCTGCGCGCAGGTGATCTGGTCTTTTACCGAGATGGCACCGAACACGACTCCTTCACCCCAAACGGTTGTCTGTTGGCCGTCCACATCGCTGCCGAGGAAACGCCGATCGAGTCACTCTGACAGGCGGCCATACCGATCAGAACGATCACGCGTCTTGATTTGACCATGGCAACGCTTGTCTAAATGTTTGGTCCCGCAGCTTGTTCCTGTTGCGCTGGATCTAAGCCAGTACTTTCCAACTTTGCGCGACCCACCATCGCCGAGCCGCTGCCGCTGGCAGTGGCGTGCCGCGCCTCTATAGGAGATACATCATTCCGTACATTGCTATTAAACTACCCAACTAATGGACTAAAATCCTTTGGTCCTCGTGAAATCTGCATAAACATATCACAGCGGCTGGACCACTTCAGACGGGGCATTCCACCACCGAAAGGCTGCGGGTGTAGCGCATTTGGGGACGAGGATATGGTCAGTTCCCTAAAGCCGCTTTGCGAACCGTACCAGATCGGAAAGATCGAGCGGATAATGATCCGGCTCATTGATAAGGCAGTCCTTGTCGAACGTGGCACCGGGCTTGGCAATGCAGGGATCCGGAGCCCAAGCTCCGTCCGCAAAGGGCCTGAGGAAACTGTCTGAACAGAGCCGCAGCATCCCGCCGAACACCTCCATCAGCAGAGCGGACCCAAGCGGCCCGTAGTGCGCGCCGCCGGAAGAAATCTCGCTCTCCCGCAGAAGGTAATAGAACAGCGGGGTGTGTTTTGAGAGATCCTTGCCGCTCTTATGCAGGACAGCCCCCACCCGCTTCCAGCCATGCACATCGTCCAACATCAGGTCCGCGACATCCAGCGGATATCCCTTGGCCTTTAACTCTTTCGCGATGTCCTGACCGGACGCCACGCCTAAAGCCGAGGCCCGCATGAGATTACGGAACGCAAGAGCGCGGTCGTTCGGATTGCGGCTGCCGACAATTGGCAGATTCATCAATTCGTCCGCGAAGGCCGGATCGAACGCCTTCGACATATGCGGCACAACGCAGGGGCTAAGGTGCAGGAGGAAACTCCAGTCGGGCACAAGGTCTTCTGGCAGCGCGGTGAAACCCAACGTTCCGAAAGTTTCGTCGAAAAGCTGGACCTCCTGGTTGGCTGCGTTGAGCGCGTATCGATCGCGCACCATTGTATGTCCCACCCTGTAAGCTGCGGTCGAAAACTCCACCGGCATTGGTAGCTTGCCATGTTTGTCCAGCCCGTAGCATAGAGGAAACTTGGCTTTCGGATTGCATAACTTGGCGGCCGCGTAGGCAAAGATTTCCGGGTCGCAGATGCGCTTGAGAAAGTCAAACAGTACGACGAACTGGTAGTGATACCGCGTCTCGCGCTGTGCCTCTTCGAACCGGCGCCAGCCCTTCTGGGCGATGTCGCGCTGATAGACGCGTTCATCAAAGATCCGGTTGTGAAGCTGATGCATGGCGAGCTGAATCTGGGCGATGAAGATGTTCTCGTCGTTTCGCGGATCACCGATCAGCGCCGTTCCGCCAGGGGAGCGGGGTAAATCATAGCCGTTGGCTGCTACTCCCAGATGATCACCGCTGTAGATGTGCGGGCTGCCCTCGGGGCCGAACCCATAGACGCAGTCCAAATCGAGACTAGCAGAGCGCACGTTACCGAGTTCTTCGGCCACGAATTTGTGGACATCATTCTTCTGCGGGCTTCCGTCAGCTGGTCGAAGAGCACTGGACACATCCAGCGTCACGTCATGATCGACGAACTGGGCAAAGAAAATATAGCCCACAGGAACTTTCGAGTCCGGCGAGACGCTATCGAAATCGTGCATCACCCCGCCAGGGCCGCCGATTGCGGCGGCCTCCTCTTCAGTAATTACAAGCGGCTGAAGTTGCGGGAAAAGGTGGGAAAACTTGCCCACTGCGATGTGCGAACATCCGCGGGCCTTGGTGACTCCATGATGACAGGGGGTGGGGGAGGTCATGTATTCTTCTCCTAAATATTGATTAAAATGCAGGCTTTTAATTAAGTCTTATCAGAAGGAGAGTAATCCCAACTGAGTTCTAGTCAAGAGGGAGTTGCCGTAGCGTAAGGTAAGCAGCGGCTTTCCGCGACCTGCTCACACTCGCCTGACGTATGCCAAAAGGTGAGCCGCCAATTTAATCTTCGACGAAGCCCTACTTTCAAGTGCGTTGATGACCAGTCGAGCTACCTCTTTTCTCTTCGAGAACGCATTGGCGTCGACAATAAACAGGCACTCCGAAACATGGTCTGGCCTATCTCAGCAGGAAATTTAAGGGTTCCAGACAATTTGTCTTATCGTTGCTCATCTCGCGTTCCCACAGTCTTTTCAAAATAGTGAAAGCTAGTGATGTCCGGGCGAGCCGCGATGCCCTTGATCAAGGTGAGCAAGGGAGTTTCGCCGAGGGGGTAGTCCGTGCGGATGGGTCCGGCAGCCTTGAGCGCGGAATACTGCCCGTCGTCGTAGAAGGCCGCGAGCAAAAGGTCGTCATCGCTCTGGAATGGGCCGCGCGTAGCGCGCAGGCGTTTGATCGCAGGCGGCACCAGAAGGCCGGGGCGTTCGGTGATCGGCTCCTGACCACGGGTGATCTTGTCATAGAGGTTTGGATCAATCGGGCCCGCAATCTCGCCATAACCGCCGCGCACGTAGAGCCGCACCTCATCGGGGACGGATTCGTAGCGCGGCCTGCCCTGATCGCGCCCCATAACGTTGAGGATCGCTTGCGTCACGATGTATTGGGCAAAGGGGCTGACGATGATCGGATAACCCAGATCCTCGCGGACATGCCACGCCTCTTCGAGAATGTCGTTGAGCCGTCCCTGAAGCCCCATGCTCTCGAGTTGATAGGCAAGGTTGGAGACCATGCCCCCGGGGCATTGGTGACAGAAGTGGAACTCGTCGTATTCCCGCACCTCGCCCACCGGCTTGCCTTCGACCTCGGCGATGAAGGCCAGACGTTCGGCCACCTCCTCGATCGGGCCAAGGTCGATATCCACCTCAAAGCCACGCCGACGCAGATTGCGGGTGACAGTCTCGGTCGGGCTGTGGCTGACGCCATTGGCGAGGGTTGAGGTGGCGGTATGCACCACATCGACACCATGCTCGACCGCCTGCAAGACGACGTAGGGGGCGAGGCCAGAGTTGCAATGCGTGTGGATCTGCAACGGCATGTTGCCCATCACCGTCTTGAGCGCGGGCACCAGCGTGGCGATACGCTCGGGTCGCAAGAGGCCGCTGGCATCCTTGAGAAAGATGCCATCGACACCGAGGGCCATCAGCTCTTTGGCTTTCTTTCGGTAATAGGCGTCGGTGTGAACCGGGCTGAAGGTATAGACCAGCCCGCCCACCACATGCAGGCCATGTTGCTTGGCTGCCCGAACGGGGATTTCGAGATTGCGCATGTCGTTGAGCGCGTCATAGGGGGTGTGATAGCGCATCCCGTTGGCTGCAAAGCGCTCTGCCGCCAGTTCTACGATGTCATCGGGAAAGAACTCGAAGGTAAAGAGGCTCTGGCCGCGCGTGTGGATGATGAGCGGGGTTTCGGTGATCCATTGATTGAGGATACGCATCCGCACCCATGGGTCTTCGCGCAGGTAGCGCACGCAGACGTCGAACACGGCCCCGCCGACGAGGTCGATCGCCTCGAACCCGGCGCGGTTCAGCCGGGGAGCGATGTCCTGCATCATGGCGGTGGTCATGCGCGTGGCCCAGAGGCATTGATGCGCGTCGCGCAGGGTGACGTCTACCAGACGGATGGTACGGCTCATTTTTCCCCCTCAAAGACCTGCGGCAAGAAGCGTTCCTCGACCCATTTCGTGTGAATCCTGCTCGCCGCGAAATCCGGGTCGTGGACCAGCGCACGGTGCAGGTCGATGGTGGTGTCGATCCCCTCGACCTTGAAGGCGGCGAGCGCTGCGCGGGCGCGGCTCAGGGCGTGGGCGCGGTCCGTGCCATGAACGATAAGCTTGGCCAACATCGAATCGTAATAGGGCTGCACCGTGCTGCCTGTGGCGACAAAGCCGTCCACCCGGATGCCCGGCCCGCGCGGCGGCTCCCATGTCGTGATCCGTCCCGGTGAGGGGCGGAAATCATGCCGGAACGATTCGGCGTTGATGCGAAACTCGATGGCATGGCCACAGTCGGCAGGGGGTGGACCAACCGACAGCGACTCGCCGCGTGCGATGCGGAATTGTTCGGCCACCAGATCCGCGCCGGTCAGCATCTCGGACACGGGATGCTCGACCTGAATCCGCGTGTTCATCTCGATGAAGAAATACTCTCGGGTGTCGGCATCAAAGATGAATTCGACCGTCCCGGCGCCGCGATAGTTCACACCCGCGGCCAGCCGAAGGGCGCTGTCCTGAATATGCGCGCGTTCCGTTGGGGTGAGGATGGGCGATGGGGCCTCTTCCAGCAATTTCTGATGCCGCCGCTGCACGGTGCAATCGCGTTCGCCCACATGCACGGCGTGCCCGGTGCCATCGCCAAAGACCTGCACCTCGATATGCCGGACATTCGCGATGAACCGTTCGAGATAGACCGACGCATCGCCGAAGGCCTGCTGCGCCTCGCGGCTGGCCTGTGAGAAGAGCGCCGCGAATTCCGAGCGGGATCGGGCGATTCTCATGCCGCGGCCGCCCCCGCCCGCGCTGGCCTTGATCAGGATGGGAAAGCCGATGTCGTCAAGAAGATGCTCCAGTTGGGTGGGATCATTGACAACACCGTCAGAGCCGCGCACGACCGGGACGCCGAATTTGATCGCGGTGGCGCGGGCCGCGGCCTTGTCCCCCATCAGGCGGATGGTTTGCGCCTCTGGGCCGATGAAGATCAGCCCCTCGGCGGCACAACGCTCTGCGAAATCGGCATTTTCGGCCAGAAACCCGTAGCCGGGATAGATCGCATCGCAGCCCGTGGCGCAGGCGACATGCAAGAGCGCATCGACATTGAGGTAGCTTTGGGAACTGGGCGCAGGGCCGATGCACACCGCCTCGGACCCCGCCCAGACATGGGGCGACGCCGCATCCGGCGCGGCAAAGACCGCCACCGATCTAATGCCAAGCGCGTTGCAGGCCCGCACCGCCCGCAACGCGATTTCGCCTCTGTTCGCAATCAGGACTTTCTTCACGGTGATCCCGGTCCTTGTGCTGCCATGTTCCCTAGCCTCACAAAATTTGAAAAATTGGCAAGCAAAATTTCATCTTGTAAAATTTTTCATTCCGGATTTTGATAATATGAAGATTCTGCTCTATGAGGACCCTGCATGACCGCTCCGCTCAACCTGTCCAATCCGATCGGCGACCGCTCGAGCGTTTCGCAAAAGACCTTTGCCGTGATGGAATGTGTCGGGTCATCGGGGCGCCCGCTGACAACCTCTGAAATCGCAGTGCTGCTCGACATGCCGACACCGACGGTGCATCGGATCGTGCATCAACTGGATATGGATGGGCTTTTGGTGCAGGAGGCGGGCAGCCGTGGGTATGTGCCCGGCCCGCGCCTCTTCAACTTTGCGCTCAATGTGTTCCAGACGGCGGTGCGGCACGGCTCCAAGCATGCGATCCTCGAGCGGCTGTCGGCGGCGACCGGCGAGACCTGCAACTTTGGTATCATTTCCGGCGGGGCCTTGCTCTATGCCGACCGGGTCGAGGCCTCTTGGCCCTTTGGCCTGCGCTACGAGGTGGGGTCGCGCGTGCCGCTGCATTGCACCTCGATGGGCAAGATGCTGTTGGCGCATCAACCCAAGCGGCGGCGCGAGCATCTGCTGTCCCTGTCGGATCTGCATGCCTACACTGCCACGACCATGACCGACTTGACCGTGCTCGAAGAGCAGTTCGCCCAGATCCGGACGCAAGGCTATTCGCTCGACAATCAGGAGTTTCTGGCCGGTGTGATCTGTGCCGCCGTTCCGGTTCGGGATGCTCGGGGCAAGGTTTGCGCGGCGGTGGCCGTATCTGCCCCGCAGGCGCGCATGCCGATGAGCCTTGCGATCCGGCACATCCCACGACTTCTGGAGGCGGCTGACGAGATTTCATCAGCCTGGGCGATGGACGAGGCCGAAGCAGGTGAGGATGGACATGCCCGGATTTAAGGAAATCGGCGAGATACTGAGCATTATCGACTCGTCCTCCTGTGACGAGGTTGTGCTTGAAACCCAGGACATCAAGCTCGTCGTGCGCCGAAGAGGGACGGGGCATGGAGAGGCGAGCGCCGCAGCGGCCCCGGTTGCCCCGGCGGCTCAGCCCGCGCCAACGGGAGCCAAGGCGCAGGCCGCAGCCGCGCCGACACCGGTTCCGCCGCAGGACGCCGGCGCAGGGGCCGTTCGCGCGCCGATGGTGGGCACGTTTTACCGCGCCCCCTCACCTGACGCCGCGCCCTTTGTCGAAGTGGGCAGCACAGTCGCGCAGGGCGATCCGCTCTGCATGATCGAGGTGATGAAGCTCTTTACCACGATACATGCAGAGACCGCCGGGGTGATCGAGAGCATCGGCGCAGAGAATGGGCAGTTGGTGGAGTTTGGTCAGGTCCTGTTCAACATAAGGCCGGGATAGGACCGCCACAGAAGACCGCGCGCAGATGAGCTTCGGGGAGGAAGTGAATGAAACCGGTACTTCAATCGACAGACAAGGTGGTGCTCACGATTGCACCAACGGGCGGGTTGCACGGCAGGGAGGCCAATCCACGGCTGCCTGAACAGCCTGAGGATATCATCGCCACATTCGCGGATTGCTATGCAGCGGGGGCCACCATTGCCCATATTCACGTGCGCGACAAGGAGGGGCGGACGAGCGCCGATCCGGTGATCTATGGCGAGGTGATTGCGGGCATCAAGGAACGCTGTCCCGAGATGATCACGCAGGTAGGCAACGGGATTGGCATCCGCCGCGAGGGTAACGGGGTCTGGACCGGGTTCACACAGGAACAGCGCATGGCGCTGCTTGATCTCGATCCGGCCCCGGACATGCTGACCGTGAATGCCGGCACGTTTCATTTCCAGCACAAGGATGCGGAATTCCTGTTCAACAATTCAAAGGAATGGAACCGGGAGTTCATCACCGCCTGCCGGGAGCGTGGAATCGTCAACGAGTTGGAGGTGTATGACATCAGCCACATCGCCAACATGCTGCAATTGCGCGACGAGGGCATCATCACCGATCCGATGCATTTCAGCTTTGTCATGGGGATCAATGGCGGGATTCCGGCAGAGCCGAAATACCTGCTCATGATGCTGGACGCGATCCCGGAAAATTCGAACTGGCAGATCGTATCGGTCGGACGCTCGCAATTGCCGCTGACAACCATGGCCGTGGCCATGGGGGGCAATATGCGCACCGGATTTGAGGATACGGTGTTCTTTGCCAAGGGCGAACTGGCGGACACAAACCGGCAATTGGTCGAACGCGCTGCGCGGATTGTCCATGAACTGGGCCGCGAAGTGGCCGATATCGACTATGCGCGGCGCATGCTGCACCACAAACCCAACGACCCGACGGGTCGCGCGGCCGTGATGTAGGCCATGGCTGACCCGGTATTCGATCTGTCGGGGCGTGTGATCCTTGTCGCCGGTGGGGCCCGAGGCCTGGGATTTGATCTTGCGGCGGGGCTGGCAGCGCGTGGGGCGCGGATCGTGTTGGCGGACAGGTTGGCGGATGAGGTGGCCGCCGCTGTGGCGACGTTACGGGGCGAAGGGCATCTGGCCTCTGAGCTGGATGTCACCGATGAGGGTAGCGTCGAGGCCGTCGTCGCCCTGGCAACGCGCCATGGCGGCCGGCTTGACGCGGTTCTCAACAGTGCGGGCATCGCCCGGTTCGCCCCGGCATTGGACCTGTCCTGCGAGGATTTCGTGGCGACAATGGCGGTGAATGTCACGGGGGCATTCTTGCTCTCGCGCTGTGCCGCACGGGTCATGATCGGACAGGAGGGCGGTGGTAGAATTCTGCATCTCGCCTCGGTCTCGAGCCGGGTCGTCAACGAGAAATATGCGGCCTACTCCTCCAGCAAGGCGGCATTGGCGCAACTGGTGAAGCTGCTGGCGCTGGAATGGGCGCGCAGCGGCGTCACGGTCAATGCCATCGGTCCCGCCGTCACCCGCACGCCCCTGACCGAAGCGACGATCCTGGCCGATCCCGCGATGAGCGCGCAGGCCCTCACTCAGATTCCCATGGGCCGCTTTGGCGAGTCCGAGGATCTGATCGGGACTGTGGTGCTGTTGTTGTCGGAGGGCGGCCGATTCATCACCGGCCAGACCATCTATGTCGATGGGGGCCGAACGCTGAAATAGCGCATGCGAAGGGAGGTGTGCCAGACAACGTGCCGAAACGACGATCCAAGCTGCTGGCGGCATGAGAACCGGCCGGCATATTGCCAACCAAGGGAGGAATAAGATGAAGCAATTCAGTATGAACGGCTTGCGGTCAGTCGCCGCCGCCGCAACGATCGCAGCCTCGACCCTGACGGCGAGTATTGCCGCCGCAGAACAGGTTATTCCGTTTCTCGCCTGCCCGCTGGGCTGCGGCGCGGTGCAGACTAACACCGTTCTTGCGGCCCGGATGGCACGGGACGGATCGGATATTCTGCCTGCTGCCCAGGAAACGCCGGGGTTCATGTACAACATCCGCGCCATGGCCGAGGAAAACCGATGGAAGAACACGGTTTTTGGCACCGAAGACACGGTGATCCAAGCCGCGTTTCAGGGTGGACGCGAAGAACTGATGACGTTCGTGCCGCAAGCTGTGCCGATCAAGTTTCAGCTTCTTTATGGCGAAGGGGCAGTGGCGCAGGGCAAGTTCTTTGTGACCTTCAACCCAGATATCAACTCGGTTGAGGATCTCAAGGGCAAGCGGATCTCGATTGGTCTGCCCACCCAGAGCGATTGGGGCATGGCCGCATCGCTGTTTCTGGAGCATGGCTATGGGATCACCGCCGAGAATTCCGACATCCGTTTCGTGACCCCGGCGGTCATGACACAAGAGTTGATAGACGGCACCACCGATGCCGCCCTAGCGGCGCTCGTGACCAATGGCGATCAAACCGTCTGGTGGACTAACGACCTGACCAGCAAGCTGCATGCCACGGGGCAACAGATCAAGTATCTTGGCCTGTCAGACGAGGCAATTGATACGGTCAACGAGAAATTCGACATGACCTATGGCCGCGTGACCGTGCCCGCGGGCAGCATGCCGGGCCAGACCGAGGATTTCATTGCCGGGACCAACCGCATCTTTGCGGCGGTGCATCCGGATTTCCCCGAAGATGTGGCCTACAAGATCGTGATGGGGGTCCACAAGCACGGGCCTGAGTTGCGCGAGAGCGGACAGGGGTTCTGGAAGTTCTGGTCCGAGGCCAACATGGTGTCCGGGTTGAGCGAGGAAACCGCGCATCCGGGGGCCATCAAGGCCTACAAGGAACTGGGGCTTTGGGAGCGGACCAAAGAGTTTCCGCCGATGACCTATCCCGAGAACTGAGGCCTTGGCCCCGGTTTGACACAAACACCGCAGAGGGTGCGCCGGTGCCCTCTGCCCTCTCTCACAACAGGCTGTCAGGATAGGGCAATATCCATGTCTTCCGAAACTCTACCGATCACGCGCGCGGGATGGTTCACTCGTGTGGTCGAGGTCGCGATATGGGGCATTGGCCTTGGGCTTGTCGGGTATCTTGCGCTCTCGGTCTTTGGGCTCGTGGCACATGGCTCTGTTTTCTATGTGAACTTTGCCATGGCAATCGTCGCCATGAGTGGCCTGCTGGCCCTGAGCGAGATTGACTCTCCCTCGGAAATAGAAGGCGAGGCCGGTCGGCGCGTCCGCAATCCGCATCTGCACCGGATCGGCGTTCTGATTGCGATGTTCTGCGGTCTGGGCGGGCTTGGTTATTTCTGGTGGTATCTTGACTGGATGGTCATCAACGCGCCGTTCTTCGATCCGCTGACCGTGACCTTTGGTTATCTGATCATGGGTGGGGTGATCTATCTGACATGGTTTCATTGGGGCCTGCTGCTCGCGTCGCTCTGCGCAGGTTCGATCCTCTATTTCTTTTTTGGTCAGTATATTCCGATCTCTTTGCTGCAGCATCCAGGCTATTCTGCGGCTTTCATCATGAATTACGTGTCGCTGAACACCAATCAGGGGTTTTTCCTGTTCTCAGGTGTGGCCGCCGATCAGATCTTCTTGCTGGTCATCTTCGGCACCACCCTCTTGGGCACCGGGATGCTACGGTTGACCATCGAAATCGGCAAGGCGACGGGACGGACGGTGCGCGGGGGCGCGGCCCTGCCCGCGATCATCGCCAGCGGGGCCATCGGCGCGGTGATGGGACAGGCGGTCTCGAACGTGGTGCTGAGTGGGCGTTTCACGATCCCCATGATGAAGCGCCACGGGTTCGGTCCGGCAATGGCGGGTGCAATCGAGGCCGCAGCCTCGTCCGCCGGTCAGATCCTGCCGCCGGTGCTGGGGCTTGGCGGGTTCCTGATCGCGGCCTTTCTGGGCATCCCTTATGTCGAGGTGGCGATGGCCGCACTGATCCCCGGATTGCTCTATCTCACAGGGGTGGTGTTTTCGGTGGGCAACTATGCGCTCGACCGCGATTTGCCCCGCCTCAACGAGCCTGTCGACCGGCGCTTGATCTGGCGGATGTCGCCGACATTTCTCGTGTCCTTTGTGCTGGTCATCTGGTTGCTGCTTGGGTTTCGTTCGGCCGGTTACGCAGCACTTGCGGGCATTGTTATGGCGCTTGTGCTGTCGCAATTACAGGGACCGTTCAAACCCACCAAGGCAGAGCTGGTGGCCTCGGTCCGAGAGGGGCTAGTGCTGACGACGCTTTTGTCGCTTTTGATCCTTGCCATTGGCCCCTTGGGTCAGGTGATGACGAGCACCAACCTGTCGGGGCGGCTGGCGACCATCCTGGCTACCACCCTGCCCGATAACGAGATCCTGTTACTGATCGGTGCGATGGTTCTGTCGTTGGTGCTGGGCATGGGGCTTCCGACGCCCATCGCCTATGTGGTGGCCTCGCTCGCGGTTGTGCCGTTCTTGCAAGAGGTGGGTGTTGATCCGCTGCGCGCGCATTTCTTTGTCTTTTACTTCGCCGTTTTCTCGACCTTGTCGCCGCCAGTTGCGGTCTCGGTTCTGGCGGCGGCCAAGCTCGCGAACGCGTCGTTCTGGACGACGGCCGTGCGATCCTTGCAGATTGCGAGCACGACCTTCATCATTCCCTTTGCGATTGTGTTCAACAAGCCGCTGCTTGAGTTTCCCAATGTCGATGCGACAGTCATCATGCCGATTGTCGAAGTATTGGTGACACAGATGGCCGGAGCCATTGCCGCCTTCGGGTTCTGCTTCAAGCGGCTGGGCTGGATGGGGCGTGGCTATTTCTATCTTGTGGTCGCCATTGGCTATGTGACCTTGACCCAACACGGTCGCCCCGTGCTTCTCGATATCCTTTTGTGCGGGAGCATGATTTTGGGATTCATGGGCTGCTATATTGCGACGCGGGCCGCCGCCCGGACTGAGAGCGCGCCATGATCCTGATCGGTCGTTACCTCTCGCCCTTTACCCGCCGTGTGGCGGTGTCCCTCTTGCGTCTTGACCTGCCCTTCGAGCGACAGGCGCTGACGGCCTGGGCCGATCTTGAGGCGCTGCGCAAACTCAACCCTGTGGGGCGGGTTCCGGCGCTCATCCTCGATGATGGCGAGATGATCTTTGAGAGCGGCGCCATCTTAGATGAAATAGACCGGATGGTCGGGCCCGAGCGGGCGTTGCTGCCAGCGGACGGACCAGAACGCCGCGCGGCCTTGCGTGTGACATCCGTGGCCCTCGGCATCATGGACAAGGCCGCAGCCGCTCGATACGAGCGCGTGATGCGGCCCGAGAACAAGATCCACACCCCATGGATCGAGCACAATATCGGGCAGGCTCGGTCCGGCCTACAGTGGTTGAACACCGAGCTTGCCACCCCGCCCAAGTCTGTATCGCAAGCGGTGATTTCCGCCGTTGTAGCGTATGACTTTATCGAATTTGCAATGAGCGATCTTGTCGATCTCAGCCAGTTTCCCGCGCTGCGCGATCTGGCGCTGCGATGTCGTGATCTCGAGGCGTTTCGCGAGACGCGGCCCGAAATCGACCTTTAGACAGAGGGGAAAACCATGACCAAGCCCTGCATCATCTGTATTGCCATGACCGGTGCCGTGCCTCGCAAGGCGGACAATCCCGCCGTTCCAATCACGATCTCGGAGCAGATCGAGTCGACGCAAGCGGCGTTTGAGGCGGGGGCCAGCATCGCGCATTGTCACGTGCGCAATGACGACGAGAGCCCGACCAGTGACCCGGAAAAATTCGCCCGCCTCAAGGAAGGGCTGGAAAAGCATTGCCCCGGCATGATCATCCAGTTCTCGACCGGCGGGCGCACGGCGGCGGGGCGGGAACGCGGGGCGATGCTCTCGCTTTGCCCTGACATGGCCTCGCTTACCACCGGCTCCAACAATTTTCCGGGGCGTATCTACGAGAATGCGCCCGAGTTGATCGATTGGCTGGCGTCAGAAATGCGCAGCCATCACATCAAGCCCGAAATCGAGGCGTTTGATCTGAGCCATATCTTCAAGGCGGTTGAGATGAACCGGGATGGGCGGATTCCCGGGAGCCTCTATATCCAGTTCGTGATGGGGGTAAAGAATGCCATGCCGGTCGACCGCGCGGTGTTCGAATTCTACATCCAGACCGTGCGCCGTCTGGCCCCGGATGCGGAATGGTGTGCCGCCGGTATCGGCCCCGCGCAGATCGTGATCAATGAATGGAGCGTCGCACTGGGCGGGCATTGCCGCACCGGGTTCGAGGACAATGTGCGCCTCGACAAGGACAGGCTTGCGCCGTCGAATGCGGCCCTCGTGGCGCGTACTGCGGAGCTCTGCGCCAAGTACAAACGCCCCGTGGCCACACCGGCGGAAGCAAGGCGTATTCTGGGCCTCGCGTCGTAGTACTAAATTGCAGTCATGTTGCAGATCGAGCATATCCTTTAACCTGACCCATTGGATGCTTTGGCTGTCAAGTTAGATCGGGTCCAGACGAAATGCAATTCGACCGGGCGAGCGAGACACAGGCGTGATTGGATCATGACCCGCCACGTAGATATCGACGGTGGCGCCGTCTAGATACTTAAACCGGGACCCTCCGCCAACGGCGCTAATGTGTTTGGGTCGCTGATGGGCCGCGTAGACAATCAGCAGCTTGCCGAGCGGATCTTGCAGCGCCTGCAGCTTGTAGAGGGCGGGTTCGTTGTCAAGCGGCATACCGCTTCCTAGTTGCCGCATGGATGCTCAACTAGCTAATCTCGCCAGCAGGTTACGCACGTTCGACACATGCCAGCGGCTACCACGGCGGGTGCGGATACCTCGCACATTGAGTGCCTCTGCCATTGCACGGAGGCTTGTATGCCCTTCGAGCCGCATGGAGGTCAGCACCTGCGCCAACGTCTGAGCGAATTCGTCCGCATTGGACGCCACGGCTTGCCTGAGCGCCACGCCCCCCTCCCCGGCCCGCCTCAGCGCCGCAGCCCCGTTCGGGTTACCCAACTTTACCCCACGCGCTTTAGCGGCGGCCAGCGCCTCTTTGGTGCGTCGCGAGATGGCCTCGCGCTCCTGCTGAGCCACAAGCGCCATGATGCCCACTGTCAGATCGTTCGCCTCGGGCATATCACAGGCCAGAAACCGCACCCCGCTGCCCTGCAGGGTCAGCAGGAAGGCGGCGTTGCGGCTGAGACGGTCCAGTTTGGCAATGACAAGCGTCGCACCAGTGAGTCTGGCGAGATCGAGCGCCTGCTTCATTTCAGGCCGGTCATTCCTGCCACCGCTTTCAACTTCTGTGAAGCGGGCGAGGACCGTAGCCGCGCGCTCGGCCGCGAAGGCGTCGATGGCCTTGCGCTGCGCCTCGAGGCCAAGCCCGGATCGGCCCTGCCTGGCAGTGGACACCCGCTCGTATGCGACGAGCTTGAGGGATAGGGCAGTCTCTCTGACCATGTACACACCTGCCTAACGTTGGTTGCGCAGGTCTGTACATCGCTCGACAGGTCTTGGAAGTGTAGCGAGGACGAGCTGATTAGGCTACGTTTTGTCCGTGGGCGCTTGCAGACTCGGCACCATTTTTAGGCAGATGCAGTCAAGGCTCTGCGGCAATCATGTGCTGAACGCAGCATTTTCAAAAGCGAGACCACCGAATGTGGCGGGGTGAATCGACCGTCCCTCAACGGCCGTTCAACGTCGTCGCCATACCCAGTGCGGCTTCACCAAAACGGCCGAAAGTCGTTGCCGCAGCATTGTCGGCGTTAAAGCGCGCAGATGCCCGAGCACGAGAGACTGGCGACTCTGAATGATCAAGACAACTCTGGCCTGAGGGACAACTTGTGGGCAATTTCCATAAAGGTTGGGGCGTTCTAACAATTACTGTTGTCAACCAGAGGCAAACTGGCCGGAAGTAACATTTCTGTCTTTGATTTTATATTGAAGTTTGATCCCCCTCAGCGGTTTATTCCTTGTTCGATTTTCCTCAATGCCGTTGATTTTCAGCTGCTTCTCAAATAAAATTTTAACCGTAAGGTCGACGTCAACTACGAGCATCGAGTTAAAAAGAAAAAGACGCCTCTTATGCATCAATTTTTCCCTTCTCTTGTGTCGTTCCCGAATGACGTTCTTCTCAAAACTTGTCGATTTCATGTAGTCTGGATCTTTGCTTAATCTATCTTCGAGCAAGCCTTCAAGTTCCTCCTTTGTCATACTTTCCGCATCCGATATTTTCTTATTGATTGCGGCTTCTAGTTCTTTAATCCCACCCTCTACTCTTTTCTTGATAACAGTTCTTGATTTTTTCTCTATTTCCTTAATATCCGCATTTATTGCATCTTCTAACTTTGTAAATGGCCATGGGTTCTTTGATGAATGAACTGACACTTGCAGCGTCAGTTTCGCACCAGCCGTGGGTATCTCGTTTCTTGCCCCGAATAATTGTTCCAAGCCTTCTTTTATATGAGTGTTTACGCCAGCCGTATCGTGGGATGAGCAGGTTTTTACTTGGAAGGCCCGGTTATATGTTTTTAATTTCTTAACTACTTCAACCGCTATGTCGGCCATTTCTTTATTTGACAAAGGATCCTTCCCAATCTGGTTTCGGCCCTTTTCCATTTGTTTTACTGCAAGATCAGCCTCGGCCTTATACCCTCTAATTTTTGAGAATATGTCCACTAGATTTCTTTCTGTTCGTTCTGCCGTTTCTCTTGCTAGGTTTGCCGCATTTGGTAATCCGCTATTGCCATATTTCTCAATCTTATCAAAATTGACCCTAAGGTCTCTCAGCGTTTTAATCATTGCATCTATTCTGTTTCTTGGATCTTGCATGGCGAATATTAATCTCCAAAACTTTGGGTCGTCGGGTCGGTTATCTTCCTCAGTGCCCTGTCTTGCTTTACCCGCTTGAACTACCGTTTAACACAAAGTTTGCCCCTTCTGGCGCGTCGGTCAACAGTTCGCTTGGCATTTGTCTGAGAGTAACAGGGGATTTAGCGCGATCGTGAGTACGCATTTCTCGCCATCGTTGGTGGTATTTCATGCTTCTGGACAGGCTGGCGGAGGAGAAAATGGGCAAGCCCTTAACGGCGCGGTGAAAAGTGTTTGCTCGGGAATCTTACGTTCGTACGCGTTCTTCGGTTAGGTTGAGCCTTAGGGCGCGTTATAGACGAGCCTACCATGTATCGTGTCGGCCAGCATGAAGTCGCAATTGGCCTTATACCTCTGTTTGAATGGCCGATTCCGGACCAGCTTACCAAAGATGCTGCCAATGCGGCGAATTCACTCTTCCCACCTTTTTGACAATGGCGCGGAGGGAACTAGCTCTGATGAGAACAGGCCGCAAATGGTTGGCACCAATCTACTCACCTTTAGCATCGTGCCCTGTCCTTCAGTTCAGTAATGCCTCGCTCCAACTGTCCCGACTTCCTTCGGCACCTTCCTCCTGCCCCACCACGTTGCCGCAACCACCATTGGCCGTGTGGGCGTTCAGCCCTCCGAAACCCTGACGTTGACCGGCAATCTGTCGGTTTTGCTTTCGCCCTCATTCTCGGCCGCAATGAGCGTGATGATTTTGATGCTGGTGCTATCGTCCGTACCACTCTCCGGCAGGCGCAGTCTGGCGCGGGCCGAGGGGCTCAACCCGAGTTCCGCCATGAAACGCCCCATGATCTCCAGCTGCTTGTTGGCGACCGTGAGCCAGGGCGATTGCTGGACATAGCCCGAGGGCGTCTTGATCAGCGGTGGCCCCTTGGCGAGATGCTCCTCGGCCTCCACCCAGCGTGCCCAGGCCTGACAATAGGCCGCCAGTGCGGCGCGGTCGGTCACCGACAGCACACCCATCCGGTAGAGCGGGGTCGCCAGCCGACGCCATTCCTTGCGCGCCACCTTGGAAAGATGGTCCGGACACCGCGGCAGCGCCTTTGGCGGGATCGGCTCCATCTCCCCTGCCCTGCTTCGGCCCATCACGCCGGGTCTGGGTTTCCTACCTCTCATGCGCTTCACTCTCCGGGGTATCCGCAGCAATCTGCGCACAGGGCTCAGCCATCCCGATCCGTTGCCTCTGCGCGGCAATCTTGTCCATCAGCCATGAAAGGGCATCACGTGCGTTGGACGGATCGGTTGTGGCAGACGCCTCGGGCGTGGCCGTCTCCCGCCACCCGGCTTGTGTCTTGAGATAAAAGATTGCCGAAGTGGTGTCACCCGCGCGCGCCTTCTGGAGCAGCCCGTTGGCCACATGCGCGATCGCCTTGGCCTTGCCCCTTTTATACCGCTCGAGAACCTCCTCATCGCGCTCACAAATAGCCCGGAAAGTATTGCGCGCGATGCCGAAGTAATCTGCAATCTGGTCCTGGTTCAGAAGGGCAGCCAGCGTTTCCACCTCTCGGCATTGTTCCTCTGTCAAGAGTATCTGGGGGCGCGCCATCACCGGTCCTGCCCAGCATGCTTTGCCGTCCCAACGCGGTTAAATATCCGCCGAAGCAGATAGCCGCGAGCGAGTGAGACCGCGACGAAGGCCGCGCTGATCCGCAGGTTGTCCTGCAGGGTGACGCTCACCCCGACCGCCGGGAAGACCGCAAGCTGCGTGGCAAGCGCCAGCAGATAACCGACCACCACATTGGTGCCAGCCTCGATCAGGGACAGGCGACGGCCTTGGCTCATGCTGCGGCCCGTTCAACCGAGAGATCGCCAAAGCTGCGACCGTCGGCCTCAAGATGCGCTGTCTCGCCGGTGAACTGCTCCCATCGCTGCACAATCACGTCCACATAGGCTGGATCCAGCTCCATGGCATGGCATGCCCT